>Ga0213836_100003_pt1 | contig 885337 bp, 757 predicted proteins | sample SWPATP03_FD_160578 | JGI IMG/M metagenome (GOLD analysis project Ga0213836, IMG submission 160578) | Coastal seawater microbial communities from Marineland, Florida, United States - SWPA TP0 #3 | ecosystem: Environmental > Aquatic > Marine > Coastal | place: USA: Florida | collected 2016-08-05
GAGGTATAAAAGGACTGCATTTCGAAACCCATATCGTGTCGAATAACCAAATGTGCTATATCCATATATTTCAGATTTGATAAATCTATGTCGTGATAGTAAATATCCGGCTTTAAAAACACCATCTCTGTAAGAAAAAGAGATTGGCTTAATCAATGTGATGATTCCTTCGTTTTTTGAGACAAAAGGAACTAAGATTAATCTACAAATTTTTTCCTAAGCCCTTTTTCATGATATTGAAATTTGTAGTTAGATTTTACTGTTTCCCTTTGGGAGATGAAAAATATTGTTGTAATTATTGTACTATAAATTTACGTTAATTTTTTTATTAGTCAATATCTTATCATTCAACATGATTTTTTACAAAAAAAAAGCAGGAAAACTCAATTTTCCTGCTTCCAGAACCTCAATCTAATTCAAATCTCAATACTACGGGCAATTTACAGCCCGATTATAATCTGCCTCAGTAAAGGTGTAAGTAAATTTATAAGTGTAATCGTTTACCTTTTCAGGTACATAACTATTGATGTTAACTATACTATTTTCACTATCATTTGTAGAAATAAAACATTTAGTGCCAATTTTTACTATTACCTCCGATACTTTTCTGTTAATTTTATCAGAAATTGGCTCAGTATAATTTTCTGGCTTGGCTATTTTAGCCCCGTCTTGCACTTGCTTTAATATAAAATTTTTACCAGGCTCAATCTTAAATTGATAATCAGGGTAATCCAATACTATTAAATAATTTGTCTTATTTTCAAAATAAAATTCCCCATATTGAACATATTCCACTCTCTTGGTACAGGAAAAACTTAGTAAAATTAGACTAAAAACCCCAAGCACTAAATAGCGCATCCAAATTGTTTTCTGTATTATTATCATAATTATTTCTTATATTATTTTTCCAATCTGTACCGTTAGCAGCTCCATTGAGCGCATCTTGTATTTGTATAATGTTATAACCGAAGACAAAATCTCTATTATCTGAATAACCATTATTACTGTTATCAAAATTAAAATCGATCATATCTATCACAACATTGGTATATTCAGGCAAAACAACATTACCGCCTCTGTAGTCAGAATATTCCATTTTCGTTAAGAACCATTCAGCCCCTCTTGCCCAAGACTCAGCCATCATATTTGTAGCTAAATCATTGTTGTTATAGTGGCTGTGATCTATCTTCCAATGCACTGCATGTGCCAGTTCATGGATTGTTGTAGCATAGGTTCTTCTCGTATCAGCAAATGATGGATGATAAATGTGAATGAATTCACCCAAGTTAAGTATTCTCCTTTGTGCCACTGCATTTCCTCCAGAAAGTGGAGCATCTGGATCTGGATAATCTTTAGCCCTCAATTTCATTTGTGTATGCCAAAATGCATTTTCCGGAGGTCTTTGCAAGCCTTGTATATCCTTATAATAATAATGGTACGCTGCTCTAAAGATGGTACTACAAAACTTATCATACCCATCAAATTGCACATCCCAAGCAGCTTCAATTTTTGGACCACTAATCTCTCTGGCGGTACCAAGACCATTGGTTCCATCTGTTACTTGAAATTCGTAACGTTCAAAATCTAGCCAATAATTCGCTGGACGTGTAAACCAACCATCAACAGCGTAATAACCATCCGCATCAGTAAAGCCATTGTATGTGGTAAACCAACGGCGAGCCCTAACACGTATACCTTCCACTCCTATAATGCCTTTAAGGTCATCATTTACAGTAATGCGGCCATGAGGTCGCCAATTTTCACCATTGCGATATGGGTCATTTGGTGGGTAAGGGCCTCCGCCACCTTCGCAATCATCATATTCGTCAAGGACCTCTTCATTAATTGGTTCCCCTTCACCTCCGCCTCCAACTTCGCCACCTCCGCATTCGGCAGACCGAGCCAATTCTCCTGTTTCTACAGAGTATGAAGAATTTCCATCGGCTGTAACCGTTACCCTGTTGCCAGGTTTACTCTCATTGGGTATATAAAGGTCTTCAAGTTTTTGGTAAGGCACATCTGGTAACCTGTATGCTACAGGTACCGCTGCATATTGGTAGGTTGGTACCCCTGGTGATACTGATGGATCATGATAACTTCCTTTGTATTGGGTTTGTTCATTATCAAGGGGAAAAGGATAGATGGTTAAACTGCTATCGACTTTCAATTTATCCATATCGGCTTGATTCCTGGGAATAAATTTAATGTAATAATGGGTTGCGGTAATGCCTTGTTCGGCAATCTTTAAGCTTTCATTAAGTGTCATTTGCTTGTTAATGCCAATACCCTCTTTTGTGCTTAAAATCATTTTTCCTTTTACATAACCTAATTTGTTATTGCGGCTAAGCTGAGCATCGCCTGCAAGCAGACCTGCCAAAGCCTTACGCATATTCGTAACTGAATAAGGATTGTAACTTTTATTGGTTATGGTTAGGGATGGAGGTGCACCACTAACTGTTTCATTTTTTTTACAGCTTACCATAGCTGCAAAGCATAAAATGCTTAAGAGAGGCATTAATTTAATTTTCATAAATGTTGTTTATATTTTAGTTATCACTAATAGGAGTAATCATAAATAATTTAATGTGAAAACCAAAGTTGGTCTACATTTGATCTTATAAAATCTAAGTTCCATATTCGATCCTTTCCAATCGAATTTAGTGTTGGCTTAGATATCTGGAAAAGTTATGGTAACCTTCGTTTTTTGAGAACTTTAGTATAGCGTGGATAATACTCTGCAAATTTGTGCACTTTCAAAATTTGCTTACGGCCAACCTTAAAATCAATAAAAGAAATTTCAGCAAATTAACTTGTAACCCAAACCTCTCAGATTAATTATTTCTACAGCAGGGTCTTTTTTAAGATGTTTGCGGAGTTTGGTGATGAATACATCCATCGTCCTGGTATTGAAAAAACTGTCATCACCCCAAAGTGACATCAGTGCCAGTTTTCTGTCTGTTAACGCATTTTTATATTTATACAATAACGATAATAGTTCCGATTCGCGGCTGGAAAGCTTAATTATCTCCCTTCCATAGATTAAAATTTGTTTATGAGGTTGGAAAAGATAATTTCCAATGTTAAATTCGGCAGAATCCATTACCGTTAGCTTTCCGGCTCTTTTCAAAAGCTCCTCGATTCTTAAGAACAGTTCATCCAGACTAAAGGGTTTTTTCAAATAATCATTACCACCACTTTTGTAACCTTCAATCAGATCGCCAGTAGTTGTTTTGGCAGTCAAAAACAAAATGGGTGTATCAGCATCTACTTTTCGGATTTGCTTAGCCAAAGTAAAGCCATCAACCGCGGGTAACATTACATCGAGGATTAATAAATCTATACTTTCATTTAAAAACAGACTGTAAGCCTTTTTGCCATCACCTGCACATAAAACCCGATAGTTTTTCTGCGTCAGGCTGTCTTCAACCACCTTGGCTATAAATGGTTCATCTTCTACAAGCAGGACTGTATATCGGTTCATTTTACGCGGGAAGTATTATAGAAAATACAGTTCCCGATGGATGGTTATCGGTAACTGAAATTATGCCCTTATGTTGTGAAATAACTTTTTTTACATAATACAATCCAAGGCCATAGCCTTTAACGTTATGCAGATTGCCAGTTGGTATTCTGTAAAACTGATCAAATATCTTCGATTTAAACTCATCTGCTATCCCAGGCCCATTATCCTTTACACTTAGCGAAATACCTGTGCTGACTTTGTCCAAATTAATACTGAGTGAAGGAAGGGGGTTCGTATTGTATTTTACTGCGTTTTCCAAAAGATTCCGTATCGACCTGTAGAGATGAGCTGTATTTCCTAATATGATTATCTCACCCTCCTTGAAATCAGTCTGAATATTTTGTTCAATATTTAAACCAGCTAAAGCCTCCACAATGAGTTGCTTTAAGTCCACTTCCTCCTCCATTGAAAAGTTAAAGGTATCCAATCTTGCATTCTCCAGAATTTCATTTGACAACTCGTTTAACTTTTGCGTCTGGTATAGGATGATGTCCAAATACTTAGTCATTGTCTCCTGGTTTGGTTCAAACTTTTGCAGTGCCTCTGCGGTAACCTGTATCGAAGAAAGTGGTGTATTGATTTCATGGGTCATGTTGCTGATAAATTGATTTTTCATGGCCACCAGTTTATGTTGGTTAAACAAAGTCTTTATGGTATAATAAAAACAGCCTAAAGTGATGCCGATCAATGACAAAGAACCTATAATCAGCCATTTCATTTGCCTCAAATAGTAGCCCTTAGGATTTTCCAGGCTTGCAAATACCATGGCATTCACATATGGTCTTCTAAATGCCGTATTTGCCTTATGGGTGACAAAACTATTGTTTTTTACAGATATTGTATTCAGCTTAAATGAAGTTGATATCTGCCTTTTTGCCAATTCCTCTTTATAAATCTTCGTGAAGTCAGCTAGATTCATTCTACTTTCGCTAAATGTCTTCTCCAGCCTATGGCCTACACCCTGGGTGTAAAAGTGAACTGTAGCATCTTTTAAATCAGCCATTACAATCTTTAAGAAATGATCAATAAATACCCTTTTTGCTTCAGGGGTAATCTTACCGACCTTTTTGTTAAATGAACTAATCCCCATTGTGACCTGATCCGCCTTCTCATCAGCATAATAAGGGACGGCATCTTTAAGGGTAAAGGATGTGGTATGTTCTTTATTGTTGGTATCGCAGGTAATCTCTACAATCGAGGGATCATTTAGCCACTTTTTCACTTCAGAAACCAGTTGCAGCCGCCTTTGCATCATCTCTCTGTCTACTGCAATATCCAGCGCATTATTCGCATCTTTTTTAAAATTAGCGACAACAGAATTATAGTTTTTATAGTTCCAGTAAAGTTGTAGTGCAATTATACCCATCACACAGCAGCTCATCATGACCAAAACAAAAACTATTTTCTTTTGCATGTACAAACATAACGCTCCGGCATCGAAATCAGAATTCCGTTAACACTAATTAACTCAGTATTAACCATACTTAACTCAGCGGCGTGCTCTATTTCTGCAGTTTTGCAAAAACGATAAATTATGAAAAAATATTTCCTGGCAAGCGTATTATTGATTATGCTGAAATCAAGCGCATTATTTGCACAAAAAACCAGTGCTGGTTTAAAAATGAAATCTAAGTATGGAACCGAGCAGAAAGATTTATTGGATCTGCTTCGGTTCGATGGAATAGATTTGTATCAGATAAAATTTTCAGGAGCGGAATTAAAAGGGAAAAGCTTTGTGATAAAAGTTAAAGAATTTTGGGGCGGCAGATTAAAATCAGAAAAGACGGTAATTGACACTAAAGATTTAGCAGATGCAGGCCGGGATAAAGTTAATGACACAACAATGCAGATGAAAGTATTATCCAAAATTACCCCTGAAAACAAAATCAAAATTTCTTTCCTGTTCAACGGATTTTCGAACACCAGAGAATATAAAGCTTTAAAGACGAAAGATTATAGTTTAAGAAACCTGGCGGATGAAAGTAAGCTACCGATTACCTATGGAGAAAACTTCTATTTTATGGCCATGATACTTCCTTATAAACGTAAGGATGGTTCAAAATCCTGGTGTGAAGTTGGCAGCAATGCCAAGGACATTGAAAACTGGGGTAAAAGATATGGGGTAAAACACTATCTTTTATTTGAAATGAAATTTGAATAGACTTATAATTGGCATAATAGTTCGTTTTGTGAGACAATCCAATTGTATAATCTATAATCAACACCATTAATAGGTAATTTTATTCCCTTCAAAATGTATAATTAATAACTTCTGTTATGAAATAATAAATAAGTAAATTCAATTGATTCTTTTTAGGAATGCGTCGCGATAGGTTAGCCCAATGTTAAGTATTACACTATTCACCACTACAAGGTTTCCTTCGATGTATTGGATCATATCAATATTTATAATTGTTGAACGATGTATCCTTGCAAATCTGGAGGATGGAAGCAAGTCTTCCATTTTGCTCATAGTCATATAAGTGATATATATCTTTTCACTTTGGTGAACTTTTAAATAATCGCCCATTCCCTCAATATAAAGGATACTAGAAAGGTCTATTTTTACTAAACGGCGGTCTACCTTTAAAAAGATGCTGGAGGCTTCTTTTGGTGGTTCTCCTATATACATCTCACTAGCGGGAGTTATAATTTTCTCTGTTGCCCTTAGGAAACGTTCAAAAGTAACAGGCTTTACCAGGTAATCGGTTGCCTCTATTTCGAAAGCATCAACGGCAAATATAGTATGTGCTGAGACAAATATGATTTTAGGATGCCGCTTTAGCGATTTCACAAAGTTTATTCCATTAATTCCGGGCATTTCGATATCAAGGAACATCACATCTATCTGCTGGTTATGTAAAATTATAAAAGCTTCGGCAGCAGATTCATAACTGCCTATCAGATGCAATTCGGATAACTCGTTAATATAGGAAGCGATGAGTTGTCTAGCCAGAGGTTCATCGTCAACTATTATGCAATTTATCATCTTAAATTTATCACTAACGTTACGGTAAAACTATTTTCCTCGTTAAAAATTATTAACTCGTGTCGGTTGGGGTAAAGCAGATCGAGCCTTTTTTTTACATTTTTAAGGCCTATGCCTCCTGAATCAGTAGCCTGCCCACTAGACGGAGGAAGCGTATTTGATGTTTGAAAAATGAGTTCTCGGTCATCAACCGACAGTACAATTTTAATCCATTTATTTACAATATGCTGGTGCAGTACATGTTTAAATGTATTTTCAATGAGCGGCATGAATAGAAGTGGCTCGATCATCATGTTCAAAAAATTACCCTGTGTGGAAAATTCAATTAGATTTGATGGTGTATGTCTAAAACTTTCTAATTCTATGAAACTTTTGATGAAGTCTATTTCCTTTTCTAAATAAACTTTCTCCTGATTACTATCATAAAGAACGTACCTCATGATGGAGGAAAGGTTTTTGATCATCAGCGGTGTTTCGGGCGATTTTTGAACACTTAAGGCATACATATTATTAAGCGTATTAAAGAAGAAATGTGGCTGGATTTGTGATTTTAACTGGTTAAGTTCTATTTTTAGCTTTTCTGTTTCTATGTTTGTCAAGTTATGCTGGTTTTTGAATAGTAGCTTCATTACATATAGCGAGGTTGCAGCTAATAGTACAAGGCAGGTATAACCCAATGATTGGTTAAAGTAGCCTTTTGTAAAATCATCTGGATGTGCTGACATCAGATTGCTCCTATATTTTTCAGGTATAATAGCAAGATGGATCAGAATGATAGAGCTTAACCGCGAGTTCAGTTCATATATTAGCAGGTACGTAGGAAATAGTATCGCGGCCAAAGTATACCTTTCTGCACCAATGGTGTAGGGCAAATAGCCTCTATAGAAGAGAATGATAACAGGCAGCTGTAAAACATTAAGCAGGACCAGACTTAAGGTGAATGATAGCTTGTCGAAAATCTGTAGACCGACAATAAAGGGACTTATGACGCCAATAAAGACAAGATAGATGAATTCCGAGAGCCGACCCTTTTGTTTATACGTTAGTTTTGAGAATGAAAATCGCATGGCTTAATGTAAGCAGTTTATTAATAGGAAATAAAGTTTTTAGATTAAACATGCTCTTTTCTCGATGAAATTAAACTAAGTGAAGTTCGCCGTGAAATTGGCTGATATCAACTAATTTACTTTTTCCGGCAAATTTTGTGTACCACATTTGGGCATGAACAAATATTACTTCCTATTAGCATTAGCAACTTTTTCTATAAAACAATTGGTTGCGCAGAACAGATCTAAGACTAAAGAACTATCTACGTTGGCCATGACCTGGGGTAATCTTAAATATTATCATCCGGAGATTGCTAGTGGCAGGCAAAATTGGGATAGTGTTTTAGTAAGTGCTATTGACAACATTTTTGTCTCGACAAAAACAGGTCTGGTAAAGGAGGAATTAAATCAGTTATTTAAAATAGCAGGAAAGAATACTGCTAATGAACGTATTGAGGAAAATTTGCATCCGATATCCCTAAAAAATTATGATAATTCATGGATCAATGAAAACAAAATTCTCTCTAAAGAACAAAAAAAACTACTGATTTTTAATACTAAACATCCTTATGCTGGTGTTAATTTTTATGCACAGCCAAACCCGGAAAATGATAGTACGGTATTTACTCCAAATGAGAAGCCTTATAAAGAAATGTCTTACCCGAATATTAACTATCGATTGCTTTCATTATTTAGGTTTTGGAATGTGATTAATTATTATTACCCGTATAAATATGCAATTGGAAGACCATGGACTTCTATTCTACAAGAGATGATCCCAGTAATGATCAATGCTACTGACACACTCTCTTATCATAAAGCACTCGCAAAAATGTCAGCTTCTATAAATGATTCCCATGGAGGTCTTTGGCCTTCTGTTTTTACTTCGTTAACAGGAAAATATTCTCCACCCTTTAATTTTACTTTGATAGATGGAAAAGCAGTCGTTACCAAAATTGTTGATAGCCTATCATGTAAAGGTTCAGGTATAGAGGTTGGCAGCGTAATATCTTCAATTGACCATATATCGGTTAAACGTAGGATTGAAGCAAATTTAGATCATGTACCTGCATCCAATTATGGAGGTAAACTTAAAACCATGATGACATTTATTTTAAATAGTGATAGCCCACAGGCTCTATACGCTTTTCAAAACCCTGACGGGAAAAGAATTGTGAATATTATTAAACAGGTGGAAAGAGACTTTTTTAAAGAATATTCGGATTTTATGAGAATGACAAGTCCCATAACTGCTAAAGTAATGAATGGGAATATCGGGTATATATACTTCAGTAACATTAATGGTAAAAACCTTGATAGTGCAATGAATGCTTTGAGCAATACCAAAGCCATTATATTTGATATGCGTAACTATCCAACAAATGGATATGGTACTTACTACATACCTAACTATCTTTTAAGTCAACCGCAAATCTATGCTAGGAACACGTATCCAAACTACGCTATTCCTGGTATTTTCAAATATAAAATTGCTAATGATGATACTAGTGTCTCCTTGGTAGGGAAAATTAATCCAAAACCTTATAAGGGAAAAATTATATTGCTCGTCGATTACAGAACTCAAAGTGCTGCTGAATGGGCTTGTATGACATTGATGACAGCACCTGACGTAACCGTAATCGGAAACCAGACGGCTGGAGCGGACGGAAACGTTGCCCGAACCATATTGCCTGGAAATTACAAGATCAATTTCTCCGGATTGGGGATCTATTTTCCAAATGGATTAGATACGCAAAGAAAGGGAATTCCTATCAATATTAGGGTAGAATATAAGATAAAAGATATTATGTATGAAAGTGATCCCGTACTCAGAAGTGCTATAGAATTTGTAACTGAGCTGAAGAAACAAGATTGACAGCAAAGATCTCAATCTTTTACATCTTTTTGCTGTTTTACAGACATACTTAAACCCCAAAGTAAGCGCTTTTGGTTCGACCAAAAATAATATTTGAATGAGACATGCACATCTCAGTAGATCTTAAGTATGCGGATGCATTTTGCAAATATTAACTCACCACCTGCATCTGTTGTGAAAAGTAGATTCCATATCATATGTTGCAGGTAATTCGTGCTTACAATCATGACTCATTAACAATGCCAGCATGGTTAGCGATTAAGATCTTCGTTTTTGTAAGAAATTTTTCTTTCTAACGCATTTGGTTCAAAAAACTTACAGCTGAATGAAAGGCAAGTTTGGAATGAATACTTTCGTCTTTTGAGACAGGTTTGAACTATTTATTCTTTCTGAGCCAAATTAATGCTTTTTTGATTTTTAAATTATCATTCAGGTTTTCAAAATTATCACCATTAAGAATTTTGAAATCTGGTTCCAGATACTTAGGATAAATTTTTCCATTACGATCTGCGGCATAATCTACAGCTAAATTGAGCCCTGAATACTCATTCAATTTAAAACCTAAATTACTCGTCGTATAACCGCCACTTTGCTCGCCTATAATAACTGAATTTTTACGGCCAATAAACGAGATGGCGGTCATTTCACCTGAACTTGCAGTATTCCCACTAATCAAAATTGCCACAGGTATTTCTTGTTTCACAGGATAGCCACATATTTTATTGGTCAAACTTTAACTGAGTCGACATAAAAAGTGCCATTTTTTATAATCCAGGATCCGTCAGGCACGTTAGTGGAGGTGAGAAATCCACCAACTTTTCCTTCTCCAATCAAATCGCTTAAACCCGCGATCATAGGATACATATTGCCTCCAGTATTTATTCTCAGGTCAATAACCCATCCTCTGATATTCTTGTTATTAACTTTGGCTATAGCATTTTTAATTTCTTTAGCGATGCTATCCATTTGCTTACCTCTGAAATCGCTATTTCTAGGAATTAAAATGTAGGCAATATCCTTAGTAATCAATTTTGCACGAACAGTTTGATACTTTTTTGTTGCGGTGGCTAAAATATTGTTTATAGGATTAGCTGCCTTTTTATTCCAACTATATGTTTTTCCTCTGAATTTTAAACTGCCGTGGTGATCATCAATTTGCTCGAATATATAAGGATACAGATGTAAAACATCTTCATAATGCTTTGCTCCAATAGCTTTTGCATACAAATTTAAACGTAAATCATTCCAATTAACTTTAGTATTTAGGGAGTGTTTTTTAATTATATCTAAGCTGCTATCTAAGTAAGCCCTTACGCTATCGGCTATCAATGATTTATCATTTTGAGCTTTTAATATCCAAGGCGTCAAAAATATAATTACTGCCAAATTCGGTTCATAAAATTGAGATGAAAATTAGTCATTCGAGGTTGCATTCAATCGCGTTTTTTTAATTATTTCTGTTTGCCGTACTTGTGCATTTGAACCTACAGCTGCAATAGAGAAATAAAGGAGGATTCACACCTTCATTTTTTGAGACTTTTGATCGTATCACCCTCAGTAGATTCTGCTGTTTTTTTTGATGTTGCCTTTACCTAAAGCAATGTTGAAAAAAAACAACCTCTATCAGGTAATGAGAATATTTCTGCTTTTAGATGTAGTCTTTCTACATAGTTTATATACTAATAAACAACCAGAAGATCAAATGTTATAATTTATCAACTTATTTTCCATCGGCGCCAGCAGACAATAATTGTTCTAATATTTCCGTATAACCACGCTCACTGACGAAATCCAGGGCACTCCGGCTTTCATTGTTAACAGCATTTACATCTGCACCTTTTTCAGTAAGCAAAGCAGTAAAATCGGTGAAACCGCATTGAGCTGCTACAATTAAAGGGGTCTCACTAAAACTATTGCGTGCATTGATATCAGCGCCAGAATTTAATAAAAGTCTCCCTATATGGTGATTGCCAATACCAGCAGCATAATGCAAGGCTGAATTTCCGTTTAAAAGATGTAGATTCACATCAGCACCACTTTTTATCAATAGCTCAGCTAAATGAATATTGGAATTGTTTACTGCCAGCACCAGGGCAGTAACGCCGTCGTTATTCAACTCATTTACATTAGTAAGGTCAGCTTTCAGTAATGCGAGTACGGTTTCACTCCGATTGTTATAAACGGCTTGGTGCAGCGGGGTATTGCCATGGTCGTCTTTTTGCGCAACACTACCATTTGATATCGCAATAATGAGATCACGCATTCCGTTGGCGGTAGCATGATCCAGCACATTATAACCGAAGTTATCCTTAACAGTAGAATCGGCATTTAGGCTGATAAGGTATAGCGCAGTTTCGGTTTTTCCATCCAGAACAGCATAAAATAATGGTGTTTGCCCGCTGTTATTGGCAGCATTCACATTAGCCCCGGCATCAGTGAGTAATTTAATTATTTCTTTGCTTCCATTGCGGGCAGCTACGTGTAGCGGCGTTTCGCTAGAGTTGTTTGCCAAATTTACGTCAGCTCCGGCATCAATCAACAGTTTGACAATATCCTTTGCACCTTTACTGCACACATAATACATAGGGCTATTGCCCATGTTATCACGTTTATCAACGTTAATGCCACCCTTTTTTAAAAAGGCCTGAACAATTCCTTTTTGTGCATTTTTGCATGCATTTAAAAACATGTTATCCATTTTCCCTGATAATAATTGTTTAGCTCAAAAGCTGTTTAACCACAGCTTCATTATTTTGTTGTATAGCTGCATCCATAGCCGTATGTCCGGCATTATTCACGTGTTCCAAAATAGATCTATCTTTCTCTAGAATTAAAGAAACCATCCTTTTGCCCGATGCATGGTCTGTATTTCCGGCAGCATAGATTAAAGCAGTATTGCCGGACTGATCTATGTAGGTAATATGGGCACCATTATCAATCAATAGTTCAGCAATACTATATTTCATTTCATTCCCTCGCTGGGCAAATGACATTAATGGGGTTTTACCGGATTGGTTCGCTTGATTAACATCTGCTCCGGCATCGATTAATTCCTCGGCGAAGCTCGGATTCAAATCCGCTAGATAGTAATCAGCCTGGCAAAGCAAGTTTAGCGCAGTATTACCCTGGTTATCTACGGTGGTATTTACATCCATCCCATTGGACAACAGAGTGCGCAACATTGTAACCACCTCCTTATTATTCTGGCTCATACCGCGACCCAAATTGATAATTGCTTTGGTAAACAAAAAAAATACAGCTGTCTGGCCATTACCTGCCTTAAAATTGATGTCAGCACCACCTTTTGCCAATAGCTTTACTAAAGGCTCAGAAGCATACTCGCATGCCAGCATCAGCGGAGTACGACGGTATTTGTCATCGATTTCATTTAAATCCACACCGGAATCTATCAAAGCACTGACAGCTACTGGATCGCGGTTCAATACAGCTTCATGAATGGTCATCCCGCCGATGGCCAAATCATTTTCATCACCCGAAATTAGTGCTGCAACCTCCTTAACGCCACTTCGCTGCGCATAAGTAAGCGGTGTATTTCCAAAAACATCTTTATCTTCGATATCAATACCACCTTTTTCAAGCAGTATCCGAACAGTTTTAGTAACTGCAGGAATTGCGCCTTTTATATCTTTCCGGTTAGCCAACTTATCGCAAATCGTATGCAAAAGGTTCATGCCTCCCGATTCAGCAACATCCATTCTAACGTTCGCTTCACCCATAGCCCGAATGAATGGATACATGTATAACAATCCGGCCTCAAAGTATGGAAGTTTGCCCGAGTCGTTTTTCTTTTTAGGATTTACACCAGCTTCCAATAGTGCCTGGGCAGTTTCGAAAATTTTAACTTCTATTTTTTCCAGATTAGGGTCATCGAAATTAAAACGGGTATTGGTAAGGGCATGCAAAGGCGTGTTACCATATTTATCTAGGCTAGGCTTTATGCCAGCATCCTGTAAAAGCCGTATGGCTTCCGGGTCAGTAAATCGGGCTGCCAAGTGATAGAGGTTCTCGCCATAATCGCTTGTTAGTTCTAGGTCTGACAAATGCTTGTATAGGCCTATTATATTTGCGCTATCAGCCTCCGCTGCAAACATATTTCTCTGGTAGGCATCTTTGATTTCATCAAATTCTTTCATCATCTTGAAGTGTCGGCTAATTTAAGTGCATCTGTTATATCTCTATATCCTTTATGAGCAATCGGCGTCGCGATGGCAATCACTTTAGGGAAATTACCAAGCTTTAGCCAGCAATCTACTTTAAGCCTAACAACGGCGTCATGGGCTAAAACGGGAAAGTGCTTGATATATGCCTCGCTCATCCCGTTTAGAAAGTCATCGGTCTGGTTTTGTTTTTTTATAATTCCATGATAATCGCTATTGGCAATGGATTGGCTGAAGTTGTTTATTTGCAGCGTAAGCCGGATACTGTCTAGCCGAGTTAAAGCATCCTGGTAATTTTCACTCCAGTGGAGGCAAAGTGCCGTGTTATAAAGCGCAGCGGATTGTGTTGATTTTTGCGTACTCAGCAGCTCATATGTTTCTTTATAACGCTGTTGCAACATCATCTGGATAATCAATAATTCTGTTTCCTGGGAACTTTCGTTATCGCTTGGCGATGGAGATATCATAATAAATGAGCGGTTTTTTGCGTTATTGTTTCGATTTTACTTCAGCTAATTTTGCAAGAAGTGGCCCCTTGTGCTCCAACGTAAATGATACAAATTTTTCTTCTTTTATAGCTAAACGCACTACCATCGGAAGCCATGGGTAGACTTTCCGGGCAAGCATTTCGAAGTTTGCGTCATCCTGGGCAGCAGTCAACGCTTTGTTAGCATAAGGCTCTAGCTTGGGCCAGTGCTCGGCCATTACAGGCCCTAGAGCGTTCATGATCTTATTGTTTTGGTCGCTGTTATCAGCACCACTTTCCTTACCTAAAAAAGAAGACAGCATAGCTATGGGGTTTATCTATGTTTGCAACAACACTAGACTATTATTGTTTGAGCAATTAGATCATAAAGAATGAATAAGGCGGTGATTGTGAAATTCCTTTTCCCGATCAATACGAACTTTTTCAACATCTTGCGACTGTGCATCAAACGAAAGATTAGCTTTCGGAATCTTATACCTAAAACAATGACGGCTTTTGTTGATAATCTTAAATCTTCGTTTTTTGAGACAAAATTTTAATATAAAATCCTTAGCCTCTAAAAAATTCACGCTTATTTGATAGCAACTTAATGTCTATTTACGAGTAATAGGAAAACTTGCTGTATTCAATAACTATATTCATTTTCATAAGGTATTTTAAAAGAAAACTCTTAAACTTATTGGAAATTGTTTTTATGAAAAGTGCCCTTATTTTACTTTTATTTTGTACGTCAATATTCAATGATTCTGTTGCGCAGGGTCTTGCGAACTCACCGGCTTCTGTACTTTGGAAGATTAGCCGCCCAGGATCAACGATGACTTCTTATATATTAGGATCTGTGCATACATATGGCAGTGCGTGGGTGGATTCATTTCCTGCAATTGATAGCTTAGTATTAAAACAGGATTTATTTATTTGTGAAAATCTTCTTCTTATAGATACTGCTAAAAGTCGAACCTTTTCTAAGTCAATAGCCTCACCCACAGTAAGTGCCAAGAAATCATTTGGCAAGGATGTCAAATTGATAAGGACGCATTTTTTAGAAACTTCTGACTTAGATATCGAGAAGATATTAGATGCAAATAATAATCAGAATTCTTTTTTGTTTAGCATGTATTATATTTTGTTATATCAACTGATGGAAAAACGAAATCTAAAAATGTCCACAGATTTTTTACCAATGGACGATGTGATATTAAGAAGGGCTCATTTAGCAGGTAAACAATGCATAGGTTTGGATGAAACTAATAGCTTAGGGAAGATGATTTCCTCAAAGAAACAAATGAATTCTATTAAATCTACAATTATAGATCTTGTCAAGGAGCTGGAGGATGTCGACATTAGTAGAAAGAGAAACAAAGAATTTTTGAAGTATTTAAAGATGGTGGATGAATATAATAATGCTAAGTTCAGTTACGATGGGAATCAGGTATCAGATAAGGGCGTAATGATTGTTTCGAGGAATAAATCATGGATCAAATCAATACCAAAATATCTATTTATTAATAGTTGCTTTATAGTCGTAGGTATCATGCATCTAAATGGAAAGGAAGGCCTTCTTAATATGCTAAAAGAACGCGGGTTCGAACTCACACCAATCGACCTCTGATGTCTTATCTTCAAGATTAAATGCAAAAAATGGGTTCGTTTTTTGAGACTAATTATTTCGTTTCTCTGTTGTTTTACCATTTTGTGATTCCTTTGACCATAAAGCTTTGTTATTGAACTATGATGCTAGTCAATGCTTTTGTTTTTGCCATAATTTTGTCTGAAGATGATAAAACCGACTATTAAAATAACAGGAGGAATTAAATAATAAAAGTTATAGATAATGAGTAAAAATGCTAGATTAAAGAAAAGAAAAAACCAAATTAAATATTTTTTTATTTCAGTTCCGGTGTAATACATCACTGATCGTAAAAATAGTATCATTGATATCCCAAAGATTATAAGCTGTATACTGTAAACAGCATTGAAATTCAAAATTAACCATGCGAGTTCGGGAAGTAAGATAAATAGATAGTTAAGTGAAGGTGCTAGCCATTTTCGCCATAGTGGTAATGGGAGGTTGTGAATAAAATAAAGATACCTTTCACTGAACGCATATTCGTTAAAGATAATAATGATATGGGAAGATACTATCAATAAAATTACCATCAATAATGGCCTTTTGATATCTGTTTCAGCTTCAAATAAATTTATAACCCATAAGCTAATGAGAATAGAGATAACTTTTGTAAAAACCAAAGCTATTTTCCCTCTATCCAACAAATTCAAGAAATAAAGAATATTAATACTTTTGTTGAAGGATAAACTAAAAATGTAACCTCTAGGCGAATCGCGCTCGTCTTTGAAACTATTAAGCTTTCTAAAGCTTAAATAAGCAAGCATTTGATTAATAAAAAATACAAATATGTTTATAGCTAGTGGGATAATATAATATTTATATGAAAAACCAATTAATATAGTAAAAAAGCTATATAACCATAATGGAAGCATTATCTTGAAGTATACGATCACCCAAGCTGTAAACTGGGTTCTTCTTGAAGCCGCGTTTAAACTATAGAAAATGAATTCATTCGCTGGAAGCTGAATCTGCTTTATGAAATATTGCCATATTTTACCGGTATAGACTATAGCCGCGATTATAAATAAACCAACCATAAACGGGTTGCTTACAAATGCTATGGTTATTGCAAGATTCCATTCGGTCACCTCATTAAGTTCTACATTTCCGAGTGTATTGATATAGAAACAATAGATAAGTATTGTTGAGAAAACAAACAATATTGTTGCACCATTTTGCCTGTAGAAACCATTTGAGAAGATTTTTATCATTAAGCTAAACAGGTATTTATGATAGTGTTATTTTACCATTTGCTATATTCATTATACTGTAGCCTATAAGATCTAGCCCTTCTAAATTCTGGTGGGAGGATATAATAAAACTTGTATCTTTATTAGTATTATAATCTATTATCCATTTGCTTAGTTTGAGTATGGATGATCTATCTAAGGTTATCATTGGCTCATCAAGACATATCAATTTTGGACGGCCTAAGAATGAAAGAAGCAACGATAGCTTCTTTATCATCCCACTTGAATATGAGGCTATAGGATCACTAATGAAAGTACTCAATTCCATTGAATCGATTAATTCTTTTGCTTGTCCATCTGGTGCATCCTTTGCCTTCTCAAAAATTTCGACCATTTCTTGCCCAGTAAGAAAGTCAGGGAATAAAGGTTCTGCATCCCCAAAATTTACCGACTGTCGATAGGATATACCATTTTTTCGAAGATTGATTCCATTAAGAAATATATCTCCCTGGAAGTTAATGAATCCGGTGACACACTTTAAAAGAGTGCTTTTACCGGCACCATTAATGCCATTAAGAAAATAAATTCCCTTATCAATTGATAAATTATCTATACTTAGAATATTTCTTCAAGTATATGATTTCGAAAACCTTGTGAATTGCAACATTACAAAATACTTTAGAGGTAATTAGAAGATTAGATTTTCATTTTATACCAATGTCTCATTTCACTTAGGATATGCTTAACGCTTCTTTTATCCTTCAATAGCCCCAGATACGTCATTTTTTCTACCTCTAAACAATACTGGACTAATAGCCAATGTTCGTAATAATTAATTGTTGTGCCAGATCCATCAGGAAATTTTATCCATCCATCAGAATTGGTTTTCAACGTTCTATCCAAATGGGCTATATTATCCCTTAAACTAAGTTGACTTTTTTGATTTCTGGCTACATATTCCGGATAGCCTTCCCATTTCCATTCGTCAATCCCCGCAACTGGATTTGATTTCATGATACCTAAATAGTGAAGTTGGTAGCAGTGAGTCATTTCATGAGCAATCAGTTGAATAAGATTCCATTTATACCCATTTATATCAATGTAGTTTCCCTTAAAATTTCCTGGAGTTAAAAGCACAACCTTATTACCTAAACTCCAAGCAAAGCCGGGTGGACGAATTGCTTTGGCTATCGATGTGTACTTGCTCCCATCTGCAAGACAAATTTCAATCTTAAGATTAGTATCAAACACTTCACATTTAGACACAGTCTGCTGGGCTGAATCTAATGATTTGTAAAAGCCTTGCGGTAGATCTGAATTGTGATAAATTGAAAATTGTTTGTATTTTGATCTGTGGGCATAGGTGAGACCCGGCCAAATTATCAGGGTGACGAGTGATCCAATTAGAAAACAAAAAATAATTGAGGCTCTAAATAATATAGGTTTAACTTTAACCGACATAAGTTTATTTTCATGTTTGACGGATATAAACGATGGATGTTACAGCAACTATTTAGCAAAAACCATATTAGTCCTGAATCAATTTAGTAAGTTTAGATATGCTGCTTAACTAATCTTCGTTATTTGAGGCAGAGACCCGTGATAAAAAAAACTTGTTTTGCATAGACACAATAAAATTTGGAAGACACAACCTCAACTTTTCCATTTATGAAAATTGAAACATCAATGCCGCCATGCAGTTGAATACATTCGCTTTTGCGATATGGCGTTTTCATTTTTGATTTTCCATCCACACCTGGAGCTTGGATCAACTTGACTTTATATGACAAGCCGACCTGCGATCTAAGAGTAAAAAAATAAATTTCACCACGTGTAGCGTTCTATAGAATATATTATTCATTTTAGGGAAACATTTATACTTAACGACTACTCATAACATGACAAATTCCAGAGGCTCTATATGGAAGAAGTGTGATTTTCACGTACACACACCGTTCTCGGCACTTGCTAATAATTTTGGGTCGGACTTCGATAGCTATGTTCAAAAGCTTTTTAAATCAGCAATTGAGAAGAAAATTGCTGTGATAGGAATTACCGATTATTTTACAATTGAGGGCTACAGAAAGATTAAATCAGACTATCTTGAGAAACCAGCTAAATTGCTGGAGCTGTTTAGCGCCGAGGAAATAAATGAAATTCAAAAGATCTTGATTCTACCCAATGTCGAATTTCGACTGAATAAAATCGTACAAATCAATAAGACCAAGGATGGAAAAGATATCAAAACGGAAAGCGGGCGTATTAATTTTCATGTCATCTTCTCTAACGAATTGCCGTTCAAACTTATTGAGGAAGCCTTTTTACATGACCTGCATTTTGTCTACGAATCTGACCCAGGAGAAACCGACAAAAAGAAAAAGCTGAAAGTTGACAATCTGATCCAGCTCGGCAATCGGTTAAAAGAGGAACAGACTGAACTGATTGCAAGCCCCCTGCAAACAGGAATGACGCATGCGGTTGTAGATGATACTGAAATTATGGAACTACTAACCAGTAATAAAGATTTCAAGGATAAATATTTGATCGTTGTTCCATCTGATGAAGATTTGGCACAAATATCCTGGAAAGGTCAGGACGCGCTTACACGTAAAGTTATTCTCTCTAAAGCAAATTGTCTTTTTACTTCGAATTTGAAAACAATAGAATTTGGTTTAGCAGAAAAGGCGAGTAGTGAAGAAGAATTTATGAAAGAGTTCAAAAGCATTAAACCAAGCATCTGGGGCTCAGATGCCCATGGCTTTGATAAACTATTTGAACCTGACAATAAAAGATACTGCTGGATTAAAGCCAATAATACTTTTGAAGGTATGAGGCAGATATTATTTGAACCTAAAGACCGTGCTTATATTGGTGAGATACCTGAGCTATTTACTAGAATAAAAGGATCAAGGGGTAGTTACATCAACAAGCTTGTCATAAACTCGCTTGAAAGCTATGACGGTAAGAAAGGCATATGGTTCAAGGAATTCGAAATCAATATGGGCTTTGAATTGATTGCGATCATCGGAAACAAAGGCAAAGGAAAAAGCGCAGTCGCTGATATCGTCGGCTTGTTAGGAAATGCACATGTAAAAGATTTTTCTTTTCTGAATGCAGATAAATTCTGTCAGAAGGGCTATGCGGAGCATTTTAAAGGAACACTTAAATGGTATGATGGAACTGAGAATACCAAGATACTAAATGAAAAAGTGGATATGACTACCGCTGAGCGTGTAAAATATATTCCGCAGTCTTACCTTGAAAAACTGTGCAACGATGAAAACAGCGGTTTTAATGAGGAAATCAATAAGGTGGTTTTCTCTCGATTAGATGAATCTGACAAGCTAGGCAAGAAAAGTTACATGGAACTACAGCAGTTCAAGACAGAGCTAATCAACCAGCAGATTGATACCCTGACACTTAAGCTTCATTCGGTTAACCGGTACATCGACTCTTTGGAGCAGAAAGCTAATACAGATTATAAGAAGTCCATCCTTAATAAGAAAGCTGTCAAAGACCAGGAACTCATTGCCCATAATAAGGAACGGGAAGCCATAGCAGTTATCGTCAATCCCGAAAACGATCAGGGTTTATCCATTGAACAGCGTCAGAAAGCTGAAAAATCAAAAAAAATTTCGGTGCTGATCAGTCAACAGGAAGACGCTATCTCTCAAAAGAACGAATATCTCAGACAGCAGAAGATACGTCTTTCTGAGCTTCAGGGCTTTCGAAATGAGCTTCTTGTTCAACAAAAGCAAATCAATTCATGGAAGTCCATCAAAACTATTATAGTTGACAAATACGGATTAAACATTGATGATCTAATCAAAGTAACTATTAATATCGCTCCACTTACCAAACTGATCGAAGAAACATCGAAAGCAGTTGAAAGCACTCTTGATTTTCTTTCCCCAACATCCAAAAAAGACGACCATCAAAACGAGGTTAGCATGCTGGTTAAACTTCAGGAGCTCTCTGCTCAAAAAAGCAAAATCGACATCGAACTGGAAAAACCACTAAAAGATTACCAGGTATATCTTTTAAGAATTAAAGAGTGGGAGTTAAAAGAAAAGCACATCATCGGCACAGCTAGTACTGAAGATACAATCAGCTATTATGAAAACGAATTGAATTATATAGAGGCGGTGTTACCTCAAGAACTTTTAGAACAGCTTATTCTTCGGAAGTCACTAATAATCGAAATTTACAACCAAAAGAAAGAAATTCAGGCAATTTATAATAAAATGAAAGGTGCAATATCCGAGGTGCTGAAGGAGTACTCAGCAGAACAGAATATAACTATAGAAAGTTCCTTTAAAATAGATAAGATATTTTTCACCCAGTTCTTCGATTATGTAAATCGTTATGGATATTTCTATTCCGGTGGAGATGAAGAATTACGAAAACTTGTTAGTAAATACAATTTTGATGACGAATCGCATATTAGCGAATTCATAGATGAGGTCTGCCGCATTGACATTCGGTTCAAGGACGCTCGCAAATTAGATTTTTTTAATTATTTATCCTCACTAAGCTATCTGACCCCAGAATATGACCTGAAGTTGGGTGGAAAGGGTTTAAACCAGCTTTCACCAGGTGAGAAAGGTGGTTTGCTATTGGTTTTTTACCTGGTTTTAGATAAAGACAATAAACCACTGATTATTGACCAGCCAGAAGATAATTTAGATAACCAAAGTGTCGCCGAAATCTTGGTTCCATACATTAAGCGTGCGAAAAAAATGCGTCAAATCATTATGGTCACCCATAACCCTAACCTAGCCATTGTTGCGGACGCCGAGCAGATTATCTACATGGACATTAACAAAGAAAATGATTACCGAGTTTTCCATGATACTGGCGGAATTGAAGACTCACATATCAATAAGCATATTGTAAACATCCTGGAAGGTAAGATGAAGGCTTTTGATAATAGACGGGTAAAATATAAAAACAGCTAGACAATGGAACGACAGTATACGTTAGCCGAGCTTGTTGACTTGGCTGATCTACATGGTAGCCCGGAAGATATTAGTGCTTTGATTCTTCGTTTGTATGAACGAAACGACGATGAGGCACTATCTCTTACGCTTAGGTTAGCCTTTTTTGATTATGGGGGAATCACTCAAAAATCTGATTTTCAAAACCTAGGTGTTGTGGGAACGCTGCATTGGGGTCCAGAAGGAATTAGAAGGCTAGCAAAAGAAACAATAAAGAATGATGGCTATCGAGCAATAAGCAATGTCACCCGGTTCCTATCGCATCTATCTGCCGGCTGTCTTGAATCTCTCTTTTTATTGAATCAAGATTGCACCAATGTACTGGATTTGCAAAGTGCTAAATACAAAAACACAGAATGGACAACCCCAGCAAAGGAAGCTTTAGTAGAGGTGGTGATGTCAGTTGAAAAAGAGGACGCCTTCCCTATTGCCATTGTACAAAATTTGGGTTTTTATAAGCCAACACCTGCAAGTGAACATGTTTTTGCAGCATTGATTGCTAGGTGGTTTAATTTTGATGCTGTCGGGCTCCAAAGATTTTCAAAACTGATCAATAGTGCAGGACTAGCTGAAATTGAATACCAAAATTTCCTCAAAGCTAATCCCTTAATACTTGAGCCATTCCATGCGCAGATCTGGTCTAAACCAAGATTCGGAGAGACTCTGATTCCAGACTTTATGATCCGGTCGATGGACAACAGCTATACCGTGGTAGAGATTGAGCGGCCTGATATTCGGATTATGACAGCTGCTGGAGAACTTTCTGCAAGTACAACCCACGCCAAACGCCAGGCTTTAGATTTCAGAGACTGGGCGGCAAGCAATCAACTCTATGCGCAGCAAACCTACAAAGAGATTAATAGGCCATTTTGCTTGGTCATCATAGGCCGTGAAGCAGACCTGAATGAAATGCAGCGTAAGAGGTTGCAGCAGGAGAACGAATCCACTCAGGGCATCTTGAAGATTGTTGGATTTGATTGGCTACTTGACAGGGCGAAAGCTACCTTCGATAACCTAATACAATATGGCTTTCAACGGGATACGTTCACCGGTATAATTGATGCTGATCAATGATGGTATTATCTATCGTGCTTATTTAAGCCATCTTAAGGTATTTCATATTTTTATTTCTTCTGAAGTTTTTTTATTTCCTCGTTAGTGTGTAAATCTAGAATTTTAGCGTAGCGGTAGAATGTTGCTTTGGTTAATTGAAGGCCTTTGTAGATTTGTTCTGGTGTTTTGTCGTTGTCTTTGTAAACCGATCGCATAACCAATAATTTGGAAATTGTGTCTTTGGTGAAACCTTTCGGCCTACCTCCCGTACGGCCTCTTGCCCTTGCGGACTCTAAGCCAGCTTTTGTTCTCTCTCTGATTAATTCACGTTCATATTCAGCTAATGAAGCCATGATATTTAAAAAAAGGCGACCATTAATTGTTGAAGTATCAACTCCATCGGTTAAACCTTTGATAATAATTCCTTCTTCACTTAATCTTAAAACTAAATCAATGATATGTTTTAAGCTTCTTCCTAACCGGTCCAGTTTCCAGACAATTAATTCATCATCTTTTCGAAACTGGCCAATCATTTTATCAAGTTCCGGGCGAACCTTGGTTGCTCCAGAAATTGTTTCTCTGAAAATGATTTCACAGCCCGCTTTTTCAAGTGCTTCAATCTGCAGATTTAAATTTTGTTCTTTGGTAGAAACCCGGGCGTATCCAATCTTCATTTTTGTATCAATAAAACCTTTTTTTGTGAAATTAATAAACTTTGTTTTGTGATACAAGTTTTTGGGAAACTAGTGGTGATAGATTTGATCTAGTTTCATACATTTTTCAGAATCTCACAATACCACCGTTTGTAGGAACTGGCAACGTTATGCTATCTACTAACAATCTTTTAAGACAATTCGTCGGCAGAACATTTATTCCAGGCTCTTTTCGATGAAAACGTATTGCATCGCGTTGAGAATGGCCGATAAGTTCGTCAGGCCTACCCTCTGCTTTCAGGAAGGAAGCCAAATTACCATAGCTAAAGCTTTAATATAGTTATTTTGTTCTGATAGTGTTAGCCTTTTTTTGCTGATCTTCACTTCGATGTAAATGAACTTTTGTGTAAAGGAAAATCAATCTGTACTTCGAATATACCGGATCTTGATGCCCAATCCACTGTGACCTCGTTCTGGTATGCATCTGTTAGTCTTTTTTCAAGATTTTGAAGACCTGTAGCTAAGCTTGGTGCTTTCGATTCCTTGGACACTTGGTTTTGGGATTGTATAGTAAGCATGTTCTCCGACTGGTAGATCTTAATTTTTCCCGGCGCCTGCATATTCGACAGTTCGCCGTGTTTATACATATTTTCAACCAAGGTAATTAAAACCAACGGTATGATTGGGGTAGATAGCAGTTTTTCCTTATATTCCAAAATGAGATTGAATTCATCCGAATGAATAATTCTTAATACCGAAATTAAGTTTTCTACCTGCTCAACTTCTTCGCTCAAGGTAATCATTTCCTGAGTGTGATTACTCTCTATTGCATAACGCATCATGTCTGAGAGCGTAACGATCATATCGCCTGCGACTTTATCTGTTTTTCTTACTCTGCGGTGAATAAATGATAGGCTGTTGAAGAATAAGTGGGGATTCATCTGTGCCCTTAGATAGGCATTTTTAGCAAGCGCCAAGTCTTTCAGAACAGTTTCGTGATATACCTTTTCTTCGAGGTTTGCTCTTTCAAGAGCGCCTGCTTTTGCCCGTTGTGATAGATACTGTCGCAGGAAAAAATAGCCACTTGAAATAAGAATAAAGAAGATGGAACGATAGGCGGCACCTCCTATAAAGCTTAACGTTATACCTAAATAATTGCTCCCGATAGCTTGATTGTAAGCTGTGAAAAAATGGTTTAATAACGCCAGGACGGGTATATAGGTCCCAATTTCAATAATAATTAGGCAAAGAACCCGCAAGAAAATCAACCTTTTATTGGCTGCCACAGCTTTTTGCATCGCAAAGCTGTGAAAATAAAACAGGCAAATGTTGAGACTGTAATGAACTAGGTAATTTTCTAATGCACCAAAGCGTCCGATGAAAATGCCGGTGAGCCCCGCTTCATAGAATATATATACAGACCAGGCAATCAGGTGAATCCTGTTGGCAAAAATCCATCTGCGCAAGCGGCCCCCTATCCCAAAAAAAGGGGCATGAGTACCAGAAACCGGGGTGTTCGTCCCATCGGTTTCGCTAAAAACTATTTGCTTGTTATGTTCCAAAAAAAAATAACGCTATGAAAAGAATTAACATTAAAAAAAGAATTGTCTTTATCTTCAAATCCTCGGAAAGGAAAAAACTTTATTCGACAGATCCAACTCTTGATACCTTAACACATACTGTGACAGGCCACCCGCCTTTAAAATAGTATTTATATATCATTTCTTTAAAGTTGGCCTGAATATTTTACTATTAAGGTAATTATTCAGGACATCTTTAAAATTATCACCGATTGATAATCGGAGATTGTTTACCATCACTAGGCGGTTTCCCTCAATATAATGAATATGGTTGGTCGAAATAAGAAAACTACGGTGGAGCTGTATTATGAGTGGGTAAGCCAGAAGCAGCTCCTTTGCCTCTTTCAGACTCATGTGAGTGACCACATTTCCATTTGAAGTATAAATTTTAATATAGTTTAACTGGCTCTCTACCGCGATAATGTCTGAAATGTTTACCCGAATAAGTTTCAGATCATCTTCTTTGCTTTTTACGAAAATATAAGAATTAGGATTTCGTTCGTTGCCAACAGCAGCATACTCCGGAAAAAGCTTGTCTACTAATTTCAATAGTTTAGCGAAGTTGAATGGTTTAAGAAGAAATCCTTCGGCTTCTATATCAAACGCATCAACAGCATATTTGGCGTGTGATGTGGTGAAAATAAGTTTTTTAGCGTAGGGCCTGATCATCTTTGATAATTCCACACCATTTAAAACTGGCATATCAACATCCATAAAGACGATGTCGACGGGATTATTTGCCTTTAGGTATTGCAAGGCATCCATTGAGCTGCTGAAGGCGGCTACAATGTTGATCCTTTGTGTATTATCTATATATTCGGTAATTTCCTCAATGGCATCTTTCTCATCGTCGATTACAACACAACTAAATTTCATACAGAGCGAATTAAAGCTCAAGGTAGTCATTTAGTGAAAAAATAAAAAATGAATATACATTGATTTTGGTGCTGTAAATTTTTTTTTGAACTCAATCTAAAAGGTTATGTCCCATTTTTCTGGTATTTAATCCCCAAAGAAAACCCATATATCCCAAACATGTCAGTTTATTGCACGGCAGCATTGATTTTCTATCAACCACAGGTTAATTTTAGATAAACTTTTAAACAAATATGAAAACAAAATCATTTAAAATTGGCGTTCTAGGAATGTTAGTTTTTATCGGCTCTGCGGCCTTTGCTACCTCATCAAATTTTAAACTTGCAGCTGCTCTTGAATGTACGTCAGGTGACTCTGGCGTTTGCAACACGGTATCTGAGGGCCATGCGTGTAAAAGGCTTAATCCAGAATACATCGGAAATTGTGGTGGAACACAAGAAGAAGAGGTGGAAACTGTTGAGGTTGCACCTTAGTTATCAATTTAATTTCCTTGGGCGTCGCCCAGGGAAATTAATGACTAAAAAATAGATATGGTACGATACTTCACGGCCTTACTGAGTACTTTCCTACTTACCTTAAAAATTTGCACCGCGCAAACTCATTATGGATCGTTCAAGATTCAGCAAAATGCCTACGGATTTTATTTGGCAAAAGATCAGGCGCTAACCTCTTCATATTTAGAATTCAATGAGGGCGCGCATGAACTCTGGCGTTCTGTTAAGTTTCCCAAAGAACATATTGAAGTTTTCGATACCAATACCGGTAAGCTAAAAAGAAAAATATTTCCCCAAGGCAATAAGTGCAACGTTTTCAAGCAATTGGAAAATGGAAACATTTGGATTCAGGATGAAGATTTTGGATTCAAACTCATCGACAAAAATGGCAAACTATTGAAAAAGATTGCCGAACCGGGTGTTGGCAGAAAGTTTGGTGCTGATATGATTGCATGCAATTCTAGTTTTTGCCCCATCTCGTTTTATGAAGATATGGTTCTGACAACTGGATACATAATATTCCTCCCTAAAAAGAAGTACGAAATTAACAATTACAAGAAGTGGGGTGTACTGCGGGCCATTGATATGAACCAAAAACCAACCTATTATGGTGTCATCCCAAAAAGTTCCGTAAATTCTTTTTATGGAGGATTGAATAGTTTCTCAAGTACGGAAAACAACGGTAAAATAGTTGTCGCGCCAATGTTTTCCAATGAGATCCAAATAATAGATATAACCAAAAAGACGACAAAAGTGTATGTTGTTTCAACTAAATATGACAAATTGATAAAACCAATTGGAAACCTGAAGGATTATCAGTCTTTCACGCTTGGGCAGGCCAACAAACACTTCACCTCCAATTATGCCATGATTGGTATTGTTTATGACAAGTACAGGGATGTTTATTATCGTTTCGTGCGGCATCCGGGAAATTCAATTCCCATGAGATGTTCAATTGCCATCTTGGACAACAACTTTCGGACTATGTTCTATTATGACATACCCTACGACTACAGTCCGGGAAGATATTTTGTTGATAAGGATGGACTCTTAATCGCAAATAACAACAAATATTTAAAAGATAACAGCAAATTAATTTTCGATCGATTTACACTAATAAAGAACTAAAATGATAAGATATATACTTCTACTCTGCTTACTTGTGGTGATGGGATGCCATTCACAGGAAAAGAAGCATGAGGTGAACATAACAAAAGAAAGCTTTGAGTCGGTAATGAAAGCGAACAACATCAATCCCATGGATTATAAAAATATAATTGTTATCCCTGGATCCGGATGCACAGGCTGTATTAGTGAAGCGGAAACATATTTTAAGCAGCATGCAAAGGACAAAGAAAACCTATTTGTTTTTACTGCAATTGGTGATGTCAAAATACTAAAAATGAAATTTAAGGATGATAATGTTTTCGGTGATAATGTATTCATTGATGAGCGTAATGAGCTAGTTGATAATGGATTTGATTCCATATATCCCAGTAGCATTATTATTAACCCAGACCAGGAATTGTTGGAAGTCTCAGTTTTCTCAAAGTAAAGTATGAAAATAGCACCAAAAATTATTCTATTTGCAAGTTGCCTTTGCCTGCATTTGAAGGCATTGTCACAGTCACCAGATCCTGTCGTGGCAAGGGCCGTATATGAATACATTCATGTTTTAGATACTAACAACAGATCCAACACCTTTAAGGAAGAGATGCTGCTCGCTATTGGTCAAAATGCTTCGGTGTTCACGAGTCTTGCGAAAATCTACCAAACCAGGAGCATGGAAAAGCAGAAAGAGGAGGCAACAAAAAATTATACCGGTAGCGACTTTCCGGTTGTCAGGTATAAAGCCGGGAGATATACAACTCCTACGGAGGTCTATAGGTTCAATGCACAGAAAAAAGTATATGTAAAGGAATTTCTTATTAGGGATTATCTCTATGAAGAGCCCGAGATTGCTCAGACCTGGACCCTGAGCAACGATACTGCTAGTTTTCACGGAATCCGGTGCCAGAAGGCAAATGCCAAGTTCAAAGGGCGCAGCTGGGAGGTTTGGTTTGCTCCGGATATCCCCTTTCAGACAGGTCCTTGGTTACTAGCAGGTCTACCAGGGCTTATTGTTGAAGCCAGGGATTCAAGAGATGAAGTGTTTTACCACTTAAAAGGACTTGAAAAAGCGACTAATTCAGACTTATCGAAGGAAAGTCTGTCCAAAAATAAACTTGTTGACTTCACAGTTTCGAAGACTATACAGCTGCCAGAAGAGCGAACGCAGCTTAATGCGGTCAAAGTCGTTAGGGCGTCTAAGGAGGAAGTTGCAAAGTTAAAACAGGCCATGATGGCTAACAGGTCATTATTTAGAAAGACGCAGGTGGAAGCTTCTGAGGGAATCATTTATAACGTTGAGGCAAGCGCAGCACTTTCACTAATGCCTATAATAAACAATCCCATAGAAATTGTAAAAAAATAAACTTAGAACAACAGTATGAAAAATCTTCGATTTATTATTGGCACCTTACTCATTATCGTAATTTGTATTTGTTCATTTCAATTATCTGCGCAAACCGGGGGATGGTCCTGTCTCGCAGGGGATAAAGGTATTTGCACAACTTCTGGTGATGGAGGCTATAGGTGTGTGAGAGTAACTCCAGATTATTTAGGAGATTGTGATGCAGTTTACTATGAAGAGGTGGAATTAAGTGAATAATGATTGAGAGATTGGGCATTAAATTTTTGTTAGCAATTATTATATCGACATATTTTACATTTTCAGCGGAGGCTCAGGCAATCATTATCTTTGGGCAAATCAAACTGAAAGATGGTAATGTGCTTCCAAGCGCCAGCGTGAGGTTGAAGGACGCTTCAGGGAACATTCTCAGCTTCACTTCAACCGATGATAAAGGCGGCTATTCTCTTAAAATAATTCCTTCAATAGCTTTGGAAAAGCTATACATAGAGGTTAACTATTTAGGATTGAAAAAGTCAACTGTCAACCTTCAGCCTTCTAGATTAGAATACAATTTTGTAATGGAGAGTGCGGCAATAGAACTTGCCGATATAAAGATTAAAAGTAAGCCAATACTGAATGCCAAGGGAGATACACTAAGTTATAATGTCCGGTCATTTAGCCAGGAAAACGATAGAAGTATTGGGGATGTGCTAAAGCGTATGCCAGGGATTGAAGTGGAAGAAAATGGGCGGATTAAATACAATGGGCGAAATATTTCTAATATGTATATTGGTGGGGACGATCTGCTGGATGGAAAGTATGCATTGGGGACCAGAACGATCCCGCTAGATGTTATTCAAAGTGTGGATGTGATGCAAAACCATCAGCCTATCAAAGTGCTTAAGAATAGAGTTCAAAGTGATGATGTCGCGTTAAATCTGGTGATCAAGGATGAAGCAAATCTTTCCCTGTCTGGTCAGGCAATGCTTGGTGGCGGGCTTCCAGAACAATACGATGCAGCACTTAATACAATCCTTTTTAATAAAAAATTCAAGATGTTAAATGTTTTGCAAGCCAATGATATCGGTCTTGATTACCGGAGAGATTTACAAAATCTAGGTACAAATGGATTTTTAGATGGATTAGATAGTGAGAAATCAAATCCCTTGGTTTCTTCCGGCACCGTTCAGGAACCAGATTTGCCACAAAAGAGGTATTATCTGAATAACTCTTTAATGTTCAATGCAAATAATCTCCGCAATTATCGTAATGGACTCCAGCTGAAATCAAATTTAAATTTTTTGCTGGACAGGAATCGTTTCAACTACAATAGCTTGTCTGACTATATCCTTTCTGATAGTATTGTCCGCTACACTGAAAATCAATTAGCTGTTCGAAGGCCGATTATCTTTGGCGGAACGGTTAAGGCAATGTTGAATAAAGATAAATTCTTTCTCAATAACGACCTGAAAATAAACCTGGGCAGGGAAGCTGCCTCAGCAAACATGTCCTTGAATGGCTTGAATTTTGAACAAAAGCTAAAAACGAATATCAGGGATTTTTCCAACGATTTCCGATATTCTCCGCTGTTAAAGTCCGGCAATGTTTTGGATATTTCCTGGAGGGTCAATTTTTATGACAATCCTCAATATTTCCAAATTGATAAGGGATTAAACCCTTTGATTTTGAATAATGGTGCCCCGTATATGTCGTTGTCGGAAAATATAAATAGCCCCCTGTTTTCGGTAAATGGTTCGGTTAGTTACAGATTGATATCAAAAATGCTTCGCCAAAACTACAGAATAAGTGCAATTACTGAGACACGTCATCTAAACTCACGAATCCTCTTAACTCCAATTGTTGGAGCTGAATATCCGTATGCAGGAGATTCAGGAAACGATATTATATGGAAAGAAACAAAGTTTTCTGCATTTGCCGGTTATGAATGGAAAAAAGACAGACTTGAGATGACGTTTAATATTCCCATCTCTTACCAGTTTTATAATTTCAGTCAGCAGCTTCAAGAAATAAGAAAAAATTTTTTAGTGCTCGCTCCGGCTGCAAAAATTAAGCTTCGGACCTCTGCTGAAGATTTCCTGCAACTCAATGGGAATTTTAATAGGGATTTCGGAGATATTTTGAGTATTTATCGCGGTGCTATTCTTACCTCTTATAGAACACTGCAATCTAATTCAGGTGATCTTAAGGATGAAGAATTTACCGGGGCGAGTCTGTTCTATAATTTTCAGAAGTCCCTTTCCATGTTATTCATAAATGGGGGCATCAACTATAATCGCATATCTTCCAATACAATTTCAACGATACTATTGGATAACAACATCGGACGGTCATTGCTGGTGCCTTTTGATAATAATATCAATTCTTGGACTATTAAGGCTGGGATAAGCAAATATCTTTTTTTTATCAATACCACCGCTTCCCTGAAGATGTCATGGTCGTTAAATCAGTATAAACAGTTTTATAATAATGAGCCCACCGATTTTAACAATGAAGAAAAATTTATCAATCTGAGACTTGAGAGCAAATTTTTGAAAAGGATAAATGTTTCCTATAATGGTTCTGCACGTTTTGGAAAATCATATAGTGTGTCTGCTCACGATCTTGCCAACACTGTAAACAGATTCGACCAAAATCTATCAGTATCTGGAGCATTATTTAAAAAGATAAACCTCACCGCTACGGGTAGGCAGATTACAACATTAAGATCAGGTTTTGCGGATATTTCATATCTTTTCACTGACTTAAATTTGAAATGGAAATTAACAAAGCTGAAGGCTGATCTAGATGTGGAAATAAATAACCTCTCTAACATTAAAAGTTATCAATTGATACAAATTGAGAATAATCGCCTTTCATATGGCAATTACCAGCTAAGGGGAATAAATGGACTTCTTCGCGCGACTTTTTTTCTTTAAGGATAACGCTGCTTTTTAAGACTTTGGCTTTCCTGATTATAAATACGTTTCTGTTTTGCTCACAGCACCCCAATTTTCTTCTATTAGCTCAATCTTGGTTAGCGGTCAAATGGTTTTTTTAACTTTTTTCAATTCTAAGTGCAAATCGAGAGGTTTGCGCTGTTAACTGTAAATCATTTAATCGCTGGCAGTTACAAGTTTTAAGCTTTCAAAACCAATTCGAAGTTGGAAAGCCCGTTGAGCTATAAGAAATGATGACAATTTTTACATTTTAAGTATTTTTACTGCAAAGAAAACATGGAGAAGGAGAATAACGTAACAGCTGAAAATAAAATAACTATTGCCTACGCAGAAGATGAGCGGTGGTTCCGGAAACCTACTGTTGAAATGCTGTTGCAGGGAGGGTTTGATGTCATCGCTGAATTCGAGGATGGAACAGAACTGCTTGAATTCTTGGAGTCCTGCGAAGTTTTGCCGGATCTGTGTTTAACTGACTTAAGAATGCCGCGCATGAACGGATTTAGGCTCACTGAAGAAATTTTAAGCAAATTCCCTGACACAAAAGTGGTGATTTTAACATCAGAGACAGATAGATTTTATATTGAAGAGGCTGAAAAAATCGGCGCTGTTGGTTTCCTGCACAAAATCATTGATCATAAAAATATTATTCAAGCGCTTATTGAAGTGCACGTTACAGGGACTACGCAGATTGGTAAATTGCATAGCTAGTTATGAACAAATAATTTCTCATCAGTCCTTTTTAAGCAGACTTTAACAATTTATAATCTAGGGTAAACCAAAATTGACCGTATTTATTAACATCAATCAATCTGACTTATCAAGCAAAATAATGACTAATTCTTCGAAGTCCGGGTTTGTGCATTTAGGTGTATTTATATGTATGCCTCCTAATTGCTATTTCTTTCTTTGATTCAATTATTTTTGATTAACTGAATGGTTTGTTCATATGGCAAATCATAGCCCGGACATTAAATAGTTGGCACAAGATACTATGCAGTAATTTTTTCAAAGGATTTACATAATTCTATACTATATTGTAAACTGATATGGATGATAAGCAAATTAATACTCCAACCTCCTAGCATAACACTTATCCTCGGTACTGCCGATATTGAGCATGGTATCTTCTAGTATTTCCGCATTGAGTTTTCTACCCTCGCTGTCTTTCTCAGAGACTACCATAAAAACTTTTTCCAGCATTACACTGAAAAAAGTTGCTGCGCCATTTTGTTGAGCAGGGAACGGAAGACGTATAATCTTTTCCTGAATTCTACTCTTCACCGCTTCGAACTCTGCATCGGCAGATACTGACAAAAATCTCCATTTGATCATCCGGGTAAAATCCATCCAGTATTTATCATCCAGACTATTAAAATACTCTATTGGAGTCTCGAGCTTAGTTTTATCTTTGGTGCCTATGCTTTGGGCATCAATATACTCCCTTACGATTTTCTTTATTTTGTCCGCAAACCTGATCAGCTTCTCGGCATCAAGATTATCCTGATTCTCGAACCACTCCCGCAGGAGCTCCGCGTCATTATACTTATATTTTTTATTTATGTTGCTATTGGTCTCAAAAATAAACTGTTTTGCAAAGTCCTTATAATCGAGCTTGGCATGGAGTGTGAAAAAGTGGCCAATACTTTTTTTGATCTCTTCGCTACTAAAAGAAAAGCCACTGGCGTACAATTTGATCTGGCGAAACTTGAGCTCCTTTTTAAGGTTGTCCTTTTGGAAGATATCTTCTTCGAACTCGTAGTATATTTCATCTTTTTTGCCTTCAATATAATTCTCGACCCATGTTTCTAGTGTTTTTATGGTCTGATAGTTATAGCCACGTTGAGCTGCGAAAGCATCTGTGTTTTTTGAGAAGAGGAAAAGTTTGTTATCATACATTGTAGAGCGTTTTTGCAGATCTGAAACTAATGGTCTATCTAAAACAAATATATTTATTTTATATTAAATATAAGTTTATCTGCACATGCACTGCTCTTTGTTCAATATCTAAGCCCGTTCAAGTATCATGAACAATTGGTTTTACTGAACAATAATGCCTTTAAAATTCGATTTTATCAAACCGTTCATTATATTTGGTTGTTCATGTATCGTGAACAATATAAATTTTTGAACATGAAAGAGCAAGATATCTTACTTCCCGCACTTGACAGATTAACTGAATTAACTGGAATAGACCCTAAAATCCTAAGTTATAAATCGGGACGAGGAAGAAATTCAGATGCTGTAATAGAGCTCACAAAAGGACAACAAACGTCTATTTTGGAAGCAGAGGTGAAAACAGAGGTTAGAACAGCAACATTGGACAATATCATTTCCAAACAAAAACAGAGTGAAAGCAGAATAATTCTGATAGCTAAATATATACCCACACCGATGAAGGAGGAATTGCGAAAACAAAATATTTGTTTCATCGAAACCTCGGGAAATTGCTACATCGAAACCCGGAGTATGTTCATTCTGATAAGTGATCAAAAAACCACTCCACCAAAATATAACGATGACACAAAATTATGGGCTCCAGCAGGGATCAAATTTTTGTTTGCTGTGCTTCAGGAGCCTGATATCCTAAACACCTCTTATCGGAACATGGCCTATGCCTCAGGGGTAGCTTTAGGAAACATTGGAAATTTTATTTCAGAAATGAAGCGAGACGGCTACATCATAACGGGTACCCGAATGGGGCAGCCCATCTTATTGGTAGACAACAAAACTGCATTGATAGATAAATGGTCTGACATGTACAGAACCGTTCTAAGACCCAAACAAATGCTCGGCAGGTTTCGCTTTGCCAGAAAGGAAGATAAAACGAACTGGCATGAATATGCCGTACCATACGATGATATTCTCTGGGGCGGAGAAACCGCTGGAGCTATCCTAACAGGACACTTAACGCCAGAAATTTATACCATATATTCTAACAGCGACCGATTTGACCTTATGAAAAGATTAAGGCTTGTTCCCTCAGCCGATGGTGATGTCGAAATCTTGAGGCCGTTCTGGAACAAAGAAAACACAGCGCCGGGAGATGAAACAATTCCTCCTATGCTCGCTTATGCCGAACTGATTAGCAGCCTTGATAGCAGAAATAGGGAAATTGCACAAAGAATAAAGGAAAGATATGTCGGATAAACCATTATTGCTACCACTGGTATCCGAGATGCTAGGTAAGATCACTGAAGTGTGCGAAAAATTTGGTATTGATTTTTATCTAGTAGGTGCTATCGCAAGGGATATCCATCTATCTGCAAGCGAAGAGCTCCAATCAACACGGGGCACAAAAGACGTAGACCTTGCTATTACTATCAGCGATGAAGGCCAATATAACCAAATTAAGAAAGCCCTGATAGAAACCGGGCTATTTGAAGGCCATGAAAAAGAAGCCATAAAACTGATCTATAAGAAAGGCATAGAACTAGATCTCCTGCCATTTGGAGAAATCGAAGAGCCAAGGGGAAACGTGAAACTCACCGATCCGACCTTCGTATTGAACATGCCAGGCTTTACCGAGATATATCCGTTTGCTCAAAATTACGATATAGGCAATGGCCAGATAGTGAAAGTCTGTAGTATAGAGGGCGTTATACTTCTAAAGCTTATCGCTAACGATGACCGTCCAGAAAGAACCAAGGACATTGCCGACATAGAGCACCTCATCCAAAGCTATTTCGACCTGAACAATGATGACATATATCTGTCCCACTTCGAACTAATGGAACTTTATGATACCAGTGAAAACGATTATATCCGTCTGGTATGCTCTAGGCTTATCGGACGAAAGATAAAGGTATTATTAGCTGACTCGCCGATGCTAGCAGATCGAGTTAAGAAAATTCTAGCAAAACGCGAAACTGCCAGATGGCAGGCTATGTTAAACGGGATGACTGACAAATAAAGAAAAACCGAAAGATTTCAGAAGATCCCGAAATTTACCTATTTTTCCCCATAAGAAAACTAAAATGGCCTCTCTAACCCTTTCCGATATAGCCGTCTCGTTCCAGGAAAATTCTTGGAGTCCATTGTCGGGCGAACTCTCAATTGATGAGTGTCTCAAGCTCATCAGTAGCGACAGTTACAGAACACGCGTGGAGAAGCTAAGGAAGCGGCTGGCAGATGGAGATGCAGATTATTATGACAGAGAGAAGAGACGCCTCCCTGCTGTCACATTTTCCGCTAGTTTTGACAAAAAAAGAAATAGGTCTTCCATTTCAGTCTACAACCAGATTCTTGTGCTGGATTTTGACAAACTAACAAGAGAATCGATGTTAGCTTTGAAATCCCAGCTCAAAAACGATCCACTCATCCTATCATTTTGGGAATCGCCCTCTGGTTTGGGATTGAAAGGGCTGATGTACCTAGATTTTCCCATAGAATTCCCCATTCTCGACACAAACTTTAGGCATGCGTATTCCTTCAGGAACGTCTATAGCTATTTTAGGGATAAACATGGCGTAGAACTGGACAAAAGCGGTAGTGATGTCACGCGATTATGTTTTTTTTCATACGATCCAAACCTTTTTATACGAAATGAAATAACGCCTTTTCTTGTAACCTATACAGAAACAGAAGCGGCGATAGTGAACCACAACCTTCGAACGGCCACATATTCCTATTCTGCGGAACCAACCGCTGACCAAAAATACAACCCTTTAAACAGGAACAATCAAACCAACAGAACTGAAATACAGGCAATCATCAGGTACCTATCAAAAAGAGGGCTATCTATAACCAACAGTTTTCATAACTGGTATCAGATATCCTATGCAATTGCCAATACCTTCACCTATGAACTGGGAATGAAATATTTCTTGTCTTTATCCAAACTTGATGGCAAAGGCTATAATGAAAAGGGCAGCCAAAATATGGTAGACTATTGTTATGCAAATTCGATGGGAAAGTTTACTTTTGCTACCTTAGTCTATTTTGCTAAGCAAGTCGGCTATAAGAAAGAGAAAGAGGTACCTAAGGTGGAGGAAATGTTATGAAAATAGCAAAGTACATCGCAAGTATTAACAGCCATTCTGTGCACGACAAAGTTGGGAGGAGCTCTTATAGTTCAGTATTTTCTAGTCAGGGACCACTTTCTTTTTCTTTATGTTAAGTCTCAAGGATTATTCATCAGAAAAAAATATCCTTGATATGCTATGCCGCCTAAGGGTGAAGCTGGCCCATCGGCGTAATAAGGATCACCTTATCCACCTCCATACAAAATCCAAAAAGCACAATTATCACACAAGTTCCAGCACCCAGAGCACCGAGCTATTGACAAGCTTATTTCCTCCAAGAAAACAATGGAAATCTGTAATTGAGAGGAAAAGAATGAAAAACGGAGTTCCGCGCAGCTCGACAGAAAAGACAATGTTATCACTGCAGGCAACGCTTAAGTTTTTCAGGAATGTCCAACCAAACGCTCCGTTTTTGGGACGTTTAGACACCTTTATAAAAGAGGTTCAGGATGGCATACATGAAAGGAGCTACACGATAGGGGCGCCGAAGATCATACCCAAGCTAAAGGAAGATAAAGCAAGCCTCACAAAAAAAAATATATGTCGTCCGATAGCTTCATTTGGCTTGAAGGATAAGCTTATTTTGAGCATCGTAAATAGATATTTGACAGAACTTCTAGATCCTTTTTTCATCGACCATTCGTTTGCATTCAGGTCCAAACGCATGATCAAAGGAAAGATGATCTGTCCGACTCATCATGAGCCTGTTGAGGAAATCCTCGATTACCGGAAAAGATTTGAGGAAGGAAATCTCTACGTTGCCGAATGTGACATGATGAAGTTTTTTGATACGGTGAACCATAGTTTGATCAAAAAAATATTTTCACAGCTCTTCAACCGTAAGGGGATGGAAAATCATTCGCCGAAAGATTTGGCAGATGCAAAACGCATCCTTAACGATTACCTTGAATCTTATACATTCAACAAAAGTGTTTTGCCACTAAACCATAAACAAGCACACTTCGATAAATTTCATATTCCAAAGGGCGAATATGCATGGGTAGGAAAAGAATTGATTGCCGATGGCCACTATAAACGCTTATCATCTGCCAAAATTGGCATTCCACAAGGCGGAGCGCTTTCGGGACTTATTGCGAATGCCGTATTGCACAGTATTGACAAAAAAATTTCCTCACTTCAAGACGGGAATCTGCTCTACCTTAGGTTTTGTGATGATATGCTCATCATACATCCACATCGAGAGAAATGTCAGCAGGCTTTCCAGCAGTATCTTTCTGGATTAAAATCGAAGAAACTTATCGTGCACAACCCTGTGGATGCACCTTATGATACCGCCAAAAAATTCTGGTCAGAAAAATCAAAGAACTGTTATAGATGGGGAAATGAAAGTGGAATGGGCTCTCCATGGATTGGCTTTGTAGGTTACGAAGTACATTATCAGGGACACATAAGGGTAAGGAAAAGTTCGCTTCTAAAAGAGATGAAAAAACAATTCCGTGTTGTGGGTGACCTGAAACAGATTCTAAAGGATCCTCATTGCAGAAGTGGTAAAGGTTCAATCTATGAGTCTGTTGCCAGCCGTCTGATCGGTATGTCCGTTGGCAGGGTTAGTCTTTGGAATTATCAGCAAATTCCCAACGAAATGTGCTGGGTTAGTGGCTACAAGCTACTGACAGATAACAAATATTCCCGAATACAGCTGAAGCGATTAGACTCCAGCCGCAACCGATTGCTGCTCAAACTAAGATTGATGGTCAGCAAGATGGGAAGCGATGACAGTTCGATTTCAAAACCAAACCAGAGGAGTTCTGAGCCAATTTATTACGGATTCCCTTTTAGCTATTATTACCAGGCACTTAAAAACAAACCGGATCAGGGAATTTGACCACGAGACCCAACAAGATATTTAGTATCAAACATCATGTATATGGAAGATACCGACGATAACAGATTATGCTATAAATGCGTAACTGACGATTATCTGAGCGAAGAAATTAGGCAAAACGGGATAAGCCGTGTGTGTACCTACTGCAAGAAAAAAAGACGATCTTACACGATAAGCCAAATGGCCGACCGGGTTGAGCAAGCTTTCGAACAGCATTTTGAGCCAACCAACGATCAGCCAACCGAGGAGGAGTATTACAGGCAACATTCAGATCCAGAATCTACATACTGGTGGTATCGCGAGGGAGAAAGCCTTCCTTTTTTACTTGAGGATATGGGAGGTATTCCAGAAAAGGCAGCTGGGGACATTCAAGCAATACTCCAAACCAGATATTATGATCATGATACCGATTTTGAGGAGCAGCGATTCAGCAGCGAAGCACTTTATGAAATGAAAGGTGTATCCGATCACCTCTGGCAACAAGACTGGGAAGAATTCGAACGTGTCATACAATCCGAATCCCGCTTTTTCAGCAAAAAAGTGTATGACTACCTCTCTAGAATATTCAACGGCCTGGAAAAATTCACCTCCTACAAAAGTGTACCGCTTATTAGAAAGACCGGCTCGCCCAAGGGTATTGAAGGACTTTACAGGGCCCGTGTCTTTCAGGACCGCGATGAGATGCTATTAGCTATCAAGAACCCTGATCAACAGATAGGTACGCCTTCTTCCAAATTCGCCCGAGGCGGTCGGATGAATGCGCAAGGGGTAGCCGTCTTTTATGGTGCGACCAGCTATGAGCTTGCGCTCGCAGAGGTAAGGCCTCCCGTAGGGAGCAAAGTGGTAATCGGATATTTTGAAATATTACGTCCACTCCGCCTTCTCGATCTCACCGCTCTACGGAATGCAAGGGCGGAAGGTAGTATTTTTGATCCAGAATATGCTCCACTTCGAGAGAAAGCACTATTTCTGACCCATCTGGTGGATCGCATTGCACTTCCTGTTATGCCTGCGCAGGAATCAAAAGATTACCTCTCCACTCAGATTATTGCAGATTTTTTAGCCGAGGCACATAACCCTCCCTACGATGGGATCATATTCTCTTCGACACAATCCAAAAAAGAAGGTGCAAATGTAGTGTTGTTCCATCGCGCCGCAAGGGTACAGCCTATCGAGGTAATAGCGGGGTCAACCATCACAGCGCATTCTAGTATCTACGAACCTGCGGAAGGAGAGTATGAGAGCTACAACGTTGTTGTTCGACCACCTGTCAAGCCTCAAAAAAAAGATAAGGTAAAGGACCATATTTATCATCCTAGGTTTGGTTTCCTTCCCTCTCCACGATGGCCTATTACAGAAGACTCAAGGGAAATCAGTTTAAAAATTCAAGAAAATAACCTGCAGATATTCGAAATAAGCTCACTCGAGGTCGTAAAAAAGGAAATTCCATTCCAACGATCTATTTTAAAAAAAGAGCGCCCTATAAGAGAATCCGATATCTTGGATTTTTGATCACCATATGGGTTTCAATTTCTTTTTTAACGAGATGTCGATTGGCGACTTAAAATAAACATGAGATAAATACAGAGACGGCACAATTTTATTGCTAAAGAATGAGAGATGATTTTACATTAGAGACAAAAATCCAACTTGCAAAAAGAGTAAGTTATCACTGTTCATTTCCCGGCTGTGGATCGATTACAATTGGGCCAAGTGACGAAAGTGAGAAATCGACAAGTAGTGTTGGAACTGCTTGTCATATATCCGCCGCTTCTCAAGGCCCTGGTTCGCGCAGGTACGATGTAAACCTGACGCCAGAGCAGAGAAAACACATTTCAAACGGTATTTGGATGTGTGACAAACACGGCAAGCTGATCGATACAGATGAAACAAGATTTTCAAAACCCCTTTTGAAAGCATGGAAAGAACTTGCGGAAAATATCGCGAGCCTTATGTTACAAAAAGGGTATGATTACAAGACCGCATTACAATTATACGAAGGAAAAAAATTGGCGAACAATGACTTGATAATTGAAAAAACAGGCAGTGAGAATACCCTTATAGGTAATCTAGTTGCAGATAGTTGTATTTCTATAGTCTGGAGCAGACAGATTTCAGATGCACTCCGGGATTATCTAATTGAGCACTTTCGAAATGCCTTTGCACATGGAAATGCGACATCATTGGAAATAAATATTCGAGAAAACACAATCATAATAACAGACAACGGACTTGAATTCAACCCAAAAACCTTAATTAATCTCAACGAGAAAACTGGTGGAACCCTTGCAATAAAAAACTTACTAGGATCCTCTGAAGAATTGATCTTCGCCACAAAGTGGAATGGAAACAATAACGAGACTGTAATTACCATTCTTGAAGATGCTGATTCTATTCTCTCGATCACGCCCTGCAGTGTTCAGCTTTCATTTAGCGATTTTCACCTTGGCAACGATGAAATTACTGTTTCGCAAACCTGTGATGAATTTTACATTGTCCTACCGCCATACTTTGCACTTAGCGATGTGCGATTTATGCCAAGGAAATTCCCACAATTTGGTGCATCAGGCAAGTCCTTAATATTTATCGTTGAATATACTTCTGATGGCGTCCACTATCTTTTGCGCGACAACTATCCAAATTGTAGGATTATTGAGCTATAGCACCTCTATTTTGATCTGCTCATTCCGCAAGAAACATTTTTTAAGATCCTAAAAAGGGTATTTGCTTACAACTCTAAACCAATTGCATTTAAAGATGTTATCTATCTAAACTAAAAAAGATATTGTTATGGCAAGAGGAACAAAAGTTGAACGCAATTCTGTATCCAATCAGGACCACGAAATCAAATACGAAGCGAATAAGCTGGATGTAAAACCTGACAAGATAAAGTATGCCAAATCGAGCACCGGTAACCAGCGAAAAGACATCGAAAAAAAGGTAAAATAAAAACGAGCTCCGAAAGGGGCTTTTTTTAGCCGCATGAAGATTGCCACCTATAATATAAACGGCGTAAATGGACGCATAGATACGCTTCTGAAATGGCTGAAAGAGGCTGATCCGGATATCGTATGCCTACAGGAGCTTAAATGCGAGGATAAATCCTTTCCTATTAGAAAAATCAACGATGCCGGATACCAGGCCAAATGGCACGGGCAAAAGGCATGGAACGGTGTTGCGGTTCTATCTAAAAAAGAGATCAAGGAACTCAGGAACGACCTGCCCGGGGAAGATATTGATTATACCCACAGCAGGTATCTGGAGGTTTTCACGTATGACACGGTTATTGGCTGTATTTACCTCCCCTTCGGCAATCCGTATCCCGGACCTAAATATGAGTATAAGAAACGCTGGTTTTCAAGGCTAGTTGACCATGCCCAAACGCTCATGGCAACCGGGCTTCCAGTTATGCTGGTTGGCGACTATAACGTAATGCCCACTGACCTTGACACCTATAAGCCGGAGAAATACAAAAACGACGCACTCTTCAGGCCTGAGATCAGAGCCAATTATCATTCTCTGTTGGATCAGGGATGGACGGATGCCATCAGAACCCTGTATCCATCTTCTGCAATTTATACTTATTGGGATTACCTGCGAAAAGCCTATGAGCGGAATGCGGGCTTAAGACTGGACCACTTTTTATTGACAGCGGATCTTGCAGAAAAACTAAAAGCAGGGGAAGTTGCCAAACACGTACGGGGCTGGGAAGGAGCGAGTGACCATGCGCCCGTATGGATAGAGCTTTCCGATAAGCCGTTAAAGAAAAACCTAAAAACCACCTCAAAAAAAGCCAAGGGTTTTCTTGGCACGCTTCCGCCAGAAATCCAAGACATTGTCCGCTCGGCAGAAAAAACCGCGATGCCCTCGGGGGTAAAACCGATGAAAGCGACCTTGGTGGACGAGCCATTTGATGAGCCCGGGTGGCTATACGAAATCAAGTGGGACGGCTACCGGGCTATTTCCTACTTGGAAAAAGGCGGAACAGGGATCTATTCCAGGAACAATTTGGAATTCACCCAATTTACGTCCATCTCCGAATCACTCGACAGCCTGAACCTGAATGCGATTCTGGACGGCGAGATCGTGGCATTGAAAGACGATGGCTCGGCAGATTTCGGCGCCCTTCAGAACTGGAAGAATACCCAGCGCGCAAAACTCCACTATTACCTATTTGATATCCTCTGGCTTGAGGGATATTCGCTATTGTCGCTAACCCTTAGCCAGCGGCGCCAGGTACTAGAAGCCATTGTGCCCAAAGAACATGAAAGCCTAAAATTAAGCCAAGCCTATCTCACTTCGGGCATAGATTTTTTTGACGCCGCCAAAAGGATGAAACTGGAAGGAATAATTGCGAAACGAGCTGACAGCTTTTATTCCTCTGACAGCAGGTCAAGGGAATGGCTCAAGATAAAGGCAAAGAGAAGGCAGGAAGTGGTCATCGGCGGATACACACGCAACGAAGGCACTGAAAAATATTTTAGCGCACTTGCTCTGGGCGTTTATGACGCCAAGGGAAAACTGAACTATATCGGTAAGGTAGGCACCGGATTCAACCAAACTACCCAAAAGGAACTGATGGACGAGTTCGATAAGCTGGCCACAAGAACCTGCCCCTTCGAAACCACGCCCAACGTGGACGAGCCTTCACAGTTCAGACCACAGCGACTTGGCGCAAAGCCAACCTGGCTGAAACCGAACCTGATCTGTGAGATAGAATTTGCCGAACTCACCAGCGACGGGAAAGTACGCCAGGCATCATTCAAGGGATTACGGAAAGACAAAGACCCCAAAGAAGTTATCCTGGAACTCGAGGCCGATACCCAGACGCTTGTACAGGAAGTAAAACTGGAACAAAAGCTGACTGAAGAAAACTCGGAGAAGCCTACTAAAGCCATAAAACCTGGCAAGGGCAAAAGCCTAAAGACCATAAAGCCCCTATTGGAAGGGAGCTCGAAGATCCAGGAAAAGAAAATCGGTGGCCATGTCCTGAAATTTACGAACCTAGATAAGTTCTACTGGCCGGAAGATAAGGTGACTAAGCGGGACATGTTCAACTATTATGATGCCGTGGCCCCATTCATGGTTCCCTATCTCCTGGACAGGCCAATGTCGCTCAACAGATTCCCCGGCGGGATCCATGGCGAAAGCTTCTATCAAAAGAACGTAAAGGAAACTGCGCCATCCTGGGCACGCACCATGCCACATACCAATGAAAAGGGCGAAGAAAAAAGCTATCTTTTGGGCAGCGATAGGGCAACGCTATTATGGATGGCAAGCCTCGGCTGTATAGAAATGAACCCCTGGTTCAGTAGGGCAGCCTCTCCGGATAATCCAGACTATTGCGTCATTGACCTGGATCCCGATAAAAATACTTTTGAGCAGGTGATCAAGGCGGCTCAGGTGACCAAGGATGTGCTAGACAGCATAGGCGTACCTGGCTTTGCCAAAACCTCCGGTTCAACCGGCATCCATATTTATATTCCCTTGGGCGCAAAATACACCTATGAGCAATCGCAATTATTTGCCAACCTTATTGTCCGGCAAGTGCACCGTGAACTACCAAAATTCACCACGCTTCAACGTTCCATTTCCAAAAGGGGAGGTAAAATGTACCTTGATTTTCTGCAGAACAGGCCAGGAGCTACCATCGCGGGCGTTTACTCGCTACGGCCAAAACCAGGTGCAACCGTATCTATGCCCCTGCTCTGGGAAGAAGTTAAGCCCGGACTGAAGATGCGCGATTTTACCATCTTCAATGCTATCGATAGGCTAAGGGAAACTGGTGACCTCTTTAGCGGAGTGCTTGGGAAGGGTATAGATATGCAGAAGGTACTCTCGTCCGCGCAGGAAAACTTTAGCTAGTTTTAAGGTTTCCTTATTGCCAGGCTTCACGTCAAGATTATTACTAAAAACAAAAAAGCCCACAATACATTTATATTAAAATTATCATCATGGAAAGATATGTTTTTGACCTCCCTTCAGACAAGGGAAATATACAGGCGACAGTTGAAGAGGCCGGAGAATGCTATAGCGTTCTGCTTGACGGAAATTTTGCGGGCAGCATGTGGCAGGACGAGCACAAGGGCATGCAATGGACAACCCAGGATACCGATTTAGAACCATATATGTGGGAAATTGCCGTTCACCTTTCCGAAGCCTTTTCCCGAAAAGGCTTTCCTTCACTATTGATGGGCACTTATCCCGAAATCGTTTCAACTGAATGGAAGACCAGCGAAACCCTTGAAGTGAGCGTAAAGTCCAATACCGATATGGAAGTGTTTACAACCTTTTTAAAGAATGAGGTGGTGAATCTGGTGACATTTGAGGAACATCTGGATCTGATAGTCAAAAGAGAAAACGATGCCTACTTCACGATTGTAGGTATAAATTGATCACTCGCAATTAAATTACTTAGTTATTAGTAGATATTATCAAGAATTCATTATTGCTTGAGTTCGATTTACTCAACGCATAGCCATATAATCCTAAGTCTATTATTTCAACTCTACTATTTGGCCTATTAATCTGAACCGTTTCCGCGATTTCTTTAATACTTGGTATACCATTGTTTCGGTAAGATATTGCAATTATCGATTCTGCGTGTTGCCTAAGTAATTGACCTAGTTGATCGCAAAACAGATGCGGCTTTTCAAATTCGTTGCTTTTATTAAATTGTATTTCGTTATTATTTTTTCCGAAATCGATATTCTGTTCAATCTCATTATAATGTGCTAAGCCCTCCAGAAAATGATATTTCGAATGATAGGTTGTGTGATTTCTTGTTTTACTGAAATAAGGTGGGTCTATATAAACCAAATCTGCCTGATTAGGACAATTTAAAGCGCTAAAATTAACGGCGATATTGTTTCTGCCATTATCGAAAGTCACTTCATTAAGTTCATTAATGAATCTCTCAAATAGTTCTTCAAACGATCGTTCCCAAGTTACTTTGTTTCCAAATCCCCCACCAGAATAATTTGTGCGCATGGAAAGATTTTTGCGGTGAAACAAATTGTATGGCCTTTTGATAATGCAAGATTGATAAAGTATGTAGTAAGCGCTTAATCTTTTGTTATTGTTTTTCAAACGATTAGCGTTCTGGACAAATATATCTATTTGCTGATTCTCCGTATCGGTAAAGAAGATTCCATTAAAATTATCTGAGATTAAACTTTTGTATGTAATCCCAGGTTGCCGATTAAGCAGATTAATTGCCTCTTCAAGCCCTAATTCATTCGACGACTGTTCAATCAGTTTCTGTCCAATATGATTGTTGAAAGTGAAAATATCATTGTATACAACTTCTTTATCTTTCTTCTTTGCGAAATATGAAAAACTACCAGTGCCGCCAAAAATATCAAGCACAGAGTCAAATTCTAATCCTTTATCAGTTAACGTTTCCCAAATTTTTTTTACCAGTTTACGTTTTGATCCATAATACCTTGTTACAGGTAACTTTATTTCGGGCATATTTCGAGAAGAAGTTTTTGTAATTTGTCAAATTCTGGTTCAGCAATGCAGGTAATTATTTTTCCCTCCTTATCAGGGATTGGCACCTTGAAAAAATATGGGATGCAGCTCAAATTCTCCCTTTCTTTGTTATAGCCTTGATCTTTCTTAGGACTTTCATCTATGAAATACTGATAGTCTGTGACAGAACTATCACTGAAGCACCCAAGCAAAAGAAATTCAATTTGAACTTCCTGATCAATCATTGATTTAAATTTGTCAAGCAACTTAGAAGCTCTTTTCAAAAATCCTTCAATGTATAGTTTGGTCAATTTTGTTTTTGCCTCTACGAAAACAAGTTTATTTGGGGATTGCACAAAAAAATCGATCTCTGAAAATTCAACTTTGTCAATATAGATTGATTGATTAGTGAAAAATTTATTTTCGTTGCTAACTAGAATTGTATTTACAAGATCTTCGAAGTATTTAGCAACGAAGTAGTAACAAATTGCTGGCTTGAGCGCAGATACCAATTTTTTCTTCTTTTTAGTTGGCTCAATTTTCCTATAATGATGTAGACTTGACTCTCCATCATGGTTAAGCCAATGAATTAGATTATAGTCTTTATCTTTTTTTTCATGGGAGTACACCCCAAAAGCTGTTTCTTCTTCAATGTTTTTTGACAAAAGAAAATGATATTCCTTTAAATGATCTAGCTCATCAAAGGATATGACAGAGTTGAAGAACTCTGCAAAATCTGCATCGATATCTATTGACCCAGGTAAATAAAAATTATTCTTTAAGTTTGACAATAACTGACTCAACTTCGGATTTTTTGTTGCTTCAATGAATTTTTTAACGAGTGTGTTACTTCTATTTGTATTATCTCTTTTTTTAACTGTATAGGATTTCTGAATTAAAAAGAAATAATACTCAAGTAGACATTCTGGCTTCACAAATCTCGAAATATCGACCTCAACATAAGGTATTAAATGTAAATCCGTTACTAATCCAATTTCATTATTTTCATTATCAACGGCTAATTTGAGGCCGTTCTCTGTTTTAAATTCTGAAAACTGTTTTTTATAGTATGCGACATTGAGCCATATGTTATCTTCATCTAGTGCTGTTATAGTCAAAGCGGCTTCATCCAACAATCTAATGGGAACTAATAATGCCCCTGGTTGACCCTCTAATTGTTCGGAGTTTATTACGTTTTTATAAAAAATATCGTTTTCAAAGATTTCTAGTTTTTCCAGGCTTTTTTGAATGCGTTCGTTATGTAGTTTGGAAACTAGTATTTTAAGAATTTTCGTTTTCTTAATCGCAGTCTTCAATCTTTCTTTTCCTCCTTCACCCATGCCAAGGAAACGAGTCTGCCTCCGATTAAGGACTAAGATGTCTCCAGAAGCCTTAAGAGCATTTTCGAACTCAGGCAACCGGGTTATTTTTTTATTGAAGTACGCAGATATTTTGGCTATCAGTCCTTCTTTTCCAATGCCGATAATAGTTTCATCTTTCTCATCCTTTCTGTCCAGCAACTCTTCAGGGCGAATAGACATTTCTATTAAAACCTCATCAGAAAATAGGTCTAAAATAGTAAATCCCTTTTCTTTGTCTCTCAGGTCGATGATGTCTTCGAGTTGTTTTCCAATATCAATTGAAATTTCACAAACCGCTTTTACAATGGTGTCAAGATTGACCTCATAGTTATAGAAGTATATATTAGTAGCGTTATCGAACATTATCTGATTTAGATTTTTTGTTTTGTATAATCGGAAATGATGTCAATCAGAACAGGCTGAAGATCATAGTTGTTCCTAAACATCTCTAACAATATCAAAAGTTCTTTCGGATCGTAATCAATTAGTTCAACTCGACTGTCATCTACAAGTTCTAATGCGGTAAAGGTTAACTCCAATTTCTCCGGAGCCAAAATAACGATTAGGTAGTCTGGGTAGTCAGATAGTAGCTTTTCAATTTTTAACCTCTCATTTTGGAAATCCTCTAAGTATGTGTTAAAAATAAAATAGTTAACTTTTTCTCCGTTGTCGTCCACGTAGAGTCGCTGTTGCTTGTTTAAATCGCCTCCAGACGCTATCTCTTCAAGATAAAACTCGAAAGGATCGAAGAATTTCCGGTTTATGTTTTTGAATGCCTCTTCTTCTTCAAGCCTTTCTGCAGTCTCCGTGTAAATTTCTGTCAAATCCTTTTCCTCTAATGTTTCAGCTAATGTTTTCGTTGTGTGCTCTCTGTATAGAATACTAGAGATATTCTGAATTGCCAAACGATTATTAAAACCTTTATTTTTAACGTAGGTATTGTAAACCTCAGTTGAATTTTTTTGTGTATCGAACAATTCGTTCAGATAATCAATCAGACTTAAAAGATCCTCTTTTTTCGTTAATTGCTCAACTTGTATAATATCCTTTTTTATTCTGGTGTAAAGCGCCTCGTTAGCAGTGCTAATTTCCGCCTCGCCAGCACCTGTGGTAAAGCTAACTAATAAATAATGGCCTTTGATTTGATTGAACAAATCTACCAGCTCTCTGTATGATGTTAGAAAATGATTGAACCTGATTTTTGATTTCTCACGTATTTTCTCTATCTCATCAATTGCGAAGACTAAATATTGACCATCAAATGAAAGGATATTCAGAAATAATACTAGTATTTCACGCCTATTAAAGTCTCGGATTTGCTCAAGGTTTCGTTTATCAAAATATCTTTTATTTGAGTATCGACCAGTTCCAAGATAGAGAATCTCTAAGATATCCTCTTCGGAGTTACCCGTTGCAAACAGTGCTCTGGTATACTGCTCTATTTCTCTGAAGTTGCTCTCGAAGTTATTTGCAAACCCCGCAATCTGCTCAGCGTCGTCAATTCCATTTATTAAACGAACAAGCTCGGTAATATAACGATCTTGTATAATCTTCAAAAGAAAGAGAACCAAGTCAGTCCTCTCAACATCAGCTCTCGAATATTCGACTTTGATTCCTAAATTATTGGTTTTGAAAAATAGCTGTAGATATTTCAAAAGGTTTGTTTTACCATTGCCGTAATCCGCTATGATTAAATTCGTAAGCATGCGATCAGAGTCTATCTGTTCCAACTTTGTCTTAACGGCTGCTTTCAATGTCGGTTGGCCAATAACAAAAAATGGCAGTTCCGGTACTTTCCCTTCGGCTATATCTTTTTTGAAAGTAGATAAATGTGTATCCGGCAGGGGTAATTTTTCCCAAAGAGTATCTAATGTCATTTTTCTTTTATTTTGATTTTTATCACTGGTCTATTTCTTACAAGAAACCTTTCACGGGTATCAATAGAATTGACAGTGTTACTGAAAAAAATATTTCTAATTCCCTTTTCCTTTTCATAAAACTCACTGAGGAACTTTTGAAAATTCTCTATGGAAATTCGCATTTCGTTTTTAATGTCATGCAAATTTACAAAGTCTTGATCACTTTTGTTCTTTTTGAGCTTAAACCTATATAAGGCAAGAAATTGGTCTTTCCTTCTCAGATATGTAGTTTTCGCTTTGAAATTTTCAGCTTCAAACTTTTTAAAGAGACTATCTAGGTCTTCGTACATTGAAAGAAAATTCGAGTTACTTTTAACTATCTCAAAAAAACTTTTGCGGATATTACCGTTGATATCGAGAATTTTTAACGATTCTACCCACCAATTTCTTACGACATTATAATTTGACAAGCTAGCAGAAGTAAACTTAAAGTGCCTAATCCTCAGGTACTCTACAATGAATTCTCCCTGTTCGTCAAGGGAGCTTTTCAGGCTATATTTTTTCTCCAATCTTATAAATAAACATCGTGTGATAAAAAGGTGAAAGTCTGTTTCAAGAAGTCGTTCGAAATAGAAATATGCTTCTTTTTTTGAAATGGAAAAAAATCCAGATCTTATATTGGTCAATTCCTGGCCCTTGGAAGTGAGAATATTTTTAGCATCTATTAGATCAAACTTATCTTTTGCCAAATTAACATAGTACGATGCTGCTTTGTATGTGGAATATATTTGTTTCTCAATTGAAGTGGTTCTTGACCTGATGATTCCGGGGAGTTCTTCCAAAAATTTTTTCTTTGAGCTTTCTTTAACATAATCATAAATGGTATTAACCGCGGTGTCACTTGGCAATCCGTTGAAACTCGTTGGAATTTCTTTTTGATATTCTCTGTAAAGAACACCTATCATTTGATAGTAGAATTCAGGTATTAACTGGGAGGCAGAATAATTTTTTTTTGAAGATGCAATGAAAACGCACACCCACTTACTAGTTTTCAGTTGTTGATTGAATGGCCTATGTAAAGCCGCTATGTAAAGAGGTTTGATCATGCGATAATTTAGACAAACTTAAGATTTTTCTTGATTCTGCCTAGGGTTTTTGAAAGTTTAGCGCCCAATTGAGAGATAATCATCATTTATTTCTCTAAAATACAAATTAAGTAGCAGTTCTACTTTTCGTGTCAACTATATCCGGAATTTAGCTAAGCGCTATTTAAAATTCCTGCCCCCATGGAATGCCTCTTTTGGCACTTCCTCACGGACCTGCGCTCGTTTATTTTGCGAAGGATAAGGCGCTGTTTTCTCATCTCCACGCGCCAGGGTCAATACCGGCAGATCGTCCACCTCCCGCTGCAACAATTTGCCCAGCATCTTTGTAAAATCAAAACACTTGCTAACGATCACATGCACCACCCGTCCCTCGCGCTGCAACCGTCCCTCTACCATCAGCAGCCTTGCGTGCAAGATTTCCTTTCGGTAGGTTTCAAACAGTTTTTCAAATACCACCAGATTTGAATACCCAGTTTCGTCTTCAATGGTGATGAAACAGACGCCACCTGCCGTACCCGGCCGCTGGCGAACCAGCACAAGCCCAGCAACTTTAACCAATTGCCCATCGGTAGAATCGTTGTTGATGTGATGACAAGTACGGATATTGAGCATATCAAGCTGCGAGCGTACAAAGCTCACCGGATGCGCTTTTAGCGATAAACCTACCGTAGCGTAATCATGGACTACATGTTCTCCCTTGCCCATAAGCGGAAGCTCCACCTGTGTTTCCAGCACACTTTCAGATGCCTGGCCCTTGAACAATTCCACCGGCATATCCTGCAAAGCCGAAACTTCCCAAAGCGCCTTTCGCCTGTCCAGTCCCATAGATCGAAAAGCATCTGCGTCGGCCAGTCTTTCCAGCGCAGCAATGGAAACTCCCGCATCTCGAAGCGCGGTAATGCTTTGATACCCTTCTCCGCGTCCATTAACCAATATATCGATAACATCAGAACGGATACCGCTGATCTGCCTAAATCCCAATCTCAGTGCAAAATAGCTTCCCAATTTTTCTTCCAGCCTATTGTCCCAAAGGGAATGGTTGACATCCACCTCTCTAACCTCGACGGTATGCTTCTGCGCATCGATAACAATTTGGGCGGGCTGGTAAAAGCCCATGGGCATACTGTTCAGCAGCGCTGCCGCAAATACATCGGGGTAATAATGTTTAAGCCAGCAGGACACGTATACCAGCAGCGCGAAACTCGCCGCATGGGATTCGGGAAACCCGTAGCTTCCGAATCCTTCCAGCTGCTTGAATATCCGCTGTGCAAATTCCAGCGTGTAGCCCTTGGCCAACATGCCATCTATAAGCTTTTGCTCATACTGGTTTACCAGCCCCTTGAACTTGAATGTGGCCATACTTCTTCGCAGCCCATCCGCCTCTGCAGGGGTAAAGCCTGCCGCGACAATAGCGATCTTCATGGCCTGTTCCTGGAAAAGTGGTACCCCCAGGGTTCTTCCCAGGATTGCTTCAAGTTCCGGGGAAGGGTAGACCACCGGCTCTTCGCCATTTCGCCTGCGCAGGTATGGATGAACCATATCTCCTTGTATCGGACCGGGCCTGACAATGGCCACCTCGATTACCAGGTCATAGAATTCCCTGGGCTTGAGCCTTGGCAGCATGGACATCTGCGCCCGGCTCTCGATCTGGAAAACCCCTAGCGTATCAGCAAGGCATATCATGTCATATACGGCCGGGTCATCCTGTGGGATATTGGCCAGGGTAAACTGCTTGGCGTAGTGGTCTCGGCAAAGGTCAAATGCCTTTCTGATGCAGGTAAGCATTCCCAGCGCCAGTACATCCACTTTCAAGAACCCGAGCGCATCGATATCATCCTTATTCCACTCGAGATTGGTGCGGTCCTCCATCCGGGCATTAAGGATCGGGCACAGGTCGGTAAGCTTCCCTTGCGTTACAACGAAACCTCCGGTATGCTGGCCCAATTGCCGAGGAAAGCCCATCATCTGTGAGGTAAGCTCGAGCGTTTTTTTAAGATGCGGATCGTTTGGATTCAGGCCCTGCTCGGTAACCCTTTTGCCCTCGAACCACTCGTCTGTAAACTCCCAGATTGAGCTTGAAAGCCTGTTTATCGTATCCACCGAAAGCCCCATCGCTTTTCCCACATCCCGGATTGCGCCCTTCTGGTGCTGCTGGGTAACGGTAGCCACGATGGCAGCCCTATCGCGGCCGTATTTATCATAGATATACTGGATGATCTCTTCCCTTCGCTCATGCTCAAAATCCACGTCGATATCAGGTGGCTCGTTTCTGGCAGGAGAGATAAAGCGCTCAAAGAGCAGATCGAACTTCATAGGATTGACCGAGGTTATTCCTAAAACAAAACAGATGGCCGAATTGGCGGCAGAACCACGTCCCTGGCAAAGTATACCGCGAGACCTGGCCTCCCTAACGATATCCTCCACAAAAAGAAAATAATTGGCATAGTCCATTTTCTTCACAAACTCCATCTCGTGATTGATCATGTTCACGACTTTATCCGGGATGGTTTCGCCATAGAATTCATGTGCCCCCTTCCAGGTTAGGTATTCCAATTCCTCCATAGGCGAGCGCCCGCTTTGATTGATCTCGTCGGGGTAAACGTATTTCAGCTCATCCAGGGAAAACTCGCAGGCCTCGGCTATCGCCATCGTATTTCGGATTGCGCTAGGATATTTGCGGAACAGCCTTTCCATCTCGGACACTTCTTTCATATAGCGCTCAGCATTCTGGTGCAGCCGGAACCCCGCTTCCTGTATGGTGCATTTTTCCCTGACGCAGGTAAGGACATCCTGCAATTCCCGGCGCGATGGGTTATGGTAATGGACATCGCCTGTCGCCACCACCGGAATCCCATAGGTTTCAGAAAGCTGGGATGTTCGGAAGATCAGCTTATCATCGTTTCCCATATACGACCTTGTCGCGGCAATGTACAACTGGTTGCCCAAGGCTTCCCTGTACTCTGCCACCGCCAGGACAAATGCCGGGTCATACTGAAATCTTCTATCAAGCACCCCAGGGGTGACCACGGTAAAAATTATCCCTTTGCTATGGGCATATACATCTTCCCTGGAGATATGGCATGAGCCTTTTTCGGCGCGCATATTTCCCAAGGTCAACAGCGCCGACAATCTGCCATAGGCTTCCTTGTCGGTGGGATAGGCGAGCAGGCTCGGACCATCCAGCAGATCCAGCCTGCAAGCTGGAATAAGCTTAACGTTCTTTTCCCTGCACGCGGCATGAGCGCGGACAATGCCTGCAAGGGTATTCCGATCCGTTATCGCTATTTTTTTATACCCAAAGATTTCCGCCTGTTCGACCAGCTCATGGGCGTGCGATGCTCCGCGCAGGAAGCTGAAATTTGAGGTAATCTGTAATTCGCTGTATGCCATAACCTATCTCCCTAAGCAAAAAATCCGTGGATAAACCATTTGTATTTCTTTTCCTCTCCATAATGGCCCGAACGGAACAGCCAATAACGGCCGCCCTGTTCATCCTCCACCTGGTAATAATCCCTATGCTCACCCTGATCTAGCCACCATTCCCGCTCGATGCGCTCCGGGCCATCCGCTTTTGTAACCGTATGGCGAACACCCTTATAGATAAAAAACTTCGGGGGATGATCGGGGATAATGGCCATCACTTCTATGGGAACGGGTGTTTTCAAAAGTTCGGTTGGACGTGGCCTATCTACCCGCCAACTGGCAACCGCCTTTTCTGTAACCGAGACCGTCCTGAGTACCGACCTTTCAGGCCAGTATTTGGTTGCGGGCAGATAGCGGTGGATCACCTGAAAGCCAACCTTTCCGGCCACCCGGTCAAGTAGCTTGATGACGCTCTGATCATCAAGTCCAGGCTTTGATGTCCAGATTTCTTCCTGGGGAACTTCCACATTATCCACTTTCGGGGCATCGAGCACAAAAAGCTCTATGCCCAGAGCTGGCCTGATCTGATCGATCTTTAATTGAAAAAGCTTGAACAGATGGCCTACACTATGCGATGCACCACTTGTCCCGATATCCACCTTTACCACTTTGCCGTCGATCCGGTAGCAGGTAAGCACTCCGAAACGCAATCCCTTTCCCTCGGCCTGCATCCTCTTGCACAGGTTTTCCAATAGTTTATTGATGGCGATCTCTATTCCGTTGCGAGTCCTGATAGGCTCCAGGCTAAAGAGCCTTTCACTAAAGGGTACTGGTACCTGCAGGGGAACGAGCACTTCTGCTTCGGTACCTATTGCCTGCGCCAGGCGCAGCAGGAAATCCTCGCCAAACCTTCTGCGCAGGACGGAGCGCGGCATGCCTATGAAACTTTTGATCTGATAGAACCCCAGTTTCCGAAGCTTTGCGAGTACCGTCTGCTCCAGGCGTAAAGCTTCCGGCACTAAATTAAGCAACGCATCCACCTGCCCGCCTTCTGGGATGAGCGGGGTAACTTTTCCATAATGCGAAACCGCCCAGGCTGCACCGGGGGTATCGGCAATAGCGAGCCTCACCGTGTAGCCCTTGCTTTTTAGCCTTGATACAATTTCCTTCAAATAGCCTCTTTCTCCGCCCCAAAGGTGGCTGCATCCCGAGGAATCCAGCAGCAACCCATCCATTCCAAACTCATCAATAGCTACAATAGGGGAATAGCGTACGCACCACTCTCCGAGCCCTTTTAACAGTTTTCTAGGGCGCCCAGGTTTATCGTCCAGTACTTCTAGCCCCGGACAGATAGCCTTTGCATCGGCTGCCCTCATTCCGACCTCTACCCCAGATTCCATTGCAACCGGGCTCACCGCTGTGATCATCATGCGGCCATGATCGGGCGCCGCAAAAACAAAGGGCACCCCGGCAAGCTCTGGCCTGCGGATAAGCTGCCAGTCGGCCAGGAGCTGGCGGAACCATATGGAAACAAAACGCCTTTGCATAATGATTACCCAATCTGCCTCCCTTCCAGTCCTGCCCATATAGGCTGTTTCTTTGTCTTTTTGATTTCCTCGAATTTCTCGCCCGCCCATTCCAGCACAAAATTTCCAGGATTACCATTACGCACCTTCAGCAACTCGACCTGCCAGCGCGGGAAACCGAGGCCGGGCATACCGTCCTCTGTGACCGAGGGCAATGGGCTGATCCTCCACCTTGCGGTGGCTACCGTGCTTGCTGTTTTGTTCTCATCCTTTCGAAGGATGAATCCCGTAACGCCACTGGCCTCTACGGCCAGCTGCAATCTCCTGGATTCGATAATGCTTAGCGAACCGACCTCTGCCACTACCGCTGCAAGCCCTTCGCATTTGAGCGCTTCTTCTGTGATCCATAGTACTTCTTTTTCTGTCTGCACATCCATGAAAATGATGCGATCAGGTTCTACGTTAAAGTGGCTGAGCGAAGCGGGGAACAGATGCCGCGATGTGCTGGCCCATACGCAGGCCGCGCCATTTTCCATCAGCACGGCGAGCAGTCCCGCGATAAATCCATCGCTTGCCGCTGATTGTTCGGGGGCTATGGTAATAAACTCATGGATTGCCTTTTTCGGGAATACGGAACCAGGGAAGGCGTCTTCGATTTCTCCAAGGCCGATACGTTCTGCCTTACCCGCGGCTACAGGCTTAAAGCCCTGCCAAAACAGGATATCCTGTTGCAATTTTTGAAACAATTCCTTTTTAGCATCCATGGTATTTGAGTTAATTTTTATACTATTTATTTTAGTATTATAAAATTATACGACAAACATAAAGCTAATATTGTTAGTAAAAAATGAATTGTGGAAAAGATTGTGTTTTTGGTGGAGAACTCGACATGCGTACACGGCTAATCGATGTCGTATTTATATTTTTAGCCTGGATAAATATTCTTGCAAAAATCTACAACGGTAGCTTTAATTGCCGCATATATCTTACTGTCGGTATGCACCTTGCCTGACAAGCAATCCAGTATATATCCCACAAACTCATCGATCAGGAATTTTTCGGAAAGAACTTTTAGTGTATTCACCATCAGATCGCGACGAAGTATGTCCTTCTCGGCTTCAGGTACAAAATCTATCGGCGCACGATATAGAGAAATAAAATAGTCGCACACCACATGGATTGTAAAATTATCATTCATCATCGGGGACAACAGGCCCCTGATTACCTGTGGAAGGGGATGGACGTAGCGGTATCCGGCTCTTCTCGCCGCTTCTAGCATCATGTATTTATCCGACGGAATATGCTTATAATTTATACCAAGCAGTCCGATAGTAAGATCGACGTATCTTTCCCTCGTGATTTTTTTATTTACAAAAAGATAAACCCATATAATGAAACTGGCTGTGCTACTCACTCCATCCTGAGATTTGGCCATTATCCTAATAGCCGTTTCCTCTGCAAGTAAAAGGCTTGCCTGTTCCTTGGCGGTTAGAATGGAATCAATGGTCGATTCTCCGATGTTCTTGTTTAATACCTTCTTTCGCTCGGCATTCATTTCAAGGGCCGCATTGCAGGGAAGACTTTTACAATTTTCCCGGATCCAGGATAGCAGATCCGAGAACAGCGATATTTCGGACCGTATCAACTCTGGAGAGGCGAAACTGCGGACATATTTGTCGCCTTCCTTTCCAAGCATGAATTTTCCAGTGTGGCTATCTGACTTTAGCTCGTGGAGAATTTCATGGATAAGCAATACGGATGATTCGGCCACGAAAAGTTCGAAGCCCAGTAGTTTGAGCTCGTTAAGTCCCCCGATCTGAGCTATTGTACAGAGACTTATTGCGTCAATCATCAACGACCGATGTTTTTTTATGGCTTCAAACGAGGTGGTAACATCGGCAACGTCCCAAGCGGTGAATATTCCGAGCCTATCATCTGAGATAAAGTTCTTCCATACCATGATCAGATTGGCATCGCGTATTGATGCAATGGCAGAAATTGGGAGCATATCCTTTCGATAGGCATCGGCCATTCTATTGTCTGCGGCAGATCTCCGGTCTAGTGCTTCGAAAAGCGCTTTAAAATCCTTGTCCGGATCTCCCGTATCACCGACAGCCATCTGGCGGAAGCTGGTCTGTGAGGCAAAGATGGTGCTGATCATATGATAGCTCTCCCGAAGGGCCGCATTAAAAATATGCTGGATTTCCACGATGGTATATTTGATTGCCTGAGGTCCAAGTATAATTTCATCCCCGACCTTTTTGCCAAACATCACCATTGCCTCGGGACTTTCCGGGGACAGCTCTCCATGGCTTCTGCTAAGATCAGCCCTACCTTCGATACGGTAGGTTACCATCTGCTCTCCGGAACTGATGGTAACCTGGCAATCAATGCCAACTATCAGAGGATTATCAGGATGCTCCCTTTCTGGAGAGATGACCGTTCCCAGATGGATAAAGTTCTCATGCGCCGATACCCGGTCTATAAACTGCCTTCTTGCCTGCAGCGCAAAACGGTGGAATTTTTCCATCCTTCCAGAATCGTGGCATGATATTGCAAGCTTAAATTGCATATCTATTGCCAATGTCCTATCCAAATGGTCTATAGAGTCAATAATCTCACCAACCTTATCCCATTCTTCTTTTCTGTAATAAAGAAGTGCCAGCCTGCCTTGTATCGACTGATCTTTAGGATAAACCTCCAGATATTCCAGGCAGGTAGCTATTGCCGCAGGAAAATCATTGATCTCTGCCTGGACATACGCTTTTAGCTCGGTCACCATCGCTATAGGTCCATTTTTTTTGGTAAGCACCTGGCATGCGGAAAGCAGTTTTCCATACTCGCCAGATCTGAAATAGAGCTTTAGCAGCTTTTGTGTGTTAGCAGAGTAGCTCTCCAAATCCGTCACCATTTCCATTAGCTCTATGGCCTCTTTATTCATCTTCAGTTCTTCGAACTGAAGCGACAGATCAAAGATGTCAACCTCTGGAGTGTTTTGATTGATTGTAGATAAGATATGGCCAAAGATTTCCTTAGCCTCTTCATTCTGTCCCTTTTTTAACGTGATCTTTCCCTTTAGCAATTGCGCGGTAATTGCGTTCGGATCTATGAAAAGTGCAAGATCATTATAACTGACCGCCGCTTCGATATTTCCGAGATCAATCTCTCTCTGGCACAGGTAATCGATGATGAAAAGCCGAAGACTCTGGGAAATATCCTGAGCCAACAGTTCCCCGAATATATCGAGTGCTTTTTCCACCTCGCCAAGCTGCAAGTACAATTGTCCATGAAAATGTTCAAGTTCGTGGAGGTCGCTGCCAGATAGCAGAGACTTGAGCTCATCCATTAGCGCCATGGCTTCGTTTTCGCGCTTGGTCCTAGCTGCTGATATTGCTACATGTCTTAACGAAAAGCTGTCCCTTCTGTAGCTCAACGCTTCTTTGGCATCCTGATAACTTCCCTCAAAATCCTCAAAGTATGTCTTAGCAACGGACCTATTGATCAGAAACCAGACCCTGGACTCGCGCAGGTCGGTATTTTTGATTTCATCCCACGCCTTGCTGTACAGCTCGACGATATATCCAGCCTTGCTTCTTGTATCATGGCTGATCTGTGATGTCACCACATGGTAAGGGCTCCTGATACTATCGAGGATAATGGTGCCCAAGACCGCCCTAAGTTCGTACTTGTTGTCGGAGGCATTGTCAAGGGCAATCTGTCCCCAGGTGATGGCCATATCATGTTCCCCCTTTAGCTGCGCCGCACGGGCAATCTCAAAGGAAACTTCCGTATGTTGCCGTATATCGACAGGCACCATTTCTATGATTTCCTTTAAACTAAGGCTTCTATTCAATCGGATAAGGGCACCATAGATGCCAACATCATTGGGATTGATCTCCAGCCCTTTTTTTATCAGTCCCTTGGCATTCTCGGCATCTCCGATAAGTGAATAACCCAGTATTGCCCAGCCAATTGCCTTTGGATTGTCCGGCTGATGTGCATGGGAATCGATAAAGTTCTTTGCTGCCTCTTCATCCTCAAGGAGATCCAAATGAAATATGCCCAGATTGGCCTTTATCCTATAACGCTCCCTCGGCGATAGGCTTTCCCAATCTTCATCAATCATTTTTTGAAAAAGCCTAATTCCCGCCTTCTGCTGGAAAGATTTCCTCAAGGAGTTGATCGCATCGATCTGCTTATCAAAATCAGTCTTTGAAAACTTATCAGCATTTTCATTCTGAACTGCCGCCAAGACCTGTTTGATGAGCTGGGTCTGCTCTTCTTGACCGCTCAATAGTTTTTCCGTGGTGTTCTGGATAGTTGCCAGCGATTTTTGAAGTTCTATTTGAGCGACCCTATCAATCTGATCAGGTGTAGCATAGGTTGGCGCGGCCCTGAACTTGTTTTCATGACTAGCTTTTATCTGGTGCATTTTTTCTGTGGTATAAATCTCCACATTATCCGTAACCTTATGGTGCTCATAACACATCAACATAAGATTACTATACTGCCGCCTATCTTCGTTGCTACTTTCGGCATTGAACCTTTCTCCACCTTCCTTGGCACTCTCGATATGGCATACCTGTCCAACGAAAATATTATCCCCACGGAAAAGTGCATTAGAACATCCGGGGAATGCACACACATTCCCGCTTAAACTAAAAAGCAGTGTAAGCGTATCCTTCGTAGGAGCTAATCTTTTGACAATTTCCTTTTCCATTGAGCGCCAGAGTTGGTGGCAGCTCCTAAATTACCGAAATTCCAGCTCAGATTTAAGGATGTCGAAAACTAAGCTATGTAACCAACATCCATTGACAGTACAGTAGGATAGAAATCATATAATTTTGGCCTAATTTTCTAAAACAAAAAACCGGTCTTAATTTGACCGGTCGTGTAAAAAAATTCCAATAGATATTAGCTGGTTAACTTCTCCAATGGTCAAAGTTCAGCTGCTCCTGATCCACGAAGCTAAGGTCAAGTTCAGGATGATCAGGATAATCAAGCGGCGTGGCCTCGCCCGCAAACCGGTAATCCTTATCAATGGTACATGCTTCCATTAATTTGGACGGTAGCTGGGTAAGGGCAATTTCGGTCAGACGTTCTTCGCTCGGTTCTTCCATGAGCCATTCCCAGGCAAGATCATCTGTAAGTATGGTAGGCATCCGTTTTTTGGAATTATGGATCTGCTGCATGATACCATTTGCAGCCGTTGTCCCAAACGCTACGGTACGTACCCATTGTCCTGCTTCTTTATCGAACCAATCATTATACACTCCGGGAAACCAGAAATATTCCTTGCCAACGATCCCAATTTGGTACGGCACTTTATCTGTAGCCTTTAACAGCTGCCCCTTTTTGCCATAGGTAGGCACATGCATGGATTCGATGATTCCGGTAGAAAGCACCAGGCATCTGCGCTGGCGTGCAGCCTCTGCCCACATGGATTTTTTCCCCGCTTCGTTCTTAAACAGGTTTTCTGCCTTGAAATTTAGTGTCGTGTACATTCCTCTGAATTTCTTTGCCTCTTTGCGGTCTTTTGCATATCCCGGGATAAATCCCCATTCGGCCTGCTGGATTTCAAAATCCCTGCGATCATCAGCAGCTACCACGATAGCGCATGGCGCATAATTGAACCCGTTATGAACGCCGGTATCCAAAAAATCGTAATTCCTAACTGCTTTCTCTAACTGTTTAAGCTGTATGAACTCAGCCCTAGTCACTTTCTGTCCGTTGTAGTAACACATAATCCTATTTCCTTTTAGCGCGGATATGCTCCGCTATTAATTTTCCTATTTCAGTAGCTTCCTTCTGCCTTCCCTGGGGTATAGATGTCCAAAACTTCTTATTATTAGCGGCAACCGCCACGGCTATAACGAGTGGTTTCGTTCCTGCTCCATAATGGACGTGAAAAATCCTTTTATTAGCAAGTTCATGTTCGGAAATACGAAGCATCTTTCCACTAACTTCCAGCTCGAAAGGCTTTTCGATCTCTCTCATTAACTTAAAGATAAGAAATTTACCGCTTAAAGTCCTTGGTCTACAATCAAATTTACCTCAAAATAGTTGTCCTGAGTTTTTCCGTAAGCAAAACTGAACTTTTCCCTATAAGCCAAGCTTAGCCTTTTCTGTATGTTGTCCATTCCCTTATTGAAGCCTGATTGGTGAATATTGGTATTGATTAAATTAATGGTACGAATTTTAATTTTATTTCCTATAATTTCGATATTCAATTCGCCTGGATGTTCTGACTTTTGCAAGTTCCCATGTTTAAGCATATTTTCAACCAGTGTTATGATAACTAATGGTATGAAGCGAAATTTTTTAGCATTTTTAGATATCTTGATATTTAAATACTGCTCTTGGTCTTTCCTTATCTTATTTAATGAGACCAGGTTTTCGACTTGGACCAATTCCTCATTCAGCTTTGGAAAGCCATCACCAGAATGCTTCGTTTCTAAGCTAAAGCGCATCAAGTCTGCCAGGTTTAGCACAACTTCTCCTGCTTCCTCATTATATTTTCTGATGCTATCATATAGAAAACTTAACGTATTGAAAAGGAGATGAGGATTAATTTGTGCACGCAAGTATTCATACTTAGCGATAGTTAACTCATTTTGGATTTCTTTAGTTTTTAGATCATCCAGCAGTCGCATCTTCTCAGAATGTTCTCTTTTAGCGCGCTCTTGCTTGAACTCCAAAAATAAAAAGTAAAAGCAGGATAAAACGATAAAAAACAAACCGCGCCAGAGAGACTGAAAAAAGTTTTTATGATCATTGACGATTTGTAGTATGCTAAAGGTTGTCTCACGTCCACTTAACAAATGATTAAGGTAAGACCTTAGTAGAATGTAAACGCAGATCTGAGCAAACATTAATACAGTAACGGTAATCCACGGATTTCTACCTGAAAAACTTTTCTTTAATACAAAGTGTGCATTGCTATAAAATAATAAAATATTGAGTAAGTAATGCAAAGCATAGTTCAAAGGTTTTCCAAAGTAACCCACAGACAGACCAATTAGTCCGATCTCCAAAGCGATAAATATAGTCCACCCCAATATGTGCAGTTTCTGCACTTTTCCCCATTGCAAAATTTTTTTAGTCATGCTATAATTGCTTTTAGTGTAACCACATTTTATCGCGGTGTAATAACTTTTTTAGACCTGTTTAATGGAGCTAGTTTCAAAATAAAAACATGAAACAGAACCCTAAAAAACTGATCAAAAAAACTGTATTTGTTTTTAGATCGCAGAAAACCGTTCGAAAATCCGAAACTGATCCTACAACTTCCAGCATTATTATTATTTCAAATGAAACGCTGAGCGGGCGTCCTTAAACTTCGGATTTTTGTAAACAATTAAGACTTCCGGCCGGATCTTAGTGTCTTGTTTTCCGAAAACTCTATAAAGCCCTGCTTGTAATTGTTGCCCATTGGAATAATGTGCGCGCCAAGTTTTAACGTATTCCCTGATATTTTTTCGACCTTTTCCTCATTCACAAAATAACTGCGATGAACCCTGTAAAAAAGCGTGCCCCAGAATTCTTTTTCAACCTCCTTCATCGTTAGATACACTGTGTATTCCTGATCTTCAGTGACTATTTTCATATAGTTCTTTAGGCTCTCAAAAAACAATATTTTAGATTTCTTTATTTTAAGTTTTTGACCACGGTCACCAATGCTGACATAAAAATATTTTCTTTGTGAGATGCGCATTCGCTCCAATTTCTTTCTCTCTCCTTCAAGTACATCCCATACTGTTTTGATAAATTTTGGTTTTGAAATAGGTTTAACCAAATAGCGGGATGCATTGACCTCGAATGCTTCAATCGCATATTTAGTAAATGCAGTGGTGAAGATGATGAACCGTGTACGGTTTACTAGCTTTTTAGCTAGTTCAATTCCGGAAATTTCTGGCATATCTATATCCAGAAATATAAAATCGATTTTGTCCTTTAGGCTGATTCCTGATAGGGCGATTATAGGATCGAGATAGGAGTTGACAAGTTTAAGGTTGGGATTCGCCTCTATGTAATCCGAAAGGATCGAGACTGAGTGTTTTTCATCGTCGATAACGACGCAACGTAATTGTTCCATATGTCAAAGTTTAAATAGTTCTTCAATGAACCCTCATTACTTTGCATATACCAATTAATTCGATTTTTTCACACCGGCTCTATCTTAATCACTTCAGTAGATTTTTTCCGTGATATTGATCCGTCTTTGTTAATCTTATTACTTCGCCTTAGCGTCAACCTCACAATGTCATGCTTTGGTTGTTCTAATGGCAAGATATCTTGGATGTTGCAATTGAGAGCACTTGCTAACAAGTAAATATGCCTAATACTATACTTTGCACGTTCAGTATACATTTCAACTTTGCCAACAAAGCCTTCAGACAGACCCATTTTTTGCGTTAATTTTACCTGGGAAAGCCCTCTATCTAGTCTTAGTTGCTTAACGTTTACGATAATTAGATAATCCAAATGAGAAATTTCAACTTTATTGAGTTCAGTATCTGAATTTTTATCACGCATTATGGTGCAATAAACCTCATTTTGAAGATTTTATCACAGGTGCATGTGGAAGTGTCAGTTATTTTTCTTATATTAGCTTAATAAAATTTATTGTCGGTTAATGTTATTAACCACATGATTTGATTTTTATTACTGAAAACCTTGTGACGAAAAGTAGGACGTTTGAACACAAGCAGTAGGTGAAAACTCAAATCCTGTGCTATCTTTGCATAGCATAAGGACTTGGGTCGCCTGCTATTCTGTGTTCGGCCGCTGTAAAGCGGTGGCGGTCCTACGCCTTCGTCTCAGAAAAGCTAAGGGCGGCCCTTTTTATTTCTCAAGGTTTTTGGCTAACCCCAAAAAGACGTGATTACCCTATTTAGCCATGTACTACTCTGTTATAACCAAATTGGAAAGCCCAAAATGCTTTTTATTGGAAATTACTATGCTAAAAAGATAACCGTACTTGGTATCGCGTTTATAATACTAATTAGTCTGGTAATCTGTTCTCCGGAATAGATTATCAGACTAAGGCAGGTCATTCCTAACGGTTAATGATAAAATAGGTTCTTTAATAATGTGCCTGCCTTGGTTTTCTAAAGAATTTTTCCTGATCCAAATCCTTATCAACTAAACTACAAACAATGAAAAAAACGATATTTTTTATCGCCAGGGCTTTGCCATGCCTTTTTCTTATGGTAAAAATCGACAGAAAGGGTCATGTTCCTTCCCGTCAACTAAGCCAGGATTTTAACTTCACTGATCATAAAACTTTAAAAATTTTATCAGCACTTGCTTATAGTGAACTCATACTTGAAAGAATATTGCGGAAAAGGGCATTCCCGATTCTTTTAATAATGATGTTTTTAAGTACCAGTGTTTCTTTTGCACAAAACAGCAAACCTGCTAAACAACTTAATATAGGCGACAGAATTCCAGCCTTAAATTTATCCAACATTTTAAATTATTCTGATTCGAACGTTGTGCTTTCAAAATTTAAGGGAAAAGCACTTATCCTTGATTTTTGGGCAACATACTGCTCACCTTGCATAGCTGAATTTCCAAAAATGGATGCGATGCAAAAGCGCCATGGAAAGAACATCCAGATTTTGCTAATCAATACCTATCCAAGTGATACACGGGAGATCCTGGAGAAATTTTTAGTTGAACAGAGAAAAAAGATAACAGGTTTTTCTTTACCAGTTGTTGTGTACAACGCTAAAATCAAAGAAGTATTTCCTATCAGATCTATGCCCCATTATGTATGGATTGGAGCAGATGGACGAATCAAGGCGATCACGCGTGCAGATCAGTTAACCGAGGAAAATGTTGACAAACACGTAGCAGGATTGAGCCTAAACCTTCAAACCAAAAAAGACTAATATGATGATTAATCATTTTAATAACAGAAAGATGAAGTGGAATTTTCTGCTTTTTTCTTTTGCAGTTGTACTCATAGTGCTTTCTGCTTTTACTGCCCTAGCACAGGAGGACAATATCCTAAAGGGTAAGGTTACTGACCTTAACGGCAGGGTTGTTTCTGCAACTATCCGCTCCAAACGCGGATTGGCTATCGTTGACAATTCCGGAAACTTCACGTTGAATAAGTTACAAGCAGGAGATACCGTTAGAATCACCGCCACCGGATATAAAACTATTTTTAGAACATTTTCTCCCACTAGTAACATCCTTACCATCAGAATGACTGAAGACGAGCAGCAACTTGAGGATGTTGTCGTTCAAACCGGTTATCAGACCTTAAAACCAAATGAAGTAAATGGTACAATATCAGTGATAAATGAAAAATCCTTGGGAGAGCGTTCCGGATCCGATATCCTTCAGCGTATAATTGGACAAAGCAGCGGTCTTATGCTTCAGGTTGGTAAAAGCAACAACAACCCCCAGAATAAAACTAACATTACTATCCGCGGGCTGGGTACAATTAATGGACCTTTAGATCCGCTTATCGTTTTGGATGGTTTTATTTACGAAGGTGATATCGATAACATCAATCCCAATGATGTTGAAAATGTATCGGTTTTAAAGGATGCTGCGGCAGCATCAATATGGGGCGCAAGGGCTGGGAATGGCGTTATTGTTATCACCACGAAGAAGGGAAGATTAAATCAGCCAATGCAGATTGGGTTTAATGCAAACATTCTTATTCAGGAGCTGCCTAGAATTGGCTCTATCAGACAGATGGAGAATAAAGATTATATTGCATTTGAGAAACAGCTATTTGATGCCGGATATTTCAATAACCGGATATCTGCAACGCCTTGGCTGGCCTTAACTCCGGTGGCAGAGCTTCTACTAGCAAAAAGAAACGGCCAGATTTCTCAGGCAACGGCGGATGTTGGTCTGGACCAGTTGGCAGTTCAAAATACTCAGCAATCCTATCTTGATAATTTTTATACCAATGGTATACTGCAGCAATATAGTCTAAGTATCAAAGGCGGTAGCGATAAAAACACTTATCTGTTTTCCGCCGCCTATGATAAAAATAGAGGAGAAGTGTATGATACTTCCAACAAAATAAATCTTCATTTTGCAAATGACTTTAGGCTACTTGAAAAATTAACTTTAAGCACCAATATTTATTATACAAATGTTACGGGTAAAAGCGGTCGGCCGGCTTATAATACCGTTAGTGCCGGTGGAAGATATCCAACGTACCTTAACTTTGCTCAAACCGGTGGATTTGCAAGGGATTTCAGGGCTGCATATACTGATACCCTTGCTAGAGGCAGACTGCTTGACTGGAAATATTATCCTACAGAAGACTATAAGCATGATTACTCCGAGTCCCGTTCTCAGGATTTGACGGCCAACGTTGGTCTGAAGTATCAGCTCATAAAAGGATTGAATTTGCAGCTTAACTATCAGTATCAGCGTCAAAATACTGAAAGTGAGCGGACCTCAGATGAACAGAGTTTTGCTGCAAGGAATCTGATAAATTCTTTTACGCAGGTCAATACTGCCACTGGTGTATTAACTTACCCTGTGCCAAGGGGCGGAATACTAAGTTCTGGCTTAGCATTGGTTAATTCTCAGACCACCAGGGCTCAGCTGAATTACAATAATGTTTTCGGTGTACATAGCATCAGCGCAATCTTTGGGGCCGAAGCCAGGAGCGCAAACACTTCAGCCCGCGGGAGCAGAAGACTGGGATACCAGTCTGATCCACTATATTTCATGCCAGTAGATGAGGTTGGTCTTTACCGTCAATATCTGACTGGATTTACCAGTCAGATAGGGAGTGATAATACACTAAGCCAGACTGCATACCGGTTTATCAGCATGTATGGGAATTTTGCATATAGTTTTAAAGGGCGTTATTTATTGTCAGGAAGTATCAGACGTGACGGATCAAATATTTTCGGTGCAGATATTAATGATAAATGGAAACCATTATGGTCAGCAGGACTGGGATGGAAAATTTCTGAAGAGCCGTTTTACAACTTAAACTTTTTACCTGTGCTCCGGCTGACAACAACCTTCGGTTATAGCGGAAATGTGGATCTGACAAAGACTGCCTCACCTATCGCAGGCTATGCCACAAATACACTTACAGGATTTCCCTTTACCAGAATAAATGCAATAAATAATCCGAACCTCAAATGGGAACAATTGTTTCAGGTTGATGTGAAGCTGGACTTTGAAATCCCTAAACAGGCTTTAACAGGCTCATTTTCATATTATGTTAAAAACGGAACAGACTTGTATGGAACCACTAATTATGATTACACAACCTGGGGCGCAAGGGATGTGATAACCAGAAATGTTGCGGATATGAGGGGGCATGGAATAGATGTAGACCTCCATAGTAGAAATATAAGGGCACAAAACTTTGCATGGTCTACAGATTTATATTTTAGTTATAACATAAGTAAAACTAAGAAGTATCACTCTACCGACAATTCCACCCCACTATATAACCTTGTATCTGCCGGAAATATCATTAGTCCAGTCGTAGGATATCCTTTGTATGCTATTGCTGCATATAAGTGGGGCGGATTGGATAATAACGGGAATCCCCAGGGCTATCTCGATGGTAAATTAAGTACAGACTATAATGCCATAACGGATGAATCTTTTGATAAAGGCACTAATGTAGTTTATATGGGGCCTGCAAGTCCAACCTATTTTGGATCGTTAATAAATTCATTTTCATTCAAGGGTGTAAGTCTTTCTATAAACCTCAATTATAAGCTAGGATACAAAGTGAGAAAACCAACACTTGCCTATTCTCGATTGATAGAAAGTGGACAGGGGCATCACGAGTACGCGCAGCGATGGCAAAAGCCTGGAGATGAAAATATTACTGATGTTCCATCTTTCGTCTATCCTTACCGAAGTGATAGGGATGTTATTTATGGATATTCAGAAGTGAACATAATTTCCGGTGATCACATCCGACTAGATTATATTCGGCTGGCCTACAGGCTAAGCACAATTCAATGGAAAATGCCATTCCGTGATCTTGAAATTTATTCAGGATTACAAAACGTTGGTATAGTATGGAAAGCAAACCGAGTGGGTTACGATCCAGACTATTTAAACACATGGAGTCCTTCCCGACAGCTTTCGTTTGGCGTAAAAGGTTCATTTTAATTCACTACAATATGATAAGTGTTATGAAAAACAAAATTTATATCTGCATGGTAATCGGTGTTACGATGCTCCTTATCTCAAGCTGTAAAAAATATCTTGAGGTAAAATCAAATGCAAAACTGGTAATCCCAAATACGCTCGCTGATGCGCAAGGTTTATTGGATGATGGTAACTTAATGAACATCAGATTGACCCCGTCTTTTGGGGAAGCATCAAGCGACGATTTTTTTCTCCCTTTAACCAGCTATAATGCGCTTATTGTTCGGGGCCAGGAAGCGTACACCTGGCAACCTACGCCTTACAGGTATGCCAATGACTGGAGCTTAGCATATACGGCAGTATTCAATAGCAACCTTTGTCTTGAAATATTAGAAAATATCGAAAGAACGCCTGCAAACAGTTCCTTATGGGACAATGCAAAAGGTAGTGCTTTGTTCTTTAGGTCATTTTATTTTTTGATGCTTACAAATCAATATGGATTGGCATTCGATGAAAAAAACTCATCTACAGATTTAGGAATTGCATTAAGGACTTCTTCCAATTTCAATGTGCCCTCTGTCAGGGCCTCGGTCAGTGAATGCTACAAAAAAGTTATTGAAGATGCCACCTTAGCTTTGGAATTACTCCCAGACTATCCACAGCACACACTAAGACCATCAAAAGGTGCCGCTGCGGCATTATTGTCTAGATGTTATTTATATATGCATGATTATTCCAGTTCCCTTAAATACACATCCCAGGCGCTTAAGTTCAATAATAAGCTAATGGATTATAATGGCGACAGCGATCTGCTGGCATTGACAAGTACGGTTCCTATCAAAAAATTTAATAAGGAAACCATTTGGTATGCTGAACTATCCAGCAATTTTGGTGTCAATAACACCGCAAATTCAAGGATTGATACAATACTTTACGCAAGCTATAATGCGAATGATTTGAGAAAAACGGCGTATTTCAGATCATCTCCGCCATATCAGCAGTTCAAGGGTAACTATACCGCCAGCGGAACATTTTACTTTTCCGGTTTGGCTACCGACGAACTTTATCTAACTAGCGCGGAGTGTAAAGCATGGCTTGGAGATTTGCCGGGAGCAATGGCAGATTTAAATATACTATTGAAATCGAGATGGAGAAATTCTGTAACTTTGTCTCCGGTGACTGCGACAGATAGGTCCGATGCGCTTAGAAAAATTAGGGAAGAGCGAAGAAAAGAACTATTGATGCGGGGGCTCCGTTTTGCTGATTTGAAACGATACAATAAGGAAGGTGCAAACATCACATTGAAACGGGTTGTTGGCAATCAGGTATTCACTTTGGAACCAGGTTCACGTTATTATGCGCTGCCTCTCCCTACGGATATAATTGAAGCTACCGGAATGCCTCAAAATTAATGAAAATGAGGGAGTAATATACTCCCTCATTCTGTTAATAAGCACTATTGGGCAGTTCTATTCTGAATTTCCATGGTATCATCATCACTCGAGGAAACATAGGCACGCGAAGAAGTCACAGGTGTAGCTACCAAATTTAATGATGCATTTAGTGTTGGTGTTCCACTCGTGTTTACGAAAGCCTGGTCAACATGAATGATACAGGCTTCTTGCTGAACTTCATCACATCCAGTTGCGTTAGGGTCATAAACCCAGTTACTTAAAGTTTCGACCTGCGCTTTAGATTTGATAGATCCATCATATCTAAAGGTATATTGAACCCTTTTACTGTCTGCTTTGAATGCAGAACCACCAAATACTAGTGCTAATCCGAAAGCGGCGGCTAGTAAGCCTTTGCTTAAATTTTTAATTGTTGTATGCATAGTTATGGATGCTTTTTACCTTGAAAAAGCAAGCGAAAAAGTTTAGTTTAATTTTTGGGCACCGTGCCCTGGTTATCCGTTAAATTTAAATTATGCTTGCTGTGCCTTCGACCTCCTTTCTCTTATGGTGATTTGATAAAGACAGAAAAGATTAACTGCAACCAGCCCCGCATTGAAATATAGGTGGTTTTCCCAGCTCATTTTTGAAATAAAGCCTCCGCATGAACAAGGGGTTGTAGGGAAAAAGTGAATGAGAATGAGTAAAATGTAAATTGAAAACGACAGTAATAAGCAAAGAGAAAGCCATAGGCCCGATTTGTGCTTGTTTAGTATCAACAGTACAGCAGCAGCTAGTTCTAATATTGGCACCAAATACACCAATACATTATTTATTAAGATAGGAAAAGGCTGTTCTTTCATCTGTAGTACGTACAGTCTCAGATCTGCAAATTTTGAAAATACTGCATATGACCACAGTAAGGTTATAATAAATAATCCAGCAGATGTTATTGAGCTTCTTATGCTTTGAGCGTTTGATGCAATATGTAAATTACCGTTATCCATTATCTTGCTAGTACTATTATCTGATAGTCATATAAAGTTCGAGCTAATGGAAATCTCTTATACTACCTGATTTTGGTAATTTTTACTCTCTATTCACTACTTAAAAAGTTGGTATTGAGTGAATTGATTGTCGGGAAAAACACTTCATTATTGGCTACCGGTATTTGGCTTTGATTTTAAAGAAATATTTGGACTCAATATTTATAAAAGAAGCGATGATATTATGAATAGGCAGATACATCAGTTCCGGATATACTTTTTGAAAGTGCAGGAACCTGGTTTCTGCGTTTTTTATTCTAAGCATTTTTTCTCTTTGCATTCTTAAATGCATATCCTCTTCATAGATTTCCAGCATTAGCCTATAAAATGCAGAATTCATTTTTGCAAAGCCATCCAGCAAGGATAGATTAAGGGAATAGCCTGTTGTATCAGAAATGAAATTTATATATTCCTCGGAGTTTGTTTTTGAAAAAAAGGAAGGCAATATGAACCCGCTTTTGATTATCCAGGAAGTATTTTCCTGCCCATGATGAAAAAAATATCCCCGTGCCAAACCGCTCTCTATATAGTAAAGCACAGGATATGAATGTTCGGGTGTATTAAGTAAAAGCCCTTTATGGAACGTTTTCGGAATGAAGCTTTCGAGGATTTTGCCTATAAGATCCGATTTTGTATTATTAAGACCCTGAAGTTTTTCAATGAGTAGCATATTGTATCTGTTAACATTTTGGCCAATTGATTTTTATTCGTCACATTATTTATGATCTAATGAAACTTTTATAAATGTTTATTATCATTTATGATATTAAGTAAATGCATGTAATGCAGCTCTGAAAACTTCAGACCTAATTTGTATGCATCAGGAAAATGTTTCAAAATGCTTGCATAGTGTTTTTCGCTGATTCCCATTATCTCACAGTCTTCCATTATTTCCAGATAAAATTTGTCTTCAGAAAACGCCCCCCAACAACATAAATGATTGACAAAATCGTTTGGGGAATAAGTCAGTTCTTGTAATAGCCCAATCCTTTTTTTGCCGGCGAAACAATTGGTCTTCACGGCGCCAGACAATAGAAGTGGAAAAAAGTAACTTGCTGTTTCGGATGTATATAGCTTTTGGCCCTTCTGACAAAATATTATTTCCGCAATTGTTTTTAAATATGATTGAAGGCCTACTGAAAGCGGATTTAAAGCATTCAGCTTGGCTAGATAAGTTTCTACGTTCATGATCTTTTTTACAGATAAAGAACGGCGTTTTTAAAATTTTGTCAAGTTGCAAAAATCTTGGCCTACTGCAACCCCATCTAATACTAATTCTTTAATCGTCGAACTTTAGTATTTTTCCTGGGCAAGTGCCAGCATTTCACTCAGTTTCAGTATGACTTTTTTAATGTCCTCGCCCGCATGATTATAGTGGGCATTTCTTGCACTCTTTTCCGAAATGGAATCCCGCTCGACAGTACTGAAATGCCGTGCAATATACTGGTGGGCATATTTGGCGCGTTGCCAGATTATAATTCCAGTTTCCATTTGAAGATGAATGAAAAAGGCTAATTGTTTCACCGAAAAGGATACCTTGTAATTTGCGTTCATCATTCCTGCAGCATCGATTTCCTGGTTGACGAATTCCAATGCCCGTAAAGAAAGCAGTTCTTGTTTAAGTAATCGTTTTATACCTTTTGTAACGCTTGAAGATAGGGGAAACTGCTTTTGTGTTTTTAAAGAAAATATTTGCCTGATTTCCTTTCGATAGAAGCATACCGCGTTTATCTGTTCATTTAAAGTTTCATATTTTTCTATTTCCAGGTGTATGTAGCCGCTCAAATAATCATAAAGTGCTGGATGGTTTAATCCGAGCTGAAGCATGAACTTTAGTAGATTAAATTCATTACCAATATGGCTTGAGGCAGTTTTTGTATAAAGACTGTCTATAGTGAGTTTCCAGTAATCAAGTTCCCTAAAACTTGTGATTTGATTGGGAGCCAAAACCATATTTGTTAAACGAACGATTTCCTCGTTACTATAAATCTTGGCAAGCTGCGCGCAAATCATTTCCATCTGCTTTACCATTTTTGGTGTTTCGAATTCTATTATCGAAAAAGGAACTTTTTCTTCTTTGTTAAAAAAAATCGGAAAAGTGGAGATCATCCATGCTAAAGTGCTTTCCAGATATCCAAAAAGAAGCTTCAATGGTTTCAAGCTCAAAGTATTTGCCTGTGAATATTTAATTTCCGATAGCTCATCACTTACATTATCCATCAACCGAATTAAACTTCGCTGGTGGAAATGCAGGAAGGATTTTGCCTTTTTATCGCTATTGAGATCGATTGCAATATCCCTCAATACCCTTGTGATTCGGTAAAATTCCCGCTCTAGATTTTTGGTTGACTCCTGTGTGAAGTTTTTGGAAATGGTGTTTTTGGTTTTGAGCGTCTCGAAGTGCTCTTCAAAAAAAATAAACTGATAATTCATCTTTTGGCTTTTAAAACAATTTATCGCAAAAACCTTATGTTGGAAAGCTTTTTACACCGAGACTTTCTGTAGATACACCAATACCCAAAATGACATGACATTTACGGGTTATACTTCGGTCGCTACTGGAAAATTTCGTTGCGTTAATCCTGTATAGGCTGAATCAAAAGGGGTTGAGATAAGATGCAACCATTTGATAACTTGATTTTTAACTGCCATAGGTTCAATTTGCAGTACTTCCAGCGTTGTACGGAAAGCCTCAATCTGTTAACTTTTAAACCTAAATCTATGTTAGTTACCCAATGCGAAAAAATCTATTTAGAGATGACTGCCAGCCTTCACTCAGAAAAAGGGGAGCTAGTGAGCGATCTCAAGCGACTCTCTTCCTCCCTTTCGATTGTCGAAAGTTCAATTAGCCAGGCAAGATTACTGCTGCAGAAACTTGGATTTGCTAATGACAATGAAGAGGTCCAGTTCTTTAAATCTATTAAACCCAAATTTTTTAGCTGGAAAATATTTCTTATTGAACAGTATAACATTATTGCCAACATCCCGGTCGATACCATCGATAGAGTTCGCAAATACTATATTAAAGAACTTGATTTTTTGCAACGGTATTTTGACCAGAACCAGTTTCTATATCAATATTATCTCACTCATCAGTCGGCATTAGATGATCTATATTTTTTAAGGCGAAATCGCGATAGGCCTGAAGCGAGCATTCTCTCGCCTAATTTTGAAACCCAAGCCGATTACGTTTTTGCCAAATTTAGAGCGCATCAGCTTCTGAAAGATTTTCTTTTGACAAGAATAAGATTGATGTATGCTGAAACTGACTCTTCGCTTTATCAGATTTTATCGCAAAAAACTGGGCTTAAGTGGACTGATGATAAAGTCAAGCTTGTGGAACTTGCTTATGGCATTTACTTCATGGGGTCTTTAAACGATGGAAAGGCAGATATATCCCAGGTTGTGCAAGTGTTGGAACGAGCTTTAAATGTTGATTTAGGAGTAGTCTACCGGAAATTCATCGATATCACAAGAAGAAAAAGCAAAGGTTATACAATTTACCTAGACAGTATGCGTGAGGCCATAAACACGCACATTGCTGAGAAATATAGGAATTAGCTGTTGCTGAATCACTCAGTAAGGCCTTCAAATCCTGACAATTTTTTTAACATAAATCTTTAAAACTATGTTGAAAGTGTCAAAGAGTAGCGAAAATGTATTTATGCGATCGTCTAAATATCCACTTCTTCGGTATGCACAGGCAAGCTATAGATCACTTTCAGGGCATTTTACCAGGGTAATGCAAACACAGGGGAGTAGCATGTTCATAGTTTTATATGAAAATAAAATCGTTAACACCTTTTTCAAAGTGTCAATCCACGACCAGTTTCATACCGAATTTTGAGCCAACAAGAGAATTGGTCTTTGACATTCAGGAATGAAGTATTACCCCTTAAATGAAGGGAAATTTTGCGAAGCTTTGAGATCACGTCAAAAAGGTGAAAGCGCAATGGCAGACGATAAGTCCGGTTTGTAGAAACTGACATGAGTAGTTCCGAAATAGTATGAATGTAAGTGCTCACGCTTTTTGGGCGCTAATACGAAAAAGGGCGCAAGCCCTTTTTTCTTTTACAAACTATTAGACCTTAAACTATGTCAGATTTTTTAAATGTAAATGAAATCAAGGAAAAGGTTTCCTTGTTAGCCTTACTCGGCAAATTAGGTTTTATGCCTCAAAAGGTTTCAGGTAATGAGTACTTCTTTCTTAGTATGCTCCGTGAAGAATATACCGCATCGCTTTGCGTAAATGACAAGCTTGGAGTGTGGTTTGACCATGGCGGCGCAGGGGTGTCGGGCATAAGGAGCGGCAGCGTAATTGATTTTGGACTCGCTTATTGGTATCCTGCTCCCTTTCACGATGTGTTAAAAAAAATAGTTGAACATGCTGACGTTTCAATGGAAAATTCTTGGGATTCCCGGGATCAGGCTTCATTACAAAAACACACAGCCAAAAAAGCCAACTATGATATAAGTTCGATTTCTGAGTTTATAAGCCATAACGGTATCAATTCTTATCTGACATCCAGAGGGATAGAAAAAGTGGCTACCGGATTTCTCTATCAGATTGACTACACGGTCTTGGATAGTAAGAATAAGAACAGAAATTTTTTTGCTTCCGGATGGCCCAACGAAAATGGTGGCTGGGAAGTTCGGAATAAATATTTCAAGGGTTGTTTAGGCCACAAAGGCATGAGTTATTTTCCTGGGGCTGGTCATAAACTATCAGTCTTCGAAGGGTTTTATGACTTTCTGAGTTGGAAGACCGAAAATCAAAAAGATCCAGCGTCTATCTTGGTATTGAATTCTCTTTCCTACCTTTCTTCTGCTATAGCCAGGGCAAAGCAATTTGCTTCCATTGAAATTTATTTTGATAATGACAAGTCAGGAATTTCAGGTGCGAATGAATTTGCAGCACAGGTCCCTGGAAGCATTGACTGTTCTTTCAGGTATGAGGGATTTAAAGATTATAACGAAAAAATTATCGCCTCAATCAATTCTTTAAATATATCATTGGACAAGACTGCAGCATTCAACTTGGAACATGGACTAGAAAGATAGAATATATTGGAATATAGTTATAAAAACATATGGGGTATTTATGTCTATATCTATAGCTGCCTATATGGGTAAGAATATATCTGTATACCCGAATATGGTTAGTGCTATATAGATTTTTATTGTTTTATCCACATATAAAGATATTGTTACAACGGTATTTGACAATATGAGCCTATGTATATATCGTAATATAACTATAGTGAAAGACATTGTGCGAATTTTATTCAGTCACTGTCGGACTGTATCAACAGGTCATACACTAATCGTGGGTGGAGGGCAACTTTTTTTTAGCTGTATCAGACCTCGAAACTACAGCTCAGGTAATTGATCCTTTTTAAAAGTCGCATTTGACATATCGAATCTGTTCGTTTTTTAACTTGCAAGTTGTGTTTTTGCTGCACAAAAACCCTATAACTTGCCCGCCTCTTTTTGCCGGTGACCGGCAGCGGGGTGGAAAAAACTCGCAACTCGTTTTTCTTCTTAAAGATCAAATTAATTTTTTATGAGCGTTAAGCAAAAGAATGGAAGACCATTGAAGCTGGAAGGTAAAAGAACAAAGCATATCAAAGCCAGATTAACCGAAGACGAATATAGCCTGATTGCAAAACAATGGAAATCACTTTCGATGAAGGAAAGCGACTATGTGCGTCTGATGGTTTTGAAGCCCGATTCAATAAAGATTAAAGTAAATGCAGTGGAGTTGATACGAGTGCTTGATGAAGTGGGAGCTGAGCTAGGACGCTCAGGAAATAACATCAATCAACTTGCAAGGCATGCGAATTTTTTGAATAAGCAAGGAATGCTTAACGCAGAAATTGTAGTTAACTTCAATGGCCTTTTTTCAGACTACATTTCAATTTTCAGGAAAATTGAAATAGAAATCAGGCTGCTTTTGCGTCAATTGAAAACCTAGGAATGATCGTCAAGATACTGATGAAATCCAAAACGTTCAGCGCAGTTAGGTATAATACCAATAAGGTTGAAAAGGAGAAAGGCGAGCTTTTAAAAGTTTCAGGCTTTGGAGCACTGTCCGGGTTTTCAGAATTAAAGCCCCAGGATTATATTAACTATCTATCCTCACTTGCAGCGTTGAACAAAAGGGTTGTGTATCCACAGTTCCATGCCATGATTTCCTCAAAGGGGAGAGCTGCGGACAGGGAAAGCCTAGTGCTCCTATCAGAGAAATGGTTATTGGGAATGGGTTATGGCAGTCAGCCGTATATGCTTATATTCCATAAGGATACTGATAACAACCATATCCACATCGTTTCTTCCAGAGTTGATTTGAACGGGAATAAAATATCTGACGCTTTTGAAAAGATTCGAGCGTACCGTGTGCTCAATCGGTTGATCGGCCAGGATGAAAAACAATTGGCAACCGAAGCGGTAGCGAAGGCACTGCAGTATCAGTTTTCCACAGCAGCACAGTATTTAATGATCTTGGAGGCAAAAGGATATTCGGCCAAATTGATAGGCGATACCTATGGTGTGTCAAAATTCGGTGAACTCGTCGCGCAGGTGGACATTTCAAAAATTCGAAACGGTTTTGCCAAATTGGGTTATTCTGAAGAGCGAAAACTTCAGTTGAGAAAGATATTTGAAAAATATAGGGCATTAAGCAATGCCAAACTTCTGCCGGTTTCGGAAAAAATTGCAGGCGGTGCACATGGAAAAATATTAAGGTATTCCTCTGCGCTGAGCGAAAAGCTTTCTGCTGACTTCGGACTGGAATTTGTCTTTCATTTCAAGGATGAGAAAATTCCATACGGTTACACCATTCTTGACCATTCAAAAAAAAATGTTTTCAAGGGCGGGGAAATCATGGCGATAGGCAAATTTGCAGAGCTTGTCTCCGCACAACCTCATCAGTCAACTGTAGCTTTCGAATCCAATGTGCTGGTAAAACCTGGGCATTTTCCCGGAGAAAATATGCTGCTCGAAGTTTCACCTCTCCCGGTTTATGAAGATGTGTATTCCGAATTTGCAAGTGATACTCCTATTGGCGATTTCTCACTGGGGTTTGATATTGTGGATGATATTGATGATGAGCAGATCAATGGTCGAAACCGCAGAAAAAAGGGAAAGGCGAGGACAAACACACGATAAAACTTATTTGATATGGTTATACTAATTGGCAACCAAAAAGGAGGTGCCGGTAAGAGCACACTTTGCCTGCTGCTGGCATATTACCTTTCCGCAATACAAAAAGCGAAAGTTACCGTTCTGGACATGGACTATCAGGCGTCAGTTTCTGGTAAGTTCGAAAAGGCAAAGATTCTGGAGAATGAACCTATTTACGAGGTTATCGCATCAGATCTTAAATATTACCCTGCCTTACTAGAGCTGCTAAGACAAAATGTGGAAGAATTTGTGCTGATAGACTTACCAGGTAAGATGGATGACGATTTATTAATTCCCATTATCAGCTCTGCTGAACTCATCGTTTGCCCATTTAATTATGATGAATTTTCAGTCGACAGCACTGTTCTTTTCTCTCTTGTCTGCAAAGAGATCAACAAAGTATCGCCGATTGTCTATGTCCCCAACCGGATCAAGACCACAGTGAAATATGAAACCAAGGAGGAGGTCGATAGGGTGCTCACCAGGTTTGGCAAGGTTTCCCCAAATATCTCGGATCGAATTGATTTCCAACGTGTCGGAACAGTCCACATCCCGGCGGCACTCATTCCCGTTTTCATGCCAGCGCTTGATTTTGTTTTCAATGAACACATGAGGAAAGGTTTATCACCATGAGCCAAATCAAATCACTAGCCCAGCAGCTTAAGTCCAGGTTGGAAGAGCAAAGAGGTGCGCCTGAAACTATTATCGTAGAAAAAGATCCGGCTCAGAAAGAGACGCGAAAACCCGATGAGAAGAATTTGGACAGAGAGGCCAAAAAAATATCAGCGTTTCTTTCTTCACTTCGTGACTTCAATATGGATGGGCAGGAAAAAATTCTCATCCGCCTTGATAAGCGTACGATAGCGCAGTTAAAGCAGCTGAAGGTCGCAACCAATATTGAAATGAATAGAGTTATCGCATTTTCGCTGCATCATTTCCTAAAGTCCCATCCCTGGCTAAAAGACTACATTTCTCAAACCCTAAAACAAATGGCCCATGAGCTGGATTAATTTTTTAACCGTCATCTTTATTGTTTACCTGGTTTACTATTGCCTGAACCTATTTTTTGATTTATTCCTTTCTGCCCCTGCAGCTAGTGGCGAAATTTCGGAGGATGAACTTTTTTTTACTGAAACCTCGATTCCCGAGCTGATTACTGCCCAAAGTAAATCTGAGCCGGTAACCAAGGAGCCAGAAAAAGAAAAACCCGTAATTTATTTTCCTAGTGGTCCGGTCAATGCGAGTGGAGGAATTAACCTAAAACACCTTTTTTCCCTCGCCAAGGACAATCTTATTGAGCATACCCGCGCAATACCATATTAATTCTTCGATGAAGATTTCTATAGTAGCTGGAAAGGTGGCGCTGGTGGCCATCTGTTTGCTCATCATAACCACGGGCTATGCCCAACCCGGTATTTCCGAATTCTATTCAGCCTCGGCAGAGGTTCACAGGTGGTATTTTTCGCTTTCCGATTTGGTACTGGTTATTGGCGCGATAACTGGTCTACTTGGCGGGTTAAAGGTTTACGCTAACTGGCAGATGGGAAAGCATCACATCGATGCCCAGGTGATGGGCTGGTTTTTTTCCTGCCTTTTTTTGTCCGTAATGGGCGGTTTTCTTCGGGGTCTGTTCGGACTCTGATCATACATTTCAACTTTTTTATCAATCTTTTTTTATGACAAGAAAAAGCAAAAAACTTTTACTGATGGCTATGCTATTGAGCATGGTACAAACTGGTTTCTCGCAAACTGGCGGCGGAACAACGGGAATTAATGCAGCCACCTCTTCGCTGACTTCCTATATTGATCCGGTTTCTACGCTCACTTTAGCCATTGGTGCCGTGGTAGGCATTATCGGCGGTGTCCGCGTGTATATCAAATGGAATTCCGGTGATCAGGATATTAATAAGGAAATTATGGGCTGGGGCGGATCATGCTTATTTCTGGTGCTGGTATCTGTTGTCATTAAAGCATTTTTTGGCGTATAGTATTCCTATGCGTACATATCCAGTTTACAAGGGGCTTCAAAAGCCCCTTGTTTATCGCGGTTTTAAAGGGAAGTTCATTGCCTATGGCATCTGCTCGCTTGGTTTAGGGCTGGTTTTGGGTGGTCTTAGTGGAGCATTGATTAATATGTACTTTGGAGGCATTGTTACAGTTTCTTCCATTGCACTAGGGCTTTATTACACCTTCTCCAAACAGAAGTCCGGTCTGCACGATAAGACCAGATTCAGAAAAATACTTATCCACCGAATTTATTTAAGAAGAAGTTATGGGAAAATCGGAATTTAACTTGCCCTATGCAGGCATTGAGGAATGCAGCGGGCTGAACATCCTTTACGGGCAGGCTGGTGATTTTTCGGTGATTTTATCCATAGAAAACCCGGTGCTCATTTATTCTGCTGACCCTGCAGCCTATCAGGCCTTTCACCTTTTACTGCTGAACGTCATCAAGATTTTGGGAGAGGGTTACATCATGCAAAAGCAGGATGTCTTTGCAAAAAAGAAATTTACCAGTGAGGCTAAAACAGAGCCGCTACAGCAAAAGTATGATGAGCATTTTTTAGCTAGGGAATATATAGAGCATAGCACATACCTGGTTATAACTCGTCAGGTTAGGCGAGGAGCCATGTTCGTTTATGATAAAAAGGCGCTAATGGATTTTATCTCCGATATTGCCAAAGTCAGCGAACTTTTAAAAGGGGCATCATTGTCGCCAGCTTTATTGGACCGGTCTTCTATTGAGCGCTACGTATCACGAATTATGGCGATGGATTTTTCCGCAGAGCATTTTTCCCTGAACAATTTTAGGCCAGGAGATAATGAAATTGGTCTTGGTGCAAACTCGGTCAGAGCCATGAGTCTGGTCAACATAGATTCCATCGATATGCCGGAATCCATCGGGCCATTTTTACTGGCCAACGACAAGGGCCTTGAAGAGTTTCCACTCGATAATCTCTCCTTTCTTTCTTCTGTTCCAGAGGCAGAGACCCTTATCTACAATCAACTTCTGGAAGTCCCCGCTCAGCGGATAACGCTAAATAGACTTAAGCTCAAACGCAAAAGACATTCAGGCGTTCCAGGTCCCGAAAACCAGATGTGCGTGGAGGATATTGATAAGTTACTTGTTGATGTGGCAAGGGAAAACCAGCTTTTAGTCCATGTCCATTATTCTTTAATTGTCTGTTCACCGGCAGCTAAGCTTTCTGCCAGTTGCAATTATATTGAAGCTAATCTCTTTAAGCAGGGGATCATTCCATCAAAAAATGCCTATAACCAGATGGAGCTCTTCAGGTGCGCGCTGCCTGGAAATGCAATTGAACTTAAAAAGTACGACTGGTTTCTAACTACTGCCGATGCGGCACTTTGCCTATTCTATAAAGAAAGGTTGATGCGGGATGAACCCTCAAACTTCCTTATCCGGTTCACCGATCGCCGGGGAATCCCTATTGGAATAGATCCGGCGGATCTTCCGATGGATAACGGCAGGATTACCAACCGGTCCAAGTTCGTGCTTGGCAGTTCAGGGACGGGAAAATCTTTTTTTATGAATTCTCTTCTTGAGCAGTATATGCTCTATAACTACGATGTGGTGATCGTAGATGTTGGGCATTCCTATTCAGGACTTTGCAGCTATTTTGGCGGTAAATATTATACCTACACCGAGCAGAACCCAATCACGATGAATCCTTTTATGATTTCAGAGAAAGAATATAACAGAGAGAAAAAGGATTTCTTAAAGACACTTATCGGATTGCTCTTCAAAGGGGCTGATGGCGCCATTTCGCAAATCGAGGATACCGTTTTTTCTAACGTGATTTCAGCATACTATGCTGATTTTTTTTCAGGTAACCAAAATGCCGGGCTATCGCTTAGCTTTGATTCTTTTTACCACTATTCCCTAGAAAAGATTACTTATATCAAGGAGAATGAAAAAGTGTCTTTTGATCTTGATGAGTACCGATATGTCCTTCGCAAGTTCTGTGTGGGTGGTGAATACGGGAGATTGCTTAACGAAAGTACCGCTAAATCTAACTTCTCTGAAAGGTTCATTGTTTATGAAGTAGATTCGATCAAGGAAAACAAGGTGCTTTTTCCAATAGTGACGCTGGTAATAATGGATCTTGTTTTGCAAAAAATGAGGCACCGTACAGGACAAAGAAAAGCGCTTATTTTGGAGGAAGCGTGGAAAGCAATCGCCTCTCCACTGATGGCAAACTACATTTTATATCTCTATAAAACCATGCGGAAATTTTGGGGCGAACCCATCGTGGTAACCCAGGAACTTGGAGACATTATCGGTAATGCGGTCATCAAGGATTCCATTCTGGCCAGTTCAGATACCATCTGTTTACTCGACCAGTCCAAGTTTAAAGGAAACTATGAGCAGGTGGCCAAGCTCCTCTCTTTGAATGAGGTTGAGCAGCGAAAAATATTCACCATTAATACTCTGGACAATAAAGCGGGAAGGGGAAAATTCAAGGAGGTTTATATTAAGCGTGGAAGTGTTGGTGAGGTGTATGGGGTGGAAGTCTCCATGTTCCAGTATCTCACTTTCACCACTGAAAAGCCAGAAAAAACAGCCGTGGAATCCTATGTCGCAAGATTCGGCTCATATCCTGCAGGGCTTGAAGCCTTTATTTCGGACCTAGAGCAGAGCGGTCTGGGCCTTGCGGGTTTCATCAAGCAGGTAAATGCCGAGTAAATCACAAAAAACATCTTTTATGCGCAAAATAATCATTTATTTTTTGTTTGGCATGTGCACCAAATTTGCGTCTGCGCAAATTTATGTGGACCCAACCACAGCCGCGGCGACTGCCGCGCATGCCGGGGTCATGAACAGTGGCCTATCTAAAACCAGTGATAACCTCACCCTTGTCCAAAGGGCACAGCTTGCGGTTACAGGACAACTTGGTGTCGTAAACGATTTGCAGTCCACCATTTATAGGGGGCTCTCGGAAGTTTCAGGAGTAATGCGATCGCTGCTTTCTGTCAAGGATATCTACGAGATTTCCCAAGACATCGTCGTTGATGTAAATAAGGCGGTAGATATTGCATCTTCGGATCCTGTTTTGCTTTTGTTTGCCGAAGGCGGCGCAAGGGAATTTAAGACTCGCTCCATTAACCTGGCCGCAGAGGTCAGTTCCTTTGTTTTAAAGGACGGCCGGGATGCGCTAATGGATTCGGGGGAACGTGCAAAGCTGCTCAATAAAATTGTTGTAGAACTCACCATCCTCAGGGGGGTAGCTTATGGGATGTACCGGACAATGTATTGGGCGAAGCAGCGCGGAATACTAAACTCATTAAATCCCTACGCCGGGTATATTAATATCGATAAGCGGATCGCAGATGATATCATCAGAAATTCTAAAACATTGAGGCAATGAAAAATGGATTTCTTTTATTGCTGCTAATTTGTTCTTTCCAAACTAGGGCTCAGCTGAATGTAGCGCTTTTGCACCAACTGGTTGGCGATAGCAAGACAGAGCATGGAAAGCAGAATGATGCCAGGGACAAGCAGGCCGTGTCTTCGGCAAATGAGCAAACCAATAAAACCCTGATGGTAATGCTAAAGGATAAGTACAGGGATATTCATTCCCGGTTTAAGGCAGTAAGCCTGGTCATCAACGCGGTGCAGATCGGGATTGAGGCTTATCCAATCCTCAATGATATCACCACAAGTCAGACAGCGATTTACGAGATGTGCAACGATGACCCGGTTCTTTTGGTTATGGCCATTCAATCAGAAGCCGATCTGGCTGACCGGGCCTATTCATTGCTGAATTTTTTATACGCACTCAGCCTTTCCGTTGAAGATATTAATCAGATGAAACCCAGTGATCGTAAGCTGCTTTTTTCCCATGTGCTCACTGAACTAAAGCTAATTGCAGGAACATCAAAAGGTCTGGCTATTTCGCTGCAATATTCTTCGGGGAAAAAAATACTCGATGGGCTCAATCCTTTTTCCGGTTTCATCAACACCGATAAAAAGTTGGTGGACAATATACTTCGAAAAACCCAGCAACTTAAAAACTGATATTATGAAAATACTCTTTCTGGGTTTTGCTTTAGCCATCTTTCAGTTACAGGCTCTTGCGCAGCGGGTGGTATTTGACCGTGGCCATTTCAATATCGTAAATGAAAATGGAGCGGTCAGGCTCGCAGCAGAGAACACTTACCATAGTTATCTCACGAACATCAATAACCGCCTTTCGGACATTAATGTAAATCTATCGTCTGTGGTAACAGTGCAGTCCATCATTCTTTCCTCGCTAAGCCAGGTTGATCAGGGCTTAAAAAGTGCATTGACGGTCAGGCAGATTGGATCGCTGGTGGCTGAAATTGCTTTTGAAAGCACTGGAATGATTGAGATTGCGAAATCCGATCCACATCTGCTGCTCTTTGCGGAAGCTGTATCAAGGCAGCTAAAAGATAGGGGAATTAATTTGTTCTCAGAGGTTTCCGCTTTCGTGTTAAAGGAGGGAGAAAATGTGCTGATGGATTTTGAGAAGCGTGATGCACTCCTAAAAAAAATAGCCCTAGAGCTTCGGGTAATCAGAGCCCTGCTATTCAGTATGAAAAAATCCATGTACTGGGCCAAGGCGAAGGGTTTGCTTCGCTCACTAAATCCATACCAGGGGTTTATCAATCAGGACTTACGATTGGGAAGTGACATTCTGTTTAAATCCAAATTATTAAAACAGTGAAACTATCATCAATTACCTAAGCCTCCCCAGGCTAAGGTCTTAAAAATCATGATAGTTTCATCAACTAAAAAACAAATTATTAAAAGATGAAAAAATCACATTTGCTGCTTTTTCTAAGCCTCTGGACTTTGACTTCTATGGGTCAAAAAAAGATAACTGATAAACACATCACCTATCAGCAGGAGAGAATGGTCTTTAAGCAGTGGGATGCGGATAAGTTTACGCCCAAATCCGGCTTTCTAGGCCTAAACCCGGAGTACTGGATAACCTGGGCGCTTCATCCGAATTATCCAAAGACCGATCTTAGGCCACTAGGGCCATTAGGTCCACAAACCCAGCGGCTCGCCTTAGCTGCTGCGATGCAAAATTCAGACAACGTTTACAAGCTCCATGCAGATACCTTGCGCAATACCGCAATAAGCGAAATGGCCAACTATTCCGCGGCGCTCGGATTTGCCGATCCACTCTGGCAGATTTATTACCGAAAGGAGTTTGGCGAGCTGTTGAACCAAACGGATGCCAGTTTGCTATCGGGGGTATCCTTGGCTGAACAAAAATACCTTATATCTACGGGTCTTTACGGATGGTACAGGGAAGAAAGCCACGCGCTCCTGGAGAGACTGGAACTGGCGAGAGCGGTAAGCTTCGACCGTGGATCCAGGATAATGGCCTATCATAGGATGCTTGCAGAGTATAGAAAGTTAAAGGCAGGCTGGGAAATGAAAAAGTCAAGGGCAAAAACATACCTGAATATCAAATCTGCGTCTGAAAAGTTAAGAAATACAGAAGTCTCTTCGCCATTAACGGCCAAATCAGACATCCAGATCGCTAACGATATCTTGAAAAAATCCAAACTCTAGTTTTATGGGCTTAATAAATGTTCTGACCGGCACTGCCGGTTTTTTTGTGCAGTCTACTCCTGATTCCTTTAAGGAAACCTTTAATTTCCTGCAGGGAAACGGGGTATACGAGGAAGGGATGATGCATTTTTTGCACGAAATGAAAAATACCATCTGGACCCACTACGATGCCTTCATCGCTGATGCGCAGGCACTCGCAGCCATTTTTATGCTCATATTTTTTTCCATCAAAAGCTATGAGATGATTTCCGGCGATAAGCAGTTGGAGATCATGCCGCTTCTGCGTCCTTTTGGTCTAACCATGATAATCTTATGGTGGAGCATATTCACCAGGATTCTTGCTTATCCTACTGATGTGGTGGAGCAGAAGACTTCGGCGATGTTCGATGGGAGCCAGTCGGAGATAAACGACCTTCGGTTGCAAAGAGCGAAGTTGATGGTGGAGGTCTCTGACCAACTGTTAAAGGTACAGGCAGAGACCGAAACCGCAAAGACAGAAGCCGATACCTGGTATGAGAATGCGTGGGAATCGGTAAGGTCTTCGGTAAAGGAAGGCTTTTCTGAGGTTTGGAATCCTATAGTAGAAATGAGAAACCGTTTGCAGGTTGGTTTGCAGCTGCTGGCAACCTCGCTCCTGGAAACCCTTGCCATCTGGATACTGAGGGTATGTACCTATATCATTTTTATCATCCAGATTATCTTTTCAACAATACTGATTATCCTTGGGCCGTTCTCGGTCGCAGTTTCCATCCTGCCAGCATTCAGGGATTCATTTTCGACATGGATAGCAAGGTTCATTTCAGTTAACCTGTATTCTGGAATTGCCTATCTGGTGATGTATGTAGCGTCCCTTTTTCAGCATTATGCCTTAGAGGCAGAGATCACCCGTTACCAGGAACTTGTCGGCACTGGTGGCGCGAGTCTTGAAAAACTTGGCTGGTTTGCAGGTAACGGCGTGCTTTCCTTTGGAATGGTGATCGTCACCTTTGTAATTGGTGCTCTTACGATGCTGACTGTACCAAGTATCTCAACCTGGATCGTTTCCACTTCAGGAGTATCTTCTGCAGCAAGTTCAATGGGCAGGGGCGCATCAAGTATGACCCGTGTTGCCGGACAAATGATGGGAGGACATTAGATATGATGATAAAAAATATAGAATCGAAAATCCGCCTGGCGACATTTGTTTCATTGGGTAGTTTTATGCTCTGTCTTGCTATCGTGGCGATAGTATCGTTTTTTGCTTATGGCTATGTGAGAGATTCCAGAAAGAGTATTTACGTTCTCGATCCCTCCGGAATGCCGGTTATGGCCAGGCAGACCGATGTGCAGCTCAATAGGGCGGCAGAGTACCGCTCGCATATTGCAAGGTTTCATTCATTGTTCTTTTCACTCGTGCCCGATGATAAGTTCATAGAATACCAGATGAAGCAGGCCATGTATATGATAGATGAAAGCGGTGCGCTTCAGTACAATAACCTTAAGGAGAAAGGTTTTTTTACTTCCATTTTATCTTCATCAGCTGTATTGACCCTGCGCACGGATTCCATTTTTTTAAATGAAAAAAAAATGTACTTCCGTTATTATGGCACCCAAAAGATTGACAGGCGCAGTTCTACGATAACGCGGTCTCTGATCACTGAAGGAAACCTAAAGGATCTGGAAACCAGATCCGACAACAATCCCCATGCCGTGCTGATCACGCGCTGGAAGACGCTGGAGAACAGGGATATTTTAACACAGGATAAAAATGCCTTCCAATGAAAAAGGTGACCATATTATCTGAACTCCGAAAAGAATTTTCGGGAGTTATTGAACATTTGCTAAAGGTCTTAACAAGGTTCGCAGCAAAAAGACCAAAGGTAATTTTCTGCGCAATGGTGGCGCTGATGTTCAGTTCCCTTTTACTGTGCTTTACCCTGCTCAGGACGGATAGCTTAAAACCGCCTAAGCAGACAAAAGTGCTGAGTAAGGTTCAAAGTAACCTCGGTGAAATCGGGACAGCTGCTGTAAAACTCCAAAGAGTCATTGAACTTAAGGCGGCTTTGGAAGTCCTGCTCGTTAAGGATTCACTGGATAAAAAGGATTCAATAATAATGGAGCAAATGCTTGTCGAAATCGATAAGTCGATGAGCACCAAAAAAAAATAATTATGAAAAAAATAGATTTTAAAAAGCCCCGGTATGCTCTTCCATTAGTTTGCCTCCCTTTTTTATTGCTCTTCTTTTATGTTTATAAAATTAGCCTTGGCAAAGAAGTTCCAAAAGTAGTGGGCAGGGATACCTTGCAAACTGATGTTGCAGGCGTTTCCGCACAGGTCCGGAATCAGGAACTCACCGGCAAGCTGGATGCCTTCAGGAATAAATTCAGGCAGGCGGATGGTTATACTGCCGTTGGGACCGTTGGTGAAGAAGACCAGCAGCGGGCAGAAGTTACTTCAGCCTACAATTTAAGCGAAAAGCGGATGCTTGATTCCATCGATCAGGTGATGAAGGCAAAATATGGGATGAGCAGTTCAGGGATTTCCAAAGCTCTTGGCAGTTATTCTCCAAGCGCGGAATATTCCCATGATCGAAGTATTTCCAGCGCCCAGCAGGACAGAGCCCTGACAGACGCGCTCTCCAAAATCAGACAGCAGAAAACAAATGTCCCCGACCCGATTTCTCCAAGGCAAGTAACTGACCCCATGCAACTCTTTCGTCAGCAGATGGCGCTGGTTGATAGCATGGGAAAGGCGAACGATCCAGCGCTTGCAGAAAAGCGGGAAATGGAAAACCAACGCAAATTGGCCGAAAAGGAGGACAGCGGTAAAACAGTAATTCCGGTAAGGCAACTGGTTTCGACATTAGGCGAGTTTAATACGATCGTTTCAACAGAAGAGAAGCGGCCTATATCCGCTATCATCGATCAGGATATAACGGGATTTTCCGGCTCCCGGTTACGAATAAGACTGACGGAAGATATCTTAGCGGGAAAATTCCTGATCAAAAAAGGAACTTATCTATATGCTACAATTTCGGGCTTTTCGGCCCAGCGGGTAACGCTGCTTATCTCCAGCATATTCTATGCAGGAGGGATACTCCCCATAAACCTTCAGGTATATGACAACGACGGGCTTCCCGGAATCTATGTGCCCTCTTCAGCTTTTCGGGAGTTTACAAGAGACATCAGCTCATCAAGTTCTCAGGGGATTACCATTCAACAGATGGCCGAGAACAACAATCAGCTGGTCATGGGCGTACTTTCCAAAATGTTCCAATCCACCACAACCGCGGTCAATAAACTTATCCGTTCCAATAAGGTAAAGGTCAAATACAATACCCAGGTTTTTCTAATCGATCCGGATGAACTTAAAAGAAAACAACAATCCTATTAAATTTATGAAAAGATTAATATTAGTTGCCCAAATGCTTTTGAGCATTATTTGTGCGCATGCACAGCAAACGGCAGCAGTAACCCTCAGCCAGGTACCCACAATCGGAATTTCCGGCTCGGTTTCGCTGCATTTCATTTCTCCCGAAAAAATCTCCTATGTGGATTTGTCCAGCGCTGCGTTGATTGGCGATCTTCCTGAAAAAAATATCCTTAGGATTAAAGCAGTCCCGGATTCTATTTTTTCATTGATTGCTGGTAAAGATGCTGGGCTTGTGACTATTGTTGGCGAAAGTTTTATTGCCCAATATAAACTGGTTTTTCTCAAAGATTCTAGCACGAAGCATATCTCCACCCAAGTAGATATTCTACCATCAAATATGAGACCGCTCGATATTTCCGGTGCTACGCTTACCCAAAACGAATTCAAATCAAATGCCTTTCGGCTATTGAAACATCAAAAAAAGAAATCTATTAGCAGGCATTCAGCATTCGGAATTTCTATAACGGTAAATCAGGTTTTCTCGCTTGGTGATTTTGTGATGCTGGATCTTGGATTTAGCAATGATACCAATTTAAGTTTTGATGTCGATGAGCTCAGGTTTAAGATTGAGGACAGAAAAATAAATAAATCTACCAATGTACAGTCAGTGGAAATTACGCCCATTTTCCAGCTTTATCCCTTTGAAAGGTTCAAAAAATCCTACCGAAATATTTATGTGCTAAAGAAAGTAACTTTTCCAGGCGACAAGATATTCAATATTGAGCTTTCTGAAAAACAGCTCTCCGGTCGAAACTTGCGTGTATCGCTCAAATATTCGGAAATTCTCAAGGCCGATACTTTTTAAGTTCTTTCATGGAAGAAAGCAAGGAGCAGCAAAGCCTGCACCACTTCCTGCAGTTTGCTATCTATTTAGCCGTGTTACTGGACATATTGATGTTTGTCTATGCGCCAAAATTATTGATGGATGCGGGGAATTTTCATAATGGCTTATCGAGGTTTCTGATTCGCATGTCCAGGATAGTAATATATGACAGTCCATTGTATAGCCGCTTTTTTCTTTTACTGCTTATTTCGCTGGTATCGATTGGAACCTTGAGTAAAAAAGAAAAGGATTTAAGACCTAGAACCGCCATCATCTATCCTTTAGCAGCTGGCCTGGTAATGTTGGGTGGTAGTGTTTTTTTCTTTGGCGAAGTTGGTCAGGAAATTTATTACCATACCAGCTGGTATGACTTGGGCTATATCACGAGCCTCCTGATGGGTACTATATTGGTGCACATTGCGATGGACAATGTTTCCAAGGTCATCAGTTCATCATTCGGAAAGGATAAATGGAATACCGAGGAAGAGTCATTTATGCAGGCGAGGAAACCTGTAAATGGACCATTTGCGGTAACCATCCCATCCCTATTTTATTACCGAAGTAAAGTCCATTCCGGTTTTATCAATATTGAGAATATCTTTCGCGGAACGCTTCTCATTGGTACCCCGGGGTCTGGAAAGAGTTTTGGGGTTGTTATGCCTTTCATCAGGCAACTCATTGCCAAGCAGTTTTGTATATGCTGTTACGATTATAAGTTTCCCGATCTTGGCCAGATTGCTTACTATCATTATCTTCTAGGAAAGAAACAGGGAAGGCTGTCCGATTTCAATTTTCATGTAATCAATCTAACACAGGTGGAACGCAGTAGACGGATAAATGTACTCCGGCCGGATTACATTCAGACGCTTGCCGATGCCGGCGAAACTGCTGAAGCCCTAGTGGAAGCTTTAAAGAAAGGTGATAAATCTGGCGGTAGTGATCAATTTTTTACCCAGAGCGCGGTGAATTTTCTTTCATCCTGTATCTACTTTTTTTCCCAATATGAGAATGGTAAATATTCCACCTTTCCTCACGTGCTCTCATTTTTGAACTGCAGCTACGAACAGATTTTTTCGGTGCTCTTTTCAAACCCGGAGCTCAAAAGCTTACTTTCGCCATTTGCCACCGCCTGGCAGGCAAAGGCCTTTAATCAGCTGGAGGGGCAGATTGGAACGCTCAAGGTGTTTATATCCAGACTTGCTACCAAGGAAACTTTTTGGGTTTTTTCAGGCGATGATTTCAATTTAAAGATCTCTACTCTCGGTGACCCTTCTATTTTAGTGCTGGCCAATGATCCCAATACCCAGAACATCAATTCCGCCTGCTATTCTGTGGTATTGAACAGGCTCACCAGGCTGATCAATTCCAAGGGCAACCGACCCTCGGCACTGATCATTGATGAGCTACCGACGCTCTTCGTGCACAGGATCGAGAACCTCATCGCAACGGCAAGATCAAATAAGGTAGCGGTACTCATGGGGCTCCAGGAATTGCCACAGTTTCAGCAGCAATATGGTAAAGACACAGCCACTACAATTACCTCGGTGGTCGGAAACGTGCTGTCCGGTTCGGTAAGGAATAAAGACACGCTGGAATGGCTGGAGCGGCTATTTGGAAAAGTGAAGCAACAATCAGAAAGTCTTTCCATCGACCGTGCTAAAACTTCGGTATCGCTTTCAGAAAAACTGGAATCATTAATTCCCGCGGGCAAGATTGCATCTCTAAAGGCAGGTGAGCTTGTCGGGATGTTGGCGGCGGACGCGGTAGAAGATTACACCGGGAAATATGAAACCTCAGCAGTTAACTGTAGGGTAAACCTAGATATGGCTGCCATCGCCAAAGAAGAAAAGTCATATGTACAGATGCCGGTCTATTATGATTTTGATGGTAAAAAAGACCAGGTCTTAAAAGAGAATTTTACCCGCATAAATGATGATATCAGCCAGCTTGTTGAGCGCTTCAAGTCTGAGGGAACCAAGAGTGGCAATATCCCGAAGGCCTCCATTGCCGGGGGAATGAAAAGGTAACCATTAATTTTTTAATCCGATTTTATGAAAGAACTAACTGGCAAGCTAGTGGCCATCAATCCCTCTCTGACCAATGACCCATCTTATAGGCAAGGCCAAATTGGAATTATAACAATGGCCGATTTAAACTCCGATACAATAAGCGTCGGATTCTCATCCGGACAGATGGGCAAGTATTCATCCGATTCGCTAGTGATCCTTAAAGATAAAAGAGAACTCTATCAGGATATTATGAATGGGGTAAAAGGTATGGATAGCGAAACGTTTAAAAACTTGCTTGACATAAACATGAAGCAGGAATATGCTGATTATGGACATCAGTCTGCCGCAATGAAAATAGCGCTTAGCAATCCGGAGCTGTTAAAGCGTAGTACCGTCTCTCTGGAGCATCATCTCGCGATAAGCCAGGAAAAGGAAGTCAACCATGAAACGGATTTTGAACGCTAGCTCTCTTATTATTGCAGTTTTTGTTTTGCTGGTTTCCCCATTCAAGGTCAATGCGCAATTAGCGATGCCGCTGAATGCTATGAGGATTAATAGCGGCTTTGGGAAGCGAACCCATCCAGTCACTCATAAAAAGGATTTCCATAAGGGGATTGATCTCCGCGCAAGAAACGAACCAGTTTACGCTTTTTTTTTCGGAACGGTATCCGAAGTAGGGTATAATCGAATCCTTGGGAAGTTTATCAGGATTAAACAAAATGGTCTGGAGTGCATTTATGGTCATCTTTCGATTTTACTGGTCTCAAAGGGAGACGATGTTCAATGCGGAGATGTAGTTGCTGTTACAGGAAGTACTGGTAGGGTAACTGGAGAGCACCTTCACTTCTCGATCAAACTCAAAGGTATTTATTTGGACCCTGTTCTTTTCATCCGCGCATATTATCAGGCAAGTAACAATAATGAAAATATTATGGAAAATACAGCGACCCAGAGCTTGAGGCAAAAACTCGAGTTGCTGGTAATGATGGAAGAAGTTGGGCTAACCGAGCAGGAAGCCTGGCTTTATGGTGTTGACTTCGCGGATAGGGAGGAGGCTGAAGATGAATAAGAAAGAGGTAGGTAAGCCAATGCATGTTCAGGTGGCAGAAAAAGTAATTCAAGCGCTAAAGGCTGGCACGGCCCCATGGCAGATCCCCTGGGATGCGGGCGGAATGCCGTTTGAGCTGCCCTATAATCTGCAGAGCGGAAAGCGGTATCGGGGTATCAACTCGATTTCCTTACTGATAAGCGGACGCGAAGATCCCAGATGGATGACCTACAAGCAGGCCGAGGAGAGTGGATTTCAGGTGCGAAAAGGCGAGAAATCTATGATGATCCAGTTCGTAAAAACTTCGGATGAACGGACTAAGCGCGATGCATCAGGTAAAATATTGCACGATGAACTTGGGAAACCAATCACAGAAAAAATGCAACTTTCCCATGCCATAGTACGCAATGCATATGTTTTTAATGCAGCGCAGATCGAAGGAATACCGACACTTGAATGGAATAAGCCCAGTGGTCTATGGGAACCACTTGAGCGTGCCGAGAAGTTGATTGCCTCGTCAGGGGCGATTATCAATCATGAAAATTCGGGGAATGCGTTTTATAATCCGAAGAAGGATGCCATTACCCTTCCCCATAAGGATTGGTTTTCTGAAAGTGCTAAGTATTATGCCACGCTGCTACATGAACTTGGCCACTGGACGGGCCACAAAGACAGGTTGAACAGGGACATGGGGGAGGGGTTTGGCACTGAGAGTTATGCCAGAGAGGAACTAAAGGCAGAGATTGGATCCATGCTCTTAGGTCAGGAACTTGGCATCGGGCATGACCCTGGGCAGCATTATGCTTATGTAGAAAGCTGGATATCGATTCTCGAAAATAACCCATTTGAGATATTTTCTGCTTCCATGGATGCTGAGCGAATTTTTGGCTACGTTATCGGTTTGGAGAAAAGTAAAGAATTATCGGTCGGCGAAAATGAACTGAATTTCCTGAAAAATCCGTCAGCTAAAACAACTAATTATCTGACTACCGGCGATAAAATCCAATATAATGGCTCGGTTTACGAAGTACTTGGGCATTTAAAGCAAGGGCGCCTGAAAATGCAGGAAAGCCTGAACGGCAATTCATTTATCCTTTCCCAGCAGGATAAGCTATACAGCGCCCTGTCATTCTTGAAAACTCAAATCGGAAAGGAAGAATCTCAGAGCCACGGGCACCTGAACCTGGAAAGATCCGGCGATTACTCTGCAGAAATAAATAGATAAAAATATTATGGAAAAATTGATTATCCAGGAAGCTTTGCCTGTGGCAGAGCTGTCCAGACTTGGATTGTACGAAAACGGAAAACATCTGCTATCTTCTGAAGATATTACTGCCCTTCTCGCAGGAAGACGTACTTCGCTTGTCAACCTTAAAAACCTGATTGGTGAAGCTTTCACGATTGAAAGCCTAGATGTGAAACTGTCCCTTCATTATAGTGAAAGGTGGGGTGACGAAATCATGCTCCATCCAATCTACAAAGAAATTACGATGGCAAAGGGAGTGGCCGAGGAAGAACTTTGGCCAATATTAACTGGTGAAGAGACTAACCTTTTGAAAGTGGTTCACGACCCTGATACAGGAACTGATCAAACCCTAGTATTCGAATATGATCGGGAAACAAAAGAATTTATATCTTATGATCCATTACTTGTTAAAGTTCCTATTCAGGTTAATGGTGAAAAACTTAACGAGAAACAGCAACAGGATTTTGCCCGCGGAGTATTAGTTGAGCTCAGCGATGGAACCAGATTTCAGTATAGGGCCTCGCTTCCTAAAGGGATTGTGTCAAACAGGTCAGCTTTGATTGTTGGGATGTCCGTTAATGGAGAATCGCCAAGTTTTCTTCTCGAAGACCTTGCGCCCCTAAAAGTATCCAGTGCTCAGCAGCAGCCTTTCTCACCGGCATTTGAATCCGCATTTTTGGAAATGAGAAAATCGGAAGGCGTGCATTCAGAGGACATATTGCAGATTGAACTTGAAGATCTGAAAAATGATTACCAAAGCCCTTTGGGACTGGGATCTACCCGGTAATTGAAAAGAGTATGGGTGGAAGCTAATGGATTTATCTACCATATTCCAGGAGGTCTGCCGGAGGTAACCATCACCAGTGCGTATCTTTTCTATGAAATAAGGGATGTTCCCATCAGATTTTTTTGTGAAAACAAATCAGCTAATAGCAACGTCGCTATTGTTTTGATCGGCCTTTATCCGGAAAGGGGAATGATATCTGCTATTGCCAGACTTTTTTCCAATGCGCGATTCAGGACTGGATTCGGTAGAGATCTTCCGGCACGTGTGTTGGCGTGCAGGATATCCCTCTGGCTCAAAGATACAGATGCTCACTTTTGGTTGATATCTACCCGCATTCATTTTCGTTACCGTTCCAAAGCATTTTCATGTCCCGTGGAAATATTCTCCTTAAGCAGATTCTGCAGGATTTCGGGGTTTAGGGCTAACCTAATTATTTTCCCTAATTAAATTTTTTAGCTTATGATTCCAGAAAACTTCAGGGAGGATCGAAAAGTCAACGTACGTGTCTTCGGTTTTGAGGTGAATGTTGACTATTGCTATCATTGGCCAACACGCAGATCAGATGGAAAGGAACCTCTGGCCGTGCATCTTGAGTTTCGTTCGGATTCAAAGGTCATCTCTTCAAGTGGATATAAGTCGCATTTTCTTTTTTCGGCCTTTCTAAAAGACTGTGCATATACTTCTATCCAGGAACTCTGCACTGCGCTCGGAGAGCATTTGGCAAGAGAGAATGGCTACGAGCCTCCCGAGCCTGAGCAGCAGCTTAGTCTTTTTTAATTATTAACAACAAGTACCTATTATTTATGAATGAGCAAAATTTAGAATATCTTAAAAAGAGCCTGGATTATCTGGGCTTTGGAACAAAGTTACACGACGTGCTGGAGTCAGCGATCTCAAGGGAGATTCCAGCATTTACCCTTGGCGTGAATCAAAATTATACCCCTTCGCAGGCAAGAAAAGGTACTGCTGCCAGTAGCGATCAAATGCGGGTAATGCTGAATTTTAGCCGTTCCAAGCAGAGTGACATGTATTTTCTCAATGATTATGAGGTGAGTTTACTCAAAGCAGGAAGCGCTTTGCCCATCAAACAGGTGTTTGATTTGGATCGGGATAACCGAATTACCGCCCTCCAAGCTTATAAGTTATTATCCGGCAATTCATTGGAGCGTGATATTTACTCAAAAAGTGAAAATGGAGAGGCAGCTGAAAAGAAGAAGGTCTGGTTCAAGCTGAACTTGGATGTTCAGGATGCATATGGTAACCACCCGCTAAAAAAGTTTTATCCCGAATTTAGGTTTAACCTTTCAGAATCAATCGATAAATATCCATTCAAAGGACTATCTGAGCTTGAAAAAGAGGGCATGATGAAAAAGTTGAGAAATGGCAATCTTGTTCAGGCGGACATGCTCATAGGAAAAAAGTCTGTTCAGGTATTTGTCACTGCCAACCCTCAGTTCAAGGGGCTTGATGTTTATGATAAGTCAATGTCCATCATTCGCCAGGATGAAATATTTCCTAAAAAGGCTGAGGAAAATAAGGTTGACACTGTTAAGTCAAGAGATATGACTTCAGCCAAAGAGATTGATGCCCATTTAGGAGAGGACAGGTTTCCTTGGGAAAATAGTCACGATTTCAATTCATCCAGCGAAGGAATAGAGCGTTAATCCTATACACATACATCAAAATTTGATCGGTATATAAATTAGATCAATTAACAAGCGCTCTATCAAACTAATAAATGGTCACTAGTAAGGGTGGCCATTTATAATGCCATATTAATAAACGACAAAATTGACAGTTTTCAACTCGCAACTTATATCGGGATGTAATAATAACTATACCTCATGACCATATCAGACAGATAACAATACAAACACATGAAGAATTGAAACAATAGAAATTTGGTGTAAGTATAGTGGTAGTAGATTTATTCTAGTCTAGATATACGGCGTCTTACAATTGGCAATTGGCTGAGGAAATATGCTTTCAAATTAATTAACAACAAGATCCAATATGGGACAAGAAATTACTAAAGAAGACCTGCATCAGTTCGGACTGTTATTGACTAACATCCTCCGGGAAGAAATGAGAAAAATACAAATTCCGGCACCCCATGCGGAACCATTACAGGATTGGATAAAGACATCGAAAGTCCGTAAGCTGCTGGATATGTCACCAGGAACTGTACAAAACCTAAGAATTGACGGTAAAGTGAGGTGTAAAAAAATCATGGGTACATACTACTATAATCTTGGTGACTTAGAAAAACTTTTTAAAGAACGAAAGTAATGAGTAGTGATGAGATAATAGAGAAGATACAGTGCCTTATGGACGATGAAAGCCTAAATGTATACCATCTTGCGATAATGTTAGCCATATTACAGCTTGGTTATTGCCAGCGTCAATGCGAAATCATATATGTCAGTCGTCGAAACATAATGAAGTTGGCTCATTTGCAAAGCTTGCCGACCTACCATAAATATCTAAAAGAGTTGCAGGAACTTGGATATATTGAACATCACCCGTCTTACCATCCAGGGTATAAAAGTACTATTAAACTTAAATTTTAGAAATTAAAAAGATCCAAGCCTTACTGGTTGCGGATCTTTTTAAATGACAGAAAGTTAAATTTGACTGGCGAGTCGCTCTTCAATTTGTGCTTTGAGCTGTTCAATTTCTTGTAAAAGTTGTTCTAATGTCCGGGTTGATGTTTGTAGCTCGCCTCGCTGAAGATCGATTTTCTTCCGTTTTTCTATTGTAAGCTCGAGTGATTGCATCTCGGCATGTACGAAATCTTTTTCTGTTATTGCATATTCCTCAGTTTGCTTTACAGTTGCATGCCCAAGCATTTCCTTTACCGCAACAATTGAAACACCATTATTCAAGGCTACAGTGCTGGCAAATGTTCTCCTGGCCATATGGGTGTGGAGATCAGGAATGACTAAATCATCCCTTCTAGACGCGCAAATTGTGGCAATTTCCTTTAAATAGGCGTTCATTTTCTGATTTGATATCACTGGCATAGCCCTTCCGGTTGATTTGCAAGAAGGATGACTCTCGTATTTTTTCAGTATCCGTATCGGAGTGGGTAAAAGCGGAACATCAAACTCTGATTTTGTTTTGACTCTCATTGAATCGATGTAAAGCTTTCCTCCCCGGTCTCTTATGATATCTGTTTTCTTCAGGTTTCTGACATCAGCATACGCCAGACCCGTATAGCATTGGAAAATGAAAATATCCCTTACTTCTGATAGTCTTTCAATGCTAAAAGAGCACTCTTCAATGGCCCTAAGTGCTTCCCATGTAAGCGGGCTTCTTTTAGTTTTTAATTTTTTTCTTTTATACCTCGCAAAAGGATCTTCTCTGATAATTTTCTTGTCTTTGGCAATCAGTACAATCTTTTTAAAATTGGCTATGTATTTCAAGGATGTATTGTGAGCACATTTCCTCACGGTCTTCAAATAAAACTCATAATCTTTTGCAAATTGATAATCAATATGGGCAAATTCGATGTCATCTCTATCGTATTTGAACTTAATAAATTCTGCAACATGTGATTTTGCTGTTAGATAACGCTCATAAGTGCCAGGCGCGAAATCCAAATTTGGATTTTCCGTTGTACGAACTAAGGCTCTCATCTGATCATTATGTATCTGAAATTCCTCTAGAACCTTGGTCCTGTTTCCAATTCTCCCATTTATTATATCAATAATATCCTGAGAGGTTATTGGCATCTTTTCTCTAAGTAAGGCCTCTCTAGCCTTAAAAACTTCAATTTCCTTCGATTGCAGATATGTGTTAAGTATCCTTGCATCTTCCTTAGTTCCTATCGCCCGCCCCAATTTTTGATCCCACCTATCGGCTGGCCATTTTCTCTTCGTTGAATTTTCCCTAGCTATCCCATCAACCAATACACGTAAATATATGTACCGAATTTTTTGTGGTCTTCTCTGTGTTTTTTGAAAAAAAAATACACTTACATCTTGTAACATAAATTCTAAAATTTTTTAGTGAATAAATTTAGAAAATTGCTCCTTTAACGACAAGATGTAAACGTCATTTACTAGTTGATAATCAGTTTATTATGGTATATTTTGTGGCACTTTTTTAGTAAATCGAATGTGCCACAAATAGTACACAAATTTTGTGAGTGAATTTGCAAAATTTGAGTATTATAGAGGAAAAGTGCAGCTGATAAATTCTATGGCCAAAAGTCGAAATATTGACTAAATGTGCCCTTTTAGTAGTTTAAAGCCCTATGTTCGATCTTAAAGCTTCTAAGTAGAATTCATTAATTGATGTTTTAAAGTCTTAAAAGCGGAGAGGGCGGGATTCGAACCCGCGGTACCGTGAAGTACACACGCTTTCCAAGCGTGCTCGATCGACCACTCTGACACCTCTCCGGAATGGATTGCAAAAGTAATTTTTTTATTTAAAAAAAAATGCTTCCAAAATAAATTGGAAGCATTTATTATTTTAATGATGTTGAAATTAATCAACTACCGTAATTTTTAACATATTGGTTTTACCTTTAGCCTCAATTGGAATCGCAGCGGTGTTAATTAAAATATCACCTTGTTTAACCAATTTCTTACTTTTTAAGAATTCGTTAACTTCAATAATGGTGTTATCTGTGCTTTCCCACTTATCATAGTAAAAACCTCTAACTCCCCAAAGTAAGCTCACTGCATTTAAAAGTGCTCTATTGCTTGTGAAAATGAATGTTAAGGCCTCTGGTCTGTGACTAGAAATTTCAAAAGCTGTATAGCCACTCAATGTCATCGAAACAATACCAACTGCGTTGGTTTGCTTAGCCAAGAAACAAGCAGAGTCACAAATTGCATCGCTTAAAAACGAAGGTGATTTTGGTTTTAAAAACTTATCAGGATTGAATGGATAGTTATTCTGCTCAATGTTTTGAATAATTTTTTGCATCGTTTCGATCACGATCAATGGAAATTCTCCAACTGAAGTTTCACCACTTAACATCACCGCATCAGCACCATCTAAAACAGAGTTAGCCACATCGTTTACTTCAGCACGAGTAGGGCGAGGTGTCGTGATCATGCTTTCTAACATCTGCGTTGCCACGATTACCGGTTTTGAAGCCGCTCTACATTTGGCAACAATCATTTTCTGTAACAAAGGAACTTCTTCCATCGGACATTCTACACCCAAATCTCCACGGGCAACCATAATACCATCCGTTACGGCGATGATTTCATCAATGTTCGCAATGGCTTCTGGTTTTTCAATTTTTGCAATTACACGAGCTGTTTTGCCACGTTCAGCAATAATATTTTTAAGTTCGATGATATCTTCAGCTTTACGAACGAAAGACAAACCGATCCATTCTACATCGTTTTCAAGAACAAATTCTAAATTTTCACGATCTTCTGGAGTTAAAGACGGGATAGAAACTTTAGTATTTGGAAGGTTTACCCCTTTTCTTGAAGTTAAAATTCCACCGTGAACAATCTCGCAAACCACTTCATCTTTAAGATTGGTTGATAAAACTTTCATTTGTAGCTTACCGTCATCCAAAAGAATGATTTCGCCTGCCTGAACATCTTGAGGGAAGTTTTGATAAGTGATATAAATACGCTCTTCATTACCAATACATTCTTGAGTAGTGATAATGGTAGTTTTACCGTTAATCAGGTTAATTCCACCTTCTTTTACTAATCCGATACGAATTTTCGGACCTTGTAAATCAGCAAGAATACCAACGTTATAATCGTATTTCTTGTTTAAATCGCGGATGGTGTCTAAAACTGCCTGATGATCTGCCTGAGAACCATGTGAAAAATTCAGACGGCAAACATCCAAACCTGCGTTAAACATACTATATAATACATCTGGTTTTGCTGATGCCGGGCCAAGCGTGGCTACAATTTTAGTTCTGGAATGAAAAGGTTTCATTTAATTAATTGATTTTAGCAATGCAGTTTCAGAAAGCGCTAATTAATTATCTAAAGTAATTAAACTGCATTAAATTTTATATATTTTGTTTTTTTGTTCGTTGTTTATAACCCTCAAATATAGTGTATTTAATACACCAAGTATATAATTTTTATATTACCAAATTCTCTTTGCTTTTTAATTTAGTCGGATCTATTTTTGCAGCTACCTGAATATCAGGTAGTTTGTTTAATCCGTTTATCAAATAATTGAGATCTTCCTTATCGATAAATTCTTTAATTATAATAAAAAAATCAACATTTCCCATCTCCGGTACCAGTAATCCATCGCTACTTCTGTTACTAATCAGATAATATTCAACTTCTCCCTGCTCCACAAAAAAGTAATATTTCGAAAAAGACCAGGCAGGTTCATCAATGTTAAAAAATATTTCGTGGTCATCAATTTTCTCAAATTGCGTATTTAACCTCGTATTAATTTTGTGGCAAAGCACATAGTCTTTAAGGGGCGCAGTAATCGCAATTAGTATAAAATCAAGGTCTAACGTTAATTTCAGGTAAGTTCTGTTCAAATCGAAATAAATTATTTACAGAACGAAATTAAAAAACTAATTCTATATTCGCTGTGTTATTAAGACACCAAAAATACGTGTCGAAATAAAAACATTTGAAAATTGTAAGAATTTATTTTTCTTTGCACAGAATTATTTAACCATTAAATTATAAAATTATGTCTGATATTGCTTCAAGAGTTAAGGCTATTATCGTAGAAAAACTAGGTGTTGACGAAAGCGAAGTTACGCCAGAGGCTTCATTCACCAACGATTTAGGTGCAGATTCTTTAGATACCGTAGAGTTAATTATGGAATTTGAAAAAGAATTCAATGTAGCTATTCCTGACGATCAGGCTGAAACCATCGGTACAGTTGGTCAAGCAATCGCTTATTTGGAAAAAAACGTTAAATAGAATTACGCTTTTTCAGTATAAATGGAATTAAAAAGAGTAGTAGTAACAGGGTTGGGTGCGCTCACTCCTATAGGCAATAATGTTCCTGATTTTTGGGAAGGATTGACTAACGGGGTGAGTGGCGCTGCTCCTATTAAAGGTTTTGATACTGAGAAGTTCAAAACTAAATTCGCATGTGAGGTAAAAAACTTTAATCCGGAAGATTTTTTGGAGAAAAAAGAAGCCCGCAAGCTTGATCCGTTTGTACAATATGCGTTAGTTGCAACAGAAGAGGCTGTAAAGGATGGTGGTTTTGATTTCGAAAAATTAGACACCAACCGTATCGGCGTAATCTGGGGTGCTGGCATAGGTGGATTGAAAACTTTCTTAGATGAAATTTCGAATTTTGCTAAGGGAGATGGTACGCCAAGATACAATCCATTTTTTATTCCGAAGATGATTATTGATATCGCTCCAGGGCATATCTCTATCAAATATGGCTTACGTGGGCCAAATTTTGCAACTGTTTCGGCATGCGCTTCGTCTACCAATGCGATGATTGATGCTTTCAACTATATCCGTTTGGGTATGGCTGATGTGATTATCAGCGGTGGTTCTGAAGCCATTATTAACGAAGCAGGAATGGGTGGTTTTAATGCCATGCATGCATTATCTACACGTAATGACGATCCTCAAACTGCATCTCGTCCTTTTGATAAGGATCGTGATGGTTTTGTGGCTGGTGAAGGTGCAGGAACTATTATTTTGGAAGAACTTGAACACGCAAAAGCAAGAGGTGCAAAGATTTATGCAGAACTTGTTGGTGGCGGAATGAGTGCTGATGCAAATCACATCACCGCTCCGCACCCGGAAGGTTTAGGTGCCAGAATGGTAATGACCAATGCTTTAAAAGACGCTGGTTTAACTACTGCCGATATCGACTACATCAATGTTCATGGTACTTCTACGCCGCTTGGCGATATTAGCGAAACCAAAGCCATTGCTGATCTTTTTGGTGAAGATGCTTACCGCTTAAATATCAGTTCTACAAAATCAATGACTGGTCACCTATTGGGTGCTGCCGGTGCTGTTGAAGCGATTGCCGCAATTCTTTCTGTTCAAAATGATATTGTACCTCCTACAATTAATCACTTTACAGATGATCCTGCCTTTGATCCTAAACTAAATTTTACTTTCAACAAAGCTCAAAAACGCGAAGTTAGAGCTGCATTAAGTAATACTTTCGGTTTTGGTGGTCACAATGCTTCAGTGATTTTCAAGAAATACGAAGATTAAATACTCAGCTTTGCTATATAATTTTGTATGCTAATTAAAAATAGATAACTTAGTTAAATATGCTAATTAGCCGCTAATTGTGTTATTTATTTAATGCCGATATTAAAATTATATAAACTTTATCTCTCTCCCGAAAAGGAGTTTGTAAAAAAGCTGAAGAATATTTTGGGCTTTGTACCTGGTAATGTTACGCTATACAAAATGGCGTTCAGACATCGTTCTGTGGCGAAGGTTTTAAAAAACGGTAGCAGAAGTAGCAATGAGCGTTTAGAGTTTTTAGGTGATGCGGTTCTGGGTTCTGTAATAGCAGAATTGCTTTTCAAACACTATCCTTACAAGGAAGAAGGTTTTTTAACCGAAATGCGTTCGAAAATTGTGAACAGGGCAAACTTAAACCAGTTGGCAAAAAAAATTGGATTTGATAAGCTTATTCAATTCGATCAGCGTTCGGTAAGTATTCAAACCAAGCATAATTCGATGTTAGGCGATGCTTTTGAAGCCATTGTCGGTGCTATCTACATGGATAAAGGGTACAATTTTACCAAAGAATTTTTATTGCGTAGAATTGTTAAGCCGCACATCGATATCCATACTCTAGAACTTACCGAAACCAATTTCAAAAGTAAATTAATCGAATGGTGTCAGCGCCACGGTAAAGATGTGACCTTCGAACTTGTACAAAATGGAGAAGGTGAAAGTGCAAAACTGTTTACCATCAGTGCCATAGTTGATGGAGAAAAACATGGTACAGGTAGAGATTACAACAAAAAGAATGCAGAAAAACTGGCTGCAGAAAAGGCATGTGAAGCACTTTCTATATAAGCTTGATCGCTTATTAACTTATCTTAGTTAATCGGGTAAAGTGGTTAACTGAAAAATGTAAACTTACAAGCTGAAAACTGCGATTCGCAGATTGCCGACTGAAAACTACTTTCCTTTTCCTAAAGTATCTGTAAATTTCTTTGATGATTCTTTTATGTATTTGATATAATCGTAACTATTCCAGTATTGCGCTTTGTCAAATTCCGGACGACAATCCAACATGTACCGCTCAAGTGTATCGCCAGTTAGCTGCGTATTATTCTTGATGATGGTTTGATTAAAATATACATCAATCTGCGACTGTTTCAGTTCATTATCAGCATACCTTCCAAATCTTCTGGCATTTTTTGGCTCCTTGCCAATCAAATTGTAGAGCCCATTTAAAGGTTGGAAAATAGCAGACAGAAACGTTGATTTGCCACCATTGTACACACCCTTATTCTGAAACTCTCGCTTTAGATCTTCAAGATCCTGTTTCTTTGTATTGCCGACAATGGTTACTTCATTTAACATCGTGCTTTCGCGAACCAGATAAATCAGGATGTCTTGCGTTCCAAGCACAACAATCCGTTGATCGGTTAAGTTCCGCTTAGTAATTAAAAGTGTATCTCCAACCCGGGCTTTAAGCTGAAAAAAACCAAGGTCGTTACTGCCAACGCCCATTTGCGTACGTTCATTGGTTATTTCTGCCAGTGCTACGCGGATGTTAGCCCCTTTCTCAAAAACCACGCCTTTAACAATAAAGTCCTGGGCCTTTAAACTGAAGCTAATGAGGATTAATATTAGCGGTAAGATTGCAAGTTTTAAAAATTTCATTCGTATTAATTTTTTAAAGTATCTGCGAATTTTTTAGCAGATAACTTTATATAATTTACAGCATCGTAATTGTTCCAGTGTTTCACCATTTCAGCTGTAGGTGAATATTCAAGCATAAATTTGTCTAAATTTTTTCCTTCCAGAGGCGTATGCTTACTAACCAGGGTTTTATTAAAAAAATTATCTACTTGCATTAATCTTATTTCTTTATCATAGTACCGTCTAAAACGTCGTGCTTTAGCAGGTGTTTTGCCGAATAGTTCATAAAAGAAAGTCAGCGGACTTCCGTTTAGTGGATTAAGCAAAGCTAAGGGTGGTTTACCTTCGTAAAAAGAACCCTGGCGCTTAAATTCTCTCCTTATTTCTTGCAGGTCTTCAATTTTTGTTTTCCCTTTTACTGTTACTTCGTCCAGGGTAATACTTGATCTAACTAAATAAATCAAAATATCTTTATTGCTATTCACCACAATTTGCTGGGAAACAAAGTTTCTCTTTTCAATCAATAGGGTATCTCCCAAATTAACTTTGATATTAAATAAGCCTAAATCATTACTGCCAACCGCTTTCCCCAAATGCTTATTGGTTATAACACCTAAAGCGATCCGAATGTTCGTACCTTTCTCTATGATTACTCCTTTAAGCAAAACATCTTGTGCATAAATTCTGCTGCCAATTGTCATCAGCATGAAGACTAACCATAACAGAAAAAATGCCCTCATTTTAGGTTTAATTTTCCTGTAAAATTAACATTTGTTAACCTTTAATTTGTTAAATAAACGTTAATGCCCATACCGGATCATCCAGTTTATTCGCTATGATATATGCGCAAACCTCATCAATAAACTCTAAACTAATTTTTCTATCTTTGCGCATGATAAAATCCATGACAGGATACGGCTTAGCAACAGCCGATTATGCAAATGCAAAGTACAGTGTCGAAATCAAATCACTCAACAGCAAATTTCTTGAGCTGAATTTAAAATATCCTAAAGCTTTTTCCGATAAAGAATTAATTCTACGCAACGTTTGTAGCAAAGATATCGAACGTGGTAAAGTGAGTTTGAGCATTAACGTAGAGCGATCGAGTGGAGAAGTTACTGGGGCTACTATTAATACTGCTTTATTAAGTCATTATTACAATCAATTGGTTGCTGTCAATTCGGAATTTGGGGCAAATAGTACTAACCTCCTGCAAACGGCTTTAACCTTTCCTGATGTAATTTCTTACAAAGAAGAAAGCGTGAGTGAAGATGAATGGAATCATTTATATCAAATATTTACTCAGGCCCTCGCCAATTTTAACAGATTTAGAGAAGATGAGGGAGCGGTTTTGAAAGCCGATTTAGAGTTAAGAATCAAAAATATTCTTGCTTACTTCAAATCAGTAGAGGAACTAGAACCGAAAAGAATTGCAGCAATCCGCGATAAATTTTCTCAGTTTTTAGAAGATGCAGTAGGTAAGGTTAATATCGATCAGAACCGTTTTGAACAAGAACTGATTTATTATATTGATAAGATTGATATCACAGAAGAAAAAACACGTTTAAAAAGTCACTGTGATTATTTTTTGCAAACCTTGGCCAGTAAAGAAGCAAACGGTAAAAAAATGGGTTTCATTTCGCAGGAAATAGGAAGAGAAATTAATACAATGGGTGCAAAGGCAAACGATGCACAAATGCAACAATATGTTGTTGGCATGAAAGAGGAGTTAGAAAAAATTAAAGAACAGTTATTAAACGTATTATAAAAAGCTTAAAGCTTAAAGCTCAAAGACTAAAGCTTTGGACTTTTTGCTTTTGTCTTTATGCTTAAGAGAATGAAACAAGGTAAATTAATCATATTTTCAGCGCCATCAGGAGCAGGTAAAACAACTATCGTACACCACTTATTAGCTAAGTTTCCTGAACTAAGCTTTTCGATTTCCGCAACTACACGCGAATCAAGGGGCGCAGAAACTCACGAAAACGATTATTATTTTATCAGTAAGGAAGAATTTCTTCATAAAGTTGCCCGCCAGGAATTTGTGGAATTTGAGGAAGTTTATAATGGAACTTTTTACGGTACCCTACGTTCTGAAATTGAGCGCATCTGGAACGATGATAAACATGTAATTTTCGATATTGACGTAGAAGGTGGCCTTCGTTTAAAAAGAAAATACGAAGAAGATGCGCTGGCTATTTTTGTTCAGCCACCATCGTTAGAGGTTTTAAAAGAACGTTTAAGCGGCAGGGGAACTGATAGCCCTGAAAAACTGCAAGAACGTTTTGTTAAGGCAGAAAAGGAATTAACCTACGCTGATAAATTCGATGTAGTTCTTAAAAACTATGATTTGGCTACGGCTTGTGCTGAAGCAGAAGAGTTGGTGAGAAGCTTTTTGCAGCGTTAAGAAGTTCACTTCTTGGTCGTCATTGCGAGGCACGAGGCAATCTCATTTTGACGATCTACATTTGAAATTTCAATAAGATTGCTTCGTGCCTCGCAATGACGAATTTGGTTTAAACTGAAAACTGTAAATTGAAAACTGGTCTATTCTTCGGCTCCTATAACCCCATACATACCGGGCATTTGATTATAGCCAACTATATGGCTAATCATACCGGTCTTGATGAAGTTTGGTTAGTGGTTTCGCCTCATAATCCTTTAAAAGATAAAGCTGGTTTATCAAACATGTACGACCGCCTGGAAATGGCAACCCTTGCTACCCACAAAACGGAGAACATAAAAGTGAGCGACATTGAATTTTCATTGCCTCAACCATCCTACACTATTGATACATTAACACATCTTCACGAACGTTATCCTACCAAAGAGTTTGTTCTGATTATGGGAGCAGATAATCTGGTATCGTTTAAAAAATGGAAAAACTATGAGGTACTTCTGAAGAATTATCAAATTTATGTTTATCCACGCCCTGGAGCAGATGTGAGCGAGTGGAAAAACCATCCGGCGATAACTTTTACCGATACGCCTTTGATGGAGATTTCTTCAACGTTTATTAGAAAAGCAGTTAAAGAGGGAAAAAATGTACAATTCTTTTTGCCGGATAAGGTAATTGATTTTATCGACAGTAAGGGTATGTATAAATGATTTACGATTTTAGCATTAAGATTAGGGAATCAATTATACTCCATCTCTAAATTCTTTTAAATCTAAAATCGTAAATCATAAAATCTAAACTCAATTGGTTATTTCCAACCACCACCAAGGGCACGGTATAAATTAACCACTGACTGTAGTTTCTGTAATCTGTCGTTTATCCCACTCAACTGAGCAGTTAATAAACTTTGCTCTGAAGTTAAAACGTCAGTATAGTTTGTTGCCGAACTGTATCGCAATAATTCTTTAGTAAAATCAACTGCTTTAGTTAACGAAGCAATTTGCTTGGCTCTGGTTTCTTCTTTTTCAGCAGCAGTTTGATATGCATACAAAGCATTTGATACTTCTTGTCCGCCAGTTAAAAGCGCTTGTTGAAAGGTATAAAAAGCAATTTGTTGATTGGCCTGTGCTGTAGTTAAACGAGCTTTATTTGCCCCTTTAGCAAAAATAGGCTGCGTTAATCCACCTACCAGGTTGTAAAAGATAGAATTGTCGAAGAAGTTACCCAATTGTAAACTGGTTAAGCCACCGGTAGCGGTTAAAGTTAAAGCAGGGTAGAAATAAGTTTTAGCTACGTTTGTATTTTCAAAAGCAGCTCTGAAACCAAATTCAGCAGCGATTACATCCGGACGGTTTTGTAAAAGCTGTGCTGACACGCCAGTTTGTAAGTTTGTATACGGCAACTGTTGATCTAGCGTAGTTCTGTTGATTGTTCCTGGTGCTTTAGCCAACACCACATTTAAAGCATTTTCAGCTTCTTTTATGCTTCTTTTTAAATCAGGAATTGTTACCTGAGCAGCGTATAAATTTGCTTCACTCTGAACAACTGCAGCTCCATTTACAACCGCACCCTCTTTCAGTGCTTTCATGGTTTCAACATCCTCTGTTCTGATTTTAATCGTTTGTTCTGTAATCGCCAGTTGTTTATCTAAAGCAAGCAAAGTATAGTAACTATTGGCAATAGTAGCAATCAACTGTGTTTGAACGGCTCGTTTTGTTGCATCACTCTGGAGCAAAGTTGCGAAGGCACCGCGTTTAGCACTGCTCAGTTTCCCCCAGATATCGGCTTCCCATGCTGTACTTAAAGCGGCTCGGTAGGTTTGCGTTTCCAGGTTAATGTTAATCCCGGCAGGAAAATTTAATGCCGCTTGTGATTGTTTTGCATCAGTAACCGAAACATCAGCCTGTAAGCTTGGCAAAAAAGCTGCACGACTTTGGCGCAAGGTAGCTTCCGAAATCCTGATGCGCTCAATAGCCTGTTTCAAATCAAGATTTTCATTTATCCCCTGTTGAATTAAAGATTGTAATGTCGTATCAGAGAACAGGCTTTTCCATGGCAAATCTGCCATGGTTGTTGTATCGGTGGTATTAATATCTCGGTATAAACCCTCATTCTTAACCTGTGGGCGACTGTATTTTTGAGTTACACAGGCGCTTAAGCTAAGGATGGTAAAACCGATAAAAATGGAATGCTTATATGTGAATTTCATGTTCGATTTAATTAATGTTTACTGTTAGCCGTTGCTAATTCGTATTCTTCTGGCGTTTGCTCTTTCTCAATTCCTTCATCGAAAGGCGACTTGTTACTTATTCTTTCCTGTAAAGATTGGAATACGATAAATAACGCAGGAATAACGAAAACTCCGAAGATGGTACCAATTAACATCCCGCCAACCGCACCTGTACCAATTGATTTATTTCCTGATGCACCTACACCGGAGGAAAGCATTAAAGGCAATAAACCTAAAATAAAGGCGAACGAAGTCATTAAGATTGGACGCAAACGGGCGGTTGCACCATCAATTGCGGCATTAACAATACTCATTCCTTTGCGGCGTCTATCTACGGCATATTCTACAATCAGAATGGCATTTTTGGCTAATAAACCTACAAGCATAATCAGTGTAATCTGCGTGTAGATGTTGTTATCGATACCGAAAATCTTGTCGAAAATAAACGTTCCGGCTAAACCAACAGGAAGAGATATTAAAACAGCCAGAGGTAAGATATAACTTTCATATTGAGCAGCCAGCAAAAAGTAAACGAAGATCACGCACAATAAAAAGATAAAAATAGTTTGACTGCCACTGCTCATCTCCTCACGGGATAAACCGGAGAATTCATAACCATAACCTGCAGGTAAATGCTTTGCCGCTTCTTCCTGAACTGCTGCCAATGCATCACCCGAACTGAAGCCAGCATTAGGGTTACCCGTAACAGCAATAGATGTAAATAAGTTGAAACGGGAAATTGCTTGCGGACCGTAAACTTTCGATAACGTGATAAACTCTGAAACCGGCGCCATTTGTCCATCTTTGTTTCGCACAAAAATACGGGTTAGCGTTTGCTCATTCGCACGATATTGGGCGTCTGCCTGATACATTACCCTAAACTGTTTACCAAACTTGTTAAAGTTTGAGGCATAAACACCACCGTAATAACCTTGCATTACCCCTAAAACATCGGCAACTGTTAAACCTGCCTGTTTTACCTTGGCAACATTCACATCAATCTGATATTGTGGAAAGTTAGGATTAAAAGAAGTAGAGGCATATTGGATTTCCGGACGCTGACTCAATGCGGCTAAAAATGTGTTACCTACCTCATTAAATTTCTTGATATCGCCTCCGGTTTTGTCCTGTAACTGAAATTCAAAACCACCGCTCGTACCAAAGCCCTGGATGGTTGGTGGAGCAAAGAAAATGATTTTTGCACCCTTAATAGTTGCTGTTTTGGCGAACAATTCACCGATAATAGCTTTCACATCACGTTTACGTTCATCCCATGGAGATAAACGGGCAATTACCATTCCGTAAGAACTACCCGAACCCGAAATCATACTACGACCTACTACACGTAGTGAGTTTTTAATTTCAGGGATTTTATGTGCAATGCTGTCAATTTTGGCAATTACAATACTGGTTTCTTCCTGCGATGTTCCTGCTGGTAATGAAATGTCAGACATAATGGTTCCTAAATCTTCATTCGGTACGAAACCTTTTGGCGTTGTATTCATTGTCCAAACTAACACAACAGTAAACAAGGCAATTCCTAAACCAACAATCCATTTCTTTTTAGCTAAAAAGCCGATTGACTTCTTGTATTTACCTGTTACCGCATCAAATGAAGTATTGAAGGCGCCATAAAAACGCTCAAGGAAATTTTTCTTCTTACCGTGATCATCTTGATGAGGTTTTAAAAATAAGGCACACAAAGCCGGACTCAACGTTAGGGCATTAATCGCAGATAAAATGATCGAGATGGCCAGCGTTAAACCAAATTGTTTATAGAATACCCCAGATGAACCTTGAATAAAACTCACTGGAATAAATACCGCTGCCATTACAAGGGTAATAGAAATAATTGCTCCGCTGATATCGTCCATGGCATCAACAGTTGCTTTTTTAGCATCCGTGTAACCTTCATCGAGTTTGGCGTGAACCGCTTCTACTACCACAATCGCGTCATCCACTACGATACCGATGGCAAGCACCAAGGCAAATAAAGTTAATAGGTTTATGGTGAAACCAAATAAACTCAGGAAGAAAAACGTACCGACAATTGCCACCGGAACACTAATTGCCGGAATTAAAGTCGACCGGAAATCTTGCAAGAAAATGAAAACCACCAGGAACACTAAAATAAAAGCTTCGATTAAGGTGTGGATTACTTTCTCAATCGATGCATCAAGGAAGTCGTTTACGTTAACCAAAGTAGCGTAGTGTACTCCTTTTGGAAACGATTTTTGCGCTTCATCAAGAGTAGTAATGGAGTTTTCTATTACTTCTTTCGCATTAGATCCAGCCGTTTGGTTAATGGCGATACCTAAAGCAGGTTTTCCATTAAATCTCACTGAACTGGCATAACTCTGTGCACCGAGTTCAATTCTGGCAATATCTTTCAGGCGAAGGATCTGCCCATTGGCATCAGTTTTAATGATGATGTTGCTAAACTGAGCTTCATCTTTTAACCGGCCTGTATATTTCAAAGTATACTGGAATGCCTGATCTCCCTGTTCACCGAACTGGCCCGGCGCAGCCTCAACGTTTTGATCGGCCAGGGCAGTATTTACATCGCTGGGTACCAAACCATAAGTTGCCATAACATCTGGTTTTAACCAAATACGCATGGTATAGTCAAGCGTACCGAATGCACTCGCATCTCCTACACCATTAATACGCTTAATTTGCGGAATGATATTGATGTTGGCATAGTTCTGTAAAAACTTTTGATCATAAGATGGATCATCACTATATAAACCGAAGATTAAAACGTTACTGGCCTGTCTTTTGGCTGTGATCACACCCGATCTTGTTACCTCTGCAGGTAGTAAACTTGTTGCCCTTGCTACCCTGTTTTGAACGTTTACGGCAGCTAAATCGGGATTGGTACCTAATTTAAAGTTGATGGTTATGGTTGCAGTACCATCGTTACTTGCGGTAGAAGTCATATAAGTCATGTCTTCTACACCATTAATTTGTTCTTCTAGCGGAACAACTACGCTATTCATTACAACATCAGCGTTCGCACCTTGGTATGAAGTAGAAACCTGCACCGTTGGAGGAGCAATTTCCGGATATTGTGAAACCGGCAACGTAGCTAAACCTAAAACACCGAGAATAACGATGATGATGGATATAACTGTTGATAGAACCGGTCTTTCTATAAATTTCTTAAACATAATATTAAATTATCTCAAACGGATGCCTTTGGCTCAATTAGCAATAAAACTATTTTTTAATATCAGCATAAACTGAATCGGCACTTTGTTCTTCGGGTTTGATTTTTGCACCATCTTTTAAAGATTGGAAACCCTCCAGCACAATTTTATCGCCGGCTTTTAAGCCCTTTGTTACCACATAAAACTTATCCTTAGACAAATCCATAATCTGAATTTCAGTGCTAATGATTTTAGACGAATCGCCCAGAACATAAACAAATTTCTTTCCCTGTAAATCGATAGTTGATTTCTGCGGTACAAGAATCGCGTTTTCAACTTTTTGTGGTATTCTAACCGAAGCACTTGCGCCAGATTTTAAAAGAGAAATTGGATTTGGAAAAGTAGCTCTCAAACTTGCTGAACCAGTTGCGGTGTTAATTTGACCGTTAATGGATTCGATTTTACCATTTTGAGCATAAACATTTCCATCAGCCAGAACCAGGCTTACCGCTGGAATATTCTTCATTTGCTGAGCCAAAGTATTTCCTTTATAGGTTTTTGAAAAGTCTAAAAGTTGTTTCTCATTCAATGAAAAGTAAGCATAAACCTTTGAGGTATTGGAAACCGTAGTTAAGGGCTCAGTGCTTGAACTGCTTACCAAACTACCATTTCTGAATGGAATACTGCCCACAACGCCATCAACCGGACTGGTGATGGAGGTATAGCCTAAATTAACCTGTGCATTAACTAAAGTTGCACGAGCTTGAGCCAATGCAGCCTTTCTGCTTTGTAAAGTTAATTGAGCGGCATCTAAATCATACTTGCTAATTATATCTTTTTCAACCAACGGCTTGGTTTTGTTTACCTGCAATTGTGCGGCATTTACATCAGCTTCGGCGCTGCTAATGGCTGCTCTGGCTGTTCTCACTTCTTGTTCATATTGTGGCGCCATGATGGTAAACAATAATTGCCCTTTTTTAACAACCTGACCTTCATCTACCAATATTTTCTGAATAAAACCATCAATTTTTGGGCGGATATCAATATTTTGAATTCCTTCAATGGTAGCTGGGTAATCTGAATTTAATTCTGTTGTTTGTGCATTAACCGTAAAAACAGGGTAGGCTTGCGGGCCAGCTGCCGCGGCGGCGGCTGCCTTCTTTTGTTCATCATTATTTCCGCATGATGCTAAAAGCATAGCGAGGCTCATGCTAAAAAAGAGAGTTGTTACTTTTCTCATGGACTATTTCTGTGTGTTTAAATTTAATTTCCGGAGTTTGAAAACGTTGTTAAAATTTGGTTTTTAACCTGCCGATTTCTGCCCAAAAATAAAGCCTAAAAAAAAATATGTCTGTCCAAATTCTGTCATTTAATCAATCGATTGATTTATTTTTTAAATTAAAACGCCATTAGATTGGGTTAAACTATTGTTATAGAGTAATTTGCTTAATATTTTACAACTTTATGTTGTGTGTAAATATCTTGCGACACATTGTTAAAGCCTGTTAAATTGGTTAAATCAGAATAAAATATTGTTTAGCTGACGCTTAAAATAGCCAGTTTTTAGGATGCTGTTAGTGTAGATTATACACTTTATGGATTTTAAGATCTTATTTAGAAATCAGACAAGTTTAAATCAACTTGCAAAAATACAATTTTGTTAAAAAGCGAAGAGGTAGTTCGGCCATTTACAATTGCCCTTCGAAAACCAATTTAGCTGGTCCGCATAAAAATACATTTGTAAAGTTTGCCCCATCGTAATCAAATTCGATTTTAATATCGCCACCCAAAACTTTAATGTCTGTTTTAATGTGGCCCGTTTGCGATTTGTGTTTCGCCATCGCCATTGCAACTGCAGTTACCCCTGTACCACAAGCGTAAGTCTCATCTTCGACACCGCGTTCATAAGTTCTTACGAACAAGTGGTCGCCCATATCTTCCACAAAATTTACGTTAATGCCTTTGGCGCTGTAAATCTCGTTATAGCGGATTTTCTTGCCTTCGGTAAAAACGTCAAAATTCTTTAAATCTTTCTGGAAGGCAACATAGTGAGGAGATCCTGTATTTAAAACAAAGGCATTAATATCATTTGTGATGTGATCCACATCAATCATTTGTAGTTCTACCCAATCACCAGATGCTGAAATTCTGGCATAATGCGGACCATCTACTGCCAAAAAGTTTGTTTCCTTATCAATAATACCAAGGTTTTTGGCGAAAGCAACAATACATCTTCCACCATTGCCACACATACTTCCTAATTTACCATCGGCATTGAAATAATGCATCTCGAAATCAAAATCAGGATGTTTTGTTAAGAACATAAGGCCATCTGCACCAATACCAAATCTTCTATCACAAAGCTGGGCTATCCAATTATTGTCAATGTCTTTTAACGGACTTAGCGTATGATCTATCAAAATAAAATCGTTACCTGCGCCTTGATATTTAAAGAAGTTAATTTTCATTGGATGTTATTGAAAATAGCCTAATGGCTTTATACATAATGTAAATTTGTCAGTAAACTTAATAAAGCATTTGCTGGATTTCATGAAACCTTCATTTTTAAATGCAATATTTGAGTTGCAAAAGTTACTTAAATGCAGCCGTTAATTGATTTAACATTTTTTAACACGACATTAAGTGCTTTAGCAATACAAATATCGTTTATATGGTATTAAATTTGAATAAACTTACGAAAGAAAATTTGAGCAGATAAAAACTGCTGGAGCATTCTGCTTAAACAAAGTGAATAAATGCTCTCGCAAATTTGAAAATAATGAATTATCATAAGCAAACAAATCGCTAGCAATAAGGCTTATCATAGTTCATGACCATTAAAAAACAATATACAAACACATGAAACCATTAAAAGCTAACCGCAAACCACAAAAAAAGCTTTTAATAGCTTCATGACCATTAAAAAACAATATACAAACACATGAAAAAAATATTAGGAATTACCGTGTTAGCTGCTTTTATAGGTGGGGCAGCAGCAATTGGGGGTTACAAACTATTTGAGCGTAACCAAACTGGAAGTACAATTTCTGAAAAACAGAACCTATACTTTGCCAACAATCCTCTAAAAGTTTCTTCGGCTGGTACCGCTGATTTTACACAAGCTGCAGCTGCAGTTGCTCCTGGAGTTGTCCATATTAAAACAACTTATGAAGCGAAAAGCGGTGGTGGCAGCAGAAGTTCTTCGCCATTTGATATGTTCGATGATTTCTTCGGTGGAGGCGGCCGCCAAATGCAGCGCCAACCAAGGGCAGCATCTGGTTCAGGTGTAATCATCAGTCAGGATGGTTATATTGTAACCAATAATCACGTAGTTGAAAACGCATCAAAAGTAGAAGTGGTTTTAACTGACAGACGTAAAGTTGAAGCTACAGTAATCGGACGTGACCCAAATACTGATTTGGCCTTAATTAAAGTTAATGCGACAGGATTACCTGTAGTGAAAATGGGTAATTCTGACAATGTTCAGGTAGGGGAATGGGTATTGGCAGTGGGTTTCCCGCTCGATTTACAAACTACCGTTACTGCTGGTATTGTGAGTGCAAAAAACAGAAGCATTGGTATTATTGGTCGTGAGCAGCAAGGCAATGAAATCACTGAAGAAGAATATCGCGAATATCAACGTACTGGTAAAAGACCACAGGCTCCTGCTAATACCAGTATCGAATCATTTATTCAAACAGATGCAGCCATTAACCCTGGTAACAGTGGTGGTGCTTTAGTTAATGCGAACGGCGAGTTAGTGGGTATAAATTCTGCAATCGCTTCACAAAGTGGCTACAACCAAGGTTATGGTTTTGCTATTCCAGTAAACCTAGCCCGTAAAATTGTTGATGATTTTATGAAATATGGATCGGTTAAACGCGGTTATATTGGTGTTAACTTTTATCCGTTAAGTGGAGATGAGAAACCAGAAGGAATTACTACTTCTGAAGTAAGTGGTTTATATGTGAGTGATGTTGTTGCTGGTGGAGGTGGTGCTGCTGCAGGAATTAAAAAAGGTGATATCATTAAGAAAGTTGATGGCACAGTAATTAATGATTCGCCTGATTTGCAGGAAAGAATCGGCCGTTTAAATCCAGGTGATAAAGTGAAGTTAAGCGTATTAAGAGATGGTTCACTAAAAGATATCACGGTAACATTAAAAGGCGAATCAAGTGTAGGCTTAACCGCAAACAATACTGCTGCAAAAAGCGTTGAAGTTTCTAAATTAGGCGCAACATTTGCACCGGCGACTCAGGCACAAAAAACCAAGTTTGGAATAAATGGTGGTGTTGTGGTTACTTCAGTAGTTACCGGAAAAGCTTTTGATAATATAGGTGTAGAGAAAGGTTTAATCATTACTAAAGTGAATGGTCAGCCGGTAAATTCAGTAGCCGATGTACAGAAAGCCTTGCCTCAGGGAAGAAATAATATGATCAGTATTTCTGGTGTAAGCGAGCAAGGGACTTACAACTTTAGCTTTCCAGCTCAATAATAACATTTAGATTTACAAAAAATGTCCCGATGAAAATCGGGACATTTTTTTTGCAATTAATCTTGCGCAATAGGTTCGTGATTGGCGTGGCATGCATCAGCACATTCTTCACAGGCCACTGCACACTGTCTGCAATGTTCATGGTCGTGATTTCCGCATTCTTCTGCACAAAGGCGGCAAATTTCTTCACACAACAATAAATACTGGCGTCCAATAACCGAATCACGTTGTAGCAACCTAGCTGCCTGGGTGCAGATATCAGCACAATCCCTATTTAACTTGATGCATTCAATCATCATGTTAATATCCGTTTCTTCTTTTAAACTCGATGACCCGCAATGCTCACAAGCCATAGCGCAGTCTAATAGTGCCTGAATTAAGGCATGGTTGTTCCTTGTTTCCATATTGCTCATTTTTAATGATATATATTGCTTTGTTACTGATTTAACCAGTGAGGATATAAAGTGTTTTGATAACTTGTGATAAATAATTTAAGTTTCGCTAATACATAAAAATTGCAGCACTCTTGAAAACGATTATGAGTGGAATTAGGTAAGCTATTTAGATGACCTTGTGCAAATGACATTACGAAGATTTTCTTGTTAGATTTAAAGTTTCCTGCAGGTATCTGAGTTCTCGAAACTAATATCAGCGGTCATGCTAAATTTTTCCAAATAGAACGGTTGGCAGGACTTTAATGACCGAAAATTGCTTTTCAAATCATTTTTATTTTTGGCTAATGAAGCGAATTTGCTATTTCACTCGTTTTGTTAAACAAGACGTGTTCATTTTAAATTCATGATCTCCGTCTAGTTTCGCATTTGCCGATTGATAATCAGCGTTTACCGATACTTTGTCGATTGGCATATTTTATTATTTCATATTTGAACCAGCAATTAAAACCGAATTTTATGGCTTTAGCTTACATCAACCTTAGTGCTAAGCAGTATTTCAATTTCATGTGCAAAACAGATTTTGAACGCAGAATTTTTCACGATACTTACAAAGAATTTCAAAAAAAATCGAAACCATATAACCCTGAGCAAAGTTTGCATACCTTCTCGGAAATGTGCCAGGCAAATAATAAAGCAGTTCATCTGCATCAACAAGTTCATTATGCGGTGATGGATACGATACAAGCCTTAGATAATAAGATGCCTGTGTTAAATGATACGGCCGGGAAAGCCATATTGTTTGATTGGGCTGAATTGAATATTTATCAATCTGATTTGCTAAACAAAGCGGCCCATGTAGTTACGCTTACCTATACCAGCCCGAAATTAGTTTTACACGAAATGGTAAATGATTTATTGATTTTAAGCTATGATATTAAAGGGCAATTTAACGAAACTTTTATGCTTAAAATGACAGATGATTTGATTATCAATGATCAGCAAAAAAGGCAATTGCTGTATAGTTAAGAGTATCGTAGCCAAATAGCCTAAAAATATTATTAATTTGTAGCATGCAACACTTTAAAACGCCAACTTTTATCATTCACGTAGCAGGTTGGCTTTTGTTTTTAACTTTTCCTTTAGTGTTCATGAACAATGAGCAATCTGGGCAAAGTAGTTTGCTGTTATTGGCTTCACCATATTATTGGTTGTTTTGCCTTACCTACATGCTCATGTTTTACTTAAACGCATGGGTTTTGGTGCCCTGGTTAATGTTTAAGAGGCGATATCTGGCTTACAGCGGTCTGGTTTTGCTGTTATTTGCATTTGTTTATTATGCCAGGCCTTACGATAAGTTATTAGGGCATAACAAAAATGTGATGGGTATTATGCCCCGACCATCAGATGCGCCGCCTAGAGGACTCAACCAGGCGCTACAGTTTGGCAGGGATACCAGTAGGAGGCCCCATGCTGAGATGCCATTCGGCCCATTACCTAATGAACATTTACGCATGGAGGAACCCGGTTTCGGAAGGATGGATCCTTTTTTTGATTTCCGCAGACCGATAAGAATTGACGTGATTAGTTTATTTATTTTTTTCATGATCATGGGTTTAAGCATTGCCACCAGTACGGTTCAGCGTTGGCAAAATGCAGAATCGAAAGTGGTGAAGGCTGAAGCTGAAAAAGCAATGGCAGAATTATCTTTCCTTAAAGCGCAAATTAATCCTCACTTTTTGTTCAATACGTTGAATAATATTTATATGTTATCAATGATAAACAGTGAGCATACTTCTGAAAGTATAATGAGACTTTCGAACATTATGAGATATGTAACTGATGATGCTGTACAGGATTTTGTGCTGTTAAAAGATGAGATTAACTGTATACGCGATTATATTGAATTGCAGCGGTTGAGGCTTGGCGCTGATGCTGAAATCAATTTTAAGGTTACCGGCCAACCGGGACAGAAGAAAATCGGACCTATTATTTTGATGACTTTTATTGAAAATGCATTTAAATACGGCGTAACTAAAAAGGAAAAAACGGTCATTAATATCAGCTTGATTATTGAGGAAGACAGCGTTCATTTCTTATGCGAGAATAAAATTTATCCTAATACCACGAAGTTGGAGCGTGCAGGGGTGGGAATAGATAATACACAACGGAGATTAAAACACTTATATCCAAATAAGTTTGAACTAAATATTAACCAGAATAATGAGCTTTTTTCGGTAAGGCTTTCATTAGATTGCTAATTCCAGAATGATGATTTTAAGATGTGTTGCTATTGATGATGAGCCACTTGCGCTTCAGTTAATTCAGACTTATGTTGCTAGGTTTCCTGGGTTAGAATTGGTTCAGGTTTTTGAAGATGCACTCTCCGGCGTAGAATATTTAAAACAAAATTCAGTTGATTTATTGTTTGTAGATGTTAATATGCCCGATATTACCGGAGTAGAATTGGTGCGAAGTTTAGTGACACGGCCTATGGTTATTTTTACAACCGCGTACCGCAATTATGCTTTTGAAAGTTATGAATTGCAAGCTATCGACTATCTTTTGAAACCAATTGATTATAGCCGTTTTGCGGCAGCGGTAGAACGAGCTATAGATTTTCACAAATATAAAAACGCTACACAGGAAGCCATTAACGATGAAAGTATTTATGTGTATGCTGAATACAAAATGATTAAGATTCTGTTGAGAGACATTGCTTATATAGAAAGCATGGGCGATTATTTGAAAATCTATCTTGCGGGGAGTGAGAAGCCTATTTTGACTTTAATGACCATGAAAAAAGTTTTGGAAAAGCTACCTGAAACGCAGTTTGCCAGAATCCACCGCAGTTTCATTGTGGCTTTGGGCAAAATAAAATCCATCCATAACAGAAAGGTGAATTTAAACAATGCAGAATTACCTATCGGAGATGCGTATAGCAGTTTTATCAACCAACAAAAAGGAAACGTTGGTTAGTACCTATGGCTACCTTTCTGTTGCCTCTAAATTCTATATGAGCATTTTATCCTCAACCAAATGCTGTTTGTTATTTTTTGTTAAAACACATCCTACTATACATTCGGAGTGATACATTTGAATATAATTTGATAATGTATTTAGATTTAGCTATTTACAATATTCAGTTTACGATTGTCCGATATGAAATTTTTAAAACCGCTTACCGTATTTGCAATTTTAAGCTTATCTGTTTTTCAACTTAGTGCGCAAAGTAATTTAGCTTTACAAAAGGCATTTCAAGATAGCTATTACGAGGAAAGTAAAAAGAATTACAACAAAGCAATCAACCATATTATTCCATTTTATGAACAAGGAAATTATGAAACTAATCTTCGGATAGGTTGGCTGTATTATCTGGCTAAAAACTATCACGCTTCTCAAAGCTATTATACTAGGGCAATAAATCTCCGTTCAAATTCAATTGAAGCTAAATTTGGGCTCGTTAAACCACTATCTTTTTTAGGTAGTTGGGATAAAGTAATCGATCAATATAAAGCCATTCTAAAAATTGATCCACAGAATAAGCAGGCAAATTATTGGTTGGGGGTAATGTTGTACAATAAGAAACAATATGCAACATCGGCAAAATACTTTGCAAAAGTTGTTGACGCTTACCCGTTTGATTATGATGGAAACCATATGCTGGCCTGGTCGTTGCTTTTTTTAGGAAGAAAAGCAGAAGCCAAAGCTAGTTTTGAGCGTGCTTTACTCGTTAAACCTGGCGATTTCTCAAGCAATGATGGATTTAATAAGGCAATGAAATAGGGCTTAATGTCCAATCAGTCAATATATTTAGAATTAATTTAAATAATTAAAAATAAAAAATTGATCTATAGGTATTTAACCATACCTTTGGTACAAATTAAAATACAATATAATGCAACAAGGAACAGTAAAATTTTTTAATGAAACTAAAGGTTTCGGATTTATCACTCCATCTAATGGCGATGCCGAAATTTTTGTTCATGCTTCAGGCTTAATCGACAACATTCGCGAGAATGATACCGTAAACTACGATGTAGAAGAAGGTAGAAAAGGCCTAAACGCGGTAAATGTAAAAGTAGCTTAAGAAAACTCGAACACATAAATCGTAAAAAGTCCCAACGCAAGTTGGGACTTTTTTTATGTCCTTAAATTTTGATGGTAGTTACAAAAGTTGGAAGATAACTATAAACCAAGTCCACAGAATTACAAAACCGCTTTAGAATGTTTCTAAATAAATGTTTTATCGATGTTTTGTCATAATCGTTTATAAATTAAACTCATAATTAGATACTTTTGCAAGAAATTTAGATATAAATCCTAATCAAATGAGTGGTTTCGGAAATGCTCTTTCTTCATCAATAGGAAAGAAATTCATTATGGGTGTTACAGGAATATTCCTGATACTCTTTTTAATTGTACACGCTGGTATAAATGCCTTGATCTTTTTAGATGATCAGGGATTAACTTTTAACATTGGTGCTCATTTTATGGCTACCAACTGGATTATCAGAGCAGGTGAGGTAGTATTAATGTTGGGTTTGTTAACGCACATTTTTCAAGCCTTGAGGTTAACTTTACAAAATCAAAAAGCCAGACCTGAAAAATATGCTGTTTATAATGGCTCAGCTAACAGTAAATGGTATAGCCGTTCAATGGGCTTATTAGGTACTTTGCTGCTTATTTTCCTGGTTGTTCACTTAAAAGATTTCTGGGTGGTATCTCGCTTTACAGGTATTCCAACTGTTGATGCAAATGGTCACGAAGATTTATTTCAAGTGATGAAAGTTAAATTTCAGGATCCGGTAAGGGTTGGAGTTTACGTATTGGCAATGTTCTCACTATGTTATCACTTGTTACATGGTTTCGCTTCGGCATTCCAAACCATGGGTTGGAACCATTCAAAATACAATGGAATCATCAAAAATACAGGCGTTTGGTATTCGATCATTATTTCGATAGTATTCGCAGCAATGCCGATTGCAATCTATTTCGGTATTATTCAATAATTTTTAGCACAAAAGAGATATGTCAGATATTAATTCAAATATTCCAGAGGGCGAATTAACAAGCAAATGGACTAAATACAAGTCTTCTGTGCCTTTGGTTAACCCATCGAACAAAAGAACTATTGAAGTAATTATTGTAGGTTCTGGTTTGGCAGGTGCTTCGGCAGCTGCAACTTTGGCCGAAATGGGTTATAAAGTTAAATGTTTTTGTTTTCAGGATTCTCCACGCAGAGCGCACTCTATTGCAGCTCAAGGGGGAATCAATGCAGCAAAAAACTATCAGAACGATGGTGATAGTACTTACCGTTTGTTTTACGATACGATAAAAGGTGGCGATTACCGTGCCCGCGAAGCAAATGTGCATCGTTTGGCCGAAGTAAGTGCTAACATTATAGATCAATGTGTGGCTCAAGGTGTGCCTTTAGCTCGCGAATACGGTGGCTTGTTAGATAACCGCTCGTTCGGTGGTACACAAGTTCAACGTACTTTTTATGCTGCGGGTCAAACTGGTCAGCAATTATTATTGGGTGCATATTCTGCTTTAGAACGCCAGATTGGTATGGGTAAAGTAGAAATGTATACACGTCATGAAATGCTTGAGGTTGTAAAAATTGATGGCAAAGCACGTGGTATTATTGCCCGTAACTTAATTACAGGAGAAATAGAGCGTCACTTCGGTCATGCAGTTGTATTAGGTACAGGTGGTTATGGAAACGTATTCTATCTTTCTACCAACGCGATGGGAAGTAATGTTACAGCAGCCTGGAAAGCGCACAAACAAGGTGCATATTTTGCTAATCCTTGCTACACGCAAATCCACCCAACCTGTATTCCGGTTTCTGGCGATCATCAATCTAAATTAACATTGATGTCTGAATCGTTGCGTAACGATGGACGTATCTGGGTTCCGAAAAAGAAAGATGATAACCGCAAAGCTTCAGAAATTCCTGAAGAGGAAAGAGATTATTATTTAGAGCGTCGTTACCCTGCTTTTGGTAATTTGGTTCCTCGTGATGTGGCATCTCGTGCGGCTAAAGAACGTTGTGATGCCGGTTATGGCGTGGGTGCTTCAAAGCTTGCTGTTTATTTAGATTTCAAAGCAAATACTGAGCGTTACGGAAGAATTGAAGCTTCAAAATCTGGTATTCATAATCCAGATAAAGAAACTTGCATGCGTTTAGGTACCGAAGTAATTAAAGCAAAATATGGTAACCTGTTCGATATGTATGCGCAAATTACAGGTGAGAATCCTTACGAAACGCCAATGCGTATTTATCCAGCGGTTCACTATACCATGGGCGGACTGTGGGTTGATTATAACTTAATGACCTCAGTTCCGGGTTTATATTGTACGGGTGAGGCAAACTTTTCTGATCACGGTGCGAACCGCTTAGGTGCATCTGCGTTAATGCAAGGTTTAGCCGACGGTTATTTCGTGCTTCCTTATACCATTGGTGCTTATTTATCGAAAGAAATTTCGGTAAAAGCAATTCCAACTGATCATCCTGCATTTGCAGAAGCTGAAGAAAGAGCTGTAGGTATTTTAAATAAACTGATTAACATCAAAGGAACAAAATCCGTTGATCATTTCCACAAACGTTTAGGCCACATTATGTGGGAGAAATGTGGTATGGCTCGTAACGAAAAAGGTTTAAATGAAGCCATTGAAGAAATCAGGGCCTTACGTGCTGAATTCTGGAGCAATGTTCGTGTTCCTGGTGCAGTTGGTGAACTTAATCCTGAACTGGAAAAAGCTGGTCGTGTTGCAGATTTCATTGAGTTAGGCGAATTAATGTGTATCGATGCATTAAACCGTAACGAAAGCTGTGGTGGTCACTTCCGTGAAGAATATCAAACTGAGGAAGGTGAAGCATTACGTGATGATGAAAACTATGCTTATGTTGCCGCATGGGAATTTAAAGAAGGTGTAAACTTCGAGCTTCATAAAGAAGAATTGAAGTTTGAAAATATTAAAGTAGCACAAAGAAGTTATAAATAGCAGAGGGCACTGTGCATGGAGCTTTCAGCCCTATGCCCTATGCTCCCCGCCTAAATCTCAATATCATGAGTACAGGAAATATGAACTTAACGCTAAAAGTTTGGCGTCAAAAAAATAACAATACCAAAGGTGCTTTGGTTGACTATAAATTAGCTGGAATTTCGCCAGATATGTCTTTCTTGGAGATGTTCGATGTGTTAAACGAAGAGCTGATCAATAAAGGTGAAGAGCCAGTTGTATTTGATCACGATTGCCGCGAAGGGATTTGCGGTATGTGTTCAATGTTTATCAATGGTCGTCCACACGGTCCGAAAGACTTGGTGACTACTTGCCAATTACACATGCGTTCATTCAACGATGGTGATACTATTGTTGTTGAGCCTTGGAGAGCAGCAGCTTTTCCGGTGGTGAAAGATTTAACGGTAGATCGTTCTGCATTTGACAGGGTTATAGCCGCTGGCGGATTTATCTCTGTAAATACGGGTAATGCACAAGATGCAAACAATTTACCAATTCCTAAAATGCAGGCAGATGCGGCGTTCGAAGCTGCTGCGTGTATTGGTTGCGGTGCTTGTGTAGCTACTTGTAAAAATGCTTCAGCTATGCTTTTCGTATCTGCTAAGATCTCACAACTGGCATTATTGCCACAAGGTCAGCCAGAGCGTTATCGTCGTGTGCAAAGCATGGTAGCGCAAATGGACGCAGAAGGTTTTGGTAACTGTACCAATACTGGCGCTTGTGAAGCTGAATGTCCTAAAGGCATCTCATTAGAAAACATCGCCCGAATGAACCGCGACTTCGCTTCTGCAAAATTCATTTCAGAAGAAACAGTTTAAAAAATATACTGTGCATTCCAATTTATTGGAATCTTGAGCCTCCACGTTGTGGGGGCTTTTTTGTTGAAGCATATTTTCAGATAATTAGTTGATATGGCCAAAAGTGAAAACATTTGAAACACTTTTCCATCTTTTTGAAATCATTATTAACACTATTTTGCAAAATAAAAGTTTGCGGAATTTATTATTTTTCTATGTTAGCATATTAAAAAGATTCGTAAATAGAAATTTTATTCTGTAATATTTGTATATACTTTAAAAATTTTATAAATTTAGTCTTCCGAGACAGGAGAGAAAACATAAAACCCCGGCTAATTTTAGCTGGGGTTTTGTGGTTCATTAAGCATTATTTATTAAGGTTGAAGTTGATATTGATATTATATTTAACCCTTACAGGAACACCAAAATGAATACCTGGATTCCAATTTGGTGAAGTTGACAACACCCTTATGGCTTCGTCGTTAATGTCGTAGCTCAAACCTCTTGTTACTTTAATGTTGGTTAAGCTGCCATCTTTTTCAACAATGAAGGATAGGAAAACCCGTCCTTGAATTTGCCTTTTAGCCGCTTCTTTCGGGTATTTGATGTTTTCGTTTAGAAAACTATAAAACGCTTTAATTCCTCCCGGAAATTCTGGCTGTTTCTGTATAACAGTAAACTCAAATGTACCATTGGCGATTGAATCTCTTGATGGTTTAGCAGGCGCAGGTGCCTTTACAACATCGGGTTTAGTTTTAAAATTAATTTTTGAAATTTTCTCTTTGATTAACCGATTTTCAGCACTATTCATTTTGGCTTTGGTGATTACGATTGCAAGTCCTGCTTCGTCATTTACGCCAAATATTGTTTTATGTTGTTTCTCTTTAACAATGGTGAGTGTTTCGATGCTGTCCCTGTAAATTCTGGCAGCATCACTTTTGGAGATAAATTTTCCATCAACTAAGAACAGTAAATTCTGGCTAGGTGCTTGAGACTGCTGTGCAAGTAAGACCTTTCCAAAACACAACAGTAAGAGTAGTGTGAATGAGCGCTTTTTCATTCACAAATATATACCTTCTATTCATACAAATGAAAAAATCGCAAATCCTAACATTAAGTTAAAGATATTGCGATTTTAAAAAGATTTGAGAACGAATGACTAACTAGCTCATGGTAAAGTTCACTGCCATTTGGTATTTTACCTTAACGGGATGGCCATTCTGATCAATTGCCGGATTCCATCTTGGAGCCGATTTCATCACACGAACCGCTTCTGCATCTGTTTCTTTTGATAAACTGTTAATCACTTGAACATCTGTTAAAGCACCATCTTTTTCTACATTAAAAGCAAGCATTACTTTGCCTTGTGTGTTATTCTTTTTAGCTTGTTCAGGGTATTTAATATTTCGGGCTAAATAGCTATAAAGCTTATTTGTACCACCAGGAAACTCCGGTTTTACGCCACTTTTTACAGCAGCCTTTTTCTCTGTTCATGAAGATAAATTGAAGTTAACGTTTAAGTTGTATTTTACTCTTACTGGTTTGCCATCAATTAAACCTGGATTCCATTTCGGGGAATTTTTAATCACCCGTACAGCTTCTGCATCTGTTTCCTTAGTTAAACCTTTTGTAATCACTACGTCTTCGAGCTTGCCGGTTTTTTCTACGGTAAAGCTTAGAAATACTTTCCCTTGTGTCTTATTCTTTTTGGCAACTTCAGGGTATTTAATTTCCTTTCCCAGGTAATCATAAAATTTTCTAATCCCGCCTGGATATTCTGGTTGTTTGTCAACAGATACAAAGTCGTAAATTTTTTGTGCTTTTACCGAACTGGTAAACATGGCGATGCCCGTTAGGGCTAAAATCATTAGCTTTCTCATAGTTAAATGTTAATAAATTGTTATTTAGTTTTTCTTTTGAAACTCTTTTTTAGGGGCTTTCGTCGTAATAATCACGACTCCGTTTTCTGCTTTATCTCCATAAAGCGATTTTCCAGCTGCATCTTTAAGTACACTTATCGATTCAATAGAATTTTGGTCTATACTTTCAATGTTATCTACTTTTTTTCCATCAATAATATACATAGGCTTAGCTTTTGGATCAATGTCTTTTTGCAGTAAGTTCCTGAAAACAACCTTAGGATCAGACGGCTTTCTCTGTAAATCCCTTACATTGCCTTTTGATAAGGACGGGCGGATAATCAAACTTGTTACATTTCCGGTTACATTTACACTGCCTGAATCTATAGGTTTATTATAAATCCCTTTTAAACCATTTTTGGTTTTAATTTCAATCACGCCTGCCAAACCATCTGTTCCGTATTTTGTGATGCTAGAGGCATCTTTCAATACATTAATCGATTCTATATTGTTAGGATCAATACCATTCATAGCTGAAGTTCCTCTAAAATATTGCTTGTTTCCATCAATTACAATAAGCGGTTCTGTAACGATTGATGGAGAATCGCGTAGCGTTATTCTCGGGGTTTTTGTACTATCAGTCTTTTGGGCAAAGCTACTTAAGGCACAACCCAAAACAGTTATTAAAATCATTGTGCTTTTCATAATCAAATATTTATCTAATGCCAGTAATCGGTGAACTTTTATCTAGTTTAAGCCCGGTATCTTCAGCTTTCCTGAATAGATTATTTTTAGTGCTAATAATCATTACTCCCTTTTTTCCTTTATCTCCATATAGGCTTGTTGCCGCTACATCCTTTAAAACGGAAACGGATTCTATATCTTGATTGTTAATTTTAGTAAAATCAAAGCCCATGCCTGCATCTTTACCATTCAAGATAACTAAGCCGTCAAATTTTGCTCCTCTAAATACCAGGCCTGGAATTTCCTTATAGGTAACTTTTGTTTTATCCGTTTTCAGGTCCTTCTGTGTATCGTTATTTAATGCGAAATTAACATTGATGTTGTATTTTACCCTCACTGCCTTGCCTTCCGCAAGACCAGGATTCCATCGTGGTGAACCGCTAATTACCCTTATTGCTTCCTCATCTGTACCACTTCCCAAACCTCGTGTAATTTGTATATCACTTAATGAGCCATCTTTTTCAACAACAAATGATAGAAATACTTTTCCCTGTACATTATTATCTAATGCCGCTTTAGGGTATTTAATGCTTCTTCCTAAATACTCATAAAACTTGGTAATACCTCCCGGAAATTCTGGTTGTTTTTCAATTGAAACGAAGTCGTAAACCTTTTCATTTTTATAATCTTCCTGGTTTGCCGATGCACGGAATGCGATAATTGTAATGTCTGCAAGTTTTTGATGGTTTGGCAATGTTGCGATTTTAGCTTTTGGTGAGCTCGCTTCATGGCCTGATAACTTAAAGTTAACGTTAAGCGAGTACTTTCCATTTGGTAAATCTTTAAAGCCTTTGTAAGATAACAACACTTTCATTACCTCTTCATCGCAGCCGTCGCCTAAGCCCGATACAGTGCTTACGTTAATTACCTTATTGTTTTGGAGCGTGAACTTTACCTGAGCATTTCCTTGCAAACTGTTTTTAACGGCTTCTGCAGGATATTTTATTGATCTGCCCATGAAACGATAAAAATTATCCCAATTTGGATCTGATTTCTCCGTTACTGTAGCGATTTCAGTTTTTGATAGTTGCTGATCAACCAAACTATCTTTTTGAGTAACCATCTCCTGAACAGCATCAATAGGTTTTTCTAAGGGTATTTGTTCCGATATCGAAATCAATTTTTCGTTTTTTCGAACTGTTGCAGATGAAAAAATGATTAGCAGGGCAAATAGTGGAATAAAGATGCCGTATTTCATGATTGCAATCTTTTTCGATCTCTCTTTCTGCAGCATATAAATCCGCTTCTTTATTAATGATTTATCGAAAAATCCATTGGTTAACCGATTTGGTGAGATACCAAATGACTGACTTAAAATGAGCATCGCATATTCTGCTTTATCGCCCTGAAACCGGGCTGCATGCTCATCTGCTAAAAATTCGTGAATATTTTTAATTGATTTTTTATAGAAATATATGGCAGGATTTAGCCAGGTGAAAATGCCTAAAATCTCAAAAAATAAGATGTCAGCACTGTGCCATTGTTTAATATGAGCTTCCTCATGCACATCTATCACTCCAATCAGGGGCAAATCATGGTCGACAACTTTGTTTTTGAAAAAAGAAAATGCAGATCCTGCCTTAGCGTTTTTAATTAATTTTTGAACAGATAATAAATTGTATACTAACCTGCCAAAGCAAAACAATACACCTATCATATAAATATAAACCAGTGCAGTTCCCCAACTCAAGCCTTTTTCATTTTCAGTAACTATAGTGGCCTGCTGGAGTATTACATCCCAGTTAACGGTGGCATAAACCTGTTGGGCAGCTTTTTGTTCGGTAAGCCATTCTAACCGAATAAAAGGTATTGAAATGGATAACAAACCGGCAGCAACTAGATAAACACGGTTTAGCATGAAATAGGTTTCCTTATCCAATAGAATTTTATAAACAATATAAAATACAATTAGGTATAAGTTTACTTGAAGTAGGTAGTGTGCAAAACTCATTTGGGTTTATGTTTAATTTTATCAATCATCTTCAAGATTTCATCCACATCACTCAAGTCTAATTTCTCTTCTTTCACAAAAAATGAGAACATGCTCTCCACTGAGTTTTCGAAATAGTTACCCAATAGTTTTTCTGTTGCGTAACGTTTGTACGCTTCTTTGCTAATAAGTGGATGGTATTGATGGGCCTTCCCAAAAGCCTCATGGCCAATAAAGCCTTTTGTTTCCAAAATCCGGATAATTGTTGAAACAGTGTTGTAAGCGGGTTTAGGTAAAGGGAGTTCGTCAATCACATCTTTAACAAATGCTTTTTCTAGCTGCCATAGCACCTGCATGATCTGCTCTTCAGCCTTGGTTAAATCTTTAATTTCCATTTTTATTTTATAATAAGGATACGGGCAAAGCAATTGCCTTAACTAAAGTTAAAACTAATAATTTAGTTATCCAAATTTTTATAAAAATATTTGTGTGTTAAAAACTATAACACAAGGAATTATATCACTATTAAGCCGTTCTTGATGCCATAGACCACCAAGCCTGTGCGAGATCTGATATTGAGTTTGGCGAATAAAGATTCACGGTAATTATCAACCGTTCTATGGCTTACGTTCATAAGCTCTGCTATTTCTTTGTAAGTATGCTCTGTACTGCAGTGCTGAAGAAATGTGAGCTCTCTGGCGCTGAAGATGGGTTTTGCGTCTCCATTTTTTAATGCAACAAGCAATCTGCCTGAAACCAAATCATTTACAAAGAATCCTTTTTCCGTCACTGTTTTGATTGCTGTTAACAATTCATTAGGGGTAGATTCCTTTAGCATATAGCCACCCGCACCTGCTCTAAGCATCCCGATAATGGCTTTTTCATCCTCAAGCATGCTCAATGCCAGAACATTCACATTGGGATGATATTCTTTAATCCATTTGGTAGCAGCAAAACCGTCCATTACCGGCATATTAATATCCATCAGGATAAGATCGACATCGGGCTGATTTTTAATTTTGGTTTGAAGGTCCTGACCATTTGTACTCTCGAAAAGTATTTCAATTTCATCAAATTCATCAAGCAAGCTGGCTAATCCTGAACGGAACAGCGTATGATCATCTACAATAGCAATGGAAATTTTTTCGGCTGACATCTTCTATGGATAAGGTATTTCGATTAATATGGTGGTTCCGTTGTTGGGCGACGAATTTAGCGCTAACTTTCCATTTATCATCTCTATTCTTTTATAAATGGAGTTTAATCCCATGCCCGTCCGCCGGCCTCTGGTTTCTTCAACATCAAAGCCTACTCCATTTTCTTTTACATTTAAATATAGCGTATTCTCCCTGAAGTAGCCTTCTACCTCAATTACCGAAGCTTTTGCATGCTTAATAATGTTATTGATGATTTCCTGAAGTAAGCGTAAAATAATAAGATCCTTATCAGGTGAGGTATAATTTAAATCAATTAAGTTGTTGCTTACAATGAGCTGATGTACCCCCGCCTTGTTAAGCCAGTTTAATTCTTGTTCAATAGCATGCCCTATTCCATTTTGAACAATCTGTTCGCCGTGAAGAAGTTTAGCTAATTCTCTCAGTTCTTTAATGGAGTCATTTACAAGTCCTAGTGAGTTGTCTATTTTCTTGCCTGCTTTTTCGGTATTATTTAAGTCGATAGAATTTAACGTTAATGTTGTTAAACTCAGTAACTGGCCAACGTTATCGTGTAATTCAGTAGCAATACTTTGCATGGTTTGTTCCTGTACTTCAAGTTGTGTCTTTAACAATTCTGCATCAAACTTTTGCTTCATGGCAGTTTTTTCGAGCACATGATTTTTTCTATACTTAATGCTGATTTTGATATAAAATACCAAAAATATGGGCATGAGCAAGAATATCGTTGTTGAAATGATTACTAAGATTGTAATCTGCGTTGTTTGATCCTGCATATAAATGAGTATGCCCAAAGGCTGTAAAATATCACATTGAGTACATTAAAAAGATGACCACGAATAGAAAATTTACCTATTACAATTGAAGTAAATAACTCGTGGAACAAATTACCTGTAGTGCTACCAAAGTAAAAAAACAACACTGCAGTCATCCACCAGAATTCGGGGCTGGTGTTAATCTCCATTAGTTCGTCGGCTGAAATTACCAGGTAATAATAATAAAGGCAATATAACACAAAAATAACCGCCAAAATTGATGCAGCCCAGGTGTTGTAGGGGCTGATGCCATGAGTTACAAAGAAAGCGATGTATGTCAAGTAAAAAATCACCAATCCGATGGTGATGATTTTCGTCGGATTGATATATTTTTTAAGGCATTGATAAATTCCTGCAGAAATGAAGCCAGCCTCAAAAAGCGTATAAATATTATAAATAAATATGTTGTTATGGAACTTTCTGGCTGCCCACCTGCCCAGGATAACTTCAGTTAAACACACAATCGATAAAAAAATGAGTGTATTTCTCCATAAAGGTTTCTTATCACCCAAAAGTGTAATTAGCCCTAGAATGAAGCATAATAGTTCTACAACGGTTATTATGGATAGGGAAATAAACATTATAATTCAGTTCCATCGCACTCTTTTGGGCAGAGGCTACCTTTGTTTCCAATATCTTCGGTATCATCTTCATGCTCACCAGTGGTGCCACCTGAGCTTTTAATTTGACCTGCAGCAAAAGTTGGTGTGAGTAAAACCGTGTTTCTGCCTAAATATTCGTTTGCTAAACCATCAAGCGTGTTAGCAGTATATTGGCCGAAATAAATCCTAAGTCCATCATGTTTCCCATCTTGCAAGGTCTTTGCAATTTCAATTATCTGTTCAGCAGGAAACCATACGGCTTTAGTATAAGAAGGATTTTTACTTGATTCTTTAGCATAAGCTGCTACCATTTCCTTTGCAATATCCGCAGGAACATTCGTAATCGTTTTTTCTTGACTCATGAAATATTAAATACTTTGTTTGTTATGGCTAAAATTCGAAAATAAATAATAGTTCGGCAAGTATTTTACGAAATTATAATACCGTAAAAACACCTCTTTATTTAGGGTGATTTATACTACTCATATATCAGTATGAGGGCTTACTTTTGAAATGCAATAACAAATTAAGGTTTGAAATTGTGTATCCCAAAGTTGTCTATCCCAAAAATACCACATTCCTAACAATCGTTTAGGATGCCTAAGGTAGCCGCCTTTGTTTACAAAAAGAATATTTACCCTATTAATAATTTTTTTGACATGATAAATAATATCCTTCTGCAGGAAAATAATAATTCGATAACCGAACGGGAAGTTGAGATTGTGAAGTTATTATCAATGGGCTACAATAGCAAAGAAATAGGCGACAGGCTTTTCATCAGTGAACATACCGTAAATACACACAGACGGAACATGGTTAGGAAACTCGACCTCAGAAATTCGTATCAGCTAATCGTTTGGGCGTTTAAGCAAAGAATACTATCTAACTAGAATCAAAAAATACACAAGTTAACGCAATACTCTCTATTAAACTACAAAGCCTGCTTTTTGATTTTTATATCAAAAAAGCAGGCTTTTGTATTTATATGGTATCTATGGTCTGGCAGCTTGGGCAGCTGATAATTCTTTTCTAGGAATTTGCGCTTCGCGTTGAGAGGTGTTATAAACAAATGATGCAACAATAGTAGCTGATTGTTTTAAATCATCTTCTACCAATCTATCGTAGGTATCCATGTTGCTGTGGTGTGTGCGTGTATTGTAATCTGCCGGATCTTGAATAAACTGAAATCCAGGAATTCCGACCGCGTCAAAAGCCTGGTGATCGGTACCGCCGGTATTGCTGACAGTTACGGTTGTTGCGCCTAAATCATTAAACGGGGCTAACCAGCTCTGGAAAATTGGTCCGGCGGCTGCATTTCCCTGTAAGTAAATGCCACGGATTTTTCCGGTACCATTATCCAGGTTATAGTAAGCTGAAATCTTCTTTTGATCAGGAGTTAAAACCATCGTTTTTGGATCTCCGAAATGCTTGGCCACGTAACCACGTGATCCAAACAATCCCTGTTCTTCTGAACTCCAAAGTGCAATGCGAATAGTGCGTTTTGGCTTAAAGTCGATAGCTTTTAAAATGCGCATGGCTTCCATCATTACGGCTGAGCCAGCAGCATTATCTGTGGCACCTGTAGCCGCATGCCACGAATCAAAGTGACCACCAATCATAATTACTTCGTCTTTCAGTTTTTTATCAGTTCCCGGAATTTCGGCAATTACATTATAGCCCTGTGGATCCTGATCGTAGAACGATGTTTTAATATCGGCTTCAACCTCAACAGGTTTGCCTGCACGAAGCAAGCGAAGGATATGTAAAAAATCTTCTGCTGCAACTTCCAGTTCAGGAGAAACTGGTTTGGCATCTAAAGCGTAAGATGCACCATTGCTGGTAAAAAATGTTCCCTGTCCGCCGCGGGCATAAGTTAAAATAAGGGCAACTTTTTCTTCTACCAACATGGCACTCATCGCAGCACGTACTTCACGCATTTTCATCATTTGTGCCATACGATCGGCCATTGGGCCACCTGTTGGACGTTGGCGGGCACCTGCTGCGATTGGCTTTGCTGCTGCCATTTGTGCCAGTGTAGTATCGGCATAGCGGGTAAAATCTGGTTTTAAGCCGCTGGTAAGTGGTGCGCCCTGATCCATCATTACAATTTTGCCGGCAAGCTTACCTTTGTATTTTGCTAAATCAGCAACACTGTCTGCCTTAATTAAAATTACTTCAGATTTGATTGGGCCATTTGTTCCCGGTGTCCATGCTTTAGGCGATGCAATAATTGGATGATAAAAAGGAGCAGTTGTGGCTGCATAGTATTTATCTACCTGCCATCCTTTACCAAAAGTTCCCCACGCTTCGAGATGTGCATTTTTCAATCCCCATTCGGTAAGTTGTTTTACAGCCCATTCCTGTGCTCTTTTTAAACCAGGAGAGTTGGATAATCTTGGACCTGATACATCGGTAAGGTTGAAAGCAATGTCCATCACTTTCGAATTGTTTAAACCTGCCTTGCGAATTTTTTCTACCACAGCTGCATCTGGAGCATCCTGTGCAAATGCAGATAGGCATAGGCTAAATGCCAATGCCGTCATTGTAAATCTTTTGATCATTTTAAGAAGTTGGTTGGTTGTAATGGCTAAATTACACTTAAACACAACGTTAATCGCTTTACCATGATATTTTTACAAAGGATTTTGCCGCTTGTATGATTTTCTTCGTTCTGTGCACTCACCTTAGTTAACTAAACCTTATTGAAACGGAAAGCCCGCATTCCAATAGGCACTGATGATTCTGATAAACACTTGCTTTACTGTAGCACAGGATTTTTGAAGCGGACTTGGAGTGTAAAGAAGGGCTGACTTCAAAACGAAGGCGGAAATTGCTTTTCAAATAATTATTTAATGCTTTTTCTGGTTACAATAAAATAACCGGCAATAAATAAAACAGCTGCATAGGCTAAACTTGTCCATATTTCGCGTGTAAATATTTCGAAATTGAGCGGATCTTTCCCTTTTTTTAATTGTGTAAATTGTAAGGCTAAAGATGGAAGGCTGTAAGGGATTAAGTAGGCATAAGTCCAGTTGAGCATTCCGGTTACAATACCCATTATCGTACCTACAAAACCAATACCGATGGGTTTTAGGAAATCGCCCCAGATTAAGCTTAAAATAAACTGAATAGATAAAATGCCCAGTGATGATAGAAATAATTTGCTGTATGAATTGATTAGAAAATTGGAAGGATTGTATTGGTTAAAAGTATATTGAGGTACCAATGCCTGTAATAAATGGCCGAAGGAGAAAGTGAGGGCCGCAAAAAGAAAAAGGCAAATAAAGATGAGCAATACTGAAAACAGGTACTTGGCGGTATAAATGGAAAATTTATTTAGTGGTTGTGCGAAAAGGGTTTTCCAGGTATCGTTTTTATGTTCGATGTTGTTAACCGAAAAGGCCATAAACATGACATAAAACGGCATCACCAACATACCCATTACATTTAAGGTAGCGCCGGCATACCTTACCCAAAGCATCATTCCGGGTGCATTAAGTTTTAACACCTTTTCTGAGCCGGAGTAAAAGCCGAAGCTAACCAGGCTACATATTGCTACAGGAAGTAAAATTGCAGCCCAAAATGCGAGTGTTTTTCTTGATTTGTAGAATTCTGAAACTAAGGAAATAAATATGGAGCGCATTTTAGTTGTTTTTCGTGATATCCAGGAATAGATTTTCTAAATCTTTGCGTTGTTTGGAAAGGCTGTTTACGGTGAAACCGTTTTTGATGAGTAGGGTATTAATTTTTCCGCTTTCTGTTGATGATGAAAATGGTGTCGTAATTTTTATTTCACTTTTTGAAGTGATTTCATAACCTGCACTTGCTAAAAATTTAGCAGCTTCTTCAGTTTGATCAACCTCAATTTCGACCATAGGCTTACTTAATAAGTGAAGCTCATCGATAGTTCCCTGAAACAGCAGTTGACCTTTATTTATAATACCAACATGCGTTGCAGTACGTTCAATTTCAGCCAGTAAATGGCTTGATACCAAAATGGTTTTATGGTGTTTGGTGGCCAGCTCAATCATCAGGTTTCTGATTTCGATGATGCCATTAGGGTCCAGACCATTAGTAGGTTCATCTAACAATAATAGTTCTGGATCTGAAACCAGTGCCAGTGCAATACCAAGGCGCTGTTTCATGCCGAGCGAATATTTGCCTGCTTTTTTGTCAGCTGCTTCAGTTAAGCCAACCAGGGCTAACATTTCGTCGGCTTTGATTTTTTTTAATCCCAATAAAATACAGCGATTGATAAGATTTTCTTTACCCGATAGATGTCCGTAGATAGCGGGTTGCTCTACCAGGGCTCCAATTCGCTTTAATGTTGCAATGCGATTACTGTTAATTTCTTTTCCGAAAACGAAAACCTGGTCTGCCGGCGACTTTAATAGGTTCAGCAGGATTTTAATGGTTGTTGTTTTCCCGGCGCCATTTGGTCCTAAAAAACCATATATACTGCCTTTGGGTACTTGCAACGAGAGATCTTTTACAATGGATTGGTTACCAAAGTTAAAATTTAATCCTACGGTTTCGATTGCGTAATTACTCATTCCTATTTGAAAATAGCAGTTGCTTGTTTTACTATAGTGTTTGAGCTGGTTGCAGGTTTAACCACGACTTCCGCATCATTTTGATTAGTATTAATAGTAAGAGTTAAAATGATCATCATAAATACCGGAACTAATAATAGTAAGAATGGCGATGTGTTTGCTAACTTTTTCATAATCTGTTTCTTTTTGATGATTCAAAGGAACAGCATTCAGATTGCCTGCTAAAATGTATTATACCAAGTGCTAAAGATTCTAGATCAACAGGCATTTTTGGCGTTGATCGATAAAATTTGGTGTTTGTCGATGAAATAATCCTTTTTGCCTGTTGGTAGAAAAAAAATGCCCGTTCGTAGATTCTGTACTTTTAGAAAAGAAAGTTTATTTATTTTGGATGCACAAAAAAGGAACTGGTGATTTAGCCAGTGATACGTGTTAAATAATGAAAAAAAGTAAAGGACCTTTAGTACTTCATTCTATTTTCTGGGGATTAATCTTATTGTTCATCATTGTTATCGTGATGTTTCGGGGCAATTCCGCTACGCTGAAAGACTATCTATTGTCGTTTGGTGTATTTGGCATTATCAATGTTTCGATTTTTTATATCAACTATATTTTTCTGATTCCGGGGCTGATTAAAAGGCGTAAAAAATACTGGTTATACATCCTCTCGTTTTTTGCACTAATTGCCATCGCTGCACTGTTGAAAACAGCAATTGCTGTATTAAATCCTGAGGAGTTGTTGCACTATACGATGGAAGGTAAAGCCCACGAAATGTCGGTAAATAATTTTGCAGTAAATAGTGCATTTTCTACTGGTTTTTTTCTGGTTTCAAGCTGCATCATTAAGTTTACAATCGACTGGTTTTCAAGTGAACGTATTCAACGGAATTTAGAAAGCGAACGTCGTGAAATGGAGTTGCAATTCTTAAAATCGCAACTCAATCCGCATTTTCTTTTCAATTCATTAAACAACATTTATTCACTGGCTTATCAAAAATCTGATAAAACAGCTGATGCAATTATGAAGCTATCGGAGATTATGCGCTATATGATTTATGAAAGCAATACGCCAACGGTAGCCTTAAACAAAGAGGTTGATTATTTAACCAATTATATCGAGCTGCAGAAAATCAGATTTAAGGATGGTGCTTTCATTGAGCTTACGCTAAACGGGGAAATCGACGATCAGAAAATCGTTCCATTAATGTTGATCTCATTTGTTGAAAATGCTTTTAAACATGGGGTGGTTAACGATCCAGAAAATCCTGTTAAAATTAACATCATTGCCAACCAGAAGATTTTACATTTTAGCGTGATTAATAAAAAAAATCAGCAAAATAAAGATGCACAAGGCGGCGTCGGCCTAACCAATGTAGAAAGAAGGTTGCAGCTCGTTTATCCTGACAGATATAAATTAAATGTTGTAAATTCGGCTACTCATTATACCTGCGAACTGATGATAGATATATAATTTGTGAACCATTTTAACGAAATCTATACCTATCAATTATTAAAATTAAACCTAAAATGAACTTAAATTGTATTGTTGTTGATGATGAGCCTTTAGCGCTTGATATCTTGGAGGATTATATTTCTAAAGTTCCGTTTTTAACCCTGGTAAAAAGATGCGAAAATCCAATCGAAGCACTTCAGGTTGTTCAGGGCGGGGGCATAGATTTGGTTTTTTTAGATATTCAAATGCCGGAATTAACAGGGATTCAGTTTTTGAAAATCGCAGGCACCAAATGTAACTACATTTTAACAACAGCTTACCCGCAATATGCTTTAGAAAGCTACGATTTGAATGTTTCTGATTATTTGCTGAAACCTATTGCTTTCGATCGTTTTTACAAAGCGGTAGAGAAGGTTCACAAGCAGCACAAACCTGTAGATGTACCTGCCAGCGTAGCACAACCAATCATTACCCCGGCAGCCTTTTCGGCGCCAGCAAACCCTATTCAGGATTATATTTTCGTGAAAACAGAGCATAAAATCCAAAAAATATATTTGCACGATATACTTTACATCGAGGGGCTGAAAGATTACATTTCAATTTTCACCAAAGAGGAACGAATCATTACGCTTCAAAGCATGAAAAAGATGGAAGAAGCATTACCTCAAAGCCAGTTTATCCGGGTGCACAAATCTTATATTGTAGCGGTTGATAAAATTGAAAGTATTGAGCGTAGCCGCATTACCATCAATCAGAAAATTATCCCGGTAGGAGACACCTATCGTGATGAGTTTTTTAGGGTAATCGGAAATAAAAATATTTAGGTCTTGAATTTAAGAATCACCAATTGAAATGTAATTAGTTGAAAATTTATTACATAATTGTCTTAATACATAATATTCTGTATTGATTTTATTGTAAATCCTGCCCTAAAACCTTTCTGATCTCTGTTTCTACCGCTAGTGTAATTTCATTAGCAGTTTTTTCGCCGGGCTCAATTGGCTTTAGTACAGTCCATTTCAATGCATTGCCGGTAGTTAAAGGGAACATCCCAAACCGAACGATTTTCCATGAATTTTCAATAGCAATTGGCACTACTAATGCATTAGGAACAGCTTTTAAAATGGTGGCAATTCCGCCGAACTGAAACTGTTTCACCTGACCATCTTTTGCCCGTGTTCCTTCCGGGAAAATTACCGTACTCCAATTATTTTCTTTCATTCTGCGGCCGAGCTTAATGATTTCAGAAATAGCCTGTTTGTTGTCTTTTCTGTTGATGTTGGCTCCACCACCTAAGCGCAAATTGATAGAAATAGATGGGATCCCTTTCGTTAGTTCGATTTTGGAGATGAACTTTGCACTGTATTTTCTTAGAAACCAAATCAACGATGGAATATCGTACATGCTTTGATGGTTGGCTGCAAATATGATTGGCCGATCAGTGGGTAAGTTATAATCGTTTTTGAAACTAATCGAATTGAAAAGAAATATCTGGCAATAAGTCAAAAAGAAATTAAGAATATCAACAGAAACCTTGTGTGCTTTATAACCAAAAAACTTATGGCAAATCCATTGAATGGGATGAAAAATGCAAAGCATCAAGCCAAAGAAAAAGTAAAATATTGGTGTAAGGATGTATCCGAAAAGTTTGCTCATTTGGTTTTAAAATAAAGCAACAAAGATAATGATTACAATTCGCCGTTTAAAATCAACAGTTTTGCTTTTAAAATAGCAGCGACACTCATGGAATCGGTAATTTCATTGTTTAGAACCATCTGATAAACCTCATTGAAAGGAAGTTTTTTAACTACCAGTTGTTCAGTTTCTTCTGGCATGGCGATGCCCTGAATTAAATCGGTAGCGATATAAATGATGCTGAGCTCATCACTTACAGAGTTTGATAAATGCATACGCTGAATTTCTTTCCAGTTCCTGGCGCTCATGCCAGTTTCTTCCAGCAATTCTCGCCTGGCACTTTCTAATGGGTCTTCGCCCAATGGTCCGCCACCTTCAGGAATTTCCCAGCTGTATGCTTTTAAAGGAAAACGGTATTGCCCAACCAGCCAGGTGTTGTAATCTTCATCCAAAGGCAAAATGCCAATGGCTAAGTTTTTGAAATGTACTTCACCATAAATTCCCTTTCCACCCGACGGATTAATCACCTGGTGTTCAGTTACGCTAATCCAGTTGTTATCATATTTTAGATCACTTTCAAGTGTCTTCCAGGGATTTATTTCTTCCATGCTGCAAATTACAAATATCCATTATGAAACGAAACTTATTATGGCTTTGATACCGGAGGCGGTGGGATTTTCTTGGCAATTTTAGTAAACCGGTAATTCAGACTGAAAATAAAGTTTTGTGTGTTGTTGTCTGAAAAGCTTTGAAGCCTGAAATTTTCACCCTCATTATAAACCGTATTGTTTCGGTTGCCAAAAATATCATTCAGGGTTACCCTTAGGTTTAATCTATTGCTGAAAAACAACTTTCGGGCAGAAAAACTTGATGTTACCGAGCCTTTGTTTCGTCCTTGAGCACTCACGTTATTGGCATAATTCAAGTTCGATTCGAAAGCAGTTTTCTGCGGCAACTGCATAGAAAAACCAAAGGTTCCGCGAACACTAATCCCATCTCTGTTTAATGCGCTATTGAGTTTTGAAGTATATTTACTTTGAATTAAGCTGAAATTTCCATTGGCTGATATTTTATTTGTTGGTCGGTAATTACCAATTAAAATTAGCGCCAAAGAATTGTTCGTTCCCACATTATCAAACGTACTTTCAGATCGGGCAGTAGTTGAACCCGGAATCAAAATTACCGTTCTGAAACGTTCGATCACACCTTGACTGCTCGAATAGGAAAGTCGAGGTGTAAATGACCATTTCTGTCCGAACGCCCCAAAACTAATATCCATTTGATGCGTATAGGATGGAGAAAGATTCGGATTTCCATAGGAAATATTTAAAGTATCAACATTATTCACCTGAGGATTTAATGTATTTTCTCTCGGGCGGTTGATTCGGATACTGTAGGTTGCGCCCAGGTTGTATCGCTTTCTAAAAAACCTGTTAAGCGAAAGGTTAGGAAATACGCTCAAATAAGGTTTTACATTATAATTTTCACCTGTTGACAAATCAAAGGCCACATCAGTAAGCTCTGTTCTTACACCCGTTTTAACTCCCCAGCCTGCATTACGATAATTGTAAGAGGCGTAGCCAGCCAGAATATTTTCATTGTATAAAAACTGGTTGCTTAACCTGTTATTGGTTACAAACTGCTGCGTTTGGAAGTTGAAATTCTCAACCAGCAAATCGTTATCATTTTTGCGATAATTATAAGCCAAACCAAATTCTACCCGATCTCTTTTTTTAAATACGGGTTTATCATAGTCGAGGTTAAAAGTTAGGCCATTATTGCCAATGTCGTTATTGTTTTGTTGCAGTGTTGCCCGGGATACGCCCAGCGGTTGATAAGTGGTATTAAAACTCCGCAAATCCAAACTTCCATTTGTATTAAAAGTTAACCCTATTGATAAGTTTCCGCCACTGGTATCGGTTTGCAATTTATAATCTGCATTCACAACGAAATTATTGCTCTTCCCATCGCCCGTATTTGTTTGATTTCTCAAGCGGTTTTGAATGAGTTGCTCGCTTAAATATCTTAAATCGTTTGATGAATTGGATGAAGATTTGTTATCGTTGTAGTTTGTTGATACCCGAATGTTTTGCTTTGGTGTGATATCCCAATCGAAGCCCAATCTAAAATTTGCACCACGGCTTTTGCTTTTGCTGGCGCCGGTTTGATCATAATAAAAAGTAGTATCGGGAAAGAAATTTTCTCGATAACTGTTGCTTTCGCCTCTGCCAACATTGTAACGATAGGCCGCACTTCCATTGATGGCGTAGTTTTTTCCTCTGTAAGATGCATTTGTATTGGCATTTCCATTTCCTTGTATACCGCCGGCTATTCCAATATTTCCATTGAAACCAACTTTAAATCCTTTTTTCATTACAATGTTGATGATACCTTCTCCATCGCCACTGTACTTTGCCGGAGGGTTAGTCAACACTTCAATTTTTTCGATCGCATCAGATGGCAGCACGTTTAAAAGATCAGCGATGTTGGAAGTCATGTAGTCAGAGGGTTTCCCATCAATAAAAACCCGGGTGCTTTTTTTACCGGCAATGGTTGCGTTTCCATCGATATCCACCTGTACCATTGGAACATTCTTCAACACATCTGTTGCCGTACTTCCCTCGGCTAAAACCGATGAGCCAACATTATAGGTTACACCATCAGCACCGAATTCTATTGCAGGTTTTTGAACCGTAATGGTTACTTCCTGTAAGGAGTTTTGTTCAGAACTCAATTTTAAGGCACCTAAGTTGCGGTCGGAATCTTTTTCTGTGATGATGATCCCATTTACGATGAGCGGCGCATAACCTACAAAACTAATTTTAATTCTGTAGTTTCCTGGCTTTAGGTTTTTAATGCTGAAAAATCCATCTTCATCGGTTGCTGAGGTGGTTACTGGTTGCTCTGTACCGTCAATGTACACCGCAACAATTGCTGATGGGATAGATAAACCGCCAACCTCTTCTACAACTTTACCGCTAATTGTTCCTTTTTCAGCCACGAAAGCAGTGGTCGCTAAAAAAAGGACCAATAAAATTAGAATTGATATAGGTAAGCGTTTTTTCAATGTTTGGTTAGTGAAAAAAAAAGGCGTTTAAAAATATATTTTCAAACGCCTTTTTCAAAATTAAAATGATCCTTCATCAGGACGGTTATCCTGCTGCTCTTCTTTCTTTTTAGTTTTATTTAAGTTAAATGTTGTTTTTCCAAAACGGTATGAGAACGTTAAATTACCCATGGTTCCCTGCATCTGACGTTCAAAATCAACAATAGTTGCTCTGTCTTCGGTAGTCATGCTCCATCTTCTGGTGTTAAATACATCTCTCACATTGAAACTTAAAGAAGCCTTTTTGTTAGGGAAATCATATTTCGCACCGCCATCGATCCCGTACATCGCATTGCGCTTTCCTTGCGCCATTACTTCAGGAGCACGATAGTCTCCACGCAATTGTAAGGAAACGTCTTTAGCAACCGTTAAGTTCGCCGTAATATTGGCGTTCCAGCTAAATCCGCTGCTGGTTGGAATGTCAAATCTGGCATCACCAGCAAATTTAGCCTGGTATAAGTTTACGTTAGTAGTAAAGTTTAAAGCTTTAACCAAATCAAAACGGCCAATCAACTCTAAACCTGTATTGATTTGATTGGTTAAATTTTGAGGCGTTGAGGTAATGATACCATTAACGGGGGTACTTCTAACCCGTTGGATGACATCATTGGTTTGGCGGAAATATAAGCTCGAAGTTAAAGTAACTTTCTTGAAATATTTACTGTAACCTAATTCAAAGGAGTGAACATCTTCCGGTAATAAATTTGGGTTACCTTGTCTGTAGTTAAATGGTTCAGAAACATCTAAAAATGGGTTAGTATCCCACGGACGAGGACGGTTTACACGACGGGTATAACTTAACTGCACCTGCTGCTCACCTTTTAATTTTTGTGTTAAGAATACACTTGGATATAATCTTCTGTAACGGATATTGCCATCGCTTCCTACCAGAACATTGCCATTATAACCCTCCAAATGTGTATCTAAACGGGCATCTTCGGCTCTTAAACCCAGTTGATAACCAAAATCTTTAATTTGGTTCTGATAATTAAGGTATAAAGCATGAACCTGATCTTTGCTATTAAAATCGTTAATCAATTTATTGTTTCTGATTACGATTTCCGTATTGGTCAGCACAGAATCGGCATATTGATTATTATCAGCCAAACGGATCTGGCTGCGGTATCCGGCTTCAATTTTTCCTGTTTTGCCCACAGGTAAAGTATAATCGGCCTGGATATTATAATTTGAGTTATCGCCAGTGTTATAAATGCGTTGTAAACTTGGATTAATATTTACATCCGTACCGTTTCTATTGGTAATGGTTGTATTATACGCTTGATCATTATCGTTGTAACCCGAAGAATAACCAAAGTTAAAGGTTAACTCTTCTTTTGGTTTCTTAAATTTCTGAGAATAATCCAGGTTTAAATCATAACTGCTTCCACTTCCCTGGTTAACATTATTTCTGTTGCTATAGGAAACAGGGCTTAAATTTCTGGCCAATTGTCTGATATCGATGTATTCATTTCTATCGTTTTCCCTGGAATTAAATCCACCTGAAAAACTTACGACACTTTTTGGCGCCAGGTAATAATCAATACCCGCTTTAACATTATGACCTTTATCTTGTGAGGTAGATTTCGTGTTCTGGCTTAAAAATGCAGTTCTGCTGGTATCACTTTTATAGGTGATATCTTGAAAACCGCCACCAATTCTGTTGCCGTAGCGGTAGCTATAGTTTCCATAAATATTTACCTTACTGTTTTGAAAACTCAAATTGGTATTGGCATTGTAGTTATCTCTATTTCCAGCGGTTACCGCCGCAGAACCATTAAAACCTAATTTCGTGTTTTTCTTCAATACGATATTGATGATACCTGACTGCCCTTCAGCATCATATTTTGATGAAGGATTGGTGATTACTTCAACACTTTCAATTGAACTTGCAGGGATGGACTGAAGAATTTGCGCAACATTTCCACCTGCAATTAATGAAGGTTTTCCATCAATTAAAACCCTTACACCGCTTGATCCACGTAAGCTCACGTTTCCATCCATATCTGTAGAAACTGAAGGAACATTTTGCAATAAATCACTTGCCGATCCACCTTCACTGATTACGCTTTGATCAACTGCGAAAATCTTTTTATCGATACCCATCTGCATGCCTTGCTTTTGGCCGGTAACAGTAACTTCGCTTAAAATATTTCCTTTTGCAGTATTCATCTTAATATCGCCAAAGTTTAGTGTGCCGGTTGCTGCGGTAATGGCTACATTGTCTCTAACCATTGTTTGGTAACCCACAAAGCTGATTTTGAAAGTGAAAGTACCTGTAGGTAAATCAGCCATTGTAAAGGCTCCGTTCACATCAGTCTGTGCAATTTTTACATTTTTAGCAGTTGCTTTATCAATTAAAACAGCTGTAGCAAAAGGAATGGTTTCTTGTGTTTTAGCATCTTTAAGTACACCTGTTATTTTGGCTTTCCCGCCAGTTTGCGCAAAAAGATTAAAAGATAAACTTAGTAGTAAAAGGGTAATTTGTATCGTCCTCGATTTCAAAATTCTCATTAAAATATAATATATGTTGTGTGTTTTCTGTAAAGGGAGACAAAGTAACGGCAACTAAGTTTAATTAAGGAGGCGTAACTATTTTATTACAGCCATTTTATAGTAATATTTTTGTGGGCATGTTTGGGGCAATTTGCTATTGTATTGAGTTGATAAGGTGGTTACACAGAAAACAATAGAACATTATTAACATGCTGCAATACCTAAATTGTTACTTTTGCTTTAGATGAAAAAAATATTAATCGTTGATGACTTACATCCGGCTTTTAAGATGCAAGCCATTGCAATGGGTTACGAAGTTGATGACGAACCGAAAATTACCCGTGAACAGACTTTAGCTAAAATTAAAGATTACGTGGGCATAGCAGTTAGAACCAAATTTCGAATTGACTCAGAAATTTTTGCTGCAGCAACGAATCTGAAATTTGTGGCCCGTGCTGGTGCAGGTTTAGATAATATTGATGATAAAATTGCTTTTGAGCGAAATATCGCGTTGATCAATGCACCTGAGGGAAATTGTGATGCCGTAGGAGAGCATGCCACCGGTTTACTCTTATCGCTGATGAATAATTTTCGCCGGGCTGATCTGGAAATCCGAAACGGGATCTGGGATCGTGAGGGAAACCGTGGTTATGAGCTAAAAGGTAAAAAAGTCGGTATTATTGGCTACGGTTTTATGGGGCAAAGCTTTGCCAAGAAGTTAGCTGGTTTCGAAGTGGATGTGATGGCTTACGATAAATATAAAACTGGTTTTTCTGATGCGTTTGCCCGCGAAGTAAGCATGGAAGAAATTGTAAAGCATAGCGATGTGTTAAGCCTGCATATTCCATTAACTACAGAAACCCGGCAAATGGTTGATGATGAATATTTTTTCCATTTCAAAAAACCAATTTTCTTCATCAATACGGCACGGGGAGAAATTTTAAACACGAAAGCGGTTTTAAATGCGATTGATTCTGGAAAAATTTTAGGTGCCGGCTTGGATGTGTTGCAAACCGAAAAATTTCCTGCCTTGGGCGAACAGCCTTGGTATGAGGAATTGAAAGAGAATGATAAAGTAATTTTAACCCCGCATGTCGGCGGTTGGACCTTTGATTCTTACCGTAAAATTTCGGAGGTGTTGGCCGAGAAGTTGAAAGGGCTATCTTTCTAGGTTGTTGCACTATGGCTATCTTAATCTTATTCTAAATAAGAAACAATTGCCATTTCTTCTCGAAGTTTCCATCCTATTTTGCTAAATTGGAATACAAATTCTAACTAAATTACATCATGCCGAAAGATCATTTATATTCAACAACCGTAACATGGACAGGAAATAAGGGCTCTGGAACAATGGATTATCGTTCCTACGACCGCGATTATGTTATATCTGTAAAAGGAAAAGCTGATATTTCAGGATCTTCGGATTCTGCCTTTCTTGGTGATAAATCCAAATACAATCCTGAAGATTTACTGCTGGCTTCCATTTCGAGTTGCCATATGCTTTGGTATTTGCACCTGTGTTCTAAAAATGAAATTGTTGTAATCGATTATAAAGATGAGGCAGTGGGAACGATGGAAGAATCGGCTGATGGAAGTGGTAAATTTAAAGAGGTAACCTTACATCCGCAGGTATTAATCGCCGATAAGGCACACTTTGAACTGGCAGAATCATTACACGCGGAAGCCAACAAAATGTGTTTCATTGCCAATTCATTAAACTTTCCTGTAAAACACGAAGCGGCTTGCAAAGCGGAGAATAGCTTTTAAGAGAGCAAAGAGCAGAGAGTAGAAAGTAAAAAGTATAAAGTAGGAAGTAAAAAATTAAAGTTGGCAGTTTTCAATTTACAAACTGCCAACTGAAAACTGCCAATTACCTCACTGTATAAACATTATCGTTTGGTGTCGCATCTACGTAAATGCCATTGTCCAACGCTATTGATTTGATTTTGCGATTGGTAGTGATCGTCATCGTAAACTCTTTCTGATTTACTTTCCAAACTACAGGCGTTTTATGAATTGTTTCCGTTTTTCCTTCCGTATCTGTAACTAAAATATCAAAAGGTATTGCAAAACCTCCTACGTTTTTAATTACAAAAGTTGCCTTTCCCGAAGAGACTTCAGTTTTGCCAATGGCCAGATCAAGATAATTGTTGGTGAAGAACCAATTTTGGAAAAACCAGTTTAAGTTTTGACCAGAGCCTGTATTCATCGAATTAAAATAATCCCATGGGATGGGATGTTTGCCGTTCCAGGTATTCATGTAATGGTGTAACGCTTTTTTGAAAAGGTCATCGCCAAGCATATCCTTTAACGCTAAATAAGATAAGGAAGCCTTGCCATAAGAGTTGTTGCCGTAACCCGCACCTGAAACCTGATCAGACATCGAAATTACAGGTTGATCTTCCTCGGCAGATTTATCATTGATGTAGCTATTCACCCTGAACTTTTTGTAAAAATTATCTGCAGCTTGTTTGCCATGTTCGGCAATGCCGATTAAATATTCGAAAGTGGTTGCCCAACCTTCATCCATATAAGCATAACGTGTTTCGTTAATGCCCATAAAGAAAGGGAAATAAGTGTGTGCTACTTCATGATCTTGCACCAATTGAGCGAAAACCGGATCTCCAAAGTTGGAATCGTTAACCATCATGGGGTATTCCATATCGGCAAAACCCTGGAAAGCGATACTTTTTGCGTAAGGATATGGAATTCCAGGCCAGTTGTTAGAAAACCAGGCCAAAGCATTGATGTTATACTTTACAGAGTTTAAAAAATCTTTCCCCGTGGTTGGGTTGTAAGCCGCTTGCGCACTTGCCCGGCGACCAGTCTTAGCATCAACAACTACACTTCCGCCATCCCAAACATAGTGATTGCTCAATGCAAAAGTCACATCAGGAATATGATCTGCTTTAAACTTCCAGGTGTTCCAGTCTTTTTGAGCAGTTACTTTGCCGTTTTTTAATTCATCTGCAGTAGCAATGTTTACCACGCCATCTGTATTATACGATTTTTTTAAACGAGCCGAAATTTCAGGCTGTAATACTTCATCAGGATTTAGAAAATCGCCTGTGGCATATACCACATAATTTTTCGGCGCTTTAACTGAAAAAACGTAATCATTAAAGTCATTATAAAATTCTGCCCTATCGGTATGTGGAATGCGATCCCATCCGTTGTAATCATCGTAAACAGAAATACGCGGATAACTATAAGCTACAAAAAAGGAGTTAGGATCAATCTGACCTTCACGACCGCTTTCTTTTGATAATGGATAATCCCAACTGATTTTTACAGTCGTTTTTGATTTTGGATTTAAAGGCTTTTTCAGGCGAACATTTCCTACTGTTCCCCAGTTTTTCGAATCGACTTTATAAGTTTCTCCATCCACTGAAAAAGATGAGATGTTTAAGCCTGTAGTAAGAAAATCTTCACTAACAGCACCGCCACGAGGAGAAGTAGGTTTGTGCAGGTTATTTACAAAACGAATGGCCAGCGTTTTCAAGGTATCACTGCTATTGTTGCTGTATACAATTTCTTCTTGCCCGCTTACCACTTTAGTTTCAGCATCTACCTTAATATCCATGGAGTAGCGGCCGTGATTTTGCCAATAATTTGCCCCAGGATTTCCATTCATGGAGCGTGTGCCTTTTTGGTAAGCAGCTTTAATATTTCTGGGCATGTACAGCTCTTGCGCTGAAAGCTGATAACTACCGAGCACAACCAGCATTGCTACTGAAAATAACTTTTTCATTTTTAAGAATAATTTTGGCTAAAAATATAATTATAGAATGAATTTTGGATGATGATATCAAGTAATGTTGATTTTCATTTTAATTGGATTCGAAATGGCACCAAATAGTATTTGATCAATGTGGCGATGGAATGATATTTATATCGTTAACTCATGTCCTTTAAAGCTTCAAATCATAAAAATCCTTTGTATTTATTTGCTTTTGTAATTTCCACAATTTATCTTCGTTATAATTGAAGCAAGACTATGTAGCAAACCAACTATATAGTCTTGTTTGTTTTTTATAGCGTTTGAATAATAATTAATAGAGCAATGACAGAGGTAACGTATTACACACAAGAGGGGTTAGATAAATTAAAGGAAGAAGTTCATTATCTAACTACAACCGGCCGTCAGCTAATATCTAAAGCAATTGCTGAGGCGAGAGATAAAGGTGATTTATCGGAAAATGCAGAATATGATGCGGCAAAGGAAGCACAGGGTTTGCATGAGGCGAAAATCGCAAAACTAAAAAATACATTGGCGAATGCCCGTTTAATTGATGAGTCAAAATTGGATTTATCAAAAGTTTTGGCGTTATCTATCGTTAAAATTAAAAATGTTAAAAACGGTGCTACCATGACTTACCAATTGGTGGCAGAAAGCGAAGCTGATTTAAAAACAGGAAAAATTTCTGTGAAATCGCCAATTGCGCAAGGTTTATTAGGTAAATCTGTTGGCGAATTTGCCGAAATCGAAGTGCCGGCAGGTAAAATGCAATTCGAAGTTTTAGAAATCTCGAGATAACAGGAGTTACAAGTTATGGTCACAAGTTGTGAGACTAAACCGATAACCTTTAATTCATAACGTACAACCTAATTATGACTATCTTTTCAAAAATTGTTGCTGGTGAAATACCTGCGCATGTTGTAGCAGAAACTGTTGAGTATTTAGCTTTTTTAGATGTTCAGCCATTAACGGCTGGTCACGTGCTGGTTATTCCGAAAATTGAAGTGGATTACATTTTTGATGCCGATGAAGATTTATATGTTGGCTTGTGGATGTTTGCCAAGATCGTTGCAAAAGGGTTGAAAGTTGCTTTCCCTTGTAAAAAAGTTGGCGTTTCGGTGATCGGGTTAGAAGTTCCACATGCGCACATTCATCTCATACCGATGAATAGCGTTAGCGATATGAACTTTGCTAAAGAGAAACTCAAACCAACACAGGAAGAATTAGCAGAGGCCGCGGAGAAAATTAAGCAGGCTTTGCTGGAAGCTTAAATAAATTTAAAATAAAAAAATGCCCGACAGCAATGCCGGGCATTTTTTTTACGATTTTTTTAGGAACTGCTAATAAGATAGGAATTCTTGGTTGCACGCAGAATGACAGTGATATGAGTGTGAATCTTAAATATCCTTACTTTTTCAAATGGGGATTTTGATTCGGTAACGGCACAAAGTCAGTTTCTCCGGGAACGGGCTTAAACTTCTGTTCCAACCAGTCTTGTTTAGCTTTTTCAATCAGGTTTTTATCCGACGCAACGAAATTCCAGTAAATAAATCTTTCTTCAGGAAAGGGCTCACCGCCAAAAATGTATACGGTAGTATTTTCCAGCATTGTAAATTCACAAAGTTTGGCGTCGTTGGCAATGAGAATCAACTTAGGTTCGAATAAATGGCCATCGCTTTCAATGCCGCCTTCTAAAATGTATAATGCACTTTCTCCAAAAAGATGATCGCCAATATTTAGCTTTTGCCTTTTTGTGCTTTTAATCTCAATAAAATACAGTGGGCAATAAACAGGAACCGGCGATTTTTTGCCAAACGCTTCACCGGCAATTAACTTAATATTCACGCCATCTTGCTCCCAGCTAGGTATATCTTTTTCCTCAACATGAAAAAATTCCGGTTCCATTTGCTCCAGTGCTTTTGGTAAGGCTACCCAAATTTGTAAACCATGAAGTATTTTGTCAGTATGGCGCAAGTATTCGGGCGTCCTTTCCGAGTGGGCAATTCCGCTTCCCGAAGTCATCCAGTTTACTTGCCCAGGTTTAATAATGATGTCGGTTCCTAAGCTATCACGATGTTCAATTTCTCCATCAAAGAGAAAAGTTAAGGTTGATAAACCAATATGTGGATGAGGTGGCACGTCTAAATTCTCATGATCACTCATTGCCGCTGGCCCCATATGATCAATAAATGCAAAAGGACCAACCATTCTTTTTTCTCTGAAAGGCAGTAATCTACCCACCATAAAATTGCCAATATTCGCTGGTCTTTCTTCGATAATAATTGAAATGTTCGACATGAGATTTCCTCTTATTTAAAATGTGAATTTAATAAAATTTATTTCAATTAGCTTCGGCACCACATATTAGTGGCTCATTGTTATCTCAGTCGACTTGGAGATATTTACATGTTCAGTTTTTTTGATAAGAGCGATTAAATCGCTCCGCTATTTTGCGCTCGTTAAAAACGAGCACAGGCAGCAACAAAAATAAATAAAAAAAAAAGCACCTCATTGCTGAGATGCTTTTGAACTATATATTAAAAAAAAAAATTATACCAACTCCGCTAATGCTTCTTTGCTGAAACCTTTGAGTTCATCCATTTGGTTGTTTTTGATTTTTTGAACCCAGTTTGGATCTGATAATAAAGGACGACCCACAGCGATTAAATCAAAATCTCCGCGATCCATTCTGCGTACTAGCTCATCCAGTGAACTTGGCTCTGAACTCTGACCTGCGAAAGCACCAAAGAAATCACCGTTTAATCCAACTGAACCTACGGAAATTGTAGCCTTACCTGTAATTTTTTTAGCCCAACCCGCAAAGTTCAAATCAGATCCTTCGAATTCTGGTTCCCAGAAACGACGTTGCGAACAGTGGAAAATATCAATTCCGGCATCAACCAATGGGGTTAACCATTGCTCCATTTCCGTTTCGTTTTTAGCCAGTTTAAAGTCGTAAGCAGCAGGTTTAAATTGCGATAAGCGAATAATTAAAGCGAAGTCTTCGCCAACACGTTTACGTACCTCTTTAATCACTTCTACACCAAAACGTGTACGCTCAGCCAATGTTTTGCCTCCATAAATGTCTGTACGGTTGTTGGTGGCATCCCAAAAAAACTGATCAATTAAATATTGGTGTGCACCATGAATTTCAACCGTATCGAAACCCAAGACCTTTGCATCTGCTGCAGCCTGACCAAATGCAGCGATGGTATCTGCAATCGCAGCATCAGTCATCGGAACGCCGTTTTCAAATCCCGGACTGTTAAAACTCGAAGGACCTTCGAAAGGTGTGCTTGGTAGCCAGCCAGAAGCATGATTGGCTGAAATGCCCTGATGCCAGATTTGTGGGCCCATCTGGCCGCCGGCACCATGCACATCATTAATCACCTTTTTCCATCCAGCCAATGCCTGGTCGCCGTAAAAATGCGGAATGTTCGGATCGGCAGATGAAGAAGGGCGATTAATTACCGTTCCTTCAGATAAAATTAACCCTACTTCGCCTGCGGCTCTTTTTGCGTAATAGTCTGCCACTGCATCTGTCGGAACCCCATCAGGAGAAAACGACCGGGTCATCGGAGCCATTACAATTCTATTTTTTACGTTTAATGTTTTTAAGCTAAATGGCTTAAATAAACTATCTGTGTTCATATTATTCTGTTTTATAATTCTGTATTGATGATTTCACTTAATTTTTCCAGGCCCTCTTTGTTACGTTTGTAGTAGGTCCATTGCCCTACGCGGGTGGCACAAACCAAATCTGCCCGTTGCAAAATGGAAAGGTATTCGGAAATGGTACTTTGAGACAAACCAGCTTTCATTTGAATTTGACCGACGCAAACCCCAACGTTTTCAAAATCGGCATTTGGCTGATCAGGAAAGTTTTCTGCCGGTTGTTTTAACCAGTTTAATATTTGTAAGCGTGTTTTATTTGATAAGGCTTTGAAAATCTCTACTTGATCCATGATGCAAATGTATATCGACTTTTCCCGATATACCAATTATACGCTTCAATTTTACAATACTATGTAAAAGTGCCTGATAAGCGTTTGTAAAACGTTTTTTCATAAAATTGATTATTAAATTTTGTTAGGATTTAAGCGAAACTATTTCTTACATTCGTTTAATCATTCTAACCAAATGTCCACTTATCAATCATTAACGGATCATGAACTTTTCGTCCTCATGCAGGATGGAGATAAATATGCTTTCGAGGAAATCTACGAGCGCTTTAATGGCTTGTTATATATCTACGCTTGCAAAATGGTTCCCGATCGGGAAGATGCTAGGGACATTGTTCAGGAGATTTTTGTTTACCTGTGGAGCAACCCCAACATTCAAATTAAAACCCAGCTTTCCAGTTATTTGTACACTGCAGTGCGTTATAAAATTTTCGATTGGCTGGATAAAAATAAATCCCGGACAAATTACCTACAGTCGTTAGAAGATTTTTCTGAAAAAGGAGATTATGTTACCGATGATTACATCCGGGAAAAAGAATTTGCTGCTTTGATTGAAAAAGAGGTGAGTTTGCTGCCATCGAAAATGCGTGTAATTTTTGAAATGAGTCGCCGGCAGCATTTAACGCAGAAAGAAATTGCCGAAATTCTCCACTTGTCTGATAAAACCGTTAAAAAACAAATGAGCAATGCGCTTAAGGTTTTGCGATTGAAATTAACTTCATTTTTGTTATTGGCCATCATCTTATTAATTAAGTAATTTTTTGAAAAGCAAATTCCTGCTTATCGGTTTCTTTAGTCCCGCTTTTGCTTTAATCTTTTTGTTAAAATTGGTGCTTCGTTGAAATTATTATAACAAAAAGTATGATCGCGACAATCGGGTTTAGGAAACCTGCGACTGTGCACATCAATTCATTTCTAAACCTGACATAGCGGATACCGGCCCCTGCGCTTAAGGCCTGAAGGCGTATGAGCATGTGGCAGGAACAAACATTAAAATGAAATGCAAGCCCTGCTTTTCTGAAAATAAAAAAAATAAAAATTATTTTCATTTCATCTACTACCTGGGCATTCCTCAGCCTACATGTATTTAATAGCCAAATATTTTGAAATGAATAAAGAGGAAGTTGCAAAACTTTTAGAAAGATACAGCGCCGGGCTTTGTACGAAAGAGGAAATTACTTTGGTAGAATCGTGGCACCTGAAAGAGCTTTCAAAACAAAATTCTGACGTTGACCAGGCGGAGTTAACGGATGCCCGTGAAAAAATTTGGTTGGCCATTCAACAAGAGACCAACATTAAAGCTGGAAAAAGTAAGATGCTTTGGCTTAAAATAGCTGCTGCTGCGGTTGTGCTTTTCGTTATCGGAATTGTTATCAAACGCGAAGTTCAAAAAGATGTTCAAAGTGAAAATTTAGTGAATCAAATTCATCAAAAAGTTATTCATCCTGGAGGTAACAAAGCAACTTTAACTTTGGGCGATGGCTCGAAGATTTCACTTACCGATGCCTCAAATGGCGTAATTGCTAAGCAAGCTGGAATAAATATCACCAAAACTAAAAACGGGGAGCTGATTTACACCGTTGCCACTGCATCGGCAGGTAAAAAAGACTTATACAATACCATTGAAACGCCGCGAGGTGGTCAGTACCAAATCAATCTTCCTGATGGAACCAAAGTTTGGCTGAATGCAGAATCATCATTAAGATATCCGGCAGCATTTGATCAAACAAAAAGATTGGTAGAACTGAAAGGAGAAGCTTACTTCGAGGTGGCTAAACGTTTGGATAAAAAAGGCAATCGGGTTCCGTTCAAAGTTAAAACAGAATTGGGTGCAGGTCGAAATCAAGAGGTTGAAGTGTTGGGTACACACTTCAATATAAATGCTTATCGCAATGAACCGAGTAACAAAACAACTTTACTTGAAGGGAGCGTTAGAATTAAAAATTTGCAATCGAACAAGGTAGGGTTACTTAAACCTGGCCAGCAATCTTCAATCAGTTCGTTGTCGCCTTTAGTATTTATTTCTGAGGTGGATGCGGAAGAAGCTGTAGCCTGGAAAGAAGGATTCTTTAGTTTCAATGAAGAAAACTTAGCAACCATTATGAATAAAATTGCCCGTTGGTACGATGTTGAAATTGACTATCGGGGAAATAAAATCAATAAAAATTTCGGTGGGCGGATATCACGGTTCAACAGTGTAAACGAAGTTTTAGACATGCTTCAAACAACAGGAGCTGTACATTTTAAAATTGAAGGAAGGAGGATTTTAGTTATGCCTTAACTCTACTTTCTTCATCTTTTTTGATGATTTATTAGAATATGCCTAACTAAAAAAACCGGAAGCGCGGCAACGCTCCCGGCCATATTTAAGGCTTTATTCTAATCGTAAAATTGTGAGATACAACTATTCCAAACCTAATAACCAAATATATGAATTTTTATACTGAATGGTTGCCACAACCTAAAGGGCGCCTGTTTAAATTTCTGTTGATTATGAAATTGACTTTTGTCTTGCTAATCACTTCTTTTCTACAGCTCAGTTACGGGGCTGCCAATGCACAAAACGTAACATTATCAGAAAAAAATACGTCACTACTTAAGGTTTTTCGCAAGATCAACAAGGATGTAGGCTACAATTTTCTGTATGATCTTGATTTATTAAAAGAAGCAAGACCTGTTACCATCGAAATTAAAAACACAGATATTAAAGAGGCCTTAAAAAGAATATTTAGCGAACAGCCTTTAGGCTATACGATAAAAAACAACACCATTATCATCCATCGTAAAGCCATTGAGGGTACTCCTTTGATCATCCGTTCTTTCGTTGATATCAGAGGGAAAGTGGTAGATGAAAAGGGAGCACCAATGGCAGGCGCAAGTGTAAAAGTTAAAGGCTCTAATTTAGGAGCGGTAACTGATGAAACCGGTTCATTTACGCTAAGAGATGTAACCGAGGGCGCAACTTTAGTGATTTCCTACATCGGCTACGAAAACAAAGAAGTTACTGCTTCAAATGGCTTAACCATCACGTTAAGTCCGCAGGCGGGTTTATTGGCCGATGCAGTGGTAATTGGTTATGGTACCCAAAAGAAAAGTGTGGTAACCGGCGCTATCGCTTCGGTGAAAGCCACTGACTTAAAAGATATGCCTGTAGTGCGAATTGAGCAATCGTTACAAGGACGTGCTTCTGGTGTTACTGTAACAACAAGTTCTGGTCAGCCGGGCGATGGTGGAACCATCCGTATTCGTGGTACTGCTAACATTAACAACGCGAACCCATTATACGTTGTTGATGGTGTAGTGATTTACGGCGGTATTGAGTATTTAAATCAATCAGACATCGAATCGATTGAGGTGTTAAAAGATGCTGCATCGGCCGCCATTTATGGAACCCGGGCTGCCAATGGAGTAATAATCGTTTCTACGAAAAAAGGTTCAAACACAGGCCGGGTGCGTGTGGAGTACAACAATTACATTGGTACACAAGCTCCTTCCACCCGTTTAAATTTGTTAAATGCGACACAATATGCTACGATTTATAATGAATCGCAATTGGCAGATGGTGTGACTGCTGTACGTTTCCCTAATCCGGCACAATATGGCGAAGGAACTAATTGGCAGGATGCGGTATTTAATAATAAGGCAATGATTCAGAACCACGATTTAAACATGAGTGGTGGTAATGATAAATCGATCTATTATGGATCATTCAGTTATTTTGATCAGGATGGTATTGTGGCTACATCCAACTCGAAATTTAAAAGGTTTACCGCCCGATTTAACTTTGAACATAAAATTACCAAAAACATCAAATTTGGAAATTCGATTGGTTATACCAGGATCAATTCTATCGGTGTGAGTACCAATACAGAATATGGTTCGCCATTAAGCAGGGCAATTAACATGGATCCGATTACTCCGGTTGTTGAAATGGACCCGGCTAAATATGGTTTGCCAAAATATTTAAATAACCCTGTGGTTAGAAATGAGGCTGGTTTCCCTTATGGAATTTCTGATTACGCACAATCTGAGGTACTAAATCCGGTTGCTGCTTTACAGGTAGCGCAAGGCAATTCTTGGAGTGATAAAGTGGTAGGAAATGCTTTCGTTGAAGTTGAATTTTTAAAAGGTTTAAAATTAAGAAGTACAGGTGGTGTGGATTTGGCTTTCTGGGGAGGACAATCTTTCCGCCCGATTTACTACCTGAACTCAATTAATCAATCTACTTTAACAGCCTTTACCAGAGATAGTAACAGAGGTTTATTCTGGTCGCTGGAAAATACATTGAGCTATGACAAAACCATAGGTAAACATGTCATCACGGCTTTAGTGGGCTATTCTGCTCAAAAAAATAAAGGCGAAACCAACGGTGGTATCAAAGAAGGTATTCCGGTAGATAACATCAGAGATGCATCATTACAGTTTCCGGTAGCCAGAACCAACTCTGATTTTTATGGCGGGGAATATCAAAATACATTAAACTCTATTTTCGGAAGGATTATTTATAACTATGATGAAAAATACTTATTCACGGGTATCGTTCGTAGAGATGGTTCATCACGTTTTGGTCCGAATAATAAATATGGTTATTTCCCTTCAGGTTCTGCTGGTTGGGTAGCCTCACGAGAAGATTTCTGGCCGAAAAACAACATTGTTACCTTCTTAAAATTCAGAGGTTCTTACGGTATCAACGGTAACGATGCAATTCCTGATTTCAGTTATTTGGCAACAGTTAGTGGTGGTCGTAATTATTCTTTAGGAACAGCATCTGGCCAGGCTTTAACCAATGGTGTTAGTCCGAATGCACTTTCTAATCCTGATTTAAAATGGGAAGAAACTTCATCGTTTGATTTAGGTTTTGATGCAACTTTATTTCAAGGAATTACTTTATCAACCAGTTATTTCAATAAGAAAACTTATGGCATGTTGTTACAGCAGGTCGTTCCTTCTTATGTAGGTAATTCTGGTCCGTATGCCAATACAGCCGATTTATATAACCGCGGTTTTGAGATTGAACTGGGCTGGAATAAACAGGTTGGTGAGGTGAGTTTCAGGGTAGCAGGTAATGCATCATTCATTAAAAACGAAGTAACCTTATTAGGAGCGGATAAGGATTATTTACCAAGCAGACAAACCATTACACCTCAAAGTTTAGAAGTAACACGTGTGGCGGTTGGACAATCTGTTGATTCGTTCTTCGGCTATCAAACTGCCGGGTTATTTCAAAACCAGGCCGATATCAATAATTATAAAAACAGTGCCGGAGCGTTGATTCAGCCTAATGCAAAACCTGGTGACATTAAATTTTTGGATTTAAATGGCGATGGATTGATCAGCGATGCTGATAGAACTTTCCTTGGAAGATCAAATCCAAACTTTACTTACGGCTTAACGTTCTCAGCAAAATATAAAGGCTTTGATGTTTCGATTTTCGGTCAGGGCGTTTCAGGGAACATGATTTTTAATGGTTTGAGGAGATTTGATTTAAGTCCATCAAACTACACCACCAATATTTTAAACCGTTGGACTGGGGAAGGAACAAGTAACACTGTTCCTCGTGCTACCTTGGCTGATGAAAATAAAAACTACAGTCGTGTTTCAAGTTTATTTCTGGAGAGCGGCGCATATTTCAGGTTAAAGAATGTTCAGTTGGGTTATACATTGCCAAAAACGTTAGTTAACAAAGTGGGAATTGATAATCTGAAGTTTTATGTAATGGCCAATAACCTGTTTACTTTAACTAAATATAATGGTTACGATCCTGAAATCGGTGGTGGAAGCTTAGGCGTCGATCGTGGTTTCTATCCACAGGCAAGATCATTCTTTGTAGGTGTTAATGTTGGATTTTAATAATACTCATATGAAAATTAAACATATAAAATATTCGATAGCCGTTTTGGCGATCATGCAGTTAACAGTTTCCTGCAAAAAAGACTTTTTGGAGTTAACACCAAAAGGTACCGCGACAGAAGAAAATTTTTATCGCAACGAAACGGAAGTTTATCAGGGTTTAGTTGCAGTTTACGATGTAATGCAATGGGGCACAAGTGGAGGTTACACCATGAAGCAACCTTTGTTAAGTGCAGCGTCTGATGATTGTTGGGCTGGTGGTGGAAACGCTTCCGATCAACCGGGTTGGGTAGCCTATGATAACTTCAATATGGATTCGAGGTTAGGGCCTCAGGTTGGTTTGTGGTCTAAAAACTTTACTGGCGTAAACCGTGCCAATATCATTTTAGAAAAAATTGAGAAAGCAACTACTTTAAGCGCCACCTTTAAATCAAGGGTAACTGCTGAAGCAAAATTTTTGAGGGCTTATTTTTATTTCGATCTGGTTCGTTTTTTCGGTAACGTTCCATTGATTACCAAGCAAATTCCAACAGCCGATTTGTATACGCAAACACAAGCTGCACCTGCCGCAATTTATGCTCAGGTAGAAAAAGATTTAAGAGAAGCCTTTCCTAATTTGCCAGCTACTGTAGCTTCGAATGAAAAAGGTAGAATCTCAAGAGGAACGGCAAAAGCGTTATTAGGCAAGGTTTTACTTTACCAGAATGATAATGGCAAAATTGCTGAGGCCGCAACACTATTTAATGATGTGAATAAAGCCGGCAATGAATACGGTTATGCATTGCTGCCAAACTATGCAGATATTTTCCGTCCGGATAACAAGTTTAACGCAGAAGTTATTTTAGAAATCCCTCATTCTACATTATCTGCGTGGGGAGATTGGGGTTGGGTGAATGGTGGTGAAGGTAATGTTGCACCACAATTTATTGGTATGGATAGCTATAATGGCGATACCTATTCTGCTGGCTGGGGTTTTTGTCCGGTAACCTTAGATTTGGTAAACGCCATGAAGGCCGATCCACGTTTTGCTACTTCAATTATAGATGGCGCAGCCTTGAAAGCCGCCGGCGGAACGTACAATGCCCGTTATCAAAATACCGATTATTTCATCAAAAAATATGCGCCACTAAAGGCCTATCGCTCAAACAGTGGTGTTGCTGAATTAAACTGGCCGATTGATGAAATTGAAATCCGCCTGGCTGATACCTATTTAATGGAGGCTGAAGCTTTAGTAAGATCAGGTGGAAATGCCACACGAGCCTTGGAATTGTTAACTGCAGTTCGGGCAAGAGTTGGTTTAGCGGCTGTGCCTGCAACACTAGATAATATTTACAACGAGCGCCGTTTAGAGCTTGCGTTTGAAGGCCACCGTTTCTTCGATCTGGTGCGTTCTAACAGGGCAGTCGCCACCTTGGGTTCAGTTGGTTATAAATCTGGTAAAAGTGAATTGTTACCTATTCCACAGCAAGAAATCGACTTAACAAAAGGTGTTATTAAACAAAATCCAGGCTATAATTAATTAGAAGTATCATGAAATTAAATTATATCATTAAACAAACAGCCGGATTTTTATGCCTGCTATTTGTAATAAGCTTCAGCGCTTGCAAAAAAGAAAATACAGATAAGGATTTGGATGCTGCGCCAACGGCAGATCAGGTGAAATTTACGGTTACGCCAACGGCTACAAATGCCAATATAGTTACTTTGGTTAACCAATCACCGGGTTTTAAAGCCATTTGGGATTTTGGCAATGGCGCCACTGCAGATGGCAATACGGTTAGTGCATCCTATCCGCTGGCTGGAACTTATAACGTAAAATTAACCATTGTTACTGCTGGCGGTTCTGTATCAAGCACCAAAGCCGTAACAATTGCGGCAACTAATCCTGCCATGTTAACTGATCCGGCTTTTACGACACTCTCCGGAGGTTTATCAAATGCAGCGGGGTTTACCTGGGTAATCGATCAGAAGTCTGCCGGTCATTTAGGTGTTGGTCCGGTAACTTCTCAGGGGCCAGATTGGTATCAGGCTGCGGCTGATGAAAAAAATGGTCTGGGATTTTACGATGACGAGATGACCTTTAACATGAATGCGTTAAAATATACCTACGATAATAAAGGAACAACTTTTGCCAATGCGGCGAATGCGCCGGGTATTGGCGGACCAGCAGCATCGAGCGATCCGACCGTAAATTATACACCGCCAACCAATTTAACCTGGTTGGTAACTGAAACCAATGGCGTGAAATACCTGACCATTTCTGGCGGAGGTTTTATCAGCTATTATTTAGGCGTGTCTCAATATCAGATTTTATCGTTAAATGAAAATGAAATGTGGTTGCGTTGCCTGGATAAAGCAAATGCCGGTAATGCCTGGTACTTAAAACTGGTGAAGAAAGGATACGTAAGGCCAGTGGTTCAAAAACCATTGCAGGCGGCCAACCTAAGCGATGATTTTCAAGCTACTGCTAATTTTACCTGGACTGCTGAAAATGTGGATTTTGTAAGACCTTACGATAATCCTGCAAAGTTTCCGGTAAATACGTCAGCAAAAGTGGGCTACTACGAGAAAAGAACCGGTGCCGACGGGCAGTATGGAAACTTAAATGTTACCCTTCCTTACCGTTTCAATCTGACGACCACCAACAAAATCAGGCTTAAAGTTTTCTTCCCAAGCGGAAATGATTTTACCAAAACTCCTGCAACAATTTCTGTGAAATTACAAAACTCTTTATTGGGTGGTAATGCATGGCAAACCCAAACTGAAATTGTAAAAACACTCACTACAGTTCAGTATAACACCTGGACACAACTCGAATTTAATTTCTCTGGCATCAGTGCACAAACATTGTATGATAAAATTGTGGTTCAGCTTGGTGGCGAAGGTCATCCAAACCCGGGCATCTTTTACATCGATGATTTCGAATTTAAATAGAATTGCTTTAAGATCAGTTTATCTAAAAAAGGATAAGCTGATCGTTTAAAATTTACCTTATGAAAAGATCAATGAATGAATTAATGAAGAGGGGTTTTGCGGCATTGGCAATTGTGATGATTGCATTGAGTTCATGTTCGAAAAAAACAGGAGACGACGGACCAGTTTATGTACCGCCTACTCCCGCTGGTCCGCCGGTTGATAAGGGCTGGACATTTGAAACTACACCAACCTGGGCTGATGAATTTACGAATACAGGGGCACCATTGAGTAGTAATTGGGATTATGATACCGGTGGAAGTGGCTGGGGCAATAACGAACTGCAGTTTTATACTAATACTACTAACAATGCGCAGGTTGCTAACGGTATTTTAACCATCACGGCTAAGAAAGAAAACATGGGTGGCATGGCTTACACATCTGCCCGCATGGTTACCAGAAATAAACTCGATGCTTTGTATGGCCGTTTCGAAATCAAAGCAAAACTGCCATCGGGAAAAGGTACATGGCCGGCCATTTGGATGTTGCCAACTGATCGTTTTTATGGCGATTGGCCAAAATCAGGAGAGATTGATATCATGGAACACGTGGGTTATGATCAGGATGTGGTTCACTTTACTACGCATACCGAAGCCTACTATTTCAAAATCAATACCCAAAAATCGAGCACAAAAAAAATAGATGGTGTAAGTACAGCATTCCATCTTTATCGTGTGGATTGGACTCCTTATGCGGTACGGGGCTATTTTGATGATGTTAAAGTTTTTGAATTTGCCAATGAAGGAACGGGTTACAAAGTTTGGCCATTTGACAAACGTTTCCATTTGCTTTTAAACATTGCTGTAGGTGGCGATTGGGGTGGAGCGATGGGTGTTGATACCTCTATCTGGCCACAAAAAATGGATGTAGATTATGTTCGTTATTATAAAATGATAGATAAGTAATTTGCTGGTTAAGTTTGATTGTAAAAGTCGTTCCATCTGGAACGGCTTTTTTCATTTTCCGACTATTCGAATTTGATGATAAATATTACCAAAAAAGAACGGGGATAAATCATACCGACCTATCCCCGTCATCTAAATTAACGCTCTCATATATATAAACAACCAAAAAGGTAATTTATTATACAGGGCTGAAAATTTTTTTATTTTTTTGCAGCCGGCTTTTTTGCTGCGGCTTTTGGTTTCTTTTCTACAGCTGGTGCTTCTTCATCACTAACTATCTTTTTCTTAGCAGGTGCTTTTGCTTTTTTTACTTCTGCAACAGGTTCCTCAACTGTTTTAGTTTTCTTTTTTGCTGGCGCTTTAGTTTTTTTATTTTCAGCAGGAACAGCCTCTTCAGCAACTACTTTTTTCTTTGCAGGTGCTTTAGCTTTTTTAGGTTCTTCTGCAGAAGTTTCTACAGCGTCCTCTTTTTTAACTTCAGCTACTTTCGGAGTATCAACATTTTGCAAATAGATGGCTAAAATCTGCTTCAAATAAACTTCTGGCTTTGGCATATTAATCACATGACCAGGCTCTTTATCCTGCGATTGTTTAATGTAAGCTGACTTAATTTTGCCCCAATCTTTCGAATAAAGTCTGATAAACATTTCTACGAATTGCTCGTCTGTATATTTTTTAGGCAACCTACCCAACACTGCCTGAATTTTTTCTTCTTTTTTATGTAATACTGCCATCGCTTCTATTTTTTGCAAAGATAACCGATATTACAGATAATCATGTAAATACAAAATTTAAACTTTATAAACACATAATAAATGCTCGTCTGTGGTCAGATACTGATTTGGGAAGGATGATGCGAAAGGTTAAAAACTAGCGCTCAATATCTTCTAAAACGAGTTCAGTTTTTCTGCTAGTCACCAATCTTTCGCGATGTTGCATGCCCCAACTCCTCAATTCATTAATCACTTTATCCAACGAGCCACTGTATTCTGTCAGTTCGTAAGTTACCGTTACTGGTGTAGTAGAATACACTTTTCTAATCACAAACTCATTCAATTCTAGGTCTTTTAGTTCTTTTGACAGGATTTTGGGAGTAATATCACCAAGTGACTTTTGAATTTCATTAAATCGCTTTGGTCCATCTTGCATGGAAATGATTAAGGGTAATTTCCACTTCCCGTTTAATACATAAAGTGCATCTTTAACTGCATTTAAACTAGCGTTGCAGGTTTCTTTTGTGTGATGTTCTCTTCCAAATGCCATAACGTAAAGATAAAGGCTTTCCCAAAGGATACTGCTATCCTTTGGGAAAGTAGTATCTATTTGATAGTTCTGTGATATAAATTTGTATAAAAAAAACATGAACACAAAAACCATCAAAATTATCTATTGGATTACAACTGGACTCGTTGCGCTAATGATGATTTTCTCCGCTTATTCTTATTTTGTAAATCCTGAAGTTAAACGAGGGTTTCGACACTTAGGCTTTCCTGATTATTTCAGGATTGAACTTGCTATCGCAAAAATTTTAGGTGCAATACTACTTATTGCCCCGATTAAGACACAGTTTAAAGAGTGGGCGTACGCAGGTTTTGCCTTTACTTTTATCTCTGCTTTCATTGCACATCATGCATCTGGCGATCCGACAAGCAACCAGGTAGGACCAATTATATTTTTGCTCGTTTTGGCCCTATCTTATTTTACTTATCAGAAAATAAAAGTGGCTAATTAATATTATGCCCAACTCGAAATCCTTAAAAAATGGATTTCGAGTTGGGCCTTCCCGGTCTTTGCTTTGCTACAACTTCAATGAAAAATTGGCGCTAACCCTTGCAATTCCTAACGCAAATCGCATGATGCAATATCTGGTGCCTACTTTTTCTTCCAGCCTTTTTGCATTTTTTTATAAGCTTTTTTGCTAATCTTCGATTTCTTTTTAGAACGAGACTTACCCTTCTTTTTGCGGGCATTAATGTTATTTACCAGCGAGTTTTTAACGCCAAGTTTGTTCTTTTTGCCGCTCTTTTTCTTTTTGTCTTTTTTCTTACTGTCTTTCTTCTTCGCAGTTTTCTTTTTTTCCTTTGCCATATTTAATTATTAATCAGTTCTGAATAATAACATCAAATATTCGCCAAAGTTCAAAAATTTGCATTTTGTAGTGATTCATTCATTTTATGATCGCAACGCTACCTGATATTTTTTTATTTCCTCCCTCGGTGATGATGAGATAATAATAAATACCAATAGGCATCGGCTTTCCATTTGATGTGCCATCCCAGGGGTTTTCATATCCAATAGCACTATAAACAACACTTCCGTTTCGGTTAAATACTTTTACCAAATCCATCACCCCAACGCTGCTCACTTTCCAGTAATCGTTAACTCCATCACCATTCGGACTAAAAGAGTTCAGCGCAACAATTTCGCAATCATTTCTGATGGAGGTTTTGATCACATTTGAGTAGGCGGTCTGATTAGTTAAACAGTTTCCATTACTTTTGATCATACAACTTACTTCGTCGGCATCATTTAAATTATTAAGCGTGATTGATGCGCTATTTAAATTTAAATCGAGGCCGTTAACAAACCATTCATACGATTCGACGAGATTTGCGTTATCCGTTATTGCATTAAAGGTTATCGGTCTGCCGAAACATACTGCTCCTATGGCCGACGATTCGATACGAACAGCGGAAACTTCATTCTTTAAAATGCTCATTTTAATAACATTCGATATGCCTGAAGCAACGGGAATGCAATAGTCATTGTTGATAATCTGAAGCGTAACCTGATCTTCATCCTTTAATGTTGTGGTTGTAAATGTTGGCGAATTACTGGCATTTTGAACACCATTTACCATCCAGATGTATGTGGGGTTACTGCCGATATTATCGGTGGCGGCATTAAAAGTTACGGCGGTGTTCTCGCAAACGGTGCTGGTAATTGTGCGAATTAAAGCATAGGGTAATTGATAGCCGGAAACCACCAGAATTTGTTCTTTAGTTTCAACACCGTTAGTTGCCGTGATGGTGCTGGAGCCTATTCCATTGATATGGATTCGTCCATTTATAATTTCTGCAACCTGTGTATTTGAACTGGTGTAAGTAATTGGTAAAACACTGGATGCTCCAGGATCAAAATCCTGATCGCAAGGTGTTTTTGCTGGTAATTCAGGGAAAGCAATACTATTAACAGAAATGACTTGAATTTTTAGAACAGTGCTACTACTGCCAAAAAGGTTATAGGCTGTAATTGTGTAATCCGTTAGCGGTGATGTGCTTAAAGGTGTCCCTGTAATTATTCCTGTTTTGGCATCAAAGGCAAGTCCTGCAGGCAAATTCTTGTCAATGGTATACCCTGTAAGTGATATTTTTCTAATCAGGTTGTTCTGAAAATCGGTAATAAAAAGATTACCCTGAACATCAAATGCAAGCATAATTGGTCCGTTAAAGCTACTGTTGGTACCGATACCATTCAAATTTCCTGCTGAACCATTTCCCGCCAATGTAGTTACCACACCTGATGGGCTGATTTTACGAATTCGGTTATTCCGGTAATCTGCTATGTATAAATTATCTAAGGGATCTATTGTAATCCCTGTAGGATAATACAGCCGGGCATTGGTTCCTGTTCCATCAGTGCTGCCTGCAGTGCCATTACCTGCCAGGGTAGAAACAACACCTGCAGGTGTAATTTTTCTGATTTTATTATTGCCAGCATCGGCAACATATATATTGCCTGCACGGTCAACCGCAACGCCATTAGGATTGTTAAATGTTGCGGATGCCGCATTTCCATCTAAACTGCCTGTAGCACCCGATCCGGCAACAGTGGTTACGAAGCCAGTACTCGATATTTTTTTGATTTTGTTGTTTTTCTGATCAGCAAGGTACAGGTCTCCACCCAAGTCAAAATTCAATCCTCCCGGACTGCTAAAATTACCCGAAGCGCCTACGAATACCGAATTTACCCCCGTTGTATTGATCTTGTGAATACTGTGATTGTCAAAATTGGAAATATACGTGTTTCCTGCCGCATCAGCTGTTAATCCAGTTGGCGTACCTACATATCCAATGGTGCTCACCAAACCAGAAGGTGTTATTTTTCTGATAGCACCACTGCCATAGTCACAGACATAAATATTACTTTGCGCATCCGAGCCAATGCCCGATGGCATATTAAATCCAGAGGATAAGACGGTTCCATTATAGGATGAAGCAGCTCCACTTCCGGCAAAAGTTGAAACCTGCTGATAAGTATTTGCAGGAACCAAACCGCCGGTATTGCTTGGTGCTGTTGAAACAATATTTACACCCGTAAAATAAGTTTGGGGAGAGGTATAACTTATTATTGGCGCTTGGGCTAGCACATTCTCTACGCCTAAAAGTAGGAGGAAGAATAGTAATCTAAATAATGTTATTTGGTTGTTCACGAGGGTGATTATTCGTAGTTGTATAAAACTACACAAAATGTAGATTTTCTTTAAAACTATTTACTGCCCTTACAACTTATTGTTTCCTAATATTCACATGTCTAAAATAATGTGTTGGGTTTACCGTAACTCCATGGCTAAAATGGGGTAAGGTTTGCCTGCTGCATCTTCAGCGAAACGTTCTGATACCGCAAAACCCAAATGTTTATAAAAACCAACGGCTTGCTCATTTTGCTCATTTACATCCACTTTCTTTGCCTGCTTTTCTGTTATTGCAAATTCAATGAATTTTTTTCCAATGCCTTTGCCTCTCTGATCAGGGTGAATGAATAACATCTGTATGGTATCACCTGCTAAACCTAAGAATCCTGCGATGATATTATTTTCCTTAATGGAATATAAATCAACCTGATCAAAGTATTCGTTTAAAATCAATTCTCTGTAGCTTAAAATATCATCCTCATTTAAGAAATCATGTGTTGCTCTAACTGAAGCTTCCCAAAGTTGAATAAGTTCCGGATAAGTTTCAGACGTAACTTTTATAATGGCGAATTCTTTCATAAATGAGGTAAATAAACTTAAATCGGGTAAGCAGTAAAATTAAATGAATTCAAAACTAACAGCTTATTCAGTTCGCTGATGCTTAGCATCATCCAATTATCTATACATTATTTGAGATGGATTTTCGAGTAAAAAAATCTGTATTAACGGTTATTTGAATAAACCCTGCGAATAATAATTTGTTCGGTACGTATTTACATTTCGGGTTAAATACTTTGTAATTGGCGTTAAACTTGCCTCCTGATATTATACAGAATCAATAGCACTCATTTACATGGCTAAACAAATTAAAGCAATTAAGTGTCCGCATTGCGGAAGTATTGGTAAAACGGAAGTCAAAGCCGATCATTTTAAATGCACTAGCTGCAATACAGAATATTATCTGGATAATGATGACATCAATATCAACCATAATATAAATTTCAACTCATCCACACCGTTTTCTGATCCATCTACAGCAAAAAGAATCGGTTTGGTAGTCGGTGGTGTGGTAGCGGTATTCATTCTTTTTACGTTCATTATACCTTCATTATTTAGCAGTAGAAAAAGCTACCCGGCGAAAGAAAATGTGAGAGCGGAATATAGTTGGTATTCCACTGATGTCAGCGCTTATGCCAATAAGGATGGTCGGCCAATCGTAGTAGTTCTGGGCGTAAGAAGGTATTCTGGGGATGATCACGAAAATGAAACAGGTGAATATATAAGTTTTTATGATCTGTTAACAGATAAAGAGCTCAAGACACAAAAAACCGGAACTTTTAGCCTATCGAATGGGAACAATTTTGAATTAAAGCAATTCAGCGATAACAATTTTTACGGTATAGCGAATAAAGAAAGGGTTTATAAAATTGATAAAGAAAATTTATTGGCAAGTGATGTTACGCAGTCTTTATTTAAGGATCATGCAAAATTGGCTAGTGGAATTGCAAATGCAGTGTTTGCTTATGATAGTTATGGCGAAGCTTTTAATGTAATGAGCAATGAAGGCACAAACGTTTTCTTTTATCCATTGGTAAATAAAATATATACCATGGATGAGGTTTATGTTGAAAAACGCAAGTTAGAAGTTGCGGTGCCTAACGAAGTGTTGCAAACTAGATTTGAGTTCTCCCATAAATCAGATGACTATCCGGAAGAAAAAATCCAGCTTTTTAAATACACCAAGCGTGATACCAAAGGTGGGCCAGATGATAACGTGATACTGGAATGGCAGGAAACTGCTTCAACTCATGAAAAAAATATAACTTTTGGAACCAATATCATGCGCAGTTATGTCGATTTAACGCCTGGTAGATTATATTTTAACCCTAAAGTATTGTATAGTGATGATAACTATGTCATCATTACCTCCAATAAAACTGCAGCAGAATCGGCGCCAACTAACATTCAATGTATTGATGCCAGAGATGGAAAACTGATATTCACTTACCCTTTTCCTACGAATCAAAATTTTAATGAATGTATCAAATACAAAGATGGATTTGTGGTGGGCTCATATAATTTTTTCCTTGCCATTGGATTGGATGGAAAACTCATTAAAGAATTTAAAATCAAGTAAGTTATGGGAATTATAAAATTTTTTAAAAATCAATTATCTCAAGTTATCGAATGGGATAATCAAAATCCGGAGATTTTGGTTTATAAATTTCCGTCTGCAAACGATGAGCTTAAAAATGCGAGTAAGTTAATTGTTGGTCCCGGTCAAGGTGCTCTTTTGGTATATGAAGGAAAATTAACCGACGAAATTACCACTGAAGGAATTTTTGATCTTGAAACAGACAACCATCCATTTATAACCACCTTATTAAAATTACGTACTGCTTTCGAAAGTGAACATAAGCTTAAAGTTTACTTTTACCGCACTTCTGAAAACGTAAACCAGGGTTGGGGAACGGCTCAAGCAATAAAATATGTAGATCCTGTTTATAAAATTCCGGTAGAACTTGGTGCAAATGGTTCATTTTCATTTGCAATTGCTGATGCAAAGCATTTATTGACCAACGTAATCGGTTCTGCCGACAAGTATTTGGTAGCAGATGCAAGACAAATGTTGCAAAGCAGATTTCCGCAGGGGATAGCAGCTACACTTGCCCAAAGTGGTGTTTCTTATCAAAATATTGATGCGCAATTACCTCAGCTATCTCAAATGATCAAAGACCAAATCAATGGTGAGGTAGCTAAACTTGGTTTTATGTTAACTGATTTTAAGCTTAACGGAACTATGTTTGATGAAGGTACCAAAGAGCGAATTGATCGAATAGCCAATATTACTGCTGATAATTTAGCCGCGGGAGAAGGTGGATTAACTTATGTGGAACTTGAAAAATTACGGGCGCTAAGAGATGCCGCCCGAAACGAAGGAGGTTTGGCTGGTGCAGGTTTGCAGTTTGGCGTAGGGATGGAGATTGGAAAAACTTTTGATACCATTAGAAATGATCAGATCGATTCCTCCTCCACAGATCCCGTATTGAAGTTACAGCAACTTAAACTTTTGCTGGATGAAGGCATCATTACGCAAGATGAGTTTGATCAAAAAAAGAAAGATTGGTTAAGTAGATTTTAAAGATTGGTTATGAAAAAAATTATTGGAATTATTATCGTTCTGTTGGTGATTGCCTTTTTAGGTATATTGGGATTACGGATTTGGGGAATAGAAATCGTTAGCCTGCAAACCATATTGAAGAGCAGTGCCACCTTAATTATTTTAGGGGTTGCAATCGTGATTCTTATTATTTGTTATGGATTTTATTTTAAAGATCCTTCAAAAGGATATGACAGATCTGTAGGGAATCGGGCGCATCCCAGAATTGATCAATAAATATTTAAGGTGGATTGCTGTAAATAAAAAAAGCGATTTGAATTGTCAAATCGCTTTTTCGTAGCCCGTAGGGGAATCGAACCCCTGTTTCCAGAATGAAAATCTGGCGTCCTCACCCCTAGACGAACGGGCCATTTTCAATTTTAGAGTTAGATTTTAGAATTACGATTGTTTCAAATCTAAATTCGTAAATCTACCATCGTCAATCTACTTGGTAGCGGGGACACGACTCGAACGTGCGACCTTCGGGTTATGAGCCCGACGAGCTACCAACTGCTCCACCCCGCACTCTATATCTTCAAAAGATTCTTCGTTTGAAGGAGTGCAAAGGTATATATTATTTTTAGTTTTCAAAAGGCTTCACTAATATTTTCGAAATATTTAAAGTATCTGCTTGATTTTAAGTGAATTATTTTTGCCAAGGCTGATTTTTTATTGGTCTTGCAAAAAGGGGGATGGAAAACATGGGGCAATAAGGCATTGGTAAAGTTGAAGATTCCACTACACCTCACTACTTAGTTTAGCTATCGCCTCCGTTGGTGTTAAAACTGATAAGCTACTTTTCTTAAAGTCTTTAGTATTACGAGTCACAATAAAATCAATATTTGGTACCGTCAATGCGGAATAATACTGTATTGCATCTTCATAGTCTTTAAAATCTGCTTTCAAGGATTGCCGAATCACCTGATTGCTAACATCTGCAATATCAGTTATATCTGCTAAATTTTCTAATAATTTTATCGTTGCGTTATTAGTTAGCGACTGGCGAAGAACGTAGTAGATATTATTGTATGACACAGCAGATATATGGATTTTAATTCTTCCTTCTATTGACATATTAAAAAGCTTGGCGGCATCTAGAGAAAAAGGTTGTCTGTCGGCCAAGAAATCAATGACAACATTAGTATCCATAAAAATTTGCTTCATTTCTATAGCTTATATTTTTTTGTCAAAGCATTTCTTAAATCTTGTTTGTAATCATAGTCCTGAGGTAACTTAATTACCCCCATCATTTTCAGTACTTTTGGAGAGATTATTTCTGTGTTATCATCAGGTGTAGCTATCGATTTTAGATAGTTCTCTACAATATCCGAAAGGCTCTTTCCTCTTTCACGTGCATATTTCTTCGCAGAGTCAATAACGCTATCTTCCATTGTTAATGTAAGCTTAGTGGTCATACGTGTGAATTTATAATCAAATATACGTGTTTTATCGCAAATATAAAATGGGTAAATTTAGATATAGAAGATTACATGTATAATGAGTATTTGGCTATAATAAAGCCAAACGAGCCTGTTAAATCTGATTTAAAAATTTTTAAACAAATATGTAAGGACGAATATGGATGGGCGTCTTCTCCTGCTCATTTTACCGTTTTTAATCTACTGCAGCCAACATCAAATGAAAAACCATTTATTCAATGTTTTGAAAGGAATATCTCAAATTTTTCACCCTTTCAAATAGATCTTTTTGGTTTTAATTATTTTTCTGGGTCTACCTGTACGCTTTATGTGAGATTGAAAGAGGAAAATGAATTTTCAAAACTGGTAAGATATATTAGAAAATTTTGCAAACCAATATTAAGGCCGGTAAAGAATTACTCACCGCACTACAATACAAATAATGCTCATTTAACTGTGGCTAAAGGAATTTTAATATCGGATTTCTTAAAAATATGGCCTAGTTGGAAAAATTTACAATATCAATCTAGCACAACTGCAGATCGTATTTTCTTGTTAAAAAGGCCATTTACAGAAACTAATTCTAACTACGAAATTATTGGTGAATATTCTTTTTTGGGGCAAGATACACAGGAATCTCAAATGACATTATTTTAATAAAAAAAATCCCGCTTTATTTATCATAAAGCGGGATTGTAGCCCGTAGGGGAATCGAACCCCTGTTTCCAGAATGAAAATCTGGCGTCCTCACCCCTAGACGAACGGGCCATTTTCAATTTTAGAGTTTAGATTTTAGAATTACGATTGTTTCAAATCTAAATTCGTAAATCTACCATCGTCAATCTACTTGGTAGCGGGGACACGACTCGAACGTGCGACCTTCGGGTTATGAGCCCGACGAGCTACCAACTGCTCCACCCCGCACTCTATACAACTCGTTTATTACAATTGAATTAAATCCTTAACTCTGTTTCCGAATTGGAATGCAAAGATATAATTCGTTTCTTTGTACTGCAAATTTTTTTTAAAAAATATTTCAATGGCGCATAAAGCAGGTTTTGTTAGTATAATAGGTAAACCAAACGTAGGTAAATCCACCCTAATGAATGTGCTTGTAGGCGAGCGACTTAGCATTATCACACCAAAGGCGCAAACTACAAGGCATCGCATTTTAGGTATTGTAAATGAAGAAGAATATCAGATTGTTTTTTCTGATACACCAGGCATAATCAAACCTAAATATTCTTTGCAAGAGAGTATGATGAGCTTTGTAAACGGATCTTTAACTGATGCCGATGTACTATTGTTCGTTACCGATATCAATGAAACGCATGATGAAGATGATGTACTGGATAAGATTTTAGATAGAGACATTCCAACAATTGTACTCATCAACAAAATTGATAAAGCTTTACAAGAACAGGTTGATGAGAAGATTGCCTATTGGCAGGAAAAGCTTAATCCGGTTTCTATTTATGCTATTTCTGCTTTGCATAAACATAATGTTGATGGGATAATGGCACATGTTTTAGATTTATTACCAGAGCATCCACCATATTATGATAAAGAAGATTTAACTGATCGCTCGGAACGTTTCTTCGTTTCTGAAATTATCCGTGAGAAAATTTTTCTGAATTACCAGAAAGAGATTCCTTACAGTACGGAGGTGATTGTTAAAAGTTTTAAAGAAGAAGCGCTTAAAAATGGTAAAGGTGCCATGGTTCGCATTATGGCAGAAATTGTGGTGGAGCGTGATTCTCAAAAAAACATTCTGATTGGAACAGGCGGAAGTATGCTCAAGAAAGTAGGTACAGAAGCACGTTTAGAAGTTGAGAAGTTTTTAGATACGAAAGTATTTCTAGAACTGTTTGTAAAAGTAATTCCTGATTGGAGAAGTAAAAAGAATTACCTGAAGAGCTTCGGATACGATAATTAATTTCGAAATTTAGGTATGAAAAAAGTTTTAATAACGCTCTTATTGTTTTCCGGCTTTACTGCTTTAGCACAGGAATCAAACAACGGTAAAAAGCTTTGGGCAAAGTCAGTTTTAAATGAACAGGCGCCAAAGCTTATTGTCGAACAGTGGATTTCCGAACAACCGAATACGAAAGGTAAATTCGTTTTGGTTGATTTCTGGGCAACCTGGTGTGGGCCATGCCGGGCATACATTCCAACACTAAATGAAATTCAGAAAAAATATGCCGATCAACTGGTGGTTATTGGGATGTCTGATGAAACAGCAGATAAGGTAAAAGCTTTTGCTAATCCAAAAATTGAATACTTTGAGGCAATTGATACTAAGGCACAGGTGAAAAATGCACTTGGTATAACCGGTATTCCGCATGCTATTCTAATCGATCCGAAAGGAATAGTGAGGTGGGAAGGTTTCCCGTTGCTTCAAAATAATCAGCTTACAGAAGATGTGATCAAAGGACTTCTAAGTAAGTATAAAAATTAATATTAATACAGGTTCCAAAAATTAACCATACCTTTGCAGCCCGAAATAAATCGGTTAGTAGTTGATAGTCAATGGCTGATAGCCAAATAGTTTAAGCAGCTTGCTGAACATCCCGACCGTTAACTATAAGCCATTAACTATCAATAATACACGAAATGAGTAATATTATCGCCATCGTAGGCAGGCCAAACGTAGGCAAGAGCACCCTTTTTAATAGATTAACCGAAAGTCGTAAGGCTATTGTAGATGATATGAGCGGCGTTACCCGCGACAGGCATTATGGCGTAGGTGAGTGGATCGACAGACAATTTACCGTAATTGATACTGGAGGTTACGTGGCTAACTCGGAAGATGTTTATGAAGCTGCCATCCGTGAACAGGTAATGATTGCCATTGAAGAAGCCAGTGTTTTGGTTTTTATGGTTGATGTAACTACCGGCATTACTGATCTGGACGATGATATTGCACAGGTGCTACGCAGAAGTAACAAACCCGTTTTCGTTTGTGCTAATAAAGTAGATAATACCGCATTGTACAATGAAATTCATACTTTCTATGGTTTTGGTTTAGGTGAAGTTTATCCTTTATCATCCATGACTGGGTCGGGTACAGGCGAGTTATTGGATGAGATCGTTAAAAACTTTGAAGATATTCCGGAAGAGGAAAATCAATTGCCAAAAATTACCATCGCTGGTCGTCCCAATGTAGGTAAATCATCCTTGGTAAATGCTTTAATTGGTAAAGAACGTAACATTGTAACAGCAAATGCCGGTACCACCCGCGATTCGATTAAAATTCACTACAACCAGTTTGGACATGAATTCATGCTGATTGATACCGCTGGATTGCGTAAAAAAACAAAGGTTAAAGAAAACCTGGAATTTTATTCCGTAATGCGTACCATCAAAGCTTTAGAAGAAGCAGATGTTGTTGTATTAATGATTGATGCTGTTGAAGGTATCGAAAGTCAGGATATCAATATTTTCCATCTTGCAGAAAAAAATAAAAAAGGTATTGTTATTTTAATTAACAAATGGGATTTGATTGAGAAAAATACTCAAACCATGAAAGCTTTCGAGGAGCAAATTCACGAACGCATTCGCCCGTTTACCGATGTGCCCATCATATTTACCTCGGTATTAAATAAACAACGTATTTTCAAAGCAATTGAGGCTGCTTTAGAAGTTTATAAAAATCGTGGAAAGAAAATTCCTACATCGAAATTAAATGATGTAATGTTGCCATTGATTGAGAAATTTCCACCACCAGCATTAAAAGGAAAGCACATTAAAATCAAATACATTACGCAAATTAACGGTACTTCGCCAATGTTTGCATTCTTCTGTAATTTACCACAGTATATTAAAGATCCGTACAAACGTTTCATTGAAAATAAGCTTAGAGAGAATTTTGATTTTTCAGGTTCGCCAATTCAAATCTTCTTCAGGCAGAAATAGCATTCGGCATTTCAATAATAATATTTATAAAACAGGGCTTGTATTTCATCAGAAGTACAGCCCTGTTTTCGTTTCAAGTCCCGATGAAAAATCTGGATATTTCCAGGTCAAGAGATTTGGTTAACTCAATATCTAATTCCATATCTTCGTTTTATGCAAATTGAAGTAAAAAACAGCCAGCCAAGTGATATAGATGCCATTTTTGATTTTTACGACATTGCTATTGCGTATCAGAAAAAGGTATTTAACAAACATTGGCAAGGCTTTAGCAGAGATTTGGTGCAAACCGAAATTGAGGAGGACCGGCAATATAAAATTTTAGTGGATGGAAAAAGTGCATGTGTTTTTGCCGTTACCTTTACCGATCAACTTATTTGGGGCGATCGCGATTTTGATTCCATTTACATCCACCGGATTGTAACGCATCCTGATTTCAGAGGTTATTCTTTCGTCAAAGAAATTATCAAATGGGCATAGAAGTATGCGGCTGAATATCAAATAAAATATATCCGGATGGATACCTGGGCAGATAATGAAAAGCTTTTGAAATATTACACCGATTGTGGTTTCACTTACGTTGGGGTGGTTAGCCTCCAAAAATCAGAAGGTTTGCCAAAACATTATGAAGGCATCAGTTTAAGTCTATTTGAAATCATTGTGTAGGTTTAGAAAGTGATTTTCCAGCTGAGCATATCATCTACTTCTCCAATATGAAGGAAATGGTTTTTCTCTAATATGGAATATGAAGCCACATTTTGCTTCTCTGTAGTCGCAAAAATTGATTTTACTTTAGGTTGCAATTTGGCCCATTCAACAATTCTGCCTACGGCTTCAGTCATAAAGCCTTTACCCCTAAACTCTTCGTAAGTTCCATATCCTATCTCAATTTCTCCTTCTGCATCAGGTTCGCCTACAAAACAAATATCTCCTACCATCCTGTTGTCTGGCTTAGAAATTATTGCCCAAAGGGTATGGTATAAATAATCCTTATCCCGATCAGAAACATTTGGTAAAATCGTTTGCGCTAATGCATCATGTAATGATGTGGATATATTTTTCTTTGTAGGTAAAAGATTTAATTCCTTTTCAAGCGAATGATCATCCTTAGTATATTTTAGCAGTTGATTGTGTGTAAGAGGCTTTAAAATAAGGCGATCGGTTTCTAACATATGAGGGCACTAGTGGTAAGCAATTTGTTTGATATAGCTAAATTACGAGATAAAATTTCTCAGAAATGCATTTGGTAAGGCTATTGTAAATTCACCAAAGCTTGCTTCACCGCATTATCATTTTGATTTGCCGAACGGTAATAGCCCACATCGCCAAGGTAATAGCGGCAGAGCAACGCTTTTAAGTCGTTAAGAATGACTGATCTGGAATTGTATAACTGAAAACGATCAATCTGAACATTTTTACGTTGCAAATAGCCGATAAAATCTTTAAAGTCGTTGTCGCCAAGAGTAAAAGAATTGATGTTTTGTTCTACAAAGCCGGCATTATACTTATTGGTTAATACGTTAAAAACATAGTCTGAAAGGATTTTTTTGCTAACCAATGTGGCATAGAACCTGTTATATCCAGCGGTATCAAGCTTAACGAAAACATCCGGTTGGATTCCCCCGCTTGGCTTTTGCTTTCTATTGTTTTGAATGGCTACACCTTCAGCTTTTTCAATTGAATCCTGAAAAGATGTACGGTCGCCAGTTAATTCACCATCCATCATTCGCTCATCGAGCTCGTGTTTATAGGCATCATAACCCTTTTTGTAAGATTTTTGGATGCTTCGTCCTGATGGGGTGTAATATCGAGCAATCGTTAAGTTCAATGCAGAGCCGTCTCCAAAAGAAAATTGTTCCTGTACCAGTCCTTTACCAAAAGAACGGCGACCAATGATAATTCCGCGGCCTAAATCCTGAATTGCCCCGGCAACAATCTCACTTGCAGAAGCCGTATTTTCGTTGATCAAAATAGCAAGCTTACCGTTTTGAAATGAACCTGAGCCTGTAGAGAAATAATCTGTTCGGGGTTCATGTTTACCTTGCGTGTATACAATCAGTTTGTTTTCAGGTAAAAACTGATCGGCCAGGCCTGTGGCTGCAGAAAAATATCCACCGCCATTATCACGTAGGTCGAGAATCAGCTTTTTCATTCCCTTTGCTTTGAGGTTATTAGCAGCACTAGCGAAATCATTGTCAGTATTGGCGCCGAATTTACTAATCCTCACATATCCCGTTTCAGCATTAATCATATATGCCGCATCTATGCTGCTGATGTTTACTTTGCCTCTGGTCACCATCAAGCGGCTTTGCACCTGCGTGCCACTGTGCAATAGTGTAACACTAACGCCACTACCAGCTTTACCCCTAAATCGACCAGTGAGTTGTTCTTTAGGTAAATTTCTTCCGCTTACTGTTGCAGTATCAATCGTTAATATTTTGTCCCCTAATTTTATTCCTGCCTGGTAAGCCGGACCATCTTTAACAACGCCGGTCACCATCATGGTGTCGTTGAGCATGTAGTATTCAATCCCGACACCTTCAAAGTTTCCTTCGAGGTTATCGCTCATGTCCTGAGCATCTGTTGGAGGTAAATAAACACTATGGGGATCCAACTGATGAAGAACACTATCTATTGGAAGGTTTTGAAATGAATCTGTGTTAATGTCATCAACATAATTTTTGTTAATGATATGGAGAATTTCCTCCAGTTTTCCATCGCTGTTAACCGCTAATTGCGAACTTCGTTTTACGCCAAAACCCTGATCTTTGATGAACTTTATACCCAAAATCATACCCACTATTAAAATCACAGAATAGCTTATTGCAATAAGTATGTTATTTCGGGTATTCTTTTTCATTAGCGTTATGCAAATTTATGAAATTTAGCGGTTTACTATATTTTTTAACTGCATTTTCCTGTCTTTTGTTTCTAATATTTAACATAAATTAACGGTGTAAATAGGCGACTAGAATTTTAGCAGACATATTTTTAAGTTTTTAGGATACTTTTTAAAAAGAATTTACCGAATTTTATCAAAATTAAATTTATGAACAGAGTTACCGAGCAGGAATCTAACTATAATAATATCGATCAAATGTCGGTATTGGAGGTTTTGCAGGGCATTAATAATGAAGATAAAACTGTTGCTTACGCAGTTGAAAAATCTTTGCCTCAAATAGAAAAACTAACTTCGGCCGTTGCCGAAAGAATGAAAAAGGGAGGTCGTTTGTTTTACATTGGTGCAGGTACCAGTGGCCGCTTAGGCGTGGTTGATGCATCTGAATGTCCACCAACGTATGGCGTGCCTTTTGATTGGGTAGTGGGTATTATCGCAGGCGGAGATACTGCGATTAGAAAAGCTGTGGAATTTGCAGAAGATGATGCTATTCAAGCATGGAAAGACCTCGAAGAATTTAACATTAATGAAAAAGATTGTTTGGTTGGTTTAGCCGCTTCAGGAACCACACCATATGTAATTGGAGGTTTAAATACCGCCCGTAAACACGGTGTTTTAACTGGTTGCATTGTTTGTAACACTGGTGGACCAATTGCTGCGGAATCTGATTTTCCGGTTGAGGTAGTAGTAGGTCCTGAGTTTATTACCGGTTCTACACGTATGAAATCGGGAACGGCCCAGAAATTAGTTTTAAACATGCTGAGCACCACGGTAATGGTGCAATTAGGGCGTGTTGTTGGAAACAAAATGGTTGATATGCAGTTAACTAATAATAAACTGGTTGATCGTGGAACACAAATGGTAGCCGACGAATTAAACATTGGTTATGACGAAGCAGCCGATTTGCTTACTCAACACGGAAGTGTTCGTAAAGCTGTTGAGGCTGGACAGCATGGCGTTAAAAGCTAAAGGTAATACGTTTAAGTCTGGGTGCTGATAAAAACCTTCCCAATACTAAAGTTTGGATAAATACACATTTAACTTTTAACCTGCAACTTTAAACTTAAAATGCACGAAATCGAGCCTTATTACCAGTGGAGAGATGATTATGTTTCGGCAGAAGATGAGCGCTCACCTTTTTATAATACCGAATATTCAGAAATTTATTTCGATAAGCAGATCTACAATTTTTTGCTACATCCCCAATGGGATGAATTTGGATCGAATACGCTTTACATGAAAGTGTTATATGCAGATTACGATCGAAGTTATGCAATAATTGAGTTCATAGGGGAGTGGAACGATGCGATCAATAATGATATCATGTTGTTGAAACGTGATATTCTGGAGCTGATGATGGACGAGGGCATTAATAAATTTATTCTGATTGGAGAAAATGTACTGAATTTTCATGCTTCTGATGATAGCTACTATGAGGAATGGTTTCAGGAAGTTGAAGATGGCTGGATCGTGGGCGTTAACTTTCAGGAACATGTAATTGCTGAGTTCAGGGATAATAATATTGATTACTATATCAATTTTGGTGGCGCATTTGATAATTTACCCTGGCGAACCTTAAAACCCTTACAGTTCTTTAAGAAAGTTGAAGAACTGCTGACAAAAAGATTGAACTAAATTGTTATTTTTAAAATCATTTAAATACACAAATTAAAAAATGGAACAACAAAATTATAATTATCAAACCAATAGTGTTTTCGTACAGGAAAGTTCTGTGTCGAAGAAATTTTTTGCGAATGTCTTTTTGTGGATGTTTGTGGCCTTGAGTTTATCGACTGTTGCTGCTTATCTTTTCGGCACTAACACCGATTTAATGCAATACCTTCGCGTTGAAAACCCCCAAACTGGTAGAATGGGCACAACAATTTTTGGCTACATTGCGATGTTTGCTCCTCTTGGTTTGGTAATGCTTATGGGTTTTGGACTAAGCAGATTATCATATACTGCCCTGATTGGCGTTTTTATATTGTATTCTGTTTTAACTGGAATTAGTTTAAGCTTTATTCTTTTGGCTTACACAGCTGGTTCTGTAGTGAGTTGCTTTGCTGCCGCCGCTGGAATATTTGGTATAATGGCATTTATGGGCTACACAACTAATATTGACTTGAGCAAATTCGGCCCAATTCTAATGGTGGGTGTCCTTGGATTAGTTATTGCTAGTTTAATTAATATGTTTGTGCAAAGTGAGCAATTTAGCTTAGTGATGGCTTTTATTGGTATTGCAGTATTCACAGCTTTAACCGCTTATGATGTTCAAAAAATTAAGAGAATAGGAGAAGGAATAGAAGCCAGTGGAGAGCAAGTTCTTCAAATTGAATCTAAAAAAATGGCTATTGTAGCCGCTCTATCTTTGTATCTCGATTTCTTAAACATTTTCATTTTCTTACTACGCATCTTCGGAAGCAGAAAATAATCTGGTAAAAAATCTGATCCATCAGATTTACAAATTTTAATTCAATACAAAACAATATTCTTAAGGCCGTGCAGTTTTGGATGGCCTTTGTAATTTTATTTGGCTACTGGCTGATAATTTTTGGAATTGATGTTGCTTTGTTGCATTTTTGTATGCTTATTAAGAAAGACGGAGGGATTAGACCCAACGAAGTCTTAGCAACCTGTGCCAACAAGGTGCTACATTCTAATCTCAGCAGTGGCGAGAGCAGATAAGTTTTAGTGGTAATTTACACGCCAACTTTTAAGATAAGCCTTTTTAAGTATCAGGTATTAAGTATCAAATATCATGACATGGTTGTCTGATGTTTTTTGCCCATTACCTGCAGTTGGGTCGACGTTAAGAATCTTTATACTCGATACTAACTACTTGCTACTAGAAACAACAAATGGGTATAAGAGAAGAATTAGAAAAACGTATTTTAGTAATCGATGGTGCGATGGGTACCATGATTCAGCGTTATACTTTAACCGAAGAAGATTTTAGAGGGGAAAGATTTAAAAATCATCCTTGTGATGTAAAAGGCAATAATGACTTGCTTAACATTACACGGCCTGATATTATTAAAGCCATACATCTTGAATATTTAACGGCAGGTGCCGATATTATAGAAACCAACACCTTCAGTACACAAAGAATCTCTATGGCTGACTACCAGATGGAAGATCTTTCGTATGAAATGAGTTATGAAGGTGCCCGTGTGGCAAAAGAGGCTGCCAATGAATTTATGGCCGCTAATCCTGATCGTAAATGTTTCGTAGCAGGTGCAATTGGCCCAACCAACCGTACGCTCTCCATGTCTCCAAATGTAAACGATCCAGGTTTTAGGGCGGTTTATTTTGATGAATTGGAATCTGCCTATTATGAGCAAGTTCGCGGCTTGGTAGATGGTGGTTCGGATGTTCTTTTAATTGAAACTATTTTTGATACGCTAAATGCCAAAGTGGCCATTGTAGCGATAAAAAAATACGAAGAAGTTATTGGGCGTAAACTGGAAATCATGATTTCAGGAACCATTACCGATGCTTCTGGAAGAACTTTGTCCGGACAAACTGCTGAAGCTTTTTTAAACTCCGTGATGCATGCCAAACCTTTAAGTATTGGTTTTAACTGCGCTTTGGGAGCAAAAGAAATGCGTCCGCACATTGAAGAACTGGCGAATAAAGCTGGTTGTTACGTATCAGCCTATCCAAATGCGGGTTTGCCAAATGAGTTTGGTGCTTATGATGAGCAACCGCATGAAACAGCACATTTGGTAGATGATTTTATTCAATCCGGTTTTGTAAATATTGTTGGCGGTTGTTGTGGAACTACGCCAGATCACATTGGTTGTATTGCTAAAAACGCTAAAAAAGCATCTCCAAGAAAATTGCCTGTTATCGAACCTTTTATGCGTTTAAGTGGTTTAGAGCCAGTTACGATAAAACCAGATAGCATTTTTGTAAATGTTGGAGAAAGAACGAATATCACAGGTTCTCCAAAGTTTTCTAAATTAATATTGGGCGGCGATTACGAAGCCGCTTTGGCCGTTGCTTTGCAACAGGTAGAAGGCGGGGCGCAGGTTATCGATGTGAATATGGATGAAGGTATGCTTGATTCAGAAGCAGCCATGACCAAATTCTTAAACCTTATTGCTTCCGAACCGGATATTGCCAAGTTGCCGATCATGGTCGATTCATCGAAATGGTCGGTTATTGAAAATGGTTTAAAATGTTTACAGGGCAAGGGAATTGTAAATTCAATTTCGCTTAAAGAAGGAGAAGAAAAATTCCGCGAAAGCGCCCGTAAAATTATGCAATATGGCGCTGCAGTTGTGGTTATGGCTTTTGATGAACAAGGTCAGGCCGATAATTACGAGCGTAGAAAAGAAATTTGCAAAAGAAGTTACGATATTCTGGTACATGAAATCGGTTTTCCTCCTGAGGATATCATTTTCGATCCAAATATCTTAACAGTTGCAACAGGTTTAGAAGAACATAATAACTATGCTGTAGATTTTATCAATGCCACAAGGTGGATTAAAGAGAATCTGCCATACGCAAAAGTAAGTGGCGGTGTTTCCAATATTTCATTCTCCTTTAGAGGAAACAACGTTGTTCGGGAAGCAATGCACTCCGCATTTCTTTATCATGCCATCCAGGCTGGTTTAGATATGGGAATTGTAAACGCCGGAATGCTCGAAGTTTACCAGGAAATTCCACCTGAGCTTTTAGAAAGGGTAGAAGATGTGTTGCTCAACCGAAGGGATGACGCGACAGAGCGATTGGTAGAATATGCTGATACGGTTAAATCAAAAGGAAAAGAGGTTGTTAAAGATGAAGAGTGGAGAAAGGGATCTGTTGAGGACAGACTATCGCACTCGCTGGTAAAAGGTATTGTTGAATACCTTGATGATGATGTTGAAGAAGCACGACAAAAATATGCCCGCCCGATTCAGGTGATTGAAGGTCCGTTGATGGATGGAATGAATATCGTGGGTGATTTGTTTGGTGCAGGAAAAATGTTCCTGCCTCAGGTAGTAAAATCAGCAAGGGTGATGAAAAAGGCCGTGGCTTATCTACTTCCTTTCATTGAACAAGAAAAGTTGGATAACCCTGACCAGGACCAAAATTCTTCTGCGGGAAGAGTGCTGATGGCTACCGTAAAAGGAGATGTGCATGATATTGGAAAAAACATTGTTGGAGTGGTGTTGGCTTGTAACAACTTCGAAATTGTAGATATGGGCGTGATGGTTCCTGCACAGGAAATCATCAAAAAAGCCAAAGAAATCAATGCAGATATCATTGGTTTAAGTGGCTTAATTACACCTTCATTGGATGAAATGGTTCATTTTGCCAAAGAGATGGAGCGTGAAGGTTTTACCATTCCACTGATTATTGGTGGTGCAACAACCTCTCGTATTCATGCCGCGGTTAAGGTCGCTCCAAATTATTCAGGGCCTGCGATTCATGTTTTAGATGCCTCTCGAAGTGTTACCGTTTGCAGTACTTTAATGAACCCGGAAACCAAAGATGATTACGTTGCAGGAATTAGAGCTGAATATGATAAAGCCCGTGAAGCGCATTTAAATAAACGTTCTGACAAACGTTTCAAAACCATTGAAGAAGCTCGTAATCATAAATTTAAAATAGATTTTAAATCAGATCTTCCAGTTCCTGAATTTACGGGGACAAGGGTATTTGATAATTATCCTTTAAAAGAATTGGTTCCTTATATTGACTGGACCCCATTTTTCCATACCTGGGAACTTCGTGGCAGTTATCCTAAAATATTTGATGATAAAAATGTTGGCGATGAAGCTAGAAAGTTGTTCGATGATGCACAGGCTTTATTGAAACGAATTTTGGATGAAAAACTGCTTACTGCCAGGGCTGTAATTGGCTTCTGGCCAGCGAATGCAGTTGGCGATGATATTGAGTTAGAAGTCGGAAGTTTGAGTAGCGACTCAGTACTCGCGACTCAAGACTCCAAACTAGTTACTATTCACACCCTTCGTCAGCAGGCTGAGAAAGTAGATGGACAGCCATATTATGCCTTATCTGATTTTATTGCTCCAAAAGAGAGCGGCATTCAGGATTATTTTGGCGGCTTTGCGGTAACTGCAGGTATCGGAATAGATGAATTGGTGGCTGAATTTGAGGCTAATCATGACGATTATAATAGTATCATGGCCAAAGCATTGGCCGATCGTTTGGCCGAGGCATTTGCAGAACGGATGCATGAGCGTGTCCGCAAAGAATATTGGGGATATGCCAAAGATGAAAATTTAAGCAATCAGGAGTTGATCAAAGAAGAGTATGCAGGTATCCGTCCGGCTCCCGGTTATCCAGCTTGTCCGGAACATACGGAGAAGGGAACTTTGTTTCAACTGCTCGATGCTGAAAATCAAATCGGCTTACATTTAACAGAAAGTTATGCCATGTATCCAACAGCTGCGGTTAGCGGATTCTATTTTGCACATCCAGAATCGAGGTATTTTGGCTTAGGGAAAATTACCAAAGATCAGATTGAAGATTATGCGGTTCGTAAAGGTATGTCTGTTGAAGAAGTGGAAAGATGGCTGAGCCCGAATTTGGCTTATTAAAGTTGTAGGTTATAAGTTGAAAGTTATAGGTTTGGGAGTATAATTAGCGTAGGCCATTCATAACGCTTATATGGATAGAGATAAGAAAAATTATATTGATTTAGATGTTTGGAAAGGAGCAAGAGTACTCTCAAAGGAAGTATGCTTGGCATCTTCTCAATTTCCAAGTGAAGAAAAATTTGGTTTAACAAGCCAAATAAGAAGAGCTGTTGTATCAATCCCATCAAATATTGCTGAAGGATGTGCTAGAAATTATCCAAAAGACAGTATCCAATTTTTTCACACTGCGAGAGGATCTATTTATGAGGTTGAAACACCATTATACCTTGCTTTTGATTTAGATTTTATTTCTAAAACCTACTTAAGCGTACTATTAGAGAAACTTGAAACAACAAGGAATTGCTTAATGGATTTATAAAATATTATCAAAGGATGGTTAAATAGGCATTCAGACCTTTAACTTTTAACTCACAACATTTAACTCAAATGAAGATTACAGATCATATAAAAAACGCAAATGGTAAAGCATTATTCTCTTTTGAACTATTGCCACCGATTAAAGGGCAAAGTATTCAGTGGATTTACGATGCCATTGATCCGTTATTAGAATTTAATCCGCCATTTATCGATGTCACTTCGCTAAGAGAAGATTACATTTATAAAGAGCAGGAAAATGGTTTGCTGCAAAAAGTTTCTTACCGCAAGCGTCCGGGGACTATTGCCATTTGTGCAGCAATCATTCATAAATATAAAATCGATGCCGTTCCGCATTTAATTTGTGGTGGTTTCACCAAAGAAGAAACTGAAAATGCACTAATCGATTTACAGTTTTTGGGAATCGACAATGTTTTGGCGCTGCGTGGCGATGCCCGTGCTGCTGATACGGCTTTTATTCCAACTAAAGGCGGACATTGTTATGCTACTGATTTAATTGAGCACATTAAAAACCATAATGAGGGAAAGTTTCTTCATGAAGATATCGAAACATTTAAAAGTGATTTCTGTATCGGCGTGGCAGGTTATCCGGAGAAGCACTTTGAAGCACCTAATTTGAATGCCGATTTCAAATATTTGAAAAAAAAGGTGGACATGGGAGCTGAATTTATTGTAACACAGATGTTTTTCGATAATCAGAAGTATTTCGATTTTGTTAAAAAGTGCCGTGAAAACGACATTAACGTGCCTATTATTCCAGGATTAAAACCAATTAGTACACTTACACAACTAAATGTTTTGCCTAAAATATTTCATATTGATTTGCCAGATGAATTAACTGATGCATTAGCTCATGCAAAAAGTAACGCTGAAGCAAAGGAAATAGGAACCGAGGCCATGATTAAACAGTGTAAAGAATTAATAGATTTTGGTGCTCCAGTTTTGCATTTCTACACTATGGGCAGGCCAGAACAAACACGTCAAATTGCCAGAGCGATATTTTAATCTTAAAACATGAAAATTTTTAAACCTGTTTGTGTATAAAGCAAATGGATTTTTTCATTTTGTTACAGAACATTAACACTCAATATTTGTTATTTAAATCGTACAACTTATATTTGTAACAATGAAGTTTAATGGTTTTAAATATATCTTAATTCTTTGCCTGGCAATCGCTTTATTTTTAAAGCTGGGCAGCGTTTTATCGTATTTAAGTTATGCTTCAGTTGATATCGAAAACGTATCATCAAATGACGATGCTACAGAAAAAGAAGAAAAGAAAGTTGAAACAGAGTATTTTGCTCAGGATTTTCTGATGATTGATAATGCTGTTTCGGTATTCGAAATGCCTGCTAAAGTGGTTATTCCGAATCACTTTAATAAATTAAGCTATTTTCCTGAGGTTTTAACACCTCCTCCTTCCGTTTAGAAATTACTTTCTAAAATCATCCCTTATTATAGGGTAATCCATTTTTAATCTAAATATATAATCATATGAAACGAGCGATTTCATTCGGTTTTGCAGTATTTTTAATAGCTGCATCCTTAAAAATCAGTGCACAAGAAGTGGCACAAACAAACGTGAAACCTGTAAATAATTCTTTGGAGATGGTTTCTAAGTTGCAACCTGTAAGCTTTAATTATGATAAGGCATGGGCAGAAAAACTCAAACTGCCTTCCACCTCACAATATGGATTTGTAGGTGCTGATGCAAAAGCAGCAGTTCCATCTGTTGTAGCGGTACAGGCAAAACAATATCCGGCAGGTAAAAACGCTTATAATTCGGCAACGCTTACCAAAGTTGATTATGAAAGTTTAATCCCTTTGTTGGTAGGGAGTATTAAAGAACAGCAACAGCAGATTGAGGAGTTGAAAAGTGAACTGAGATCATTAAAATCTCAAGCTTCAAAATAATTAGGTTTAGTTTTATAGTTGAAAGGTTGGAGTTTAATCATTCCAGCCTTTTTTTTATTTTTAGCCAAACCTAAAAAAGATGAAAATTCAAAATAATTTTAGGCTGAAAGACATAAATCCAGTATGTTTATCACTCAATTTTAATTTATGTTCAATAAACATTTACTTCTATTGCTGACTTTATTAGTTGCTTTTTTTTGCACAAAAGCTCAGGTTTCAGTTCCACAAATTCCAACTCCAGAACGAGAGTTTAGGGCAGCATGGGTGGCTTCAGTTGCCAATATAAACTGGCCTAGCAAGCCTGGTTTATCTACGCAACAACAACAAGATGAAGCTATTGCTTTATTGGATCTATTGAAGAAAAATAATTTCAATGCGGTTATCTTTCAGGTTCGGCCACAGGCTGATGCCTTATATAAAAGCAATATAGAACCTTGGTCATATTTTCTGACAGGCGTTCAAGGTCAGGCGCCAAAACCATATTACGATCCATTGGAATTTTGGATAGATGCAGCACATGAACGTGGATTGGAATTGCATGTTTGGTTGAATCCGTATCGGGCTCACCATATTTCTGGTGGGCAACCTTCCGAGTCATCGATTGTTAAAAAATATCCAGAGCTGGTTTATAAACTGAAGCAAGGTTATTGGTGGCTTGATCCATCAAAAAAAGGCACTCAGGATTTATCTGCGAATGTGGTGAAAGATATTGTGAAACGATACGATATAGATGGCGTACACTTCGATGATTACTTTTATCCGTATGCGGAATATAATGGTGGAGCAGATTTTCCGGATTCAGCAAGCTACGCTCAATACCAGCAGGAGGGAGGCAAGCTGGCTGTTGGAGATTGGAGGAGAGCGCAGGTAAATATCTTCATTCAAAGGGTTTATAAAATTATAAAAGACGAAAAAAAACATGTCAAATTTGGTATTAGTCCATTTGGTATCTGGCGGCCAGGATTTCCAGAATCTATCAAAGGTTTTGATCAATATGACAAGTTATATGCTGATGCTAAGCTCTGGTTAAATGAAGGCTGGATAGATTACTTTATGCCTCAGTTATACTGGCAGGTAAATAATATTCCTCAAAGTTTCCCGGTGTTGTTGGGCTGGTGGCAATCAGAAAACACCAAACAGCGCCACCTTTGGCCCGGAATGAACAGTGGCATTGGCGGAGGAGACAAAAATAGCGATGAAATTATCAACCAGATTATGATTACAAGAGGCATTTTACCAAAATCACCTGGTGCTGCCCATTGGAGTATTGCCGCGTTGGTAACACATGAAAGTTTGCGTAGAGACTTATTGAAAGGCCCTTACAAAAACGAAGCATTGGTGCCTGCTTCTCCTTGGTTAGATGATGATAAGCCCTTGTCGCCGAAAGTGGAAACCGAAAGTAGAGAGGCTGACTTATACATCAAATGGAAGCCTGCTAATAAGAAAGATGACTTCAAATATATTGTTTACACCAATTATGGTGGCAAATGGAGTTACACGATTTTAAATTATAAAAGCAGGTTTCTACAAATTCCGAAGGTTTTGTTTGCTGATGCTGCTAAATTAATCAAACAGGACTTACAAAGTATAGCTGTTACAGCAATTGACAGGACTGGCAACGAAAGTGAAATTAAAATTGAGCAAGTTTTATAAAGGATTAAAAGCCAGATGCTAGTCAGGATTTGTCATCCCGACTAGCATCTGGCTTTGTTGGCCGAGATCTGCAACCTCGACTAATTTCCATAAATTTCAGAGCTAAGCTTTGTTCAATAGGTAATTTTTAAACCCTTCAAAATCGATACCCAATTGATCAGCATGTTGTGGCTTGCTTTCTAACGCGGTAACTTGCTCTGGAATTTCGATTTTGGCAGCAATATCCACCGGAAAAATATCTGGGAATTTGCAAGCATGAGCCGTTGATAAAAACACCGCGGCACTTTCATCTTCAGGGTTTTCTTGCCTGAATTTTTCAATGGCTAAATAAGCAATGGCGGTATGCGGACAAGCAACGTAATCAAATTTTTCATCGATTTCTTTGATGCCGGCTAGTGTTTCTTCGTCGTTGAAGCGATAAGATGTAACCACTTTTTTTAAGGATTCAACATCTTCATCAAACAAATCCATAATGCGAATCCAGTTACTGGGTGCGCCAACATCCATTGCATTTGAATAGGTTTGGGTTGATGGTTTGGTTTTATAAACACCAGTTTCCAGAAAACGAGGAACGGTATCATTAATGTTGGTGGCAGCAATAAATTGTTTCACTGGTAAGCCAAGTTTGTAAGCCAATAAACCTGCGCCAATGTTTCCAAAATTTCCACTTGGAACGGAAAAAATCACATCATTCAAACCCTGTCTTTTTAGTTGTGCATAGGTGTTGAAATAATAAAAAGTCTGCGGAATTAACCTTGAAATATTAATTGAGTTTGCAGAAGTTAAACGGAAGTTCGCGTTCAGTTCCTCATCTGCAAAAGCTTGTTTCACTAATGCCTGGCAATCATCAAATGTTCCCTTAACTTCAATCGCCCTAATGTTTTGTCCGTTTGTAGTTAATTGCAACTCTTGTATCGGACTTACTTTTCCCTCTGGATAAAGAATAGTTACTCTGGTGTCTGGTACGCCTAAGAAACCCAAAGCAACTGCACCACCGGTATCGCCAGATGTGGCCACCAATACGTCCAGTAGCTGCTCACCATCTTTAAGGAAATAAGACATGACACGACTCATAAAACGAGCACCAAAATCCTTAAAAGCTAAAGATGGTCCGTGGAACAGTTCAAGCACAAAAGTTTTATCATCAAGCTTTACGGCTGGCGCCTCAAAGTTAATCGCATCATCAATTAATGCCTTTAAATCGTTAGCTGGAATTTCATCCTTCAACAAAGTTAAGGCAACTTTATAGGCAATTTCTGGTAGAGAAAAGTTTTCAATGTTCTTAATAAAATCTGCATCAAGATGAGGAATTTCTACAGGCATATACAAGCCTTTATCCTGGGGCATACTGTTAAAAACGGCTTCTTTAAAAGAAACACGTAAATTTTTATTATTAGTTGAATATAGTTTCATTGCTGGTTCAAGGTTTAGAACTTAAGGTTTAGGGTTTCGGTGCTTTAAACCTTGCCCTTTACTTTAAGCTTTTACTCATTTAAATTACTCTTGGTCCTTCGGCGTTAACCGATGAAACGTAAGCTTTGCTGTTAATATTAATCTTGTGAAGATGTTGTTGTTGTGCTTTAGTTATTTTCTTGGCTGTTTCTTCATCTTTGGTTAAGGCAAAAACGGATGGCCCTGAACCTGAAATACCGAAGCCAATTGCACCATTTTCCATGGCAATGTTTCTCATTTCTTCAAAACCTGGAATGAGGATGGAGCGGGTTGGTTCTACCAAAACATCTTTCATACTCCGGCCGATTAAATCGAAATCATTCATAAATAGTCCGCTAACCAAGCCTGCAACATTTCCCCATTGGGTAACTGCATCTTTTAAAAATACTTTGCTGCGAATCATCTGGCGGGCATCTTTAGTTGGTACATCAACTTCAGGATAAACAATTGCCGCATACATTCCAGCTGGTGTTGGTAAAGAAATTACATCGAGTGGTTCGTAACTTCTAACCAAAACAAATCCACCTAAAATAGCGGGTGCAACATTATCTGCATGGCCATAACCACAGGCTAATTCTTCACCTTTCATAGCAAAAGGAACCAGCTCTTTTGGTGTTAATAAGTCGCCCATTAGTTTATTGATGGCAAATAAACCGGCAACGGTACTTGCAGAGCTTGAGCCTAATCCGCTACCGATTGGCATCTTTTTGTGTAGCTCGATTTCTACGCCTACATCCAAGCGGTTAATGTGTTGTAAATAGTGCTGAACGCTTGCGCTAACTGTATTTTTCGCTGCATCTAAAGGCAAGCGACCGTCATCGCCAGTGATTTTTTTAATAACTACTCCTGGTGTTTCCGTTAAACGCATCTCGACTTCATCGCCAGGTTCATTTACAGCGAAACCTAAGACATCGAAACCGCACACAACGTTGGCAACAGTTGCCGGAGCGAAAACTCTAACCCCCAAGCCCCTAAAGGGGGCTTTTGCCTTTCCATTGTTCATATCCAATGTTTCAACAGGGTTTGTATTATTATTTGACATGATTATTTATTTTTTTGTTAGGGTTGTAGCCCTGAGCTATGCAATTATTTACTCATTTTATTGGTGGCTTGCTATTTTCCATCTCGCCTGTAATTCCCCCTTTAGGGGGCTAGGGGGTTAGTGGTTCTGCCCAACATTTATAATGTCAGCGAAAACACCGGCGGCGGTAACTTCTGCACCTGCACCCGGACCTTTCACTACCAATGGACGAGACTTGTACCTGTCTGTTGTAAATGATATAATATTATCACTTCCTGAAAGCATATAAAACGGGTGGCTGTCATCAACCATTTGCAGACTGATTTCTACATTACCATCTTCGAGCTTTCCAATGTACCGGAGCACTTTTCCGCCATTCGCAGCTTGGTTTTTTAGGTCTTCAAAATAAGCGGCGTTTTTCTGCAGTTCAGTGTAAAAATCCTCTACGGAAGTGGCATTTAAACAAGCCTCGGGCAAAATATTATCAATTTTAACATCGGCAGCTTCCAAAGGATAACCAGCATCACGAGCCAGAATTAACATTTTACGCATGAAATCCTTTCCATTCAAATCATCACGTGGGTCTGGTTCGGTATAGCCCAATTCCTGCGCTTCTTTAACCGTTTCATAAAAACCGGCATCACCTTTAAAGTTGTTAAAGATGTAAGAAATCGTTCCGGATAAAATCGCTTCAATGCGGGCAACTTTATCACCACTCATCATCAATTCTCTCAAGGTACGGATGATTGGTAAACCTGCACCAACATTGGTTTCATAATAAAAATCTACACCAAATTTGCGGGCGGTATCTTTAAAAGATTTATACTGAGCAAAGTCGGCCGAGTTTCCTTTTTTGTTACAGGTAACAACGGAAATGCTGCTTTCGAAAATGCTTTGGTAATATTCAATTGGCGATTCTGCTGCAGTATTATCAACGAAAACACAGTTTGGCAAATTCATCGATTTCATTCGCTCTACAAAAAGTGACAAATCAGCTGTTTCGCCGTTGCTATCTAAATTGTTCTCCCAATCTTCAAGCGATAATCCTTCTGCTTTGAAAATCATTTTACGGGTATTGCTAATTCCCGCAACTTTAACCTGTAAATCATTATTTGCCGCAAGAAATGGCATTTGCTCTTTCAATTGGTTGAATAACGTTTTGCCGATATTTCCGGTTCCCAAACAGAAAATATTCAGGGTACGTTTCAAATCAGTAAAGAAGGCATCGTGAACAGCATTAACGGCTTTTGATAAATCATCTTTACTGATAATCACCGAGATGTTATATTCGGAAGAACCTTGTGCAATAGCCCGAACGTTGATACCGTTTCTGCCTAAAGCACTGAATAATCGTCCGCTCATACCTGGTGTGCGTTTCATATTTTCGCCAACTATGGCTAAAACAGCAAGATTATTTTCAACCTCTGGTAAGGCCAGTTTGTTGGCATCCAGTTCCAACTCGAATTCTTTTTTAATTAAAGCAATTGCCTGCCCGGCATCAGTTGGTTTAACTGCAAAAGTAATACTATGCTCTGATGAAGATTGTGTAATCAGCACTACATTGATTTGCTCGCGAGAGAGTAAAGAGAATAATCTCCCACTAAAACCAGCTTTGCCAACCATACCACTACCAGTTAAATTAATGATGCTGATATGGTCGATGGAAGAAATACCTTTTATGGGTAAGCTAGATGTTTTTACGTCGCTTTTAATATAGGTTCCTGCAAAATCAGGCTGAAAAGTATTCTTAATAACAAGCGGAATTTTCTTCATGAAAGCCGGAATCATCGTCGGCGGATAAATTACTTTCGCTCCGAAATAACTCAACTCCATTGCCTCGGTATAACTCAATTCGGGTAGAGAAAATGCTTTTTTTACAATTCGAGGGTCGGCCGTCATCATACCGTTTACATCGGTCCAGATTTCGATTTCTTCTGCATTTAAAGCCGCACCCCAAACTGCAGCCGTGTAATCAGAACCACCACGCCCGAGGGTTGTTACTCTGCCGGCTGCATTGCTGGCAATAAAACCAGTTACGAAAAGTACCTTTTCTTTATGAGCCTGGTAAAAATCATTAATCAACATTTCAGTCAATTCGGTATCAACCTTTGCCTGCCCGAAATTGCTGTCGGTCTTTATAAATTCTGAACCATTAACATATAAAGCTTCTGGCAATTGTTGCGAGGCAATGTGTGCAATCATGAAAGATGAGCAGCGTTCGCCATAACTTAAAATCTGATCTTTCGTTTGCAGACTCAGCTCTTTAAGGTTGGTTACTGCCTGCAACAAATCTTCTAACTCATTAAAAAATATTTTTAAGCGGGTAAAAACCGGGTTTTGCGCTGCTGCTGGTAAAAGCGAACGGATTACTGCAAAATGTTTCGCCTCAATCTCTTTTAGGCCGGCATCGTAACTTTCACCGCGTTCGGCTTTTTCTGCCATGTCGGTTAGCAAGTTGGTCACCCCACTCATTGCCGATAATACAACTACCGGATTGCTTTGTAATTTTTCTTTTGCTACTATGTTTAGCAGCGTTTTAATGTTCTCGGCCGAACCTACGGATGTGCCGCCGAATTTTAATACTTTCATCAGTTTTTAGTTTTAATGAATCTTACACTTTTGCTTGTTAATTATTTTGTGAAGTTTCAATGGTTTTGGTTTAAAAAAAAAGCGCCCCGATTTGTGTCGGGACGCTTTCTGTGTTTATCTTTTTTCAATTTACAACAAATTAGCCTCCCTGATTTTCTCCGGTGGTAATAATAATCGTTGTAATAATTGATGTGTTAAAATTCATGTTCTTGGTGTACTTTGTACACCGTAAAGTAGAAGATTATTTTTTTAAAATGCAAATGTTTTTGAAAATTATTTGAAAATATTTTAATAAAACGATTAACCAGATGAAATGATAGCATGTTTTGAACCGAAAACTAATATGGGTTTTCATAAGTTGGACCGAACTTCCATCCTTTTTTCAAGGAGATGTGCCCGCAGGCGGAGCGGTTAATTCAATGGAGATAATTTTAGAAAAGCTGAATCAGTAATTCTTCGGCTGGAGCAGTCCTGCCATTTGCAACAATCTTTTTTTAACTTCCATCATGCTGAGGCAGGGGGAAACCATTTCATCGGCTACAATGCTTCGTGCCTAAGCATAACAGTTTATTAAGGACTGCTGATAAAAAAAAGTATTTCCGCGTCTGTCAGGTTTAGTTAAATCTGGTTTGTGGAACTATTTGAGTTTTATCGTTCCAATGGGTTAGAAATTTAGATTTTCCTGAGTAAGACAGAAAGGTTAAGTCGGTAGTTATGGAATAGCCAGCAATTGAGAATCATTAATAAAAAAAAATTACATGAAATTCATTTTCTTTCTCTTATTCCTTTTGATTTTTAGTATCCATACTTACCCTCAATCCGCACCAGTAATAAGAATGAGGTGTTATGCAACAATCTCAGAAAATCAAGCACTTTGGATCGTTGTATTAAAAAAGAAGAGCTATATTTTAAATCATTCACCAGAAAGATTGATTAGACCTGAAACAGTCGAAGAAATAAAAATTTTAAAAAATGCGGAAGCAACGGCGCTATATGGAGTCCGGGCGGTTAATGGCGTTGTGGTTGTAACCATTAAGAAATCTAAATCCAGAGAAGAATATAAACGGTTAAAAACTTATTTCGAAAAAGCTTAGGCTTAACTTCTTACTCCAATATAAATCTCCACTTCAGATGCTGCTCCTAGTTGAGATTTCGCTCCATAAACTTCAAAATCTGCATTATAAGTTCTGTATAAAGCAATGTCGTTTGCCCAGATTTCCTGCCATGTTTCTACAACTGCTTGAGGCATTTCACCTTTCGCCGTATATTTTATAAGTCTATCATTTTTAATTTCTCTACCAACCAAGCCATCAGGAATATCCGCTAAAGTAGTTACCCGATGGCCGATAATGGTGCTGTACTTTCCTGTGTAATTACTTTCGTAATCAGTGTAGATAGCATAAACATCGGCACTTTCTTTATTTGGAATTTTATTTGAGATTTCTTCAGTGTAGAATCGTTGCCAAAGCTTACCTAGATCTGTTGATGCCTGATTATTCTGGTTTGTTGTTTCAGTAGAGATGCCAATAATTTTGAAGTTTTCCATGGGATAGGTTTTTAGCGAAGATAACGTTTTCAATGATGTTGTCAGTCTGAGCTTGTCGAAGAACTTTTTATATTATTACCCTTCGACAGATCACGATGATCAAATGGCTGAGACTTGTTACAAAATCTTTTGTTTCTAAACCTGATTGTAGCGAACACGGAGCGCAGCGGAGTAAAGCGAAAAGCAGGACTAATGTTAAAATGAAACATAGGTTTTGCTTTCCAAATCATTCTAAATCATCTTCTACTTTTACCGCCTACATCTTCCATCCTTTTCATACCTTTGTTTTCAAATATGCAGGGCTTAATTATTAAATCTACCGGGAGTTGGTATAGCGTTTTGGCCGATAATGGCAAACGTTACGACTGCCGGATTGTTGGCAAATTCAGAATTAAAGGAATTAAAACGACCAACCCGATTGCAGTTGGCGACCGTGTTAAATTTGATCTGGAAAAAGACAGTAACCAGGGTTTGATAAACGAGCTGTTGCCCCGCAAAAATTACATTATACGCAAATCAATTAACCTGAGTAAGCAGGCGCAGATTCTTGCTGCCAACCTGGATATGGCGATTTTGCTGGTCACACTGGCTTCGCCAAGAACTTCATTAGGTTTTATAGATCGTTTTTTAGTTACGGCCGAAGCTTACGATGTGCCGGCAGTTTTGGTATTCAATAAGCTGGATTTGTTTAGTAAGGAAGGTTTGGAAATCCTGCAGGATTTTAAAGAAATTTATGAGAAAATCGGTTATCCGTGTTATGAAGTTTCGGCTTTAAAAGGCATTAATATTCCCGTGATTCAAGAGTTAATAACGGATAAAATTACTTTAATTTCAGGGCATTCAGGTGTTGGGAAATCGAGCTTAATTAATGCTTTGTTGCCTGATCGTGATTTGCGTACCGGCGAAGTTTCTGACTGGAGCGACAAAGGGCAGCACACCACCACTTTTGCAGAAATGTTTGAATTGCCGCAAGGCGGTTTCATTGTGGATACACCTGGAATCAGGGAATTGGGAGTAATCGACATCGAAAAAGAAGAATTAGGACATTTTTTCAGGGAAATTTTCGAAACTTCTCACCACTGCCGTTTTAATAATTGCCGACATGTAAACGAGCCTGGCTGTGCCGTAATTGAGGCAGTGAATGAAGGAGATATTGCCGTTTCTCGTTATGAAAGCTATCTGAGTATTTATCACAATAACGATACGCGGCATTAAGCTTAAAGCACAATTAAATCATTATAACATTTAAATCTTTGTGTACTTTGTGCCTTTGCGGTTAAAAATAAATTATGAAATTTAAACTAGGAGATTTTGTTCGTTTTGTTGATGAAAAACGTGAAGGATATGTAACCAAGATTATCGATAGCCAAACTTTGGGCGTTACCGATGAAGATGGTTTCGAGATTCCTGTTGCAATTAGCAATTTAACTTCAGTTTATGGACATGGTGTATCTGCCAAAGAAGTTGATGCGCCCAAACCAATTGAGGTTAACGTTCCTTCCATCAGTAAAATTGAAAATGGAATTTATGTTGCCGTTGCTACTGATCAGAAAGCGGGTAATGTTGTTCATTTCCATCTTCAAAATCAATCGCCCAATGTGCTTTTGATTAGTTTAACAGCAGAGAAGAAGGAAAAATATTCAGGTTTATTTCACGGTATAGTTGAATCTTACCAATCGAGTTTAATCTATTCTGCATCATTGGCTGATTTAGATATCTGGCCAGAATTTACCTTTCAGATTTTAGTTTTTAGCAAAGCTGATGTAAAACCAGTTGATCCTTTAGTGATTCGGAAAAAATTCAGGGCAAAAGATTTTTCTACAGAGCAGAAGGAGTTGCCACAATCGAAAAACAAAGGTTGGTTAATTCGTTTGGATGATCTTGTGCCGATTACCATTGATGCACAAACACTGAAAGAAAGCTTCTTTAAGTCATCTGCCGAGAAACGAACTGTTGAAGCACCATCAAAGGAAATTGATCTTCACATTGAAAAATTGAGAGATGATCATCATTTTTTAGAAGCTGATGAGATTTTACAAATACAACTGAATCATTTTCAAAAAGCGTTAGATGCTGCAGTGGTGCACCATTTTGATAAAATGGTTTTTATTCATGGTTCTGGAAATGGAACACTTAGAGATAAAATCCATAAGTTAATTAGCAAAAATCCGCATATTAAAACCTATATGGATGCACGTAAGGAAAAGTTTGGTTACGGGGCAACCGAAGTAGTTTTTAAATGATGGTGTAATGTTTTTAGCTGTTTAATCGGTTAACTGCTAGCTGTTAATCAAAAACTTCATTACCATAATCAGGATTGGCGCCCGGTTGAGACGCGACAAAAGCACCAACTTTGCAGGCCCTATCTAAAATAGTATCTATAGGAAAACCTTGTAAATAACTGGAGATAAAAGTAGCCAAAAAAGAATCTCCTGCGCCTACGGTGTCTGCCACTTTAACCTGATAACCTTTGTGATGGTGTAATTTGCCATTTTCCAATACATAGGCACCTTTTTCGCCAACAGTAAGGCAAATAATTTTTATTGTAAACAACTGGCTCAATTGCTTAAGCAGCTGTTCATCGGTATTTCCGGTTAGCGAAAGTTCGTCTTTTAAATATACCAGCTCATGTTCGTTCACTTTCAAAATATCAGCTTCGCTAAGCAATGCTTTTAAGGTATCGATATTATAAAATGGCGGACGAAGGTTGATGTCGAATATTTTAAGCTTTGCCTGCTTTAATAACGCTAGAATGGTGTTTTTACTTTTTTCATTTCTGCATGTTAAGCTGCAATATACAAAGGCATCAGCATGGGTTACAGCTAATACAGCTTCTTCCGATAATTCAATAGCATCCCAAGCCACAGGCTCTACAATGGTATATGTCGCTTGGTGTTGGTCATCTAATTTTACCTCAACGGTACTTGTTGGCAAGTTGTTGCCTTTTTGAATTAAATCGATCGGATAATTTTTTGAACTAAGGAAATCCAGGAGTTCCTTTCCATTGTCATCATCTCCAATTGAGCTGATAAATTGGCTGTTGATATTTTGTTTATGAAGATTTAAAGCCACATTCATTGATGATCCGCCTGCTTTTTTACCTTCAGGAAAAACATCCCATAATATTTCACCAATGGCCACAACTGATTTTTTCATAGTAGATTTTAAGTTTCGCAAGGTAGCAATTTTGAGAAAAAAACATTAAAAAGATCAAGATCTCACCTGATTTTCACTTTTTAATGTTTTTCTCCGGCGTAACTTTTTGTAAGCTAATAGCATTAACCAGCTTAATAGCGATGCAAGCGCTAGATCACATATAAAGTTTAGCGTATCAAATTCGATACTGGTACCGCCTTCCATGGTTATCTCATTATAGCCAGTTACTTTAGTGTAAAAGTTAAGCGGAAAACCATATTGATCGGCACCATCGGCATCATAATCTAAGCTCGTGGTAGCTAGTGTAATTATGCCAAATAATAAAACTCCACTCAATAAGATTTTAATACCATTTTTCATTTTTTTAGTCGAAATCGTAATAGATTCTGTATTTGTTGCAACAAATACATTGAAAGAGATAGCCTTGACAAGAGCCATTGTCCCTTAAATAATTTGGTAAATCTGTTAGTTTGAGTCCTCCGGCTTTTGCTAAATCACTTTCTATATCTGCGAACTGATCGAGCAAAGGTTCAATTTCCTGCCAGCCGACATAACCTTTAAAAGCACAGTAATCATTGCAATGCGCTAACCAATACTCTTGCTGCCATCCATTGTAACCCGGAGTGCGTTCCACTAATTCCTTCAATTTTTCTGGGTCATTTATATCATCAACACTGATATCATCCTGAAAACTACCTTCAAATTTCTTGGCTGCTTTACCATCGGCTATGCACCATGGACAAAGCGCTTCAATCTCATCGACAGCGAAAAATGGATTAGTATAGTAAATATCAGTGGGCTTTTTACAGCAATCGCAAGTCACTACTGTACCTGTTTCAAAAGCACCGGTAACTGTTGGTTCCGGGTGATATTTAAAATAAGGAAGCGCTCTTTGAAGCGAATCACTTATGGTTGTTTTTACCTTTGCCTTTGGTTTCGGAACATCTTTATGTTCCATTAATTCTAGTAACTGGGTTTTATCTTTCTGTTTATTTTCCAAAGCAATTACTTTTTCTAATGCTGTGATTGCTTCCGCATAATCCATGGTATAGGTTTTAACGTTGCAAAGCATTCGCCAGAAATTGGTATCGGTAGGATAATCTTTTAAGATGGCATTTAACTGTGCTTCGGCTTTTTCAAATAAAGGCAAAGACATTTGCGAAGGCAACACATGCTCAAACCAGAATTTGTTGCTTTTAGAAATTGCACTCGAAATTAAAATGTTAATCTCCTTCAATTTTTCAATCCTGTCATCCATGATTACTCTAGTAAATTTTCTCTGCTATTATCTAAAATTTCCTGTGCATCTTTCTCAATCAAACGATCTAAAAGTGCATTGTAATTGTTGGCAATTTTGAATTCGAGTTCATTTTTGTAAAGTGGAAATAAACTGTAAATATTAATTAAATTCTCGCCAGCTTTAATTTCCGTAAATTCTTCATCAAACGTTACTGAAGGCAATACCACCAACCCCACAAAATCGGTTTCTTTGCTATAAGTTTCCATATCAGCAGTACTTTGTAAGGTGTGCCCAATGCTTAACCAGGTATCATAATGATGTGGAAAGCGAGCAGTATCTTTAATCATTTCTAATATCCAATCGTTTTCATTCTTACTTGGAAAGGTTTTTCCAAATTCGATTGACTTAGGTAGTAAGATCATCAGCTCTGCAAATTTATACAGTTCAGGCTCTTCAACTGATTCCGGAACAGTCATTTCCAGCAAGCTCATGCCTGAAGTTAGTAAAATATTAAAAGCGTGTTTTTTAGAGTTGATGAAATAAACATCTAAATGAATATCAGGTGAAACCATTTCATGAAATACTGTGATTTCGTTTGATTCATAAAACTGATCTAAATGATCGGCAATGGCTTCTGGATGATGGTCAAAATAGGTTCGGTTGCGAAACTTCTCGTAGAATTCATTCATATTTCTAAATTAAAAAGAAAACTAAATTATTGTTGCGTTTAAATTCACTGCAAATCTTAATCCATTTAATCAACTGAAGAGAATCTTATTTTTCAAAAGTTTTATTCATTTAGTTGCGGATGTATTTCTACATTTGAGTATAGAAGTAATTCATTTTTCTCATTTAATAAGCGCAACATGACTAAATCAATTTTCACTTTAATTTTCTGCTGTATTGTTTCATTTGCTTCAGCACAAACGGCAAGTGATAAAAAAGCAATCTTAAATGTGCTTGAAACACAAAGACAAGCCTGGAACAAAGGTGATGTAGAAACGTTCATGGAAGGATATGTTAAAAGCGATAGTTTACTTTTTGTGGGTAAAAGCGGACCAACCTATGGATGGCAACAAACACTTGATAATTATAAGAAAACTTATCAGGGAAAAGCAGGAATGGGCATTTTAACTTTTGGAATAAAAAAGGTGGAGTTTTTGAATAAGGATGTGGCTTTCGTTTTGGGTAGCTGGCATTTGAAACGCGATAAAGATGAACCGCAGGGTTATTATACTTTACTGTTCAGGAAGATTAATGGAATCTGGAAGATAATTGTTGACCACAGTTCCTAGTAGATGAAAAGATATCTTTTTAGCATTTGCACTTTAATCATTGTGATTTCGGCTTGTAATCCGTCAGCTGAAAAGCAACATAACTTAGTTTATAGTAAGGATGGATTGAGTTTTAGCTTACCAAAATATTGGAAAGTTAAAAAGGATCGCACCATTGATGGTGTTGCGAATAGCCGTTTTATTTCAATAAGTGACGAAGAACCTTTTTCAAAAGATGCTTATCTAATTATCACCTCGATGGATTCTGTAAATCTAGATAAGACTTTAAAAAATTTGATTACACAATCCAGAGCGAGTTATGGAAAACGCAATGTGGAGTTCGGGATGTTAAATGAGCCAAAGACAGTTAAGATAGGAAAATATGAGGTTTTAAAGGCTGATTTTGAAACAAGGATTATTGCCAACCGCAATAAAGGAAGTTTAGCTGTGATGCATCACAAAGGAAAAACCTATTCTTTCATTAGCAGTGTTGATATTAAGGATAAAAAGAAAAACTTTAGCGTAGCCGATTCGGTAATTAAATCTTTGCGTGTGAAATAAACTTCCTGTTAAAGTAATACAGTGAATAGATGGTCAGCAAGCAGCCAATTATCGACAATAAGATTACGCTGTTGGAGAAAAAATTTACCCAGTTTAATTGTACCTTAAATATCTCTTTACTCAGCAAGACACCTATACTCCCCACATAACCGAATGAATCAGCAATATAAATGAGGAAACCCACATTGCCAGCTTGTTTGAAAGTAGCTATTAGCCGATCGAAAAACACCGCATTAAAGGGGATGTAAACCATATAAAGTCCTAAGCCGACCAAGGTCATCCACCAAACAGGAGGAATGAGGCTTGCCTTAAACATTAGTGTACATGCACCGGCTAATAGAAATCCCGACAGGATAAAATAATGTGCCGTTTTTAAGGCAGTAAAGTTATTTTTGATGAGAACCATACTGCCAATGAGCACGAGCACGATTAATGTAATTGGCGTTTCTGTTTTCGCGAATATGGCAGGTTGGTTTAAAAAACCCATTTCCTTCCACATTTCTGCGCCAAAGTTGTCTCGGATATCTCTGAAAATAGTTGCAAAGCAATAAATGATCACACAGGCGATCAGTCCTCCAAAAAATTCTTTAACAAATAATTTCCGATCTAGATCGATCATTGGTGTTCGCTCTGATCGATATTGAATATCTTCAGTGTCTGGTGGTGGAATTTTTTCCATCAAAAAGATAAACAGCAATAGGGGCAATGCAAAAACTAAACCGGTACTAAAAGGAATCCAGAATTCTGAAAGATGAAAAGTGATGGCCAACCATGAGCCAACAGATTTTACAAATCCTGAAGCGAAAATAAAACTTACGGCCAATGTTGCCCCAATGAAATCGGTGCTTCGCCTGCCTTCAACATAAGAGAAAACCACTCCCCAAAGCATGCCAAGTGGAAAACCATTAATGAAAAGAAAAACAATATTGTACGGCAAAGGCACAATGGCAAAAAACAGCCAGCTTAACCAGGAAATTGCAGTTAGAACGATAATTATTTTTCCTCGACCGTTGCGTTTTAATTCGGAAATATATTTTATACCGTAAAATTTTGCCAATAGATAACCCAGCATCTGGCAAATGACCAGCACAGTTTTATAGCTATAACCTCCAATAGTGAGCCCATCGAATGTGGCAACCGTGAATGATTTTCTAAAACCAAAAATCATTGTATATGCTAAGAAAACCACTATTGAAGCATATAATCCTGTTTTGAGGTGGTTATTGAACTTAAAGCTTTTAGGCATCAGTATTTCCAAATGTTTGGTTTTGGAAATATAGATAAAAGTTAAGATATGTTTTTAAGTTCCTACGAACTTAACATTGCTGAAGGTAAACTGCGTTGAAATATCCGATTTGGTAGTGTTGTAAAATGGAGAAAACATTTTACCAGAAATGGTGCCCTGCTTCGTATCAATTTGCAGCAATCTTAAATAACCACCTCCGCTATCTTCGCATTGATAATTTTGTAGTATGGAGTAAATGGTATTTCCATTTGTTCCAAGATCTGACCGTTGCGCAGCATAACATACATGACCGCTTAAAACCATCAACAGGTTTTTATGATTTTTTAAATACTTGTTAAAAATATCTGAGCATTTCATGTTTCCATAGCCAGCATTAGTTGTATTTATTTCGCCGGTAGGGGTTAAATGATAATGGGTCAGTACGATTGTATTAAAATCCGGGTATACTGATATAATACTGTCGGCCCATTTTACAGCACTTTCTCTGGCACAAAATTCAAGGTTAATCACCATCCATTTTTTATTGGCGGCTGTAAATTGATGAAAGGCATTATCACTTTTATTTGCTTCGAAAACGCCTTTTTGAAGTTTGAATCGACTTGTTGGGAAAAAGGAATTGAATTTTGTGGTATTCCTTAGGTTAGCATTTACATTTCCGGGTGCCGCACTTCCGCTATTAGGTAAAACAGCTCCGGTATCATGATTTCCGATGGCGATAACATATGGTACATTGCGATCGTCCAAACGTTTCATAATATTACTGGCCGTTTGGTATTGCGGAATCGTATCGAAGTTTACCAAATCTCCAACATGGAGCGCCAACGGGATATTTAATGAATCCTTTACTCTTGCTATCCAATCGCATTGCGTGGTAAACATCGCATTGTTTCGGGTAACGGCTTCCTGTGTGTCAGGAAAAATTGGAATAACAAAGGTTGTACTGATCGTTTCAGGCGTAGCTATAGCCGGTTCAGTATGCTTTGAGCAGCTGAATAAGAAGAGTAAAACAAAAATATTAATTAAGTTTCTCATCTCGTTTATCCAGATAACGATTATGAATTTGTTTTAGTATTACCAGGCTATCGTAAAGATTATTCTCCGAGCTTAAAATCTTTATAATAGAAATCTTTGTCAGCATCAGTAAGCTGTCGGATTACCCTGCAAGGATTTCCTGCCGCGAACACATTATCAGGAATATCTCTGGTAACAATACTTCCTGAGCCAATAACCACATTTGACCCAATTTTAACGCCAGGATTAACCACTACATTTCCGCCAATCCAAACACTGTTGCCAATGGTAATTTCTTGGGCCCATTCCCATTCCTGATCGCGTAGATGTGCATGAATAGGGTGACCTGCGGTATAAATGGCTACATTTGGAGCAATGAAAACGCTGTTTCCGATACTCACCTTTGCGCAATCTAAAATAACCAGGTTAAAGTTTGCATAAAAGTTGTCGCCTATTTCGATGTTGTAACCATAATCACAACGGAAAGGCGGCTCGATGTAAAACATCTTTTCGGTTTTGCCGAAAAGTCTTTTTATCAACTCTTTTCGTTGCTTGATAAATTTGGGCGCAAGGTTGTTAAACTCAAAAACAATTTCGCGGGCTTTTAATCTTTCTTTTGATAATTCGGCATCTCCAGCTTGATACGCTTTGCCGGCTAGCATTTTTTCTTTTTCGGTTAGTAAATTAATTTCCATAAAGTGATTTTGTTCTTAGCTGATCCGGAAAAGTTATAAAATAAAATCTTTTTACTGTGAAGAATTACCAGAATAATTTATCAACGATGTTAACATGGCGAGGTGCGAAGCATTTCATATATGTACAAGCACCAACAAACACCAATCAGCAAATTAAAATTGCGTTTTGTTTCAAAAAAAACGGGGCTATCGATACATCGATTCCCCGTTGAAATTGCTTTCCCCAAAATCCTTAAAACGGATTTTGTTATCATTTATTTTAAGGCTTGCCTTTCGCTAACGCTTTTTCGGCAATTTTAATTGCTTTTTTCTCTCTCCAGTGGGCATACTTTTCTTTGAAAGTCATTTTAATTAAACTATCCACAGCACCGTGAGTAAACAAACTCCATACGCTTGCAACTTTACGCGAGATCGATTGATCCCAAGCTCGCAAGCTTAATGAGAATGAACCATCTAAATATTTCATCCAATGCCACATTCCTGTCGGCATAAATAAAGTATCTCCATGTTCTAAGAAAACTTCGTAACCTTCTACACCTTTTAAGGCAGGGAATTTTTCGAAATCCGGATTTGCAACATCGTAATCCTCCAAGGCATAGGTCGCATTTGGAAGGCAATATAACCGGTCTTTCCACTTGTTGTCAAAAAGAACAATATGCTTTCTTCCACCAAAATGAGTGTGAAAAATATGAGGTAAATCGATGTCGTAGTGCAAAAAGGTAACCGAGTTCGAACCACCAAAAAACATCGCTGGCATACTTTCGATAAAACCACCCATTAAATCTTTGGGAATTTTAACATCGTTAATTAAACTCGGAACTTTTTTGAATAAATTGAAAAAGAAGATCCTCAATTCAGTAGGCTCACGTTTAATTAAATCTAGGTAATCGCCGAATTTCATGTGTGCCGTAGCAGCATTAATTGGCTTTGAAGGATCTGCTTTAGAGTTGTCATACAAAGGAACTTCTAAATCGCCACCAATTTCTTTCAGATATTCAGTAGTCCATTTTTCTCTCGCTGGCCAATCTTTTGTTAAGCCCCGAATCACTAATGGTTTTTTTGTTTTCAGGTAGTTTTTCTTGAAATCCTCAGGAGTGATATTCTCGACGATGTCTACTGGTTTTAAGATGAAACTCATGCGTTTTATTTTGGTTTTTGTTGCCGAACAACAAATGTGTAAATTTTATTTTACAAATAATATATCTCGAAAGAAATGTGACGAAAATTACTTAATTCTAAAGTATCGTTCCCTTAACATTTCCGTAATGTTAAGCAGGGATCTTTCTTCCTACGATTTCTGCATAAGCAGCATCCCACAAATCAATACGTTTTTGCAGCGCTTGCCTGGTCGTTTCTTCAGCTTCAGCCCAATAACTTTCATCTTTTTCGCATAGCTTTTCGGTCATGGCCAAAGCCAAATGACTGTGATGGTCGCCATCTACCTCGATATGGCGTTCCAGGTAGTATTTAAATATCGAAACACGGTCGGGTTGTGTGCTGTTTAAATCGTTCACCATGCTAAAAAACATGTTCGGAATTAAATCTTCTCTACCAAAAGTAAAACTTGCCGCCTGTAGATGTGTTTTGCCACTGTTAATCGTGTCGAAGGTAGCTTTTACAAAATCTCGGGCAGCTTGAGGTACTTGTGCTAGTTCAAAAGCCATGTCAAAATCTCTGCCTTTTTGCAAGGAGCTTAAAAAGTTTTTAACTGGTAAAACATTTGCACCACATTGTGCCATGGCATCCAGGTAGAGCTCGAAATGACTTTTAATTTTACCATCTGCATCTACATCACTTTCTTCGCCGGCCACGATTTCATTAATGAGCTGCCTGGTAACCGCATCGCCAACCGGAAACCAAGGCAATGTGGTGCAGGTTAAGTTTATTTGTAATGCCTTAAGTAGCGACATGAAATCCCATACGGCATAAATATGGTGTTCCATAAAAACCTGAAGATCTTCCAATTCACTGATCGCTGAATAAACTTTATGATTTATAATTTGCTGCCTAAGCGGCTCAATGTTCTCTTGAATTTTTAAAATGTTGGGATGCATATTCTAATTGTGGATTGAAGATTAATGAGTGAATGTTTTAAAGGGCTGATCTTCGCTCTAGAAATCATTCAATCTTTTGTTATTTTGGTAAATTATGTAGCAGTGATTTCTTTGCTCGTTTGATGGCTAAATTCTCTTTCCAACTCATGTATTTCTCTCGGTAATTTGCTTTCATAAAGTCGTCAAATTTGCGCTGTAGTGTTAAATTGTATAAGCTTTTTGCTTTCACCTTCCAGCTTTTATCCCAGGCCCGTAAACTAATAGAGAATGAACCATCGAGGTATTTCATCCAATGCCAATAACCTGTAGGCATAAAAAGTGTATCGCCATGTTCAAGAAACGCTTCCGCACCTTTAACACCTTTCAATGCCGGGAATTTTTCAAAATCCGGGTTTTCGACATCATAATCTTCTAAGGCATAGGTGGTATAGGGAATCTGATAAAGACGTTCTTTCCACTTGTAATCAAATAAAATTACATGTTTCCGACCATTAAAATGTGTATGGAAAATGTGCGCTAAATCAATATCATAGTGGAGAAAGGTTACCGATCCTTTTCCTCCAAAAAACATATTAGGATATCGGTCTAAAAAACCACCCATAAGCTTTTTAGGAGCGATATAATCATCGAGTAGGTTAGGCGCAAATTTTATGGGATCAAAAAGAAAAATCCGTAAATCTGTCGGTGTTTCTTTAATTAAATCAATATACTCAGTGAATGTCATTTCCGCTGCTGCGGCATTTATAGGTTTGGATGGATCGGCTTTTGAGCTGTCGTACAATGGAATAATTTTATCTCCAACTATTTTCTTCATGTAATCCATTGACCATTTTTCGTACGCAGGCCATTCTTTTGCCATGTTTTTTATAACCAGCGGTTTGCGTGGATTAAGATAATTCTTTTCGAAATCTACTTTAGAAATATCATCCACTACATTAATTGGAGATAAATCGAACTTCATGTTAATAAACTGTTAATGCATCAAAACTAAGGAGTTAAAACTGCAATGCCGATAATAGGTGAAAACTTGAAATACTACTGACAAATAACTTAGCCATTGATTAATAAAAAAAACGCTCCAGCTACCAGCTGGAACGTTAATTAATTATACGGGGACGTGATATGTTTCTTGAAATATGGATGATTTTTCAACCAACACCTATATTTACGAATAAACAAAACAGCTGGTTTTTAAGTGCTGCATTTTTTTAAAAACATTTAAATAACTTTAGCATCACGCACCTTTTTCGAGAAGATTTTTGGGAAAAAGCGTTTGAGCAAAACGGCTCTAGTCTCTTTTCCACCGATGTAGACTTCTTCTTTTTTGGCTTTTACTGCTTTTACAATTTCCGAAGCACAATCTTTTGCCGACATGGCTGTTTCATGGGCTTCGCCCATTACGTTAAGTGGTTTTCCATCCCCGGTAAGGGCATTATAGGTAACATTTGTTTTGATAAATCCAGGGCAAATAATTGTTATATCAATATTTTTATCGAAAACTTCTGACCGCACTGAGTCGAAATAGCCATGCAACGCGTGTTTTGAGGCTGCATAGGCCGATCTTAATTTTGTTCCGAATTTGCCTACCAAACTGCTGATGATCACGATTTGACCGCCCCCATTCTCGATCATATTAGGTATAATAGCTTTGCTTAAAGTAACTGTTCCCCAAAAATTAGTGTTCATAATTTGTTGTTCGGTCTTCAAATCAGTTTCAAGCGCCAAGCCCCGCTGGCTAACGCCTCCGCTATTAATTAACAAATCGATTTTGCCGAAGATTTTAATAGCGTCCTGAGCCTTGCTTTCCAGAATTTCTGTTTCACTTAAATCGAAGGGAAGCACATGTACATTAAACGAGTTTTGGCAATTTCCCTTTACCCTAAACAACTCATCGCGGTTGCGGCCCGAGAGGATTAACTTGTCTCCGGCTTTGAAATATTCATAAACCAGGGCTTCGCCAATTCCTGAGGAGGCACCTGTTATCCAAACAATTTTCGACATATACTTTTTTATTAAATTCTGAGTACTAAATATTGATCTCAATTATGCTTCAACTTTGTTCCTCATCATTGAGTTATCCGAAACTCACTCCTTAATGATAAACAATTCAGCGGCAATATGGTCAGCAAAGAGCTTTCCATTTTCGCTTAATTTAATGGTATCCTTCTCGAGGATCAACCAGTCTTTGTCTTCAAAACCTCGAAGGTTTTGCATGGTTTCCTCAAAAAAATCTTTCCCAAAGTCGTTGGCGATTTTCTTTAAATCTGTACCCCACATTGTTCTCAAGGAAGTCATCATATATTCATTGAAACGATCTTCTATGCTAAGCGTTTCAATAACTTCCGGCAACTTATTTCTTTCCAGGGCATCTATGTACACGGCGTTGTTTGCCGGGTTCATATATCTGTTTTGCCCATCAAAACCATGTGCTGATGGGCCAATGCCGATGTAATTAATGCCTCGCCAATAGTTGGTGTTATGAATAGCATAGCAGTTTGGCTTAGCAAAATTTGAAATTTCATAATGATCAAATCCTGATGCCGTTAATTTGTTCATTAAGATTACAAACTGCTCGGCACTTTGATGATCGTTAACCGGTATTTGCTTTTTAGTTTTAATGGCATGAGCCAGAGCTGTTCTGGGTTCAACAGTCAACGCGTAAGCGGAAATATGTGGAACATTTAACTCAATCGCTTTGTCGATATTACTGAGCCACTTCGTATCCGTTAACAATGGGTAGCCATAAATCAGATCGAGCGTCAAATTTTCAAAACTGGCATCTTGACTTCTCTTTATAGCATTTTCCCCTTCACTGGCATGATGTGCCCGGTTCATCCAGGTCAAATCCTCATCAAAAAAAGATTGGATGCCAACACTGAACCGATTCACGGGTAACTGCTTTAGTTCTTTTAATTTTTGTGCAGTCAAATCATCAGGATTGGCCTCCATGGTAATTTCGGCATTCGAATCTATCTGATAATTTTGAGTAATGGTATCAAAAATCTTTTGTAGTGCAGCCTGCGATAAAATAGATGGGGTTCCTCCTCCAAAATAAATACTACCAACCTGCCCCGGTATTCGGTTTTTCTTCATTTTGATTTCTTTACAAATGGCTTCAACCATCTCATCAGCATATTTTAAAGATGTACTGAAATGGAAATCGCAATAATGGCAAGCCTTTTTGCAAAAAGGAATATGGATGTAGATACCGGACATTGCTGCAAAGATACAGCATATTCTAAATCCATTTATTTTCTTTAGGTAAACAATGATTATTCAACTACTTTTGCAAGCTTAAAGTTTTGATTCAAAGCATGCCGAAATTCGCTTTCATTTTATTTACGTTTTTATTGTGGGGAAATATAGCAGCTGCACAACAAATTCCCGTGAATATTGATTCTACGTCGGTAGTGAAGTATCAATATCGAAGATATCGCCTGGATTCGGCAGCACTTGCCCGCCAAAAATTTGTAACAGATTCTATTGTACAACACACCTGGGCATTGCCAGACAGTTTAATTAAGAAAACTATTTTACTGGATAGTGTAGAGAAAGAATATCTTTTTCCTTCACTCGATTTAATCGCCTGGCATAAAAAATATCAACACCTAAAGAAAAAGGCAAATCCTTACCAGTTAGGTTCTCAAATTCCTAAAGGCAATGTAGGATTGCTGGGCTTTATTTTTGCCATGCTTGTGATTTTTGCCATTTTAAAAAATGCATTTTCAAAGCAATTGTCGGCAATTGTACAGTCATTCTTCAGTAACCGTATTTTAAATAATATAAACAAAGAGGATAACCTGTTCAGTTCCTGGCCATTCTTGTTGCTGTTTGTTCAGTTCGGGTTTGTATTTGGAATGTTTTTCTTTTTGGTGGCACAATGGCGGGATATGTACCAGGCAAAAGAAGGATTTCGGTTTTTCTTTACGATTTCACTCACGATTATTGGTTTTTATGCGTTGAAACTTGTCGTTTTAAGGTTTCTAGGTTTTCTGTTTAATGTACAAAAACCAGTTGGAGAATATATTTCGATATTGTACCTCAGCTACTTCAATGCATCATTACTTTTTATTCCTTTAGTAGTGGCATTTGCGTTATCACCCCTTAAATATGGTGAGGTATATATTGTATTGGCGGTCTTATTGTTAGGGGTTATTTTTGCCTTTCAACTTCTCCGGGCTGGAGTTACTATACTTTCTAATAATAAGTTTTCTAGAATGCATTTAATTTTGTACTTTTGCGCCCTCGAAATATGTCCTATTTTAATACTAATTAAAACGATAGGATTGTAGCTGGAAAAAGGAAAATGCAAGAAAAGAACGACTCTAGAATTCGCAAAGTGAAAAGTATTTTGGTTACTTTACCAAAACCTGAAACAGAAAAATCTCCTTATTACGACTTGGCCAAAAAGCACAATTTAAAAGTTGACTTTAGGTCTTTTATCCACGTTGAAGGTGTGCCTGCAAGGGACTTCAGGAAGGATAAAATTAATCTTGCCGACTTTACGGCTGTTATTTTTACAAGTCGCAATGCTGCAGATCATTTTTTCAGAATTTGTGAAGAAATGCGTTATGATGTTCCGGCTGAATTAAAATATTTTTGTCTGTCTGAAACTATAGCTTTGTATTTGCAGAAATATATTCAGTATAGAAAGCGCAAGATTTTCTTTGGAAAACAAACGGCTGCTGACTTAGCAGAAGTATTGAAGAAGCATGCAAATGAGAAGTTTTTATATCCTTGCTCGGATGTCGCAACAGAGGATACCATGAAGTTCCTTGAAAAAAGTGGTTATGATTTTACTCCGGCTGTGCTTTTCAGGACCGTAGTGAGTGATTTATCGGATTTAGCGGAGGTTTTTTATGATGTAATTGCCTTCTTTAGTCCTTCAAGTATTCAATCGTTGTTTAAAAATTTTCCTGACTTTAAACAGAATAATACACGTATTGCAGCTTTCGGAGTAAACACAAGTAAAGCTTGTACAGATATGGATTTGATTGTTGATATAGCAGCGCCAACCCCCGGCGTACCTTCTATGACCATGGCTATTGAAAACTATATCAAAACATCTAATAAATAATACATTCAATAATTTATTTTCAGTCAACACAATAAAAGCGTAACTTTGCTGTTATAAGAAGGTTACGCTTTTATTGTAACAGAAATATTAGGCGAATTTGTGCTGATAACTACAGCTATTTGCTTTAAACAAACGATTTAACTTAAAATATTTGCAATTGTTGATAATTTCAATGATTTTTGATAAAATTGCTCCTAACGTGCTTTGCACACTATATTTAATATGAAGAAAATCTACCTTCTAGCTATTGTGGGTATAACTGTATTGCTAGCAAGTTGTGGTCATGGTGGCCAGGGCGAGTTAGTTGGTGCACACAACCGAAAATTCAAAAACAACAGAATTCCTTTAGGCATGGTTTATATTCCGCCAGGCCACACTCCGCTCGGTGGATCTGATGAAGATATTACTTTTTCGCAAAATGGTCCGAGTAGGATGACTACAATCCCAGCTTTTTTCATGGATCAAACTGAGATCTCAAACGCAGAGTATCGTCAATTTACCAATTGGGTTCGTGATTCAATTGCAATTGCCATGATGGGAAATCCTCAGCAGTTTATGATGACACCGAGAGGTAATGCAGCGGCTCAGGTTGGTGGAGAGAAATACATTGATTGGAGGAGGGTTGGTCAAAACGGCGCTAATATCTGGCGTAACAGAGGCAGAGGAGCTAACGGTGCTCAGGCAAGCCAGTTAGACGGCATGTATTATTCGGGTTTAGATGCATTACCTGGCAAAAAGGAAATCGATGTACGCAAGCTGGAGTATTCATATGCGGAATTAAATATGGATAAAGCTGCTTTAGGACATAAAAATCCGAACAGCAAACGCCAGGATTATATTGATAGGTATACTGTTGCCATTTACCCTGATACAATGGTTTGGAAAACAGATTATTCTTATTCAATGAATGATCCGATGGTACGTGCTTACTATAGTCACCCATCTTATGATGATTATCCTGTTGTAGGTGTAAGTTGGGAGCAGGCAAAAGCATTCTCTCAGTGGAGAACAAGATTGTATGATGGCGTAGCGCAAGCGAGAAAAATGCCGGTAGGCTCTAGATCTGATTACAGATTGCCAGCTGAAACGGAATTTGAATACGCAGCGAGAGGTGGTAACACTAAAACAAAATATCCATGGGGCGGACCTTACATCAGAAATACCAAAGGATGTTTACAGGCAAACTTTAAACCGGGTCGTGGAGATTACTCTAGCGATGGTGGAATTTACACAGTAGGAGTAAGATCATATTTTCCAAACGATTACGGTTTATATAACATGGCTGGAAATGTTTCAGAATGGACGATTACTGCCTACAATAAAGGTGCTGCTCCGTTACTTCATGATTTAAGTCCGAACTTTACTTACGATGCCAGTGCTGGTGACAGTAAATACAAAAAACGTAAAATAGTTAAAGGGGGCTCCTGGAAGGATACAGGTTATTTCTTACAGAACGCCGTTTCTACCTACGAATATCAGGACACCCAAAGATCATACATTGGTTTTAGATGCGTTTCATCTTACCCAGGTACCGATTTAAGAAATTAAACCAAAGAAAAACTAAAACTAAAGAAAAACATCAAAATTTTATGGCAGCAAAGAAACAACCAAGCTGGTTACACGTAGCGATTTCATGGGGAGCAAGTATTGTAATTGTAGGGGCTTTATTTAAAATCCTTCATATTGGAGGAATTGTAGGTAACTACATGATTGGTATCGGTCTTGGTGTAGAAGCGATATTATTCTTCTTAACAGGATTTTTTCCGCCAGAACCAGAACCAGCATGGGAAAGAGTGTACCCAGAGTTAAAAGAAGATTACAAGGGCGAATTGCCAACCGTATCTGCAAGACCAGTTGCAGCACCTGTTTCAGCAGGAAATACTGCAGCATTGGATAAGTTATTAACTGATGCTAAAATTGGACCGGAATTAATCGAAAGTTTAGGATCAGGTTTGCGTACGTTTGGTGATAAAGTAGCTACTATTTCAAATGTTGCTGATGCATCAACTGCTACAAATGAATTTACAAGCAAAGTAAAAACGGCTTCTGCTGGTTTTGATAACTTAAGTGCTTCTTTTGAAAAGGCAACAGCTAACTTAAAAGCAATGGGTGAAAGCAACGTAGATTCTCAGGCTTATCACGATCAGGTAAATAATTTAGCAAAGAATTTGTCAGCGCTAAATGCAGTGTATGAATTAGAGTTACAAGATTCTAGTGCACACTTAAAATCGATGAATAAATTCTATTCTAACCTATCTTTAACCATGCAGAACTTCAATGAATCGATGGAAGATTCTAAACAGTTTAAAGAAGAGGTGAATAAGTTGGCTAAAAACTTAGCTTCACTTAACTCGATTTATGGCAATATGTTATCGGCCATGAACGGCCCACGTGTATAATTTATCTAGTTTTTAATTTTTAGAAAAAAAAGCTACATAAAATATGGCAGGCGGAAAAGAAACAACAAGGCAGCGGATGATCAATATCATGTATTTGGTATTGTTGGCTATGCTTGCCTTAAACGTATCAGATACAATTTTAGATGCATTCAAAAATATCAATGATAGTTTGGATACTTCTAAAAACAATGTAAATACAAGTATAAATCAGCTTTTTTCTGCATTCGAAAATTCGAAGTTGAAAGAAGAGCCTGCTCGAGCACAGCCTATTTACGAAAGGGCTAAGCAAGCACAGGCTGCTGCTGATGAGTTGAACAACTACATTGAAAGCATCAAAAAAGAGTTTACAACAGCTGGCGATGGAATTGATCCAGAGACGGATGATTTAGTAAACAGATCTAATCAGGATATTGCTCAGAATATCATGATTAACCAGAAAAAGGCTACGCAGCTTAAGGACAAAATTAACGCTACAAGAGAGAAATTAATTTCATTGTTAGATCCTGCGGATCGTGCAAACGTTGCCTTTTCTCTAGAGGCTAAAGATCCGGTTAGAAAAAGAAAAGGTAATTGGCAGGAAACTTATTTTGGAGAGGGAACGCCTTTAACGGCTGCAATGACAATTTTAACAAAACTACAAGCTGATACAAAAAATGCAGAGGCGGAAGTGGTTAAAAAGTTGTTTGGAAATATGGATAAGGCACAGGTAAATTTAGATCAGTTTGCAGCGGTTGCTGTGGCACCTACATCTTATGTAATCCAGGGTCAGCCGTATACAGCAGAGGTGTTTTTAACCGCAAGCGATTCAAGATCTACTCCTGATATCTCGGTTAACGGAAATAAACTTTCTATCAAAGAAGGTAAAGGAACTTACACAGGTGGAACAAGTAGTGTTGGTGAATTTACATGGGTGGGTACGATTCGTGTTCGTCAAACTGACGGGCAGGTTAAAGAATACAAAACCCAGCCACAAAAATATCAGGTAGCAAAACCATCTGCTACGGTTTCATCAACAAAAATGAATGTGATTTATGCAGGTATTCCGAATCCATTTACAGTTTCGGCAGCAGGATTTCCGTTAGAAAGTGTTCGTGCTACTATTTCAGCTGGATCAATGTCTGGCTCAAATGGAAATTATAACGTTAACGTTTCAGGTGGTCAGGTTGGAAGTGAAGTGTCTATTAACGTAAGCGCAACAAATGCGGGTAAAACGGTTAGCCTAGGTGCTCAGAAATTCAGGGTAAAAGCTATCCCTAAGCCGGTTGCAAAAGTTGGTGGAAGAGCGGGCGGCGATATTGCGTCAGTTCAGTTAAAAAGCGAATCAGAAATCGAAGCAGATTTAGATGATTTTCCTTTTGATGTTAAATTTAAAATTCAGCGTTACAAGTTAACGGTAATTAAACCACGTTCAGACGCGGTGACTATTTCTGGTAGTGGAGGAAGTTTTGCAGGTGCTGTAAAAGCTGCAATCAACTCTGTAACGCCGGGCACCAGAGTATTTTTTGAAGATATCGTTTCTGTGGGTCCTGATGGCCGCCAGAATGTTTTACCTTCATTAGCATTCAATGTTAAATAAGAAGAAGATGAAAAGGATTGTAAGCATCATTGTTTTAGGTTTATGTACATCACTGGCTTTCGCTCAAAAAAAGCCAACGAAGCTGGCACCTAAAAAAGCTGCTGTTACTACGGCACCTGTTGCAGATACCGTAGCAGCTCCTGTTAAAGTTGCTAAGAAAAAGCTAAAAGTTCCGCCTAAAGATGGTTTTTATGCTCGTAGAGATATTGATAGCACAGAGATGGTGCCACTGGCCGAGGTGCGTGACGAGGACGTATTTTACGCAAAACGTATCTGGAGAGAAATTGATTTAAGAGATACAGTTAATTCTGCGTTGAAATCTCCGAAATCGAGATTGATTGATGTATTATTATCGGCAATCAAATCGGAAGAACTAACTGCGTATGCCCCGATTGACAGTGTTTTAAATGAGGATGATGCATTTAATACACCTATGACAGCTGATTCTGCAAGAATGGCTGCCGCAGGAACTGTAGAGGTTACAGATGCTAAAGCAGGTACAGTAAAAACTGTAGCGAATGATCTCAATCCAGAATCATTTTTAAAATTCAGAATTAAAGAAGATTGGATTTTTGATGTGAAACGTTCCATCTTCGAACCACGCATTGTTGGTATTGCTCCAATGAAATATAACGAGGTTTCGAAACAATGGCAACCTGTTTTCTGGGTATACTATCCTGAAGCCCGTGAAATATTAACTAAAAAACGTTTGATTAACACCAATAACGATGCTTCTTCTTTGAGTTTTGACGATTTCTTTATTCGTCGCCTATTTAGCAGCTACATTGTAAAAGAATCTAATCCAGGGGATAACAAACTTAGAGACATTATTACGGATCCTAGACAGCGATTGTACGAATCAGAACGGATTAAAAAATCTGTTCTTGATTATGAACAGGGACTTTGGGAATATTAAAAAAAAAGCTTCGATTTTCATCGAAGCTTTTTTTTGTTCCATTACGCTGTTGTGATTTAATTTATTACAAAAACCTCCGCCAGTGGATTAAAAAGATAGATTCGTTTATCATCCAGGCAAACACAGCGGTAACGTTTTCTTATACGTTCGCCTTTGGTGAAACGGCGGCCATCCTTGATTTTGAAAATGGTATTTACAGGAAGTTGTTCTAAATGCAACGTTTCAGTTTGATCAGAATCATACTTCTTTAACGCTCTAGACAAATGCAAATCAGAACAGCTTGAAGCTGCTGGATTAGACATGTAGTTATCAATAGCTTTGTGAATATCGTCAGGAAAAATGTTCATTTCAAAAAACGGAACCATCATCCGCTGGAAGTTTTTCTTCCATTCTCCACCATGTGGTTTTACTTTGTTTTTGAAATCGTTCCAGGTTAAAAGGTGTGCAAATTCATGAACTGTAGTCACCAGAAAAGCGTAGTGATTCAAATTGAAATTTACTGAAATCCGATGCCCTTTATCGCGGTAAGGATGGCGATAATCTCCGAGTTTGGTAGAACGGGTTTTAGCGATTTTAAATTCGCACTGAAAATAATCTATCCATTTTGCAATTAGCGGCGCCGCCTGAGCCGGCATGTATTGCGCTAATAAATCAACTTTCTCCATTTAACCGCAAAGTTCGCAAAGTTTTTCGCAAAGAAACAAAGAAAAGTTACAGGCCATTAGCGATACGTTTTAAACCATCCTTTAAAAGAGTAACATTGAAATTCATTAACAAACCCAACTTATAATTTCCTAGTTTCATATAAGTTAATGTTTGAGCCAAGTGCACATCATTTAAAGCTTCAACGCTTTTCAGCTCAAGGACTAATTTCCTTTCTACTAAAATATCAATTCTATAGCCACATTCCAACCTCACCTCTTCAAATATCAAAGGCATTATCTTTTCCTTTTCTACAAATAATCCAGCTTTAGCAATTTTGTAAAATAAGCATTCTTTGTAAGCACTTTCTAACAAGCCTGGCCCTAATGCATTATGTACTTCAATTGCTAAACCGATTACAACTCTTGATAATTCATTCTCACCCATAATTTTAATTTAGCTTAGTGTTCTTTGCGCCTTTTTTCTTAGCGTTCTTTGCGGTTAAACTAATACTCTACTCCTCCGATGGAAATAACGAAGCTAATACCAGCTTAATCTCACCAAAAGAATAATCCTTGCCTAGAAAATTCCGAATCGTTGCCATTGATTTTGTTTTCTGGCTTTCAACAGCTTCGCTAATATTTCTGATTTTGTTTGGTTTCACCAGTTTAGCTACATCAATTTGTTGCGTAGAAACATAATAAGCCAAATGACCTTCGATAGTTGTAACTGACAAACCTCGTTCTTTTGCAATCTCCGCTAAAGTTTTACCTTGCTCATAAAGTTCAAAACTTACCAGTTTGGTATCTATTTTTGGCTCTTTTTTCTTTTTCTCTACAGCCGATTTCACTTTCAAAACCTGACCTTTTAGCTGGATTGCTTTTTGTAATTGTTGGTTCCGTTCGGAAATGTTTAACAATGCATCAGTATCTGCTTTGCTAAACTCCTTTCCATCAATAATGGCTAGCAGTAAGGCCTTGCCTTTGTGCATCTTTTTAAGCTGCTCATAAACCAGTATCTCCAATTCAAGCAATTCGGTCAAATATGTCTTTATTCCCTTTTCTTCCTTCACCGCTTCAATTTGGGCTAGAAACTTATCCGAAACCGCCTTAACTAGCGGATTAAAATATTTCAATGCCGCTTCAACCCTTTTAAAAACATTAAATAAAGTGTGCTCCGTTTGCTGTGCGAAAAGGTTTTTAAGCTGGTTGACAAATGAATCGGCAGTGGCCGTAATTTTTTGAAAGTCTTTGTACAGATCCATTGTCCAGCTATCGTAACGCTGCTTCGTAGATTTTGCCTCGCTCTTATCGAAAGTTTCTACATGCTCTTTCATGTAGTAGCGAACGACGTTTAAATCGAAAGCGGCCAACAGGTAAGTTCTAATGAAATCATAGCTTTCCAAACCAATCTGGGCTGTTAAAACTTCAGAAGGTTGTTTGGTATTCGAAAAATAATGGATGTTTTGGTCTTGCTGCAAACCATTTTCACGCAGATGCGAAGTTAAAACCAAGCCTTTTAGGGAGCGTAAACGCGAAAGCGCAACATAAGCTTGCCCAGGGGCGAAAGCATCGCCAATATCAATAATTGCTTTATCAAAAGTTAAACCCTGACTTTTATGCACCGTAATTGCCCAGGCCAATTTGATCGGATATTGTACAAATGAACCTGCAACATTTTCAGCAATTTCGTTTGTGGCCTCATTCAATTTATACTTCACATTTTCCCATGTATAGGGTGAAACAGAAATTACGGTTCGTTCCTCAGGAAGTTCAATTTCAATCATATCCTTTTCGATATGATGTACCACACCGATTTTTCCATTGTAATAACGTTTTTCGGCAGTCATATCATTTTTAATGAACATGACTTGTGCCCCAACTTTAAGTTCTAAACTTTTCTCATTTGGGTAGGCATATTCATTAAATTCACCGGTAACCTTTGCATCAAAAAAGTAAGATTTGGTTTTGAGTTGTGTTAATCGCTCACGATTAATGGCGTCAGCTTTATTATTGTGAGTGGTTAAAGTGATGTAATTTTCATCCGCTGCAGGCTTAAAATCTTGCTTAAAGTGTTGTCGTAATAAAGCGGTATCTTCAGGTGTAATTTTATTATTCCTTAAATTATTCAACAAGTTAATAAACACGGCATCGTCCTGGCGGTAAATCTTATCCAACTCAATATACACCGGTGGATTATTCTGCAGCGCTAAAGCATCAAAGAAATAAATGCTTTTATAAAAACCGGCCATTATACGCCATTCATCGTTTTTGACCACGGGAGGCAGCTGATGTAAATCGCCAATAAATAATAACTGAACACCACCAAAGGGTACATTTCTATTTCTTCTGATATAACGCAAGGAAAAATCAATGGCATCGAGCATATCTGCCCGAAGCATACTCACCTCATCAATAACGAGTAATTCTAGCTCCTGAATCATACGCCTTTTATTGCCCTGCATGTTTAAATGCTTCACAATGGTGCGTGGCGTATTGAAGTTAAAATTGATATTCTGATTGATTAAACTTCCTGCCGCATCCGGAAAAAATGCACCAAACGGTAACTGAAAAAGTGAATGAATGGTAACGCCAGAAGCATTAATTGCTGCAATGCCTGTTGGAGCACAAATCATTGCTTTTTTATGCGTAAGCTGAATGAGTTTGCGTAAAAAAGTAGTTTTACCTGTTCCCGCTTTCCCGGTTAAGAAAACATGTTTAGAGGTGTAATTGACAAACTTCGCCGCAATTTCTGCGGGCATAGAAGTTTCTTCTAATTCTGGCATTGGCTAATAAGATTTTAGTTTGCTTAATTCGGAAGGGATGATTAAAGCTAACAATTTTAGCACAAAAATAAGTATGATTTATAAGATAATGGCGCTACTTAATAGAAATTGAGGATTTATTTTTAGAAATGGACGTTCCGTTTTTCATAGGGAAGTGTAGTCCTGCTGTTCGCTTTACTGCGTTGCACTCCGTGTCCGCTGCCATCAGGTTTACTTAACAAAGTTTGTTGGTCTTCGGATTTAAACCTATAAATGAATGGCGGGAATAACTCAAACCGAATAACTACTGCTATTGCTTTTCAAAAACGCTTAACCATTTGGTTTTCAATTAAACAGTTAACCGGTAAAAACAGTCATCAAATTTCTTATCTTTGCAGCCTGATGAAACAAAATTATTCAAATCTAATCGCAGTTAAATTCCTTTAACCAGGTTTCATCGCCATCTTTTACCCAAAATTTTATTATGCTTAACCCCGAAATAGAAAAACGTAAAACCTTTGCCATTATTAGTCACCCCGATGCGGGCAAAACCACATTAACAGAAAAATTTCTGCTTTTTGGTGGTGCGATTAACACAGCTGGTGCAGTAAAACGTAATAAAGCAAATCAAAGCAATACGTCCGATTTCATGGAAATTGAGAAACAACGTGGTATCTCGGTGGCAACTTCGGTAATGGGTTTTGAGTACAGTGGCAAGCGAATCAACATTTTAGATACGCCTGGTCACAAGGATTTCGCAGAAGATACTTACCGTACTTTGTCGGCAGTAGATAGTGTGATTTTGGTGGTAGATTGTGTGAAAGGTGTGGAGGAACAAACCGAAAAACTGATGTCGGTTTGCCGCATGCGTAACACACCGGTAATTATTTTCGTTAATAAAATGGACCGTGAGGGTAAGGAAGCTTACGATTTATTAGATGAAATTGAAGAGAAACTGAATATCAGTTTGTGCCCGCTTTCATGGCCAATTGGACAAGGACATACTTTCAAGGGGGTTTACAGCATTTATAACAAACACTTAAATTTATTTAATTCTGATAAAACCAAAGTAACCGATTCGGTTGTGGCTGCTAACGATTTGAATGACCCCTCGTTACTGGATTACCTAAAGGAAAACGAAATCAGTACCCTGAAAGATGATGTTGAATTGGTTGATGGTATTTACGGCAAAATTGATAAAGATTTGTATACCGATGGATTGGTAGCACCAGTATTTTTTGGCAGTGCGATTAACAACTTCGGTATAAAGGAGCTTTTAGATACTTTTATTGATATTGCGCCAAGTCCACGCCACCGAGAAGCTGAAGAACGTGATGTGTTGGTTGAAGAGAAAAATTTCAGCGGTTTCGTTTTTAAAATCCATGCCAACTTAGACCCAAAACACCGTGATAGAATTGCTTTCTTGCGTATTTGCTCTGGCAAGTTTGAACGTAATAAATTCTACTACCATACCCGTCAGGATAAGAAACTGAAATTCTCAAATCCGATGGATTTTATGGCCAACGAGAAAAGTATTGTGGAAGAGGCTTGGCCAGGTGATGTGGTTGGTTTGTATGATAGTGGGAACTTTAAAATTGGCGATACCTTAACCGAAGGTGAAAAATTGCAATTTAAAGGTATTCCAAGTTTCTCTCCATCTATCTTTAAGGAGGTAGAAAACATGGACCCAATGCGGACCAAGCAGCTGGAAAAAGGTATTGAACAGCTTACAGATGAAGGTGTGGCGCAATTATTTGTGATGCAGCCTGGAAACCGAAAGGTAATCGGTGCGGTTGGTGAACTTCAGTTTGAGGTAATTAACTTCCGTTTAGAGCATGAATATGGTGCTAAATGTCGTTTCCGTACCTTAAGTTACACCCGTTCGAGCTGGGTAACATCAGCTGATAGGAAAAAATTAGATGAGTTTGTAAAACGTAAGCAACAGCATATCGGTTTCGATAAAGAGGCAAATCCGGTTTATTTATCAGATAGTGAATACATGATTAATTTAACCAAACAGGATTATCCTGATATTGATTTCCATAAAACAAGTGAGTTTAAGAGCTAGAATTTTCTTGCAAAACCGTGATTAATTTCGCTGAAATTCTGCTTTCCTTTGCGCTATATTTTACAGCAGTATTATGATTAATTACAGCGAAATTTTTAGTGAACAAGGCACGGATTATCAAACCTATCGTGCCTTGGTAGATCAACTTTTGTTAGAAGGAAAAGCTACAGGAGATGTGACTTATGATTTGCACTACACCAAAATGAATGTGCAACGTATGAGTCGTGTTGATAAAACCGCTAGCCTAACGGAGGAACTAACCGGCACAATAGATCAGCTTAAAACTACCTATAAATTTTTGGTCATAACGGAAGGTTGGTGTGGCGACGCTGCACAGATTGTTCCGGTATTCAATAAAATTGCCACAGCATCTTTAGGTAAAATTGATTTGAAATTTGTACTCAGAGATAAAAATCTGCCCTTAATTGATGCGCATTTGACGAACGGTGGTAGAGCGATACCTGTTTTAATCATTTTAAATGAAGAAGCAGATCAGGTTTTGGCAACCTGGGCACCACGACCTCAGGTATTGCAAGAATTGTTAAAAGAGTGGAGGCAAGAAACGACAGAAATGACCATTCTGGCAGAAAAGCTACACAGCTGGTACGCCAAAGATAAAACGCTGAGTACACAAGCAGAGTTAAACGAGGTTTTGAAAGGGTTGGAAAAGTAATTTTAATAATTCGTAATCGTCATCCTAAGTTCGATTCAGTGTATTATAGGCTTGATTAAGCTTAAAAATATTGAATCATAATCAGCATGACGAACTTTCAAAAAACAATTTAATCAACCGAAACCGTTAATCCTTCTTGCTGTAAAATCTTGCGGTAAACTTCCATCTCGGTAAAAGATCCTTCAAGAACTGGGCATTTGCCGTCATTATGCACTTTCCATGCAATTTTTTCTGCTTGAGATTCGTTATAATCCAGATATTTCATCATGCAATAAATTACATGATCGAAAGTATTTACATCATCATTCCACAAAATAAGGCGGTGTACGGTTTTTAAGGAAGTTAGAATTTCTTCGAGCGTAAAGGTCTCTTCTTTGGTTTCTGTAGACATGTTGCAAAAATAACTAATTTTATGGAAGATGTAATAGGTTAAATGGAAGATGGTTGTGATTATTGGGGCATGAAATAATATTTTGGTGTTCACATTACATTTTCCCGCTTACCTCACACATGTTCCATCTGTTTTAATACATTTGTTAACCAAATAATATGAGCATGCATCAATCTAAAATAGCAGGAATAGGTTACTACGTTCCTAAAAATGTATATACCAATACAGATTTAAGTCGTTTTATGGATACCAATGATGAGTGGATTCAGGAACGAACAGGGATTCAGGAACGTCGCTTTGCCGATCGGAACGAAGAAACTACCACCACGATGGGGATTGAAGCTGCTAAAATTGCCATCGAGCGAGCTGGCATTACTGCAAAAGATGTTGATTTCATCATATTTGCGACCTTAAGTCCGGATTACTATTTCCCTGGTTGTGGTGTTTTGTTACAGCGTGAAATGGGCATGGGTGAGATAGGTGCTTTGGATATTCGAAACCAATGTTCTGGATTTGTTTATGCACTTTCTGTGGCGGATCAATTCGTGAAAACAGGCATGTACAAAAATGTTTTGGTAGTAGGCAGCGAGAAACATTCTTTCGCAATGGATTTTGAAACTCGCAGTCGCAATGTTTCGGTAATTTTTGGCGATGGGGCAGGAGCAGTTGTACTTCAGCCTACTGATGAAAAAAGTAAAGGTATTTTAAGTACCCACTTACATAGTGATGGTGCAGATGCGGAAATTCTGGCCATGTATTATCCGGGTTCTCATGCTAATAAATGGATGAAAGATAAACCTGATTTTCCTGACCAGGAATTGGGCGGATTATTTATGACGCCAGAAATTCTGGAGAGTGGAGCCGCATTACCTTATATGGATGGCCCCTCGGTTTTCAAAAAAGCGGTGGTAAAATTTCCGGAAGTAATTAAAGAAGCTTTGGCCGCGAATAACTTAACCGAAAAAGATATTGATATGCTGGTGCCGCACCAGGCAAATTTGAGGATTAGTCAATATGTTCAAAACCTGTTGGGTTTAAGTGATGATCAGGTTTTTAATAACATTCAAAAATACGGAAATACTACAGCCGCATCCGTTCCTATCGCTTTATGCGAAGCATGGGAAGCCGGAAAAATCAAAGATGGTGACTTGGTCTGTCTCGCCGCTTTCGGTTCAGGCTTTACCTGGGCAAGTGCATTAATCAGGTGGTAAGGAAATAATGAATTAAGGATGTTTAGTTAACACTTTACATCCTTGATTTTTTTGCCTGAGATGATTAATTTATCATCTGCGGAACCTTAAATATTTTTCTTTGCTCAATAAAGAAATCAGGCCAAAAAACAGGAAAGAGAAACTTATGAATGAAAAAATGATAAAAGATGAAGTGAATCCACGGCTGATACCATAATTTTCATCGTAATATATCAATTTCTTCAAACCCACGCTATTTTCCATAACATCGCCGCTATCGTCTACAACCTCAACGGTTTTATTTTTGTAAATAAATTTAAATACGGGGTAATATACGTAAGTGAACCGTTTATCGGCAACACGTTTGGTAGCAACAATTGTCGCTTCAGTTTTTACCCCAAATATCATCGGTAAGGCAGAACCAATCATACCGTATGCTAAAAAACCTCCAAGTAAAATTAATATTATTCCAAAAGTTCGGATTATTGCCATTTCATTTTTCTCAAGCGATTACCACTTTAAACTTTATTTTTTCGCGATAAAATCTCCCAAATAACTACATTCTCCAGCTGCCACCTGATAAAACGGCGTCTTACTGTATTTCAATTTCAATTCCTTGAAATACGGATTGTTGTAATTCGCATTGATGAAATTTTGATACTTCACATCATCTTTATTCCAGTAACTGAATGAGTTTAATTTGGAATTCACAATAATTTGCTTTTGAGCACATTTTGCAAGCATAAATGTACACTTTGCCTTAAAATCTGCATTTGTGCTTAGCGATCTGGCTTTCAAATACCAGTTTTTGGCAGTTTGTGCTTTTTTATAATCTACATCGTAACAATATCTTGCCGGACTAGCATTAGCATAAGTAGACCAATCATAGCTAATCAAAAACCAACTATTTCCATAATAACCTGTTTGATAAACAGCATTAGCCATTTTGTAATAATAAAGGGCAGCATTTTTCTTATCGCTGGTGGTTAGTTTTTGTAATCGAAACATCTCAGCTGCAAAATCTTTCTTGGTTATCGATGCCTTGGCATTTACATATTTTTTAGGGAAATCATTAATGGTTTGGATAAATGGATTTGCATAAAGCTTTGAATTCGCATCATCAGCATACCAGTTTTCTGGATTGAAATAGTGATAATCTGGCGATACTTTTGCAAACATTTGCACCGCTTTTCCATATTGATGTGTTCTCAAATATGTAGTTCCAAAAAGTTCATAAAAATCATCATTGTTAAGTTGATTTAAAGCTTTAGACAACATAGCCGTAACATTGCTTCCAGCTACTTTCTTTTTGTAATTTAACAAACCTTGCATGCTTTTCGGACTTAAATATTGTTGCCAAAAAGCAGTCGTTTGATAGCTCATATTTTTGAAAAGCGAGTTGTCTTTTACAATTTTGTATTCCAAATCTCCTTTAACCATTGCCAGGGCGGCCTTTGCAGTATCGCCTAATTTTAAATATGCAGGTGCCAATAGCTGTTGGTAGAAGTTTCTGGTGGTTCTGCTGAATCGTTTATCTTCCTGTTCTGCCCAGTCATAATATTTGTCTCCCGGATGTGATTTGTTCTCAGCAAACCTTTTTTCGTCTAGCCATTTCAGGGTTGGCAATAAATCGTTTTCGTTAAATGGATTTCCTTTTTTGATATTTTTAGCCTTAATCAATAAATCAGTAATTCGGTACTGATCACGCAATTTTTCCGGAAGTTTTTCAGGGTTTAACGTGTTTAAATAACTGGAGGCTACTGCATCTTTGTTCTCCATCCACGATAAATAAGCTGCCGTTAAAGTGCCAAGTTCTGGTTGGGGATATTTTTTTTCTGCTGCCAGTTTTAACGCAAAATTTCTGATCTCATTTAATTGTTTCAGATTTACATTCCTAACACTGTCTTTGGATTTTGACCGGTCGTTGTAGGAGAAATAATAATCAAATGATATTTTAGCGATATCATTCGCTTCGATTAGCGCCTGCTCCAATTTATTTACTTCCCTAACCAGCAAAGTGCCGGTTAACTGGCTTTTTGGATCGTATTGATAAACTTTGTTTAAGCTTTCGATATCGAAATCTGAATTTCCGAAACCATTTATTGCCCAGATATTGGCTTTTTCTTCATCTGTTTTAGCGTATTTTAGCGCACCGCTTACTGGAGCGTTGTTATAATAATAGTTTTTGTAGGCTTGCACTCTTCTTTCTGGATTGGAAGCAAACACTTTCGAAAATAAAAATGCAGATTCTTCAGGATTGCCCAATCTTCTAACCGATCCGGCATAAAGGGCAAGTGCCCAGCCTTTCACAGCGCTATTTGATTGATTTGTTTTAATAAATTTCTCAAAAACATTTTTGCTATCGTCATGCTGTCCGGCATAATGAAACATTCTTTCCGCCTGATAGGCATACCGTAATTTTAAAAAAGCGTCTTTTTCAGATTTTGTTAAAGTCAATGCCTCTGTTGCAAGCAAACTCATGCCTGCTGTATCTCTTGGTTTTGGATTCCAAAGGTCGAAATCTACATTGGCAAAAGGCTCACAACTTTTGGCGAAAATGTAATATTTCAGCGCACTTTTATGCTTGTTCAAGCCTTGTAAAAAAGTGTTTTTTTGCAAGCTATCCGGTAATTCTGATATTTTTCCGTCATAAAGCTGAAGTTTAGCTTTCATGGCACTGTCAGCCTCGTACATAATCTGATGCACATCTTGCGGCTTAACATCTAAATATTTTCCCCATTCCCGACTGTTGATCTCTGATTCGCTCTCCGTGTTTTCCTCACTATTTAAATACGCCATTTGATTAAATGCAAATGAGGTGTATTCATCGCCCTGAACGTTATTGTGAAAATAGGAAATGTAATAATCGTAAGGATCAACTTCGCCACCGCAGGCAATATTTACGGCAATTTCGCCGAAAAATGTAATTAAGAAAATGCTAGAAATTAGCGATAACTTTTCGAAAATCTTCATCAGTAAAATGTTTTAAAAGGTCGGTGTCGAGATGATAGAAAACGAGATTTCGTTCTTCCGGTTTTAAATATCGGGATAAAAAACTGGATGTTGCAAGTAAATCTTCAGTAGTAATTTCTTCCCACCGGATTACATCGCCACGTTTTAATCCCGCAGCAGGATAATCCATTAACAGATCATACAAAATGGAGTTTTCTCTTTGCTTGAATAATTTTTTATCCTGAATTTGTCCTTTGTTGATCCGTTTAGAAATTCCAGCATATTTCTTATTCCTAAATACTACCGCCCACTCAAATGTTGGTAATGCAACATCAAGTTTCAAGGGGTAATTTTCCAAATAATCTTTTAAATAAAGATCCATTTCGTGTTGATCGAGAATAGAATTTTGATTTCCGTATTTCCGTAGATTTCCCATGTTGTAGCACATTAGCATTGCTTTTTCGACCGGAGGAATTCCGCTTGTGGCAATGTTTTTAACTTGATGCAAACGCAATGTAACGGAGATGGTTTTATCTTTAAGAAGAGGATGTTTTTTCAACTGATTTAAAAATTCAAAGTATCGATCTCTGCTTGTTTTAGTCCAGTCACAGTCGATTTGAAGTTCGCTATAACTTGATTTTCCGGATTGTTTCACTTTAGCTTCAACAAAAACCGCGATGTGATCGGCAAGCAACTTTATTCTGTTTGAATCTATCTCATTAAAAATACGGTTAACCAAAAATACCACAGGAATGATATCGACTTGTGGAGGTAAAGGATCGGAAAATTTTATAGGAGAAACAGGAACGTCTTGCTGAAAATCTGGATTAAAATCTACATCCATAATGCGGACATAAAGCGATTTCGATTTGAATTTGCTGAGTGCTGCAGTTTCTGCTTTATGGTTATGGTAATCTGTTTTCCAGAAATAAAAAGTTGGATGAACAACAGATTTTTGCTTACAGCCGAATAAGAAAAACACGAAAATCACTAAAATACTTATCTTGCGCATATCAAATTTATCAATCAAAAGTAATATAAAATGCGAGCGGTTTTACAAAGAGTTACACAAGCAAGTTGCGCTGTTAATGGAAACATTACCGGCCAAATTGAAGCTGGGTTTTTAGTTTTGTTAGGTATTGAAGATGCGGATAACATTGAAGACCTGGATTGGCTTGCTCAAAAAATTGTAAATATGCGTGTTTTTAGTGATGAAAATGATTTAATGAATAAAGCATTAGCAGATGTTGATGGCGATATTTTATTGATTAGTCAATTTACGTTGTTTGCATCAACAAAAAAGGGAAATAGACCAGGTTTTACCAGAGCGGCAAGGCCTGATGTAGCCATTCCGCTTTATGAAAAAATGATAGAAAAGTTAGCTTCATTAACAGGAAAGAAAATTCAAACCGGGATTTTTGGCGCTGATATGAAAATTGCCCTGGTAAATGATGGACCAACAACCATTTTGATTGATACAAAAAATAAGGAATAGAAGATGACCATTAACGAAGCACAGGAAACCGTAGATCAGTGGATTAAAACCACTGGTATTAGGTATTTTAACGAGCTAACCAACACCGCCATTTTAATGGAAGAGGTTGGAGAAGTTGCCAGAATCATGGCCCGAAAATATGGCGAACAATCTTTTAAAAAAAGTGATGAGGATGTAAACCTTGCCGATGAAATGGCTGACGTAATGTTTGTGTTGATTTGCCTGGCCAATCAAACCGGGATTAACTTGACCGAAGCGCTGGAAAAAAATCTCGAAAAGAAAACCATCCGCGATGTGGACAGGCATAAGAATAACGAGAAAATGAAATAAGTAATTTAGTCTACATATTCCATTAACGTTCGGTATGCCACAAATCGGTTTTTAAACTTCTCGTTTAACTTTTCTTGTAAAACCGGGGCATAAGTTTTTTGGTATTCATTGTAGTTTTCTAACGTTTCTGCGATATATTGGGCACAATAGGTAACCCCTTCATTTGGCGAATCCACAACTTTTAACAAACGGTTAGAAACAAACATGCCCGTTGCCAATACTTCCGGAATATGAATTTCCTGCATCCACTGCAACCATTCTTCAGCAGCAGCATCATCTAAAATCAAAGTAACATTGTATAAAAACATGCTGCAAAGATAATAAATGTGTCTAAGTAAAATGGAGGTTCGCAAACGGATTTCTTATATTCGGCATTTACTACTTTTAGCATACAAATGATTGAAATTTTAGCCTCAAACTCAACGAAAGACCTGGAAGGAATAATTGCACTTCAGAAACAAAATTTAAGAACTGATTTATCTCCGGAAGAAATTAAGGAACAGGGTTTTGTGACCGTTTCGCATTCGTTTGATGATTTGGAAAAGATGCACCAGCATGAGCCAAACGTCATTGCTAAAGATGGAAATCAGGTTGTGGCCTACATATTAGGAATGACAGAGCAATCGAAAAACGATATTCCTCGATTGGTAGAAATGTATGAAAGTTTTGACCACATTGAATACAAAGGTAAATCTGTTGCCAACTATCAATACATCGTTGTTGGACAAGTTTGTGTGGATAAGAATTATCGTGGACAGGGGCTATTTGACAGATGCTATGAGGCCTATAGAGCGTATTTTAACAAAAATTATGAATTCGCAATAACAGAGATTGCCAGCATTAACTTACGTTCAATGAAAGCCCATGAACGTATCGGTTTCAAAACTATTTATAGTTATATAGATGCCTCAGATACAGAGTGGAATGTGGTAATTTGGGACTGGATATAGTTTATTTGTCAAACTCCATCACCTCTTAAATTTCTAAATCTTTTTCTTGCTTCTGCACTAAACATACTGCCAGGATAATCCGTAATCAGTTTTTGAAAATAAAGCTTTGCCTGAACGATGTCATTTAATTTTTTCTCATACAAATCGCCCAGCGTAAAAAGGGCATCGTCCGTCCAGATCCCGTCTTTAAAATTTTCTGTTAACTTTTTAAGGATGTCTGCAGCACTTTGAAAATCATTTGATTTTATTAATATTCTCGCTTTCGTCATCAATACGGCATCTGTTAATCCATTTTCAGGAAAAACAACGGCAATGCTATCTAATTTACGAATGGCTTGTGCAGGTAAATTTCTAAAAACGAGCATTTCTGCATCGGCATACATCTTCAAAGCATTGCTGTCGGTTGGTGTTTGAATATTGTCTGAAATTAATAAGCTTAAATTCAACGCATCGTTTGCAATTAGTTGTGATGTAGCCGCTTTTAACACCAGGCATTGACCGCTGCTGTAATCAAAATTACCCTGATAAAAAGAAAGTTTGGCACTACGAAAACGGGCTTCGTTGCCTATAGGCTGGCCTTCAAATTGTTTGCTTACTTGCTCATAAACTAAAAATGCTTCCCAGGGTTGGTTGGTTAAAATGTAAATATCTCCTAACTCAAGCTTTAACTGTCCGATATCTTGTCCATTCAATCCGGGCATTTGTAACGCCTCTTCAAGGCCTTTCTCTGCCTGTGCCGCTTGATTTAGATAGTATGCTTGCAGGTTTGCCAACCTTTTAATGGCAAATAAGGTGTTTTTATTTTTACCATTTTCATCCAGTAAAACCTGAAAATCTTTTGCCAACAGATCGAGTGCTGCTGTGTTGTATTTTCCAGCAGTTTGGATATTGTACTTCGTATTTAACAGCTCTATTTTCGATGGAAGATAATATTGATTCTCTTTACCCTTTGTTAAAAGATATTCGTAAGCTTTAATTGCGGTTTCATAAGCACTGTTATCTACAAAAGTATATATGGCATTAAAAAGTGTGCCTCCATCAGCTTTTGTTCTTTTATCGAAGGCAATTAGCTGGCGCAAAGCCATATCGTATTGCTGCTGTTGAATATAATTCCAGGTTAACAGCTGTATATAAATTTCGGCATCAGGATCTTTTTGTATTTTTTTAAGAATTCCAACCTGAAAGGTTTGATAATCCGCTTTGTCATCAAAAATCATTGGCAAAACAGCCTGAGCTTGTGGTAGCAGCTGAGGGATAGTGGCTAATGCATCCAAGTATTCCTGCATTAGCATGGGCTTATCTTTTTTAAAGCGATAGATATTTAATAATTCATAGGTAAATAATTCATTGTTTCCCAGAATTTTTCTCCCCTGTTTAAACGTTTGTACTGCAAAATCGTAGTTTTCAAATCGATAAAAGTTATTGGCCAGGTTTCGGATTTTAAATTCATCTTTGGGTAGTTTACTGATAATATCACTAAAAATCTTATTTCCATTTTGAACGTCTCCCTTTTCCTGGTATAGTTTTCCTAAGGCAATAGAATAAGCATCGTTTTCCGGATGCTGCCTCATTAGTTTTTTAACTGTTTTTTCGGCAACATCATAACGTTTTAATTTGAGCAATGAATTAAAATAAATATCGAAATACCCTTCGTTATTGGCGCCAGCAAACATCTTCTCCAACAAAACAACTGCTTTTTCATAATCCCCGTCACGGTAGTATTGAAAAATCAATGGCGTATAATCTGCAGCGATTGAGGAGTTGGAACGTAAAACCTGTGCCTGTACGCTTAAAGTAAATGCAAAAAAGACTAGGATGATCAATCTATTCATTATCCTCATTATAAGCTTTAAATGTAACTAAAAAGGATGAAAGCGAAAACTTTGAACAACTAACGTTGCCTAAATGGATTTAGTTTAGAGCAGAGTGGTGCCATTTTAATTCCAATAATAATGTTACCTGCATTTTATTTTGTCTCCATTTTATAAATACTAAATTGAGCCGCAAGCTGATTTCAATCAGTAAGTAACATTGTTGGTGTAATGCGTGGTTAACTAACCGGGATATTTATTTTTGTCATCCCGTGAGAAAATTGTTTATGTTGAGAAGAATTATTTTATTCGTATTAGTGGCTTCAATTTGGGGGTGTAAAAGTTCCCGGAATGAGCAAACTATACCTGTAGATGATTTTTTTAAAACCTTTGATAAGGCTTACTATCACATTTCTCCAGATGGTAAAAGTTTATCGTACCTGAAATTGCAAGACCGGAAACTAGATCTCTTTGTAGAGGATCTGGCCACCGGAAACAGTGTGCAGCTTACGCACCTAACCGAAAAAACAATCAGTTTTCATTTCTGGACCAGCAATAACGAACTGATTTATTATACAGAAGATGAATCCAAGGACCGCCGGTCAGACATTTTCGTCATCAATAAAGATGGCAGTAAACAAGTGCAGCTAAGTGCGAACGAGAAGACGCGGTTGCGGGTAATTGAAGATCAGCTGATAGATGATAAATACATCGTAGTTGCTTCGAATAAAAGAGATTCTACGGTTTTTGACGTATACCGCCTGAATGTACGTAACGGACAAATGGATATTGCTGCCAAAAATCCGGGTAATATCACAGAGTGGATGACTGATCATAAAGGCGTATTGAAAATTGCTGTAGCCAGTGATGGCGTAAATGAAACCCTTTTATACCGCGAAAATGAGACGCAAACTTTTAAGCCGGTTTTAACCAATAACTTTGAAACTACTTTTCAGCCAATTGCCTTCTCAGAAGAAGAACCAAACGTACTTTATGCCATTTCAAACGTCAATCGCGATAAAAATGCTTTGGTAGCTTTGGATTTAAAGAATGGGAAAGAAAAAAAGGTATTGTTTGCAAATGATACACTAAATGTTGTTGATGCAAGGTATTCGCGTACGCAAAAAAAGATGTTGTTCGTTACCTGCGAAACCTGGAAGAAGAAAAAATATTATCTCGATGATCAATCGAGAAACACTTACAGTAAGATCGACCAGCTTTTGCCAGGCTCTGAGTGGCGCATCATGGAGAAGGATAAAATGGAAAATGTTTTTGTTATTAGAACATTTACAGATAAAAACCCAGGTTCATATTATCTGTACACCGCCAGCCAAAATAAACTCAGAAAACTAACGGATATTAATTCTGCCATCAATGAAGAAATGATGAGCGATATGAAGCCCATTAGTTTCAGAAGTAGCGATAGTTTACATATCAATGGCTATCTCACCTTACCACGAAATAAAAAAGCAACTAACTTACCGGTTGTGGTTTTACCTCATAATGGCCCCGGTGGGAGAAACAGTTGGGGATACAATGCTGAAGTACAGTTTCTGGCAAGCCGTGGTTATGCTGTTTTGCAGGTTAACTACAGAGGATCAACAGGCTATGGCAAATCTTTTTATGCAGCCGGTTTTAAGGAGTGGAGTGATAAGATACAGGAAGATGTGAATGATGGCGTACGTTGGTTAATAAATAAGCAAATTGCGAATCCGAAAAAAGTAGCCATTTACGGAAATGGTTTTGGTGGTTATATTGCACTAAATTGTTTGTATAAAAATCCTGATCTTTATAGTTGTGGCGGATCAAATTCAGGCGTAATCAATTTATTCAGTTACCTGAAAACGATTCCTCCGTTTTTGAAGTCGAACCTGCAGATGTACTATGAAATTTTGGGTAACCCTGTTACAGATACTGATTATATGCGTTTCGCTTCGCCAGTTTTTCATGCTGATCGTTTCAAGTCGCCCTTATTTATCGCACAAAACCCAAAAGATCCGAGGGTAAACGTAGCAGAAGGAGTTCAGTTTATTAAAGAATTGAAAAAGCGAAATGTACCTGTTACGTATATCGAAAAAGAGGAAGGACCCAATCCGGTATTACGCCAGCAAGGTAGAACGGCTTTGTATAAAGCTTTGGAAGAATTTTTAAAAACAAACTTGAGTAAGAAATAGGTTATGGCCCTGGATAAGAAAAGTGGTTACCGGAAAAATTCCTCGCTTGGCGTTACCTTCATTATACTCATCTCCATTCTATTCATCCTCTCTTTATTTTTAGCGTTTAACTACAGTAAAAAATCTATTGAGAACGAATTTGTATCTGAAAAGGTGAATGTTTTAGAGCAAAGCATCAAAGCCTATAACGATTTCTTTCAGAATAAAATGCCCGAAATATCTTATTATAATGGGTTTTTAGATTCGGCAACTGCTGCAAAGTTTGTTGATACGGTAACCATTAAATATCCATTTATTGCAAAGGTTACTTTTTACGATACCGAAGTGAAAAATATTCCGGTGAAGGATGGAATGAACGTTGGAAGTTTGTCCATTGGTCCCAAATCGATATTTCAATTTGGTAAAACCGTTTCACCCGATTCGGTTAAGCTGTTTTCAGAGTACGATACGCGTTCATTTAAAGTTGGCGATGATTTTAATGCCATGGCCTACAAGCTGGTTACTTTTGTAGATCAGTTAGATACCGCTGCAGTTCCCACTCAGGAAGAATTGTTTACCAACTTTTCAGTAGTTAAATCAAATAAGATTACCTATCTCAATATTCCGAGACGGGAAGATTTGAAGATTTATAAGGATATGATGCGCCGTAAGCTCGATCCTTTGCCGGTTTACCAGCAAGACATGCTGGTTTTTCAACTCGATCCGAACAAAATTAAAGTAATCAATACGAGACCTTTATTGTATCAAAAGATAGAGGTAGAACCTTTAACTTATGATCCGATTGATACTTCGGACGAGAACATGACCACCGAAATAGCGCTTCCGGGTGCATTTTCCGATTTCAAACTTTATTTCACTTCTTCTAAATCATACATCAAAAAAGAAATATTCATTTATTTCATGCCAATTGCGTTGGTCCTGTTGCTGGTTTACGGGGTGTTGCTATTGGTTGCTTTTTTGATTTACCGCAATTTGAACATCAATAGCAAAATGTTTAAGCTCCAGTACGATTTTGTGAACAACCTTACCCATGAGTTTAAAACACCTGTGAGCGTAATTAAGATTGCAGGAAACAACATTAAAAGTGCCACAGCGTTGAGCCAGAAAGAACAGCAGCTTTATGGCAAGATTCTGGATGAGGAGGCCGACAAACTGAATGGTTTGATGAATAAGCTGCTAGCCTTTACACAGATTGAGAACAAGGCAATTAAGTTAAATCAGGAGCAGGTTAATATTGAGGATTTTATTGAAAGTACAATTGAATCGCACACCTTGAAACATCCTGATTTCAAAATCACCTACGAGGTACTTGGCTTTAAAAGCTTTATCACCGATCCGGTATTGTTAGGCAGTTTGTTTGATAACCTGGCTGAAAACGCTTATAAATACTCAAAACCTGCAAACAAAAAGCTTCATATCAGTGCTAAATTAATTAAAGGTGTTTTGGTCTTTCGTTTTACTGATAAGGGAATTGGCATTCCATCTTCAGAATTAAACAATATCTTTAAAAAGTTTTTCAGAATACAGAATGAATACAACCAGATGGGAAGTGTGGGCTTGGGTTTGGCTTTCTGCAAAGAACTGGTTAACTTTATGCAGGGAGAAATCTCTGTAAAAAGTAAAGTGGGCAATGGTACAGAATTTAAAATTGTGCTGCCTTATAACAAGTAAAATTGAAATAATTTAAAATGTCGTAAAGTTTAAGTGTGATAATATTACCTGGCAACTTGAAATATTAAACCTTAAAACGATTCAAAATATAACAACACACAAATGTCTAAAGAAGTAAAAATATTAATTGTTGAGGATGATGAAAATCTTCGCTTTTTAGTGGCCCATCGATTGAAGACTGAAGGCTATAATGTATTGGAGGCCAACGATGGTGAATCAGGCGAGCGAATGATTATTGCCGACCAGCCAGATATTGTATTGCTGGACTGGATGATGCCAGGCAAGCAGGGCGCAGAAGTTTGCGAAAATGTGCGTAAGCAAGGTTTCGAAAATCTGATTATCATGATGACTGCGAAGGCGCAGGATGTAGATAAAATTGATGCGTATAATTTCGGTGCGTCAGATTATATCACGAAACCATTTAATATGGATGTTTTGGTGGCGATGCTGGAAAGTAAGGTGAAGTTTATTGTAAATAAAGATACTGCTGAAATTCACCGTTTTGGTAACATGGAACACCACCCGAATATTCATACTTTGTTCAGAGATGGGAAGAAAATTGAGTTGACGATCTTAGAGAACCGTATTTTACTCTATTTCTTACGTAATCCAGGTAAAGTGATCAACCGTGATGAATTAATGTTGGTGGTTTGGGGTTATAACTCTGATGTGAACACCCGTACATTAGATATGCACATCGTTCGTTTGCGTAAGAAAATCGAATTGAATCCAGATAATCCTCAATTGCTGCAAACCGTAAGAGGCGTGGGATATCGCTTTAATGCAGGTTAATAAATTACTGAATTATTGAATGAATGAGTGATTGAATAAGTGAATGTTCTTGCGTTTGGTAGACAATTTTCACTCATTCAATCATTCAAAACTCAATCATTTCTTTAAGCTCTCTTCAAAGTGAAAACTGTGATTTCCGGCAAAACCCCAACTCTGCCCGGGTAGCCTAAGAAACCATAGCCAACATTAACATACAATTGTTGTTTCTGTTCCTGGTATAAGCCAGCCCATTCTTTGTAAATATATTGAACCGGGCTCCATTGGTACTCTTTTAAGCGAACACCAAACTGCATGCCGTGTGTGTGTCCGCTAAACATGGCGTCTATCTGTGGGTATTTTTTCAGCACCTCTCCACGCCAGTGGGACGGATCGTGACTCAATAAAAGTTTAACAGGCAAATCATCGGTATTTTGTACAGCCAATTCCATTTTGCCATATTTTGGAAAACGACCCATACCCCAATTTTCGATACCTAAAATGCCAATTTCCTCTCCATCAACCTTAAGCCTGCGGTTTTCGTTCATTAATAAATCGTAACCCATAATCTTATGTACATCAACCATGTCCTTCAGGTTTTTAACCTTTGCAGGTGATGATTCTTTACCAAAATAATAATCACCATAATCGTGGTTGCCTAAAGAAGAATAAACGCCTAAAGGTGCTTTAACTTTCGAGAAAATATCCTGATAATCTTTCACCTCATTGGTTAGATTATTCACCAAATCACCGGTGAAGAACACAAAATCAGGTTTCTCTGCAAGCAGCATTTCTACGCCACCCTTCACCGCTGTTTTGTTATAGAAACTGCCGGAATGGATGTCAGAAATTTGTGCCATGGTAATTCCGTCAAAGGCTTTTGGGAGATTTGGAAGAATGAGATTTACCTTTCTAATCTGATAATCATATGCGCCTGAAATAATGCCCCAGCTCAAAGAAGTTAAAGGAACTGCCGCCGCAACTAAACCAGCTTTAACCAAAAATTCTGAACGTGATATTGATTCTTCGGTTTTTAAAATGTTTGGTTGTGGAGATGTTGCACTGTCAGGTTGAGCTTTGGATGGTTTTCTGAATAACTTAATGAAAAGCCTGCGTAAATCATCAATTAATAAAAAAGGCAACATGGCCATTTTGCAGGCTACGGTTAAAAAGAAAGCCACTAGTATAATAGCCCGAAGAGTTAAAAACAGATTTAGGAATATCCCAGCAAAAACACCTGCAATTAATAAAACGCTGAAGGTCCAGTAGAAAATTCCGAAAACTTTCTTTGTTTTTGGTTTCCAGTTCTTAAATACTGCCATCAAGGCATTGAAGCAATAAATATCGAAGGCGGTAATAAGTATGCAAGCAGAAATAATGAAGGGTAATCTTCCCATTTAAATGTTATTAAAATAAAAAAGCTTTAATATTTCTCTCTTATTAGAAAGAAATATCAAAGCTAGTAAAATGTATAATTTAATTGCTATCTGAAATCGTCTTCATCTTCTTCCTCGTCAAATTCGGCATTGAATAAACTGCCAAACATATCAGAAAATCCGAAACCGCCATTTAAATAATTTTTACTCAATTGAGAATATTCTGCCAGGCCATGCAGTACAAACTCCATCAGTAATAAAGTTTGATTTTCGCTTAACTTCGGGTGGAATTTTTTAACGGTATCATACAAACTTGGCACCAGCATCAACGCTTTTTTGTACTGCGAATTGGTTAAAGTATCTGTTACATCAACATTGTTTCCTTCTGTAAACCACTCTGTAATTTCAGTATAGGGATTGGCCGTTTTAGATTTTTTTGCTTTTTCCGGATCAGGAAAATAACGGGCAAACAAAGTTTTTACCGCTTTGCCGATTAAGGTAGTGGCTACATGAGCCGGGCCTTCCAATTCACCTTCATAAACCAACTCTATTTTACCAGTAATGGCAGGGATAATTCCAGCCAAATCAGATAACCTAACGAAAGTGTTTTTCTCCCCAGAAATCAACATTCTGCGTTCAGCGGTGCTGATTAAATTCTCGAAGGCCGAAATGGTTAACCGAGCCGAAACTCCTGATTTTTGATCAATATATTCACTTTTACGGGCTTCAAAAGCGATTTGCTCAACTAAATCTTTTACCAGTCCGTCAGCTTCGATATTCTCTCTTTGCGCTGCGGTAAGTTTCGCTTCCTGGAAAGTAATTTTACGCGAAACTTCTATGCTTTTTGGGTAATGCGTTAAAATCTGGCTTTCAATTCTATCTTTCAGTGGGGTAACAATGCTGCCCCGATTAGTGTAATCTTCAGGGTTTGCTGTAAACACAAACTGTATATCTAAAGGTAAACGTAACTTGAAACCACGAATTTGAATATCCTTTTCCTGAAGCATGTTAAATAATGCTACCTGGATACGGGCCTGTAAATCTGGCAACTCATTGATCACGAAAATACTTCGGTGCGCCCTGGGAATTAATCCGAAATGAATTACCCGTTCGTCATTATACGTTAACTTTAATGTTGCCGCTTTAATCGGGTCAACATCGCCAATTAAATCGGCGACAGTAACATCTGGCGTAGCCAGCTTTTCTGTATAGCGTTCGCTGCGATGCAACCAGGCGATTTCAGTTTCATCTCCTTTAGTTTCAATTTCATGCTTGGCATACCACGAAATAGGATTTAAAGGATCATCAAAAATCTCGCTTCCGGCAACATAAGGAACATATTCATCTAATAAGTTGACCATTAAACGGGCAATACGCGTTTTCGCCTGGCCACGTAATCCTAAAAGTAAAATGTTATGTCGTGAAAGAATTGCGGTTTGCAGTTCTGGAATAACGGTTTCATCGTATCCAATAATTCCTTCAAACTCCGTTTTTTTGTCACGTAAAACTTTGATGAGGTTTTCGCGAAGTTCTTCTTTAACTGATCTTGATTTATAATTTGTGGCCTTTAACTGGCCTAGAGTTGTGTTTTGCATATATCTGTGTTATGAGTTGCCAATTGTAGGTTGCAAGTTTGGATATTTAAACCTAAAACTTTTACCTCCAACCTTTAACTTATTTACTTTTCAATTTCTTCATAAACTCAGCAATGGCTGGTTGCAATTCTTTGAAAAGTTCATTATCTCTGTTTTTTAGAATCACCTCAGTAAACATTTTCAAGCCGATGGCAAATTCGGTACTCTGATTTTCATCTTCAAAAATAGCTTTGCTTTTTACAACATTTATAATATTGAAAAGATTATCATGATTGTCAAATTCCAATTTTAGTGGAGCATTTTTTACCTCATCTTCTTTTGCTAAAGATATTTCTTCTAATGTTAACTTATATTTATTTGTGCGTTTTGCCATTAATAAAATCTCTTGTGATTTCAATCACTTAACTATTGTCTTAGTGTCCTATCTATTCAACTTCAGCCTAAAAACCTCCGACTATTTAACGGTTTTTCTTCTATTCTTAATGTAATCTTCAAAAATGTATTCACCCAAGCCGTTTAAAGAGCTATAGAATGCCCTGCCGCCATTAATTTCAGTAAATTGGCGAACAAACTGTTGCAGGTATGGATCTTTAGCAATCATGAAGGTGGTAATGGGAATCTTCAACCGTTTGCATTGAGCGGCCATATTTAAGGTTTTATTAATTACCTTTCTATCCAGGCCCATGCTGTTTTTGTAGTATTTTCCATTTTCTTTCAAGCAGGTTGGTTTACCATCGGTAATCATAAAAATTTGCTTGTTATGAGTTTTTCTGCGGCGAAGTAAATCGGTGGCGAGTTCCAGGCCTGCGAAAGTATTGGTATGGTAAGGCCCAACTTGTAAATAAGGTAAATCTTTCACGGTAATTGGCCAGGCATCATTTCCAAAAACAACAATGTCCAATGTGTCTTTTGGATATTTGGTTTTAATTAATTCGGCTAAAGCCATAGCCACTTTTTTAGCCGGCGTAATCCGGTCTTCACCGTACAAAATCATCGAGTGAGAAATATCGATCATCAACACTGTTGAAGTGAGGGTTTTGAAATCCTTTTCTTCCACCTCTAAATCACGGTCGGTTAGGGTGAAATTATTAATTCCATGATTGATCTGAGCATTCTGAATAGATGCAGTCATGTCGATCTGATCCAGACTATCTCCGAAATTATATTCCCTGCGATCGGCATTTTTCTCTTCTCCAATACCCGATTGATTGCTGTTATGATTTCCCCTTCCTGATTTTTTGAGCTTGCCAAAAATTTCATCTAACGCTGATTTTCGGATAGTTTGCTCTGTTTTGGCTGTAATCTTAAATTCGCCAGACTGATTATCTTCGGTGAGGTAACCCTTATCCTTTAAATCATCAATAAAATTACCAATGCCATAATCATTATTGGTTAATTTATATTGTTTGTCGAGCTCGTTTAACCAACTCAATGCCTCTGCCGCATCTCCTGCTGTATAATTTAGCAACTCGCTAAATAATTTCAGCAACTCATCAAACCCACCTTTTGGCGTATCGCCAGGCTTATAATCAGAAAAACGAAAACCTCTCATGTGCTTGTATTAACGATTTATCGAAGATAAAAGTTTCGATTTGGATTAATTTAAGCAGGGTGTCATATTTGGTGAGGGGAGGAAGTTAAAAGTTGAAAGTTAAAAGTTAAAAGTTAAAAGTTGAAAGTCAAAAGCGGAAAGTCGAAAGTCAAAAGTTAAAAAAAAGTCAAAGGCAAACTGCCAACTGAAAATTACCCAGTAATTTGGGCGTTCCCCAAGCTGCGCAAGGGGCGGGCTTTTCAGGGCTCCGCTTCGCTGCGGTACCAATGAAAAATTGGTACTGAACCCTTACAATCCCTAACGCAAAACCCATTGCATCAAAACTGTTTATTCACGCTTGCGCTCGTTTCTAACGAGCGCATTAATAGCAATACGACTTTGTCGTAATAGGTGAAAAAATAATTCTTAAATCAAAAAGTAACTTTGAAAAATTAAAAATGTTCCAATACCAGAACAATAGCATTATTGCTTAACGCTTCCAGCTCAACCTTTTCAACATCCCAAAGTGCCAGTCCATCTCTGGCATGCATCAATCTGCCTTCAATTTCAAAAGCACCATCAATCACCAAACAAAAGAGCTTATGGTCAGGGTTATTTAACGTATAAGTTGCTTCCACGCGAGCATCAAAAATACCTGCACTTAATTTGAATGATAATTTAGGTGTAGAAACGATTTCAATGAGCTGATTCTTGTTTTGATCAAAATCGAATTTAAAAAGCATCTCGCTCGCTCGAAGTAAAAACAGATCTGTGGTCAGCCCAATTTGAATATAGTTAATTACATCATTAGGGTAGGGGTTACTAATTTCCAAAACCTCGCCTTTACCCAAATTAAGTATTTGTACTTGTCCGGTATAAACAGCAAATTCCTTTCCTCCCTGAACAATATCTAACCCACCTGTAATGGGAAAAAATATTTGGTAGGAATCTTCCTTTGATAGGAAAAAAATTAACTTTCCGGCAGCTATCGATTCGTCATTGCAAACAAACAGCGTTCCTGAGGGCGGCCTATGTTCATCGTGATATTTCTCAAAGTTAAAGGTACTGTATCTCCTTAAAGTATTGCTTTCCGTTAATCCCCGTTGATCGGCTAAAAAAATCTTTCCAGGTGTTGGGCTCATGCTAACTTATTGTTTTAATGGAATGGATACTTACAAAAGGTTGAATTTGGAAGAGATTAGTGAATGTCTCATCCGTTTCAGCTCCAGTGAACTGGGAAACCAGCAAATGATTATCGATACGCTCATGCCACACCAATGGTTTCGAAAAAAAATTAATAGCCACCTTATGCTTTTCAATGTCATTAAAATCCGAATTAATGATTTCGAACTTAAAATTTTCAAAAGTAAGAAAACGCCTGCCCAGGTTATCTAAAATATCGGGTATAATGCCATTAAGCTGCCGCAAGTAACCGGTAACGGCAGCGCTTACCAAAAAATGAAGTTTATCTGCCCCCGGAACATGCATCAGTAATTCTGCAAATGTGCCATATTTTCCATCTTGATTGTAAAATTGAGACTGCATTTTAAACTCTAAAAAGCTATCTTCATGAACAAACTTATCCCAATGACTGGAATTAGAATCATCAATGATTTTCCGATAACAAAGCGTAATTATTTTTTGGGACATGGCATAAAATTAAAAAAGACGTCAGGATATCCTAACGTCTGTGTAAAATAAAAAAAATAGGACGAATATTATGCTCTTACATTAAGTTTAAAAGTTAAATCGAAGCCAGCAGCTAAAGTTCCGCTAACTTTTGCAATCTCAATGCCCGTTTTGTCATCACTAAAAACATTATCGGCATTATTATAGGTATAACCATTCAGGCCTTTTGAATAGCCGTTAACCAATGCAACAGCACTTCCGGCACCTTCAGGAAAAGCAATTTGTGTTACGCTTAATGATGTTCCACTGGCACTATAAACATGTACGTGAATATGAGTTGCACGCCCACTGTACCAACCAGGAAAAATAGAAGTAAAGGTTACCAGGCCATTTGCATCAGTGGTTTGGCGGCCACGTAAAAAGTGAACAGATTGATAGTTGGTTGATTGCATGCCCGTGCCCCCGTATTCAGAATAATTACCTTCGGCATCGCAATGCCAGATATCTACAATGGCACCTGCCAAAGCAGCACAACTATTATTGATATTACCTACGGTAATCTTCGCTGTCATTTTATAACCGCTTCTGCCATCGGTTATGTCGCTGCGTACATATGATGCCGGAACTTTTGTAGGAAATGGACCTTCGGTTTCCGTTGGCGCAACGGTACAAGTTCCATTTGTACCTGCTGAGGTATTTGCCGTCCCCGAACCTGAGGTAGTATTACTTTCTGTAGTGCCGGCTTTTTTGCAGGCTTCGATAATTACCGGAGTGGAGATTGCCCCAATCATTAAACTCCTGATGAAATTTTTTCTTTCCATGGCTACACTGTTTTGCTTCGTTAAAATAAAAGTAGCAAACCTACTGCTGAGTAACAGCGATGTGACGATGTATGGCGATTTTGTATCGTTAAATGTTAAAATTGATTGAATTTAAAGAGCTGTTTAGGTTAAAAAGATATCAATTAATACAATTGGGAATAGAGGTATGGTTTTTGAGCATGCGTAATTTCATTTTGTAAAAGATTAAAACTAGCTTTGCCGCAAATTAATGAAACACCTCGTTACCATATCACTCGTATTTTTTAGCTTAACACATTTGGCGAAAGCCGAACGCGTTGAAGGGCTAAAACTGTTAAGTGAATATTGTAATGAACATAAAATCAGCGTTAATAATGTAGGGAAACCAACTGTTCAGCTTAACGACGAGCATAATCCTTATTTATTATCCTACACTGCACTTGCTTTAAGCGGCACCCAGGTTCCATCAAAAGTTGTTAAGTATGTATGCGTTAATCAGCTAATCTCTGATTTAACCATTCGGAAAAAACCGAAAAACAATAGCCCTTAGGTTTCTTTTTGACAAATCTTCTGAAGATTTCAACCCCTCAATATACTATAAACAGCCAAATTGACTTAAATAAGCCAATGGATTGGTTGTTGTAATACACTTTTTATTAATACAAATACGATTTAAAACATAATGTTAGGATTTTTAGCGAAGATTTTCGGAAGTAAATCAGAGAGAGATATAAAGGCGATTCAGCCATTGGTTATTGCCATAAATGAACACTACAGTAAACTTTCAGCTTTAAGCAATGATGAGTTGCGTGGGAAAACAATTGAATTCAAAGAGCGCATTTCTGCATTTTTGACTGAAATTGATGGAAAAATTTCGGCCTTAAAAACCGAAGCAGAAAGTGAGGAATTAGACCTTCATCAGAAAACAGCTATTTATGATCAGGTAGATGCCTTAGGCAAAGACCGTGATACAGAATTGGAAAAAGTCCTTTTGGAAATTCTTCCAGAAGCATTTGCTGTGGTTAAAGAAACTTCCCGTCGTTTAAGTGAAAACGATTATTTAGAAGTTACTGCCACACAGTTCGACAGGGATTATGCAGCCCGCAAAAGCAATGTGAAAATTGTAGGCGATAAAGCACAATGGGCTAACCGTTGGGATGCTGCCGGTACAGAAGTGGTTTGGAACATGGTTCACTACGATGTGCAGTTAATTGGTGGTATCGTTTTACACAGTGGTAAAATTGCTGAAATGGCTACAGGTGAGGGTAAAACTTTGGTTTCTACCTTGCCAGCATACTTAAATGCACTTGCCGGACAAGGGGTTCACATCGTTACGGTGAATGATTATCTTGCCCGTCGTGATAGTGAATGGAACGGACCTTTATTCGAATTCCATGGTATTAGTGTAGATTGTATTGATAAACACGAGCCGAACTCTGAAGAGAGAAGAAGAGCTTATGCCGCAGATATTACCTACGGAACCAATAACGAATTTGGTTTCGATTACCTGCGTGACAATATGTCGCAAACGCCTGACCAGTTGGTTCAGCGTAAATTACACTTCGCCATGGTTGATGAGGTCGATTCAGTTTTAATTGATGATGCCCGTACGCCATTAATTATTTCGGGTCCGATTCCTCGCGGCGATGAACACGAATTTTATGAGTTGAAACCACGTATCGAACGTTTGGTGAATGCACAAAAAGCTTATGTTTCTCAAGCTTTAAATGAAGCTAAAAAATTAATCAACGCTGGTAATACAGGAACTGAAGAAGGCGAAGGTGGTTTAGCATTATTACGTGCTTACCGTGGTTTGCCTAAAAACAAAGCTTTAATCAAATTCTTAAGTGAAAGTGGCGTTCGTGGCTTGCTGTTAAAAACAGAAAACTACTACATGGCCGATCAATCTAAGAATATGCCTAAAGTTGATTCTGAATTGTATTTCTACATCGATGAGAAAAACAATCAGGTTGAATTAACAGAAAAAGGTATTGAATTGATTACGCAATCTGGAGAAGATCCTAATTTCTTTGTATTGCCTGATGTAGGTACTGAAGTTGCTGATTTAGAAAAATCGGCGCTGCCTTTAGAAGATAAGGTGGTGCAAAAAGATGCTTTGATGCGTGATTATTCTGTAAAAGCTGAACGTATTCACTCTGTTAACCAATTATTAAAAGCTTATACTTTGTTTGAAATTGATGTAGAGTACATCATTGATGAAGGAAAGATTAAAATTGTTGATGAGCAAACGGGTCGTATTATGGATGGCCGTCGTTATTCTGACGGGTTACACCAGGCGATTGAGGCAAAAGAAAATGTAAAAGTTGAAGATGCCACTCAAACTTATGCAACGGTAACCTTGCAGAACTATTTCCGTATGTACCACAAACTTTGCGGTATGACGGGTACAGCGACTACAGAAGCAGGAGAGTTTTGGTCGATTTATAAATTAGATGTGGTTGAAATTCCAACCAATAGAAATATTTCAAGAGCTGATCAGCAAGATTATGTTTACCGTACAGTACGAGAAAAATATAATGCTGTGGCTGATGAGATCGTAAAATTAACCGAAGCAGGTCGTCCGGTATTAGTGGGTACCACTTCTGTTGAAATTTCAGAATTATTAAGCCGTATGCTTAAACTTCGTGGAATTAAACACAACGTGTTAAATGCTAAGATGCACCAAAAGGAGGCCGATATTGTTGCTGAAGCTGGTCAGGCAGGTACGGTAACCATTGCTACCAACATGGCTGGTCGTGGTACGGATATTAAGTTAGGCGCCGGGGTTAAAGACGCCGGAGGTTTAGCCATCGTGGGTACGGAACGCCATGAGTCTCGTCGTGTAGACAGACAGTTACGTGGTCGTGCTGGTCGTCAGGGAGATCCTGGGTCATCTCAGTTCTTCGTTTCACTAGAAGATAACTTGATGCGTTTATTCGGTTCTGAAAGAATTTCAAGCATCATGGTGCGTATGGGAATTGAAGATGGTGAAGTGATTCAACACTCAATGATTACCAAATCTATAGAACGAGCTCAGAAAAAAGTAGAAGAAAACAACTTTGGTATCCGTAAACGTTTGTTGGAGTACGATGATGTAATGAACTCACAACGTACGGTAATTTATGCTAAACGTAAAAACGCCTTGTTTGGCGAACGTTTGGATGTAGACATGAACAACATGGTTTACGATGTTGCTGAAGATATTGTGAGTGAGTACAAACAAGAGGCAAATTATGATGGATTCAAATTAGAAGTAATTAAAAACTTCTCTTTAGATACCGCCATTACTGAAAAGGATTTTGCTTCTACTAATGCAGCTCAGTTAACCGAAAGATTATTTGAAGAAGCTGAAGCATTTTATGCCCGCAAATCAGATGCGATTATTCAACAGTCGTTACCTGTTTTAACTCAGGTTTACGAAGAGCGTGGGCAACATATCGAACAAATTGTAGTTCCTTTTACCGATGGAATTCGCGGTATTCAAGTAGCTGTTGATTTGAAGAAAGCTATTGAAAATAAAGGAAAAGAGGTGGTTCGCTCATTCGAAAAAACAATCGTTTTAGCCTTGATTGACGATAGCTGGAAAGAGCATTTACGTGAAATGGACGATTTAAAACAGTCTGTTCAAAATGCAGTTTATGAGCAAAAAGATCCATTGGTGATTTATAAAATGGAAGCTTTCAACTTATTTAAAAACATGCTTAATGCGGTAAATAAAGAGGTAGTAAGTTTCTTGTATAAAGGTGGTATTCCGGTTCAGCAGGAAGCTGAAGAAGTTAGGGAAGCACCAGCCCCGGTAAAACAACCAAAATTGCAAACCACTAAACAGGAGTTTGGTGCAGAGCAACCAGGTGTTGAGTTTGGAGATACCCGTGAAGCAGTACCACAACAACCAATTCGCAAAGAAGCAGCTATTGGCCGTAATGAGCCATGCCCTTGCGGAAGCGGCAAAAAATACAAAAACTGCCACGGCGCAAATCTGTAATTTGATTACTGAAGTTTAAAATCATATACAAGGTCACATGAAAATGTGGCCTTTTTCATTCCATTTCAATTTAGAGTCGGGATCTGAATACTAACATAGCCAAACTACCATTTGCACAACCCATAAAGAATGCCGATTTTTGCAATGAATTCGGCATTCTTCTTTTTAAACAATTTCAGAATGCTCTTGGTTACTTACAAATGAAAATAACAATAACTTTTATATTTAGCTTTTTACTATTTACTGCATCTTTTGCGCAAAGAGGAGAAGTAACTGTTATAAAAGACCCGTTAATTGATAGTTTAATCGCTAAACGTTCTGCTGTTTACAAGACTCCTGGCGAAGTGAAAATTGGCAAGCCCATTGTTTCTGCTTATGGATACAGGGTTCAGGTTTTTTACGGTTCCGATCGCCGGGAAGTATTTAATCAGCAAGCTCGCTTTAAAAGTCTTTATCCGAAATATAATACCTACCTGGTTTACAAGGAGCCGAACTATTATATCCGCGTAGGCGATTTCAGAACCCGTTTAGAGGCGCAGCGTTTAATGAGCGAAATCCGGCCGGCCTTTCCAACACTATTCATTTTTAGGGAAAAAATTAATGCCCCACAATTAGATACGACCACTACTGATGATCAAAGATAAAATTCAAGAACTGGCTGCTACTATTTTCAACGATGTAGTAGGCTACCGTCAACATATTCATGCTAATCCTGAATTATCCTTCAAAGAATTTGAAACTTCAAAATTTGTAAAAGAGAAATTAACAAGTTGGGGAATAGAGTTTACCGACTGTGCAAACACAGGCGTAGTTGGCTTAATTAAAGGAAATTTACCATCTGATAAAGTGATCGCTTTGCGTGCTGATATGGATGCCTTACCAATTTTAGAAGATAGCACTAAGCCTTATGCCAGTAAAAACCAGGGGGTAATGCATGCCTGCGGCCATGATGTTCATACTTCTTCTCTGTTAGGCACAGCCTACATCATCAATCAATTAAAGGATGAATTCGGCGGCACAGTTAAACTAATTTTTCAGCCGGCAGAAGAGTTGCTTCCAGGTGGAGCAAGTATCATGATCAAAGAAGGTGTACTCGAAAATCCAAAACCAAATTATATTGTAGGCCAGCATGTGATGCCCTTAATCGAATCAGGTAAAGTGGGTTTCCGTTCTGGTATTTATATGGCTTCAACCGATGAATTGTACGTTACGGTAACCGGAAAAGGTGGTCATGGCGCACAACCACATCAAAATATCGATCCGGTTTTGATCGCTTCGCACATTATTATCGCTTTGCAGCAAATCGTATCGCGTAATGCCGATCCTCGTTTGCCATCAGTGTTATCCTTCGGAAAAGTAACCGCAAATGGTGCTACGAATATTATTCCTAACGAAGTTAAAATTGAAGGTACATTTAGAACTTTAGATGAAGACTGGCGGGCAGAAGCGCATAAACGCATGAAAAAAATGGCCGAGGGTATTGCAGAAGCCATGGGTGGAAGCTGCGATTTTGATATTCACAAAGGCTATCCGTTTCTAATCAACGAAGAGCAATTAACTGCCAATGCTAGATCGTTTGCTGAGGAGTTTTTAGGCAAAGAAAATGTAGTCGATCTGGATATATGGATGGCTGCAGAAGACTTTTCTTTTTACTCGCAGGTAACAGATGCGTGTTTTTACCGTTTAGGTACTGGAAACGCAGCAAAGGATACGCAGTATTCTGTGCATACTCCAAAATTTGATATTGATGAAGATGCGCTGAAAATTTCGACCGGTTTAATGGCTTACATTGCCTTAAAGCAACTCGGAAACTAAAGATAGATTTGAAGAGGTATAGCGCAAGATTGAATTTGAATTTCAGGCTTAATTAGTGTGTAGCCATCTTACATTTCCCAATACCATTTTTATATATACCATTTTACATGAAAAAAATACTTTTGCTATTCATATCATCCGCTTTCATCTTTAGTGGTTTTGCCCAGGAGATTCCACGTTTCAATCCCGATACCATCAAAACGATTACTTTGGATTCTGTTGTAAATATTAAAGCAGAGCGTTTAAATATTGAAACATTCATCAATAAGGTAGTGAACGACACGTCATTTTATGAATCTTTCAGAGATATGAAACGTTATAGTTTTATTGCTGAAAACCGAATTTTTAGCTACGATAAAAAAAACAAAGTTGATGGTAAAATATACCGCAAAATCAAACATAACAATTCGGGTAAGTATAAAATGGAATATCTGGTAAAGGAAGAAAGTGGCAACCTTTACAAAAGAAATGGCAAGTACCAGCTTTATACCGTCGAAATGTTCGATTATATTTTCATGAATGCTTACAACACAGATTTTGTTCCAAATGCTCCGGCAGGAGATGGTAAAGGAGGAACAAACGAAGGTTATAAAAGTAAATTGAAAACGCTGATTTTTAATCCCGGAAGACCGGTAAAAGTTCCTTTTATTGGGAGCAAAACTGAAATATTTTCTGCCAATATGCGGCAGTATTATGATTATGCTTTTACCAGTGGCACTTATCTTGATTCTATTCCAGTTTATCGCTTTAAAGTTTCTGTAAAGCCAGATTTATCAAGCTGGACAAAAGATGGTATCATGATTAAAGAATTGGTTACCATTTTCGATAAGCGAAACTTTAATATTCTGGGTCGCTATGTAGATATGAAATACGGCAATATGCTTTTCGATTTCGATGTAAAAATGAACATCGAAATGGGCTATTTTGGTGACGACAAATTGCCTACAAAAATCACCTATCAAGGCAATTGGGATTATCCATTTAAAAAGGAAGAACGAGCCAGCTTCTTAATCGTTCACAAAGATTACAAGCTGGAAAAGGGTAAATAAGTTTAAAAACGCTTTTGAAAGATTTATTATCTTTAAACGATTATTAAACCAACCTCAATGCCATTAATTTCCAATTTTTTGCTCAGGATAACTGCCTGCTCCTTAATTTTCTGTAGCATAAATCTACAGGCACAGGTACTAACCACCAAGCAAATTGATAGTGTTGCCGAGAAAACTTTAGCAGCTTTCGATGTTCCTGGGCTTGCAGTTGCTGTGGTAAAAGATGGCAAGGTGATTCACTCCAAAGGATATGGTGTTCGCTCCCTGGAAAATAGTTTAAAGGTTGATGAACATACACTTTTTGGTATCGCATCAAATACAAAAGCCTTTACCGCTGCCGCATTGGGTATGTTGGTCGACGAAAAGAAAATCACCTGGGATTCGAAGGTTACAGACATTATTCCCGAATTTAAATTATATGATGCTTACGTTACGTCGCAATTCACCATTCGCGATTTATTGTCTCACAGAAGCGGATTAGGTCTTGGTGCCGGCGATTTAATGATTTGGCCAGATTCCTCAACGGTTACTAAGAAACAAATTATTCACAATCTAAGATATCTTAAACCTGTTTCCAGTTTTCGTACCCAGTGGGATTACGACAACTTGCTTTATATTGTCGCCGGCGAAGTTATTGAAAGAATTTCTGGTCTTAAATATGAAGATTTTATCGAAACACGAATCATGCAGCCTCTAGGGATGACCAAAAGTGCTTTATCATACAATCGTTTAAAAGATAAAACCAATATTATTGATGCGCATGCTCCTGTAAATGGAAAAATAGCCGTGATTCCAAAAGACTTTACGGAAAACAGCAACGCTGCAGGCGGTATGAATGCCAGTGTGAGTGAGTTAAGTAAATGGGCGTTGGTACAACTCAATGGAGGGAAGTACGGTGAAAAACTCGACAAGACGTTGTTCAGCAAAGCGGCCCAAAATCAAATGTGGACATTGCATAGCATCATTCCTGCTGGAAAAGGATCTTATAACAGGCACTTTTTTGGGTATGGCTTAGGCTGGTTTTTAAGTGATGAAAAAGGTTATATGGTCGCCGAACATACTGGCGGACTTGCCGGAATGGTGAGTGAAGTGACATTAATTCCTGATTTAAAATTAGGCATTATCGTATTAACCAATCAACAGGCCGGCGGTGCTTTTACGGCAATCACCGAATCTATCAAAGATGGTTATTTCGGTATCACCGGAAAAAATCGGATTAAGGATGCATCTGATAATGAAAAGCAAGAAAAGAGTTACGGTAAACAAGTAACCGACAAAATTTGGGCTGATATCGCTACCGCTCAAAAAAACGTTAACAATAAACCAGCTGTTAAAAATTATCTGGGTACCTATCAGGATGAATGGTTCGGGGTGGTTACCATCAGCGAGTTGAATGGTAAAATGCATTTTGAGGCTAAGAATTCTCCGAAATTAAAGGGTGATATGGTATATTATAAAGGTAATACTTTCATTGTAAAATGGTATGATAGGAGTATGGATGCGGATGCATTTGTTAATTTTTCGCTTGATTTTGAAGGGAAACCCACTGCTATCAAAATGGAAGCCATTTCTCCTTTAACCGATTTTAGTTTTGATTTTCAAGACCTCGACCTCAAAAAGGTTGATTAAAATAGCTAACTAAATCCATTATGAAAACATTAATTAGAACAAGTATTTTACTGAGCTTTTGCTTAATTGCATTTACTTCAATGACATTAAAACCAAAACGAATCATATTTTTCGGCGATTCCATCACGCAACAAGGTGTTTCGAAGAACGGTTACGTTACTTTAATCAAAAAATCACTGGATTCTACCAAATATGAAGTTCTAGGTGCAGGAATTGGCGGCAACAAAGTTTATGATTTGTACCTGCGTTTAGAAGATGATGTATTAAATAAAAAGCCCGATTTAGTGGTGATTTATGTAGGCATTAACGATGTGTGGCATAAGCAGTCTTCTCACACCGGAACAGATTATGATAAATACCTGAAGTTTTATCAGGCACTAATCAATAAAATTCAGGGGGTTGGAAGTAAAGTGATTTTAGTTACGCCATCTGTGGTAGGGGAAAAAAAGGATGGTACCAATGAACTAGATGCTGACTTAAATAAATATGCAGCAGGTATCAGAGAACTGGCAACGAAGAATAATCTTCCGCTGTGCGATCTGCGAAAAATATTTACCGAATATGAAGCTAAAAATAATCCGGAAGATAAAGAAAAAGGCATTTTAACCACTGACCGTGTGCACTTAAACGAAACTGGAAACAAATTGGTGGCTGAACAATTACTGCCATTGGTGAAATGATGTTAAAAGTTATCGGTTATAAATTGTAAGTCTGAATGCTTATCGTTTATAAAATTCACCCGTAACTTATAACAATCAACATGTAATCCAAAAATGATAAACCGCGAAACGATAGATAAGATAATGGATACCGCCCGAATTGAGGAGGTAGTAGGGGATTTTGTGCATTTAAAAAAACGCGGAACCAGTTTAATTGGCAACTGTCCTTTTCATGGAGAAAAAACACCATCCTTTCACGTATCTGTAACCAAAGGGATTTACAAATGCTTTGGTTGTGGTAAAGGCGGCGATTCAGTGCGTTTTATTATGGATCACGAAAAATATTCGTATCCTGAAGCGCTTAAGTTTTTAGCCAATAAATATAATATTGAGGTTGAAGAAACCGAACTCACCCCACAAGATGCCGAAGCCCAAAGTGCTAAGGAAAGCTTATACATTGTTTCTCAGTTTGCAGCCACATTTTTTGTAAAACAACTTTGGGAAACCGATGAAGGCAAAAGTATTGGCTTAAGTTATTTTAAAGAGCGTGGTTTTAGGGAAGATATTCTTAAAAAATTCGAGGTTGGTTATTCTCCTGATGTTTGGGATGCCTTAACCCAAAGTGCTACAAATGCAGGGCACAAGCTTGAATTTTTGGAGTCGACGGGTTTATCTATCAAAAATGATAATGGCAAAGTTTACGATCGTTTCCGCGGTCGTGTAATGTTCCCCATTCATGGCTTTACAGGTCGGGTAATTGGTTTCGGGGGAAGAACGCTTAAGACTGATAAAAATGTTCCCAAATATGTAAACTCGCCAGAAAGTGAGATCTACCATAAATCGAATGTATTGTATGGCTTGTTTCATGCAAAAAAAGCCATCCGCGATTTAGATAATTGTTATCTCGCAGAAGGTTACGCAGATGTGCTTTCTGTACATCAGGCGGGCATTGAAAACGTGGTAGCTTCTTCCGGAACTTCATTAACAGTAGAGCAGATTAAGCTTATTGGTCGTTTTACACAAAATATTACCATTTTATTTGATGGAGATGCAGCGGGCATAAAAGCCTCACTGCGTGGTTTGGACATGATTTTGGAAGAAGGACTGAATGTGAAAATTGTATCTTTTCCCGATGGTCACGATCCTGATTCTTATATGCATCACGTGGGTGCAGGTGCTTTCAAAACCTATTTAGAAAATAACCGTAAAGATTTTATCCTTTACAAAGCCAATGTTTTATTAAAAGATGCCGGCGATGATCCGATCAAACGGGCGGGCATTATTCGGGATATTGTAGAAAGTATTGCTAAAATTCCTGATCCAATCAAAGCTTCGGTATTCGTTCGTGAATCGAGTAGTTTATTGGAAATTGAAGAAAAGATCCTAATGAGCGAACTCAACAAAATGCGCTCCAGTAAGGTGAAAAAAAACTTCGAGAGTAATCAGAGAACCCAAAGCAATTTTTCGAATAATAAAGCCAATTCCTTTTCTTCCGGTCCGCCTGAGCCGCTTGGTCCGCCAGATGATTTATGGGACGATAACGCCGGACCTGGCCATGTACATACACCAGCAGAAACAGATGAAAATCAGGAAAAGGAAATTGTGCGTTTATTGTTGGCCTATGGCCATGAATTTGTGAACTGGGATAAAATTGATGACATGTACATTGGCTCTTTCATTATGCAAAACCTGGCCGATGTAGAGTTCGAAAACATCCTCTGTAAAAAAATTATTGATCACTATAAAACGGAAATTGATAATGGGCGATTGCCTACTGCAAACCATTTTATCAAACATGAAGATAGGGACATCGCTGATTTAGCCATCACCCTTTCCACATCAGAATATGCTTTAAGTGAGAATTGGTTAAATAAACATTTGATTTATGTGAAGGACGAGAGTATGAATCTCAAAGCCACAATTTTGGGTGGGATTTTCCATCTAAAAAAGCGTAAAGTAGATAAGATTCTGACCAATTTGCTAAAGGAGATCAAAGAAGAAAAAGATACAGATAACCAAATGATTTTAATGCAACGTTACGGAGTGATTAAAGGAGTAGAACGCGAAATTTCTAAATTTTTGGGATCTGTAATTGTGAAATAAGTATTGTATCGTTTCAGGCATTTGAGGTTGTCTGGATTGATATTTGGAAAAAGTAAAATACATTAGGTATTTAAACGCGTAAACGAGAAGTGAAAACTGTAAATTGAAAAACTGATAAAATGGCTTCTCATAACGAATTAGGTAAAACAGGAGAAGATATTGCCAAACAATATCTGGAAGCCAGTGGTTATGAAGTGCTGGATGAAAACTGGACATTTGGTAAAGCTGAAGTTGATTTAATTGTTTACAAAAACGGAATTATGGTTTTTGTGGAAGTGAAAACCCGAACATCAGTTGCTTTCGGTCAGCCGGAAGAATTTGTGCATAAAGCCAAACAGAAACAGATGGAGTTGGCCTCAGCTGAATATATTGCGCTGATGAATCATCAGAATGACATTCGTTTTGACATCATAGCCATTACCTTTGAAAAAAATAAAAATTATAACTTAAATCATATTGAAGATGCTTTTTGGCCTGAAGATTAATCAAATCAAAAAACTACTATTTGTTGGAATTATTGTTGCTTTTTTAAGCGCCTGTAAGGATGATAAACCAAATGTTTACCGAAACTTCTTATCGCCGATGATTGGATTAAATGTTCCGGTAGGGAATGAGTTTGAAACAAAAATTCAATTTGGCAAAGAGAAAAAGGTAGATTCAGTTATCTATTTAATTGATAGCACAAAGGTTGCTACAAAAACCGATACTTCGGCGATTAAACTAAAAACGGAAGGCCTTAAGTTAGGAAGCCATATCATCACGGCGAAAATTTATGAGGGTACAGATGCCGAGGATTTAACCACTAACATTAATGTCTTAGCGGCTCAGGCACCAGTTGAGTACACTTACAAGGTCATTAAAACTTTACCTCACGATACCTCATCGTATGTAGAAGGCTTGGAGTACCATGATGGATTTTTCTATGAAAGTGCTGGTGATTACGGGCATTCTAGTTTACGTAAGGTAGAGCCTTCAACAGGAAAAATAGTGCAATCTACACCTGTTGATAAGCAATATTTTGCAGAAGGTATTACAGTAATTGGTGATAAAATTATTCAGCTTACCTATCGTGAAAAAGTGGGCTTTGTTTACGATAAAGCAACGTTAAAAAAACTTTCTGAGTTTTCTTATACTACCGGGAGAGAAGGATGGGGTTTAGCTTTTGACGGTGAGAAAGTTTTAAATACAGATGGTTCGAATACCATATTTTTTCTGGATAAAGATAAATACAACCGGATTGGTTCAATTGATGTTTATGACAACAAAGGGCCGGTTCAGAATTTAAATGAACTGGAAGTGATTGACGGGAAAATTTATGCAAACGTTTATACCACCAATGAAATTCTAATCATCAACCCTGAAAATGGTGCCGTAGAAGGCAGAATAAATCTAACTGGCATATTTCCTTCAGATTATTTCAAAACTGAAGATCAAAGAGCAAATAATGTGTTAAATGGAATTGCTTATGATCAGGCAACCAAACGACTTTTTGTAACAGGAAAAAAATGGCCACATATTTACCAGATACAGATCAGCAAGAAATAACTAATTCATTCAATTGTCATTCTGAGCTTGTCGAAAAAAATTATTAATCGTTTCGACAAGCTCAACCTGACAAATGAAGAGCTGCATATCATTCCCCACGTTTTCGACTGTAGTAGAGAAGGCTTGAAGGAATTACTTTTCCTTTTTCTTTGGTTCCTCTAAAACCCCATTAAATGTAATGGGCTGTTTATTATTTCCACTTGCAATTAATGTGGCATAGCCGTTTTTCGATACACTTAAAGTGAAGCGATAGTTTTCCCTTTTAACATCTTTAGTGTTAATTTGTATAGTATAATTGCCTTTTTTGCTAATGGTTTGATTGTAGGTGAAATCTTTAGACGTGAATTTTATGCCTCCTTCATTAGGATTGTAGGGCGCAGTAAACGCTCTGCCATAGAAAGGCAGATAAGCAACAACGCTATCTTTAGTCACCCTAAAATCGTAATTAGAACCAGTCAGATTTACTGATCCGCCACCGCCAACATTGCCAGGCATTCTTTCCAAAATTTTTGAAATATCCATATTGGACATTGGAATGGCAGTATTTGCGATGAAGACATAATTCTTATCTTTTATAATTTTATCTGTTGTTTCCTTATCTGTCTGGGCAAACAATGGCAAAGCCGATGCCATCAAAACCATGCTTAATAATACTTTTAATTGTTTCATAATGTGTGTTTTAATCGTATAACAATTTAAAGATGTGCAAGTTTCATTGATTCCATAAACAAATACTAATAAAAGCTATCTGCTTCAATGGAAAAGGCGCAAGATGACATTGCGCCTTTAAAAATAAATTTTAATTGTTCCTTATTCGATGCTTCAATGCATGATCAGCAGATCAAAATTGAGTGAGTTACTATTTTAATCCTACTATATGTCCGTAAACATACAACCTTGAATCTGCAGTCGCTTCGTCTTGAAAAATCGCGTTACCGTCCTGATCAACTTCTAAAAAAACGGTTTTAAAAAAGTCTCCATTTTTAATTTTATAGGTAATGATGGTCTTGTTCTTTTTTTGTTTAATCGACTTCACTTTAAACGCCGGAGTAGTGAGCAATTGATAATCGATCTCCTTGTTGTTTATTTTACCCAATCGCAAGGTCGATTCATTTTGGGCCAGGAAAACTTTCCCATCAAGCGCTAGCTTTTTATCTCTTGAGATTTTATTATTGATATTATAAGCTGTGAAGTAACTTCCATCTCCACTTGCTAATCGATAGTAACGATCTGTTTCTGCTACAGGGAATCTTCCATCCTGAGACGTTATAGACAAGCTAGTTTGTATGCTCGCTGTACTAGGATTCACATTTGAATAATTCGGAACATCAAAGTTGTAGCCACTACTCCCGTTTGTGCCTGGTTTTTTCTCGACTTTCGTCGCTAAAAAGGCGAATTTTTGACTTTTCAAAACTTGTTGGATATCCTCAGACATCTCTTTCTGTGCCATTGCAACGCCTGCGTATGCAATTAGGCAAAACATTAGTAATTGTTTCATTCTTGTTTCATTTATGTGTACAACAATATAACAATTACTAAGTTCATTTGGTTACGGATCTGATTAATAGATTGTAACAATTGCGAAGATTATCTCCAGGCTTTATATTGATTGATCAATCCGTTGGTTGAGCCATCGTGGCTTTCCACTTTTTGATTACCTTCCAATTCAGGAAGAATCTTTTTAGCCAGTTGTTTGCCCAGTTCAACGCCCCACTGATCGAAGCTAAATATATTCCAAATTACACCCTGAACAAATATTTTATGCTCATACATAGCAACTAAGCTACCTAGCGTATAAGGTGTAACTTTTTTTAAGAGAATAGAATTGGTTGGTCTGTTCCCTTCAAAAACCTTAAACGGCGCTATTTTAGCAATTTCATCTGCTGATTTACCATCTTTTTTCAGTTCTTCAGTTACCTCTCCTTCCGTTTTGCCATTCATTAAGGCCTCTGTTTGAGCAAAGAAGTTAGATAATAAAATTGGATGATGATCGCCTAGCGGATTTAAACTTTGTGCTGGTGCAATAAAATCGGCAGGAATAATTCTGGTTCCTTGATGAATCAATTGGTAGAAAGCATGCTGGCCATTGGTACCTGGCTCACCCCAAATAATGGGTCCGGTTTCGTAATCAACTTCGTTACCGTTTCTATCTACGTGTTTTCCGTTACTTTCCATATCACCTTGTTGAAAATACGCTGCAAAGCGATGCATGTATTGATCGTAAGGTAAAATAACCTGAGTTTCGGCATTGTAAAAATTGATATACCAAACTCCGAGTAAACCTAAAATAACAGGGATGTTGCTTTCAAACTCTGCTGTGGCAAAATGATTGTCGGTAGCATGTGCGCCCGCTAAAAGCTCTTTAAAGTTATCGAAACCAATACTTAATGAAATTGATAAGCCAATTGCACTCCATAAAGAGTAACGACCGCCAACCCAATCCCAGAATTCAAACATGTTATCAGTATCAATTCCAAAAGCCGAAACATCTTTTGCGTTGGTTGATAAAGCAGCGAAATGTTTCGCAATATCATCTTCTTTGCCACCTTTCTCTAAAAACCATGAACGGGCAGAATGTGCATTTGTCATCGTTTCTTGCGTGGTAAACGTTTTCGACGCCACTAAAAATAAAGTGGTTTCAGCATTTAGTGCTGATAAGGTTTCAGCAATGTGTGTACCATCAATATTCGAAACGAAATGAATATTTAAGTGGTTTTTATAATGTTTCAGTGCTTCCGTTACCATTACCGGACCCAAGTCAGATCCGCCAATACCAATATTCACCACATCGGTTATGGCTTTACCGGTGTAACCCTTCCATTCGCCGCTGATAATACTGTTGCTAAAGTTTTCCATTTTGGCTAAAACAGCATTAACTTCAGGCATCACATCTTTTCCATCCACTAAAACAGGTGTGTTGCTCAAATTACGTAAAGCAATATGAAGTACCGAACGATCTTCGGTTTCATTGATTTTATCACCTGCATACATCGATTTTATCGCTTCATCCAGTTTGCATTCGCGAGCCAGTTGCATTAAAAGCGCCAGTGTTTCATCGCTTATTCTGTTCTTGCTGTAATCAAGCAAAATGTCTTCAAAAAAAACAGAAAACTTGTTGAAACGATCTGCATCTTCAGCAAAAAGGTCTTTAATGCTTTTCTGATTAATATCGATAAAATGATCGGCCAAATATTTATATGCCGCTGTTTCAGTAAAATTTATTTTAGGTAACATATCCTTTGTTTTTTGTAAAAGTAATAAAGCAAACTTTTAAAACTGTCTTTTTAATGTTCAAAATCATTAAGAATTTTTATTCTTGAATTTAGAGCGTAACTTTGAGGCAAGTCCCTATTGATACTGAGCATTCAACATTATTTAATCATAAACAATTATGTTAGAAAATTTAAATCAATTGGTGCGTGAAAACGTACAGGATACCGTTGTAAACAACAGCGAAGTTCCAAACGAACAAAATGAAGAGGTTATTCAAGCAGCTTCGGGCTCAATTTTCGATAGCTTAAAAGACCAACTTGCATCAGGAAACGTAGGCGGTTTAGCCGAGATTTTCAATTCGGGCAATGCGGAAGGTTCGGCCGTAACACAACAGGCTGCAGGTAATTTTACGGATAAACTAGCAGGCTTAGGTATTAACGCAGAAACCGCTAAAAAATTAGCTGCCACTGTAATTCCTGTAATTATCGGTAAGCTCACGCAAAAAACAGCTGATCCAAATGACAGTTCTTTCAATATCAAAGACGTTTTGGGAAGTTTGGCTGGCGGAAGCGATGGCAAATTCGATGTGAGCGATGTTATCGGCATGTTCAATGGCGGTGGTCAGCAATCAAACCAAGCAGGTGCTGCTCCAGCTGAGAATGGCATTTTAGATAAACTTAAGGGCATGTTCAATTAATAAAACAATATGCAAAGCCATCCAAACGGATGGCTTTTTTTATTAACTTTGAGTAACGAATTCACGTTTCTCATGATTAAAAAGATATTTTTCGTTTTGGCTTTAGCCTTGATTTCACAGCTTGTTGTTTCCTGTGTAGACTGTAATTGTTTACCTAAGCAAACCTTCAAGGTAAGCTATAAAGGAATCGTCCTCAGGAATTTAGATTCACCTAATGAATTATTACAATCATCAACTGCTACCGCAATACCTGCTACCCGGTATGGTATCCTTATCGAATTTGCAACAGAAAAAATTGCATGGAGAATTCCAAAAGCTACTTTTGGCTTAATATCGTCAGCTTATGCATGTGATTGCATTGGTGATGATTACTTCCCAATAGAAGAAATCTCCGCTCTACAAATATTTTCAAATAATGATTTTGATCCAAGTCATCCAAAAGGTACTGAATTGAGTGCATACTTTAAATTTAAAAGAGATAAAGGGATGTTTTCAGTTGCCGACTATATAAAATCACTAAAAGAGCAAAATCATAACTCAAACTCAGTTTTTTTTCAAGGCCTTTTTCTACAAACAGCACCAACTGGTACTAAAAAGCATAAATTTAAAATTATCATTACTTTGTCGGATAACAGAGTTTTGGAAGCTGAAACAACAGAGGTAGAGTTGACTTAAAATTTGACTAACTTAAGAGATAAATAAGCCGTGTAATTTATTGCATGGCTTTTTTGTGTGAGTAGAGCCTGAAAATTCTTAGATTAGTACATCCTTAAATCCAAACAGAAATCATGAAAAAAATTTACCTCGCTGCATTTTCTTTGTTATCAATTAATGCCTTTGCACAAAAGTCTGATTTACGCTCAGCGGTTACAAAAAAAGCTGATGCAATAGAAAAGAAAGTAATCGAATGGAGGAGAGATTTTCATGAACATCCTGAGCTTGGAAATACCGAAGTAAGAACAGCGGGGATAATTGCCAAACATTTAGAATCATTAGGCATTAAAGTAACCACTGGTGTAGCTAAAACAGGCGTAGTTGGAATTTTGAAAGGTGGCAAACCTGGTCCGGTTGTAGCGTTAAGGGCCGATATGGATGGTTTGCCTGTTGTCGAGCGAGTTAACATTCCTTTTGCTTCAAAAGTAAAAACTCAATATAACGGGCAGGAAGTTGGTGTAATGCATGCTTGTGGGCATGATAGCCATATGGCCATTTTAATGGGCGTTGCAGAAGTGCTGGCCTCCATGCAAAAAGATATTCCCGGAACAGTAAAGTTTATTTTCCAACCTGCTGAAGAAGGCGTTCCGGCAGGGGAAGAGGGTGGAGCGGCATTAATGATTAAAGAAGGCGTTTTAGAAAACCCAAAGGTAGAAGCTATATTCGGTTTACACATTAATGCGCAAACGGAAGTTGGAAATGTTACCTATCGCCCGGGTGGAACCATGGCTGCGGTAAACGATATGAAAATTACAGTTACAGGCAGGCAGGCACACGGTGCTTATCCCTGGAGCAGTATTGATCCGGTGGTAATTTCTGCCCAGATCATCAATAACCTTCAAACCATCGTAAGTAGAAACTTAAATGTAACTGAAAATCCTGGCGTGGTAACCATTGGGGCCATTAACGGTGGCGTACGTTCGAACATCATCCCTGAAAAAGTCGAAATGCTGGGCACTGTCCGCAATTTCAGCAAAGAAGATGAAGCCATGTTTATCGAACGGATTAAAACCATTGCTACAAAAACTGCTGAAGCTGGTGGTGGTACTGCCGAAGTTAAGATTCCTTACAGTAATCATTATCCCGTAACTTTCAACGATATCGCTTTAACAGAAAAGATGCTTCCAAGTATGCGGGCAACAGCTGGTGCTGATCACGTGATGCTGAAACCACCTGTAACCGGTGCAGAAGATTTTTCTTTCTTTCAAGAGAAAGTGCCTGGTTTATTTGTGTTTTTAGGCGGCATGCCGAAGGGAAAAGATCCGCTTAAAACTGCTTCACATCATACGCCGGATTTTTACCTGGATGAAAGTGGATTTACACTAGGGGTAAAATTACTTTCAAATTTAACCCTGGATTATATGGGACTGAAGAAATAAATCTTGGGCATGAACCGCATTACATTAATTGAAGTGCTTATGCCGGTTGATCAACCCAATTTTATATATTTGCCATTATGACCAAAGAACAAATTCAGGATTTAAGGGACAGAGTAACGTCCCTGAGGAGGCATCTTTGACGTCGATGAGCTACTATACGCCATCCGTGAAGAAGAAAAATTAACGATGGCGCCCGATTTCTGGGATGATCCAAAAAAAGCAGAAAAAATTCTTGCTGAAATCAGTTCGAAGAAAAAATGGACAGATGGTTTCAACCAAACCCATAATGCGGTGGAAGATGCTGCAGTGATGTTTGAATTTTTTCAATCTGGCGATGCATCAGAAGCCGAACTACAAGAACAGTTTGAGTTAAGTAAAACTTCAGTTGAAGAGCTGGAATTGAAAAACATGCTTCGCAATAAAGAAGACCAGCTTTCGGCAGTGGTGCAAATTACCGCTGGCGCCGGTGGTACAGAAAGCTGCGATTGGGCTTACATGCTCATGCGTATGTACATGATGTGGGGCGATAAAAACGGCTACAAAATTACCGAACAGGATAGTCAGGAAGGGGAAATTGCCGGTATTAAATCGGTAACACTTCAGTTCGATGGCGATTTTTCTTATGGTTATTTGAAAGGCGAAAATGGCGTTCACCGATTGGTGCGTATTTCACCTTTCGACTCCAATGCTCGCCGCCATACTTCATTTGCATCTGTTTATGTTTATCCTTTAGTGGATGATACCATTCAGATTGACATCAACCCAGCTGATATTGAGTTCGAAACTTTCAGGGCAGGGGGTGCCGGCGGACAAAATGTAAACAAAGTTGAAACGGCAGTGCGTTTATACCACAAGCCATCAGGGATTATTATTAAAAACCAGGAATCAAGATCTCAACTTCAAAATAAGGAAAACGCGATTCGTTTGCTTAAATCTCAATTGTATGAAATTGAAGAACGTAAACGTAATGAAGCCATCGCTGCAGTGGAAGGATCGAAGAAGAAAATTGAATGGGGATCGCAAATCAGAAGTTATGTGCTGGATGATCGAAGGGTAAAAGATCATCGTACAAATTATCAAACTTCAAACCCTGATGCGGTTTTAAATGGCGATATTAACGACTTTTTGAAAGCATATTTAATGGAATTTTAAAAATAAATCATGGCAAAATCATCCATCCTTTTCGTGTTGATATTTATGACGGTTCAATTTTCAAAAGCGCAAGAAGTTATACCGCTCTATTCCGATAGCATTCCTGGTGCTAAACCAACACCATCATCATATGTTGAAAATACAGAGAAGCGGACAAACGGAACTTTAAGTGTAACGAAGGTTTCTATACCCACATTAACCGTTTTTGAAGCGCCTAAAAACATTGCTACAGGTACTGCTATAATTATCTGCCCGGGTGGTGGATACGGAGCTTTGGCATTCAGTCATGAAGGAACCGATGTAGCCAAGCGATTCAATGCCATTGGGGTAACGGCTTTCGTTTTAAAATACCGCTTGCCGAGTGATCAGATTATGGTGGATAAGACTTATGCCTTATTACAGGATGCGCAAAAAGCCATTTATCTGGTGAGAAAGGATGCGAAAAAATATGGCATCAAAAGTAATAAGGTTGGTATTATGGGTTTTTCTGCAGGTGGTCATTTTGCTTCCACCCTGGCTTCACATTACAGCGATTTAAAAATTGCGAATCCTGAAAAGATTGATCTTCGGCCGAGTTTTGCAGTATTGGTTTATCCGGTAATCAGTTTTGAAGAATCTGTGCATACGGGGACTATGAAAAATCTTTTAGGACCAAATCCATCGGATTCATTAAAGAAATACTTTTCTGCAAATGAAAATGTAAACAAGAAAACGCCGCCAATGTATTTTGTTCATGCTAAAGATGATAAAACGGTGCCGGTTGCTAATAGTGAATTAATGCATCAAGCTTTACTGGCAGCTAAAATCCCAAGCAATTTAATGTATTATGAAAAAGGAGGGCATGGTTTCGGCCTGATCAATAAAACCTCTGATACAGATTGGTTTAACTTGATGGCTGGCTGGTTGAAAGTTCAAAAGTTTAAAGTAAAGGGTGATTTTTAAATTTAAATCACAAAATATTTAGAAGCCACAATTCTCATTGTGGCTTTTTTTATTTTTCCAAAGTTTCGTGGATAACACTAAGCAATCCATTTGAATAAGCGTCATCTGTTAATTCCCAAAACATAATGCCGTTCAACTGATGATCAACTACATATTTGGTTTTTAGCGCTATTGACTTGGGATCATCAAAAGTGGCCAATTGCTTAGTTGCAGCATTATAGTAATAGGGCGCTTTAGCCGAATCATCCCAATAATATTTAAATCCTTTCTCTTCCGTAAATTGATCAGAAAAGTGCTTATAAGAAACGCCACTTAAGAATTTTGTAGGCTGATATAAACCCTGGTTTGCATCGGTGGTATTTTGAAAAATTCGGGCATAAAATGCAGCACCTAAAGCTATTTTGTTTGCTGGAACGCCCTTTTTGATCATTTCTTTAATGCCATAATCAGCTGATAACATAAGTTGAGGCGTGGAGAATAAGGCCGTATGATGCCCGCTTTGGGTAGCATAACCACTTACCAAATCATAGCTCATTAAATTTACCCGGTCAACAAGCGGCATTACTTTTTTCCATTCGAAACAAGAATCAATGCAGTTTTTCGTTCCGCCTGCAGCAAAGCTGATTTCTGCTTTTTTACCCAGTTTCTTGCGGAGTTCCTGAATTAACAAGGTGAAGTTTTGTTTATCGTCTTCCGTATACCGGTGCCCGGGATAGCCTGCCACCGCAGGATATTCCCAATCGATGTCTATTCCATCAGCATGGAAATAATCAAGTAATTCTTTAGTGGTTTTTGCAAAGGTTTCTCGGCCGTTTTTTCTGCTGAATACTTCCGAGCAAGGGCCGCAGGCGCTCCAGCCGCCCATGGCAATCATTACCTTTAAATCTTTGTTGCGGCTTTTCAAAGCCACCATTTTTGCAATTAAGGCAGAATCTTTTGCGCTATTGATATTCAAACTATCGCCCTTCAGGTGGCCGAAACTATAAATCAAATGGCTTAACTTTTCAATGGGATAACTTTCAATTTCTGTGCCTCCGCCACCTGTATAGTAAGCAATCACATTAGGCTTTTTGGTTTTTTGCGCCTTGAGGTTAAATCCGAATAGAAGTAACGCTGCTGTTAAGATTAAAATTCGCGAAGAAATTTGGGATAGGGAGTTTGTTTGGTGGTTCAAGGTTGATTTGTTTTTTATGGTTCAGCAATTATTTTTTGTAATTCGGTGAGCTCTGCAACCTTTTCAGTAGCGCCGGCATTTTCATAAGCAGAAATTAAATTTCTAATTACGCGGCGGATAATATCTGTATTGCTGCAGGGACGATAATATTCTTGTAATGATTCGAGGTTTAGCTGACGTAAAAATTGATCTACATCGTGTTTGCCAAATATATTTCCTCTGTTGAAGGCATTGATGTAAAACAATACACCATATTCTGTGCCCTCCTGTTTGCTCTCATCAATAAAACCTAAAATGAAGTGTTGCGGAAGGTTAATGCCATAAATAGGCAAGTCAAGTTTCTGCGCCAGTGTAGAATAAATAATCGCCAATGAAATTTGATTACCCTTTTTACTTTCTAAAACCTGGTTTAGATAGGAGTTTTGAGGATCATGGTGGTTTTTCGTGTTCCCGCCAAAACCGTATTGCTGATATAAAATGTGGTTAATCAGTTTCACTTTTTCAACTGAACTCATTTCATATTGTAGGCCCAACCAGATATCGCGTTTAATTTCCTCTATTTGGTTGATGACCTTTTGTTCATCCAAATCCGGATACTGATAGCGGTTGATGATTAAGGCACCCTGAAGCAAATCGAAAGCACCACTTAAATACCAAAGATGTAAATCTTCCTTAACGGTATTAAATTGAATTTGATGAACGATATTTTCAATTCGCTCTTGCAAAAGACCATCAAAAGATTGTTCCCATGCGTTTTCAAGGTAATGGATTACCTCGCCACCATATTCAAGCAGTTTTTGTTCCACGTGTTGATAAACTTCCTCATCAGGATCATCCAACAATTTTACCAAAGCACTTATCTCAGCGATATTTTCCATAAAACATACACACGTTTGCCGCGTTTAATTACTTTTGCAATATTATGCTATTTCAATTTATTACCGACTATCTTAAACACCGTTTAACAGCGAAAACGCGTCATGGGACGCACTCACCATTTGTGTACAAGCTAGCTGATGAGGTAATTTACGATTTTACTGATAAATCTCCATACCAAAGCATCGAACAACAACGAAAAAAACTTTTTTCTGACGATTCTACTATCACCGTAACCGATCTGGGGGCAGGTTCTCATCTCAATAAAAACCGAACCAAAAAGGTGAGTCAAATTGCTAAAAACGCATTGAAAAGTCCGCGGTTGGCAAAGTTAATTTACCGCCTAGCTCAAAATACTCATCCGAAAACAGTCATTGAATTGGGTACCTGCTTGGGCATTACTTCATCTTACCTGGCAAAAGCTTGTCGTGATGCTGAAGTTATTACCATTGAAGGGTGTCCGCAAACGGCTGAAGTAGCCAAACACAACTTTCAGGATTTAGATTTAACCAACATTGAGCTTCATGTAGGCAATTTTGATTTGATCTTACCAGATATCATCGCAAAGCAACCTACGCTGGATTTTGTTTATATTGATGGAAACCACCGAAAAGAGGCTACTTTAAATTATTTCAAGTGGTGCCTGCCAAAAGTAACGGAAAATTCTTTGCTGATTTTTGATGATATTTATTGGAGCCAGGGAATGAAAGAAGCCTGGGAAGAAATAAAAAACCATCCCGATGTTACAGTTACTATTGATTTATTTTGGATCGGACTGGTGTACTTTAAGAAAGGCCAGGCCAAAGAACATTTTAAGTTGAAATTCAATCAATAAACTTTTATGAAATATGCAGGATGAAAATTGAACCTAAACTTGATGGCATTCAAAAGCTATCTGCCTTATACATTCTGCTGATTAGTCTTTTCGCCGGGATTTTAGCCTATACTATCTCCTTAACAATAAACATGGATGTACTGACACATGTGATGTTTGGCTGGGATATTTTCTGCTTATTACTCATTTCCCTGCATTGGTACATGTTTTTTAATACCTCAGCATCCGAAACTTACCTTAAAGCAAGGATGCAGGATGAAACTCGTGGAGAAATTTTCGCGATCGTTCTGGTATCAACCTTTGCCGGATTATTGGCTGTAGTTTTATTGCTGATAAATAAAGATATCGAGCCTGTTGACCTCATCGTCGCTATTTCCGGAATGTTTCTGTCGTGGTTTTTGGTGCATACCACTTTTGGCATGCGTTACGCTCATCTTTATTATGGTGATAGTGAAACCAATAAAGGTTCAGGTTTAGATTTTCCAGGGGATGATGAACCTGATTTCATTGATTTTGCTTACTTTTCTTTTGTGTTGGGCATGACTTTTCAGGTTTCTGATGTCGAAATTTCCTCTCGAAAAATCCGGCGGCTTTCCCTTTTGCATAGCCTCATTGCTTTTATCTTCAACACCGTGATTGTCGCATTAACGATAAACGCTCTGGCTGGTTTGAGCAAGTAATACTTTCTACTAAATTGAAGTCTACGATCGTTATTGGAAATTAGCGGTTCTGAGTGAATGGCGGTCTGCCGTCCCGCTCCCGTTTCTGCCACAATGAAAAATTGTGGCATTCACTTCGATCGGGTTTAGGTACAGCGGGCGGTGCTTATCGCCTGCTCGTCATTGCCATAACAATTCTTCATGGATTATGGCGGTTTTACTGCCTGACTCGAAATTCCGGAATGAGGTTATGATGTTTCTCGACATCGGACAGAAGTTCAGTGCTACTTATGAAGCCATGGTCAGTCTGAGCCTGTCGAAGACCTTCTTTTAACATTCACAAACAAAAATTTGTCATCATGAGCTTGCCGAAGGACAAATATTTTTGTCTTCGCCATAAGTTAATTGGTGAAACAAGGGGTGGGCAAACAATACCAAGAATTCCTTGCTCAATTTTTAAACCCGACAGCCGCGGCAGCCCCGAGTTTTCACGAGGGCTATAGCAAATGGCGGGGCTTTCGTAGCCAAAAGCTACAAGCTTTCATTTTCTAAAAAAAATAATATTCTGTAAATCAATCAATTATATTTTAAAACTGAAAAATAAGTTATATAACTGTTTAATTAGTTGTGTAACTGAAAAATAAGTTATAAGTTTGAGTATGGAAGAATTAACCAAAACAGAAGAGCGCATTATGCAGATCTTATGGAAACTGCAAAAGGCTTTTGTGAAAGACATAATCGACGAGTTGGATGAAAACCCAAAACCACCTTATAATACCATTTCATCAATTGTAAGGCTGTTGGAAAAAAAAGGCTACATCGATTATAAAGCCTACGGAAAAACTTACGAATATTTTCCAACAATAACGAAAGACGAGTATACCAAAACTACCTTTTCGAAAATGTTTTCAGGCTATTTCGACAGCTCGCCGGCAAATCTCTTGTCGTTTATGGTGAAAGAAGAAAAGTTAAGTGAAAAAGATATAGAAGAAATTAAAAAGCTCATCAGTGAAAATGCCAAGTCATGATTTTAATTTATTTATTAAAAGTTTCAGCCTGTACAGTTGTTTTCTTCGCAACGTACCAGTTTCTGCTATCAAAACTTACATTTTTTAAGCTTAATCGCATATACCTGCTGTCGGCACTTTTCTTTAGTTTTTTGATTCCTGCTTTAACTATAGAAAACAAGAAAGAGGTAGTGGTGCAAAAACAAGCGTTAATTACCCAAGTGGCTTATGCTGAAGGCGAAATTACCGAGAAGGATTTTGACGGTACCGGTGCTACTCCAAATCATCCGATAGATTGGAATCAAACTTTTACCATTCTCTATTCTTTTATTGCGGCAGGCTTAATGGTATGGACATTATGGAGTATCGGCCATGTTAGCTTTTCGATCCGGAGAAATGTTTCTTCTAAGGTCGGATCTTTGGTGTATGTGCCTGCAGATTCAGCCATTAAAAACTGCTCATTTTTAAATAAAATTATTGTAGATGAATCTCTGGAGGAGCGTGAAAAGCAATTAGTCATTAGCCACGAAACGGCCCACGTGGATCAGGCCCATGCCATTGATAAATTATTGATCAATTTTATTGTCTGCATTTTATGGTTTAATCCAATCATATATTTCTGGAGAAATGCGATAGCACATAACCACGAATTTTTGGCAGATGAAGCTGTTTTGAAATCAGCAGATAGAAATTTGTATGCATCTCTTCTGCTGAATTTAGCCACGCCAGCAACTCACCTAATCGCAAATAGTTTTAGCAAACTCCCACTTAAAAATAGAATTACCATGATGTACAAAAAGCCGAATTCCAATTCGAGCAGGTTACTTTATTTCTTAGTGGTTCCTGTTGTTTTGCTTTGTTCTTTAGCCTTTGTTAACCGCAAGGAAATTATTGTGCAGCGAAATGTGGATGAAGCACGTCAATCTGTTTCAACCCTTACGGGTTTCCAGGATAAATTCTACAAAACCAGCATTGTACTTGATCCAAATGCTAAACCCGCATTTAAAGCTGCTGATATGGTTTTAGTTTTAGATGCAGGACACGGTGGTAAAGATGCCGCATCAATAGCGTTAGACGGCCAACTGGAAAAAGATATGAACCTGAGGGCGGTAAAAATTCTGCAACAGGAAGCCATTAAAAGAGGTATCAAAGTACGCCTGACCCGAAGCAGTGATGAATTTGTATCGCTTCGTGATCGTTTGCCACTTCAGGCAGCCACGGCTTTTATTTCCATCCATCATAATGCCACAGCTAAAGGTGTCCCGGTGGTTTTCCGTGGGATAGAAGTTTATGTTTCTAAACTGAACAGGAACATTAAAAATGCAGAAGAACTGGGAGCGGGTATCCTCAGTAAGCTTAAACAAGCGAATGGAATTGCTGTTCAGGATTCGTTAAAAAATGCCAGCCTGCTTCTTTTACGAGAATCTAAAACACCTGCGGTTTTAATTGAACTGGGAAATATGACTGATCAGAAGAGTTTGGATTTTATAAAGCAAGAGGCTAACCTGCGTAAAATCAGCAATTTGATTTTGGATGGTTTTGTAAGTTTTTCTAAACGTGGCTGCTAAAATATAAAAGATGGAATGGTTAACCTATTTGCTTAAAGTTAGTGCCTGCACGGTTTTTTTCTTTGCGGTTTATCTACTGGTATTGAAGAAACTTACATTCTTCAAATTCAACCGGTTTTACCTACTGGGATCCTTGGTTTGTAGTTTAATTATTCCGGCTTTGCAGTTCGAGATTAAACGCGAAATAATGGTAATAGAAACTAGGGATTGGAGTGAGAAGCCTCAACTTGAGAAACTAAGTGACGAACCTTTCAATATGATGCAGCCTTTGGCAGTTGAATACGAGCCGAAACAGGCAACTGAAATAGACTGGAATATGATCGGTTTTTACGCTTACCTGAGCATTACTGCAATGCTATTATTGGTTTGTGTTTGGCGTTTGTTTGTGCTGTTGAAATATGCACAAGGTTTTAAACAAATTGATGGGTTAAAGTTGATCTCGAAAACTGAAGGTTTTACCAATTGCTCGTTTTTTAATTACGTTTTTATCGATGATCAGTTGAACGAAAGCGAATTGCGAGTTTTATTAAGGCATGAAAGGGTTCACGTGCAACAGTTTCATTCAATAGATAAGATGCTACTGATGCTATTTAAAGTATTGTTTTGGTTCAATCCTGTAATCTATCTTTTTGATAAAGCGGTGGAGCAAAACCATGAATATGAAGCGGATGAAATTACCTCTTCAGGTTGTGGTAGTGAGGCTTATGCTAATTTACTTTTAAAGCTGGCGGTTGCTAAAAGTGATATGCCGTTGATTCACAATTTTGTGAAAAGCCCGATTAAAGATCGAATTAAAATGTTGTTTAACTCAAAATCTAAAAACATGAAGAAATTAACGTATTTGTTGGCATTACCAGTAGTATTTGGATTGGTTTGGCTATTTGCAGTTGAGGTAGTTTATGCACAATCAGAAACAAAGAAAGATGTTTTTACTCCAGATGCGTTGCAAAATAAAGCACCAAAATATCATGACTTGTCTTTGCCAAATGTGAAACAAACCGATCCTTATTTTACTTCTAAAGAATATTTGGAATTGAAGGAAATCTCTGAACTCGCAATTGGAAATACCTTAAATGGTATCTTAAATGAAGATTATAAGTCGAAGTCTACAATTGGTTACGATGATGGTAAATTATTTAAATCGCAAGGCACAACTTATATTCTGCCAAAAATGTATTTAGGGCAGCAAACGCTAAACCTTTTAAAAACAGGTGATGAATTGAAAATTGTTGTTGCTTCAACCGGTTTTACCAGAGGAGAGAAATTTGTTTATCTCAATCCAAAACAAGTTTTTTCCGGCGATAAACTTATTTATCAAATGCCAGAACCTAAAGTCTATCCATTTTTGTACGAAGCGAATAGCGTGAGGTTTAATGATGGACTAATCTCAAGTATAACACCTTCAGGTGCCAAAAAGATTTTTAATGTAATTTCGAATGGCTACAGTTTTAAATTGATAGTTGATGAATCGCAGACGGCGTTAGCCTATTTGAATAATTTTAAAAAGGGTGACAGTATCAGATTGAGATTTGTACATGAAGTAAAAACAGGAGCTAAATCTTATTTGGTTAAGGATTGGATTTCCATTTCTAAAAATGTAAAAACATTTGGTGTTCAAAATAAGAAGTTATTCTATAAATTTTATAAAGAAGATGGTCATCAAAAGGTGGCAGGTTTAAAAACTCAACCAACAGTAAAAACTACGGAAGCTGTGTTGCCAAAAAATCTCCAACTTTCAAGTTTGAACGGAGATGGCAATATTGCCAAATTAAAGGAGATTTTGATTGAATTTAAATCCTCTGAAAATTCTAAAACGAAAGGAGAAATTACGAATAATAAAGATATTCTTGATCAAAAGGTGAGCTACAAAGCAGATTCAGTTGAATTTAATAAAAGTAAATCAATCATTTATATGTATGGAAATGCGAAAATCGCTTACGATGATGTCAATCTTTATGGATCAAAAATTATCTATTATCCTAGCGCCAGATTATTAAAGGCAATAAATGCCACTATCTCTAGTCATAATAAAAATGTCAAAGCAGACAGCATTCACTATGACATTAAAACCTCAAAGGCCAAACTATTTGGCGCTGACTTAGATCGCTAATGCATAAATTATTATTCGCAATCACATTATTGTTCATCCTAACTTTTTCAGGCGTTCAGGCTCAATTCAAAATCGTCGGAAAATCACTTGGCAACAATAATATTGGTCAGGCTTTGATTTCTATTAAATTAACCAATGCAAGTAACAAATCAGTTTACACCCAATCAGATAGTCTAGGGAATTACATTTTCTTAAACTTACCATCTGGTAGTTACAATATCTTTTTTTCGGCGATCAATTACACTAGTCAGCAACGCAATTTTCAATTGCGAAGCGATACTTCTATTAACATCCAATTAATGGAAAATTCACAAAAGCTTGTTGATGTTCAAATCAACTCAAAAAAGCCTTTGGTGGAGAAAAGAATTGATCGTACAATTTTTAACGTAGAAAACAGCATTTCGGCAATTGGTACTGATGCACTTGAGTTGCTCGCCAAAGTTCCTGGTGTTCGCGTGATGAATGATCAGGTTTCATTGGTGGGGAAGGGTGCTGTAAATGTGATGATGAATGATAAACTCATTCAACTAAGTCAGGATGATTTATCCAATTACCTGAAATCCATTTCCAGTGATCAGATTTCAAAAATTGAAGTGATTACAAATCCCCCAGCTAAATATGATGCTCAGGGAAACAATGGATTGATCAATATTGTCCTGAAAAAGGTTACTGCTGAAGGGATTAAAGGATCGGTAAACACGGTATTTACGCAAGCTACGCACCCCACAGCTTCTGTAGGAGGAAATATCAGTTATCGAAAAGATAAAATTACTGTAAATTCTACCTTAAATGTTCGTAAAGGTTCAATTGTGCCCTTTGAGCAAAGTACTATTTTTTATCCCAACCAAACCTGGAATGTGATTAACGAGGACCGGAATTTCAGAACTGTACCGAGTGCACAAGTTGGATTAGATTATCAAATCTCGAAGAAAGCGTTGCTTGGCTTATCCTACAACGGGGGTTTAACTAATTTCCATTCTGAAGAAAACATTAAAACGAAAGTCTTTAATCATCAAAGCAATTTAGATTCCCTTTTAAATTCTGATGCGAATGCAAAAATCAGATCGAATTTTCATGCGACAAATCTGTACCTGAAGCAGTCGCTGGATTCAACAGGAAAGCAACTCATCATCAATGCGGATTGGTTCAGATTTGCCGATGATAAAAACCGATTTTTTAATAATCAAAGTTATCTAACGGATGGGGGGCTTATTCCAAACTCATTTGCAGAATACTTATCAACCAGTAAGCAGAATATAAACTTGTATACCCTTAAGGCAGATGTTGATTTACCTTTTAAAACGTTCAAGTTTGCTGTTGGAGCCAAATTGAGTTTCATTAATAATGAAAGTGACGTTGCTTTTTATAAAAGACGAAATACTGTTTACGAACTCGATGTAAACCAAAGTAATTTGTTTAGTTATCGCGAAAACACACAGGCCTTATATGTCAATCTCAATAAAACCATTCGAAAATGGGATTTCCAGATTGGGCTAAGAGGAGAGTATACTCAAATTGATGGTGTGTCTGTTAACCAGCGAAATGAAAACAGCTACTTTCAATTGTTTCCAACGCTATATGTGGTGTATCGGGCAACAGATCAAAGTGCATGGAATATAAACTATGGAAGAAGAATTAACAGACCTGCTTACCGGAAATTAAACCCTTTCCGTTGGTACAGCAACCCGTTTGTGTATGCTGAAGGCAATCCGTTTTTACAGCCATCATGCAATAACAATGTCGAAATTTCACATACCTACAAAAGTTTATTCATCAGTACTTTCTCCTTTAGCAATACGCAGGATGGATTTAATGATGTGAATTTTATTGATGCGGGTTCGAATACACAAGCGTCGAAGCCTGTTAATTTCATCACAGGTTATCAATATCAGTTCAGCAATTCGGCTGTATTAAGTCCGTTTAAAAACTGGCAAACAACGAATCAGTTTAATGTTTTTTACAGTGTTTCAAATTCAAGTATTGTCCAAACCTTATCAAATTTGGAAGGCGCTGGAGCGTATTTATCTTCATTAAATCAATTCACCTTTACCAAATCGAAAACTATTTTGGCCGATATTAATTTCTGGTTTCAGTTTCCAACGGTTGATGGCCTGAATGAAAACAAAAGCCAATCTAACCTCGATTTTGGCGTGAAAACTTTGGTGCTGAATAAAAAACTTCAGTTATCGCTGAATGTCAATGATGTTTTAAAGACAAATAGATATCGGTATAATAGTTTGATCAATAACATCAGTCAGCAATACAATAATTACTACGATTCGAGACAAATCCGTTTTACCGCCCGGCTTAATTTTGGAAATGAAAAAATAAAACAGCTGGAAAGAAAGGGCGGAAATGAAGAGGAGCGAAGGAGAAGTAATTGATTTGAAAGGTAAGTTGGATGATAGAAAATGGACAATTTGCCCGTCATTGCGAAATCAATTTGATCATTGATTGAAGCAATCTCATCGTGAAAACTATTTTTTTGAGGGGAGATTGCTTCGTGTCTCGCAATGACGACCGCTCTAAAAATACACTTATATCAATAGATTATCTTTTGGGATGATTAGACTCTTCCATCAAAGATCTCCCATCATTTAAAACGCTTCGGAAATGCTGATATAAAATCCGCTTTGTCGTTTTTCATTCGGCCTTTTTTCACCAATTCCATAATCTAAGCGGACGCTGATTCCTTTCTCAGGATCGAAGAAATACCGAAAACCTGCCCCATAGTTGGGTTTGAAAGCATCTTTGGAGAAATCATCAACTCCCCAGACTGTTCCTGTACCGCCAAAAACGGTGGCGCCAAAACGGCTGCTATAACGATAACGCAGCTCAGCTTGAAAGGCCAGTAAATTTTTATCGCGATAACGTCCGCCATAATAACCTCGCATCATTTCGTCATTGCCCATTTGTGGCAACAAATAAATTGGGGTGTTGTTGCCAATTACAGTATTGTAGAGTCCTTGCACACCGACAGCGAAACTTCTGTTTAATCTCCAGAAATTTCGGGCATCAATTTTTATCTGACTGCCGGTAAAATTACCTGCTGAAAAAATATTTGGCGCATATTGATAGGTTCCCCTGATAAAGAAACCTTTCGTTGTATAATTATTATTATTTCTTGCATCATAGCTTTGCGAAACGCCGAGGTATAAAACACTTCCGGTTCTGTTGTTGTAATATGGATCTTTACTAAAAATCCCATCTGCAACCACATCTTTATATTCATAGTTTTCGAAACCTAGTGATACTCCGGTATAAGCTTTTGGCAATAACTGTTTTTCGGCTTGTAACAAAACTTTAATCTGTTGCTGGATCAGCTTGTCTTCATTCCCTTCATCTGTACTGTTACCAATTCCGTAAAAGTTAAAAGGCATGCGTTTGAAACGCAGTTCGCCAATGTAATGAAGCTTATTCCCTTTACCCCAAATGTCAATCAGCGAGCTCATGTTATAGGCTTTCAAGGTAGAATAATTCAGGTTAAGTGTTAATGATGAAGGTCGGTTGGTGGTATCCAGCCGATCTGCATAAAAACCTACAATTGCGCCAACTCCGAATTGAAAACCTGTTTCCTGAGCATAACCAAATGATGGAATGGGTAAAAAGCTGGCCTTACGCAAAGTGTCTTTTTCGTTAGAAAGCAGTTTTTTAATCAACTTCATTTGAGCAAATGAGCTTCCGGATAGTACAATAAATAACAGGAGCAAGCAAAATTTTTTCATTGCCGCAAATTAACTGAATTTTTATTGAAGATTTATTTCCTGCAAGTTGGTCGTGTGTTTTATGACGGTAGATTGGAAATCACTAACAGCAGCAGTGTCCACGCCATCTAAACCGGATTGACGGGGAAAGCGCCCAATTTTTCGTTGGGCCTTGAACCAAAAGCCGGACTAACTTTAATAATTTTAGAACAACTGCTTTCCAAAAAAAGATCCTTCGACTATGCTGAGGATGAAAATAGCGTAGAGAATTTATCAATTGTTTAAATTACTTAATCAGTTCACAACGCTAAGCCCCAAACTCCAAACACTATTAATGTTTTATCCTTTCGGGCTAAATGCCTACTTTTGCGCAAAACAATACAAAACAAAATGAGCAATACAAGAGGACCAATATCTCAGTTCATGGAGCGTAATTACCTCCATTTTAATGCAGCGGCAATGATGGATGCGGCTAAAGGTTACGAAACGCATTTAGATGAAGGTGGTAAAATGATGATCACACTTGCTGGTGCAATGAGTACTGCTGAATTGGGAATTTCACTTGCAGAAATGATCCGTCAGGATAAAGTGGCGATTATTTCGTGTACAGGTGCCAATCTTGAAGAAGATATTATGAATCTGGTAGCGCACTCACATTACAAACGTGTGCCTAACTATCGCGATTTGAGTCCGCAGGATGAGTGGGATTTGTTAGAAAACCATTACAACCGTGTTACGGATACCTGTATTCCTGAAGAGGAAGCTTTTCGTCGTTTGCAAAAGCACATTCATAAAATCTGGAAAGATGCAGATACCGCAGGCGAAAGATATTTCCCGCATGAGTTTATGTATAAAATGTTGTTGAGTGGCGATTTAGAGCAATACTATGAAATTGATCCAAAAAATTCATGGATGTTGGCAGCTGCTGAAAAGAATTTGCCAATTGTTGTTCCAGGATGGGAAGACTCAACAATGGGTAACATTTTCGCTTCGTACGTAATGAAACAGGAGTTAAAAGCAACAACGATGAAAAGCGGTATTGAATATATGGGTTGGTTAGCCGATTGGTATATTGCTAACAGTGGCGGTAAAGGTATCGGTTTCTTCCAGATTGGTGGTGGTATTGCCGGCGATTTTCCTATTTGTGTAGTGCCAATGTTGTATCAGGATATGGAAATGGAAAATATTCCGTTTTGGAGCTACTTCTGCCAGATTTCGGATTCTACAACCTCTTATGGATCGTATTCAGGTGCAGTACCAAATGAGAAAATTACCTGGGGTAAATTAGATATTCACACACCTAAATTTATTGTAGAAAGCGATGCAACAATTGTAGCGCCGCTAATGTTTGCGTGGATATTAAAACAATAATTATAAATCTTAGTAAAACCAAATTGGTTTTCTTAATGCCCATTGGAGATAAATTCAAAAATGGGCATTTTTCTTAGCTGGCGAGCCCGAATGGGCATTTGTTTAGAATGATTATAAATTGTATTTCACGTCAGTATTATGTCATGGGATTTATTAATAAGTTATACTTTTGTTCAAGTTTTGATGGGGCTATATCAGTTCAGGCATCAATTTCACAACAAAAAGTAAATTAAATAAGTATAAAGTGTTCATTATGAGAGATATCTCGATGATTTTAAAAAGCGTTTGGAAGTCGTTATTCGTATTTTCAGCAATTTCCGTAATAGCGGTTTCAACCGTAAATGCGCAAGATGCTAAAGAGGGGAGAACGCTTTTCAGGGCTAAATGTTCATCATGCCATGCGTTAGATGCCAAATTAATAGGTCCTGCTTTAACAGGGGTGAGCGATCGCCACTCGGAAGAGTTCCTTTTAAAATGGATTCCTAATTCACAAGGTATGATTGCTGCCGGTAATCCGGAAGCTGTGAAATTGTTTAACGAAAATGGAAAAGTAGCAATGACTTCTTTCCCTGAGTTAGATGAAGAAAAAGTAAAAAGCATCTTAGCTTATATCAAGGAAGGTGAACCAAAACCAGCTGCTGGTGCTACAGGCGCTGCTGCTCCGAAAGATGACACTACTTCAGGTTTATCTATCGCTGGTATCATTGCTATTGTATTAGTAGGTATTGTCATTTTAGTAATCTTAGGTCGTGCATCTAAATTATTAGAACGTTTAATTCTACAAAAACAAGGTATTGAAATTGAAGAAGATGTGCCTTTAACGGTAGGCGTTCGTAAAATGTTCAAAAACAAGAAGTTCGTGATGTTCTTCATCTTATGTTTGATCATTTGTTTAGGTTCGTTTGGTTGGATGGGTATGTGGGATACAGGTGTTCACACCGGTTATCAACCAGTACAGCCAATTAAATTCTCACACGAATTACACGCAGGTATTAATCAAATCGATTGTCAATACTGCCACAACGGTGCGTTTAAATCTAAAAATGCTACAATTCCATCATTAAATGTTTGTATGAACTGCCACAAAGCTGTTCAGGCGAGAGATAATTATGATGGTGAGATTTCTCCAGAGATCAAAAAAATCTACAATGCGTTAGGTTACGATCCGGAAACTCAGCAATATGATAAGAGCAAAGAGAAACCGATGGAGTGGGTACGTGTACACAACTTGCCAGATTTTGCTTACTTCAATCACTCTCAACACGTAGTGGTTGCAGAAGATGCAATTCGTAAAGCAAAAGGTTTACAACCAACAGAACCTGTATGTTTCGCATGTCACGGTCCGGTTAATACCATGGAAGAAATTTATCAATATTCTCCATTAACCATGAAATGGTGTATCAACTGCCACAAGGAAACAGATATTTCTGGTCAGAAAAATAATGCTTTCTACGCAAAGGTTATCGAAGCGCATGAGAAAATTAAAAAAGGCGAGAAAGTTACACCAGCGTTATTGGGTGGTTTAGAGTGTGGTAAGTGCCACTATTAATAGATAGAGTTTAGTAAGAACGTTCGAATAAACAGTAATATAGCTTAAATGGAAAGCAACAAAAAATACTGGAAAGGCTTAGAGGAGTATAACAATACACCCGATTTTGTTAAGAATAACAAAAACGAATTTGCCGAGCCACTTCCAATAGAAGATGTTTTAAATGAAGCAGGGTTAAGTACCGTTACCCCACGCCGCGACTTTTTAAAGGCGTTAGGTTTTGGTTTAGGTGCAGTTACTTTAGCTGCATGTCAAAGTGCCCCTGTTCATAAATCTATTCCTTACCTGGTAAAACCTGAAGAGGTTACTCCAGGTATTCCTAACTATTATACTTCGAGCTTTAACGGCCAGAGTATTTTAGTTAAAACAAGAGAAGGTCGTCCGATCAAAATTGAACCAAATCCAAATGCAGGTGAGTTCAATTGCGGTACAGATGCGAGAGCGCAAGCTTCAGTTTTAGATTTATATGATGTATCTAAATTAAAAGCACCGGTTCTTAAAAACGAAGAGACAACCTGGGCTAAGCTAGATAGTTTTGTGAAAGGCGAGTTGGCAAAGGCACAAGCGGGTGGCAAAAAAATCCGTGTTGTGGCTTCTACAGTTAATAGTCCTTCAACAAATGCAGTTTTAGCACAATTTATTACCAAATATCCTGCTGCTAAATTGGTTCAGTATGATGCTGTTTCTTATACAGGTATTATTCAAGCCAACCAAAACAGTTTCGGTAAAGCGGTATTACCAAAATACAACTTCGATAAAGCTGATTTAATTGTAAGTTTCAGTGCAGATTTCTTAGGTACCTGGATTAGTGGTGAGGAGTTTACAGCTCAATATACAGCTAACCGTAACTATAAATCTTTAGAAAATAAAAAAATGAGCCGCCACATTCAGTTCGAAAGTGGAATGAGCTTAACAGGTACTAACGCAGATACACGTGTTCCTGTGAAATTATCTGAAGAAGGTCCTGCGTTAATTGCTTTATATAACGCCATTACTGGTCAATCTTTAGCTGGTGGTACTTTAGGAAACAACGCTACTGCTGATAAGGTAATCAAATTAGTTGCTAAAGAATTACTACAAAATAAAGGTAAAGGCCTTGTTGTTTGTGGTTCTAATGATGTTTCTACGCAGATTTTGGTTAATGCCATTAACTCCGCTATCGGCAGTTATGGTACTACGATCGATTTAGATAATCCTTGCTATTTATACGCTGGTAACGACGCCGAATTTAATGGCTTGGTTGCTGAAATGAATCGTGGCGAAGTTGGTGCGGTGTTCTTCTTGAACAGCAACCCTGCTTACGATTTCATGAATGTTAAGGCTTTTACTGATGCTTTAGCTAAAGTTCCTGCAAAAGTTTCATTCTCAGATCGTGCTGATGAAACTGCTTCACTTTGTGATGCCATTGCCATCAACCATAACTATTTAGAATCATGGGGTGATGCAAATGCTTACGAAGGATATTATTCAATCGTTCAACCTACCATCAATCCGGTTTTCAACAGTCGCCAGGCTGAAGAGAGTTTATTGGTTTGGGCTGATGCTCCGGTTAAAGATTACTATCAGTTTGTTCGCAGCAACTGGGAAACCAAAATGTTGCCTGCACTTGGTTTAAAATGGAATGACGTTCTAGAAAAAGGTGTAGTTGCAGTAACTCCAAAAACTGCAGCAGCTTATTCTTTCACACAATCTGTTGTTGAGGTAGCTAGCAAAATTGTTTCTGCAAGCAAAGCTTTAGCCAAAGGTGGTGATCAAATTGAATTACAGGTTTACGAAAACATCCCAATGCGTGATGGTAAAAATGCAAACAACGCATTTTTGCAAGAGTTACCTGATCCGGTTTCTAAAGTAACCTGGGATAACTATGTTGCCTTAGCACCAAAACATGCTGAAAAATTAAAGATTAAAGAATTTGATGTGGTTACTGTAAAAGGTAGCAACGGATATTCAGTTGATCTTCCTGTATTGATCCAGCCAGGACAAGCACAAGGAACTGCTTCTATCGCATTAGGTTATGGCCGTACCAAAGTTGGTAAAGCGGGTAACGATGTAGGTAAAAATGCTTTCCCTTTTGTAATGTTCGTAAATGGAACCATGCAATATGCCTCTAATATAACCATTACTCCAACAGGAGGTTACTATGAGTTGGCTCAAACACAAACACACCACTCTTTCGAAGGCCGTGCAGTAATTAAAGAAGCTACATTCAAAGAATATTTGAAAGATGCTTCTGCGGGGAACCACAAAGGCGAACACAAAGATTATGATCTTTGGGATCAATATGAGAAACCAGGTAACAACTGGGTAATGGCAATCGATTTGAATGCTTGTACAGGTTGTGGTTCTTGTATCGTTGCATGTAACGTTGAAAATAACATTCCTGTTGTAGGACGTGATGAGGTTCGCCGTCGTCGTGAAATGCACTGGATCCGTATCGATCGTTACTATAGCTATGAAACTAAAGACGGTGATGTAACTAAAGAAAAAGAAATTGCTAAGTTGGAAGACTTAGATCATGTTTCTGTTGTTCACCAGCCGATGTTATGTCAACACTGTGATCACGCACCTTGCGAAACAGTTTGTCCGGTATTGGCAACTGTACACTCATCAGATGGTTTAAACCACATGGCTTACAACCGTTGCGTAGGTACACGTTACTGTGCGAATAACTGTCCATACAAAGTTCGTCGTTTCAACTGGTTCAACTACTGGAATGATTCTCGTTTCGATAACTACTTAAATAATGAGTTTACTCAATTGGTATTAAATCCTGATGTTACTACACGTTCTCGTGGGGTAATGGAAAAATGCTCAATGTGTATCCAACGTATTCAAGGTGGTAAGTTACAAGCTAAATTAGAGAAACGTCCATTAAAAGATGGCGATATCAAAATGGCTTGTCAGGAAGCTTGTTCAGCAAATGCGATCATATTTGGTGATTCAAACGATCCTAATTCAGAGGTTTCAAAAGCATTACGTTCTGAGCGTATCTACTACGTATTGGAAGAGATCAACGTGAAACCGGGTATCGGATACATGACAAAAATTAGAAACACAGATACAACAGTACAAGCGTAAGCTTTAGTATAAAGAAAATACAAATTATGTCAGGACATAACGAATCAATACTTAGAGAACCATTAATTACCGGCGATAATATCACGTATGCAAAAATTACGGACGATATTTTAGGACCGGTAGAAAACAAGCCGAACAAGGCTTGGTGGATTGGTTTCATCGTTTCAGCATTAGGTGCTTTACTTTGGGTTGTAGCTGTGAGTTACACCTTTTGGAACGGTATCGGATCTTGGGGCTTAAATAAAACAGTTGGATGGGCATGGGATATCACCGGTTTCGTATGGTGGGTAGGTATCGGTCACGCCGGAACGCTAATTTCAGCGGTACTATTACTCTTCCGTCAAAACTGGCGTAATTCAATCAACCGTTCGGCAGAGGCGATGACTATTTTCGCCGTTATCTGTGCGGCAACTTACGTTGTATCACACATGGGCCGTCCTTGGTTAGCTTATTGGGTATTACCATTACCAAATCAATTCGGATCACTTTGGGTTAACTTTAACTCGCCATTGGTTTGGGATATGTTTGCCATCTCTACTTATTTCTCTGTATCATTATTATTCTGGTACACAGGTTTATTGCCAGATATCGCAACCATTCGCGACCGTGCAGTTGGAACACGCAGAAAAATCTATACCATCTTTTCTTTTGGTTGGACAGGCGGTGTTAAAACATGGCAACGTTTCGAAGCAGTATCATTAATCTTAGCTGGTATTTCAACTCCTCTGGTACTTTCTGTACACACGATTGTATCAATGGACTTTGCAACATCAGTAATTCCTGGATGGCACACCACCATCTTCCCTCCATATTTCGTAGCAGGGGCGATCTTCTCAGGTTTTGCGATGGTGTTAACCTTATTATTGGTAGCACGTAAAGTATTAGGTCTTGAAAACTATATCACCATGTTCCACATTGAGTCGATGAACAAAATCATCATCTTAACAGGATCAATTGTAGGTGTGGCTTATTTAACTGAGTTCTTCATCGCATGGTATTCAGGTTCTGAGTATGAGCAATATGCATTTATCAACCGTTCTACTGGTCCTTACTGGTGGTCATACTGGATGATGATGACTTGTAACGTAATCTCTCCACAATTACTGTGGTTCAAAAAAATCCGTCTAAGCATTAAAGCTACCTGGATTTTATCAATCGTGGTAAACGTAGGTATGTGGTTCGAACGTTTCGTAATTATCGTGACTTCACTACACCGTGATTATATACCTTCAAGCTGGGCGATGTTCTATCCAACCTGGGTTGACGTAAGTGTATTCGTTGGTTCAATTGGATTATTCTTTACTTTATTCTTATTATTCTTAAGAGTATTGCCATCAATTGCGATCGCAGAGGTTAAATTATTATTGAAAACTGCAAGTGAGCAATCTAAAATGAAACAGATTAAAGAAGGACATGAGAATAAAGAGTACGTTGCAGAGTACGTTGAGTCTTTACAGAAATTTGATAGTGTTAAACAAGAAGATTACGCAAAAATATAACAATGAGTGATATCAAATATATTTTAGGCAGTTTTGGTGATCCTGATGAAATGATGCATGGCATCGAAAAGCTTCAGGAAAATGGTGTAAGCATTTATGATGTTTATACGCCAATGCCTATACACGGAATAGAAGCCAAATTAGGAATTAAAAGATCGAGAATCGATATCGCAGCATTTTGCTTTGGTATTACCGGAACTTGCGCAGCTTTTGCTTTAATTTATTTTTGCGCAGTAATCGATTGGAAAGTAAACATTGGTGGTAAGCCATCATTTGCATTACCGGATTTTATTCCGATAATGTTCGAGCTTACCGTATTGTTTTGTGCTTTCGGTATGGTTTTAACTTATTATGCCTCTACGCATTTATTTCCAGGAAGAGCACCAAGAGTAATGGATCTTCGTGCAACTGACGATCGTTTTGTGATTGCAGTTGATGCAAGGGAAAATGCAGCGCACACTGTTATTGATGGTTTATTAAAAGATGCAGGTGCTTTAGAAGTAAAGTATAATGAAAGGAAGTACATTAGCTATGAATAAGAATAAATTTGTTTATACGGCGTTTTTAGCTATCGCTTTCGCAGCTACAGTATCCGCTTGTAGAGATAAACGCAGTACTGGTTTAGAGTATGCCAGAAACATGTATGATGCATTAGCATTAAATCCGGATCAGCCGGTTGATACTACTAATAAGTTATTGGCTAGTTTCAAAGGTCATACCGCACAGGTGCCACCAGCAAATACAAAGCCGGTTGGTTTTACAGAGTATGATGAATATCCTAATACTAAAGAAGGATATGAAGCTGCAGGTGTAAGCATGGTAAATCCATTACCTGTTGATACTTTAAATTTAGCAGAAGGAAAACATTTATTTGGTGTTTTCTGTAGCCCTTGCCACGGTGAAAAAGGTGATGGTCAAGGTCACTTAGTTAAAATTGAGAAATTTAGTGGTGTACCGGCTTATCAAACAGGCGCTTCATCACGTGGTGGAAATATGGTAGATCTTACACCTGGTAAAATTTATCACACCATTACTTACGGTGTAAATAACATGGGCTCGCATGCTTCACAAATTACGCCAACAGATCGTTGGAAAGTAGTGATGTATGTTCAACAATTACAAAAAGGACAATAGTAAAGCAGAATATAAATGGGAACTCACAATATTAATTTTAGTGAACAGTTTGAGTTTACAGGTAAAGTAAAAACCTTAAGCATTGTTGGTATCATAATCGGTGTCGCGGCGGTGTTGTTTGGTTTCCTAGCTGGCGATAAAGTAATGCATGAGCGTACTTTTGCCAACCTGTTACTTATGGGATACTACTTTGCATGCGTTTGTATGTCGGGTATGTTTTTCCTTGCTGTTCAATTTGTTGCGCAGGCAGGATGGTCTGCATCAATTTTACGTGTACCACAGGCATTGGCTAAAACATTGCCTATCGCTTCTATAATCCTAATCGTGATTATTTCTGCTGGTTTATATACACACAACTTATACCACCACTGGCATGCTGAGGGATTAACTGATCCGAACAGCCCTAACTACGATTCCTTAATTGCAGGTAAATCAGTATTCCTGAACGTACCTTTCTTCTTAGGCCGTATGGTAGTGTTTTTGGGTGTTTACAGTGCATTTGCAATCAGTTTTACTAAACTATCATACAATGAAGATTTAGCTGGTGGATTGGTTTCTTACAGAAAGAGCTTTAAAAATGCTTGTATCTTCTTGGTGATCTACGGTTTTACTACGCCGATCTTCGCTTTCGATACGATCATGTCATTAGAAGCACACTGGTTCTCAACCATGTTCGGTTGGTATAACTTCGCTGCCATGTGGGTAAGTAGTTTAGCAACCATTGCCATCATCATCATCTTATTAAGAAGAGCTGGTTATATGCAATGGGTTAACAATAGCCACTTACATAACTTAGGCCAGTTTATCTTTGGTTTCTCTATCTTCTGGACTTATGTATGGTTCGCACAGTTCTTATTAATTTACTATGCAAACATGCCAGAGGAAACGGTTTATTTCTACAAACGCTTTGAGTATTACAAATTCTGGTTTTTCTTAAACCTTGCAATGAATTTCTTAGCTCCGGTTCTATTGTTAATGGATAGAGACAACAAAAGAACAGACGTTAAATTGTTATTCGTTTCTATTGTAGTTCTGCTAGGTCACTGGGTAGATTATTATCAAATGATTATGCCAGGAGCTGTTGAAGATGGCCACAACGGTTTTGGTATTGTTGAGATCGGTACTGCATTAGGATTTGTAGGATTGTTTACCTTTACGGTTTTAAGCAACTTAAGCAAGAAACCTTTAATTGCAAAGAATCACCCATTATTACAAGAAAGTTTGCATCATCAACTTTAGTAGATGATATATAGGGCAAATATTTAATTATTATTATAATAGAAGTACAGCGTACTACTTTTAAGAAAATGAGTTTAAGAAAGTTTATCACGAATAAAACGACCGCGGCTTTAGCAGTATTACTTACTGTTTTTGCAAACACCAGCGCATTTGCGCAAGAGGCAGCAGCAGGAGCTGCAGCGGCACCGAAAGTTGATATGGGCGAGGTTTATAAATCAGTAATATTTTATATTCTGATCTTTCTTGCCGTATGTTTATTCATCGCAATTATTGGTAAATCAATAAAAGTATATGAATTAAGCCGCGAAGCACAAGGCAAGCCAGTTGGTATTAACTGGAACAGAGTTCATGCAAGTTTATTTGCGTTGTTTCTTGTTCTGGGTTTGTACGGTGTGTATTGGGAGTATACGGTTCATGGTTCGATGTTGTTACCTGATGCTGCATCTGAACATGGAAAGAAAATTGATGAAATGTTTAATTTAACATTGATCATTACTACAATCGTATTCATTTTAACCCACATTTTATTATTTGGATTTGCTTATATCTACAAATATTCTGCAAAAAGAAAAGCATACTATTACCCACACAATAATACAATCGAAAAAATCTGGACAATTGTTCCGGCTTTAGTATTAACCGTTTTGGTTTTGATGGGTTTTTTAACCTGGAGATCGATTTTCTTCAAAGTTGAAGATCCGAATAACAAGCCACTTCAAATCGAGGTAACTTCTGAACAGTTCAAATGGTCTATCCGTTATCCAGGTGCCGATGGTATTGTAGGTAAGAAAAACTATAAATTAACTACTTCTTCGAATACCTTAGGTATCGATTTCAAAGACCTAAACTCTCGTGATGATGAGATGGCTGATGAAATGGTGATTCCAGTTGGTAAGCCAGTTAAGTTAATCTTAAACAGTAAAGATGTTATCCACAGTTTTTACATGCCTCACTTCAGAGTGCAGTTGAATACTGTACCGGGTATGCAAACGATTTTCGAATTCACTCCGACTAAGACTACCCGTCAGATGCAGGAGGAAACAAACGATCCTAACTTTAAGTTCCTTTTCTTCTGTGCTAAAATTTGTGGGTCAGGTCACTGGAACATGCAGAAAGATGTGCGTGTAGTTTCAGAGGCTGAGTACAAAACCTGGATTGCAGAACAGAAAACATACTTAAACGACGATTTAAGAAAACAATTTAATTTGCCTGTGGCACCTGCGCCTGCTAAACCAGCAGCAGAAGGAGATTCATCAGCAACCGATTCGGCAGCTGTGAAAGGTAACCAAATGGCTTTAAATAAATAATATTAAGCAGGAGCGAAAAGAATTATGTCAACAATAGCATTACACGACGAACACAATCACGACCACGCTGATCACGGTCACCACAAGGAGACGTTGATCTCGAAGTATATCTTCAGCATGGATCACAAAATGATTGCTAAGCAATTCCTAATTACGGGTATCATCATGGCCGTAATTGCGATGGGTTTATCAATTTTATTCCGTATTCAATTGGCTTGGCCAGATCAAAACTTCCCTTTCTTAGAAACTTTTTTAGGAAAATGGGCTGAAGGTGGTCGTATCAAACCTGATTTTTATTTAGCCTTAGTTACTATTCACGGTACCATTATGGTATTCTTTGTATTAACTGCAGGGTTAAGTGGAACTTTTAGTAATTTACTTATTCCATTACAAATCGGAGCAAGAGATATGGCCTCGCCATTCTTAAACATGCTTTCATACTGGTTCTTCTTTATGGCTTGTGTGATCATGATGTCTTCGTTTTTTGTTCAAACCGGACCTGCTTCTGGTGGATGGACGGTTTATCCGCCATTATCGGTTGTTGCTAAGGCAATGCCAGGTTCTGGTATGGGTATGACATTGTGGTTGATAAGTATGGTACTTTTCGTGGCATCATCTTTAATGGGTGGTATCAACTATGTGAGTACAATTTTAAACATGCGTACTAAAGGTATGGACCTTTGGAAAATGCCGTTACCGATCTGGGCTTTCTTCTTAACTGCTATCTTAGGTATCTTATCATTCCCTGTACTTGTAGCAGGTGTAGTGTTAATGGTATTCGATCGTAGCTTTGGAACAAGTTTCTACTTGTCAGATATTGTAATGGGTACTGACATTTTACCGAACGAAGGTGGTTCGCCAATTTTGTGGCAACACTTGTTCTGGTTCTTAGGTCACCCTGAGGTATATATTGTAATTATGCCAGCATTAGGTATTTCATCAGAAGTTATTTCTGTAAACGCCCGCAAACCAATCTTCGGTTACCATGCGATGGTTTATTCATTAATTGGTATTACTGTACTTTCATTCATCGTATGGGGTCACCACATGTTTGTGACAGGTATGAACCCATTGTTGGGTGGTGTATTTATGATTACCACGTTGATTATTGCAGTACCGTCAGCCGTAAAAACATTCAACTATTTGGCTACACTTTGGAGAGGTAACATCCGTTTCACTCCTGCGATGTTATTTGCTATAGGTTTGGTTTCATTTTTTATCTCTGGTGGATTAACTGGTATCTTCTTAGGAAATGCTTCATTAGATATTAACTTACATGATACTTATTTCGTTGTTGCCCACTTCCACCTGGTAATGGGATCTGCAGCTATCTTTGGTATGTTGGCAGGTGTTTATCACTGGTTCCCAAGAATGTTTGGTAAAATGATGAACGCTAAGTTAGGCTACTTACACTTCTGGTTAACGTTCATTGCAGCTTACCTGGTATTCTTCCCGCTTCACTTTTTAGGTTTAGATGGTGTTCCTCGTCGTTACTATGCTTTCACAGAATTTGAATTCATGAAAAAATGGTTAACTGTTAACGTTTTTGTAACCTGGGCAGCTATTTTTGCAGCCTTGGCTCAAGTAGCATTTTTGTTTAACTTCTTCTATTCAATCTTTAAAGGTAAAAAAGCACCTCAAAACCCTTGGGAAGCAAATACTTTAGAGTGGACAGCACCAGTTGAACACATCCACGGAAACTGGCCAGGAGAAATTCCTACCGTTTACAGGTGGCCATATGATTATAGCAAACCTGGTCATGACGTGGATTTTATCCCTCAAACAGTACCTTTCTCTCAAACGATGAGTTCAAACTTACCTCATGACTTTGAAGGAAATGCTGAGGCAGAAAAAATTCAACAGGATTGGGAATTGGCTAATCCGGTTAAAGAAAACTAAGATAAGCGCAAAGCTTTAATACAATTTTAAAAGGGGTATCTGATTAAGTTTCTGCTTATCCGGATACCCTTTTCATCTTAAAAGATATATGGTCAGTAGATCAGAGCAACGTTTCATCAAGATAAACTTTATAACCATCATAGTTACGCTATTGGTTATTCTTGCCGGCGGTATCGTACGCAGTACGGGTTCTGGCATGGGCTGTCCTGATTGGCCGAAATGTTTTGATCGCTATATTCCACCAACTGATGTATCGCAACTTCCAGCAAACTATAAAGAAAAGTATGTAGCCGGAAGGATTAAAAAGAATGAGAGATTTGCCAAATATTTAGAAAGTATGGGCAAAGTGGCGTTAGCGGACAGTATCAGGAATGATAAAAGCATTACGCTTCCCGAAGAATTTAATCCAGCCAAAACCTGGGTTGAATATTTAAATCGCTTAACTGGCGTATTTGCTGGTTTGTTTTTGCTTTTAACAGCTATTTATTCATTTACTTACCGAAAGACCGCAAAGCGAATTATATTCTTAAGCATTCTGAACATATTGGTGGTAGGCTATCAGGCATGGCTAGGTTCGATTGTAGTATCTACTAATTTGGCACAGTGGGTAGTTACTGTTCACATGCTTTTAGCGATTGTAATTTTAGCCATTTCTATTTACACCTATAACTACGCAAAGCAACTCGGAAAAACACCTTCTGTAATCATGTATCGCATATTATGGCTGAAGGGTTTTTTACTATTTACGTTGGTAATTAGTATTATACAGATTGTTTTAGGTACCGAAGTAAGGGAATCGGTAGATGTAATTGCAAAGTCTTTGTCTTATGGATTAAGAGGTACATGGATTGATAAAGTGGGTGACATATTTTCTTACCATCGCGATTTGGCCATATTGGTGGTGGTTTGTAATGCCATCGTTTATAAAATGGTAATTGATCGTTTTAGTGGAAAGGCAGCACCCTTATTAACTGCCCGATTCATATTAATTACGCTTCTCATACAATTATTAAGTGGCTTCGCATTGGCTTACATAGCGTTTCCACCTGCAGCGCAGGCAGTGCATATTTTATTTTCTACGCTGTTATTTAGTTTACAGTTTTATTTGTACTTGCTGGTTTACAGAACAAGTACTTACAAACAATAATAAAAAGAGAATTGAAACAAGTTATTTCAGATTTTTCTAAACTCATCAAATTCAGGCTATCGTTTACGGTGGTGTTTTCTGCGTCGATTTCGTTTTTGATTGGTCAGAAAATGCAAGTAGGCAGAGGGCATATTCCATCAATAGATTGGGGTAACTGGGGTATATTAATAGCCGGTGGTTTTTTAGTTACTGCAGCGGCCAATTGTTTTAATGAAATCATAGAGAAAGATCTGGATAAACTAATGTCTCGAACGAAAGACCGCCCCATGCCAGCGGGGAGAATGACCACAGGACAGGGCTTGATCCTTGGGGTATTCATGGCTTTTCTAGGAACATGGTTATTAGGGCACTTGAATCTTGAAACAGGTTTGTTATCGGTGTTTTCAATTTTACTATATGCATTTGCGTATACGCCATTAAAAAGAAAATCGCCTATTGCAGTTTTCGTTGGTGCTATACCTGGTGCGTTGCCACCGCTAATCGGTTATTTAGCTGCATTTGGTAGCTTAAAATCTGAGATGTTTTACGCAATTGATTATAACATTGCAGTTATTTTATTCCTGATCCAGTTTGTATGGCAATTTCCTCACTTCTGGGCCATTGCATGGGTATTGGATGATGATTATAAAAACGCAGGATTCAGGTTGTTACCTACTAAAAAACGTGATAAAGCAACTGCGTTGATTACTTTCATCAGTACATTAATTTTGATTCCTGTGAGCCTGATGCCAACTATTTATGGTTTCGGGGGCTATTACATTGCAGGTTTATCACTAATAGCTGGGATTATATTTAGCTGGTTAGCTTTAAAACTTTTGTTAAACAGAGAGTTGATTGATGCAAAACGCGTGATGTTTTGCTCGTTTTTTTACATTCCTGCTGTACAGTTGGGATTATTATTAAATTTTATCGCAAAATAATTTATGGTTCTAACAATGGAAAATATCCAAGATACATTTGATCCAAAACCAAGGAAGTTCATCGTTTGGTTATTCGTGGTTTCATCAACCATTATGTTTGGTGGATTTACCAGCTATTATCTGGTTTTTTCGGCATCGAAAGGAAAAGGCCATGGGTTGGTATTACCTGATGCATTTATTTACTCAAGCTTGGTGATCATAGCCAGCAGTATCACGCTTTTCCTGGCTTCGAAAGCATTACGCAAACTGAAGTTTGGTATGCAACGAAATTTGCTTTTAATTACTGTAATTTTGGCCATAGCGTTTGGCGTGATGCAGTTTAGTGCATGGGGAAGCATGGTGAATACAGGTGCAACATTAGTGGGTAATAATGCGGCAATATCATTTATTTACGTAGTAAGCTTTGTTCACCTGTTGCACATTATTGCAGGTGTTTTCTTAATAATCAGCGCCTTAGTGGGTAGCTATAGAAATATTCCGTTAGCGAAAAGCCAGTATCGCATGGAAATCGCATCTATTTTCTGGCATTTTATAGATATATTATGGATATATCTGTATGTTTTTTTACTTTTGAACCGTTAAATTTGTTAACAAACTATTATACTATCTCCAAATGAATTCAGTATCACAATTAGATCAAGTTAAAACCGGACCATGGAATGGTGGTCGTTCTCCGTGGTCGGTAGAATATGGTAAAATCATGATGTGGTTTTTCCTTTTGTCAGATGCTTTTACTTTTTCATCGCTATTGATCTATTATGGCGCTCAGCGTTTTTCAAAATTAACATGGCCAGATCCTGATTTGGTTTTCCAGTCAATTCCTGGTATCATGGATCATGGTGCACCCTTGGTTTTCGTGGGTATCATGACTTTCATCTTAATCATGAGTTCGGTTACAATGGTATTAGCCGTAGAAGCCGGACACAGACGTTCGAAGAAAGAAGTAATCTGGTGGATGATTGCCACAATCATCGGTGGTTTTATGTTCTTAGGCTGCCAGGCTTTAGAATGGACGCACTTATTCCACGAAGGATTTGGATGGGGAGAAATTCCTTCAGCTGAAGAATTAAAACACTTATTCTCTGGTGATGTATCATTAGTGGCTGCACAACAGTTTTCTAACTTATTTTTTACCATTACAGGTTTCCACGGTTTCCACGTATTTAGTGGTGTGGTAATTAACATCATCATCTTGATCATGACGATTAATGGAACTTTCGAAAAAAGAGGTCACTATTTAATGGTTGAAAAAGTTGGTTTATACTGGCACTTTGTAGATTTAGTGTGGGTGTTTGTATTTACATTCTTCTATTTGGTTTAATTTATCATATCTAAAAATATTATCATGTCAGAACATCATTCACATACAACAGAAGGGCACGAGCACGAAGAACATGCTGGTTTAACCAAAAGTAAAATTTGGCAGGTTTTCGGTATTCTATTGTTGATAACAGTTATCGAATTTATCATTGCTTTGGTGGTTTTACCTAAAGGGTATATGTCACACGGGGTAGGGAACTTCGTTTATATCGCATTAACATTGGTTAAAGCTTTTTATATCGTTGCCTATTTCATGCACTTGAAATACGAAAAGTTAGGTTTACAACTTTCATTAACAGTTTCATTCATTTTCATTATTTACTTTATTGTTTTGATGTTAATTGAAGGCGGTTTCTTAAACCTCCACATGTTAAGCCATTAATGAAAAGAAACCCGATAAAAAAGGTATTAATCCTGGTAAGCATTTTAGCTATACCAGGATTTTTGTTTTTTTACTTATTGCCACAGTTCGCTAAAAACCGGTATAAGAGCTTACCAATCTTTGGCGAGAAAATAGTGGCTTCAACTTTCCATTCGGTAAAAGGAAAAAAAATACCCGATACCATTTATCACCAGATTCCAGATTTTAGTTTAAGCAATCAAAACGGCGATTCAATCAATTGGTTATCCCTTAAAGATAAAATTGTTGTGATGAACCTTTTCTATGCTGATGCCAGCAGTAATAACGTCATTCAGTATATCAAGCAATTATCTGAAGGCTACGAGAAAAAACCATTAGTACGATTTTTAAGCTTATCAGTAAATCCTGATGACAAAAGTAAGGTAGATGGTGTTGCAGCAAAGCTTAATGCCAAACCGGGGAAATGGGATTTGCTTACAGGTGATACCGCATCTACATATCCACTCATTCGAAAAGGTCTGATGCTCGACGTGATTCAGGATGATACAAAAGATAAACCGAACTTTATTTTTGGTAATAAGATTTTGCTGATTGATGTGCAACATCGCATCAGAGGCATTTATGAAATTGATAATCCGGAGGCAAGAGGCAGGCTGGAAGATGAAATTAAGGTATTAATTGCCGAATACCTGCGAACAGTAAAAGACGGCAGGTAATTTAGTTGTAAAGTACAAAGCTGAAAGTTTAAATTAAAACATAAGGTTGAAAGGTAATTGGTGCCAATTGACATAGCGATTAGAATTAGAATGAAATCATCAGTTGAACAAAAATATAATAAATGGATTGTTGTTTTATCCATTGCTATTCCATTGGTTGTCGCGTTATTGTTTGGCGTTAATTTAAGAAAGTTAGGCTATGACGTTAAACCATTATCTTTTTTACCGCCAATGTATGCTGCCATTAACGGAATTACAGCTATTGTGTTGGTTATTGCTGTTTGGGCAATTAAAAACGGTAAAAAAAAGCTGCATGAAAACCTCATGAAGTTTGCTATTTGCCTCTCTGTTGCTTTCCTGGCCATGTATGTGGCTTATCATATGACATCAGATTCTACTAAGTTTGGCGGAGAGGGTATAATCAAATACGTTTATTACGTAATTTTGATTACGCACATCTGCCTGTCTGTGATTATTATTCCGTTTGTATTGGTTACCTATGTTCGGGCATTGGCGCAACGGTTTGACAAACATAGAAAAATTGCCAGGATCACTTTTCCAATGTGGCTCTATGTTGCTGTAACTGGCGTAATCGTTTATCTGATGATTTCTCCATATTATCACTACTAAACCTGTAAACCTACTGCTTTACAAAAAAGCAAATACTTTCTGTCACTTTTTTGAGCATTAATTTGTATTATTGGTTTGATATTAGCAGATCAACGCGTGACAATTAATGGATGTAGCAGAAATAGAAACGGGAAGTGATTTAATTACTTTAATTGAGAAAGGTCAAACTTCGATCTTTACCCGTTTTTATACGTCGTACTTTCAAAAACTGCTATTGGCAAGCGATAAGTATTTAAAGGATGTTTATGCAGCAGAGGAACTTGTACAAGATGTTTTCTTGAAAATATGGGAAAATCCCTATCAATTAGTTGAGGTTAAATCGCTTAAATCATATCTCTATAGAGCGGTAATAAACGCTTCCATCAATTACCTCAATCGCCAGAAAAATATTGAGCAGCATCATTTAAAACTTGCTTCTACATTAACAGATGAATATTTGACTGAATTAGACGAAGAGCACGAAATTATCGTGTTGCTTAGAATAGAAATCGAAAAACTACCCGCTCAATGCAAAAAAATCTTCAAACTGAATAGGTTTGAAAATTTAAAATACAAGGAAATTGCTCAGCAACTCAATATTTCTGAAAAAACTGTAGAAAATCATATTGGTAATGCATTAAAAATTTTAAGAGAGCGGTTTCTAAAAGATTCACACTTAAATAAAAGGGCTAAATCTTATTTGATGCTGATAAATACATTTTTATATTAGAATTAGTTGTGCTGAACGGCATTTTCCATAATAATCTTCTTTTTTTTAATTTTTTTTAAGATCGACTAGGGGTTTTGTAAAAGTTATTTGTCTATATCATACAAACCCAAACTAACTAATGCTTAACCAACCTGAATACCTGGACTTAATTGTTCGGTATTTAAACAATCCGCAGGATGAAAAACTTCATGCTGAAATAATTTCTTTTTGCGCTGAATCTAAAAGCAATGAATCGTACTTTAAGGATATCGAACGTGTATGGAAGTTATCTTCGAAGTCTGCCCGTTTAGATCATTTAAAAGAAGAAGAAGCAGTTGCCAGTTTCCAAAAGGCTTTAAAGAGAATTTCAGGTCGCCCGGCAAGTTTTGCTAAATGGATGAGTGCTGTGGCTGCTACAATTTTGCTTGCTGCAACATGTTATTGGTGGTTTGATAAAACGAACGATGTAGAGTTACTGAGCTTAAAAACCGATAGCAATATCGATTCAGTTAAGCTTGCAGATGGATCAACCGTAATACTGGCTGAAAATACCATCGTAAGTTATCCTAAAGTATTTAGTGGGGCATCGAGAGAAATATTTTTAGCCAAGGGAAGGGCTTTCTTTAACGTAACTAAAGATCCTCACCATCCTTTCAGTATCACCATGGGTGAATCGAAGGTAAGCGTTTTAGGTACCTCCTTTAATATCGACTATTCTCCAGGCAAGATTGATCTTGATGTAAAGACAGGTAAAGTGATATTTTCGCCATATTCTAATGGTGCATCTTCAATTTTAACAGCAGGACAGGCGTTAACATATAGTATTCAGAAACGGGAGTTTACTACCCGCCTATCGCAAAATGCCGATTCATGGTTAACCCACGAACTGATTTTTGTTGATACGCCACTTGGAGAAGTTTGTAAACAGTTAAGCCATTACTATCATAAAAATATTAAACTCGAAGCCAACCACCAGGTTATCGAAAAATTCAATGCAAAGTTCCAAAATAACAGTTTAGATGAAGTTTTGGACGTGCTAAAAGCCACTTACAATGTAAAAATTAAAGAAACCAAAGATCATATCACCCTAACTACCTTTTAACTAATCAAACAAACAAACAATTAAACTATGGAGAGAAATTTCTACCAAAGAAATGCGGCAATGGGTTTGCGCCGAATGGCACTGCTTCTGTGTGCAATCTTTTGGACGGTTTTAGCCAGTGCTGATGCGCAGCAAGGCAAAGCCAGGCCCGAAAGATTAGACAGCTACTTAAAGAAAATTGAACAAACTTACAGTGTAAGTTTTGTTTATGATGCCGCCGAAATTAACAAAACAATGATTTTAGATGTTCCAACCAAATTAACATCGATCACTGAATCATTAGACCAGTTGAAGCAAAAAAATATTGCATACAAATTGGTTGGCAAACAGGTTATTCTGAAAGTTCAGGAATCGCCAAAATCTAATCAAAAAGACGTAATCATCAAAGGACGTGTTAAAGATAAAAAAGATGGTTCGCCAATGCCGGGTGTAAGCGTTCGCGAAAAAGGAGCTTCTAATGCAGTTTCTACCAATGGAAATGGAGAATACCAAATTCGTGTTAAAGATGGCGCAACTTTATCTTTTGCTTCTGTAGGTTACAAAACCATTGAGGTTGCTGTGAATGGCAGAACCACTATCGATGTTTCTATTGAAGAAGACGCTGCTCAACTTAAAGAGGTGAATGTGGTTTCTACAGGTTATCAGGAACTGAATAAGAAATTATTTACGGGTTCGGCAACAGCGTTAAAAGCATCTGATGTAAAGCGTGATGGTATCACGGATGTGAGTCGTATGCTAGAGGGTCGTGTGGCCGGTGTGTCTGTACAAAACGTTTCAGGAACTTTTGGTGCTGCTCCTAAAATCCGTGTTCGTGGAGCTACTTCAATTTCTGGCGATAATAAACCACTTTGGGTGGTTGATGGAATTATCCTGGAAGATGTGGTGAATATCTCTAACGAACAATTATCAACAGGAGACCCATCTACTTTGGTCGGCTCATCTGTTGCAGGCTTAAACCCTGATGATATTGAAAGTTTCAATATCTTAAAAGATGCTGCTGCAACTGCACAATACGGCGCAAGAGCAATGAATGGTGTGGTAATCATCACGACTAAAAAAGGAAGAAATACTGATGGAAAACCATTAATTTCTTACACAGGAAACTTCTCGAGTTACATGAAACCATCATACAATAATTTCGATATCTTAAATTCAGCTGACCAGATGAATGTGTATATCGAAATGCAAAATAAGGGCTGGTTAAATCATTCAAGCTCATCCAGAAGCGCAAATGGTGGTGTTTTTACGAAGATGTATAATCAAATGTATATCTATGACCCCGCTACCAATAGTTATGCTTTGAGAAATGATGCCCAAAGCCAAAAACAATTTTTACAGCGTTATGCTGATGCCAATACCGATTGGTTTGATGTATTGTTCAAACAATCATTAATGCAGGAGCACTCTCTAAGTGTGGCTACAGGTACGCAAAAATCTAAAATATATGCATCAACCAGTTTCCTTCAGGATAACGGATGGACGGTTGGTGACAACGTAAAAAGATTTACCGGAAACTTTCGTGGTAACTTCGAAATCAGCGACAAGTTGAGTTTTGAGTTAATCACACAAGGTTCAATCCGAGATCAAAAAGCGCCTGGTACCTTAGGCAGAAACGGGAATCCGGTTTATGGAACATACGACCGAGATTTTGATATCAACCCGTTTAGTTATGCTTTAAACACCAGCCGTACATTAACACCGTATGATGCAAATGGTAACCGTGAATTTTTTAGCCAAAATTATGCACCTTTTAATATCTTAAATGAGCTGGAAAATAATACCTTGGAATTAGGTCTTATCGATTTTAAAGTTCAGGGTGGTTTAAAGTACAAAATCACCAATAACTTAAAGTATTCATTTGATGGTGCATATCGTTTCGCAAAGACGACTCAAGAGCATAAAATCACTGAAAACTCAAACATGGCACAGGCTTACCGTGCTGGTATAAGTCCAGATGATGCAACCATTAGAAGGAGTAATAAATTTTTATATCGCAATCCTGATGATCCCAATGCACTGCCTGTTTCGGTTTTACCTTACGGAGGTTTCTATAAAACTAATGATGATAACATTGTTAACTACTATGTTCGTAACAGTTTAGAATACGATAAAACTTTCAACGAAGATCATCTTTTTAACGTATTCGCCACTCAGGAGATGCGTTATATTAATCGTCAAAACAAAATTTTTGATGGCTATGGATATCAGTATGACAAGGGAGGTGTTCCATTCATAGATCCAAACATCGTTAAACAAAATGTGGAGGGTGGTTTTAACTATTACAGTATGAACTATCGTTATGAGCGTTATTTAAATTACTCTTTAAGAGCTGCTTATTCATATAAAGGAAAATATAGCCTTAATGCGACTGGTCGTTACGATGGCTCTAACTTACTGGGTGAATCGCCTACAGCAAGATGGTTACCAACCTGGAACGTATCAGGTGCCTGGAATATTGATACCGAGAATTTCATGCAAAATGAAAGACTTAGAAGCATCATCAGCCGTGCTACTTTAAGAGCAACTTATGGTTTAGTTGCAAGTATGGGTTCGGCAACTAACTCTAGCCTAGTGGTACAAAGTATGGGTACCCGCCGTCCTTATCTCGGAGAAAAAGAGACAAAACTATACATTGCGGGTCTTGAGAACTCTGAGTTAACTTTCGAAAAATTAAACGAGTTAAATATTGGGTTAGATTTAGGCTTATTTAAAGAAAGAATGACCTTGACAGTTGATGCTTATAGAAGAAAAAGTTTCGATTTGATTGGTGCATTCAGAACTTCTGGTATCGGTGGTGAAGCCATAAAACAGGCAAACTATGCCGATATGAAATCGGAAGGTATAGAGGCAGCTTTAGGAGCAAAAGTAATTACTTCTCCAGGTTTCAACTGGTCTACCCAATTAATTTTTGGCTATAACCGCAATGAGATTACCAACTTAAAAAATCAGCCAAATATTTTCGGTTTAATCGGTGCTGATGGTGGACCGCTTGAGGGTTATGCGCAAAGAGGTTTGTTCTCTCTTGATTTTCAAGGCTTAGATCCTTTAAACGGATCGCCAAGATTTATTAATGACGAAGGCATTGTAAGTGGTGATGTTTACCTTCAAAGTGATGTGGTGAAATACCTGAAATATGAAGGACCAATCGATCCGAAATATACAGGTGGTTTCTCTAATACATTTAAATATAAAGATTTCACATTATCTGCATTGGTAACATTTGCTGCTGGAAACAAAGTTCGTTTATCACCAGCTTTTAAAACCAGTTATACCGATTTAGACGCTATGCCAAAGGCCTTCTTAAGCCGTTGGGAACAACAAGGGGATGAATTGTTAACCAATGTGCCATCAATTTTAGATGTTTTGGAAGCACAATCATTCGGTAGTAATTATGCATACAACAATTATAATTATTCTACGGAGCGTGTAGCAGATGGCGGTTTTGTAAGAATGAAACAAATTATTTTAAGCTATAACATCCCAACTAAATTTACGAAGAAGCTTGGTTTAACCAACTCATCGATTAGTGCTGTGGGTAATAACTTGTTTTTAATTTATTCAGATAAAAAATTAAACGGCCAGGATCCTGAGTTTTTTGGATCTGGTGGGGTGGCCTTGCCAATCCCTCGTCAGTTTACATTATCTTTAAAGGTGGGATTCTAAATATAATATCATGAAAAAAATATATATATCGATAATTGCTTTAGCACTCATATCGACAACTGGTTGCAAAAAGTTCTTAGAGCAGGCGCCAGATCAAAGAACTCAGGTTAATACAGTTGAAAAGGTTGCAGAATTATTAACAAGTGCATATCCTGAAGGCAATTACATTGCTTTTACCGAAACTTCATCAGATAATGCTGAGGATAAAGGACCTGGAATTGGTAGTGATGGTAGAACAATAACCCAACCATTTTACTGGCTAGACAATGATGATGATGGTAATGATACGCCTACTCAATATTGGAATTCTTGTTATGAAGCCATTGCAGCAGCAAATGCAGCTTTGGAAGCAATTGAGGTAAATAATTTGGGAGCAGCAGCATTACCATATAAAGGTGAAGCTTTAGTTGCCAGAGCTTATGCTCACTTCATGTTGGTAACCTTATACTCGAAAGTGTATGATCCTGCAACCAGCAATGATTCTCCAGGAATCCCTTATGTAACAGCACCAGAAAAGATTGTATCTGCTCAATATACACGCGGTACAGTTGCTTCTGTGTATGCAAATATTGAGAAAGACTTATTGGCTGGTCTTCCGCTAATCAAGAACACTTCTTATAAGGTTGCTAAATACCACTTTAATATAGCTGCAGCAAACGCCTTCGCTGCAAGATTCTTTTTATTCAAAAAAGAGTATGAAAAAGTGATTCAATATGCCAGTGCAGTTTCGCCGGGTAATGCCTTTGCCACTATACTTCGGCCTTGGAATACAAGATATAACACATATACGTTAGATGAGCAGGTAATAAACTTTACACAGGCGAATGAGCCATCTACATTGCTTCTTATAGAAACTGCTTCGTCATGGGCGAGAACAACCTCTCCAAGATATGGTTTTGGTCAGGTTCAAAACAATGAAATGTTCACAAACAACGTTACGGGTGCACGCTGGGCATATAAATCAGCTTACTATGGAGTGCCTCACTATACCATGTTAAAGTGGAATGAATATTTTGTTAGAACAAGTCCAAATGCCACCATTGGTTTCCCGTACACTATTGTACCGGTATTAACGGCTGATGAGGTATTATTAAACAGGGCAGAAGCTTATGCATCATTAGGACAAAATGCCTTAGCGCTTGCTGACTTGAATACTTATTGTAGTACAAGAATCTTAAATTACAACGCTACAACGCATGCTGTAACACTAGCTAAAATTGCTGCTTTTTATGGTACCGCCGATCCTAAAGCAGGTTTAATTGCAACAATTTTGGATTTCAAAAAGAAAGAATTCACTCAGGAAGGTTTGAGGTGGTTTGATATTTTAAGGTATAAACTACCTGTTCAACACCGAGTTTTTGCGGTGAACGGTTCCTTTACTACAATTACACTTGCTGCAGATGATTTGCGTAAATTGTTTCAGCTGCCTAATCAGGTTACACTTTCCGGTATCGCTCAGAATCCACGATAATAAAGATGATTATTATGAAAAAAATATTTAATAAAGGAATTGTAGCATTAGGTATGCTTACAATCCTGGCATCTTGTAAAAAAGAAGGCACCTTAAATGCCAATCTGGATGCTATTGACCAAAATATTATTACAAATAAAAATGCAACTGATTTATGGTTAGATCAGAATTTTTTAAATCCATATAATATAGAAACCAAGTATCGTTTTGATCGTTTCGAACTTCCTTCTGGTAAAAATATTACTCCACCTTTGATAGGTCAGGTTATCCCAGCCATGGAAACAGTTAGAGATGTGTGGATTAGGCCTTATGAATCTGCTGGTGGAAGTGATTTTATCAAAAGAATATCGCCGAAACAATTTGTATTAGCAGGTAGTGCAGAATATAACAGCAACGGAACGATTACCTTAGGAACTGCCGAAGGTGGGCGCAAAATTGTACTTTATGTAATCAATTCATTTGATAAAACAAATTTAGGATCGGTGAAGCAAATGATTCAGGTGATTCAACACGAGTATACACACATCTTAAACCAGACTGTTGACTTTTCTCCTGAATACCAAACGGTTTCTCGTGGCGGATATGAAGCAAACTGGACACAAAGACCGCTTACAGAAGCCTATTCATTAGGGTTTATTACACAGTATGCTCGTGTATCTCCTGGAGAGGATTTCGCAGAACAATCATCAAACATGTTAATGATGGGTGGCGTTCAGTATAATGGTATTGTAGCTTCGGTTCCTGCAGATGCACAAATTAAATTGAAGAAAAAAGAACAGTTTGTTGTGGATTACTTCAAAACAGCATTTAATATTGATTTTTATAAGTTGCAAAAAGAGGTTCAGCTGGCTTTATTTAAAATTTCAGCTCCTGTGTTACACCGCATGTTAGGTTTGGGAGTGGGTTATACCACGTTAACTACAAATCCATCAGTAGAACCAAATCAGTCTGCAGAATTCTTGACAACCTGGAACACTGCGAAAGCCGCTGTAGCAGCTATTGGAGGTGCTGGAAGACAATTGAATAATATGCAGTTGATTTTTGGTACTAATAATTTACTAACGGTTAGATATAATTACACGAATTCAGCAGGTTCTGCACTACAGGCTGATGCGGATTATACAATGGCAGTAAATGCTACAACAGGTGTTGCTACAATTACATTAAATGCTACGCAACCCACTACAACTACTTACGGCAATATGAATACTTTAAGGCCAGGAGTTGCGGCAATTAATACTTATTTAACATCTGGTACATTCAGGATTAACTGGATTAATCAAATCATCCCTGGGGAGATTGGTTTTGTTGGTTCACTGGGCGCTTTCTATAAAACCACCAATGCAAATTCATATTTATATGGAACAATGGGCCATTAATAAAAGGAGAAATTAACATGAAAAAAATATTTTTATATTCATTATTATCTCTTGCCTTTTTTGCAGGTTGTAAAAAAGAAGAGGTTTTAGTTGATGGTCAAAGACCAGAAGAAAGGGTTACCGAAGCAGTAATAAAATACACTAATGCTTTAACCGGCAGTACAACAGGCTGGAAAGCATTTTTATATCCTGATGGTGGTGGTGGTTATTCATTTTTTCTAAATTTTAATAAAGAAAATAAGGTGAACATGTATGCCGATTTGGATTATGCTCCAGCCTCAGATATTATGGAAAGTACTTATAGGGTTAAGGCTTTTCAAAATCCAACTTTATCGTTTGATACCTATAGTTACATGCACATTCTGGCTGATCCAAATCCAAATACTTTTGGTGGTGTGGCTGGTTGGGGTGTTTATTCTGACTTCGAATTTACATTTGATAAACAGGTAGGCGATTCAATTATGCTTACTGGTAAATTACTAAAAAGCAAATTAATCTTAGTAAAAGCAACAGCTGCCGAAAAAGCATCTTATGATGCAAGAGGTTTGTACAATTCTGTCGCTACTGCCGTAGACTATACCACTTTGAACAAAAACTTATATGTCTTATTAGGTGATCAAACTAAAGTTCAGACGAGTATAGATGTATTTAATAAAATCTTTAGTTTAATTTGGGATAATAATGGCGAAGTAAGTACAGTATCTACCGGATTTGCATTTACCCTTACTGGAATTGTATTAAAGGAACCGTTATTTTATAAAGGGAAAAAGATAACCGAGTTGACGTGGGATCCGGTAAAGAAACTGTATTATACAACTGTAGATGGTGTACGTGTTGAGGTAATCGCCTCTAATACACCAATTCTTCCTCTTCATCTGTTAATCGGTGTAAATTACAGCACAATCATAGCGCCAAATGGTACCAGTTACCCAGGATGGTCTGCTGATTTTCAGGCCAGAAGAGCTTCTGCAGCGGCAGCAATGCTTGCAGGCCCTTATGCTTTGCGATTAGACAGAATGGCGTTTGCATTTAATACAATTGCTAAGACGATGAATTTAACTGTTGATATCTACCAGGGAGCAACAAGATTCACTGGCGTATTTCCGTACACTTATACTAAAACAACTGCAGGAGCATTTAAATTTACAGCCGGAACACCAACAGGTAATGCGGCACTGATTGTTGCAAACATGGCACCATTAACCACTCAAAGGTTAAATGTTGATCAGTTCACTTTAGATTATTTTACTCATCCAACAACTGGAGTAACGCTAGGTCAGTTCAAAAGTGTTGAACATGCTGATTTTACATTTTCAGGAACTTTACAATAATTAACAATCTCTCCTTAAAACCCTGCCTCATCAGCGGGGTTTTTTTATGACATAATTTTTGCCGGCCGGCGTTCGTTTAATCTTATATTTGCAATGATGAAAAAGACATTCACTTTTATCTTATTTTCAATCGCTTGCGTATTCTTGTTTTCAGCAAATGTGCAAGCACAATGCGCCATGTGTAGCATCAATGCTGAGCAAGGCGTAAAAAACGGTAATACGGTTTCGGCAGGTTTAAACACCGGCGTTTTGTACCTTTTGGCTATCCCTTACCTAATGGCAATAATTGTTGGTGTGGTTTGGTATAAAAAATTCCGTAAGAAAAATGTGGAATTGAATATGAAAAAAGAGCCGTTCCATTTAAATTAAGAATGTCAGGTAAAACCTCAAAACTTTCGGCAATTATTCATTGCAAATGCCCACATTGCCGTAGGGGTGATATTTTTACAGGCAGTATGTATGGCTGGAACATCCAGCATACCAAAGAAATTTGCAGTTATTGCGGCCAGCGTATAGAAATTGAACCAGGCTATTTTTACGCAGCCATGTACGTCAGTTATGCAATGAATGTGATTGAGATGCTTATCGTAAGTTTTATAACCTATTTGATTTTTGGACCGTTAACTGATGCTACCTTTTGGCATTACTTAATTGCCATCTTTTCTGGCTGTTTTATTTTATACCCATTCAATTATCGTTATTCCAGGATAATCCTTCTTCACGTATTATCGCCTAATATAAAATACAAACCTTATTACGATAAATAGTATCTTTAATCAAAAACCAATTATGATTACTAACCATTCATCGTTTACGAAAAATTTATTTTTTGTTACCTTAATAACCTCAATTTATTTTGTACTTGCATTTACAGGTATACTGGCTAAGTTACAAACGATAACATTAATTGGTGCGGTTTCAGAGTTAATTACCATTCCGCTTATAATTTTACTGGTAATTATTTTCTTGTTTTCATTGTATCAGTTATTTGCCAAACGCAATCGTATTTCAGGTTATTCAATAATAACGCTATCGCTATCCTTTATCATCATCGCTTTAATGTTCATCATTAACTAGCTTCAAAAACTCTATCCATATTTTACGAATGTTAAAAAAAGAAACCCTAAAATTTATTAAAGATGTTGCGGAGAACAATAACCGTGAATGGTTTGCTGAACATAAGGACAAATATGAAGAAGCGAAGCAGGATGTTTTAAATTTAATTTCTGTCATCATTCCGGAACTTGCCAAAGTCGATCCATTAATTTCTGCCGATACAGATCCAAAGAAAAACTTAATGCGCATTTACCGCGATGTTCGTTTTAGCAAGAATAAAGATCCATACAAAAATAACTTCGGTATTTGGTTTTCAGCTAAAGGTAAGGGCGTGAATGAGCCCGGATATTACCTGCATATTCAGCCAGGCAAAAGTTTTATCGCAGGCGGTTACTGGATGCCGGAAGCTGCGCAATTAAAACTTATCAGGCAAGAGATCGATTATAATATCGATGAATTTAAAGAAATTATATCTGCTAAAGATTTTAAAAAACACTTTACGCTGGGTACCAGTAATGCACTTAAAAATGCACCAAAAGGTTATGATCCCGCCGATCCAAACATTGAATATTTGAAATTGAAAAGTTTTGAAGCCACTACTTCATTAACTGACAATGAATTTTTTGATCCCAAACTCGTTAATAAGTTAATAAGTTCTTTTGGAGCAATACAACCATTAGTTGCATTTTTACGAAACGCAATCAGTCAGTAATTAAACTCAAATTTATCGGGTTTTGATACCTGTTGTTAAAATCTTGATACTTAAAATATGAAAAATACCTTTTTAACTTTTGCCATTCTTTTATTTATTTCATCCCTAACATCGTGTGTTGTATTGTCTCCAAAAAAGTATAAAGCTTTATTAGGGAGCAAAGATTCTTTGTACACTGCGTTTAATGAAGGTTTGGTTAAAATTGAGAATCTGGAAAATGAAGTTAAAAAACTGAAGAAAGATACCTCGATGATGGCTGAAGAGTTGAGAGATTTGCAGAACAGCTATAATGAAGTAGATGCCAGCTATAAAAAACTTAAAAATAATTCAACTACAGAAATTACAAAATTATCAGGCGACCTGGCCGCCCGCGAGAAACGCCTGAAAGAAGTGGAAGAGGTATTGCGCAAACGCGATGAAGCCACCAATTCTTTAAAAGAGAAGTTGCAGCAGGCATTACTAGGTTTTACAAAAAGTGGCTTAACGGTAGAAATTAAAAATGGCAAGGTATACGTTTCCTTAACAGATAAACTGTTATTTCCATCAGGAAGTATTATTATCGATGATAAAGGAAAACAAGCCTTAACACAATTGGCTAACGTACTGAAACAACAGCCTGAAATTAATATCGCTGTAGAAGGTCATACCGATAATCAGAAAATAAATAACCTAGGCCAGATTAAAGACAACTGGGATTTAAGTGTGTTAAGGGCTACATCAGTTGTTCGCTATCTAACAGAAAATGAAAAGGTTGAAAGTGTTCGGATGACGGCAACCGGTAAAGGCGAATTCCAGCCTTTAGGTTCTAATGCAGGTGCCGATGGAAGGAGTAAAAACCGCAGAATTGAAATTGTACTTTCTCCAAAACTGGATGAACTTTACAACCTGATTAAATAATTAGAACTCACATCATTAATGTCCTGCTGGCTCACACTGCAGGACATTTTATTTTTTATAAGATTTTAGCACCTTAAAAGTTTGATCAAATTCAAAGTTATTCAGGTTGGTATATTCAGGCAATGAGATTTTATGCAGCGATAAGAAATTAAAGAGTTCTTTAATCGCATTTGAAACCTCTTCCGGTCGGTCGCAATGTTTTAATGAATCTATTTTCAGTAACTGCAAGGCGATCTCGTAAATTTTAAAATCATCCTGGCTTGCCATTTTTAGTCCTGTTTCTGTTTCTGCAACAGCCTGTTCGTAGTTGTGTGTGCAGTTGTAAAAATTTGCTTTGAAAACACTAAAGCTCACAATAATAAAGTTGGTATAGTAAGTATAATCACATTCAATTATCTTTTCTACAAACTCAACAATCCGTTTAGCTTTTTTGTAATAATTAAGCTTCAAGTAAGTTTGTCCGAGCTGAAGCAATAAGAAAGGGGAGAATACCGAGTATCTGACATAAAAAATATTTGGATACCTATTTAAAATCGCCATGATGAAACGGTGGCACTCCGCATAATTTTTCTGTGCAAAAAGAGTAAGCAGCACCATCCGGTATGCTAAAACTTCGGTTGTGGTGATTTGACTATTTTTTAAAGGCTCACTTTTATCTATTTGATGGCAAAGGCTGATGATTTTCTCTTCAAGGGTTTTGCTTTCATTTGGTTTGCCAATCAGGTTATTATGAAAGTATAATATTAAATCATAAGGGTTAATCGGAAATAACTCACTCAATCTTTTGTAATGCCTTTTTAATGATTGCATGGCATTTACCAAAAGCGTTTTGTCGATATCAATCAATGCAATATTGCACTCAATAACCAGTAGCATAATTTGCACATCTTCATTGAGCACATTATCTGAAATCGCTTTTACGGTTTCTTTGTACAAAGGGCTCATCGTTCTTCCGTTAGCCAAAATATCAATAAAATCCATATTGATACTTTGTTTATTGAAATTGGAATTCGGCTTACTTATTTCATACTTTGATACACTACAGATAAAATCAAATGAATCGTTTTTCTCCTCATTTGTAAAAGGCAATTTTAAAATGTTTTTTAATTCTGAAATCTCATTTCTATTGATACAAAACCTGATGGACCAGTTCAGAATGTAATTTCTAATTAAGGTTTTAGGGGTGTAGTTTTCGAGAATGTATTCAAAAAATGCTTTACTCGGTTTATAACTAAATTTTTCAGTGATTTGAATGAACAGAAAATAAGTGTAGATGTCATCGTTCAGAAAGCGAACAACTTCTGTTGGGATGGCTGTGCTTAGGCGCTTCTCCTGAATAAGGATGCCATCATACAATAGTTCTTCATACGCATCAGGATAGTCATTGATATAGGTTAAGATGGTCTCTTTCGCTACACGAAGGCCTTTATTACCTTTAGAGATGTTTTCACTGATTTTTTTTAGCAAAAATATTTTCTCAGTACTTTTTTTGGCCAGAAAGATTTTTTTCTCCAGAAAATAATTGATCTGTTCATAACATAAAAGTGGATCATTTAATTCAAGCGAAAAATTTTCATTCTTTAGCTGAAAATAAACCTGTAGCCAGAAGGGTGATTTTAACTGTTTTAATAACGCGGGGTGAACATCTTCCTGGGTTACATCTTTTTCTTCAAGACGACTAAGTATACCTAATATTTCTTCGGTATTTAATGGCGGAACATTGCTAAGTACATCGATGTCATAAAATAATCCGTTATACCAGTTCTTTGTTAAAAAAGCCGAGCCAGTTATAATAGGCTGCAAATTTACCCAGCTATTGGTTCGAAGGCCAAACACCAGTTTTAAAAAACTATTTTCTTCAATACTATATAGAAAATCAACAAAGATTTTAAAAAAATCAGTTCTGGCCAGAAATGTATCAATTCCGTCAACAACTATAACAATTTTTCCTTCTTTTTTATCCGGATGCTTTTTAAAATAGCTCACTAAAGCGCTCAGACTCTCAAACTTAAATTCTTTTAGAAACCAATCTTTTAAGGAAAGTCCGTTTTGGATGATGTTATTGATGCTATTCACATTCAGGAGCAAAACAATATCATTCTTATATAAAGCATGCTCAGAATAAAAAAAGTGCTCTACCATGTGCGCAATTAGTATAGACTTCCCTTGTCCGGGTTGTGCGCTTATCGTAGTAAACTGGTAACTGTTTTTTAAGAAATAATCGAAATCCGGATAGTAAAAATTCCGGTTGGCAGTAAAATTAAACGGAACGCCAGAATTATTTTTTTTAGTAACCAGTGCCAGTTCTGTAATCGACTTAGCCGTTAACTTTATGGTTTGCCAAATGCTTTGTGAAGGTAAAATTTGGTTTTCTTTTTCCTTGCAGAAAGCATTCCAATCGGCATAGCCGATGTATTGCGATAGACTGTTTAGTGTAAAAAGAGAGAATTTGTGCAGCGTATTGGCAAAACCAAAAAACCTTTTTATAGTGGTTTCACTAACGTAGTTTTTTGTTTCCTGGAATACATACTCAGAGATTACCTTACAATGGGCTGGATCAATGTTTCTTAATCCTGATTTTATAAGTACAAACTTCCTGAGTTCAATAAGGAGTTCGTTAGCGTTCATTAATTTATGGGATGACTACGCTAATGTCATCAAATTTTCACAATACCGGAAATGAAATGAGTAACAATTAGCTGTATGAATAAAATGAATGAAAGTACTGGCCAAACAATGAATAGGAATGGATGAAATAGAAGTCTATTCGAAATGTAGATTTGTCATTGTAGTGTTTACCAAATCTCCTTAGTAAATAACTGCGGCAACTATAAATCGTCCAAATTACGCCTGACATGATGAAAAATTTTACCTCTCGTTTCCTAAACGGAAAAATCTGCAATTATCTAATATTTGCACTCATCATTTTATTAACGTTCTTAAATTCCAAATCGTATGCGCAAAATACAATTTATGCAAATAGTGTTAGCGCAAGTTCAAACGTAACCAATCCCACTAATGCCACTAATGCCGATGAAACGAGCTTTGCCCAGGTAAATTCGTACGGAGGACTGTTATTGGGTGGTGGCCGTTTTGAAGGAGAACTGGAGTTAAAGTTCCCATCCAATGTAGCGGCAAACACAACTGCTTACATCAGAATAGATTCTGACCCGGATTTATTGAACGCATTATTGGGCGGTAACTTAGGCGGTTTACTGGCTAATGTTGTAGGCAATGTGGCTTTAGGAAATCACAGTTTTACCGTTGGCGCAAGAAATGCTTCAGGGCAAACAGTGTTGGAGGGTTCGAGTGCCGGGCAGTTTTCGAGCAATAATATTCGTTTGATAAAAGATGCTACAGGCAAATTTTATGTAGCCATCACCCCGAGCCAAATTTACGATCGCATATTTATTCGCGATGCTACCAGTGCGTTATTACTTGGTACATCTAATAATACCAAAGTATATTCTGCCCTTCATTTTTCGGGGAGTGATCCTTGTGCACAAGCTTTTGCAACCAGTTATGAGGGTACAGGCATTTCACTAGATGCTTTAAAACTGGGCAATTCAGGAGGCATTAATACTGAACGGGCCATTGATGCTGATCCTGGTAATTTTTCTCAGTTGAGTTTAGGTATTTTGGCAGTTGGTGGCACCGCCAGCCAGGTTTTTTATTTTTCTGGCTTATCTAATCCAACTGATGATGTTAATTTAAGGTTTAAAACAACACCCTCGTTATTAAACCTCGGTTTACTGAATAATATTAGTGTTACTACTTATAATGGTACTCAGGTAGTCGCTACTCAAAATATAAATCCAAATTTATTGAGCCTTGATTTACTTGGCTTACTCAATAACGGATCTATTGTTACCATTCCTTTTTCTCCCGGAGGCGCTTATGATCGGGTTAAAGTTACTCTAAACTCGCTTGTAGGAGTAAATGTATTGCAGGCCATAGATATTTATGGCGTTACGCGTTCTGCCGGAAGACCAACATTTAGCGGTCCGAATGGTAATACTTTCCAGGCATGTTATAACGTGCCTGTAGGTTTAACGGCAACAACAGCAAATACCAATGAACTCCTTTGGTATGAGGCAGCAGAGGGTGGAAATCCACTGGCTACCGTTGCATTTAACGGTGTTTATCAAACGCCTGGTTTAACAGCAAACAAAACGTATTATGTTGCGGCAAGACGATTAACCTGTACAACGGAATCGGCCAGAGTACCAGCGTTAGTGACTGTAAATCCTTTAATCAATTTCAGTGGTGCCACGCTAACGAATGCAACGAGCGGAAACAATTATAACCGGCAAATTGCGCCGGCAACGGGTGGGACCCCGGGTTTTACCTATGCTCTGGCATCTGGTAGTTCATTGCCTGCTGGCCTTACACTATCGTCAACCGGTGATATTGCTGGTAGACCAACTGTGCCAGGTGATTACAATTTTTCTATTGTGGCTACAGATAGCAGGGGATGTAATCTGACCGCAGCTTATACACTTACCGTAACAGGCCCTTTAACCCTGGTACCTGGCGCTTTGCCTGATGGAATTACAAATGTTTTGTATCCAACGCAAACAATTCCTGTTGCGGCTGGAGGCACCGGGCCATATAGCTATGTTGCAACAGATGTTCCTGCAGGGTTAACATTTAATCCAAGCACAAGAGAGATTACAGGAACACCAACAGTACCTGGCAATTACATTGTACGGGTGACAGTAACCGATGCAAATGGTAATACGGCTACTTCAAATTATACACTAAAGGTTACTGATCCTTTGGTTTTACCTGCTGCAGCTTTAGCAAATGGTACAACCGGACAAGTTTATACACCACAAATTATCCCTTCGGCTACGGGCGGCACCACGCCATATAGCTACTCGGCTACCGGCTTGCCTCCTGGATTAACCTTTACACCTGGTACCAGAACAATAGCAGGAACGCCTACACTGGCAGGTACATATCCTGTTTCTGTTACTGCAACAGATGCTGATGGAAAAACGATTGCTGCTACTTATTCGATAACCGTACTCGATCCATTGACATTACCACCTACAGCGCTCGCAGATGGAAATGAAAAGGTAACTTATCCTACACAAACAATTCTTCCGGCAACAGGAGGTTCAGGCCCATATACTTATGTAGCTTCCAATGTTCCTGCCGGATTAACTTTTAATGCCAGCACCCGTGAGATTACAGGTACACCAGCTCAGGCCGGTAACTATTCCATCTTAGTAACAGTGACTGATGGTGGAGGAAGAACAGCCAGCCGTTCATATCCTTTAAAAGTGATCGGTGCGCTTAACTTGCCATCAACTACTTTAGCCGATGGAACGGTTGGAGCAACTTATCCAAACAGAACTTTACCAGCAGTAAGTGGCGGAACACAGCCTTATACTTATGTGGCTACGGGTCTTCCTCAAGGAATGACATTTAATCCCGTTACCCGGGAGATTTCAGGTAGGCCAGAAGTTGGTGGTACTTTTGGAATTTCACTTACTGCAACAGATGCAGCAAACAATAATGCCACCACCACCTATACGCTCAATGTAAATGTTACTGCACCAGTTGTGGCATCAACAACTGTTTGCACAGGCTCTGGCGCAACCCTGGCAGTTAGCAATAATCCACAAAATATTTCGCTTACTTATCGCTTGTACGGTCCAACTGGTGATAGCCCGATACAGACCAATACCACAGGGAATTTTACCACCCCAACTGTAAACGCACAAACTACGTTTTACGTTGATGCCATTTCCGGGACTGCCGTAAGTGCGAAAACAGCTGTTACGGTTTCGGTAAATCCGCCGGCAGCATTGCCAACAGTAGCTGCCAGCAATATTGCGATCAATGCTGGTCAAACCGCTACCTTAACTGCAACTTTTGATGCGGGAAACAGCATTGCCTGGTTTGAGGCTGCAACAGGTGGCACACCGGTAAGTAACAGTGCTTCATTTACAACACCACAATTAACAACAACAAAAACTTACTATGCTCAAACCACGAGTGCAGCAGGTTGTGTTAGTGCATCACGGGTACCAGTTACGGTTACAGTTATTCCGTTATCAGGTGCTACTGCATGTAATGCCGCTGGAAGCCAAAGCACAGCCATAAATGGAATTTGTATTTTATGTGGCATCGCCGGCGCCGGTAATTCTACTGATGCTGATCCTAACAATTTTACAAGGTTAACATTAGGTGTAGGCGTTGGTGCCTCAGGAGTGCAACAACTTATTTTCCAGAATCCTGGCGCAGCTACGGATAGCATTCGTTTAAATTTAGGATTACCGGGTGGCCTCGCGGATGTGAACGTATTAAACAATATCACCGTAAGGGTTTTGAACGGAACCACTCAGGTGAAATCAGTTCAGATTAGTGGCGGATTATTATCACTTACTGTATTGGGTGGAGGCAGATTTGCATATACACTGGCTGCGGGCGGAAGTTACGATCGCGTCGAGGTGAGTTTCGGCGGCGTAGTTTCGGCATTAAACAGCTTAGATATTTATGGCGCAACTCAAATTTATCCTAACCCAACAATTATCTCTGGTGCACAATCTATTTGTGCGGGTAGTTCAGCTAAATTATCGGTTACACCGGTTACCGGAACAACCGTTAGCTATTTTGATAGTCCGGTAAGTGCAACGGTATTAAATCCTGATGGTGGAGATTTTACAACACCAGCGCTTTCAGCAACAACAACCTATTACATTCAGGTTAATAAATTAATCAACGGCACTGTTTGTTCAAACCCGACGAGAACTCCAGTAACCATCACCGTAAATCCTGCTATCGTATTTAATGGAACAACATTAAGCAATGCCAGTATTTCATTCCCTTACAGCAAACAATTGCCAGCTGCGACAGGTGGTACACCTGGTTTTACCTATGCATTAGCCTCGGGTAGTACTTTGCCTGCAGGTTTATCTTTATCAAACACGGGTTTGATTACCGGAACGCCGACTGCTACCGGCGATCCAACATTTTCAGTTATCGCAACCGATACGAAAAACTGTTCAACTACTGCAATTTTTACTTTAGCCGTTACTCCAGCATTGGCATTGGCTCCAGGCGCATTGCCAGATGGCGTTACCGGGACTTTATATCCAACGCAAACTATTCCTGCAGCCACAGGTGGCACTGGCCCTATCAGCTATTCTGCTACTGGTGTACCTCCGGGATTAAGTTTCAATTCAACAACGAGAGAAATTTCGGGCACTCCTTCACAGCCTGGAAATTATATAATCCCGATAACTGTTACTGATGCCAATGGGTATTCTATTACTTCAAACTATACTTTAAAAGTTACCGATCCTTTATTGTTGCCGCCTGCTACGCTAGCAAACGGAACAAATGGTCTGGTTTATCCAACACAAACTATTCCTTCTGCAACTGGCGGAACCACACCATACACCTATTCAGCTACTGGCCTGCCAACGGGTTTATCATTTAATCCAACAACAAGAGAGATTTCGGGTACACCAACACAATCTGGTACTTTCCCTGTTCCGGTAACCGTAACTGACTTCACAAATAAAACAGCTACTACAACCTATTCCATCACCATTATCGATCCGCTGACATTGCCTTCAGCTACTTTAGCCGATGGTACTGAGAAAGTTAATTATCCGGCGCAAACCATTCCATCTGCAACGGGTGGTGTGGGTCCATACACTTATAGCGCAATTAATCTTCCGCCAGGATTAAATTTTGATAATGCTACCAGAGAAATCTCAGGCATACCTACTCAGGCCGGAAATTATGTGGTTACCGTAAATGTATCTGACAGTGAGGGCAGATCAGCAACAGGTAACTATTCGCTGAAAGTGATTGGCGCTTTAAACCTTCCGTCAGCAACATTACCAAACGGAATAGTGGGAACTACTTACCCTACCCAAGCCCTTCCTGCAGTTACCGGTGGAACTGGTCCTTATACTTATATAGCGACTAATCTTCCTCCAGGATTAAGCTTCAATACCAACACCAGAGAAATTACAGGTGTACCAACACTAGGTGGCAATTATACAGTTTCATTAACAGCGAGAGATGCCAGTGGCAATGTAGCCACAACCGGTTATAGTATTGCGGTAAACGTTAATGCTCCCGTAGTGGCGAATGCGACCGTATGTTCTGGTTCACCTGCAACCTTAACCGTAAGCAATTTAATTGCCGGTGTTACTTACAATTGGTACGGTGCTACAGGTACAACACCTTTAGCCACCAACAACAATGGCACATTTATCACTCCGGCTGTAACCAGTGAAACCGTCTTTTATGTAGAAGCCGTTTCTGGAACTGCAGTAAGTGCAAGAACAGCGGTAACAGTTTCTATTAATCCGCCAGCTACCTTGGCAACGGTTACCACCAACAATCAAGTCATTAATCCAAATCAATCTACCACGCTATTGGCAACGGCCGATGCAGGCAATACCATTACTTGGTTTGACGCAGCTACCGGGGGTACACAGGTTGGATCTGGGACATCTTTTACTACACCAGCATTAAGTGCAACCACAACCTATTATGTAGAAACTACAAATGCCAACGGTTGTATCAGTGCAAGCCGCGTTCCGGTAACAGTTACCGTTATTCCTACCGGAAGCGGTACAGCCTGTAATGCGGCCAATAGCCAAACAAGCGGTATCACCGGAATCTGTGTATTATGTGGAATCACAGGAGCAGGGAATTCAACTGACACTAATCCAGATAATTTTACCAGAATTACGTTAGCTGTTGGTGTGGCATCAACAGGATTTCAACAATTAAGGTTTCCAATTTCGGGTACCGCAACCGATAGCGTTCGTTTAGACTTAGCCTTACCGGGCGGTTTATTGGATTTACAGGTATTAAATAACACCACAGTAACAATTTTAAACGGAACAACGGTTGTTAGAACGGTGCAACTGGGTTCATCATTGATTAACCTTCAACTTTTAAGTGGAAACCGTTTTGCAGCAAGTCTTTTAGGTGGAGCGCCATTTGATCGGGTAGAGATACGTTTCGGCGGTTTGGTTTCTGCGGTAACCAGCTTGGATGTTTACGGGGCAACCATTACTTACCCGGCACCAACGATCACTGCGGGTTCACAAACAATTTGCTCAGGTGCCACCGCGACGTTAACAGCAACTGCCAATGGTGGTACTGCTATTGCCTGGTATGACGCCGCTGGTACTCAATTGGCTACCGGTGGATCATTCACTACTCCGACCTTAACAGCTACTACTGTTTATTATATTCAAGTATCGAGAGCAACCTGTGCCAATCCGCTAAGGATTCCAGTTACCGTAACCGTTACACCAGCATTAGCAACTCCAGCAGTTGCAACCGTTACTGCTAGTTGCGCAGGAAGTCCGGCTACATTAGCTGTTACCAATCCAATTGCCGGAGTAACTTACAATTGGTTTACTGCGCAAAGTGGCGGAACTCCGGTTTTAACTGGTGCAACGGTAACTACTCCGGCGCTTACAGCTAATACAACTTATTATGTTGAAGCAGCTCAAGGCAATTGTGTAAGCGCTAGCCGAGCAACGGTATTGGTGCCGGTTAACCCAGCTCCAGCTTTACCTACATTAACTACAAGTTCATCATCTGTAGCCCCAGGGCAAACTGCAATTTTAACCGCTAGTTCATCTGAAGCCAATGTAACCTTCAACTGGTATAACTCGGCTACGGCGACTACGCCAGTTTATGTAGGCCCCACCTATGTAACGCCATCATTAACTGCTACAACCACTTATTATGTGGAAGCGGTTTCTGCAAATGGATGTGCTTCCTTAGGTAGGGCTCAAATTACAGTGACCGTAAATACTGGTGGTTCGCCAAATCCTGTTCCATGTGAGGCAGCAACCGCACAAACCAATGGCGTTGTTGGTTTGGGTGTGCTGGCAGGTGTATTTAATCCAGGTTTAGCGATTGATAACGATACCCAAACAGGGTCATCATTAATTTTACCTGTAGGCGCCTTAGGCGGATCAGTTTTCCAAAGAGCAAGTTTTGGGTCAGTATCCCGCCTAGGCGATACTGTTAGGGTATTGGTATCCGCTCCGGGAAGATTGCTATCATTAAGTGTTTTAGGAAATGCTCAAATCACAACTTACCTTGGAACAACCAGCAATGGTGATGCTAGAACGTTAAATAGTGGTTTGTTAAACGTTCAACTCCTAAGCGGCGATACTCAGGCCTTAATTACTTTTGTACCAGCGACAACGTTCGATGGGGTAGAAGTTCGATTAAACGGTGGTGTTGCAACGGCTTTAAGTTCACTAAACTTTAATTATGCACAACGCATTTTGGTTGCGCCAACTGTTGTTTCTTCAAATGTAACAGCTTGTGAGAATCAAACAACTCAATTGACGGTTAGTAATCCATCATCAAGCTTAACTTACAGATGGTATGATGCGGACGGAACTTATTTAACAGGTAAAGACGGTATTATTTTTACCACACCGGTTTTAACAGGGGATACGAAATTCTTTGTTGCTGCAGTATCTGCATCAGGTTGTGTGAGTTATAGAACGGTGGTGAACGTAACCGTTACTCCAGCTCCTGTACAACCAGAGTTATTGGTTCCGAATGTAGAAACCTGTATCAATACTTCAGTTGTATTCCAGGTTAAAAATCCAATTGCTGGAACAACTTACAGATGGTATGATAGTGCAAATGTTTATCAGGCAGGTTTTGATGGCCCAACTTTCACGGTATCAAATGTTACAACGAACAGTACTTACACCGTAGAAGCTGTAAATAGCTGTGGTTCTGCATCTGCCAGAACAACAGGAACAATTACTATTGGTAACATTCAGGTTCCTGTAATTACGCCATCTTCAGTTACCATAACCGAAGGATCAGTAGCTTCCTTAACAGCTACTTCAAGTACAGCGGGTGTAACCATTAATTGGTACACTACTGAAACTGGAACTACTCCGGTATTTAGTACTGTTAATTCGAGTACAAGTAATTACATCACGCCTCAATTATCAAGTGGCACAAGCTACTTTGTTGAAGCAATAATTCCTGGTGGATGTACTTCAGCCAGAGCCCGTGTTGATGTAACAGTTATCCCGGCAGAAGCACCTGTACCAACACCATGCGGAGCAGCAACTGTACAAACCAATGGCGTAACAGGTGGTATTTCGATTGGAGCTGGAGTAATTAATCCGAATAATGCTATCGATGGAGATATTACTACAGGCTCAACACTGGTAATACCTGTAGGTTTATTAGGATCGTCAGTATATCAAAGGTTAAAATTCCCATCTGCATCTAATGTTGGTGATACATTAAGATTAAAAATAACTACTCCTGGTCAGTTGCTGTCATTAGCATTATTGCCAAACGTTTCTGTTACCACTTATTTAAATGGAAACAGCAACGGTGATGTGACTACAGTTTCAAACCCATTGATTAGTTTAAAATTACTAGCAGGGAACAATGCCGGTATATTAACCATTATTCCACCCAGTCAATTTGATGAAGTGGAATTGAGATTAAATGCTGGCTTATTGGGCGCATTAACATCAATTAACTTTGATTATGCACAACGAACCATTGTTGCACCTGCTTTAACTACAGCTACGGTAAGTGTGTGTCAGGGTTCAGCTGCTACTTTAAGTGTTCAAAATCCTCAACCAGGAATTACCTATAAGTGGTATGCGGGAGGCGTATATCAGGCAGGAAAAGACGGACCAACATTTACAACAGATCCAACTTTAGCGCCAAATACTTATGAATATTTCGTTACTGCCAATGCCAATGGCTGCGAAACAGTAAAGGTTGGGGCAACTGTCATTGTACTTCCTCAGCCTACACCACCGACAGCAACTCCAGGCAATCCGTTAACAACATGTTTGAATACCCCAGTGGAGTTAAGTGTGGTTGCAGTAGCTGGAAATACCTATAACTGGTACGATCAACCTACTGGTGGAAATATGCTGGTAACCAACAACAATAAATTTTTAACCCCGGCAAACTTACCCGTTGGAACTACAAACTACTATGTTGAGTTGGTTAGTGCAAACGGCTGTTCAAGCTCTACCAGAACAATGATTTCTATTACGGTGAACGATTCAGCTTTAGCAAGCGATATCACTGTAACGGGTAACACCTCATTGTGTTCGCAGGCAACTACCACCTTAACGGCATCCAGTTCGATAGCAAATGCTGTATTTAACTGGTACAGCGATGCAGCACTTACGCAATTGGTTGCCGCGAACACTGCAACATTTACTACACCGTCCCTTACCGCTGCCACAAAATATTACGTAACAGTTAGTGGAACAGGAAAGTGTGCAAATACGGCAGGGAATGCAAAAGAGGTTAGCATCTTATTCAACCCAATTGCAGTAGCAACTGATATTACATTAACGGGTCCTACCTCGATCTGCGCTGGTGCACCAGTTTCACTACGTGCACAAGCAAATGGGGTAACTGATCCCGTATTTACGTGGTACAGTGATGCCGGTTTAACTACCATCGTAAATACAACAGATACTTATTCGCCTACTATAACTGCAACAACAACTTACTATGTTACAGTTAAGGGAAGTAACAGATGTGAAAACACAGCCGCAACAGCTAAACCAATAACGATTACTGTTAATCCTTATGCAACTGATTCGGATATTGCTTTAAGTGGAATCACATCAATTTGCAAAGGAGCAAGTACAGTATTGTCAGCATCATCTACTACAGTTACCAATCCAGTATTTACCTGGTATGCTGATGCTTCACTTTCAACAACGCCAATTTATACAGGTACATCATTTAATACCGGTGCGTTGACTACAAGTACAACATTCTACGTAACGGTTAAAGGAGATAACAAATGTGAAAATCAACCGAATACTGCAAAAGCAATTACAGTAACGGTTAATGAATTCGCAACATCTGCAGATTTAACCGTAGCAAATACCCAGGTTTGCTCAGGCTCTTCAGCATTATTAGTAGCCTCAAGCTTAACTGTTACTCAACCGGTATTTACCTGGTATAATGATCCATCGCTAACCAGCGTAGCATTTGTCGGCCCGATTTTTACCGTTAATAATTTAACTGCAACCACAACTTACTACGTAACGGTTAAAGGAAGCAACAGATGTGAAAATTCAGCTGCTGATGCCAAAGCAGTTGTGGTTACCGTTAACCCGTTGGCTACAGCTACTGATATCATAGTGAATGGAGGAACCACTGCTTGTGCCGGAGCTTCAGCTACGTTAACCGCAACTTCTCCGAATGTAATTAATCCAATATTTACCTGGTATAGCGATGCTGCTTTAACCAACATCACCTTTGTTGGCAGTACATTTACTACACCAGCTTTAAATACAACTACTACCTATTACGTAACCGTTAAAGGAGATAATAAATGTGAGAATGCTGCTGGTAATGGCAAAGCAGTGGTAATTACGATCACACCGTCAGCCAATGCAACAGATGTTATGGCTAGTGATGTTACGATTTGTGGTGGGTCATCGGCTGCGTTAGTAGCTACCACTACAACGGTTAACGATCCGGTTTTCACCTGGTACAACGATGCTGCTTTAACATCGGTTGCTTTTGTTGGTGCAACATTTAACACACCAACATTAAATGCAACTACCAGATACTATTTAACTGTAAAAGGAAGTAACAGGTGCGAAAGTTCAGCATCAGCCGCTAAAGTGGTTACGGTGACAGTGAATGAAGTTGCTACGGCAGCAGATATCACGGTTTCTAGTCCGGCAATCATTTGCGGTTCCGGAGCCGCAACAATTAATGCCAGTTCAACTACGGTGACAAATCCGGTGTTCACCTGGTATAACGATGCTTCGTTAACCAGTGTAGCCTTTGTTGGTCCGATTTTTACCACACCGAATTTAACCACAAGCACTACATATTATGTAACCGTAAAAGGAGCTAACAAATGTGAAAACAGCTCTGCCAGTGCTAAAACGGTAACGGTTATCGTTAATCCAAGAGCAGTATCAACTGATGTTGCTGTATCTGGTTCAACTACGATTTGTACAAGTGGCACGACAACACTAACGGCTACAAGCACTACCGTAATCAATCCAGTATTTACCTGGTACAGCAATGCTGCGCTCTCAACAGTAGTATTTACCGGAGCCTCATTTACAACACCTGCTTTAACAAGTAATACCACTTATTATGTAACTGTTCGCGGAGATAATAAATGCGAAAATACTGCAGCAAACGCATTGGCGGTAGCTATTACAGTAAGTGCCATTCCAAATAGCCCGGTTGTGGCCACAACAGGAACCAACATTTGTGCTGGCGAGCCTACCACGCTTACCATCACCAATGCGCAAGCAGGTGTAACCTACGAATGGTATACTGCGGCAACAGGTGGTAGTTTATTATTTACGGGAACAACATATACTACACCTGTAATCAATACAACCACAGATTATTATGTCCAGGCAGTAGGTGCAGGAGGTTGTAATAATAATGGCGGCAGGGTTAAGGTTACCGTAACCGTAAATCAAAAACCGAATGTTCCGAGTGTTGCAGCTGCTAACGTAAGTGTGTGTATTGGAAGTTCAGCTGTGTTAACTGTTTCAAGTCCTCAGGCAAATATTGTTTACAACTGGTATACCTTACCAACTGGTGGTGCAATAGCGGGAACAGGAAACACTTTTATCACACCAGCAATAACTACTAATATTACTTATTATGTTGAAGGAGCTAACGGATCATGTTTATCATCATCAAGAACCCCGGTTAACGTACTTGCTTTACCAGTACCAATGGCTCCGCCTTCAGTAACGCCGGCAAACGGAATCATCTGCGCTGGCAGCAATACCATACTAACTGTTAATAACCCGGTAGCAGGATTAATTTACAGATGGTATACTACAAGCTCAAACGGAACTTCAATTGGTGAAGGCGTTACATTTACTACACCAAACATCAGTGCAACAACAATCTTCTACGTAGAAAGTATTGCAGTTGGTGGTTGCGCAAGCCCTACCAGAACCGGAGTTACTGTAACTGTACTTCCTGTATTAACAGCGCCATCAGTAGTTGTTCAATCTACAACCCCAAATAGTGTAACCTTTGCCTGGGCGGCAGTAAATGGCGCTACAAGTTATGAAGTTTCAACAGATAATGGATTAACGTGGCAGGCTGCGGTGGGTACAACCTATCTCGCAGTAGGTTTAAAACCAGATCAGGCGGTTACGATTATCGTAAGAGCTAAAGGTCAGTTAGATTGCCAAAACAGTGCAAACTCAACACCAGTAACAGGCAAGGCAAGCAATCCGCTGGGCAATCAGATATACATTCCAAATGCATTCACACCAAATAACGATGGTAAAAATGATGTTTTCTTAATTTATGGAAATACCATCGCAAGTGCTAAAATGTCTATCTACACGCAATGGGGACAGTTATTATTTCAATCTGATAATGTAGCAAACGGATGGGATGGAACTTTTAGAGGGGTTAATCAGCCAATTGGTGTGTATGTGTACATGGTAGAAGCGCAGCTTACAGATGGAACAACTGTGGTGAGAAAAGGTACTGTTACCTTATTAAGATAGATATGAGCCGGTTAATTTTATAAACAGAAAAAATCAAATTCCATGAAAATATTATCGATTTTAAAAGTGTATGCAGTTGTTGTGGGCTTGATGATTTGCTCAGCTAAATCATTTGCGCAAACAGATCCGCACTTTTCGCAATATTATGCCTATCCGCTTTGGCTTAACCCTGCCTTAACAGGAGTGGTAGATGGCGATTACAGGGCCAGCGTAAATTTTAAACAGCAATGGGGCGCCTTAAACAACTCTTTCCTTACCGGAGGCGCTTCGTTCGATATGGCACCTAAAAAGAATTTCGCTTTTGGTGCAACTGTACTGAATCAAAGGGCAGGTGAATTGGATTTTAATTATCTGACGGCACTGGTATCAGGATCCTATCGGTTAAGATTTGGTTTTGAAGGCTTGCAGATGATTAGCTTTGGCTTGCAGGCCGGAATTATTAACAGAAGTTTCGATTTTTCTCAAGGTCGTTTTGGAAACCAGTTTAATCCCATTTCTGGTTATGATGGAGGCATGATGAGTGGAGAAACTTTCCAGTCGCAATCATCACTTGTTCCAGATGTAAATGCGGGGATCATGTATTTTGACGGGAACCCAAATAAAGGTGTAAATGTTTTCTTAGGTGCAAGTGTTGCTCACCTCACCAGGCCAACTGACCGTTTTTCAGGAACAGATTCCCGCATCCCGATGCGCCTTACCGGACATGGCGGCGCCAGAATCCGGGCCTCCGAACTATTGGATATTGTGCCGAATGCTTTGGTAATGTATCAGGGAAATACCAATGAAATTTCTTTAGGCGCCTACGCTCAGCTAAATGTAAATCCTTCTTCAAATATTTTGTTTGGCGGCAATTACCGTGTAAAGGATGCAGCAATTGCATTTGTTGGTTTGCAGTTACGTAACATGGTTTTTGGATTGAGTTACGATGTAAATACCTCATCTTTCAGCAGGGCTTCAAACAGTAATGGTGGTTTGGAACTATCAATCTCACTGATTGGTAGAAACGGCATCATTGGTCCAAACTTCTTCTGTCCACGTTTATAATCGATATTCAAAATGAAAAAAATATTACTGTTTTTATTATTGGCACCTTTTGGTTACGCAAATGCACAGTACGTGGTAAATTATAAAAGAGTTGCCGATACTTATTTTGAAAACAAAGATTACTATGCGGCGTCTACATTTTATAAAAAAGCCTTAAAAATTACTGGTGATAGCACACTTGCACTTCTTCCATATGGTACAGAAAGAAAATCGGCAAAAGATGAAAAGGTGATTGAAGATTATGAAGGTTCGATCTACAATCTGGCAGAATCGAGCCGTTTATACCGGGAGTTTTCTGAAGCAGAAAAGTATTATGCGGTGGCCATTACTTTTACCAACACCCGTTACAGAAAAGCACAATTTTATTACGCGGAATGCTTAAGGGCAAATAAAAAGTTTACGCCTGCTATTGATGCTTTTCAGGTATTCATTAGAAAAAACCCAAATGATCCATTGGTTAAAGATGCGCAGAAAGAAATTGCTTCCTGCAAGTTTGCTTTAGAGGAAATGCGTTTTCCACGAATGGTGCAGGTTAGAAAAATAGCCAGTAACGTAAACGGACTGGGTTCTAATTATGCTCCTGTTAAAGTGGGTAACGATTTTTACTTTACCTCTTCTCGCCCGGTAGCCACTGCAGGCAAAAAAGATATTATGAAAACAGACGCCGGTGAAGTGCAGATTTCTACAAAAGCCAATCCCTTTATCAATAATTTATATACCACCAAAACCGATCTTGGTGTAGCTGATATTTCAGTAAGGATGATGGATCTGAATTTACCAAGAAACGTAGAGACTGCCGCGGCAAGTTTTAGCCCAGATGGCAAGAGGGTTTATTTTACCTATTGGAGAGAAAGAGAAAGATATTCGATTTACACCGCTACAAAGATGGATGATAAATGGTCGGATCCGGTACAGGTAGGTTTAGAAATCAATAGCAAAGATTTTAATTCGAGCCAGCCATTTGTAACTGCCGATGGAAAGTACCTGTTGTTCTCTTCGGACAGAAGCGGCGGATATGGCAAATTTGATTTATGGTATTGTACCATCCGAGAAGACGGTACGCTTGGGCAGGCAGTGAATTTGGGCCCGACTATAAATACTGAAGATGATGAGCGGGCTCCAAACTATAATACAATAACCAAAAAACTTTTATTTAGTACCGATGGAAGAGTAGGTTTAGGCGGAATGGATTTTTTTGAAGCCGAAGGCGATTTAATTACCTGGAGCGAACCGAAAAATCTTGGCTATCCGTTTAACTCATCGAAAGACGATTTGTATTTTACTGCAACAAATGAGCAGGGCACAAGGGGTTATATCAGTTCCGATCGCGAGTCATCATGTTGTTTAGAGGTGTTTGAAGTTAAAAAAGAATCATTTAGCATAAGCGGTATCCTCACAGATTGCAAAACTAAACTGCCATTGGCTGGTGCAACAGTTACTTTTTCAAATGCAGAAAGCAATAAAAAAGTGATCACCGGTGTTGATGGCAAATACCTGTTTAGCGTAGATTCAAAACGGCCAGTTAAATTGCTTTTTGCAAAGGATAACTATTTCTCCATCACCAAAAATTATCCTTATGAGGAATTGGCGAAGGCCGATACCATGATTTACAAAGATTATTGTATCAGTCCGTTCAAGTTGGGTATTCCAATTGCGTTAGATAACGTTTACTATGAATTTAACAGCGCTGAGCTTACAGATCCCAGTAAAAAAGTACTGGATTTTTTAATCCCGATTATGGAAGATAATCCGGAAATGGAAATTGAATTGGGTTCTCATACCGATAATATTGGTACCGATGAGTACAACCTCGATTTGTCGAATCAAAGAGCGAAATCATGCGTTGATTATTTGGTGAGTAAAGGAATTTCCGAATCACGCCTGACATCAAAAGGATACGGTGAATCGATGCCAATTGCACCAAATGAGATTGGAAGAGGTAAAAAGAAGAAAGATAATCCGGAAGGAAGGGCAAAAAACAGACGAACAGAATTTAAAGTTACAAAGAAATAAACACTCAAATAAGTCCCGTTGAAAGCCATCTTCAAATGTTGAAGGTGGCTTTTTTAGTTGCAATGAATGTTTGTTTTAAGATTAATCTTTGTAATTTTCGCCTGATAATTGATTTCCATGAAACTTAATATCCATCCCTCTATCATTTTCCGAACGCCTAAATTTTCTTATCAAGCTGATCTTGCTTCCTGTTGGGATGAACTTAAAGAAGCAATTGCGGTATCATCATCCGCTTTTTATGAAACGATAAAGGATGTTCAGGCTGATGACTTAAATAATCTTCCTTCAAAAGTAAGTTTCACCATTTGGAAATATTTTAACCGGGCGAAATATCGTTCCACACCTTATGGTACATTCGCCAGTTTCAGCTTTTTAAATCAGGCATTTCAAACAGCGGAAAGCAAAATTATCATCAATGAAGCGCAAGTTGTTCATCGTTTTATCGACTGGCCTTATCGCAATGAACTCCATTTTGATTTTGAGCGTTTACTGGCGGATAATGCTGAATTATTTAGCAATAGCAGCTATTATACTACAAGCGATGGCATCCGTTATATCGCCTGTACCGATGGTGTTTTTGAACTGGCAGAAATCGATCAGCATGATTTAGTTGAACGAATTCTTAATATTTGCAGTGAGCCGATAACGGTAAAAGCATTGTTGGCAAAACTTGATTTGGATTCAAATGCAGAAACAGATGCACTTCGTCTCATCGCAGATATGCATGCCTTACAGCTTATCTTCAGTGATCGGGATCCGAATATCGTAGGGCAGGATTACTTCGAAAGGATCGGGATTGCAGCCACTGCAGATAAACCTCAGTATCTCATCGCCGAGCGAAAAACAATTGGTGGGGGACTAGATGAAAAACTGCTTAAACCTTTGCCTGGCTTGATACAATTATTGAGCAAAATTTTGAAGTCCAATGAGCGAGAGGCATTAACAAGTTTCATCAGGAGGTTCAGGCAAAAGTTTGATCAGCAAGAAATTGCACTCTCTGTAGCGCTAGATCCGGAAATGGGCATTGGTTATGATGAATTGGAACAAGCAGGCGAAGATGATTTTGTAGCGCAGTTTAAGGACAAGAAAAAAAGTGAGAAAAATAAAAATGATTTAAAGGCGGCGTTAAAAGCTAACCTCTTAGCTGAGCGTTTTAAGGTTGATGAGCCTATTTTCCTGAATCAGTTATCGTTTGATACGAATGAAAAGGAAAGTATCTTGCCAAACTCATTTAGTTTATTGATGTCTTTGGCTGATGATTTAATCTGCATTGACCAAATTGGCGGAGCGAGTGCAAATGCTTTAACAGGTCGGTTCTCTATCGCTGATGCTGCGGTAGAAGCTTACTGCAAAGAAACTTCGGCAATTGAACAAAATGCAAATCCTGAAGTCATGTTTTTCGATGTGGCATACATGGTTGAAACGAATGTGGATAATATCAATCGTCGGAAACTGATTTACGACCATCAGTTATCCATCCTCAATTTTGATACTTCCCATGCGCCGCTTTCGCTCCGCGATATTTATATCTCTGTGAGAAATAATGAAGTGTTTTTAAGATCCAGGCAATTAAACAAACGGCTAATTCCACGTCTGGCTTCTGCTTATAATTATGCCCGTTCTGATCTCTCTGTATTCAGGTTACTTTGCGATTTACAACATCAGGGTTTGCAAACCAGCCTTTCGCTCCCGCTTGATGGCATTTTTCCTGACTTAGATTTCTACCCTCGCTTTCAGTATTATGATGTTGTTCTGAGCGCTGCAAAATGGCAGGTAAATAAGGAGAATTTTTATCCGGGTAAAACGGCAATAACCGTTGAAAACTGTCGTGTTTTTTTGAAAAAACTAGGTGTATGCAGATTTTTCAAAACCGGTTTGTCCGATCAAACGCTTTGTTTTGATTTAGAAGCTGATGAAGATCTAAATGCCCTGATTCTTTTTATGCAGAAACAAACCAAATTGTATCTGGAAGAAGTGATTTTTCCATCTGTAACTACGGTGGTAGATCAGCAGCAAAAACCATATCTGGCTCAGTTTATCTTTAATCTTAATCATAGTGATCGTATTTATAGAGGTGTAGATGATTTAGATGTTCATAAAACAGCGATTCAAAGTACTTTTTTGCCCGGGAAAGAATGGTTGTATTTCGAAATCTTTTGCCATCAGCAACGCTCAGATGAACTTTTAATTGGTGTTGTTCCTGCTTTTTTGGCTGATTTTTCTTCCTCCATCAAATCATGGTTTTTTATAAGGTACAATGAGCATGGTAACCATCTGCGCTTTAGGATTTTGCTGCATAAGGAAGCGGATGGGCAAAAATTAATTTCTGCTTTTGGCGACTATCTCCAGGATTATATTAATAGCGGTTTAGTTTCAGATCTTCAACTTAAAACCTACAAAAGGGAAATTGAACGTTATGGTGCAGACTTGATCTCGGAAATAGAAGCACATTTTTCGGTCGACAGTGAGTTTGTATTATCGGTATTGCAAGATCAGACTGACGCTTTCACAAAATACAAATGGTGCTCAGCGTTGGTAAATGAACTGAGAGACGGTGGGGTGTTCGATGCGAAAGAGATGATTAAGATTATCAAACTAATGTCTGATTCTTTTAATGCAGAACATCATTTGGAGGCTACTGATTTTAAAAAACTCAATCAACAATATCAGTTGTACCGAACTACTCCTGAGTTATCGGATGATCGCCTATGCGATGAATTTAACGTATTTAAAAATTCATTTATAGCAATATTAAAGAAAACTGAGGGAAGCCGGAGAGTAAAACTGTTTAGCGATTTAATGCACATGCATGTAAACCGCTTATTCAGCAGAGACCAACGTACAAATGAAATGGTGATGTATTATTTTTTACTAAAAGATATGCAACGTAAAAATGCTATTGGTTAAGATTTAATTTCGCCATTGGGTTTATTACCGGAACGTCTATTTCAGTAATATATCGATTCAATGGATCTTTATAGTATCTGAAAATATAGTCGTCTTTGTAAAAATTAGCTAATCGCTTATTAATATTGTCAATACCCACATGATGGCTTTCATGCTCTTTTCCTTTCACATCATTCACCATATTTATGGTACTGATGTTTAGGTTATTGTTATCGTAATCTATCTTAATAATTGCAGTTTGCGTAGAGTGCGTAACATTTCCATGTTTGAATATGTTTTCGATCAGCGTTAGCAAAATAAGCGGAGGAAACCGTATGCCAAATAAATCTCCATTTACTTCCAGTTTCAGGTTGAGTGTGTTTGCCGTTCGTAGCTGATGCAGGTTAATCAGGTGTTCGATCTGTTCCACTTCTTCACTTAAAGGCACCATTTCTGATGCTTCTGGTCTTTTTAGCGCATATCGCATCATTTCAGCCAGATTCATGATTGCATCAGCAGCCATAGGTGCCTTTTTGCGGGCATCATTATAAATGAAATTTAAGGTGTTAAATAAAAAATGCGGATTGATCTGACTACGAAGAAAATTATTTTGAGATTGTACCAGATCATTCTCTAAGGCCTGCTTTTCTATCTGTGTAACAAGACTTTGACGTTCAAGAGCCTCTACTTTTTTCCTATCTTCAAACGATTTTATGACATAAACATATCCGGTTGCAAAGCCTATGTAAAGAATGGCTCGATATACAGCATTTAGTATGAATCGTCGATTGAAAGCTCGCTCCGGATCATTATCGATAAAGTGTAGTTTTTCAAATGATAAAACAAGTGGGTAGCTGATAAGTACATAACAAGCAACAACTGATATCACTAAAATAGATATCTTAATTCTTTGATCGGAATTGTGATCACTTTGAAGTATTTTTCTAAGTAAATAGGCATAGATATAGAATGCAGCAATGTTAGTTAAGTAGACTGCAACATAGACACCAGTTTCTCTAAACTCCGAGGCAAAGCCAAGTATAAATACGTCCGCGGATATGTAAAGACTCCAAATTAGGAAATGTAATTTATAGTTTTTATATAAAGTTTTAAAAGGGAATGAATTCATTTTTCGGCGTTAAATCTACTTAAATGGGGGGTTTGTCTCCTAAAATTGCGGGTTTGTGTAAAAAAATCGTAAGGGTTGATTTAACATCGCACCTTTACAGAAATAAATAACACAAATAATAACTTTAAATTTATATATCATGAAAACTCAAAACACTACTACTAAAATCGCTAAAAAAACTGTTTTTGTTTATAAAAATATCAAAGCTAAAAATAACTTTGCTACTAATCCGACAACTGATATGGGTCACACTCAAGCAACAAGTTTTATTTTCGAATTCTAGTTTGTTATTGTTATATATCATGAAAGCTCAAAACACTACTACCAAAATCGCTAAAAAAACTGTTTTCGTTTATAAAAATATCAAAGCTAAAAATAACTTTGCTACTAATCCGACAACTGATATGGGCCACACTCAAGCAACAAGTTTTATTTTTGAATTCTAGTTATCGTTATATATTATGAAAGCTCAAAACACTACTACTAAAATTGCTAAAAAAACTGTTTTTGTATACAAAAACGTTAAAGCTAAAACTAACTTCGTTACTAACCCAACCGAAATGGGTCACACTCAAGCAACAAGTTTTATTTTTGAATTCTAGTTTTTTATTGACTTCTGTTAGATTTCAATAAGCTACTTTGTACATAGGCGAAGAAAGCTTCTTTATAGCCTTCGCCAATTTGGATCATTTCATTATTTACCAGGCGGATAATATTTCCATCAACCTTTTTGATCGCAGTTTTAGCCACAATATTCGATTTATTCACCCGAATAAAAGCGTGGTTTTCTAAAGCTTTTTCAATTTCCTTTAACGTAAGGTAGGTGGTATGCGTTTCAGTTTTAGTGATGATCTGTATATAATTTTGAAGCGCTTTGATATAAAGTATTTCATCGATAGCGATGTTAGAAAAAGCGTATTTGTGGTCGCCTTTAATATAAAGTGCCGCCACTTGATCGGCATCTTTTGAAGCAACCTTGGCATTATTTGCTTCCTTCTTTAAAATTCTGTCAATACCTAATGCAAATTTTGCAAAGGATATAGGTTTGAGCAGGTATTGATCTGATTGCACATCAAAAGCTTGCAGTGCATAGTCAGGATGTGCAGTGGTAAAAACTAAGTATTTAGCTTTCTCCCTGATGTTTTTAGCCAGCTCTAAACCGTTAATTCCAGGCATATCAATATCCATGAAGAGGAGATCGATCTCATCGTCAATACTAATTTCAGTTAAGGCTTGAACTGGACTCGTAAATGTCTTGAACACCGTTAGGCCTGGCATTTCTGCTATATGGTCCGTAAGTACCTCAATCGCATGTTGTTCGTCATCGATAACGACGCATTTTAGATTCATGATATAGTAAATATGATATTGGAATGATTTTAACGCAAGTTAAATAAAAAAATATTTGATTTTGCCTGCCACATTAAAAAAAACTGGGCCTAATTTTCACCGTAAAAAACTTTCCGGTTTCGTGTAATAAACTCACGGGTTCGTGTAAAAAAATAACCTCCTCATTTAATTTTAATAATCTTTATACTGTTTGCCAAAAACAGATAATTAATATGATTTGCCGTAACAGGTAAATAAATTAATTAACCCTTTACATCTGCCTGCCCATGCTTGTGTAGCCTGTAGATAAGTAATTAAAAACAGGCCATACAATACTGGGTTTGGCAAATTTTAAATAAGACACAAATACAGTAAAATATTAAGATTGTAAAACCATTATTGAAATAATACCATTTAAAACATCTAAAATCTATATCACATAATCATGGAACTTAAAGACGAAATCGGCCAGTTTGCTGTTAGAATTAAGAAAATGCTTCCGCAAGTTCAAACTGAAGATTTGACGAGAAACGCATTAGTTATGCCTTTTATTCAGATATTAGGATTTGATCCATCTGAAGTACAATCGGAGGCGGTTTTGGATTTCGGTGTTAAGAAAAGCAAAAAAGTAGATTACACCATTATGAAAGATGGTGAGCCTACAATTTTAGTAGAATGTAAACACCATGATGATAACCTGGATATTCATGATTCACGTTTATCTAAGTATTTCCGTAAAACTAAAGCTAAATATGGTTTGCTAACTAACGGACTTGTTTATCGGTTCTACACCGAAAAAATGGTAAAATCTAAGAAAAATCAGGAGCCATTATTTGAGTTTAAACTTACTGATACAAAAGCGGCTACTATTGCGAAGATGATTGAAGAGCACAAAGATTATTTCAATGTGGAGCAAAAATCAATTGCCAGCTAAACATATTTATTTTAATCTAAGAGTCCCGAAATTCTATAGAGATTAAGTCCTAATTCATTAGGGCTTTTTTTATGCAGAAAGAATTTTTGGGTTTAGAACTCAATAAAAAAGGGAGAAATCTTTCGATTCTCCCTTTTCTCATTAATATTATTAGTCTTAAATCAACTCAACGCTTCTGCTCACAAATGCAGTAAGTTCTGCACCAGTTAACATCCCTTGAGCCAACAAAGCCAAATCTACAGCTTGCTTAGCCAAATTACTTTGCTCTTCGCCTTCTGCTTTTAAAATTTTGCTTACCAGCTTATGATTTCCGTTAATCGCTACTTTATAGCTATCAGGCATCTGGCCGTAGAAGCCCATGCCGCCACCCATTGCTGCCATGTCTTTCATGCGACGCATAAATTCATCCATGGTGATGGTTACCGGATGTTCATCTGGATTTAAAGCCACAACCTCAACCTGCATACCTGGTTTAGTAATTGCTTTTTCGAAAATGGTGGTTACTTCCTTAACCTGATCTTCACTTAAAACATGTTCGTTAACTTCGTCTTTCTCAATTAACTTATCAGCAACGCTAGAATCAACACGTTTAATAGAAGTTTTTTCTAATTTTTGTTCTAGCTGCTGAATGAAATGATTATCAATTGGAGAATCTAAAACTAAAACATCATAGTCTTTTTTATTCGCCGATTGGATAAAAGCATCTTGTTTAGAGGCATCATTTGAATACAAATAAACAACTGTTCCGTTTTTATCTGTTTGTAATGGGGCAACTTTCTCTTTGTACTCGTTTAAAGTATAAAGTTCATTTTTAGTATTGCCAACCAAAGCAAAATCTTTTGCTTTATCGTAAAATTTTTCTTCGCTGATCATTCCGTATTTAACGAACAAGCCAATGTCTTTCCATTTATCTTCGAAAGATTTACGGTCTTTTGCAAAAAGCTCAGCTAATTTATCAGCTACTTTTTTAGTGATGTAGTTGTTTATCTTTTTAACGTTGCTGTCGGCTTGTAAGAAACTACGGGATACGTTTAGTGGAATATCAGGAGAATCAATTACACCATGCAACAACATTAAAAATTCCGGCACAATATCTTTTACTTCATCAGTAATAAATACCTGGCGAGAATACAATTTAATTTTATTGCGTTGAATTTCGAAGTCGGTTTTCAACTTAGGGAAATACAATACGCCCGTTAAATTAAATGGATAATCAACATTCAAGTGAATCCAGAATAATGGTTCTTCGCTAAAAGGATATAGCTCACGGTAGAACTTTAAATAATCCTCGTCTGACAAATCTGCAGGTGCTTTAGTCCAGATCGGATTGGTGGTGTTGATGATGTTATCAACTTCTACGTCTTTATATTTTTTCTTTCCCTCTTCGTCTTCGCCATCTTCTTCTGATTCTGTTTTGGTACCAAACTTAATTGGAACAGGTAAAAATTTAGCGTATTTATCAAGGATTTCCTGCAATTTCGACTCTTCTAAAAATTCTTCTGAATCTTTATTAACATGAAGAATGATATCAGTACCTCGGGTCGTTTTGGTGCCTTCTGTAATCTCGAATTCAGTACTTCCATCACACACCCAACGGGCAGGTTCTGCACCATCCTGGTATGACAGCGTATTAATTTCAACTAAATCGGCAACCATAAAGGCTGAGTAAAAACCCAAACCGAATTTACCGATGATTTCGTTTGCATCTTTCGCATCTTTAAATTTTTCTACAAACTCAATTGCGCCAGAAAATGCAACCTGGTTGATGTATTTTTTAATCTCTTCGGCAGTCATACCCAAACCGTTATCGCTAATGGTAATGGTTTTTGCTTCTTTATCAACCGCAACCTGCACTAAAGGCTGACCCACTTCGCCATTAAACTGACCTAATGAACCTAGTCTTTTGATTTTCTGAACCGCATCTACCGCGTTAGAAACCAACTCACGAAGAAAAATCTCGTTATCTGAGTATAAAAACTTCTTAATTATCGGGAAAATATTCTCGGTGTGTATGGAAATATTTCCTTTTTCCTGTATGCTCATATGTAAATAAATTGTTTAATCTAACTCTTGCATATCAATGCTTGTTCCAAACGATTTTATTTGCCAAAATGACAGATGGGAGCAGTTATAATGCTAAGTCCACTTATCAGTTGATACTCTTAATAGCTGAAATGTAATCTTAATTGTACAGCTGGTTATTCGATGAGATTAATAGATCAGATGAAAATTTGGACTTGAAATACAAAAGGATAGAAATGGCGCTTATAGCATTTTAGGTTGGTGTTTCAAAGATCAAAAAATTACTAGTTATAGCAGCTTGTATTCTTACCAGCCAGCATGGTGAATCAATAACGCACAAAGTTTTTAGGAATAAAAAAAGCCAAAAAACAATTAAGTTTTTTGGCTTGAAATATTATATGTTGTTTTATTAATTTAAGAGGAAGCTTGGTTCGCTTTCTTCCAGATTAAGAATTTTGGTAATTTTTTTAAGTAATACATCCATTTGGAAAGGTTTGGATAAGAAATCATCCTGGCCGTAATTTAGAGTAGTAAAGTCTTTCGCATCGTACAATCCGGAAATCAATAAAATAGGAATTTTCGAAGTACTTTCTATCGATTTCAGTTGTTCGCACAAAACCCTACCATCAATATGGCCTAAAGAAATATCAAGTAAAATCAAATCAGGATTGAATGTTTCAATTCTGTTAAAAACCTCTTCGCCATCGTTCAGTGCCGAAACCTTGAAACCGCCAATTTCGAGTATTAATTGTATGGTTTCTAAAACCTCAATGTCGTCGTCTACTACTAATATTCTCTTCATATTCTATTGCGCAATGTATGTGCCTCCAAAATTATAACAAAATGTATGTGGTTATGTTTACAATCTTAAAAATATTTTAACAATAAGTTTATAAGGCGATAATTGCCAAAATTAACTCGCCTGCCTTACAATTCCTTCTTTTTGAAGGATGAAGTTAAATAAATCATCAATTGGCTTCTGCAGGATTTTGCCTGGCTCAATTCCATTTGCCTGTAAAACTTCAACTAAAGCCTCCTGATAATAGTAAGCAATTGAACCTACAAAATGGCAAGGTACGTTCTTATGTTTTGGATAATCTTTTACGTTCGTATCTACAAATTCCTGAAATCCGGTTTTTAAAATATTCTGAATAAAAGGGTGGTCCTTGTGATCGGCCATAAAACGGCTAAAACCAGCTAAATAGATATTAGGGAAAGGCTTTTGATATACATTGGTAATAATCTGCTCTTTTTCTGCGGGAAAAGTTTTTTTAAATTCAGCAGCCAGTGCAGCAGGCATTTTGTTGTATAAATATGCCAAAAGAACCTTTTTTCCGAAAAAAGTGCCAGAACCTTCGTCGCCTAAAACATAACCTAATCCATGATGACCGTCGTGAATTTTTTTACCGTCAAAATAGCAAATGTTTGAGCCTGTGCCTAAAATACAATTTAAACCTTCCGCATTGCCACATGTAGCGTAAACAGATCCTAAAAGATCATGGTCAACCGAGATAAAAGCGTTTGTAAAAACCGCAGATAATCCGTTTGAAACCACTTCATGCTTATCAGGAGAGGAGCAGCCCGCACCAAAAAAGTAAATTTCTTTTACCTGATCGGCATATAGCATCATCGTTTCGTTTTTAGCGATCAATTTGCTAATATCTTCTTCACTTAAAAAATAAGGATTGATTCCAGGCGTATTAAATTTAAGGGTTTCGCCATTAAGATAACCCATCCAATCTGTTTTTGATGAGCCACTGTCTGCAACAAGTATCATGGAATAAATATAAAAATTAATTGGATAAATCTATATTTCCGCTGATTTCTTTGAGTGTCGTTTCAGCAATTTTAGCCTGGAACTGCATCTCAATAAATCGATTCTGCGCATCAATAGCATTACGCTGAGCCTCCCTAAGCTCTAAAGGAGCAATACTACCCAGGCGATATTTGGCCATGGTAATGTCGAGATTTTCTTTCGCAATATCTACGTTACGTTGTTCAAGCTTAATTAAATCCAGGTATGTTGCATAATTCTGGTACGCGGTTAAAAGTTGTGAATTTACATCCAGTTTGGTTTTGCTCAAGTTTAACGTAGAGTTTTCGATATCAATTTTAGCATTCCGTTCCTGCTGCCGCTGCAAAAAACCATTAAATAAATTAAGGCTTGCGGTAACTCCATAAGTAAATCCATTGGCGGCAAAGCGCTGGTTAAAGCCCGTCGGACTTGTGCTTTTGGCTCTACTGTAACCAGAGTTTAAAATAATTGCCGGATATCTGGCACCTTTAATAGATTTCAGATTCAAAGCTGCTATTTTTTGATTGATAAAGGCATTTTGAACATTTGGGTTTTGCTGTTCAGCAATTTCTGCCTGTTTGCTAAATAATATTCCTCTATCTACATCAATGCTATCTGCAACGGTAAAACCTGTGCCAATATCTCTAACCATTAATTGGTTTAAGCGTACCTTTGCAATCTGCAAGAAGTTTTTAACCTGAATAAAGTTTGAGGTGTCGGTATTATAATCTACCTGAGCGGTCAAAACATCGAGCTTCGAGCCGCGGCCCAGCTCTAATTTAGTTTTTGCAATATTGGTGCGCCAAACAGAAACATCAATGGCACTATCTGCAGCTATCAGTAATTGCTGCTGTCTTACCACATCATAATATGCTGCAATCACATCCGAAACAGTAGTTAAAATGGTTAGCTTGGCATTTACTTCACCTTGTTTTTGCAATTCTTTTAACCGATCGTAATTTGCAAACATGGTGAAGCCGTCAAAAATAGTCCAGTTCAAATCAGCACCGTAACTATTATTTGTACTTCTGGCTCCTCTGATCACGCGATCTTCTCCGGTAACCGGCGTTTGCCTGGTATTTTGAATACTTCCACCATTGGTATAAGTGCCATCAATTGTTGGCAACATGCCTGCATTTCCGATATTGGCGTTATTTTTTGCGATGTCAATTTCGTTTTTACTAATCTTAATATCGTAGTTATTCTGCAATGCGATGGAAATTGCTTCCCTTAAGCTGAGTTTTTCCTGTGCAAACCCTGAAATGGATAAGCTGAATAGGAATATAGCTATTTTAAATTTCTTACTCATCTTATTCTGCTATGTGTGTTGCTTCATGTTCAAAACGATCGGCATTTTTTAGTTCTTTATTTGGTTTATAAGGTTTGGCCCAGTAGGAGTAAATTGCCGGAATTACAAAAAGGGTTAACACCAATGAAAACATCGTTCCACCCACAATTACAGTTCCCATACTCATTCTGCTTTTTGCCGCGGCACCTAACGCCATAGCAATAGGCAAAGCTCCTATAGCAATGGCTAAACTCGTCATCAGAATGGGGCGTAAACGTGAAACCGATGCTTCGCGAATGGCCTCGGGGATAGCCACGCCTTTTTCTTTCAGCTGGTTGGCAAATTCTACTATCAAAATACCATTTTTAGTTACCAAACCAATTAACATAATGGTACCAATCTGGCTAAAGATATTCCAGCTTTGTCCGCATAACCAAAGTGATAAAAATGCCCCTGCAACGGCCATTGGTACCGTTAAAATGATAATAATCGGGTCTTTGAAACTTTCAAATTGTGCTGATAAAATCAGATAAACCAATAGTAAAGCTAAACCAAAAGCAAAGAAGGTATTTGACGAACTTTCCTTAAAATCCCGTGATTCTCCACTTAAATCAGTAGAAAAGGTTTCGTCCAATACTTTATCAGCGATTTTATCCATCGCATCGATACCATCGCCAATACTTTTACCCGGCGATAAACCAGCAGAAACTGTTGCTGAAATAAAACGGTTGTTTCGGTATAATTGTGGCGGACTGCTTTCTTCTTTTGCGGTAACTAAATTGTCCAGCTGAATCAGTTCTCCCTTATCGCTACGCACATAAACTGAACTTAAATCAAGCGGATCTTTACGGTCGCCACGATCAAACTGGCCAATTACCTGGTATTGTTTTCCATTCATAAAGAAGTAAGAAAAACGCTGCCCGCTTAAACCCAAATTTAAAGTTTGCGCTATCGCGGATATCGAAACACCGAGGTTCTTAGCCTTATCACGATCGATAGTTAAATTAATTTCTGGTTTATTGAACTTCAAGTTAACATCAGAAACAGTAAAAGTTGGATCTTTTGAAACCGCATCCATAAACAAAGGCACTTTCTCTCTCAGTTTTTCAAAATTTTGCGCCTGGATAATATAACTGATGGGCAAACCTCCTCTACGGCCAACGGAAATGGTTGGCTGCTGATTTACGATTACTTTTCCCTCCGTATATTTTTTGGTGATTTTAGTCAGCATATCCGCAATTTCTTTTTGCGAACGCTCACGGTCTCCGGCATCAATCAAGCCCATACGTACAAAGCCTGAGTTGGTAGAGCCTGCACCTCCAAATCCTGGAGAAGTAATGGTAATATTCACATTTTTCTCCGGAACGGAATCGATTACCATCTGGTTCAGCTTCATAATAAATTTATCCGTTGAAGTAAATGATGCACCCTCAGGCAAGGTCGCGGTCATGTTAATCGCACTTCGATCATCATACGGGGCTGTTTCCTTTGGTAAAAGTTTCCAAAAGAGAAATATCAATCCCATACAAACCACGATTATTGGAATGGAAAGCCAACGCCTATCTAAAAATTTGTTCAGGTTAGCTGCATAAGCATCATTCAGTTTTATGAAGTAGGGTTCTGTCCAGTTGTAAAACCGCGAAGGTTTATGTCCGCCCTTTTTCATAAGGTAAGCGTTTAACATTGGCGTTAACGTCAATGAAACAAAGGCAGAAATTAAAACGGCTGCTCCGATTACAACGCCAAACTCCCTGAATAATCGGCCCACAAAGCCTTGAAGGAAAATAACGGGTAAAAATACGGCAGCAAGTGTAATCGAAATGGAAATTACGGCGAAAAAGATTTCGTTAGAACCCTTTATAGCGGCCTCAAATGGCGACATGCCTTCTTCAACCTTTTTGAAAATATTTTCAGTAACTACAATACCATCATCAACTACCAAACCAGTAGCCAATACAATGGCCAGTAAGCTGAGTACGTTGATGGAGAAACCAAAGGCATACATTACAAAAAATGTAAATACCAACGATACCGGGATATCAATTAAAGGTCTGAAAGCGATTGCCCAATCCCTAAAGAAAAGGTAGATGATCAAAATAACCAATACCAGTGATAACCCAATTGTTTCGGCAACTTCCGTAACCGATCGTTTAATAAACAAGGTATTATCCAAAGCCACCTTCAACTTAATGTCGTTCGGCATGTCTGCCTTCAGCTTATCAAAGCGATTGTAAAACTCTTTACTAATATCCAGGTAATTTGCACCGGGCTGAGGGATAATGGCAACAGCAACCATGGGTTTACCTGATTCCCTTAAAACCGTTTCTTCATTTTCTGAACCCAGGGTAGCATAGCCAACATCCTTCAGTTTCACCACCTGGTTGCTGTCTGATTTTAGAATCAGATTATTGAATTGATCTTCATTAACCAGCTTTCCTAAAGTTTTTACCGTTAGCTCTGTGGTTTCCCCAGTGATTTTCCCTGATGGCAATTCTACGTTTTCATTATCCAGAGCAGTCACAATATCCTGCGAGGTCAATCCATAAGCACTCAGCTTATTTGGGTCCATCCAGATCCGCATGGAATATTTCCGCTGGCCCTGAATTTGGACGCTACTTACACCAGGTATGGTTTGAATCCGATCGGCAATCACGTTTTCGGCAAAATCGCTCAATTGCAAAGTGTTCCGCTTATCACTTTGAATGGTCATTGAAAGGATAGGATCGGAGTTGGCATCAGCCTTACTTACCGTTGGTAAACCATCTATATCTCTTGGTAAATTTCTTGCTGCCTGCGAAACCTTATCACGAACATCATTGGTTGCTTCTTCAATATTTTTATCGAGATTAAACTCAACTGTAATGTTGCTTGTCCCTTGATTACTGGAAGATGAAATATTCCGGATACCGTCGATGGAGTTTATTGATTTTTCCAGCGGTTCAGTAATCTGCGATTCGATAATATCAGAGTTTGCCCCAGGATAAGATGTTCTCACCGAAACTACTGTTGGATCGATAGATGGATATTCGCGAACACCAAGAAATGTGTAACCAATTATTCCGAAAAGAACAATCAGTAGGTTCATTACAATGGCAAGAACGGGTCTCTTTATACTCGTGGTGGAGATACTCATAATTATTCTTTAACCAGGTTAACTTTTACCGGGGCATCTTTTTTCAACGCCATTGAGCCTGTAGTCAAAACCGTGTCGCCTGCTTTTAAGCCTGAGGTAATTACAATATTTTCGTCTGTCCGCGTTCCGGCTTCCACCTTAACTTCCTGTGCTTTTCCGTTTTTCTGAACATACACTATTTTGCCCTTTAAAACCGGAATAATAGCCTGATTAGGAATAAGGATGGCGTCTTCTAAAGTATTTAGCGCAAGTTTTATTTTGGCAAAAGATCCAGGTAGTAGCGCATTGTCGGCATTTGGTGCCAAAGCCCTAATTTGCAGTGTCCTGGTAGAAGCATTAATTCCAGGTTCAATCGCGTAAACCTTTCCGGTATTTTGCTTTGAAGAACCATCAGTGGTAAATGTGATAGATGAACCCATTTTAATTTGTCCTGCGTATTTCTCGGGAACTGAAAAAGTAACCTTTACAGGGTTCGTACTTACCAAATTTGCAATTACTGTTGCTGGTGTTAAATATGTGCCTGCAGAAATGCTGCGCAAACCAACCCGCCCTGAAAATGGTGCCCGAATGGTTGTTTTTGCAAGTTGCGCCCTGATCAATTGCGTTTGTGCTTTAAGGGAAGTTAAATCAGCAAGTGAAATATCATACTCTTCCTGGCTAATGGCACCTTTTTCTAAAAGTTGTTTTGATCTGTTTTCGGTAGTGCCGGATAACTTTTGTTTAGTCAAAGCTTCTTGTAACTGCGCCTGTATATCTCTGTCATTTACTTTTACCAACACAGCACCTTTGCTTACGTTTGTTCCTTCGGTGAAATAAATTCCTGTTACCAAACCCGAAACCTCACTTTTTAACACCACAGATTCATTGGCGTCTATCGCTCCGGTCACTTCCAGGTCTGTATCGAAAGAGGTTGGCTTAACCACAATGCCCTCTACAACCATTGGCGCCCCTGCACCGCCGCCTTTAGCACCACCTCCTTTTGTTTGAGCACCGCCTGCTCCACCTTTACCTTCCAGTTTTTTGTTTGCGTTGATCCTGTAATATACTAAATAGGCCAAGCCAATAGCCAAAACAGCATAGATGATATACCTTTTCTTCATGTTTATATTTGTGTCGTGCTTATCTGAACGTTAAAATTAACGCCGATATTAGAGTGTAAAAATATTCAATTAGTTTAGTCCTAAATTTGTTGTATTAAGGATGTTACTTTGTAAGTCTGAAGTTAGTGGTTTGGAGTTCGCGGCAAGCCATGTAATTTATTAAAACGCTTTTTTGAATAAGTTACCCTACTTTTTGGGTAAAAGCGTACGAGTACAGTTTGTATAAATGAACTCTATCTTCCGCCGCGGATGGCCGACTTCGGACTTTTGTTCTTCTAACTCTTGACTAATTTTTCCAATTAGTTCAAAAACACCGTCAATAAATATAATTTTGTAGGCAAAACACCCTTAACATGTTTATTAAAAAATCAATTTTAAGTTTAGTTTTATTACTAACGAGTATTATGGCAGTAGAGGCGCAGGTAAAAATTGCTTTTGAGGTTTCTTTTAAAGAGCCGCAGGCACATTATGCTGAAGTTCAGATGAATATTTCTGGTTTGGCAAAAGATTATGTTGACGTTAAAATGCCAGTGTGGACCCCGGGATCTTATCTGATCCGGGAATTTGAAAAAAGTGTAGAAGAATTTAAGGCTACAGCAGGCGGCAAACAGGTTAAAGTAGAAAAAGTTAGAAAAAATACCTGGAGAATATTTTCAGCAAAAGCAGCTAACATTAAAATTAACTATCGCGTTTACGCTTTTGAAATTTCAGTGCGTACGCCATTTATTGATGATTCTCATGCGTTCTTATCACCAACCGGAATTTTTATGCATCCTGATGGAATGATTAAATCGCCAAGTACGGTTAAAATTATTCCGTTTAATACCTGGAGCAAAGTTTCAACTGGTTTGGAACCGGTTGCAGGAGAGCAGTTTACCTATAAGGCAACTGATTTCGACATTTTATATGATAGCCCTATTGAGGTTGGAAACCAGGATATTTTCGAATTTATGGCTGCTGGTGTTCGCCATGAAGTGGCCATGTTCGGCGGGGGTAATTACGATAAAGAAAAGTTAAAAGTAGATATGGCTAAAATTGTGGAGGAAATTACTGCAGTTTATGGCGAAAATCCTAATAAGCATTACACTTTTATCGTTCATAATTTTTTACGTGGCGGCGGTGGCTTAGAGCATTTAAACTCTACTACATTAGGTGCAACCAGAAATGCTTACAATACCGAAACAGGTTACAAAGGATTTTTAGCTTTGGTAGCTCATGAATACCATCACCTATGGAATGTGAAACGTTTACGTCCGGTAGCTTTAGGTCCGTTTGATTACGATAACGAAAACTACACCACCAACCTTTGGGTGGCAGAAGGATTCACCTCGTACTACGAAAACAAGTATATGCACAGGGCTGGATTTAATGATGACGTCACATTTATAAATGATCTTGCCGGTGCAATTGGTACAGTTACCAACACACCTGGTGCTAAATACCAGTCGGCGGCGTCATCCAGCTATGATGCCTGGATTTTTGGTTATCGCCCAAATGAAAATTCTAAAAATAATTCCATTTCTTACTATAGCAAAGGTGAGGTTATTGGTATTTTGATGGATTTGGAAATTATTAATGCCACAAAGGGTGCGAAAAGTTTAGATGATGTAATGAAAGCCATGTACCTGCAGTGCAAAACATTGAAACGCGGTTATACCGATGCAGAGTTTAAGGCAATGGTTGAAAAAATATCCGGAATCAGCTTCACTAACTTCTGGGCGAAGTATGTAAATGGAGTAGATGATGCAGAATACGTGAAATATTTTGGTTATGCCGGTATCGATGTAGCTACTGAAAATGCAACACCTGGCAAACCGGTAAGCGGTGCAAGCGGACAGCTGACTAACAACGGAACCATTTCGGTATCTTCCATCACCAGAAATTCTGCTGCATGGATTGCTGGTCTAAACGTTAATGACGAGATTATTTCTTTAGATGATGTAACGGTGAGTGATGCATTGGCGAACATCAGGTTAAGAAGCCCGATGTTATCGCTAGAAACTTTGCCAGTGGTGTCAAAGAAAAGTATTGGCGATGTTTTGAAACTTAAAATTAAACGCGATGGAATAGAGAAAGAGATTTCTTTAACCTTAAAAGAAAATCCAAGTGTGCGATTAAAAGCTACGATTAATGCAAATGCAACACCAGTACAAAAAGCGGTGTTCAAAAAGTGGACAGGTAAATAAACTCAGCAGTTTTGAGTCATTAGTCCTAAGTTAATAGTCAATAAAAAATCCCGCTGGAAATTTCCAGCGGGATTTTTTGCTTTAAGCTTTCTGCTCTTCGCTTAAAAAGTATATCTGAAGCCTAAGCCAAATCTTCCTGCGTTAAAATCACTATCACCATCTCCTAGATAAAGTCTTGGTCTCCAGTCTAAAGCAATTGCTAATGGTGCACCAGAAATTTTATAATCTAAACCAACCATTGGTACTAAATAGAAGTTAGATCCGCCATCATAAAGTTGTACTGATGGTCCACCACCTAAATACCAATCTAAACCTTTAGCACCTGGAATTGAAGCATTATATTGCAAAAATGCCTGTAAAGTAGTTGAATTACCACCAAACAAAACTTCGCCTTGTAATGCCGCACTTCTGCTAAAGTGATGTCTAACTGAAGGTCCAACTAAAGTAGCACCGTCGCCAAAGTCAATACCTAAACCTAAGCCTGTTTTGTAATTCTGCGCTTTAACGCTTGTTGTTGTCAGTGCAAATAACGCAATGCATCCTAAAATTGTAAATAACTTTTTCATAATAGATTTTTAAATAAATAATGTTTTTTAATTATTTAAACAGCTTAACAACTATGGTGCCGTTTATGTTTTTACAGTCAAAATCTTATTTTTATAAAAAACAATGCTTGCATAGTAATATTGGATTTCTTAAGTTTATTCCAAATATTTTATCCCGAATAGATTTTGGTATTTTGGAAAAGAGCAAAATTTTTCGAACAAAAAACGTAAAGCATCGCACATCTTTATGTTTGATTTTTTAACTTAACCAAATAATATATTAGATATGGCTGCAGAAATCACGAGAGTCTTTGATCTATTAAGACATAATCAGCAGAATCCGAAGCAAGAGTTTATCAATGGTAAAATTAATGGCAAATGGGTTAATTATAGTACGGAAGAATTTTGTGCAACTGTAGATCATTTAAGCCGGGGATTAATTAAACATGGTATACAAAAAGGTGGTCGTGTAGCGGTAATGTCGCACAACCGGCCCGAATGGAACATTGCTGATTTTGCAGCCAATCAAATCGGTGCCTACCAAATTCCCTTGTATCCTACTTTAGCTGAGCATGACATTCAGTTTATTTTAAAGGATGCTGAAATTTCAATCATTTTTGTTTCCGATCTGGATTTATATAAAAAAATAAAGCCTTGTGTTGATACCATTAATCCGGCTATAAAAATCTTCAGTTTTAGCGATATTGAAGGAGTAACCTGTTGGGAAACGCTTATTGAAGATGGTAAAAGCAGTCAGGATATTAACCTGGATGATTATCGGTCTAAAGTTGAGCCTGAAGACATTTTAACACTCATTTACACATCAGGCACAACAGGTACACCAAAAGGTGTTATGTTAACACATGATAATCTGGTTGCGAATTTCGTAAACTCATCTGTTGTGATGCCTGATGGGGTGAATAAAAGCTTAAGTTTTTTGCCGCTTTCGCACATTTTTGAACGCATGATCATTTATCTTTATTTGTTTAACAAAACGAGTATTTATTATGCAGAAAGCATGGATACCATCGTTGCGGATATTCAACACGTAAAACCAAATGCATTCTCAACTGTGCCTCGTCTCCTTGAAAAAGTTTATGATAAGATCATGGAAAAAGGCAAGTCGCTTACCGGTATTAAAAGAGGAATTTTCTTTTGGTCGGTGGCTTTGGCAGAAAAATATACAACTGATGCCGGTGCTTGGTATAACTTTAAATTGGGTATTGCCCGAAAATTGGTTTTTAAAAAATGGCAGGAGGCCTTAGGCGGAGAAATTGTGGTAATTGTATCCGGAGGTGCTGCATTGAATCCGCGGTTGGCCAGAATTTTTTGGGCCGCCGGGATGCCTGTTTTTGAAGGCTATGGCTTAACAGAAACTTCGCCGGTAATTACAGTGAATCATTTTGGTGGAACCATGTTTGGTACAGTTGGTGAAGTGATTAAAGGTGTGGAAGTAAAAATTGCGCAAGATGGTGAAGTATTGACCCGAGGTCACCAGGTAATGAAAGGCTATTATAACCGCCCCGATTTAACAAAAGAAGCTATTGATGCAGAGGGCTGGTTTCACACCGGCGACATTGGTGAGTTGATAGATGGAAGATTTCTCAAAATTACCGATCGTAAAAAGGAAATGTTTAAAACGGCTGGCGGCAAATATGTTGCACCTCAAATTTTGGAGAATAAATATAAAGAGTCGATATTCATTGAACAAATAATGGTTTTAGGAGAAAACAGGAAATTTCCATCGGCCTTGATTGTTCCTAATTTTGAAACGCTTAAGACCTGGGCGGCTAAAAAAGGAATCAACTTTACAACAAATGAAGAAATTATTAAAAACGAGCAGGTTTTAGCCAAATTTAATGAAATTATCGAAGCTGCTAGCATCGATTTCGGTAAATGGGAGCAAGTAAAAAGGTTCGCATTGTTGCCTAAAGAATGGAGTATTAACGGTGGTGAACTTACACCAAAATTGAGTTTGAAAAGAAAAATAATCACCGAAAAGAATCAAGATATCATTGAAAAAATATATAAGGATGCAGAAAATTATAAAGCCCCTAATTAAATTTAAAATCACTTCAATTTTAGTTGTTTCATTTGTAGTGTTTACCAGTTGCATAACCGGCCAGCTTGGTAAGCGAAATAATGAAGACTTTAAAAACGGAATGGTGGTGTCGGCGCATCCGGAGGCATCAAAAGTTGGCATTGAAATCCTGAAAAAAGGAGGCAATGCGGTTGATGCGGCGGTAGCGGTTCAGTTTGCTTTAGCAGTGGTTTATCCAAATGCCGGGAATATTGGTGGTGGTGGTTTTATGGTATACCGCTCGGCAAAAGGAGAAGTTAATGCACTAGATTTTCGCGAAAAAGCTTCAGCAGCAGCGACTAGAGACATGTATTTAGATGCCGCTGGAAATCCAATTGTAGAAAAAAGCCTATATGGACATTTAGCTGCAGGCGTTCCTGGTTCGGTAGCAGGTATGGTTGAAGCGCATAAAAAATATGGCAAACTCTCATGGAAAGAGGTTGTTCAGCCTGCTATTGATTTAGCAGAAAAAGGTTTTGAAATTACAAGACGCCAGGCAAGCGAGCTAAATGGTTTACATCGCAAATTGATGGATATCAATGTGAATGGAACCGCTTTGGTTAACCTTGAGAGTACGTGGCAAGAGCGTAGTCTGTTAATCCAAACAGAATTGGCCAATACTTTAAAACTTATCCAGCAAAAAGGTAGAGCCGGTTTTTATGAGGGCGCTGTTGCTGATGCTATCGTTGCCGAAATGCAGCGTGGAAAAGGTTTGATGACCAAAAAGGATTTAAAAAATTATCGGGCTGTGTGGCGTAAACCAATAACAGGGAATTATCGAGGCTATAAAGTAATTACCATGCCGCCAACTTCCAGCGGCGGTATTGCATTAATTCAGTTGCTTCAATCTGTTGAACCTTATCCATTAAATAGGTGGGGGCACAACTCCGATTCTACGGTACAGGTTATTGTAGAGGCTGAGAGAAGAGTATATGCTGATCGGGCAACTCATTTAGGCGATCCGGATTTTTATAATGTTCCGCAAAAACAGCTTTTAAATCTGGATTATAATAAAAAACGAATGGCTGATTTTAATTGGTCAGCCGCTACGCCTAGTGATAAAGTTTTAGCAGGTGTCATCAAAGGAAAAGAAAGTGAAGAAACTACACATTTTTCCATTGTAGATCATGATGGTAATGCAGTTTCAATCACCACAACCCTTAATGGTTCTTACGGGTCGTTAGTGGTGGTTAAAGGTGCTGGATTTCTGCTTAATAATGAAATGGATGATTTTTCTGTGAAACCAGGTGCGCCGAATATGTACGGTTTGGTGGGTGGCGAAGCCAATGCCATTGCCCCAAATAAAAGAATGCTAAGCTCAATGACCCCAAGTATTGTTGAAAAAGAGGGACAATTATTTATGGTCGTGGGAACCCCAGGAGGCTCAACAATTATTACGTCTGTTTTTCAGACCATCATTAACGTGATAGATTTCAACATGGATATTCAGTCTGCTGTGGCTGCAAAGAAATTTCATCATCAATGGTTACCAGATGAAGTTTATGTGGAAAAGGATGCTATTGATAGCTTAGCTGCAGAAAAATTAAAGGCAAAAGGATATAATCTTCTTTACCGTGGTCCAATTGGAAGGGTTGATGCCATTATAAAAACTAAATGGGGAAGTTATCAGGGTGGAGCCGACCCTAGGGGAGATGATTTAGCAATTGGGTATTAAATGTTAACGTGGATAAATAATTTATAATTTCGACTTTTTTGGTATAGCAATTGCATAGGGTGGTCAACAACGCTTATCAAACGTTAATTCAAAAGAATATGAAATCAAATTTATTTAAGTCCCTACCGCTAGCTTTAGCCGGGCTGTTTGCCGGTACTGCTGCAATGGCTCAAGAGCCAGCTACTCCAACTTCTACATTTAGAACTTGGTCAATTGGTGTTAATGCAGGTGCTTTAACGCCTCTTTCTCCGCTTGGTGGAAGAAACGACTTTAGTAACAACAAAACTAGTTTTGGATATGGTTTATACGTGAAAAAACAATTCACAAACTATTTTTCATTACGTTTAGATGGAACAATGGGTAAATTAAAAGGTGATAATTCTGAGCCTTTTGAAAGTGGAGTGGTTAATACAAGTACTGTTTCTGCATTTGATACTAAACTAAACTATGCTGCTAGTTTAAACGCAGTTGTGAACATGTTTAACATCGATATGTTTAGAAAAGAGGATGCATTACAATTATATACTTCGGTAGGTGCTGGTTTAGCCGGTTACAAACCAACAATTACAACTGCTGCCGGAACATCAGCTTACGCTGGAGGTAAAACCATTAGCGAACTAATTATCCCTGTAGGTGTTGGTGCAAAATTCAAAGTTTCTGATGGTATAAATATCGATTTAGGCTGGACAATCAACTTTGTTGATGGTGATAACCTTGATGGATTGTATAAAAATGGAAACAATGATAAATACAACTATGCTTACGCTGGTTTAGAATTTGCATTAGGTAAAGGAAAACAATTGGCTTTCCACAATCCTGTTGCCGCAACTTACGATGAGGCTTTAGCCGCAAAAAATACAGCTAATGCTTTAAAATCTGATCTTGATGCTCAAAAAGCTGAGAATGCTAAATTGCGTTCAGAAATGGCTGATCTATTAAAAGATACAGATGGTGATGGTGTAGCTGATAAATTGGATAAATGTCCAGGTACGCCAGCAGGTACTGTAGTTGATGGTTCTGGTTGTCCGTTAGTAGCTCCAAAACCTCAGGTAACCGTTATTACTGAAGAAGACCGTAAAGTAGTTAGCGAAGCTATCAAAAACTTAGAGTTCGACTTAGGTAAAGCAACAATCCGCTCTAAATCTTATGCTTCATTAAACAGAGTTGCTGGTTTATTGGTACAGAAAAATTTCAGCTTAAAATTAGCTGGTCATACTGATAACACAGGTTCTAAAGAATTAAACTTACGTTTATCTAAAGAAAGAGCTGAATCTGTAAAAGCTTACTTAGTTTCTCAGGGTGCTAATGCATCTCGTATTGAAGCTACAGGTTACGGAATGGGTCAACCAATTGCAACAAATAAAACTGCAGCTGGTCGTCAGCAAAACCGCCGTGTAGAGTTTACTTTATACTAGATATTAAATTAAATATAGCGAAAGCCCCCGATGAAAATCGGGGGCTTTTTTTATTGCAAAAAATATCCGTTTGGTATTGCAATAACAAAATACATTCATTAGCTTTGTTATGCAAGCATAATAAATTACATAATGAAACAACAGCAAACCATTGATTACCATGTTAAGTTTGCATGGCAAAACATGTTTAACAAGTATAACCAAATGGCATCAAGTTTTGGGATTACTCAGGCTATTGGTTATATGTTGATTAACATTAATGATGAAGAAGGAACTGCTGTTTCGAATTTAGCCGGTTTGCTGGGTGTAAAGGCCACAAGCCTTTCACGCATGCTAAATAATATGGAAGATGCTAATCTTATTTACCGTGAAACTTCAGCTGGAGACAAGCGTTCGGTAAAAGTTTTTCTTACAGATTTTGGCAAAGAAAAGAAACAATTGGCTAAAGGTGTTGTTCGAAAATTTAATGAATATCTCGACGAGCATTTCTCGAAAAAAGAGAAAGAAACATTCATTAATCTATTGATAAAACTTAATGATATAACTGTAGCATATACTGTTGATTAACATGAAAAGAAGCATAAATAAAGTTGCTGTTCTAGGTTCGGGGATTATGGGTTCGCGTATAGCATGCCATTTCGCCAATATTGGTGTAGAGGTTTTGCTTTTGGATATCGCACCCAAAGAGCTGACGCCAGAGGAACAAGCAAAAGGATTGACTTTAGATAATCCAGTGGTGAAGAACCGGATTGTAAATACGGCCTTGCAAACGGCTGTAAAAACAAATCCCTCACCAGTTTATTCAAAAAAAGTATTGAATAAAATTAAAACCGGAAACTTCGACGACGATATGTCGAAAATTGCCGGCTTTGATTGGGTGATTGAAGTTGTTGTTGAAAATCTTGATATTAAGAAAAAAGTTTTTGAGCAGGTAGAACAGTATCGCAAACCAGGTACCTTAATTACCTCAAACACTTCTGGTATTCCAATTCATTTAATGGCAGAAGGCAGAAGTGAAGATTTTAAAGCACATTTCTGTGGTACTCACTTTTTTAATCCGCCACGTTATTTAAAGCTATTGGAGGTTATTCCAACGCCGCACACCAAGCCGGAAATTGTAGATTTCCTGATGCATTATGGTGATAAATTTTTAGGGAAAACCACCGTTTTATGTAAAGATACGCCTGCATTTATTGCCAATCGGGTTGGCGTTTATTCCATTATGGCGCTGCTTCACTTGGTAGAGAAACTAGATTTAACGGTAGAAGAAGTAGATAAGTTTACAGGTCCTGCTTTAGGCAGACCAAAATCGGCTACTTTCCGTACTTCTGATGTGGTGGGTTTAGATACCATGATTAAAGTGGCAAAAGGACTCTACGATAATTGTCCTGATGATAAAGCACACGAGTTATTCAAACTTCCTGAGTATGTGCAAAAAATGGAGGAGAATAAATGGCTGGGCGACAAAACGAAACAGGGTTTCTATAAAAAGACTAAAACTGCTGATGGCAAAACAGAAATTCTAGCCTTAGATTTAAAAACACTTGAATATAAACCTCAGCAAAAGGTAAAATCGGCTACGTTAGAAATGACTAAACCCGTCGAAAATCTCCGCGAACGCATGAAGATTTTTGCCAAAGGAAAAGATAAGGCAGGCGAACTATTCCGTCATTCTTCCTTTGGGTTATTTGAATATGTTTCAGACAGGATTCCGGAAATTTCTGATGAATTGTATCGCATTGATGATGCGATGCGGGCAGGCTTCGGCTGGGAACTTGGCCCTTTTGAGCTTTGGGATGCTGTTGGTGTGAAAGAGGCGATTGAGGGAATGGAGCAATATGGTAACAAAGCTGCGGCTTGGGTGCATGAAATGCTTGACGCCGGAAATACTTCGTTTTACAAAGTGGAAGGCGGCATTAAAAAGTATTATGATATTCCATCTAAATCTTATAAAGCTTTACCGGGAACGGATGAGTTTATTATTTTAGATAACATCCGTGAGAATAAAACCCTTTGGAAAAATTCTGGTGTTTCGATTATCGATTTAGGTGATGGCATTCTGAATGTAGAATTCCATACCAAAATGAATACCATTGGTGGTGATGTCATTTCTGGTATTAATAAAGCCATAGATATGGCCGAGAAAGATTATCGTGGTTTGGTTATTGGTAATGATGGTGCAAACTTTTCTGCTGGTGCCAATGTGGGGATGATTTTTATGATGGCGGTAGAACAGGAATGGGATGAATTGAATATGGCCATCAGAATGTTCCAGAATACTTCAATGCGTATCCGTTATTCTTCAATTCCGGTTGTAGTGGCACCGCACAATTTAACTTTGGGTGGTGGTTGTGAATTTAGTTTACACGCCGACCATGTACAGCTTTCTGCTGAAACTTACATGGGTTTAGTTGAATTTGGCGTAGGTGTTATTCCAGGCGGTGGCGGAACAAAAGAGTTTGCTTTACGTGCTTCTGATGAATACAAAGATGACCAGATTGTTCAGAATGCGTTGAAAGAACGTTTTTTAACGATTGGCATGGCGAAAGTTTCTACTTCAGGTTACGAGGCTTTCGAACTGGGATATCTTCAAAAAGATAAATTCTCTATTTCAATGAACCGCAATCGTTTATTGGCTGATGCAAAAGCTAAAGCGATAGAATTGGCTGATGCTGGTTATACCAAACCAGTGCAGCGTACTGATATTAAAGTGCTGGGGAAACAAGGTCTGGGAATTGTTTATGCAGGTGCTAACAGCATGTACGCAGGCCATTTCATTTCCGAACATGATAAAAAAATCTCTGAAAAATTGGGCTATGTAATGTGCGGCGGCGATTTGTCTGCTCCAACAGAAGTAAGCGAGCAATATTTGCTGGATTTAGAAAGGGAAGCATTTTTATCGCTTGCAGGAGAAAGAAAATCACTAGAACGGATTCAATCAATTATAACCAAAGGGAAACCGTTGAGGAATTAATCTGAGTATCAAGATATGAGTATAAAGTATCAAGATTGAAACGAATAATGGTAGAGTTTATAAGAGTTTGTCTAACCACCTCGTCATTGCGAGGTACGAAGCAATCTTTGAACTAAGGGTTTTTCTATTGCATTAAGATTGCTTCGTGCCTCGCAATGACGGCAAGAGTCAGTAAAATGCGTATAATAAAAAGATAATATTGGCTAGCGCCATAAGAAATACTAAATAAAATGGAAGCATACATTATAGCCGGATATCGTACAGCAGTGGGCAAGGCGCCCCGTGGCGTGTTCCGTTTTACAAGAGCTGATGATTTAGCTGCAGAAGTGATTAGGGCCTTAGTGGCCTCGGTTCCGAATTTAGATAAAGAACAAATTGACGATGTAATTGTGGGTAACGCGACGCCAGAGGCGGAACAGGGTTTAAATATTGCCCGGATGATTTCGCTGATGGGTCTGGATACCGATAAAGTTCCGGGTGTTACGGTGAACCGTTATTGCGCATCAGGCTTAGATACCATTGCGACTGCGGTTGCGAAAATTAAAGCCGGAATGGCCGATTGCATTATTGCGGGCGGTGTGGAAGTGATGAGTGGAATGCCTTTTGGAGGTTGGAAATTGGTGCCGAACGCAGAGGTTGCCAAGAACAATCCGGATTGGTATTGGGGCATGGGTTTAACGGCGGAAGCTGTGGCAAAAGAATATAACGTGAGTCGTGAAGACCAGGATGCATTTTCTTTAAAATCTCATGAGAAAGCGATTCATGCGATTAAAAATGGTCACTTGAAAGACGGGATTTTACCCATTACAGTAAATGAAAATTATCTGGATGAAAACCTGAAAAAGAAAACACGTTCTTATGTGGTAGATACAGACGAAGGTCCGCGAGCGGATACCACTTTAGAGAAACTGGCAAAATTGAAACCCGTTTTCGATGCGGTTGGAAGCGTGACTGCTGGTAATTCATCGCAAACATCTGATGGTGCAGCGTTTGTTTTGGTGGTTTCTGAAAAGAAAATGAAAGAGCTCAATGTTGAACCCATCGCCAGATTAGTGAGTTATGGGGTGGCAGGTGTTCCGCCAAGAATTATGGGTATTGGGCCGATTGAGGCCATTCCGAAAGCATTGAAACAGGCGGGTTTAAAACAAGATGATATCGATTTAATTGAATTGAATGAAGCTTTTGCATCACAATCTTTAGCAATTATCAGAACGTTGGATTTAAACCCTGAAATCATTAATGTTAATGGTGGAGCGATTGCATTAGGCCATCCGCTGGGTTGTACGGGTGCTAAGTTATCAGTGCAAATGTTGAACGAACTGAAAAGACAAAATAAGAAATACGGAATGGTTACCATGTGTGTAGGCACAGGCCAAGGTGCAGCAGGGATTTTTGAGCTTTTTTAGGCAATTTATTCGTTATATCGTCATTGCGAGGCACGAAGCAATCTTAATGCTTTGGTCTGGTAATAGCGATAGTGGTAGGATTGCTTCGTGCCTCGCAATGACGACCGTAGTAGGCAAATGAAATGGCCAAAAAATAAAATTAAGCGATTACTTAATACTCGCTACTAGATACTATTAAAATGGAAACAACTGAAAAAAAGACAATTAAAGGCGGCGAATTCTTAATAAAAGAAACTGCTTATCAGGATGTGTTTATCCCTGAAGAATTTGATGAAGAGCAACAAATGATTGCGCAAACTTGTCGCGATTTTTTGGAGGCTGAGGTTTATCCAAACTTAGATAAAATTGATAAACAGGAGGACCCTGAATTGATGCCAACGCTTTTAACCAAAGCCGGCGAATTAGGTATTCTAGGAGTTTCTGTGCCAGAAGAATACGGCGGTTTTGGTAAAAACTTCAATACGTCGATGTTGGTTGCCGACGTAGTGGGCGCTGGTCACTCTTTTGCGGTGGCACTTTCGGCACATACCGGAATTGGAACCTTGCCAATTCTATATTATGGTAATGAAGAGCAAAAGGCGAAGTATATTCCAAAGTTAGGTTCGGGAGAGTGGAAAGCTGCTTATTGCTTAACTGAACCAAATTCTGGCTCAGATGCAAATTCAGGAAAAACAAAAGCCGTTTTAAGTGCTGATGGCAAAAAATACATCATCAATGGCCAAAAAATGTGGATTACCAATGGTGGTTTCGCAGATATTTTTATCGTTTTTGCCAAAATTGATGATGATAAAAACTTAACAGCTTTTATTGTTGAAAAGGATTTTGGTGGGATTACCATGAATCCTGAAGAGCATAAAATGGGTATTAAAGGCTCATCAACCCGTCAGGTTTTCTTTAACGATTGTGAGGTTCCGGTTGAGAATATGTTGAGCGATAGGGAAAATGGTTTCAAAATCGCAGTTAACATTTTAAATATCGGCCGTATAAAATTATCTGCTGCCGCAATTGGTGCTTCGAAAGCAACATTGAGCACTGCAATTAATTACTCCAACGAGAGAAGCCAGTTTGGTCGCCAAATTTCTAAATACGGTGCTATTCGTTTTAAAATTGCCGAAATGGCGTCGAAGCTTTATGCTGTTGATGCGGCAAATTACAGAGCAGGACAAAATATTGATGATATATACGACCAATTGGTTGCGGGCGGGATGGAATCTGGCAAAGCAAGATTAAAGTCTGTTGAGCAGTTTGCAGTAGAGTGTGCTATTTTAAAAGTTTGGGGTTCTGAAGCATTGGATTACACCGTTGATGAAGGCGTTCAAATTTATGGCGGAATGGGCTTTAGTGCAGATGCACCAATGGATAGAGCTTATCGCGATGCCCGTATCAACAGGATTTTTGAGGGTACAAATGAAATTAACCGTTTGCTTACGGTAGACATGATGCTTAAACGTGCCATGAAAGGCGAATTGGATTTAATGACGCCTGCCACTGCCGTTGCTGCTGAATTAATGAGCATTCCTGATTTCGGTGAAGAAGATTCCACGCTATTTGCTGCCGAGAAAAAGGTGTTATCAAACCTTAAAAAAGCAACTTTGATGGTTGCCGGTGCTGCGGTTCAAAAGTTGATGATGACTTTAAGCAAAGAACAGGAAATTCTGATGAACATCGCCGACATGGCCGGTTATGTTTATGTATTGGAATCAGCTTTGCTGAGAACTGAAAAATTAGTTTCACTACGTGGAGAAGAAGCATCAGCCGGACAATTAGATTTATTAAGAATTTATATGGTTGAGGCAGTTGATGGCATCGCTAAAGCTGGTAAAGAAGCACTTTGGGCATTTGCTGAAGGTGATGAACAACGCATGATGTTAGTTGGTTTGCGTCGTTTTACCAAAGTAGAGCCTTTTAATGTAAAAGATGCCCGTCAAAGAGTTGCTCAGCAATTAATTGAAGCGAATAAATACATCTTTTAAAAGGTAAGAAGCTTAAAGCTTAAAGTTGAGAGTTAAAGGTTTAAGGTTTGGGTGTTGAACTCAAATTTTAAACCTTTTTTGTTTTAAAGTAAAAGGTTATTGATTAATTTCCTTTCGTTTGAGGTTAATGTTTTACTTTTGATAATGCTAAAATTGAAACTGCTGGCTTTTGCCCTATTATTTGTATCTGTACTATCATCATGCAAAAAAGATGAAGATTCGGAAAAACAAATCACCGAGTTTATTGCTCAAAATAAAATCAATGCTGTTAAAGATCCGTCAGGGCTTTATTATCAAATTATAAAGCCAGGATCAGGGAATTTTACTTATCCGGGTAATACCAGAATTACCATTAAATATGAAGGCAGGTTATTAAATGGGGATGTATTTGATAACGGTGGCGGAACAGAACAAACCTTTATTCTATCGCAATTAATTGAAGGCTGGCAAATTGGTATTCCAAAGATTCAAAAAGGAGGCGAAATCCGACTAATTATTCCTCCAAGTCTTGGATATGGTAGTAGTGCTGCAGGTTCTATTCCTGGAAATTCTGTTTTAGATTTTACCATTCAACTTTCGAATACACAATAAAACTTTTAGCTTTTTGTTAAAATTGGTTAAAAATTGTAGCATCCGTATTAAAAGCTTATTTTTGCGGATGATGCTAAAATACAGACATATATTATTTTTGGTGTGCATTGTTAGTTTCTTTGCCGCCTGTAAAAAAGATGAGGTTGTAGAAACTTACGATCCTGAACCACAATTCAGGGCAGACACTACAGCGATAAGAGCGTTTATTAAAACAAACAATATTCCAGCGCTGAAAGATTCTTACGGTATTTTTTATCAGATTTTAGAGCCAGGAACCGGTAGCGTAACCTACACCACGGCCACAAAAATTACCGCTGAGTATGAAGGGAAATTATTAAATGGAACCGTTTTCGACAGCTCAAAAGGTACTCCAGTCTCCTTTACATTAGGAGGCTTTATACCAGGTTGGCAAATTGGTATTCAAAAAATACAAAAGGGTGGTAAAATCAGATTGATTATCCCATCATATTACGCGTACGGAACAAGGTCTCCTTCGTCATCAGTGCCTGCAAATTCCATCCTTGATTTCAACATTACACTTACAGACGTTACAAACTAAATGAACAAATTTACAAAACTTAGCCTTTTAACCATCTTATTGGCTACCGTTCTTTTTTCTGCCTGCAAAAAAGAGTACGAAACGATACAGTCGATTGATGAGAATGCTATTCAGTCATATATTAAGGCCAACAATCTGAATATGACAAAGGCTTCTACTGGCTATTATTACAATATCATTACTCCCGGCAGTGGCGCTGAGATTAAAAATCCTGATTCGGTTTTTTACTCTTATACTTTTAAATTACTAAACGGCACTCAACTTACCAAGTCATCAACAGTGGTGATTCCTAGCACATTTTTAGGATATACCGATCGTTTTACTATTGGTGGAAGTTCATATGTTTTTACACCAATCAGGGAAGTATTAACAATGCTAAAAAGAGGGGGAACTGCCAGATTAATTTTACCTTCCAACATGGCTTTCGGTCGTAATGGCTTGGAATCTGTTGGCGTGGGTCCTAATGAAAATATCTTAGTGGAATTGGGTGTTTATTCTCAATCAAAAATACATCAAATTGATGAATTGCAAATGGATAACTTCCTGTCGGCCAATTCACTAACTGCAGTTAAAGATCTTTCAAGAGTGCGTTATATTGTAACGCAGCAGGGAACAGGGGCCCCTATATTTGCCACAAGTACATTATCTGTGAATTATACGGGTAGGCTTTTAACTGGAACTATATTTCAGGCATCAAGCGAACCCACTTCAATAGAATTAGCTAGTGCAATTAAAGGATGGTTAGTTCTTCAGAATTTTAAGGTAGGTACTAAAGTGAGGTTATTTATTCCTTCAGATTTAGCCTATGGACAAGCTGGGCGTTTGGATGATACAGGTTCATACTATGTTGTCCCTCCGAACTCGGTATTAGATTTCGATGTGGAAATAGTAAGCGTTACCAATTAAGATAACGCTTCTTTAAAAACTTTTAGCACCCTTTCTCGTGCAAATGTATGCTCAACTATTGGTTGGGCATATTTTTTTGTGCCATACTCTGGTACCCATTTCTTAATGTATTCAAATTTAGCATCGAATCTTTTGGTTTGAAGTTCAGGGTTGAATACCCTAAAATATGGTGCGGCATCATTACCAGATCCGGCAGCCCATTGCCATCCACCAACGTTGCTGGCCATCTCATAATCCAGTAGTTTTTCCGCAAAATAGGCTTCTCCCCATCTCCAGTCAATGAGCAGGTGTTTTGATAAAAAGCTGGCTGTAACCATACGTACGCGATTGTGCATCCAACCAATTTCATTTAGCTGACGCATACCTGCATCAACAAGCGGATAACCCGTGTTTCCCTCGCACCAGGCTTTAAACTCTTGCTCGTTATTTCTCCATTTGATTTTATCATACTGCTTCTTAAATGAATCAAAGGCAGCATAAGGAAAATGCCAAAGAATCATCATGTAAAATTCTCTCCAGGCCAGCTCTGATAGCCAAACATTTGACTTTGCTTCGATAGCATCTGCAGCTGCTTTACGTATACTTAATGTTCCAAATCTTAAATGTAAGCCAATCCGAGTCGTACTTTCCAACGCCGGAAAGTCACGCTCCTTCGCATAATCATCAAGTTTATCTTTGTAGCTGATTTTCGGGAACTCAATATTGCTTCTTTCAAATCCCATTTCTTTGAGTGTTGGAAGCGTTAAATGCTTGGTATTAAATAAGTTTTTAAAGTATTTTTTAGTCGGGTACGGCTTGATGTAAAAATCATTTAACTTGGCGTGCCACTGTTTGTAGTAAGGAGTAAAAACCGTATAAGGGGTTTTATCTGCCTTCAGGATTTCATCTTTTTCAAAAATAACCTGGTCTTTAAATGTGTGGAAGGCAATTTTTTCACTTGTTAAAAACTCAGCCATATTATCATCACGTTCCCGGGCATAGGGTTCATAGTCATGATTAGTAAAAACCTCCTTCACTTCATATTCTTTCAAAATTTCCGGCCATATTTTCTCAGGCGTCCCATATTTTACCAGCAAATCTGAACCTTTCTTTTGCAATGTTTCTTTTATATCTTCAATAGTTTGGTAGATAAAAGTTACACGGGCATCATTTTTTGGCAGCTTGTCTAATATATTTTTGTCGAAAATAAAAAGCGGGATTACAGGATTGTCGCTTTTTAAAGCATGATATAATCCGGCGTTATCTTCTAAACGTAAATCGCGGCGGAACCAAAAAATGTTAATGGGTTTCTTCATTAAAATTGTGATACTTGATAATAAATATTTCTCTTACTTTTTATAAAGATCAGCCAAAGCATCATCTAAATCGGTATATCTGAATTTAAATCCCGCGTCTAAAATCTTTTGTGCTGATGTATTATTGCTCATTAAAACTGCCTCTGCTCGTTCACCCATAAGCAATTCTATTGCCTTTTTGGGAACTTTAAATGGCCAGAACGGACGATGCAAATGTTTGGCGATAGATCTGGTTAGCCCCTCGTTAGTAACGGGAAAGGGTGCACAGGCATTGTAACAGCTTTCCATCTTTAAATTTTCAAGGGCGTGGATGTACATACCAACCATATCATCAATGTGAAGCCATGGTGTCCATTGTTTTCCGGAAGCTAAAGCAGCGCCAGCAAATAACCGGACTGATTTATCAAGTTGTGGCAGTGCGCCTCCATCATTACTGAAAACAATACCTGTTCTAAGTTTCACAATTCGCAAGCTTAACTTTTTTCCCTGGTCTACCGCTTGCTCCCAAAGCTTACAACATTCAGCTAAAAAGCCGTAGCCATTTGGACTTTCTTCACTTAAAATTTCATCTCCGCAGTCTCCATAAAAGCCTACTGCAGAAGCAGAAATAAATGATTTAATTTGATGGTCTGGTTTCGATCGGATGGTTTCGAAAAGTAATTGTGTTGAATTTACCCTACTGTCGATAATCTGTTTTTTGCGTTCATCCGTCCACTTTTTTTCGGCAACAGGCTCGCCAGCCAAATGGATTATGGCATCCACTCCATCGATACATGCTGAGTCAATTGTGCCCTTGTAAACATCCCACACGAAATTATTTGGATCATTAGTTTTCTTTCTCGAGAGCGTATTTACATTATATCCGTCGCTTAGCAAACGCTTTTTAAGTTCACTGCCCACTAATCCAGTTGCGCCCGTAATCAGAATCTTTTTCGCCATATTTTTAAAACACGAAAGATACGAAAGGGTTTTTTTAGAAAGTAGAAAGTAGAAAGTGGAAAGTGAAAACAGAGGGTAGGAAGTAAGTTGGCCTTAGCTAAGTGTTAAGACCAACAATGTGTTTAAAGCCCTGCAATAATTTTGTTCTTTGGCGCCTTAACGGCATAACTCAATTTAATGGTTTTTGTTTCATTTGGCGCAATCTTCAACTGCCACGAAAGCATTCCGGTTTCTTTGTTCACTTCAGCGCCACTGCTTTCCAGTAATTCAATTTCGATGTCGCTTTCTGTTGACAAGGGATATTGGTCTTTTAGTGATAAATCAATTGGCTCTTTTTTGGTATTTCTTACTTTAATCAGATAGGTATAAAGTTGCTTTTTGTTGGCACCTATAAACTTTGTGCTACTAAAATCTTCCTGTTTCTCTTTGGTGATGATGATTTTTTTATCTCTGCCCATGCTTAAACTTAAGGTGTCGAGTATGTTGGCCGGATTGATGTAAGATTTTCCCGTATATGTGCCCTCGAATACAATGTTCGCATTCCCGGCCTGAAGATTTAGTTTTTCCCAATTGGTAACATCAGCTAATAAATAGGCATCGCTACTTAATTTTGGAGCTGCATAATATTTATATTTTGCGGGCACCGCATATTCTTTAAAAGAAACTGTATGCGGTTTATTGTCACTATTAATATCGTAGGGGATATCAATATTAAAAGTAACGCCTAACTGACTCTCATTAACCGAAGTGTAATTATTTATTGTTGATGCTGATGCGGTTAAGTTTTGCTGTTTTGCTTTACCATAACCAACCATCATCACCTCATCTAAGCTTTTTTCTTCTTTAATTGTTGACAATGCAATACCTCTAATTCTTATTTGTTGTTGATAAGTTGATACAAACCATGGATTTAAATTTGGTGCAGTAATATTGTAATTCGGGTTTCCGGTTGATAAGGAAAGCTTAACTTTTTTCCAGTCTAAACCAGTACTCTGCGTAATTGCAGCTTTATAAATAATATCTAATGGTTTTGCAGTGCTTTCAGCCTTAATGTCATAGCTGGCTAGCCAATTGGCGGCAGGTGTAACATAAGAGATATTGTAAGCAGCTTCAGTACCTTCTTTTGTCAACAACTGAAGCACCAGTTGCCCCAATTGTTGGTTAGGATTGTTTCTTAATTCAGCAATTTGTTGTTGCAAGGCGCTCAGTCGTTGGTTTTGTTTTTCTTCAGTTAACGCCAAAACTGAAATTGCAGTTCGTACTTCGGCGCTTTTGTTACGATAGTATTCTGCGAGCTTTATCAGTTCTGCTACATTGGTGCCATTATTGGTTCCTCCAGATTTTCGATTTTCATCCAATAGTACCAACGTTTGTTCTTCAATAATTTTGGCATTTTTGGTCTTCGTCAATTCAGCAGATACACGTTTTACGCTGTCGTTAAGTTTTTTAATCTCTGGGTTTGCATCATCAGTATTTAGAAAATCTTTATTAAATTGAACTGATAAGATCGTGACGCCGCTACTTACACCAACTTGAATTGAATTTTCATTTATCCGTCCGGAAATGTTATTGATCACAATTTCTGAAGTTCCGGAAGGAAGATTTACCTTGCCGACATGGTTGAGTTGAGCTCCATTATTGTAAACGGTTACGCCCGCTAGCACGGCCTTGGTTTTTATTTGTTGTGCAAATACACTTAGTGGAAATAGCAAAATTAGAAATCCTTTTTTCATTTATTTATTTTTATGATATATTGAAATAAATTTGAATAAAGGATGTACAACCGCTTCATATTCCATAACAGAATATTTTTTGTTGTATAGATGTAAAGAAATAACCAGCTTTTTGATGCGGAGAAAAAATAAGATAAATTTGTAATTGCGTTCTTCATACCCTTTTCGAAAATAAAGATGTCCAAAAAAATTTTAGTCTGGTTTAGAAATGATCTTCGTCTGCATGATAATGAAATGCTAGTGGAGGCTATTTCCAAATCTGATTCAATTTTGCCGGTTTATATTTTAGATCCCCGATCATTTGGCGAAACAAAATATGGAACACTTAAAACAGGCAATATCAGGGCGCAGTTTATTCTGGAAAGCGTTTTAGGGCTTCGGGCATCATTGAAGCAAATCGGCGGAAACTTACTTATTGCAGAAGGAAATCCTGAAGACATTATCCCCAGTTTAGTTCAGGAATACGAAATTACCGAAGTTTATCACCACCGGGAAGTTGCAAGAGAAGAAACGCATGTTTCAACACTTGTAGAAAATGCTTTATGGAAACTCCGTGTTAACTTAAAACATTTCATTGGCCATACCTTATACAATAAAGAGGATTTACCTTTTCCAATAAAAGATATTCCTGATGCATTTAACCAGTTTAAGAAAAAGATTGAGCGAGATTCTATTATTAAGCCTTGCTTTTTGGCTCCCGATCGCATCAACGTTGCCGAAGTAATTGATTGGGGAACGCTTTCCTCCTTAGAAGAGTTGCATCTTTCGCCGCAACAGAAAGATCAGCGTGCTGATTTTGAATTTACCGGCGGCGAAGCTGAAGGTTTGGTACATCTTCAAAAAGTTATTGTAGCGATGCAACAGGCCGCCACTGCTAAAAATTTAATTCTTGCATCTAAACTTTCGGCCTGGCTTGCCATGGGTAGTCTTTCGCCGAGAAAAGTTTACTGGGAAATTAAAAAAATGGAAGGTGTTCCAAATACAAAAGCCATGTTTAATCACATATTACTAGGCTTATTATGGAGAGACTATTTTCGTTTCATGTTTAAAAAATACGGCAATACCTTCTTCAGTCCTAATGGTTTCGGAAGTCAGGGTTTGGTTGATGCCGAGAATGAGCAGGAGAATTTCAATAAATGGAAAACCGGTCAAACGGGTTTTGCAGTGGTTGATGCCGTGATGACTGAGTTGAACCAAACCGGTTTTATTTCGAACATTGCCCGTCAAACGGCAGCGCTTTATTTAATTAATAACCTCGAAGTAAGCTGGGTTTTCGGAGCTGCGTATTTTGAAGAAAAATTAATCGACTATAATCCTGCAAGCAATTGGGGCAACTGGGCAAATGTTGCTGGCGTCGGAAACGATCAAAAATCTAAAAGTGTTTTTGATTTGGATAAAAACATTAAAAATTTAGATCCCAAAGGAAATTACGCACTCACCTGGGCTTCTTAAAAAAAGAATATCCGATTGAATGAGCGAATTATTTCTGAGGATAGGCGATCTTAAATCATTTGACCATAATTAAATTCAGTCATTCCGTTAATACTGGCTTGTGTTTTGCTCTAGCTTTCGATAAATCTTTCTCTTCTGTCAGATGAATTATTTCTACTGAAAGTCAGAATGTTTCTAAATATATTTTTTTGTGCAATTAATCCAGTTTTTTACCATTTATATAAGGTAAAATTCTAATTTTGTAACGCTTATAGTAAACAGTTAATAATGGGTAGTTTATCTTATCTTAGTGGCGAAAACGCCGAATATATAGATTCTTTATATCAGTCGTATCAGCAAGATCCTGAATCAGTTGAGTTTGGTTGGCAGAAGTTTTTTGAGGGTTTCGATTTCGGAAGAAGTGCAGAAGCACCGGCAGTAACGGCTGAAACTCCGGAACAATTTTTAAAAGAGGTTAGTGTTTTAAATTTGATCGACGGTTACAGAAGTCGCGGTCATTTATTTACACATACCAATCCTGTTCGTGAAAGACGTAAACATCAACCAAGTTTAGAGCTATCTAATTTCGGTTTGTCTGATGCAGATTTAGAAACAGTTTTCAATTCTGGCGTTGAAATCGGAATTGGCGCAGCAAAGTTGAAAGATATCGTTGCGTTTTTAAAACAAACTTACACCAGCTCTATCGGAGCAGAATATAAATTTTTACGTACGCCTGAAGTGTTGAACTGGATTCAACAAAAAATGGAAAGTGCACGTAATACGCCCAACTTCTCCATCGACGAAAAGAAACGAATTTTAAGAAAACTAAATGAAGCAGTAAGTTTCGAAAATTTCTTAGGAACGAAATTTTTAGGCCAAAAACGTTTCTCTTTAGAGGGAGCGGAAGCCTTAATTCCTGCGTTAGACTCGGTAATTGAAAAAGGAGCAGATTTAGGAATTGAAGAATTTGTAATTGGTATGGCACACCGCGGTCGTTTGAACGTGTTGGCAAATATCATGCAGAAAACTTATAAGGATATTTTTGCTGAATTCGAAGGCAAAAGCTATAACCCGGATACTCCATTTGGTGGCGACGTAAAATATCACTTAGGGTATTCAACTGATGTAACTACAGTTGCTGGTAAAAGTGTTCACTTAAGTCTTTGTCCTAATCCGTCACACCTGGAAACAGTTGATGGGGTGGTGGAAGGTATGAGCCGCTCGAAAATCGATTTTAAATACGGTGGCGACAACAGCCGTTTAGCTCCGATCCTAATTCACGGTGATGCTTCGGTTGCTGGACAAGGTATTGTTTACGAAGTGATTCAAATGGCAGGTTTGGAAGGTTATAAAACTGGTGGAACGATTCACCTGGTGATTAATAACCAAATCGGCTTTACTACTAATTACAAAGATGCCCGTACCAGTACTTACTGTACAGATATCGCAAAAGTAACCTTATCACCGGTTTTCCACGTAAATGGAGATGATCCTGAGGCATTGGTTTACGCCATCAATTTGGCAATGGAATATCGCCAGAAATATAAAAACGATGTTTTCATCGATATTTTATGTTACCGCCGTTTCGGACACAATGAGTCTGATGAACCTAAATTCACGCAGCCTTTATTGTACAAAACTATTGAAAAACACCCTAATCCAAGGGAAATTTATATCGATCAATTAACCAAAGAAGGTAAATTGGAAGCGGGCTTGGCGAAAGAGATGGAAAAAGATTTCCGTGGAATTTTGCAAGAACGTTTAAATGAAGCTAAAGAATTTGTTGCCGGTAATGCTGAAATTAAATTTGGCGGTGCCTGGGCAGATTTACGTATGGCTACTCCGAAAGATTTCGAAAAATCTCCGGTTACGGCAGTTAAAAAAGCTACATTATTGGAAATTGGTAAACGCATTACCACGTTACCGTCAAATAAAAAGTTCTTCAAAAAAATTGAAAAATTATTTGCTGAACGTACTAAAATGGTTAACGAAACCAATGTTTTCGATTGGGCAATGGGTGAGCAATTGGCTTATGGTACTTTGTTATCAGAAGGCAAACGTGTTCGTTTAAGTGGTCAGGATGTTGAACGTGGTACTTTTTCACATCGCCATGCGGTATTAACTTTAGAAGATAGTGAAGAAGAATATGTACCATTAGCTAATATTTCCGATCAACAGGCACAGTTCGATATTTACAATTCACATTTATCAGAATATGGTGTCCTAGGTTTTGAATACGGTTATGCGATGGCTAATCCAAACGCTTTAACCATCTGGGAAGCACAATTTGGTGATTTCTTCAATGGAGCACAAATTGTTGTCGATCAATATATTGCAAGTGCTGAAACCAAATGGCAACGTGAAAACGGTTTGGTCATGTTATTGCCTCACGGTTATGAAGGTCAGGGACCAGAGCATTCATCAGCACGTATCGAACGTTTTATGGAGCTTTGTGCAGATTATAACATGCAAGTTGTAAACTGTACTACACCTGCAAACTTCTTCCATGTTTTGCGCCGTCAGTTTAAACGCGATTTCCGTAAACCATTAGTAGTATTTTCTCCAAAAAGTTTATTACGTCACCCGGCTTGTGTTTCTAAACTAGATGAATTTACAGAAGGTGGTTTTAAAGAGGTAATTGATGATATAAACGCAAAACCTGCTGATATTACCCGTATCGTTTTCTGTAGTGGTAAAATCTATTATGAATTGCTGGAGAAACAACAAGCAGATAAAGTTAAGCATGTAGCATTGGTTCGTGTGGAACAACTTTATCCAACACCAGTTGATCAGATGGAGGCAATAAAGAAGAAATATAAAAATGCCGACGAAATCTTTTGGGTACAGGAAGAACCAGAAAACATGGGCGCATGGCCTTATTTATTCCGCCGACTTTACAAAACCGAACTTAAAGGTATTGATGTAATCTCAAGAAAAGAAAGCAGCAGTACGGCAACTGGTTTTGCAAAACAACATGCAAACCAGCAAGCTTACATTTTGGCAAAAGCTTTAGAGCTTCCTGTTAAACAAGAGGAGGTAAAAGAAGCCACTAAAAAGGCAAGCAAAAAAATGGCAGAAGCCGATTAAATAAGTGTAGGGTTGAAAGGTTTAAGGATTAAGATTTATCATCCAGAACGTTTAAACATTTCATCTTTAAAACATAATAACAACAAAAATTACAATTTTAAAAAATATGAGTTTAGAAATAAAAGTTCCACCTGTTGGTGAGTCGATAACGGAAGTTGTTTTATCACAATGGTTAAAAAAAGATGGCGATGTTGTTGAAATGGATGAAGTTATTGCTGAATTAGAATCAGATAAAGCTACTTTCGAATTGACAGCAGAACAAGCGGGAACTTTAAGAACCATAGCTGCTGAAGGCGATACTTTAGCCATTGGCGCAGTAGTTTGTAAAATTGAGGATGGTGGTGCAGCACCTGCAAAAGCGGATGCCCCTAAAGCCGAAGAGAAGGCAGTTGTTGCAGAAGATAAAACTTCGGCTCCTGTTGCTGAAAAATCATCTGGCGAAAGCTACGCCACCGGAACACCATCTCCTGCAGCAGGAAAAATTCTTGCTGAAAAAGGTATTGATGCTGGTGCGGTAAAAGGTACTGGTATTGATGGCCGCATTACTAAAGATGATGCTGTTAAAGCAGAAAGCGGAAAGGCTAAAGCTGAAAGCGCTAAGGCTGCGGCTCCTGAAGTTGCAGCTCCGGCTGGTGCACGTTCTGAGCGTCGTGAGAAAATGTCGCCATTGCGTAAAACCGTTGCGAAACGTTTAGTTTCTGTTAAAAACGAAACGGCCATGTTGACCACTTTTAACGAGGTTAATATGAAGCCGATTATGGATTTGCGTTCGAAATACAAAGATTCTTTCAAAGAAAAATTTGGCGTTGGTTTAGGCTTTATGAGCTTTTTCACGAAAGCGGTAACGGAAGCCTTAAAAGATTTCCCAGCGGTTAATGCCCGTATTGAAGGTGAAGAAATTGTTTACAATAATTTTGCTGATGTTTCTATCGCAGTTTCAGCTCCAAAAGGTTTAGTAGTTCCTGTTATTCGTAATGCAGAAAGCATGAGTTTAGCAGAAATTGAAAAATCTGTTTTAGCTCTAGCTTTAAAAGCTCGTGATGGTAAGTTAACTATTGAAGAAATGACTGGCGGAACTTTCACGATCACTAATGGTGGTGTGTTTGGTTCAATGATGTCAACTCCGATTATCAATGCGCCACAATCAGCTATTTTAGGTATGCACAACATTATCGAGCGCCCAATTGCTGAAAAAGGTGAAGTGGTAATTCGTCCGATGATGTATGTGGCTTTATCTTACGATCACAGAATTATCGATGGACGTGAGTCAGTTGGCTTCCTGGTTCGTGTAAAACAATTACTAGAAGACCCAGCGAGATTGTTATTAGGCGTATAGTCTTAAAAACTATCTCAAGATATAAGGCCTCAACCATATTGGTTGGGGCTTTTTTTGTGTTCGACTATCGTCATTGCGAGGCACGAAGCAATCTCAATACGAAAATATTCTAATTATTGCCGTTGCAGGATTACTGTGTACCTCGCAATGACGAATACCTTAGTTTTGCTTTTTTGTGAGTATTAGTTATTTTAGAATCCATGAAATTAACCTTCAATTTAAAGTTTCTCATCATTTTCATAGCGATTTTTACTGTAGAAATCTTAATTGCCAAATATGTGCATGACGCTTACATACGGCCATTTGGGGCCGATGTTTTGGTTGTGGTTTTGATTTACGCTTTCCTGAGAATATTTTTAAAACCAAATTATAAGAAACTTGCTTTTGGGATATTAATTTTCTCTTTTATTATTGAATTTCTGCAGGCTTTGCATTATGTAAATTGGTTAGGTTTGCAGGACAGTAAGTTTTGGAGTATTGTATTAGGTACTTACTTTTCTGTGTATGATTTACTGGCTTATTTTTTAGGCTATTTAATTTGTTTGTTGTTTAAGGATTGAAGAATGTGTTCATTTTGCTTTACCACCACGTCATTGCGAGGCACGAAGCAATCTTAATGCTATCGCGATTTAATTCAAAGTTTTAGGATTGCTTTGTGCACCGCAATGACAAATGTATTAGAGTTTCAACTTCAAAAGCTCTTCATAAGGATCTCCCTGTAATCCCAATAATTTAGCAAAAGCTGGCTCGGTTTTATAACCTTGTCTTTTTAATTCAATAACCCGCAACCTAAAATCCTCCCCTTTTTCCAATAGTATTTTATATTCAATGAGCATATGGCGGTAGGCATTTTGTTGTTGCGTTGGAATGTTTTGTCCGAATATTTCGATTTCAAAATCATTGATTACGAAGTTAGATTTTACCGCATTAAAGTTTTGAGTTTTAGAAATCTCAAAAGTCTTTTTATTTTGAAAGTGATTTTTTAACGTATTGACAAATGCTTCTTCATCATTCACATCGCAGATAATATCTAAATCGCTGCTTTCGATATCGATGTTGATTGGAATGGTGCCAACTAAAATAGGAGTGAAGCAATTAAGTTTCTCCAAAATACCGTTTTCAGTTAAAACTTGATAAGCATTCTTTTGCCGTTCGTTTCCATTTTCTAAGTAAGCGATATCGAGGAAATTTAGGTTTGGCACCATACAACTTTTGTTTCTTGCAGTATCCAAAGTTAATAAACCCGACAGTATGAATGCCAATGCGTTTTAATTCTTTCTTTGTTTGTTAGCAGAACAGTAATTAATACACAGGTTTCATTGGCAGTAAGGATAGCGGCAAGCGATATTAATTTATGCAGAATTTTGCTTTTCAAAAATTACTATTTCACAATCGTCATTGCGAGGCACGAAGCAATCTCATTTGTGGATTTGTTATAGGATTAGGATTGCTTCGTGCCTCGCAATGACGAAGTTTCGAAAAAAAAAAGCCCATTTCAATTAAGAAATGGGCGCTATACTGATAGTCAATATTCTTCGACAAGCTCAGAATGACAAAAACTTAGTCTTCTACAATTTCACTATTGATGCCGACATCGTCTTTCACATCTTCTTTAAAATAGTTTTTTTGGAAGATTAAGATCAAAATGACACCGACAGATATCGCAGCATCTGCAAGGTTAAAAACCGGTCTGAAGAATATAAATTCATCTCCTCCCCAAATTGGAATCCAGCTTGGGAAATGCCCTTCGGCAATTGGAAAATAAAACATATCAACCACACGACCATGAAACCAGGTTTCATAGCCATAAATCTTGCCATAGAATACCGAATCAATGATGTTGCCAAGCGCACCGGAGAAGATTAAAGCTACATTCAAAATCAGGCCACGATGATATTTGTGCTTAATTAAGTAATGTAATCCATAACCTATTCCACCAACTGCTGCAATGCGGAAAAGCGATAAAGCTAATTTTCCAAATTCTCCACCAAATTCCATCCCGAAAGCCATTCCATTATTTTCAGTAAAGTGGATAATGAACCATTTACCGATAATATTGAATTCCTGACCAAGGTACATGTTGGTTTTAACCCAGGTTTTAATCAGCTGGTCGGCCAATAAAACCAAAAAGATAATAATTAAAGGTTTTGTATAGCCTTTCATTAACTCTGCTTTAATTTAGCTTCCATGCTTAAAGTAGCGTGAGGAACCGCACGTAAACGTTCTTTTTGGATTAATTTGCCCGTTTCGCGACAAATACCATAGGTTTTGTTTTCGATACGAACCAAAGCATTCTCCAGGTTATCAATGAATTTTTTCTGACGAGCAGCTAATTGATTGATTTGCTCTTTCTCCATGGTTGCTGAACCATCTTCTAGTGTTTTGTAAGCTCCCGAAGTATCTTCTGTGCCATTTGCGTTAGGGTTACTTAACGATGATGTTAATGCGTTAAGTTCTTCTTTCGCCATGCGTAATTTATCTTGAATTAATTCTTTAAATTCCTGAAGTTCACTGTCTGAGTAGCGTGTTTTGTTACTGTTTTCCATGTTTTTAATTTAGTTTTCTAATATATGGATTTATATTTTAGTTACTGAAATGCTTAACTCAACATCATCAATGGTGATTTTGTTTGCATCTGTTACAGTATCTGTTAATTCTAACTCCTCTGCCAAAATTTCTGCGCAAATGTATGCCTTGTTTTTAGCAACTGCAGTGGCAACGAGGTTATCGTTTTGTAAACTAACCTTTATCTTGTCGGTTACTTCAAAATTTAATTCTTTGCGCAAATTTTGTATCCGATTTACCAGCTCGCGGGAAATTCCTTCTTGTTTCAGTTCTTCAGAAATGGTTACATCCAATGCTACAGTTAAACTACCTAGATTAGTTACCTGCCATCCTGGGATATCTTCTGCAATAATTTCTACGTCAGATAATTGTACATCGTATTTAATACTTTCTCCAAGCTTTGGATCTGTTAGAATACTGATTTGACCTTCTTTTTCCAGCTCGAAAATATTCTCCTGAGTAAAGTTATTAATTGCATCAGCCACTGCTTTCATACTTTTGCCAACCTTTGCACCTAAAACTTTAAAGTTTGGTTTTACCTTTTTCTTCACGATACCTTGCGTATCGGTGATAAATTCGATATGCTTAATATTCGTTTCTGATAAGATGTAATCGGCTACTTTGCCAATTTTTTGCTCGAAATCACCGTTTAAAGATGGAATTAGGATTTTCTCCAACGGCTGACGAACATTAATACTTGATTTTTTTCGCAATGATAAAACCATCGATGAAATATCCTGAGCGTAAACCATACGTTCGTTCAAATCATTGTCGATTAAACTTTCATCAGCTGCTACCCATAATGTTAAATGAACCGACTGCTCTGCATTTTTATCGGTTACAGTTAAGTTTCTATATAACCAATCTGCAAAGAAAGGTGCAACAGGGCTCATTAACTGCGCCAGTGTTTCTAAACAAGTGTAAAGCGTTTCGTAAGCAGCACGCTTATCATCAGTCATTTCACCTTTCCAGAAACGGCGACGACTCAACCGAATGTACCAGTTGCTTAAATGCTCATCAACAAAAGCCTGAATTGCTCTGGTAGCCTTAGTAGGCTCATAAGTGTTGTATGCCTCATCAACTTCGTTAATTAAGTTTTGCAATAAAGATAAAATCCAACGATCTAATTCGGTTCTATCTGCAACTTTGCTTAAGTTGTCTTTATCAATTTCGAACTTATCAATATTCGCATACAAAGCAAAGAATGCATATGTATTATAAAGCGTTCCGAAGAATTTACGACGCACTTCCTCAATTCCGTCGATGTCAAATTTAAGGTTATCCCATGGATTGGCATTTGAAATCATGTACCAGCGAGTAGCATCGGCACCATATTTATTTATGGTTTGAAAAGGATCGGCAGCGTTGCCTAAACGTTTAGACATTTTCTGCCCGTTTTTATCCAACACTAATCCATTTGAAACTACGTTTTTGTAAGCGATCTTATCAAAAACTAAGGTAGAAATGGCATGCAAGGTATAAAACCACCCACGGGTTTGATCTACACCTTCGGCGATAAAATCTGCCGGGAAATCTTCATTTCCATCAATACTTTCTTTGTTTTCAAAAGGGTAGTGCCACTGTGCATAAGGCATGGCGCCAGAATCGAACCAAACATCAATTAAATCACTTTCACGCGTCATTGGTTTGCCTGATGGAGAAACTAAAACAATCTGGTCTACTACATTTTTATGCAAGTCGATTAAATCGTAATTCTCTTCAGACATATTGCCAATTTCAAATCCTTTAAATGGATTCTCTTTTTGGAAACCAGCTGCTATAGATTTTTCGATGGCATTGTAAAGTTCTTCAACCGAACCAATTAAAACTTCTTCTTTTTTATCTTCAGTTCTCCAGATTGGCAGAGGAATGCCCCAGTATCTAGAGCGTGATAGATTCCAGTCGTTTGCGTTCTTTAACCAGTTGCCAAAACGACCTTCGCCGGTAGATTTTGGTTTCCAATTGATGGTTTCGTTCAGGTCGAACATTCTGTCTTTAACATCTGTTACCTTAATGAACCATGAATCTAAAGGATAATATAAAAGCGGCTCATCAGTTCTCCAGCTATGTGGGTAACTGTGAACATATTTTTCTACTTTAAAAGCTTTGTTCTCTTCTTTTAATAAGATAGCGATTTCTACGTCAACCGATTTTTCAGGTGCGGTACCGGCATCATAATATTCGTTTTTAACATATTTTCCAGCGAACGGACCAACATGTTTAGTGAATTTCCCTTGTAAATCTACCAGTGGAACAAGAATATCGTTATCATCCAACACCAACATTGGTGGGATTTCAGGAACCGCTTCTTTCGCAACTTTAGCATCATCAGCACCAAAAGTTGGAGCGGTGTGTACAATACCGGTACCATCTTCAGTTGTTACGAAATCACCGGAAATTACGCGAAAAGCATTTTCAGCATTATTGTATGGTAAAGCATAAGTTAAAAGTTGCTCGTATCTAATGCCAACCAATTCAGATCCTTTGCATTCGGCAACAATTTGGTAAGGCATTTTCTTATCGCCTGCTTTAAAATTTGTGAAATCATCCGCATCATTACTTTCGAAGAAAGTTTTGCTGAATTGCTTTCCAACCAGGTTTTTCGCAAGAATCACATTCGTTGGCAAAAATGTATACTGGTTAAAGGTTTTTACTAAAACATAATCAATTTTTGGCCCAACAGTTAAAGCGGTATTCGATGGTAAAGTCCATGGTGTTGTGGTCCAGGCAAGCAAATAGATGTCGCCAAAGACTTGTAAAAAGGCCGGCAAAGTATTGTTTAATGCCTTAAACTGTGCAACAATTGTGGTATCGGTAACATCGCGGTAAGCACCAGGTTGGTTTACCTCGTGCGAGCTTAATCCTGTTCCTGCTTTCGGCGAATATGGCTGGATGGTATAACCTTTATAAATTAAGCCTTTATCGTAAATCTGTTTCAGTAACCACCAAACCGATTCCATGTATTTCGATTTATAGGTGATATATGGGTCGTCCATATCAACCCAATAGCCCATTTTTTCAGTTAAATCGTTCCATACATCGGTATAGCGCATTACTGTTTTTTTACACGCTTCATTATAATCTTCAATAGAAATAGTTCTACCGATATCTTCTTTGGTTATACCTAATTCTTTTTCAGTACCAAGCTCTACAGGTAAACCATGGGTATCCCAACCGGCTTTACGTTTAACCTGATAACCCTTAATCGTTTTATAGCGGCAAAAAATATCTTTAATAGCACGAGCCATTACGTGGTGAATCCCCGGCATACCATTGGCAGACGGAGGTCCTTCGTAAAAAGTAAACGGATTGGATTTTGGACGTGAAGAAATGCTCTTTTCAAAGATGTTTTCTTCTTTCCAAAAATCCAGTATATCTTGCCCTATTTTGGCAAGGTCTAATTGTTTAAATTCGTTATACATCAATCAAGTACCTCAAAAAATTAAGGTTGCAAAGTTAAAATTTTTCGCTCAAATTCGGTAGTTTTGATGTAAATACTTTTGAGGTGAAATTATTTAATATCGGACTTTTGTTAATGATTACAGCCGTAATTGCACTGCCAATTGTAGCAGTTATTAATCCTGCCAATCGCGATTTCGTACTGTATTCATTTTATTTCTGTGGTGCATTAGAACTAATTGGACTCATCTTTGTTTTAGTTCATATTATCAAACTTAAACGAATGAACCCATGATCAAGTTACTTAAATTACAAAGAGCCGTTTTGATGCTTATACTTGGCGTGCTATCGTTTATTGCCTACCGCATTTTAAGCGCTTACGAAGTAAGTTGGGCCCGCTATTTGCCAGTTTTAGCAGGCGTTTTGGTTATGGTTGGTGCGTTGTGGATGTTATACCCTATCCTCTTCGCTAAAAATGATGGGGATGGTAAAGCAGAAATCATTACCGATCCTACAATTCCTGTACCAGTAGATGAAGAAGATGAAAAGCCAGCGAAGGAGTAAGTTGGTTGATCATTCGATAATAAACTTATATTTCCTCAAATCTGCTTAACAGTTTTCTAAATAAAAGATTTTGAAAAGCAAGACCTGCATTTCATTTTAATGTTCGTCCTGCTGTTTGCTTTACTCGTTCAATGAAAAATTTCACTCGTGTTCGCTGCCATCAGGTTTAGATACTCAAGTTCGAATAAGAAATTCATTTTCTAAAGCTCAGGTTATGCCAAAATTATTTCAGTATCTCCCTTTGAAAGAAAAACTTTGAAATAAATTCAGGTAACGGCAGATTAAACTAAATCAGTTTCAGCAGTGGTTAGTGGTCAAACTCTTCCGCATTTTTAGCCGATTCTTCATCAGAAACCATCTTCCTAACTTTCTTTTTATCTAACCACAAAACCAAAGCTGGTAATAAAGTTAAGTTGAAAATTAACGCAACAAATAAAGTTATCGAAAGGAGTAAACCCAGAATAACTGTTCCACCGAAAGTGGAGGCTGTAAAAATTCCAAAGCCAAAAAATAAAATTAAAGCAATATGGGTCATGCTCACGCCAGTTTCGGTAATCGTATCTGTAATTACTTTCGGAACACTAAAGTTGGTCAGGTTTAACTCTTGCTGGTATCGGGTTAGAAAATATATGGTTTGATCGGATGCCAATCCAAAAGCAATGGTAAAAATTAAAATGGTTGATGGTTTTAGAGAAATCCCAAAATAACCCATAATTCCAGCAGTAATAATTAACGGAACAATGTTAGGTAACAGGGAAATGAACATAATACCCAAACTTTTGAATTGAGCCAGGCGAAGAAGCGAGATCAGAAAAATTGCCAGTCCGATACTTTCAAACAGGTGTTTGAGCATATAATCTGTTCCTTTTGAAAAGATAATGCTGGAACCTGTTAATTCAACATCAAATTTATCCGGAGGTAAAATGCTATCAATACGAGGTTTGAGTTCAGCCATAATTGCATCTAAACGTTTCGAACCCACATCGGCCATCTGGAAACTAATTCTTGTGCTTTGATTGCCCTTGCTTACAAAATTAGTTAATAAGCTTGCGTTTCCTTTTCCACCACTGGCAATGTAAGCCAGGATGAAGTTTTTCTCCATGTTATCAGGTAATCTGAAAAAAGTGGAATCATTATTATAAAATGCTTGAGTAGCATACTTTAAGCCCATATTCACGGAGATCGAACGGGAAAATTCAGGATAAGCTGCAATCATCTTTTCCATTTTCTCCATGCGCTTTAGGTTAGTCAGGTTGAAAACACCATTTTTTTTCCTGGTGTCAACGCTTACTTCCAAAGGCAGTATTCCTTCGAAATTTTTCTCAAAGAATTTTAGGTCTGCTAGTATTGTTGAGCTCTTAGGCAAGTCATCAACTACATAACCATTTACATTAATTTTCATCACGCCAATAAAAGCAATAATTGAAATTGCAATTGTGCCAATATAAATCAGACTGCTTTTCTGCTGAACAAGGCGATCGGTTTTAACCAATAACTTATGCAGAAAACCTTCTTCCAAATGTGTTTGCGCTTTTAATTTAGGAGCAGGCAGGTAACTGAAAATGATCGGGATTAAACACAGGCACATTAACCAGGTAATCATTACATTTATCGATGCCACGCTACCAAACTGCATCAATAATTCGCTGCCTGTGAAATATAAAACACCAAAACCGATAGCTGCAGTGATGTTTGCAATTAATGTAGTAACAGCAATCCTTTCTATAGTAACGCTTAAAGCTCGTTGTTTGTCGCCATCTTTCCGAAGTTCATTTTGATACTTATTGAGCAGCAAAATACTGTTCGGGATACCTATAATAACAATTAGTGGTGGAATCAATCCGGTTAATATTGTCAATTCATAGCCGAATAAAACCAAGGTACCAATACTCCAGATTACGCCCATAACTACTACCAGAATCGGGTAAAAGACTGCTGAGAACTTCCTGAAAAATATCAATAAAATGAGTGCTGAAACGAGAATTGATAAACCTAAAAACAACACAAATTCATTGCTAACCAACTTACTTACTGCCGTACGGATGTATGGCAAACCGGAGATGTGAACTTGTATTTTTGTTTCCTTTTCGAAGGCTTTCGCTTTTTCTTCAATTTGTTTTAATATTGGATTTCGTTCCGCAGAATTCAGGATTTTTGTATCGAAGGTAATTGCCATCAATGTGGCATTTTGTTTATTATAAACTAATCCTTCAAAAAATGGCGTGTTGTATAATGTGCTTTTAATCGAATCCATTTCAGCATCCGTTTTCACCAAACCATTTGGAATGGCCTTTAAAACAAACTTTTGCTCAACAGTATCTTTTTCCAGCTGGAAAATCCTGCCGGATGATAAGACGGCCTTTATTCCTTTTAGCTTCTGAATGTCATTCGATAACTGAACCCACTTGTTGTAAATATCTTTCTTAAAAATACCAGGCGATTGAATACCAACAACCATAACACTTCCATCCTCACCGAAAGTTTTTTTGAAGTTATTATATTTTACAAAGGCGCTGTCGGTTACGGGGAGGATTTTGCTTCCGGTATAAGAAAGTTTGACATTTTTGGCCTGATAAGCCATGAAAACTGTACCAAGTACGAAAAATACAATAATCGCAATACGGTTCTGAAGAATAAACCTCGATAGCTTAACCCACATGTGTTGTCTAGTTTTAATAATATGATAAGGGCAAAACTACTCTTATTTATAAATTGGCATACTTTTTTGCTCAATTTATTTTGCACAAATAACATACTTTTGAAAAAAATGTTTTAGCTACATGTTGCACAAAGTCAAGGGGATTGTTTTGAAAACCACCAATTACAGTGAAAGCAGCGTAATTGTTCAGGTGCTTACCGATAAATTCGGGATGCAATCTTACCTAATCAATGGGGTAAAGAAGCCTAAAGCAAAGATTAAGATGAATATGCTGCAATCGCTGCATCTTTTAGATATGGTGGTTTACCATAAAACAAATACCAATATTCAGCGGGTTTCGGAAATTAGGCAGACGCCTGTTTTCAAAAGTATTCCCTATGATATGGTGAAAACCAGTATTGTTATTTTCTTGAATGAAGTGCTTTACAAAAGTATTCGACAACAATCAGCAGATGATAGCTTGTTTGATTATATCTTTAATGCCATCGCCTGGTTTGATGAAACTGAAGAACTCAATCCAAATTTTCACCTTTCATTTTTACTTAAACTCACTCGTTTTTTAGGCTTTTCTCCAAATGAAAAGAGAAGGACGGATCAAAATTACTTTGATTTACAGGAAGGAGAATTTGTTTCAAGAGTTCCCATTCATTCCAACTATCTTCAGTTAGAAGATGCTTTAGGCTTTATTTCTCTTTTTAAAACACCACTCGAAAAAATATCTGAAATAAAAATGAGTAATATACAAAGGCGTTTTTTGTTAGATAAGATATTGGTTTTCTATACCTTACATACGGCTTCGTTTGGGGAAGTTCAATCACACAAAATATTAGAAACTTTGTTAAGCTGAAAAAAAATAAAAAAGATTTGCGAAACAAGATTATAGCGCTATATTTGCATTCCCAAAAGGAAAGGGAAATTAGCTCAGCTGGTTCAGAGCACCTCGTTTACACCGAGGGGGTCGGGGGTTCGAACCCCTCATTTCCCACATCACTTTCAAGGATTTGAAAGATTATAATAATTAAAGCCTTTAACAAAGGGAAATTAGCTCAGCTGGTTCAGAGCACCTCGTTTACACCGAGGGGGTCGGGGGTTCGAACCCCTCATTTCCCACATTAAGCCTTTCAGGAAACTGAGAGGCTTTTTTTGTCTGAAAGAAATTAGCTCAGCTGGTTCGTCGCATCCCGACATTTCGTCGGGAGGATCGGGGGTTCGAACCCCTCATTTCCCACACTAAGCCTTTCAGGAAACTGAGAGGCTTTTTTTGTTTGAAAGAAATTAGCTCAGCTGGTTCGTCGCATCCCGACATTTCGTCGGGAGGGTCGGGGGTTTGAACCCCTCATTCCCACACTAAGCCTTTCACTAAACTGAGAGGCTTTTTTTTTCTGAAGCTTTTATTTATCTTTAAGTATGTTCTCTACTTATATTTTGTATTCTAAACTTCGAAATAGGTATTATGTTGGAGCTACTGGAAATCTAGCTGCCAGATTAAAAAAGCACAATTCCAATCATCCTGGTTTTACTGGACATAGCCGCGATTGGCAAGTTGTTTGGGTACAAAATTTTTCAGAAAAGAAAGATGCTACAACTAAAGAATGTCAGATAAAATCGTGGAAAAGCAGAAAATTAATTGAAAAATTAATTAGCTCAGCTGGTTCGTCGCATCCCGACATTTCGTCGGGAGGGTCGGGGGTTCGAACCCCTCATTTCCCACACTAAGCCTTTCAGGAAACTGGGAGGCTTTTTATTTTTTAAAATAATCTGCCGGATAAAACTTCTGACCATACTTTTCTCCAATTTCACTTACCTTGGCTATGGTTTCTTCATTAATCTCAGGAGTGGGCAAAAATGTATTGGTTTCAACTGGTGTCCCAATTTCTTCAAACATTTCTTCCATACCAGCAGGGGTAACAATACAAATCATATGTGCAAGATTCTTCCTCAGGTTTTTAAACTGATGAATCATGCCTCCCTTTGGGATGTTCACAAATGAACCCTTCTTTGCTGTATAATTTCCTTCTTCGGTCGTAAATTCAATTTCTCCATCTAAAATGTAGAATGCTTCCTGAATATCTGGATGTGAATGAGGACCAGGTCCGCCTAAAGATGGAACAAGCATGTCTATTACCGCATATTCGTTATTGGTATGCTTGCCGGAGATAATCGTTTTATAATTATTTCCTGCAACCGAAACAGTTTTGCCATCTTCTGTATTGACAGTAGTAAGCTTGTTGAATAAATTTTCCATCTCTATCGTTATGTATTATGCTAACATTTCAATTCTCCACTTGTTTGATTGTTATTAATTTACTCCGTATTTAAATAATATATCCGAAATTGGCTCTTAAATTCACGATGCACTTCAGAAGTAAATGGATAAAATAATTAGGTTTATATTTTTTGGAAATTACTTCGTGGGCTTTCTTGCGGTGGCTTTAACTGTCGAGGCAACTCTGCAATTGCGTTTGCCTTTCAATTCATTAAACTATTATCTTTTGCTATTTCTAGCACCTACCATTTACTATACTTACGCCTATAACAAAGTTTCAAATCAGCCATTGGCTACAAACCCCAGAGCACAATGGTATTTTAAACACAAAAAATTAATCAATTGGAGTCAAAGTATATTATTTACAGTTTGTACTTCGCTGATTGTTAATCTACTTTATGATAATTTTAATAACCTATTAAAACTTCCAATCAGCTATTGGGCTGCCATTGTCGTAGTTGTAGTCGCGGCATTGTTGTATTATGGTTTGTTGCCCAAATCTTTTTTAAAATTTAACTTGCGCAGCACAGGTTGGCTAAAAGCTTTTGTTATCGGATTTGTTTGGGCATGCTGTGCAAATGTGTTGCCATTAATTATGCTCAAAATCGAAACCGGAATAGGTTATCACGACTCTGTTTTGTGGACGTGGCTATTCATAAAAAACTGGATGTTCTGCACCGTCAATGCCATAATTTTCGATATCAAAGATTATCCAACGGATGCCAACAAGCATTTGAGAACTTTCGTGGTGCGTTATGGATTGCGGAAAACTATTTTCCAAATTCTCATCCCTTTATTAATTGTAGGATTATTTTCATTAGGAATATTTGCAAATTACAAAGGATTTGGCCTTCCGCAGGTATTGTGTAACGTTTTGCCGTTTGTTGTAACCATTTACGTGGCCTATTCCATGCACCGAAGAAAAAATATTCTCTATTATTTGATGGTTATTGATGGTTTAATTTTATTTAAAGCCATTTGTGGTATTATCGGGATGCAATTTGTAACTAGCTAGCAGATTACCATGAATTTTTCAGTTAACTTCAACGTTCTTGATCAATAACTACGATAAAATAGCCAACTACTACGATTCCTTAAGCCGTTTGGTATTTGGGAAATCGCAGGTCAACGCCCAAATTAATCAGCTGAAAAATATTACGAAAAATAGTTCTATACTGATTGTCGGTGGGGGTACGGGTTGGATTTTGGAAGAAATAGGTAAACGTCATCCTTCAGGATTAAAAATTACTTATTTGGAAATTTCTGCTAAAATGCTGGCACTCTCTAAAGATAGAGATTATGGAGAAAACAGCGTTTTGTTTATTCATTCCAGTATCGAAGATTTCAATCTGGAGGATCATTTCAACATTATTTTAACGCCATTTTTGTTCGATAATTTTGCTCAGGAAAGATGTCATTTCGTTTTTCAGAAGTTAGACCTCAGGTTAAATAAAGATGGATTATGGTTTCTCGTTGATTTCACCACTCAACCCAGAAGCGGAAAGTGGTGGAAAAAACTTTTTTTAAAGGTGATGTATAAATTTTTCGGTTTGATAAGTGATGTTGAGGCAAGTAATCTGGTAGATATGTCACCATATTTCAATGATGCAGGTTATAAAATAATTGAAGAGCGAAGCTATTATGGTGAGTTTATTAAGGCATTGATCTATCAAAAATAAAATGACATTTATTTAATGCAACTATATTGCATTTAAAAAATTTTTGCTGAATTTTGTTTCAAAGAACTTGATATGGATTTTGATGTAATTATAATCGGCGGCAGTTATGCCGGGTTATCTGCAGCCTTAGCTTTAGGGAGGGCTAAAAGAAACATACTAATTGTTGATGCTGGTAAACCCTGTAACAGGCAAACGCCACATGCTCACAACTTTTTAACTCATGATGGTGATCGGCCTGCTGATATTTCCGCCCAGGCAAAAGCAGAAGTGCTTCAATACCCTACGGTAAAATTCATTGATGGAACGGTGAACGCAGCAAAAAAAATAACAGGTGGTTTCAGTGTTGTAGTAAATGAGCTTATAAGTTATTCAAGCAGAAAATTGCTGATTGCAACCGGTTTGAAAGATGTATTTCCAAATATTAAAGGCTTTGCTGAATGTTGGGGTATCTCGGTTATTCACTGTCCATATTGTCATGGCTATGAAGTAAGTGGCGAAAAAATCGGCTTACTTATGAATGGAGATATCGCTTATGAAATGGCCAAAAATGTTAATCATTGGAATAAAGATTTAACGCTTTTAACCAATGGCAAGTCAGAATTGACTGTTGAACAAACCAATAAGTTAAAATCTAAATCAATTAAAATCATCGAAACAGGAATTTCGGAATTAATACACCATGATGGCGAATTGGAGCGTGTTGTTTTCGCCGATGGAACGATTTTGAAATTAAAAGCCATTTACGCTAAAACTGATGTGGAACAACATATCGATTTTCATCAACAACTAGGCTTTGATCTCACAGAATTTAAAACAATAAAAGTAGATGAGCAGCAGCAAACAACTGCTAAAGGCGTTTATGCCGCAGGAGATTGTACGACCCTGATGAGGTCGCTATCAGTAATAACAGCAGCTGGAACTATTGCGGCCGTAATGATCAATAAAGAATTGATTGTAGAAGATTTCTGAAGAATCATTAGAAACTAAAATAAAATAGCACCAACAATTGTGGCAATAAGCATTGTAGCCATTACAATTCTATCTGCATTAATCCACTGTTCTCTGGTTAATGGTATGTCAGCTTTTTTTACTTTTTCAGCTTTTTCTCGGCTGAGTCTGAAAACCGATGTGTCTAATTTAATAATCATAGGAAAATGTTTTTACGGGTTATTTTTTTAATTCAAATCCTAAGCCAAAAACCCATAAAATTGTTTAATTGTGGATAACTTACAATATTTTGTGAAATATTGATGATTTATAAAAGCGTTATGTAACATTATTGATAAACAAGTGGTTAGTTCTGTATTTAAAAAGAAACAACGATTGATTTTAATATGTGATAGGTATACAGATTGCTTATATTGGATTGATTTTTTAAATAAGTTTATCCTTATGAAATCTATATATTTCTCAATGGTATTCCTTTGCTTGTTGGCAAAACCCTCTTATTCGCAAGATGCGAATCCTGCCCGATTTGTTAAAGCAGCCGATCTGACGATAATTGGTAAAATGATTCAAACCAGGAATATTTATCAAAGGTTAGATACTATAGATTATCCGAGGCTTCCCGCTGCAGTTAAAAGATTACTGACTATGTCGGCAGGGATTGCGGTTTCTTTTAAAACTGATAGCAAATTTTTAAAAGCAAAATGGTGTAATTCTAAAAGTAAAGTGGGTAGCAATATGACTGCTATTGCTCAAAAGGGACTTGATTTATATATTAAATTAAGTGGGAAGTGGCAGTTTTGTGGTGTTGGTAAACCTTTAGAACAATGTACTGAAACATCGCTGGTAAACAATCTGATGGAAGGGGAGAAAGAGTTTTTGCTCTATCTTCCTTTATATGATGAGATTAATGATTTAGCAATTGGCATTAGTTCTCACTCAACGATTACAGACGGAACAATTCCATTTAAGAGCAGGATTTTAATTTATGGCTCTAGTATTTTGCATGGTGCTTCGGCGAGCAGATCAGGATTGGCCTATCCGGCTATTTTGTCTCGACAAACAGGTTTAAACTTCATCAATATGGGTTTAAGCGGAAACGCTAAAATGGAAAAGGAAGTCGCCGATTTGATAGCTAAAATTGATGCCGATGCTTACATTTTAGATTGTGTGCCTAATTCATCGCCCGAGCAGATTAAAAGCAGAACGGATTATCTGGTTCAAACCATCAGAAACTTACATCCGAAAGCGCTTATTATTATCATGCAGAGTTTGATTAGAGAAAGTGGTTATGTAGATGCGGCTATTGGAGATCGGGTACGGTTACAGAATGAAGAGATCAAAAGTCAATTCCTCAACTTGCAAAAGAAAGGTGTTAAAGATTTATATTTTATTTCCGCAGAAAATTTTCTGGGAAATGACCATGAAGGAACTGTTGATGGCACGCACCCAAATGATTTAGGATTTTATCGTTTTACGGAAGATATTCGGCCAAAACTCTTGAAAATTTTGGCCAAATACAATATCAAATAATTAGCCTTCACGGAGTTTGCTATTCTTTTTACCGTAAAAGAAATAAATTGCTAAACCAATTGCTAACCACACTACTAAACGTATCCAGGTATCGGCAGGTAAAAATACCATCATGGCTACGCAGGTTAAAATACCTAAAATCGGAATCAACGGAACCCAGGGCACTCTGAACGGACGTTTGGCATCCGGATCGGTTTTTCGTAGAATTAAAATACCGACACATACCATCAGGAACGCTAATAAGGTCCCGATACTTGTCATTTCACCTACTACATTCATCGGAACGAAGGCTGCAAAAAGTGCAATGAAAATACAGAGAATAATGTTCGATTTCCAGGGCGTTTTAAATTTCGCATGCACATCAGAAAACATTTTTGGCAATAAACCATCCTTACTAATGGAGTAAAACATTCGCGATTGTGCCATTAAATCTATCAAAATTACAGAAGTGTAGCCGATTAAAATGGCCAAAATAATGGCCTGGCTTAACCATCCGTAAGGTGTTTTTTCAATCGCAATGGCAACTGGTGCACCACTATTTGCAAATTCTTTATAATTGGCTAAGCCCGTCATTACGTGGCCGAACAGGCCAAATAAAATTGTACAAACTAACAGAGACCCAATAATTCCGATTGGTAAATCACGGCCGGGGTTTTTGGTTTCCTGAGCAGATGCGGCGACGGCATCAAAGCCAATGAATACAAAGAAAACCAAGCCTGCACCACGCAAGATTCCACTCCATCCAAACTGCCCAAACGTACCTGTGTTTTCCGGAATATATGGATGATAGTTTGCCGGGTCGATGTATTGCCAACCGAGTGCGATGAAAATCAGAACAACGCCAACTTTTAAAAATACAATAATTCCATTTACAATTGCTGAACCTTTGGTTCCACGGATTAAAATGGCTGTCATTAAAACTACCACTAAAGCGGCAGGGATATTAATAATTCCATTTACGGTTGAACCATCTGCTAGTTTTGCAGTTTCGAAAGGGGAGAGGGTAAGTTGTGGTGGTAAATAGATGCCTAAACTTCCTAAAAAGCGTGTTAAATATTGCGACCAGCTGATGGCTACTGTAGCACAACCTACAGAATATTCCAAAACCAAATCCCAGCCAATAATCCAGGCAAAAAGCTCACCCATTGTTGCATAAGAATAAGTATAGGCACTGCCTGCAACAGGAATCATCGAGGCGAATTCGGCATAACAGAGGGCTGCAAAACCACAGCCTAATGCTGCAATTACAAATGATAAAGTTACCGCTGGTCCGGAATGATTGGCTGCCGCCAGACCTGTAATGGAAAATAATCCGGCACCGAGGGTTAAACCAACGCCAATTAAAATCAAATTAATCGGACCCAAGGTTCTTTTGAGCGTTCCCTCGCCGCTTTCGTTTGCTTCAGCAACAATGCTGGCAATTGATTTTTTCATGAATGAAGTTATAATGCTGCAAAATTATTAAAATATATTTAGCCTACCTAATTTGTAGTAATTTGTTTAATGGTCGATACCTTTCTATTGAACAAAGTATTGACTTTAGAAGATTTTTCGAGGGATTATTCTATTTCTTACACTAGTCTAACTATATAAACCCGATAAAGCCAAATAGCTACCGATTTCTTTTTTAAAATCGGGACTATGGGCGATAGCGGAACCGCTGATACCGAAGCATTTCTGGCATTCCTTTTCAAAAAAATTAAAAAAGGTAATCCTTATAAGTAGAATAAAAATTTCATATTAAAATTAATTACCTGACTATCAATGCTTTGATTTATAAATTTTACTTATTTTAGTACTATGTATTGCATAGTACAATATAAAACATATATCTTTGTATTATGATAGCAGAAAATACGCAAACACAAATGCGGAAGGGAATTCTGGAATACTGTGTTTTATCAATCATCTCACGTGGCGAAATTTACGCCTCGGATATTATTGCTGAATTAAGGTCGGCAAAGCTATTGGTGGTTGAAGGCACACTATATCCATTATTAACCAGGCTTAAAAACAATGGTTTGTTAAGCTACAACTGGGTAGAATCTACCTCAGGCCCGCCCCGTAAATATTATACCTTAACCGAAGTTGGAAAGGATATTTTATCTCAATTAGATCAAACCTGGCAAGAACTGGCTTATGCTGTAGGTGTTTCACAAGAAGGAGCCAAATCATAATTTTAAATAGAAATGGAAAAGACCATCATCATAAATATAGGCAACACAATTATTCACATCGAAGAAAGTGCCTACGAACTCTTAAAAGTTTATTTAAACGAAGTGAAGCAGCATTTTATTAATCATGCCGACGATTTAGAGATTGTAACCGACATCGAAAATCGTATCGCTGAATTATTAACGGAACAACTTGAAGCGCAAAAGAAACAGGTGGTTGATGTAAATGATGTGAATTTGGTAATTGCACAAATGGGACGTGTTCAGGATTTCGACGGTGTGGAAGAGAATGAAGAAGAACCTGTACTAAATACGAACTATCAATTCCAAGCGGAGAAAAAATTATACCGCGATATGGATGAGCGTGTAATTGCAGGTGTTTGTGCCGGAATTGCGCATTATATCAATACTGAAGCGAAATGGATTCGTCTGGCTGCTTTGCTTTCGGTGTTTTTAGGTGGTGCTGGCTTTTTGGTTTATGCCATCCTTTGGATTATTATGCCAAAAGCTAAATCACGTATCGAAAGAATGGAAATGAAAGGCGAACCTGCGAATTTGCAAGGTTTTCAAAAGAACTTAGATGAAGAGTTGCTTGCGGTAAAACAAGGTTTGGCCATTGCTGGCAAACATACCGGATCTATTTTCGGGCAAATTGGTATTTTCATCGGCGAATTTTTCGAGTGGCTGGGCCGTTTCATTTCAGGAACCGGAAAGGTAATTTTTAAAGTAATTGCAGGACTGATCGTACTATTTGGTGTGCTGTTTATGCTTTCGCTAATTGTTGGTTTTGCAGCATTTCAAGGATTCTGGGATTCGAGTGTTTATGAATATTTCCCTTTTTCTATTATTGATGAAGGCAACCGGGGTGTAATTTTATTCAGTGCATTCATCGTATTTTTTATTCCGGTGCTGGCTTTGGTATTGTTTTCCATTCGTTTTGCTTTCAACAAGCAGGCTATTAACAAAACACTTTCGTTTCCATTGTTAATTATTTGGTTGACGGGTGTAGCAACAGCTGGTTATCATGCGGCAAAGATTTCATCGGAGTTTAAACAACATGCAGAGCTTACGCAAAGCAATGATTTAAAATCGTATAAAACCTACATTATTGATATTGACAGAAGTAAATATTTTAGTAAGGAGGATAGCCTAAAATATAATATCAATCCGGATAATCGCAGGCAGATTGTAACAGATGATTTTGACAACGGTCCTTTTGTAGCGCCATATAATATCCGCATCAATGTTGAAAAAAGTGAAAACACGGCTAGTCGATTAATTCAGAAATATGAGTCGCAAGGTAAAACGTTTCAAAGGGCCTTACAAAATGCACAGAATATTGATTATAACTATCATTTGAAGGATTCAACTATCTTATTTAATCCGCGTTTTCAATTACGAAAAGGCACCATTTGGAGAAACCAGGAGGTTTGGCTAAATCTTGAAGTTCCGGTGGGAACGAGATTAATCTTCAAAGAGGATGCATACCGTTACATCAATAACTGGGGAACCTGGGACTGCTCAGATAAAGAAGGTGATGACAATGGTTACAGTACTTGGATCATGACGGAAGAAGGTTTAAAATGTATTGCTCAATTGAAAGAGGAGGCTTTAAACAAGAAAAAATTACAATTAGAATTACGTGAGCTGGAACTTTCGAAAAAAATGAGAACTACAGATTCCACTTTTCAAGATTCTGTATTAAGTAGAATGAAAGAAGTTAAAGAAGAATTAGGCATCAAGCCTGAAGAAAATACCGATAATCAATAGAAGTAAACGCATAATCTTAATTGAGTGGTTGCAGTTAAGAAATTTCTTGTCTAAAATGAGTACGCTCCGTTGTAAAATGCCGCGGAGAGACTAAAATGAGTTAAAGAAAAAATCATGAAAAAGTTATTAATGCTCTTGACATGCCTAACGGTGTGTGGGGTTTCCTTTGCCCAAAATATCTATAAAATTACAGGTAAAATTGTTGATGAAAAGGCTGTGCCTGTGCCTTTTGCGATTGTTCGAGTTCTCAATTTTCCAGATACAAGCCTGGTAAAAAGTGTTTCTTCGAATCAGGATGGTTTATATGAAATCAATCAGCTAAAAAGCGGAAGTTACCTGTTATCGGTATCAGTGGTGGGATACAAGGCCAAAAAAACGGAAAGATTCTCACTGAATGCTGATCTGAAAATGTCCGACATCAACATCGAGAGTTTAACGAAACAGTTAAAGGAGGTGAGCATTTCTGGTAAAAAACCTTTTATCGAACATCAGATAGATAAAACCGTTCTGAATGTTGAAAACAGTATAACCGCAACCGGTGGAACGGCTCTTGAAGTTTTGGAAAAAGCACCGGGTGTACAAATCGATCGGCAAAGTGACCAGATCAAGCTGAATAATAAATCTGGCGTGCTGGTAATGATTGATGGTAAAACCAACTTTCTATCCGGTGCTGATGTGACGGCCCTGTTGAGTAATATGAGTGCAGAGCAAATTTCTACTATTGAATTGATCACCAATCCATCCTCAAAATATGATGCAGCCGGAAATGCAGGGATCATCAATATCAAACTAAAGCGAAATAAAGCCTATGGTACAAACGGAACAGTTTCTTTTAACGGTGGCCAGGGAATAATGCCAAATTCGCCAACAGATTTATATCGGGGCGGCGTTAACCTGAACTTAAATCACCGTGAAGGGAAATGGAATATTTTTGGTAATGGAGCCGTAGCACGGAAATCAAATTTTAATAATACCTACCTCAACCGAACTACTTTATCTAATGGATTGGCCAGTTACTTAACCCAAAATTTTAACAGGCAAAATAAAGGTGTTGGTTTTCAGGGAAAACTGGGTGCAGATTATTACGCTACGGAGAAAACTGTATTCGGTGTGATGTTAGATGCAAATACGATTAAAACGAAGCTGACTAATTTTAGTAATACCAACATCAGTGCCGTTCAAAATGGAGCAACTAATTTGAGTTCGATTTTACAAGATGCCTTGTCTACTTCGCCAATTGGTAATTTAACCGCGAATTTCAACATCAAACACGATTTTGACAAGAATGGAAGGAGCTTGACATTTGATGTGGATTATTCGGGCTTTAGTAATGAGAAGCAAGAAAATTTTTTGGCGAACTATTTGAATGCTTCAGGTGATGCAACCAACCAAACCAGTTTACGAAACACTACCGACGCTAAAATTAATGTTTACGCAGCCAAAACAGATTTAACGCTTCCACTTTCCAAAACCATGAAAATTGAAACTGGCTTGAAGAGCAGTTATGTGGTTACCAATAATGATTTTCTTTCGGAACAATTTTTATCTGGTGTTTGGCAAAATGACTTTGGGAAATCCAACTATTTCGTATACAAAGAAAACATTAATGCCGCCTATGCAAATTTTTCGAAAGAGTGGAAAGTATGGCAAGTTCAGGTAGGTTTAAGAGCGGAGCATACGCATTCGAATGGAAATTCAGTTACAGATAATAAAGAAGTAGACAGGAACTATCTTTCACTTTTTCCCACGGCATTCCTAAATCATAAAATTACTGAAAATCATAATATTCGTTATTCATATAGCAGGAGAGTAGATCGTCCGAATTATCAGCAGCTCAATCCATTTGTTTTCTATATGGATCCTTTGGCTGTAGATCAGGGAAATCCATATTTAAAACCTCAGTTTACTGATAATTTCGAGATCAATTATAGTTACAAACAGGCTTCACTATCATTAGGCTATTCTGATACCCGTGATATGATTACCCAAATTAGTCAACAAAATGATGCAACCAGAGTAATAAGCGTCATTCGTCAAAACCTAGGTCGGTTCCAGAATTTTTCGGCAGGTATTTATGTGCCCATTAAAATTGCGAAATGGTGGAATTTGCAAAATAATGCCAGCATTTATTACAGCAAATTCGAAGATGGAAATTTAGAAGGTGCGGCTTACAGCGCAGGAAAAGCTGCTGTAAATTTATATAGCTCGAGCAGTTTCACATTACCGCAAAATTTTTCTGTAGAAATAAATTTCTGGTTAAATACACCCCGAGTTTCGGGAGTAGAACGCACCACTGTTACGCAATATGCCATTAACGCCGGTATACAGAAAAGCATGCTCAATAAAAAACTTAAGTTAAGATTAAATATGGATGATATCTTCCTGACGAATTACTGGGCAGGAAGCCTGATTTATCAAAATGTGAACATGAATGTAACGAACCGCTACACCAGCCGACGAGCCAACTTCAACATCAGTTATAGTTTCGGAAATCAAAATGTGAAATCTGCCAGATCAAGAAATACGGCGACAGATGATATTAAAAACAGAGCCGGAGGAAGTTAATGGTAGTTAGTTTATAGGCAATGAGTCGTTAATGCATCGAACCAATTAACCATTTCAATCAATCAACTAAATAAACATCATATGAAAAAAATAGCATACGGAATAGTTATTTTCCTTTCTTCTCTTGGTTACAGCTGTAAAAACGGTCACGGTAATTTATCTTTAAATACAATAGATACTAAAATCGGGTTCAAATTTATTGCAGACTATGATGAAGATAAAACCGCAAAAATAGAAAAATACTTAGATAGCGCTTTAAACAACGAACTCCCACTTGATCAGAATATCGATTTGTTGGTTACCTTAAACAGTACAGAAAAGTTTAATTTAAAAGCTCAAAAAGGCAGGCTGGAAATTAATTTTGATAAAAGAAACAGCTCTTTAGCTGGATATATGAAAGTAAAAAAACTGACAAAAGGTATTCAGAAAAGGCTGCTGGAGAAGTAGAGAAATCTTTACTCAGTTGAAATCAGATTATTGATTGAGTAATTTCCTATACATACTTGCTTTTTTGAATATAAACTCATCAGCATGAGTAGGGTAGGGTTTGCCATGAGGCCCGGCATAAACATGGTCGTGATGTGTTTTTTTATCGTATTTAGCATCATAAACAAACAGCCATAAATTAACATGATCTAAAATATCCAAAAATTCGTTTGGCATGTGATCAAGTAAGTGAGATTGAGTCATAATGATCCTTTTGATCTCTAAATTATTTGGATACCAGATGCTTTGTTCGATAAATTCCCTTTCTCCCGGAATGTAGTTAACGATTTTTTGAAATCTTGTAAATTCCTGCTTATTCACTTTTGATAAGATTTCCAGGGGCGCAAAAATTTTTTCCAATTGTTCCCTTTTGCTTGCGAGCAATTTGTTCCGTTTATCGAAATACCGATTAATAATAATCGCTAAAATGGCACCAAGAATACCTATGGTTCCGGGAATGATTATTGGCAGTAGTTTGTCCATTTTACATCAGTTTAATATTTATGATAGATATTTTTTTTTAATTAATCGATTAGTATTGAGTATGTTATGGATTATCGAATATAATCATTCAACGTTATTTATGCAAAGCATTATGTTGCTTTTAATTTCTGCTATTAATCCGTTACATTTTTAAATAGTTTACTAAACTGATCCTCCTTATCTTGCAGAATTCAAATATGATAAGCATGAAAAAAATATTCTTAACCTTTTTATTTTCACAACTTATACTTTTAACCGCTTTTGCACAATCAAAACCAAACTTTTGGGATGATGTACAAACCATTAAAAAGTACGACAAAATGTTTCAGCCGCCCGCTAATCCGGTTTTATTTGTGGGCAGTTCATCGATAAGAAAATGGGATGATTTGCCGCAGGTTTTTGCAAAATATAACGCTTTAAACAGAGGCATTGGCGGGGCGGTAACCAATGATATCACTTACTATTTAAATGATGTTGTTTTCCCTTACAACCCTCGTCAAATTGTGCTTTATGTTGGTGAAAACGATCTTCCTGATTCGAAGACTACCGCAGATAGCGTATTGAACAGAACGATTAAATTGTTCAACTCCATCAGGGCGAAGCTGCCAAATGTGCCCATCGTTTATATTTCCATAAAACCAAGCCCAAGCAGAGATCAATTTCGCGATAAGGCTGTCGCATCAAATGCTTTAATTAAAGATTTTCTTTCCGGCCAGCTTAATACCAAGTTTGTAGATGTATTCAAACTGATGCTGACCAAAGATGGGAAAAACCGCCCTGAATTGTTTGTAGGCGATATGTTGCATATGAATGCTGCGGGCTATGCCATTTGGAAAAAGGCTGTAGAGAAACATTTGATAAAATGATAGCGCTTTCAAATTTGTACCTTTGAAAACCATCTTAAAAATCAGATTATTTTAGCATGTCGATAAAACAATTTTTGCTCCTCCTCCTTTTTTTTACTTCAACCTCCACATTACTTGCTCAAAATAAATTTACGCTAAGCGGTACTATTCGCGATGGAAGTTCAGGTGAGACGCTTATCGGTGCTACGATTAAGATTTCCGGACCAACTTCTGCAGGAACACAAACCAATAATTACGGGTATTTTGCATTAACTCAACCTGCCGGTAACTATACAGTCACCATCAGCTACTTAGGTTTTATTCCGGTTACGAAAAACATCAATCTTAACAAGGATACAAAGCTGAATGAGGAACTCAAGGTAGGAAACGATTTGGGTGGAATTGTAATCCGTGCCAAAAACCGTAAAAATGAAAATGTAAAAAGTGCGCAAATGGGTTTGGAGCGCATTGATATGAAAGCGCTGAATTCTATTCCTGTTTTGTTGGGAGAGAAGGACATTTTAAAAACCATTCAACTTTTGCCTGGCGTAAAATCTGGTGGGGAAGGAAATACTGGTTTCTATGTCCGTGGTGGTGCTGCCGATCAGAATTTAATCATTTTGGATGAAGCTGTGGTTTACAACTCATCACACTTGTTAGGATTCTTTTCTACTTTCAATGCCGATGCCATCAAAGATGTGAGTTTGTACAAAGGAGGAATGCCTGCTCAATATGGTGGTCGTTTATCATCAGTTTTAGATGTGAAGATGGATGATGGAAACAACAAAGAATTTAAATTCCAAGGTGGAATTGGTTTAATTGCCTCTCGCTTAAAAGCAGAAGGACCGATTGTGAAAGATAAGGGTTCGTTTATGGTGAGTTTCAGAAGAACCTATATTGATCTGTTTTTACAGGCATCTCCAGACTCATCTATCAATGGCAGCACTTTGAATTTTTACGATATCAATGCAAAAGCCAATTACAAGATAAATGACAAAAACACCATTTATATTTCGGGTTATTTTGGTAAGGATAATATTGGCGTGAAAGATCTTTTTGAAAATAACTGGGGGAATGTAACCACAACTTTTCGTTTGAACCATATTTTCAACGACCGCCTGTTCTCCAATACCTCTTTAATTTACAACAACTATAATTATACGGTCAGGCTGCTTAATGATGTAACCAATTTCAAAGCGACATCCTTGGTTCGCGATTTCAACTTTAAGGAAGATTTTCAGTATTTCAGTAATAAACATACATTAAGGTTTGGCCTTAATGCTACCCATCACCGCATCTCGCCAATTGATATTACCACTTCGCAAGAATCGCAGGTTAATCCGTTAACGCAGGAAAAACGGTATGGATTGGAGACGGCGGTTTATGTTTCTGATGAGTGGGCTGTAAACGAAAAGCTAAATTTCCTGTATGGTGCGAGGTTGGCAGCCTTTTCACTTTTGGGACCAGGAAATTTTGGAAGTTATGATGCAGATGGAAATGTTTTATCATCAGAAAAAGTAACCAGCGGGAAATTTTATAAAAATTACCTCAACCTCGAACCACGCTTTTCGGTAAGTTATCTTTTTAATGAGGAAAATTCCGTAAAAGCTTCATACAATCGGAACACACAAAACATTCATATTTTAACCAATGCTACGTCCAGCTCACCAACGGATCAGTATGTATTGAGCAGCAACAACATTAAACCAGAAATTGCCGATCAGGTGGCAGCAGGTTACTTCCGGAATTTCAATGAAAATAACTATGAATTTTCTGGTGAAGTATATTATAAATGGATGCAGAACCAAATTGATTACCGCGATGCTGCTGAACTTTTGGGCAATGCGAATGTAGAATCAGAGCTTTTGTACGGAACGGGCAGGGCTTATGGATTAGAACTGTTTTTTAAAAAGAAGTTTGGTAAGTTAAATGGATGGGTTGGGTATACTTTATCTAAAACAGAACGAAAATTTGCCGAGTTGAATAATGGAAATTATTTCCCGGCAAGGCAAGATCGAACGCATGATGTATCGTTTGTAGGAATTTATAATTTGAACAAACGCTGGACTTTTTCATCGAGTTTGATTTACAGCACCGGAAATGCTGTAACTTATCCGGCAGGAAAATATATTGTTGGCGGGCAAACGGTTTATTATTATACCCAGAGAAATGCAGGCAGAATGCCCTACAATATGCGTTTGGATTTAAGCGCTACGCTTGAAGGAAAAAATAAAGGTAAATTTCAGTCGAGCTGGAACTTCGGAGTATATAATGCTTTGGGTAGAAAAAACCCTTACTCAATAGAATTTATCAATGATCCGAATGATCCTGGTAAAACCGTTGCCGAACAAACCTCGCTATTTGGAATGATTCCTTCAGTAACCTGGAATTTTAAATTTTAATGCCATGAAGAAACTTATTATATATATCGCAGTACTCAGTTTTTGTTTTACTTCCTGCAAGAAAATCATTGAGGTAGATACCACTAATGCCGAGCCACAAATTGTAATTGAAGGAAAAATTACCGATCAGGCGGGTGGTGCATCTGTAATTATCAGCAAAACGGTTGGTTATGATGAAAGTGGTGTTTATCCGAAGGTTTCAGGGGCAACAGTTGTTGTTACAGATCCCAGTAACGGAATGGTGGTAACCTTTTTCGAGCAGAGTCCAGGGGTTTATTCGCAAACTTTGAAGGGAATCCCCGGCCATACTTACAATTTAAGTGTTAAGGTAGATGGCAAAACTTACACGGCGAGCTCAACCATGCCGAAGCTTGTAAAACTCGATTCTATTGGCGTTGTAAGCAATTCATTTTTTGGCAATGAAAGGAAAACAGCAGCTGCTTTTTTGGTTGATCCTGCAAATGAAACCAATTTTTACCATTTCAACTTATACGTAAATAACGTTTTTTCTAAAAGAGTTTACGTAAATAACGACCGGTTAACCAATGGAAATAAATTGCGTATTCAGTTATATTATGAATCGAACGATGATGATGACGATGGTTTGAAAACAGGTGATGCAGTTATTGTTGAGATGAAAGGAATAGATTCTAATATATTCGACTACTGGTATACTTTGAGCCAGCAATCGGGGCGTGGGCCAAACCAGGGCACAACGCCGGCAAATCCTCCATCAAATATTTCGAACGGTGCGTTGGGTTACTTTAGTGCGCACACCTATCAAAGGCAGTCGATTACGGTAAAATAATATTTGCAAAACCCGCATGGCTTTTAGCTGTTAACCTTAGATGAAAGTATTTATTAGCGGTAACATTGCTCCGGCTGCTTTACAGCGGCTGGAAGAAAATAATATTTCCATTACCCAATGGAATGAAGATCGACAAATTACAACCGATGAGCTAATTGAAGCTTGTAAAAACCAGGATGGTTTTATCAGTGTAGGCCCGAATAAAATTAATGCCGATTTTTTAAATGCCAGTAAGCACTTGAAGGTAATTGCACTACACTCTGTAGGTTTTGATCAGGTTGATATTGAAGTAGCCAAAAAATTAAATATTCCCGTTGGAAATACACCGGGAGTTTTAAGCGCTGCAACAGCCGATACGGCCTTTCTGCTGATGCTGGCAGTTTCAAGAAAAGCCTTTTTTGGCTATAGAAAAATAATAGATGGCAACTGGGTAAAATATGAACCTGCTCAGGAACTTGGAATCGAACTAAATGGCAAAACACTTGGCGTTTTTGGCTTGGGGAAAATCGGATTGGAAATGGCAAAAAAATGCAAAGCTGCCTATAACATGAAGGTGGTTTACCACAATCGTTCAAGAAACGAAGCGGCTGAAAAGGAAATCGCGGCTGAATATCTTTCATTCGATGAACTTTTAGCGCAAAGCGATGTGTTAACTGTGCATACGGCGCTCACTACTGAAACGAAAGAGAAATTTTCAATGGAGGTTTTTCGGAAGATGAAATCCAAAGCTATTTTTATCAATACAGCTAGAGGTGGCATTCACAACGAGCAGGATTTAATTAAGGCGCTTGAAGAGAAAGTAATTTGGGGAGCCGGTTTAGATGTAACCAATCCTGAGCCTATGGACAAAAACAATCCGTTATTATTTATGGAAAGTGTTGCTGTTTTACCACATATAGGTTCGGCAACCGAAGAAACCCGGGAGGCGATGGCTGGATTAATTGTCGAAAATATTCTGGCAGGATTAAATGGCGAGAAGATTCCTTATCCGATTTATTAGCATTTCTTAAAAATTACAAAGGCATAGGTTTTTTAAACCTATGCCTTTGTAATTAAATTCACTTATTTTTTGCCATTGGTCGAGATTTGCAATCTCAACCTTTAAACTGTTAATGCGTAATCCACATTGAAATAAATTAAATTTTATTTTACCAGATACCTCAGCACCGACCGACCCAGGTTGCCGTTACCATCAATCCCTTCAATAATTACTTTGTACTGCCCTTTTCCATCAGCATTATAAAATTCAAAAGATGAATTCCCGGTCGCATCGGTTACAATTTTAGGATTCCAGTAAATCGTGGTTCTTAAGTCGTTTCTGTTCATGTTTGCAGGAACATCGTAACGTGGAGAATAAAATTCTTTCTCTTTATTGTAACCTTGCGGTGAAAATGTAAGCTCATAGCTTTTAGGCAACATGTCTAAAAGTTGGGCCTTCGATATTTTTTGACCTTTTGGTGCTTTCTTCTGATTAATTACAATCACACCATTAACATTATTTGCTCTATTCACTAAACCTAATTGGTCTCTTAAAAATATTTCAATTGATTCGATGTCATTTGCGTTTAATGTATTAATCTGATTTACATCCACATTCATCCCATTGATAAAAACACCCATAGGTACCCTGTTTCCCTGATTATAATCTCTGCTTACGTAGAAAACATTATCTATAAATGTTACCCCAGGCATCAAAGTCTGTAAACAATTAATCAACAAATTACAGCCTTGTAATCTATCTCCGGTTATTTCGTGATCTGCAATTTGGCTTAGGCCACTTAAGGCAGGATAATCTTTATGACTAACTTTTGGGATGGTTGCCGCTTTAATGGTTACATCTTTCAAAGTATGCAGGTAGGCGTACTGCCTTTTGCTGTTATCCAGGTAAGTTGTTAAAGCACTGTCGATGTTGACAACCTCTTCTGCGGCACTAAAGTTTCTGGTTAATGCCGGTACCGGCGATCCGTTTAAACTAATAGCCATAGCTTTGTAGTTTACATTGTACTTGGCAGAAACAGTTACTTTAGATGAATCGTTTAAAACCAGATTCTGCACCCTGAAGTTACCCACCGGGTCTGTGGTAATCTGGGTATTGAAACGTTTGTCAGGGATAGTTACCAAAAGTGTTCCTTTTCTTACGGGGATACCATTGTTCATTCTTAATACCCCCGATAGTTCGATGCCCTGCTCAGGTAAGAAGCTTATTTTCGGCAATTGTCCGCTTAAAATATCTGTGTACTTAAAACTACGATAGCCTTGTGTTAAAAGAAGTGCATCTAAATCAGCATTTTTCTTGGCATCTGGTGAATTGAAATAATAATTTGGTTTTTCAATATAACCTTTCAAATCACTGCTCAATAATAACCCGGTTAAAATGGTAGTTGTGCCATCTTCGCTGGCTGGAACTTTACTTTCGTCGATTACTGCTACAGAAAACGTACCCTCTACAGGTGCGCCGTCTTTTTTTGCGGAAACATTAACTTTTACTTTTTTCTTAATTCCAGATGTAGGCGTAGGCGTTGACAACGCTAAATTTAACATGTTTTTGTTTTGCACAAAAACCAAACGTTCGCTTAAAGGTTTACCTGCATCGGTAAATAAAGTGAACTGTGCAATGCCCATCGGGAATTTTGATTTCGGAATAGTTGTACTGTATTCTTTGGTTGATAAAGCCGTTTGCGCACCATAGCAGATTACGCCTTTACTTTGTGCAACCAGATACAGTTTTTTAGTGCGGTTTTGATCATAGAAAGCATCGTTGGAAACAATTTTTACCAGCACATTTTCTGCGTTACTGTTATCAATACTGATGGTAATTCCAGAGGCTTTGACTTCAGGTAGATTGTAGCTTCCGGTAGTTCCATCTGAATAGGTAACGTTGGCTTTATAAGTTTTGCCACTCTCTGCAAGCAGGTTGAAACTACCCATACCCAAATGCTGAGCTGTAAAAGTAGCCACTTGTTTGCCATCATTATCTGTAACCGTTCCTTTCGAGTTAATGCCCAATCCATCGCTTTTAATGGCTTTAAAAGCTACCTTATTGGTTAATCCGGCAATCAGGTTTCCACCTTCAGGAAAAAGTTGGAAATCCTTTTTAAGGATGGCGGTGTTTAACGAGAAATTATTGTAAACGATATCTTTTTCAGTAGTATTTAAAGAGGTAATTAATTCGCCTTTGTTTAACTGATATTCTGCCTTTTGATTGGCTGACATGCTAATGGTTAAATAACCATTGGCATCAGTTGTTCCACGCCCTTTTGCTATTACCGTGAAGCTGGTAACCACCTGCCAGCTCACATTTCTATTGGCGTATGGTTTGTTATTAGCATCTTTAAACTGTACACGGGCATCAATTTTTTCAAGCTTATCTGTAGAGGTGTTTTTGTAGCTGATATGTGTTTTTACTTCTTTATCAATGGCTTCACCAACAAAAAATGTTTTGTTGAAATAGCTTGGGTCTTCAAAATTCATCATCCACATGGTATAAGCCCGTATATGATAATTGCCCTGTTTGTAGTTTACCTGATCTAACGGGAAACTTCCGTTTGCTACACCACCGGTAATGGGTAGTTTTAAAGTTTGAATAAGCGAATCCTTTTGATTGATCACATCAACATATACGATTTTGCTTAATCCGGATAAAAAATTTTGATTTTCTGTAATGTAAGCTTTAAACCAAACTGTATCTGCAATGGCGTAATAAGGCTTATCAAAATGAAGATATATTTTTTCAGTAGGGTAATCGTTTAAAACCTTATTGGTTTTCGCGATTAAAGTGTTTATGCTCACGGTATCGGTTTGTGCCGAGGAAGATAAATTTAGTAATGATAGGATGGAGAGTATTAAAAACGATAATCTAAAAATCTTCATGAATTGGAAATTAAATACTAATGGGTAAATATATCCAATTAAAAATAGAGCGCCTAAATTGTAACAATGTTTAACATTTTTTTACAAAAGGAAACTACTCCTTCAAGTTATCAGCACAAAAAGAAAGCGAGCTAATTGAGGTAGCCCGCTTATAATTTTTTAAGATTTCGAATACTTATTTGTACTCAATTACAAATTCGTTTAATGGCTTGCGTACCTTTTTAAGGTTAACCAACCAGTCACCAGCTTCATCTCTGTAACCTAACGGCAATAGCGTAACGCTTTTTAAGTGCTTTTCACCTAAACCCAATAATTCATCAAGTTGAGAGGCGTTGAAACCTTCCATTGGAGTGGCATCAACTTTTAGCGAAGCAGCTTCAGCAAGTGCAATGCCAAAGGCAATATAAGCTTGTTTGGCCGCATGGTTGAAGTTTTCTTCTGCTGATCTAGACAAAATCATGCCTTTCAACTGGTTTTTATATTCATCAGTAGTTTCTAAAGGTAAACCACGTTCCGTGTTCATTCGGTTGAAAACAGCATCTATTCCCTCTTCGGTATAGTTCTCTTGCGCAGCAAAAACCAATAAGTGCGAGGAATCGATCACTTGAGATTGGTTGAATGCAATTGGTGCAATTTTTTCTTTCAACTCCTGATTAGTGATCACGATTACTTTGAAAGGCTGTAAGCCAGACGAAGTAGGAGCCAACGAAGCGGCTTTTATAATTTGATCAACCTTTTCTTGTTCTACCGGCTGACCATTCATTTTTTTAACGGCGTAGCGCCAGTTTAGTGCATCTATTAAACTCATGGGATTATTTCAATTTTATAAGTCAAATATGTACATAACAATTTTTTATAATGTTGATGTATGGTAAGAAAACAACTTATTATCGAAAAAGATAGTCTGGGCTAACTAAGGAATAAATCTTAAATCACTCCTCACTGGAAAATGATCAGATAACTTGGCTTCGGTAATGTGATAATTTAATACTTCGAGTTTTTTCGAAGTCAGAATGTAATCAATTTGAAAATTAGGGAATTTGCCATTGTAGGTTTTACCCATGCCCGAACCTTTTTTAATAAATGCGTTATTTAAATTTTCTGAAATTTGGGTAACAACGTACGAAGCTGGGGTGTCATTAAAATCGCCTGCGATTAAATAGGGTGTTTTGCAGGACGCCATTTCTTTTTTCATAAGGTCAACCTGTCCGCTTCTTTTTAAAAATGCACTTTTAAGCATCCTCAAAATGCGTTTGGAAGGCTGAAGCTGGGTATTCATTTCTTTCACCTTATCCAAATATTCATAATCCTGTTTCTCAAATGAAATGGATTGGAAGTGTACATTATAAACCCGTAAAGTTTTCCCTTTGATGTTTAAATCAGCATATATGCTCATGTTCCCGTTGTAATCATCAACAAAAGGAATTTTACCGCTATTTATTACCAGATATTTGGAGAATATCGCTAAACCATAAGCTTCATAGTCGTTTTTGTTTGTCGGAACAAAATAGAAGTGTTTAAGTTTTAATGTGTTTTTTAAGCTATCAATGATATCGAAATTGCCTTTGTATCTGGTGTAAAATTCCTGAAAGCAGATAATATCAGGATTTTGATCTTTCACCACTTTAAGCATTTTTTCCTTCACCGATTCATCGTTTTCACCACCATAAAGCTTAAAGGTGTGCACATTGTAAGTCATCATTCTTACACTACCTTCCACCTTTTCGGGGCCACCTTTATCACCGCCAAAAGCGAAAGTGGCCTTAAATGTTCTTAACCCAATTGCGATGACTACGATGCTTGCCAGGGCAAAAAGCCATTTTTTACTGATGCACCACCAGGCTAGAAACACAATATGAAAAAATAATACATAGGGATAAGCTAATCCAAAGAAAGCAATAATAGCATGTTTGCGTGGGTCCATATTGCCTGCAACTGTACCAAGTATTAACGCTATAGCCAATAGAATTGCAATTGGCAATAAAAGTTTATCCAAGAAATTGTATTTCTTTTTTGCCATTAATCTTTACTTGCTTTAAAAAGTTTTTCCTTTTCAGTTGCTGATAATTTATCATAACCTGAGGAAGATATCTTATCTAAGATGGCATCAATCTCCTGCTGAGAAACACTATTAAATACAGGCTTTTTCGGCGCAGGTTGTTCATTTCTTACCACTTTCAGCTTTGGTTTCCGCTCGAAGATACCGCTCCAGTCGTTACCTCTTTGTAAGCTTTTGATGAAGATAAATCCTAATAATGCACCGCCAATGTGTGCCAAATTTCCTCCGGCATTTGCAGATGACAAGCCTAAAAATGAAATGAGAAAATAAGCAATGGCCACCCATTTAATTTTTACTTCGCCAAATAACAGCAATACAATACTGTAGTTAGGTACTAATGTAGCCGTTGCCACAATGATTGCCATTACGGCTGCCGATGAACCGATTACAGTTTGACCAATTAAACCACCATTGAAAACCGGTATGAGATTTAAGCCAGCAATATAAATAAGCGCACCAACTAAACCTCCGGTTAGGTAAACAAAATGAAATTGGCGGCTCTTTAAAAAATTCATAAAAATATTGCCAAACCAAAATAGTCCCAGCATATTAAATAACAAATGCAAAAAGCCTTCGTGGAAAAACATGTACGTAATTACGGTGTAAAAACGCGTTGGTAATGATTCAATTCTGGCAGGTACACCAAAATAGTTCCTTACCCAATCACTCATGCTAAAATCTGTTTTCCCTAAAAAGAGAATGACAGCAATAATAGAGGTTACTAAAAAAATGATCACATTTAACCCGATATATAAAAACAGCGGATTACCTGATTGAAAAATTTTAAATTTTAAATCTCTAACCGTATTATTCATAGTAAGTATAAAAGTTTGTGTTTTTATCCTTCCAGATTTTAACTAAAATAAAGCCAATTAATGCACCACCCAAGTGAGCGTAATGCGCAATGGAGTCTCCTTCAAAACGACCAACACCTAAAAATAGCTCAACTAAAATATAAAATGGGATAATATATTTAGCCTTTACCGGAACGGGAATAAACATAATGTAAAGTTCGGCATTTGGGTATAACATACCAAAAGCTACCAGCAAACCAAATACCGCTCCTGATGCTCCAAGCATTCCGCCACCATAAATCTGCCCAATGGTTTGGTAATCGGCCTGGCTTTTAATTTGGTTCTGCCAACCTTCAAACAAAGTGAACTGACCGATAATTTGTTGTACTTCAAAGGCCTGTACCGCCCACTGAAGCAATAAGGCGCCTAAACCAGTAATCAGATAAAATATTAGAAATTTTTTGCCACCCCAACGGGTTTCCAATAAACTTCCAAAAGAATAAAGGGCAAACATGTTGAAAAAGATATGTGCAATACCACCATGCATAAACATATAGGTTAGCACCTGCCAGCCACCAAATTTTGGAGAATCAAAGTAGTAAACCGCCAGCATATTTTCCAAATCAATGGTCGATCTTAGAAAATATGTAGCCACGAAAAACAAGATGTTAATAATCAGTAGGTTTTTAACTATTGGTGGGATATAGATGTTGTTCATTTAATTTTTGTTGTCTGTAATCAGGTTTTTATTCCTCGTTATTTGCTCCTTACTCCTTGCTCCTTGTTCCTTGCTCCTTACTCTTTGCTCCTTACGCTACTTCTCAAACTTCTTATCCAATTCTCCTAAAGTAATGGTTTGAATAATCGGTTTCCCACTTACACTAAAATTTGGTGTTTTGCAGGCGAAAAGTTCATCAATTAAAGTATTCATTTCTTCCTGTGCTAAAGCTGTGCCCGCTTTTATCGCACTGTTTTTGGCCAGTGTTCTGGCTAAACTATCACGCTTAGTTAACTTCAGTTCTTGCTGAGAGTTTTTAAAACCCTCAATTAATTGTTCAAATAACTGTGTTTCGTTGATATTGCTACTGCCCAGATCAACCGGAACACCTTCTACTACCAACGTATTTTTTCCAAATTCACGAACATCAAAACCTAAACTTTTTATATCATCCAATAAACTTTTTGCCAGTTCAAAATCATTGGCATTTAGGGTAATGGTTTGTGGAAATAAGCTTTGTTGCGATGCGCCTTTGCGATCATCTAAATGTACGAGAAATCGCTCATAAAGAATACGTTCATGTGCCATTTGTTGATCAATAACCATTAAACCCGATTTAATTTGCGAAACGATGTAGCGATTGTGCAACTGCATATATTGCTTCTGTTTCGTTTCCAAAATAGGCTCGTCGGCATAAAACGTCGTTTGTTCTACAACCGGTTGCTCCACTATCTCATACAATGAACCCCAGTTTTTTGCGCTCGGTTTGGCCTCATAATTTCGTGGTGATGCAGCATAACCCGAACTTGAACTGCTATCGTTCGCAAATGGATTAAAATCAGGATTAAAATTGATACTAGGTGGAACGATATCTTCAACTGCTTTTTGCGTGATCATATTGCTAAAGCCCGTTTCCTGATCAAAATCTAAAGTAGGCGAAATATTATACCGACCAATAGAACGTTTTACTGCCGATTTCATAATCGCATAAATAGATTTCTCATCTAAATATTTAATTTCCGTTTTGGTTGGATGAACGTTTACATCAATTTTCGACGGATCAATTTCGATGAATAGCACATAAAGCGGATAACTGTCATCGGGCAAAAGATCTTCGAAAGCTGAACTTACCGCATGGTTGAGGTAGGGGTCTTTAATGAAACGATTGTTTACAAAAAAGAATTGTTCACCTCGTGTTTTCTTCGCGAAAGCTGGTTTACCAATATAACCTTTTAGGTTAATAATTGTAGTTTCTTCTTCAACTGGCACTAAACGTTCGTTGTAGTTGTTGCCAAAAAGATGCACAATACGTTGTTTTAAATTACCTCTCGGAAGGTTGAAAATCTCGGTACCATCATGATGCAAACTAAAAAATACACCCGGATGAGCCAAAGCAACCCGCTGGAATTCATCGATAATATGACGCATTTCTACCGGGTTGCTTTTTAAAAAGTTCCGGCGGGCAGGCGTGTTAAAAAAGAGGTTTTTAATGGCAATCTGTGTGCCGGCTGGCGTAGCAACAGGTTCCTGAGCCGTTACCATGGCTCCTTCAATTGAAATGCAGGTTCCAATTTCATCTTCATGCCTGCGGGTTTTCATCTCTACCTGCGAAATTGCGGCGATGGAAGCCATGGCTTCACCACGAAAACCCATGGTGCGGATGGCAAACAAATCTTCTGCTTTCTTTACTTTTGATGTTGCATGGCGTTCAAAGCACATTCTGGCATCGGTAACACTCATTCCACAGCCATTGTCTATAATCTGAATCAATGCTTTTCCGGCATCCTTTATTACCAGTTGAATTTTATCTGCGCCCGCATCAATTGAATTTTCGAGCAGTTCTTTTACTGCAGAAGCAGGTCGTTGAACAACTTCTCCGGCGGCAATTTGATTGGCAACAGCATCAGGCAATAAGTGAATAATATCAGTCATGTATTAGGGCAAAGTGAATCCGCTAAATTATGTAAAATAAGCTTAAGGATGTCGATTTGTTTAAAACTCAACATGTAAATGACTTGAGGATTTTGCCGGCAGTAGGTAGCCAGAAGTTTGCAACGGTGATGCAATCTTACTTGTTAACCCAGTTTTATTACTTACATAAAAGTTTAATACGATAGGAAATTGAACAACTACAAAATCTCCGGCAGGAACAAAGTGTTACGCTTATCTGGTTGATCCCATATTATCCTGTAGAAACAGTGAGTGTAAGTCATCTTGATTTTACAATAGCAAATGATTTCAATTTTCTATCTTTAACAGTATGAAATCCCTTTTATACATCCCATTGTTTGTTGCTTTATTTACCTCCTGTGTCAAAAAAGAACAAACCGACCTAATTGTTTACAATGCAGTTGTTTACACTGTTAACAATAGCTTCGATACCGTTGAGGCCTTCGCCGTAAAGAATGGAAAGATTTTGGCTACAGGGTCATCAAAAGATATTCAGACAAAATATCAAGCCAAAGATGAAATTAATGCTGAAGGGAAGTCAGTTTATCCGGGGTTCATTGATGCACATGCGCACTTTTTTGGTTACGGGCAAAGCTTGCAAGCTGCAGATTTACGGGATACCAAATCCTGGGAGGAGATTTTAGACAGATTAGCCGTATTTGCTAAAACACATCCTGATGGCTGGTTAATTGGCAACGGCTGGGATCAAAACGATTGGGAGAATAAAGCCTTCCCTACAAATGAAAAGTTAACCGAACTTTTTCCTAACCGACCGGTGCTACTGAACAGAATTGATGGTCATGCTGCTGTAGTGAATCAAAAAGCTTTTGATGCTGCAGGAATAAAAGGCGAGCAAAAACTCATTGGTGGAGATATGCTTACCCAAAACGGGAAACTAACAGGGGTTTTAATTGATAATGCTGTGGGGTTGGTCGACAGTAGAATTCCATCACCTGATGGTAAGTTGGCAGAGAAAATTTTTACCGATGCGCAAACAAACTGCTTTGCTGCAGGATTAACCACGATTGATGATTGTGGTTTGCCTTTTCAAGCCGTTGATTTTATCGAAAAACTGCAAAAGGAAAATAAGTTGAAAATGCGTTTGTATGTAATGCTATCTGATGCGCCACAGAATTATGATTACCTGTTTAAACGCGGAGCGATAAAAACTGATCGGCTGAATGTACGCTCATTTAAGGTTTATGCCGATGGTGCATTAGGATCAAGGGGTGCTTGCTTGTTGCATCCTTATAGCGATATGCCAAATAAGAGCGGATTTCTATTAAGCACTCAAAAGCATTTTGAAGAAGTGGCCGAAAAAATTGCTGCACATCATTTTCAAATGTGTACCCATGCCATAGGCGATTCTGCTAATCGCGTAATGCTGAATATCTATAATAAAGTACTTAACGGTAAAAATGATAAACGTTGGAGAATTGAACATGCACAGGTGGTGAACTCAAACGATTTTAACCTGTTCGGGAAAGCAAATGTAATCCCATCCGTACAACCCACTCATGCTACTTCGGATATGTATTGGGCCGGACAGCGATTGGGTGCCAGCCGCGTTAAAGATGCTTATGCTTATAAACAATTGTTAAAGCAAAATGGCTGGATTCCGTTGGGGACTGATTTTCCGGTAGAAAACATTAATCCATTATTAACGTTTTATGCTGCGACAGTGAGAGCAGATGCAAAAGGTTTCCCTAAAGGCGGTTTTCAAATTGAAAATGCTTTGACACCTCAAGAGGCATTGAGGGGAATGACCATTTGGGCTGCAAAAGCTAATTTTGAAGAAAATGAAAAAGGTAGTTTAGAAATAGGAAAATTTGCCGATTTTGTGATCCTTGATCATGATATTTTGAAAGCAACACCTCAAAACATCTTAAAGACAAAAGTTTTAAAAACCTATTTGAACGGAGAAAAAGTATATGATGCGAAATAGATTATTTATTCTGGCAACGGCTAGTTTCTTTAATATTTTATGTTTAATGGCTTGTGCACAAGAACATGCAGCAAATGAAAAAAAACTATCGATAGCGAATAGTATTGCACAAACTACCATTTTGCTAAATAATCAGGATACTATTATTCCTTTGAAATCACTGGAGAAAAAAAATATAGCATCGGTTAGTTTAGGTTTTTCATATAGTTTGATCTTTGATAGTTTGGCCAATAAGTACGATCAAGTTACTCCGTTTTCTGCTACAATGTACAAAGACAGCGTGAATTTGAATAATCTGGAAGATGACTTAAAATATTACAATACAGTTTTAATTTCTATTGATGATCAAAATTCTAATAATGCAAAATACATCAACTTTATCAACAGTATATCTAAAACGAAAAAAGTAATCGTATCGCTTTTCGGCAATGGAACGGCATTAAAATCTTTCGATTTATTGCAGTCGCCGATTATTTGGACCGCTCAAAATACCGCTGATGCTGCAGCCATCGTTCCGCAATATATTTTTGGAGGTATTGCAGCTGAAAATAAATTAACCAAAGCTTTTTCAGCAAAATATACTGTCGGATCAGGTTTTACGACGACTAAAACGCGTTTAAAATACACGGTTCCGGAAGATGCCGGGGTAAATTCAAACAGCTTAAAAGAAATTGATGCGATAGCCGCAGAAACCATCAGGGAAAAAGCAGCACCGGGTTTGGTGGTTTTGGTAGCCAAGGATGGCAAAGTCATTTTTAACAAAGCTTATGGTACACACACCTATGATGGCAATTTGCCTGATAAAGTAACTGATATTTTTGATCTGGCTTCGGTAACCAAAGTGACAGCCACTACACCTTCGGTAATGCGTTTATTCGAAGAAGGTAAGTTAAAATTGGATACAAACATTGGTGCTTACATTCCAAAAGCCCGAACCACACCCATGAACAATATCAATGTTCGAGAGGTGATGCTGCATCAGGCAGGATTTATTCCCTATATCCCTTTTCACAACTATGTAAAAACAGGAGATTACAGTGTTGATTCTACAGCAGCTTTCCCTACTAAAGTTGCTGATGGCTATTATATCAAAAAAGATTTCTTTAAAGATTTTATGTGGCCTAAAATGCTTAATTCGCCTATCAAAACTCGGGGACAATATGTATATAGCGACATCAGTATGTATGTGATGAAAGATATTGTGGAGCATATTAGTGAAGAGCCATTGAACCAATACACCTACGAGAATTTTTACAAGCCTTTAGGGATGCAAACCGCAGGATTTTTGCCTCGGAACCGATTCAGCAGAGATCAGATTATTCCAACGGAACAGGATACTTATTTCAGGAAAACACTTTTGGTAGGTTATGTCCATGATCAGGGTGCGGCACTTGCAGGTGGTATTTCTGGTCACGCCGGTTTATTCTCCAGTGCAAATGATTTGGCTATTATTTATCAGATGCTTTTAAATCGGGGTACTTATGGCGGTACGCAATATTTCAAGCCAGAAACGGTTGATATGTTTACTTCTAAACAATCGAATGTGAGCCGTCGTGGTTTGGGTTTCGATCGCTGGGATCCGGATAGCACCAAACATTATCCATCAAATTTAGCCTCGCCACAAACTTATGGACATACAGGCTATACCGGAACTTGCGTTTGGGTCGATCCATCAAGAGGTTTGGTTTATGTTTTCCTTTCCAATCGTGTAAACCCAAGTGTTAGCGAGAAATTAGGTAACTTAAAGATCAGGGGCAGAATTCAGGATGTGATTAATAAGGCAATCGACGAATCGAAGAAATAGTGTAGAATAATATATTTGTTGTTAGGTAACGTGGCGTCATTATGAGCTACGGAGCAATCTATTTAGCTTCGGGTTCGTTTCTTTATTCGTAATAATGAACTTTAATTACTCATCATCTAACAAGGTGATGCAATCGCCAGCAAGTTTTTTAATTCTAACATCAAAAGTTTTCAGCGCTTCATTGTTTTTTGAAGTTTGGTAGAGATAGGTAATGATGCCTTTGGTCGAATCATCTGGGTCACAGGCGTAAGATTTTTCTAAATAGGCTGCGGTTTTGGTGGATAGCTTTTTATAGTCTTCTACCATTTTGCCATAAATTACCACACTCTTTGCATCAACTGCGGCATTCATTTTTTTAATCATCGCCTGACAATCTTTGAAATAGTGATTGCCTAGCGCAAGATAAGGCACATAATAACCAGGTGTCAATTTAATGCTCTTTTCATAATATGGAATCGCAAGATTCATCTGATCGGTTTCTTCATAAAGCCTCGCTAAATGATAGTTCACACTTCCCGTTTGCTTCTGATTTAGTTCAGATGATCTTTTAATTAATGCTTCTGCTAAATTAATCGATTTGCTTTTTTCACTGGCTTCCAATCTGATTTGCAGGAAATCCCAATAGAGATCTTTAATGTCTTGAGTTTGCGAGAAGCAGAATTGACAGGCTGATAATATAAGGAAGAGCGTTAGGAAGCGTTTTTTCATGATTTAAATTTTGGCCGAAGATAACAATTATGCTGCTAGAATTTAAGCTCAGTTGGCAAAGATAGCAAGTGATAAAAAAGCGAAAGGGCATTATTTTTTGTGTACATCTTTAAATTTGATCATATCAAACAATCTTTGCTCTTTTTCATTGTCAAATCCACATGTGCTCTTGAATTCTTTAGGATTTTCATAAGTGCCAAATAAGATATCCCACCAAACAATATCGCCGTAATTATTGCTGTGTTTTTCATATTGATGATGAATTCGATGCATCTCTGGTCGTTGGAAAATATAGCCAATCCATTGGGGTGTTTTCACATTGGTATGATAGAAAAATTCACCTAATGCTGTGCATAAAGTATAAATTGCTCCAGCTTCAGGATTTAATCCTAACAAAGTGTAAACCAACAAACTTCCAATAATGGAATTTACAGTCATTTCCAAGGGATGTTTATAGAAAGATGTAATGACTTCTAAACGTTGCGGACTGTGATGAATTTGATGAAATCCTAACCATAAAAAATCTACCGTATGCCTCCACCGATGCCACCAGTAAAAAATGAATGTTGCAATAAAATAAGCAATAACTCCTCCGATCCAATTGGGCACAAATTGAGATAACTTAAACACAGACACAGAAGAGAACCATTTCTCCCAGGTGAAGCCTGCCAAAACCACAATGCTAAGTTGGATAAAATTAACACCCAAAACCCTAATGGTCCATGTAGAAACGTTTGGCAATTTCCAGCCGGGTTTAATTCTTTCAAGTAAAAAGCAAAATCCGAATACGATAAAAATGATGACTAACATAGATTGAAAATTTATTCATCAAATCTATGAGGAGTTGTTTGGCTGGCTTTTGACAAAAGTCAAAAAATCATTTTTGCTTTCTGATTCTGCTTAAAGTTTCTTGTGTGACCCCTAAATAAGAAGCAATGTGTCCTAATGATACCCGTTGAAAAAGCTGTGGAGTTCTTTCCAATAACTTATGGTATCGTTCTTTAGCGCTGAACATCCGCAATTCGTTCGCCTGGATTTCATTACGCATGTGATAAAATTCGGTTAATTTCCTTCCAGAAAAGTTGAATTCCATATATTTCAAGTATAATTCATCCAATCTATCTCTTTTTACAGCGATGAGTGTGCAATCTTCGAGGGTTTCTATGTATTCGAAACTAGGCTTGCCGGTGTAAAAGCTATAAACAGAGATCAAAAGCTCGTTTTCAAATAAAAACCAGGTATTTGTCTCTTTGCCATCCTTATCAAGATAAAATATTCTGGCTGCTCCTTTTAAAATAAAATAGATGGTATTACTCCGTTCGCCTGCATTTAGAAGCTTTACTTTTTTGGTAACTTTAATAACTTCGCTATTGGTGATGATGGCTGTTTTAATTTCTTCTTTTAACGGGTAGAGATTATTGAAAAGGCTGAATAGATTTTCGTAATCTGAAGCCTGCAAGTGATCAACCATAAAAAATTCGCTATTAAATTGACAATCCTATTTTGTAAATCACTGTTTTTAACTCCGCTGTATCCCGATCTTCACAGAGCAAAAATTCTACGCCCGAACTGGTTTTCTGGTATAATGAAATTCCCTCAAATTTATGCGATCCCGAAATTCTATGTGAAAAATTAAGTGTGAGCGATTTCAAATCAATACTGCCAATAAAACTTCCTAAAATTTCACCATCTGCATAAGTAGACTTAGTATCTTCTGCTGTCGAGATGAAAAATATGGCATCGTTCACCATTACGGCATCTGTAAATGTTGATTCAACATGATTAATATTGGGCAGTCTGATTGGCTTAAACTCAATATTTGTAGCTTCTGCCAGGTCTTCATCAAAAATACGGAAGGTTCCATTTTTGCCATCACTTCCATTTCCCCGGTTAAATAATACCCAATCTTTACCGGTGAAAACAGCTCCTTCAATATTTAGATTGTCATCATCGAGGTTTGCGATCGCCTTCATTTTTCGATAAGTATCCGTTAAATCTTTGCGCATAATCCGCCCTGATTTTGGTTCAAATTCAATTAATGAATTTCGTCTTGCGGTAGATCCTGAACCCAGAATATAAAACTGATCGGCATATTGGCAGAGTACTTCAAAATCTGGCTTTTGTGCTTTAGAAATGTTTTCCAGGCCATGAAATTTATCATCAGATAAAATCTGGATCTTTCTTAACTTAAGGTCTTTTATATTGTATTCGTTTAAAAATCCACTATTGTCGCCAATAATATAAAGTAAATTTGGCTGATAGATAATTCCTGAAGCAGAACCAATGCCTTGAATTTCTCTGAATATTTCCAAATGGACTGAATGCATAATTTAAAGTAACAAAAAAAGCATCGAATTAATCGATGCTTTTTATTTTTAGAATCTGAACTTTAGTCTCTAGACTCAGGGCTATTGACTTCGTCCGCCCGACTTCTAACTATTTTTTTAATCCAATTTCTCTTAGTCTTTCATCCAGATATTCACCTGCAGTCATATCACTATAAGCCTTTGGATGATCGGCATCAATGGTTGAAGGCAAACTTGTCAAATCCATATCACTGCGTGGGTGCAGGAAAAACGGAACCGAAAAACGAGAGGTTTTCATCAATTCACGAGGTGGGTTCACCACCCTGTGCGTAGTTGATTTTAACTTGTTGTTGGTTAAACGTTGCAACATATCGCCCACATTTACTACGATATCCGTATGATGTGCTTTAATTGGCAACCACTCATTGCTGCGGGTTAATACTTCTAAACCATCAGCGCTTGCGCCAATTAAAAGTGTAATCAGGTTAATGTCTTCATGTGCACCGGCACGAACGGCATCATCAGGAATCAACTCCGGATTTTCAATAGGAAAGTAGTGAATACCTCTTAAAATTGAATTTCCATTGTGTACATGTTTATCAAAATAATCAACAGGCAATTCCAGATAAGTTGCGATGGCTCGCAATAAATGCGTTCCGTTTTCCTGTAATTTTTTGTAGATGTCGCCTGTAACTTTGTTAAATTCTGGTAATTCTTCCAAAACTTCGTTGTCAGGGTACTCATCCTTCACAGGGTCGCCATCCGTAACCTCCTGGCCAATTTGCCAGAATTCTTTCAAATCGGGTGTTTTGGCACCTTTTGCAGTTTCTTTACCTGCACTGGTATAACCGCGTTGGCCAGCCAATTCAGGTTTTTCGTATTTCCGTTTGGTTTCTACAGGAAGTGAAAAAGCTGCCTTTATGTTTTCGTAAAGTTTATCAATTAATTCCTGACTTAAACCATGGTTCGTGATGGTAACAAAACCTGAATCGTTAAAGGCCCTGCCTAACTCATCAGAAAATTTTTTGCGTTCTTCTTCAGTTCCATTGATGTAAGAACCCAAATCCAAACAAGGAATATACGGTGTAGACATAATTTTATTTTTAATGTTGTACGAATTTAAAAAAGAATTGTTAATAAGTATGGATGAACTAAATATTATGGCTTTAAAAAATTAGTTAGCAGTAGTTTAAGTTATTAACATCAACAATTAAATTCACAAAATGTTAGGTTTGTCATCCAAAATCCATTATTATTCGGTTAGAAACTATGCAAGGTATATTTTCGTAATATTAGTACAGAAAGCATTTTTTGCTTCAATAACCTACACACACATGAAACGAATAATTTTAATTTTATTATCTGTTCTGGCATTGAACCAGGCACAGGCACAAGGCAAAAAAACAGAAAAAGCAACTTTCGGTATGGGATGTTTCTGGTGCACAGAAGCCATTTTTCAAAGGCTAAAAGGTGTTACAGCAGTAAAGTCTGGTTATGAAGGTGGGCGTTTGGCCAATCCAACCTATGAGGAGGTTTGTACAGGCGCTACTGGTCATGCAGAAGTTTTGGAAATTACGTACAACCCAATGGTAATTTCATATGATGAATTATTGGAAGTTTTTTGGAAAAGCCATGATCCTACCACTTTAAATCGCCAGGGTGCAGATTCAGGAACACAATACAGATCTGTTGTTTTTTATCACAACGCAGAACAAAAAGCTTTGGCTGATAAATACAAAGCAGCGCTGAATAAAACAAATGCATTCGGAAAACCGGTAGTAACTGCTGTTGAAGCTGCAAAACCATTTTATGTAGCAGAAAACTATCATCAGAATTACTATTTAAAAAATGGTAGTGAGCCTTATTGCAGAGCGGTTATTCTGCCGAAAATGCAGAAGTTAGAAAAGATTTTCAAAGCGAAGCTGAAGAATTAATCCTTCAATTATGATGATAGTTAGTAAGATTTTATAATAATCAATTTTTCTATAAATTTTGTCACGTTGAGCTTGTCGAAACGACCTAGTAAGCTAATTTTAAAAGTCCTTCGACAGGCTCAGGATGACATCCGTAACTAATATAGCTAATTATTTTATTGTTAATTTGAAGTTCACTTAATTGCCGTACCCTTTTTTAATAAACCGTATTGAAGCGATATCCCCGATTCTTTCTTCATCGGGGATTTAGCGGAAAGACGGGCTGCATTTTCCGATTAGCATTACAGTACCTTTCCAAAATTGCTTTTTTTGATTTAAGAATTGTCAATTATCCGATTGAGCAATGAAACAATGAAGCATTCCTGAAACTTTACGATGGTAAATATTACATTTGCAGTATGAATACTGGCTTACAGCTTTACAATACGCTTTCACGTAAAAAAGAACTTTTCCAACCACTAAATGCCGCCCATGTGGGGATGTATGTTTGTGGTCCTACCGTATATAGCGATGTGCATTTGGGCAACTGTCGCACTTTTATTTCTTTCGATTTAATTTTTAGATACCTTAAATATTTAGATTACAAGGTGCGTTATGTGCGTAACATTACCGATGCCGGCCATTTGGAAGGCGATAGGGACGAAGGAGACGATAAGTTTGCAAAACGGGCAAAGTTAGAGCAGTTGGAGCCGATGGAAATTGTGCAGAAATACACTTTAGGTTTTCATGATGTATTACGCATGTTTAATACTTTGCCACCGAGTATTGAGCCCACCGCTACCGGACATATCATCGAGCAAATTGAGATGATTAAAGTGATTATTGCCAATGGTTATGGATATGAAGTAGGCGGGAACGTTTATTTCGATGTAGAAAAATATAGCAAAGAATATAATTATACCATCCTAACCAATCGCAACTTAGAAGATATGTTAAACAACACCCGCGAATTGGGTGGACAGGATGAAAAACGTGGTCGATTGGATTTTGCGCTTTGGATTAAAGCAAAACCTGAAACTTTGATGCAATGGCAATCGCCCTGGGGAATGGGTTTTCCAGGTTGGCATATCGAATGTTCGGCCATGAGTGCTAAATATCTGGGCGATGAATTTGATATTCATGGCGGCGGAATGGATTTGGCGGCTACCCACCATACCAATGAAATTGCTCAATCAGAAGCTTGCAGCCATAAACAGCCTGCCCGTTATTGGATGCATACGAATATGCTTACAGTAAACGGAACACGTATGTCGAAATCGGCAGGAAACGGTTTTCTTCCTTTAGAATTATTTACCGGTGCGCACCCGCTCTTGAGAAAGGGCTATAGCCCGATGACAGTTAAATTTTTCATGTTGCAGGCACATTACCGCAGTACTTTGGATTTTTCTAACGATGCGCTTGATGCTTCGGAAAAAGGTTTTCGCAGATTAATGGCGGCAGCCGGTTTACTGGATAAACTGACCGTTTCTGAACAAAATGATTTTGATATTGATGCATTGAAAGAGAAATGTATTGCTGCCATGAATGACGATTTTAATAGTCCGATCTTGATTGCTGAACTCTTTGAAGCAGTAAGGATTATCAATACGGTTTATGATGGCAAAGCAAAAATCTCTGCTGAATCATTAGAAAAATTGAAAGCATTAATCAATGATTTTGTTTTTGATATCCTCGGGTTAAAAGATGAGGATGCCGGCAGCAATGACCTGAACGGTGTTTTAGAAATGGTGATCGACTTGCGGACCGAAGCTAAGGCCAACAAAGATTACGCTACATCAGATAAAATTCGAATCGGCTTACAGGAATTGGGCATTCAATTGAAAGATAGTAAAGAAGGAACTACCTGGAGTAAGGCGTAGTCTAGTTTTTGAAGCGGACTTAAATGTTACCATCAATCATTTTTGAGTACTGATTGAACTATTCTTTAAAGGGGGAAACGCCACTAAAAAGTAAGGGGTAATTTTCTGATAGGCTAAGTCATTAAAGTTGTTGGCAGAGTTACCACATTCCTTTATTATCTCTATAAGAACAAAATTTTACAATGAACAAAAAACTTTTATTCCTGTGCTTAATCTTATTAGTAGGGTTTCAGGCTTGTAAAAATAAATCTAGTCAAACTACAGAAAATGACGCAGATGCTGTTGTTAAATTAGTATCTCCAGATTTTAATGCCGATAGTGCTTATGCCTATGTAAAGGCTCAGGTTGATTTTGGTCCGCGAATTCCGGGTACAATTGCACATCAGAAGTGTGCTGATTATTTGGTTTCAAAATTGAAATCATTTGGTGCAGAGGTGAAAATTCAAGGAGAAAAAACCCAGACCTATGATGGAAAAACCTTCCAGCTTAAAAATATTTTAGCCAGTTTTAATCCTGAGATTAAAACCCGCGTGTTAATTAGTGCGCATTGGGATGCCCGTCCTTTCTCAGATCAGGATGCCGATCCAGCGAATCAAACAAAAGCATTCGATGCGGCAAACGATGGTGGGAGTGGAGTTGGAGTGATTTTAGAAATGGCTCGTCAGATCCAGCAAAAAGCTCCTAATGTGGGTATAGATTTTGTATTGTGGGATTTGGAAGATTATGGCAAATCGAATGACGAAACGCCTGACGAAACCACCTGGTGCTTAGGTTCACAGTTTTGGGCTAAGAATGCCATCGCAACCGGCTATAAAGCTGCTTATGGTATCAACCTTGATATGGTTGGCGGCGGAAACGCTCAATTTACGCAAGATGAAATTTCCCGTCAGTCGGCGCCAGAAGTTGTAAACCGTGTTTGGGATATCGGAAACGAAATTGGTTATTCTTCGTACTTCGTGCGTATTCCAAGTGGAAACGTTGTTGATGATCATTTCTGGATGAACAAAGCCGGGGTGCCGTCAATTGATATTCTGCACTATAATGATAACAGTGGCTTCTACATCAACTGGCATACGCAGCTGGATAACCTGGCCAATGTTGACAAAAATACGTTAAAAGCAGTCGGACAAACCGTACTCGAAACCATCTACAGGGAAAAATAAAATGTGTAATTGTTAATTACTTTTAAAAGCACAACCTTCAAAAAATTTTATATTCGCCAAACATATATCTATAACTCATAATGAAACAATTATTTTCTACTGCAATATTATCTCTTTTGGCCATTGGTGCATTCGCACAGAAAAATGATGGAACCACAAAATCACTGGTAAACGCAGAAAAAGATTTCGCAAAAGCTATTGCAAAAAATGGAGATAAAGAATCTTACCTTGAATATTCATTAGCAAGTGCTTTGGTTTTCAGACCAAATCCGGTAAATGTAAAAACTTTTTATAATGCACAAAGCAAAGGTGAAAATTCAGTAAGCTGGGAACCAAACCTGGCGAAAGTTTCCCGCAGTGGAGATTTGGGTTTCACTACTGGGCCTTACGTTCTTGATGGCGCAAAAAAAGAATACGGACAATACTTATCTATCTGGAAGGCAGAAAATGGTAAATGGAAATTGGCAATTGATGTTGCTACCTCAAGTAACAAACCTCTAGATAAAGTAACGCCGAAATTTGTAGAACCTAAAGATCATGTTGCGCCAAAATTCTTAAACGAAAAAGAACTTAAAGCAGGCAAAGATATTATTACCACCACTGAAAAAACGCTTAATACGTTGCTTAAAACACATGGAATTGCAGCATTTGGTGGTTTCTTAACTGAAGATGCCCGTTTACTGTTTCCTGGCAATGAAGCCATTAATGGTAAAGGAAAAATCATCTCGTTTTACAATGGAATGATTAGTAAAATTAACTTAAAAACTACTGGTGTAGATAAAGCAATTGGAAGTGATTTAGCTTATACCTACGGCGTAGCCACTATTGATTATAAAGCTGACTTACGCGAAAGCTTTAATTATGTTTTTGTTTACGAAAAAGCTGCAGATGCAAGCTGGAACTTAATTGTACAGGCATTTGTACCTGCTGAAAGATAAATTAACAATGTGAATTAAGAAGGGCTCTCTGTAATAAGAAGCCCTTTTTTTATGTGCTTTATGATTGTATTGCAGTTCGGTTCTTTTTAGCCCCGATTGCAGCGAACACGAATCCCGATTTCCCGGGAGAGTAAAGCGAAAAGCGGGAACAAACTTTAAAATGAGCAAAGTTTTTGCGCTTCAAAAAATATAAGAATTAACCATTTTGCGTTTTATGTTTATGAATAAAAAATTACATCTTTTACTCGTTTTACTGTTTATTATTTTTCAGGTTTCTGCCCAGAGGAAAAAGTTTGATATACAAGGAAAAGCAGGTGCCCGTGGCATAATGCCCGAAAATACCATTGAGGGAATGCTTAAGGCGTTAGATTTAGGGGTTACAACTTTAGAAATGGATGCCGTGATTTCGAAAGATAAGAAAGTGGTTTTGTCACAAGAGCCTTATTTTAACAATGAAATTTCATTAATGCCCAATGGAAAACCCATTTCTTTGAAAGACCAAAAGAAGTATAACATCTACAAAATGGATTATGAAGAGGTTAAAAAGTTTGATGTGGGGAGTAAAGTTCATGGTCGTTTTCCAGGTCAGGTTAAATTTAAAGCTTACAAACCTTTGCTTGCAGAAACCATTGATGCAGCAGAGGCTTATGTAAAGGATAAAAGGCTACCAAAACCTGTTTATAGTATTGAAACTAAAACGATCAAGAATGGCGACAATGATTTTCACCCGGAACCTGCTGAATTTGTGGAGCTTATTATGGAAATTGTAAACGCAAAAAAGATTACTAAACGTGTAATTATACAATCTTTTGATATGCGGACATTACAATATCTGCATGAAAAATATCCGAAGATACAGACCTCCCTGTTGATTGATGAGAAAGAGCCTTTTGAAGATTATATTGATAAACTAGGATTCAAACCGACAATTTATAGTCCATACTCGGTTTTAGTTGGAAAAGGATTGGTTGATCGCTGTCATGCGATGGGTATTAAAATCATCCCATGGACAGTAAACAGCCTGAAGGATATTAAATACTTTATGAGTTTAGGTGTAGATGGTGTGATTACCGATTTCCCAAATTTAATGGGGCAGTTAAAATAACTACTTCAAACAAAAAGCGTTACAATGTTAGTTGTAACGCCTTAGTATTTTTCGAGCTGTTGAAAACAATAAATTTTCAACTTTGCACATTTAGCTTAATAATTAATGGTGCGATGATTCTGCTTCTTCAGCTTTTGAATGTGGTTTCTCTGTTTCGTGATGACCTGAACCTTCTGGTGCATGAACAAAGATTGGTCTAGTGAAAGCCACAAGAAGGATTAAAACAATAATCCAAGCTGTTAATGGTAATGCCCAAATGCCTTTTGTTTGCTGAACTGGTGCGTGTGAATCGTGAGCTGACATGTTAAATATTTTTGTTTTGAAATTATGCTTTGTAATTGCCATAAAGATAGCAACTATTTTAAAATTAACATATGGATTTGTGTACTTATTCCATAAACATAGGGCGCTGCCGCTAATCGCTGAATTGAATCAAGGCTTTTTCAATTTGGCGCCTGTGACGTAAAACATGAACAATCGCATGTTCCATCATTTGTTCTACATCGTATTTTTGGCCCCATCTGGTTTTTATTTTTTTTGAAGAATCAAATTCTTCTAATTGAATATTCGGGTTTTGAACAAAGACATTTTCTGTATAGGCCATAGCTTCTTTTATTCTCGAAATATATTCATGTACATGTAGAAAAAGCATTCTTGGCGGTCGTTCAGTTTTTAAGCCAATAACATTTTCGATGTAAACGGCATAACTGAAAATGGATGATGTGACATGTGTTAAAATGGTTTGAATAGAATGGCAATCTGGGTTTTCACTTTCAGGCGCAATAGTCTTCATGAGATGCGCATGTGAAATCAGCTGAATAACTTCAATCAGTTCGTTTGTTGCTTTGTGATACTCATCCATTAAAGCAGCAAATGCCCCAGAAAGTTTATGATTGTCAGACATTGAGTAAATATAGATTTTTTACTTTTCGTTTTTGTTGTATTTGATCTTGGGCTAACTTAAAACTGTTTAGGTTTTAATTTTTGACTGGCAAGATCAACTACTTCTGCAATTCGTTTGGCTTTAGTTTCCGGTCGTTTTGCGAAAGCGATCCATTGCAGAATCGCTTTTCTGATAGATTTACTCAAGGTTAGAAAAAATGCCTTTGCTTCGGGTTGCCTGCTGAATTCAACTTCCAAATCATGTGGTATAACCAATTCTTCCACTTCATCTAAAATCGTCCACGAACCGTTCTCTTTCGCCCGGATAATACTTTCGTGGCCAGCTGTAGTCATCAATCCAGCCTCTATCAATTCCAAAACCTTAGCTTTATTTATTTTAGACCAGGTGCTTCTAGGTTTTCTTTTGGTGAAGAACTGAATATACCTTTCATGATCTATTGATTTTCTAATGCCATCAATCCAGCCAAAGCATAAAGCTTCTTCAACCGCTTCACTCCATGATATTGTTGGAATATTTGCACTCTTTTTATACTGAACAAGCCAGACCGCTTGCTTCGAAATATGATGTTCGCTTAACCATAATCTCCACGCTTGTCGGCTTGCTGGATAGAAAGTTTCAATTTCTTCACTTATCATAGCTTTTTAGGCATTGAATTGTCTCAAATGATGATCAAAATGTTTCCACTGCATGGTTGCCCATTCTGTTGGTGTAAGTTTACCAAAAAATGCGTGAATATTGGTCGTGCATTTTTCCGGGCCTCCCTCCGCAAATTGTTTAACTTGTTTAATCACTTTAGCTTTTTCCGCTTCAAAATCAGGATTTCCGGTAATGATATAAGTTTGGTCCGTAGCAGAATTTTTAGGGAAAGGTTTTTCGCCAAAAAAAGTTGGTTTTAATAATATACCAAAGAGCCTTGCTACTATTCCAACTCTTTGAGATGAAGTGATGCCCATCGCTGTTTCTAACGATGCATTACAATGCGCCAGCATCTGATTAACATTCATTTTTCCCCACTGCTTTGTTGCATCCGGTGATAGTTTTTCCAGTCTGGATAGGATTTGAGCCGAATCGCCAGCATTAAATAAGTTGTTCATTTTTTAATTGATTTACGTTTATACTGCAAAGTTAAAACGCCCATTGACAGCCCTGTGTCAGGGGTGTAACCAATTAAGAAAATTTATCGAAAAATTGCTGCAAAGTGAGTGGGTGAGGACTGAATTTTTCGTTCATTAGCTGGAGTTTCTGGATGCGATCAAGACGAAAATATCTGAATTCTTTACGTAGACGGCACCACGCCACCAGCAGCCAGTTTTGAGTGCTTAGTAAAGCAAATGGTTCAATTAATCTGATGGACGATTTACCCGTTTCATTCACATATTCTACCTCAACCAAAAGAAAATTTGTAAGGGCAAACTGTAAATCAGACAAGTTATTGCTGCTTCTTTCATTATTGAAGTTTTCCGCAAATCTCGTTCGCTCGGTAAGCAAATTGGCTTTATCTTTTTGACTATGCTTTAGCACCGCTTTTATTTTATCTATTGCTTCCGAATAATCTTTGATAAAAGAGGTGTCCTTATTTTTCAAAACCAATTGTTCGGCAAGAATAAGTGCATTGGCCTGGTTTTCGGTAAACATGATGGGCGGAATACGATATCCTTCCATTAATGAATATCCTTTGCCATCTTCCATTAAAATGGGTACGCCAGCCTTTTCCAGGGCTTTTATGTCTCGATAAATAGTTCGGATACTTACGCCAAATTTCGTTGCTAATTCTGGTGCAGTGAGAAGCCTTTTAGTTTGAAACTGCGTTACAATAGCAGTCAATCTGGAAAGGCGTTTGGTGTCGTGATCAAGCATTACCCAAATTTAGCTAAATGTGATCAATCTTATTTAATAAGAATAGCGGTTGAAGATGGAATTATAACAAATCTTTAATGATCTTTTCTATCGATAATCCTTCTGCTTCAGCACGGTAATTTCTAACGATACGGTGGCGAAGGATAGGTTCGGCAACTGCCTGCACATCTTCAATATCAGGCGCATATTTACCTGATATTGCAGCATGGCATTTTGCGCCTAACACCAGGAATTGTGAAGCTCTTGGCCCAGCACCCCAGCTGATGTATTTATTTACCGCATCAGTTGCAAACTCACTGTTCGGACGGGTTTTTGAGGCCAGTTTAACAGCATATTCTAAAACGTTATCTGTTACCGGAATATCACGAATCAGCTTTTGGAAAAACTGAATATCATCCGCATGAATAATTTTTTCAAGCTGAATGGTTTTGTTGCTTGTAGTGTTTTTTACAATATTCAATTCATCTGCAAATGCAGGATAATTTAATTGAATATTAAACATGAAACGATCCAATTGTGCTTCAGGTAAAGGATAAGTTCCTTCTTGCTCAATCGGATTTTGTGTAGCCAGAACGAAGAAAGGTTTTGGTAGCGTATGGGTTAATCCGGCTGCGGTAACCGATTTCTCTTGCATGGCCTCTAATAGTGCTGCTTGGGTTTTTGGAGGCGTACGGTTAATCTCATCAGCTAAAATAATGTTTGAAAAAACAGGCCCCTTGATAAACTTAAAGTGCCTGTCTTCTCCTAATATTTCCGCACCGATAATGTCACTCGGCATTAAATCGGGCGTAAATTGAATCCGGTTAAAATCTAAATCCAGAACCGAAGCAACAGTTTGAACGAGTAGTGTTTTTGCCAGCCCGGGTACGCCAACCAACAAACAATGTCCGTTGGAAAAAATGGCGATTAAAACGGATTTAATGATATCATCTTGCCCAACTACAACCTTACTAATTTCGGTTTTAATTTTATTAAAGGTAAGATGTAAGGCATCAACGGCTTCTACTTCGTTTTTATACTGCATTCGTATTATTTTGCGGCTGTGGCGGTTTTAGTCCAAATTTTTAATTCATCGCAGGTATTAAATTCGTCGTCAATTTTAATATAAGTGCTTTCACGACGTTTTTCAAACCATTCGCTTAAAGTACGATTAATTTTATCACTTTGTGCTGCGTCTCTGATTTTTGGAAAATCCTGAGCCATATTTGCTTTGTGTGGTGGTATTTTCGATTTTAAATAAAGCAAGCGATAACCTTGTTTACCATCAGCCGCAGTGTATAAATCAGGTTTAGAAATGCCGCCAATTTTCATGGTATCAATTACCAAAAATACAGATGGATCTAATTTATCAATTGGAATAAACGTGGTTCTGGCCTGAACATTCTCTGCGTTTAACATCATACCACCATTATATTTAGACTCTTTGTTATCTGAATAAATATTTGCTGCGGCAGCGAATGATAATTTGTTAGCAATTACTTTATTGTAAACACTATCAGCATGCAGCTTTAAACGCGTTAAACTTTCTGGTGTTGTTACGGGTCTGATTAAAATATGGCGGGCGTGAACCTGTTCACCACGACGTTCAATTACCTGGAGAATGTGGAAACCAAATTCAGTTTCAAATACAGGAGAAATCTCACCAGCTTTAAGTTTAAATGCCCAGGCCGTAAATTCCTTTGCCATCATGCTTCTGTCGAAGAAGCCTAAATCTCCACCATCTGCAGATGATCCCGGATCTTCAGAATAGGTTTTTGCTAAAACGCCGAAGTCATCACCACCCTTAATTCTCAATCGCAACGCTTCAATTTTATCGCGGAACCTTTGTTTCTCTGCTCTTGATAATTTCGGATCCAATATAATCTCCCCAACTTCAACTTCTGTGTTAAATTCAGGAATACTATCGCCTAATGATTTGAAGTATTTTTCAACTTCCATCGGCGTTACGTTAATGTTTTCTGTGATTTTAGCCTGCATTTTTTGAGCAATTAAACCATCTTTAATAGTAGGTCTCATCTCATCTTTATATTGCAAAACCGATTTGTTCAAAAACTGTTCTAGGCGTTCTTGTCCGCCGGCACGCTGCATCATCGAGCGCATACGTTTATCAACCTCATCATCAACCTGCCCGTCTTCAACCATTACAGAGTCGATTTCAGCTTGTTGTTTCAATAATTTTTGTGTTAAGGTATTTTGTAAAATTCTGCACTTGATACTTTCATTAGGTGGGTTTCCCTGGTAAAGATATTGTGTGTATTCCTGGTTCAAATCAGAAAGCAGGATAATATTATTACCTACCACAGCAGCAACTTTATCGATGTTATGTTTTCCTGGTTGGGCATAACTGTTTACAAATAAGCAAATTAATGCTGTTGCTACTAAAAAAAACTTCTTCATTCTATTTATTATATTTTGCAAATTTAATACTAATCTTTAATCAATGCGCTTTACTGTTTGGCGAGTTTTCTTAACTCATTTTCATTGATTTTAATCTGGTGTTTTTGTCTAAGCCCGTTAAGCCAGCTTTCTTCGAGGGTTTGCTGATAATCTGCAATAACCTGACCTCTGATTTCACTTAAGGGTTTATTGTAGTTATTTTGGTTTTTATTGTAAAACTCATTTATCGCCTGCTCATCTTCTTGTGCCTTGTTCCAGATTTTTTGTTCTGATACATTAAACATCAATACACCTTCCCGGTATTCGTTAAGCAAAAAATCCTGATCTTTATGAGCAGTATTTGCCTTTTTATGGTGCATCAATGCCGTTTCGTAAGTCTTTACTTCTTCCTGGTAAACTGGATTTTTATCCAAACCCATTTCTCTGGCATCCAAAACCTTAAGTTTAAAATTTATATAGAGATTTAAATAGTTCTGTAAATTGGCGTAGTCAGCACTCACATTTCCATTATGACTCTTTTTGTATGCCCACAAAAATTCTTTTGCACTTATGGATTTTCCATTAATTACGGCTACGTTTTGAGCAAACGAGCAACCGAAAATAAAACTGAAAATTAAGAAGCAGTAAGCCTTTTTTAAGCAGAGCACTCTATAAATTTTAAAGGATAAAAGTAACAATTAGCGGCGCTATTATAAGATATTTAACTAATTTTAACAGAAATTATTATCCGGCAAAAATACGAATGGAAAACCAGGTTACCAACAATGCGAATGCTTTACGTTTATTTTTTACTGACGATGTTTTTTTAGTGAAAGATGAAACTGTTGAAATAGCGGCTGTTGATATCAAAAATGCCGTTTCAGAGAACTTTTCAGCTGAAGATCATTTAGTTCAGCAAAGTGCTTTACAACCAAAAGTTGAGTCAATCGTGGTTGAAAAATCTGAAGAAGAAGCTAAAAGTTACGTTTCTAGTGTGGAAATTCCTCCTGTTGTAGCTGAACCCAAGACGCCTAAAAACTTTAAATATTTGGGTGGAAACAAAAAATCGGTTTTGATTTTGGTAAACGATCAGCTTAATGAGGTAAGTACTGAGCAGGGAAGGGATTTGCTTAGAAAAATTGTGAAGGCGGTAGATCTTGGCACACCTGATTTTGCGATCGTAAATTATGCCCAATACCGGGGAACAGATTACCTGGAATTTCATGCGTTTTTCAAGCCGGTTACAATGCTTTCCTTCGGGGTAGAAATCACTGATTTGAAATTAAACCTGGTGTGGCAGAATGAGATTATTAACCATGGCAATACAAAAATCATCTTCGCACCAAACCTGCACCAACTAGATAGCGATCTGACAGCGAAAAAGCTACTTTGGGCAAACCTGCAGAAAATTAAGTAGTTTATATCAAAATTTAGGCGCACGTCTCTATATTCCATTTCCGACCATCCATCATGAAAAAACTTGTATTTGCAACCAATAACGAACATAAAACAGCAGAAATCCGCTTGGCACTTTCCGGAAATTATGAGGTGCTGAACCTCCAGGATATTGGTTGTGAGGAGGACATTCCGGAAACGGCCGAAACGTTTGAAGGTAACGCCAGTTTGAAAAGTAAATATGTTGTAGAAAATTTTAAGTTAGATTGTTTTGCTGATGATAGTGGTCTGGAAGTAGCGGCTTTGAATAATGAGCCAGGTATTTATTCAGCAAGATACAGTGGGAGTAGAGACAGTTTAGAAAACATCAAGCTAGTTTTGCAAAAACTCGAAGGACAAAATAACCGCAAAGCAAGGTTTAAAACAGTCATTTCTTTAATGTTAAATGGTGAAAATCATCTTTTTGAAGGCGTGATAAACGGTAAAATCACTGAGGGTCTATCTGGCTCAAAAGGTTTCGGTTACGATCCCATTTTTCAACCTGATGGTTACGATATTACTTTTGCAGAAATGGATATGTCAGAAAAAAATAAGATCAGCCACAGGGCAATCGCATTAAATAAGATGATTGAGTTTTTGAATAATTTACAATTTTAATCTCCAGCAATTCATCTAAGGAGGTAGCGAAACGATATCCCCCGCTGCAATTGAATCTACAATTTCTTAATTTCTTTTTTTAAAGAATCCGCCTTAGGTAAAATCGGTTTAATACCAAAATTTACAGTATCTAAAGGGTTAGCCAAAGGCACATTTTTATTGAGGTTAAAGTTTGTTTTTCCAGTTGTGTTCACTTGTTTTTTGGCAGCTGTAATTCCTGATGTATTTTTAGTAGCCGTACCAGGTTTTCCGGCAATAACATTTTTGGCGGGCGGTGTTTTAGGCTTTGCCTTTGGTTTAGCTCTGCCTGATGAACCTACAGCATCCTTTTTTGTTTTAGGTCTTTCTTTCGGCTTCCACGAAAATCCTTTCAACACATTATCTTTTGCTACTTTATTTTCCGGGTTCAGCGCACCTTCAACTCCCTTAATGTAAACGATATCCTCAATATCATTTTCATTATCCTGGAAAATAAACTTGATCCTGCTACTCAACGTTTGGTTCATTTCCTTATAAACCTTCGTGCTGTCATCCTGGGTATAATAAATGCTTTCCGCATTACCGTCTACATACATCGTTTTAAGCTTGCCATTTCTGAAAAATCCAGTCATCAGTCGGCCTTTGATCTGATTAAATCGCAAAGAATCTTTTGGTGTATTAACTAAGAAAGCATTTTTAATGGCTTGAAGATTATTCAGTTTTTTGTTCTTAAACTGAACATAAATGGTATCGGCAATTTGCTGCGAACCTTCTGACCAAATGATTGGATTTATATAACAGCGTAGGGTAGAATCGGCGCTTGTATAGAAAAGGCTATCAGTTTTTGCCTGGATATTTGTCTTGAAAATTTTTACCCCGTGATAGGCCTTAATAATACGGGCCTGTACAGTATCCGCAGAATTAAATTTGGCCGTGTCATTTTTTAACCCAGGTTTCAAGCCAGCTAAAGACTTATCTTTCGCAACATTCTTAATCAAGTTTTTTGCTAAAGTATCTGCTGTTGATGGCTTGATATTCTTTAAAGCATTACCTGCTTTGGCAGTTAGTGCTTTGGCTGAACTGTCTGTTTTTAAATTGGGTAATTTTTTTACAATAGAATCAGCCTTTAAATTGATTGCATTTTGAGTGCTATCAACTCTTGCTTTTGAAGGCAACTTGCTCAGCGAATCAATATTCAAACTATCGAAATCCTTCTCCAAAAATTGACTTTTAGTGTCTGTGGTTTTAGGTTCATCCTTCAGTTTGTTTTTAGCTTTTCTACCATTCTTAGTTTTAGCTGCAGTTTTTTTATCAACTGGAGAGCTGGTGGTTGATGATGGTCTAGCAGGATTTTCCTGGGTTTCTTTTGTTCCGCCCTCTTCCTCATCATCTTCGCCTATTTCGTTATCCGCTTTGACAGATATTTTTGGGATGAGTTTCAAAGATTTTTGTAACACCATTTGAGTTTCCAAAGTATCGGCTCCCATCCATAAACTATCCGGGCGCTTCTTGCCTTTCACCAAAACAGAATCTTCAGTTCCAATTCCTAGATAGGCATTTCTGGTAACCAATGTGCGTTGATCGGCTTTATAGTAGTAACCCAAATCGCCAAACATCTTCATTTTATCCTTCGTATCTGAGAATACGATGTTTTTAACAGCTTTACCGTAACCAATCTTTCCAAAATAATAAAGACTATCACCTCTTAAAGACCTTGTTCCTTGCGTATACAGATTTTTCTTTCCGAAATAAGCATCTTCAGTCATGGTATTGTAGGCACCATTTTCCGTATATAAATTGTCGTCTTTACCTTTAATATTTGTCGGACCATAAAAATAAGTCCACTTGGTTTGCGTATTGTAACGCAAAGTGTCTGATTTTATCGTTACCTGAGGCGTAACCACCACTACATTGTATCTAAAATAAGCATCGCTGCTTGTGCTGAAATAGTAACCATTTTTACTAGTAAGCGTAACACTCTCATTTACGATTTTACCGCCACTGGTATAGGTGCCAATTTTACTAAGGGTATTATAATCTAGTATGTTGGTTGTTAGCGTTGATGTAGGATCTTTCATCACAACATTTCCCGTTAAATGGGCGTGTTTTTTATTTCCGTCATACTCGAGTTGATCAGAATAGATATCAGTTGTTAACTGATTGATGTGTACATTTTTAAACGCTTCGAAATAGTTTCTTTCACTGTAAAACACAGCACTGTCACAGGTTAAGGTGGCATTGTCTTGCTGAAAAACCGGAGAGCGCAGATAGCTTATTTTTTTCTTGGTATCGCCGCTTATTTTCGAAAACGAAACAATTTTAATCTTCGTGGCCTGTTGTTGGCCGAAAAGAAATACCGGGAAAAATATTGAGAATAAAAAGACAAATAGTTTTTGCACTTTACAAAGTTAGTTTTTTGTTCCGAACGTTCGGAATACCAGTTAAAATTAAATATTTTTGGTGGATGTTACCCGTAAAACAATTTCAGGATTTTGTAGCGAAGCACCAGCTCTTTGCTCAGGGTAACAAAATTCTTTTAGCCGTTAGCGGGGGGAAAGATTCGGTATTGATGTTGCATTTGTTTAAAGCAATAGGCGTTAATATTGGTGTGGCACATTGTAATTTCAACTTGCGTGGCGATGAAGCACAGCGTGACGAGCTTTTTGTAAAAATGCTGGCCGCTAATTTTGATCTTCCGTTTTACATAACGCATTTCGATACAAAAAAATATGCTGCCGAAAATAAAATTTCAACCCAAATGGCAGCCCGCGATTTACGCTACAACTGGTTTGAAGAAATCAGGTTAGCAGAAGGATTTGATTATGTTGCATTGGCGCATCATCAAAATGATGGAGTAGAAACTGTGCTCATCAACTTAACAAGAGGTACAGGGATTAGTGGTTTACATGGTATTTTGCCTAAGCGAAATCATCTGATCAGACCATTGTTGTTTTTAAACCGGCACGAAATCGATGAAATTATCCATCAGATGAATTTCGACTTTGTGGAAGATAGTTCCAACCTGAGTGCAAACTACACCCGAAATAAAATCAGGTTAAAGGTCATTCCTCACTTGCAGGAAATTAATCCCCAGTTAGAAAAAACTTTTGCAGAAAATGCTGCCCGCTTTGCTGATATTGAAATACTGTTGAATTTTCATGTTCAAGCACTCGCTGAAAAAATACTAAACCATCGAAGTGATGGTATTTATATTGCTTTGGATGAAATTTCGAAATTAAATCCGCAGAAGCTTCTGTTATTTGAGTTATTAAAGCCTTATGGATTTATTGAAAGCGTGATTGAGGAGATTCTGACTCATTTGCATTCATCCAGCGGAACACATTTTTTTAGTTCCAGCCATCAGGCCATCATTAATAGGGCTTATCTGGTAATTGCTGCAAAAAATAGTAGTGAAATAGCTAATCAGTTTATTCATCCATCAACTACACATGTTTTGTTTGGGGCAGATACACTCAACCTATCCTTCTCAACAGTAATTGAGTTCGAAAGCAATCCTAAAAAGGCTTTTGTAAATGCAGATAAGTTAATTTTCCCATTAATATTAAGGCATTGGCAAAACGGAGACAAGTTTGCGCCATTAGGGATGCGGCAGCTGAAAAAAATCAGCGACTTTTTTATCGATGAAAAAGTGCCGCTGCATTTGAAGACGACCACACCGATCTTAGTAAATGGCAACGGCGATATCATTTGGGTTGCAGGTATGCGTCAGGATAATAGATATAAATTAACTGCTGCAACAAAAAAAGTTGCTATATTCGAACTCAAAAATTTGTAAGTGGAAAGCAAGTACGCCTATATCGAAAAACAATACATCGGTCGTGATTATGTTCGCATTTTCATCAGGTTGATTATGGCTGCGTTCTGTTTTGCGGCCTATGTTTACGAACGAGATCGAGATAATACACAAGATTTATTTTTAGTAGTTGGTTTTGGAATCATTGGGGTTTCCATGTTATTGCTTTTTTTAATCCAGTATAAAATTATTGTTGATAATGGCAGCATGATTTTAGATGGCCTGTGGACAACAAAGCGTGTTAAAATTGATTTAAATAGTATCGTAGATGTTAGAAAGGCAACATATAGCCGTTATTTTTTTAACAACCCGGTTTACAATCTTCATACTAAAGGAACCATTCGATTCTACTCATCGGGTAAAGATGCCGTTGTACTCACAGATCGCGACGGGCTGGAATATTTTATAGGTACCCAAAGACCAAACGAGCTTTTCCTTGTGATTAAAGAAGAAATGAGAAATCTGAAATAAACTTCGGGTATTTTTTTTCTCAAATGTCATCGTCTTAAATTCCGTAAATTTATACTTTCTTTGAAATAACGCTTTGGAGCGTGTTTTTGGCATTGGGCATTTTTATTGATTTGGCGTAGGCAAATAATGATCATGAAAAAATTAATATTTGCTTGCGTGCTGATTGCCGGTTCTATCTCTGCAATGGCTCAAACCTATAGTCCGAAAGTTTCAAAAGATTCTTTAAGCACTTTGAGTGAAAAAGTAGATGTACTCAAAATGCACATGAAAGTTTTGGAGCTTAAAATTAAGGAAGCGGAAGAAGAAACAAATGTGGAGAAGCTGCGCCTGAAACTTTTAGAAATTAAAGGAAATGCGAAAGAATCTGCTGATAAGGCGAGCCGAAATATTGATAAAACTGATGCTGGTTCATCGGTTGACTTAAAAAATATGGCTAAATTGTCTAAGAAGGCAAAAAGTGATGCCGATGAATCGCAAAAGGCTCTAAGCCGTTATAACAAGCAAATTTCGAAAGTAGAAGATATTCGTACACAAATACAAGGAGCAGAACGAAAACTGGGATATAAAAAACCTCAGCTGGTATACGATTATAAATAATAAAAATTTTGGTCTCGGTTTGATTACGTCCCAGCAATGGGGCGTTTTTTTTTGTCAATTTTTGGAGCACCAGCTTAAACCTATCGTATCACTTTTTAATTATTTGATACTGCACTCGCTATTCTTTTACTTAGGTTACCTTTCGGTTTTAAACCTGACAATAGCGGCAGCCCCGAATTTTTATGAGGGCTATAGCGAATGGCAGGACTTTCCTAGCCGAAGAACTACAGCAATTGCTTTTCTAATTGTGGTTTATAACTCGAAAGCAAGTTTTTTTATTGCAATTGCCTTACACGTATTTTAGATATAAATGGGCTACATTTGTAGTAACAACAACGCATTTATAAATGAAAATAGGAATTGTTTGCTACCCCACTTTTGGCGGTAGTGGAGTGGTTGCAACAGAGCTTGGAAAAGCACTGGCAAACGAGGGCCATCAAGTTCACTTTATTACCTACAGTCAGCCAGCCCGACTTGATTTCTTTTCGGCCAACCTATTTTATCATGAGGTTTCGGTAAGAGATTACCCGCTTTTTGATTATGCGCCTTACGAATCGGCATTGGCAAGTAAGCTGGTGGATGTGGTTCGGTTTGAAAAGTTAGATGTGTTGCATGTGCATTACGCTATTCCTCATGCATCTGCCGCCTTTATGGCAAAACAAATTTTGGCCAGTTATGGCATTCATATCCCGGTTGTAACTACTTTGCATGGTACCGATATCACTCTAGTGGGTAAAGATCCAACGTATAAGCCTGTGGTTACTTTTTCGATTAACCAAAGTGATGGTGTAACAACAGTTTCGGATGATTTGAGGGAAGATACTTATAAGCACTTTGAGATTACTAAGGAGATTAAAGTTATCCCGAATTTTATCGATTTTAGTCGTTTCAGTTTGCAGGCAAAAGATCATTTCAAAAAAGCAATTGCTCCCAATAACGAACGCATATTAATACATACCTCTAACTTTAGGAAAGTTAAGCGTACTGCTGATGTGATTCGTATTTTTGAAAAAGTACAAGCTGTAATTCCATCGAAACTTTTAATGGTAGGAGATGGGCCTGAACGTGCTTACGATGAACAGCTTTGCCGATCTTTGGGTATTGGTGATCATGTTCGGTTTTTAGGCAAACAGGATGCTGTTGAAGAAATTTTGTCGGTTTCTGATTTATTCCTGATGCCATCTGAATCGGAAAGTTTCGGCTTGGCCGCATTGGAAGCCATGGCTTGCAAAGTTCCGGCCATTACATCAAATGCTGGTGGTTTACCTGAGTTAAATATCGACGATTTTTGTGGTTACATGTGTGATGTTGGCGATATAGACGACATGGCTAATAAAGCAATCACAATTTTAACTAATGATGAAACACTGAAGTATTTCAAAGAAAATGCCTTTAAAAGAGCTCAGGATTTTGATTTGAAAAAAATACTGCCTTCATATATCAACTATTATAAAGAAGTAATTGAAAATTCTTTGCAAGTGAAATATTAGTGTCAATTTGCTCGGAATGTTTAATTTGGACTTTGGAGGAGCAAGTTAAAATTACATTTTAAGGGGTTAGCTAGCTATTTCATAATAAAAGAAACTTTCTCAAAATCAAACGATTATAAATCGTATCTTTGCGCCTTTGAAATCGGCGATCATCAAGAAGATCATCGACTTCATGAAGAAAACTAAAAGAGGTTAGCACAAATGAAAAGAATAGTTGATTATAGAAAGCTTTTAAATGTTGATAAAGAAGCTGAATTAAAAGAGCTTAAGTCGGTATACCGTACCTTGATGAAAGATTGTCACCCAGATAAATTTCAGCAGGAACAAGAAAAATTAGATGCAGAAGCCAGAAGTAAGGAAATTATTGAGGCTTACCACTTTTTAGTAAGTATTGCGCCTGAAACCCGCGAGCAGAATATTGAAACTTATACACAAACCATCACTTTATCTAACATTCAGGATTTTGAATACAAACAACAGGTATTGAATATTCAGTTTTATGATGGCAGTGCTTATGAGTATTTTGATGTGCCTAAAGCAATTTACGTGAAACTGGTGAATGCCGACTCTCCTGGTCGTTTTGCCCGCAGACATATTTTTAGTGAGTATCCTTACCGCAATGTGGCGAAAGTTGCAGAACCAGCATAAAATATTTGATTAAAAAGACTTGCCTTAGGGCAGGTCTTTTTTTTTGAAATCTTTGTTACTGTGCTTCAGGATTTGTTTAATATAATTGTTATTGCGAGGCGCAAGCAACCATCATTGATAAAACTATTTGCGCATTATGGTGCAAATATCGGTTCCTTCTTAAGTACTTCAATCGATATTATTTCTTTCCATTAATTAAATACCAAGCAAACCGGTGCGCCAACATCAATCTTTTTTCCACTATCAGTTAATTTGCCTGTGGTTTTGTTTCTGTTGAAGATGATCACATCGTTGGTATATTGGTGGCCAACTAATACATACTTGCCACTAGGATCAATCGTAAAGTTTCGTGGTCCTTTTCCTAAAGTGCTTACGGTTTCAACCAGTTTTAATTTACCTGCCGGAAGTATCGCAAATGTTGAAATGCTATTCGCATCACCACGGTTGGTTTCGTAAAGGAATTTTCCATCTGCAGAAACATGAATATCTGCGGCATCTATTTTTCCAGTGAAGTCTTTAGCTGTGGTAGCAATTTCCTGGATTTTGGTTAAACTGCCGTTGGAGTAATTAAAAGCGGTAATGCTTCCGTTAAATTCATGTACTAAGTAAGCATTTTTACCATTCGGACTAAAAGTAATGTGCCTTGGACCTGTACCTGCATTTGTTTTTAAAACTTTTCTGGCAGTTAATGTCTGATCTTTTCCTGTTGGGTTATAATGGTAGATATAGGTTTGGTCTTCTCCCAAGTCATTAACAATTAGATGTTTATGATCAGGCGTAAATTTTACCATGTGTACGTGGGCACTTTCCTGCCTGCCCTTCGGATCAATGCTTTTTCCAGTGTGTTTAATCACTTGAACCGCTTCGCTTAATGATCCATCCGCGTTCCGGGCAAATACGGCCAAACTTCCTCCAGAATAGTTTGCAACGATTACATTCTTCGCATCAGCAGTAATAAAACAAGGATCAGCGCCATGGCTGTCCACTTTGTTTAAAAAAGTTAATTTGCCCGTTTTTGATTCATATTTGAAAGCACTAACTGTGCTTGTATCCCCAGTTTCATTTACCGCATAAACAAATTTGCTGTCAGGAGAAAGGGTTAGGTAACTTGGGTTTGCAGTTCCTTTAGTAACGTGCTTTAAACTAGATTCTGCATTGTTGGTGTTGAAATTATAGGTGTAAATACCTTCACTTTTTCCAGGAGCGGTATAAGTTCCGATTAAAAGATTATAATTTGTTTTCTGCGCAAACGCGATGGGAGATATTAATGTCATTAACAGTATAGCGATGTTTCTTTTCATTTTACGTTCTTGTTTAAACAAATATGAGAAAAAATGTTTTGGCTTAATCCATTTTAAAATTGATGGTAAAACATATTGCAATAAAAAAGGCAACCTTCCGATTGCCTTGAATATTATTTAATTAAGTGTTTAATCTGGATCAGCTCATGATCTTCCAGGTATCTCCATCTTCCACGAGGTAAATCTTTTTTAGTCAGATTGCCATAAACTACGCGATCTAATTTTTCTACACTGTAACCTAAATGTTCGAAAATACGACGAACAATTCTGTTTTTACCACTGTGAATTTGAATGCCGATTTCTTTTTTAGTTCCACCTGCAACATAAGAAATGTTATCAGGTTTAATCAAACCATCTTCCAGTTCCAAGCCAAAAGCAATTTTGTTTAAATCACCTTGTGATAAAGCCTTATCTAATTCTACGTTGTAAATTTTAGTGATGCCATTTTTTGGGTGTGATAATTTATCTGCCAAATCGCCATCATTCGTCATTAACAATAAGCCTGTTGTATTGCGATCTAAGCGACCTACGGGGTAAATACGCTCACGACTTGCTTTATCGACCAACTGCATTACCGTACGACGTTCCTGCGGATCATCCGTTGTGGTGATGTAATCTTTCGGTTTGTTTAATAACACATAAACCTTTTTCTCACGCTTTAGTAACTCGCCGTTGTAACGAACTAAATCTTTCGCCGGGTCTACTTTGTGGCCCAGTTCTGTAACGGCTTCGCCATTTACGGTAACTACGCCTGCAGCAATTAACTCATCGGCCTTGCGGCGAGAGCAAATACCTGCATTTGAAATATATCTGTTAAGGCGAATTAAGCCTTTATCTTCATTCGTTTTACGGGCAGGGGCAATAACAGTTCTTTCCGGACGGTTGAACTCTGTATCTCTCGGCTGCGCTTCTTCACGTTTTCTAAACGGACGAGAATCACCTTCTCTGGCTTCTCTAGGTTTTACATCTCTTGAACTTCCAGCACTTGGTCTGAATCCATCAGATTTTCCTTTTGATTTGAAATCCTTGTATCCACCTTCTCTAGGCTTAAAGTCTCTTGATCCGCCAGTTTTCGATTTAAAATCTCTCGAATCTCCATCCTTAGATTTGAAATCACGTTCTCCTGTTCTTGGTTTATAATCTCTTGCACCACCTTCTCTTGGTTTAAAATCTCTATCTCCTGTTCTGGGTTTGAAGTCACGTTCGCCAGTTCTAGGTTTGTAATCTCTTGATCCGCCTTCTCTTGATTTAAAGCCGCGATCTTCAGATCTTGCTCCAGAATCTTTTGATTTGAACTCACGATCGCCAAATTTAAAGCTTTGAGGTTCCGCATCTTTCGATTTGAAATCGCGTCCGCCTGATCTGGGTTTGAAATCTTTTTTATCTCCGAAAGATTTTGATTTGAAATCCTTGCTTTCTGAACTTCTAGGTCTGAAGTTATCTTTTGAATCGGATGATTTTTTGAATTTGTTGTCTCTGTCGTCTGATTTTCTTCTGTCAGACCCGGCATCATTACTTCTGCCTTCTGTTCTCCGGTTGCCCGATTTGGACTTGTCATCCCGACTGTTCCTGTTGTTTTTATTTATCATGATACGCTTTTAACCGCATCCTAAAATGCGGGCTGCAAATTTAGGAAAAATTGATGAACAATACAATTGTGAGGAGGCGAAAATTTATGTCAAAAAATAGCCTCTAAAATAGAAAAAATTGATTGAAAATCAAAATTTAAAACCCACGTTTAAAGCACTTTAGAGGCTGTTTTTTTAAGCTTTTGGCGTAACTATTTGATAATGTGCTTATTATTTTTTAGCTTTGCCGACGTTTTTATATAAGTTCACCAAAAAAAGGAGGAAGATGTTAAAGAAACACAGCGTACCATTTGCGGTAGTGGCAACACTATTTCTTTTGGCAAAAGTGTTCACTTACCAAATGCCCTTAGTACCACAAAGTCTTTTAAAAGAAGCAGAATTAAACACTAAAATAGCACTAACTGATAGCGTAAAAGTTCAAGAGGAAGTTAAGCCTCAATCTTTAATGGCTCAGTTAAACTTCGCGGATGAAACCTTGCCATTGGGCGATAAAAGGGTAGAAAGAAAAATGAAAAAAATTCTTGCCGCACACACTTTCCAGAGTATGCAAACAAACGTGTTGCATCAAAAAGCAGCAAAATGGTTTCCGATTATCGAACCCATCCTTGAAGCTTACGGAATTCCAAACGATTTCAAGTATTTGGCATTAGTTGAATCAGGAACGGCAATGGGAGTTTCGCCAAAAGGTGCAGCAGGCATTTGGCAATTTATGCCAGGTACAGCCCGTACTTATGGCTTAAAGGTAAACGGCAAAGTTGATGAACGTTATAATTTACGTAAGTCAACCATCGCAGCCTGCAAATACATTAAAGAAATGTATAGAGGCTTAGAAAGCTGGACCCTGGTTGCTGCCGCTTATAACGTTGGCGATGGTCGCTTACGTAAGCAAATCAATAATCAAAATCAGGATAATTACTACAAAATGAAGTTAAACCGTGAAACCGGTGGCTATGTTTATAAAGTAATTTCCATGAAACAGATTATGGAACATCCGAAACGCTACGGATACAAAAAAGAGCGTGTATTATTGGCCTATAACGGCGAATAAAATAATTAAGGTAAAAACAAAGCATTTGGTAAGGCGTCTCGATTTTATATCGGGACGCTTTTTTACTTTCAGGCTGATTAAACTGATTAGGGAATTACACTGATTTTATGTATTCAACTAACATTTTTTTGTAGTTTTTGGCTTTAGTCATTCAGCTTTTCTTTTAAACTTTTCATCTCTAGACGCTCGACTTCGGACTCTGGACTTCATACTCCCGACTTTTTTCTTTATTTGTTCCTTGTCATTGTTCCTTTATCTTTGATCTTTATTCTTCACTATGTTCAAACTTCGCATCAATAAAATCATAAACCAGCCGGGCGATAATATTACTTTTCAATTTGAAGATGTTGATGGCAATTACCCTACTTATCTGGCCGGTCAATTTATTTCGTTGATTTTTGAGGGTAAAAACCGGGAGGTGCGTAGGTCTTATTCCTTTAATAGTTCGCCTGATGTGGACGAACCTTTAGCCATTACAGTTAAAAGAGTAGAGAACGGAGAGATTTCCAGATTCTTGCATCATAAAACGGCGGTAAATGATGTATTGATAGCGCAAGAACCTCAGGGATTGTTCAGTTATCTTCCTAATGAATATCTTGAAAGAGATCTCTTTCTTTTCGCTGCCGGAGTAGGCATTACTCCGCTTTTCTCTATTTTAAAAACAGCACTGGTTCGGGAGGAAAACTCGTTAGTTACTTTAATATATAGTAACCGATCAAAAGAAGAGGCTTTGTTTTACGATGAGCTTTTGGAATGGCAGCAGAAATATCCTGAAAGATTAAAAATTGTTTGGGTATTTAGCAATAGTAAAAACCTATTGACTGCTCGTTTAAATAAATTTTACATAGAGCGATTGCTTAAAGAACATTTGCGTTTCGAAAGAGAAAACGCTGTGTTTTATACTTGCGGTCCGATCATTTATATGGATTTGTGTAGAATCACTTTGCTTGGTATGGGCTTCGATATTCAACAAATTAAAAGGGAAACCTTTGTTTTGCCTGAAGATGAAATAGACGAAGATGACAGTTCAGAAAAAGTGGTAGATAAAAATACCTATTCTGTGATCTTAAATTTCCAGGGTACCAGTTACAATCTTGATATTCCATGGCCGAAACGCATTTTAGATGTTGCGCTTGAAAATAAAATTAAACTTCCTTACAGTTGTCGTGGTGGTGTTTGCAGCACTTGCGTGGCCAACTGTACTAAAGGTAATGTAAGGATGGATTACAATGAAGTGCTTACGGATGATGAAATTGAGCGAGGAAGAGTGTTGGTTTGTACCGGGCATCCTACAGAAAATGGAACGACTGTAGAGTGGTAGCCTTTCTTAGTTTATATTATTGAATAATTCTACTTATATATTCTTCGGCGGTCATAATCGGAATAATGGAGTTTTTAAAATCTTTTCCATTTCGGGTAATAATAATAGTGCAATTAGCCTGCAGGGCAGCGTAGTATTGGACGGCATCTTCAAAATCTTTGAAATCTGAGTTTAATCCTTTTTCGATTATTTCCTCATCTACACTACAAACATTGCAAATGATCTTAAATTTCCGGAGTTTGTTTAACACAGATTCTTGAGATTCAAATTTATTTAAAACATATTCAGCTGTTGTAAAAGAGAGCGGGGAGGCAACTAACACAATCTTCTTTTGATCGGCCAGGGTGGCTACTTTAGCAATAGCATCATAAAAAGGGATTCGTTGCCCTAATAAGTCCAATATTACATTTGTATCAAGAAATATTTTACTCATTTGTGTTTTTGCTCTAAGTACTCGTTGCGCTCTTTTTTGTAGTCAAAATCAGATGGAATTTGAATTCCTGATGAAAGACTTTTTACAAAAGGAGAAATTTCCAAATTATCTTTTCCATCACTTGAGGTTAAAGCATTAAGGTAATTTTCTACTAGCCTAGATAAGCTGAGTTTTTTTTCAGATGCATAATGCTTAGCCTTTTCAATTATTTCTTGATTTAGCTTTAATGTAAGTTTAGTATCCATATCTAAATTCTTGTACGTACAAATATATAAAATTTGAACGTAAACCTTGTTGATGAATTTTTAGTGCATCATCATGTAAAATCTACAAAACCAACCACCATCTTGCAACGTTTATTTGCTATGGTTAAAACGTTACTTTCTCTTTTTATCGTTTTGTTTAGTATGCAGGTTTTTGCTCAGGATTCCCTTATCATCAGAAGAGAATACGCTAATAAACAATATGTTAATCTGTATAAAGAAAATGCTGATTTTGCCTATACTTCGCCTTATGGCGAATTGGGAGCGCCATCTAAATATGTCATTAACGGTCGTTTAACCACCACTTATATGCTATTGGGCAGTTACAAATCGCCAATCGCATTTTCCATCATTCCAGATTTCACAGTTAGGGTGAGAGATGAGTTTTCTGCCGGAGTTCGTACGCCAAGCTATCATTTAGGTTTTGCAGCCTATGTCCGTTTAAATAAAAACCCAGAAAATTACGAATACGCTGAGCTGGCCTTTACACACCATTCTAATGGGCAGGATCAGAATGCACTCAATCAAGATGGTTCGGTAAATACTTTAACAGGGAATTTTAATGCAAATTATCTCACTGCATCATATCGCTTCGGTCATCTTACGCCAACCCGGGTTGATGAAAGCTTTTATTCTTTTAACCATCGTTTGGGTTTGCAATGGTATAAGTTTTTTAGGTATGAGCCTGCTTTGGATTTAGGTTTTGGCTTTACCAAATTGCTTTACAATTTCTCCTTGCGCAAATATGATCAGATAGAAAGAAATGCCAGAAGTATGCCGAAAGTTAAAACTGAAAAAGAAACCTGGCGTTTAAATACAGAGGTTTCCTATGCGGTAAATAAAATTCCTGCGAAGAATTTGGCGAATCTTCAAAAGCGTTTAAATGCCGAAATTAATTTTAACTACAGTTTTCCTTTTATGAATAATGTATTTCTGATGGCTGCGGTTGGTTATTATGGCGAAGATAATTACAACATATATTTTCAAGATCGTTATGGCTATTTACGTTTTGGTTTGTCGTCAGGTTTTCTTAGAAATAGGAGTAAACATTATGACAATTAATCCTTAATACAGATTGGTTTAGACTTTCTTTTTGATAAAATTTTTAGCATTTTTGCGGATTGAAATCTGCTGTTTTTACAAGCCCGATTTCTCCTCAACTTTTTAATAAAATATGAGCAATAAATCTGTCGACCTCGGCGAGCAAAAAGATGTAGAAGTATACGGTGCGAGGGTACATAATTTAAAAAATATCGATGTGAGTTTCCCGCGAAACCAGCTGGTGGTTATAACTGGTTTAAGTGGTAGCGGGAAATCATCATTGGCTTTTGATACCATTTATGCTGAAGGGCAACGTCGCTATATGGAAACATTTAGTGCTTATAGTCGCCAGTTTATGGGTGGCATGGAGCGTCCGGATGTTGATAAGGTTTCTGGCTTAAGCCCGGTTATTGCCATTGAGCAAAAAACGACAAGTAAAAATCCTCGTTCAACCGTTGGAACCATTACCGAAATTTACGATTTCATGCGTTTGCTTTATGCTCGTGTAGCCGATGCATACTCGTACAATACTGGCGAGAAAATGGAGCGCATGAGCGAAGACCAGATTCTTCAAAATATCTTTAATAAGTTCGATGGACTAGCCGTAAATATCCTGGCGCCAGTGGTGAAAGGTAGAAAAGGGCATTACCGTGAGCTTTTTGAGCAAATCCGTAAACAAGGTTATGTAAAGGTTCGCGTTGATGGAGAGATAAAAGATATTACCGCTAAAATGCAGGTGGATCGTTATAAAATCCATGATATTGAAGTGGTAATTGATCGGTTAATTGTTGATGGAAAAGATAAAAAACGCCTTTTGGATTCCGTTCAAACGGCCATGAAAATGGGTAAGGGTGTAATCAAGATCAGCGATAAGGATAACAATGTTGCGCATTTCAGTAAGTTTTTAATGTGCCCAACTACGGGTATTTCTTATGATGAACCGCAACCCAACAGCTTTTCTTTTAACTCGCCTTATGGTGCTTGCGAACGTTGTGATGGTTTGGGCTATATCTTTGTAGTGGATAAGGAATCGGTTATGCCGAACCCAAAATTCAATATTCTAAATGGTGGATTGGCGCCACTTGGTGAATACCGCGATACCTGGATGTTTCAGGTGTTAAAATCTTTGGCAAAGAAATATGCTTTCTCTTTATCAACTCCGATTGAGAAATTGAGTGATGAAGTGATCAATATTATCTTGAATGGTTCTCCAGATTTAATCAAGGTTGAGGTAGAATACAACAAATGGAATGTTCAGAATTATAACATTACATTCGATGGCATCATTAAAATGCTGGAAGAGCAGAACGAAAAGCGAAGCGAATCTGCATCTGATGATATGGATGCTTTCCGTAAGCTGAAAACCTGTCCGGAGTGCCATGGAGCCCGTTTGAAAAAAGAGAGTTTACACTTTAAAGTTGATGGTAAGAATATTTTTGATCTTGCCTCAATGGATATCAATAATCTTCATGCCTGGTTTGAGCATGTTGATGATCGGCTTTCTGATCGCCAGAACATTATCGCTAAAGAAATTTTAAAAGAGATAAAAGCCAGAATTGGCTTCTTAACCGATGTAGGTTTAACTTATTTAACATTAGATCGTACTGCCCGGACCCTCTCCGGTGGCGAGGCACAACGTATTCGTTTGGCTACCCAAATTGGATCTCAGTTGATGAATGTAATGTACATTTTAGATGAACCTAGTATTGGTTTGCACCAACGCGATAATGAAAGACTAATCAATGCCTTAAAAAATCTTCGTGATTTAGGAAACACCGTTTTGGTGGTTGAGCACGATAAAGACATGATTTTGGAAGCCGACTGGGTAATCGATGTTGGTCCTGGAGCAGGTATTCACGGAGGTACAGTTGTTGCCGAGGGAACTGCAAAGGAAATTCTGAAGTCGAAAACTTTAACCGCTGCCTATTTAAACGGAGATAAAAAAATCGAAACCCCTAAAGTTCGCAGAAAAGGTAATGGTCATAAATTATCCATTATTAAAGCTACCGGACATAATTTAAAAGAGGTTTCTGTAGATTTTCCTTTAGGAAAGTTTATTGCGGTAACTGGCGTTTCCGGTTCAGGTAAATCGAGTTTGATTACCGAAACCCTATATCCAATTTTAAATCATCATTTTTTCCGGGCAAAGAAAACACCACTTCCTTACGAGAAAATAACCGGATTGAAAGAAATTGACAAGGTTATTGAAATTGATCAGGCGCCAATTGGAAGGACACCACGTTCTAATCCATCCACCTATACCGGTGTTTTTTCTGACATCAGAAATCTATTTGTGCAATTGCCAGAAGCAAAGATTCGGGGTTACAAACCGGGTCGTTTTTCTTTCAATGTTAAAGGTGGAAGATGTGAAACCTGTCAGGGTGCAGGTTTAAAGGTGATCGAAATGAATTTTTTGCCCGATGTGCAGGTGCCTTGTGAGGAATGCGGCGGCAGAAGATATAACAGAGAAACTTTGGAAGTTCGCTTTCGCGGAAAATCAATCAGCGATGTGCTGGATATGAGTATTGAAGATGCTTGTGTTTTCTTTGAAAATATTCCGATTATTTATAGGAAAATCAAAACACTTAAAGATGTTGGTTTAGGCTACATCACTTTAGGTCAATCGTCGGTTACGTTATCTGGTGGAGAGGCGCAAAGGGTTAAGCTAGCGACTGAACTTTCGAAAAAAGATACTGGTAAAACTTTTTATATTTTAGATGAACCTACCACCGGATTGCATTTTGAAGACATCAATGTGCTTTTAGGTGTGCTGCAAGAACTTGTTGAAAAAGGGAATACCATTTTGGTGATTGAACACAACTTAGATGTTGTTAAAGTGGCCGATTGGGTAATCGATTTGGGCGAAGAGGGCGGAGCCGGAGGTGGAAGAATCCTTTTTGAAGGTACGCCTGAAGGACTGGTTCAAAACCCTATAAGTTTAACCGGTAAATTCTTGAAAAAAGAAATGGAATGGGAGTTGGGTAGTCAGCCCGCAGTTGATAGTCCGAAGTCTGAAGTTAAAAAATCAAAGGTCACCAAAAAAGTTAAACAGAAAGATTAGACTATCGTCATTGCGAGGCACGAAGCAATCCCTGTGATAAAATAAAGGCTTTTCGCTTTTAGATTGCTTTTTGCCTTGCAATGACGGCCAGTTAAAAATTTTACATCATACATCATCATAAAATGCTTTTTACCGATACCCATACCCATTTATATTACGAACAAGATGCCGAAAAGCAAGCAGAATTAATGGAGCGTTGTTTTGAAAACAACGTGAATCGATTGTTTTTGCCCAATGTTGATGTAAAATCCATTGCCATGATTGACGATTTGGTTAGTAAATATCCAGAGAATTGTTTTGCCATGGCTGGACTCCATCCTTGCGATGTAAAAGATGACTATCGATCGCTTTTAGATGAAATTTACAAAAGCATTTCAGTTAGAAAAATATACGCCATCGGTGAAATCGGTATCGATTTATATTGGGATAAAACCACATTGGACATCCAGCAAGATGCTTTTCGTAAACAAATTGCCTGGGCAAAAGATTTAGGTTTGCCCATCGTTATCCATTGTCGCGAAGCTTTTGATGAAGTTTTCAAAGTTTTGGAAAGCGAGCGGGATGAAAAACTCAGAGGTATATTTCATTGCTTTACCGGAAATGTAGTGCAAGCTAAGCAAGCCATCGATCTCAATTTTTATTTAGGTATTGGTGGCGTGGTCACCTATAAAAAAGCTGGCTTGGATGTCGTGCTTTCAGAAATTTCTTTAGATCATCTAGTCCTTGAAACCGATTCGCCCTATTTAGCCCCTGTTCCGTTTCGTGGAAAGCCAAATGAAAGCAGCTACTTAATCTATATTGCCCAAAAATTAGCTGATATCTATGGTGTTTCAGTTGAGGAAATCGCAAATATAACCGCAGAGAACTCCAAAAAGGTGTTTGGCATTTGATTCACCTCAAATCGTCATGCTATACCCAATTTCAAAATCAGTATCTATTGAATAAATAATAATTAATTTATATCCGTTTGTATAACAGTTATAATTATTATTTCACTTTTAATAGTTTATATTGTCAATTTCATAATTTAGGTTGCGATTTATGTTAAATAATTATCAATATTAAAATTATCCCAAATCATTTATATTTTTTTGCTTTCTTTGCGTTGAGCAACCAACCAACCAAATGACCAAGATCCTTATAATATATACCGGTGGCACCATCGGTATGGTTAACGACCCCAGCAATGGAATGCTAATTCCTTTCGACTTCGAGCAGATTAAACAGAATGTTCCGGAATTGAGCCGTTTAGATTATGAGTTGGATGTTCATTCCTTTAACCCGGTTTTAGATTCATCAAACATGGATCCAGAGATATGGAAAACTTTAGCTGAATTGATTCGGGATAATTATGATCAATATGATGGTTTTGTGATTCTTCATGGTTCAGATACTATGGCTTTTACCGCTTCAGCATTAAGTTTCATGCTAGAGAATTTGGGTAAAGCGGTGGTTTTAACGGGTTCACAATTGCCAATTGGCGAAATCAGAACCGATGCAAAAGAGAATTTAATTACCGCACTTGAAATTGCTGCTACCAAGGAAAATGGTAAATCACTGTTCCCGGAAGTTTGTATTTATTTCGATGCCCAATTATTCAGGGGAAATCGGTCTATAAAATATAACAGCGAAAAATTCGAGGCTTTCCGATCGCCAAATTATCCGGTTTTGGCCGAAGCTGGTGTGCACTTACAGTTTAATACCAACTATGTGATGAAAGCCCCTGAAGGTGAGTTAACGCTTCACACCAACTTCAATCCAAACATTGGGGTTTTGAAATTATATCCAGGAATCACGCCTCAGGCGGTATCTGCAATCACGGATTCAAAAGTCGATGCCATTATTTTGGAAACTTTTGGATCAGGCAACACCACCACTGCGCAATGGTTTTTAGATAGTCTTCGCCAGGCGATATTAACTGGGAAAATTATTCTTGATATTTCCCAGTGCAAAAAAGGTTCAGTTCAACTAGGTCGTTATGAAACCAGTCGTGAGCTATTAAAAATGGGGATTATTAGTGGATACGATGTAACTTTTGAGGCTGCGGTTACTAAGCTGATGTATGTTTTAGGGCTTAACCTGCCGTTAGAGCAAAGTAGAAAATTGATGGACGAATCGCTCAGGGGTGAGTTGACCAAAGATTAATTTTTTGGAAAGCAATTGCGGTAGCGTTTTTTAATGTTCGTCCTGCTATCCGTTCAATCTTTTTTATGAATGGCAGCATTAACCGAATTGATTTACAACAAAAAAGGATTTCACTGCTATCAGGTTTAATCACACAGAAACTGCCTGCTACGCCTTGCTAAACTACCGTTCGGCAATAAACCCGACAGCAACGTAAATCCTTTTAATCTGTACCGACTTCTAAGTATTTCGGTCTCAAAGGCCATGGAATATACTGCGCTAACAACTTGCTGCAGCCATTTATTAAAAGATTGTAGTGAATGGCGGGACTGCTGGAGCCATATTGTTGAAACTATCGTTTTCAAAAATTGCAACGATTGTTATCGTGTATTAATAAGTAAAACTTCTGCAATTATGACTACAATCATTTCGGTTTTTATTAATTAGCCCTATTTTTGCTAGCATGAGGATAAGTTAAGTCTCAAATTTTGATACTTTTTACTCGATATTTTGAAAATGAAAATAGAACAAATATATACCGGTTGTTTAGCTGAAGCTGCATATTATATAGAAAGTAATGGCGAAGCTGCAATTATAGATCCGCTTAGAGAAGTTGGAACTTATTTAAAGAAAGCTGAAAAAGCTGGGGCTACAATCAAATATATTTTTGAAACACATTTTCATGCTGATTTCGTTTCGGGTCATGTAGATCTGGCTGAAAAGTCTGGCGCTAAAATTATTTACGGGCCAACAGCGAAAACTGAATTTGAATCGCACATTGCCAAAGATAGAGAGCAATTCAAAATAGGCAATCTCACCATCACTGCACTACACACACCCGGACATACCTTAGAATCTACAACCTATTTGCTTACTGATGAAAATGGAAAAGATCATTGCATTTTCAGTGGCGATACCCTTTTTATAGGCGATGTGGGCAGACCGGATTTAGCCCAAAAAGGAAATTTAACCATGGAAGATTTAGCAGGAATGCTTTACGATTCCTTGAATGAAAAAATTAAGCCCTTAGCAGATGATGTAATTGTTTACCCGGCTCATGGTGCAGGCTCTGCTTGCGGAAAGAGCATGAGTAAAGAAACTTTTGATACTTTAGGACATCAGAAGCAAGTAAATTATGCGCTAAAGGCACAAACCAAAGAACAATTTATCAAAGAGGTTACGGATGGTATAATGCCGCCTCCACAATATTTTGCTAAAAATGCCGCCATGAATAAAGGCGGAGTGGATAGTATTGATGACGTTTACGAAAAGGGGTTAAATGCCTTAACGCCTCAGGCTTTTGAAAATACGGCGAACCAAACAGGAGCCATTTTACTGGATACACGTGATCCGCAGCTTTTTGCAAAAGGATTTATTCCAAATTCCATCAATATTGGTTTAAATGGTCAGTTTGCACCTTGGGTAGGCGCCCTGATTACAGATTTACAACAACCCATTCTTTTAATAACCGATGAGGGCAAGGAACAGGAAAGTATTACCCGATTAACCAGGGTAGGTTACGATCATACCATTGGATACTTAGATGGAGGCTTTGAGCGCTGGACGGACGCGGGAAAGGAAATTGATACGATTGAATCCATTTCTGCGGAAACCTTTGAATTGGCTGTTCAGGACAATGAAATCATAGCCTTAGATGTTCGTAAACCGGGCGAATATGAATCAGAGCATTTGGAATTTACTTTAAGCAGACCATTAGATTTCATTGATGACTGGATGGGAGAAATCGATCCTGAAGCAACTTATTACATTCACTGTGCAGGTGGTTACAGATCTATGATTGCGGCCTCTATTTTAAAATCGCGTGGGGTAGAAAATGTGATCGATGTTGCCGGAGGTTACGGAGCCATTAAAAATACAGGTTTAAAAAGAACCGATTTTGCTTGTCCAAGTAAAGCAATGAAAGTTTAGCGCTATCGTCATTGCGAGGCACGAAGCAATCTCAATCGATAGACAAAACTGAAATGAAAGATCAAAATCATTACGATGTATTAATCATTGGCGCTGGTCCGATCGGGATGGCTTGTGCAATCGAAGCAAAAAAAGCAAATCTTAGCTACGTCATCATTGAAAAAGGCGCTTTAGTAAACAGCTTATTTAATTATCCCGTTTTCATGACTTTCTTTTCCACGTCGCAAAAGCTGGAAATTGGAGGCGTACCGTTCGTTACGATCAATCCAAAACCGAATCGTAATGAAGCCGTGGAATATTACCGCAGGGTGGCTGAGAAATTTGATTTGAATATCAATCTTTTTGAGCGGGTAATCGAAGTTGAAAAGAATGAGTCTGCTATTTTCAAAATAAAAACTGCTAAGGAGAATTACACCAGCGGAAATGTAATCGTGGCGACCGGTTTTTATGATGTTCCCTTGTTAATGAATGTTCCGGGAGAAGATTTGCCAAAAGTTACACATTATTATAAGGATCCACATTTATATGCTTTCCAAAATGTATTGGTGGTGGGCGCAAATAACTCAGGCGTTGATGCAGCTTTGGAAACATATCGTAAAGGGGCCAATGTTACAATGCTTATACGTAGTGAAGAATTGGGTCCGCATGTAAAATATTGGGTGCGACCTGATATAGAAAATAGAATTAAGGAAGGTGCTATCACCGCTTATTTCCATTCTCAGTTGCTCGAAATCCGAGAAGGTGAGGTTGATATCCAAACGCCAGAGGGAATTAAAACCATTCCTAATGATTTCGTAATTGCCATGACAGGTTACCAGCCAGATTTTTCAATGCTAAGAAAGTTTGGAATAGATTTGCCAGAAAGTTTATGTCCGGTTTACAACGAAGAAACCATGGAAACGAATGTAAAAGGATTGTATTTGGCAGGTGTAGTGTGCGGTGGATTAGATACGCACAAGCTTTTTATTGAAAATTCCAGAGTACATGCAGAAATGATCTTGAAAAATATTGTCGGAAAATAGCATAATCAGACTGGCAAATAGTAAAGGTTTTTAAACACGCTCTAAAATTACAGACTTATCTCTTTGCGACTTACCCCAGTCGTAACCCAGTTTTAATAACAATGATGCTATGATCACTAGCACAAGTATCATCAAATATTCCAGGATTGTATAGCGTGACACAGCGCTTTGAGGGGCAGGTGTTTTTAAATTTGGCAATGACGGATACACCTTCCAGCCCTTAGCAGTTGACTCATTTTGGCTTTGACTCTTATAAGCGGCTTCCATTCCTTTGAAGGATGAAACAACCAGGCTAATGCGGGTAAGTGAAACAAGAAATAGCAGCCCCAAAATGATGGTTATTAAATTTTGTGTTTTTCTGCTAAATTTTTTTCGAAACTCTTTAATGTAATAAATGATAAAACCTACAATGATGAATAATGTTACATATACGGGTATTGATGGGGTAACAAAATAAGTATCATGAAGGTCGATACCAAGATTTTTCTGAAAGGCATCTTTTCCAAACATTAATGTAAGTACTAATACGGTAATCAAAGCCGACAAGAGTAGCCAGCCAAATTCAATTAGAAAGGATTTTGATTTATTCATCATTTATAGGACAGGCACTTTTAAAACATTATCGACAAAATTATCAATTGCAGTAGCTACACTGGGTAAATCTTTTGAAGTAATGTAAGAACCCAAAACGTGGTTTCCTGCGTTTGGAATAGCTATTTTTCTTTTTAAATCTTCCGGAGTGCCTAATTTACCGAACATTTTGAGCATGGCATCAACACGAACAACCGGATCTTGCTCCAATTCATTTTTATAATAGTAAAGCATTAAAACGGGTTGTTTCACTTTTTCGAAAACAGATTTTTGCATGGTGCTTTCAACGAATTCTTGTAATTCTACCAGTGATTCAATTCGGTAATTGGTATACCAGTATTTTTTATATTCCGCTGTTCTGCCATCAACTTTACGTTCGTCGCTGCCCAAAACGGAACGGGCAATTTGCAAACCCCAAGGGTCGTTTAACAGCCAGGCGTTTTTATCATTGATGGCTACATTTGGAGAAAGCAGTATTAAGCTATTGATTTCAGGATAAGTGGCGGCTAATTTCAAAGCGGCAGTTCCGCCGGTTGATGTACCGACCAGAATTACCTTTTTGCCCAATTTTTGACCAATGGCATAAGCCAGTTTACTGCTTTCCCATAACCGATCGGCAGTAAAAAACTGCATCGGTGCAATGGTATCTACACCATGATCAGCCAACCGGGCTAGATATAAATTGGCATGAAGTGCCTTCGCCAAATTCAGGTGGACTGGATTTCCTTCGGTTTTTGATGCGGAGAAACCATGCAAGTAAACTACTGCATATTCAGTTTGTTGCTTAAGTATTGGGTCGGCCCAAATAATTTCTGCTTCGTTTTCGGGCTTAATTTTATTTAAACTTTCAATGTTTTGTACATAGCCATCCAAATCTTGTAAATCAGGAACTTTTACTAACTCTGCATTGTACAAGGGTTTTTTTGGTTTTGGACCAAGCAAATAACTCACAACCAGCAGTGCTGAAATTCCAATTAAGACTTTGTAACGCTTTTTCATTTATAAACAAACCTTCAATAAATGTAAACTTTTGCATGATATAACAAAGAATATTTCTGCATTACGGTTTTGAATTTGAGGGGTTTTTACTTGCAACAAACATTGTTACTAAACCTGATCGAAGCGAACATAGCCGTTCTTTGCCGAACAATCGGCAATGACTTACACGGGTATAAAGCGTAGCGCAGGACTGAAGGAATTAAGATTGTTTCCTTTCATTTCCAAAACCCTAATAATGACATTAAGCATTACCTTTTTATGGGAAATTAAGTTAAGTTTGCAGTCAAAATTTTTCGACTTAATGCCGGGAATCGATCAGATAAAAAAACCTATAGCAGCCGATATTAAAGCGTTTGAAAAAACCTTTAAAGAATCTATGCACAGCGATGCGCCATTGCTGGATAGGATTACCCATTATATTGTAAAGCAAAAAGGCAAGCAAATGCGGCCAATGTTCGTGTTTTTTGCCGCGAAGTTATGCGGTGGAATTACCGAATCTACCCATCGTGGGGCTGCATTGGTAGAGCTTTTGCATACTGCAACCTTAGTTCATGATGATGTGGTAGATAATGCCTACGAACGACGTGGGTTTTTCTCCATTAATGCGTTATGGAAAAATAAAATTGCTGTTTTAGTAGGTGATTATTTATTGGCTAAAGGTTTATTGCTTTCGGTAAACAATAACGAACACCGATTGTTACAAATAGTATCTGAAGCCGTGAAACAGATGAGTGAAGGCGAGTTACTGCAAGTGGAAAAAGTGCGCAAGATGGATATTTCTGAGGATTTATATTTTGATGTGATCCGTCAGAAAACAGCTTCGTTAATTGCCTCTTGCTGTGCTGCAGGTGCGGCATCGGCCGGGGCCAGTGATGAAACGATTGAGCAGATGCGCTTGTTTGGTGAGAAAGTGGGTATCGCCTTTCAAATTAAGGACGATACTTTCGATTTCGGAACAGACGATGTTGGTAAGCCTATAGGTATCGATATTAAAGAAAAGAAAGTAACCTTGCCTTTAATTTATGCGCTAAATAAAGCAGAAAAATCTGAACGAAAAAAGATCATCAACCTGGTTAAAAATCATCAGGATGATCCGGTTAAGATTCAGCAAATTATTGACTTTGTAAATGCACAACAAGGTGTTTATTATGCCAACCAGAAAATGCTAGAATACCAGAATGCCGCGTTCGAAATTTTGCATCAATTTGATGCCGGAGAGGCGAGGACCGGTCTTGAACAATTAGTACTTTATACTACCGAACGTAAAAAATAATGAGCAGCGAATTACTCTTCAGTTTAGGTTTCCTTTTATTTATTGTACTTATTTTGGCCTTAGATTTAGGCCTTTTTAGTAAAAAAGAACATGTAATTAGCTTAAAGCAAGCTGGCATCATGAGTGTAATTATGATCGGACTTGCGCTCGGTTTTTACTTCCTATTACTTACCGAAGGCCACCAGCTGCATGGCATAAGAGATTTTGCACACTTGCAGGAAATTGTAACCAATCATCAGCATCACATTAAACTTATTCCTGATGATTTCGAAGCAAGTTTGGCAGTGTACCGACAGAATTTAGGTTTAGAATTTTTAACCGGTTACGTTATTGAATATGCACTTTCAGTAGATAATATCTTTGTTATTGTACTCATTTTCTCTGCCTTTGCCGTTGAGGAGAAATATTACCACCGCGTACTGTTCTGGGGTATTTTGGGTGCCATTATCATGCGTTTCATTTTTATTTTTGTGGGTGCGGCTTTAATTGCAAAATTTGCATGGATCCTTTACATCTTCGGTGCTTTCCTTGTTTTTACAGGAATAAAAATGTTTTTTAGTAAAGATGAAGAAAAAATCGATCCTGAAAATCATCCGGTGGTGAAGTGGGCGTCGAAAATATTTTCGATTCACCCAAAGTATGAAGGCAAAAATTTCTTCGTAACCATTAACCATAAAAGGTATGTTACGCCTTTATTCCTGGTTTTATTGATTGTAGAATTCACCGATTTGCTTTTCGCAGTCGATTCCATTCCTGCCATTTTCGCGGTCACGAAAGATCCGTACATTGTGTTTTTCTCCAATATTTTTGCCATCATGGGCTTACGTTCCATGTTCTTTTTACTGGTAAATATTATTCATAAATTCCATTATTTGAAAACAGGCCTGGCTATTTTATTGGCGTTTATCGGTGTGAAAATGTTAGGGCATACTTACCTCGAAAAAATTGGTTTTACCACTGAACATTCGATAATTGTGATCTTAAGTATTTTGGTAATTAGTATTGTCGCATCGCTGGTTTTTCCGAAAAAAGTGGCGCATCAATAAAGGATTTTAACCACTTAAGACATATAAGAACATCTTAACTTATGTTTTTTTTGTTGATTCTTTTTGTGATTTGGAAAGCAAAAACAGTAATTTATTTTAATGTTCGTCCTGCTTTTCGTTTCAATCTTTTTGCTCAATGGCTGTCATGCTGAAGCACGAAGCATCTGTTTCATCGGCTGCAGATGCTTCGTACCTCAGCATGACAGGTAATTAAAGTTTCTGCAAACAAAAAGTATTTCCACTACAATCACGTTTATAAACTTCGGTTGGTTGTACTTCAGTCGCTTTGAATTTCTCTCGCAAATTTTCGCAGATTTTGAATTATTAAATCTGCGGTTATCACCTTAAATCTGCGTAAATATATATCTGTCTTAAAGCAAAATAAACGTTACAGCTTAACTGCTCAATGTAATTTTTGTATTTTCAGCAATTAATTCAGTAACCAAAACCCATGAAATACTTCTTTTCCACCGCACTTATTTGCAGTGTGTTTTTCGCTAATGCGCAAGATCAATTCGGCAATGTTTTCTCGAAAATTAATGCTGATGTTCAGCAGAACTCCAAAGCCTATCAAACCCTTAAACACGAAACGGAAACGATCGGTCATCGGTTAACAGGATCAGCAAATGGAGCAAAGGCAGAACAATATGCTTATGATTTGCTAAAATCTTATGGCTGTGACGTAAAGTTCCAACCTTTTGAAGTGGAGAGCTGGGCAAGAAAAACAGTTGATGTATCGATTGGCACCGATAAAAACAGTTTGACTAAAGTTAAAGCAGTGACACTTGCGCATTCTCCGGTTAGTGCAAACATCACCGGCGATATTGTTGATGCCGGCAACGGGATGGAAGTTGACTATCAAACCAATCCGGCAAAGTTTAAAGGAAAAATTGCGTTGATTTATTTAGGTGTTTTGCCGGGTTCTCCAGCTGGAACAAAATCACTTCACCGTTCCGAAAAGACAGCCATTGCAACCAAATATGGTGCGACTGGTGTAATCATCATCAATACGGTAAAAAATGGTGTGTTGTTAACCGGAACAGCATCGGTTACAGGTAAGCTGATTCCAATTCCTGCAGTTTGTATCGGTTTAGAAGATGGAATGGCTCTTAAAGAAAAATTAAAGAGTCAAGCACAAATGGCACATATTGGCATGACTAACTTTTCGGGTTTAATTAAAGCGAGAAATGTAGTTGCTACTTTTAAAGGAACTGAATTGCCTAAAGATAAAATCGTTGTGGGAGGTCATTTAGATAGCTGGGATTTATCAACTGGCGCAATTGATAATGGAATCGGTTCCTTTGCGGTGATGGATATGGCCCGGACTTTCAAAAAACTCAATTTGAAAACCAAACGCACTGTTGAGTTTGTATTATTCATGGGCGAAGAGCAGGGTTTATTAGGCTCTAAAGCTTATATCAATCAGTCTAAGAAAGATAAAAACCTCGATCAGGTAAAGTTTATGTTGAATTACGATATGACGAATGATCCGAAAGGATTCTCAACCTCGCGAGCTGAAATGAAAGAATTATTTACAGCCTGGGGTGCAGATATTGTAAAAATAGATACCGGATTTAAAAACCTGTTTAACGCTGGCGCAGGTTTGCATAGCGATCACCAGCCATTTATGTTAGAAGGTATCCCTACAGGCGGCGGAGCAGGCGGTAAGTTGCCAAATAACTCAGGCCCATTTTATCACTCAGATGGCGACAGTTTCAAGCTGGTTGATGAACAAGGCCTAAAGAATACAGTCCGTTATAGTGCCATGCTTACCTACGCGTTGGCAAATACACCGAAAATTCCGGTAGGTGTGCAAAGCGAAGAAGAATTGAAGACATTTTTAGAATCGCAAAACTTGAAAGAGCCATTAACCATTGCTGGCGAATGGCGCTGGAAATAGTCTTACATTAAAATACCTTACATCATTTGACCCGTCATTTCGACTGAAGCAGTGAAGCTTTTTACGCTTTGTTTATTGAAATGACGGGTTTAACTTTTTTACTTTCCACTTTAAACTCTTACCCACTTATATAGCTTTCCAGTTGGGTAATTGTTTGTTTCTGATCGGCAATTATAAATTTCACCATATCTCCGATTGATAGCATACCTATCACTTCCTCATTCACTACGATAGGTAGATGACGAATGTGTTTTTCGGTCATCAACTCCATACAATAATCAATCGAATTGCTTAGGGTGATGGTGATCGGGTTTGGCGTCATCACTTCGTTTATTAAGGTATCTTTTGAAGACTTACCCTGAAGAATGATTTTCCTGGCATAATCACGTTCAGTAAAAATACCCGAAAGCTTTTCATTCTTCATTACCAGTACAGCGCTGATGTTTTTATCAGTCATTACTTTCAAGGCATCCAGCACAGAAATGGTTTCAGGCACTGCGATAATTCTTGGCTGTTTGGTGTCCAATAAATGTTTAACGGTTTTCATAATGGTTTATTTGGTTAAATCAATTTAAGAAATTATTAGCTGCAAATCAAATTTGTTTTGAAAGGGTTACTAAGCAGTTTTGAAATAAACCTGATGGTACGAAAAGCCTCCAATTTTTTCAATTTGAGCTTGTAGGGACAGCAGGACTGAACTAACCGAAGAAATGCAGGATATGCTTTACAAAATCTTAATATCAATATGCACTATTTTACATTCCGTAAACCTGGGTGCGCTTTTAAATATTTGGCTTTCACAAAGCTATGCCGTAACTTTGCAGCACATTTAAAACAAATAAAATATGTCATCAGTAGAGACAACTTATATCCCTTACAAAGTTAAGGACATTTCACTGGCAGATTGGGGCCGTAAAGAAATCGAATTAGCCGAAGCAGAAATGCCAGGTTTAATGAGTTTACGTAAAGAATTCGGTCCAACTCAACCGTTAAAAGGTGCTCGTATTGCAGGTTGTCTGCACATGACTATCCAAACGGCTGTTTTAATCGAAACATTAGTGGCTTTAGGTGCTGAAGTTACCTGGTCATCTTGCAATATTTTTTCTACACAAGATCATGCTGCTGCTGCTATTGCTGCTGCTGGTATTCAGGTTTACGCTTGGAAAGGCTTAAACGAAGAAGAATTTGATTGGTGTATCGAACAAACTTTACACTTCGGTCCGGAGCAACAACCATTAAACATGATTTTGGATGATGGTGGTGATTTAACTAACATGGTTTTTGATAAATATCCTGAGCTAATTGCAGCGATTAAAGGTTTATCAGAAGAAACGACTACTGGTGTACACCGTTTGTACGAGCGTATGAAAAACGGAACATTGCACTTGCCTGCAATTAACGTTAACGATTCTGTAACTAAATCTAAATTCGATAACAAATACGGATGCCGTGAATCATTGGTTGATGCCATTCGTCGTGCAACTGACGTAATGATGGCTGGTAAAGTAGCCGTTGTTTGTGGATATGGTGATGTAGGTAAAGGTTCAGCAGAATCTTTAAGTTCACAAGGCGTACGTGTAATCGTAACTGAAATTGACCCAATTTGTGCTTTACAAGCTGCAATGGAAGGTTACGAAGTTAAAAAATTCGCTACTGCCGTTAAAGAAGCAGATATTATTGTAACTACAACTGGTAACCGTGATATCGTTCGTGGCGAGCATTTCTTAACCATGAAAGATAAAGCCATCGTTTGTAACATTGGTCACTTCGATAACGAAATCGACGTTGCCTGGTTAAACGCTAACTATGGTTCAACTAAAGTTGAAATTAAACCACAGGTAGATAAATATACTATCGAAGGTAAAGACATCATTTTATTGGCTGAAGGTCGTTTGGTAAACTTAGGTTGTGCAACTGGTCACCCAAGTTTTGTAATGAGTAACTCATTCACCAACCAAACTTTAGCACAGTTAGAACTTTGGACGAATACAGATAAATACGAAAACAAAGTTTACGTTTTACCTAAGTATTTAGACGAAAAAGTTGCTCGTTTACACTTGGAAAAAATTGGTGTAGAGTTAGATGTTTTAGATCAACACCAGGCTGATTATATCGGTGTACCTGTTGAAGGTCCGTTCAAATCAGACGAATACCGTTACTAATCGCTTCTCGTCATTGCGAGGAACGAAGCAATCTCATTCTTGAGTTGCTTAAAGGGACGTGCAATTTGCATGTCCCTTTTTTATTTTGCTTGTCATCTTGAGCGGGTTGAAAAGTTTAAACTTCCGTGTTTCCGTGGCAAAAAAAGGAATATTTTGAAAACGCTGGCTTAGTAATTCTCCGGCAATTTCAGCCCTGCTGTACACTTTACTCCTCCCGATGAAATATCGGGATCCGTGTTCGTTTCCATCAGGTTTATTTTACAAAGGATTGAAGTTCTTTTGCTTCTCAAAACCTACATTTGAAAAAAATAATACAATGAAAACCCTCGCCATTATCTTACTTTTTTCAGCTTTTGCATTCACGGGCAAAGCACAAACTGCATCTAAAAAATCAACTGCGGATCAGGAAATTACTAAACAGATTGTTGATATTGCCTGCGGCGAATGTCAGTTTAAAATGAAAGGCAAAAGTTGTGATCTGGCTATCAGAATAGATGGTAAATCTTATTTCGTTGACGGAAAGAATATTGATGATTTCGGCGATGCACATGGAAAACATGGCTTCTGCAATGCAGTAAGTAAAGCAGAGGTTTCAGGTAAAATTGTCAACAACCGATTTAAAGCCAGCAATATCAGGTTGCTAAGTAAATAAATAAAAATATTATAGCAAATTGAGCCTTTCAAAATATTGAGAGGCTTTTTTATTTAAAAAAAGTAGTCAGGTGCTGTCACATTTTACTTTTTATGGTGTCTTATATCTGAGTTGAGGGTAAAAACTCAATACCAAACAAACAAACAAAAATAAATTTCAGATATGAAAACCTATTTATTGATATTGCTGTGTGTTTTATCTACGAAAGTCTTCGCACAAGAGAGTGTTAAGCTCAGCGGTAAAATCATCGAAGAAAAAACAAACCAACCCATAGAATACGTTGGCGTTATTTTAATGAACAAAGCTGATACAACTAAAAAAGTTGGGGTAGTAAGCGATAAAACCGGACTATTCTTTTTCACCGGTTTAACAAACGGCGATTATGCCATCAGAATATCGGCAATGGGTTACGGCCTAATGCTTAAAAGTGTAAGCATCAAAGGGAAAAGCATTGATTTAGGAACCATAAAAATGAAAGAAGATGCCATTGCACTAAAGGATGTTTCTGTAGCCGGTCGATATGCATCTGCAACAATTAAAAAAGATACAGTAGAATTTAATGCCGACGCCTATAAGACACAACCCAATGCTGCAGTTGAAGATTTGTTAAAGAAACTACCTGGTGTAACCATTGATAAAGATGGCAGTATAATGGTTCAGGGGCAAAAGGTAACCCGCTTAACTGTAGATGGAAAAGATTTCTTTGGCACAGACCCGAAAACAGCTACCAAAAATCTTCCTGCCGAGGTGATCGCCAAAGTGCAGTTAATTGATAGTAAAACTTTAGAGGCTAAAGCAACGGGCATTGATGATGGACAACGGGAAAAGGTGCTCAACCTAACCATTAAAGAGGATAAGAAAAATGGCTGGTTTGGTAATGCCAATTTATCGGGAGGAACTACTGATCGCTATAGTGGTTATTTGAGTGCCAATCATTTTACCAAAAAGATGCAGTTTGCAGTTTTGGGTATGAGCAATAACGTAAGTAACGCCAGTTTTCAATATGAAGATTTAAACAGCTTTACCAGTGGAAATATCGGGAATCTTTTTGCCCCTCCGGGTGGTGGCGGTTTCTCGATTAATGTAAATAATGGCCGTACAACCATTGGTGGTTCGGGCGTCTTCGATAACAGTGCCATGGGAGAAGTGACCACGAATAGTGGCGGGTTGAACTTTAGCAATAGCTGGGGAGCAAAAGATAAACTGACGTTGAGCAGCAGCTATTTTACTTATTTTAGCAAGGGTTTGGGTAACCGATTTTCAAATGTGCAGGATATCAATCAGGACGATGTGCTGAGAACCAATGAAATATCAAATCGAAATTCAGATAATCAGGCACACCGTTTTAATTTTAAGGTTGAATATCACCCAGATTCATTAACGGATCTTACTTTCCGATCGAACGCTATTCTGAACTATACAACCAATATCAATAACCGGAATTTTAATACAGCTTTTGATCTGACAGGAAAAATTAATGATGGTAATCAGTTGTTGGATCAGCGGAATTCCACCCCTTCATTTTTTGGAGAACTTTCTGCAACACACCGTTTAAAAAAAGGTTCAATCATTATTGGTTTAAACGGAACTCAAAATACATTTAATTCCAATTGGTTAAATCAATCGGTGATTAATAACTATAGTGGAGGTATTGTTGACATTACGGATTTAAATCAACAGGCAGAACAGCAGAATAAATCACAAAATTACAGTATCGCGGTGAATTACATTCGTCCTATTATTGATAAAAAGCTAAACAGCAATATTGCCTACATCCGGAATGAGGGTAAAGTAGCTGCTGAGCAATTAACCTTGAGCTATAATCCTTTAAACAATACTTATGATACAGTAGTTCCTGATTTTTCAAATACGCTTGAGAACCATACCTGGACACAAACCGCCAGACTCGGACTTGTTTATAACCGCACCGAATGGACTTATAATTTTGGGTTAGGTTTTCAGGAAACAGGCTTAGATGCTTCTACATTCAGCAGTGCGGGAATCAATACCAATAATATCGATAAAAAATATTATAACATTTTGCCTCGCTTAAATATTAGCTTCAGAAATAAAAACAAACATACGCTACAGCTTAACTATAATGCAAATGTGAATCTGCCATCGGTAAATGATTTGCAGCCAGTTCAAAATAACAGCAACCCACTTTACCAACGGGAAGGCAATCCTGATTTAGAAGCGAGAAAAAGCCATCGCATGTCAGTTAACTTTAATACTTTCAGTGCCGACAATAACAAATACTGGAACGGTTACTTTTTGGTTAACTATGCTTTGGATGATGTTGGGAATAACATCAATTATATTGATGGTGTACAATTTGTAAAACCTGTGAATGTTGATGGGAACTATTATATCAATGCGGGAACATTTTTTGGGCAACCGACAAAATTAAAAGGAATGCGTATTGGCTATGGTCTTAACGTATCAATGTCGCATAATACCTCTTTCATCAATAGTGAAAAAAATACCACAAACAGATACAATTTTGGCCCAAATACGAACTTAAGTTATGATATCGATGATAAATTAAATGCTGGAATTTATCTTGGTGTACAATATAGTAAAGTAAATAACTCGCAACCAGGTGCGCTTGATAATAAATACTTTAATTTTTTTAATAGTGCAAGTCTAAGTTACGAGTTTATTAAAAACACCAGGATTAATGCAGAGTTAAATCATAATGGAGCAGCAGGCAGGGCCGATGGATTTAACAACAATGTTTTTTTGTTGAATGCAGGCCTGGAGCAATATTTTATGCAAAGAAGAATTACTTTGGCTTTGAAAGGATTTGATATTTTGAATCAGAATACTAATATTGATCGAACGGTAAATGGCAGTAGGGTAGAGGATATTCGATTTAATACAATCACAAGGTATTTCTATGTTTCTTTAAACTATAAGATTACAAAAGTTGGCGCCAAGAGCGAAAGAAATAATCCAAGAAGTACTGTTAATTAGGTGCAAAAAAATTGCTCACGAACATTATTAAGCCATTATGGATTTTTTATTCTTTAATAAATTCTATCTTTAATTAAAAATTCACGCTCATATGAAAAAACATATTCTATTCATTTTTGCTGCTTTTTGCCTTTTTCTTTTTTCAAATTGTAAAAAGGGAAAGATTAATAAGTTAGATAGCATCAGCTATGGTACATCTTTTGGAATGTGCACAGGCTATTGTGCCCAAAGTATCGTAATCAGCGATTCGAAGCTTACTTTTTCAAAAAGTAAAAATGGGTCCACGCCAGATACGAAAATATGTTCTAAAAGCATTTCTGCTACTGAAATTAATGAAATCAAAAATTTATTAGTAGCAAACCAGCTTTCTAATTTACCTGAAAGGATTGGTTGCCCAGATTGTGCTGACGGCGGAGCGGAGTGGGTTTCGGTAACGGCAGACGGAAAACAGTATAAAATAACCTATGAATATGGTAAAGCACCGAAAGAATTGGCAGGAGCAGTTGCCAAATTAAAGGTGCTTAAAGATAGCTTTAAGGATTGTAATTAATTTGATAATTTGGTTGGTGGAAACACCAACCGATAATTTATAACAAAAAGCTTTGGCTAGATCTTGAACAAATTCAACATGCTGATCTTTGTCCTGACTTGACAAATACCAACAACCAATGTTTTCGCTGCCGCCTAGACCCGACCTAAGCGGAGGTGTTTGTCATGCTGAGCTTGTCGAAGCACAAAATCGTAGTACTAGCGTAGAAAATGTACCATTGAGTTTTTTTAGAAAAACAATCAACGCTCTTACATCACTGAAACATGTTCAGGATGATGAAGGTAAATTCTGGATTATCTAAAATCCGCAACTCCCTATCCTTCAACTTAAAAGTTATCTTCTTAACCATAAAATTTTTTCTCCTAACCCCTTGATTTATAAAAAGAATTGTTCTACTTTTGCAGTCCGTTTTATGGGCTATCTGCAAGGATGCCGGGGGAGCGGTAAATTTTTAATAAAAAACATAAAAAAGCACAATGCCAACTATTCAACAATTAGTTAGAAAAGGTAGAGTAGCACTGGAGTTCAAGAGTAAGTCTCCAGCGTTGGACAGCTGTCCACAGCGAAGAGGTGTATGTACACGTGTGTACACCACTACCCCTAAAAAACCAAACTCAGCAATGCGTAAAGTAGCCCGTGTTCGTTTAACGAACGGTAAAGAGGTGAATGCTTACATTCCTGGAGAAGGTCACAACTTACAAGAGCACTCAATCGTTTTGATTCGTGGTGGTCGTGTTAAAGATTTACCAGGTGTACGTTACCACATTATCCGTGGTGCATTAGATACATCAGGCGTTGCTGGTCGTAACCAACGTCGTTCGAAATATGGTACTAAACGTCCTAAACCAGGTCAAGCTGCTGCTGCACCTGCTAAAGGAAAGAAAAAATAATCGGGAGGAAATAAGAAATGAGAAAGTCAAAACCAAAAAAGAGAATTATTCTTCCTGATCCAAAATTTAATGATGTTCAGGTAACTCGTTTTGTGAACAATATGATGTACGATGGAAAAAAATCTATCGCTTACTCTATTTTCTATGATGCTGTTGAAATTGCTGAGAAAAAAGCAGGTGAAAACGGTTTAGAAATTTTCAAACGTGCTTTAACTAACATTATGCCAGCTGTAGAGGTCAAGTCTCGTCGTGTTGGTGGTGCTAACTTCCAGGTTCCAACTGAGGTTAGACCAGAACGTAAAACAGCTTTAGGTATGAAATGGTTAATTTTATACGCTCGTAAACGTGGTGAAAAAACCATGAAAGAGAAATTAGCTGGTGAAATGGTAGCTGCTGCTAAAGGTGAAGGTGCTGCTGTTAAGAAGAAAGAAGATACGCACAAAATGGCTGAGGCTAACAAAGCGTTCTCTCACTTCAGATTCTAAATATTAAAATGATTGAATGATTGGATTTTGAATGAGTGAATGGTTTTATATCATTCTCCTATTCTCTAATTCAATCATTCGCTAATTATAAACAATGGCAAGAGATTTAAAATTTACAAGAAATATCGGAATCGCAGCTCACATTGATGCAGGTAAAACTACAACAACTGAGCGTATCCTTTATTATGCTGGTGTGAGTCACAAAATTGGTGAGGTGCACGAAGGTGCTGCAACAATGGACTGGATGGCACAAGAGCAAGAGCGTGGTATTACCATTACTTCTGCTGCTACAACTGTTGGTTGGAAGTATAGAAACCAGAATTATCACATTAACATTATCGATACACCAGGACACGTGGATTTTACCGTTGAGGTAAACCGTTCGTTACGTGTATTAGATGGTTTAGTGTTTTTATTTTCTGCTGTTGATGGTGTAGAGCCTCAATCAGAAACTAACTGGCGTTTGGCTAACAACTATAATGTTGCCCGTATCGGTTTCGTTAATAAAATGGACCGTTCTGGAGCTGACTTTTTGAAAGTTGTTAAGCAGGTTAAAGATATGTTAGGTTCTAACGCAGTTCCATTGCAGTTACCTATCGGTTCTGAAGATAACTTTAAAGGTGTGGTTGACTTAATCAACAACCGCGGTATTGTTTGGAATGAGCATGATAAAGGTATGACCTTTACTGAAGTGCCAATTCCTGATGATATGTTAGATGAAGTTGCGGAGTGGAGAGAGAAATTATTAGAATCAGTAGCTGATTATGATGAGACATTGATGGAGAAATTCTTCGATGATCCAAACTCAATCACTGAGCGTGAAATTTTAGACGCTTTACGTGCTGCGGTACTAGATGCTAAAATTGTTCCTATGGTTTGTGGTTCATCTTTCAAAAACAAAGGTGTACAAACCATGCTTGATTATGTAATGGAATTATTGCCTTCTCCTTTAGATTCTGAAGGTGTTGTTGGTACTAACCCAAATACAGATCAAGAAGTTTTATTAAAACCATCAGAAAGCGAACCGTTTGCAGCATTAGCATTTAAAATTGCAACTGACCCATTCGTAGGTCGTTTATGTTTCATCCGTGTTTATTCAGGTAACTTAGAAGCTGGTTCATACGTTTACAATACTCGTTCGAACAATAAAGAGCGTATTTCTCGTATCTTCCAAATGCATGCTAACAAGCAAAACCCAATTCCTAACGTAGGTGCTGGTGACATTGCTGCGGTAGTAGGCTTTAAAGATATCAAAACTGGTGATACACTTTGTGATGAGAAAAACCCAATCGTTCTTGAATCGATGGTATTCCCTGAGCCAGTTATCGGTTTAGCTATTGAGCCTAAAACTCAGGCTGACGTTGATAAATTAGGTATGGGCTTATCTAAATTAGCTGAAGAAGATCCTACATTCAGAGTGCAAACAGATCAGGAAACTGGTCAAACTGTTATCTCAGGTATGGGTGAGCTTCACTTAGATATCTTGATCGATCGTTTAAAACGTGAGTTTAAAGTAGAAGTTAACCAAGGTGCGCCGCAAGTAGCTTACAAAGAGGCAATCTTCGGTTCTACTCAACACCGCGAAACATACAAAAAGCAATCAGGTGGTCGTGGTAAATTCGCGGATATCCAGGTTGTAATTTCGCCAATCGATTCTGATTTCGAAAAAGGTGGTTTACAATTCGTAAACGAAATTACAGGTGGTTCAATTCCACGTGAATTTATCCCTTCAGTAGAGAAAGGTTTTGCTTCGGCAATGGCTAACGGTGTGTTAGCAGGTTATCCGCTTCCTGATATGAAAGTACGTTTGATTGATGGTTCATTCCACGCAGTCGATTCAGATGCTTTATCATTCGAGCTTGCTGCCCGTATGGCATATCGTGAGGCTTTACCTAAATGTAAGCCAACTTTGATGGAGCCAATCATGAAAATCGAGATCTTAACCCCTGAAGAAAACATGGGTGATGTGATCGGTGATATGAACCGTCGTCGTGGTCAGTTATTAGGTATGGATACCCGTAACGGATCTCAGGTAATTAAAGCAACTGTGCCTCTTTCTGAAATGTTTGGTTATGTAACGCAGTTACGTACAATCACTTCAGGTCGTGCAACTTCAACGATGGAATTTGACCACTATGAAGCAGCACCTAAGAACGTACAAGATGAAGTAATTGCTAAATCTAAAGGTAGAATTAAGTCTGAAGACTAATTAGTCGCAAGTACTTAGTATCAAGTATCAAGACAGGTTTTCAGTCTTGATACTCAATACTTTTAACTTGATACTAAAAATGATAAATCCGATTTCTGTTGTTAATAGCTCTAACAGGAAATCATAATTAAAAATAAGATGAGCCAAAGAATCAGAATTAAATTAAAATCTTACGATTACAACTTAGTAGATAAATCTGCTGAGAAAATCGTAAAAACTGTTAAGCCTACGGGTGCAGTTGTAAGTGGACCGATTCCACTTCCTACAGAGAAAAAAATCTTTACTGTATTACGTTCTCCACACGTAAACAAAAAAGCTAGAGAGCAGTTCCAATTATGCGCTTACAAACGTTTGTTGGATATTTATAGCTCTAACTCTAAAACAGTTGATGCTTTAATGAAACTTGAATTACCTAGTGGTGTTGAAGTTGAAATCAAAGTTTAATTGATTTTAAATCGTTTTAAAAAAGGTCTTGATGCAAATCAAGGCCTTTTTTTGTTTAACCTGTTTTGAAACAAAAATGGCTTCGGAGGGTTTAATCAATATGAAAAAGCCCATCAAAAAGGACGAAAATTTACCCGTTGAAGGTCAGGATTTTGCTGATCCTAAAGAAGAGTTAAATGAAAAACCTTCATCACACGGTGAAGTGGGAAATCAGAAAGGCAGCGATTTTTCTGAACTGGAAGAAAGCCGAATGGAGCATCCGCCAAAACACAGAGATGAAAATGGATCTAGTAAAGATGATCTTGACAGTTCCACAGATATAAATCAAAGTAAAGGAGTGAAGTAAAAACTAGTCGATTATTCCGTTTCTAACCACAAAGTTGATTAATGATGCAGTATTTTTTTTGCCAGTTTTGTCTAGCAAATTTTGTCGGTTTCCCTCGATAGTACGTTTACTGGTAAACAGCTTATCCGCAATTTCACTATTGGTGTAACCTTCGGCAATTAATGTTAAGATTTCGAGTTCTCGTTTTGAAAGCTGGATGTTTGCCTTCAGGTTTTTTGAGTTTAACGTAAACCGGCCTTGTAGGTGATTAAGTAATTTCATCCCAATTGCAGTACAAAGGTGCCTGTAGCCAGCGGCTAATTGTTCTATGGCGAAAACTACTTCCGCAATGTTAACATTCTTTAATAAGTAGCCATGAGCGCCAGCGGTAAACGATGAAATAATAAATTCTTCCTGATCAGCAGTAGTGAGGATAAGGATTTTTATGTTTGGAAAGTTTAGTTTCAATAACTCCGTGAGCTCTATCCCGTCCATTTCTGGCATAGCGATATCAGTTAAAATAACATCTGGTGCTATTCCACTTTGTAAAAGTCTAAGTACTTCTAAGCCATTTGCAGCCTGGGCAACAATTTCTATGTTTTCCTGTTTTTCAAGTAACGAAATTACACCATTTCGTACAATTGCATGGTTGTCAGCGATTAATACTTTTATCGGGATTTTCAAATTTTCAATTATTAAACTATTGCATCAAAATCAAATATCGAAATAAATAAATTGTAGAAAATATGTGTTAATACTCAAAATAGGCGTATTAATACTCTTTTTGATTACGCTTTTGAATGGGAGTTATTTCGAAGCGTAATTGATGAAACAACGGCTAAATAAAGTGGTGGGCGGAAATTTTTAAATGGTCAATCCATCATTTGCTAAACACTATTCTTCAATAATGATGCCGTGAAAAATCATGGCTTTATTATGCTTCCATTTCACATATTGAATGCTAAAAAAAATTAAAATCTTTAAACCTTCTTTCGATACAAACTGTTATTAAAAAAGGTATTTATTAAATTAAGAGCGATGAATAAGGAAGCCAATAAAAACGAAGAAAGTCAGCAAGGGAAAAAGAATGATCAGAATATTGAGTGGGATAATGGTGAAGTTACGTATGGACATAGCATCGCACATTCAGAATTCAGACGAAAAAATGCACCAAGCGAAGAACATATTGCCAAGGCAGAAGAAGGTAGTGATGATCACACTATTTCTGAACTAAAAAATGAAAATCTGAGCCAGGGAGAAGATATTGGAAATAGAAACAACGCTGAAGAAAAGGGTGTAGGTGGTAAAGATTTATAAATAGGGATTGCGTAAAGGAATCCCTATTTATCTGTAATGAATTTTCCGGTAGATGGAAAAATTTCAAAACTCAACAACAGTTGAAATACTATAAGAACTGGTTCAGTTCTGATAATTAGTTTAGCCAATGAAGGTAAAGTTTGCGCTGCGAATCTTGATCAGGCTGCAAAATTGATAACTTCTGAGCTAAATGCAAATGAATTTTTCAGATAGCTATTGATATATATCAAAATCACGTGTCTAAATAAACATTCTGCCCTGTCAGTAAAGTTATGTGGTTCGTTGATAGTCTAATTTTACTTTTCCTTTATAATCTTTTAATTTTCCTAACAAGTCGTTCAGATGATCACTGAAATCATTTATTATAGATTTACCATCAAGCGATCTTTTCTTTGTGAGGTATTGTAAGCCATAAACTGTAATGGTTCCTACAATTGCATATTTTAATATACCCATAGTCTTATATTCTTTAAATCCCACTATTTAAAACGTCATCTTCATCTCTTTGCTTAATTGGCTGTTCAAAGTCTTTAGAGGAACTACCTGTGCCGCTTTCTGCACTTTCAACGGTATGATTTTTATCCTTGCTGTTGTAAGCATCGTCACTCAATGAGTCTTTACCTTGTGTACCCGTATTATCCAGGCCATCTTTCGCAACAATATTTTGCTCATTGAAGCCATGCGCATTCTTCTCAGCAACGGTCTCCTGTCCAAAACTGGTTACTACATTTCCATCATTGCCTTTCTCATATTCTTTTTGAATGTCCGATTTGCTATCATCATTTCCTTCTCCTACGTAACCTTCAGTATGTTCTTTCTTGTTATAAATGCTTGTTTTCATAATTAAGATTTTAATAAAAAACAGATCAGGTAAGAAATGGTTTGACCTCATTTTCTCGATTTATTAAAGATGATTTTTTCCTTTTGATTAACTTGCGCCAAATTTTTAATATTTCAATAAATGGAGTGGAAACATTTGCTTTCAAATAAACGATTTGGTCAGGAAAGCTGGACGGGCGATCGGGATAAGGCTCGTTCTGATTTTCAGAGAGATTACGACAGATTAATTTTTTCTTCGCCTTTCAGACGCCTTCAAAATAAAACACAAGTGTTTCCACTGCCTGGAAGCGTTTTCGTTCATAATCGTTTAACGCATAGTTTGGAAGTTGCAAGTGTTGCCCGTTCAATGGCCAACATTTTTTTAAATAATGTTGAGGATAAAAACCCTGATTTGATCAAAAGTGTTCCGCTAATTAGCGAGGTTGGTAATATTGTTGCGGCAGCGTCATTGGCACATGATTTGGGAAATCCAGCTTTCGGGCATTCAGGAGAGGCGGCGATTTCAAGATATTTTACCGATGGTGATGGCCGGGTTTACAAGGATGAAATGAATGACTCGCAGTGGCATGATTTGATCAATTTTGAAGGAAACGCCAACGCGATCAGGATTCTCACACATCCGCTAAAAGGTAAAGGAAATGATGCCTATGCACTTACTTATTCTACATTGGCTTCCATAGCCAAGTATCCATGTGCTTCCATTGCCGGAAAACAGAAGGGACTTCTTCACCGTAAGAAATATGGATTTTTTCAATCAGAAGAAGAAACGTTTAAGAAAATTGCAAATGAACTTCATCTGGAGAGAGAAGAAAGTGAATATCTGATCTATAAACGCCATCCACTGGTATATTTGGTAGAGGCTGCTGATGATATCTGTTACAGCATCATTGATCTGGAAGATGCACATCGTTTAAAAATTCTTTCATACGAAGAAGTGAAAAATTATCTTTTACCTTTTGCCAATTCAAATACCATAGAAAAGCGGCTTCAGAACGACTATGAAGATGATGATGCAAAAATCGGCTTGTTAAGGGCGAAAGCGATTAACACCCTAACCAATATTTGTGCAGATATTTTTTACCGCGAGCAAGAAAGTCTTTTAAATGGAAATTTAAACAGCAGTCTTACTGATTTAATCCCCGAGCCATATCTCACGGCCTGGAAAGCAATAGAAAAGGTTTCTATCGAACGCATCTACAATTTTTCATCGGTTATCCAAAAAGAAGTTGCCGGCTATAAAATCATGGCTGGATTACTCGAAGAATTTGTTCCTGCATTAATTAACAACAATACGCACTATTACAAAAAGCTGGTTAAGCTTATTCCAAAACAATACCATACTGATTTAACTGATATTTATTCCAGGACACAAAGTGTGTTAGATTTTGTTTCTGGTATGACTGATCTTTACGCAGTTGATTTGTATCGAAATATTAAAGGGATATCTTTTCCTTCAGAAACGTAGATTTGATCCGAATGTATTCGTAATCATACGGAAATACGATTTGTCAATACAGATCAATTGGGCTATTTGAGCTTAAATAGGCTATTGATGTAAAAAAATATATGTAAGCAGTTTTTTAAATAGTTGATTATCAAATTTTTATATAAATGTTAGTATTATAAAAAAGTCATTTGTGTAAATCGATTACCAAGGGATATACTAATTATTAGATTTGAGAGTTGAGGCATGCTTAACTTGCAAATGTCTTACTGATTAGATCATGTCCCTATTTATGAAAAAAACTTTACTTACTGCTTTGCTGGGCTTTTGCCTGGCATTTGCTGTAAGAGCACAAGCTCCACAGCAATTTAACTATCAAGGTGCAGCCCGGAATTCTAATGGTAGTCCGCTGGCTAATAAAAATATCTCTTTAAGAATAAGCATCCTTGATGCTTCTATTACTGGAACGACGCAATATTCAGAAGTGAGAAGCGTAACCACATCTGCTAATGGATTGTATGCGATAAGTATCGGCAGTATAGGAGCAAACTCAAGTACGGGATCCATCTCAGCTGTAACCTGGGGTTCAGGTTTAAAATTTGTTAAAGTTGAGATCGATCCCGACAATGGTTCGAACTTTAGTTTGGCCGGAACCGCACAATTGCTTAGTGTGCCTTATGCATTATATGCTGCAAATGGTCCAACAGGTCCTGCCGGGGCACAGGGCCCTGCCGGACCAGCGGGAGCAGTAGGGGTTCAAGGTATCCCAGGTGTTAAGGGTGATAAAGGGGATAAGGGAGACACTGGGCCAGCCGGGCCATCTACCGGTGCAGCAGGTGGTGATTTAAGCGGAAGCTATCCAAATCCTACCATTGCAAATTTTCAGGGCAAAACGCTATCGGCTTCGTCACCACAAAATAATCAGGTTTTGCTTTTTGATGGAACTGCCTGGAAACCTGTAACATTGGATGTTAACCAGCTTGCTGGCGCAAAAGCAATTACTTCTACCGACTTAAGTATTAGCACCAATGGTTCAACCGCTGTTTTGAAGGATGTAGTTATTGATATTAACGCTGGTGCAGTAACCACAGTTAAGCTCGCAGACGGAGCCATCACCACGCCGAAAATTGCTGATGGAGCAATAACCTCGATAAAAATTGGAAACAAAGAAGTAAAAAATATCAACATTGCAGATGCATCCGTAAACACCCTGCAACTAGCAGATGGTTCAGTAACTACTCCAAAATTGGCAGATGCAGCTGTAACTTCAGTTAAGATCGGCAATAAGGAAGTGAAAAATACAAACATTGATGATTTAGCTGTAAACACATTGCAACTGGCAGATGGCTCGGTGACTACGCCCAAATTAGCTGATGCATCAGTAACCATTGCTAAATTAACAACTGCAGGTGTGAGTGATGCGAATAAAGTTTACGCTACTAATGCGGTAACCGGCAAGCCGGAGTTGATCAGTTTTACGGCACTCACCAACGCAAATGCCTGGTCATTAAAAGGTAATTCTGGTAATGTAGATCAAAGCAACAACTTCCTGGGAAACACAGATGACATTGCCATTAATTTTTTGATAAACGGACAAAAATCTGGTCGTCTGGGAACATCTTCTGATACCAATATTTCCTACGGATATAAAACTTTAACAACCAATATTACTGGGTTTTTCAATAGTGCTTTTGGTAAAGAAGCGTTGTCTGTAAACATTTCAGGCTACGAGAACAGTGCATTTGGGCATTTGGTGATGCAGCGAAGCTTCAGCGGTATTCATAACAGTGGTTTTGGTTCTCAGGCCCTATCGTCCAACACTGTGGGTTCAAACAACACGGCTATCGGTACACATGGCTTAATGGCGAACAGTACTGGTATCGCCAATACGGCAATTGGAAGTTTAGCATTGGAAGCAAACAATGGGAATAGCAATACAGCACTTGGTTTTTCTGCAGGCAATAAAAATAACGGAAGTGGTAATATTTTTCTTGGAAACAATGCTGGAAGTGTGCTAACCAATGTTAGCAATACATTAGTAGTTGCCAACTCCAGTACAATTTATCCGCTGCTATCTGGAAGTTTATCCACTGACGGAGGTGCTTTAACCATTAATAATTCATCAGCAGGTACTTCTACCGCTTATGCGCCAAGTGGCTCTAGCACTTTGAATGTTAACGGTTCGGTTTCCGCAAGCATTCTTACCCATACATCGGCAACAGCACTCACTTTAGATGCTTCACATTATACTGTACGGATTAAAAATGTTGGTCTGGCGCTTAACGTCAATTTACCAGTGGCAGCAAGTTGTAAGGGGAGAATTTATGTAATCGTTAAAGCGGCATCATCGGGAAATATCACTTTTAATAATGCCATTTTATTGAATGATGATACAACTACCACAACGATGACTGGAGCCAAAACCTACACCCTTCAGAGTGATGGTGCAACATGGATCTCTTTAAATTAAGCATATGAAAAATACCTTTTACCTGATATTATTCTTGTGCCTGCTTTTTTTTAAGAAAGATGTTGTTGCACAAGATTTACCGTTTACCCTAAACACTGCGGGTGCTTATGGGAAAATCAATAACCAATTGTATGAATTTAGTATTGGTGAAATGGTTTTGGTGCAAACCTTTCAGGCCAACAGCACCACGCTAACCCAAGGGTTTTTACAACCGTTGCTACTGATGCAGGCAATTGCCGATATCGCAGTTGTGAATAATATTCTTACGCCAAATGGCGATGGGAAAAACGATTTCTTCTTTATCAAAGGATTAGAAAAATATCCGGCTAACAAGCTAACTATTTTCGATCGGGGAGGACGAACCATCTTTTCAACTTTTAATTACCAAAATGATTGGGATGGCTACCTCAACGGCCGGCCGCTGATGGAAGATACTTATTATTATATTCTCGATTTAGGCGTGGATGGAACTATTAAAGGATTTATATCAATTCTATATAAAAAATAACAACATGAGAAAGATGAGATTTTGCTTATGTGGCTTGTTGTTATTTTCCTTTACAGCAGCCTTTAGTCAGTTAAACCCAATGGGGAGTATTTATTATCAAAACCAATTTTTAGCAAATCCTGCAATGGCTGGTGTAGATGACGGCGTAACATTAAACGGAGCTTTCAAAACCCAATGGGTTGGGGTAGATGGTGCACCCAAAATACAATATTTAACCGCAGATTATGGTCTGAAGAATAATAAAGTAGGCTTAGGCGCATTGCTTTACAGTGAAACTGCAGGTGCAATTAGCCGGTTTAGAGCAACGGTGAGTTACGCATATCACATTCCTTTAAATAACGCTACCAATTTTATTGATTTTGGTCTGTCAGCAGGTATCATGAATGAATACGTGAATATGGGAAAGGTAAAAGGTGATTTAACTGATGAGGTACTAAATAGTTTCAATGAACGGCAGCTTTATCTCGATGGTGATTTTGGCATTGCCTACAGGATGGACAAACTGACCTTACAAGCAACTTTGCCAAATTTAAAAAGGTTTTTCAAACGAGATATACTAAGGAACGTTGTCGATAGATCTATATATTTTATCGCAGCGGGGTATAAATTTACCACTGATAAAGTGGTCAACAGCATCGAGCCTAAATTAGTTTATCGAGGCGTTCAAAACTATGATGGCATTTTCGATGCTGGTGTAAATCTTCAGTTTTTAGAAAATAAACTAATGTTAAATGGCGTTTACCATAGCACCAATAGTTTTACTGGTGGTTTCGGTGCCAATTATAAAAACCAATTCGCCCTTCTATTTCAATACACTACCAATACTGCTCAAATGAAAAATTTTAGTAACGGTGAATTTGAAATTGGGTTAAAGTACAGTTTCAAAAACCCATAACAATAAGAAAGCCATCTCTCATCGAAATGGCTTTCCTGTTATTTTATCTGCCTCGGGCATCATCCCACTTATTTCTTTCGTCTTGAAGTTCCCTGGCCAGTTTCATTTCTTTGTCTTTTGCTTTTACTTTGTGTGCCTGAAACTCATCAGCAACTTCCTGATAGAGCTGTGTTCGATAAGTAGCTTCCTTCCTGTATTTACCAGATTGAAAAATAACGATTGCCAATCCAGCCGCCAGCACAATAATAATTACCCAAACGATTGTATTATATGTTCCTTTATTAAAGGATATGCCTAAAAACTTAATTTCATTTACCGATGCTGTTGCATCAGCTAAAGAACTTTCTTTACCAGTAACTTCGCCCTTTAAGGTAGAGATATTTTGTGCTTGTGCTTTAATTTCTTGCCTGGCCTCCTGAAGCTGTTTGCGCTCTTTTCTCAACGTATCATTCACACTTTTCCACAAACCTGTCAGCCTCGATGGATTAATCAGCTTTGCACCGTATAGGCTTTTTGATTTTTTTAACATAAACTGATATTGTCCATTTAAAGATGGATCAGTATTTTTTGTGGTGTCTGGTAAAACCTGGCCAAACGCCACATTTAAAAATAGCATAGCGCCTAAAAACATTAGGGTGTGTTTAATTTTCTGCATAGTTTAAATATAGGTGTTAGAATGTAAAACTACATTTTTATCTATTTCTTATTCAATATATTTTAACTAATTATTGAATGCCAATAGATAAAAACATGTTTTATGAACTTGTTAAATAACAAAATTATCTAAGTTTTATTATGATTTAATCCATGATAGATTACATTTGTTTCATGCAAATAGGAATTATCGGTTTAGGCGATATGGGCAAATTATATGCACTATCGTTCATAAATGCAGGTTATAAAGTATGTGGGGCGGATATGCCATTACGTTTTTCAGATTTAAAAAATGAGCTGGAACCGAAAGGAATTGAGGTGTTGGTTGATGGGCATGAGGTCGCCCGGAAATCAGACTTCATACTCTACTGTGTTGAAGCCGAGAAAATTGATGAAGTGGTGGCCACATTTGCACGGTCAACAAAATTTGGTGCCATCGTATCCGGACAAACTTCTGTGAAGCATCCGGAAATTGCCGCTTTTGAGAAACACCTCCCAGCCGATACTCAAATTGTAACCTGCCACTCTTTACATGGGCCGGCTTTTAGTCCTGAAGGGCAAACATTGGTAGTTGTTCGCCACCGTGCTACAGATGAGGTATATGCCAAAGCACTGGAGATTTACAAGTCGTTAAAATCAAATATCATCGAGATGGATGATTACCGGGAGCACGACCGCATTGTAGCCGATACGCAGGCTGTAACACACATGGGTTTTGAAAGCATGGGCTCGGCATGGAAAAATGCCGGTTTCTTCCCCTGGGATAATCCTGCCTATGCCGGCGGAATCGATAATGTAAAGATTTTAACAACCTTGAGGATTTTTAGTTATAAATCTCACATCTATGCGGGTTTAGCAATCTTAAACCCTTACGCACAAAAGCAGGTAAAATATTATGCTCAGGCTGAATCAGAACTTTATAAGTTGATGATTTGCGAAAGTGAGATAGAATTTAGGGAGAAAATTTATGCAGCCCGCGACTTTGTATTTCATGAAAGCAGGACGCTCTTGCTTTTGGATGATAACATTATGAAAGAGTTCAGCCTATCAGATGCTGAACATAAACAAAAACCAAATTCTCATTTAAGTTTATTGAGCATGGTTTATGCCTGGTATAAAATGGGCGTTAACCCTTACGATAATTTGATTTGCCAAACGCCACCTTTTAAATTAAGATTGGGCATTGCCGAGTATCTGTTTAAAAATGACGAGATGCTGGAGGAATCAATTCATACAGCGCTCTATGATAAATCGATCCGCGGCGATGATTTGGAATTTCATACTGCCGTTCATGAATGGGCCTCAATTATAGGATATGGAGATTTGAAAGGCTATAAAGAACATTTTGAAGCCGCTAAATCTTTCTTTGCTAACCGCTTAAATGATGGCAGGGATCTGAGTGCCGAGATGATCAGAAGATTGGGTAAGTAGCGTAGGATGGATGATGTGAAATGGATGAAGTTTACAAGAGTTTAAAATGGAAAGCCGATAAGTGATAGATTCGAAAGCACTCATAATCCTTATCGTAAGAAAAGTTTTATATTTTTTGGCTTATTGATGATAAATGAATTTCCGAAGAAAGTTTATCAATAGCGAATTGATTTTGTAAGCAGTATGTTGAAGGTTGTAATATAGATCCTACATGTTTTCAGTCAGGCGATTCCCTAAAATTCAATGATACCGTTGCCAAACCATTTTACATCATCCATATAATATATAGACTTTATTTTATTCGCCAAATCCTTCGTTTAGGCAAAATGTGTACCTTATATTTGCCCGCATGTCGGTATTGCTTTTTACCATTATCGTTTTATTGGGTGCTTTTTTAGCAGGTTTACTAGGTTCGCTAACTGGTTTAGGAGGTGGCGTAATTATTATTCCGCTATTAACATTGGCACTTGGTGTCGATATTCATTATGCCATTGGCGCATCCATTGTTTCTGTAATTGCTACATCATCTGGCTCAGCAGCAGCATATGTAAAGGAAGGCATCACCAACATTCGAATTGGTATGTTTCTGGAAATCGCTACAACAGTTGGTGCCATCTGTGGTGCAATTGTAGCGGTATATCTCAATGCAAATTATATTGCGATCATCTTTGGTTGTATCCTGATCTTCTCTGCGATCATGACCTTGAAGAAAAAAGTTGACCATACCACTTTAGATGATACAGATAAATGGGCGAAATTTTTTAAATTAAACAGTAGCTATCCTGATAAAGGTGTGGATCATTCCTATGCGGTAAAAAATGTTCCGGGTGGCTTTGTGATGATGCTTTTTGCAGGAACACTTTCTGGTCTGTTAGGGATTGGAAGCGGGGCGCTGAAAGTTATCGCCATGGATAATATCATGCGTTTGCCGTTTAAAGTATCAACAACTACCAGCAATTTCATGATGGGGGTTACGGCGGCAGCTAGTGCGGTGGTCTATCTGCACCGCGGACAAATCGATCCAGGAATTGCCATGCCTGTTTGTATTGGTGTTTTAACGGGAGCCTCTGTTGGTGCAAAGGTTTTATTGCGCACCAAAACTGATAAGTTAAAAATTGTATTTGCTGTAGTGGTTACTTTTTTGGCTTTGCAAATGATTGATAAAGGAATAAGCGGATTGTAATGAGTACAGCAAAAAAACAAAATATTAGTGATAAGGATATTCAAGTTGTTTTGGGTACTCTTTTACGTGCGGGTGTAATTATTTCAATGAGTATTGTTTTAATCGGTGGTGTTGTTTTTCTTATTCACAACAATGGCGTTATTACAGATTATAAAGTTTTCAAACCTGAGCTTTCCAAGTTCTCATCTATTGCGGCAATTTTTAAAGGGCTTTCTACCTTTCATGGCGATGCCATCGTTCAGTTCGGCATCCTGATGCTTATATTTACCCCAATTGCAAGGATTATATTTGCAATTTTTAGCTTTTTCCTGGAGCGGGATTACCTTTATGTATTGATTGGTTTTATCATCTTAGCGATCATAACCATCAGTTTAAATGGAGGATTGGCACATTAATCCAGTAATTAATCTTAAACTCCATCATATCAGCAATTTATTTGAAAAAATATTTTGCTAACTATTTGAAAATTAATAATTCTTATCTATCTTTGCCGTCCCTTTCGGGGGATTGTACAACCACCTTGAACGAAGCCCTACTGCTTCGATGGGTGTTAAAAAGAAAAGATAAAATGTCAGGAATTATTGGAAAAAAAGTAGGAATGACCAGTATCTTTGATGCCGAAGGAAGAAACATTCCTTGTACGGTAATCGAGGCTGGGCCTTGTGTAGTTACACAAGTAAAGACCGAAGAAGTAGATGGTTATTCATCAATCCAGTTGGGTTACGATGAGAAAAAAGAGAAAAACACAACTCAACCATTGAAAGGCCATTTCGCGAAAGCAAACACAACTCCGAAACGCAAACTTGTTGAATTCGATTCGTTTACTACTTCACTTAGCTTAGGTGATGTTGTAACCGTTGATGCATTCGCAGAAGGCGATTTTGTTGATGTTGTAGGTACCTCAAAAGGTAAAGGTTTTCAAGGTGTTGTAAAACGCCACGGATTTGCCGGTGTTGGTATGCAGACTCACGGTCAGCATAACCGTTTACGTGCCCCAGGTTCATTGGGAGCATCATCATTTCCTTCACGTGTATTCAAAGGAATGCGCATGGCAGGAAGAACAGGTGGAGACAGAGTAAAAATTCAAAACTTACAAGTTTTGAAAGTTTATGCTGAGCAAAACTTATTAGTAGTTAGTGGTTCCATTCCAGGAGCTAAAGGTTCTTACGTAATCTTAGACAAGTAATCAGATGGAAGTTAAAGTATTAAACATTTCAGGTAAAGAAACAGGTGCCAAGGTGCAACTTCCTGAATCGGTATTTGGTATCGAGCCTAACGACCACGCGATTTATTTAGATGTAAAACAGTATTTGGCTAACCAACGTCAAGGTACTCATAAATCTAAACAACGTAATGAGATTGCTGGTTCAACTCGTAAACTATACAAACAAAAAGGTACAGGTGGTGCCCGTGCTGGTAGCATTAAATCTCCGTTATTTAACGGTGGTGGTCGTGTTTTCGGTCCTCAGCCACGTGATTATAGCTTTAAATTGAACAAGAAATTAAAATCATTAGCACGTAAATCTGCTTTAGCTTATAAAGCAAAAGATAACAGCGTGGTAGTTTTAGAAGATTTCAACTTCGATACAGCTAAAACTAAAAACTATACAAGTTTATTGGCTGCGTTAAACGTAGGTACTCAAAAAACTTTATTGGTTTTACCTGCACAAAATAATAATATCTATTTATCAAGCAGAAACGTTCAGAAAACTAAAGTAATCTCGGCAGCAGATTTAAATACTTATGATGTATTAAACGCTGGTGTACTTGTGTTAACTGCAGATTCTGTTAAAACTTTGGAGGAGGCATTTGCCAAGTAATATGGAAATTTTAAAAAAACCAATATTAACCGAAAAAGCTTCAGCTTTAACTGAGAAATCTAACCGTTTCACATTCGCTGTTAGCCACAAGGCTAACAAAATCCAAATCAAAGCTGCTATTGAAAAATTGTACGGTGTAACCATCGTTGCAGTTAACACAATGGTTGTTGATGGAAAAGCGAAGTCTCGTTACACTAAAGCAGGTTTTGTTTCTGGCCGTAGCCCGAAATTCAAAAAAGCAATCGTAACGTTAAAAGACGGCGAAACAATAGATTATTACGCAACTCTTTAATTTAATAATTAATTATAACTATGGGCTTAAGAAAATTTAAACCAGTTACTCCAGGTACCCGCTTCAGAGTTGGTGCTAGTTTTACGGAGATTACAGCAACCAAGCCCGAAAAATCATTGGTTGTATCATCAAAAAAGTCTGGTGGACGTAACAACACAGGTAAAATGACTATGCGCTACATGGGTGGTGGTCATAAAAAATCATATCGTTTAATCGATTTCAAACGCGATAAATTCGATATTCCTGCAACAGTAGCTACTGTTGAATACGATCCAAACCGTACTGCCCGCATCGCATTATTACATTATGCAGATGGCGAGAAGCGTTATATCATTGCTCCGGAAGGTTTGCAAGTAGGTTCGGTAATATTATCGGGCGATACTGCAGCACCAGAAGTAGGTAACACTTTAAAATTATCGAACATTCCATTAGGTTCTATCATCCACAACGTGGAGATTCACCCTGGAAAAGGAGCACAATTAGCTCGTAGTGCAGGTGCTTACGCACAATTAGCTGCCCGCGATGGTAAATATGCTACTTTGAAAATGCCTTCAGGCGAAACCCGTTTAATCTTGACTACTTGTCTTGCTACTATCGGTGCAGTATCTAACTCAGATCACGCAAACGAAGTATTAGGTAAAGCTGGTCGTAAACGTTGGTTGGGCCGTCGTCCGAGAACTAGACCGGTAGCGATGAACCCAGTAGATCACCCAATGGGTGGTGGTGAAGGTAGATCATCAGGTGGTCACCCACGTTCAAGAAATGGCGTTTTAGCTAAAGGCTTTAAAACCAGAGAACTTAAAAAATATTCTAATCGTTACATCATAGAGAGAAGGAAGAAATAATGGCTCGTTCGATAAAAAAAGGACCTTATATTGACCATAACGTAGAGAAAAAAGTAAACTCTATGAATGATTCAGGCAAAAAGTCTGTAATCAAAACTTGGTCTCGCAGATCAATGATATCACCAGATTTCGTGAATCATACATTTGCTGTACACAACGGAAATAAATTTATCCCTGTGTACGTTACAGAAAACATGGTTGGTCACAAGTTGGGAGAATTTGCTCCAACCAGAACATTCAGAGGACACGCTGAAAAGAAAAAATAATTAGACAATGGAAGCAATAGCAAAATTAAACAATTGTCCAACCTCACCGCGTAAGATGCGTTTGGTTGTAGATCTTATCAGAGGTGAACGTGTAGAAAAAGCATTAAGTGTTTTAAAGTTTACCAATAAAGAAGCAGCAATAAGAGTTGAGAAATTATTATTATCTGCAATTAATAACTGGGAAGCTAAAAATGGCAAAACTTCTGATGGAAGCGAGTTATTTGTTAAAACAATTATGGTAGATGGTGGCCGTCAACTTAAACGTTTACGTCCGGCACCTCAAGGTCGTGGATATAGAATTCGCAAGCGTTCAAACCACGTTACACTGATTGTAGATAGTAAAAACACAGAAACAACTCAAAACTAATTTTAGGAAATGGGACAAAAAGCAAATCCAATAGGTAACAGGTTAGGTATCATCAAAGGATGGGATTCTAACTGGTTCGGTGGCAACAACTACTCCGATAAATTAGTTGAAGATGAGAAAATAAGAAAATACCTTTCTGCTCGTATCGCTAAAGGTGGTGTTGCTAAAGTTGTTATTGAGCGTACGTTAAAACGTATCACAGTAACGATCCACACAGCTCGCCCAGGTATTGTAATCGGTAAAGCAGGTGCTGAGGTTGATAAAATCAAAGAAGAGTTAAAGAAATTAACTAAAAAGGAAATTCAAATTAACATCTTCGAAATTAAACGCCCAGAACTTGATGCACAATTAGTTGCAGAAGGTGTTGCAAAACAATTAGAAGCAAGGATCTCATTCCGTAGAGCAATGAAATCTTCTATCGCATCAACCATGCGTATGGGTGCTGAAGGTATCAAAATCATGACTTCTGGTCGTTTAGGTGGTGCTGAGATGGCACGTACTGAGCAGTACAAAGAAGGAAGAGTGCCTTTGCATACATTCCGTGCTGATATCGACTATGCTTTAGCTGAAGCTTTAACCACTTATGGTAAAATCGGCGTTAAAGTATGGATCTGTAAAGGTGAGGTTTATGGAAAACGTGATTTGTCTCCAAACATTGGTTCAACAAACAACGGTCCAAAAGGCGCATCAGATAAACCAGCATTCGGTGGAAGAGATAACCGTGGCGGAAACGATAGACGTGGTGGTAACGACAGACGTGGTGGAAACCAAGGTGGTGGTCGTGGCCCAGGTCAAGGTGGCCCAGGTGCAAATAGAGGTGGTGGCGCAGGCGCTAACAGAGGTCCTCGTAAATAATTGATTTATTAACATCGTTTAACGATTAGAACAAAATAAAATGTTACAGCCAAAAAGAACGAAGTTCAGGAAGATGCAAAAAGGCAGAATGAAGGGTTTAGCTTCTCGTGGAGCTGAATTAGCATTCGGATCTTTCGGTATCAAATCTTTAGAAGCAACTTGGATTACAAGTCGCCAGATAGAGGCTGCCCGTATCGCCGTAACACGTTTCATGAAACGTGAAGGTCAAGTATGGATCAGAATTTTCCCGGACAAACCAGTAACTAAAAAACCTGCTGAGGTACGTATGGGTAAAGGTAAAGGTGCTCCTGAATATTGGGTAGCAGTTGTAAGACCTGGACGCGTAATTTTCGAAGCTGAAGGTGTGCCTTTAGAAGTAGCTAAAGAAGCATTGCGTTTAGCAGCTCAGAAATTACCAATCCAAACCAAGTTCGTAGTACGTAGAGATTACGTAGAAGCATAGTAAAGTGTTGAGGTGAATGTTGTAAATACTTGTTTATTATAACCGCTACACTCAACTTAAAAGAAAAAGAAAAATGAAAAATTCAGAAATCACAGGGCTTTCAAAAGAAGAATTAGTAGCTAAGATTGCGGAAGAAAAAGAGAACTTATCAAAATTAAAGTTCGCACACACTATTTCAGCTATCGAAAATCCTTCGCGTATTGCAAAAGTAAGGAAAGACATAGCCCGTTTAAACACTGCGTTGACTCAAGTAAAAAACACTGAGTCAGCTACTGAAACTAAATAATTTGAGAGTCGACATGGAAAGACAATTAAGAAAAACAAGAACGGGGTTAGTGGTAAGCAACAAGATGGATAAATCTGTTGTAGTGAGCGTGGAACGTAAAGTGAAACACCCGATTTATGGTAAGTTCGTTAAGAAAACTACCAAATTTATGGCTCACGACGAGAAAAACGAATGCGGTATCGGTGATACAGTATTAATCATGGAAACTCGTCCATTGAGTAAGAACAAGAACTGGAGATTGGTACAAATTTTAGAAAGAGCTAAATAAGATGGTACAACAGGAATCGAGATTAAACGTTGCTGATAACAGCGGCGCAAAAGAAGTATTGGTAATTCGCGTGCTAGGTGGAACCGGCAAACGTTATGCTTCAATTGGTGATAAGGTAGTTGTTACCGTAAAAAGCGCATTACCGTCAGGTAATATTAAAAAAGGTACAGTTTCTAAAGCAGTTGTTGTAAGAACTAAAAAAGAAATCCGTCGTAAAGATGGTTCTTATATCCGTTTTGACGATAATGCTGCTGTATTATTGAACGCACAGGATGAGCCAAGAGGTACACGTATCTTTGGCCCGGTTGCGAGAGAACTACGTGAAAAACAATTCATGAAAATTGTATCATTAGCACCGGAGGTATTATAAAATGGGAAACAAAGTAAATACACCATCAAAACTTAAAATCCGCACAGGAGATTTAGTTAAAGTAATTGCTGGCGATTCAAAAGGTCAACAAGGAAAAGTACTTTCAGTACAAATAGATAAAAACAGAGCCATTGTAGAAGGCGTTAACTTAGTGTCTAAACACACTAAACCAAATGCTGCAAATCCGAACGGTGGTATTATTAAAAAAGAAGCTGCTCTTCACATTTCTAACTTGATGTTGGTTGATCCAAAATCTGGTAAAACTACCCGCGTTGGTCGTAAACTAAACGCTGATGGTAAAATCGTTAGAGTTGCTAAAATTTCAGGGGAGGAAATTAAATAATGGCTACACCTAGATTAAAAAGCAAATACAAAGAAGAAGTTGTAAATGCGTTAAAAGAGAAATTTCAGTACAAAACTGTAATGCAGGTTCCAAAATTGGAAAAAATCTGTATCAATCAGGGTGTGGGTCGTTTTTCTGTTACTGATAAAAAGATTATGGATACGACAATCGTTGAATTGACTACTATTACTGGTCAGCAAGCGGTTCCGGCACAATCTAAAAAAGATATCTCTAACTTTAAATTGCGTAAAGGTATGCCGGTAGGTGTACGTGTAACATTACGTGATAACAATATGTATGAGTTCTTGGATCGTTTGATCTCTGTAGCTTTACCACGTATTCGCGATTTCAAAGGTATTAACGATAAAGGTTTTGATGGAAAAGGTAACTACACTTTAGGTGTTACTGAACAAATCATCTTCCCTGAGATTAATATAGATAAAATCAATAAAATTTTAGGGATGGATATAACTTTCGTAACTTCGGCAAAATCTGACGTTGAGGCGCTTGAGTTATTGAAACAATTCGGATTACCATTTAAAAATCAAAAAACAGCAGAATAATGGCAAAAGAAGGTGTAAAAGCACGCGAAGTTAAGCGCCAAAAATTGGTAGCTAGATACGCTGAAAAACGTGCAGCATTAAAAGCTGCAGGAGATTTCGAGGGTTTAGATAAATTACCTAAAAACTCCTCTCCGGTACGTTTACACAACCGTTGTAAATTAACTGGTCGTCCTCGTGGATATATGCGTACCTTTGGCATTTCAAGGGTAACGTTCCGCCAGATGGCATTAGACGGTAAAATACCAGGTGTTAAAAAAGCATCTTGGTAATATAGCTTAGAGCTGAAAGCTTAAAGTCTAAAGCGAATAAATCCGCTTTAGGCTTTAGTCTTTTTGCTTTTCGCTTAAAAAAGAATTTTAACCGATAGAAGGTCCCACAGCTGGGTAGCAGAAGGAAACCACTATCAAAAACAATAAATAATGAATACAGATCCAATAGCAGATTATTTAACAAGAGTAAGGAATGCCATTAAGGCCAACCACCGTGTTGTAGAAATTCCTGCATCAAACCTTAAAAAAGAAATTACTAAAGTTCTTTTCGACAAAGGTTACATCGCGAACTACAAGTTTGAAGATACTACAGTTCAAGGCACCATTAAAATTGCTTTGAAATACAATCCAATTACTAAAGTTCCTGCTATTCGTACATTAGTGCGAGTAAGTAAACCAGGTTTGAGAAACTACGCTGGTGTTGAAAATATGCCAAGAGTATTAAACGGTTTAGGTATCGCAATCTTATCTACTTCTAAAGGTGTAATGACTGATAAAGAAGCAGCCAAATTAAACATTGGTGGTGAGGTATTGTGTCACGTTTATTAATATTAGGAGAACAGCACAATGTCAAGAATAGGAAAAGCCCCAATTACAATCCCTGCAGGAGTTACAATCACGGTATCAAATGATAACGTTGTTACAGTAAAAGGCCCTAAAGGTGAATTAACACAAGCAGTAGATTCAGATATCACTGTAAGTCAAGAAGATGGAATTTTAACAGTTCAACGTCCATCAGAACAAAAGAAACACAAAGCATTACACGGTTTATATCGCTCATTGCTTAACAACATGGTTGTTGGTGTTACAGAAGGTTATAAATTAACTCAGGAATTAGTAGGTGTTGGTTACCGTGCGACAAACCAAGGTAATACACTAGATCTAGTTTTAGGTTATTCTCACCACTATGTATTCCAATTACCAGAAGAGATTAAAGTAACTACATCTTCAGAAAAAGGTCAAACGCCTAAAATCATTTTAGAAAGTATTGACAAACAATTGATCGGTCAGGTAGCAGCGAAAATCCGTTCGTTACGTGCACCAGAGCCATACAAAGGTAAAGGTATCAAGTTTGTAGGTGAAGTGTTAAGAAGAAAAGCAGGTAAATCAGCATCTAAAAAATAGTAATCATGGCAGGTAAAAAATTATCAAGAAGAGATCGTATTAAAAAAGGGATCAGAAAAAGACTTACCGGTTCGGAAGAGCGTCCAAGGTTATCTGTATATAGAAGCAATAAAGGGATTTATGCGCAGGTAATTAACGATGTAACCGGTACAACAATAGCTTCGGCATCATCATTATCGAAAGATTTTGCTGGTACTGGAAGTAAATCAGACCAATCAGTTGCAGTAGGTAAATTAGTTGCCGAAAAAGCAATTGCTGCAGGTGTTAAACAAGTTGTTTTCGATAGAAATGGCTATTTATACCACGGTCGTGTAAAATCGTTAGCAGAAGGTGCTCGCGAAGCTGGTTTAGTATTTTAATCTGAAGAAAAAGTAAGATGTCAACTATCAATATAAAAAGAGTTAAAACCACCGATATCGAATTAAAGGATCGTTTGGTTAGTATACAACGTGTTGCCAAAGTAACCAAAGGTGGTCGTACTTTCAGCTTCTCAGCAATTGTTGTTGTTGGAGATGAAAACGGTGTTGTTGGTTTCGGTTTAGGTAAAGCGAAAGAGGTAACTGAAGCAATCGCTAAAGGTGTGGATGATGCTAAAAAGAACTTGGTAAAAGTTCCAATTTTAAATGGTACTGTTCCTCACGAGCAAATCGGTAAATTCTCAGGTGGTTTTGTTTTAATCAAACCAGCTGCAGTAGGTACTGGAGTAATTGCAGGTGGTGCGATGCGTGCTGTATTAGAGAGTGCTGGCGTTCATAACGTACTAGCAAAATCTAAAGGTTCATCAAACCCACACAACGTGGTAAAAGCAACTGTTGATGCATTAACAAAAATGCGTGATGCTTATACAGTAGCTCAAACTCGTGGTATCGATTTAAACAAAGTATTTAACGGATAATATCATGGCTAAGATCAAAATAACACAAGTAAAAAGCGTTATCGACAGAAGCGAGCGCCAAAAAAGAACCGTTCAAGCTTTAGGTTTATCTAAAATGAATCAAAGTGTTGAGGTAGAAGCTACACCGCAAATTATCGGTATGGTTCGCAAAGTGAATCACTTAGTAGCTATCGAAGCAATTTAATAAAAGTTTAAAGCTAGTAGAGGATACACCTTTGCTAGCTTTATATATGTTTAATCGTTGTACCTGTTTAGTGAAAGCGAAGGGCAACACAAATTCAAAAAAATGAATTTAAGTAATTTAAAACCTGCAGTAGGTTCTACAAAAAACAACAAAAGAATTGGTCGTGGTACAGGTTCTGGTCGTGGCGGTACTTCAACTCGTGGTCACAAAGGTGCGGGTTCTCGTTCAGGTCACTCAACCAAAATCGGTTTTGAAGGTGGTCAAATGCCTTTACAACGTCGTGTGCCTAAAGTTGGTTTCAAACCAATCAACCGTACAGAATATGTTGGCGTAAACTTAGATGTATTACAAACTTTAGCTGAGAAACACAGCTTAACAACTATCGATTTCGCTGCTTTACAAGCACATGGTTTAGCTTCAAAAAATGACTTAGTTAAAATCTTAGGTCGTGGTGAGGTTAAAGTAAAATTAGAAGTTACTGCACATGCATTCTCTGCAACTGCTCAAAAAGCTATCGAAGCTGCAGGCGGTTCAATTGTAAAATTGTAATTATTAAATGAAGAAGCTATTTACTACTTTAAGTAATATCTGGAAAATTCAAGAATTAAAAGAGCGTATATTGTTTACGCTCTTAATTCTTTTGGTATACCGTTTCGTATCTCACGTGGTTTTACCAGGTGTAGATCCAACTGCTTTAGGCACTAACGAAAAATCAGGACTTTTAGGCATACTAGATATGTTTGCCGGAGGTTCGTTCTCTCGTGTGTCTATTTTAGCATTAGGGGTAATGCCTTATATCTCTGCATCAATTGTGGTGCAACTATTAGGTATTGCTGTTCCTTCTTTCCAAAAAATGCAGAAAGAAGGCGAAAGTGGTAGAAAGAAAATGAACCAGATCACTCGTTATCTAACGGTAGCGATTACAATCGTTCAATCTGTAGGTTACGTTAAAACGCAAGTTCCGGCAGAAGCTATTTTATTACCAAATACTTTATTTTTAGTGTTATCTACGTTTGTATTAACAGCAGGTACATTATTCGTAATGTGGTTAGGTGAAAAAATTACTGATAAAGGTATTGGTAACGGTACATCACTAATCATTATGGTTGGTATTATTGCCCGTTTACCTATTGCAATTTCTCAAGAGTTTAGTGCACGTGTGGGTTCTGCCAGTGAAGGTGGAGGCCCGGTTGCTTTGGTTTTAGAGATTGTTGCACTTTTTGCTGTAGTAATGTTTACCATTTTAATTGTTCAAGGTGTACGTAAAGTACCTGTACAATACGCTAAGAAAATTGTTGGTAACCGTCAGTTTGGTGGTGTTCGTCAGTACATTCCTTTAAAGGTTAATGCCGCTGGTGTAATGCCTATCATCTTTGCTCAAGCCTTGATGTTTATTCCTGGTGCATTAACGCAATTTGTTCCTTCATTGCAAGGATCATGGTTAATTCAATTTAGCAATACAACTTCATTGGCTTATAGCTTAACGTTCGCGTTTTTAATTATTGCATTTACTTTCTTCTACACTGCTATTACAGTAAATCCAACTCAAATGAGTGACGATATGAAGAAAAATGGTGGTTTTATTCCAGGTGTTAAACCAGGTTTTGCAACATCAACTTTTATTGATGATGTGATTTCAAAAATCACTTTTCCAGGTGCGGTATTTTTAGCGATCATTGCTATTTTACCTTCCATCGCTGTTAAGTTTGGTATTAAACAAGAGTTTGCTCATTTCTTTGGTGGTACATCATTATTGATCTTAGTAGGTGTTGTTTTGGATACTTTACAGCAGATTGAAAGTTATTTATTAATGCGTCACTATGATGGATTAATGAAGACGGGTAGAGTTACCGGCAGAACAGGAGTTCCTGCCGCGAGTAGCAATGCAGCGTTGTAAGATAAACTATTTGATTTTGAATGATAGAATGAGTGAAAGCTTGGCTAAGTGGTTTACTCATTCATAATTCACGCATTCAAAACGATAAATGAATGTCTAAAATTTATTACAAATCTCTTGAAGAGATTGAGCTAATAAGAGAAAGTTCCATGCTTGTTTCTAAAACTTTAGCTGAAGTAGCAAAAGTGATAAAAGCAGGCATGACTACTTTAGCCCTGGACAAGCTAGCTTATGAGTTTATTAATGACAATGGAGCGATTCCTGCATTTTTAAACTACAACGGTTTCCCAAATTCTTTATGCATTTCGCCTAATGAACAAGTTGTTCATGGTTTTCCAAGCGAGTACATTATACAAGAAGGTGATTTAATTTCAGTAGACTGCGGCGTAATTAAAAACAATTATTTTGGCGATTCAGCCTATACTTTTTCAATCGGAGAAGTTGATGATGAAAAGCAAAAGCTGGTTGACGTTACTAAGCACTGCCTGGAGTTAGGCATTGAGAAAGCTGTAGTTGGGATGCGTACCGGAGATATTGGCTTTGCCATTCAACAATACGCAGAGGGAAATGGATTTGGTGTAGTAAGAGAATTAGTAGGACATGGTGTTGGCGTGAAACTTCACGAAAAACCAGAAGTTCCGAATTATGGAAAGCGTGGGGCAGGACCAAAACTTGAAGAAGGAATGGTGATTGCAATAGAACCCATGATTAATGCCGGCGTTGCAGGTGTGAAGTTTCATAATGATGGATGGACGGTTACCAGTAAAGACAATAAGCCATCAGCTCATTTTGAACACACAGTAGCAATTAGAAGGGGAAAAGCAGATGTTCTATCTACGTTTTCGATGATAGAAAAAGTTTTACAACAAAAAAAATAAATAATTAAAATTTTTTATTTAATTTTGCAACCCTGTTTAGAAGCAGCTAATTAAGTAACAATCAATAAAATATGGCTAAACAAGCCTCAATTGAACAAGACGGAGTAATAAGAGAAGCATTATCAAATGCGATGTTCCGAGTAGAACTTGAGAACGGACATGAGATTATTGCTCACATTTCAGGTAAGATGCGGATGCACTACATCAAAATTTTACCTGGTGACAAAGTAAAACTAGAGATGTCTCCTTATGATTTAACAAAGGGACGCATCACTTATAGATACAAATAAAATGAAAGTTAGATCATCAATTAAAAAACGTAGCGCTGATTGTAAGATTATTCGCCGTAAAGGTAAACTTTACGTTATCAACAAGAAAAATCCGAAATACAAGCAACGTCAAGGGTAATTAGAAAATATAGTAATGTACCGTACAACGGTGGCCCGCCGTTCGGAATTACGTAAAAAATAAATAAATATGGCAAGGATTTCAGGTATTGATTTACCAAGAAACAAAAGAGGAGAGATTGGTTTAACTTATATCTATGGTATTGGTAGAACTACTGCACAACGTATTTTAACTACTGCAGGTATCGATCTTAACAAAAAAGTACAAGATTGGTCTGATGATGAATTATCAGCTATCCGTACAATGATTAACGATGAAATTAAAGTAGAAGGTGCTTTAAGATCAGAGGTTCAGTTAAACATCAAACGTTTAATGGATATTGGTTGTTACCGTGGTTTACGTCACAGAAAAGGTTTACCTTCTCGTGGTCAGCGTACTAAAAACAACTCACGTACTCGTAAGGGTAAGAGAAAAACAGTTGCTAACAAGAAAAAGGCTACTAAGTAATAGATAGATGTGAGATGTGAGATTTAAGATATGAGTACCATATCTTTAAAATCTGCTCGAAATCTGGAACATAAGAAAAAGTAGGATACTGAGTATCGGGGTAGAGAAAGTCTCATATCTCAAGTCTCATATCTAAAATCTAAAAGATAAAATGGCTAAGAGTAAAAAAGTAACAAAAAAACGTATCGTTGTAATTGAGCCTGTTGGTCAGGCACATATCAATGCTACTTTCAACAACATCATCGTTACGTTAACTAACAACAACGGACAGACTATTTCATGGTCTTCTGCTGGTAAAATGGGCTTTAAAGGTTCTAAAAAGAACACACCGTATGCAGCTGGTCAAGCAGCTTCAGATTGCGGTAAAGTTGCATTTGATTTAGGTTTACGTAAAGTTGAAGTGTTTGTAAAAGGTCCGGGTTCAGGTCGTGAATCTGCAATCAGAACTTTGCAAGTAGCAGGTATTGAAGTAACATCTATTAAAGATATTACTCCACTTCCACACAACGGATGTCGTCCTCCTAAAAAGAGAAGAGTTTAATTAATTTTAAAGCTAAGAATCTTCAGTTACAGGCTGAATGATACTTTAAAAACAGAAAAAAAATGGCAAGATATACAGGCCCAAAATCAAAAATCGCCCGTAAATTCAGAGAACCAATCTTCGGTCCTGATAAGGTGTTAGACAGAAAAAATTATCCTCCTGGCCAACATGGCGTTTCAAAAAGAAGAGGAAAACAATCTGAGTATGCGATCCAGTTAATGGAGAAACAAAAAGTAAAATACACTTACGGTGTATTAGAAAAGCAGTTCAGTAACTTGTTTAAAAAAGCATCTTCACGTGCAGGTATCACAGGTGATAACTTACTTCAATTGTTAGAAGCACGTTTAGATAACACAGTTTACCGTTTAGGTATTGCAACAACCCGTTCTGGTGCACGCCAGTTAGTTAGCCATAAACATGTAACCGTGAATGGTGAAGTTGTAAATATCCCTTCATATCAGTTAAAAGCTGGTGATGTGGTTGCGGTTCGTGAAAAGTCAAAATCTTTAGAATCAATTAGTAACTCAGTTGCAGGCAGAACCATTAACAAGTTCGCATGGTTAGAGTGGAATGCTAGTGAATTAACTGGTAAATTCTTAACTTACCCACAACGTGATGAGATTCCTGAAAACATCAAGGAAAACTTAATCATCGAGTTATACTCAAAGTAATAAATAAGATAGTTAATTACCTCGAAAAGGTAATTAACTTTTTTCTTGTTACTATATATTCAATAACGAATTTAAAAAAATATAAATGGCAATTTTAGCATTTCAGAAACCTGACAAAGTGATCATGCAGAAATCAACAGATTTCGATGGCACATTTGAATTTCGTCCTTTAGAGCCCGGTTTCGGTGTAACAATTGGTAATGCCTTAAGAAGAATTTTACTTTCTTCGTTAGAAGGTTATGCTATTACTACTATTCGTTTTTCAGGCGTTTCGCATGAGTTTTCTACCATGAAAGGTGTTGTAGAAGATTTAACTGATATCATCTTAAACTTAAAACAAGTTCGTTTTAAGAAAACAGGTGATTCTGGTGATGCTGAAAAAGTTTTCATCATTGTTAATGGTCAAGATCAATTCAAGGCTGGTGATATCACTAAATTCTCTAACAACTTTACAGTATTAAACCCTGAGCATGTAATTTGCAATATGGATAAATCTGTGACTTTAGAAGTGGAATTAACCATCAATAAAGGACGTGGTTATGTACCTGCTGAAGAAAATAAAGTTGCTGATGCTGTTGTAGGTGTTATCGCGATCGATTCGATCTACACGCCAATGAAAAACGTAAAATACACAATTGAAAACTTCCGTGTTGAACAAAAAACGGATTATGAGAAATTGGTATTAGACATTTCAACTGACGGTTCAATTCATCCGGAAGAAGCATTAAAAGAGGCGGCTAAGATTCTTATCCAACACTTTATGTTATTCTCTGATGAGAACTTGGTGTTAGAATCTCAGGCAAAAGAAGAAACTAAAGAAGTTGATGAGGAAATTTTACACATGCGTAAAATCCTTAAAACTGAATTAGTGGATATGGATCTTTCAGTTAGAGCATTAAACTGCTTAAAAGCTGCTGATATCCGTACTTTAGCTGATTTGGTTTCTTACGATGTTGCTGACATGTTAAAATTCAGAAACTTCGGTAAAAAATCTTTAACAGAGATTCAAGAACTTGTAAAATCAAAAGGTTTATCATTTGGTATGAACCTGTCTAAATTCAAATTAGACGAAGAATAATTCAATCTTCAGTTGATAGTTTTCAGTTTGGAAATTTGAAATTGAGATTTGAAAATTAATTAATTTTCACTGTGTATAATTCCCTCTGAGACAGAGACGGTATACACTTAATTTAAAAACAATGAGACACGGTAAAAAAGTTAATCACTTAGGCAGAACCGACAGCCACAGAAAAGCGATGTTAGCTAACATGGCTACTTCACTAATCAAGCACAAAAGAATTTCTACAACTTTAGCTAAAGCTAAAGCTTTACGTACGTATGTTGAGCCACTTATCACTAAGTCAAAAAATGATACTACTCACTCACGTCGTACAGTTTTCTCTTACTTACAAGATAAAGAGGTAGTAACTATTTTGTTCCGCGAGGTTGCTGAGAAAGTTGCTAATCGTCCAGGTGGTTACACTCGTATCATTAAATTAAATAACCGTTTAGGTGATAACGCTGAAATGGCTTTAATTGAATTGGTAGATTATAACGAAGTTTACGGTAAAGATGTAGAGGCTAAAGAAGAGAAGAAAACAACTCGTCGTGGTAGAAGTAAAGCTGCTGCTCCTAAGGCTGCTGAAGCGAAAGCTGAAACTGCAGAAGAAGCTGCTCCAGAAACTACAACTGAAGAAGCTCCAGCTACTGAAGAGCCAAAAGGAGAATAAGTTTTTTCCTTTAAAATTTTTAGAAGTCCTGTGCGAAAGTGCAGGACTTTTTTTGTTTATATTTAATTTTATTCTAACCTTATAAAATGGCCAGATCAATCTTTTTTATTTTAGCCTTCTTCAGTTTTTCGGCTTCAGCTCAGCAGAAACCTATTTCAATTATCAACAAAGTTATTTCTATTTATGGTCGGGAATTAGAAATCAATACCGATGGTTTTCCAAAGCAAATAAAGTCTTATTACGATTGGGAGTTTAACAAATTTGGTTTTAAGCCAACAAATTTGCTTTATGAACCCATCCATTTTCATTATTTCACTTCCCCCAAAACACAGGAGAAATTGGTGATCAGTACATTCGATATTATCTCGAATACAACCGATTCTGTGGTTTGGAATGCTACGAGTTCCTCTGACAATATTTCTCAATATGTACGGGCTAAAATGAGTGAAGATGGATTTGTGGATCTCCGTGTACGAATCAAGGCATTAAAGGCTGTTGTGTTTTCAACGATCAACTTTCACAATCCGTTTGAGAAGGATGCTGCCAAATATGTGGTTGGACTAGGAAACCATGGCTACTTAAGGCCAGACACCGTAAAATGGAGCTGGAAACTGGCTGATAAAATCAGTCCAACGGTGTTGATAGGGAATGACAATGCTGCCTTGTATATCAATATAGATCAGTCAAAAAAATCGGAAACCTCATCAGCTCAAAATGGCTGGAGAAATGATGATAAAGGAACGATGCAAGTTAACATTAAAGGTAGCTCAATGTTGACCGAGTTTTCTACCGGAGTTGTTTCATTAAAAGCAGGTGATGAACTGACTTTTAACTTTAACTTGCTTGTCACGCCAATCGATAGGAAAGACGGCAGAAGAGATCTTCAAAAAAGATTTAACAAATATCATTCGAGATAAATACCTGAAAGAGACTATCGCCTATATTCAATGAAAACAGGCGATAGCTAATTTAGTTAATATAATCAGAAATATATTTTTGCCAGTCGACATTAAAGGGGATGACAACGTATTTTCCTTGCGGACTAACTAAAAATTTCGATGGCCAGGAGGAAACATTATATTTTCTTTCAACCTGATTGTCAGACATGACAACCGGGAAAGTATAATTTAAGTTCTTCATATATTCTTTTACAGTAGGCTCCCGATCGTTACTCGCAATGGTAATGATATTTAAGTTTTTCATTTCTCCTTGCATTGTATTAAGATAAAGTTTCTGCAAATCAGGATGCTCCTGTCTACATGGCGAACACCAGGTACCCCAAAAATCAATTAAAGTCCATTGTTCTTTGTTTTTTCCTAAAATATATTGATTACTATCGATTTGAGTTAAAGAAAATAATGGTGCTTGTTGGAACTTCTTATTAAATTCATTTAGCCAATAATCGCCAAAATTGATTTTACCTTTATACAATGCCTTTGCCTTTTGTTTAAATGAGGGATTATTCATAGACATTGCCATAACCGTTTTAAATTTTTCTTCATCACTTCCAAGAGCGGACAAATAATCCTCTTCAAAAGAATATTTTTCATTTCCGAATAGAAAAATCATATCATAAAAGTACGCATGAGAAACCGTCTTGTCTAAAATATCAGGACTATGTTCATATGCCAGCTTCAAATATCCTAGCTTTTTATCTTGAGTTAATTTTGCTTCCTGCGACATAATAAAGTTGCAGTAGGCAAACATATACCTGTACCAAGCTCGTTTCTCTTTAATAGATCTTCGAATGGTAGTCAGATCTTCATTTACTTGATGATCTTGTAGGTTGTTATAAATGAGTTTAATGACCTGATCTGCATCTGGCCGAAGTTTATCATTATTGTACATTAACCTAGCGATCATCAAAGCATATCTTGCTTTGCGTTGAGTATAAAAATTGTTGGTTCCTTTCAAATAACTGATATAAGCTTTTCCAATTTCTTTTAGGTTTTCTGGATTTGAAAAATTCCTTTGCGCTTGTATCCAATAAGAAATAGGAAAAACCATCTCTTTAATGAATTGACTTGTATCGTTTTCTAACTTTTCCAGAATAATATAGGCGTTTTTTACCGATTCCCGAGTTATTTTAAGTGCAGAGTCTACCGTCATATTCATCCGTTTTAAGCTTGCTAAAAAAGCAGGATCGGTTCGGTATTTTTCCTCATCACTAGGGATGAACGATTGAGCAAAACTTTCATGAAGTAATTCTTCGGCAGCATCTGGCCGAATAGTGGCTAATGCCTGAAGATACCTGATTGCCGAGTCTGGATACTTATCGCGAGCTCTTTGAAAGCCATTGAAGTTTAAGGCATAGTCTTCCATAGAAGCTTTATTTTGTGCGGAAGCCAGAAACGCAAATAACAGGCAAAAAGATAAGAGCGTTAATTTTTTCATTTTAGTAAGTAAGTAGAGGGTTAAACTTTCACATTTTCCATTCCATATTGTTTCAATACATCCTGTGGAACGCCCGTCCACTGGTTTGGCGCATTGCCTGCATAACCAATATCTTTTACACCAATTTCTGTGGTGTAAAATCCAGAAGCGGTTAAGTTTCGCATTCTATTGAAGAAGGTAACTCCTGCCTGAACCTCAGGTTTCGCTTTTTTAGGATAGGCAATTTCATCGATGATCGAAATTTGTTGATCTGAAGAAGCATCGATGAAAGACTTACTGAATTTGTTGAAACAATAAACATCGAGCCATTTTAAACCACCACGCATAGGTACTTTGTGTTCTGGAATATCTTTTACGATAAATTCGATAAATTCTGGCACTTTAGCATCTGATGCACTTCCAGAAATATCATCTTTCGGGATAATAATATCTGCCAAAACCGTGATCGTAGCCATTTCATGTTTGGTAAAATAAGTTTCAGCTTTCAGTCTTTTATCCCGGTCAATTTCCCACTGTTCTCGTCCAGCTTCTTTGTTTGTTTCATCAGGAGTTGGTGCAACTTCTGTTTTCGTATCGGGTTGTTTGCAAGCCTCTAACAATACCGCTGTACTTACTGCAGTTAAGCCAATTGCTTTTAGGGAATCACGTCTGTTCATATTGCAATTCTTTAAATGTTTTGTTTTTTCTTTTGAGCTAAAATATATTCAGCGGTGCGCATCGAGAGTGCCAGGATTGTCCAGGTCGCATTTTTATCGCCCTGTTGTACAAATGGACCAGCATCAACTACGAACAAATTCTTGCAATCATGTGCCTGACAATATTTGTTTAATGCAGATTTTTTTGGGTCGTCGCCCATACGTATGGTTCCCACTTCATGGATAATTTTGCCGGGAGGGAGTAAACCATAATTGGTTTCAGGGCCTTGAATTTCAGATGTGACTACACCACCCATTTCTTTCATCATGTTTAAGAAAGTATCCTGCATGTGTTTCGCTTGCAGTATCTCTTCCTTTGCCCATTTATAATGAAAACGCAAAACCGGAATACCGAATTTATCAACCGCATTAGGGTCTATTTCACAATAATTGTCTTCACGGGCAATTGCAGTTCCCCGGCCAGCCATGCCCACCGTTGTACCATAAAAACGACGGTAGTCATCTTTTAATGATTTGCCATAACCTCCCGCATCCTTCATTTTCCCATCCCGGCCAGGAACCATACCGTTCATTTGCGCCACGCCGCCGCCAAAGCCATAAGCAGGCATTCCCATTCCACCCCAGTATTCGATATGATAACCGCGTGGGAAATTTAATTTTTTATTATCCAGCCACCAGGGTGAGTAAATGTGAACACTGCCTAAGCCATCTTCATTATACCGTTTGCGATCCATTAACTGTGGAAGGAATCCCGACACACTTACTCCTGTAGAGTCGTGAAGATATTTACCAACAACACCACTACTATTGGCTAAACCATTAGGATGTGCTGAAGACTTTGAATTCAGTAAAATACGGGCAGATTCACAGGCACTGGCACCAAGGATAACCATTTTCCCGTTAACCTGGTATTCTTGTAAATCTTTTCTATTTACATAAGAAACACCTTTAGCTGAACCATCTTTGTCAGTAATCACTTCACGCACCATAGCCTCGGTAATTACGGTTAAGTTCCCTGTTTTTACCGCCGGGATGACCAGGCAGGATGACGAAGAAAAATCACCGTAAACTTTACAACTTCTGCCGCATTGGCCGCAATAGAAACATGGAGCCCTATCGCTGTTGTTGGGTAATGGTTCAGTAAGTACGGAGCCACGACCGGCAATTACTTTCACTCCGGCTTTATCTGCTCCTTTTTTGATAAAAAGTTCCGTTAAACGAGGCTTTGGCGGTTTCATGAAAATCCCGTCGGGTTCATTAGGCAATCCTTCTTTGGTTCCGTAGATGCCAATCATGCGATCAACTTTATCATAAAATGGTTTTACATCATCGTAAGTGATTGGCCAATCATCAGTTAATCCATCCTTCGCCTGAAAGTCTAATGGCCCCATTCTCAGAGATATTCTACCCCAGTGATTTGTTCTACCACCTAGCATTCTTGAGCGGAACCATTCAAATTCAGTTTTGTTTTTAGTGGTATAAGGCTCTCCTTCTAATTCCCAACCGCCATAGGAAGCGTCGAAATCTCCAAACGGACGAACGGTACTTGCACCTCTGCGGGGTGATTCCCAAGGCCATTTCAATTGGTGGGCATCTAATCTCGGATCGAAATATTGCCCCGCTTCAAGCATTAAAACTTTTTGTCCGGCATTAGCCAAAACATAGGCTGCCATACCACCACCTGCTCCCGATCCAACAATAATAGCATCGTAAACAGTTGGCGATTTTTTTATCTGAAAGTCACTCATGAAAATTGGTTAGAAATGAATTGATATTCTAATCTAAAGCTAATTTTTTTGAAATAAAAGCGATCGGTGATTTTGGAATGATTACAGATAATATCTTGCATAGCGATATTCCTAAATCGTATTAGCTAAATCTTTTCCCAGCCGATCGAAAATCAATTTTTAACAGATTTTTTTAGTCAGATTCTGATATCTCCGCTGGCAAAAAGTCGCTCAATTGTTACATTCGATTCTACAGTCGGTTCTGCAGATAAATTGGTTTATCTTTGTGGTTTAAAATTTATCGATGGTATTTTCAGCACATTTAGAACAATTTACATCGGCTTTAACACAAAGCCTCAATGCTCAAATTTTTGTTAAGGTTTCGCTAGGGAATTATAAAGGGGAGGAAAATGCGTTGAAGCAAATTCATGTTCGTAAAGTGACCATTAAACGCGAAGATAGACTGGCTTTTACCTATCGCTACCAAACGCGTGATGTTTTTAAAAACTATAGTTTACATGAAGGTATTCACCTGATTTCGGAATACCTGAATACGGGTTTTAAAATAGGTACGTTGTTTACTACTGAGAAAGATTTAATCCTGGAACAGTTAAATAATGGTAAGGTTGTATTACGGGAAGCAAAACCTTCTGCGAAAGAACTTCCTGCTGCGAGCCATGATAAGGAAAAATCAAGACTAATCACAGCTGATTCAAAATCATATTTAACCGAATTAAAAATTACAGATGCCGATGGAAAAGTGTTTAAAAACGCACAGGATAAATTTAGGCAGATTAATCATTACATCGAAATCTTAAGTTCCCTGATTAAAGAATTACCCGATGGTACCATTAAAAAAGTTGCGGATATGGGTTCGGGAAAAGGCTACTTAACTTTTGCCTTGTATGATTATTTGCATTCCGTTCTAAAACTAGATTCTGAAGTTGTCGGTGTGGAATATCGTCAGGATATGGTTGATTTATGTAACGATGTCGCCAGGAAATCAAGCTTCAGTAAATTGAACTTTGTTCAGGGAACAATTGAAGACTATCATGCGGATGACGTTAATTTATTAATTGCACTCCATGCATGCGATACGGCTACTGACGATGCGATTTTTAAAGGTATTAAAGCTAATGCTGAGTTAATTGTGGTTGCTCCTTGCTGCCATAAACAGATCCGTAGGCAAATAGAACAGCACAAAGTGAAAAATGATGTTTCTTTTTTAACCAAATATGGCATCTTTTTAGAACGTCAGGCCGAAATGGTGACGGATGGAATAAGAGCCCTGATTTTAGAGTATTTTGGTTATAAAACTAAAGTATTCGAATTTATTTCTGATGCGCATACCCCAAAGAATGTGCTGGTAGTTGGGATTAAGAGAAGTCCGAAGTCGTTAGTCGGAAGTCAGATAAGTGAGGAACAGAAAGTATTGCTACAAAGAATTAAAGATAGTAAAGCCTATTTTGGAATTGGGTATCATCATTTAGAGCGTCTACTCGGTTTATAAGTTGGGCTCAGCCGGATGAATCTGGTCGATATTATAGAAAATATAAATGCGTTTATAAATGCAATAAAATGATTGCTACCAAAGCAGGAATGGATTGAACATAAAGAATTTTCTTGCTAGCGGTGGTAGCACCGTAAATGCCGGCAATAACTACGCAGGTTAAGAAAAATATCGCAACATATAATCTCCAGTGATGATCGCTAATACAAAGTGACCAAATTAAACCAGCCGCCAGAAAACCATTGTACAAGCCCTGGTTTGCCGCCAATGTTTTTGTTGGTGGGAATAAATCTTTAGGGATGGTTTTGAAAACTTTAGGTGCCTTTGTCGTCCATGCGAACATCTCTAACCACATGATATAAATGTGAATGGCGGCAACCAGGCCAATCATGATTTGTGCTGCTAACTGCATTTTAACTTGTTTTGGTGCTTTGAAGATACAATAAATAAGGCAGTTCTTCTATTGGATAACTGTACTGATTCTTTATACGGGTTGTAGTAAAACAAATCTCCTTCCTAAAAATCTCCTCTCATTGCTTTAATATTTAAAAAGCTATATCTTTCAGAAAATTTCACTAAAACTTATCTCTTTGATAATCAGCGGGTATAAGTATGTTTTAACTTTTATTTAACTTTTTTTACTTACTGATGCAACCAATGTTTGTAATCTTCCATCTTCTATATACAAACACACAATGAAATTGACGCGGAGCTATACGATAAACGATTTGATGGAGGGCTGCAAAGCAGGCGACCGGAAGATGCAGGAGTTGCTTTACAAGCAAACTGCATCGAAAATGCTGGCGGTTTGCATGCGCTACGCAAAAGATAGAATGGAGGCTGAAGATGTATTACAAATGGGTTATATCAAAGTTTTTCAAAAAATTAAAGAGTACCGGGGTGAAGGTTCCTTTGAAGGATGGATTAGGAGAGTGATGGTGAATACTGCCATTGAAAGCTACCGCAAAAATTTAAGGAGCCTGAATGTGGTAGAGATCGACGAGGCCTATGAGCAACCATCAACAGGGTTTGATTTCGGAACATTGGGCATGCAGGATTTGATGAAAGTGATACAAAAATTGGCTGATGGTTATCGAATGGTTTTTAATATGTACGCCATTGAAGGCTATTCGCACAAGGAAATAGGAGAAACATTGGGAATCTCTGAAGGCGCTAGCAAATCGCAGTTGTCGAGAGCCAGAGCAATTTTAAAAGAAGAAATTATAAAAATGGAGGGATTTGGTTATGCAACCTATACAGGATAAGGATTTTGATAAGTTATTTAAAGATGCTTTCGAAGAGGCTGAGATTACGCCATCGAGAGACTTATGGACTAATATCGAAAGCGAAATTGAACCAAAGAAAAAAAGGATTGTTCCGATTTACTGGTTAGCTGCAGCAGCAGTTTTAGTAGTGGCAACAGTTGGAATGTTAGTTTACCAACAGCAAGATGTTGAGCCAAAACAGTTTGCAAATAATGTTGAACAAAGTACAAAACCTGTTGTTGAAACGCAACCTGTTCAAGATTCTGTGGAAGTTGTTGAAGCCGTAACGCAGAGAGTTGAACCAGCTTTACCAGTTACTGCGAAGCCCGCTCAGGCTATTGCAAAAACCGAGATTAAAGAAATCTTAAAACCTGTAGAAAAGCAAAAAATAATTTCTGCTCCTGAAATGCAGAAACAGGAAACCATGATTGCTCAGGTGGAAAAACCTAAAGAAGACATCAAGGCAAAAATTGAAGATGCGGTTTCAAGAGTGACTCAAGAAACTGTAATTGCATCTACTGCTACAGCTGTTAAGGCAGATGAAGTGACAGGAGAGGATAACCAATCAGATAATAAAGGCATCCGAAATGTTGGCGATGTGGTAAACCTGATTGTAAATAAGGTTGATAAAAGAAAAGATAAATTTATCCAATTCCGTACGGATGATGATGATTCTTCCATCTCCTCGATCAATATTGGCCCGTTTAAGTTTGGTAAAAGGAAAAAGTAATCAGATTCAAAAATTAAAATCAAGCATTTAAAGCTATCATTCGATAATTAATTCATTCAAAATTCAAAACATAAACACACAAAATATGAAACGTCTAATATTTACAACACTTTTAGTAAGCGGACTTGCTAGTGTTATTGCTCCGGGAGCTTTTGCTCAACAAGATAGTACCAGAAAAAATAAAAAAGATTTAAATTATGGTATTGTTACCATTACCAGAGGTGATAAAGACAGTACTCAAACCGATCCTAAAAAAGGTAGGTTCATAGGTGGGGTAACTTTTACCCGAATTGATTTAGGCTTCTCGAGATTAATTGATAATGGAAGCTTTAATCTATCTCCAAATAACGAATTTTTAGATTATCGCGGCGGTAAAACCAGTACTTTCTCTTTTGACGTTTTACAATTCGGCTATCGTTTTAACTCTAATTTTAAACTTTATGTAGCTGGAGGTTTCGACTGGACATTGATCAGATTGAGAGATAATGTTACCATTCAAAAGAACCTGCCTACGTTAACTGCGCTTCCAGAAAATGTTGATTTTTCTAAAAACCGTTTTTCGAGCAGCTATGTGCACATCCCGCTAAATTTTGAGTTCCGCACCAATGAAACTCGTAAAGGAAAAAGATTCTACTTTATCTTAGGTCCAGAAGTAAGTTTCTTATTGGGTGGAAAGGTTAAACAAATCAGCGAGGAGTTTGGAAAGCAGAAACAATATGATAACTATCACTTTCAATCGGTTCGTTACGGCGGTTCATTCAGATTTGGTTACGGCGGGTTAGGCTTATTTACTAAGTACTATTTTAACGATATGTTCGATACAGCGGCTCAGGCAGGCCTGAAAAACATGAGCTTCGGCGTAACATTCGGTTTAAATTAAAATATAACAACACACAAATAAGTTAAATCCTGTTTCGGTTAGGCGAAACAGGATTTTTTTGTTTAAAACATTTTCTTTAAAGCTTTAGTCTTTCTGCTTTAAGCTTTATATTTACCCTGTGAGCGATACGATAATCAGTGTAAAAAACTTAACAAAACAATACCAATCAGAACAGGCTGGGGGGATAAAAAATATTAGTTTTGACATTAATAGTGGTGATGTGGTTGCCATTATTGGCGAAAGCGGAAGTGGAAAATCAACCTTGTTAAAATCGATTTTCGGTTTGCTGAAAACCGATGAAGGAGATGTTTTCTTTGAAGATAAGCGTGTTTTAGGACCTGATGAACAACTCATTCCCGGGCATAAACAAATGAAAATGGTTACCCAGGATTTTTCGTTGAATATTTATGCAAAAGTTTATGATAACATTGCTTCACAATTATCTAATACAGATTTAAAAACCAAGGCCGAAAAAACTCTGGCCATTATGGAGCATCTGCGCATACTTCCCTTACAAAATAAAAAAATTATAGAGCTAAGTGGCGGTGAACAACAGCGTGTGGCTATTGCCAAAGCCATGGTTGCCGATACGAAAGTTTTATTGTTAGATGAACCTTTTAGTCAGGTAGATGCCTTACTTAAAAATCAATTGAGAGCCGATATTAAACGTGTTGCGGCTGAAACAGGGGTAACAGTTATTTTGGTTTCTCACGATCCAGCTGATGGCTTGTTTCTGGCCGACCAGTTATTGATTTTAAGAAACGGTGAACTTTTACAAACGGGTAAACCATCTGAAATTTATCAGCATCCGACGCATATTTACACGGCACAAATTTTAGGTAATGCTGTCGTTTTATCTCGTGGCGATGCCGAAAAGATAGGACTTAAAACTTTTTCAGGAAATGTAGTTTTCTACCCGGAGTGGGCAGAGATCAGCAGCAACTGGAGCAGCAGGCGTTTTGAGGTAAAAGACGTCTATTACAAAGGTTTTTATGATGAACTGTTATTGGAAAGAAACGGTGTAACCGTTCGTGCTTTACAATTGAATAGGGGAGAGCATAAAAAAAACGACCACGTTCAATTGAACATTAGTCGTTTTTTAGAGTTTTAATAAAAAACTTTAATCAGCAGTAGATGCGATTAAAACAATTCTTGCACCAATGCTAGCTGTGGGTCTAATTGGTAGTGTGTTTCTATTATTATTGTATTGAAGGTAAACTCTTATTCTACCAGGAAATGAGCTGTAGCTATAGGAATCTGTACCATAGGTAAAAGGAAGAGCATCGTAACCATCATCATTAAATCTCGCAAAAGATAAAATAATTCCGTCGTCTTCATATTGTTCAATTCTATTGTCCAAAATATCTACATAGTAATAAAGTCCACTTGCATCACTACCAGAAACCCATTGGTTTGGTTGAATAGTTTTATATAAAGTGATGTTTGGAGTGTTCTGAACAATTGTGTCTTTCTTGCACGAAGCTAAGCCTAGCGTAGCAATGCAAAGCATTAGGATAGTAAGTTTTTTCATTGTGAATAGTTTTTATTTGTGTGTGTATTGTGCGTAATACAAAACAACTGCCAAAAATTCAGAATCACATATTGTGGATTAATAATTGTTTATCCCAAGTATCACAACAATGAAATTTGAATTTGTATGAGAATAATTTTTAGAGTTTTGCCTTGGTTAATTTTATTGGTTGTAGGCTACTTTTTTATTTCAAAAAAGTTTAGTATCAACACTTCAGTAGAGAGTAAACATCAGCTATTGGTCGAAAAAATCGAGGCTATGGGCAAATTAGAGCTGGTTCGTTATCAAATTAGCGATGTAATTGAGCATAAAAATAAAACAGATTTCCTGCCCGAAGCCAGTGTTTTACTTATCGTTAAAGCAGAGGCAGTAGGCTGCGTTGACCTTACTAAAATTACGCGTGAAGATATCAAAGTTGAAGCGGATACCGCTGTAGTAAATTTACCACAGCCAGAGATATGTTATGTAAAAATTGACCATGAAAGCTCACGGGTTTATGATACCAAAATGGCCTATTTCAGAGAAGCAAAACTGGTAGATGAGGCTTACAAAGCGGCAGAACAGAAGATATCTTCAGAAGTTAAGAAGTCGGATATACTGGCTCAAACTAAAACCAATGCATCAAGTGTGTTGAAACCTATCATTGAAGGATTAGGCTATAAAAATGTTCACTTGACTTTTAATTAAAAAATTAACCACAAAGACTAGAAAAATGTTTTTCTAGTCTTTGTGGTTAAATCTATTTTAAAAAATCCTCACGGTGCGGATTGAAAATATCAATTAACAAACCCTCTTCTAAACAAATTACACCATGAAACACATTTGATGGCGCAAAGAAAATATCGCCTTCGTTAAGTATTTTCTTGTCATCGCCCATACTCACTTCAAAACTTCCCTTTGCTACATAACTTAGCTGTAAATGAGGGTGATTATGGATGGAACCAATTGCATCCTTTTCAAAGGCAACTTTAACCAGCATTAGGTTGTCATCAAAAGGCATTACCTTTCGCTTTACACCTCCACCCAAATTATCCCAATCAAGGTCGTTATCGGTAATTAATGTTCTATTGGTTAAATCTTTGAAGTTCATTTTTTGTAGGGTTAAGTCATGTTGAACCTGTAGAAACCTTTTAATGTTTTCGACAGGCTCAGGCTGACAAAGCTAGCTAAACCAAATACTCAAATAAAGTCTGGTCTTGGTTTAATTCTATAATTTCGAATTTAAAATCTTTCATGCGTTGCAGTAAGCTCGCATAATCATCTTTATTGGTGAGCTCAATTCCAACTAAAGCCGGTCCATTTTCTTTGTTTGTCTTTTTAATAAATTCGAAACGGGTAATGTCATCCTGTGGACCTAAAACCTCATTCACAAATAACTTTAAAGCTCCCGGACGCTGCGGGAAACGAACAATAAAATAATGTTTTAAACCCTCAAATAGCAAAGATTTCTCTTTGATTTCCTGCATGCGTTCGATATCATTATTCCCACCACTCACCACGCATACAACCGTTTTGCCCGCAATTTTGTCTTTTACCTGCTCTAACGCAGCCACCGATAAAGCGCCGGCAGGTTCTACAACAATGGCATCCTCGTTGTAAAGTTTTAAGATAGTAGTACAAATTTGCCCTTCCGGAATCAGGTAAGTTGAACTTAGCAATTCCTTACAATACTGGTAAGTAATCCAGCCCATTCTTTTAACTGCTGCACCATCAACAAAACGTTCTATATTTTCAACCGTAATCGGCCCACCATTTTTAAGTGCCTCACTTAATGATGGCGCACCCATGGGCTCTACACCGAAAATTTTCACATCAGGTTTTACGGTTTGCAAATAAGCACTCACGCCAGATGCTAAACCACCACCACCAACAGGTACTACAATCACATCTAAATCAGGCAAATCTTCAAAAATTTCCATCGCAACAGTCGCCTGTCCTTCAATGACTTTTTCATCATCAAATGGCGGAATAAATGTAGATGACTTTTCTTCACAGTATATTAAGGCTTCCTTTAAACAATCATCAAAAGTATCGCCAACCAATACAATTTCAATGTTATCGCCGCCAAACATATTTACCTGTTTAATCTTTTGCTTTGGCGTTATTTCAGGCATAAAAATTACACCTTTAATGCCTAACTTTTTACAAGAATAGGCAACACCTTGGGCGTGGTTACCAGCACTTGCACACACAATGCCATTTTTTAGCGCATCGGCGGGTAAAGCACTTATCTTGTTATAAGCACCACGCAATTTATAAGAACGCACAATTTGTAAATCTTCTCGTTTGAGATAGATATTTGCGTTATACTTTAACGATAATCCTGCATTAAATTCAAGAGGAGTGCGTTTTACAACGCCAGCCAAAGTTTTAAAAGCGCTTTCAAAGTCGAAAGTGTTTTTTATTGTATCGTTCATTTTTTAACCCCAAACCCCTAAAGGGGCTTTTAAAAATCAGGTGTATGTTATGCAAATTTCTTTGCGTTATTTTTTTGGAAAGCATGTTCAGTGCTTTTCAGTTATTGAAGTCATGCTATTCGTTGCTCCCGATTTCATTCGGGATCCACTGCTATCAGATTTATTTAACTCAGGTCATTGAAAGGTAAGAGCCAAGCTTTCTTCTAATAAGTTGCTTCCTACCTCGCAATAACGGTTTTGCGCATAAGCTTTCAGCTTTTAAGCCAAATGCAAAGCTACCAACTGGTTCAAGTCAACATCATTTATACCTTGTTTGCTATCTGCTAAAACCAGGAATTGTTTATACACGATATCTAAATGTTCTTTTTCTAATTTGTGTCCTAAACGGTCTAAATGATGTTTCAATGCAGCACGACCACTTCTTGCAGTTAATACAATTGTTGCATCGGGGAAACCAACATCTTGTGGTTTAATAATTTCATAATTTTCACGGTTTTTTAAGAAACCATCCTGGTGAATGCCAGAGCTGTGAGAAAAGGCATTACCACCCACTATCGCTTTATTAGGTTGCACCGGCATGTTCATTTGATTTCTCACCATATGGCTCATTTCGTAAAAACGAGTCGCATCAATTTGAGTATTCAAACCTAAAACTTTGTGCGTTTTTAAAATCATCACCACTTCTTCCATTGAAGTATTGCCGGCACGTTCGCCAATTCCGTTAATGGTACATTCTACCTGACGGGCACCATTTTGTAAACCAGCAATTGAATTTGCAGTTGCCAAACCTAAATCGTTATGGCAATGAACCGAGATAATGGCGTTATCAATATTTTTTACGTTTTCTTTCAAAAACAAAATTTTCGAACCATATTGGTCTGGCAAACAGTAACCATTTGTATCCGGAATGTTCACCACAGTTGCACCGGCAGCAATAACAGCTTCAACCATCTTCGCTAAAAATTCAATATCGGCTCTACCTGCATCTTCTGCATAGAACTCGATATCTTCAACATACTTTTTAGCATATTTTACGGCATCAACAGCACGCTCTAAAATGTCTTCGCGGGTGCTGTTAAATTTATGTTTAATGTGGAAATCTGAAGCGCCAATTCCAGTATGAATACGAGGGCGTTTTGCATAACGCAAAGCATCAGCAGCTACATCAATATCGTTTTTATTTGCACGCGTTAAAGCACAGATAATTGGATTGTTAACCGCCTTAGATAACTCAATTACGCTGTTAAAATCTCCTGGACTAGAAACCGGGAAACCAGCCTCAATAACATCAACACCTAAAAGCTCAAGTGATTTAGCGATTTCTACTTTCTGGTTTGTATCTAACTGGCAGCCTGGTACCTGCTCACCATCACGTAACGTGGTGTCGAAAATATAAACTTTGTTTGGGTCGTGAATCATAATCTTTTATTTAGGAATTGATTAATTTTTGAGATAAGAATTTTAATACCAATTTGCCCATTTCGGCAGTGCCTAAAACTTTAAATCGGTTGGTGCTTTGGTCGGCAATATCGTGTGTTCTAAAACCATCTTTTAAAACTGCATCAACAGTATTAACCAATAGTTTAGCTTCGTCTTTTAAACCGAAACCAATTTCGAGCATTAAAGCAGCAGATAGGATAGAGGCTAAAGGATTGGCTAAATCTTTACCCGTAATATCGTGTGCCGAGCCGTGAATAGGTTCGAAGAAACCAGTGCTCTCGCCAACAGAAGCTGAAGCCAGCATACCCATTGAACCTGCAATTTGTGAGGCTTCATCTGTTAAGATATCGCCAAATAAATTCGCGGTTAAAACGACATCGAATTTCTTAGGGTTTTTAATCAACTGCATCGCAGCATTATCAATAAACATGTGCTCCGTTTCTACATCAGGATATTGCTTTGCAATTTCCTGAACAGTTTCACGCCACAAGCGAGAACTTTCTAAAACGTTTGCCTTATCAACAGAACATAGCCTTTTGTTACGTTGTTGAGCCGCTTGATAAGCCTTGTGCGCAATACGTTCTACTTCATAACGGTGGTAAATCATCAAATCTGAAGCGGTATTTCTATCCTCAGAGCGAGATTTTTCACCAAAGTAAACGTCGCCGGTTAATTCCCGGAAAAATAAAATATCGGTTCCTTTTAATATTTCAGGTTTAATACTTGATGCCTGAAGAAGCTCATCAAATAGTAATATCGGGCGAAGATTTGCAAATAAACCAAGTTCCTTGCGGATTTTCAATAGGCCTTGTTCAGGTCTAACTTTCAAACTTGGGTCGTTATCATATTTGGCATGGCCGATGGCGCCAAAAAGGATGGCATCGCTATTTCTTGCCTTTTCTAAAGTTTCATCAGGTAAAGGTTCGCCTGTTACTTCAATAGCGGCATGGCCCATTAAAGCCTCATCGAAAACAAATTCGTGTCCGAAAATTTCTGCAATTTTTTCTAATGCTGCTTTTCCCCACGTGGTCACTTCGGGTCCAATACCGTCTCCAGGTATTACTAAAATGTTCTTCTTCATTGTATTAATATTGTCGTCATCGCGAGGTACGAAGCAATTTCTTTTGCTGTACTTCTTAAACGAGATTGCTTCGTGCCTCGCAATGACGAGTTTGGGTATTTAAACTTTCGACGACTTTTACCTCGCCTTTTTCTAATAATATTCTTTTCTCTATGCAGGTTGGCAGCTGCGATTCAAAATGGCCAACATAAATTAAGGTCATCCCATTGCTGCATAGCTCATCAACCAATTGGTTAAAATGTTGCGTTTGCTGCTGATCTAAGCCCTGGCAAGGCTCATCCAGAATTAACAATTCCGGATTTTTAATAATGGTTCTGGCTAGTAAAACCAATCGCTGTTTCCCTAAGGAGAGTGAGGTTAACAACTCATTTTTATTGCCGGTTAGTCCAAAATAGTCAACCAATTCATCAACTTGCTGGCTTTTGCTGTACGGCAATTGCTGAAATAAACCAACGGTATCATAAAAACCAGAGGCAATGCTTTGCCAAACTGTTGCGGAAGCATCAAAATACCAGTGAAATTCAGGAGATATTAAACCGATATGCTGTTTGATATCCCAAATGCTTTCGCCACTTCCACGCCGGTGGCCAAATAAATAAAGCTCGTTGGCATAAGATTGTGGATGGTCGCCGTTTACAAGGCTTAATAATGTTGATTTTCCAGAACCATTATGTCCTTGTAATAACCATTTTTCACCTGCTTTAACTTCCCAGTTGATATTTTTTAAAACCTGTTTTTCACCATAGCTGATATTTACATTAATCATTTTTACAATTTCTTCCGAAGAATAAAGCGGTGATTCTTTTAAGAAATCTGGAATTTCTTTCAAATCTTTTGGAACAGAAACTGATGTTGCCGTTCTTGTATGTGACACATTAATTTTGCCATCTTTTATCTCCGCAAAGCGATTAATTGAATTGGGTAGTTCGGTATCGTTCGAAATCAAAATTAACTGAACGCCATCTTCTGAAACTTCGTCCAATAAAAGATTGAGGTTTTTACGCGATGCGGCATCTAATCCTATGTAAGGTTGGTCGATGATTAACAATTGCGGTTTTAGCCAAAGCGCTTTAACCAATTGCAATTTTTTATGTTCCCCGCTTGATAATTCAATCAGTTGTGAACTGGCAAAGGAAGCAAAGTTTAACGCCTCCAAAATTGGTTCAACCTGATCTAAATGAAGACCTTTCTCTTTGCCATAACTCACCAATTCAGCATGAACCGTTAAGGTATCTTTTGCCTGTTGGCTGGTATAACGCTGCTGATAGTAGAAGTTTGCAACACCTTCCAAATTTTTAAACTGGTACCAACTTGCTACAAATAGAACCTCTGCAGGTAAATGGCTGTTGTTATCAAAATTAACTTTTAGGTCTCCGATAGCACTTAACTGACCCGATATAATTTTAGCCAATGAAGTTTTTCCACTTCCACTTTCACCAAATAAAACATATTGCTCACCAGTATTTATAGTCCAGTTCAAATCCTTTAACACCGACTTTTGTTGGTGTTTTAGGGTTAAATCTTGGATACTGACGAAAACCCCTAAATCCCCTAAAGGGGACTTTGACTTTCTATCGTTTATGTTTATTGGACCAAGCATTTTGCAATTGTATTTATTTAGGTTTTCAGTTCCCCCTTTAGGGGGCTAGGGGGTTTCAAATTCCTCAATCAAATCCTTCTGAGCCAAGATGAAATCAATATCATCATAGCCATTAATCAAACATGATTTTTTGTATGGGTTAATTTCAAACGATTCTTTTGCTCCAGTTTCAACGATGGTAACGGTTTGATTTTCTAAATCAACTTCTAATGGCGAATTCGCATTGTTTTCCACAGCTGTAAAAATTTGGGCTAAGAATTCCTCGCTCACCTGTATTGGTAATAAGCCATTATTCAAGGCATTGCCTTTAAAAATATCAGCAAAAAAACTGCTGATTACTACATCGAAACCCGCATCCTGAATAGCCCAGGCCGCATGTTCACGACTACTTCCGCAACCAAAGTTTTTTCCGGCCACTAAAATTTGTCCATTGTAAGTTGGGTCGTTTAATACGAAATCTGCTTTTGGCTGATTATCGTTTTCATAACGCCAATCGCGGAATAAGTTTTCGCCAAAACCTTCACGAGTTGTCGCTTTCAAAAACCTCGCAGGAATAATCTGGTCGGTATCGATATTTTCTATATTTAACGGCACAATAGCCGAGGTCAATTTTGTGAATTTTTTCATACCCCTTAATCCCCTAAAGGGGAAATTTTAATGGTTAATAATTTATGCTCCCAAAAGCCCCTTTAGGGGTTTGGGGTTGTCTTTTAATCGCTTTCACCCTCAATCTTCTATAATCTGCCACCCATTCTCCATTGATATAATAATTGGGTTTCAGTATATCTACAGCTAAATTTTTAATGGATTCAGCTTGTTCTTTTGTTACGGTTGTAAATGCATGTTGTGCAAATTGGTTTATCCAAACGTACATCCCTTCTTCGCCAATGAGCTTTGTTGGTCTATCGAATAACCAAACTTGCTCCACTTCAAAGCCTTTAGATTCTAAAAGCGAGGAATAAATGCTAACCGATGGAAAGAACCAAAAATTCGTCAGCACTTTATCTGCGAGGCCTAATTGTTCGGCAGCAGCTGTTATTGCATCGGTGATGCTTTTAACGTTGCCATTTCCACCAAACTCTGCAACTAATCTTCCGCCGGTTTTCAGGCTTTTAAACAAACCTTCAACTAAAGCATCCTGGTTTTCAATCCAGTGGAAAGTTGCATTACTGAAAATGGCATCAAACTTTTTATGGTATGGAAGATGTGTTCCATCAACCACTTCAAAATTTAAATTTGGGTAAGTTGTTTTTGCATTTGCAACCATCTCTGCAGATGCATCAGTTCCTAAAACTATAGCGCCACTTTTAGCAATTTGCGCAGCCAGCTGACCAGTTCCGCAACCCACATCCAAAATGTATTCGTTGGCTTTAGGCGCTAACCATTGCAAAACATCCGCACCGTAATCAGATACGAAGTGATGTTGTTTGTCGTATAATGTTGCATCCCAAACTATTTCCGGCATTTTTACTTATTTTAATTTTTTTCCTAAGCTTTTTCCAACATTTCCCTCACATCCGTAATCACACCAGTTACAGCAGCAGCGGCAGCAGTTAACGGACTAGCGAGTAAGGTTCTTGCATTTTGTCCTTGTCTGCCTTCAAAGTTTCTGTTTGAAGTGGATACACAGTATTTACCTGCCGGAATTTTATCCTCATTCATACCTAAACAAGCACTACAACCAGGTTCACGTAATTGGAAACCTGCTGCCTCAAAAATTTTATCCAAACCTTCAGTTTTTGCCTGTAGCTCTACTTGTTTCGAACCAGGAACAATCCAAACGGTTACATTATCCGCTTTGCGTTTATCTTTTACAAAATCAGCTACTTCGCGTAAATCTTCAATACGAGAGTTGGTACAACTTCCAATGAAAACATAATCAATTGGTTTGCCGATTAAAGAAGCATCATCATCAAAGCCCATGTAATCTAATGCCTTTTGATAAGAAAGCTTCTCTTTCTCAGGCTGAGCATTCGTTGCTGGTATATTTTCCTGGATTCCCATTCCCATTCCTGGATTGGTTCCGTAAGTAATCATTGGAGCAATGTCAGCTGCATCGAAAGTTAAAACGCTGTCAAATGTTGCATCCGCATCGCTGTATAAAGTTTTCCAGTAAGCTAAAGCTTTATCCCACTCTTCGCCTACTGGCGCAAATTCTCTACCTTTAATATAATCGAAAGTGGTTTGGTCTGGCGCTATTAATCCACCTCTTGCACCCATTTCAATACTCATGTTGCAAATCGTCATCCGGGCTTCCATGCTCAAACTTTCAATTGCCAAACCCGCATATTCGATAAAATATCCTGTCCCACCAGCTGCTGAAATCTGAGAGATGATGTAAAGGATAATGTCTTTTGCACCAACACCTTTTCCAAGTTGACCGTTGACCTCAATTTTCATTGTTTTAGGTTTCGACTGCAATAAACATTGCGTAGCGAAAACCTGCTCCACTTGTGATGTTCCAATACCGAAAGCAATTGCTCCGAAAGCGCCATGCGTAGAGGTGTGACTATCGCCACAAACCATCGTTTTTCCTGGTAGGGTGATGCCCAATTCCGGACCGATTACGTGAACAATTCCTTGAAACGGATGACCTAAGCCATAAAGCTCAATGCCAAATTCTGCACAATTTTTGGTCAGCATATCTACCTGATAGCGAGAAAGCTCTTCTTTAATTGGCAATAACTGGTTTAAAGTTGGCACATTATGGTCGGCCGTTGCCACCGTTTGCTGTGGACGAAAAACAGGCAAGCCCCTCTTGCGCAAGCCATCAAAGGCCTGCGGAGAAGTTACCTCGTGTATTAAGTGTATATCAATGTATAAAATATCAGGAAACCCCTCTTCACTTTTTACAACGTGTGCATCCCAAATTTTTTCTACTAATGTTTTTGACATTTTGCCCCCTAACCCCCTAAAGGGGGAATTTAAAGTTTATAATTTTATTTTTTTAACCGTCCAAAAAGCCCCCTTTAGGGGGTTGGGGGTTATGCAGTTTTAATCGCTTTCATTGCAGTCATCGCTTTGCGTAAAGTAGCACCAATTTGTTCTACTTCGTGCGAGCGGATAGCCTCGTTTACATCAATTAATTTTCTGTTATCAACAGCGCCGTCTTTGCCTTCGTTAAAGTTTTTACCCACTAAATCAGTATCTACTTTTTTCATGAAATCAGCCAATAATGGTTTACAAGCCTGATCGAATAAGTAACAGCCGTATTCAGCAGTGTCAGAAATTACGCGGTTCATTTCGAACAATTTCTTACGGGCAATAGTGTTTGCAATAAGTGGCGTTTCGTGTAACGATTCGTAGTAAGCAGATTCTGGTTTGATACCTGCCTGAACCATTGTTTCGAAAGCTAATTCAACACCAGCACGAACAAAAGCAACCATCAATAAATAGTTATCGAAATATTCCTGCTCACCAATTTTAACATCACCGGCAGGTGTTTTTTCGAAAGCAGTTTCGCCTGTTTCGGCTCTCCATTTCAGTAAGTTTTTATCGCCGTTGGCCCAATCTTCCATCATTGTGCGACTAAATTCGCCACTCATGATATCATCCTGATGTTTTTGAAACAACGGACGCATGATGTCTTTCAATTCTTCCGAAATTTCGAAAGCTTTGATTTTGGCAACATTGCTCAATCTATCCATCATTGCAGTAATACCGCCTTGCTTTAAAGCTTCCGTAATTACTTCAACACCGTATTGAACCAGTTTAGACGCGTAACCCGCATCAATTCCTTTTTCAACCATTTTATCAAAAGATAGGATAGAACCTGTTTGCAGTAAACCACAAAGAATGGTTTGCTCACCCATTAAATCAGATTTAACCTCCGCAACAAAAGATGATTTTAAAACACCAGCTCTGTGACCGCCTGTACCTACACAATAAGCTTTAGCCTGTGCTAGTCCTTTTCCTTGTGGGTCGTTTTCAGGGTGAACCGCAATTAAAGTAGGTACACCAAAACCGCGAACATACTCTGCTCTAACTTCGCTACCTGGGCATTTAGGTGCCACCATAATAACCGTTAAATCTTTACGGATTTGCATGCCTTCTTCCACAATGTTGAAACCGTGAGAGTACAATAAAGTGGCGCCATCTTTCATCAAAGGCATAATTGCATTTACAACTGCAGTGTGTTGTTTATCTGGCGTAAGGTTAATTACCACATCAGCAGTAGGGATTAATTCTTCGTAAGTACCAACTTTGAAGTTGTTTTCAGTCGCATTTTTCCATGAATCTCTTTTGCCTTCAATTGCCTCTTTGCGCAACGTGTAACTTACATCTAAACCACTATCTCTTAAATTTAAACCTTGGTTTAAGCCTTGTGCGCCACATCCAACAATCACTAGCTTTTTGCCTTTCAAAGCGCTAACGCCATCTAAAAATTCGTTGCTATCCATGAAATCGCAAACACCAAGTTGGTTTAATTTTTCTCTAAGAGGTAATGTGTTAAAATAATTTGACATCGTTTTTGTTATTTATTTTATGGTTCTATTTTCTAATTAGTTGTTCTTTTGAAAAGCAATTTCCAGTGCTTTTCGGTTATTTCAGCCCCGCTTTTCGTTTCAATCTTTTTTAAACGCTTGTCCTTCTATTCCATTTTCATCATTGCGAAGAGGAACGACCTGGCAATCTTTTTCGTCACCATCAAAAAAGTATTTCCACTCCAATCGGGTTTATTTTATTTAGGTTTGGTGTTTTTCCCCTAAACCTTTTCCACACCTTTTTTCAGCGCCCATGCATATCCATAATGCACATTATCATGCCCGATAGTTGTAATTAATACTTCCTCAATACTTTTCATTTCAACGCTGTAAGTTGAAGTTGAAAAAGGCGTTATGTTTGCAAATACACCGTTTGCATAATCTTCTTTTATTTTTTGGATACTCTCTAAGGCAAATAATTTTAGTTCTGCAACCTCTTCCGCTGTTACCGTATAAGTCGGGCGAGTGTCTTTCTTATAAAATTCATTGTATTTTACTCCACTGGCATCGGCCAAAATTCCTGTGCGTACATAACAAAGTGTTTGTGTACTTACCACAATATGCCCGAAATTCCAGATGATATTGTTATTGTAACCATCAGGAATTTTATTCAATTGTTCAATAGTTAAGCTATCCACCAATTGAATAAAAGCTTTGCGGGAGTTTATTATAAAATCAAATACTTCGTTCATCATTTTAAGCTTCTATTTCTGATTCTTCCAAAGGTTGGTTAAAAGTGATCTTATTAAAAAACGGGTCATTTACCGTAACGGCCCAACTTCCATAAAAAGTTCTTTCCAAACCTGGTCTGTTATATTTATATTTTTTATCGATTAGGACTTTATGAAATTCCTTCAATCCAGAACAATCGATATGAATATGCGCACCGGGGGAACAATCGCCATGATGCTCACTTAAATGTAATTCAATTCCACCCAATGAAATTTGCATATAAATAGGAGCGTTATCGTCAAAACGATGCTCCCAATCTACTGTGAAACCCAACCAATTCACATAAAACTCGATTGCTTTGTGATAATCGAATATTCTAAGAATGGGTTTTACATTATTGCATTTCATCTTTCTTGAATTTTCATCATTGCGAGGTTAGGTTCATTCGTACCTCGCAATAATGACTTTATTTTTTTGTACCACGACAAGCTCGGCATGACAATTCACTTTGGTCTGTCAGCTTTTGGCTTTCAGCCTGCTTACATCGTAAAAATCTTCTCGCCCTTATCTAAAAACTCATTTTCTACCAATTCTTCTCCAGGTTCAAATGCTTCAAATTCTTTTAATTTTTCATGGAAACCAGCGCTGTCTTTAATAATGGCAACCCTAGCCGAACGAACGAATTCAATCAGTTCATATGGTTCCAACGCTTTTACCAAAGCATCGGTTTCTTCTCTGTGACCTGTTACAGCGAAAACGGTATAATCTTTACGAATTACCACTGCACTTGCACCATATTGTCTTAATAACCTTTCTACAGTTACCTTTTCAGCAATTTCATCTGTAGATACTTTGTATAAAGCCAATTCCTGCCAGATTATTTCATCATTGGTATTAAAATAAACTTTTAATACTTCGATTTGCTTTTCAATCTGACGGGCAAGTTTCCTCACCACTTCATAACTTTCGTTAATAACGATGTTGAAACGATGGATACCATCAATTTCAGAGGCGGAACTGTTTAAGCTTTCGATATTGATTTTTCTTTTCGAAAAGATAATCGCAATCCTGTTTAATAAACCAATGCGGTTTTCAGCATATACAATAATGTTGTATTCCTGCTTTCCCTCTAAATCAGCTTTATCTATTTTATGTTCTAATGTGTTTTCAGTACTCATGTTTCTTGTGGCAATTATTTATTTGAATTGACTTTCTATCGCTTTAAGATTGCTTCGTGCCTCGCAATGACGGCCCAGGCTAGGCAGTGGGCTTTTAACCTTTAACCTTCTACCTTTACACCCTCAACCTTACTTCAACCTAATCTCGCTTACGCTCATTCCTTGTGGAACCATTGGGAAAACATTATTTTCTCGTCCAACCATTACTTCAAGTAGATATGAACCTTCATGGTTAATCATCGTTTCCAATGCTGCCCTTAAGTTTGCACGCTCATCAACCTTATCAGCTTCGATATAATATGCTTTTGCTAAAGCCACAAAATCAGGGCTGGTAATGTTCACAAAAGAATAGCGTTTATCATGAAATAATTGTTGCCACTGGCGAACCATTCCTAGAAAACGGTTATTTAAAATCAGGATTTTAACAGCTGCACCAAACTGCATGATGGTACCTAGTTCTTGCGGTGTCATTTGAAAACCACCATCGCCGATAATGGCAATTACAGTTTTATCTGGCGCACCATACTTAGCACCAATTGCTGCAGGCAAGCCAAAGCCCATTGTACCTAAACCACCAGAAGTAATATTGCTGCGGGTGTTGTTAAATTTAGCGTAACGGCAAGCCACCATCTGGTGTTGGCCAACATCTGTTACAATTACAGCATCGCCACCACAAATTTCATTAATGTTGCGCAATACCTCACCCATGGTCATCTCATCACCTTCAGGATAAAGTTCGGGTGTAATGACCTGGTCAATTTCCTGCTGATTATAATCTTTGAATTTTGCTAACCAATCGTCATGTTTGTTTTCATTAACTAAGTTGGTTAATAGGGGTAAAGTTTCTTTACAGTCTCCCCAAACGCCAACTTCAGCCTTAACATTTTTATCAATTTCTGCCGGGTCAATATCGAAGTGAATTACTTTAGCCTGTTTCGCATATTTATCTAAACGGCCTGTTACGCGGTCATCAAAACGCATCCCGATGGCAATTAACACATCACATTCGTTAGTTAAAACGTTTGGTCCATAATTACCATGCATACCTAACATACCAACATTCAGTGTGTGTGAGGTTGGAATGGCGCCATCGCCCATAATCGTCCATGCAGATGGAATTCCGGCTTTTTCTATAAAGGCTTTAAATTCTGCTTCGGCTTTACCTAAAATAACACCTTGGCCAAATAACACGAATGGTTTTTTCGCTGCATTAATTAATTCGGCAGCCTGTTCAATATATTCAACCCTAACTTTTGGTTTTGGGCGGTAAGAGCGGATATGGTTACACTTTACATATTCGGGAAATTCCTCCACTTGTAACTGTGCATTTTTGGTAATATCAATCAAAACTGGTCCTGGTCTGCCGCTTTTAGCAATATAAAACGCTTTGGCTAAAACTTCAGGAATTTCCTTTGCATCGGTAACCTGATAATTCCATTTGGTTACTGGTGTAGTAATGTTAATTACATCGGTTTCCTGGAATGCGTCAGTTCCTAATAAATGGGCAAAAACTTGTCCGGTGATACAAACCAGAGGAGTGCTATCAATTTGAGCATCTGCCAAACCAGTTACTAAATTGGTTGCACCAGGTCCGCTGGTAGCAAAACACACCCCAACTTTACCACTTGTTCTGGCAAAGCCTTGGGCAGCATGAATACCGCCTTGCTCATGGCGAACCAATATATGTTGTAGTTTATCTGCGTAATCGTAAAGTGCATCGTAGATGGGCATGATTGCACCGCCTGGATAGCCGAAAATGGTGGTTACGCCCTCTTCAATCAATCCATTCAATAAAACCTGTGAGCCAGTTCCTTTGAATAAGGTTTTTGAGCTTTCTGCTTGTGTCTCCGTTTGTATTTCTTGTGCAGTTTCCATAATTATATTTTTGCGGTTCTATTATTCTTTAATTTTAAACCCAATTCTTTCTCTGTCTTTCCACTTCAATTGAGCAATTTTCTCGTTTAACAAATTGTCCATAGCATCGTATAATTCATTTAGCTGAACATCATGTTCTCCAAGTCGCTCTTTGATTTCCAATAATTGCTCATTGATGTTAGCTTGTTTAAATAAGATTTTTCTTACATCAACAAAAGCTCTCATAATAGCAATATTCATGTTAATCGCTTTTTCACTTCTTAAAACACCACTTAACATGGCAACACCCTGCTCTGTGAAAGCATAGGGTAGTTTTCTGGTTCCTCCATAACTTGATATCACAATTTGTGACATCAAGTTTGGGTCATATGTTGTCACAGTTTGTGATGACATACTTTGGCTATTTGTTTCAATTTGAAATTTCAAACTTTCAAACTCTACATTTGTAAGTTGAAACATAAAATCTTCTGGGAAGCGCTGAATATTACGTTTTACCGCCTGATTTAACACCCTTGTTTCAACTTCATAAAGAGCTGCTAAATCGAAATCCAACATTACTCTTTCGCCCCGAATTTCATAAATTCTACTTTGAATACTTTTAATGATTTGCATAGTAATTCATTTTAATATTTAATTCTTAGTCGGGATGACTGATGTTCAAGGTTTGTATCCACAAACCTGATTCAATTTAATATTCATCAGTTACGCAACCACTAGCTGCATCTGAAACTGTTTTGGCATATTTATAAAGCACACCTTTGCTAACTTTTAAAGGAGGTTGAATATAGTTTTTTCTTCGCTCTGCGATAATCTCGTCGCTAACTTTTAAGTTAATAGTATTATTTACCGCATCTATTTCAATCAGGTCATCATCTTGTACTAAGCCAATTAATCCGCCTTTGTAAGCTTCAGGAGTGATGTGCCCAACAACGAAACCGTGTGTTCCACCCGAAAAACGGCCATCAGTAATCAATGCAATAGATTTGCCCAAACCTGCACCGATAATTAGTGAAGTAGGCTTTAACATTTCAGGCATACCTGGAGCGCCAACCGGACCTTCGTTTTTAATTACTACAACATCACCTGGTTTGATTCTTCCAGAGGAAATACCTTTAACCAAATCCTTCTCACCATCAAATACACGTGCAGGTCCTTCGAACTTTTCACCTTCCTTACCAGAGATTTTTGCAACTGAACCTTTCTCCGCCAAATTTCCGTAAAGAATCTGTAGGTGACCAGTCGCTTTAATAGGCTCACTTAATTTTTGAACAATTTTCTGGTCGTAATCCATAATCGATTTTACGTCAGCTAAATTCTCCGCTACGGTTTTACCGGTTACTGTCAAGCAGTCGCCGTGTAGTAAACCTTCGTTTAATAAAAACTTTAATACTGCAGGAATACCACCATACTGATGTAAATCCTGCATCAGGTATTTTCCGCTTGGTTTAAAATCAGCCAATACAGGCGTAACATCACTCATCCTTTGGAAATCATCTTGCGTAATTTCTACACCTATAGCTTTTCCCATTGCAATAAAGTGCAACACCGCATTAGTACTTCCTCCTAATATGATGATTGAGCGAATGGCATTCTCGAATGCTTTCCTCGTCATGATATCAGATGGTTTAATATCTTTTTCTAATAAAACTTTGATGTATTTACCAGCGTCTAAGCACTCTTGCTTTTTTTCCGGACTTACTGCTGGGTTGGATGAAGAATAAGGCAAGCTCATTCCTAAAGCCTCAATTGCTGATGCCATTGTATTTGCGGTGTACATGCCACCACAAGCACCTGCACCCGGGCAAGTATGTTTGATAATGCCCTGGTAGTCCTCATCTGATAGATTACCGCATATTTTCTGTCCTAGCGCCTCAAAAGCAGAAACGATATTCAGTTCTTCACCCTTGTAGTGGCCAGGAGCTATTGTTCCACCGTAAACCATAATTGATGGACGGTCTAAACGAGCCATGGCCATGATTGCACCCGGCATATTTTTGTCACAACCAGGAATGGAGATAATTCCATCATAATATTGTCCACCACAAATGGTTTCAATACTATCAGCAATTACATCGCGGCTTACCAATGAATAACGCATACCATCGGTTCCGTTGCTCATTCCGTCACTCACCCCAATTGTATTGAAAACCAAGCCCACTAAATCATTTTTCCAAACCCCTGCTTTAACGTCTTTTGCAAGGTCGTTAAGGTGCATATTGCAGGTGTTACCGTCGTAACCCATACTTGCAATTCCGACCTGCGCCTTAGCCATATCTGCATCGGTTAATCCGATTCCGTAAAGCATGGCCTGCGCTGCAGGTTGTGTTGGGTCTTGTGTAAATGTTTTACTGTACTTGTTTAATTCGCTCATTGTTAAAATATATTGTGGTTCTGTTAGTTGTTGTTAAGTTTAGTGTTAAAACTGTCCTGATACTCGATACTTAGTTCCTGTTACTAAATAATCACTTCGTAGTTCACTTTCTCAAGGACAAGATTTTTATAAGCACGTTGTATCGTATAGCCGATCGATTCTCTCCAAAGAGTGCGGAAAACGATATCATCAATTGAAGCTATCCCAGCAATTTCTGTAGCTGTTCCACATAAGAATGCACTATCTGCTTGTCTTAAATCTTCTATAGTCAATTTTTTTTCGATGCATTCAATATCGAGTACACTGCAAAGTTCTTTAACTGTAGCCCGGGTAATGCCAGGTAAAATATTTCCTAAAGACGGCGTGTAGAGCTTGCCATCTTTCTCCAGGAAGATGTTTGCTCCAGATGCTTCTGCTACAAAGCCATGCATATCCAATAATAAAGCTTCATCATATCCTTTGATATTGGCCGCAGTTGTTGCCAAAATTGAATTCACATAATTTCCACTCAATTTCGCTTCCATTGGGGTCGATTTTGGATTCGGTCTTTCGTAATCGGAAATGGTTAATTTCAATAATTTATTTCCCGAATAGGCATCCCAATCCCAGGCACAAATTAGAATTGAAACACCGCTTGGTTCATTCAATTTCATATTTGGGTGGCAAAATACCAAAGGGCGGATGTAGGCATCTTTCAGTTTATTTAAGGTGAGAAGTTTATAAGTTTCTTTGATTAATTCTTGTTTATCCCATGGGAAAGGAATGTTTGCCAGTTGACAAGAACGTTCTAAACGGTCGAAATGTGCAGCAGCTTTAAAAATGCGATTGCCATTGTGTGTTTTGTATGCTCTTATTCCTTCGAAAGCTGCATAACCATAATGCAAAGACTGACCATAAAGATCCGTGCTACTATCTACAGCTTTTTCAAACTTTCCATCAAGGTAAATAATCGTGTTCGAATTATAATATTTCATCACGTTTTGTTATTTAAAAAAAGCGTCCTGTTTGTATCAGGACGCTTTAGGTATATTTAATTTCTTTTAAATCTATTATAAGCAGTCCGTCTTCTTCCCTAAAATATCTAGGAGTAGCAGGTTAAGTAAAATGACAGGCAATAACACAACATTTCCAGCTGCAATTGCAGTAGAGTTGTTTAAAAATGTGTTGCCTTGATTAGTCATTATTTCCTTAGTGTTTATAAATACCAATTTAGTTTTTGGTTCATTAATTTGCAAGAGAAATCAGAAAAAATTAAAATAAGAATATAATTTGTTATTTAGAACGAAAAACAAAATGTTGTTCGTTATGATGATGAGATTAGTGATTTAATGCCGCTAGCCGTAGACCAAATATCAAAACGGTATACGGTATGTTTATTATGCTTGCATTATAAATTTTCTGTTTTTCTTCTTAAAATGGATTTTTTTCATGCGAATTCTTATGATTTCCTGATTTTTGCAAGGGAAATAAAAAGGTAGGGTTTTTCTTATTAATCAGTTTATGGTAGTAAAAATAAGGTTAACAAAAAAGCCTTTCCGAATTTAATCGAAAAGGCTTCTTTTGAATGCTGAATCAATCAGCATGAAGAATTTTAATTAAGCAATACCTTCTGCTAAAACAACAATTTTATTATGGATGGCTTCAACTACACCACCTTTAATAAAAAAACGTTGTTCTTCATCTTTGCCTGCTTTTATAATAACTTCTCCATCTTCTAAAGTTGAGATGATCGCCGCATGGTCTCTCAAAATTTGAAAAGAACCTAAAGTCCCCGGAACCGTAACAGCTGTTACTTCACCTTCGAACACTTTTTTATCTGGAGTTAATATTTCTAAATTCATTTTTAAAGTTTTACGCTCTACGTTTTAAGTTTAAAGTCAACCGACTTGCATTTAAAACGTATAACTTATTACGTACAACGTACTAGTTCGCTTCTGCTAATAATTTTTTACCTTTTTCGATCGCATCTTCAATGCTACCAACTAAGTTAAATGCAGCTTCAGGATATTCATCAACTTCACCATCCATAATCATGTTGAAACCTTTGATGGTATCTTTAATGTCAACCAATACACCTTTTAAGCCTGTAAATTGCTCTGCTACGTGGAAAGGTTGAGATAAGAAACGTTGAACACGACGAGCTCTTGATACTACTAATTTATCTTCTTCAGATAATTCGTCCATACCTAAGATCGCGATGATATCTTGTAATTCTTTATAACGTTGTAAAGTTTCTTTAACACGTTGTGCAGTGTTATAGTGCTCATCACCTAAAACAGCAGGAGAAAGGATACGTGAAGTAGAATCCAATGGATCTACCGCTGGGTAAATACCTAATTCAGCAATTTTACGAGAAAGTACTGTAGTTGCATCTAAGTGGGCGAAAGTTGTAGCCGGTGCAGGGTCAGTTAAATCATCCGCAGGTACGTATACCGCTTGTACAGATGTAATTGAACCGCGTTTAGTTGAAGTAATACGCTCCTGCATTAAACCCATCTCAGTTGCCAATGTTGGTTGGTAACCTACTGCAGATGGCATACGACCTAATAAAGCCGACACCTCAGAACCTGCCTGAGTAAAACGGAAGATGTTATCAACGAAGAAAAGGATATCTTTTCCAGCGCCTTCACCATCACCATCACGGAAATATTCTGCAACTGTTAATCCTGATAATGCTACACGAGCACGTGCACCAGGAGGCTCGTTCATTTGACCGAAAACCAATGTTGCTTTTGATTCTTTTAATTTTTCAGTATCCACTGATTTTAAATCCCATCCACCTTTTTCCATTGAGTGTAAGAATTCATCACCATAGTTAATTACGCCTGATTCGATAAACTCACGAAGTAAATCGTTACCCTCACGAGTACGCTCACCAACACCTGCGAATACTGACAAACCAGCATAAGCTTTAGCGATGTTGTTTACCAACTCCATGATTAATACTGTTTTACCAACACCAGCACCACCGAACAAACCAATTTTACCACCTTTTGCATAAGGTTCTAATAAATCGATTACTTTAATACCTGTAAAAAGTACTTCAGTTTCAGTTGATAAATCTTCGAACTTAGGAGGAGTAGCGTGAATCGGACGACCGTCAGCTTTATCTACTGCAGTGATTCCGTCAATTGCGTCACCAACTACATTAAATAAACGACCTTTGATTTGGTCGCCAACTGGCATTTTAATCGCTGAACCAGTATCAAGTACCTTCATTCCACGAACTAAACCATCAGTAGAATCCATAGAGATTGCACGTACGCGGTCTTCACCTAAGTGCTGTTGAACTTCTAAAACAATTTTTTGTCCATTTTCTTTTGTTATCTCTAACGCATCGAAAATTTTAGGTAGATGGGCATCATCAGCAAAGCTAACGTCAACCACTGGGCCGATAATTTGTGCTATTTTTCCTAAGTTAGGCATATCTGTTGTGAGTAAATTTATTACAGTCAATGAATTAAAGCTGTTTGCAGGGGCTCCAATTCGGTTGGCAAAGTTAAGTTATTATTAGTAAATTTTAAATATATATTGGAAATTTTTCTTAGGTGATTTTAATCGGTAATTTAGGGGCGTAAAATCAATCCATGAAAACCATTTTAACCACAGGTAGCAACGGCCTTTTGGGTCAAAAAATAACAGAAAAAGTATTAGCGGAAGGAAGGGTAAGGTTGGTCGCCACATCCAGGGGGTTCAATCGTTATCCTGTAAGCCATGGTTATGAATATGCAGAGATGGATATCCTGGATGTAGCTCAGGTAAGGTCCGTAATTGAAAGATATCAGCCAGACGCAATAATACACACGGCAGCAATGACAAATGTAGATACTGCCGAAGCCAGCAAGGAATCTTGTTATGAGTTGAATGTAAGCGCTGTTCAAACACTATTATCGCTTTGCGAAGAAAAAAATATTCAATTAATACATTTGAGTACTGACTTCGTTTTTGATGGGGCAAATGGACCTTATAAGGAAGAATATGCAGTAAACCCTGTAAGTTATTATGGTAAATCGAAGGTTTTGGCTGAAGAATTACTAAAAACATCAACGGCCAATTGGGCAATCTTAAGAACAATACTGGTATATGGTATTACCAATGATATGAGTAGAAGTAATATCGTACTTTGGGCCAAAGGTGCATTGGAGAAAGGTCAGCCTATTAATGTAGTGAACGACCAATGGAGAATGCCAACCTTGGCAGAAGATTTAGCAGAAGCCTGCTTGCTGGCGGTAGAGAAGAATGCGCAGGGTATTTATCACGTATCAGGGAAAGATTACATGAGCATTGCAGATTTAGTGAGAAAAGTTGCCGATTATTGGTCGCTCAATAAATCGATAATTTCTGAAATAAGTTCTGAGAGTTTAAATCAAACTGCAAAACGGCCGGTAAAAACTGGCTTTGTGTTAGATAAAACAATTAAAGATTTAGATTATAAGCCACACAGCTTTGATGAAGGTTTAAAGATGGTAGATGAGCAGATGAAAAGTAGACAATAGAAAGCGAAAAGTAGAAGGTATTTAGTATCAAGTATCCAGACTGGATGGTAATTTGCACTGGAAATGGATAATAGAAAATTGGTAAACAAGCTAGTTTTCTTTTTTGAAACTTTATGTTACGATTAAACAATTAACCAGTTACACAATTTAACAATTACAACAATTTAACAATATAATATATGTCACTACAAATTGGCGATCAAGCCCCTGATTTCAAATTATACAGCTCGGATTTAACTGAAGTTTCTTTAGCCGCATTTAAAGGTAAAAAAGTAATTATTCATTTCTTTCCAATGGCTTTTACCGGTGTATGTACCGAACAGTTATGTGCCATGCGTGATAATTTTAGCTTTTACGAGGGGATAAATGCACAAGTTTTAGGAATCTCTGTCGATTCTCCATTTTCATTAGCGAAATTTAAGGAAGTTCAAAACTATCAGTTCCCGTTATTATCTGATTTTAACAAGGATGTGTCTGAAGCTTATAGTGCTTTATATCCTGAATTTGTATTTGGTTTGAAAGGAGTTTCTAAAAGAGCAGCATTTGTGATTGATGAAGAAGGAAAAATTGCTTATGCAGAAGTTTTGGAGGATGCAAAGGATTTGCCTGATTTTAAAGCAATTGATGATGCCTTAAAAGCATAAACAACATGTAGGTAAGATTTTTTTGAATATTTTTTTTCAAAATTATTTTGAATTTAAATCTCAAACCTTACCTTTGCAGTCCGTTAACGAACGGAAATGCATTTGTAGCTCAATTGGATAGAGCATCTCACTACGGATGAGAAGGTTTGGGGTTCGAATCCCTACAAGTGCACTTGAAGGGAGGATTGAAAAATCTTCCCTTTTTTTATTCACAATTAAGACTCCTAATTCCCTCATTTTAAGATATTTAGATGATAATATATTCATCATCGTGGGTGTTCGATACATGCCGTTTTCGTAATAGAGATTCGAGTCGAACACCAGATCTATAAACTCCCGCTTTTCTAACGTATCAAACTTGTGATAGATTGATTTTAAGTCTGTCAATAATTCTAACACTTTATTGAGTATTTCGTATGCTTCACTGTGATTGGTATTTAGCCTTTCTATTGTAATCTCTAAATTGTCTATAGTGGTTTTATATTTGTCGTGCCATCTTTTGTAGGTCTCCTGATCGATTTCACTTTTAATCCATTTTTCTTCAACTGCGTATAGTAGCTCACGTTCTTTTGTTAATTCTAATTTTTTTTCTGCTATTACTTTACGATTATGTTCGAGCTCTTTCTCAATTTCTTTTTTTGAACTTTCCTTTATTATTTTAACTGATCTTGCAGGTAGACTCATTAACTCAAGTGCTGCGTCAAATTGCATATGGGCTTTCTTGGCGCTAATATTATTGTGTTTCGAAAACCTGCATTTGTAATAATAAAAATATTGTCCTGATTTGCCACGAGAAGGTGCTCCGGTCAACAAATTACCACAGTGGCATTTTAAAATACCACGCAAGGGTAGGGAATCATCAACTATTGTACGCGGTTTAGATATGCTTTTAAATTTGCTCTGCACCATTCTCCAGGAAATCATATCAATGATGGGCTCATGGATAGCGGGAAATAGCCCTCCAGGGTGTTCCTTGTATGCCTTGGCATATACTAGTCCAGCATATACAGGATTATTTAAAACCCTTTCAACCGCCATGTTCCCCTTTCTATCAAATCCTATTTCTTCAGCCTTTTGTTTAATCAGGTATAGCGGAACGTTTTTTAAATAAGAATCGTAAATAAATCGAACAATTTTTGCTTGTGGCTCATTGATGATTAATCTGCGATTACGCGGCTCACCAATTTTGTCGTATCCGAACGGTGTAATTCGAAAAACGAATTTTCCCTCCTTCGTCTTTTTGGAATATATGCCTGAACGTATTTTGATGCTGCGGTTGATGTTATCCTCCTCCGCTAATAAAAGTTGTAGACCTGCTCTGAAAAAACTCCCGGGCTTATCATAGTCAAATTCGATGCCCTCAGAAACACTTATGATCTGTATGCCATATTTTGATTGTAAAGTTTTAACCATTCCCATGGCTTCACCGGCATCCCTGCTGAATCTATCCATCTGATCAACCAATAGGTAATCAACATTCTTGTGGTATAGGCTGATAAATTCCTGCAACTTAATAAAATCAGGTCGGTCAAATGTTTTAGCGCTTCTCCCACGATCGATGAAAGTATCTATGAGGTTTATTTTATTTAATTGGATATAATGATCCGTAACTACCCGCTGACGCTCGATCGAATTTTCACTCTGTTTTTTGTCGCTGAATCTTAAATATCTAATAGCTTTCTTTTCCATACAACTGTTCTAATGTCGATTTAACGACAACCTTTACTATTAAATTTAGTAATTTATTTTCTTTTTCATCATTTATTTTGTCAGTAATGAGGTGATTTCTTTCCACATTTTCGTTGTTTTGAATGATGTTCTTTGTGTGCTGTTTGGGAGTACTATTTTTCGAATTTATTCGTATTGGTTTTGGTGGTAAATTTCGGTACTCCCTAGTATGAGTTGTATCAAAATTTTTCGCTGATGATTGTGGTAGAGAATGCTTTCTCTTCTGTGGGATATTGCTAATTTCTTCTTTCTTTTCCATACATAAGACTTTTGGTATCCTAGCTATTATTTCATGATTTGCCGGCCGATTCTCTATCAACCATAGGTCCATTTAAGGTTAATAATCAGAAGAAAATCTATGATCAACTGGGTATCCTGTTAAGGATTACCCTATATTTTTCAACTGCGAAAGATTTTTGATTCCCGAAAAGATCTTTAAATCTTTCATTTGGAAATCATTATTACCTGAAACTTCTTTCTAGTATTGCCCTTGATAATAAAAATATTATATCTCATTTTCAGTTATTTAGTTTGACAGCTTTGTGGATTTGAAAAAGGAATTTATTTTTGCGGCATGACTGTAACTGTATTGGCAATACTGGAGACCGATTTTAAGCCGGAGAAGAATCTTGCGAAGGTGATGAATGATCGGTTGGTTCGTGTAGCAAAGGAATTGCAGGAGGTTCATTTTAAGCCGCTGTCGGGCAGGGGTTTTTCTTCGGATGACCTTGGTGGTGTATATCAGTTATAATCCTAAGTACAAGATCCGTTTTAGGATTGTGAATGATGTGTCTGCTGATATTGAATATTTCGTGGAAGAGTGTTGCGGAAGGCTAGGGTATATTCTTTGGAAAACTACTGTTGATCTCAATTTTTGTTTCGGTCCAGGAACCGCCAAATTCGTTTTCCATGATGATGTGCAAGGAGTTTGTTAAATTGTGCCTACAATATAATCAGAATAATATATTTGTCATAAAGGTTTTAGTTGTCCTTGCAGATCCTGGGAAAACTAATATGGTTGACGCCATTCCGCCAAAACTATGATCATAAGATAATTTAATTCAAATGTAATTTCCGGTGTTATGGGATTAACATGTTGCAGTTTGTCCAGCCTTTTAAGTAAATATTATTTTTGATAAACCGGAAGGATATCAATTCAAAAGGGAATTCAAATTGCTAAAAATAATACCTCATGAGCTTACGGAATGTTAGCAGCGCTACATAAATTTGCTGTAAAGTATTATAGAATGAGTAACATTTGAAATTGTTATGATTTTGAACAAAAGAGCCTTTGGTCAGAAATTTTGATGAATGGAATAAAAAGATCCGTCTGATCAGACACCTAACCCGACGGACCGGCTGAGAGTGCTCACCTAATCCTTGGGGCGATGTTTGTGTGGTTTTAGATCCGGGTGTTTCGGTTTGTTATCAGGATTGACCCTGCGCCTTTTGTCATCCTGGCCATTATCCTTTTTAGGTTTAGGTCCAGGTTTGATTGCTTTGATTTCTAACATAACATTATTGCTTTGATGTCTCAAATTTAGAACTCAGTTCAATAGCTATCTTACGGGAAACCGTATTCCTACATATTTAATGATTTTTTTTATCGGGATACGGCAAACCGTAAAAATGAAAGAGTTCCCACAATTATTTTTGGTTAAAAAATAAATAGTTATGAAAAGTTATTATGTAAACAGACGCGCCCAGAGCAATGGTGATCATGAAGTTCACGACCAGGATTGCAAGTACCTGCCAAGCTTGGAAAACAGAGTTTATCTTGGCAATTACATGAGCTGTACTCCAGCAGTTGCCGAAGCTAAAAAAACCTACTCGAAGGCCAATGGTTGTAAAACGTGTTCGCTGGCGTGCCATACGGGTTAAGAGAGATGCTTGGTAATCTTTCAGCATATTGAAACCCAAAGTCACATTAGTGAACACTAAGAGAGGCCGTTTGCCAGGGAGGGTGCATACCTGATTGGCAAAAAGGCCTTTTTTATTCTTACATCCTTTCAGGATATTTAAAAGTAACTAACCTTGATTATCGAGACTCTGGTTTTTACTCCTGTCCGGTAAGAGGCAAGCTACCAAAATGCTTTCTTAATATTGTTAGCGATAAAGGCTTTAATTCTTTATAAGGAAATAGCGGATATTTCCCGTCAGCGGTAAAGCATTTATATTCTCCCTCAATGCTGACGCACCAAACTTTTCCGATTGAAGCGATTGTCATTGTATCAGGTTTTGTAATTAACCTGAAATGATTGAGCATCATGGTGTCCAGGGCAATAACTTGCCTTTCAAATACTTTTCGGTCGCAATCTATCGGTTCATAGCGATCCCCATTCCAGTACATACAACTTTTAACAGGTTTAATCACTTGAAACAGGAAAAATAAAACAGCCAGGACAGAAATGCCTATCAACCCAAGTTTCCATTCTTTTTTAACCCAGAATTTTGGTTTGGGCTCGTTATCCTCATCGCCGCCGCTATCTCCATCAGTTTGGTCATCCCCATTCGTAGGTGTGGTGATTGGGTCATCTATTTCAAATTCATCAAAACGGTAAGGCCTTGGTTGGTAGTCTATCAGAAAAGCCAACAGTTCAATGTTCTTATTGTTGGGAGACTTGTTGTTATCTGCGAGATAACTTTTTAGGCCTTTGAAGCGTTCCCTGTCAATTTTCGTAATAAGGGGTTTAAATGCATGGCGTTCCTCCGGCAGGCCGAAAAAATCCCGAAGTATCTGCCAGTCTAAAATCTCCTGATACCTGGATTCGAAAACCAGCAAACATTCCAGTTTCAATTTTCCTTCCGTTGGACTGGAAAGATTATTTGACAGCTCGCCCTTAGCGAGCTTTTTTTTGTAAAGGGCGATGACCTGCGTCTTGTAATCTTCAAACATTTGGGAAGCATTAAATGCCCCAAGGTAAGGAAAATTAGGAATTTTCTGAAAGTTCATTCATTCGGAGGCGGAAAAATAAGAAATAAAGGAAAGAACGGAAATCTATGTCTGTGAGCCTCTGAGCGCAATATACATTTGCATCATCGAATCCAAAAGGGTTAAAAAAACAAAAGCGACCCAAAGGAAAACCGATAACAAAACAGACCCCGCAGTGCGGTAAAACTATGGGCATGGGAAGCAGTAGCCATGCCGCACTGAAGGGTCTTGACTTCCCAAAAATTTCAGAAGGCCTTCTGATACAATCGTAGCAGCCCCCACGCATGGAGCGTGGGGAACTACATTCTATCACCCTAAAATTTTTGAAAACATGTTCATGCCTTATTTTATCGCAATCCTTCTAGGATTAATCAGCCCATCAGAGCAGTCTAACCCTAATTGCCACAATAACACGCAGGTCGTATCTACCCAGAATAACGGCGGGAATGGTGACAACGGAGATGATGGTGACAACGGCGAGGATGGCGATGGAACCGGAGGAGAAACCGGTCAAATCTACCCACCAAAATAGTAGAATTAATATTGGATTAGCCGGTTATGGTCCTGTTTTTATAATAAGATAGGATCATAACTGGCTTTTTTTATCGGGGGTAATCCAAATGCGATTTGAGACTTGTGGAATAATTGCTATTTTCGGAAAACCAAATTATCCTTGAAATCCCTAATCATCTTTGCCGTATTGTTAAGTCTTTTTTGCTGTTGCAAAAAAAATCAACCTGCCAGTTCAATGGCTCAAAATGCTGATTATGATAAAGCTTTTGAGTTTCGGATAAAAGGCATGAGTGATAGCGCATTTTTTTATTTTAACCAGGCAAAGGAACTTTTCTCTCAACATGGGGACAGTTTTGGAGTCGGGAAATGCCTGCTTAACATGGCCATCATTTCGACAGAAAAAGGTGATTATTTCGGCGCACAGGAACTTTCTTTATCCGCTCAGCAATACTTTCGAACAGATAGTCTTGCCCAGCATGTCTTTATCAGATCCAATTTCAATAATCTGGGTATCGCAACCTATCTGCTTGAAGATTATCCCCACGCTTTAGAATTTTATGACCAGGCATTACGTTATGCTGAAAATGATCAGGATATACACATATGCTTAAACAATAAAGCCAAAGTATATGATGAGCTGGGCGAATACTCCAAAGCACTTGACTTATATCAGCAGGTACTAAAAGGAGATAGTACCGTAGGGCGCGAATATGCCCGTACACTTTCCAATATCGCCATGACCAGATGGAAAAGTGAACCAAAATACAATCCCGTTAATGAGTTGATGAAAGCGTTAAATATCCGGTTAAAAGAAAAAGACCTTTGGGGCCTCAATGCGAGCTATTCACATCTTTCCAAATATTTTACCCAGACAGAGCCGCAAAAGGCTTATGATTATACCAAAAAAATGCTCGATGTGGCGACCAGGCTTTCAAGTGGTGATGATCAGCTTCAGGCATTGGGAAGGTTAATTTCACTGGCGCCACCAAATCAGGAAAAAAAATATTTTGTAACCTATCAGCGCCTACAGGACAGTTTGCAGTCGACAAGAAGTCGTGCCAGAAACCAATTTGCACTTATCCGTTATCAATCAGAAAGAATGCGTGCAGAAAAGATAGAACTTCAAAGGGAGAATGACAACAAAAATTATCAGCTGATAATATTGGCTGCGGGTATTATGGGTGTAATTATAAGTGCTTATTTTTACATTCGCAGGCGCCGGCGTAGAATTAATCTTGAAGCAGAACGTAGGATTCAGGAAGGTGAACTCAAAACCTCCAAACGCGTTCATGATGTAGTCGCCAATGGTCTCTACCGTATCATGAGTGAAATGGAAAACAGCAATTCCATTGACCAGGAAAATCTCATTTCAAGGATTGATGATTTATACGAAAAGTCAAGAGATATTTCCTATGTGAGCACAGGCAATGATCGTCCTGCCTTCATACAAGTGGTCACAAATCTTTTCGGCGCTTTTAGCAGTCCGGAACTCAAACTCGCGGTTATAGGAAATGAGTCGGAAACCTGGCAAGGCATCAGTGAAACGGTTGAAGATGAACTGGAGGTAATATTTCAGGAAATTATGGTCAACATGGATAAGCACAGCGGAGCGGACAAGGTCGTGTTGCGCTTTGACCGCAAGCAGGAAGGACTTGAAATTTCATACAGGGATAATGGAAAGGGCATTCCTGAGGGAACTCCACAGAAGAACGGTCTTCGTAATACGGGAAACCGTATTGAGAGCATGAAAGGAACAATTACTTTTGATCCAGGGCCTGAAAATAAAGGATTGAATATCCTTATTCGCATACCCTTATACTAACTATTAAAATATGTTCGACAAAGTGCTCATTGCTGAAGACCATCAGCTCACCAGTTTATCACTGGCACGTACCATCTCAGATCTTGGTATTCCAAAAGTTCAATATACTTACTATTGTGATGATGCTCTAATGCAAATTAAAAAGGCTGTTGAGGAGCATTCTTCTTTTGAACTGCTTATAACGGATCTTTCCTTTGCAGAGGATCACAGGGAACAGCGAATTAAAGAAGGGGCGGAACTCATTGCGGCAGTAAGGATTATACAACCAACAATTAGGATATTGGTTTTCTCAGGCGAAAGCAGGCCTAAGGTTATATCAAAGCTTTACAGCGACTTGAATATTAACGGATATGTGCGTAAAGCCAGGCATGATGCACATGACCTAAACCAGGCCTTGCATACCATTTCAAAAGGAAAGGTTTATTTGCCTGTCCAGCTACGCACGCAAATCAAACATTCAAATAATTATGAATTTAGCAATCTGGATATAACCATTGTTTCACAGCTATCGATGGGAATTAAACAAAATAAAATTCCGGAATACCTTACGGCAAATAACATCAAGCCATCTGGTCTGAGTTCCATCGAAAAAAGGCTCAGCGCAATGAGGGAGGGGTTAGGGTTTTCAAATAATGAACAGCTAATTGCTCACTGCAAAGATTTAGGGATCATCTAAAGAACTGAAATTTAGTGTTCAAGCGTGTTTGGTTATGAGATATTCCTCCTTCTGTAATACCTGATGACATCTGTAGGCCTGCATTTTAAAGGAAAAATATTCCTGAATTAAGGCTGGGATTGGTTTTCTTACGCCCACGGTAGAAAATCAGAGTCGATACGAAATACTTTGTTGCTTTACGGGTTCCCGTAAAAAAGAGATTTTATGGCAGATTACATTTGTTCAAGGTCCAAATGACCTGACCAAGCAAACAAATGGAACTTCAAAAAAAACTTATTCGAATGGACATACGACTGTCCAGCAGAAGAGCGGAAGAGCAAAAGGTAAAAGGAGGACTTGCCAGCCTTTTTCGGGCACGACATTTTTTTCAGACCTATTTCAACGGGCAAATAATTTCGACCCGGATAATCTTTATGCTGCTGCTTACGCTGCTAAGCTCCTGTTCATCGCCATTAAATGAAGGATTTAATTCAGTAATAGATGAGCAGGGTTGTCTGATCAACCCTCATAAGGCAACAGATTTGCTAAAAGGGAAAAATCTGAATCTTTTCATAGAAACTTCCGGGTCAATGTCAGGTTTTATGAGTCATCCTGGGACCGCTTTTCAACGGGACATATGGTCGGTTGTCGAAGCCCTGGACAGCCGTTTTTCCAAGAATATGAATATAATGGAAATGCGCTCCAAAGATGAACCGATATATGGCCTAAGCGCGGAAATTTTTCGGGAAAAACTCAACACCGGTGGATTTGTATCCAGCGGGTCAACGGATATCCCGGAGATGCTTGATAGTATATTGGCTAAGGGAACAAAAAAAAATACTGTTTCTATTCTGGTATCAGATCTAATTTTTTCGCCTAAAGGCGGGAATGCGGCTCAATTGTCACAAATCTCAACGGACATAAAGAAACGTTTTTCGAACAGCAATACAACATCTATTCTTTATCATCTTGAATCTGAATTCTACATCAAAAATATTAAGGTTGAGCGAAGCCCCTATTACATCTGGATAGTTGGTGAAAATGCTGCTGCAAGACAGGTCGCTAAAATAATATCTTCTTCGTTTTCAACAAATATTGATATGGTTGATTATGGAAGTCCTGCGTCAAGGCCTTCTTATTCTATTTTGCCTTCCAGCAGTCAAGTCAACAGCGCGATTCAGGTTTTATGTGAAAACGATAAGAAATTTTATACCTACGGAGAATACACAGACGATGCGGAACTTATGCGCTTTTATATTGGAATTGATTTATCTGACCTGCCAGGCTATACGCGCAATAGGGCATACTTGATGGCGAATCTTAGAGCAGAGGCCAGTAGCGCAAGAGCGAGGATTTTAAATATTGAAACGATTGACATGCTTAAGCATTCCGAAGACATCGAGCTGGCAAGACGTTCAGGATTTACTCATTTCATGCAAGTTGAATTGGATGGCATTACAGGAAATACGCTACTATCGATAAATGGTCACAAAACCAGACCGGACTGGTTAGAACAGGTTAATCTGGATACTGATGATTATAAAAGAACCAAAACATTTGGGCTTGGTAAGATGACCACTGGCCTGGAAGGCGCTTACGAATCACCAGGCCATGATCAATTTTATGAGAAACCGATAGAAATCATTATCACTAAAAACCATAAAGAATAACAGATATGTGGAATAAAATTTACGATACCCTTGTACAGTTCTTCGCTGGACTTAAATGGTCAGCCTTCATGGCTCAGAACAATAACGACTTGGCCAGAGCAACCAGATTGAGAAATCTCTTTAAAAATGATCTTTATGCTTCTTCAGGTATGCTAACTTTCTTTCTTATGCTGATTCTAGTTTTGTTGTATTATTTCGTACTCAACCGGAAGGGTGGGTCGGGGTATGCCTTCAAGATTAAATATTATTTTATGGTAATGTTTTCCGGAGCTTTGACAGTCAGTCTGGTGATTCTTTATGTGAGTCAAGCCATGACTCGGGGTTACAGTGGGCTACATCCCTTTAAGTATTGCCTAGGACTGGCTCTAACCAACCTTCTCTACTCGATGGTGCTGTTCTTTTTACTTTCTGTCCTATTCAAACGCGCTTCGGTCGCTAATACCACACCTTTTTAACTTAAACTCCGATGCCAAGATTATTTATTTTCGCAATAGGCGGGACTGGTGCCCGTGTATTGAAGTCGCTTACCATGCTGCTCGCGGCAGGTGCGAAGTCAGACCCCTTCGAAATCGTACCTATCATTATTGATCCGCATAAAGACTTGCCCGAATTAAAAGAATGCAAAAATATGTTAGGGATGTATTCCAGAATTAACAATACGCTATACGGGCAACACATGCCACAGTCACAAAAGGCATTTTTTCGTTCAAGACTCACCTCCCTCTCACAGGCACTGGAGGGCGGGATGAAGGAAGGTTTTGATTTCGATGAACGCATTGATGAAACCTTTGGCGAATTCTTGGGGTACAATTCTTTGGACCGTAATGATCTTAACCGGGATCTGTTAGATTTATTGTATAATGAACAAACCCTTGGAACAAAACTTTCAGTAGGTTTTAAAGGGAATCCGAACATCGGTGCAGTTGTTCTAAACAGTTTTGAAGATACGGACTGGTACCGAAATTTTGAGAACATACTGGATAAAGATGACCGGATCTTTTTTATCAGTTCCATCTTCGGGGGAACCGGGGCATCTGGTCTCCCATTACTTATTAAGAATCTGCGGGCAAGTAAAAATAAAGTCGTTCGGTCGGCGATGATTGGCGCATTGCCCATTATGCCTTACTTTAAACTCTCTGAGCCGGACAGTGAAGGGCTACACAAGGATATTGATTCCAATAACTTCATAACTAAAACTAAATCGGCTTTAAGTTACTATGAAAATAACCTCAAAGGCGTTAATGCACTGTATTATCTCGCTGACCCTCATGAACAGTCAAAGCCATATGTGAACGATGAGGCTAAGCAGGATAATATGGCACATTTGGTAGAACTGATTGGCGCAAGCGCAATCTTTGATTTTATAGGACGGGAAAATAGTGAGGAAGAAAATCAATATCGTTATGCGTTGAAAATGGGCACAAAGGATGTGGATTTTGGAAATGTAGGAATGGAATTTAATGAAGTTTTCAGAGATGCGCTAATTGATTACCACACTTTCAATAAAATTCACCTCAATATCAAAGCGATAGACAAGGCAGCAGTTAAAGAAAATGCCGGCTTCGATATGGAATTCTACAAAAGTAGCTTTATTCGTGAGTTGGAAGAATTCAACCAACGCTATTTTCAGCCCTGGCTAAGCCAGCTGGGGAAGAATGACAGACGGTTTTATCCGTTTAATCTATCCCTCAAAGACGATAATCTGCATAATATGGTTATCGGTAGCGAAGTTCCAATCCGTTCTGGACCTGGTGGGTTATTTAAAAATACTTTCAATACCTCCAACTACCTGAACCAGATGGAAACCTCCCGTAGAGGCTATTCAGCCATACCTCAGGAATTAAAGGCCACAAGATACATGGTTATCATTCAGGATGCCATTTCTAAAGTAAATCACACTAAAATTAAAACCAGTTAACATGAGTGTACTGAATATATTCGATTCTACGGGTGATCCCACAACAGGTTGGCGCCATACCGAAAAGATCAGCGAGACGGCAATTAGCCAGCTAAAAGATCGCTCTGCAAAGACCACAAATGCACTTAATGCAGTTCCATCACCATTTTCAAGATTGCATACATTTGAAACTGCTTTCAAATTGGTGACCGGGGATCTTATCGATGGCCAGGACAGGGCTTCTGAAATTTACCGCGAACTGGTCTCGGATTGCCTTGATGCGATTGAATTGGTGTTCAATGCCGGTTACCATGAATCGCAGGGTGACAAACTGACTTTTGTGAATTGGAAAGTAGAACAGCTTGATGACCTGCGAAAAGGAGTTAAGGGACAGCAAATATTAGCTAAAACACTTCAGACGTTTATCGGTGCAGATTTTCCGAACCGGGAGTTTAATTTATCAATTGTGAAATACAAAGGCCTGGCTATTGCGGGGAGCTCACCTTTCACATTAATGTTTACCACATCAAACCTGGATAAATCCAGATCAGAACGTCCGGATAACAGGTTTAGAAGTTCTAGGTATAACAGTGGTTTTGACCTTGTTAATCCGGGAACCAGAAGTCCTTACTTTAGTAAAATAGTACCTTTTTCAGAACGATCGAAAGACTTTCAGATTTATCTGATTAGCTTGTTTGAGGAAAGTCCTGCACTTAAAACATCCGGCAACAAGGTCCTTTGGGACTATTTGGTTGCCCAGGGAGCCGGGCAACTTCCTTTACGTCACTTAAAAACTAAAGCAAATTTTGCAGACAATGGTGGTACTTTTGAATCCTTTGGTACACCCATTCAAACCGGGGCAGAAACCCTATCCACTGAAATCTTCAATGATCATGTGATTCGTACGATTTACCGAATCAATCAAAGCGGTTTTTATGTTCCTGGATACAAAAACGATAGCGAAGAGAGGGAATTCGATTTTTTATTGCCGGTAAAGCCGGAGTTTCTCGCACAGATAGATCCCCGAGATATCCCAAGGTTTTTTACGTATGAACTTATTGGCGAACGGTTAAAGGTCAGCTTTCAGAATGCAAGTATGGAGAAGCCCAAAACCAAAGAGTTTAATACGATAGCCAGAACCAAAACTGAAGGTAAAATTGTTCAGATGGGGAAAGATTTTGACTACCCTTTTCTTGTAGGCGTATTCCCGCATTTAAAAGTGATCAATGAAGACGGAAGTTCCCATCAGGATTATAATGATTTTTATAAGATTTGTCTTGCTGTTGACGGAGGGGGAAATCCAACCCATTTGAAGACCGATAACTTTTCGCTGGAATTCTTTCGAAAAGGGGATGGGGTATTAGAAAAAATTACCTCAGAGGGAAGGACTTACAATGCAATGCGGGAGGTAAGAAGAAAATTTGAGAGTCCGGATGCGCTGGCCTCTATATATTATCAGGTGAATGGAACGACATTCGACCTTATTAAAATCAACATTCAAAATGTGGATGGCCTGGATAATGTAACCGGGATGATTGTACCAAAATGGAAGGAGAAGCGGGTTGGCGACAAGCGTTTCGATTTTTCTGTTGATTTTGGCACGACTAATACCTTCGTTGCCTACACAGATGATCCCGAGCATCGTACAATGCCTAAACCTTTTGATATTAGTTTAAACGAACTCCAGATGGTTATGCTCCAACATAGTCCTGAAGCAAGGGGTGGACTTTCTGTAACGGATTCATTCTGGCGGAATACCGGAATTGCACAACTGGTAAAGCTTCTGCTAGCCAATGAGTTCGTGCCACCTGTATTTCTTCCAGGGGAGGCAGGCAGTGTTTTTACGATGCCTTTCAGGACTGCTGTTTTCCAGAAAAAGAACATTAACACATTCAATCTCTTTAGTGACCTGAATGTTCACTTTGGTTATCAGAAAACCATAATTGATCAGAACGCGATTGAATGGCAGGAAATTATTGCAAACCTGAAATGGAATGTATCTAGCCTTGGGGATTTGGGTGCAAAGTACCGGGTTGAGAAATTCATCGAAGAACTGTGTATGCTCTTCAAACACAAAGTATTACTTAATGGTGGTAATCCAAAACTCACCAGGTTAAATTGGTTCATTCCGCAAAGCCTTTCAGAGGCGTCTATAGATTTATATGAGGAGATATGGGTTGAAAAGGTTTTTAAGGTACTCAAGTCGGAACAGCGACCTAAAAAAGTATTTGAATCTGAAGCGCCATACTATTTTTTGGAGCGCACAGGAAAGATTGAAAACAGCGATGCGGTACTGACTATTGATATTGGTGGTGGTTCTACCGATGCAATGCTCTTTAATAACAAAACCCCACTTTTGGGAACATCCTTCAATTTTGCAGGTAACATTCTCTGGAGTAACGGATACAATCAGCTTAGTAATGATGCAAAGGATAACGGTTTTTATCAGAAGCTTCACGAATTGTTAAAAGCTGAAATTGAAAAGGATCCAGATTTGAGAAGGATGATACGTGCTTATGAATATAAGTCCACCGATGAGATCATCAACTTCTGGCTGGCCAATAACGATAAGCTGAAGGTGACCGATTACCTTAAAGATCCCGAATTCAAAATTGTTTATCTTTTTCATTTCTTTTCAGTTATATACCATTTGGCGCAGTGGATAAAAGCAAATGGTTACGGAGGACCAACTTGTGTTATTTTTAGTGGAAATGGCAGTAAATACATTGATTTCATTGCCAGCGACCGCAACCTTTCGAGAATAATTGGTTATATATTTGAAAAAGTTCTGGGTAAGGAAGTGAAATCGCCCCAAATTATCCTGCCCACCGAAAACCGCAAGGAAGCAACCTCATATGGAGGAATATTCAAGAAGCGAGAAGAAGATTTCCGCTCGCAATCTTTCCTGGGTACGACCGTGGAATTTGCATCGAGCCATTCCATCAAAACCTATAATGATGTAGAAAACAATATTACCCATATCAGACCAAGCATCAGGGAGAATATCATGAATATGCTTGATATTCTTAGCGGGCTGAATGATGTGGTGAATTTTAAATCTCAGCTTAACATCTCATTTAATATCGATTCTGTAAGAGGATTTATTGAAAGCCAGCTGGACTCAAATTTTGAAAAGGGTTACAGCATCAGAAAAGAAAAGATTTCTTACGATGAAAATGTTTCTGATAGTTTATTTTTCTATCCATTAATCGGGATAATCTTTGAGTTAGGGAAATTAAATGAAGAAAAGCTTAATGCTTTTACACCAAGGGTAAAAAAATACGTTGTTGAACCTTCAGGGAAGGACCTTTTTATGGCCTCGGCACTAAATCCGGATCGCAGTTTTAACAGCATATTCGAAGTTTCCATTCCGATAAATAATCCTAATGAGGCAACCTTTTCGCTTATTGCCGAAGAGCCGGTTTATCTGCGCGCTTACACGTCGCAGGATTTTGTATTGAGCCCTGTCTGTGAAATAAATGGCTTCCCTAATGAACATAAAATTGTATTTAAGCAACTTAATACCGGTAAACTTCGCAAGGATGGTGATAACTGGGTTGTCAGCGAAAGACTAAAACTAGAATTCATTTAACCCACTATGATGCTATATTTCGAATTTATATTTTTGATAGCCATCCTGGCTGCACAGTGCATCTCTTTTCAGCGTTCAAGACAGGAGATTAAAAGGTTAAAATCTTTTTTCCCCGATTTTGATCTTGGAAGAGAGGAAATCATTCGGATAGAATACCAGGGTAAAACCCTAGATCAGATTCACATCGACTATAAAGTAAAAGAGTTTAACTCAATGGTCTCCTCTACAAATGCGTATTTGCTCAAAAATAATGGGTCGGCTGATTTCAATATTATAAAAAGCATTGCCGACCGTAGCATTGCTGCCCAGGAAAATAAAGTATCTTCGGGACTTTCTTTACCGCTTTACCTTGGGTTAATGGGAACCTTCATTGGGGTGGTGCTCGGACTTGCTTCCATAGCCCTTAATGGTTTTGATCTTCAGGATACAGATTTGATTATCCGTGAACTAATCTCAGGGGTTGTTCTGGCCATGCTGGTCAGTTTCCTTGGTCTTGGGTTAACAACCATACTTAATGCTGTCATCTACAAACATGCTCTTGCGCACCAGGATATCCGCCGCAATCATTATCTGAATTTTTTACAGGCAGAACTTTTGCCAAACCTGGATAATAATCTCTATTCAGCCCTGGATCAATTCAAGTCCAATATTTCGGATTTTAACAGCAAGTTTGCTAAGAATCTGAATTTATTTGACAGTTCATTTAATGAAAACATAAAAAATCTGAAAGCCACTGTTGTTGGGATGTCCAGTCAAATTGAGGCCGTTAATCGCAATACTGCTGTGCAGTTGGAATTTCTTCAGGAACTCCAAAAGATAGGTTATAACCGAATGGCGGAAGCGAACATCAGGGTCTTTGACAAAATAAAAGAGGTCGGACCAATGATGATTAGTTTCATTGCTGAACAACAGAAACTCACGACGAATCTTCAGCAGGCGAATGCTTTTAGTGAGCGCATAACAGCGCTGATGGACAGGGTTTCGAGTTTTGAAGAAGGCATTCAGGGATTGGGGAGGGAACTTCATAAATCTGATCTTCTTGGCGCAGATATGCTCTCCCTAGTCAAAAAGCACTTACAGGCGATAGAACAAAAAGAAGCCCTGGTGGCTGATTATGCTTCGAAAAGCACAGGTGAACTGGAGAACTACTTTGGACAAGCGCTACAGCGCATTCAGGCATTGAAAAGCAGAATCGAAATAGACTTTGAAAAAGCCTTCGATTTTCAGGCCGGCGGCAACCTTATGCAAAATCTCAAGCACCTTAGTCTAATTGGAGAAAATGGCTCAAAACTCAACGAATTAATTGCGCAGCGGGATGGAGAGGGCATCAGAATTCAGCTTAATGAGATCATTGAGATTAACAGAAAACTGTTGGGAAATAGGCCAGATACAGGTAAGACTTCAACAGTAGAAGTTGTCAAACCCCCTAGGATAACAACAAACAATTCAAAGCAACCTTGGTGGCAGATATTGACGTTTGGAAAAGGACAGAAAAATGGCAGAGCAAAATAAGCGAGATTACTTTTGGCCAAGTTACGTGGACCTGATGACCAGTCTTTTTGTCGTTATGCTTGTCTTGTTTTTGATATCCTATCTCGGTTTTAGGAGCCGAAATAAGGAGCTTGCAGCCAGTAAGATGGAAATGGATCGCATCAAGCAGATAGACAAAGCGCTGCGTCAGCTCGACAAGCGATATTTTTATCTTGACCCTAACAATAACCGTTACAAACTTTTGGTAGACGTTGTCTTCAAACCCCATAGTACTGATATCACTACTATCGGAACAAAAAGCCTTGGAAAATTAGAAGAAGCGGGCAGGGTGCTGTATGAGAAAATGAAACAACTCTCTGACGACCGCGACATCAATTACCTGCTCATTGTAGAAGGCAACACAGAGCGTTACAATAATAATTGGATAAATAATCCGGATTTAGGGTACATTACCAGTTACCGGCGAAGTTTGGCCTTGAGGAAATTCTGGGAAGTTAAGGGTTACGATTTCAGCGTTTTCCCAAATTGTGAGCTACTGGTGGTTGGCAGCGGATATTTTGGCCGCTCTCATCAGAAAAATTCCCGGACCTTTACCATACAGATTACGCCCAAATTCAGAATAACGGAAAAGTAGGCGCACTAGATTAAATTATGTCCAGAATTATAAAGAAAATTTATCATCGCTGTAGGCCCCGTAGCGGCTACATTCTTAAAAAAATTAAACTCAGGGGGTACATGCTGCTGCTGGTTTTCAGCTTGCTTACTGTTGCAGGCATGGCACAAGAAAAGCTGAGCTTACTGAGTTGGAACCTGAAAGACTTGGGACGAAGCAAAAGCGAGCAGCAAATACGTTTTATTGCTGAAATTGCGAAGGGATACGATTTATTGGCCATTCAGGAAGTGGTCGCGGGCGAAGGTGGCCAGGATGCAGTTGCCCGTCTGGCAGATGAACTCAACAGTTTGGGTTCAAAATGGGACTATGAAATCAGCGAGCCAACTATTGGGAGTTCTGCACATAAGAGCGAGCGTTACGCTTACTTATGGAAAACTTCCAAAATTACCAAGCAGGGGAAAGGCTGGCTCGATGTCCCTTTGCGGGATAAGATAGAGCGGGAACCTTTTTATAGTAGGTTTAAGGTCAGGAACAGCACCTTTGTTCTGGTGAACTTTCACGCGATTACTAAATCCGCACAGCCAGAGACTGAGGTAAAATATTTCAGGTATATCCCGGTAAGGTATAGTACTGAGAAACTAATATTCTGTGGAGATTTTAATCTCCCCCAATCCCACACGGTATTTATTCCCCTGCTGAAAATGGGTTTTATACCTGCCATGCGGGGCCAAAAAACTTCGCTCAGACAGCGCTGTTTAAATGGGGATTGTCTTGCTTCAGAGTTTGATAATTTCTTTTTTGATTCCCGGAGGATTAAGCTCAGAAATGCCGGGGTAATATTTTTCTATGAAAAATTTATCAAGTTCGAGCAGGCCAGAAAGCTAACTGACCATGTGCCAATTTTTGCAGATTTAATTTTATAAAAAACAATGGAAGCTGAACCAAAAAAAACCTTTTCCGGCATTGACTCTTTAGATGATGCACAGGCCTTGAAAGCAATAGCCTATGAATTGCCAGACAGCAAATTTTGGGATGTATTTACCCCTTTTTTCAGGCAAAATGAAGGTAAAGGTGACTCTGCTTGCCGTTTTCCGCTGTTCATGGGAGCGCTAAACGGAGAGTGGGTCGTTGAAGATATTTATGATCGGGCAAATGTATTAATCGCAGGTACAATAGGTAGTGGCAAGACGGGATTTATTTACAATCAGCTTGCCTTTCTTTTGCTCACAAGAACACCGGAGACACTTAAAATCCTGGGGCTTGGAAGTAAAACCATAGATTATGGTTTCTTAAACCTGCTTGGCAAACATTTTTTGCTCAGCGAAACGCTGGGAGTTAAAACACAGCCGGAATTTCTAGCTTTGATCGAGGGATTGATTAGTGAGCTTTCTTTACGGCACAAGCTCTTTAGCCTTGCGGGCGTCAAAACGATTGCAGAATACAACAGCTGGTTTTCTAAGGGCGATTTCAATTCGGGAGATCCGCATAAATACCTTCCTGACGTCCTGTTATTTATAGATGATCTTTTCAGTTTTGTGAAAGATGAGGCTCATGCGGATGTCCTCATTAAGTTAATGCAGCAGAATGTCTTTACAGGAATATATGTTATTGCTGCAACAAGCCAGTTGCATGCCACGCTGTTGGGCAGAAAGCTTCGTTCAAATTTCGTTTTACGTATCGCCAGGAAGGTTATGGCACAATCGGATTCCCGGAAAATTCTTGACTCAACAGGTGCCGAACAGCTTGAAGGGCCAGGTAAGCTGATTTATAAACCCGGACATGGTAAAGTTATCAGTGTGCCGGAAATCTCCTTTGACTCCTTAATCAATATTGTGCAATACATCTCTGGACAGAAATCCGGCATCGAACCTTATGCCCTGCACCAATATACGCAAGCAACTGAATTCGATCCTAATGAACTCGATCGTTATTTTGAAGAGGCGGCAAGGCTTGTTGTTTTACATCAACAAGGGTCAACTTCATTAATACAAAGAAAACTTAAACTAGGTTATAACCGAGCAGGTCGGATTATGGATCAGCTTGAATCCTTGGGCATTGTGAGCGCATTTAACGGAATGTCAGCAAGGACTGTTTTAATGCCTGATGAATACTCACTTGAACAGTTCCTGGATACCCTACAATACGGAAAAGGCGTTGCGAGCTTAAAAAAATGGCATCAGCCGACAGCACCACCACCAGAATTATCTGTTCATGAGCCCGTTATAATCGAGCCCGTGATAAAACAAGATAAAATTAGCCTCCCAACCACTCCACCAGAGATCGGGGTGCTGGAAAGAATGCTTAATCAGGTTAAGAAGTTATTTTCTTAAATCATCCCTATACTTATAAAAATGAGAACAATTGCAAGTACACTGTTAGTTCTGCTGTTAATAAATTGCCAGGTAAAATCTACAGAGGAGGTTTACATTTGTGTAAGCCCAACCGCCAAGGCTTATCACAAAAGCAAAGATGGCTGCAAGGGTCTGCTAAGCTGTACCCATAAAATTATTAAGGTTACCAAGGATGAAGCCATACGTAGATATAAGTACCGTGCTTGCAGGGTTTGTTACTAAATCTCATTGAACAGGTGCAGTCCTGGAATAGATGATGGGTCTTGCTTTTCGTTCTGCTAATGTGTGTAGCTTACGGGAAACCGTATTTTAATAAGCATTGAATTATAGATTTTAGTCCCATAGAACATGTTATGGGATTATTTTTCAGAAAGTCAGTAAAACTAGGAGTGATAAGGATAAATTTTTCCTCACGGGGCCTAAGTTATTCAACCGGCATTAAGGGTGCCAGAATCAGTACCGGATCAAGGGGTACCTACGTCACCCTTGGTGCCAATGGGATTTACTACAGGCGAAAAATCGGCCAAAATCAAACGCCAGAGCCACAATTACAGCCTCTATCAGAACAGCAGCTGGGCGTACACACGATTACGTCCGCAGAAATCAGCGGATTGAGCGATGTAGATTCGAAGGCTTTTATTGATGAGCTCAGTGAAAAGGCGGCTAAGATTCCCATGGTTACCTGGTTGGGTATTTTGCCCATGATTCTTTTTATTTCCCTGCTTTCCTTTAATTCACTCAAGAGCCGGGAAATTGTGCTTGAACCTGGGGGCGAAAGAAAGATTGCCATTATTGATTCTTACGTGGGCGCCAACATCCGTACCATTTCTGATTTCAACTCACCTGTACTTAAAGTAGCAAAATATGCGCAGGAATTTACATTGCTTGATGAAAGAGATAAAAGGTGGCTCAAAATTCAATTTAATGATTCAATTGGTTACGTATCAAAAAAACTTTCCCGAACGGATACCGTGCAGGATCCTAAAGTAACGACTTCTGAGATTTATTCTACAAATTCCGATTATGGCTGGCTGCTGATGAGTGGGTTAATTGGTTTTTCCATATTGATTTATTTCCTGTTCAAAGCGGATAAAAAACGGTTTGCAATGGAACTCAACTACCAGATGGATGATGAGGTCTCGAAGGTTTACAATGCTTTGAAACAGAATTTTGCCAACTTTAATGCCTCTAAAAGAAAGTGGCAGTATCTTCATTCACAGCAAAACCATGACTGGAAAAGAAATGCCGGGGCCGGAAGGCTTATCAATAGAATAGCTGTCGGAGAGGTTGGAGCACATCAGGTGCCTATCAGGTATTTCAAAACCAATGTTCAAATTCCTTACATCAAACTCAGGAATACTAAACTCTATTTTCTGCCGGAACGGTTACTCATCAGAAGGGGAGATAAGTTTGCGGCCGTATTTTATAAGAACCTCGACATTGAGAATAGTTCAACACGTTTTATTGAAGATGAGGTGGTGGCCAGTGATGCCAGGATTGTTGACTATACCTGGAAGTACGTCAATAAAAGCGGTGGTCCTGACAGAAGATTCAGCAATAACCGAAAAATACCTATTTGCCTTTATTCTCAATATACCCTGCGTTCGACAACTGGTGTTTATGAAACGATTTGCACCTCCCGTATAGGTGCTTTTGATGGATTTGGTAATTACCTTAAACAGATTGGACGTTTACAGTCACTAATGCAGAGCGGAACACGAATTAGTTAAAGAATATTTTGTATATCTGTCCGCTGTATTCAGTGGAGGTCATCTCTTGTAGTAATAGGAGGAGGTGTAGACAAGTATGCATTATTCGCATTCTGATTTAAGTTTAAAATATTCATCACTCCATAAATTCAGCTTAATAATCGTTATGTAGAAAAACCATACAGGTGACCGTGTTCTGTCAAATCGATAATCGCAAGATTATTAACAATTTAATTCAAACGTAATTTCCGGTGGTTTGCAGTCAAGAGGTTGCGGTTTGTCCAATCTAGTTCGATAAAGTTGTTTTAAGATATCAAGATGTAGCATTTATAATGTTGTCAATAATTAGTTTGTTATACGTTGACCACGTTTTAAATCAATCCCTCGATAACCTTTTTCAAAACTAATTGGGGTGGAAACCCAGTCATCTCCCATGGGCATCAGGACACTAAAATGAAGATGGGGTGATGTAGTAAATCCTGACATGCCAATAAATCCAATTGGCTGGCCTTTTTTAACCTCATCTCCAATCTGAACAACAGCCCCTTGATGGGCCAGATGTACATATTGCGTAAAAAGTCCGGTATCCGGATGGTAGAGCGTTATGTAGTTGGCATCATTAATATATTTCTCACTTCTTCCGCTAGTCTTACTAGTCTGAACTACGCCAACCACGTATCCATCTGCAACAGAGCAAACGGTATCGCCGATTGAAAATGCAAAATCTATTGCATATCTGGACTGTTCGTCCTTGTGAGAAAATGAACCCATGTATCCCTGAATAATCTTCGATGTTTTCCCTTTCGGAAAAGGTAACGCAATCGGCTTTTTCTCTATCTTTTTACTGAAGTCCCCAAAACGTATTGTAAAACCTAACAGTGGCTTATTTTCGAACCCAACCGCTGGAATGATAAACACAGAATCTTTCAACTCAGAAAGTGTCAATGGCCCTTTATCACGGAACATCCTTGTGAGAATTTGATTCTCAGTTGTTACTTTGACGCGGATTGGGGTTCGGAATGGGTTTGAAACTTTTATTTTTACAACTTGGCCTGTATAATCATAACTTACAGGAACTTTAAGCTTGTCTGATTTAAGCTGGTCAGTTTTTTTTACCAGAACCTCTTTTGCCTTGCAGGAAAATAAAAAAAGCTGGATGGACAGCAATATAATCTGGAATGAAAATTTACGCATAGAAGCTAAACTAATCTGTTTCATAAAAGAAAGATAATCGAATGGGAGTCGAATTTAACAAATCGGATTTAATTTCATTGATTGTTTATTTTTCAATATTTTCAAATCAAAATTTGAATTAGGTTTAAGAGATCATTAGCATTTTTGCAGTCCCATTATCCAATGTAATGACTTCGTCGGCGTAACTCAGAATGTGATCATGATGTGCAATGATAAGAATGGTTTTTTGTTCTGATTTTAATCTTTCTATGACCTTGCAAATCGCGTGGAGCGTTTTAGAATCAACCGCTGAAGTAGCTTCATCCAAAATCAATATTTCAGGATTACAATACAGCGCTCGCGCCAAAGCGATTTTTTGTTTTTCTCCGCCCGAGATGCCTGTTCCAGAAGGTCCGATATAAGTGTTTAATCCATCAGGCAGTTTTTCAATTAACGTTGACAGTTCGACTTCCTGACAAAGTTGTTCAATTCTATTCCGGTCGGGAATGGAGTATCCTATACTGATATTTTCAAGCAAAGAACCCTCAAAAAGCTCAATTCGCTGAGGAACAATGCCAATTATTTTTGATAATGATGCTGTTCTGACTTTAGTCAAGGCTGTTCCGTTCAAAAGTACATACCCTTTCTGAGGCTGATAAATATCCTGAAGGAGGTTGACTAAACTTGATTTTCCAGAACCGTTGCCTCCAGTTATGGCAGTGCATTTTCCAGATTTGATCTTCAGATTTAAGTCCTTAAAAACTGGTCTATTTAAATCATAACGAAATTGCACGCCTACAAAATCAATATCTCCAGCTTCGGCTTCAATATTTCTCAGTTCTTCATGCTCTATAGGATAAGCGAGCTGTAAATCAAACAACCTGTCAGCTGAAATCTTTGCCTCTCGAAAAACTTTTCCAAAATTTGAAAGTGCAGCAATTGGAGAGGTAAAGTAAATTGTAAAAGCAAAGAATGAAAGCAATTCTCCCTGGGATATTTCTGCACCCAGCACCTTGCATGTGCCTAACCATAATATGCCTAACGTAACTAATTTGGATATTATCTCAGAAATATTGATACTGTTTTGGTTTATTCTTGCGGACTGATTAGCCGAGTAGAGGAGTTTTTCTAAATTCGCTTCCATTTTAGACGTCATCAGTGATTCTATTCTTAAAGCTTTCACAGATTTCATACCACCTAAACTTTCGATTAAATGCGACTCTAATTTCGCAGATGCACTTGCCAACACCCGTTGTTTGACAGTTGCGGTTTTGTCGGTAAAATAAAACACCATAATATTCAATGGAACGGCTGTAAGCATAACAGCAGCAAGCTTCCAATAAATAGTGAACATCAGAGTCAATGATAATGTAATAACCAATACATTAATAACTAAGTTAATTAAAAAATCGTTGAGAAAATATCGGATCTTCACTGCATCGTTAAGCCTTGAGGATATCTCTCCTATGCTCATGGTGTCAAAAAAGCGTTGAGGCAACTTCATCAGTCGCTGATAGTAATTCATGATCAGTGCTTTATCGAGTGTTTTTGCGCAATGACGAGCAGACCATGAACGCATCATATTCATTAATGCTTGAATCAATAAGATACTTAGCATCACAATCCCGGTCTGATGTAAGTAATAAAGATCCGAGGAGGGAATAACTCCATCCAGAATTTTACGAAGAAAATAGGCTGTCGAAAAGCTAAGACCAGTATAGATAATACCAGCAAGAATACTGATAGATAGTAAATTTATAACTGGCCGAATCAGTCTGTTGAAGTCCTGCAGTTTTGACTGCCGGTATCTCAGCGGCTGGTAATGGGCTGAAGGAACTACGTTAATAAGGATTCCCGTCCATGTTTTAAGAAACTCAACCCTGTCCTGTACAATTAACCTCCCATGTGCAGGATCCATGATCGTTACTTTACGTTGCGATATCTCGCAAACTGTAACGAAGTGATGAATATTTTTATCAATATTTATATGAAAAATTGCGGGTAGGCAAATTCTATCCATTTCAGCTTCCTCGCACCGAAGCCCTGCTGCCTCGAATCCAAGTATTTCTGCAGCTTCAATAAGCCCAGCGATACTGGTGCCTTCTTGATTGGTTTCAGCATACCTCCTGACAAGAGGAATTGGTACGTTGGTTCCATAGTAATTAGCAATTGAAATGATGCAGGCCGGTCCGCAGTCGGTGCTATCATGTTGTTTTACTAAACCGACCATATCAGTTGTTATTCATATCATGATTATCACTGGGTGCCGATTTTTTATTTTGCTGGAGGCTTGGTAAGTGATATGCGGTTATTAGATAAAAGTTTATGCTGTACATATAGCGAAAATTTAGTGAGGTAATATTTAGGGCTAAATTGCACAGCACCGTAACAAAATACAACAACCTGAGGTTATATCTTTTTTACATTAATTTTGCGAACGTTAAGTCGGGGGGAAGTTCATGGCTATGGTTGTGTTGAGGCAGGAGCAATACCTGTTTTGGATTCTATCCGGTCTTCATCTTTATTTATGTCAATATTTTTTACTGAGTTTGATCGGCCGAAATTATAAGAGATGGCAATCCGAAAATTTCGACTATCAAATTTTTGATAGTAGTCCAGATTTAATCCGGTGTTGCTCAACCGCGCATGAGTACTTCTTGAGTTGAAAATGTCTTGAGCGGTCAAATCTACTTTGAACTTATTCTTGAAAAATGATTTGCTTAATGTGCCGTCGAAACTTTGAATGGCTTTGGTCAATGTGTAAAGCTCGTATGTTCCCTTCCCATTGTAATTGTAATACAATGATAATTTAGAACCTGCGCTAAGGATCAGCTGGCTGTATAATCCAAAATACCAAATCGTTTTATTTCGAGAAACAAGTTGATCGGTAAGATCATATCCATAACGTAGGAACCCACCATTGATGTATAAAAAATTTTCCTTGTCTGGATTAAGCGGTTTGCTAAAAAAGGCTGCGCCTTCCGTAAAAAGTTTGAATGGTATTGGAATGTTCATTGATCCACCATGTACATTTGCATTACTAAAGGTTTGATAGCTTTGTATCACCCTCTCTACATTTGGGTCATAACGGTAGTACAACAGGTTTTTGCTCTTTGAAAAAGAATAGTTGAAGCTAACACTGGCATAACCAAATGCGCTTAACTTCACGTCGTAATTATTGAAAAAATTTGGCTCCAAAACCGGATTACCAGATGATTGGGAGAAAGAGTCAAAAAAGCCGTTTAGATTGGGATCAAGTTCGGTATAACTTACCTGGCCTATTTTTCTTGTGTAGTTGGTACTCACATTTATCGTAGGTGTAAGTTTATAGAGCAAGTTCAAATTAGGAAAAACATTGAAATAATGACTTGATGTCGAAACAATTGTACCTGAAACTTCGCTTTTGAAAGCATACCGTTCAGCTCTTGCGCCAAGTCCGATATTCACGGTCTTAAATGATTTTCTCATTTCTGCGTAAACTGCCTGACTGTTATCTTCATAACGGTAAGGAACTTCTAGCTGGTAATTTGGTTCACTTAATGTTCGAGGATCAGTTGTATTCCCAGTATACAGGCCTGTGCTGGTCACGCTGGAATAGGTTGCCTTTAATCCCATATTTAAGGTAACATTGCTTTTTACGAATGGTATTGCCCAATCATTTTTGAAGTAAATATTGTCAATATTCAGGCTATTATTGTAGACATTATATCTGGTCGGATTTAGTAATTGGATACTACCGGCAAATCTTTTTTGGTTGAAATTCATCCCGTACACTGTAAACTCAACCTTGCGGTTTAAACTATCGAGTCTCAATGAATAACCAGCGACAAGCTCGTTCCGATGATTATCTATTTTTTGATTAAAGTCACTACGGTAATTTGCTCCTGTGCCGCTCAATAACCCATCTGTATATGGCGTAGCCTTGTTAATGGATAGATTATAATTTAGCCTCAAACTTGAATTCTTATTGGGCATGTAGCGAACACCAGGGCGGAACATAACGCTTAAATTATCGTTTTCTAAGACAGATTTGGAATTGACATTGCGTATTACTGGAGCAAGTCCGATTACATTATCTAAATTAGTAATCATTGAAGATTCATTGTAATTCACTGCAGCGAGTGCCTGCCAGCTAAAATTTTTTCTTCTTTCGCTTAATAGCAGCGAATTATTGGTTTTATGATATTTATTATAAGAATAGCTGCTATTTACCGAACCATTTAAAAAACTTAGTCCAGATTGCGTGGTAACGATATTGATAACTCCACCAGAACCCGAATTTGCATCGAAAGATGCGCCAGGACTGGTGATTAACTCAATCTTTTCAATACCCTTCCCGGGCAAAGAGTTGAGAAAGCCATTGAGCTCTTGTCCTGAAAGATTGGACGGGATGCCATCTATCCATATTACCGTTGATTTTCCGTTCAACATGATGTTGCCTGAAGGATTTGGGATAACCCCAGGTAATCTTGAGATGGCTTCATATGCATTTCCTCCTGAAAGCATCTCATTATTTTTAATATCGACAGTAGTTCTATCTGCTTCGGTTTTGATGTATTGTTTATTAATGGTTACGTTTAAATCCTTAAGCTGAATGATCTTTTGCAGAATAACTGCTTCGGTCTGAATTTCTTTCTGTGAATTTATTTCTAGATTTAACCTTGCTGCATCGTAACCTGCAGAAGAGAATTGCAGTGCGTACTTTCCTGAAGGAATTTTCCCTTTATAGGTAAACTGACAACCTTTAAAATCGAATGAAGTTGCCTTAACGTATTGATCTCCCATTAAGTAATAGGCCTGAACATAGCGGGTCGCAGTGTCACCCAGACACTCCTTTCCAGACAATTTAACATTGAGTTGTATTGCTGTTTGAGCTTTTGCAGAGGTAAGTATATGCAGGATAAGTAAAGTGCTAAAAAAAAAATTTTTCATCTCTAATTCACTAATATGGAACGTGTAATCAATTTTTTGGTGGTTTCAGCTGGCAAATCAACATCTTCAGCTAAAAAACATGAGTAAAATTCTTTTGATATTGGAATAAATGAATAACTCGCCCGATCAAATAAGACATACATATCATCGAATGATGCAACATCGAACCTTCTTTTGTTATAGTAGAGCGGCTTATCGGCAAATACCAGCTCGCGGGTAATCGATCTGTTTTGAGGTAAAAACTTTTCAAGGTATAGCCAACACTCCCAATGGTCAAAGTTATTGCCCATGTGCATTTTAAAAACGTTAAAAATAGATTGGGTTATGTTCGTTAATTCTGCGCTCTTATTTTCACCATGGGTCGGTATAATGGGATCATACAACTTGATGTGATGCTCATTCAATTCATTCTTAGAGGCTATGATTGGTATAATCTGACTATTTGTATGTCTTGCAAAAAAAGCAATGCCGACCCTGGACATAATGTTACTATTCAAAAACTCAATTTCTGTCAGATTTGAATTTTCCTTATTCGACCCGATGCCTGTATTGCCATCAATGTAGAACAACAGATTTCCGCCTGATTTCAATGTTTTAACGGCTTCAATTATTCCGCTTTTGCTTTCCGCATTTAAAATTCTGAAATTAGCATTGGTTCCATACTCGGCTTTCGCATTCCTGTTGATTTCGTAAAACCGCTCTCCCTGTTCTTCCATGGGTTTACCTGCTATTACTAAGTCAAAATTTATATTTTGTTGCATAAGGTAAAGATTTACCAACCTATAAGAAGCGAAATGAAAGGTGCAGAAAATGGTCGATTTATACTGCGTCTTAAGATTACCTGTTATCTTAGCTTCGTAAATAAGTTCAGGATATTCTTGTTCCAATCCAGCAAGGGATTGATTTAGCAAGACATTTCTATAAAACTCGGGGTAAACCCTTGAAGGAATTTCTGGAAGGAAATTATATAGATTCGCACAAAAGGTTAGATAATCCTTTTTCAGCGGGTCATTTACGAGATATTTTGAAAGGGTTTGTTTACGGGCGTTGGCAATGATTTCCGAAGCCTTTAATTGGTAGTTACTTGACATTTTTGGTTTCTTTAAGAATTGAAAAAATGCGTTGAAAGATAATGGCTATAAAAATGGTATTCAGGGATACACTAATAATTGTCTGGGCCGTGCTTAGGTTGTAGGAAAACTTTTCTTCTGAAAGTATACCATTTAGATGCCTAATGTTAAATAACGTAAGTGCTGAAAGCAGATAAATCTGAAATAAAAAAAACAGATTGCTCAAAATCGTGTAGACTATAAGCGCAGGTGATGAGTAGACTTTTCCTTTTAATACCTCCATTGGCTTTATAAAGAAAGTTTTAGTCAGGCCCTGAGCTTTCGTCCTAAGATTCTTCAAGCCGAATAAATCTGAAAAAATCCAATAGCCATCATACTTGAAAAATGGATTAAAGGAGTAAAGCATCATAATTAGGTTTGAAAAGAAAAGGAGCTGAAAAAAATGAGAATGCGTGAATAAGGCTGCCAAAACAATAACAGTAGATAAAATTGACTGAAAATAAAGTCCGCCAAAGTTGATTTCGATCCTTTTCTTTGCATTCAGTAACCATGCTGAGGAGACATCGGTATACATCACTGGAAATATGAAATATATCCCAACGCCAATTTCTCCTGGGCACTTCCCATGTTTGATAGAGGCTATGGCATGTCCAGTCTCATGTATAAACATGATTGCAAAGATGGCCAGATAGAATACTATACTTTCTTGCCAGTCTAACCTGAAAGAATGTCGTGAGATTCCAAATTCCTGAAAAAAGTAGACCGCGCTGGAAACAAAAATGAACAAGAAAAAAATCGCTGGCCACCAGTTAAATACCGGACTTATTGAACTAAGAATGCGCAAATTCTTGGATGGATGAAAGAAAGCCTTTCTTAATTTTATTGATTCTAAACTTTTATTGGTGCGCTGCGCTCCGCTGCCTAGACCGTTGTTCGCAATGAAATCATGAATTTGTATTGAACTCGGAGCAGCATGCCCGTTTTTGTTTTGTATTTCCTTGACAACTTGGGATTCATCTTTTCCCTCTTTTATTAAAGTAATGATGTCGTAAGCAATGTTGCCTACTTCCATATACCGTCCGTTAAATTCTATGATTTTTTTTGATTGCATCTTTAAATACTGAATTTTAGTGCCGGCATAACGCCAGCACTAAATGGTTGACTATGGTTTTGGTAATTCAACATCAGTGTCAGGTGCGTTACCGCCATTTCCGCCATTACCACCTGAACCGCCATCGCCGCCATCGCCACCTGAACATTTTCTTTCGCAGCAGCCACCTTCAGCAGCTACCATTTCTAATCTGTTTTCAAGTGTTTCCAGGCTCAATTCGTTTTCGAAGTCGATAAAATTTTTTTTCATGTTGTTTGTCTTTTATTGTTTTTTATCCTTACTCTTTTTAAGGTTTTTCAGGTTCCACCTCTGATGCATCATGGTTCAAAATTATCTTTGGTCAGTCCACAAAAAAAGTACTGTAAGTTTTTTAACAGGCGACCATCTTAGTCTCGGTAGATATGGATATTTCTACCCTGATTTCATAATGGGAATTATAGAAATAGGTACCTCTTTCTCTCGAATAGGATATAGGGGCGCCTTGTTCCTTTAGTTCATCTAGAACTGTGAAGAGCCTTGACCGGGAAAGCCTTAGTCTTTTAGCCAGTTCGTTTGGCGATCCTGTTCTACCCTGATGGATTAGTTTGTGTAACAGATTGATTCTGTCGATATAGATAAAGAGCTTCATGTTAATTTTTGATAGGCTTAAATTGTTAATTCTGATGATTACCCACAACAACCTGTAGTTATATTTGAGAATTGTTATATTGCGGGAAAAATCTATGTTTCCAGTTCTCTCTCATATGCCGATAACTTATGGTTGTTGCCTGCTAATCGCTGCGGTCAGTATTATAGGCTTTTATTATAAGCCCTTATTCAGGGATTTGATTTTCCACCCATTTGAGTTTTTTCGCGGGAAAAGGCAGCATACAATTTTAACATCTGGCTTAATCCATAATAGCTGGTGGCATCTGGCAATGAACATTTACTTTTTTTATCGAGCGAACAGGGATATTGAGTATATAATCCTTGAAAATCATTTTAGCGTATTAGCAATAAGTTGCATCTCAATTTTCACAATTATATCTGGCATAATAGTCCCCAATTATATTGTGGGCAGTTGGAAAAAATCCGAACTTGCTTTTACAAGTGTGGGTTTCTCCGGCGCAGTTTTTTCTACTCTCGGATTTTCATTATTGTACCTCCCAATTGACCATCCAGCAAAACCTTTTAAGTTCGTGCCAATGTATTATGCTTATGAATTCGCAATTGTGCTTGCTATCGTTCTAGTAGGCTTATTTATAACATTCCGCCGTACAGCAACCAACCATGCCGTACATTTGCTAGGGCTTTTCAATGGCTTTATCATCGCAATTCTTCTTAGACCAGAATTGGTCAGAGAACTCAGTTCACACATTTATGCTCGAGTCATTTAAACCAGCTGATGATAACACCTGCTACCCCTGCAACGGCGCCGCCAATTGCATCAACTGCGGCATCAAATGAACTACGTTCTTTGTCAGGAGCAGAATTGCCACCATGGATAATTAAAGTTTCTTCTTTGGTCAGATTTTGCATCTTATTTGTTTTAGATTGGCTGTAAATTCAGCCTGAACAAAAATCATTGGTAACCCATATCCGCACAACAACCTGGAGTTATAGTGTATAACTTGGAGTTATAATTTTTCTTAGTTATTTTGCAATCGAAATCTTTATGTGATGAAAAGTATAGGTGAGAACATTAGGAATATTAGAGAGGCAAAGAAAATATCTCAATACGCAGTCGCGTTTACAATTGGTATATCACAAGCTGCCTACTCAAAGATCGAACGCGGCGAGACGGAGATTAAAGCTCGTCATGTTTACATGATTGCTGAAGTTCTGAAAACTTCGGTTTATGAGATACTACCTGCATCAATTTCCAGCTCGTCGCTTGAAGGGGAAGATTATTTGTTGAAGCCTATTATCATCGCAGTAAAGAAAATCTGGTTTTCTTTTTTGGCGAGGAAACGGATGGAAAAATATAATATTAAAAATACGACGCCCGACCAGTCCTAGGATAAATTGGTAGACAATGTTGTCCTGAAGTCCTTTCGACCTTGCTTGCGAATAGGGCTGCATCGCCAGTCATAAATTTTCCTGATTTCACTATTTAGCTGAAAATTCTACAGGAGTGATTATGTCTTTTCGGAACAGTATGTTTTTGTCCGAACTAACTGTCTTAGTCACTCGATCATTAAGAGGCACGAGTTGTGCTCTCTGTTTGTCAATGCTACTCAGCTTGATGCGGAATCTCTTAATTACGATCCCGAATCTTCACTTATCGTTGATAACAGTTTGCATTCGAATTTTCATAATTCGCAACATTAGTATGACTAAAAATTCGGAGCGCTTTAATAAAAGCTTTAACCACTCGGGTGTTTTGCAAGAAGTACGTTTGTCCACAAACGGTTCTTGCCATCCTTAAGGTTGGGGCCATCTTCGGGACTCGGATGGCCAAAGGTTTTATCAGGAAATTATTAGCTATGGATTAAAAAGAACAGTTAGAGAATGTCCGTTTACCCATCCCATTAGGACCAAGGTTACTGCGAAAACTTATAAGCGTCTCAGACAGATTATGCAAAATAGTAATTGCCGTTCAATAGGTGAGGAGACCAGCAAAATCCTCCTGGGAAAGATTTTGATGCTTAAACGAGATATCTCAATAAATGGATCCATGGAAGAGCTGACCTTGATCTGAAAGAAACTCAAATCCATTGGCATCAACATCAATCAACAGACCCGACACTTTCATACTGCGGAGAATGAATCTCAGCGTGGAGATTTCGCTAGGAGTGATCAATTCATTTCGGAATTTGAGGTCAGTCTGTTTCGGTCTTGACTGACCGGTTTAACAGACTGATAATTAATATGCTACAATGAGTCATGTGTTTTCTTGGATTGTTCAATCCGCTACGGAAATACGTTATCAACGAAACCGAAATCTCCACAATTGGCCACTTTCTTCAGAAACTGAAGTTTAAAAAGATAACTCTGCGTGTCGTGGGTTCATTTCAGGAAATTCCTGATCATGACCTGATGATTTTTAATACCCCAAATGGAGAGTTAAGCCAAGAGAAGATAGTGAGCTCATGAACCTTACCAATGACGAAGGCCATTATTATGTAGCCTATTCCACACAAAGACTGGCTCCAAATAATCGGTTGAACTTCTCAAATCCGAAATTTACCCTTTATCATAGCATTTTATCAACCTTGGAATATTCGGAGATTACCAGAATGATTTGAAGAAGAATAATCTATTATTTTAAATCATAAGTCGTAATTTGAAATAATACTAATTACATTTTTTTGCACATAGTAGTCTATTTGGCTCATGCAAATCTCATAGTTAATTTAATTGTATACAAGCACATTGTATTATTAATTCCTGAAAAAAGCGTATATTTACCATGAAAATTGGTTCCTATGGATAGCACGAAGAAAAAGCCATTTTTTGAGCTAAGTAAAAAAGAAAAGAGAAATAGATTTAAAGCCGTTCTGGATGACGTGCTGAAACGCGATGCTGAAATGGGATTACCAACCATATCGCGAAATAAGGATTGTGTCAGACCAGGTATGTTTATTCACCGCTATCCAAACGGAAAGCGCTTTCTTATTGAAATCAATTCCCAAAACTCAGAGCGAAAAACACTTAAAGTCATTCGCTAATGGCTATTCCAAGCTTGTTTGTCATTGCCGGCCCAAATGGGTCAGGTAAAAGCCTTTTTTCTAAAGCCCTTAGCGCTGCGGACTATACCGTTTTTGATGGCGATAAACATCTGACAGGTTTATCGAAAAAATTCTCGGAACTGGGGAGCGAGGCAATCTGGAAATATATCGACGAAGAAATATTTGCAAAAGAGAAGCTACGAGCGATTTCAGAAAACCTGAGTTACGCTTACGAAACAAACTTTAGCTTCGATAAACCCTTAACAAGCGCCAAAGAATTCAAAGACAAAGGATATGAGATTCACCTCATATTTATGGGACTAAACTCAGTCGAAGAATCTATTGAACGTGTTGCACACCGTGTTGCCTCAGGAGGTCATAAGGTAAGCGAAGAATCTATAAAATTCAATTTTGAAAACGGCTACAAAAACCTTTACCAACATTTTTGGTTTTTCACCTCAGTGACGTTAATCGATAATTCAATCGTTAGCGCAGGAAAGTCATCCGAGCCTCGTGAAATCTTATACCTCGACCAACATGGTATGAATTTTTTTCAAGAGAAGGAAGATATACCTGAATGGGCAAATAAGCTGATCGCAATCATTCGAAATAAATCCTAAACCCCTGGGATAATTCAACATATCCACAAACCCTCTTGATGAATTATTTGGAGATGTAATTCCACTGCTTGATAAATTTTATCAGGCTTTTCCAAAATATACATTACATAATGGACAACATGTTTATAACATATTAAACATTGCGGGAAAGTTACTGGGAAATGAGATCAGTCGACTTTCTGAGTTAGAATGCATCCTAATTATCTTATCGGGTTTGCGCCTATTGATTTCAATAGTCACTTTTGACGTTGATTAATAAAAAAAATACAAAAAATAAGTAGATGCGGCATGTAGATAGATATATTCTTTAGTTTAGTATTAACTTTTTAGTATTATGTAAAGAAAACAAATGGAATTAACGACTCAACAATGCAATGAGAGTATGTCTACTGTAACTAATGTCTTACTTTTTGAAGATGACTATTTAGAGATTAAAAACGCAATTGAACGGCTTCACTCGCTTTTTGCCGGCGTAACGGGTATAAATGCAGGTAACATTACAGATCAGGATATTTATCTGCCAAGCGGTAAAGCAGTTTCAACCATTAAAGCTGCACATTGTCTTAAAGAATTGGAGCGCACACGTAGATTTGTTAGAGGCATCTATCATGCGATTAATCATTTATTAGATACAATTCCCGGGAATATCATCAATATATTATATGCTGGTTGTGGTCCTTACGGCACACTGCTTACACCCTTAACATCTCAATTTACCGCAGCGCAGGTCAATTTCATTTTATTAGATATCAATCCTGATTCGTTGGAAGCAGCAAAGGTTCTTTATGAAAAATTAGACCTTTTAGATTATGTAGTTGATTTTGTTTGCGCCGATGCAACTACTTATAAATTTCCTGAGGGTGTGCGTATTGATATGGTGATTTCAGAAACCATGCTAAATGCTTTACGGAAAGAACCTCAGGTGGCAATTATGAATAATTTAATTCCAAAAATGCGTCCGGAAGCTATTTTTATTCCGGAAAAAATAGCTGTCGAAGCGGTATTGACCCGTTGGGAAGAAGAATACAAGCATTTTACCGAGCTTGATTATCAGCCGAAACGGATAAGAGTAGGGTTGGTGTATTGTGCAAGCCGTGAATTTAAGCTTCCACAGCCAGTGGTTATAGTTGTGCCTGCTTCTAAAACTCATAACCGGCTAGATTTATTTACAGAAATCAAAGTGTTTGGTAGAGAAGTACTAACTACGTACAACTGCAGCTTAACAACGCCATTTGCCGTGTGTAAATTAGAGAATCAAAGTGATAGTATCAAGATTGCATTTGAATATATTCTATCAGATGATCCTGGCTTTACTTATATGATTTAAAATTGGGATTATGACCAGTAGATACACCTTCCTAAGGTGTATCTACAATTATAATATACTTAATGCCAAGTTGATTGCGATCACTTCCTAGTGATGGACTTGTAATCTCTGATACCTCAGCCGGGCTTTGGTACGGTAATATATTGTTTGCCAAAGGTAGTTTGTTAGTTACTATACAGGATTGGGTAATCGCAGGATTGATCTGAGAAACGGAAAATATAGCCTGTTGTTGTCCTAACTAATTATCAGATGATAGATTATTTGTTGTAGCAGAATCAATTGGAAAGCGTTTTACTTGATTTTTAAAACTAGATAGGCAGAGCTACTTATGCCGGTAAGCCATAAAAGTGTTTGGCTCATTTAAGCTAAGGCACATCCTGTTTTTGATACTGTATACTTTATTCAGAATAATAACAGCAATGCGAGTACAAACCATTTTTTGAAAACAATTTACCATTGATGCCATTATCATCATAGAATACTTACAAAAAGGCTTCCTGAAGGCTCTTTTTATGATAAAAGCGGCGATATTTATTTCTCGTTTATCCATTATGATACTACCAGCAGTTACGACAGTACTTATTTCTGTTAATACCAATACTGTTTCATTTGGTCCTGGTTGGTCATAGTTACCCATATAAAGCTGCAAATCAATAAAGCTGCACGAGATATCAACTGTCCATACACCGTGTTATACTCGCGATAAGGTACCTTCGTTACCCATTGTAATTTTAAATGCAGAATTTAAAATTGCCATGTTTCGATATAATTATGTTTTTACTTTTACCATACATGTAATTGAATTTCATCCATAACCAACTATGACGGCGGTTAGATTAAGATTGATGAGCGTATTAACGAACTGTTTTCAAATTTGCATATTACAAATGTGATAATATCGTTGTTCATGAACAGGTTATCTCGAATATAGCTTTATCCTTTTTATTAGTTAGCATATTGATATATTAAATGATGTGAAAATGTAATAATTAAATTTTATACGAGTGATTAAATTTAGCAACATGTTATCATGACCTACATCCACCTCTTCTGAACCGTAAAATCAGCAGGTTGATAGTTGATATATTGCACAAATCGCGGTTTTGTCGAAGTATTTGGGCTACTACCATGGGGTAAAGCCTGATGCCAGATAATAAAATCTCCGGCCTCGGCAGCGATTGGTAAGCTGCCCAGCGCATGCAGGTCCTCTGTTCTTGGATTGGCGTCCGCAGGAAGGGAAGGAAGCCATGTAGAAATACGACGATGAAATCCGGGAACTAATGTAAAAGCACCTTGATTTGGCGCTGTATCAGCGAGGTATAATAAGCCCTGCAGGTTAAATGGAATAGGCAAGTCCAGGCTGCAATCCCAATGTAAATCCGGACCAGGAAATTTCCATTTTTCTGTTTCCGGAGGATTAAAACCCACGCGATCTGTTGTTACCCAGATATCGGTACGCTGCCATAGCTGTTCATAAGCCATCCTAATACGTGCTGATTGCCTGTTTTTTTGTAATAACGGATGCTGAAATAATTGGACCATAATTCCTTGCCTTGAGGTATTGGATCCATACCAGGTGTTAGCATCCTGAAGATTTATTTTTAGAAAATCACAAATTACATTAATAGTGGCCTGGCAATCTTCTTTAGGAATCGCATTTTTAAGAATCAGATAGCCGTTTTCTGTCCAAAATGCAAGTTCTTCCTCACTGATTACTGATGGGATGGGTTGGCTAATCCTTGGTGTCTCACTAAATAAGCTATTAAATCTATTGATCTGTTCGCTTGTAGGAATGCCTGAGGTGTGCACGATCCATTGTTCAAATTCTTCAAATGCCGGAGCATATTGAAAAACATAAGTAAGCGTTTGTTCCAGGCCTAGTCCTAGCACACTCAATAAGGTTTTGTCCAGCTCCCATTCTTTTTTCCAAAAGTCCACACCTATCTGGTTCGTCCTTTTAAGCATAACTTTGCTCCAGAAACGCTTCACATGCATCAGGCCAAAAGCGCTAGTGTCTGTTGATGGTGATAAAGAAAAATCTGATATCATCGCTATTCCTTTGTGTAGTTGATATGCATGTTTTTTTTACAGGTCCAGTTGATCATTTGCGGAAAAGCCAGCTGATCTTCCTGACCTGAAGGATAGGTCATCCCGTTCCATTGTAATAAAGGAACCCCGAAAAAATGACCCTGTGTAAAGTTCTCCACAAGATTTTTGCCCCCACCTTTATATCCGTCATCATGGAAAACGATATTAGGATCGATACCTAAATGAACAGATGCGGCATATGACCAGGCAATGGCCATCATTTCGCCGCCATTGTTAAGGTCATTGATCGGTAGCGAATCGCTCATCCCCATGCGTATTTCAGGAGGCATGCAGGCCAGGTGCCCGGCCTCATGTAAAATATCGCCTGGATATAATAGCTTTTCCGGATCTACAATCAATATGCCACCGCTAAGTTTAAGGCCTGGCAAAAATGTTTCTTCGGTTATAGATTCCAGTTGGTATTGTAAACCAATTTCGGAAATAAAATCGAGCAGTTTGGCCGTTAATTGATTAATTTGCAGTTCTTTTTCCATCTGATCGGCCAGGTGATCCGAATTTGTTGTATTTGCCATTCTCAAGCTTTTAATTACTTGGTGCGTAGTTTCTGCATCTTTTTTTAGAAATACTGTTTTTTTTATGCCAGTAGTAATTTGCTTGGTAAGCCATTTATTTACTTTACAATCGATAACCAGATGTATTCTATCGGTTGGGCCATTATTTGTTACACGATGTTTTATATTGGCATTAATGTACCAACAGTCGCCTTCATTCATCACTACACGGTCTTCAGCTACAAAAAATTCAACTTCCGAATTGGTAAATATGGGAATATGCAGGCGTGACTCGCCCTGTTCAAAGGCCAGCTCAATATCTCTGTGCGCTTTAATCACTGAGCCTGCATGAAGATTGAGTAAGCGGACGGAAAGTTTTTCACATTCAAATTTTTCCAAAAATCTGCTCGTTTCAGGAAGATTGTTCAGTAAAGCTGTATTTTCAAAATGCTTATGGCTTAAAAGATCAGCGAAAGGATTGTCGCTGTTTCCGCCGGGAGTACGCAAAGGCAAAACGTGCCAGTTACCTGTATAATCGGTAGTGCTGTAATGTGGCATCCATTGATTACCGGTTAATAAATCGTTCAATTCATGCTGGAGCAGATGAACGTTAATGTTGAGGTTTAATTTAGAGAAGCAAATCATGATGTTTGCAAATTATGAAATTATTTAATACCAATACATCTATTGCACCTGATAAAAAAAGCGATAATGCTTCAGCAGGTGTTTCTACTATAGGCATCCCTTTACGATTGAGAGATGTGTTTAATAAAACGCCAATACCTGTTATGGCTTCAAAATCGCTGATGAGCTGATAGAAATCAGGATTAAAGGTGCTGGTTACGGTTTGTACCCGGCAGGTACCATCCCGGTGAACGATTCCATCAAGCTGATTTTTCCATTCGGGCTTTATCTCATCTATCAATATCATATAGGCGCTTTCCCATCCATGGATAAAGTATTTTTGCACATCATCAATTCTTACAGATGGGGCAAAGGGCCTGAAATCTTCCCTGAATTTAATTGCGCTATTAATGTGGTTTTTGATGTCTTTAATACGCGGATCTGCCAATATGCTCCGATGCCCTAATGCTCTTGGTCCAAATTCAGCGCCTCCCTGAAACCATCCTACCACTTTGCCACGGGCGAGTTCTTCAGCCGTAAGCGCTACAAATTTTGTCGTTTGGTTGATTGAAAATGCGGCATTTCCAATAACACCAGCATCTGATAGAGTCTTTTCCACATCATCATTGGAGTAACTACGGCCGAAAAAAACATGGTCGGGAATGCTTGCTTTCTGCTGGCCCAAAATTTGATGCCAACCATAATAAGCACAGCCAATGGCGATTCCGTTATCTCCCGCTGCGGGTTGGGTATATAAATTTTTTACAATGCCCGAACGCCGCAATTTGAAATTGGCCACAGCATTTAAGGCTACTCCACCGGCATAAGCAAAGTTGGCATGCGGATGTAGTTTAGACCGCTCTTTAAAGAGGTAAATAATAGCCTTTTCAGTTTCATCCTGTACCCAACGTGCCATGTCGGCATAGTGTTTAAAGTCATTTTTAAAAGTATCATAACCTGATGAGGGTTTATTGAAATACGCATCAACATTTTTGTAAAGTACTTCGATGATGCCATTCTCTAATTTAAATAGGGGTGGTTTTCCATTCAAAATGCCAAAGGGAGCCAAACCCATCAGTTTCCCAACATCATTCATGTTACCAAAGCAATACTGACTGGCTGAGTGATAAAGTCCTCCGATGGAATGATAATTAGTTGGCAATTTTAAGGATTGACACTCTTGAAACAGCTTAACTTCGGAGAAATCTTTAAATAGTGGAATCAACGTTTTTCCGTTGAAGTGATAAAAACTATCTTTTTCACAATACATGCCATTACTAAATGGATACGATGGTGTTGTCGTACCTTCGAGATCTAAACACTGAGCATAAGGGCTACCTGCACCATCAACTATCATTACATTACATTCTTCGAACGGGGACATACCCACTGCACTCCAGGCATGTGCCAGATGGTGTGACAGGGTAATTACGGGCGTTTGAATATATTCGTCGAAATATCGACGTCCGGCATATTGGCCTGGTGAGATGTTGTTTTCGAAGTTTGACGCTTGCACAATCAATGTTAAATCGCTGGCTTTGATTCCTGCAAAATCCAGACAATATTGAACAGTATTAAAATCGTTTCCTCCATCATGTTTTATACGGCTAAGCCTCTCCTTTTCAATAGCGACTAAGATCTTACCGTTCTTTAATAAAGCTGTTGATCCGTCGTGTGATAAACCTGTTCCTAAAATATAGGTGTCCATTGGTACTTTATAATTTGAATGTGAGTAATGCCAGTATAAACATATAAAGAATTTTAGAGTAATTTAGGATTATGAATGTATGTCTGTTTAAGATTATGGGTATATGTATGTCAAAGTAGACTACCCATTAAGAAAAGTTATTGATTAATGTCAAATATTTTAGCGGTTATGATGTCAAATTTTAAAAGTTCTTATTAAATTTACACTTAATCTAAATCGCCCTCTTCAATGAATGCTCAGTTTGTAACCGCAAGTGAAAAAAATCAGTGTATTTTAAACGGTACCTATCTGCATATAAAAAAACTCCTCAGCGAAGACGAAGTTAATCATATTAATTTTCTTTTTAAATCAGGTGCATTTGATGATGGCAGATTAACTGCATACAGTGCTGCAAAAGAAGTAAAAAGCAATTTGCAGCTCAATAACCAAACACCAGAACATGCTGCAATTCAGCAACGCATTTTAGATGCGCTTAACCGCAATGCACTATTCAGAAATGCGGTTTTACCTCAAAGCATACATCCTTTTATTATTAGTAATTATCAACCGGGAATGCGTTATGGCTGGCATGTAGATCGTCCGGTGATGGGTAATATGATCCGTACGGATGTTGCCATTACGATTTGCCTGAATGATCCTGAAGAGTATGATGGAGGCGAACTGGAATTACAAACTGCAAATGGAAACGTATTGTATAAACTGAATAAGGGGGATGCCATCTGTTATCCATGTACTCAGGTTCATCGGGTGAGGGAAGTTACCCGTGGCGAACGGAACGTTGCGGTAACTTGGGTCCAGTCGCTGGTCAAAGAAGCTGTACACCGAAAAATGTTATTTGACATTTTCCAGATCACTGAAAACCTCTTTAATAAAGAACTGATGGAGGAAGAATATCTTTTATTGCAGCAACATTATAGTAACCTGTTGCGGATGTGGGCAAATTAATTAGAATTAATGGAAACTAAAAAATTAACGGTGGGCGTTTTGCTTTCCAACTCAAGTATTCTGCCAATGGCTAAACAATTTAGTACAGGGCTAAAAAATGGCTTAAAGGAATTAAGCCAGGAGGTTGAATTGGAAATTGTGCCAGAATTTATTGGCCAGGGATCGCGTGATCTTGCTGAAGCCGCTATCACCAAGCTGGTCAGCTTTGACGATGCAGATGTGATTACAGGCATCGTTTCTAATAAAGTTGGTACTGATCTTTCAGAAAAAATAGCAAATGTAAAACGGCCGTTCATTATTAATAACATAGGTGAGCATTTGCCGGAACCTGGAAAGTTTAATGATTACATGTTTCTCAACTCCATTCATACCTGGCAGCAATTGTGGTCTGTTGGCCAATGGGGGGTTAAGCAATTTGGGAAAAAAGGCATGTATGTTTCTGGTTTGTACGACTGTGGATATTCATTTCAAAGTATGTTGAGCGCTGGTATGGAATCGGCAGCGGGTGAGGTAACCATGCCATTTGTGATTGCGCCAACACCCAATCCTAAAGAAACTGGAGATATTGCCGCCGTATTTGAACATATACAACATTACAAACCGGATTTTATTCTGGCTACTTTTTGCGGAAAAGAAGCTACGATGTTTTTAACGCAATATGTGGAGCAAGGCTTACATAAAACTATTCCATTACTTGGCTTGCCGTATCTGTTGGAAGCATTTACCACGCCTGAACCAATTGAAGTTTACACTACATTATCACTAAACCGTAAACTTAAACCAGAACAGCTTGATGAGATGAGTAATGCTATGGCCAATCCTTTTACGCAGTTTGGGTTTGAAACAGGTCTGCTAATTGCCCAGGCAGTTAAAGATCAGGGTGGAAAATCTTTACAAAAAGCCATTGCCGAAGCAGCAATTGAAACCGCGCGTGGCCATGTTGAAATTGCGCCTGAATCAAATGCCTCGCAAAGTAGGGTTTACCTGGTTAGAAATACTTTTACCGGGATTAAAGGTGATATATCCAGAGAGCTGATCGGTGAACTGGAAACTATTGATATTCATCATGAAGATGTGCAACGTATTAACAGCGAAACTTCTTCATTTTGGATGAACCCTTACCTTGGCATATAATGAAGAAAATAGCAGTTATTTGCAACTCAGATTCGCTTGCATTTCCAACGGTCCAGACATTGGCATCAAAAGGACATTTAGGTGGTGTGGCAATTCTCAAGCGAAGTAGCAAAGCGCTGCTGAAGCCCTTGCAGGCCTTGGGTTTATCCGGAAACCAGATATTACAACTGAATTACGGTTCTTGGGAGCAAGAACTAAAACATTGGTTGACAGGGATGAAGGCAGATGCTGTTTGGGTATTTGGTTTTCCCTGGGTGGTTCCTGTTTGCCTGCTACAAAATGTACGCAATGGTTACCTGAATTTCCATTTTGGCGAATTACCCAAATACCGTGGTGCCGATCCTATATTCTGGCAACTTAGAAATAATGAGCCCTACGCTAGCCTGACGGTACATCAAATGACAGCAGATATAGATGCCGGACCCATTGTATGGACAAAGCAACTACCTATTATAAAAGGTGAAAATTATGGGCTGCTTTGCCAGCGGCTGGGGTTTTTGGCTGTAGAAGCGGTAGATGCATTGCTGAATAGCAAACAGTACTTACCTTTTGTAAATGAAAATAATTTAGCGAATACGGTTTGGGAAAAAAAACCTGTCAATAAGGAATTAGCAATCAATTGGGTGGAGCAGTCTGCCGATGAAATAGAATGTTTGATTAATGCAGCCAATTCAAAATATGACGGTGCAACAACCTGGATTAGAAATACAGAAGTACGCATATTAGAAGGATCGCCGGCAGAAATTCAGTTACCGGAAGGGGCGAATCCAGAACCCGGCACTATAGTTTATGCTGATGCACTTTATGGATTGATTGTAGCATGTCTTGAAAATCGTTATCTAAAAATCAATATTTTACACATGCGTGAAGGCTATTTTTCAGGAAGTAAGCTTTTTCAGATGGGTATCAGAGCAGGAGAAAAATTTATAAACCTTAATTAAAAACAAATGGAAGGAACAATTGCTGAAGTCCGGATTTTTGCCGGCAACTTTGCACCAAAAGGCTGGGCTTTTTGCCAAGGGCAGCTCTTAAACGTTACGACTAACCAGGCAGTTTTTGCAATTGTTGGCACTTTATATGGTGGGAACGGGCAAACAACATTCGGGTTACCTGATCTGCGCAGCAAAACGGTAGTGGGGGTAGGAGCGGGTGCAGGCTTATCCGTATATACGGCAGGACAACAAGTTGGTGTAGAAAATGTAACACTTAATCTAACTCAACTACCTGCACACACACACGCTGCCACATTAGGTGCTGCAAGTGGTAACGGAACAGGCAATGCTACATTTTATGCTAGTCCGAGTGCCGGAGGCCAATCGAGCGGACAAAATGCTTTTATAAGCGAGGATGGAGCCGCCACGGTTAAAACCTATACCCCCAGTGGCACATTAAGTGCCTTGAATAGCAAATCTGTGGAAGTAACAAATGTAAATATACCTAATCCAGGCGTTGCGATACAGGTAGCCGGCGCAAGTGCCGGGCATAATAACATTATGCCAAGCATCGCACTAAATTATATTATCTGTTTACAAGGATTATTTCCTTCAAGAAATTAAGTGAACCAAAATTAAATCATTATGGAAGGATATATTGGAGAAATTCGGGCCTTTGCAGGCTCTTTCGCACCAATGAACTGGCTTTTTTGTCAGGGTCAATCAATGCAAATCAACGAGTATACGCCGCTTTTCGCGATAACCGGAACTACTTACGGTGGCGATGGTGTAACAACCTTTAATTTACCAAACATTGCCAGTCGCATTGTTGTAGGCGCAGGGCAGGGAACTGGCCTTAGTGCTTATAATTTGGGTCAGGTCGGCGGGGAGGAATCTCATTCACTCACTTTATCAGAACTGCCGGCACACACCCATCAGGCTTCGCCTACCTTTAGTACAACTGCAGGATCAGTAGATATCTCATTAAACGCGGTTGCCGCACCAGGTCTTGAGGCTAGCCCGGTAGGAAACTATTTAGCACAGGATTCATCGGGTACTGATAATATTTACGCCAGTCAGGGAAGTTCTCCCAACCTGGTTAGCTTAAATAGTAAAGCTGCACAGGTAAGTAATCTTTCACCGCCTTTAGCGACGGTGAATGTAGGCATAGCAGGCGGAAGTGTTCCGCACAATAATATACAGCCGGTGCTTGCAGTAAACTATATTATTTGTATCGAGGGAATTTTTCCTTCAAGAAACTAAAAATAAATTCATACCAAATTTTAATAAAAATGGAAGGAACTGTAGGAGAAATAAGAATGTTCGCCGGAACATTTGCACCACGAGATTGGTCTATTTGTAATGGGCAGGTGTTGCCAATAAGGGCATATGTTGCACTTTATTCTATATTGGGTAATGTATATGGCGGCGATGGGCAAACTACATTTAAGTTGCCTGACCTTCAGGGGCGCACTATCGTAGGCGCAGGCCAAAGCCCGGGGCTTACCCAATATAATCCAGGTGTTGCCACAGGTGTGGAGGCATTAGGCATTAATTCATTAGAGATGTCAGCGCATAATCATAATTTAACTTATACGGCAGCAGCAGGTACTGCAACTGTCACCATCAAGGCTTCAGCTGATCAATATGATCAACCCGGGCCTGCGGGTAACTTATTGGGTGCTCCAGATGCATCAGGTGAATCCATATATGGTGTTCCACAGCCGACGGCACAAGAAGTGCCTATGGCCACCGGTACACTTACTATAACAAAGGTTACCGGCCCGCAGTTAACCAGCGTGGCTATAGCAGCAACCGGTGCAGCAGTCCCTGCTGTACATGAAAACAGGCAGCCTTCGTTGGCACTTAATTATGTGATTTGCTTGCTTGGAAATTTTCCCACAAGGAATTAATATAAAGCTTTTAATACCATTTGTAAGTATAACCGGTAGCTTCAATCCCGGTTATACTTTTTATTATTATCTACCGCAATGTATTGAAGTTTAGAAAAGTTATTTATATGAAGAAATTTTACAAAAAAGCATTTCGTTTTTTATTTTTTGTCCTGGCACTCACAATTAGTACTTTAAATGCCAGTGCTGCTTTATCTAAAGGTGATCTTGCGGTAATTGGAATGAATAGCGATCCAGATGCGGGAACGACCATACGTAGTTTTGCGGTAGTGGCGCTCAATACAATAAATGCTGGTGAGTTGATCTATTTCACAGATCGTGGTTGGGTCAATGCCTATGGCTCGACCCCGGGACATTTTGTAGGTGCTCTAACCAATCCAACACCATCAGTTGTTATCACTAATGAAGGAATTTTTCAGTGGCAACCCTCTGTCACTATATCCGCAGGTACCGTAATTGTATTTAAAATTGATTTGGCGAGCAGAACTGTGTCAGCAATGACAGGCACTGGCACTTCTCTTCCATCAGCAGATCTATCCATACTTCCTAACTCTTGGACAAATGGTACGCTGTCCGCCAACCCATGGCCGACGGCAACCGGTGATCAGCTAATCATTTACCAGGGAAGTGAAGTCAGCCCGTCATTTATTTTTGCGTTTAATAATATAAGATTAAATACTGCTGTTGGGACTACTTCTAACGGATGGCATATAAATTCCGCCGGTACCGAACCTCCTACTCAGCTTAATGCTTATAGCGAAGTGCCATCTGACTTAGGTACGATTTATTCTACCGCCTTTTTTACTAATACTACTAATTCACGCTATCCCAATGAAAAATATAATCCCAGTTCGTCAAGCGGGTCCAAAGCCACAATTTTAGCGGATATTACCAATACGGCTAACTGGGTCAATCCAACTGCTCCTGGCACAGCATATAACTTTAGTCTGGGCTTCGGCGCTAACAATATAACACAATTCAATCTTGATAATACGACGGTGCCAACGGTAATGGCTTTGAGCCCAACCAGCGGGCCGACTAGTGGAGGCACTAGCGTGACCATTATCGGCACCAACTTCAGCGGGGCTACCGCGGTGACCTTTGGCGCTACGGCGGCTACAGGCTTCACCGTTAACTCGGCAACACAGATCACCGCGACCGCACCGGCAGGAACAGGCACCGTTGACGTCCGCATCACTACAACCGGGGGTACCAGCGCGACCAGTGCCAGCGACCAGTTTACCTATGTCGCTAGACCAGCGGTAACGGCCTTGAGCCCAACCAGCGGGCCGACCAGTGGAGGCACTAGCGTAACCATTACCGGTACCAACTTCAGCGGGGCTACCGCTGTGACCTTTGGCGCTACGGCGGCTACAGGCTTCACCGTCAACTCGGCAACACAGATCACGGCGACCGCACCGGCAGGAACAGGCACCGTTGACGTCCGAATCACAACAAATGGGGGTACCAGTGCGACCAGTGCCAGCGACCAGTTTACCTATGTCGCAAGGTCGACAGTAACGGCCTTGAGCCCAACCAGCGGGTCGACCAGTGGAGGCACTAGCGTGACCATTACCGGCACTAACTTTAGCGGGGCGACCGTGGTAACCTTTGGCGCTACGTCGGCCACAGGCTTCACTGTTAACTCGGCAACACAAATTACGGCGACCGCACCTGCAGGAACAGGCACCGTTGATGTCAGCGTTACTACGACAGGGGGCACCAGCGCGGCCAGTGTAAGCGACCAGTTTACTTATGTCGCAAGGCCGACGGTAACGGCTTTGAACCCAATCAGCGGCCCGACCGGTGGAGGTACCAGCGTGACCATTACCGGCACTAACTTCAGCGGGGCAACCGCAGTGACCTTTGGCGCTACGGCGGCCACAAGCTTTTCTGTTAATTCGGCAACACAAATCACGGCGACCGCACCGGCAGGAACAGGCACAGTTGATGTCAGCGTCACTACTTTAGGGGGCACCAGTGCGACCAGTGCAAGTGACCAGTTTACGTATGTCGCAAGACCAACGGTAACTGCTTTGAGCCCAACCAGTGGCCCGGCCAGTGGAGGCACTACTGTGACCGTTACCGGCACCAACTTCAGTGGGGCGACCGCTGTGACCTTTGGTGCTACGGCGGCCACAGGCTTTACCGTTAACTCGGCAACGCAGATCACGGCGACCGCACCTGCAGGAACAGGCACTGTTGATGTCCGCATCACTACAACGGGTGGTACCAGTGCGACCAGTATCAGCGACCAGTTTACTTATGCGCAAGCCAATCAGGCACCGGTAGTTACTGCCACAGGTGGTTCAACCACCTTTTCGGGTTCGGCAGTTGTGATAGATAATGCCTTAACTGTTTCAGATTTAGACAATACTACTTTAAGTGCAGCCACTATAGCTATCACCGGAAATTTTATATCTGGTCAGGACATTTTAGCATTTACTGCGAACTTTACGCTTTTCGGTAGCATAGCTGGCAGTTATAATAGTACTACAGGCGTATTAACTTTAACATCAAGTGGGAGTACGGCAACCGTTGCCCAATGGCAGGCTGCTTTAAGATCAATTGCATATAATAATACGGCGGGTTCACCAAATACTGCAACCAGAACTATAAGTTATACTGTAAATGATGGTACTGCAAATAGTAACACGGCTACCAAAAATGTATCGGTTATTAATCAGGCTTCTGTAACTTCAATAGTTCGTATCAGTTCTAACCCTATAAACGCCTCCACTGTTCAGTACACTGTTACCTTTGACAAATCCATAACCGGAATAACCACAAGTAATTTTTCTATCACCACTACTGGTACTGTTTCAGGCGTGAGTATTTCCTCGGTATCTGGTTCAGGAAATACATACACCGTTACGGTCAACACAGGTACTGGTTCGGGTAGCCTTACTTTAAATCTGGCTAATGCTACAGGCATTACTCCGTCTATCAGTACCTCATTGCCATTTGCCGGAGAAACTTACACCCTTGATAAAACGTCGCCAACAATGGTGATCAGCAGTACTGCTGGTGCATCAGGCAGTTCAACCAGCACTTCACCAATTCCATTTACGGTTACGTTTTCAGAATTCGTAACCGGTTTTGTACTAGGAGATATAACACCTGGAAATGCAACAATCAGTGGATTTTCGGGAAGTGGAATGACTTATACTTTTAATGGTACGCCGACAGCAAATGGTGTGGTTACGATGAACATTGCGGCTAATGTGGCGCAGGATGCTGCTGGCAATGGAAACTCGGCTGCCAGTCCGTTTTCGATTACTTATGCACAGGCAGTCACAGCTGCACCGGTAGTGGTTAGCCCTGCCAATGGTAGTTTAATCAATACGACCACACCAACCTATACAGGTACAGCAACATCGGGTGCAACCGTTACGGTTTATGTAGATGGAACGGCTATAGGTACCACAACAGCAACCGGTGGAAATTGGTCACTTACGCAGCCTACGGCACTGGTACAGGGATTGCGAACAGTCTATGCTACGGCTCAGGTTCCCGGTACCGCAGTTAGCGCGAACAGCAATACGAACACTTTTACGGTTGACTCACAGCGCCCATCGGTGGTAATCAGCAGCACGGCCGGTGCATCAGGTGGATCGACAGGTACCTCACCGATTCCATTTACGGTTACCTTTTCAGAATCCGTAACCGGATTTGTGGCAGGCGATATCACGCCTGGAAATGCAACAATCACTGGGTTTTCGGGTAGTGGAACTACTTATACTTTTAACGCCACACCAGCAGCTAATGGTGCGGTAACGGTGAACATTGCAGCTAATGTGGCGCAGGATGTTGCAGGCAATGGCAATACGGCCGCGAGTCAGTTTGCCATTACCTATACTTTGCCATCTGTAATTATTGCTTCAGCCGGGACTTTTCCATCAGCTTTAAATACCACTTATGGAACGGCATCAGCATCAACCAGCGTAACGGTATCAGGTACAGGTTTAACTGCGGGTATTATAGCTACGCCATCTTCAACAAGCAATTTTGAGGTGAGTGCCGACGATGTGAACTACAGCTCATCTGTTACTTTCGGAAGTTCGGGTAATGTATCTGGAACGGTATATGTCAGATTAAAGGCAAATGCCCCAGCGGGTACGAATATTATCGGAAACGTTGTTTTTACCAGCAGCGGTGCAAACAGCCCAATAGTGAGTATTCCATCAAGTACAGTTACTAAAGCGACCTTAACTTATACAGCAAATACTTCATCGAAAGCTTATGGTGATGCTGTTCCGGCATTATCAGGAACAGTTACCGGATTTGTGAATTCGGAAACGATCTCTACAGCAACAACGGGAACAATTAGCTGGTCAACTTCCGCAACTACAAATTCAGCTGCTGGTTCGTATGGAATTACTGGAACAGGATTAAGTGCCAGCAATTATAATTTTGTACAAGCTTCATCCAATTCCACAGCTTTAACGATTACCCCAAAAACCATCACGGTAACAGCCGCTGTGAAAAGCAAAACCTTCGGTGATGCAGATCCTGCACTGACTTATACCTTTGCACCAACGCTTCAAACCGGCGATAGCTTCACTGGAAGTTTGACTCGTCTGCCGGGAGAAAACGTGGGTACTTATGCAATCAATCAGGGAACACTGGCGTTGAACAGCAACTACAGTTTAACTTATGTAGGTGCTAATTTGACGATTGCTGCAAAAACCATCACGGTAACGGCCGCTGAGAAAAGCAAAGCCTTTGGCGATGCAGATCCTGCACTGACTTATACCTTTGCTCCGGCACTTCAAACCGGCGACAGCTTCATCGGAAGTTTAAGCCGTCTGCCTGGAGAGAATGTGGGTACTTATGCAATCAACCAGGGAACACTGGCGCTGAACAGCAACTACATTTTGACATATGGAGGTGCTAATTTGACAATTGCAGCGAAAACCATCATGGTAACAGCCGCTGCTAAAAGCAAAACCTTTGGAGATGCTGATCCTGCTTTGACTTATACCTTTGCACCGGCACTGGCTACAGGTGATACCGTTACTGGTTCACTGGTGAGAGTACCTGGTGAAAACGTAGGTACTTATGCGATCAATAAAGGCACGCTTTTACTCAGCAATAACTACGCGTTGACATATGTTGGTGCTGACTTGACGATTGCAGCGAAAACCATTACGGTAACAGCGGCAGCGAAGGGCAAAACCTTTGGAGATGCTGATCCTGCTTTGACTTATACCTTTGCTCCGGCCCTGGCTACAGGTGATACTTTCACGGGTTCACTGGTTAGGGTACCTGGTGAAAACGTGGGCACTTATGCAATCAATAGGGGTACGCTTTCATTAAGCAATAACTACGCATTGACTTATGTTGGTGGTGACTTAACGATTGCAGCGAAAACCATTACGGTAACCGCAACTGCGAAGGGCAAAACCTTTGGAGATGCTGATCCTGCACTGACCTACACTTTTGCTCCGGCATTAGCGACAGGAGATGCTTTTACAGGTTCACTGACGAGAGTACCTGGTGAAAATGTAGGAACCTACGCGATCAATAAAGGAACACTAGCTTTAAACGGTAATTACGCATTGACGTATGTTGGTGCTGACTTGACGATTGCAGCAAAAACCATTACGGTAACAGCGGCAGCAAAGGGCAAAACCTTTGGTGATGCTGATCCTGCTTTGACTTATATCTTTGCTCCGGCATTAGCGACAGGAGATGCTTTTACAGGTTCACTGGTTAGGCTACCAGGCGAGAATATGGGCACTTATGCAATCAATAGAGGAACATTGGCTTTAAGTGCTAATTACGCTTTAACTTATGTTGGTGCTGACTTGACGATTGCTGCAAAAACCATTACGGTAACAGCCGCTGCGAAGGGCAAAACCTTTGGTGATGCTGATCCTGCACTGACCTATACTTTTGCTCCGGCGCTTCAAACCGGCGACAGCTTCACCGGAAGTTTAAGCCGTCTGCCTGGAGAGAATGTGGGTACCTATGCAATCAACCAAGGAACGCTGGCGCTGAACAGCAACTACAGCTTGACATATGTAGGTGCTGACTTGACGATTGCAGCGAAAACCATTACGGTAACCGCAGCTGCTAAAAGCAAAACCTTTGGAGATGCTGATCCTGCATTGACCTATACTTTTGCTCCGGCATTAGCTACAGGTGATACCTTTACTGGTTCACTGGTGAGAGTACCTGGTGAAAATGTGGGAACCTACGCAATCAATAAAGGCACGCTTTCACTCAGCAATAACTACGCGCTGACATATGTAGGTGCTGACTTGACGATTACAGCGAAAACCGTTACGGTAACCGCAGCTGCTAAAAGCAAAACCTTTGGAGATGCTGATCCTGCATTGACCTATACTTTTGCTCCGGCATTAGCTACAGGTGATACCTTTACTGGTTCACTGGTGAGAGTACCTGGTGAAAATGTGGGAACCTACGCAATCAATAAAGGCACGCTTTCACTCAGCAATAACTACGCGCTGACATATGTTGGTGCTGACTTGACGATTGCTGCAAAAACCATTACGGTAACAGCGGCAGCGAAGGGCAAAACCTTTGGTGATGCGGATCCTGCACTGACTTATACCTTTGCACCGGCACTGGCTATAGGTGATACTTTCACGGGTTCACTGGTTAGAGCACCTGGCGAAAACGTGGGCACTTATGCAATCAATAGGGGGACATTGGCTTTAAGTGCTAATTACGCTTTAACTTATGTTGGTTCTGACTTGACGATTGCTGCAAAAACCATTACGGTAACAGCCGCTGCGAAGGTCAAAACCTTTGGTGATGCTGATCCTGCACTGACCTATACTTTTGCTCCGGCATTAGCGACAGGTGATACCTTTACTGGATCACTGGTGAGGGTGCCAGGTGAAAATGTAGGAACCTACGCGATCAATAGAGGAACATTGGCTTTAAATGGTAACTACGCATTGACTTATGTAGGTGCTGACTTGACGATTGCAGCGAAAACCATTACGGTAACCGCAGCTGCTAAAAGCAAAACCTTTGGTGATGCTGATCCTGCACTGACTTATACCTTTGCTCCGGCACTGGCTACAGGTGATACTTTCACGGGTTCACTGGTTAGAGCACCTGGCGAAAACGTGGGTACGTATGCAATCAATAAAGGATCATTGGCTTTAAGTAGTAATTATGCATTAACTTATGTTGGTGCTGACTTAACGATTGCAGCGAAAACCATTACGGTAACAGCAGCAGCAAAGGGCAAAATCTTTGGTGATGCTGATCCTGCTTTGACTTATACCTTTGCTCCGGCACTGGCTACAGGTGATACTTTCACGGGTTCACTGGTTAGAGCACCTGGCGAAAACGTGGGTACGTATGCAATCAATAAAGGATCATTGGCTTTAAGTAGTAATTATGCATTAACTTATGTTGGTGCTGACTTAACGATTGCAGCGAAAACCATTACGGTAACAGCAGCAGCAAAGGGCAAAATCTTTGGAGATGCTGATCCTGCACTGACCTATACTTTTGCTCCGGCATTAGCGACAGGTGATACTTTCTCGGGTTCACTGGTTAGGGTACCAGGTGAAAATGTAGGAACCTACGCGATCAATAAAGGAACATTGGCTTTAAATGGTAACTACGCATTGACTTATGTTGGTGCTGACTTAACGATTGCAGCGAAAACCATTACGGTAACCGCAGCTGCTAAAAGCAAAACCTTTGGTGATGCTGATCCTGCACTGACTTATACCTTTGCTCCGGCACTGGCTACAGGTGATACTTTCACGGGTTCACTGGTTAGAGCACCTGGCGAAAACGTGGGTACGTATGCAATCAATAAAGGATCATTGGCTTTAAGTAGTAATTATGCATTAACTTATGTTGGTGCTGACTTAACGATTGCAGCGAAAACCATTACGGTAACAGCAGCAGCAAAGGGCAAAATCTTTGGTGATGCTGATCCTGCACTAACTTATACCTTTGCTCCGGCATTAGCTACAGGTGATACTTTCACGGGTTCACTGGTTAGGCTACCAGGCGAGAATGTGGGCACTTATGCGATCAACCAGGGCACCCTTGGACTAAGCAGCAATTATAGCGTTACTTATGTTGGTGCTGACTTTACGATTGCAGCGAAAACCATTACGGTAACAGCGGCAGCGAAGGGCAAAACATTTGGTGATGCTGATCCTGCATTGACTTATACCTTTGCTCCGGCACTGGCCACAGGTGATACTTTCTCGGGTTCACTGGTTAGGGTACCAGGCGAAAACGTGGGCACTTATGCAATCAATAGGGGTACGCTTTCATTAAGCAATAACTACGCATTGACTTATGTTGGTGCTGACTTGACGATTGCAGCGAAAACCATTACGGTAACAGCAGCAGCAAAGGGCAAAACCTTTGGTGATGCTGATCCTGCTTTGACTTATACCTTTGCTCCGGCACTGGCCGCAGGTGATACTTTCACGGGTTCACTGGTTAGGGTACCTGGCGAAAACGTGGGTACTTATGCGATCAATAGGGGTACGCTTTCATTAAGCAATAACTATACATTGACTTATGTTGGTGCTGACTTAACGATTGCAGCAAAAACCATTACGGTAACAGCGGCAGCGAAGGGCAAAACCTTTGGTGATGCTGATCCTGCTTTGACTTATACCTTTGCTCCGGCACTGGCCACAGGTGATACTTTCTCGGGTTCACTGGTTAGGGTATCAGGTGAAAACGTGGGTACTTACGCGATCAGCCAGGGTTCATTGGCACTCAGCAGCAATTATACAATCGCTTACATCAGTAGTAACCTGACCATCACTAAATCAATACTTACTATTACTGCTAGTAATGCTGTGATGTGTCAGTCAGACGGTTTCCCAACTTTTGGTATCACTTATACTGGTTTTAAAACTGGAGATAATGAAAATTCTTTAATTACAAAACCAATGGTAAGCACCAACGCTAATAGAAATGTTGCAGGTAATTATTTACTGGTAGCATCTGGTGGTGCATCTAACAATTACAGTCTCGTTTACGTAAATGGTACATTAACCATTAATGCCATCCCATCGATAAGTGTTGTAAGCAATAAAGGAACCGAAATTAGTAAAGGTGAAACGGTTATCATAACAGCAAGTGGAGGCACAGCTTACAGCTGGTCTACAGCGAGCGGTATCATTAGTGGACAAAATACTGCATCACTCAGTGTTCGCCCTTCGCAAACTACAACTTATACGGTAAGGGTAACCAATGCCAGCGGTTGTGTTAGTTCAGCGTCGATCACCATTAAGGTGAACGAGGATTATAAGTTAGTCGCAAACAATATCTTAACGCCAAATGGAGATGGTGTAAACGATACTTGGATTGTACAGAACATTGATATGTACCCAAGCAATGAAGTCCGGATTTTCGATCGTAACAGTAGGGAAATGTACAGTAAAAAGTCATACGATAATAGCTGGAACGGAACTATCGGAGGAAATGATCTTGCAGAAGGAACTTATTATTATATCATCACTTATGGCCCAAATAAACTGGTTCAAAAAGGATTTATTACGATTATCAGAAACCGTTAAGAAAATGAAAAGGATAAAAACAACATTATTGATACTGGCTGCTCTTATCGGTGTTTCGAAGGTAAATGCACAGACTAATCCATTATTAAACCAATACTTCAACAATACATACCTTGCTAATCCGGCCATGGCCGGATTAGCGGAAGGTGCGACTGCCGACCTCACTTTCCGTTCACAATGGAATAATATTCCAGGAGCCCCAGTGGTGCAAAACCTGAGTGCTACATATGGATGGGAAAGAGTAGGAATAGGACTAAATATGAATTTGGATAAAGCCGGGCTACAAAGGCAAACAAGAATTTTAGCCAGTTATGCCTATCACCTGCCACTTAATGAATCTTCAAGGTTGCATTTTGGTTTATCTGCAGGCTTTATAAACCAAAGGATTGATATGCAAGATTTGATCGGAAACCCAAATGATGCGCAGGTTGGTGTTTATAATACCGATCATAGAACCTATTTCGATGGTGATTTTGGGATTGGGCTAACATCACGCAGATTCGTATTAGACTTTGCATTGGTAAACCTTAAGAATTATTTTAAAAGGGATAACTTGAAACTTATAAATACGCCTGCAGTCTATGCATCGGCAGGATATAAAGTTGACCTCGGAGAAAGCTTGTTTCAACCCAAGGTTGCCTATCGGTCTTTTACTGGAATAACTGATATTGTAGATATCGGTGGTCAGCTAGGAGTTGCCAATCAACAATTATTATTTACAGCCATGTATCATACCAGTAAGGCTGCAAGTTTTGGTGTGGGTTTACATTATAAGAAAAAGTACATGATCAATACTGCATATACCACTCAGACTGGAAATTTAAGCGGCTACACAGCAGGGAATTTTGAGATTAACCTGGGGATAAACTGGTAGTGAATTTTATGCCCACTAACAACTGACGATCAAAATCTCATCGATAGGTGCTCGTCAGTTGTTTCATAAGCTATCGTGCTTCAGATTGGTAATTACTCATAAACCGCAACAAATTAATATTTTCCTTTTCGTTCATCACATTTGGAACCCATTACAATCAATAACATGGCTAGTAACATCAATTTAGGATACTTTGATATGGTCTTATCACTGTCCGAAAATAAAATCAATCAGGAAATCAATTTGCTCTACCGGCAAAAAAAAATAAAATCAGCATTTAGCATTATGAGCAACATTCACGGTACAGATCGAATGAGTGCTTCAGATCCAAATTTTTCAGAAATAAAATTGGATTGGTCAAAACTTGATAAACTTATCGCTGAACAAGCCAGACTGCGCGATGAAATCCATACGCTATCCGCAGATTTAACCCGTGCATTGAAGGAAAAAAGATTTTCAGATGCTGCAACAATTGACGAAAATAAAGAGATTAAAGCTCAGCAGGAAGTCCTAACAAGTGAGCGAATAAATACGCTAAAGAAGTTCGATGTATTGGTAGATGCCACAATTAAAAGCCCTAGGATTGAAATTTTTGAAAATGAAAATTTTTCACTGATGTTTATCCTGGAGTTTGAGCGGGGAAACCTCAGCTACATGGATAACGGTTCTTTTGCTTCAGCAGATCTAGCAGGGAAGCGTTATGCATTCAACGTTCCTATTGGGAAAGTAAAAATTACAGAGGATGAAATGTACATCACCGGCGATAAGGAAAAGACTTTACGGGATAGTGGATTTTCAGAAGAAGACTTTACTATTGAATCCATTTTTTTAAATTTTAATGATGCTAATATTTCCAGTTTCAGTGAATCCAGAAGCAATCTTCCAGATGTTCAACGCTCAAAAACGTTCCTGCAACTTTCGATAACCAATTATTTCAAAGCGCTAAGCGACTCACAAAATCCATACGTGTTGGGTTACACTATTAAAAAACGTGAGGTTACCCCATCGCAAAGGGCAATGTTATTTCCAACAGGAGCGTCTTTTTCAACTTCAAAAAGCAGTGAAGTACGTGCCTCATCCTTCAATTTTTTAATGTTGGTAGACAACAATAAGTTTCCATCTGTAGGCGGTAGTGGAATTTTAAAATATAATTTAATCGAGAAAAGTAAAGACAAATCTTCGGGCGGAAATGGCACGATAGCCATTAATTATTCCACCTTCAAAGACATATATCTCAAAGCGCTTAATGAGTCGGTTATCGATAATTTCGACAGCAGTTTCAAAAATAACCAAAAGGCCCTGTATGATAATTTTGAATCTGTACCTGGTGCTACAAAATTTGTATTCACTAAAGGCGGTTTGAGACTAAATATTTTTATTCACGATCCCAAACTGCGAAACCTGGTTAAAGCAGACGGAACTACAGCTCTGGAAATTCAGTATTCTATTTCAGCCGAAGGTAAAAAGCATGATGAAATTCCAAAAAAGGTTTTTGGGATTTTCTCTGCCGGAACAATTGGTGTTGATCAGCGATTTTCCAGTGAAGGCCGTTACCAAATTGATGGGAAAAGCGGACATCCTGGTAAATTAACTTTAATTATACAGCCTTCCGTATCCGGCCAGATTAGTATTTCTGCCGAATATATAAATCCAACCATTGGAAATATTACTGAAGGCGTAGAATACAAAGATACAACCGATAAAATCTGGGATACTATATCGTATTTTCTTGATCCATTAGAAGCTTTTGAAGGTCTGAAAATGCTCTTTTCGGAAAAGGGCAGAAGTATTGTCAGTTTTGATCAATCAACATTTAGTAAAGTCGAATTCAATAATCTTCATGATTTTTCCAATCGCGTTATTCTGCCCGGATCAAATTCGTATGCATTCAAAAACATTAGATCAATGACCGAAGATTTTGGAGATGAAGATGCAATCCTTTTCGACATCTCTTATGCACCAATTACCAATAACTAATACGCAACAATGGAAAACTCATCAAAAAAAACACTTATTAGCCTGCCGGAAATTACCGTAAACTACCAGGCCGAGCTGATGGAAAACTATGTTGCCGAAACTGCAATAGATATTGGAAAGGGACTTAAATCATTGAAATTATCCTCTGATGATTCCATAATATTTTTTATAGATAAATCGGGAGTGCTCAACGCTATATTCTCCAATTCAGGCCAAGGTTCCGGATGGATGCTTGCAAAAATCTCAGATCCACTTGATCAAGTTACCAGTTTTGATTTTGATTATAAGGAAGATGAAGGTCATTTTCGTCTGGCATTTGCTCAGCTAAAGTATTCTAAATCTGAACTGAAAGTTTCTCAGCAAATAAACTTAAAGGAGGCAAATTTGAACAACTTCGCCAACGAATTGCGCTTTGAACAGATATTGCCCGATGATGAAAACAGAGTCATCAATCAAATCAGTATGGATGACAAAGGTATCTTGTTTAGCTCTATGGCGATTAATACCGATGCGCTCTATCATTATTGCACCTATGGCAATAAACCTGAGGCTTTTGTTTTGCCAGAAAATACCGGACGGGTTAAGCAGCTTAAAGTTGGAGTACTTTATGGATTTGCCGGGGTTTTTGTATTGTATGATATGCCTTTAGACAAAAGAACGCTTGTGTTTAAGTCTTTCTTGAAACCCGGCGAAACGGAGGTTATTCAGCGACGTTTCGACATTGATAATACCATAGAATGTTTTGATATGCTGCCCGATGAGGATGGCAACAGCATACTATACGTTGCAGGGAAAGGAATTTTTAGATACGAAACGCACGATTCAGACAAAGAAGTAATCGCAGCAAGCCAAATTCGTTATACGCAAATTGATGTTTCGCAAGATGCGCTGGAGATAGGCATTTGGGTAGTAGGCGAAAAAAATATCGCTAAAGGGTTATATTACATAACCAACCAGTATCATAAAGCAAATGGTGCTGATGGGGTGCAAAACCAAAATCCAAACTGGTCAACACCCATTCAGATGCATGCCAATGTTAGTGATTTTTCAAGTATCAGGGGTAAACATTTTACCAATCAATTATTTCTTTTTGGAAAAACAGCTACTGGAAATGAAGGATTAATTCATTTTTGGCAGGATAGAGTAAGTACCAACTGGCAGGAAAATCGCATCAGTATAGGTGATCTAAATAATGTTGTTCAAATTGAATCTTATACCGTTGACCTTGATTTTATTCCAAAATTAGGTACCGAAAAGACTTTTGACCAAATTTTTATTTCGTCAGAAGAAAATACGATTCTTTATATCAACAATGCAAAGTACTTTTTAACAGTAGGCAATCCTGTGCCTATTGATTTTCAGTCTTCGGTGAATATTATTTACCCATTAGACGCTTTGGCCGCGCCAGCCATCACTATAAATGCCGCTTTTTTACCTGAAAGTATTGAGATTGATCCTTCAAAAGGAATACGGGCGGTATTGCAACGTAGCATCAAATCAGGGTCTGATCTATTAGCGCTTAAACGGACTGATGGGTCACCACTTTTAAAACAGGTATTTGCAAAGTCAGAAGTGGATGAAGTAGCCTCGGTTTTAAAGCAGGTATTGGATGAAAGTGATCGTTTAAATGCTAAACAGCATGTTGCTGGGCCATACAGTCAAGCAGGGGCAATGTGTGCGGTTGTCGCTCATCAAGCTGAACAGAATTTTTTTGCTGAACTTGGATATGCGATTGGGGATTTGTGGCATAGTGTAAAACAAGGTTTTACCAAGATAACCAGTTTTATTGTTGAAAAAATTGGGCAGGCGGTAACCTTTGTTATCGAAATTGGCGGGAAAATAGTGAGATGGATTGTCGATAAAGTTAAATCTGCAGTGTCTTTCTTGGAAAGGGTTTTTGAAAAATTGAAAGTCTTTTTTAAAGATCTCTATGAAACGCTTGCTTTTGCTTTTGATTGGGACGACATTATTACCACCAAACGGGCATTAAAACAAATCGGTTTAAATTATTTGGACGAAGCCAAACTGAATATTGATTCTTATCGCGAAATGGCCGTGAGTTATATTCTTGATTTGCGTGCCAAATATGAAAAACTTGGAAAAGCGATAGACCAAAAGTACCTCAAAAGTGCAAATCTTTTGAATATGATGGATGATAATGCAAAAAAAGAGTCGGTAGATTCGCGCACAAATTGGTTAAATAGTAAAAAAGATGTGGCCTTTGGTGCAGACGCTAAATTGAAGCCTGGAGCGCTGGATGGTGGAACTGAAAAAACAATATTGTCTGAAACAGAAGCAAATGGAGTGCCTACAGATATGGGTGATTTGTTAATTCAGTTGCTAAAAGGAGAAATTGGTTTTGGTGAATTTATTGAAAAGTTTGCCAATAAACTCGTACTGCTGGCTTTAGATGTGGCAAGGAAAATAACAGAGCTGATTTTCGATTTGCTCTTCAAAACAATAGATTTTCTTGGAGAACTCCTGTATACCGCAGTAAATATTCCTATACTATCATATCTGTATAAAAAATTCGCTAAAGATGATTTAAGTGTAGCGGATTTAGTGGCATTGGTGATTGCAATTCCTGTAACAGTTGGTTATAAACTTGCAAACAAAGTAGCTCCATTCCAGAAAGAAGACGAAAATTTCATCAACAGTTTTAAAATCGCGTAACATGGCCAATAGCGTAAAAATATTTGAATCCTCCTCCCTCGATCGGACAAAAGAAGTAATAAAGTGGATAGAGTTCGGTGTTTCGATTTCTAAAACTATCTTCTATCCAATTAAAAAAGCCTCTCATTTTGTGGAAACGCAAACCCAGATGAATATCATAACCAGTTTCAGTCCGGGAAAAGATATCAGTATACAAAATCTTGCCAAAGCCGTAACCGCAAAAGCAGATAAAGTAATTCCTCGCAAAGATCTGATCGATACCATATCTGATATTTTAAACTATATCAGTTACGGATTTACAGCCAATAAAATCACAAATATTTTGCTCGCAGATGAGGAGGCAGATTTGGATTTTATGTGCATTCATGTAAAAAGACGCCATCTGGAAATAGCCAAGAAAATCATTTTTGCCATGGTTATATTCGCAGCTATTGGATACATGGTATCTAAATTGTTTAGAAGCGGCGAGATCAAATATTATGATGATGAATATCAGGAACCAGGTAAATGGGATAAATTCAAAACCTTTATAAAAGATTCTTTTAAGATCATCAAAACACTCTTTATTGTATTATACGCGCTTTACCTGATCTCCAAATTGATCAAAAACCAGATCAACGGTAAGCGGTGGACAGTGAATGATTCTGAGTTATTGATTTCCTGTCTAGGAATGTTTCTGGAAGTATTGGAAATCCCTCAGCTTGAGCAGGGGATGATTAAATCTGTCAAACCGTATTGGATTGGTGTAGGTGTAACAAGTGTAGTGAATCTGGCCAAAACGGTTGTTTTACCTTTTACAAGTGCTCAACCTGTAAACATCGATAAAACGCTATTTAATCAACAGGAAGTAAAATCGGATGCGAGCAAAATGTTTGTGTATTTCTGTGGAAGTGGTGAGTCTACTAAACGCCAATTGAAGAGGTTTATGACGGATGTCAGCGCTAAACATCAGCTTTATATTAATGGTGTTGGATCTCAAAGAACAATCTATAAAACATTATATGATAATGATCTGCAGGTAACTGAATCGCAGATTGGCAACAATACGATGCAGTATCGTTTCAGCAATAGCCATAGGGATATTCAATGTATTGAAAAGTTCTATACGGGCGGAGATAGGGGATATAAAAATGATGATGCAGAAAAAGCTTCTCTTTATGTAATGAATGCCATAAATGAAGTTGTCCAAAACAATAATATCAAAGAGTTGATCCTGTCTGGACATGGGCGAGGTGCTGCGGTAGGGTTAGCATACTTATTGCACAGGATGAGGTCTGATGTTGGCGTAGCTTACAAACTGAATGAATTAAAGATTTCGGTCATCCCGATTGAAGCTGTAGCCGGGCAATTCGGTAATGACTACGGACAAATGGGGGAAAACTGGTACAGCGGACTGCTGTATGACCAGCTGTTTGAAAAATTTGCAGAAAAGATTGCCATTACCGAAATTTGGGCCAATTCTAGCGGGAATAACCGATTTGTAAAATATAATCCGGCAAAAAAATTCTTGAGTAATCCAGAAAGAAAGATTAAGCTCAGCAGGCTTGTACTAGGTTATGAGCATAATGCGCTGGTGGATAACAACGATGAGTATTTGGAAGGATATGAACAGCATCATGCACCTTACAACCATGTCGTTGCATTTATCAATAACATTGCGCCAGGTCTTCTACATGATGAGAGTGGTTATGCTTTAAAAGTCAAAGAAGTTCAAGCTTTATATGATACTTTAAACTTGAGAATCAAAGATCAGGGACTTATCGAAAAAGATTACACATTACGTGCAAAATTTAAAGATTATAAGGAAAATGAATGTGACTTTTTTGATTTTTTAAAATCCTATCAGTTCGCTTAGCGACGCAATAGTAATCGCACATCACACGCATAATGCGAGATCAACGACATGTAATATAAAAAGCCACTAGACAATCGTCTGGTGGCTTTTTTTGATTTGTGGAATTGTATAATTTAACTGGAGATTTTTAAGGACGAAATAATTTACGTACCTTTTCATTTGTATTAAAAAAATCTTGTAAATCAGTAACGTTAATACCTGAAGCAGACAATTGTGACATCAAATGCTTTTTCTGTTTTGCGACTGTGATAGTTACTTGTTTCTTGTCCATTCTCGAAGTTTTTTGTGTTTCAAATAGTTATTTGTAGTTGATTATCGATCAGCCTTATTTCATTTAGGATCAATAATCAAAAGAAAACCTGCGATACGATGGGGATCACCTCAGGGGCTACGCTAGAATTTCAAAGTTTTAATTTATTGTTGTTACTTCTTTTGCTGGATCATATTTTATTCCCTCTTTTCACTTTTTTTTGCTATTGCTTGCAAAATAATTTCCACAAGATTGTCTAAGGAGGATTGTGTATTTGATTTCTATCATAATCCAAATTTTTTAATCTATAAAATTTTCCTACTATTCAGATTTCAATGGATAAACTTGTGTACACTTTAAAGGTTAATTAGTGCAAATTTCAATTCCAAAAAATAGTCATACTACCGAAATACGCTGGTCACTTTAGATGATCCCAAGGTTATACAATTAGTACTGAATAAAGAATGATCATAAAATAGCACTTCTAATTTTTTTTAGTTTATTTCTAGTTGCAATAAAATAGCAAACTATGTTTGTCTTATCTCCTGAGTTAATTCTTCTCTATTGTAATCATAATCTTTAGTATAGAGTCTATCTTGTTTAATACAGGAAAACACCCTTAAGACGAGCTTTGATCTGATGGCGTTAAAAACAAGCATCTTCGGTTTTCCGTCTATTTCAGTTTTTCTTTTGAAGTAAGCTTGAATTTCAGGTACAAAACGATTAGATAGCATTGCACATGTATGCAAAAGTGTTTTCATTTTCTTATTAGCAATATTTGAGACACGACTCCTGGATTGCAGCCCGGTTCCTGATTGTTTTGGATAGGGAGCCAAACCTGCATAAGCTGCGAATTGTTTAGGACTACTGATGGTTTCGAATTCGTTGGAAGTTATGATCATCTGTAACGCCGTAAAGGGCCCAACGCAAGGAATTGATGTGATAATATCCATCATTCTTTTAATCTTTGGGTCGGACAAGCATAATAAGTTAATAGTTTCATCTAAGATATGAATATCAGCCTCTAAGGCATCTATGGTTCTTGATGAAAACTTCTCGTTTTGAATTGCAAATTTGGTGCTAACAAATAAATGATCTTCTTTCAATGGCGTTTTTAGTGCTCTTTTTGTTCTTGCAAGCCTGTCTCTCAATGCGACTAAGCTGGCAAGCTCCTGAATGATTTTTCTCTTTCCTTGCCATAACCTTAAATCATCCTTTAACTTTTTGAGATAAGTGGCAATTCTGATGGAATCAAGCTTGTCATTCTTACCTCTCAAATTACCTAGTGAGTTTTTGATATGAGTGGGGTTTTCATAAACAATATTTGCTTTTTTCCCTTCCAATATACTCAAGATTTTATTGGAATAAATTCCGGTATGTTCCATTCCAAACACTGAATTTGATAGCTTAAATCCATTAATTTCTTTTAGCTCAACGAGCATCGATGCTATTGCAGTTTCGTCATTTGCGATTTTTTTATGATAGATCAGTTTTTCTACATTCATAATCGCAAAGTCAAGGGTCAATTTACTAACATCAATTCCAATAAAGTATTTATATCGTTTCATGTTTAAATAGTTGTCCCTTGACAGTTGGGCATCTCATCGTAATATAGGTCTTGATCCTCATTTTGATATTGATTCAACCCAACTGAATGTTTATACTTATCTCCTGCAAAACTTAAAATCCTTAATCATGCCGTAAGTCTTTGTCTTGATGGTATACATAGGTCATTTTAACTCATTGCCTTTCAATAATTACTTCGCATTAAGGGACATTTTTCTTTGAAGTCTAATTATTTTGTGATGACAAATTTTAAGGAATTACACTCATCACAAATCCACTTGTTTTTTTTATTTTAACTTATACCAACATAAGCTTTTTAATTTGTTGATTGATGCAAATATTTTCGATCATCACCTCAATAAAGAAACGTCATTTTTTCAATTTTATGCACTGGCAAGATACTTCGGTCTTTAAGTCGGTTATTATTTGTGTGAGATGACTTAATGAGCTATTTGTTTCAACATATAGTGGCTCCAAGATTATGAGGTTTAAGACAGGCAAAATGTTCGCTTTTATGATACATTTTTCTATTTGCGAAATACTGCATATAAGCTTAAGCTAATAGGGGAGGGATATCTTCTTTTTTGAGACTTGATATGCTTCAAATATCTATACACAAATTTAAAAGCCAATAGCTGCTTACCGGCCTTTTTTTAGATGGGCTTTCTTTTGTTGAATATGCTAATCACATCACTTGGCCACTGTAAACGTTTGGTTTCATACAGTATGGTGTTATCAGAAATTCCTTGCACAATCATTTGAAAATTCCCTCTAATATTGTCACAAAAACGAAGCGTTAAATAGCTCAAATATCAATTCAGTAAATGACTTATTAAAAGTATGTTTGATGCTATATATTTACGAATGTGACGAATATCATTATTGGTGCAAAACAAGCTTTAATCAATCATCCTAACATTCACTTAAATGATTTAATTTTCTAAATTGATGGAGAAAGTAGAAATTATTAAACTTATAGAAAATACAAAAGCTGTAAACGGGCAAAAAATAATATCGTTATTACTACTCAGTTTAAAATTCAGTTTGGATGAGCCTGCTGTAATAAAGCAATCAAGGTCGCAGATTGGAGGAGCGCCCACGATCTTTGATCAGCATTATCCATCACTTCATGATGTTCCCTTAAGCTTTTTAGCACAAATTTCCTTAGATGATATTCATTACCTGAATGATTTATTACCTAAAAGTGGCCTGCTCTGTTTTTTTATACTCGTAAATGATATTGGCAACCGTTATCCTGACCGAAAAGATGAATTTAAAGTGGTGTTCGTCAACAATACGACGCGAGGCAATGCTAATGGAAATAGTGAGGACATTCCAGCATTCCCTATTTCCTTTGTCGAACAGTTTACCTTTCCTTCCTATCAGGAAGATGTAATTGTTAAAAATAATATGACTGACGAAGATTTGTTTTTGATGGAATCGCTTGAAATGGAAGTTCAATCGGCATCGGCATTGACTGATATCGGGCATCAAATATTAGGGCATCCAAACGCTGTTCAGGGTACAGTAAGGTTTTGGTGGGCTGCGAAATATTTAGGTATTGATCAAATTGATGCCATCACCCAGGAGCAAATGGATAGCATTAATCAGGAGGAAGATCAGTTTGTACTATTGCTTCAGTTAGATTTTAGCGATCCGAAAATCGGCATTGAGCATTTTGGAGATAGCGTTGCTTACTTCGGTATCCATGAAAAAGATTTAGCTAAGGAGAGTTTTGACAATGTGATCCTGGTGATGCAAAATACCTAATGAGTAGATTAGACCATAGTTGGGCATGTCCAGCCCCTAGGCGCTGCATGCACAGGAAAGTGATGGTATCCCGCTTCTTTTAACCCATCCATTTCTTTGAATAGATATAGTTTTAAAGATCATAATGCTATTTTGTTGACCATAAAATAGAAATCAAGGGTGGCTGACATTAATGTATGGGAATTCGTTTAATAAAAACACAATAAATTTAATGTTGATTATTCTTACACTTCTATTAAGCGGTTGCGCACTGCAAAGTCGTAGAAAAAGTGAATGGATAGGGAGCTACAAAAGACAGGTGTTTATTGCATGTGTTACCTCATCAAATCTAAAATTGGTTGAAAATGATATCTCTGAATCCATAAATTTTGATGTTATTGGTAATACAATTCTTGCGGAAGGTGCCGCTCGTCTTGGTCAATCTTACCATAAACTTATTCAACCTTCCAAAATTTCAGATTTCGAAGGAGAAAGGCCTATTATGAACTACTGTTTAATGTAGTATGAAGGAAAAGCACTTGATTCCATAGCTAAATCTGAATATAAAAAGTATTTACAATCATTAAATTTTTATCCTGAACAATAAGTGTAATTTTAAAATTATCGTCTATGACCCTAAGATCAACCTGGTCTATTTTATCTATAGAAAAGCAATTTAGCATCTAATTTGATTATTGATTTATCTCGTATCTTTCCATTTAAAATAATTAAATCGGATATGATTAAAAAATTTGTTTTAGTCTTGTTTTTAGTTTTATCGCTGCTATCTTTTGGCCAATCCAGAGGGCTTGGTAAATCACCAATGCATAGATTTTTTCAACAGTATGCAGATAGCACTATCGTAATAGAATATTCACGGTTAGCTGATGGAAGACCATCTTTTTATAGATTATTGAGTAAGACAGGAGACTTTGTAAATGCTTTCAAATACGAACCGATAGACAGTTCGTATTATTCGGTCTTCAAGTTTAAAAAATCAATGCCTGCAGTGTTATGGAATATGTTCTTAGCTAAGCGTACAGGATTCAAAAATAATGCAGCTGATATCAACATATTTTTTAATTATGTTCAGATAGACAGCCAACGAACAAAAAAGCTATGGCGGGAAATACTATAATTTAAACCATGGCAGCTTGTTGAAGATGAAACCTATGGTGCGGAATGTGCAGGCAAACCTGCAGGAACCACATACGATAACGGCACCTGGATTATACATTTGGTAACTAAAAAAGAAATTAAAACTTTATGCTATCTTCTTCCTGAATATTTCGAAAAACAATGCCCAGGAAATAATAACAGACAAGCCGCAGTACAGATTGAACGGCTTTTCAACGAATACTATCCTGCGTTCACCTACTTAGGATATTGAAAGCAACACTTCGAATTGGCCGAAAACCAGCCTGCGCTCGTTTATAACCCGTGCAAAATAGCATTTCGATTTAAAAGTTAAAATCCACCCTGCTCCTGCCGCCCTATTGTCGGCGGTAATTTTTATTTATTTTATAGACCTTATACACCAATAGGCTAATTAATTATTCATTACGCTTCCCTATTTCATCAAAGTCTAACGGGTTAAAAATTCAGGAAATATGGTATCTTTTCATCACCTGGCGACTGTAAATGTTTTGGTTTCATACAGTCTTGAGTTTTCAGAAATTCCTTGTACTATAATTTGGAAAGTTCCTGTAATATCCCCCGTAAAAAATTTCAACTCTTTATCCTGCCCCGCCGTCACGATTTCCAAGGGTGACCATAGTAATGTTGAGCTATAGGCAGGCGCTGGCATTGACAACTCAGCTTCATCTAAACTATATTTTTCGCTGCTGTAGTTAATACCGTTAATAGTGATAGCCGAATGCTTATTGGTTTCTAATTCGCATCCCTGGTATATCAACGGAATATTTTGAATAATTCTATTGTCGCTGACAATATGCCTCATATATGTTTTCCCTTTTTCGGGGATATATGTTTTCCAAGTATGGCCAGAAAATGGACAATTTAAGCACCAGGTTACACATAGGTAATCACCGCACCTATTTCTGCCTTCCTTTTCGGTATGTCCGGTGGGGCTGAATATATTTCCCTCCCTTTGCGCCTTGATCACAACTTCCTTCAGCATATTGGTTTTTTCAAACCCTGCCAAACCTTGAACATCATTGGATACTTGAAGAATGCTTATCCCCCCCGAATGTGATTCGATCACGGTGTTTAAAGATTCGTTCAATTTGATATAGGGATTTTCAATATTGATCTGGTAGTTTTCTTTATTCGATTCGTTAACATTTAAAACGACTTTTTTACCCTGTTCAATACGCAGGTCTTGATGTGTCAAAATAAACTTTCCCGAATTGTCAGTCTCTATCACTGAATAATTATTGCCCCGCAAAACCGATAGTTTAACCGCCCGTTTTAATTTTTTGCCAAAAAGTGTCACCTTGCCTTTAAATTCTGCTGAGGTGTAGCTCGATGAACCGGGGTCTAATGTTTTTAACATGTCTGTCCAGCTATATTTTCTCCAGCCTTTAACCAACAAAATGTCTTCGATATAAGAAACGTTCCTAAAGCCCCTTCCTAAATGGTCAGTAGGGATATCGCCAAGTTCATCGGATAGATAGTGAAAGCTTTGAATATCCTGGGTTAATGCGCTTTGCAGTCGGTTTTGCTGTACACATGCAATGGAAACAATACCTGTATTCGTATCTTTAAAGTATTTTGAAAGATTTAGTTTTAATTTGACAGTTTCTTTAGTGTGGTAAGCCGCTTTATCTGTATTCACAATGATTTTATCTTCTTGATTGTAGTGTGAAAAGAATAATCTTTCCGATTCCGGCCTGCCAATACTGTCAAGTAGTGTTAAGGCAAAAACTCCCCGGGGCACATCAGCTAAACCGATTTTGATCATCCGCCCAGTCGCGGTTGTCAATAATGGAACATCAGCGTAAACACTTCTATAGTTGTGTAAGAGCAATCGCATTCTCCTGACACCGTTACTTCTTAACTGTATTTTTATGGTATCATCGACAACAGCTTTGGAGACGTTCATGGCCACAATATGATTTATTGCAGGAGGCAGTTTGTAAGTGACGTTTGCATACACGGCCGGGTTTCCCTGGATTAATTGGAATGTATAATTCTTTCCAGTTTTAGGTAACATTCTAAATTTGTTCATTCCGCTGCTTAGCGTTTGGATGGTATCTAAAACTTTATTATCCTCGAGAAGAATCCCTTTTACCCTGGCCGGTTCGCCATTTATCGATTTGGCTTCCCAACCAACAGTATTAAGATTGTTGGCAGATAGGTTACCCCCTTCCGGATAGAAACGAATTTTTAAACTATCTTTTTCTATTGCAGGTAACTTTAGTTGAAGTCGTTTAATTTCATCTTGGTTTTTTATAGTCGCAATCAGCAATGGATACTGGGGGGTGATCTGCCCCCGTGCGATACTAATTACATTTTGACCTGTTTTGGATGCTTTTAATGGCCGATCCGGCAAATTTCCGAACTTAATGTTGATGTTATAATTGGATTTTCTTTTGGTTTCCTCTTCGATGTTCAATGAAATGCGGAGGGAGTCTGCAGGATCTGTATCAACTAGCGCAAGTGTAGCCTTAAAATTTTCAACTACGATGGTTTTTATATTTATCGCCTGCCTGAAAATATTCGTCGGCTGACCGTTTGAACCAAGTAGATTCGTGTAACCTATGATATGATATGCCCCAAGAGCTATCGTATCTGGTAACGACAGGCTGCCTGCACACAAACCGTTTTCAAATGCAAATTGGGCGGATAATTTAACCTTATTGGTAACGTCATCAAAAAGGGCGATAGATAGCGTATGGTGTAATGCAACATGTGCAGAGTCAGCTTTTGTTAAGTAAGCTGAGAACCAAATTGTTTCGCTATTGGTGTATGTTGTTTTGTCGAAGTGAATGAAGAGACCAGCATTCGAAAGGCTTTGGCCATACTGAACTATTTTCTGACCAATATTGATAGATTGATTCGGCTGTTGAGCCACACAGTCTGCCATCGGGAATGTGCAGACCGTTAACCAAAAATACCTAAATATAAATTTCATAGACAGGTTGAAATAGCGGTGCGCAATGCGGCCGAAGGGCGTTCCTGAACAAGGTAGAAAAAATTAGCGGGGAAACAAACGATCTTTTTTGGGGCTGCTTCATAAGTGCAAACTTTAATTTCTATCCATCACCAGCTTACCGCAAGAGCCGTCATTTTTGAATACAAAGCGCTCAATCCGAATGTTCCTTGCATGCCATAATCTCTGATGGTTTTTTTTAAACCATTTTCAAAGGTTATCGTTAAGGTGGCTGTTTGGTCATCGGTCCATGGCACCTGGTATTGATCATTTAACTTTTTTATATTGATATAATTTGCCAAGTCACATAATTCTTTAAATGTATTCAACGATAAAATTTTTGAAGATTTGCCATTGGTTCTGGTAAATGCAATTCCCTCGAAATCACCTTTACCAGTATGATACATTGTTAAATTAAATACCGGGCAATTACCAAAACAACCTGAAGCCTTCATTTCGATAGATTTTACAATATCGTTTACAGGTACTTCCAACTCAATGAAGCTGTTATATTTGAAAACTAGCGTGTCGGTAATCAGCACCTCCTTATAGGAAAAAGGGATTTTGCTTTCAAAGTCAGTTTGTTGCGTTTTGCGAAAGAGCCTTAAATAGTTTTTTGTGCCAATTTTTATGGGCTTTATCAGCTCACAGTTTTCAAATGAATTCTTAGAAAATCTAAAAAGTTGAAATTTATTATTTCCTTTATCTATGAAAACATAGCTGATGTAATCATACCAATATGCAATAAAAACCAAGTCGGTTAAACCATCATTGGTAACATCTGCCTTCTCCCAATTTTTGATATTCCAGTTGGCAAGTATGCCATCACATTTAAGATTTTTTAAGAGTGAATCCGTTGGTTGCACTTGAAACCTTCCAAACTTATCTTTTGCAAATTCGGGATTTTCCGACTTTACGAAATTATTTACATCGGAATCAGTAATCAAATCATCAATCCTATTCGCGTAAGCAGCCGAATTCCAAAAGAAAATTGAAAATATCAATATTACATAGTGGCGCATATTATTTTATTTTTCCTATTAATTTAAATGGTGTGAATTGCGGTATCGATTAAATTCAGATTTTTTTTGTTCGTTTTTTGAAGCCGAAAAATAGCTGTATAAGTTTTTTATAAGAGGCTTTTAAAATATATCGGCTAAAATAATTTGAATATAACCGTCGTTCGCTAAAGTCGAAGGTCTTTTTTAATTTTCATTCCCTGAGGTGAATTTTTTAAACGTTCAGATAATTTATTATAGAGTACGCTAGGTTCGTTCTCGTCATAATATTCTGGCATCTTTAGTAAGATTACATAAGCTCTTAATAAGGTTATAGCTAGGGGAGAATCAGGGTAGACATCTAAGAAGATTTTAAAATCTCTTGTTCGAGTAGCTTGGTTGAATTTTGAAATTTGAGTGTTAAATTCTCCACCTTCTACAACTGAAGTTTTAGCATCACTATTGACGAAAATCTTCGCATCCTCAATTGCGATCATTTTTGGCCTTTGGAGACCTTCCCATTTTTTTATTAACTCTTCATAATCACTCACTGAATCTTTATCGAAATAAAGGAAACAAACTTCTATTTCCAGAGGCTTAGCAACGGTAAAAATAAATTTGCCATCATTTATTCTGGTAATTAAGTTTTTCTTTGTTTCCGGATTACTTATATGAGCAAATTCATAGTCAGTTTTTTCTTTAAAAGATCCGGATATCTTGCAATTTAGAACTTGTGCATTCAAGTCATATATTGTTAGAGTTAAGATGAAAATTATCAGTTTCTTAAGCATATTACGAAGTGATTGGTCTTTATCTATTACAATTTATTTACTCTGTTCCGTTAAGTATATAATTGATTGGTGATTAATGATTAAATTTAAGGTGGCATGAGGTTAATGGATTGTATTTTATCTACATAGCTTCTTTTTGCCTTTGTTGGCAAAACTCTCTACCGCTTAATCCTTTAATTTATAAGCCTGGAAATTAATATACAAAAAAGAGTTTTTTAATGGGGTCCATTCACTTTCGCTTTTCTCTCGGAAAAAACTTTTTTTAAAGGGTGATGGATATGATGGGATAAGAAATAAGGTTTTAGTTACATCGTCATCCTTTAGTTTGGCATCGAGCAATTGTACTGAAACTGCAACTTTTTTATAATTTTTTAGCACGATATTGTAGTCTTCCAAATCAATTTTTTTCCATCCCCTGGTTTCAGATGTTTCAAAAATGATATCCTTAGTCGGAATGATTTTATCTGGCAGATCATTCTTTACAGAATATAAGTTTATACGGTATTTAAGATTAGTAAAATTATTTCTAATCAACAAAAAGTCAACTTCCTTTAACAATATTTGATTGTCAATATCCAAAATTGTAGCCTGTTCAAGTCCACTAACATCACTGGTTCTTGGAACCCTCATATAAGCTTTGGGGGTTAGGTACATGGATGCAGGGGTACGTCCATAGGTCTCTATTTTTTGTTTAGAGGCATTTACGGTTACTTCATTTAATAGTACAACTGAGGCTTCCATGCTTATTGCCCATGGAGAGTCCTTTATTTCGGAAATGGTCATGCCAAGCGTATGGTATCCCACCCTCATAAAAATTACACTATCAGAGGGTGCTACCGTATTATCCAAAAGTAATTTAAATTTGCCAGTAGAGTCGGCTACAGTACCCAACGCTTTTCCCTTAATTCCTATTGATACATAAGGTATACCCGAACGACTGCCTATATCAACTATTGTTCCGTATCTATTACTTATTTGGGCATGCGAGATAAATGGTAGGATATATAGAAATGTTAGGGCTCTTAAAAAAAATCTGAGTTGCATTCGCATGGTCAACGTTGTGATTTAGGAGGTTAATTCAAGGCTAATGATCAAGAGCTACATGTTATTTTGAATATAGTAAAAATTACCATGCTCCTTTAATTAATTTTTCAAAGTAGGCAATTATTTTGGGGCAAAGATTTCTTTAAACTGTAAATCATATAGCTGTAATTCAATATACCTTTTAACCCTACATGAAATCTACTGATCTTTTTTTAATATAATCCAAGGTTTTGAATTTGGTGTAGTTTGAGGTGGGTTCGTTGCGAAAATCTTAAAATTAGCGTTAGCTCTTGTAAGCAATTCAGATTGACGAGCGGTTTCGAAGTCTCCACTTGACCTCGGAAACTCTATCATTTTGATAATCTTATTATCTTCGAAAAACACAATTTGATTAATGTCTTCACGAATATCAATACGGGAATGCTTAATGGGGTTCAAACTGATATTGTGAGTTTTTTCAACACGACTAATGTTTGTATACGGAGGAAGGATGAGCAGTTTATCCCATTTAAAGTTTATTAGCTTTCCAAGTTCAATCTTTCCCCCGATATTTCTTGACACTTCCTTTTCTAAAAGCAATACTATATGATGATCATTATTTACCCTATTACAACTTGTTGACAAAAAGAAACCTAAAATAAGGACTGTAAGCGTGAACCGTGAGGAACTTTTAATCATATCGATACAATTCTATTAATCAGACATTTACCACTCAGCATATATTAAAGACTTTATTTATGGGTTTTTGTTACTAAATATCTTACGTGGGTTCTCATCTTAAGCATTTTTTCTCTAGTCAACTCATATCTGATGTGTTTAAACCTTATCCGAATGGTCTTGTATACTTCTTCTAATCAGCATAACTTTTAGATCAAAATACTTTCGGAGAATTTGATTGATGCAACGTATTTCATAAAAGTGCAGCTTCTCATCAATTACACAACCGACCTTTGATTTGGAAATATAACTGCTAAGCTGCCAGCCCGATAAAGATCTGTGAATTTGGGCTCCAACCCTATCCTATTTTAGAAAAACTTGTAAGCCTAACTTTAAGTGTTTAGCTTAGTAATACTAAAAAACAAACGCTTTCATGATCAAATGTTATTACCTGTTGTTATTGATCATTATATTAAATGTTGCAAGTTCTGCTGGTCAGCAACCCACGCTTGCAGATGGTATTGAATCCAATCATCACAAAGATTTAAGTTTAAAACTGGAGCGGTTTCTTCAGGAGCACCCGAAAGAGAAAGTTCATGTTCACTTTGATAAATCAATTTACGCGATTGGCGATACCGTTTGGTATAAAATTTATCTTGTTAATGCCTACAATAACCAGTTATCTGCTTTAAGTAAGCTCGTGCATGTTAAAATCGTAAACGGTGAAGGCCATAGTCAAAAATTACGGCTTCCGGTAAATTCCGGTATGGCAAACGGATATTTGGTTTTAAGCCCTCAAAAGTTTAAGCAAGGAAGCTATCCATTTAATGTTCATACCCGTTTGATGGAGCATGGCGCTCAGAAGATTTATACTTTTAATTTAAATATTGGCATAAAAGGGAATGCTGATTTGCCAACTGCCTCCAGTGAGGTTGCTTCACTTCAATTCTATCCTGAAGGCGGAACGTTGGTTGCCGGGCTGAGGTCGAAGGTCGTGGTTAAAAGCCAGGATGCCCGGGGTAATCCTATCGCTGCAAATGGCTATGTGATAGATGAAGGAAATCATAAAGTTGCCGAGTTCGCGACCGGAAAATCCGGGATGGGCATGTTTGCATTATCGCCCAAACAGCGAGGAAAATACAGCGCAGTTTTAGAAAAAAGCATTGCGAACAGGCGCTTTGAGCTGCCAAAAGTAAAGGATAAGGGCTATATACTGGCTGTAAACAGCACTAATGAAGATACTTTAACGGTAAGGATATCCAAAACGATGACAGGCCAGGATGAAGTGCGGGTGGTTTTTCAAGCCAATGGAAATATATACCATGTTATACCCGTATCGATTGTCTTAGGATCATCAGTGCTCAAAATTCCAAAAACTTTACTGCCTTCGGGTTTGAATGAGGTAGCACTTTTTTCAATGGAGAATACTTTGCTTGCGAACCGGTTTTTATTTGTACCAGAAAAGAAATCATCGAAGCAATTATTCCCGGATCGAAATGAATATGGTACCCGTGAACCTGTTAAAATCAAGCTCAACATATCTGATGATACGGGTGCCGGGCTTATAGGAGGCTATTCTATTGCTATAGCCAAAGCAAATGAGCCCCTTAAGGAAAACAACAGTCGCCGGTCAATCTGGTCAAGCCTGATTCTCAATGAAACAAATAAAGACCAAAGCATTGGTTTTGATCCTCAGTCGCAAACGGGAAAAGCTGCGCTCGACATGCATCTCATTACGCAAAGGTTGGGTTCCTTTTCTTGGGATGAAATATTTACAGACAACCAAACCGCCTCCCAATTTACAGCAGAACGAAGCTTATCCATTGGCGGAAAGGTATTGAAAACAGACGGCAAGCCGATGGCTGCCGCAAAACTGAGCCTTTTTGCGGCAAAAAATATGATGCTGATTGACACTGTTGCCAATGAATATGGCATCTTCAAATTTGAAAACTTCAGCGTTTTAGATAGTACGGAGGTGGTGATCAGGGTAACCAAGCTGGGCAATGAAAAAAACGTTCAGATTATATTGGATGAGGAAGTGAGTAGCATTGAAGATGAAGCCACTCATCTACCAAACCCGAACGGCACCAAGGCAGCAAAAAGCGAAAAATCAAATCAAAACCAACCTCATCCTATCCAATCAAAAGAGAAAGTTAATGAATTAAAAACAGTTGAAATTGCCGCCAAACGTCGACCCGTCATTCCTGGTTCGGTTTATCCTTTCGCGGCTGCACCTCCAGATTATACCATAGAAGCTGAAGAGCTGCACAAGATTATAAGTCTAACTGATTACCTGAGGAGCAGGTTTATAGGAATAGTTGTAGTAAACAATAAGGTAATGGGAAGATGTGCAGGTAAAGAAGGACCTATGTTGATTTTATTAAATGGTCAAAATATCGAGGATTTATCTTTTGTCAATCCGAGATCGCTAACTGGGGTACAAATTATCAAAGGTGGTGTGACAGCAGCGGGCATGGCAAATCAATTTGGTGAAAGTTTGTATGGTCAGGGAGTATGCTTTGGCATAATCTTTCTTACGTCCAATCATCATAATCCAAATTTCACAAAAGTTACTGAGCAAACTACGGGTATCATTCGAAAAAAGATTCCAGGTTTTGCTGCTCCTAAAGCTTTTTCTAGTCCTAACTATGCGATTAAGAAAGACGACATTGCCAAAGATCTTCGTGATCCTTTATTTTGGAAACCTGATATCATTACAGACAAAGAAGGCATGGCAACATTACACTTTTATACTGCTGATGAAAAAGGCAGGTATCAAGTGACGTTAGAGGGGATTGGCATCAATGGTCAAATCACTAGGGAAGTGGCCTTTTTTATTGTAAAGTAGACGAGGTATAGCTTTAAAAACTAATAAAAAGCTCAAATCCTGATTTTATTTATTTGAAAGATCATGTAAAAGGATATAATCGCAGGCATATAAAACTCTTGTATCCATAACCCCACGTCAAAACCAGTATACGATCGTTGCCCATGTAGTCAACAAAACCTTTATCAGGAAAGTAAAATCAATGATACGCTGTCATTAAGTGATTGCTTTCGTATGGATTTCAAACAGAGAAAAGCAAATCAGTTAGACAGGAATACACGTTAAAATTGGCGTAGATATATTTTTGATCTTCCGTTACTTGATTGCATCCCTGAATACCCTGAGTCTTTGCTCAATGATGAGTTAATTGAAATTGTATGGATTTTCTGTAAATTTAGGTCAATTAAAAAGTAATCATGGCCAAGATATTAGTACTTGAAAACGACGCCGGAAATGCTAACGTGCTGCATTTGGAATTAACAGAACAATTGCATCAGGTGAAAACGATTAGTGATGCAGCCTTATTAGAAGAGACAATTGATCAATTCCATCCGGAACTTATTGTAATGGATATTTTGCTCGATCAATGCGATGGAAGACAGCTTTGTTTTGACTTGAAGAGATCAGTTAAGACTGCGCACATTTCGATATTACTCATTACTGCAATGTTAGAATCCCAAATATATACTGTCCCGATTGTTGCTGATAAAGTGATGCTAAAACCGTTTGACTATGATGAGCTTGCTCGGACAGTTAATAGTCTTCTACCTACATCATAAATTTTGGCATCTGTTTTCCCATTTATTGTTTATCAATAATTATTTTAGGCATTAGGTTTTTGACTCATTCAGGTAGCAACTATACCTATACTTTGCTTTAGGGCAGATTGGAATGGATTATTAGCCTTCGCTTAACGCACCTAGATGAGGGCTTCGATCGAAATAATTATACCATCCCACCGTATAAATGATATTTTATCCAAATAAAAATTTTTTGACCACAAATCATTATTGAAATGCAAAACACTTAATTATTATTTAAACGTTTGAATTTTCATCAATGGTTCAACATTAAGCATTGACAGAAAACTGGAAACGATTGATTCTGATTTAAGACCACGACCACAAGTTGGCCTAACTTATCAAAACTATGGCTTGTACTTGGCTTATTCAGTTGGAACAGAAAACCATCAGGATGGAATCGTTGGTAGCCCAAACCATCAGGTAAATGCGAATTATTGAAGGTTTGGCATCAATTATAAGTTAAAATAATAGGAGGGGTAACGCAATTTTGATTTTCACATGCCCCAGGAAGGCGGTACCTATAAATCACTTACTAAGTAGAAAACATTAGAAGTTTTAAGTGAATATTAAATCATTAAAATTGACATCACCACCGATCTATCTTGATAAACATAAAAAGTGAATAGAGTATAAATCACAACTGATTTAGGTTAAGAGATGCCTTGCAGAGCAGGTTCAGATTCTATTATTTTCTAAACTATCCTTTCAAACAAAGTGGGATAAAGATTGACAAATCCACTGTCGTCAACGTTAAGGTCAGCTTCAAAATTTTTTGGAATGTTTTCGTAGTGATAATTAAGGTCAGAATTCTTACTGTACTTTTGTTTTACCGCTTCAATTGACCCGTTAAAAATATCAACATACATGACTTTAACTGTCTTTTTTTGATGAGCACTAAAATGCAGATGATTGATGGGTAGCGTATTGGTGAAGGGTGTCAATGAAATATCTATAAAGTCGAAGTTTCGGAATTGCGGCTTAATTTCTCCGTTTATCGACCAATCACTATTAATTTTTTCTCCCAATATCCTTTTTTTATTGTTATTGACCTCAAACTCTATTTTAAAATTGGTTAATGTCCAATCTTTCGCAATAACCAATGAATAATCTACCCAATAAAATTTATCTTCAAAAGTTCCGATGATTCTTGACTTCACCGTGAAGTTCTGATGCGTTTCAGACAACTGGAAATATTCAAGAGCCTTATAATAAATTCCTTTCCAAATGATTGTTTTCATAGTATTGATGGCTATCGCATGAAATTGATTTTGCGTTTTTAGATTCGGCCGGAACCACGCTAGCCTGCTGGTCTAAATGTTACTGTAACGATTTTCGAAAATTAAACACAGATTCTCCAACTGTTGTTTGATCGGTAGCGCTGAATCAGGTTCTATCGAAACTATTAATTGGGTTACTAATCAATCAGCCTTAGAGCTGCCTGTTAAAACCCTTATAAGCGCAGGAGCCCTTTCCCGAATTGTTAGCAATAATATAACCTTGCAATCGCCATTTCTTTATACCTTCGTATTCATTTTAAAAGATCTGAATAGTGCATACCCTAAGACATTTAAAAAAATGACATTTAAAAACATCCTTATCTATTCGGGGTTCATTGGAATCCTGTCGCTATCGGCTTGTTCAAAAAAAACAACGGTTGAAGAAGAAACACCTGCCACGCCACCAAAGGCACCTACGGCCTATGCCATTACTGAAACATTCGAAGCGGGTACGAAAGGAGCCTATGCTTTAGACAGTGTTCAGCTGTTAACCGGAAAATGGACCATGAGTGATGCCCTTATCGGCAACCTTGCTGCAGATGCTAAAAATGGTGCAAAATCTGTCAGGTTGAGAACAGGCTACCTGTCTATGAATTTTGACGTAGCAGGTGCGAAAATGATCTATGTGTCGCATGCAAAATACGGCACAGACGCGAATTCTACCTGGCAGCTTCTGGCCTCCACGGATGGTGGTAAAACCTATGCTCAGCTCGGTTCAGATATTGCTGAAACCAGTACGACTTTAGTAACAGATTCGTTCAAAGTGAGCAGCACCGGTAAAATCCGTTTCCAGATTAAGAAGGCAGGCACCACCAGGATCAATATCGATGACATTATTTTTAAGGGCACTGGCGATCCGGGTATTACGGTAGGTGCACCAGATACCGATCCTGTGGATAATGGAAACTCCACCAATCCAACACCCGGAAGAGGAACGCCCGAGGCAGGTGCAGATGCGCCCCCGGCAGGTGGAGACAATTCAAACTTATTATTTGGCAATCCTTCAGGTGCGATGGCGACAGTAGTTTCAGCGGAGAACTACCTGATCGATCAGAAATATTATGTAGAAAGTTACAGCATGACCCGTGGCATTCCAAACTGGGTGAGCTGGCACTTAGATCCAAATAACTTCAATGGTACCGCAAGCAGAAAAGATGATTTTGCTGCATTCACCGGCCTGCCAGCCAATTGGTACCAGGTGCAAAGCAACAGCTATTCAGGTTCAGGTTTCGATAGAGGGCACAATTGTCCAAGTGGCGACCGTACCAGTTCCAGTACCGCTAACTCAGCAACTTTTCTAATGACCAATATGATCCCTCAGGCTCCAAATAACAACCAGAAAACCTGGGAGTCTTTCGAAAGTTATCTTCGTGGCCAGGCATTAAACGGTTATGAGGTTTATGTGATCATGGGCAGTTATGGTACCGGTGGCATTGGTTCAGCGAGTGCATCGGTAGTGAATAGCATTAACAATGGAAAAGTAACGGTTCCGGCAAACGTTTGGAAGGTAGCGGTACTTTTAAAAACAGGCGATAACGATTTAAGCCGGGTGACATCTTCCACGCGGGTAATTGCCATCAATACACCTAACATTAACAGCACCAGTGCAAGCTGGAAAGATTATATTGTTTCCGTTCGCGACATTGAAGCTGCAACGGGATACAACCTGCTCTCCAACTTATCACAAAACATCCAGGATGTGGTGGAGAAGGTGAAAGATAGTGGGAACTAATCAACCTATTGAACGGAATTAATTGATCCGAGTAACAATAACTAATAAATTTAAAAATGGGGGAATGTCAAAAGCTTCCCCCATTTTTATTGGTACTTCCTGATGGCAATTTGAATAAGGGCTACGCCTTTTTTTTGTCTTTGGCGCTTAGATAGGTCGAGTCGAAACTTCCCTTTAACCAAGCACTTTGCCAAAATCACGAACATCCGGCGCAATCAGGTATCTGCCGGTATAACTATCAACAATATCCACCATATTGGTTGCACTGGTGGTCGAGACGTAACGCTCAGGGTAAAACTGACCGCGGGCATCTTTGCTGCTGATCAAAACCAAACAAAGGCAGCCAGCAAGCCCGCCGATGGCGAGCAATTTGAAATCAAATCTAATTCTCATCATGTTTCTATTGGTGGGTACCTGTAATTTACATATGGCCTGACTGTCAGCATCTGTTCACAGATTGCACTTACGTGCAATACATGAGAAATAACATCATTAAGTTTACACAATATCGCTTTATCCAAAAGTGATACGTTAAACTTTAGTGCTAAAGCCAGAAACAAAGCGGTTAGCTACCCATATAAAATCTTATTTTTCGAATGCCACCCTAGCGGTAATCTAAGGCCTAGCGAGCTGATAAACTATTTGTTAAGAAGTTAAAAAAAGGTCGAAAGCTTTCGGATATTGAGGTGTGTAATCACATCATCGTTACTAATCGTAACTATGTTAGCTTCGCTGACGAGTGTTTAATGTAAATTAATTTAGCTGGGGTTGATCACCTAAGCTTATTGGTAACTGGTTTAAGAGAGACGTACCCTTTCTCATAAAATCTATCAACACGAACACAAGCGAAAACTCTGCATATCAACTTGAATTTAATTGCATTCATAACTGACATCTTGTTCTTTTTATCAACATCTACTCTGCGCCTATAATATGCTTTAATGCTAGGATCATGTCCAATACATGTTCTTACTCCATTATGAAGCAATGATTTAATTCGCTTATTTGCTAGATGCGAAACTCTTGCCTTTTTTTTAACACTTGTCCCAGAATCATATTCAAACGGTGCCACACCACAATAGGACGCAAAAGTTCTTGCCGTTGTAATTGTTTTGAATTCATTCGTATGTATTAGGATTTGTAAAGCAGTTACTTCGCCTATACCCATTACAGAAAGCATAATCTTCATAAGTCGGTTACAATGATCATCATTTGTATAAAGAGCTTTGATCTTTATATCAATATTTGTTATCAAATCCTCAATTTGAACAATTGACGGGTTGCATAAGTTGATATTCGCCGCAGATATAGCTGGATCAATAAAATTAGTATCTTCATTCAGCGGAGTGGTTATGATAACACCAACCTTCACCATTCTTTCCCTTAATGTTGATAAGCTACTGAGCTCATCTATAATCTTCCTGCGAGGTACCCACAGCTTCAATTCCTGAAGGTTCTTGATGAGATATCGGGCGATTCGAGCAGCATCGAGTTTATCATTTTTGCCTCTAATGATTCCGAGAGAATTCTTAATTCGGATGGATGGTTCAACAACTATTTTTGCTTTCATTTTGGTTAAAGTATTTAACAGCATGAGACCATATACTCCGGTGACTTCCATTCCAAATATTGCATAGCCTAATTTGAAGCCTGAAATTTCTCTAAGCTTTAGAACAAATTCCTTGATTGACTCCACGTTGTTTGCCACTCTTCCATTTAAAACATTCCCTCCATCATATCTTAAACAATAGTTAAATGTAGCTTTAGAGACATCTATTCCAATGAAATATTTAATAACAGTGAGCTTGCTCTCTATCATAATGCATTCTGATTTAACAAGCCACTCTAAAGTCCTTTAATCAAAAATAAATTCTTCTACAGATTGAAATAGGTCGCGTCTTCCAAAATAAACAAACCGCCTTTAGGCTTATCGTCTTGAATAGATCTATATTAACAGCTGTCCTAAATCTATCTTAAAAGTGAAGACATGTTGGTTGAGTGATTTGTTATTACAAGATAAACAAAAACTAGAATTAGTGCAAGTAAGAAATCAAACCACTCTAAAGGCCTTTAATCATATTAAGATTTATAATCTACTTCAACATATAGGTTGCTTCTTCCGCAGTATAGTGTTCATTTTTGAGCTTAAAATAGTGCATAGGTAAAACTATAATGATTGATAAGTTTATCTCAAAAATGTAAATACAAACGGTTGAGTGATTTGATAGTACAAAATAAGAAATTTCATTGTCAATAAGAATGTGGATGCGGTCGTATCCGATTTATATATATTAGTTAATCTAATAGAGTTTTACTGACAAGTGATGTAAAACATAATTGTCTTGATTGAAAAGATCAGCTAGGGCAATTAGAAATTGGCTTAACTGAAACTCTTTCTAATCAATCTTGATAAAACTTAGTAAGTTCACGAAGATAAGTCGATTTGACTTATGCTTACATGTCGATTAGCTTTCATAATCTCTGTCACATGGATTTATTGGCCTACAGTAATAGAGACCACATTAACTGAAAGTTTGGACCGCAACCGTTAAGCCACAAATGTTGGGATGCGCAGTTAAGTTCTGTTAAGTATTTGTTGAATTCCCTGTCAAAATAAAAAAGGGGTAATTCCATGAATTGGCCAACAATTCTTTAAAGGTGTTGGACAACTTGTAAATATTGGCAGTTATTTCTAATTGATTAATCCTGCTTAAAAGTCTTTCCGCTTCGATGCAAATCTAGTCAATTGGGCTTGGACTTTTTTATCGAATATATTCTACCTGCACATTAATACAAATGTCAGAATTTTTCCTCATTGATTGTTAGTTCCTTTTGGGAAGAGGAGGTCGTAATTACTCGATCCGAGCTAATTCTCGCTAGTTTACTAATCTAAATATACATGAGAAATAGTTGCTTAAGTAAATGTTCAATTAAGCTCCCTTTTACTTTCTACAGAATATTATTTACATAGAAACCCTAACTTGATAGTGGTCGTAAAATGAAACAAAATGATCCGTTTACAACCAACGTTAAAAGTTCTTAAGTTAAATAAAAGTGCTTTTACAATCCATAAATCGCTATTTTTCTCTTTCATTAACAGAATTAAACAACGTAAGCAGAGGTATTAATTGTTCGATTGTAGTCCCCTCTAGTTGCACGAAAAAGGATACAGTAAAAACTGTATTCTTTTTTTATTAAATGACCTTAGGGCTGCTCAAAGCTTGTCTCATGTCATTCGTGTTCGACTTACAGAACTAAAATTATTATATCGAATGATTTGTTGTTAAGTATCTGTTTGTCAGTTGTTTGATTGGTGTTTCGAGGTGATTTTGAGATCTTTCAATACTAACTTTTCAATTACCAGTTCAAAGGATTCGAACACCCTTAGTTCATTGCATACGGTATTTTTTGTTAGAAATTGGCATAAGAAGAATCTAGAGTATAGTTGTAAGAATTTAATGTTAATTTATGATAGTTTGCAAAATAATTTCCGCAAGATTGTCGAAAAAAAAATCTTAAATTCTAGTTTGCAAATTTCACACCTATTTATGATTGATAATTTACATAAAGCTAATCTCCGGCGTGTGATATTAAAGATTAGCGGTTCATAGGCCATACAACAATTATCGTTTTGTTATTTTTTGTCATACCTTGCTGTCTACTTCACCTTATGATAAATTTTGAGCTCACCTTTATGCTCAGGGAAACTTGAAATCATACCCTATCCTTTAATAACCTAAAAAAATTAACATTAAGGTCATTCATTGTAAAAGTCAGTCGCTTGGAACGGTCAATTATTTGTACATATTTGCCTCCGAGTGAAGAAAGAAATGTTTCTAAAAACACCCTTTCTCCTTCGTTCCTATCCAATAAAACTTTAATCCTCTGAGTGCCATTATTGCTTGAAGAAAGCAATGCCTCATCTATTAGATTTGGTGATGGATTAAAACCTGAATGTGCATTTAGCATCAAGATCATTTGTTTGAGACTTTCTTTGTTGACTGTGTCCAAATCTTCATCAAAATGCTCCAAAATCTTAGTTTTATCTGCAATTGTAATGTTAAGAGATTTCAAAATTAGCTCTATGTCTGGAGATTTCGCTAGGAGAGATCAACTCATTTCGGAATTAAGGTCAGCCTTTTCGGCCTAGACTGACAAGTTAAACTTATTGATAATTAATATGCTACAAATGAGTCATGAGTTCTCTTGGATTGGTCAATCCGCTACGAAAATAATGGTCACTCAAGCCGAAATCTCCACACATATTAATTTTCGCCATAATAATGCAGAAACATTTATTAGCTAGATGTTTTAATCGCTTGAAAGATATGCTCTAAGAAAGACTGATTTCGTAAGATAATTAAGATATTTCCTACCGTTCCGTCTTTTACATCATTGTATTCCCTAGGTAGTGTAAATATTAGCTCATAGTTGTTACCCTTCTTTATAATCTTGGTAAGATATACCCAAACTTCCATCTTTTTCGATGCACGATTTTCATCATTTAATTTAACATTAAATTTATCACCTGGGGATAAATTTAATAAATGCCTATTATCGATATAAGCAGTTCCTTGTAATCTGTTTTCAGGAGAGATCTTATGGATATTTTTTCTGTTAATATTTTTTAAAGTAATATTCTGTTTGCGGAAGCTTACTTGCAATTTTAAAGTTTCTGGATAAGAAATAAATTTTGATGACCAAATAAAAAGCATTAAAACAAAAAATATGATTGGTATGCCCCAAACGATGAGCCAATGAGGGGGCTTATTGAGCGCACTCTCAAATTCTTTAGTATGTTTATTTGCAGGTGATTGTCTTTTAGTCATTTAAATTCCTAAATCTAATTGATCCTTTATCAATTCAAAATATGATCCCCTTTGCATTACTAACTGCCTATGTGAACCTTGTTCTTTAATTTTACCTCCCTCTAGGACAATAATATTATCAGCGCCTTTAACAGTACTTAATCTATGTGCAATTATAACAACCGTTTTATCTTCAATGAAACCTTTTAGATTAGATATTATAATTCTTTCATTATGTGCGTCCAGAGAATTAGTAGCTTCGTCAAAGAATAGATATTTTGGATTTTTATATATAGCCCTAGCAATCAGCAATCTTTGTTTTTGACCATGGCTTAACTCTTGTCCGCTTGTCCCAATTCTAGTGTCTAACCCAAATGGCAGTTCGTTAATTACTGACGTTAAATTTGCAAAGTGTATGGCATATTGAAGCATCTCTTCGTTCACTACTTCATCGCTCATGATTATGTTCTCCAATAAGGTATCGCTAAATATAAAGCCGTCTTGATTTACGGATCCACAGTTTTTTCGCCAAACTTCAAGCTTAATAGACTTAACATCAATATTCCCAATTTCAATATTACCAGTGTTAGCGTCAAAGTATCTCAACAATAAATTTAGAAGAGTTGTTTTACCACTTCCACTTACACCAACAATAGCAGTAATTTTGTTAGCTGGTATTTTTAAATTGATGTCTTTTAAGATTAGTTCATTTGATAGGTTTGAATAAGAGAAATTAACATTTCTCAACACTAAGCTAGTATCATCAGGAAGTTTATCGACATAAATAACATCAGAATTTTCTTCACTGGCAAGGTTATTTATTTCATTAATTCTCTCTACGCTTATAGAGGCATCTTGATAGCTCTGAATAAACTGAACTATTTGTTCGATTGGACTGCTCACTTGTCCTACTATCATTTGGATCGCCATCATGCCGCCTAGAGTAATCTCACCATCTATTACGGATTTAACGCTTAAAAAAGTTATTATTAGATTTTTTGACTGATTAATAAATAAAGAGCCAGCTTGCTGATACTGATTCAACTTTAAATTTGACAATGAAAATTTAAACTGGTCTAATTGTAGAATTTCCCACTCCCATCGCTTTTTCCTCTCGCTATTATTTAGTTTGATATCTTTGATACCATTAATCAGCTCAATTAATTTGGTTTTATTATTTGAGGAGTTGTCAAACTGTTGGTTGTTTATTTCTCTACGTCTACTAAGAAAAATACTTATCCATATCAAATAGCAAATTGAACCAATTATTGATATAAAAAAAATATTTACATCATAACGGATTAAAAGTAAAGTAAACACAAATAAATTGATGAAAGAAAATAAAGTATTAAGTGCATTACCCGTCAAAAATGATTCTATTCGTTGCTGATCGGACATACGTTGCATGATGTCACCAGTAGTTTTTCTTCCGAAAAAGCTTATTGGTAATGACATGATCTTTATAATAAAATCGCTTAGAACTGCGATATTTACCCTCATGCTAATGTGCAAAAGTATCCAAGAGCGTACAAAATTGATTGCTGTTCTCCCAATAAAAAAAACTAGTTGACCAATTAATACAAGGTAAACAAAGTTTAGACTACCTGAATTAATTCCTCCATCTACCATTGATTGAGTTAAGATTGGTAGGAAGATGCCTAACAAAGAACTCAAAACCAACCCAAATACTAATTGTGTAAGTAAAAGCTTATACCTTAGGAAATATTTCAACAAAAACTGCCAATCTGATTTTTCGGATTTAGCGAGCTTTTTGTTATATATCACATTGGTGGGCGAAAGCAATAATAGTACCCCCTTACTAACATGTTTACTTGTATACCAACCACGTTCAAAATCTGTTTTATTTAAGACAATCAACCCAACTTTCGGATCCGCTATATAGTAATTATGTTTCTTGATTTTATAAAGAACTACGAAATGGTTTTGCCTCCAGTGCAGTATAGCAGGTAATTCATATTGTTCTAATAAATTAATATTCTGCTCCAAAGCAGCTGTTTCAAAACCAATTGTTTGGGCCGCATCACTTATATTCAGCAAGGAAGTGCCCTTATTAGTTAGGATGCATAGCTCCTTAATAGCCGTGATGCTGATGTTTAGTCCATAATGGGCACAAATCATCCTTAAGCATGTCGGTCCACAATCTTTCTCGTCGAATTGTTTGTAAATGCGGAATCGGCCTGATCCTAATAAAATATATTTTTTTATCAAAAATGATAATTTCATCTAAAAGATTTTCGTAAATATTGCAAAGTAATCTCCTTAACTTTTTTAAATCTTGAATTTGGATTGTCGTAGAATCTAGGCACTCTTTTTTTGTCCAAAATTCCATTTTGCGGTTTAGAAATAAAAGGAAATGCAACAAATTTACTACTGGTTATATTAGATAGAACGTCAAATATTATATCGTTCTTCCGAAACTCATAATTCAGTATCTTATCAAAGATTTTCTTATAAATAACTAAAAAGTTAATGGATGAAATCGAATTTACCCAAAACAGGTTCTCACAGATATAGATAACTTGATCTTCAAGTTCCGAAATTCCTGTTAAAATATCTGCGCCAATATAATTCCCGCTAATAATCGAGTCAACTATATATTTAAAAGAATAATTTTCATGAAAACAATGATTATCAGTCGATATAATTACGTAGTCATCGCCATCTTTCATACTTTCACCTATAGATGAAATAACTGCACTCCAAATTTTTTTCGAATCCATTTGATCTTCTACATAGTAAAACTTTTGCAAAAATTGGGGCTTGTTAAAAAACTCTTTTGAAGTCGAAAATTTCATTTTGGTAATAACTGAAATAGGTAGATTCAATTCATTGTAAGGTATTACCTGGCTACTTTTAGTTGCGAGTGAAATATTCTTGTCATAATATTTTTTTACTAATTCAATATTTCGCAATACTGATTCAGAAGAAGAAAAAATAGAATTTAGATAACCCTTGATTTCATTCCTTTTACTAATATCAGAATATCCGAACTCTTTTTGGATTGATATATATGGATATATGCAAAATATTTTTTCAGAAAGTCTTGATAGAGCAATATCAGCATGTGTATTTTCAGTGTAGTCAAATGACAGTATTTTTTTAAAAAAGGATCGTTTGATGATAGAAAATTGAAATCCATTGAATAAATCAATCCAAAATAAATTACTGTTAACCTGCACACCAGAATGAAACCAACTCAAGCCGCCCAAAATCAATTCAGCATTTATTTCTTTTGCATTGTTTAAAACTCGTTCAAAATTTTCCTTACTATAGCTTTTAGTGAATTTATGATCATCTTCACATATGAGAATATATTCATTGCTAGTGTTTGCTACTTCATAATTGATTATATCTCTAATTGTAAGCCACAAACCCATATTGCCATATGTATGGGTTTGTGCTGGAACAACCTTAACAACAAATTCATTCTTATTTCTAAACTCATTCAATATGTGAATTTTTCTATCAATTCGACTTTCTAGATTGATAATGTAAGTTGTTAGTGCAGTCATCTAACTTATCATTATTTCAGATTTGTTTCATAATTGAGTTTTTCCAAAAGGGCACCATAACGACCAAACTCATCTACATATTCATCAAGTACAGTTAATTTATATTCGTCTCTCAAAATGCTGTTTACATAACAACTATAGTAATCGATATGCATATCATCTAAATAAATAAATTTTTTACTTAAATGAATAATTAGTTTTAAATAATAAATCCTTGTCTCCATATCCCCGTAATCATAAAAAGTAAAATCGAAAGATTTCTCCAAAATATCAGGTATTGAAAATATCTCAATGTGTTTTCCTAAAGCTTCTTGAACAAACTGTTGACTGTTAGCTGCCCAGTTATGATCATCATCCACACTAGTTACCTCCACAAAATTCTGATTGAAAAAAGCTGTGCTTAAACCACTGCCGCAATCTAGTATAGCTTTGAGATTATGCTCTATTATAAGGGACTTACAAGCTTCCAAAGCGTTAATGTCTGCTGCCATTCCTTTTTGCTTCAATCCGAAACGTTTAAAATATTGTTCGTCTATTCCCATGTGCTAAGCAGTTATTATTTCAAACTCATTAAAAGGGTGTTTAAATTTGATTGTTTTTTCAATTCTCGAAAATTCATCTATAGTTATTTTCTTAGAAAGTAGTAAGGCTCTAGCTACTTTTATGCAGTGCTTTGACAAATTATTTCGAAGTTGATCTGTTTGAGACAATAGTGCCTCGTAAAAATGCAATGGTCTAGGTAATATGTAACTGATAGATATTGCTTCTATTAACGATAAGTTTGCATAAGATTTACCAAAATAAAGTAAACATCCTTGCTCAATGCCAAATGTATTTGGTGCAAGTTCAATCACATTTATATAAGCCTCAAGAATTCTGTTCTTTGGTAACATGAAATAATTTTCAATTAGCAATGCTATTATGATTTCTTCAAACTTCCTAATTAGAATCTTGGAATTATTCAAATACATATTTTTAACTAACTGCATTGTAATTGTGCTGGCGCCTTTCACCATTTTTTTGTTTGTGATATTTAGCATTAAAGCATTGCCAAAAAAGCTTGGATCAACTCCAGAATGCTTAAAAAAGTTCGGGTCTTCAGTGTGAATCAGCACTGTCAATATCTGATTGCTGAGTTTATCTAAGGTAATGTAAGTATAGCTTTTATCTTTCTTTTTGAAATGAGAAGTGATGTTCGTCTCATGTAACGCGTCTAAGTACAAAAGATTCGTGTCTTTAATAGTTATTTTGTTTTCTAAAATTCTGGTTTCTAAAAAATGCTCAAGGGGATTATGGAGATTGAACATCAGTCGAAATTGTAAAATTAAAGTCCCGTTAAGATCAATAACATTAATAAGTTTACTTGTAAATAGAGGGCCAAATTCCAATATTAATGCTTTCACATCAGTTTCAACTGCTAAATTTAGGTGTAAATATTCTTTATCGTTAAAATCGTAAAAACAGCTAATAGCAAAAGACAGAATTTTGTTTATGGAACCCCCAGAGTCTTCTGATAAAAAGATTTTATTTTTTTCAACATGTAAAACCAACTCGGCATCTATATTTTTTATGATAAAAGCCATATCAGAAATATGATTGTTGTTAATTTTTAGCCCACCAATTGCAAACTCAAAATTTAACTGTAGTAAGCAATTGCTTACAACTTGCCTAGTTATGAAGCGTAAACTTTCGAAGATTAGATTTGATGTTCCTCCATTTTCAAGAAAGCATATAGCATCTAAGGTTATTTCTTTGCTAGCAGTTTTTATGTGGCAACTTATTTTTATACTTTTGAAATCAATTAAACCATTTAATTTAATTAGTTCGAAATTTATTAATTTCTCTTTTGCCACAAAGTTGATTATATGGACTGACAAAAATTTTGTTCCCGCCCTAATTTGATCAATAGAAATATTTAAATGTGTATTTAACAGGAATCCCCAGATTTTTTGTATTCGCTCATAAGGATTCGCATTGTGAGATTGTTTTTTTCTATTCAAAGGGTACTCGGGACTAGTTGGCACGTCTTCAGTCAAGTTTATTTCTGTGATCTCAATATTAAAGAGATTATGTGGATGCGTATTCTTTAGAAACTCGCCATAATTGATTCGAATCTTTATTTTTTGAATCGCAATATCATAACTTTTATAAGTGAAGGAAACATTACTCAGTTTTAGGCTTAGGAAATTGATGCTAATGTTTGATAACTTAATACAGATTGGGCAACGCTTTAGAAATGGATATCTCCTTAACAAAAAAAAAGTTATGATATAGCGAAGTATTGTGCATTTAAGTTTTTTTAAAGAAAAAATTGAAGCCGTCTTTCCAATAGGATCATCAATTACGAAAATTCTAGATGCCTCTTTCACGTTTTAGAATGTTAAGTGTTCATATTTAGTTTGCATTGCGCGGTCGATTTCACAAATACTATAAACCAAACCCGGATTCGATTCAGCGCGATATTGTAAATGGCCTGCATCTGGAAATTCTGACCAATAAAATCCGCATTCTAGACCTAATGTTTTCGCTTCGTTAGCATAGATCTGATACCCATTGACATTATTCACTAATAGATTAGTATCCCACTCTGGCTTTCCGTTTACTGTCCAAGTGAAGTCAGCTGCCTCGCCCCACTGATGCCATGAATAACCTGGTATAGCATTGGTGCAATGTGGGCCAATATGGGGTCCGACTGCAGAAATACAATATGCTAAAAAATAGGCTTTTGCTTCCTTAAGCTCATCTAGTTTGCGATCGATCTCTTTTTTATTTCTAGATCTTTTCCAATATATTCCTTGTATAAAGCTATTTCGTAGGCCGTCTATTTGTCGAAAAAATACTTTTTTTTTCTCACAATTCTCAATTAAAATTTCTAATTTTTGGGCAAAAATAGGAACGAGATTTTCATAAACACTTATATTCATTTAAAAATTATAGCTTTAAAAAACATTCATAACATAATGAAGATAAACAATAAGGCTGAAAGTTTGAAAGATGCCATAATATTTTTTCTCAAAAATTTAAAAGTAAAATTTAATACAACAACAGTTGTTGAATTGATAGAAGGTCATCCTGATTATCCCAGCATAGCCTCATTAACCAATTTATTAAACTCCCTGAAGATACCAAATAAGGTTTTTCTAGTGGATCCTGAATTATTTAATATAGCAAATTTGCCAATGCCTGTTATTGTACAAACAACAGACTCTATAAAGAATACTTTAGTAATCAAAAGCTTTGAAAATAATCTCCTAGCTCACAATGACGGCAAAAATGTAGGATTTATGCCAAAAGAAGAATTTGTAAGAATATGGACTGGAGTTTTTTTATACGCTGAGGCAGATGCTGAAAGTGGAGAACAAAATTTAAAATTAAATCGCATCAAAAGTATCTTAAATGGTATGAGGTTGCCAGTTATTCTACTCACGTTTATATTAATTGTTGCCTCTTTGTTTCCTGAAATCCAAATAACTTATTTAAATATAATTTTACTCTTAAAGCTACCTGGACTTTTTCTGTCGATATTGCTTTTAGTTCATAGTATAGAAGGTGATAATGCAATTATAAATGCAATCTGTGGCTTAAATGAAAAAAGTGGTTGCAAATCAGTTTTAAACTCTCCCGCGGCTAAAATAGTTTTTTTTTTAAGCTGGAGTGAAGTAGGCTTCTTTTATTTTGCGGGAACCTTAATTTCGATGTTAGTTTTTAGCGAGACTATTATTTTGCTTAGTATTCTAAATTTATTTGGTATGCTGTTTACTTTTTACTCTATATATTATCAAATTAAGAACAAAACTTATTGTAGACTATGCTTGGCCACAGTAGTCATAATTTGGATCGAAGGTTTAACATTCTTTATCGGCAAAACTGGTTTCTGGAGCTCAGGGCTATACCTCAACCTACCAGTTCTATATAATTTAGCCTTAAGTTTCCTAGCTCCTATAGCAGTATGGGGGTATTTAAAACCTTTTTTTATAAGGGCGAAAAAGCTGCCGATGGTACAAAAAGAATTAAATAAATTTAAGTACAATGGTGAAACATTCGATTTGTTGTTAAATGCAGCAAAAAAGGTAAATATCAGTGACGACTTAAAGCCGATATTGATTGGAAATCCACAAAGTAAGCATGTTGTAACTATCGTTAGCAGCCCATTTTGCGAGCCTTGCGCCATAGTCCACAAAAAAATAGCGCACTTAGTTGACTATAAAGATATATTAGTTAAAATAATATTTATTCCATTCTTAAGAGAGGAGCAAGCAATGGTCGCGTACCATTTGACGTGTTTAGGTCAATTAGGGAAAAAAACAATAGCAGTTGATGCGCTAAACCATTGGTATGAAAGTCGAACAAAAAGTTATGAAATGCTTCAGGATAAATTTCCATTAGACTTGGATAGGCAGGGAATGATTAAGTTAATGGCCGAACAGAATGAATTCGTTAAAAAAGCACGAATAACCGGCACTCCGACAATATTTGTTAATGGATGTAAATTACCAAAACTCTATACGTTGGATGACCTGGAATATATGATTTAAAGATTTTAGAAGCGTGTGTGGTATCACACATTTCATGAAACGGTTTTTATTATTTCTCCGGTAATCAGATTGATCGAAAAAGTCAAGTTTAGAATCGATATAGTTGTGTCCAGGAAATTATAAGTGTGATTGTGTAGTATGATTTTGATTTCATTGGATTTATATTCTAAATAATGAATTCAAAGGTGGTTTACATAAATGTTATGCCTATCTAAATGACAGAAAGTCATAGTTGTAGATATTGGAAAAAATAAGCAATACAGTATAACAATATTGCTTATTCTCTATGATATTTGAAGAGAGTTTGCCATAGATAATTCCAAAAATCATCATAACATTTTTAACTCACTCAATCAGATATTGAAACAATCTGACGTAGTAGCCCTAGCATCCATGGTGGTGCCAATAATATGAATACGGAAGAAAATTATATTCGAATGCACCAATATATTTACCCTATATAATACTCGAGTTAGATGTCTAATTTATTCATTAATCTTTTTTTGCTGGTTTCTATATTAGGAATGTTTTTTTTAGAGATATAAAGGTCAGAGTTCTAGTTTTCCAAAATTAAGATTGATAATGTTGGGAATACTGTTCTCAGCTTTTTTTATTTAATCGCATTCAGGCCCCCCGTATGCAACGGCACAACTGCAAGAAGAGACATCCCTTGAAGAACAAGAAGCAAATGTTGCTTCAGTCGCAGTCATACCACTCCAAACTTCCGTGGTTTGATTGCCTTCCCTATCCGTAATACTGCAAATAATACCGCACTCAGGGGGGGTTCCGAAATTTCCACCAGTAATCTTTCTTAGTTGGCTTCTAGAAAGAAGTTCTTTTCCTTCAAAAGAAGAAAGGTCTAGTCTTAGCTTTTTCATAATTTTTAAATTTTATAGTTGTTTACATAGTGTAATATAAGAATACTTATTGAAAAGCTAATACTTCAGTATAAAATTATTTTTTAAATTGTTAAATTAATCCGTACAAGTCTTAGATGGTTGGGACATTTGTGTCGACTTTTTTGTTTTTCATTTGTGTCCTCTCATCTATTTTGAAATGGACAAGAGGTCAGTAATGCTCATAATGGGTGCACTAGAATTGATATATGTAGTAGTAGCTGGGGTATGCTATGATAAGAGAATGGTAATGAGTTAGGGAATCTTGTTTAACTTCATTATATCTAGTGGACTGAAATCGACCGAATTCCCGTTAATTTTCGAAAATATACATTGCAGGTACTTTAGTGGAGATTTCGGTAGCTTTGACCACATCGTTTCGGAATTGCGGATCAGTATGTTTCGGTCAAAACTGACCATCTCAACAGATTAATTATTAATAGGTTAAGAATAAATCGGTTTTTTTTTAAAACTGGTCAATCCGACACAGAATCAATTGGTCAACGGAGCCGAAATCTCCAGCGAGCTCTCTAATTGTGATAAATAGATTTAATAACAATTCAGTATTTTTAGCCTTCAATTAACCTTTCAACACGTGCTCTACTCTAAAACTGAACTTCAAAGTTTTGATAATGATGCTCATGGCGTTGCAGTAAGCAGGTATTTGACCAAGATTTTGCGTGGAGAGACTAAAAAGCTTTTCCCACATGAATGTGAATTTATCTGTTCCTTTCTACCCCACATCTATCTTGATAAGGATACTACCAAGCCAGCCCATGATGTTTATCAACTTGATTTTCTTGCAGCACCATTATTCAAAAGGCTCATACTTGTTTATCTTGATAACCTGGACTTTCTAAAGCCTGTTTCAATAGGGCATAGAGATTTAACGGATGATGAAATTCAAAGAGACAGACAAAAATTCAATGAGTTATTGGCAAACTGGGAGATAAAGTTACATGAGGTTTCCGGAGACGTTTACCTATATGAAGTCCGGATCGAATATTATAGAAAACTGAAAATACTTGATGAACAATTCAAACAGTTCTATATCGGACGAAGAATCTATGAGCGACGTATTTTAGAACAAAAAGTTGCAGCTTTTTACAAATATTTCATAACAAAGGTTTTCTTCAGGAACAACAAACAGAATTGGGTGCAGATAGATGCAATGGACAAAATTTTTGTAATAAATCCATATAGTTATGTGCATATTATTTCTAGGCATTATATGCCAAAGTTTAATGGTATGGAGCTTGGCAAGAGCTTCAATAACGAGTTGAGTTGCATAGACCCGTTTAATTTACCAAATACTTTAAGCAATTTAATTCGCGACTATTTTAATTATGCGCCAACAAGTTATGTTTTGGATAAAGAATATATGATTTTCAGTCAGGGCGCTGAATTTTATATGGTTGGTGGAAACATAAAAAATTATCAGAATTGAATTTTCAAATGGGGTACGAGATCCGGACTTTATATAAAATAGAGGCGCAAAGGGATAAGGATAAAATTAATCATAATAGTTTCCATCAAGCAAATGCCAATATGAAATATTTCTATTGTATAATCGCGCCTTGCATCATTTTTATTAATGATCATTTAAGATAACAGACATTTTTTAATATAAATTTGATTTCTGGCGAGATGGGGTCAATCGGCTGTCATCTAATCAATATGTATTAGCAACCCAAAAAATGATCAATTGAGGTTTTCAGACGATCTAGTAAGCTTGTTATAGTCTCTAAAGGTTCTATATTTATCTAGATACTTGAAGGTCTGGGGTGGAGAGAATTGTGGATGTATGGTTTTAATCGCGCTCAATAAAATTTCCGTATCGAGTTGAATAACATCATATATTTCAATACCTATGGCGAACTTAGAATCCTTGTAATAATCATCGAATTCAGGTTTAGAAATTCCCAGGCAATTTTTGTAATCTCTCCACATGGCTTGTGGCGAAATTTTTAAGATTTTTTTCACTGTAGCTATTGCGGTAACCGCTTTCTTCGGTTGTGTTGTATAAATGATAACGGTATCACCCTCTTTGACTCTCGGAAGAGATTTTCTAAGTTCAATAGTCTTATGGCCAGAAAGAATTTCGGCTACATATTTTTCTTTAATCGAAATTAAAAGCAGTTTATCCATGATTATAAACAATCCCTTTTCCCAAAGCGTAAATTTTCATAAAGGTACTGTTTTTTATTTTCAATGGCGATTGGAAATTGTTATCGGACTCATTGGCTTGAAAAAGTATTTCTTTTAGTTGCACTAAGCTAATTGGTATTTCAAAAGCTTCGGAATCTGAAAATCGCAGAATTTTGATTGGCTTGTTGGCGTCGTTTTTGGCTAGTGGTAATATATGTTTTTCCCAAGAATACACTCCATAACGTTCATGTTTTTTGAAAAGCTCCTTAGCTGGGCCAATAATTACCTCATCAAGATAGGAAGAACAAACAACAGCTTTTTGCCTGGAGGAAGATTTGCTGGCGCTAGAATACCATAGTATCCTTGCCGGAAATTTCTCTACATTTGGCGCAATATTCCTATAATAAACATTTTCTTTACTCCATATTAGTTTCGGTTCTACACCCCAAAGTTCGCCCTTAGCAGCTTTTGTATCAAAAAGTTCCCTGGCAAAATGGGGTTTTATTGGCACGATAAAACAAGGAATATCAGCTTCTTTAATTTTCAAAGGCCATAATAATTTTTCTAGTGAAAACATGTTTAGATAATAATCAAGCGCATTTGCTGATCCTATTTTTTTAATCAATTCACTCAGTGGAGGAATAGTATTTGAGATAGTAGATAACTCTTCATCCATTGTATTAAGTGATACTATCCCTTGACTCATAGCTCTTATCCATTTTGAATCAACTTCAAAAAAGCTAAAATTGAGTAAGATCTGTTTTTCATTTGGAGTTAAGTGTAGGTCTGTTATTGCAAGAAATTGCTTGTTTTGACTTAATGTGAGCTTTAACAAATCAGTTATGTTCTGCATGAAAATTGTTTGACGCAGGGTATACTGTCGAGTCCTCAATAGTGGGACTTCTAAAAACTTTCCTCCGTCAGTAAACGCAAAGAAAGCAACACATTGATCTTTCTCCTTTATTACTGTAATTCCGCCGTTTACATGAGCCAATGTGTTGTTGATCTTCAGGTTGAAAGCGGCCTTTTTTTCACCAGTTTGATTACTCAAAAATATTTTTTCCAGGGATTCTCGTTCTGAAGGTATTAGCTTTCCTATAGTGAAATTATTACCTGATAACCTATCTGGGTAATAATCAATAGAATTAATTGTCAAGTCAATTTCGGATACAAAATCAATGGGCCGGAGTATGTTAATACCAAATTTTTCAAGTACCTCTTTACGATGCATTAAAATACCATCATCCAAGGTAACAAAGTAAGCAAAACCAGATAGGATAGCTTCTGTGATTTGTCTTCTGTCAGATTGATCGTTGTCAGTTTTGCCTTTGTAGATCTTCAACAATTCTTTTTCAAATTCTGGCATCATACTTTTATCAACATTGAGCTCCTGAAAATTCTTTAGAAATGCCTTGCTACGATTGCGTCTTTCAGTATTTTGATCTCGAAAAATCTCACTGGTTGTTTCGCTGGTTCTAAAGTATTCAACTTCGGAGGCTAACCAATCACTTTGCAATGCTAATATTTCTTGTCTAGTGAGCTCGTCCTGTTCAGGCTCCATCATTTTTGCGATTATGTTGAAGTCTAATACTGCATTGACTTTATCTGCATTATTAGCAGAAAATAAATCCAGGGTTCCAAAACTATACCACCATGTGATCAAATGTACATTTTCGTCACTTCCACGACTTGGCAGCTGTCCTTTTGGGATAAAGCCATATCTTGTCCAAAATGCAATTGCATGTTTATAATCCGTTCTACAATTAAGCCTTATCCCTCGCGATTGATTCTTGAAAATTTCTACAAGTTTGTTTATCAAGAAATCTGATATTCCCAATCCACGGTAGTCTCTGTCAACGCATAAGTGGACAATGCTTAAGCATTGCGTTTTTTGTGTAAATCTAAATTGTAAGTATCCTACGACTTTATCTTCGTTGATGTAAACGAGTATCCATCTTTTTTTGATAGCTTGAATAAAAGCTCCTCTGGACATAAATCCAAGTGTGGCTCTGTCGATGCCCCATAATTTGTCGATATCATCAACTTGTTTGAGTGATGCAAATTTTATTTTTGAAAGCATAATTTAAATTGGCAATCAGCTAATTTAGTAAAAATTGATAAATACGGAACCTTGTGAATTTATATCGGTGAACCTAAATTTATTAACCTCATCTCATTAGAGGTTATATTTGAATTAAATTCTTAATTATCTTTTTACTTTAAGATTAGGTAGCGAAGTGTTCACTAAATTAATTCTCGATAGTATGCTTAATCTAAATATTGCACGATAAAATAGGAGCTTAGTTAATTGTTCAATTAAGCTCCTTTTATCTTATGTAAAATTTAATTTGATGTTATGGTCATGGTTTGGTAGTGGTTGTAAAATCGAAAAAAAGTGCAGATTGTGAGTAATGTTGAAAGTTATTGTATTAAATGAAAGTGTCTTGCCCGACCAGAAATGGCTATTTTTCTTTATGATTCATAGAGTTAAACAACGTTAGTAAAGGTATCAATTGTTCAATTGTAGCCCCTCCCAGTGCACCAAATGGAGTTAGATCTTAAAGATTTAGCTCCATTTTTTTTGCAATGATTTTCAGCATAAAAAATTCTGAATTTCAGTAACGCTATTAACTATTTTTTTGAAAGTAAGTTTTTCTTGATTCTACTCAATGTTTCAGGGGCGATACCCAGATAAGAAGCAATGAGATTTTGTGGAATGCGCTCAATAATTTTAGGGTTTGATGCTGACAATTCCAGGTAACGCTCTTCAGCGCTATGAGTAATGTTACTCATCAACCTTCGTTCTTTGGTCACCAGGCTATTTTGATAAAGAATCCGGAAGTAGCGATCCATGATGGGTACTGCCAGAGTTAAGGCTTCATAATTGCTTTTGGAAAGCAACAATAATTCTGAATCTTCAATCGCATCGATATTAAAAACAGCGGGTTCGCCAGAGAGAAAACTATTGAAGTCTGATAGCCACCATCCTTCCCAGCCAAAAATGCTCATGTGTTCGTTGCCCTTTTCATCGATATTGTAGGTGCGGAGTAGGCCTTTGGCAACAAAAACAAGGTTTTTGCAAACTTCTCCCTCCTGTAACAGGTATTGCCTTTTTCTTAATTTTCTGAACGAAAAGAAACCCTCGATCAGTTCCTTATCCTTATCACTAAGCAAAACTTTTTCTTCAATGTGACTGAAAAGGGTGTTGATCATGCCTGAACTTTTTGAAGCAAAGATAAAGTTTTCGAAACACAAGATTGGCGCTTGATTTAGATCAAGGATATTTATTGACGCAAATCAAGTGCTGGCTGTAATTGTTCAGGTAATTTTGAACATCACTTAAAAATTAATAAAATGGATAAAATAGCATTAGTAGTTGGTGCGAGTGGCATTACCGGAAGCAACTTAGCAATTAAGCTGATTGCCGATGGTTGGGATACATACGGTTTGGCCAGGAATCCAAATCTTGAAATAAATAACTTAAAACCTGTAGCGGCAGATTTGCTAGATCTTGATGGCCTGAAATTAAGTCTAGCGGAAATAAAACCCACCCATGTTTACATTACTACCTGGATGCGGAATGATACCGAGGCTGAAAATATTCGGGTGAATAGTTTAATGGTTCGCAATTTACTTGATGCATTGTCTGTACATCAATCTGTAGTGCATGTGGCCCTGGTAACAGGTTTAAAACATTATTTAGGTCCGTTTGAGGCTTATGCCAAAGATGGGTTTTTACCTGAAACGCCTTTAAGAGAAGAGCATCCCAGACTTGATATAGAGAATTTTTATTATGCTCAGGAAGATGAGGTTTACGCTGCGGCAGCTCGCGATGGTTTCAGCTGGAGTATTCACCGGCCGCATACGGTCATTGGTCAGGCAGTTGGAAATGCCATGAATCTGGGTACTACTTTAGCTGTTTATGCTTCAATTTGTAAGGCAACAGGGCGCAAGTTCAGGTGGCCCGGCTCAGCGGCGCAATGGAATGGCTTGTCAGATGTTACTGATGCAGGTGTGTTGGCCGAACACCTTATCTGGGCATCAACAACCGAAGCAGCAAAAAACGAAGCTTTCAATGTAGTAAATGGCGATGTGTTCCGCTGGAGCCGGCTATGGAAAAGATTGGCAGCATACTTTCAAATTGAATCAGTGGGTTTTGAGGGTACCATCTGCCCACTTGAACAAGAGATGAAAGATGATGCTGAAGTTTGGAGAAAAATTGCGGTAGAACACGAGCTGAAAGAAACTAATTTAAGTCGACTTGCCTCTGCATGGCATACCGATCTTGATCTCGGCAGGCCGATTGAAGTGATGACTGACATGTCAAAAAGTAGAAAAAAGGGATTTTTAGTATTTCAGGATACTGAAGATGCATTTTATAAATTATTCGATGCGCTTCGTGGGAGTCATTTAATACCCTAACCGGAAAATATCGAGCTAAAACCATAATAAATCCACACTTTTTTTATTTACTACTAACATATTGTCAAGATTTGCGATAAAAATTTCAATGGAAATAGTTCTGTTATAATTTTTTGTTCGGATTAATGAGGTTTTTAGATGAGGATGTTAGGTGTGTGTGGCTTAATGCCTAACATTCTTCTTAAAACAATTTGTTTGGTTTTAAACAAGTTAGTTTTTTAAATAAATTGCCATTTATAAAACTCATCTAAATTAATAATTATATATTTGCAGCCTTGAAAGGCAACACTTTGTGTTATTTTTCAATTTAAGTGAGTCGCAATAATAAGGCTCTTAGTTTTAAAGACAACCTAAACCACGTTAATGCTTAATTTAGTTCTCTTTGGCCCTCCAGGGGCGGGTAAAGGCACCCAATCTGCAAAATTGATTGAAAAATATCAGTTAGTACATGTTTCAACAGGCGATCTTTTTAGAGCACACGTAAAAGGTGAAACAGAATTAGGAAAAAAAGTTAGCCAGTTGTTAGCTGATGGAGAGTTGGTTCCGGATGCAATTACAATTGCCATGCTTGAAGAAGAGGTAGATAAAAATCCTGAAGCAAAGGGATTTGTATTCGATGGTTTTCCACGCACCGTTCCTCAGGCAAAAGAACTTGATTTATTTTTAGAGCGTAAGGGAAGCAAAATTGCCGGCGTTATCGCTTTAGATGTTGATCAGGAAGAGTTAACAAAACGCATTGCTGAACGACATAAGATAAGTGGCCGTCCGGATGATGACGCAGAAAAACTAAAAAAACGTATTTCAGAATACTTTGAAAAAACCATTCATGTATTACCTTATTATGAGGAGCAGGGAAAGTTGAAAAAAGTAAATGGAATAGGTGAAATAGAAAGAGTTTATACTGATCTTTGCAACGTAATTGATCAGTTTTAAATAATAATTTTTTAAAAATTAACATCCGCAGAAAAAGCAATAGTTGTTTTTTGCGGATGTTTGTTTTTTAACGATTTTTGTAATCTTAAATCGTACAGCAAAATATAATAAGAATTTACCATCGGTTTTTAATTCAAAATCGCCAAACTAAAAATTAATAATATGTCACAGGGATCGAATTTCGTGGATTATGTAAAAATTTGTTGTCGCTCTGGTAAGGGTGGGGCAGGTTCTGCACATTTACATAGAGATATCCTCACCTCAATGGGTGGCCCTGATGGTGGCGATGGTGGACGTGGTGGCCATATTACGGTGGTTGGTAACAGCAACATTTGGACATTATTGCACCTTAAATACCGCAAACATATTATTGCCGAAGATGGAATGGCGGGTGGAAGTTCGCACAAATTTGGGCGACAAGGTAAAGATGAAATTTTAGAAGTGCCGCTTGGTACCATTGCTAAAGATGCCGAAACTGGTGAAGTCCTTTTTGAAATTACCAAACACGGCGAAACCAAAATTTTAACTGCTGGTGGTCGCGGCGGTTTGGGTAATGCCCATTTTAAAAACTCTGTTCAGCAAACACCTCGGTTTGCGCAGCCAGGTGAGCCTGGTCAGGAAGTTTGGAATATTCTTGAACTTAAGGTTTTGGCCGACGTAGGTTTGGTAGGTTTCCCTAATGCGGGTAAATCAACCTTATTATCTGTGGTTTCTGCGGCTAAACCAGAAATTGCCGATTATCCTTTCACTACCATTGTTCCAAACTTAGGTATCGTTAGTTACCGTGGCGGGAAATCTTTCGTAATGGCTGATATTCCAGGTATCATCGAGGGTGCGTCAAAAGGTAAGGGTTTAGGTTACCGTTTCTTACGTCATATTGAGCGTAACTCTGTATTATTATTTATGGTTCCTGCTGATACAAGTAGAACCATTAAAGAAGAATATGAAATTCTAAAAAGCGAGTTGGAAACCTACAACCCTGAATTGATGCAAAAGCCGCATGTACTGGCAATTACAAAATCTGATATGTTAGATGATGAACTCATGGCAGAAATGAAACAGGAGTTGCCAAACATTCCGTCGATATTTATTTCATCAGTTGCAGAAAAAAACATTTTAGAGTTAAAAGATATGCTTTGGAAAGCAATTGAAGCTTAAATCATTATTTAATGCGTTAATTTTTGCTTGATTTTTGGAAACCATTTCACAACAAAATTCAGCAATTAAATCACGCAATAATCAGCTGCGAAACTTATCTACAACCAAACCCACCCATTCTTTTAAAATATATTGCCAGTAGCTTAAAGTACCAGCATCGGGCATATAAAAGTCAGAAATATCGTAACTATCCTTGCCGATAAAATCAGTCGGGTAATAGTCAAGTTCTCGGTTAAAGGCCTTATTAAAAATCATTCGGGAGCGAGGGATATGCCAGGCACTTGTAATTACCAGTACCGATGCATTTTGACCATTTCTATTGGCTATTTCTACACTATATTTTGCGTTCTCAATGGTGTTTTTGCTTCTATTCTCAATCAGTACTGCCGAATCCGGAATGCCAATGTTGTGCAAATAAGTTGAGGTTAAATCGGCTTCAATAGATTCGGAACCAATTAACTTACCCGAACCGCCACTAATTAAAATCTTCTTGATTACGCCAGTTTTATACAAATAAATGGTTTGTATAAGCCTGTCGCCACGCTCGTTTGCCGCTAATTGACCACCCTTTGTAGATTTTGAAAAACCGCCTAATAAGATGCCAATATCATATGGCTTTTTAGGCGGATATGTAGCCTCATAAATATTATAAACCTTGCCAACCAAAAAACGGTTGGAAAAAACAAGTAATAATACTATTCCAAAGATAAAGAGGTTTTTTCTACGCTGTTGGTTTTTAGTGAAAAAGGCAAATACAAGTGTTACAAAAATCCAAATAATGGGCTGTAGTGCAAAAATTAAAAGCTTTGAAAAAATGAATGACATTAGGTTGTTTTAAAACCAAATGTATAACCAAATTCTAAGAAAATAAACTTTTAACAGATTAAACTAGCCTTGTCCTTCTTGTACCTGACCATTCTCATGGGCATGTTCCAGAATTTCTTTTATGTCTGACTTAGTTTTTTTAGTAACCTTATGTTTAAAATGAGGCACCTCATGTTCAACAATATCTTCCTCAATCGCTTCCACTCCAAATACTTTTTCTTTCAAAAGGTTGTATTTATCCTGAAAACCATAACGCAGATTTTTGGCACCACTGGCAATTTTACCTCTGGTTCCAGCACCGCTATCAGGGGCAAATAAAACGCTGATTACTGCACCTGCTGCTAATCCTGCAACTAACGCTAAAGCAATTTGAGCATTGCTGTTTGATTTGTGGGCAAAATATTTTCCGATTAACTTTCTGTACTTCATGATATTGTGTTTTTTAAAAGGAACAAACGCTACTTCATAATGTTTCGTTATTTTTAAATTCGATTGTAAATCAAAACCTCTAAAACGATTTTTTTTGGCAGCGCAATGACGTTGCAGCTATTAAAAATCGGTCCCGCTTTTCGTTTCAATCTTTTTAAAACTTCTGCTTTGCTGAGGCACGAAGAATCAGTTTCATCGGTTGCAGATGCTTCGTGCCTCAGCATGACAGTTTATTTAGGGTTGCTACAGATAAAAAGTATTTCCACTTCAATCGGGGCTAAACAGCAAATGCATTTTCCATTTTAGCGGTTTGCAGGTGCTTAACCCTTGTTTCTAAACCTGATTTTAATGGAAAGCCCGCAAGCGAGGTACGAGTGCGGACTTGGAATGGTAAGCAGGGCTGCAAGCCGCCATGCACACGGAACCCTCATTTTCCAAAAAAATAATTTGATTTTAGGTAAGTTTAAACTTTTAAATTGAATAATAATGGTAAAAGCAACAATAAACAAAGAGCATTATGCATGTGCGGTAACAAACGGAACACATGATATCGTAATAGATGAACCGGCAGATTTAGGCGGAACGAATAAGGGTTTTGCGCCAAAAGGCTTGTTAATGGCTTCCCTTGCATCTTGTGTAGCCATTACGCTGCGGATGTATGTAGATAGAAAGGGTTGGGCAGTTGATAAAATTGAAGTGGAAGTGAACATGGGTATAGAGAATGCGCAGAATATTTTCCTGGAAGAGATTACTTGTACCGGCCAGTTGACTGAAGAGCAGAAACAAAGATTAGAGGATATTGCGGCGAAATGCCCGGTAAGTAAAATTCTGACGGCAGGTAATGAAGTTCGGTCGAAAGTGCTTTAAAAAAATGGTGCAAAACTCGTTTACCTTTTCCTAAAAAGCTTTAATATCTTTGTACCTCTTCAACTTTGTGATTAAAAATTATTTATGGCTACCGAAATTAAATGCCCAAACTGTGCTCATGTTTTTCCGATGGAAGAAGCCATGGCCGAAGATTATAAGCGAGAGTTACGTGATAAGATGATTGCTTTTACAAAGGAAAATGATGCAAAGTTGCAGAAAAGACTTGCTGAATTTGAGAACGAAAAGCAGCTGCAACAAAGAACTTTTGAAGCTAAACTGATTGAAGAGAAGAATAAGCTGAAAGGCGATTTAGAAGAAAATCTGCGTAAAAGTATTGCATCAGATTTCGAAACCAAATTGCAAATGCTGGAAGGCAATGCAAAGGAAAATGAAGAAAAGCTGAAACTTGCACGCGAAAAGGAGTTAGAGTTTTTGCGTAGAGAGCAAAGTTTAAAGCTAAAAGAGGAAGAAATGGAGCTGGCTTTCCAGCGTAAAATGCAAGAGCAACGCAACGAGTTGGTGGAGCAGATTCGTAAACAGGAAGCTGAAAAAAATAGCATTAAAGATACCGAGCATCAGCTTCGTTTAAAAGAGCTTGAAAAACAACTCGACGACCAAAAGAAACTGGCTGAAGAAATGAAGCGAAAAGCGGAACAGGGCAGTATGCAGCTTCAAGGCGAAGTACAGGAACTTATTCTGGAAGAATTACTGCGTAGTAACTTCCCTTTCGATTTAATTGAAGAAGTAGGCAAAGGGGTACGTGGTGCGGATTGTGTACAAGTTGTTCGTAACCAATTCGGGCAGGAATGCGGTAAAATTATTTATGAAAGCAAACGTACCAAAGATTTTGGTGGCGACTGGATTGAAAAACTGAAAAAAGACATGCGAAGCATGGGCGTTGATGTGGCGGTAATCGTAAGTCAATGTTACCCAAAGGGAATGGATTGTTTCGGGCAGAAAGATGGTGTTTGGATTTGCTCTTTTGAAGAAGTGAATGCAGTAGCTTATGTGTTGCGTGATGGAATCTTGCGTTTATCTACAGCGATGAAGTCGCAGGAAAACCGAGGCGACAAAATGCATATGTTATACGATTACCTTACCGGAGCTGAATTTTCTGAGCAATGGAAAGCCATTCGCGAGGGTTTTATGAGCATGAAATTATCCATCCAACGCGAACGCGATGCCATGGAACGTTTATGGAAAGCCCGTGAAAAACAATTGGAAAAAGTGTTGTTAAACGCCACGCATATTCGGGGTTCAATTGAGGGAATTGCAGGGAGCGATAGCATTCAGTTAAGTTTAACAGATGATGAGGATGAGACCTTGCTGTTAGATTAAAAACGATACAGCTAAATGAATTCGTTATTGCGAGGCACATAGCAATCTTTTTATAGATATTAATTGAGATTGCTCTCAGCCTCGCGATGACGGGGAATGTAAATGATTATAAAATAAATGATATAAAGTGAATAAAAACCTAAACAAAAAAACTATTAACCGCTCTCAATTGCTAGCAATTATTTGCTTTTTACTTTTTTCCGGGAACGTTTCCGGACAAGAATTAAAATCGCCTGATGCAAATTTGGTGGCTAACTTTTCGTTAGCTGACGGTGGTGTTCCAACCTACAAGTTGAAATACAAAGGCAAAGACGTAATCAAGACGAGCAAACTAGGTTTAGAACTTAAAGAAGGTAAATCTTTAATGAACGGTTTCACCATTACGGATACCAAAACCCGTACTTTTAACGAAACCTGGAAACCGGTTTGGGGCGAGGTGAAGGAAATTGTCAATCACTATAACGAATTAGCGGTTACGCTCACACAAAAAGAAAGCAATCGTTTCATTATTATTCGCATGCGTTTATTTAATGATGGCCTTGGTTTCAGGTATGAATTTCCAGAACAAAAGAATCTGGATTACTTCATCATCAAAGAAGAAAAAACGCAATTTGCTTTAGCTGGGGATCATAAAGCGTTTTGGTTACCGGGTGATTACGATACGCAGGAATATAACACCACGACTTCGAACCTATCAGAAGTAAGAGGCAAAATGAAAACTGCAGTAACACCAAACGCATCACAAACTACCTTTTCTCCAACGGGTTTACAAACACCTTTAATGATGAAAAGTAAAGATGGTTTGTACATCAACATTCACGAGGCGGCTTTGGTTAATTACTCGTTAATGTCGTTAAATCTTGATGATAAAAACATGGTTTTAGAATCGTGGTTAACGCCTGACGCAGTAGGGGATAAAGGATATTTACAAGCTTCATGCGTATCACCCTGGAGAACAATTATTGTGAGTGATAAAGCAGGCGATATTCTAACTTCTAAACTGACTTACAACCTCAACGAACCTACAAAATTCAAAGATGTATCGTGGATTAAGCCTACAAAATATGTTGGTGTTTGGTGGGAAATGATTACTGGAAAAAGCACCTGGGCGTATAACGATTTAACTAGTGTGCAATTAGGTGTAACCGATTATTCGAAAACTAAACCAAACGGACAGCATGCTGCAAATACCGCTCATGTAAAAGAATATATTGATTTTGCGGCTAAACACGGTTTAGATGGTGTATTAGTTGAAGGATGGAATGAAGGTTGGGAAGATTGGTTCGGCAAAACAAAAGATTATGTTTTTGACTTCGTTACGCCATATCCAGACTTTGATGTGAAAGAATTGCATCGCTATGCGGCAAGCAAAAACGTAAAAATGATTATGCACCACGAAACATCATCATCGGTTCGTAATTACGAAAGACATTTGGATACCGCTTACAAATTTATGAAAGCCAATGGTTACGATGCGGTGAAGAGCGGTTACGTAGGCAATATGATTCCCCGTGGAGAGCATCATTATGGTCAGTGGTTAAACAATCATTATTTGTACGCCATTGAAAAAGCTGCGGAATATAAGATTATGGTAAATGCCCACGAGGCGGTTCGCCCAACAGGTTTGGCTCGTACCTATCCTAACTTAATCGGTAATGAATCTGCCCGCGGAACGGAATATGAAGCTTTCGGTGGAAATAACGCCGATCATACTACTATTCTGCCTTTTACCCGTTTAATTGGTGGTCCTATGGATTACACGCCAGGCATTTTTGAAACTAAAGTAAGTGCTTATAACCCTGAAAATAATTCATTTGTCCATACAACTTTAGCTCGCCAGTTGGCGCTTTATGTCACCATGTACAGCCCTTTGCAAATGGCTGCGGATTTACCGGAAACCTACAATAAATATTTGGACGCTTTCCAATTTATTAAAGATGTGGCGGTTGACTGGGATGATACTAAGGTTTTAGAAGCAGAACCCGGCGATTATATTACATTTGCCCGTAAGGCAAAAGGGGAAAACAACTGGTTTGTTGGAAGAACAAATGATGAGGTGGCCCGTACATCAAAAATTGATTTCAGCTTTTTAGATGCAGGTAAAAAATATACCGCAACCATTTACGCTGATGCAAAGGATGCGCATTACGAAACGAATCCAAAAGCTTATACCATCCGTAAAATGGAAGTAACCAATAAAACCAAGTTGACTTTAAATTGTGCTCCTGGTGGCGGTTATGCAATTAGCATTATGGCAAAATAGGTTTAATGATTTAACCGCAAAGAACGCTAAGTTTTCGCAAAGTGTTGAAGTTAGTTACCTCAAAGTACATAAAGCTTTATTAAGTAATGAGTCGTTCCAGTTGGAACGACTTTTTTATTGGCGCAATAGGTTCACGCAGATTATCATTTTTCTGCGTTATATTATAGGCGCTCCGTCATTGCGAGGCTCGAAGCAATCCTAAGGCGTTAGCTATTAAATTCTTTCGTTTTAAGATTGCTTCGTGCCTCGCAATGACGATTTTTTTACAACAAAAACCCATCTTCTCTTTCTTTGCGTTTTCACTTTGCGTATTTTGCGGTTAATAAAAGCAAACACAACCCAAATGGCCAGGACAAAAAATCACATTGAACTACAATTTTTAAGCGAACCATCTGATGTGAATTACGGTGGAAAGGTTCATGGAGGGATGATGATGAAATGGATTGATCAGGCTGCGTTTGCTTGTGCGCTGCAATGGAGCGATTCATACTGTGTGACCGTTTACGTGGGTGGAATTCGTTTTTTTCGCCCGGTACATATTGGCCATTTGGTGAAAATGGAAGCCCGGATTATCTATACCGGCAAAACCAGTATGCACATCGCTGTTGATGCCTATTCAAAACCAGTAGGTAAATCTGATTTTGTGAAAAATACCCACTGTATTATAGTTTTTGTGGCCGTTGGCGATGATGGCCAACCCAAACCCATTCCATCTTTCAAGCCGAAAACAGATAAAGAAATTGCCATGCATGGCTACGCAATTAAACTAATGGAATTACGTAAAAGTATTGATAAGGAAATGGAACCTTATATTGTTTAAGCTTGATTTATCGGTAACATAAAACTAAAACAACTTCCTTCTCCAATCGCACTTTCTACCCAGATTTTCCCTTCTTCTGCTTCGATAAAGTCTTTGGAAATGGCTAAGCCCAAGCCTGAACCCGATTTGTTTTGTCCATCTGTAGGCACCTGAAAATACCTTTCGAACAACCGTTTCTGGTATTTTTCATCAATTCCTTTTCCAAAATCAAGCACAGAAAACTGAATAAATTTATCTTTCTGAAATACATCAATTTTAACGCTTGATTTCTCTGAACTGTATCGCAACGCATTTGATAAAAAGTTAACCATCACCCAGGCGGTTTTCTGAATATCGGCATTAACCTTCGGCAGATTTTGATCACAATTTAATTCCAATTTTATTGATTTCTGTTCCGCCTGGAACTTAACGGCATCTACCGCGTAATTCACGATGTCTTCGGGTTTAGTAATGGCGAAAGTAAGTTTTAAATTTCCGGTTTCCACCTGCGATAAATCTAAAAGTTCACTTGTGATTTTCAATAATCTGTCACTATCCTCTTTAATATGTGTTAATAATTGGCTTTGTTCCTCATTCATTACCCCAACTCGGCTATCGTTTAATAATTTTAAACTCATTTTTATAGAGGAGAGCGGCGTTTTTAATTCATGAGAAACGGTTGCGATGAAATTTGTTTTGGCTTCATCCAATTCCTTAAACTGTGTAATATTTTTCAGCACATAAACACTTCCAGCCGATTTAGAAGATTCGAATAAAGTTTTATCCTCAGGCGTTTCATAATTTGGAATAATGATTTCGCGGTTTTCTAATAAGAAATACGATTCCTTTTCATCAGCATAAATTTTTAAAGTTTTTTCCGCTGTTTCAGGCTTGATAATTCTCTTTAATAATTCATTTTTCTTGATGAGTTCTGCTGCGTTTTGGCCTATGATTTTTTCTTCATCAAGATTCATCAGCTTTGCTGCTAAATGATTCAAAAATAGAATTTCCCCCTTTTCATTTAAGCCGATAATGGCATCCTGCATTTGTGCAATAATGGCTTCGATACGCGATTTCTCTGATTTGATTTTTGACAGATTACTATTCTCCCATTCATTTAATTTAACAACCATGCCATTGAACGAATCTGCAAGTTCAGTAAATTCATCATGGTTATTAAAATGGAGGCGCTGCTTATAGTTTTTTCTGCCGATTTGCTTTATTGCAGCGCTAAATTCCGCTAGTGGATTAGCGACAAAGCCCGGGAAGTTGACAATGAATGTAAACAAAATGAGAAATGCAACCATCGCAGCAATAGAGATATATAAATTTGCTCGGGATGATGCAGCATTTGCCATTTCATTTTTGTCGTAAATGGCTTTCATATTTACCTCTTCTATGTTTTGAAGTGCTGAACGTAAGCTTTTTAGGCTATTTTCATTAATGCTGTTTGTTGAAGCATTAATCAAAGTTTCATACGCCACCGCTAATTTTTGAAACGCTAATTTTTCTCCGGTTTCAGTGATATTTTGTTCTTCGTTTTTTAGATTTTGTTCAAATATTTTGGCCTTTTCCGCAGATAATGGGAAAGCACTCTCATCAACAACATTTCGCATAGCTGCAACATATCTCAGCGATTTGTAATTGTCTTTGAGGATGACTTTTGATTTATCTGAAAGCTCGTTTAAAAAGAATAGGGCAATCAATCCAAAGGATAAAACGATGATGAATAGAAATCCGAATCCGAGGCGAAGTTTGGTTTTGATTTTCATGATGATGTTGTGTTAGAATAGTTGTCACATTGAGCTTGTCGAAATGTTCTTCAACAAGCTCAGAATGACATGTTAAGATTACGACAGTATAACCAAATCAATTTCTTTTGTGGCTAAATTACGTAACAGTTGATTAAAAATTGCCGTTCGCATAATGATCTGGAAAATATTTAAGTGTGGCTTACCGATGCAAATGGTGGTGATCTCTTTTTCTGTTGCCGTTTGAATAATGGTTTGGGTAATCTGGTTGCTTTTAACTTTAATCAACTCTGCACCTAATTCTGTCGCCAGTTTAAAATGATTAATTAAATGTCGTTGTTTATCAAGCTTAATTTTATCCAAACTTTCCCCATCACTTTGAACATACAGAACAATCCAGGGTGAGTGGTAATAGGAAGCGAGCCTGGCGGTTTTGCGAATAACTACGCCAGCTGTTTCTGCATTGGAAGAAATACAGGCAAGAAATCGCTCGGGGCGAAGTTTTATGGATTTTGGGATTTCAGTTTGTATTTTCCTTTCCACCTGGTGAACCACTTCTTTCAAAGCCAATTCCCGTAATTGCAAAATTTTATCAGCCTGAAAAAAATGCTGTAAAGCATTTCCGATTTTACTTTTATCGTATATTTTTCCCTCTTTCAATCTGGTCACCAATTCATCGGCTGTTAAATCGATGTTCACAATTTCATCAGCAACTTCGAGAATTTTATCCGGAATCCGCTCGGTTACTTTAATGCCGGTAATATGTTCAATTTCTTCATTTATGCTTTCTAAATGTTGAATATTTACAGCCGATATAACATTAATTCCAGCCTCTAATAAGTCAAAAACATCCTGCCAACGCTTATCGTTTTTACTGCCTTCAGCATTGGTATGCGCCAGTTCATCAACCACAACAATTTCGGGGTGGCGATTTAATATGCCCTGCAAGTCCATCTCATCGATTTCCTTCCCCCGGTAAAATATATTTTTTCGTGGAATTAAGGGTAAACCAGCAACCAAGGCTTCAGTTTCTGCTCTTTTGTGGGTTTCTGCATAACCAATGCAAATATCGATTCCGTTGCGCAAAAGTGCATGCGCTTCCTGCAGCATCCGATAGGTTTTGCCCACGCCAGCGCTCATCCCAATGTAGATTTTGAGTTTTCCTCGTCTCGATTTTTTGATGAGATTGAGGAAGTGTTTAACGGAATCGTCTTTGCTTTGCATGGTGTTTATTTGTCTTAGCCAGACAGGCTTTTTTCTTTTGACAACAAAAGAAACAAAATTGCCGGCTGAAAATTTTTGTTTTAAAGTTGGTGGTTTGGCTTTGACCGTACATCCCCAAAAATTTGTTAGGCCGGTTTAAAGTGAAATGTAGATTTCTGCACTGGTCCTGCTGGATGCAATATCAGGTGTGATAATCTCTATCATCTTACAATCTTTAAAACGCTACCGCTATACTTGCGGTCAATGTGGTGTTCGCATTAACTAAACTTGCTTCGCGATTAAAAATTTTATCCTTGCTATCGTATGTTTTTCCTTCTAAACGAATCACTGCGTTCGCAATCGGCGAATAATCTACATTAAAAGAGTAACCTTTTGTTTTAAAGCCATTTGGCGTTCCTGTTGAAATGAAAACACCATTTTTATCTTCATAGTATTCGAATCGACCAGCAATGGCCCATTTTGGAGCAAACTTATATTGTGCAATGGCCACAGGTGATAAAATTTCATTTTTCTCGCTACTGCCTTTTGCTTTTTGCTGCGTTCCATAATCGAAACCTAGGGTTAGGCCAAATTGATCTGTCAATTGAAAAACGCCATAAATATTGTGGTACAATCGGTTCACGCGTACAGAATCTGCTCCTTCAGTTCCTAGATAATTGCTGTAATTTACTGTGATTTTATCTGTCGGTTTCCATGTTAACTGTAAACCACCTGCCGGTTTATTATTGCCATCAATGCGGGTAATTCTTTGCCATCCGTTGAGGTAGAGCAGGGTTGCAGCTAGTTTTCCATCTTTTGTGCCGTAAGTTATTTTTGCTCCAGATTCATAGTATGGCGTGTTTTCGGATGCAATGTTACGGGTCAATACCCAGCAATCTTTAGAAATAGCCCCTTCGAAACCAATGTGTGACGCAAAAATTCCGGCATCTATCCATAGGTTTTCTGATTTGGAAAGTTTAACGCCTGCATTGGCTTCGAAAATATTCTTTAAAACGCCAGGCTCGGCGGCTAAGTTTGCATTGGCATAAGTTCCGGCCATTACCGCTAAATTCGCACGGATTGAACCACTTTCGTAGGCTGCTTTAATAAACCCTAAATTCAAATTTATCTCGTTCGCACGGTTGTGAGAATAAATAAAACCTGGCCGATTATGGTCAGTAGGTTTATTAAAATCGTAGCCGTAATAAGTCTCTAAATAACCAGAGAATTTTACTTTGGGCTCATCTTGTGCAAATGCTGTTAGGCTCGCTGTTATTGTGGTGATAATGGTGATTAGTTTTTTCATTTTGTTATTAATATTTGTCATTCTGAGGTACGAAGAATCTTCTTTAACGATTTGTCTAGGGCGGTCGTCATTGCGAGGTACATAGCAATCTTTAAGCGCAAATCGACATCCTAGGATTGCTTCATGCATCGCAATGACGATTTTCCGATTTACAAATTATCCAGTGCTACATTCAGTTTCAATACATTTACCGAGGATGGTCCGAACAAGCCTAGTAATGGTTTTAACGTATTCATAGCTACCAGTTCCTTAACTTTCTCCTCATTAATTTTACGTGCCTTTGCCACTCTGGCAATTTGGATGGCTGCACCTTGTTCAGAAATATTCGGGTCTAAACCACTACCTGAAGCAGTAACCATATCAGCAGGAATATCTGATTTTTTTAATCCTGGATTATATTTCAAAAGCGTATCAATTCTAAACTGAACTTCTTTCAAATAATCTGGATTAGATGGGCCCTTGTTCGAGCCAGCAGAACCAGCCGCATTGTAAGCAACTGCCGATGGTCTTCCCCAAAAATATTCAGGTTTGGTAAATGATTGACCTAACAAGGCATAACCAATTGTTTTTCCATTTTTAGCGATTTTTTCGCCATCACCTTTTCCGCTGGAAAGTTTTCCGGCTAATGCAATGCTGATGGGGTAGATGATGCATAACAATACGATTAAAACTAAGGTTAAGCGTATCGATTGTATGATGTATTTTTTCATGATATTAAATGATTACACAGATTTTTTTAATAATTAAAGAGATTTGATTTGTCATGCTGAGCTTGTCGAACAATCTTAATTTATATTTCGATTAAACAAACAACCCCACTACTAAATCAATTAATTTGATGCCGATAAATGGAGCAACAACACCTCCGATGCCGTAAATAAATAAGTTTCTGCGAAGTAAAGCAGTTGCGCCAATCGGTTTGTAAGCCACGCCTTTTAAGGCTAGCGGAATCAAAATAGGAATGATAATCGCATTGAAAATAACTGCAGACATAATTGCACTTTCTGGCGTATGCAGGCCCATAATATTTAAACTTTGTAAGGCTGGGATGGAAGCAATAAACAATGCCGGAACGATTGCAAAATATTTGGCTACATCATTCGCAATTGAGAAAGTCGTCAGCGTTCCTCGGGTAATTAAAAGCTGCTTCCCGATTTCTACAATTTCGATTAATTTGGTTGGGTCGTTATCTAAATCAACCATGTTTCCAGCCTCTTTAGCCGCCTGTGTTCCGCTGTTCATGGCTACACCCACATCGGCCTGGGCAAGCGCCGGAGCATCATTTGTGCCATCACCCATCATTGCAACCAGTTTTCCCAAAGCCTGTTCATCTTTAATGTAATTCATTTTATCCTCAGGTTTTGCTTCCGCGATAAAATCATCTACACCTGCTTTTTCGGCAATATATTTAGCAGTTAAAGGATTATCTCCAGTGACCATTACCGTTTTAACGCCCATTTTTCTTAAGCGTTCGAAACGCTCGCTAATGCCTGGTTTAATGATATCTTGCAACTCAATTACGCCCAAGGCTTTTTCATTTTCTGATACAACCAGAGGTGTTCCGCCATTGGTTGCGATAGAATTCACATGGTCGCGGATATCTGAGGGAAAAATATTTCCAGCTTTTTCTACAATATTTCTGATGGAATCGAAAGCACCTTTTCTAATACGTCTTCCGTCTGCAGTGTCTAATCCGCTTGAACGGGTTTCGGCTGTAAATTTGATGAAAGTTGAACCTGATGGCGTTTCTGTATTTGTGAAACCTTGTTCAGCAGCTAATTCGATAATCGATTTTCCCTCTGGAGTTTCATCAGCTAAAGAACTCAATACGCAAGCATCCGTAAAATCTTTAATTAACACCCCCGCGGTAGGATAGAAGTTAGTTGCTTTTCGATTGCCAATGGTGATTGTTCCGGTTTTATCCAAAAGCAAAACATCAATATCGCCTGCAGTTTCTACCGCTTTGCCCGATTTGGTAATTACGTTGGCCCTTAAAGCCCTGTCCATTCCAGCAATACCAATAGCCGATAATAAACCGCCGATAGTTGTTGGGATTAAACAAACGAACAGTGAAATTAAAGCCGCAATGGTAATGGGCGTGTTGGCATAATCAGCAAACGGTTTTAAAGTAACGCAAACGATAATAAACACTAAAGTAAAGCTGGCCAATAGAATGGTTAAAGCGATTTCGTTAGGTGTTTTCTGGCGGGATGCTCCTTCAACCAATGCAATCATTTTATCTAAAAAGCTTTCACCGGGAGCGGTGCTCACCCTAACTTTTATTTCATCAGATAAAACTTTTGTTCCACCAGTTACGGAAGATTTATCCCCACCAGATTCGCGAATAACCGGAGCAGATTCCCCCGTAATTGCAGATTCATCAATGGTTGCAATACCTTCCACAATTTCTCCGTCGGTTGGAATAGTATCGCCAGCTTCACAAACGAAAATGTCACCTTGTTTCAGTTGATTCGAAGAGCGGATTTCGATTGTACCATTAGCTAAAAGAACTTTTGTAGGCGTCTCTTCCCTCGTTTTACGTAAACTATCGGCTTGTGCTTTACCTCTTGCCTCCGCAATCGCTTCAGCAAAATTGGCAAACAAAACCGTTAAGAAGAGTACTAAAAATACAAAAAAGTTATAAAGCGGAGAGCCTTGTTCGCTGTTGCTGAAAGAGTAGATAGTCACGTAAGCCATTACCAGAGTGCCAATTTCAACAGTAAACATTACAGGGTTGCGAACCATTACCCGTGGGTCGAGTTTGATTAAAGATTGTTTCAATGCCGTTTGCACCAAAGCAGGTTCGAATAATTTATTATTGGGTTTCATTTTTAAATATGTATGATGTTTGATGTAAGATGGATGATGTGTTTGGACAATGCCAATATTCATTTTCCATTATTATTTAAACTTTGAATCGGTATGATGAATGGTATTACCTTATCCATCTCCCATATTCCTTTTTACCTCTGGAGCTGTATGATGTTTAGGCTATTCCCTTATCCATCTTCCATCTCACTTTTTACCTCAATTGAGAAAAGTATTCTGCCAATGGCCCTAAGGCTAATGCTGGGAAGTATGAAAGTGCATTCAGTACTAAAATCACCGCAAAAGTCATCAGCGCAAAGGTTTTAGTGTCTGTTTTTAAAGTCCCTGCAGATTCTGGAATGAATTTTTTAGCCCCCAATAAACCTGCAATGGCAACTGGCCCAATAATCGGTAAAAACCGACCTAAGAAAATAATCACCCCTGTAAGCACGTTCCAAAAAACGTTGTTATCGCCCAGGCCTTCGAAGCCGGAACCGTTGTTGGCGTTTGAAGAAGTTACCTCGTAAAGCATTTCAGAAAAACCATGGAAACCAGGGTTGTTTAACCAGTTTTTCGGCTGAACAGCCCAAGCCGCATCAGCATGATTAGTGAATGCAAAACTTGCAATTGCTGTTCCCGCTAAAATTAAAAACGGACTTAATAAAGTGATGATGGCGGCAATTTTAATTTCCCTGGCTTCAACCTTATGACCTAAAAACTCAGGCGTTCTGCCCACCATTAAGCCTGAAATAAATACAGCAATAATCAGGTAGATGAAATAGTTTAATAAACCAACACCACAACCGCCGTAAATCGCATTTATCATCATGGCTAACAGTTGCCATAAGCCCGTTAATGGCATGGTGCTATCGTGCATTCCGTTTACCGAACCTGTAGAAATCACCGTAGTTAATGTGCTCCAATAGGCCGTGGCAGCTGGTCCGAGGCGAACTTCTTTACCTTCCATTGCGCCAGTAGTTTGCGATATGCCCATCTTAGCTAATGCAGGATTTCCGCCCAATTCAGAAGTTAAAGTTGGAATCATCAGCATAAATAAACCAATTGTCATGACTCCAAAGATTGTCCAGGCCAATTTTCTCCTGCGAATGAAATACCCAAAAGCGATAATCATCGCTATTGGAATAATGGTTTGGGCAATAATTTCAACCATGTTGGTTAAGTAACTCGGGTTTTCGAATGGATGGGCAGAATTTGCACCAAAATACCCACCACCATTCGTACCCAAGTGTTTGATGGCAATCATCTGCGCTGCGGGACCTCGTGATACATTTACGGTATCGCCTTGCAGAGAGATGAATTGGTCTTTCGCCTCGTAGCTTGCAGGTGTGCCATTAAAAGTTAAAACTAAAGCCACAACAACTGATAATGGCAATAATAAACGTGTAATCGCTCTCACGAAAAACTCCCAGAAGTTGCCCAGTTGTGTAGTGGTTTTATCTCTAAAGGCCTTGAATAATATTACGGCTGCCGCGATACCAGTGGCGGCACTTACAAATTGCAAGAACATCAACACAAATTGTTGTGTTAAATAACTTACACCACTTTCGCCCGAATAGTGTTGCAGGTTACAATTGGCCACAAAACTGATGATGGTATTGAAAGCCAAATCAGATGTCATTCCTGGGTTTCCATCAGGATTGAAAGGAAGTTTATCCTGAAATATCAACACAAAAAAGCCGTATATCAGCCATACCATATTGATGGTGAGCAAAGCTTTGAGTTGTTGTTTCCAGTTCATCTGTTCTTTAATGTTGATGCCTGAAAGTTTATAAATTCCGTTTTCGAGTGGCTTTAAAAAGTCTGTCCAAACTTTTTCTCCTGCAAAAACCTTCGCCAAATACTTACCCAAAGGGATGGCAATGATTAAGGTGAGCAGGAATGTGGCGATGATGCCAGTTAATTCAGTGTTCATTTTTTTTGTTTTTTACAGATGATTGTCGTTGTGCTTACTGTTTCGAGAGGCTCAACATGACAACCACGTTTAAAATTTTTCTGGGTTGATCAACACGTAAATCATATAGATAAATACGGCGATTGAGATGATGAATAGTGCTAACATTTTCTTTAGATTTTTTCGAACCAATCGATAGAAAGGTAAGTTGCCCAGCAGAGCAGGATTAGAATTAGAAACAGGATAATTGTCATAACTTTTTGATTTATGAAATGCCTATTGCCAACTCTTGTGCCGATGAAAATGTAGTTTTTGCAAAATACTGTTTTACAGGTGTTTGATTTGATTTTGTTATTGAATCAAAATTTTGGACATAAAAAAACCTTTCCGTTTTGGAAAGGTTTTTATCGTTTTGGGATACTTATTTTAATTGGCTTATTTGAATTCCGCTATGCCATACTCTTCAATTTTTCTGTACAGTGTAGTTAAGCCAATGCCTAACAACCTTGAGGTTTCAGTCTTATTTCCTTTGGTGTGAATAAGCACTTTTTGAATATGTTGTTTTTCTACCTGTTGGAGGTTAAAATCATTTTCCAAAGGAGCGAATTCGAAAAACTCTTGTGGTAATGCAGATAAATTGAGGCTATCCCCGTCCGAGAGAATAACAAGTCGCTCGATTACATTTTTGAGTTCCCGGATGTTGCCTTTCCAGTTGTATTTTTCAAAGACATCAAGCATTTTATTTTCTAATGCAAGTTCGGGGCGATTGGTTTTAATGGCAAACTGTGTTAAATAATGTTGCGCCAAAGCAGGAATATCCACCTTTCTTTCCCGCAAAGGCGGAAGAACGATTGTGAAAACGGATAAACGATAATACAAATCGGAACGAAATTTTCCCGATGCCGCATCCGCTTTTAGATCTTTATTCGTTGCTGCAAGGATACGAACATTTACTTGTTGGGTATTGGTATCACCCACTTTGATAAAACTCTGATTTTCGAGCACCCGAAGCAGTTTGGCCTGCAAATCGAGGTTCATTTCCCCAATTTCATCCAAAAATAAAGTGCCACCATTGGCCTCCTCAAGCAAGCCTTTTTTATCCTTATTTGCTCCAGTAAATGCACCGGCTTTATAACCAAAAAGTTCACTCTCCAATAAATCTGGTGAAAAGCCACTACAGTTTAGTGCAATAAATGGTTTTGCCGATCTTGGGCTTTCGTAGTGGATTGACTGTGCAAAAACCTCCTTGCCGGTTCCGGTTTCACCGAGTAGAAGTACGGTTGTATCGGTTTTGCTTACTCTTTTCGCCAGATCAATTGCTACTTTCAAAGTTTTTGACTGACCAATAATGCTTGCAAAGCTATGCTTTGTTGAGGTGCTTTTTTCAAGCTCAAAAATCCGCTGTTGCAGGTTTGCTTTATCCATCGCCTTGTAAAGCAGCGGAATGATCTTATCGTTGTCATCGCCTTTAACCAAGTAATCAAAGGCACCGTTTTTAATGGCTAAAACACCGTCTGAAATGGTTCCGTATGCTGTCAGATTGATAATTTCAACAAATGGTTTAAGCAATTTGATATCTTTCACCATGGCCACCCCGTTCACATCAGGCAATTTCACGTCACTGATCACAATGCTAATATCATTGTTTTTCAGAAGTTTTAATCCCTCTTTGCCAGTGTTTGCCTGCAGGGTTTTAAAGCCTTCTAGTTCAATAATCCTCGAAAGTAAACTGCATATTTTTTTTTCATCATCAATGATGAGGACTATCCCGTTCATAGGTATAATTTATGATGCAATATTAAGGATTAATTATTCTTTGTTTGTACCTTTTTCGATTCCAACTGCGTGAAATAAAACCATTTTGAGCATATTTGTTGCACAAAGCAAATTCTATGTTCAAAAGCGTATTCCTGGTAATCATCCTTGGTTTTATTGTGTTTTTTAGTTCAGCTCAACAAATTCGCCCAGCAAAATCTGCTGAAATTTATCGCGAACTAAAAACATTGAAACATATTCCGAAAGTACTTTATCTGGCAGCACATCCTGATGATGAAAATACGGGCCTATTATCCTGGCTGATCAACGAGCAAAATGTAGAAACGGGTTATCTATCATTAACCAGGGGCGATGGTGGACAAAATTTATTAGGTACCGAACAAGGTGCGGCTTTAGGTTTAATTCGTACGCATGAACTTTTAGAAGCCCGAAAATTAGATGGTGCACAACAATTTTTTACCCGGGCTATTGATTTTGGCTTTTCGAAAAACAAGAATGATACTTTTAAGCAATGGGATGCCGACAGCATTACAGCTGATGTGGTTTGGGTAATTAGAAAATTTCGTCCTGATGTGATCATTTGTCGTTTTCCGCCAACTGCTGCGGCAGGGCATGGGCAACACGCGGCATCAGCAGTAGTGGCTGAAAAGGCATTTGCAGCTGCGGCCGATAAAAATATGTTTCCTAACCAGTTGAAATATGTGGAGGTTTGGCAACCGAAAAGATTGGTTTGGAACACTTTCCGTTTCGGATCTACCAATACGACTGCTGAAACTCAGTTGAAGGTTTCGGTAGGCCAATACGATGCCCAACTGGGCATGGGTTATGGTGAACTGGCGGGTTTGAGCAGAAGTTTGCACAAAAGTCAGGGTGCCGGAACACAATCTGTGGCAGGAGTACGGACTGAATATTTTTCCCCTGTGTTAGGGGTGCCAGCCAAAGAATCTCTTTTTGATAAAATTCCAATCAACTGGTCTGAAAAAGGCATAGATAACATTGATGAATTGATCGATATTATTTTATTGTCTTTCGATTATAACCATCCGGATAAGAGTTTACACGGACTGCTGATGTTGCGGAAAAGAATCGCCGAAATTCAGGATAAAAACCTGAAAAAAGATAAGCTGGCCGCGATTGACCGTATCATTTTAAGTTGCACCGGTTTTATGGGAGAGGTCGTCACTAATCAGGCAGAAGCCATAGCAGGAAATAGCTATAATTTTCGCTTGAACTTAATTTCCCGATCAGCCACACCAGTAATACTGGAACAAATTAACTGGATTAATCAAACTGACAACCTAAATAGAAGGATAGCCGGAGATTCATTGATGACCATTGAACGTAAAATCCAGATACCTGCAAATGCAACCTTAACCGAACCCTATTGGCTAGAGAAACCGGCGAAGAACGCAGCCACTTTTAGTGTTGCCAATGATACCTTAATTGGTTTTGCCGAAACCGAATCGGCCCTAAATGTTTCGCTTTCTTTAAAAATAGGAACTGAAAAATTCAATATAAAATTACCCCTTTCTTTTAAAAAATTAGATCCGGTAAAGGGTGATGTGGTGGAACAATTACGTATTGTGCCAGCTATGGATTTGAGTTTTGCTGAACCTGTTTATTTCGCAAAAGATAAAGAAGATTTAAAAATCACCCTGCGACTCAAAGCCAATAAATATATCAATTATGGTAAGGTTACTTTTAAAATCGGCAGTGCCATCATCGCGAACTTTACCGGCATCAACCTCCAGGAAAATACAATTACGATCAAAGACTTCATTATCCCTGCCAATGAATTGAGCAAGATCAAAACCAATCAGAATAAATTGGAGGTGTTTTTTTCTTCCGAGAATAACGATTTTATCAAAGGGCAGGTGTTAATCCAGTATCCACATTTGCCGTCACTTCAATATTTTATTCCTGCCACCACCTGGTTATTAAAGGATGATGTAAAAGTACTGGCGAAAAAAGTAGGTTACATTCAAGGTGCCGGAGATCTTATTCCTGAAGTATTAAAACAGGCAGGTTTACAAGTAGATGTATTAACCGAAGCGGATATTTTAAACCCGGCGAAGTTAGCCACTTACGATGCGGTAGTAACAGGTGTTCGAGTAATCAATACCGAGAAACGAATCAAAAACTGGCAAACTGCATTGAGAAGCTATGTAGAAAATGGAGGAACAATGGTAATGCAATATAATACCACGCAAGATATGGCGTTACAAGATTTTGGCGTTTACCCGTTGCGCATCAGTGGAAAAAGGGTAACCGAAGAAAATGCAGCTGTTAAAATTCTTATTCCAAATCATAAATTGCTAAACTATCCTAACAAAATTACAACTGACGATTTCAATGGATGGGTTCAGGAACGTGGCGCCTACTTTCCCGATCAGTGGGACGAAAAATATGAGACACTTTTTGAAATGAATGACACCGGTGAAGAGTCTTCTAAAGGTTCAACATTATTTGCAAAATACGGCAAGGGTAATTTCATCTACACACCTTTAGCATTTTTTAGGCAGCTACCTGCAGGAAAAGTGGGCGCAGCAAGGCTATTTTTTAATTTCATATCGGCAGGGAAATAAGATGAAAAACCAGCTTAAGAATTGGAACACCTGGTATATTTTACTTGCTTTGGCATTAATTTTCCAGGTTGTTTTTTATTATCTCTTTACTAAAATCTGGGCATGAGTAATATCGATTGGTTCGTACTCATTTTTACCCTCCTTGCTGTGGTGGCCTATGGCGTTTTTATAGGGCGAGGTCAGAAAAGCAATGAATCCTATCTTAAAGCCGATAATCAAATGCCCTGGTACATTGTGCTTTTGGGTATTATGGCTACGCAAGCAAGTGCAATTACATTTCTGTCTGCACCCGGGCAGGCTTATACCGATGGCATGCGCTTCGTTCAGTACTATTTCGGCTTGCCACTGGCGATGATTGTAATTTGTATCACTTTCATTCCCATCTTTCAGCGGCTGAATGTGTACACGGCTTATGAATACTTAGAACAACGATTTAATAAAAAAACCAGGGTATTAACTTCCTTATTATTTCTATTTTCCCGAGGATTATCGACAGGAATCAGCATTTATGCACCAAGTATTATTTTATCTAGTGTTTTAAACTGGAACATCTATTTAACCAATGTTTTAACTGGCGGAATTTTATTGATTTATACCTATGTTGGCGGTGCAAAGGCCATAGCACATACCCAAAAACTTCAGTTTCTCATCATTTTAGGAACAATGGCATTTGCCGGATATTTGTTGGTGCAAAATATGCCCAATGGTGTTGGCTTTACCGATGCACTTTACCTGGCAGGGAAATCAGGAAAGCTAAATGTGATTACAACTGAGTTTGACTGGAAAGATAAATACAATATCTGGAGCGGACTAATTGGAGGGTTTTTCCTGGCGCTCTCATACTTTGGAACCGACCAAAGTCAGGTAGGGCGGTACATTACTGCCAAAGATAATACCAATGCAAAAATGGGTTTGTTGTTAAATGGCCTGGTAAAAATTCCCATGCAGTTTGCCATTCTGCTCATTGGTGCGCTGCTTTTTGCTTTCTTCTCTTTAAAACCTGCACCTATTTATTTTAATGAACGTTCTTATCAATATTTAAAAGAAACACAGCCCCAGCAAGCAGCAGTTTTTGAGGGAGAACATAAGCTGCTCGAGGAGAAATTCAATGCCCAATCGAAAGCCATTCTTTCACAAAAAGAAACTCATGCCGCAGGTTTGGAAAGTTCTATCGCCAGTTTTAAGGAAACCCAAAAAGATGTTAAAGATCTGCATAGCAGGGTAGAGGAGGCGATCAATAAATCAAACTTTAATGCCGAGAAAACTGATACCAACTACATCTTTTTATATTTTGTAAAAAACACCTTACCCGTTGGGATGATTGGATTACTATTCGCTGTAATTTTCTTAGCCAGCTGGGGATCCATTTCTGCAGCACTGAATTCACTTGCCGCCTGTTCATTAAAAGATGTTCATTTAATTTTCAGTAAAAAGGAACTAGATGACAGAACAGAATTAAAGTACAGCAGGTTGCATACCTTGGGCTGGGGGATATTTTCCATCGCGGTAGCCATGTTTGCCACGCAAATGGGATCGCTTATCGAAGCGGTTAACGTGCTGGGTTCCTTATTTTATGGCCCAATTTTAGGGATTTTTCTGGTGGCCTTCTACTTCAAAAAAATCAACGGGCCAATCGTTTTTATTTCCGCAATCCTGTCAGAAATTGTAGTAATTGCCGTTTATGAGTTCGATGTAGTATCGTTCTTATGGTTAAATGTGATTGGTGCTGCAGCCGTAATTATTTTTTCGACTTTGGGATTATTATTTTATCGACCCAAAGCATTAAATTCGTAGAATCAAAAACAACAAAAACAGATAAATAATATTACTATGAAAACGATGTTTAAATCTATCGCTTTGCTTTTTACCGCAATAACGATCTCTGCAAGTGCGATGGCACAAGATGCTCAACCCAAACCAAGTCCGGCGGCAACGGTTACAGGCAAAATTAAAGCCGCAACCATTACCATTAACTATAGCAGTCCTGCTGTAAAAGGCCGTAAAATCTGGGGTGGATTAGAAGCTTATGATAAAGTTTGGCGTGCTGGTGCAAATGAGGCAACTACTTTCGAAACTGATAAAGACATCATGGTACAAGGAAAAGCACTTCCTGCAGGTAAATACAGTTTTTTCTTAATCCCTAAAGAAAGCGGAACGTGGACGGCTATCTTCAATAAAGAACCAAAACAGTGGGGCGCATACAAATACGAAGAAGCAAAAGACGCTTTACGTGTTGATGTAAAAACAAAAGCTTTAAAAGCCACTCAAGAGCGTTTGGTTTATAAAATTACCAAAACAGGTTTTTCTTTAGACTGGGATAAAATTTCTGTTCCGGTAGCAATCAAATAACCCTGGTTATAAAATATGTAAGGCCATTTTCGATAAGGAAATGGCCTTTTTGTTTGCTGTAAAATCGGTTAGATAAATAACCTCACACTTAATATTTACTTCACTTTAAAATGTTATTTTAGGCCAGTTTATTCTCAGGTATGAAAGTTTCACTTAAAATAATTGCACTCCTCTCGTTTTTTTATTTAAACGTTTTAGCACAGTCAAAAACCACATCATTCTCCATAAAGGAAAAAAAACCGGTTGATCTTGTGAATGTTTTCTTAGGTTCATCGGGCGACCACGGACAGATGTCGCCGGCAGCTTCCTATCCGTTCAGTATGTTGAGTATCGGGCCGCAAACCTATCCAAAAACACATACAGGTTACGAATATCTGGCGAAAAAATTTGAGGGTTTTACGCACAATCGTTTCGAAGGCGTGGGCTGTCAGGGCTCAGGCGGAAATCTTTTTGTGAAACCTTTTTTAGGTGATGATCCTAAAGCATCTGAACTAATAAAATCGACAGAGAAAGCTGTTCCTGGTTATTATGAAGTTGGCTTTGAAAATAAAATTAAAGCAAGCTTTTCAGTTGTAGGTAATACCGGAAAACATGTTTATCAATTTCCTAGCGGGAAAAAGGGAATTTATATCGATTTAAGTTATGCCTTTAACGGTGCTTTTGTGGAAGAGGAGCATGTGATTAAAAACAATACCATTTCTGGTTGGATTGAATCAAAAACAACTTGTTCTGTCGGTAAATATCGGATTTACTATTATCTGGAAATAAAAAATAATATAAATTGGGAAGAGGTAGCAAATCACAAATTCATCGCTAGGCTTGGGCTGACGCCGGGTTCGGTAGAGGTGAATGTTGCGCTTTCATCGGTAAGTGCCGAGGCCGCAAAATTAGCCATTAATACCCATTCAATGACTGAAATGATGTCGGAGAGTAGCGGCTATTGGAACAAAAATCTTTCGAAAATTGCGGTGAATGGCGATTTAAAGGATGCAAAATTATTTTATTCGCTGCTTTATCGAACCATGCAATCGCCTTATGTCATTTCCGATCAGGATGGCCAGTATCGGAATACCAAAGGAGAAGTACAAAAAGATAAACAGATTCGTTATAATGGCTGGGCCATTTGGGATAATTACCGCACACAATTGCCTTTGCTTTCGATCATCACCCCTGATCGTTATGCCGGAATGGTTACTTCTATTGCTGATTTATACCTCTCGGGGAAAAAAGATTACGCCGGGCAAAAGGAACCTTCTAATACCGTTCGCTCGGAGCATGCCATTGTAGTATTGCTGGATGCTTACCGAAAAGGATATCCAGTTGATTTTGCGAAAATCGCTGATTCATTGGAGAAAGAAGTAAAGGGATTGGATTATAAATCGCCAGATAAAGCGCTCGAATCGAGCTATGACAATTGGGCAATGGCGGAAATTTTTAAGATTTTGAAAAACCCGCAAAAGATGGAGATTTATAAAAATAAAGCCTTGGAGTATAAAAAATACTGGAACAAGGATTTTAAAGATATGAGTAAACGGGATGTGGATCAAATGCAGGCCCGTGGTTTATATCAGGGTACCATTTGGCAATACCGTTGGTTTGTTCCCTATGATTTTAAAGGCTTGGTAGCGCTTGATGGGGGAGAGGAATCCTACCTGGCTAAACTAGATGAATTTTTTGCCCGTGATTTATATAACCATGCCAATGAGCCTGATTTGCAGGTGCCATTGATGTATAACATAACCAGACAGGGTTATAAATCTCAATACTGGATGCACCAGTTGGCAGCCGATACCGTTATTCAAAATTATTTTAATGATAACAGCCGCGGCATTGGTAGTTACATTGGTAAAATATACCGTAACCAGCCTGACGCTTATTTGCGAACCATGGATGATGATGCAGGAGCGATGAGTGCATGGTATATATTTACGGCAAGTGGTTTTTCTCCAGCCTGCGTAGGTTGGCCAGTATATTACTTAAATGTTCCGCTGTTTCCATCTGTTACATATCACTTACCTGATGGCAAAACGTTTAAGGTAGAAACCGAGAATTTTAGTTTGAAGAACAAGTATATCAAACAGGTATTCTTAAACGGAAAAGCTTTTAACAAAAATTATATCACACAAGATGATATTAATAAAGGTGGCGTTCTAAAAATTGTTTCTTCTGCAAATCCGATCAAAGTTTCAGCTACAGAGAACTGGATTTCGAGTATCGAATAAGTAATTTGGATTAATAATGAAAAAATAATTACTTTTTAGGTGTCGCTGAAAACAAATCAACGCATCGCCTGTTTTCTGTATATAAAATTACATGACATGGCACCCTTAAAATTAAGCGAAGAACAAAATGCAACGTTAACGAACAAAGATACCGCAGAAAAAGCAGATAACCAGCCTTTAGAGCTTCACCCGGAAGCTTACAAGGTAAAAGGACCATCTCCCGATAAGATGAATACTGTTTCTGCTTCTTTAAGAACTTATGCACACGGCCTTTACGGTTTGTTATAAATCATAACCCCTATTTTACATAAGCCCTTTTTCTTTTTAGATGGAGGGCTTTTTTATTGAAAAAAGAATGTTACCAGATTCTGGTTATTTTGGTAGCTGAACAAAAAAAGTTGTGCCTCTAAATTCATTCTCTTCAAACCAAATTTTTCCTTTGTGGGCATCAATGATTTTCTTTGCGATTGGTAGTCCCATACCGTACGGTTTTTCACCTCTTGTTCCAATTCTTTTTCTGCGTTCTTGTGAAGTGAATAAAGAAGGTTTTAAATCGTTTGGAATCCCAATACCCTGATCTTTAACTTCAATAATTATGTGTTCATCAAATTCGGTAGTTTGCAATACTATCGTACTGTGATCAGGGCTAAATTTTATCGCATTGGTGAGCAGGTTGCTAATCACTCTCCAAATATTTTCGAGGTTGCAATTAAGCAAAACGGTCTGACTATCGATGGTGATGGTTTGCCGTTTTTCTATCGCTTTGTATTTTAAAATATTAGCACAATATTTTATAAGCGTATTTAATTCAACAGGCTCTTTCTTTAATACCGCATGGGCATCTTCTTTTTCGAGTATTGCGGTCATAAAAGTTAATGCGTTAATTCCTGCTTTTTGAATAATCGATATTAATTCACTTGCTTCCTCATTTAACTTGGTCTCATTCAGTAACAAACTGGAGGCACTCACAATCGCACCAATTGGGCTACGCAGGTCGTGAGCTATGATTTTGGTTACCCTGAGGTTTTCCGATTCGCTTTCTTCCAAGGCATTCATTATGTGTTGCATGTAGGTATTCTGTTCCGAAATCTGCGAATGTAATTGCTTTAAAAGTCTGTTATTTTCCTCATTTTTTTTCCAGGCTTTATGCATTTGGAAAATTATAATCAAAACCAATATGAAAAAGATAACTGTGATTATTCTGAAAATTAGATCGAGTTGCAAACCTGCTTCTGAGCCAGTAATTATTGGAAAATTCAATAAGTCAACAGAGAAGTCATCCTTATCGATAGCTGCAGTGGCGGAAACAATCCGATCGATATACACAGTAGCATGATCTTCCGTGTACTGTAAGCTTGTGCATCCTGCCAAAAAAATGAATAGCACAGCAAAACGAAGTGAAATGAATTTTTTTACAATTGCTTCGTGCTGAAGCGGAGGGATGTTAATAATCATAACGAATGTTTTATACCAGATAGGTTCACCAGCTAATTAAAAGTTCGAATGAAATTAATCAGCTAAGTAAATAGGCTTAACCTGGCAAGTAGAAGTGCAGTTTAGAGTTTGCTTGAACCACACCTATTATCGTAAAAAGGATGATATAATATATGCGTATAAATACGTAGACTAAGTTAGCTCTTTTTCAAGTAAATGCCTAATCTTAGGGGTGTGATACAACTATGGTGTGTATGAAAATTTAGCTTAAGTTCGCTTATATAGGAAGCGAGGTTTGCATTTCGCGGAAATTGAGTATCCTATCTAACATAAATTTAAATTGTTTAGTAATCAGGTACTTGGCTAAATTTTGCATGTTGGGGCGTTCATGAAAGCTGAGGATATTTAAGTTTATCAATGAGATATGATTTAAGCGGAATATCAAATCATACAAGCTTTGATATTCCGTTACAAATTACCAAGCAGTTTTTATGAGAATGGGAAATATTTGGTGTGCTCCCAGGGACCATTTAAATATAACCATAGGTCGAGGCCAGAAATAGTAATCTCAAATGGTTCGAAGGATGGATTAAGTTGATCAAACAAAGCTTTCGCCTGGTCTGACCTCACCTTGTTTTGTATGGTAATGTGTGGCTTGAATTTTTGCTGATCTTGTAAAGAAAGATATCGCTCGAAATTTTTCTTGAGCTTGCGGTGTACATTTTCCAATTGCTCACTGGAAATAAAATAAGCCACACCATGGCCAATGTTTTTTACACTACTAACTGTAGCTACTATCGATTGCTTTTCAACCGATTGCAGCGCCTCCAGGATTTCTGCTGTTTTTGGTAGCGTATGAAACAATGTAAGATGAGCACGCAGAAAGTTTCTTTCCTTCGGAAAATGCATGTTTCTGAGGTCGTCAAAAAAGCTTTGGTGAATTTCATCTATCCTTGCAGTTAAAATAAATGTACTCATGCCAAAGCTATCTTTTTGAAGAAGGTTGTCAGAAATTACGCTGAAGCTTGATTCAGGCTAGCCTCTAATGCACCAAGGTAATCAAATGTTGCAAAACAATTTCCATTTACTTTCCTTATAATGCCTTTGAAACTCGAAGGATAATCGCCAACAGATTCCCAGGCCTGCTTAGCCGCCAATGCATAAGTAACCAGGTCTGTATCGTCCTTTACCAAAAATGTCATGGTGTTATCTCCTTCTACTCCTCCTCTATAACTGTCTATAAATTGAGTCTGATAATAATTCTGTGGAATGGCTTCGATTTCTTTGCTGTAATTCATAATATGATCTTGTTATTTTTGTAACATTATTTTCTGTTATTATGTTTTTTTTGTCAGCGAAATAACTGCATTTATTTAGTCGTTTTAAGAGTAAAGCCTGCTGTAGTTAATGCCTTTCTTTTGTTAAAAAACCTGAAGTGAGTAGTGCTTCAGGTTCTCATTAACTACGCTATTCCATCCGGAAATAGATCGTCCCATTAGTAATATAATAACATCCTAAATTAATTTTCATTACTCTTAATTAGAATAGTCCTTTAATACCATATCAACCTACCGGAGCACCTCATTTAAGAAGCCTCTTGCGTTAAAAAAAAAATGAAATTCTTTTAAAACTTTTTAGGTGCATCATTGTCTTAAATGTACATCTACCTATTACATTTATTTGGTTATCAAGGCTGTTGATTTTTCAATAGCCTTTTTTTGTAATGAAGCTGTTGAGATTTGTTTTTATTATGCTAAAGTTGGTTTATCTAACCAGAATATTGACGTTGGTTATAAGTTCTGGAAAAAAGAGCGACCTGCTTTTTTTAGTCGTTCTCTGCCTCAATAGGTAGGCTAAAGTAAAATGTAGAGCCTTTGGCTATTTCGCTTTCCAGCCAAATCTGCCCATGATGACGCTTAATGATTTCGGCACAGAGATAAAGCCCGATCCCAAAACCTGAAACCGTTTGAGGTTGATTCATTACGCGGTAATAGCGCTCAAAAAGTTGGTGCTGGTCTTCAGGCATAATTCCTATTCCTTCATCCTTAACGGCTACGAGGGCAGAATCTTCATTTCGCGTACAGGATATTTCGATGGTGCTGCCTGTAGGAGAGTACTTCACCGCATTGGAAATAAAATTATTGATTACCTGACTAATTTTTTCCCGGTCGGCATTAACAAATATTTCTTCTGTTTTGAAAATAAACTGATGACTATTCAGCACAACATTAAACTCTTCATCAATTTCTTTCATGAGTAATGATAAATCGAAATGCTGCCTTTCGATATGAATTTTTCCAGATTCCAATCTCGAAACATTGAGGAAACTGTTAATCATATTCACCATTTTCTTCGATTGATTATTGGCTTTCTCTAAAACGCTCAAAGCAAAACTGTCTTGGTTTTTGCTGGCCTTGCTTTGCAGTAATTGTATATATGCGGTCAATGAGGTTAAAGGTGTTTTTAGCTCATGGCTTACCATGCCTATAAAATCATTTTTACGTTGCTCATCTGCCTTTACTTCTGTAATGTCTGATACGATGCCTACCATTTTTGTGGCCTTTCCTTCATTATTGTACCTGGCCTTTCCATGTGCACTTACCCAATGGATTGATCCATCAGGCCAGCTTACTTCGTACTCTGCTTTATAAACCGTTTGGTTTTGAATGGCTTCATGCACCAGGTTTTTGATAGTTTCGCGGTATTGCGGAAGCATGGAAGCATATAAATCAGGATAAGTAAATTCCCGATCAAGCGGCCATCCATAACACATTTTATACCGATCATTACAAACCATTGTTCCGGTAGCCAAATCGACCTCGGTTGAGCCTAATGCACCAGCCTCAATGGCAATGTTCAGCCTGGTGTTAATTTCCAGAACATCCTTTTTAGCATTTACCTGCTCGGTAACTTCAGTAACTACTTGCAGAATACTATCTATCTCTCCATGATCGTTTTTTACCGGTTGATAAATAAAATTGAAGAAACGTTCTTCGGGTACGCCATCTTTAAAAATATATACTTTATTTTCAACTCCATAATAAGGCGTTTTGGTGCGCAGTACATCTTTTAAGAGATCGATAAAAGGCTGATTTTCAAGTTCTGGCAGGATGTCGACAAACTTCTGCCCTTCAACAGCATCTGTTTTGCCCCAAATCTCGAGCATTTTTTCATTGGCACTTTCAACAATTAAATCGGCAGTTTTAAATACGTTTATGGCAACGGGTGCTTGCTGAATTAATGACCGAAATTTCCGTTCGCTACGCTCCAGGCTATCAACCATGGCAGCCATTTTTTTTGTAGAGCTGATCTGTTCGGTTACATCAATTAGCACACCGCTTAAGCGAATGGCTTGCTTTTCTTTGTTAAAAATTGCTTTACCTTTTGCCCGAACAACTCTTCCATCTGTTTCACCAGGCAATTGAATCACATAGTTGGTGTCATAATATCCTCCAGATTCGTAATTTAAAGCATTCTGGATGGCGTTAACTACCCGCTCACGGTAAGATTCATGAATCACATCGGTAGCTTGGGTTAACTCAATTTCATCTCTGGGCTGTAGGCCAAACCATAACTTCGTTAAGTTGTTCCCCGAAAAACGACCGGTTTCCGGATTAAGATCAAATGTACCTAAGCCGGCAGCGTCAATTGCCAGTTCCAGTTCATCCTGACTAATCTTTAGCTTTTCATAAAGTGCTGATAATTCAAAATTAAATCTGGCCTGCTCCTCATTGGATGCAGTTAATTCCTCATTAATGGCGACCATTTCTTCATTAATGGCGGCAAGGTCTTCATTTAGTTTCTGTTTTTCTTCTGCTGCAACCTCCAGGGCTTGTTTCGCCAATACCACATCGGTAACATCAGCTGCGGTATTCATTACGCCATAAATTTCACCAGCCGCATTTCTTAAGGGCGTAAAAATATAGTTGAAGTAAAAGATTTTCGGTACGCCCTTCACTATTAATTCTAAGCGCTGATTTCTGGCCTCAAAAACAACACCCGTGGTAAAAACCTGGTCGAGTTGCTGAAATACGGCCTGGTTGGTAAGCTCTGGTAAAACATCTGCATAGCGCTTTCCAATCACGTCATCACCTTTTCCCCAAACCCCTATAATGGATGGATTGGCGAAAGTGATTCTCATTTCCTTACCTGTGTAAACTCCAATCGGGAATGGCGCATTTTCAATAATACTCCTGGTACGAAATTCACTTTCGGCAAGCTCCGCTAAGGTTTGTTCCAGTTTCGTTCTGCTCCTCACTAATTCTTCATTCGTTGCCGCAAGTTCCTCGTTCGAAGCCAAAATTTCTTCATTCGAAGCCTCCAATTGCTGGTATAGCTGTTCAATTGTTTTTACACGTTCTGCAACCCTGCTTTCCAAAACCTCGTTTAATTGCTGGAAACTTTCTTTGCTTAACTGCAATTCTTCATTTGTGGTATTAAGCTCCTCCATTGAAGCAGCGAGTTCTTCATTTATCGAAGCCAACTGAAAATTTAATTGTTGTTCATGATCTAAAGCCTTTTGCTTTTCTTCGCGATCTGCTGCGATATTAAGTGCCCGGTTGAGTTCGGTCACATTTGTGGTCGTGTGGAGAATATAATCCGTTTTGCCATTTTCATCTTTTACGGCCTGATAGATAAAATCGAAATAGAAAGTTTGCATTTCGCCATTTACAAATAACGCTGCGGGTGTATTTTTGCTTTCATAACTGATGCCGCTACGCCAAACCTCTTGCAGTATGCCAATAAAAGGCTGCCCAACAATTTCTGGCAGCGCCTGGGCGATAGTTTTGCCAATCACCGACCGCTCTTTTCCCCACAATGCAATCATTGCATCATTGGCAAATTCGATATAAATTTCCTCACCAGAATAAATAGCAGTCGCATTAGGAGACTGGCTAAGAATATCCACTATTTTCGTTTCTGTAAACCGTGTCGGCAAAGGCTTCATTACTATATTATTTTTATGCTAAATGGATTTCACGAATAAAGGTAACGGTATCAGCTTGATTTTGGTTTGCCAAAAAGTAAGATTTTAATTATTGCAGATGAGCCGTATCAGTCTCTTTAATGTAATAGGACATAAAATCACTCATGCGATTGCATTACATATGCTCCATGAAATTCATCCTCCATGTATTGCTCTTGCTCATCATTTATCATATCGCTATCTACGCAGCCATTAATGGTTATTGAATATTGCAATTATTATGACGAATTATGTCTGATGATTAACAGCCGCGTTCACTTATGGGTTAAGGGTAAATAATGTCGTGTGTTCGTTTTTCAAGTTGCGGATCATCCGGAAACTTGCTGATATAAAATTCTTCGTAATACGCTTTAATAATTGCGGCCAAAGGTGTGGCAAGTAATGCACCTGTAAGACCAAACGCCGTTCCCATGGCCAGCAAAAGGAAAAGAGACGACATGGGGTGGATGTTCATTGTTGAGGAACGAAGTTTAGGCATTAGAAAATCGGAAACCAGCTCGTTCAGTAACAAAAAGAAAACCAGGCACCATAACGCCGTTGCCGGACTAACCGAAAGTGCTACAAGCGTAGGTGGGATAGCCATGATGTAAAACCCTATTTTAGGAATGAGCTCTGAAAAAAAGGCCAGTGCTGCCCATACCAGTGCACCAGGAACATTCATTAAGGTTAAGAAACCGTAAACCAATACCGCTTCAATCGCTCCACCAATTAGGTTCGATTTCATCCAGCCCACCAACATTACCGAAGTATGCTTCATGGCATTTTCGGCTTTTTCCCGTTGCTTGATTGGAAATACAGTTAAATATAATTCTACTATAGGCTTCGGGTTCCCCACAAAAAAAACCACCATACAGATAAAAACAATGAACACGAAAATTCCACCGATAACAGAGAATGAAAAATTGCCAATCCCCATAACGGTATTGCCCACAGAAGGCATCGCAGATGTGATGGATGAGCCACCTTCTCTGACCTCTTTTCGCAGTTCAGGAAATTTGCTGAGCAGATTATCGAGGTATCCGGAAACACTTGCATAATATTTTGGAAGGTTGCCAATCAACACATCCAGCTGATTACTTAAGTGGGGTACCACCATCCAGCCGAGTAGAAAGGTAATTCCAAAGATGATTAAAAAAACAATCAGGCTGGCTAACCAACGCTTCATGCCTTTCTGCTCGAGTCGGCTTACCGGTGCGTTGATAATCACACCAAGTACAATTGCAAAAATTCCAAGTAGTACAACACTAAGAATTTTATATAGAAACCAAAGCAGGATGATTAATCCGGCAGTGTAAAGGATAATTGAGGTTACTGTTCGAAAGATACCCTCATTTGTTTTAATGTTCATGCCATGAAATAACTTAGTTAGGCATAAAATGTTTGTACGATTTAAAAGGATTAAATTATTTATCTGAAAAAAAAGGCATCATCATAACATACGATTTATGCCTATAGTTTATCGCCTAGTGATTTTGTGTTACATTATCCTGGTTTTTTAGGCTCCCTTACCAGAAAATATTTTAATCTGAAAAGGGAGCCGATGATCACCTCAATAAATGGTGAAAGTTTTAAATTTAACGTTTTGCAGCTTTCGGTGCTAAGGTTAAAAACATTCGCTTACCTTCTAGTTTGGGTAGCAATTCTACTTTGCCCACTTCTTCCAAACCCTGAGCGAACTTTAATAATAGGATTTCTCCCTGATCTTTATATACGATCGACCTGCCTTTGAAATGTACAAAAGCCCTTACCTTTTCTCCGCTTTCTAAAAATGAAACGGCATGTTTCAGTTTAAACTGGAAATCGTGTTCGTCGGTATTCGGACCAAATCGTATATCCTTAATGATGGTTTGTTTCGCTTTACTCTTAATTTCCTTTTGCTTTTTTTTCTGCTCATAAAGGAATTTGCTGTAATCGATAATGCGACATACAGGTGGAGTAGCATTCGGGGATATTTCAACCAGATCTAAGTCAAGTTCTTCCGCCAGCTTCAGTGCCTCTGCCAGCGGGTAAATGTTGGTTTCAACATTGTCTCCAGTTAATCGAACCTCAGGAGAGGTGATCAGCTGATTAATTTTATGTTCTGCTTCTTTCTTTCTGAAGGGCAAGCGTGGCCCTCTGTAAAATCCTGCTTTTTTTAATGCCAAATTGAAAAGTATTAGTGAAAAAATATAAACCAGAGCGTGGTTAATAATGATGGATTGATAATATAGGGCTTTTTGAAGGGATATCCAAACGAATGGAATAATGATGACTTTTTAAATACTATTGACTCCCGTCCAAACGTATCACGGCAAAAAATGTATAAACATTCTTTAGATATTGAGAAGTCCTATTGATTTTTTGCTTTAACCTACTGCCAGTTCAGTAGTTACATTGCTTTCTATTCTCAGCGCCTCAAAAGTGATAAGAATAAATCCAGACAAAAGTAGCAGCAAAGCAAGTACACGAAGGAATTTTTCTGTTGTTTTTGTATTAACCATCCTGTCTGCACAGGTGAATCCGTTTATTCCGCTCACCTTTCTCCGTTCATTTCTGCGCCTCATGGCAATTAGGAAAATAAATGTTCCAAAAACTAAAAGTAAGATCCCGCTAATTACGGGCATTGTAGTAAAATTAAATGTTTCTTGTGTTTCAATCATAGTAAAATAGACCCTTGAGGCGCTAAAAAGTTTAAAAAAAAATATATTTAATCCGCAGTGCAAAACATAATAATCCCGTTTTGGTTTGTTTTCTAATACATTTTTTTGCTCTGGATCAGTTGGTAATATCTGAAACCACTTGCAATGAAATAAAGCTGAACAGTGAATGAAAGGTATAAAAAAGCAAAATCTACCCGTTAAAATATGTCCAGTTTGTAAACTTTCGTTTGCCTGGAGAAAAAAATGGGAACGAAACTGGAACGACGTGATTTACTGCAGTGTAAAATGCAGGAATAAAAAACAGTCATAAATAGCTTAAAATCAATTTTGCATTGCTGATGGAAAATTTTTAGTTAACAATAAGTAATCATTATATTTATGTCGAGCGAGCTTAAAACCTCAGTATTAAATCTAATATTACTAAACGCGATCTCATTATAGGTATTTTATCGCTGCTAATATGATTTTTGAGAAATTGGACAAGCATTATTTGAGTTAGCACAACACCAATGGATTTGCAAATCCTTACTACTTAAACCAAATGGAAAAAAGTTGCAGCATTCATTATATTTTCATTCCGATCCTGCTTACTCGCCTGATTTAAGCACCATTAATCTTGCTGCCGATTGAAAACCATTTGCATAGTAATAGGGTTTTATGATTGTCCCGTAATCAGAATTAAAATTTAGAATCTCATGAGAACGGGAATAATTATATCATATAACCACACAGCAGGAGTTGGCTTTATTAAAGACAGCAACAAACAAAGAATCAGGTTTTACAATGAAGATAAAACGGTAGTTTTTAAGCAGTTTGATGTCGTTCAATTCGATATCAGTTTTGTGCGGAACAGTTTACAGGCCGTAAACGTGATAGGCGTAAGGGATAAAAAGGGAAATATCATTTCTATGACAACCAATATCAATTAGCAATCTCCGTTACCACATTATTAAATTCAATTTGCATTCTCAAAAAGATGTTACTAACTTGAGTTGATTCCCATTCAATTTGGTACATGCCCAATATCAAAACATTAATATACGTTTATCTCTTTGTTTTTGCCTCATCGGTATTGTTCGCTTGTAAAGAAACCCCGAGGGATGAACCCTTGAAAATATCTGATAGGATTTTTGACATTAAAGCCAAATCGGGCATGATGTACAAACGGGGGCAGCAAGACTCAGCTATACGGTTTTTAGATAGTGCAATAGCTAAAATTCAGTTAACCTCCGTGGAACAATGGAGTGTGCTGAATACTAAAACTGCCTATTTTTTGAACTTTAAGAAAAGGCCAGATAGTGCATTAAAACTTGCTGACAGCATGGTTAAGGTGGTAGAAGCTAAACCTGCTCTAATTAAACATTATATTTCTGCATTACTGGTTAGGGGAGATGTGTTGATGGATTTTGGATTATATGAAGATGCATTTGACGCTTATGTGCGAGCCGGTAAAATTTCAAACTCTATTTCAAAATGTTATGCGCTTGCTCCAAAGCTTGGCTTTCTACGATACAAACAAGGCTTTTTTCAAGAATCGATACCCTATTTTAAAAAGGGTTTTAACGAAACTTTAGCTTGTGCGGATACCAGCAGTTTTGAACAATCTTTTGTATCCCCTCAGGGATTACTCAATACCATAGGACTCTGTTTTGAGAAATTAAAGCAACCTGACAGTGCATTATTCTATTATCAAAAAGCCTTGCGATTTATAGATGAACGAAGCCTGATCTTCCCTAACCGAAAAGAATTTGCACTTATGGCGAAAGGAGTGATTTATGGGAATATGGCAACGGCCTTTATGCAGAAAGGGCAGCACCAACAAACGGAAAAATTTCTGTTAAAATCCATTCAGATCAATAGTCAAAAAGGTGCTGAAAATGGCGATGCGCAAACTGCCCGGATAAAGTTAATCAACCTCTACACGCTTAGTAAACAGTATAGAAAAGCCAGATTACTGATTGAAGAGATGGAAAACGCTGATTCCTCCTTCAAAAATTTTACCTCTCAGGAATCTATCATGAAGTTCCTTTATGCCAAGTGGAAATTTTATGATACTGTACAAGACACCAAAATGGCTTATATAAACTTAGAGAGGTTTCATTTTTTAAAAGATTCAACGGAAACTGCCAATAGATCACGTCAAAATGTTGATGTTGAGCATGGTTTAAGAGATGCTGATAGAGCCCAGATGCTGGAGTTGCTGAAGAAAGATGCACAGTCAAAACAGTTTTTGATAGTGGTCGCCGGTGTGGTTATCGCATTAATTTTTGTCATTCTTTTTATTGTGCTGAAAAACTTAAAACGTTCAAAGGCAAATATCGAAAACCTGAACGCAGCAAACAACCTCGTTCAGAATCAGTATGCACAGCTCACGCAGGTCTTTAGCGTTTTAGAAAAGAGCCATGTGGAAAATGCAACGATCATGAAAGTGGTGGCGCATGATCTGCGAGGGCCTGTTTCAGGAATCGTTCATGCGGCTAAATTAATTTTGGCTGATGAGGATTTATCGGAAAATAACTTCCGGATGCTGCAATTGGTGAAAGATGCTGGGTTAAATGCCATATCATTAATTAATGAGATGTTAAATACCCACCATGGCTTAGGTGAAAAGGAACCAACGGATATAGCCAGGTTATTAAACGACAGCATGAATCTCCTGCAGTTTAAAGCTGAAGCAAAGGCACAGAAAATTTCGGTGACTGCTGATCACATTATTGTATTAGTGAATAAAGATAAAATTTCACGTGTGATCAATAATTTGCTCACCAATGCGATCAAATTTAGTGGGGAAAACGATACCATCACCATCGCCGCGGTTCAGCAAGAACAGGAAGTAGTAATCAGTATTGCCGATCAGGGGATGGGAATACCAGCACACATGGGCAATGGTATTTTTGATATGTTTTCGGATAACCGCAGGTTGGGAACCGCTTCAGAAGAATCTTTCGGGATGGGGCTGGCCATTTCAAAAGAAATCATCGAAAGCCATGGCGGCAGAATCTGGTATACATCTATCGAAGGGGTAGGAACCACTTTTTATTTTTCGCTGCCACTATAATTTAGATCAGTAGATTCGTTCACGCACCACTTTATATTATGTCGTTGCCGACCGCATGCATGCGAAGTCAAAACATATAGTTGCAAAGACGGTTCCTACTTCATATGTCATCCTGAAATTAGTCGATGCAAAAACCCTCTCGATAGCAGAGACTTTTAAATCTAATTCTTCAAGCTAAAACCGCTGTTCCGGATGACGTCGTTTCTCCCCGTTAAAAGTTAACTTTCAAAAAAAACACATACATAATACTTTGGTGGTGACTATTTTTCTTGTGTCGGGCTGACGCTTTTTTTCTTCAGCATAAAGAAAATAAGGACAATAAATGTAATTAGATAAAGCATGCCCAAGGCCGGTTTCCTAAAGCTTAAGTTTTTGAAATCAAATTCCCGGAATATGGCTAATCCGATAGGAAAGGCTAACAATGCAAAGCCAATATTGAAACCTATTTTGTTTTTTACCATATGTTTAGTGCTTGATTAGTATATCAATGGTTATGGTGATTACTGTTGAGAGGATCAGGAAGGTTAACATCCCTAGAAGGTAAGATGCTAATGCTTTCAGGTAGCTGGAAACTTTGTTTTTATTGAAAAAATTGCCAATTGCCCAAACGGTATAGCCAAGCCCGATCATACCTGCGATTTGCATCACTTTGGTATGGGTTAATCCTTCAATGATACCGAAAACTGCATAAATTAACATGCCTATGCCCATTACAAAACATAGCAGTATCAGCAGTTCGAAGAAATTGTATTCGAATTTTCTAAAAAAAAGCTTAGTCCAGAATGCAATAAAAATGCCTATTAAAATATTTGCATAACCATAATGTCCCTGTACCCACTTAAAAAAAGATGTGGTTACAAGCATTTTATCTGACAGCTCTCGGTCATCCAGATTTACATAATGGTCTTCTACATGAAAAAAATTCACAGCAATGGAGTAAACCAGTGAGGTGATTACAATAAAAGCAATAGGTTTAACTAACCTGCTCCTGTTTTCATTAAGGTATCTTTTTATGGTGCGGCCGGGGTGGACAACAAGTTCCCGGATTGTATGAAAAATGCCTCTCTCAAAGTGTAACACATGTTCGATCTCATGGACAATATAATGTGCATTAATCCTTTTTAGTTTTGAAGGTTGCCCGCAATCCGGGCAGTAGTTCGAGCTTAACTCGGTGTTGCAATTGATGCAGTTCATTTAATCAGTAATAGTTTGCGGTTATCCGTTAATGACCAGTAAAGTTGGTAATATTATTATTCAATTTCAATTAATATTGAATAATTTTCACTTGATATTTTGTATATAAAATTCTACAAAATGGGTAAAAAATGCCCCTTATTTAGCTCCTGTGAATTTTATTGTTTGTATTCGACGCTGTATCAGATAATGATATGCTTGGATTGGTTTTTGAATAAATACCGGTGATTGGATCATATATTTCATTCATAACCAAGACTCAAATCATCATTACCGCTCTTTCGTACAGCCAACTTCATTAATGAGGCTGCTGCGTCATGCTGAGGTATGATGACATTCATCAGCAGTATGAGAAAACAACTACTATTAGGTTTTATCCTCAGTATGGGGGCAGTTACTACTTTTGCACAACAAAAGGTAAAAGATGGTTCTATTACCACGGGCAATTTACCCAACAAAGATGCAATTCTCGAGTTAGAGAGCAGCAACAAAGGTTTTTTGCATACCCGTGTGCGTTTGGTACGTACTACGGATGCGGCACCATTAAGTGCCCACGTGGCCGGTATGACTTTGATAAATCGAACATCAGACCTGATGCGGCCATTGAGCTTAATAAACTCGTTAAGATTATGAAGGACAATCCAACGATCTGGATTGAATTGGGTTCACACACCGATAGCCGCGGTAACGATCAATATAATAAATGGCTGGCCCAAAGCAGGGCTAATTCAGCGGTTCAATATATTATTGACCATGGAATTGATAAAAACAGGATCACTGCGAAAGGTTATGGTGAAAGCCAATTGCTTAACAAGTGTGCAAATGGCGTAAAATGTTCAGAAGCTGATCACCAGTTGAACAGAAGAACTGAGTTTAAAATCACAAAACAATAATTGCAGAAACGAAGAAATTGCAATACAGACTAAAGGCTGTTCCGAAAGGAATAGCCTTTTTGCTTTTACTCCGTTTATGTTAAGGATGATCAGTACGTGTTTTAAAATATCATTGATGTTTGAAAACGAAAAGCAGAACAAGCGGCTCTATATTTTGTTTCATGAAAACAGACAGGTTATTGGTTTGTCGAAAGTTTATTATCCGGTTTAATTGATATCATGAGGGTTAGCGCAGGCATATTACTATTTAGAAAGAATACTAGAGGACTGGAGTTTTTCCTCATTCACCCCGGCGGACCACTTTTTGCTAAAAAAGATTTTGGGGTCTGGTCTGTTCCTAAAGGAGAATTCGATCAGGATGAAACACCGCTTGATGCGGCCATAAGAGAGTTTGAGGAGGAAGTGGGCACCAGAGTTGATGGGCAATTTATTGAATTAAACCCCATCGTTCAAAAAGGGGGGAAGAAAGTTTTATGCTGGGCCCTGGAAGGTGATTTAGATCCTTCAACCCTGCACAGCAATACTTTCGAAATGGAATGGCCGCCAAAGTCAGGTAAAAACCAACATTTTGTTGAAGTTGACCGGGGCGAATGGTTTAATTATCATGATGCCTGTAAAGCAATCAAAGACCGGCAAATTCCATTACTAGATCAGCTGATTACCATTATAGGTTAGGGCAATAGTTCGAAATTAAATAATGCGCTTTCAGCACCGTTAACAATGAGTGAAATTTGATGTTCACCAGCATGGAATTTGCGTGTCGTAATCAACACAAATTTTTGCTTGCGCAGGATGCTTGTTTCATAACCTCGAGGATATATCCGTTCAGATATTTTGAAGACCTTTTTAGTGTTTTGTCCGTTTTGCTTTTTATAGTAAATGGCATATTCCAGTCTGATTTTCTTATCAGTTTCATTTTCATTCTTGATGCGGAATGAAAATTCCAGGCTTTCTCCAATTTTAACTTCCGGTGTATGTACAACGAAATCCGTAACAAGTATCCCTTTATCATTCAAGCCATAATGTTGCAAAATTTCCAGGTGGCCTTGCTTTAGTAAAGTTCTGCTTCCATGTTTAATAATTGCATCTGTTTCTATACTTATTCCTGACCATTTTTTTGCGATATCCAAAACTACCGTTGGATGATCCTTGGCAATATCATTCAAGCTATTGGCTACACTTCTTCGAACGTATTCTGATGGATCCTGCTTTAAGTTATTCAGGATCGGTAATATTGAAGCAGGGTCTTTTTTCAAAAATGGAATAGCCATTGCCCAAGGTAAACGCGGACGGCTTCCTTCGCTGGCTAATCTCCGCACTTTGTGATTTTCATGATGCGACCATTCCAACATTTTCTGTATCATCTCTTGCCCGTACTTTAAAATAAAAGGACGAACCGCAAATTCACAGCTTACAAATTGTGTTACGAATTCCAGTGCTTCAACTGATTCTTCAAAATAATCAATACCGTATGTTTCTAAATAATCTGGTAGGAACATAAACGCCAATCCATCTTCTCCAATGCCCGCAATACGTAGCTGCTGAATGGTGCTTTTGATCAGAGATATTGTGTGTGAATAATCATCAGGCATAAACTGATGCAGTACGAATGTGGTGTGCTTCATTCGTTGCTTCAATTCCATTTGCTCAAAATCAGCAACATAAATATTTCTAATAAATTTTTTCTGATCAAAGCCAGGGACGGCGACCATAAGTGCGTTACATAATCTATCGTAAAAAGCCTGGGAATATAAATTTTTTAAGAGCATACTAAAATTTTAAAACACAAATTTAATCTTTGAGGCGGAAAGATTTTTTTATTGTTTTACACAAGATTTGCGCTTAATGTCAATAAAGCTGGCTTATAAAAAATACTTGGTAAACAATGAGCTTTTCTTTGATAGATTTGTTTGTCAAAATAAAAAACATAAATATGAAAATCGGATGGATTGGTTTAGGTAACATGGGAAATCCAATGGCTTTGCAGCTCATCAAAGCACGCTATCAGGTTACCGTTTACAACAGGGATAAAAATAAAACTGCTGATCTTGAAAGTTCAGGTGCTTTGATAGCCGAGACGCCAAAATCACTTCTAGATGCAGTTGATGTTGTTTTTCTGATGGTTTCGGATGATCATGCAATCAAACAAATTTTCGAATCGGAGGAGGGTTTGTTGTTGGCAGAAACCAGCGGAAAGATTATGATTAATATGAGCACAGTTTCACCGGCCATTTCAAAAGAGATGTACGAGAAAAGCAAAGAAAAAGGCAATGATTATCTCGATGCGCCCGTTTCAGGAAGTGTGAAACAGGCAGAAACCGCACAGCTGGTGATTATGGTTGGTGGAGATGCCGATGTTTATGAAAAAGCCAAACCCATTCTGGAAAAACTGGGCAAGCTAAACATCAGGGTAGGAAATATTGGAGCTGGAAACCAGGCGAAACTGGCTATTAATTCCTTATTGGCGGTATATACTCAGGGTTTAGCCGAAACGGTGTTATTTGCCAATCAAAATGGAATCAAAACCGATGATCTGCTCAATTTGATCAGCAATGCGGCCATTGGAAATACCTTTACCAAAATTAAAGGCGATGCCATTCTAAATGATCAATACAAAGCCGCATTTGCCTTAAAGCACATCGTAAAAGATTTAAGGTTAGCCAAAACTGAAGGTATTTCATCGCCATTGGCTCAAACCACCTTGAAAACTTTTGAAAATGCCGAAGCAGAATATGGGGAAGAAGATTTAATCGCCGTGTTTAAAGCTTTAAAGTAAACACTCAAAAACCGGGTTCAACTGATTACATTTTCATCAGGTTAGGGTAAATTCTAATAAAAGCCTGCGCACCGACCGGATATTTTCCATAAAGCTGATCCAACACTGGGTTGGCTTTATAGAAAGTTACCTGAGCACCAATTGCGGTTTTAAATTTATTTAAACTTAAAACATCATAATTTAAACCTAGGGTTAAGCCATTAACGCCGAAAAGCCGCTGTCCATAAAATTCTTCATTAAGCGCAAGTTCTTCGACTGATTTTTGCACCCATTCATAACGGGTATAGAATGAGAACTTATTGACACGATATGCGCCTTCCGCCAAAGCGGCATTTTCCGACTGATGTCCTTTTGTTTTATTCATTCCCCACAAAACCGTAGCATTCAAGCTTTGGGCTTCTCCCATTGGCAGCGAATAAATTGCAGATGCGATGGTTCGCTTAACATCTTCCCCCTCATGTAATACTTCAGGACTTTTGATCCAGCCTTGAGAGACTTGCAACGCCCAATTTTGGTTAGGGTTGAAGGATAACCTTGCACTGTAAGAGTCAAATTTAGGTTTATCAAAATCAAATCTGTTTTCATCCGGTTCCCGTCCGGTAAACGACGAAGCTTCAATTTTAAATTGATTATACCTAAAACCCAGGGTAGCGACACCAAATGTAATATGTGTTCCATCATTCCAATGATGAGAGATTGGTGCATCGGGGTTTGCAAGTGCAGATGGCCGATGCATAAAAGCTACAGAGCCCAAAGCTGGTTCCCCCGGATATCCGAGATAAAAAGTCAGATCTGCTTTTTCTGAAAATGCATGGGTGTATGCAACAGAAAGTTCTGAGAATAAGTCATGGGGATGTTGACGATCGACTAATGGCATACCTTTCCAGCTTTCTCCTGTTTGAAAGAGTAGTGGATAACCTGCACCACCTTCAGTCAGGCGATCAAGCGACAGCATTGAGCTAAAGTGGAACAGGCCATTTTGGCCAACTTTTCTTTGTCCCATGAACATGAACCAGTTAGGGGCATCAAATTTTTCCGCCCCTCGCGATCCTTTGTTTAAAATGTCTTGTTTAGTATATCGCAAAGCGAGGTTTCCATGAAGCATGTACATCCAGTTTTTTGAATGCAACATCATTCCATACATAGGCGAGGCATCGGGTAACCAGGAAGTGCCGGATCCGTTTCGCTGCATAGGTAAGTTTAATGAATACGCATGACTCATCGGTGGCCCTGGTTTCATAGTTGCCATCTCCTGCATGCCCTTTGCCGTTCCCGAACTGTCTTTTTCCATGGAGTCTTTTGCAAGTTGATGCATTTCATGTTGGGCACTGGCCGTAAGCGTTGATAATACAATCGAGAATATCAATACCTGTAATTTATATTTCATGAGTTAAGGGGGATTTATTTCTATGAATCAAAATTAGGCTACATAAAATTTTATGTATTACATCATTAGCGAAATTGTTTATATAATTTCTGAATTGATTATCAGGGTTTTGTGTTAATCACCATATCTTTTTCCAAAAAAAAAGTGAGGTAATATTTGCATCGTACGAAAAACATCGTACCTTTAATTTATGAAGAATAATCAAACTGATCATCATTTGCCAGAACCGACCAAAGCTGAATTAGAAATCCTGCAGGTGCTCTGGGAATTTGGTCCGGCTACAGTCCGGTTTGTAAATGATAAGCTGAATGAAAACAGGGAGGTCAATTATACTTCAACACTGAAACAAATGCAGGTACTAGCGGAAAAAGGAATTTTAAAACGTGACGAAAGCCAAATGAAGCACATTTATATTCCAGTAGAAGCCGAGGAAAAAACTAAGGTTCAGTTGTTGGATCGTTTTGTAAACACCTTGTACAAGGGGTCAGCATCTCAGCTCATGATGCAGCTTTTAGGCAATGAAAAAACTTCGAAAGCAGAAATTGAGGAAATTAAAAAGTTATTGGATAACATGGAGTAAAGCTGTTAAAATTCAAATAAACTATAATGGAATTTAAATTGATTGACTTTTTGCCTGAAAACTGGTTAAATGCACTGGGTACAATGCTTTTTCACTCTTTGTGGCTGGGTGTTGTGCTGGCTGCCTTTTCTGGTGCAGTGATGTTTGCTACCCGTAAAACAAGTGCAAAAGTTCGTTACAATCTGTTAACAGGTTGTTTATTGTTATTTGTTTTTACCGTTTCCGTAGTGTTTTATTTAGCACTAACAGAAAAGCCAGATTCATCAGCGACTCCACTTGCAGGCGAAGTAAAGTTAAATTTAATTAAGCTGCAAAATGTTCAGTCTTCTACTTCCGATTTGCAATTTATTATTTCTTCTGGCATCAATAAGACGCTAGGCATCTGGAATGATTATCAGAATCAAATCGTGTTGATCTGGTTTTTGATTATTTGTGCTAAAAGTGTGCAGCTTCTGTTAGGGGTAAAGCGCATTTATTATTTGCGAAATAATCAAGTTTATGCCGCAGGAACGATATGGGATGAGCATTTAGAGCAGCTTTCTGATAAACTTGGTTTAAGCCAGCGGATAAAATTGCTGCAATCAGGATTAGCAAAAGTGCCTATGGTTTTAGGACATTTTAAACCGCTTATATTAATTCCACTCGGCTTATTAAATGGACTGGCCACAACTGAGGTGGAAGCGATACTGGCCCATGAACTGGCGCACATTAAACGACGGGATTATTTGATTAACCTCTTACAAAGCTTCATTGAAATTATATTCTTCTTTAATCCGGCGGTACTTTGGGTATCGCATCTTATCAAAACTGAACGTGAACATTGCTGCGATGATTTGGCCATCCAATGTGTTAACGATCGAAAAAATTACGTTAAAGCCCTGGTTTTTTGTCAGGAGTTTGAGCAGCGAGCACCTGCTTACGCAATGGGCATTACAGGCAAAACCGGCAGCCTGCTGCATAGAGCAAGCAGGATGTTATTTAACACCAATTCAACTTTAAACAAAATGGAAAAAACAATATTAACCATCGCCCTGGTAGGCACTGTGATGTGTACCGTGGCTATTAAAAGTGTAAGCAACGCGGCAACTGTGAGTAGCAAAACAATTGCTTCTTCAGTTTTTCAGGACACGACAAGAAAAACAAAATCTGCCGAGCAGATAGAAAAAGAAATTGATCAAAAAATGAAAGCTGCGGAACAAAGTAGTCAGTCTGGTAAAAAAGCCGATTTGGGTCAAAAAGCATTGAAGCAAGATCGAATTACCGCAAAGCAGATCGAACGTAATGCAAAGCAGTCTGCCGATGATGCCCGTTATGCTGCAGAGGAGAAAGAGTATGCCGAAAGCGAAAAGAAATACAAAGCGGCAGAAAAAAAGTATGCGGCTGATGGGGCAAAATATGCTCAGGCAGAAAAGAAATGGGCTGAAGAAGAAAGAGCCAGATCGCAGGAGGATAAAAAAGGAAATAGAACCCCTAAGGTACCAAAACCACCACGACCAGCTAGAGTAGCAGGAGCGGTTGTTCCGCCAACGCCACCAACACCTACAGCCCCGGGCATACGTGCTGTTCCTCCAACACCTCCAAAAGTACATGGCAGCATTAGTGTTAACGAAGGAAATACCGTACATGTAAACGTGGAGAATGGTAAGGATAATACGGATAAGATTAGTGCTGAATTGCTAAAGGATGGATTAATTTCTAATACCACAAATCTTTCGTTTTCATTGGATAAGAATAATCTGGTGGTGAATGGTGTGAAGCAAAATAAAAGCCTTCATTCAAAATACAAAGCAAAATACCTGGAAAGTGACAATCATTCATTGTCTTATGTGGTGAATGTTACTAAGTCAACAAAAAAATAAACTTTCCTTATCATGGTGCAATGCATATGATTTTGCTTTGCGGTGAAAATGTTCTAATTTCAATTTGAAAATCATCTTTCAGATATGAAAAAAGGAATATTCATTGGCCTGGCCATACTTATCTTTTCATTAACATCGGAATTTACTTTTGCAGCCATTGTTGATACAGTTGTTACGCAAAGTAAATCAATGAAAAAAGAGATTAAAGCTGTGGTGGTAAAACCACAGCTTTATGAAGGATCTGCTAAAAGATTTCCTGTTTTATATTTATTACACGGTGCAGGTGGAAAATACTCAGACTGGCTGCTAAATACTAAAGACAAGGAAGCGGTAAAAAAACTAGTAGATAATTTTAAAATCATCGTTGTTTGTCCGGATGGTGGCGTAACGAGCTGGTATTTTGATAGTCCAATTGATCCTACTTATCAGTATGAAACTTATGTTTCAAAAGAACTGATTGACTTTATTGATGGCCGTTACCGAACAATTAATGATAAAACCGGAAGAGCAATTACAGGTTTAAGTATGGGCGGGCACGGTGGATTGTATCTTGGCTTCAGGCATCAGGATGTGTATGGCGCCTGCGGAAGCATGAGTGGAGGGGTGGATATCAGGCCATTTCCTGAAAACTGGAACATTGCCAAACGACTTGGTCCTTACAATCAGTTTCCGGAACGATGGGAAGCCAATACAGTAATTAACTTAACGCATTTATTAATCCCGAATAAACTTGCCATCATTTTTGATGTAGGTAGAAATGATTTTTTCTATGATGTTAACGTGGCGCTGCATGACAAACTAAATGCTCGTAATATTCCTCATGATTTCACCGTTAGGCCTGGCGTACATAATTTCGAATACTGGGAGAATGCCATAGCTTATCAGATGATGTATTTCAGTAAATTTTTCGAGAAAAATCAGAAATAGATTAAACCTGATTTAAAATTAAAACGCCAATTAAGCCTAAAATAGAAACGATGCTTTCCATTGCGGTCCAGGTACGAAAGGTTTCCTTCAGGCTGAGGTTGAAATATTCTTTGAACATCCAAAAACCGGTGTCATTCACGTGAGAAAACATTAAACTGCCCGCACCGACAGATAATACCATCAACTCTGGCGAGGCATTTGGGCCAATCAATGGTAAAACCATTCCTGACGCAGTAACTGCGGCTACCGTAGCTGAACCAAGCGTTACCCTGAGCGAAGCAGTAATCAGCCATGCTAAAAATAAGGGAGATAAATTCAAATTTCCAGTCAGGTTTTTTACGGTTTCGCCCATTCCGCTATCAATTAATATTTGTTTAAAAGCACCGCCTGCAGCAATAATCAAAATGATCATAGCAATGCTTTTTACACCCTCTGTACACGATGCCATAGCCTTTTCAATATTCGTTTGTTGAACAAGTACAGTAATGATAATAGAGATTAATAGTGCGGCTGTAGGATCTGAAAGAAAATTGAATATGGATTTGGCCAGAAAATCTATGTTGATGCTGCTGCCAATCGTACCGGTAACGATCAAGAAAACAGGGAGCAAGGCCGTGATAAAACTTCTGCTGGCTGATGGAAGACCGCTACCCTCTTCAATGAGAAGATTTGTTACAATAGGCTGATCTTTCTTAATAATTAGTCTCGGGAAAAATATGCCTGCGATTGCGGCAATTGGCAGCGTTAGAATCAGGCCATAAATCAGGGTTTTGCCAATATCCGCATGGAAAATTCCGGCAAGTGCAACAGGCCCGGGGTGGGGCGGTAAAAAGCCATGTGTAACCGACAACGCGGTGGCCATTGGAAGCCCAATATATAATTTCGAAAGTCCGGTAGCTGCAGAAATAGCAAAAACCAAAGGGATGAGTACCACAAAACCGGCGTTGTAAAATAGCGGTATGCCAACCATTAACCCGGTGATTAATACCGCCCACTGGATATTGTTTTTACCGAATGCCTTGATTAGAATAAAGACAATTTTCCTGGCCGATCCACTATCTTCGATCAATTTTCCCATCATGGCACCTAAGGCAAGCACCATTACCATTCCGCCTAAAGTACTGCCAATTCCGCTACTAATGGAGCTCATCACACTGCTTGCCGGCATACCCAAAAACAATCCGGTAAGGATGGCTACTGCAAGTAAGGCAATCATCGGATTAACCTTTTTCAGTATAAGGATAAAGAGTAAAGAAATACCTAAAAGCAGGATAAGTAATGACATGGTTGCAGATGGGATTGGTAATGCAATTTACTTTTTTACCGTGATTGTTCTGCCTGTTACCAGATGAAATTCATAAATTCGATACAAACCATCATCATTAACTTCTATGCTTTCTACTAACCCTGTTTTACTGAAGGTATCTGTAACCATGTCGCCAACCTTTACATCCTGCAGTACTTCTCCTGGGGTTTCATTATTCAATCTGATCATGCTATAAAAGTATGATTAAAATAAAAAATAGCATTATAAATTATTGATCATGCTTCGTCCAAACCAGTTCAGCTGTTTTATAACCCAAACTTTGAGCTTTGGCTAAATAAGCTTGTTTAACGTTATCAGGGATGGTTTTAGTTCTGGATAAAATCCAAATGTAATCCAGGTTATTGCCCACCACTAAAGCGTATTGGTAATCCTTATCGATCTCGATTACATTATAGCCCGCATAAAATGGGCCAAAGAATGAAACTTTCAGCCTTGCTTCATCACTTTCGTTTACAAATTTGGCTTTGCCGATACTTTGTTTCCATTCTTTTTTAACGAAGTTATAACCTTTATTATCAACTTTAATGGTACCATCTTCTTTTAAGGAATAGGTTGCGGTAACATTGTTCAGGTCTTTCTCAAATTTAAAATCCATTCGGGCAATTTCGTACCAGGTACCCAGGTATTTTTCTTTTTGAAACGGTTTTACAGCGGTTGCACCTTTTGGTATGGTTACGCTGCAACTCGCATAGCTAATGATAATTACGCCCAAAGTGGCCAGTAATATTGCGTTTCTTAGCTTATTATTCATTCTTATCTTTTTAGATTAAATGAACAGCCATTCAGTAAAAAAGGTTTTTCAGGCATCCACATTTAACAGAATGATAACCTAACGCCGGAATAATCAATGTGTTAAATTTGATTCCGGATCTGACGAGGCAATATTACTTCTTGAAGCAATTGATATGGTATAATTGGTCAATAATCCTATTACAAAATTAGCGGTTGGCAATTGCCAACCGATTTTATTATATTTGAGTATCGACTAACGCTTTATATTATGCTATTTTTCCTCGTACCCTTTTATTTTGTTTTGTTTTTCGGATGGTTAATTTATGCTGGATTGATTAAAAAGGACTTAAAAAAACACATGCAAGTCGTGTATGTGGGTAGCGTATTTAGCATGATCTGGATCATTGTGTTTGCAATATCTTTGTGTCTATAAATTTACTTTGTTAGCCTTCTGTTCTCAATATTTTTAGTGGAGGCTGGTTTAAAATACTTCTTGTACTTAAAACTCCAGTAATCACCACAATTAAAACAACAGAAAAGAATAATCCCATAGTTGGTAAAACAGGAGGGATAAATGCTGCATCAAAACTGAATTTTGCCAAAGCCCAACTTCCGCCAATGGCTAGGATTAATCCTGCGGCAGCGGCAAAAGCGCCCAAAAAGAAATACTCAATGGCATTGATCGCCAGAATTTGCTTTTTGCTCGCACCCATCGTTCGCAATAAAATGCTTTCTTTTGTACGTTGGTTTTTACTGGTTAATACTGCTGAAACCAAAACAATCCATCCGGTTACCATACTAAACCCGGCCATAAACTGGATTACAAAACCAATCTTGTCGAGTATTTCATCGAGTAATTTCAATACCAGATCCAGGTCTACTACAGAAACGTTTGGAAAGTTTTTGACCACTTCGCCCTGAAATTTTGCAGAAAGTTCGCTGTTCGGTACTCTTGTCATCAGCACATGGAATTGTGGGGCCTCTTCTAAAACTCCAGCGGGAAAAACCACACGGAAATTGGTTTGCATGCGGCTCCAGTTGACTTCCCGCAAGCTTCCCACAACCGTTGGAATCATCATCCCTTGTACATTAAAAAGGATTTTATCATTCAAGCCCACATTAATCTGATCAGCGTAACGCTGATCCAAAGAAATGTAAACGGTTTCCTGTGGCTTGATTTTTCCAATCCATTTTCCATCCACAATTTTTTCGGCTGCGGTTAGCGAATCCTGATAGGTAGCTCTAATTTCATTTCGGTATGCCCTGCGGTTATTGGTATCGGCGCTAGCCTTTTTGCCATTAATTTCCTCAATACGCATCGTAATCACCGGCACCTGATTCATCAACGGTAGTTTGAAGGACTTGGTTAGGCTGTCTATTCTTTCTTTCTGTGTTTTCTGAATGTCGAACATTACCATGTTAGGTTGATTACTGCCCGAAGAGAGCGTAACCCTACTCATCAAAATTCCTTGTACAAAAAACAGCGTACTGATAAACAACGTCGACAAACCAATGGAAACAGTAAGCATCAGGGTCTGATTATTTGGTCGGTACAGATTCGCAAAACCCTGACGCCACAAGTAACTTGACGATTTTGGTAGCAGAACCTTAACCAAAAACATCAATAGTTTGGATAAGATAATCAGCAGCAAAAACGCGATACCGATACTAATAGTAAAAGCCAGCGTTTGGACCCAGGTTTTCATTTGCAAATGAGTGAAGCCCACCACAAATGCAGCCATTAAAACATAAACCACCCAGGTTAAAGGATCAAATTTGCTTCCCGATTTTTCGAAGGATAAACGGATGGCGTTCAGCGGTGAAATTTTTCTCACAGAAAGCAATGATGGCAATGCAAAAAGCACAGAAATAATTAAACCCAACAAAAGGCCCTGCCCAACTGCCGACCATGATATCTGCATGGTAATTTCAACAGGGAGAAAATCCTTTAAAACCAGCGGCAGCAAGAACTGAATGCCAGTGCCCAAGATTACGCCGAAGGTTGCGGCAATTAAGCCAATAAAAAATATCTGGATCAGGTAAATCAGAAATGCATGCCTTGATTTTAAACCCAGGCAGCGCAAAGTGGCGATGGCACTTAATTTTTCCTGAATGTACACATGAATGGCGCTACCTACACCAACACAACCTAGGAGTAAAGCAATAAAACCAGATAAAGCCAGGAAACGGTTTACATCTTTAAAAGATCTGCCTGTTTGTTCTTTTCTCGATTCTACCGTATCCGCATCAAAACCTTCTTTTTCAAGTTTGACTTCATTTTTTTTAACCCACTCATCCACTCCCGATGGGTCATCATAACGGAAATAAAATTTATTATTGATCCGGCTTCCAATTTTAATCAAATTGGTTTTCTCCAGGTATTTCAGCGGAAGATAAACCACCGGCGCAACACTTGATGCAATACCGTTTTGTCCAGGCGCTTTAATCAACGAACCCAATATTTTGAATTTTAGATCGCCAATTTGGACCGAGTCTCCAACTTTGGTGTTAAACTGAAGCATGAGGGTTTGATCTACCAGCGCTGTTCGTCCTTCCTGAAAATGCGATGCAGCATTTGCAGGAACCGTTTCTATTGCACCATAGTATGGATAATTGCCCTCCAGCGCTTTCATTTGAACCAATCTGCTTCCGCCGCTTTGCTCAAAGTAAATCATCGAGGCAAAGGTTTTTTCCTGCGATCGCTCATTACCTAAACTATCGATTACCTTTTGCATGGCTTTGCTTACGCCTTTGCGGCTATCTAAAACCAGATCGGCGCCGGTAAGCTCTTTTGCCTGGGCGTCAATATCACGCTGTAAATTATCTTTAAAAGAATAAACAGCCACTAACGCCGCTATCCCTAAAACAATGGAAGAAATAAAAAGTAAAAGTCTTGATCTGTTTTTGCGGCTATCCCGCCAGGCCATTTTGAACAGCCATAAAAAACTGATGTTTTGTTTCGGTAGGTGATTAGGCATAAGTCGAGTTTTCGTCTGAAATAATCACGCCACCTTTAATTTTTATAGTTCTGCTCGTTCGGGCAGCAAGCTCCAAATCATGGGTTACAATTACTAATGTGGTCCCGAAATCCTTGTTTAAATCAAACAGCAGTTTAATCACTTTTTCGCTCGTTTCGGCGTCGAGGTTTCCGGTAGGTTCATCCGCAAAAAGAATAGCCGGCTGATTGGAAAAAGCTCTTGCCAGTGAAACACGTTGTTGCTCTCCTCCAGATAATTGAATGGGATAATGATGGGAACGATCTGCTAAACCTACTTTTTCAAGCAGTTCCATAGCTTGAGCCTTGATGTTTTTGGCGCCTCTCAACTCTAATGGAACCATCACATTCTCCAGTGCAGTGAGCGTGGGTAATAGCTGAAAATTTTGAAAAATGAAACCTACATATTGGTTTCGCACAGCAGCCCGTTCATCTTCATTTAATTTTTCTAAAGCAATGCCTTTAAGTTCTACTGTGCCATGGCTCGCCCGGTCTAGGCCAGCGCATAAGCCTAATAATGTTGTTTTCCCGCTACCGGATGGCCCTGTAATGGCCACGGTAGAACCAGCTTCTATTGTGAAATTAATTTGATCCAAAACTGTCAGTTCTCGTCCGGCACTTTGGTAAATTTTACTTACATTTCGAATGTTTAAAATACTTTCCAAATTTTTGAAATAAAGGGTTTGTTAGATGTATTTGCCAAACATAACATGGCTTTGCCTGTTAAGATAATGGTTTTTATTTAGAGATAGAATTAGATATTATGTTACGAAAACGCTTTATAGGTTTATTTGTTTTGGCTTTAATGTTTGCAGCTTGTGGGAATGGGAAAAGCAGTGACAATGATCAAAAAACTTTAGATTCAACTGACCAAAAGAAATCAGCTACTACTACTGAGAAAAAAAATATACTTTTTTTCGGAACCAGTTTAACGGCGGGTTATGGTTTGGATCCAACAGAAGCTTTTCCGGCCTTAATCCAAAATCGCATTGATTCTTTGAACCTGCCCTATAATGTCATTAACGGAGGTTTGAGTGGAGAGACATCAGCTGCGGGAAAAGGAAGAATAAACTGGTTGTTGAAGCAACCTATTGATATTTTTGTGTTGGAATTAGGTGCCAATGACGGACTGAGAGGATTACCGGTAAAGCAAACAATTAAAAATCTACAGGATATCATCGATACCGTTAAAACGAAATATCCGAACGTGAAAATGGTAATTGCAGGAATGCAGATGCCACCAAGCATGGGCGCTAAATACACCAATGATTTTAAAAACATTTTCCCCGACTTAGCCAGGAAAAATAATATGGTGCTAATTCCTTTTCTATTAGATAAAGTTGGCGGCATTCCCAAATTGAATCAGGATGATGGCATTCATCCAACGGCTGAAGGTGATAAGATTTTAGCTGAAAATGTTTGGGTAGTATTGAAGCCCTTGCTATGAAAGTAACGATTGATTTGTCTATGATGTACGTCGGCAAGTTTAGGCTTTTCTTAATTTAATTTTCGTTAAGAGATCAATTTTTCTAACCTGATTCTAATAGCAGTAGGATATTGTAACAAAAACAACTATTATTTATATTTAATTTAAATAAAGTTCGTTTCAACCTGTTTATTTAGAATGATTCTTGTTAACTTAGCCGAAATTCTTTTGGCTCCTAATGAGCAATGAATTATAAATCATAACGATCAGGTTTAAAATGAAAAAAATTCTATTTGCCGTTCTCGCAATGGCATCACTTGGAGCACAGGCCCAGAAAAATACTTTTTTTGATCAGGCTTTCTGGAAAGGAAACACAGATTTAGCAACCATTAAAGCAGAGATTGCCAACGGAAGCAATCCTTCACAGTTAAACCAGATGTCATTTGATGCATCGGTAATGGCCATTAACAATAATGCGCCTGCTGAATCCATTTTGTTTCTTTTGGCTCAACCGGGAAATGATGTAAACAAATTAACCCATGATAGCAGAACCTATTTGTTCTGGGCAGCATCCAGGGGAAATCTTCCTGTGATGGAATATTTGCTAAAAAATGGTGCAAAAGTAAACATGCAGGATAGTCACGGATATTCTCCATTAACCTTTGCAGCCGTTGGCGGACAGGCTGATACTAAAGTTTATGATTTATTGATCTCAAAAGGAGCTGACGTAAAAAAAGACTTAAATCATGATGGTGCAAACGCACTGTTAATTGCACTTCCAAATGATAAAGATTTTAAATTAACAGACTATTTTGTTTCGAAAGGACTAAGCCTGAACAGTACTGATGCTGCGGGTAACACTGCTTTCAACTATGTGGCCAGAAGTGGAAACATCGAATTGATGAATAAACTGATTGCCAAAGGCGTGAAATACAATGATAATGCGATCCTGATGGCTGCTCAGGGTGGCAGAGGAAGCTCGAATGGTTTAGCTGTTTTTCAATATCTGGAAGGATTAAAACTAAAACCTACTGTGATTGGTAGCAATGGCGAAACCGCATTGTTTTCTGTTGCCCGCAAACCGAAGCAAGAAGAAATAATCAATTACTTCCTTTCGAAAGGAGTGGATGTAAATACTACTGATAAAGAAGGAAATACCGCATTTATGGCAGCAGCAGGTGGTAACCGAGATTTGGCAACACTTGAATTGTTGGCTAAAAATGTTAAAAACATTAATCAGGTGAATGCAAAAGGCGTATCTGCTTTGGCTATGGCGGTTCGTGGAAACTCGGCAGAAGTAGTTAAATTCTTATTGGATAAAGGTGCTGATTTGAAAACGGCAGATAAAGAAGGTAACAACCTTGCTTACTATCTTTTTCAATCTTACGGTCCACGCGGAAAAGAAGATTTTACCGCAAAGCTTAAATTGTTAACAGATAAAGGTTTCGATGTAGCGGCTGTGCAACCAAACGGCAATTCATTATATCACTTAGCTGTGGCTAAAAATGATTTGGCATTGGCTAAAATGGTTACGGATTATAAAGTAGACGTTAACCTTAAAAACAAGGAAGGCTATACTGCTTTACACAAAGCAGCAATGACTGCAAAAGACACTGAACTTTTAAAGTATTTAATCTCAGTAGGTGCTAAAAAGGATGTCGCTACTGAATTTAAAGAAACGCCATACGACTTAGCTACTGAGAACGAATTTTTAACTAAAAACAAAGTATCAATCGACTTTTTGAAATAATAAAATGAATAATATTTATAAACTGTGCCTTGCTTTCGCGATCATCCTTTCTGTACCCATATTATCTTCAGCACAAAAAACAACGAAGTACAAATGTATGGTGCAAATGACCAACTATACCGGTGAGGGTGCTTATATTGCGGTATCATTAATTGATGCAAAAGGTGCTTATGAAAAAACACTTTACGTCATGGGTTCTGATAAAAAATGGTATCCTGATTTAAAAGAGTGGCATAAAGCATATAAAAGCAAACCTACAAACATTAGTGCTGTAACTGGTGCTTCGGTTACGGGAGGTGATCGTAGTGTAACTGTATTCGACATCGAAACCGCAAAAATCAACAAAGGATATAAATTACGTTTCGAAACAGCTGTAGAAGACAATAAATATTATGTTAAAGATGCTGAGATTCCTTTAACTACAGAAGGTTTGGCGGCTAAAACTGAAGGAACAGGTTACATTAGATACGTTCGCCTAAGTCCTAACTAAAAAGCTTCATTTCAATGACCATTTCTGTATGGAGATACAGCCATCTTGCACTGGCTGTATCTTCTTTTCTTTTTATCACCCTCGCATCCCTTACCGGAATCATCCTTTCCTTTAAGCCGGTAACCGAAAAAATCCAGCCTTATAAATCAAAGGATTTCAATCAGCTCACTGTAGCAGAACTGATCCCAACGCTTCAAAAATCTTATACAGATATTTCAGATGTGACCATTGATGCCAACGAGTTTTTGTTGGTTAATGGAACAGATGCTCATGATGAATCAGGAAATTTTTATGTTGACGCAAAATCAGGTAAAAACCTGGGCAAAGTAGCAAAGGAAAATGAATTTTTCCGCTGGGTAACCACATTACACCGATCTCTTTTTTTACATGAATTGGGTAGGTTTTTTGTTGGATTAACCGCTTTTCTTTTATTTCTGATTGCCACCTCCGGGACTGTACTGATCATCCAACGTCAACGGAGTTTTAAAAAGTTTTTTGGCAAAATTGTTAAAGATGGTTTTGCACAATATTACCATGTGGTTTTAGGGCGATTGCTGTTAATTCCAATCATTATCATTTCGTTGAGTGGAACCTACCTTTCATTACAAAGATTTGGAATTGTAAAAGAACAGAAGATTACCCATAAAATTGATTTTGATGCTTTAAAAACCGATCCAGCAAAGAAGATTGCAGATTTCGAAGTTTTTAAAAATATTTCTCTCCATCAGCTTCAATCAATAGAATTTCCATTTTCTGAGGATGTAGAAGATTATTTTACCTTAAAACTTGATGATCGCGAAATTACGGTAAACCAAATCACAGGAGATATCATTACAGAACAAGCTTATTCCAAAGCTACCTTGCTTAATAACCTGAGCATGGATTTGCATACGGGTAGGGGCAGTGCTGTTTGGGCTGTTGTTTTGGCCATCGCTTCGGTTAATATTCTATTTTTTATCTACTCGGGTTTTGTCATCTGGTGGAAACGCAGAGCAAACGGAATTAAAAACAAATACAAGTTTGATCAGGCGGAGTTTATTTTGCTAGTAGGCTCTGAAAATGGCACTACATTCCGTTTTGCCAAAGCAATTCAGGATCAATTACTGAAAAACGGTAAAACAGCCTTTATGGCTGAACTCAACAGCTATAAAAATTTTCCAAAAGCTAAACAACTATTAGTTTTCGCAGCAACCTACGGTCAGGGAGATGCACCAACCAATTCAACTAAATTCAAATCATTACTTAAAAAATATCCTCAATCAAATGCGGTAGATTTTTCTGTTGTAGCTTTTGGTTCGCATGCCTACCCTGATTTTTGCAAGTTTGGGTATGAAGTAAACAATGCATTATCTCATCAGGAATGGGCAAAACCGTTACTAGAAATTCATACGGTAAATGATCGTTCTCCAGAAGAATTTACGAGGTGGGCAACACTTTGGGCACAAAACTCAAATGTCGAATTGTCTCAGCTTTCAAAACTTTTGGAGACTAAACCTGTAAAAACGCTGCCATTTAAGGTGATAGAAAAAACAGTTTCAAGCCAGGAAGAAACTTCGTTTATCATCCGTTTAAGTGCGCAGAAAAGGAAAAAATTTACTTCAGGGGATTTACTTGCGATTTACCCCGCAAACGATCATAGAGAGCGTTTATATTCAATTGGAAAAATCGGTAAAGATGTTCAGTTGAGTGTGAAATTGCATCACGGTGGATTGGGATCTGGCTTTTTACATGATTTGGAAGTCGGGCAAATTACCAATGCAGCTATTGTTCGCAATGAACATTTTCATTTTCCCAAAAAAGCAAAATCGGTTATCATGGTTTCTAATGGAACAGGTATTGCGCCATTTTTAGGAATGGTTGATCAGTTTGGCCGGGTGCAGGATATACACCTTTACTGTGGTTTCCGAAATCAGCAATCTTTTGCACTTTACGAAAATGCAATCAACAAAGAAACCAGTCTTTTAACCAAGCTTAACGTCGCGTACTCCAGAGAGGGAGAAAAACATTATGTGAAAGATCTTTTGTTAAGAGATCAGGCTTTGGTATGCGAAACCCTGAAGAATAATGGTGTCATAATGCTTTGCGGTTCATTGAGCATGCAAAAAGACGTCATTGCATTATTGGAAGATTTATGTCAGCAGGATCAGCAGAAAAGCATCAGTTATTATCAATCCCGGGGGCAAATCTTAATGGATTGTTATTAAGGAGATCTTGTATCGATAGCTGATTAATCAGAAAATGCGGAGATTAGCTTGCCTATTCTCCGCATTTTTTGCGGAGCATAAATTTAATCTACGTCTAAATACCCTTTTTCCATTTCGCCAGCATCTTTTCAGTGATATTTTCAGAGTGATAAACCTTTCCATCATCTCCGAATAATATGCAACTGTAAGCTGGAAATGACCGGATAAATTTTAATGCTGCGTCTTTGCCCAAAACCATCATCGACGTGCTAAAGCCATTGGCCAGCGCTGCATCCGGACCAAAAACAGTTACACTTGTTAAGCCTGTTGCAGGATAACCTGTGGTGGGATTGATAATGTGAGCATATCTCTTCCCGTTAAAAACCACAAACTTTTCGTAGCTCCCGGAAGTAACTACTGCGCCATTTTTGAGTGGGACAATGGCATAAAGACTATCTTTCTGAAAAGGATTTGTAATTCCTATTACCCAATTTTTTCCTTTGGGCGGTTTACCCCAGCTGCTCATATCGCCTGATCCATTCACAATACCTGCTTTGATTCCTTTTGCCAACATCATATCTCGGCATCGATCTGCTGCATAACCTTCACCCAAGGCACCAAAACCGATTTTCATTCCGGGTAATTTCAAGAATATAGTGTTGTTCAGGCTATCCAAAATGATATTTTGATAACCAACTTTCTCAACAGATTTCTTAATCGCTTCGGCAGTTGGCATTTCAGTCATTGAGCCATCAAACTTCCAGATTCGATCCATTGCTGCAAAACTGATGTCGAATGCGCCATTAGTAATTGTAGATAAATGAAGCGCTCTTTTGGTCAGCTCAAAAACTTCCTGATCAACCTTTACCGGTTTGATGCCTGCATTTCTGTTTACTTCAGAGATTTGAGTTTCAGGCTTCCAGTCTGAGATTAAATATTCAATTCTTGTAATCTCCGCAATAACACTGTCGATGTTTCTTGATGCGGTTTCTGAATCTTTTGCAACAATGGTAATTTCAAACTTGCTGCCCATCAGTAAGGTAGTACGTTTTTTCAATACCTGTGCTGAGCTCGTAAAATAGGTGAGGAGCAGAAAAATGATAAACTTGATCTTCAAAGCAGGAGTGATAATATAAGTGATCTTCAAATTTAAGAAAGCTAACCTATTTGTGCTAAATAATTCGCTCGAATTGAATGCTTGTTTATTTCGCAATAAACTGATAAAACAGCACAAACTCCCGATGCCAGAACCATTCAGTATGTTTACCATCCGCTTTCTCTAGTAGTACAACGTTCTTATTGTCACCGTTGGGATTTAGCAGATCGTGAACCTTTTTCATATCCCGAACCATTGCCGGGCCTTCCTTATCGCCCGCTACGAAAAAGATCTTACTGTCTTTTAAGCCAACAAGTTTTTCATTTAGCTCAGTATAAATGTTTGGTGCAAGCCAGAAGGCGGGACTGAAAACGCCTGCCGAACCAAAAACTTTTGGATGTGCTGCTATCGCGTACATAGAAATTAATCCACCCATTGAGCTACCAGCAATGGAAGTATTCTTAGCATCTTTCAAAGATCTGTATTTTGAATCGATAAAAGGCTTTAAAGTTTCTACCAGGAACGAAACATATTCCTTGCCTTCACCTTTACCATATTGACTATCCCAGGGATTATATTCTTTCAGCCGATCTTTCTCACCATGATTGATGCCTACAATAATCATTTCTTTCGAACCTTCGCGAATCAAACTGTCCACAACCGAATCAACCGCCCATTCATCAGCACGTGGAGGATTTGCATGAAACAGATTTTGACCATCATGCATATAAATCACCGGATACTTCTTTTTTGATTTTGCATAGCCTTTCGGTAAGTAAATCCAAACCTGGCGATGCTTGTTCAGTTGTGGTATAAAAAAGGCGGAATCAACAATGTGAACATGGTCGCCGAAATGATACACCTCTTTCACCTGTTTAAACTGATCTGACCAACTCGCTACCCTTAAATCCATATTGGTATCAACATTTAAGTTTAAAGTTCTGTTTGCAATAGGTTTGCCATTTATCTGGCATTCTACCGTTTCCCAACTCCCGCGGGTAATTTTAAATTCGTGGTTTCCCTTTGGCAAAGTAAGCGAAATAACATAAGTCAAGTCATCCTTCCGCTTCAAATTGAAAGCTTTAGATTTTGGGTTCCAATCGTTAAAATTCCCTGCTACAAATAAGCTATCTTCTGTTTTGTTTGGAACATGAACGGTCAACATAACATTAACCTGAGCGGCTAAAGTCAGCGGGAGTAGCATAAAAAGTAATACCAATCTTTTTAACATGGAATTATCCTGATTTCTAAAGTTTAAAAAATCCTTCAGCGGTTCCGAATTTAAATAATGATTTCGCTTTATTTCAACTCATCTAAAACTCTAAACAATTTTTTATTAATGCCACTGCCGCTGTAATTATTGATGTTAATCACAATTATATATTTGTTTCCGGCGGTATCGGTATGGTAACCTGCAAATGCAGAAACGTCATTAATGGTACCACTTTTAATTTTCATGCCGTTGTATTCTGGCAAACCTTTATAAAAATCAGTAAACCAGTTTTCTTTCTGAATTTGAAACAAGATATTGGCCATAGCCAAAGTAGTTATTCGATCACCAGGAGATAAGCCGCTTCCATCTATGATGTTTAAAGCCGATTTATCAATTCCCTTGTTTGCCCAATAATTAACCTCTGTTTCAGCACCTTTTGAAGTTGTTGCGGTCTTTCCTGATTTCAAGGCAATGGTTTTAAGCAATGTTTCACCATATAAATTGATACTCTTTTTCAAAAACCAGTAGGAAATTTCACTTAAGGTAGGTGAACTGATGGTGCTTATTTTTCGGGTTGGTGATGGTACAGCTTGATTGTTTAGTGCCATTAATCTTGCTGTTGTCGCTTGCTGGCTGCTGGATATGCCCAGTCTTTTCAACGTATCCTGCAAACGATAGGCACAATCAAAAGCAGGATCAGGCGTTGCTACGGAAATTCCTGGTTTCGAAATGCCCATTCCCCAGGTGCCACGTAGGTAAGCCACATTGCTATAAGGTGGCAGAAAGGCATACGTTCTGTCTCCACTTCCAGCGGCCCCAGTTTTTAATTCATTTACAATTTGCACATACGGAGTTTCAGGAACCGTTTTTACAATTCTCACCTGATCGTTTGTACCTGATCCAGGGCGTAAGTGGATGTCAAACTGATTTTCCCGCCAGGCTAAACCAGAAGTGCCTGCGCCGTAATAATTTCCAATGTCTTGCCAAACCCAGCCTTCGGGCGTTGTCTGGCTGCCAAAAATGCGGTCATCGCCAATAATAGCACCATCAATTTTTTTAATTCCTGCAGCTTGAATGGCCGAAACCCACTGTGTTAAAACTGCATTTTCTTTATTTTGATATCGCCATGAACCCAAAGTCGGGTCGCCGCTACCAATAATAATTAAATTTCCGGTTAATGTTCCGTCAGCAGCAATATTCCCCGAATATGCCAGCGTTGTTTGAAACTGAAAATCTTTACCTAAAATACTGAAGGCGGTTGCTGCGGTTATTGTTTTTAAAGTTGATGCCGTAGCCAAACCAATTTGCTCGTTTTTGGCAAAAAGCGTCTTTCCGGTATTGGCATCCAAAACGCAAAGCGATGTAATTGCATGTTTGGCCTGTTCATCAGCTAATAAATTATTAAAAGCTTTTTCGAGGTTTAGAATTCTATTTTGGGCAAAACAATTTATGGAGAGAAGAATGAGAAATATTGCGGCCTTTAAAAACTTCATATTGTAAAAATAAATTAAATAAAAAAAGTGATGTGTAACAAACACACCACTTTTACTAATCCTGGCGTCATGCTGAACTAAGCTCAGGAGGACGTATAAGTATTACACCAATTCTTTCTGAATCAGGTATTCTGCAATTTGAACTGCATTTGTTGCAGCGCCTTTGCGTAAGTTATCGGCAACAATCCAAAGGTTTAAAGCTTTCGGTGCCGATTCATCTCTACGAATACGACCTACAAAAACCTCATCTTTTTCATGCGCATCTTTCGGCATTGGGTATTTTAGGTTTGCTACATCATCAACAACAATTACCCCTGGTGATTTTTCTAAAACGCTGCGAACTTCAGCTAAATCAAATTCGTTTTCAAATTCGATGTTTACTGATTCTGAGTGACCGCCCATTACCGGAATACGAACGGTTGTTGCAGTAACTTTAATGCTGTCATCGCTCATAATTTTGTTCGTTTCCTTCACCATCTTCATTTCTTCTTTGGTATAACCATTCTCCATGAAAACGTCGATGTGTGGCAGTACGTTTAAATCAATTTCGTATGGATAAGCTTTTGGCCCATCAACACCACTACGTTCGTTCATTAATTGTTCAACGGCTTTCACACCTGTACCAGTAACCGATTGGTAAGTAGAAACCACTACACGTTTGATTTTATATTTATCGTGTAAAGGTTTTAAAACCACAACCATCTGAATGGTAGAACAGTTAGGGTTGGCAATAATTTTGTTGTCGATAGAAAGTTCGTGTGCATTTACTTCTGGTACGATTAATTTAATGGCAGGATCCATTCTCCATGCCGAAGAGTTATCGATGACAGTAGTGCCGGCTTCTTTAAAACGTGGTGCATGCTCCAATGAAGTATTTCCACCTGCAGAGAACAAAGCAATATCTGGTCTCATGCCGATTGCAGTATCCATGCTAACGATTGGGAACTTCTTACCCTTAAAAGTAATTTCCTTACCAACACTCTTTTCTGAAGCTACGGGAATCAACTCTGTTAAGGGAAAATTTCTTTCCTCCAATACTTTTAACATTACGGTACCAACCAATCCGGTTGCACCTACAACTGCTACTTTCATTTTAAATTTTAATTATTATATTTATTAAACATTTGATATAAGCCCAAATATGGTAAAAATTACGCTTATATCCCTATTGTTACCCATTAAAATTGCATCCATTATTTTTAATCCTTGCAGTGAAACTAGAAAGGAAACAGGTGGTATATGCACATCCTCTGCAATAAGCTTTTGGCATAATTTTTTTGAAATTAAAAATCAAAAGGTTCGGCCTGCGCTAAAAATAATCAGTAAAGGCGATATTTTAATTTCAGAAGTTTTATTCAATCCCAGAACGGGAGGTGTTGATTTTGTAGAGATTTACAATAATTCAGGTCATGATATTGATTTAAAAGAACTACAACTGGCCAATGCAAATACTGCTGGCGAGCCCGCTAATATTAAGAATGTTTCGTCAGCAAAACTGATGATTGCTCCGGGAAGTTATTGGGTAATTACGACCAATCAGGCAAATATCAAATTAAATTATCAGGTTAAATTTCCAAATCAGTTTGCTCAGATTAGCAGTTTGCCCGCTTTCAATAACGATAAGGGCTCAGTTATTTTATTGAGTAATAACCAGGTGCTGGACAGATTAAATTACAATGCGAAAATTCATCACCCCTTAATCCAGGATGAAGATGGGATTTCACTGGAGCGTGTTTCCTTTTCGCTCGATTCGAATGAGCCAGGTAACTTTAGGTCTGCGGCGGCTGCCTTCGGTTTTGCAACACCAACTTATAAAAATTCCCAGGAAAAAAGTGGCAATGAAAATTACGCCCGTTTGTTATCAAAGACATTTTCTCCGGATGGAGATCGTTTTGAAGACGTTATAATGCTGGAGTATCAGCTTGATCAGCCTGCAAGTTTAGCCACTGTTAATATTTATTCTGACAGGGGACAATTAGTAAAACGCTTATTGAAAAACCAAACCATTGGAACAAACGGGAATTTAACTTGGGATGGATTGGATGAGCAGGGTCAAAAAGCTGCCATAGGAATCTACATCATTTTATTTGATGTATTCGATTTGAATGGGAATACAAAACGCTTTAAAAATACATGCGTTTTAGCGGGAAAGTTAAATTAGCAATCTTAATCTAGCGTCTTGATGCGACCGTTAACTGGATAGGAAATCATGCAAAAAAAAGGTCGTAGTTAGAAGCTACGGCCTTTTTATGTGAACTAACGCCTGTTATAAAATATTCTTTTTAATATAGTCACAGCTTGCTGCAACTGATTCGATAGGATTCGGCTTGTAATTGGTTTCATGCTCAACGAAAAAGTATTTCATGCCAGAAAGTTTAGCAGCAGCGAAGATTGGTTTCCAATCGATGCTTCCAGTTCCAACTTCTGCATTTAATGCAGGATTTGTTTTATCCATATCCTTCACATGCCACATGGTAAAACGTCCTGGATTTTGCTTAAATAATTTCAATGGATCATTTCCCGAACGAGCAACCCAATATAAATCCAGTTCAAAATCAACCAGGTTTTTATCAGTTTCGTTCAACAGAATCTGATATCCCGTGGTTTCACCGAATTTCTCAAATTCAAAATCGTGATTGTGGTAGGCTAAACGTAAACCTGCATCTTTACACATTTTGGCCGCAACATTAATTTTAGCAGCGATTTTTTTATAATCAGCAGCGGTTTTTCTGATGCTTTGATCCAAATATGGAATGGTTACATATTTGCTACCTAAAACTTTTGCAGCTGCTATTGAGGCTTTCAGTTCACTGGTATTACCGTCTGAAAGGTAACTTCCCAGGCTGAAGTGATTACTTACAGCGGTTAGGCCATTGGCAGCAAGAAGTTTCTTAAACTCAATGGGTGTTAATCCCCAAAACTGATCTTTGATTGAAAAGCCATAAGTTTCCACCTGGCTAAAACCCGCCTTGCCTACTTTTTCAATTGTTCCTTTCAAATCTTTTGGAAGATCAACTCTCAATGAATACAATTGAAGGCCTACTGCTTTTTTCTGTGCAATACAGACAAAAGATGGTGCTAAAAGTAATGTTGCTATAGCTAAGCAACTGCTGATCATAAAACTTTTTCTTGATAACATATGATATAATTAAATGTCGCAAATAGAAATCGCCTGTTTTAACGAAGCTAATTTATTCGCATTTTTTGGTATAAACTCTTGTGCAACGAAACCTTTAAAGCCGGTTCCAACAATGGCTTTCATTATCGCCGGATAATTTAATTCCTGGCTATCATCAATTTCATTTCTGCCAGGAACGCCCGCGGTATGATAATGGGCAATATATTGATGATTTTCTTTGATTGTATGAATAACATCACCTTCATCAATCTGCATATGATAAATATCATACAGCAATTTAAAGTTTTCAGATCCTAAACGTTTACAAAGTTCAACACCCCAGGCCGTTTTATCACACTGATAATCTTTATGGTTGATTTTGCTGTTTAGTAGTTCCATCACCAAAATTACGCCATGTTTTTCGGCCAACGGCATCAATTGCTTTAATCCTTTAACGCAATTGTTCAAACCAGTTTCATCATCTTTGCCCCGGCGATTACCGCTAAAGCAAATCAGGTTTTTATAGCCTGCAGCGGCAACTAACGGAATCATTTCTGAATAATTTTTGATCAGGGTTTCATGAAACTTTTCATCATTAAATCCATCAACTAAATTAATTTCTGCACCATTACACATGGTAGATTCCAAACCGTGTTTTTTCAAAATGGGCCAATCTTTTGGACCAACCAAATCAATGCCTTTTATGCCAATTTTTTTGGCCTCTGTACAAAGCGTTTCTACATCAAGTGTACTAAAACACCACCTGCAAACGGAATGATTTACGTTTCCTTTCAAGCTGGCTGTGTTTTTCTTATTCGATTGATCCATTGCAAATGTGGCTAAACCAGAAGAAACACCAATTGCAGCAGTTCCTGCAATGATGTTCTTTAATGCATTTCTTCTATTTAGATTCGAAGGCATGATTACAAAGCTTTAGCTTCTATTTCAGATTTTGTTTTATCGTTAAATGTTAACGCAAATAGAATGAATACCACAAGCGCAATTCCTGCAGGAATTATCCAAATCATTTTCCAATCCATTGTGCCATCTACAGCTTTGTAGGCATCAGAAATTTTACCTGCTACCGCAAAACCAATTAACATACCTACGCCGTAGGTAGCCAGGGTGATTAACCCTTGAGCAGAACTTTTGAACCGCTCTCCAGCTTTTGAATTTGTGTAAATCTGTCCGGATACAAAAAAGAAATCATAACAAACCCCATGTAAGGCAATGCCTAAAATTAACATAAAACTTAGTTCTCCGGCATTTCCATAGGCAAACAAAGCATATCGAACTGCCCAAGCCAGCATACCTACCAAAATGGTCATTTTGAATCCAAATCTTTTGAAAAAGATTGGAATAAATAATAAGAAAATTACTTCAGAAGCCTGCCCAATGGTCATTTTTCCAGTAGGATTATCCATCCCAATGTTTGAAAGGAATGGATTTGCATTTTGGTAATAGAACGCAAGAGGGATACAAATCAGAATAGATGAAATGAAGAAAATTAAAAAATTTCGATCTTTTAATAATTTTAAGGCATCTAATCCAATAAGATCGCCGATTTTTATTTTCTCTGTTGAAGAAACCTTAGGTGGTGTTTTTGGCAAAGCAAAACTAAATAAACCTAACACCAAAGATACAATCCCTGCCATTGCAAAAGTGTTTCTTAGCAAACCACTTTCAGTGCCTTCTTTTGAATCCCAATGAAAGAAGTAACTAATTAATAAACCCGCTGCAATCCAGCCGATGGTTCCCCAAATACGAATGGATGAAAATTCCTTTTCCGGATCATTCATTTGGTTAAATGATACTGAATTCACCAGCGCCAGGGTAGGCATAAAAATGATCATATAACCCAACACATAAGGGTAAAACACACTGATATCGGTTGCGTTGTACATCTGGTACATCAATAACGCTCCAATGAGGTGCAAAACACCAAGAATTCTTTCTGCGTTGAAATATCTGTCGGCAATTAAACCTACAATAAACGGTGCAATAATTGCACCCCATGATTGTGTTGAAAATACAGCTCCGGTTTCGGCGCCTGTAGCTTTTAAATTGTTCCCTAGAAATGTTCCCAGTGTTACAAACCAGGCTCCCCAGACAAAAAATTCCAGGAACATCATGGTAGAAAGTTTAAAGCGAGTAGTGCTATTCATTTGGCTTATATAAGGTTAAGGTTTAGGTTAAGCGTTAGATTGAAGTAAGTTTAGCTTACCTCAATCTAACGCCCAATCTGCTTTTTATAGTTCTTTTACGGTGATGTTTTTGTACCAAACTTCATCTCCATGATCTTGCAATGCAATTTTTCCAGATTTGAAAGTTCCCCAGTTTTCCCATTTAGCAAATTTGCTTCCTGCAACCAGGTTTTTCCAGTTTTCATCCCATAGCGTAGTTTTCACTACTTCAACACCATTTAAAATAAGTGTTAAATTTCCTTTTTTACTGATGATTTCTGCTTTGTTCCACTCGCCAACTGCCTTAACAGGTTCAGATTTACTTTTAATTAAGTCATATAAATCACCAGCACGGTGTTTGGTAATTTTGCCATCCGGATGTCCATCATTATCTAAAACCTGCATTTCTAAGCCGGTAGAGTAGGTGGCATGGTATTTTGGTTCTTCGTGAACATAAAATATAAGTCCGCTATTAGCTTTCGGAGCTACTTTCCAGTCATATTTTAAATGGAAATCTTTGTATTCTTTGTCGGTAACTAAATCGCCGCCGCCATCAGTTCCTTTGGTTTTTGGATCTAAGTGCAAAGCACCATCCTGAACCTGCCAGCCGCTACCTACTGTAGTTTTGTTATAAGTATGCCAACCTGTTGTGGTTTTTCCATCGAATAAAGGTTTGAAACCCTTTTGTGCCTGAGATATTTGAGATACTGCCAGTAAAATGCAGGCAGAAAGAATCATTTTTTTCATGGTGTTTTATTTACAGCCAATGCGATATATAAAGCTACCATATTATCAGGTTGCTTTACATATCGCAATGACGAAGTTGAATTAAAGAGTTAAGTTGTTCCAGCCTTGACGATATTCGCGTTTTACGAATTGATTTGCTTCATCAAAATTTGTAATTTTCATGTTATCGTTATCCCAAAGCATTTTCATATATCTGCCAGGATAAGTGTTTTTACCGTTTACATTTTTCTTGATGTCGAAACTTCTGATGGCTAAGTTTGCCATCAATAAGGCTTCTGTCAATGGGCCAGCAATTTCGAATGGAGAACTTACTTCCTGTTTTCCATAACCTGCAATTGCAGCGTCAACCCATTGTGCGTAGTGTCCATTTGCACCATCTTTAACACGGGCATATTTTTCCTTTACTCTGATATCTTTATTTCTGCTTAAAGGCAATAATTTTGGATTCGCACTGTAAGTTTCAGACATCATTTTACCTTTTGTTCCGATGAATAATGTGCCATTACCACCATCGCCAAAAGTTTCGTTTGCTTCCAATTCAACAGGACGCTCTGGTTGAATACCACCATCCATCCAGTGTAAGGTAACATCACCTTTGGTTTTATCTGTTTTAGGGAATTTTAAAGTAACATGACTTGATGGAGGACAGCTTTCTGGGAAATATCCACGTTTAAATTCATCAACGTAAACAGAACCTACACTTGCCTCTACTTCTTTTGCATATTTCAGGTTCAGTACGCTGAACGGAGCTTCAATTAAGTGGCAACCCATATCGCCAAGTGCACCCGTTCCGTAATCCCACCAGCCACGCCAGTTGAAAGGAACTAGTTTATCAACAAAATCTTTTTCAGGAGCGGTACCCAACCATAAATTCCAATCTAATTCTTTAGGAATTTCGCTTTTTTTAGCTGGCCATGGAATACCCTGAGGCCAAACCGGACGATCTGTCCAGGCGTAAACAGTGTGTACATCGCCAATTAAACCAGCTTCGTACCATTCTTTCATTTGGCGAGGGCCATCATTTGATGCACCTTGATTACCCATTTGAGTAACCACCTTATATTTTTTAGCCGCAGCAGTTAAAATACGAGCTTCGTAAATATCATGCGTTAAAGGTTTTTGAACATAAACATGTTTACCCAATTGCATCGCTGCTAAAGCCTGGATAGCGTGGTTATGATCAGGTGTAGAGATAGAAACAGCATCAAAATTTTTGTGCTCTTTATCTAACATCTCACGATAATCTTTATAGTATTTCGCTTTTGGGAAATTTTTAACGCTGGTTGCTGCACGACGGTCATCAACATCGCATAGATAAGCGATATCAGCCTTTCCGCTTTTAGCGAACATGGCTATATCACTTTGCCCTTTACCACCAACACCAATACCCGCAATAATTAATCGATCGCTTGGGGCTAAATAGCCCGGTCCGCCCAAAACATGGCGTGGAACAATCATAAATGCTGCGGCAGCGATGGCGCTCGTTTTAATAAAATCACGGCGGTTAGTCGTGCTTTTATTTTCTTGATCTGTTTTCATTAGTATTTGAAGTTTATAGGATGTTTAGCTTATTTTTTCTTCAACGAAAGAATATATTTCACCATCAACTTAGCATCAGCTGGTTTCAGCGTAGCATGTGCTGTCATTGGCATAGTGCCCCAAACACCCGTACCACCTTTGATAATCTTATCAGCCAGGTAATTGATGTTTTTCTCTGTAGCAGGATATTTTTTAGCGATCTCGGTGTAAGATGGACCGATAATTTTGTTCACTTTGTTGTGGCAGCCGATACAATCTGATTTATTAATCAGTTTTTCACCTGCACTCATTTGAAACTCGTGATGGGTTGAAGTTGCTGTGGCAACCACCATTTTCTCCTTCTCTAAATCTGCTTTCGAAAAAGACGCCATAAAAATCACTATTGCGCCTAAACCTAAAAATGTCTTTTTCATTTGTGTGTGTTGTTAGTCTTGTAATCCTAATATTTTTTTATTGAAAGCGCTATCACTACCCGATGCTGCAAAATCATCAAATGCTTTTTCAGTTACATTAATAATATGTTTCTGAATAAACTCCGATCCTTCACGAGCACCATCTTCTTGATTTTTAATGCAACATTCCCATTCCATAACGGCCCAACCTTTAAAGTCGTATTGTGCTAATTTACTGAAAATGGTTTTAAAATCAACCTGGCCATCGCCTGGAGAACGATATCTTCCAGCACGGTTGGCCCAACTTTGGTATCCACCGAAAGTACCTTGTTTACCTGTTGGATTAAATTCTGCGTCTTTCACGTGGAAAGCCTTAATTCTTTCGTGATAAAAGTCGATATATTGAATATAATCCAGTTGCTGCAAAACAAAGTGAGAAGGATCATACAATAAGCATGCCCGAGGATGATTATTAACCGCAGCTAAAAACATTTCATAGGTTTCGCCATCGAATAAATCTTCTCCGGGATGAATCTCATAGCAAACATCAACGCCATGCTGATCAAATTCATTCAAAATTGGTGTCCAGCGATTAGCTAATTCAGCAAATCCTTCTTCTACCAAACCTGCCGGGCGTTGTGGCCACGGGTGAAAATATTGCCATAATAACGAACCGCTAAAAGTGGCATGAGCGTTTAAACCCAGGTTTTGCGATGCTTTTGCCGCGTATTTCATTTGTTGTACTGCCCATTCTGTTCTGGCTTTTGGGTTTCCATGAACTTCTTTTGGTGCAAAAGCATCAAATAAATCATCGTATGCAGGATGTACAGCTACCAATTGCCCCTGTAAGTGAGTAGATAATTCAGTAATTTCTAAACCGTGAGCTGCAATTTTTCCTTTAAGTTCATCTGCATAAGTTTTACTTTCGGCAGCTTGCTGAAGATCAATAAATCTTTTATCCAGCGTTGGCATCTGAATACCTTTGAAACCTAAATCAGCAGCCCATTTACAAATATTATCTAAAGAATTGAAGGGAGCTTCATCTCCAATAAACTGGGCTAGAAATACTCCTGGTCCTTTTAATGTCGTCATGCGAAGAATTAAATTTTATAATCGTGCCATTTCAAATCTGATTGGCTCGATGCTACTACATTTTCAATAAAAGCCATTCCACGAACACCATCTTCAGTTGTTGGAAAATCCAGCATTTCAGCAGTCGGTTCTTCGTTATTTAACTTGGCATTTACTGTTAACGCAAAGTTTTTATAAATATTAGCGAAAGCTTCCAAATAACCTTCAGGGTGACCACCAGGTGTACGTGTGTTGTGTTGTGCAAAGCTACCCATGAAGCCATTTCCTGTTCTGTAGATTTGAGCAGGCGCATCTGACCATTTAACAATCATTGTATTTGGTTCCATTTGGTGCCATTCCAAGCCACCTTTTTCGCCATAAACTTTAATTTTTAAGGCGTTTTCTTCACCTGCAGCAATTTGTGAAGCAATTAATACCCCGTTTGATCCATTGTCAAATTTCAATAGAACATTTCCATCATCATCAATTGCTCTTCCTGGAACAACAATGTTTAGATCTGCACATATTTTAGTGATTTTCAGACCAGAGATATATTCTGCTAAATGTGCGGCATGTGTGCCAATATCGCCCATGCTTCCGCTTTTGCCGGTTTTAGATGGATCAGTGCGCCAGGCTGCCTGAGCATTTCCTTCGCGTTCAGATAAGGTACTTAACCAGCCCTGAGGATATTCTACAATGATTTTTCTGATTTCACCTAATGCACCTTCGCGAACCATCTGTTTCGCCTGCTTTACCATTGGATAACCAGAATAGGTGTGTGTTAAGCACAGTGTTAAACCCGTTTCTTTAACTTTAGCCTGAAGTTGTTTAGCTTCTTCTAAAGTCAATGTCATTGGTTTTTCAATCACAACGTTGAATCCATGTTCCAAAGCCATCATCGCAGGGGCGAAGTGGGCAAAGTTTGGCGTTACAATGGTTACAAAATCGATTCTTTCGTCAGCAGAAAGTTCACTTTCTGCTTTGATCATCTCTTCGTAGGTTTTATATATTCTGTTATCAGGAAGGAATAATAATTTTCCAGATTCGTAACCTAATTCAGGATTGACACTTAATGCTCCGGCTGACAGTTCGATCAAACCATCCATGTTTGCCGCTAAGCGATGTACAGCACCGATAAACGCGTCTTTACCGCCGCCTATCATGCCCATTCTTAATTTTCTCTTCATTTTAGAGGTGTAGGGTTTAAGGATTAAGGTGTAAGCTTTAAGAAAATACCTCAAACCTTACACCTTTTACCCAAAACCTTTTATATATTATTTTTTTTCAACTCTTTCACTGCATAATCTGCAGCACGAGCCGTTAAAGCCATAAATGTTAAAGATGGATTTTGGCAAGCGATAGATGGCATACATGCTCCATCCGTTACGAAAACATTGCTTACCTCATGCATTTGATTCCATTTGTTAAGCACTGAAGTTTTAGGGTCATTACCCATTCTGGCAGTTCCCATTTCGTGAATTGCCATACCAGGATAACAGCCATTATCGAAAGTTTTGATGTTTTTTAAACCCGCTTTCTCCAACATCTCAGCCGCATCGTTCATCATGTCAACACGCATTTTCTTTTCGTTTTCTTTGTATTCGCAATCAATTGCCAATACCGGCTGACCCCATTTATCTTTTTTGGTTTTGTCGATGTAAACCTTGTTTTCATAGTAAGGCAACATTTCTCCAAAACCACCTAAGCCCATAGACCATTTGCCTGGTTTAGTCATTTTCTCTTTCAAGCCCGAACCAAACGACAATTCTGCAACATCACTTTGCCAGTTGCTTCTGTTTGCACTGCCCTGATAACCGAAACCACGTAAATAATCTCGTTTATCGTTACCGATATTCTGATAGCGTGGAACGTAAATTCCGTTGGCACGTCGGCCGTACGTATATTTATCGTCAAAGCCCTCTGCTTCTCCGTTAGCGCCACAGCGGAAATGGTGATCCATTAAGTTATGTCCTAATTGGCCGCTTGCATTACCCAAACCGTTAGGGTGTGCATCTGATGTCGAATTTAATAAAATGAAAGTAGTACCTAATGTTGATCCGTTAACAAAAACGATTTTAGCATAAAACTCCATCGTTTCGTTTGTTTGCGCATCAATTACCATCACGCCCTTTGCTTTCTTGGTGTCTTTGTCGTAAATAATGTGGTTTACGATTGAATAGGGTCTAAGCGTTAAACGCTTTGTTGCCATGGCAGCAGGAAGGGTAGAAGACTGCGTAGAAAAGTAAGCACCAAAAGGGCAACCACGACTGCATAAATTTCTATATTGGCAGTTTCCGCGACCTTTGTGAGGTACAGTAAGATTAGCCACACGACCAATCATCATGATACGTTCTCTCTTGTAAGCCTCTTCTATACGTTTCTTTACCGTTTTTTCTACAATGTTCATATCCATTGGCGGCAGAAACTCTCCATCAGGGCAAAGCGGCCAATTTTCTTTAGAGCCACTAATCCCAGCAAAACGTTCTGCATAATCGTACCAGGGAGAAAGTTCTTTGTAGCGTATTGGCCAGTCATTTCCATGGCCGTCCTTTGCATTGTCTTCAAAGTTATGGTCACTTAAGCGATAACTCTGGCGGCCCCACATTAATGATTTACCACCAACATGGAAACCACGGTACCAGTCGAAACGTTTATCTTCGGTATAAGGACATTCCAAATCATTCACCCACCATTTTTCATTGGCTTCCTGATAAGGATAATCTCTTTTTTGCACCGGATGGGTACGCTTTTGCTCTTCCGTTAATTTACCGGCATGCTGAAATTCCCAGGGGCTTTTCATCGCATTTTCGTAACCTGTAATGTGTTCGATGTTCATTCCTCTTTCGAGCATGAGCACTTTTAAACCTTTTTCGGTAAGTTCTTTTGCAGCCCAGCCGCCACTAATCCCCGATCCTATCACAATAGCATCGTAAGTATTTTCAGCTTTTAAATTTGTATTTAAATTCATGATGTTTTGTCGTTGTTTAGGAAATTAAGTTGCCCATGATTTTTGACCTGGTTTTAATGGCGCATTGCCATCATACCTGCCCGGAACCAGAATGTACTCCCTTGCCTGGGTACAACCAATTTCTGACGCGTAATAACCCAGCAAAGTGAGGTCTCTTGCTGTAACAAAAAAGTAAACCAGATCTTGATTTTCCGGCGCTTTAGTTTCTTTTTGAGCAATTGACATCAATCTTAAATCAACCATTAGTTTGGTTTTTTCAGCAACAGTTAAACTCATGTAGTTTTTGCCGAAATCTTTCATTGCTTTCTCCTGTAACTGTTGAAAACCTCTTGCGAAAGAAGTTTGCATGGTTGCCGGATAACAATCCTTCATCATCATCGGAATAAATTTTCCTAAACCCGCAGCTTTAGCTCCAGGTGATGATTTAGTAGTAGGCACAATGATATTGGCAAATTCAGCAAAGATTTTTTCATCCTGAGCGGAGAATGAAACAAAGTTTTTTTCATTTTCAGGGAGCGTAAAACTTTCGAATAAAACGCCCATTGTACTCGCTGAGATGGCTCCTCCCAGCAAGAATGCAACGTTTTTGAGTGCTTCTCTTCTATGCATCGTTTTCGTTATTTTTTATATTGGTTACTTAAGCGTTGAATGAGTAATATTAGAAAAAATATGCCGTAAAAATCAAATCTGTTGCGTTAAAATGCAGATCTGCAATGCGATTGTTACCACATAGAATAATTCTAAATAAGGTAGTAATTAGCGTCTGAATAACGTTTATTATGGGTTTTTGTAATGCGATTTGTTCGTGTAACTATTACAATAACTATATATAAACGTGATATTTACTAATGAATACCGAATTTCATTTTTAATCTTTAATTAGTCCCTCAAATAAGGTTATTTTTTACGTAGTTATAACTTTCAGTAATGCTTTCGTAGGGATCTTTTTTTATCAAATCCTGTTCTGTAAAAATATAATCCAGGCCTGCCATTTTCGATTCGGCAAAAATACTTTTGAAATCTATTTGTCCTGAACCAACTTCGGCAAAAACAGCTTTATCTTGCTTGTCCATATCTTTAACATGGAACATTTTATAACGTCCCGGATTTTTCTTAAACATATCAACAGGGTTTAAACCTGCGTTTACCGCCCAAAAAATGTCCAGCTCGAAACCAACCAGTTTAGCGTCAGTTTCTTTTAATAAAATATCATATCCAGTTATGCCATTTCCCTGATCTTTAAACTCAAAGTTGTGGTTATGGTAAGCCAGTTTCAAACCAGCTTTTTTACAAAGCTCTCCAGCAATATTAAAACGGGCTGCCATTCGTTTGTAATCGTCTAACGTTCCGTTTGTTCTGATGTCAGTAGGCAGGGCAGGAATTACAAAATATTTTTGTCCGACACTGTTGGCCACTTCAATATGTGACTTTAAGATCTTTTCATCACCCGTAGATAAAAACTCAGTGGTGTTATAATGACCGCTTGGGCAAGTTAGACTATTGTTCTTCAATAGCATATTAAAATCTTTTGCTTCCAGCCCCCAGAAACCTTTTACCTCGTATTTACCTGGATAACCATAGTAAGTTTCCACCTGGTTATAGCCGATTTTAGCTACATGCGCAATCGTCGCCTTCACATCCGCAGTTAATTGTTCTCTTAATGTAAACAGGCCGATTCCAATTTTGGAAACTTTTGCTGGTTGAGCCAAAGCTGATGTGATTACTGAGGGACTTAAAAATGCAGCTACTGCGGCCAAACTTGTTTTTTGTAAAAATGATCTTCTTGTTGTCATGATGTAAATGGATTAAAAAAGCCGGAGGTTAACCCCCGGCTTTAGCTGTTAAAATGAATAAGCTAATGATCCCCAGAAAGTACGTTGAAGTAAAGTTCTGCCAATCATTAATTGACCAGGAGTTACGCTTGCGAAGTCTCTGAATTGATCTCCACGAACATCACCCTCTGTCAACACTTTTGCATCTAACAAGTTGTCTGCCCAGAATCTTATTGCTATTTTCTTAGTAAAGTTGTATCCAGCTCCTGCTTTCATTACCACATAACCTGGTAATTTGTAGCTTTCACTTGGAGAAGTGAAACGGCTGCCTACATAGTTTGCTGCTACATATAAATTGAAGTTCTTGAAATCATAGTTCGCACCAAGTTCAGTATTTAACACCGGAACACGTTCTGTTCTATTTCCTGTAAAGCTGTAAATACGGTTTCCAAATTCTGCGGCAACAGCGGCATTTCCACTGGTATTTGCTTCGTAGTCAGTGTATTTGGAATCTTGTAATGTTCCGGTAAATCTTAAACTCAAAGGCTTGGCGATTCTGTACGAAATTTCATACTCAGCACTGAAAGTTCGTGTAGAGCCAAATGCCACCAATGCTTGCGTTCCTGCAGCAGTTGTTGGTACATTGATGCTTAGGGATACGTTTTTGATAGCAGAATAACTTCCTGATGCGAAAATTGCCAGGTTGTTTTTAGCATACTTGAAACCAATTTCTCCCAAATACACCGGACGTTTTTTAATGTTTGCACCATTATAAGCCGAAGCATTATAATCGCCAATATTAGGCGCATTGTAAGCTTTTGTAGCACGGGCAAACATACTGGCGGTAGCACTAATTTTGTAATTTGCACCCACTGAAGCTGCCCAATTGGTTAGTGTTTCATCATAAGCGGTATAACCCAAAATATTCGGACTTGCAGCTGCTGTGATGTTTACCGTTCCGTTTGCATTTAAGGCATAGTATGGTCTGTCGCCTTTTACATTTTGATTATCAATTCTTGCTCCGATATCTAAACGCCATTGTTCAGATAATTTAATTTCATCTCCTGCATAAAGTGATAATGTTCTGGTATCGCCAATGAAAGTGTTTTTTGTTTGAATAGTACGCTCCAATGCTGTTGGCGATTGTAATATAATGCTTGGATGTTCTTTAAATTCAGTAAATGAACGGAAGGCAAAACGTAAATCATCACGATTGTATTGATGAATTCCGGCACCGATATTTAAGCTGTGATTTTTAATAGTTTTCTTCAAATCCAAATAATCAACAATTTGAACGTCACTGTTAATCTGTCCCTGAGCGTTTGATGTCACTACATAATCGCCTGAAACAAAAGGTGCAACACTGCCACCCGGATAATAGTATGGCGTGGCTGCCGTTCTTGCGACAATGCCAGCTGGAGCAGTGTAGGTGCTGTTGGTATGTGTATTCTGGTAACGGAAATTGTTTACAATCTGCCATCCACCATCAGTTAAATAATTGAACTGAAAACCCGCTGATCCTAATTTTGTATGGATACCATCGGTTAAGCTAAAGTTATGTACACCTGTTGCCGGATCATTGTAACTCCATTCTGTTTGAATGGGAATAATCGACTGTGTAGCCATATTATAATCGCGGTAGGTAGTTGGTTTGCCCGTTCCATCGTAAGGGTAGTAGCTGGTAAGTAAAAATTGTACTTTATCATTCAGATATTTACCATACACGCGGATAAAACCTTTGTTATTTTTAAAATTAAAAGTCATGTTACCTTTAATTTGCCCACCTTGATTAGCTGGGTTAAAACCTTGGTCCACCACGCCATTATCAGTACGATAGAAGCCGCCAATGTTATATTTAATCTGATCATTGATTTTTCCACCGGTATTTCCATCAAAACGATATAAACCCTGAGAAAAACCAGTGGTAAATTTTACCTGACCATACTGTTTATCGGCACCTACATAGCTCAAATTGTTTACAACGGCGCCAGGTGTATTCGCTTGGATAATAGAAGCGTTTCCCCCTCTAACAGCTTCGATATTCTGAATGGTTAAATCTGTTTTATAGTATTGATCTACAGAAGGATTGGTGTTGAATCCAGTTGGGAGCAGGGGTAAACCATCTTCCTGGATTCCTAAGAAAATATAGCCGCCTTGCTGTGGAAATCCACGCACCCAAACGTTACCCGGACCATCACCACCGGTACTTTCTACCGTTAAACCCGGAATTGCTTTCAACAAATCGGTACTATTTAAAGGTGCCCTATTGGTAATATCTTTATTGCTTACAGAAGTTAAGGCAACGGAGCTTTCGAGTTTTTTCTTCGGATTTCCACCGGTAACCATTACACTTTCCAACTGTAAATTATCTTCCGATAAACTAATGGTGATATTTTCATCGGCGTTTCCGGCAGAGAGATTTACCTCTTTCGAGATATATCCTACATAACGAACTACCAATACCCGGCTATCTACGGTTAATCCTCGCAAAGCAAAGTTTCCATTTTCATCAGTTGTGGTACCAATGGTTTTACCTTTCACCGTAACAGAAACGCCAGGAATTGGATTACCCTTGCTATCTAACACTTTACCGGTTACTACGCCATCAAAGGCTTTTAATAATTCGAGGTTGTTATTAGCGGGAATAGAATAGAGCAAAATTTGATCTTTAACTATCCTATATCCCACGTCATAACGTTTTAGCGAATTCTCAAGAAAGTATTTAAGTTTTTGGTTAACAACATTGATGGATATTTTTCTATCCGAATTAATTAACTGCGGACTGTACACAAACTTTACGTTTGCCAGCATTTCGGTTTTAGCAATAATGGTTTTTATATCGGTTTGATCAGCTTTGATCGAAATAGGTTTATTCAAAAATTCCTGGGCGTCGACATTTTTGGCAAATGCGCCACAAGTAAAAATTATTATTGTAAGTATTTGGTAAATCGAAACTCTCATTGCATATATCGCCAGCGAAATAAGTTGATTTTTTTTCATAAATTTGATTATTGTTCATTAAATGATTGGATTTATTGGACATAGAAATACCATGAATACATTCTAATGTATTTAACTCGCCGGCAATGCCCCACATTGTCGGCTTTGTTTTTTAGAAAATATTATGGATGAGGTAGCGGCTGCTACTGGCTGAAATAGGTCATTTCTCTCTTCATAATTTTATATATTTTGGTTAGTGTTTATTAGAAACCACAATGCTGGTTCCCTGGATGTAATATTTGCTGGAAATGGTTCCACAGATTAAATCAAGCTGCTCATATAGCCCTTTTTTACTTAAATCTCCGGTAAAAGTGTAATTTGAAATCTGCTCATGATCAGATTTTATTTCGATGCCATAAGCTTCAGATAAAGTTTCAAAAATATCTTTGATGCTTTTTTCTTTGAAGTTATAGCTTAGATTAGATGGAACATTGTAAGCTTCGGCCAATGGAATGGGTTTGCTCACTAAAGTTTTATTTAGTTTATGATCATTAAAAATACCTTTTTGATTTGGTGTGAGCAGAATAGGTTGGGCCAGTTTTTCGGTAGATAAACCAAAAAGCGAACTTTTTTCATTTTCCTGCACTTTAACCTTACCTGTTCTTACTGCAACCTGTGCAGGCATTTTTTCTGTTGATGATTTTACCCAAAAGCTGGTACCTAAAACGCTAACCACCAGTTTCTGATCATACACATAAAATGGTCTCTTAGGGTTTTTGCTTACCGAGAAAAAAGCGGTTCCTTTTAAATAAACCATTCTTTTATTGGCAGCAAAAACCTTTGGATACAAAATATTTGCCTGCGGCTTTAAGGTTACAGTACTATTGTCGCTAAGCGATATAATGATGGGACGATCGGTGTCATTGGTTTTGCTGATGAGCGCTATGTCACCGTTTTCACTGATGAATGCTTCTTCAGCAGGGTTGTAATTTACAAAGTATAATCCTCCAATTAAAAACGCAATGGTAATTGAGGCCGCGATTGCGAATTTAGGCCAGAGCTTTTTGATTTTTACAGGTTTAACAACTTCATCTTGGGCTCCGCTTATTTTAAGCCAGATATTATCCTGCATTTCATCTAACTCAGTTGATGATAAATCTTTAAAGTTTCTGTTATTTAAATTATGATACCATTTATCTACCCAAAGCTTTTCGGCTTCAGTGCAGTTCCCGGTTTGATAGCGGGTTAGTAAATCGTTGAATGATTTCTGGTTCATAAGGAAAAATATTTGGCTCTATACAATACAAGTAACGCAACCAAGCATAAACCCTAAACCTTCAAATAAAAAAAGCTCAATATTTTTTTAATGAACTGAAAATCAGCTAGAAAAAGATGTAAAAATTTTTGATATACTCTTTAATTCTTTTGATGGAGCGGGTAATGTGGTATTCTACTGCCTTTTCCGAAATGTTCAATTCGGTAGAAATATCTTTTGTAGATTGATGCTGATACCGGCTCAAACGAAAAACCTCCTGTGTTTTTTCGGGTAAAGAATTAATCCCTTTCTCGATTATGGAAGATAGATCGTGCAGATCTACCTGGTTGGAAGTGTCATGATGATCTTCTGAATAGGTGAGTGTTTGGTACTCCATATATTTGTTCTCCATTACCAAGCTGCGTACATGGTTAATTACACTTAGCTTTAAAGCACCAAAAAGATAGGCCTGAAGGTTGTTAATTTGTAAATCGATGCGTTTTTCCCAAAGTGAGATGAAGATATTCTGAACCAATTCCTCCGCAACAATTTTATCTCCGGTTTTTTTATAGGCCGCATACAGCAGCTCTTTGCTAAAGCCGAAATATATTTTCTCGTAAGCCTGCTTATCGCCTTGTTTTAGGCGGTTAAGTAAATCAATAGACTTTTCAGGCTCTTGGGGAGTCATTTATTTATTTGGTTACGTTGGGGAGACTAAAGTAAATGTAGGAATTTATTTCATTTTGAAAACCCATTACACTTTAAAATTAACAATATTCTTCCGTATTTATACTCCAAAGATTTTTAAAGATATGGCTTAGTGTAAATAATTTATAGCCCTTTTGTCTCATTTTTTTACCTTTGCTCAATCTCTAAAAAATTATGCAGGAAAAAATTATTGTTTTGGGCTCTAACGGGCAAATTGGAACCGAATTGGTTACCATGTTAAGGAAAATATATGGCGATGATCATGTTGTGGCTTGTGATATTCGCAGACCCGATTATGACATCAAAAATTCTGCTCCGTTCGAGTTTGTTAACGTTTTGGATAAGGAGATGATTAATGGCATTTTTAAGAAATACAAACCCACACAGGTTTATCTTCTGGCCGCTTTATTATCGGCAACCGGTGAGCAAAATCCTAAGTTAGCCTGGGACTTGAATATGAACGGGCTATTAAATGTTTTAGATTTAGCCTTGGAATATAAAGTTGCAAAAGTTTACTGGCCAAGTTCAATCGCGGTGTTTGGTCCAAATTCTCCAAAAGATAATACTTCACAGTATTGTGTTATGGATCCGAATACCGTTTACGGAATTAGTAAATTGGCTGGTGAGCGCTGGTGCGAATATTATAATCAAAAATATGGCTTAGATGTTAGAAGCATTCGTTACCCTGGCCTGATTAGCTGGAAGGCTGCTCCAGGTGGTGGAACCACAGATTATGCCATCCACATTTTTCATGAGGCGTTGAAAAAAGAAAGTTACCAAAGCTTTTTAAGTGCCGAAACCGAATTGCCAATGATGTATATGGATGATGCCATTCGCGGCACTATTGAATTAATGGATGCACCGGCTGATCAGATTACTGTTCGCAGCAGTTATAATTTTGGTGGAGTGAGCTTTACGCCTGAGGTTTTAGCTGCCGAAATCAGAAAACATATTCCTAACTTTACCTTAACTTACGCCAATAATGATCCGCGTCAGCAGATTGCAAACAGCTGGCCACGTTCTATTGATGATAGTTTTGCAGCAAAAGATTGGGGATGGAAACCAGAGTTCGATTTATCGAAACTCACAACAGATATGTTAAATAATTTAAAGAAATAAAGTAGATGGTTTAAGTAAGAGATTTAGGGTGTTCAACCCAGTCTTGATACTTGATACTAAATACTGAATACTAAAAAATGGGAAGAGCATTCGAATTTAGAAAAGAAAGAAAATTTAAGCGTTGGGCCAAAATGGCGGTTCAGTTTACGCGTATTGGTAAAGATATTGTAATGGCGGTAAAGGAATCAGGGCCTCACCCTGAAACCAACTCTCGTCTGCGTACAGCAATGCAAAATGCCAAAGCCGTGAACATGCCTAAAGATAGGGTGGAAGCTGCAATTAAGCGTGCATCCGATAAATCGATGGCCAACTATGAGGAAATTGTTTACGAAGGTTATGCACCACATGGCGTTGCGGTTTTAATTGAAACGGCTACTGATAACACCAACCGTACAGTGGCGAATATTCGCAGTTATTTCAACAAAACAGATGGTTCTTTAGGCAAAACCGGTTCATTGGATTTCGTTTTCAACCGTAAATCTATCTTCCGTTTTGTACCTGCCGAAGGTTTGGATTTAGAAGAACTGGAATTTGAACTAATTGATGCTGGTTTAGAAGAACTTTATGTAGAGGCCGATGAGGAAGGAAATGATATTGCGGTAGCGCAAGGTGCTTTCGAAAACTTCGGATCTTTGCAAAAAGCTTTGGAAGAAAAAGGCATTGAATTGAAAAGCTCAAAATTAGAGCGTATCGCATTATCGCACCATGAGGTAACAGAGGAGCAAGCTGCCGATGTATTAAAACTGATTGATAAATTAGAGGAAGATGATGATGTTCAGGCGGTTTATCACAACATGGCTGAATAGAAATTAATGAATATTATTAAAAAGGCTTGAGGATTTTTTCTCAAGCCTTTTTTGTTTTTAACGATAATAAATAGCGATTAATTAAAAAAGATTTTATTTAGCAGCGCAAGTTTAGTGCTTTTCGGCATCAGCAGTCCCGCCAACATTTCAAGTCCTCACCCAATGAAAAATCGGTCTCCGGGCTTTTCATTATGTCGGGTCTAAATTATTCAGGCAAACCGAAGTTAACTAAACCTGGCAGCAGCGAACACGAACCCTATTTTTCTAGGGTGAGTAAAGCGAATGGCAGGGCTTTCGTAACCAATAAAATGCCTGCCTTTGCTTTCCAAATGCTTTATTTAAAATTCGATAGGGTAGGCATTGCGCTTTTTACTACAGTGGAGAAATCTTTAAACCTGAAAATCCTGATTTAAAGATTTCGCTGTTTTGCTTTGCTACTGATCGAGATGAGGATAGGTGTAGACTAATTTTTCTGATGCCCAAACAGCCAAGGCAACAATTCTGGTTCAGCGAAAGCACTGTCCCAACTGTTGTGGTTGGCATTAGGGTATAATGTAAATTTCACTTCTTTTCCAACAACTTTTAAACGTTCGGCAATAGCCATTGAAAAGGCAGGATCAACAATATCGTCCTTTCCACCATGAAATATCCACAGTGGAATGTTTTTGTATTTTTTAATGTTATTGGTGTTATCTCCACCACAAATGGCAAAGGCTGCAGCAAATGTTCTGCGTTGTCGCCTTAATAATTCGTAAGTACCCATTCCTCCCATTGATAATCCGCCAACGTAAACCTGCTCTTTATTTACATATGGCTTTTTTAGAAAATCCTTCACCATGCGGCGTAAAGCATGCATAGCTTTTGTCGGTTTGCCACCCTCTACAAAAGCGAAGTTTCTTTTACCCTTATCATTGGTAGTGATGTTCACATTTGCCCAATAGCTATCTAGCGGACACTGCGGGAAAATAATAATTGCAGGAAAGTTCCGTCTGATATCATCTTTCAAAAACAATTTCGCTCCATGCGTGAGTTGCTTTTCATTGTCACTTCCGCTCTCTCCGCGACCGTGGAGTACAAATAAAACCGGATATTTTTGTTTGGGATTAAAATTTTCGGGAAAGAGAATCCGGTAATAAATCGAATCTTTACCTTTAATGAAGTTACCTTTATCGTATTTTTTTAAGTCCTGAGCATTTAGAATTTGTGCTGCAAACAGCAAGCAAATGGCTAGAAAAAAATTCTTCATATCACAAAATTAAAAAACCCTGATTACTTTACAATAGTGCAGGGTTATATGATCGAGCCTAACCTTGATCGTTTGTATATATCGTTTTTATAGAATTGGTCATCCCTGAGCTTGTCGATGGGCGCTTTTACACGTTTCGACAAGCTCAAAGTGACATGATTAATGAACCAATTTAAATTTATTGATCTTTATTTCAAAGAAAAAGATGCCGCTTTTGCATCTCTCGAATTGGTGCCAATAAACACTTGAAAATCTCCAGGTTCAGCCACAAATTTAAGGTCAGAATTATAGAATTTGAGATCATTCTCCGAAATGTTAAAGCTAATCGTTTTGCTTTCACCCGCTTTCAGCGCCACTTTCTGGAAGCCTTTTAATTCCTTAACCGGGCGGGTAATGCTGCCAACCAAGTCGCGGATATACAACTGCACCACCTCTTTGCCATCATATTTGCCGGTATTGCTTAAGGTAACTGATGCGGTGATCGATTTACCTTTGGTTAACGTGTTTGCACTTAACTTAACATCACTATAATTAAATGTAGTATAGCTTAAGCCGAAACCGAATGGATACAATGGATCATTACTTACATCCAGATAATTCGAACGGAATTTCTCAAACCATTTACCTTCAGCCAATGGCCTGCCCGTATTTTTATGTGCATAATACAAGGGCACCTGACCAACGTTTTGAGGGAAAGTTGCACTCAGCTTACCTGAGGGATTAACCTTTCCAAAAAGCACATCAGCAATTGAGTTTCCTGCCTCGCTACCTGGAAACCAAACGTTCAAAATGGCAGGAATATTTTCCTCTTCCCATTTCAAAGCAAGCGGGCGACCAGTAAACAATACCAAGACTACTGGTTTACCTGTTTTAGCGAGGGCTTTTAATAGATTTTTCTGTGTTTCAGGAATTTGAATATCCGTTACACTACTCGCTTCTCCGGTAAATTCAGAACCTTCGCCCATGGTAGCAATAATGACATCTGATTTATCGGCCACTTTTAAAGCTTCTTTAATCATTTCCTCTTCCGAGCGAGTATCTCGTTTGTATGTTGGGTTGTGAACGTTTACATAACGATGTTCCGCCACAGAATCAGCAAGGAAATTAGAACCACGGGCAGTTAATATCTTAGCATCATTACCTAAAGCATTTTTTAATCCTTGTAAAACCGTAACTGATTTATCGAACAAAGCCGCAACACTCCAGGTTCCATACATATTAGCCGTATTGTCTGCCAATGGACCAATCAAACCAATTGTACCTGACTTTTTTAAAGGAAGAACATTGTTTTTGTTTTTAAGCAGTACAAAACTCTCTGCCGAAATTTCGCGAGCAATCTGACGGTTTTCTGCGTTAAATACCTCTTTTTCGGCCCTTGTTGGGTCGCAAAATTTATAAGGATCGGTAAATAAACCAAGTTTATATTTTGCTTGAAGCACTAAACGGCAAGCTCTGTTAATTTCATTTATACTAACTTTTTTCTCAGCTAATGATTTTTTTAAAGTACCTAGAAACCCTTCGCCAACCATATCCATATCAATACCAGCATTCATTGCTAAAGCCGAAACGGTTTGTAAATCGCCCATGCCATGTGCAATCATTTCAGGAATGCCAGTATAGTCAGTTACCACAAAACCTTTAAAACCCCATTGGTTACGTAAAACCTCAGTCATTAGCCATTTGCTTCCAGTAGCTGGAATACCATCAACTTCATTGAAAGATGCCATAATGCTTGCTGCACCTGCATCTACAGCAGCTTTGTATGGTGGGAAATACTCGTTGTACATGCGCACCTTGCTCATATCAGTGGTATTGTAATCTCTACCCGCTTCTGCAGCACCATATAAGGCATAATGTTTCACGCAAGCTAAAATTTCATTATTGGCTTGCAATTTACCCTGATAACCTTTTACCATGGCGGCAGCAATTTGCGAGCCCAGATAAGGATCTTCACCACTACCTTCAGAGATTCTTCCCCAACGTGGGTCGCGTGAAATATCAACCATAGGTGAGAAAGTCCAGTTGATGCCGCTTGCGCTGGCTTCGATGGCTGCAACTCTTGCCGATTTTTGTACAGCGGTCATATCCCAGGTTGCACTCATGCCTAAAGGAATAGGGAAAACGGTGTTGTAACCGTGGATCACATCCATGCCAAAAAGCAAAGGAATTTTTAACCTGCTTTCTTCAACGGCAACTTTCTGAACCGCTTTGATTTTATCAACCCCTTTAATGTTGAACAAACCACCAACCTGACCGTTTTTAATTTTTTTACCGATGTCGCTGCTGTTAGCCTGACCGGTTGTAATATCACCAGAGCTAGGTAGGTTTAACTGGCCGATCTTCTCATCAACAGTCATCTTCGCCATCAGGTTAGTGATAAATGTATTCATCTTTGCCTCTTCAGCGGATATAGGTTTTTTGATTTGTGCTGTTGCATTTAACACGAGTGCTGTTAAACAAACAACCAGGATTTTCGCTCTATTCATTATATATGTGTTTTATTCTTTTAAAAATTAATCAACTTTTTTTACTGCGGTTTTTGTCGAAACTCCATTTTCATTTATGGCTTCGATTGAAAAATAATAGGCCTTTTGGCTATCCATTGCCTTAAACCAGTATTCATTAACGTCATGGATCATGATGCAGTTGTAAAGTTTATCTGGCGCCGTGCCATAATATAAATTGTATGCAAAAGCATTATCTACAGGTTGCCATTTAACGTAGGCACTTCGTTTATCCTTTTCAGTTCTCAATACAATTAAATTTTTAACTGATGAAGGCTTTTCGCCATTTCCATTTCCAAAAATACGCAATCCACTGATGGCAAATTTTCCGGTTGGCATGTGGATGTTTACCATTTTGATGAACCTCGTTTTAACTGGTTTTTCCAGTTCGATGTAATCGTGAGGAACATCTTTTTTATTCTGACTCTTATCAACTAAGGTTGTCCATTTTTTGCCATCAAGCGATGAAAGGATTTTATATTGATGGTAAATGCCAACCTGTTTGCCGATAAATTCAGCATCTTGATCTGCATAATTGATTTGAATGGCATTCACCGTTGCTAGACTTCCTAAATCTGTTTGAATCCACTCGCCATTGTTAGCTGTTTTTGCGCTCCAATAAGTTTTAATGCTTTCATCAACCGCATTATTGGCATGGAAGCCGCCAAGTGTTGAGGATACAGTAACTGGTTTTTTATAGTTGATCAACATCCAGCCTGGTCCGGCGGGGCCATTTTCTATTCTTTCAGAAGGAAGATAAAGTGGATAATCTCCAAAGGCGGTGTTTGTCCACATCACATCATCTTGATCAAAACCTGTCGGCCAAATACCCATTCTACGTTCCCAGGTATTTTTCACACAAATGATGCTGGTAGAAATGTGCCAATAATTTTGTGCATTATCCTGAAAAGTCGCTCCATGACCAGCGCCACGTGAAAAGCCGCCACCTTTGTAACTTAGTGGGTCGGATTGCGGTGTTGAAGGACTATCATAGAAGAGTGGTTTAGTTCCAACAACAACGCCATCAGAATAGCCGCTAAATTCAGTTCCTGGTGCGCCATATTGAAAATAATATTTACCCTTGTGTTTGGTCATCCATGCACCCTCGCTAAAAGGATCGAGAAAAGTATCATCCATGTATTCTCCAAAACGTTGCCAGCCATAACGCCAGCTTTGCAGTAAATACATAGGGGTGCGTGTTCCTTTTGGCTGGAATGTTTTACGATCGAGTTCTACGCCATACATCGGATAATTATTACTGCTACCGTTGTACATGTAAAATTTGCCATCATCATCGGTAAAAAATGCAGGATCCCAACCGCCAATTTCTAAGGAATCTACCAAGGGAAACCATTTATTTCCCAACGGATCTGTGCTTCCCCAAAGCGTGAAATTTTTAGTGTATGTACTTCCAAATACCACAACAGTATCGCCAATAATACCTACCCCGGGTGCACAAAGTTCATCCTTGGTTTTGTTCCATGGGCGAAGAAATTTACGTTCTAAAAATTTCCAATTCAACATGTCCGAACTGTGCCAGTAACCCCATTGGTTGGTGCTAAAAAGCAAGAACTCACCTTTGTAGTTTACAATAACAGGATCTGCAGTTGCACGATGTTTACCCCATTCAGTAAAAGATTCAAAAGGTGTATAACCGTAATCCACATTGATGGGGTTACAATATGTTTTCTGCTTCTGAGCGAAAGCCGCCAAGAAGAAAGTCAAAACGTAAATTGTAAGTATCGTTTTTTTCATGTTTTAAACTTAGAACGCCAATCCAAGGTATTAAGCAATCTCACTAATGATTAAGCTTAGCTCCTTGAGATGAGATTTTATTTTATAGCCGGACTTTCAAATCCTAGCTTAGTTAATCCAGTTTTAACTTCTGGTGCACTCATGAATAAATTCCATAATAAACCAGTCCTACCGTTTTCAATCATGACCACCATTGGTCCCTGGTCTATTCCAATATATCTTTTTGGAAACCAATTCTCTGTTTCACTATAAGCATCGTAAAAACCAAATTCGCCCCAAACTTTATCATTTAGGTTCTCATATAAATTTCTGATGACCTGCATACTTTCTTTTTTCGCATAAGGATATGAAGAAAGGGCTGCGGTAGGCGCAATTACACCAAAATCTTCTTGTGGATTGTGTGCCGCATAACCCTTAACAGAGTAACTTGCCGTTAAGCCCCATGAATTTTTACCATAACCTTTAAAGCCTTTTGGGTTTTTGATGGCATAATCGTAATTAATTAGCGTCTGGCTTTTATTTTCTTCCCAATAATTAGCATATCTATCTTTTAGTCCGGTTGGATTTAAGCCTAAATAGGAATAATGTGCCCAAAAAAGCGGACCCACATTTTCACCTACCACATTATGTTTTAACTTAACAGGATGACCATAAATTGAAATATTGGTATTAATCTTACCGCTTTTAGCCCATCCTTCATGATAAACTTCGGCAGGTACGCCATGTGTTGGCGAACATGCTGCCAAAACATAGGTAATTAAACATTCATTATACCCGGTAATGGCAAAGTTCATTTTCCAGCCGGAGTTTGGCGACCAGTGCCAATACAACACATTCTCATTGTTTTTTCTGAAAAAATTCCAGTCAATGCCTTTCCATAATTCATCAGCCTTTGCAGCTAATGCCTTTTCCTGTGGATTGCCATTTATATAATATTGACGAACACAAATTAAAGCTTGTGCCAGGAAGGATGTTTCAACCAAATCGCCGGCATCATCATTTTTGCCAAAGGCTTTTGCTTTTCCTGAAGGTAATATCCAATGAGGCCAAACACCGTGAAAACGATCTGCCTTGGCTAAAAAATTTAAACCCTTCTCAAGGTGTTTAAATCCTTCTTCTCTGGTAATAAACTTGCGTTCAATAGCAGCGATGGTGCCCATGATGCCAAATCCACTTGCACCAGTGGCGATAACGTTTTTATCATTCTGCGGATAGATATTGTCGCTGTGATAACGCTCTCTGGAAAGACCAGAAGTTGGTTCAGCACCTTCGTAAAAATACTTATAGGTTTGTTTTTGTACCAGATCGAGTAATTGATCATCTGATAGGCGTCCTTTAAGCGTAGCGTCGGTAGTATTTGTCTGAATGGCTTTTTGCGCACAAGATGATATGAAGATACTGGTTAACGATAAAAAAATAAGGTGTCGGAATGTAAGTTTCATATGTGTAATTAGTAATGTTAGAGATTGGGACTGCTAAACCCAAGGTTTCGCATGCCTGATTTAATTTCCGGGGCACTCATAAATAAGTTCCAGATGAGTTTTGTTCTATAATTTTCAATCATCACGATGATAGGACCTTGATCGATTGCAAGTGTTGATGTCGCAAACCATTGATCCTTTAGCGAAAAGGCATCATAAAAACCATACTCGCCCCAGGTTTTGTTTCCCAATTTATAGTAGAAATACTTCATGGCTTGCATGGATTCTGTTGGCGTGTACGGCATAGATGATAAGGCTGCTGTAGGTGCTATCGTGCCCCCGTCATTATTCGGTGAACTTGCAGTATATCCGCCTTGAATATCGCTTGCTGTAAGGCCCCAGCAATTTTCGCTGTAGCCATAATTTCCTAATGGATTCGCTTTACAGTAATTATAATTAATTAAAGTATGGGCTTTTGTTTGTGTTTCGTAATTGGCGTAAGCATCAGTTAAGCCATTCGGATTGATGCCTAAAAATGAATAGTGAGAGAAGAACAGCGGGCCACCATTTGCTGTACCCAAAGGAAGCTGAACACCATAATAAGTGTTTCCATTTTTCATGGCACCATTTTGTGCCCAACCCGTATCATATACTGATTTTGGTATCGAAAAAGTAGGAGAGGAGGCAGCCATAACATAAGTAATCAAACATTCATTCCAGCCTTTAATGGGTAAGTTCATATCCCAATTGTAATTTGGGCTCCAGTGCCAGTAAAGTGTTGTGCCATTATCTTTGCGATACCAGCTCCATTCAACACCGTTATAAATGGTATTGATATCATTTCTCAAGGCGGTTTCATTCGCGTTTGGGCCGTTAAAATATTGACGGGCAGTAATCAATCCTGCCATTAAAAATGAGGTTTCTACTAAATCTCCGCCATTATCTTTAGTGCTAAAAGGAATTACTTTTCCTGTATTCCCATCTAACCAATGTGGATAGGCGCCATGGAAACGTTCTGCTGTTTTAAGGAATGCCAGGATTTTTTGCATCCTTGTCAGTCCATCAGCTCTGCTGATAAAGTTTCGGTTAATACCGGCAACCAAAGCCATAATGCCGAAGCCAGAACCTCCAGAGGTCACTGTGTTTCCAGATGTATTTCTTTCTCTTGCTAAACCACTGGTTGGGTGGCCAAAATCCCAAAAATATTTAAAGGTTTGTTTTTGAACGAGTGTTAAAAGCTCATCATCTGTGATGCGGGGGAATTTATCGGTATCGTCTAAACCAATAGATAAAGAAATATTAACAGGATTAATTAACCTTCCATTTGTAGAAGATTTTAAATCAGCACTGATGGCCAATGTATATGTTGTAAAGGAAGAAAGTGCAGTTTTGGGAACAATTACAATGGTCTTATCTGAATTTTGTATTTGTTGATTGAATGGAACATCTGTTCCGTTAGGGCCTGTGAATTTTATTGCGCTAGCAAGTGTGGAGGTATTTACAGGCGCTGATAGGTTAAGTTTAATTTCAGGTAGGTTATTTAAGCTATTGTAGCTTAATGTGCCATTATATTTATCGTTAACCGTAAATGATAATGTAGCATCGTTATTAATAGGAGCGGAGCTGCCGCCTTTCTTGCAGCCCAATGCCAATAGCATAGGGATAATAAGCATCAAATACTTTGATCGTAATTTTAATGGAATCAAAAAGTAATTTGATCTAAACATCTATTTATTTAATTTTTGTAATAAGCACACGGCTTTAACCGTGTGCTTAATTTTATTATTTTCCGGCAACACCTAAAGCATATAAAGCTTTAATGTGTGCATCAGGAAGAACGGTATTGTAAATTCTCAATTCATCTACTGTACCTGTCATTGCAGCATATTCTACACTTGTATTAACTGCTTTACCAGGAATTACGTTATAGTTACCACCAATAATAAATTCTCCAGGTTCGTAAGCTTTGAATAAGTTATTGCCCACGCCACGGTTGTTGTAAGAACCAACATCAACACCATTTGCCCATTCTTTGAATGTTCCTGAGTTACTATCGTAGGTTAAAACCAGGTGTGTCCATACATCAGCGCCAATTTTAGGATTTAGTGTTGCATTCAGATTATCTTGCGATCCACCGCCAACAGTAGAAAATCTTGGTCCAATACCTAGCTTGTCAGTAACTGTTGCTGCATTGGCTTGCGTATTTAATCTGAAATCAAGACTTCCATCAAAGGTGTTAGGACGAGCCAAAGTCATTAACATTGTTCTCTTCGAACCATTGTTTAGAATCTGAACCCAGACACTTACTGTGAAGCTTTTTAAGGCATCTGTTTTAAATGCATCAAATTGCTTTGCATAATATAAATAACCTGCTGTAAGCTTAATCGCCTTCCCCTTTACTCCTGTAACAAATGCATCATTTGCCGTTTGAGTAGGCGCTGAAGCTGATTTAAGTTCATTCTTTGTATCATCAAATGACCAATAAGCTTTCAGATTATTTGGGTAGATTTCATCAGAACTGGTATAGCCGTCAATCTTCCCCTGGTAAGCAGAAGGATCTACCTCAGGTAAATTGTTGGGATTGTCACTCTTTTTGCACGATGAAAATATGGCTGAGCAAATGGCAATGCCAAATGCGAAGCGTTTTATATTTAAAGTTGAAATTTTCATTTTCTATAATTTTATGGTTTAATAACCAGGATTTTGAGTTAAAACACCTTTGCTTAAATCAATTTGAGCCTGAGGAATAGGTAGCAAATTGTCTCTTGAAGCAAGAAAATTTGGTCGGCCGGCATTAGGTAATACCGTACCTGAAATACCCCATCTTACTAAGTCAAAGAATCGATCATGCTCCATGGCCAACTCAATCCTTCTTTCTTTTCTAATCGCTTCTCTTAACACCGACTGATCAGTAGTGACAACATCTGGTAATGTTCCTGTCGCAGCACCTGTTCTTGCTCTTGCACGTACGCTATTCAGTGCAGCTAAGGCTGCAGTGATGTTTCCTGCTCCGCCAACCTCATTTGCTGCTTCTGCATACATTAAAACAACATCAGCATATCTTAAAACACGCATATTCATCCATCTTCCAGCTCTGTTATTATAAAGCGCTCTGAAGGCCGGGTTTGTGTATGTTTTATGGTTATAAGCCGGATTTTCCCAGGTGGTTCCGGTAGTTTCACCATAAACAGTTTTGTAAGGATTTGGTGATGCTAGAGTAGCGGCTGTATTTCTGTATAAGAAGGTTCTGGCTCTTCTTGGATCATTAGCTTCATAAGCATTTTCTAAGTTCGTATTTGGTACATTCCAACCATAACCTAAGTTCCAATCGCCCGGTGCTCTAACGCCTTGCCATTGTATAGCTTCTATTCCATTGTCAGTTGGTACGCTTGCGCTGGCAGTAGCCTGAACCTCGAAAACAGATTCTTTACTGTTCTCGCCCGATTCACCAAAAATGTTATTGTAGGAAGTGCTTAAATCATATTGACCAGAAGTCATGACTAAATTAGCAGCACCCATTGCAGCACCCCATTTTTGTTGTGTCAGATATACTTTAGCCAACAAACCATTTGCCATTCCTTTAGATGAACGACCAACAAACTTTTTATCCCAGCTCAGTGGAAGGTTTGCTGCAGCAAACTGCAAATCGCTTTCTATAAAAGCATAAATCTGAGCAGCTGTACTTTGAGGTACATTGTATTGATCGACTGTTAAAACTTTATCAATCAAAGGTACTCGTCCGTAAAATCTTACCAGATTGAAATAGGCATACGCTCTTAAAAATCTGGCTTCAGCCTGTGCCTGGATTTTTTGTGCGTCTGTGGCAACAATGTTATTGTTGGTTTCCACATTTTGTAACACAGTATTACATTTGGCGATGAACGTATAATAAGCTGTCCACATTCCATTGCTAAAACCATTGTTAGGTAGTACTGGAAATAAATCCATGCTGCTTGCATCTGCGCCACCATCAGTAGCCGAACTTCCTTTATCAGCATCATCGCTTCTTACACTTGTAGCCAAGAAGAAACCCGTTGCATGAACACCATATGATCTCAAATCGTTATAAGCAGCATAAAGAAATACATCGTATGGTCCAGAACCAGACGGATAAGGATAATCTTCTGTTGTATATTGACCTTGTCTTTGTGTATCTAGAAATTTCTTACAGCCTGTTGAAGAAAATACCATCAATGCAGTTACTGCAAGAACGATACTTTTACGGGTGTTAATATTTGTTTTCATTTTATAATGATTAAATGATTTTAAATTAGAAAGTTACATTTAAACCAACTGAATAAACCGCCGGAACCGGATAAACGCCGTTGTCTGCACCTCCTCCGATAATATCCGAAACTCTTGGCTCAGGTGTATAACCACTCACCTTACTCCAGGTAACAACATTTTGGCCGCTTACAAAAATTCTTAGTTTCTGAATGCCTGTTTTTCCAAAAATCTGATTGTTAAATGTATAACCTAATTGAACGTTACGTAAACGGAAGAAACTTCCTGACTCTAAAAAGTAGGAGCTAAATAATAAGTTATTACCTCTGTTCGCTACAATTGGTTCAACATTAGAAGTACCTGGACCAGTCCAGGCATTTAATCTGTTGCTTTCATAATTAAATGGAGCAAAGTTAGCTGTACGGCGTTGTGTATAAATTTTGTTTCCAGCCACGCCCTGACCTTGAACTGTTGCATCGAAACCTTTATATGCTGCTGATAATGTTAAGCCATAGCTATATGGTGGGAAAGGTGTACCTAAATAGGTTCTATCAGCAGGGCTGATCACTCCATCACCATTCACATCTTCATAAGCGATATCGCCTGGTAATGAATTCGCAAAGCGAGGTTGTTTATCTAAATCAGCTGTTGATTGATAGATACCTACTTGTCTGTATCCGTAAAAATAACCTACTGAATTGCCTGTTTCGGTTAAGTTTGCACCACCGTTACCTATGATTTGGAAATTACTGGTATTACCGATAGAATTCACAATGTTTTTGTTATAACTAAAGTTTCCAGAAACGTTGTAAGTAAAATCTTCTCCAATTTTATCATTCCATCCTAAAGTTACCTCAATACCTTTATTAGTTAATTTACCCAAATTGGTGAAATAGGTTTTGTTTTCTGCAGGTAGGGTAAAACTTGTTAAGATACCGTCAGTAGTTTTATTATAATAGTTAATTTCAGCGCTTAATCTGTTATTCAAAGCTCTTAAATCTAACCCAACATCAAAACCTTGTACAATTTCAAAGTGTAAATTTGGATCAGGGATATAAGTAAAATCAACTGCCGGATAAACATTATCTCCAAATACTGCTGTTGATGCCTGCGAAATTGTTTGCTGATATAAGTTGGCATCAACACCTTTAGAATTTCCTAAACGGCCCCAGGCGGTTCTGATTTTTAAGAAGTCGATACCTTTGATATTGTTTTTAAAGAAATCCTCATCGCTAACAACCCAGCCTAAGCCCACGCTACCAAAAGTTCCCCATCTGTTTTGAGGTGCAAATCTAGAACTTGCATCTCTTCTAATGGTTGCATTTAATAAATATTTATTTTTGTAAGAATAACTTACACGACCAAACATACCAACATTTGACTCTTCTGCGCCACTACCACCATTCGTTGTAATATTATCTCTTGCAATAGCATCAATATACCACAGATTTGAATCAAATGGGACTTTTAATGTTGAATCAGTTCTTGATCCATTCAATGTAGTGCTCGATGTATAAATAGATGTAAAACCTAGTAACGCATTAATTCTATGATCATCTTTAATTACTTTATCGTAATTTAATGTATGATCTTGTTGATATTTACGTCCTTCAAAGGTTTCCTGCCTGATACTTGTTCTTGCGGTAGGATCTAAAAATGTTGAGGTAGGGATTGCTCCTTCGCCAATGTTTACAACTCTGTAAGGTATCGGAGTATAAGCTCTGGTATTATTAAATCCTAAATCAGTATAGACTGTAGATTTCCAGGTGAAATCTTTTAGGAATTTAATTTCAGCGTATAAGCTACCATTAAATCTGTAACCTCTATTAATCGAAGTTTGATCATTGCGATCAATAGCGTAAACCGGGTTTCCAACCTGTGCTCTTTGGAAAGATGGCATAGTATTGTACAATCCAGCACCATTATCAACGGGTACATTCGGTACCGCTCTGATTGCACTGTTTAGCACATCTGCAGTTGGTCTATTTCTGAAATGAAAACCTGTTAAATCTGCTCCAATTTTTATTTTATCTGTAATTCTGATTTCCTCATTTAAACGAGCAATAAATTTTTGATAGTTTCCTCTGCCTACCACACCATCCTGGTTGTTGTAACCTAAACTAACTAATGTTGTGCTTTTTTCGTTATTGTTCGAGATGCTTAAAGAGTTGGTATTAATTCCAGCTGTTCTTAATACCTCTTTTTGCCAGTTCGTATCGCCAGTATAGTTAGTGAAGTCAAACGGAGCAGCACCAGCATTTGCAAGGGCTGCAGAATATAACTTTTTAAAACCCGCTGCATCAACCACATCGATCAGATTATTTACATGTTGGATACCATAAGTAGTTTGAAAGTTAACTGTTGTTTTACCTCTCGCTGCTCTTTTCGTAGTGATGGCGATTACACCATTTGCACCCCTCAAACCATAAATTGCAGTTGAAGATGCATCACGTAATACATCAATAGTTTCAATATCGTTTGGGTTTAGATAGTCAATATTATCCTGCAATAATCCATCTACCACATACAGTGGGTTAGAATCTTTTGTACTGGCAATACCTCTTAATCTTACAGTTGGAGCTGAACCCGGAGCGCCGTCGTTCGCAATCGTCATTCCCGGTACTTTTCCCTGTAATGCAGCGATTGGATTGGTAACAGCAAATTTTTCAATTTCTTCGCCCTTAACACTCGAAATTGAACCAGTTACATCCTTTTTTCTTTGTGTACCATAACCTACTACAACCACTTGTTCTAAGTCTTTTGCGCCAGAAGCAAGTACAACATTAATTGTAGTGCGGTTGGCAACTGCAACTTCCTGCGTAGCATAACCAACAAATGTAAAAACAAGGGTTGCGTTAGCTGGTGCACTGATGCTATATGCACCCGTTGCATCTGTTTGTGTTCCGGTTTGCGTCCCTTTTACCTGTACGCTTACACTTGGCATGGTGGTCTTGTCACCTCCATCTGTTACAACACCTTTTACAGTGATGTTTTGCGCAAATGCTACGTTAGTTGCGAGTAAAAAAAATACGGCCAGAACAGAAATTCTTGTAAAGATTCTTTTCATGCTTATTATAATTTAGTTTAATTGTTAGGATAAAAGTGTGATTGTTTTTGGTCTTGTGCAAGTGATGCGACCTCTACATTAATACATCAAAGCAAAATTCAAGGTATCTCAAATGTGTTTACTGTTTTGCATTTGAGGCTAAAAACACACTTTTAGTATTTGTAACTGAATAATTACTGATACACAAAGTGTATGTTTTACACAAAGCTTTTTGTAGGGGTAAAATTTTGCCCATGAGAGGTAATGATGTAGTACCTGATAGGCTGAAAAATGGAACTGAAGGTGATTAAGATGTTTTATGCAAACGTTCCCGGCAATATGTTAAGCCACTTAATTATAATTCCATTAAGAATTCGGTCAGGTTTTTATCATGAGGTACTTCGAGTTTTTTGCGTAGTCGATAACGGCGAATCTCGACACCTCTCAAGCTGATATTCAATAACGATGACATCTCTTTACTGCTCATGTTCATTCTCAGATAAGCACAAAGCTTCAGGTCGTTCGGTACAAGATCTGGATGCTGCGCTTTAAGCTTTTTAAAGAAACTTTCATGCGCTTCATTAAAGGAGTTTTCAAACAAATTCCAATCCCGCTCGTCGTTCATTCCATCATTAATTACTTTTTGGATTTTTCGGGTTTGATCTTCAGATAGTTTTTTGCCACTTTCATCCTTAAGTTTTGTGATTTCTCCACTCAATTTTTGCAGCAATTCATTTTTGTACACCAAGGTCATGGCTGAGTTGGCTAACTCTCTGTTTTTTGATGCGAGCTCTGCCTGAAGTTTTTCGGTTTGCAATTTTATAATCTGCTTCTCGTTTACCTCTGCTTCCTGACGTAAAATTTCATCCTGCTCGGCTTTGAGCTTATCGCTTATTTTCTGACTGTCTCGTTTCAGTTTGGTTTCATACGCCCGCTTTCCGAAGATGACGATAATGATGACTAAGACGAGGTAAATTAAAATCGCCAGATTACTTAAGTACCAAGGTCGCAGAATGGTGAATTCAAAAGAGGTGGTATCGCTTACTGAAGTGTCATCAAGCTTGGCCCGAACTTTAAATGTATAAGTGCCACTACTTAAGTTAGTAAAATCTTTCTGGGTGGCAATGCTCCAATCAGACCAATCTTTAGAATATCCTTCGAGATAGTATTGGAACTTTATCTTTGCTTGTCTGTAATAGGGCAGTGCGAATGATATCCGGATATTATTTCTGCTGTTTGGAATTTCGGTTTCGCTGCTGCTATTGCCGGTTTCGCTGATGGTAAAATACTTATCTGTGATATCTTCAATCCTTCTGATTAGCACTGCCGGTAGTTTTCGTTTCTGAATAGACTGGTTTAAAGTGCTGTTGTATATTACGAATCCATCATCAACACTGATCAAATAAATGGCGTTGCTGATCTGGCTGATATTTTCATAATATTGCACCATTCTTCCATCTAACAGGCTGAATTGGTTGGAGTCGATTTCAATTTTCCCAGGTTCTAAAAAACTCACCAATGAAGTTTTTCCATGATCAATGAACCAGTATTTCCTATTTCCTGCACTTATGATTTTATTGGAAGTAGCAAAAGACCCCAGACTTTTATTTAGTACATCGTAAGGAGTAAATTTATTACTTAGCTCATCGTAGGTATAAAATCCACGATCGGATGAAAATACGATTCTGTTCTCCAGGTTAAATATATTGATGTTATAGTTACCTGGTAATCCATTTCGCTCGTCGAAATATTTAGTACTGGTTACTTTAGTATAATCACTATTTAGTGTCAGTTTGTACAAGCCCTTGTAAGCATGCGCTACCCAAATATCGCCTTTATGATCTTGTTCAATAAATCTGGATGGTTCACCAAAACCCAATATTTTGTTGCTAAATTTTAAACCCGCTGGCGTATTTTTATAAAGTGATAATCCTATGTATGTGCCTTGAATGAAATAATTAGGATTTGAGGATGATTTTTTGATAGTCCAGCCACCGCTGATTGTTGAAATCCAGGTAATTTGGTCGCCAACAACTTTAAAGGTGCCATTATTATGCCCGCAAATCAATTCATTATTTAAAATAGCCAGTTCCCAAACCTGCCCCTGAGAATTCGGAATCAACCGGAAGTTGAAAGGAACCAATTCACTGTTTTTTGACCAATCACTATAAAACAAACCTTGGTTGGTACCCAAGTAAATTTTGTCTTTAAAAATAATACTCGAATAAACTGTTCCAAATTGACCTGTTTTATCGAAATAAAAGTATAATGGAGAATTTAACTCAATACGGTCTATTCCATTATCTAAACCAGTCCATAAGTTTTGTTCATTATCAGCATATATGCTTAACACAGTATTATTTTGTAATCCGCTTGATTTATTGATGCGTTGTACCACGGTTCCATTTTCATCGATGATAATTAAGCCATTCAAAATGGTTCCGTAAGCATAATATTTATCCAATAACTTAACGCCATTATTCAATTGAAAGGTTTTGAGATAATTATTTGCCGGAGTTAGTAGCGGAGTAAAATCTTGCCCATCGTAGGTGAAAAGCCCGTTTTTGCTTGTGCCAATGATTAATCCATTTTGTTTATAAGGAAGAATTGACAGAATGCCCTGTTTACCCAGTTTGTCACTATTTGGAATATAGATTAATTTACTTCCAGATAGTTCAAACAAGCCTTTATCGAGTACTTCTATTAAATAACGGTTATTCACTTTGTGAAGAAATAGAAATGATGACGGTGCTTTTATTATTTCTATCTTTTCATTTTTGTAGATGAATATTCGAGAGAAAGATTGAAAAATAACCCGATCCCGATCTACATATATTTTCCATATCTCATCACTCACTTTAACGCCTTTTGGCAAGAGTGAGGTGAGTGATTTGTAACTTAGCTTGTTGTTTAAATAGGCCCAGTAGCCAAATTCTCCAAAACCACCGGTGTAAATTTTGCCATTCTGATCGGTAGCAACCGAGCGAACAATTTGCCGGTTAGGCATTTGGTATTTTTGCCAGTACTTGCCATCGAAAGTTAAAAGCCCTTCTGCATTCCCGAAATACATTACGCCCTTATTGTCTTTAGCTATGCTCCAGTTTTGGTTGCCTGAAGCATAAACTGATTTTGGGTAATTTTCAATATAGGGAACGCCAATACTTTTTATATCGGCAGCATGTATTAAACTGGTGGTAAGTGAAAGGAATATGAATAGGTGTACTAGTTTCAGCATAGAATGGTATTTGGTTAATCCATTATGATACAAAGTAACTCAAAAAAGTTGGAAGGAGGTGTGTGAATGGGGATTAGTTCACAACATCAATAGAAAGGATCTCTACCGCCATTTAATAAATAAGCCTTTTGTTATTGCAAAGAGATAACAAAAGGCTTAAGTCAAAACTAGGATTATTTCTATACTGCTGTTACTTCGGTTTTTTTAGCCACTGGCTGCGGTACTTTTACATAATAGCCAGTTCCATCGTATGGGCGTTTACGTGGATTTGTTGTACAAGCAGTTGAACAACATCCTTGTAGTTCTTCACCACAGTCATCGCATTGCGTAATGTGTTCATTACATTCCGGATTGGCGCAATTGATCATTTTCGGAGTAGTTTTGCCACAGTTGTAGCAAACTGAAACCACAGTTGGATTAATATTATTTACATCTACCGCAATGCGGTTATCAAAAACGTAGCACTTGCCTTCGAAATCTTTTCCACCTGCTTCTTTGCCATATTTAATGATGCCGCCGTGAAGTTGGTAAACATCATTAAAACCATGATGAAGTAACAAGGCAGAAGCTTTCTCACACTTGATTCCTCCGGTACAGTAAGTTAAAATCTTTTTGTCTTTATATTGAGCAAGCTGATTGATCTGCTCAGGAAAATCTCTGAAATTCTCGATGTCAAGCGTAACCGCATTCTTGAATTTGCCTAAATTGTGCTCATAATTGGAGCGCACATCTAAAATTACAACATCTTCATCATCCTTCATCTTCATAAATTCCACAGGCTCCAAATGCTTTCCTGTTTTTTCGTTTGGATTGATGATTGAGGTATCGCGTAATCCGGAATGAACAATTTCAGATTTATAACGGCAATGCATTTTCAAGAAGGAAAGTTCATCGACCTCATCAATCTTAAATTCTGTTTTCGCAAAACGCTCATCAGCATGGATGGCTTTCATGTAAGCTTCACAGGCTTCAGGGGTTCCGGAAACGGTTCCGTTTAGTCCTTCATCAGCAACGATGATCCGGCCAACTAAATCTAACGATTTACAAAATTTAAGGTGATCTGCAGCAAATTGTTCTGCATCTGCTATATAGCTATAGCAATAGTAAAGTAGTGTTTGATATTTTTTCATAACGCTGTTGATACCGTTGCAAACGGCGTTTAAAGCGTGGCAAAGATAATGCTTTTAGCTCAAAGACCAAAGCAGAAAGCTTTAGCCTTTGAGCTTTTTGCTTTGCGCTTAAAATCCGTAAGCAATCCTGAATCCTTGCGTTAGTTTTTTGGCGCCATCATATGCAAAACCATAACTCGCTCTTAATACCAAACGTTGAAATCCAAAATAAAACTCTTTGTAATTTCTTTTTTCAGGAGAAGATAAGTAGCCTCCTCCGATAAATTCTTCGAGCTTTGCTTTACGTAACAAAGGAATTTTGTTCAGGAAAAAGCCAGAAAAATTGTGCTCCAAATGCGCTTCAAAGTATTGTTGGTTTGTACTAAACTGGTAAAAATCCAGGTATTGAAACTTTCTTAAATTAGGAGGGAAGATGGTTGATATGTTACCAGCGAAGTGTTTATAATCTGGATAATACATGCTCTTGTTGTTTAAAAACTTCCCTGCTCCAACCAATAATGAAGTATATCCCCATAATCCTAAACCGATGCGATCTTGTGCCAGTTCTAATTTCACGAAATCATAATCTACGTCGCTGCCCAACAAATTATTGAAGCCCTTCTTATATAAAATTGTAATTTTTGGGAAGTGAGATTCGGTATAAAACTTCCCATCCGGGCGGGTAATGTATTTCTGACCAATGGTATAAGTTAAACTAGCGGTGGCGCTGAATGATTTATACGTTGGAAATAATGGTGTTTCTGCTCCAGGTGTAAACGGATTATTTGAGGTAAACTCCCGATCTTTGGCATCGAAAAATTTAAAGTCAGTACTATTGGTTAAGGTATTGTTTTTACTATAATCAAGGCTAAGGTTTCCTTGTAAGCCTGTGGCCAGCTCTCTTGAGGTGTAAATACTGGCAAAGCTTTTCTCATAAAATTTCGGAAAATTCTTTTCATACAACAGTGAGTTGATGGTATTTCCTAGCGCCGTCATCGAACCTAGATTATTCAAATCAAAAATACCGTTTCCAAAAGATGCCCCAACAGTAGCACGTTTTAAAGGATTGTAATAATAACTTCCCGTTAAACTTCCGGTAAGTTTCTGGTTCGCAAAACCATATCTCAGCTCGGGTCTTACAGAATACGATCGCCTGTTTTCGAAATCTTTTCTATACGTTACTCCATATTTAATCGCAAAACCTTCCACAGTGTTATAAAAAACCGACCTTAAAATCGGATCAAAACTGAGGTATTTTTTATCATAGCGATCGTTTTTGCTATAGCCCCTTAACAGCAATTTTCCAATGCTAAATTTGTTGTTTTCTTTTTCGAGGGAGTCGAGATAATATTTAGATTCCTTCAGTTTTGCTACGCTATCTTTTTTAACATAATTGATTTGTTCATCTGCAGTTAATGGAATAGGGCGGTTATTGGTCCAGTAGGTCGAGTCTTTTTTGTTAACCATTTCCGTGACTTTTAGTATTTCTCCACTGAAAAAATCTTTAGGAAACTTTGGTTCGAGATTGTAGTTGCTATAAATACCGACGAAATATCCGGCTATTTTAAAACCCAGAACATTACCTGCAAACTGAAAATTAATGTTTGTAGGCATATAAATGTCTTTTACTTTAGTAAACTGTTGGTTGATGTTTAAGGTATCAATAAAATTTATGCCTGAATTTTCTGTCAGATAAACATCGGTATTATAAATCCTCCAGCTTTCATCAATAATATAAATGTAACCCCTAAAAACCGGATCGTTCTCTCTACGTGGAATTACTTGTATCTTATGTACAATCTCACCATTTTCTTTCGATTCGCCTACGAGTTTATATTTGTAGTAAAACATGGCATTATCTGCAATTGGAGAGATAAAGCCTCTTGCGCTCAATGTATTCTCTAAAAGATAATTATCATAAAAATTGATGATCAAGTCTGAAGCTTTATTGAAACTGAAAGCATTGTTTCTGCCGGCAACTTTCGAAGAAATCATTTCTTCGTGAATATCATTCGGGCGGCGAAAACTAAATTTACTTTGCGATTCTGATAAATAAATAATTCCCCGTCTGTTAGTATCCAGTTCTAATACTTTTTGAATATCCTGACCAAAAAACTTTTTAGGCGCACCTTTAAGCCGCTGAACACCTTTGATATAAACATCGCAACTAAAAGCATTTACCTCATTTAAATGCACTTTTCGTTGCTTAATTGCCTTTCTGATAATTTCGAAGGCCGGATCTTCAGCATTCGCTTTGATGGTCACATTATCCAGCGTATAACTTTCTGAAGACAAGTTTATATCCTGAGTAATGTTGCCAGATAGTTTTACCGATTGATCCTGTTGCTTATAGCCAACTGCTCTGTAACTGAGCATGTATTCACCTTTTTCAAGTTTAAGGGCATATTTTCCATCAACATTGGCTGATGTTCCGGTAGTCGTATTTTTAACATAAACAGAAGCAAACGGTACGGGCTGTCCACCTGTATCCTTAATTGTTCCGCTAACGGTATAATGCTGAGCAAATGCAAAATGGGTTAGGCCACAAAAAAGGATGAGTGCGCAGATTCTGATCATAAGTATCGATTAGTAAGCTATAAATATCGAATTAGTTTTAACACTATACACACAGTAGTGTGTTAAAGTTTGTTAAGTTCATTAAAAAATGTCTGTTTGATAAAAATATTTAATGCTGATATCAGAAAATTAAGTTTCCTGAAATTAATCAAACGTTTGTGCTTAAATACTGGTTCAAAAAGTGAGTCAATTAAGGTGTCGAGCAGTTTTTTTTATAACTTTGAGCAAAATCAACCGATATCAAACATGTATAAAACATTACAACCAGTTCTTCAGAAGGAACTTGAAGAAATCGAAAACGCTGGATTATATAAACGCGAACGTATTATTGTTACACCACAAGGTGCCGATATTAAAGTTAATGGTGGAGCAGAAGTAGTTAATTTCTGTGCAAACAACTATTTAGGTTTATCATCTCATCCAAAAGTGATAGAGGCCGCAAAAAAGGCGATTGATGATCACGGATACGGCATGTCATCAGTTCGTTTTATCTGTGGAACACAAGATGTGCATAAAGAACTTGAAGCTAAAATTTCTCAGTTTTTGGGCACTGAAGATACTATTTTATATGCAGCTGCATTTGATGCTAACGGTGGCGTTTTTGAACCGTTGTTTAACGCGGAAGATGCGATTATTTCTGATGAGTTGAACCATGCATCAATTATAGATGGCGTACGTTTATGTAAGGCACAACGCTTCCGTTATAAAAACGCTGATATGGAAGATTTGGAAAAGCAATTAATTGCGGCTAAAGATTGCAGACACCGAATTATTGTTACCGATGGTGCCTTTTCTATGGATGGTTCTGTTGCTCCGCTTGATAAAATTGCTGATCTGGCTGATAAATACGAAGCATTAATTATGATTGATGAATCGCACTGTACTGGGTTTATCGGTAAAAATGGTAGAGGTACTCACGAACATTTTAACGTAATTGATCGGATCGATATCATCACCGGAACTTTGGGTAAAGCCCTTGGTGGTGCATCTGGTGGCTTTACCTCAGGTAAAAAGGAAATTATCGATATGCTGCGCCAACGTTCGCGTCCGTATTTATTCTCCAACACTTTAGCGCCAGCGATTGCGGGAGCATCTATTGCGGTATTAGATATGTTGAGCGAAACTACCTCGTTGAGAGATAAATTAGAAAGCAACACTAAATATTTCCGCGAAAAGATGACTGAGGCTGGTTTTGATATCAAACCCGGTTTTCATCCAATTGTGCCTGTGATGCTTTATGATGCAAAAATTGCCCAAACTTTCGCAGCGAAAATGTTAGAAGAAGGTATCTACGTAATCGGGTTCTTTTATCCGGTTGTGCCGCAAGGTAAAGCACGCATTCGTGTACAACTTTCGGCTGGCCATGAGCAACATCATTTAGATAAAGCCATTGCGGCTTTTACTAAAGTTGGTAAAGAACTTGGCGTGATTTAACTCCTTTTAGTTTTATAGAATTTATAGAGAGCCGCCTTAGTGCGGCTTTCTATGTTTTGGGTTCATTTTCTTTTATAATGATATTGTAAACAGAATTTTTGAACCCGACAATACTAACTTTTTTCGATTATTTGCCTTATATTTGAAGCCATGTTACAGGATAAAATAACACAATACACTGATAAAATTAATGCTTTTGTTACTGAAAAAGCAGATGAATTAGAGCAGTTCCGCATAAAATACTTAGGTAGCAAAGGTATCATCAAAGAAATTTTTGAAGAGTTTAAAACAGTTTCTACTGATGAAAAGAGATCATTAGGGAAAGTTTTGAATGAATTTAAACAACTTGCCGAATCAAAATACCAAACCTTAAAGGAATCAACTGAAGGAGCTGGTGTAAAAGCAGAAGAATTGGCTATTGATATGACATTACCTGGTGAAGGTTTTGAAATTGGTTCCCGCCATCCTTTGGCATTGGTTCGTAGAGAAATTGTAGAAATTTTCGCAAAACTTGGTTTTACTGTAGCTGAGGGTCCCGAAATTGAAGATGACTGGCATAACTTTTCTGCATTAAACTTCCCGGAAGAGCATCCGGCAAGAGATATGCAGGATACTTTCTTCATTAAAAAAGGGGGAGAGAAAGGTGATATCGCTTTGCGTACGCACACTTCATCTGTTCAGGTGCGTATGATGGAGCAGGGGCAGCCACCATTTAGAGCCATTATGCCTGGTCGCGTTTACCGTAACGAAGCCATTTCGGCAAGAGCACATTGCTTTTTTCATCAGATAGAGGGTTTGTATGTAGATGAAAATGTGTCATTTGCTGATTTGAAGCAAACATTATTCTATTTTGTGCAGGAATTATATGGCGAAGGTACACAGGTTCGTTTCCGCCCATCTTATTTTCCTTTTACAGAGCCCTCTGCAGAAATGGATATTTCTTGTACCATTTGTAAAGGTGCCGGCTGCAACATGTGTAAACATAGCGGTTGGGTAGAAATTTTAGGCTGTGGTATGGTAGACCCGAATGTGTTGGAAAACTGTGGTATCGATTCAAAAAAATACAGCGGTTTTGCTTTTGGTATGGGAATAGAAAGGATTACCAATCTTAAATATGTCATTAAAGATTTGCGTTTATTCTCTGAAAACGATGTTCGTTTCTTAAAACAATATAAATCTGCCTTAATTTGATGAGGTATCTATATAGCATATTATTTATTTTGGTTCTTGCTACCGGTTGCGGTAAAGAAGAAAACTTTATTCCGGATGTACCGGTTAACTACAATGTAACACTTGTTGAATTTGGCATTAAAGCAGTAAATAATGTGCTGTTGGTTCCAAATCATGGTATTGGAGGATTAGTTATTGTGCGGACACCACTTGGCGGATTTGTGGCCTTTGATCGTTGCAGTACGGTTAATCCCGAAAAAATATGCAAAATTGTTCCTGATGAAAGTGGCTTAACAGCTACTGATCCATGCTCAGGAGCAAAATTTTCTCTTCTTGATGGTACACCTCAAAAAGCACCTGCAGAAAGAACTTTAAAAACATATAGTGTTTCCTTGCAGGGAAACATTACAATTAACGTTAGAAATTAATGGAAGCTGAAAAAATAAAAGAAACAGTAAAAAAGGCTGCCAAAGAACTTTTTAGAAAATATGGTTATCACAAAACAAGTGTTAACGAGATTGCTAAAAAGGCGAGGATTGCCAAAGCAACCATTTATAAATATTTTGAAAGTAAAGAACAGGTTTTAGATAGTATTCTGATGGATTATCTGGATCAAAACCTTCATGAAATCATCAACAATAAAGTAAGTTACGGTTCTGAAGAAGAGCACCTGAAGGCCTTGGTAATGAAAACCAGCCGACTGTCTTTTACGGCTTGCAACGAATTTATCGGATGGGATTTTGTTCGTGAAAATGCCAATTCACAAGAGTTTTTAAAGCATTTGTCTGATCAGCTAGAAGCGTTACTACTGGCTGCTTACCTGGAATTAGATACGTTTAAAAATAATCCGGCCAGGAGAGAAGGGTTAGCATTTTTGCTTAAAGCAAGTAAGAGTATCGTTTTCTCATTCGCCTTTACTTCGGTAAGTGATTCCGATGTACGTAAGAATTTCGTAAGTTTTCAAAAAGAGATTCTTCCTTTTTTAGTGAAGGCTGCACTTTAATAAGCTTACTGGTCATTTTTATAGTACTCTTCTGTTTTGAAACGCTGAACGGTTTTGATCATTCTTGCGCCAACCTTCTTTTGAGTAATTACGGTAACAACATTACCAACACTTGAATCTTCGATAACAGAGGAAACTTCTGTTATTTTGTTTCTAACATCAATGCTGTAATTGATCGTTTTGTGGTAGCAGCAGCCATCTTTTTGTTCTATAGTTAACCATTTTGTTTTCTGATCAAACTCAAACATTCCCAGGTTTTCGCTCGCAAGTGTTGTTAATTCTTTGTTTGCCAGAAATTTGTTGTTACCTACAGACAGATAAATATCATAAGAAGGACTCATATATGCTCCATTGCTTCCATTTCTGATGGCCATATCTTCTTTTCCATCAAAATTAAAATCTCCAAATATGAGCGGACTTTGATATTTTCCCAATTCCAACCAGCCTATTCGTGCATCCTGTTTATCAGTTAAGCTAAAATCCAGGTCTGCAGAGTGAAATGTTTCAAGTTCTTTGTCTGAGATCTTATCGTATAAAATTATGGTCGACATTCCTTCGCACAATCCGTTATCGCATTCGGCAACAAATATTTTGGCTTTGTACTGGTTAGAGCAATTGTTGGCTAAAAATTTAAATTGAGCCACCGATTTAAAAGATGAAAACAGCAAGGCGAGAATAAACAGGTTTTTCATAAAGTGATTTTGACAAAAATACTTTATTAAGCAGTGTCTAAAAGTTAAAAAAGGTTAACTGCATTAAAGGTTATCTCCTCGGATTATCTTATTCCCATTTGAATACCTTAACAGCAATAGCATAAATAACAATTCCCCAAATCAATAAAATCATGATTTGAAATTTTACATCCCACAAACCTGACCCTTCAAAAGCAACTTTACGCATGGCATCATTTAGGTAGGTTAATGGTAAAGCCCTGCTAATTGGTTGTAGCCAACTAGGAAAAGCTTCAATGGAAAAGAATGTTCCGGAAAGTAAGAACTGCGGCAAAGTTACAATGTTAGAAATAGGAGGTACCATACTTTCAGTTTTTGCTATTCCTGAAATGATAAACCCAAAGCCCATAAATACAATAATTCCCATGGTGCCCAATATGAGCATATTAAGGACCGTTAATGCCCCGTGAACAAGTGTAAATCCGAAAAAGAAATGACCAATTAAGATAATAAACAAAGCGCCGATTAATGCAAAACCAATTCTGGCAATCGCTTCGCCAATTACAATACTTGATCTCTTTACCGGAGTTGCAAAAAAACGTTTAATTACCAGGGTTTGGCGTAAACTTAAAAATACGAATGCTGTACCAAAAACACCTGTACTTAACAGTGAAAAGCCCAGTTGACCAGGTAAGATAAAATCAATGGTTTTATATTCACGACCAGTTATTGTGCTTTCTTTAATTTCAGCAACTGTTGGTTTTAGTGTTTTATCATAAAAAACATTGTTAAGCACCGATTTTAAAATTCCGCCCTTATCTCTTGATGCTGAAGTGTAAACTACATTAACCGAATAAGCAACTGAATTCACTTTTTTGTGAACATCAATCATCGCATCAACGTTACCTTTTTCAAGCAGTTTGTCGAAATCAGCCTGCGATTTATCCATCACCAGCCTGATCATGCCTGTTTTGCTTAGCATGGCGATAACAGGATTGTTTATGTCTGATCCTGGCTTTACACCAACATCAATACGCGTGCCTCCGCCTCCTAAAAAGCCAAATACCAAAATAAATATTAAAGGGAAAGCAAGCGTGAAAACCACTGCCGATGGACTTCGCATGATCGAGCGGAAGCTCGCCTTTGCCAATGCTAATGTTGCTGTTGTATTGCTGTAACCCCCAGCTCCCAGTGGGGAACTTGAATTTCCATCGTTCATATATCAAGTATAAATTTGTAACTGTCTTTTTATTTGTGCTTTTCCATCTTGTCTGTAACTCCCCCTTTAGCGGGAGCGTTATTCTCGCCACTCTTTACCTGTAAGGTTAATGAAAACATCTTCCAAGTTGGCCTTTTTCACTTCTTTTTTGCGCTCAAAGCCGCTGTTCACCAGCTGATCAATCAGATTGTCTGGCGTATCTAAAGCGATAATTTGTCCTCGTTCTACAAAAGCTACACGATCGCAAAGTTGCTCTGCCTCATCCATATAATGTGTGGTAATCACCACCGTGGTACCTGCATCCCTGATGGCAATAATCAAATCCCATAAATTTCTTCTGGCCTGAGGATCCAAACCTGTAGTGGGTTCATCAAGGAAAATAATTTTAGGTTGATTGATTAGCGTGGTTGCAATGGAGAAACGTTGTTTTTGCCCGCCAGAAAGCGCTTTATATTTGGCTTTCGCTTTATCCTGAAGATTTACTTTTTCCAGCATCTCCATTGGCTTAATTTTGGCGCCATACAAGCCGGCAAAAAGTTCGATGAGCTCTACCAGATTTAGATTTGGATAATAACCTGCCGCTTGAAGTTGCACGCCGATAATTTGCTTAATATCTTGAGGGTTTTTGTCGACAGAAAAGCCGTCAACAATAATTTCACCCGAAGTTTTCGCCCTTAGCGTTTCAATGATTTCAAGCGTTGTTGTTTTTCCGGCACCATTTGGTCCCAGTAAGCCGAAAATTTCGTTTTCGTAAACATCAAAGCTTAACCCTTGAACAGCTACAAAATCATCATATTTTTTTACCAGTTCTTTAACGCTGATAATGGCATTTTTTGCTTCCATGTTGCGAAGGTAAGGAGCTTTAGATGAATAGAAAATGAATTTAGTTACAAATGGCTAAAATGTCGGTAAAATGATGTTTTTAAAGTGTGAAATTGCATTAAAAACAAAATCTGCGAATCTAAAGCTATGTTGTGCTCAGATTCGCAGATTTTTTATTGCTTAATTGATTTTAAGTTTTCGTTGTTCGGTTTGATTACCAAACCAATTCGCCTTTCATCACATTCACGAAATCATCAAATAAATAACGAGAATCATGAGGGCCTGGAGAAGATTCAGGGTGGTATTGTACTGAGAACGCTTTTTTACCTTTCACACGGATTCCCTCAATTGATTTATCATTTAGGTTTACGTGGGTAATTTCCACTTTATCTGAGTTTCTAACTTCATCAGGAACAACACCAAAACCATGGTTTTGAGAAGTTACTTCGCAATGATTTTTGATTACATTTTTTACCGGGTGGTTTAAGCCGCGATGGCCATTAAACATTTTCATGGTACCAATTCCATTAGCTTCTGCCAATAATTGGTGCCCTAAACAGATGCCAAACAATGGTTTATCTTCTGCTAAAATTTCTTTGATGGTTTCTACAGCATAAGGCATCACCGAAGGATCGCCAGGACCATTTGAAATGAAATAGCCATCAGGACTGAATTTTTCCATTTCGGCAAATTTTGTTTTCGCCGGGAAAACCTGAACATAAATGTCACGGTTTTCGAAACTGCGAAGAATATTTTTCTTGATGCCCAAATCTAACGCAGCAACTTTTAAACTTGCTTCCGGATTGCCATAAAAATACGGTTCGGTTGTGCTTACTTTTGATGAAAGCTCCAGGCCCTCCATTGAAGGTACCTCTGCAAGTTTTTGTTTCAATTCATCAAGGTCAGTAATTTCTGAAGAAATGATAGCGTTCATTGCACCTTTGTCTCTAATGTGGCGAACCAATGCACGGGTATCAATGTCAGAAATAGCAACCAGGTTATCGTTCTGGAAATAATCCTGAATAGATTCTGTAGCTTGCTTACGGCTGTAAACGATGTTGTAATTTTTACAAACTAAACCAGCAATTTTAATTGAATCAGATTCGATTTCTTCTCTTTGAATACCGTAATTCCCGATGTGCGAATTAGTGGTAACCATTATTTGCCCAAAATAACTTGGGTCGGTAAAAATTTCCTGGTAACCTGTCATCCCGGTATTAAAACAAATTTCGCCGGTAGTGGTGCCAATTTTTCCGGCAGCTTTGCCGTAAAAAACAGTGCCATCGGCCAGTAATAAAATCGCAGGTAACTTGGTGTAGTTAGTCATGGTAATTACAATATGGATTTTGATTTAAAAAAGAGTTGAAAAAAGGATGGCTTGCGGCAGTAATGCCGTTTTTGCTGGATGCAAAAAAACGTGAATAAATCCCTTCCATTTCGGGGTACAAAGATAGCGCTTAAGATTGGGAATGTAAAGAAAAATTTGAAATAGGTTTGAGTTAAAAGGATTATGGTGTAAGGTTGATTACCTCTAAACCTTAAAGCTTTCGCTTTATGCCTTTTTAAAGAAAAAACGATACTTTTGGGGCAACAAAACGAAAACCATGTCGGTACATAAAGAAATAAAAAGAATCACTACGCATACCCTGCAGGAAATGAAGCATCGTGGTGAAAAAATATCAATGTTAACCGCCTACGATTATTCCATGGCAACCATTTTGGATGATGCTGGATTGGATGTATTATTGGTTGGCGATTCTGCATCGAATGTAATGGCAGGACACGAAACTACCTTACCCATCACACTTGATCAGATGATTTATCATGCAGCATCAGTAATTAGGGCTGTAAAACGTGCTTTTGTAGTAGTTGACTTACCATTCGGCTCTTACCAGGGCAATTCCAAAGAAGCCTTAAACTCTGCAATCAGAATTATGAAAGAATCTGGTGCGCATGGTGTAAAATTAGAGGGCGGGGAAGAGATCATTGAGTCTGTTCAGCGAATTATTACAGCTGGTATTCCTGTAATGGGTCATCTGGGCTTAACACCACAATCTATTTATAAATTTGGCACATATACTGTTCGTGCAAAAGAAGAGGAAGAAGCTAATAAATTAAAAACTGATGTTCTGGCTTTACAAGCCGCAGGTTGTTTTGGGATTGTATTGGAGAAAATTCCGGCAGCATTAGGCAAGGAGGTTTCAGAGAGCTTAAGTATTCCAACTATTGGTATTGGTGCAGGACCTCATTGTGATGGACAGGTATTGGTTGTGAATGATATGATTGGCTTAACGAAGGGCTTCAAACCACGCTTTTTACGTCAGTACCTTAACCTTTACGAGGATATTTTAGGTGCTGCACAATCGTATATTCAGGATGTGAAAAACAATGATTTCCCTAACGATAAAGAGCAGTATTAACCCCCAACCTCTGAAAGGAGGTTCCAATCAAGTTGGAAAAGGAAGGTTAATATATTATACTTTTAAATATAGACGATAGAAATTCAAGTTCCCCTTTAGGGGCGGAGGGGTTATATGCCAATTACAGAAAAAGACATACTTTTTGAAGATAACCATCTCATTGCAGTTAACAAGAAAGCCGGAGATATTGTGCAGGTTGATGAAACTGGCGATGAACCCCTGGATGAACAGGTAAAAAAATACATTGCGAAAAAGTATAACAAACCAAATGGCGCATTTCTGGGTGTTGTCCATCGTTTAGACCGACCGGTAAGTGGGGTTATTCTTTTTGCAAAAACAAGCAAGGCGCTTGAAAGAATGAATGCTGCATTTAAAAATCGCGAGGTTAAGAAAACTTACTGGGCGGTAGTAAGAAACAAGCCGGAAAGAGAAGCGGCGACTTTGATTCATTGGCTGATAAAAAATCCGCAGAAAAATGTGGTCACTTACTATAAATCGGAAGTGGCCAACAGCCAGCGGGCAGAACTATCCTATCGCTTAATTGGACACCTTGATGGCTATTACCTGCTGGAAGTTGATCCGATTACCGGCAGATCGCACCAAATTCGTGTGCAGCTTTCATCAATGAATTGCCCGATTGTAGGTGATAATAAATATGGTTACCCACGTGGAAGCAGAAAAGGAAGTATTTGTTTGCATGCCAGAAGATTACAGTTTCTGCACCCTGTTAAAAAAGAACCCGTAAACATCTTCGCAAAACTTCCGGTAGATGGTTTTTGGGAACGATTTGAGCACATGTAAAAATCAAAACCGGGTATTTTTTCCCCGATTGAACAACTGTATTTCCCCGAAATTATTTTATAGAATATTCTCAAGAAGCCCATTACATTAACGTAATGGGCTTTTATCGTTTTGGCATCATCTTTAAACATGTCAAGTGAACAACAAACTAAAATAGTATGAAAAAAGCATTTTTATCATTCGCTACAGCAACCTTGGTTGCAGCGATGCTCACATCTTGCGACAACACAAAAAAGACAGAACCCACTACAGATTCAACCAGTGTTAAAGGTGACACCACTCTAAAAACAACAGTAACAAAAACTGAAACTGTAAAGTCTGATAAGCCAACGTTTTCCAATGAAGATGTAAATAAGGGATTGGCAGAATATGCTCAATTAAAAGAGGCGTATATCGCAGCCCTTAAAAGTCAAAATAAAACTCAGGTTGAAGCCTTAACATCAAGATATACTACCTGGGCCGAAAATGCAGCAGCATGGAGCAGCAAACTGAAGGCGGAAGAAGTTCAGAAGTATTCTGATTATTTAACTAAATTAAGCAATGACTGGGCCGCTGCAGCACAACAAGCGGTTGAATTAAAATAATCAGATTAGTGTAGTGTAGAGGGTTGGGCTTGCGATGAATGTCGCAAGCCCTTTTTTTATTTGCAATCGATTGGCTGAAAGATCATCGATTTACCAAAGCTTAGCTTTGTTACATCTTTAAACTGAGTTTTACCATTGACTTCAGCTACATCACCGAAACCTTCTATAAGTTGATTATCCTGTTTTAACCAGGCAACCTGCCGGATAGATGTTGTACCTTCTGACTGGAAAGTATAATCTGCAATAATGGTATCACCTTTTACAATTCCCGCAATAACGCCAGTATTTTTATCTTTTTCAAAAATATTATAGCTTAAGGAACCTGTTACTTTTTCATTATCAATATTTAAAGTAAGAGCCGCAGTATCTCTATTGTTTATCGATTGGTAACACTGCGGAGCCTTGGCAGCCGAATCGGTTGTATTCAAGGCAGTAGAATCATCTGAATTCGACTGACTTGTTTTCGATTGACATGCGGCAAATAATGCGAGCACTATGGCAAAAAATGGGCTTATCTTTTTCATCATGTTTAGGATTGACTTTCTTATCCCTATACAAAGTGCCTGCCAAAATTATCAATGATTAGAAATAAGAAAGCCCCGCTTTCGCGAGGCCGTCTAACAATTAAACAAAGTTTTTACCACACATAGGTAGCAACAGCACCTTTTTCAAGTTTTGTTGAGACCGTTTTTCCGTCATATTTAATGTTAAAACTTGTTTCGCTGCCGTTGTTGTTGCAAACGATTAATACCTTTTTGCCCTCGGGAGTTTTGAATGCTACGTTTTGCAAGTTGCTTGTGATGTTTGAAGCAATTCGTATCGAACCTGTCGGAACAAATTTAGATGCATGAGCAATAACATAATAAGCAACATTCCGTGTTATTGCCGGTGCAATGGTAATGGCGCCCAAACAAGAAGTACAACCACCTTTATCAGTATGAGGATTGTAATTTGGATCTGCGGCCAGATTCCATTCTAGAACATTTCTGCTCCAGTTACGTGTAGCGCCAATAATTAATGTTGATACATGCCATTTCAAATCTTCGCCAAAGTTGCTCGGTCCGCCAACCCATTGTTCAGTGAAATAAACATTTTTATCAGGGTGTGCATTATGTACCTGGGTGAGGGCTGAAATTGGACCAGCATATAAATGAAATGCAGAGCCATCAATATATTTTTTTGCTTCAGCATCGTTCAAAACCGAAATTGGATATTCAGGTTTATCCGCGTTATGATCGTAAATGATAATTTTTGTAGCGATGCTATTGCTTTTGAATATCGGCCCTAATGCTGTTTTGATAAAACTAGCTTGATCTTCTGCCGACATATACATGCTAGGGTTGTTACCAGGATGTAAAGGCTCGTTTTGAGGCGTAATCGCATCAATTACAATACCTTCGGCTTTCATCGCCTGGATATATTTAACCAGATATTTGGCATAAGTTTGATAATACTCAGTCTTCAAGCTACCTCCAATAAAACTCTTGTTGCTTTTCATCCAGGTCGGTGCCGTCCATGGCGAACCCAAAATTTTAATTTTAGGATTTATAGCAACAATTTTTTTCAGAATTGGAATCAAATCTGTTTGCTCTTTAGCGATGGTAAATTTTGATAAAGATTCGTCTGTTTCTCCATCTGCCAGGTCGTTATAGGTAAAGGGATAAGCACTTAAATCAGAGCCGCCAATGCTGATTCTGATGTAGTTTACCGAGATTGCATCATCTGCAACTGCAAAAAGTTCATGCAATAATTTATCTTTTTCTGTAGCAGGTAGAGCGTTAATTAAACTTGCACTACCGCCGGTGAGTGTATAACCGAAGCCATCAATTTCTTGAAACGTAGTGCTTTGATCAACTTCGATAGTAGGGTTTGCATTTGTGGTTTCGCTAAAATTTAACGCTATGTTTTGCTTGCTTAACAGTTGTGACTGATCACCTTTAGTAAGCCAGAAGCCCACATCAGTTTTTACTGGATCATTGCCGGTCTTTGTGTCTTGATTGGCAATCGATGCATTTTTTTTACAAGCGCAGGATGCAAATAGCATACTGGCAACCAGGCATATATTAAATATTGGTTTCATTAGCCTTAAGTTTAGTAATGAGATGATTAAAAGGGAAGGAGTCTTTAAAAAAACTCCAACCCCTTAAAGATTTAATTTGTGTGATTAAAAATCATGTGCCAAAGCCCAATCGCTTTGAGACAGCATAAGTATATGCTGGTATGAATTTCAAAGGCGAGTTACTCGCCCTTGAAATGGAATATTATCGGATATTTGGATTTCTGTCCCACTCCGCCTGAGGGATTGGGAAGAGCAATTTCGCAGCGGTAACATTATAGTTTAGGTTTGCACCACTACCATTTTTTTGTGCGTTCATCACCGTAATTGCCCTGTTCGTTCTTAATAAATCAAACCAACGCTGACCTTCGAATGCCAATTCCAACCGGCGTTCTTTTTCAATAGCCAAACGCATTGCAGCCTGATTGGCAGCAGGAGTAACACCTAAATTAACTCGTCCGCGAATTTCGTTTACAATTGGAGCAGCAGCCGACCAGCCTGAAGCACTCAATTCGTTTAATGCTTCGGCTTTCAATAACTTGATGTCAGCCAAACGAATAATGTAAGAATTGGCTAAGTCATCATTACGATATTTGTTAATGAATGGATAATTTGATTTTGACCAATAATCATCAGACCAGCCTTCGGTAATAACGTTTCTAAAGCTGATGCTCGAATTTTTACGAATCACATCACCTTCTGCATCAAAAGCTGCTACTAAATCATTGGTAGGCGTACAAAAACGTTTCCATCCTGTACCCACGATCACCCCAGTCATCCAGTTCCCACGACCGGAAGGGCCACCCCAGCCATCATACTGCATTTCCCAGATTGATTCGCTATTGTTTTTGTGAGCTCCATCAAATAGTTGATCGAAAGAGCTGATTAGTGAATAACCGCCATTGATGGTTGCATCTGCATATTGCTGTACTTTAGTCCAATCTGGAGTGGGTTTTGAAGCATATACTTTTGCCAGCAATGCGTTTACAATTCCCTTTGTTATGATGCCTTTATTAGGCGCCGAAGATCTAACAAGTGGTAAAGCATATTCTAAATCTTTGATGATTTGAGCATAAACTTCATCAACAGATGAACGTGATTTCTGCATTTCCTCTAAAGTAGTTGGCGATTTTAGTACCAATGGAACACCACCCCATAACCTAACTAAATGGAAATAGAAGTAAGCACGAAGTGTTGAAGCCTCACCCAAGATTTGATTTCTTCTTCCATTGGCATCTAAAGCAGGATCCTGAATGTTTGGAACATTTTCTAATACCTCATTGGCATTTTTGATGTTCGAATATAAGCCACTCCAATCACGACCAACATTACCATTGGTAGAATTGGTCGTAAATAAATCAATCTGGATGTTGGCTGGGTTATCGCCACCTGCATAAGCATTATCGGCAGTTACATCGCCATTAATCATGTAATCCCAAATATGGTAATCATTATACATGCCACCATAAGCACCTGAAATTAGTTTTTCTGCTCCTGCAGCTGTGGTAAACGCCACATCGCCAGTAACCTGGTTGAAGGGCTGTTTATCAAGGAAATCTTTTTTACAGCCACTTTGCATCGTAATGGTTAATGCTGCAGCCGCTACTAATGAATATATTTTTAGTTTCATTTTCTTATTTCTTAAAATCCAACATTAACACCGAATAATATACTTCTCGATTGAGGATAAGTTCCAAAATCAACACCCATATTTGGGCCGTTTGCAGAACTCACATTCACCTCTGGATCTAAACCAGAGTATTTGGTGAAAGTTAACAGGTTATAGCCTGTGGCAAACAAAGTAATTTTGCTCATTCTTAATTTCTCCAATACCGATTGTCCAAAGCTGTATGATAATGTAGCTGTTTTTAAACGCAGGTAAGAGGCATCTTCAACAAAACGACTTGAGGTCAGTGAGTTTTCAGAGCTGCTTCTTAATGCTTTTGGAATATTGGTGATTTGACCTGGAGTTGTCCATCTGTCTAATACTGCAGTAGATTGGTTTTTAGAATCAAACATGCCTTCTAAATCAATTCTTGTGGCATTAAACAACTGACTTCCTTGAACACCCTGGAAGAAGATATTCAGATTCCAGTTTCCGTACGTTAAATTGTTCGTCATCCCGTAGATGAATTTTGGTTGAGCAGAGCCGATAAAAGTTCTATCTCCAGGATCAGCAGATCCGGTTACGCCATTGCCATTTGTATCAGCATATTGCGCTGCACCGGTTGCAGGATTTACGCCTGTGAAAACATAACCATAAAAACTGCCTAATGGCATGCCTGTAACTACTCTTACTGCTGCGTCACGCTCATAAATTCCTGCAAAATCCAATGATTGTGTAGTTGAACCTAAGTCAGTAACCTTATTTCTATTTAGTGAGAAGTTCAAATCAGTGGTCCATTTGAATTTTTCATGATCAAAGTTTTTTGTAGATAAGGTGAACTCTAATCCTTTGTTTTCCATTGCACCAACGTTATAAGCCTGGCTACCAAAACCTGATGATGGAGGTAACTGAACATTAATCAATAGGTCGTTAGTTTTTTTCAGGTAAGCATCTGCGCTAAAAGTAATCCTGTTTTTAAACATGGTTAAATCAACACCCACATTTGTTTGTGTTGTTTTCTCCCAGGTCAAGGCATTATTAGCCGGATTTTGAAGATTGTATTCGCCTTGTGCATTCACACTATAAAGTTTTAGGTAAGCATAATCTCCGATACCTTCATCATTACCCACTTTACCCCAGCTACCACGAATTTTTAAATCATCAATGGTTTTGCTTTCTTTCATAAAATTCTCTCCGGAAATTCTCCATCCGGCAGAAACTGAAGGGAAATAACCGAAACGGTTTTCTTTTGCAAATCTTGAGGAACCATCCGCTCTAAAGTTCGAGCTGAATAAATATTTACTATCGTATGCATAGGTTACACGGGCAAGGTATGATTGCTTGCTCCATTGTGCTTGTTGGGGAATCGTTAATGCTACAGATGGTGCGGTTGGATTACCCGCTGCGTCATAAAAACGAGTAGATTCATTGTTGTTATACTTCCAGTCTGATGATTGAATAGTATAACCGCCTGTTGCTGTGAAAGCATTCTTACCAACATTTTTAGTGTAGTTCAAGATGTTCTCGTTTAACCAAACACCTTCTCTGGTAGTGTTATCACGAACAACGCCTCTTTCCTGGCGGCCATAAGTGGTTAAAAAGTTATCGGTAAAGTAACGATAGAAATTTCTGTTGTTATTCGTACTGATGGTTGACTTTAAATATAAATCTTTAGTGAAATTTAATTGTGCGCCAAAAGCTCCAATGAATTTGAAGTTTCTGTTTCTGTTATCAGAGCCATAAGCCAAAGCCAATGGATTATCCCAGCCACCTGCGTTTGGAATGGTGGTATATTGTCCGTTAGGCTCGAAAATACCGATTGTTGGAGGTGTGGTTAATGCACCTAAAATCACACCACCACGAGAAACACTGCTGTTATCACCAACATCTATCGATGTGCTGGATGTTAAAACCGCATTTCCTGTTAATTTTAACCATGGGGTGATGTTTTGCGTGGCGTTGAAGTTAGCCGTTAAACGATCTAACTTGGCTGGCGCAACAACACCTTGATCTTGCTGATAACCAGTTGAGAAATAGTACTGACCGCTTTTGGTTCCACCAGAAAGGGAAACCTGATACTGGTTTTGCTTTCCGGTTCCGAAAGTTTCTTTCTGCCAATCTGTATTGTAAGTGCCGCCAAAAGAAGTATATCCCAGTTCTCTCATTAAGCCTACATATTGCTCGCTGTTTAGAACTTCTTGCTCTTGCCAAAAATTAGAAAAACCTGTAAAAGCGTTAAACGCAACTTTTAATTTTCCTGAGGAACCTTTCTTGGTGGTGATTAAAACAACACCATTGGCACCGCTGGAACCATAGATTGCTGCTGCAGATGCGTCTTTCAAGATTGTCATCGATTCGATGTCATTTGCATTAACAAAACTTGCATCTCTAGAAGTTACCCCATCAATTACATATAATGGACTATTAGACGCGGTGATAGATGTATTACCCCGAATACTGATCGAAATACCAGCTCCTGGTTTACCTGATTGAGAACTTACCTGAACACCTGCCGCACGTCCTTGGATAGCCTGTAACGGATTGGTGATCGGCTGGTTTTCCAAATCTTTAGATGACACCGAAACTACCGCTGTTGTTAAGTCTTTCTTCACGGTTGTTCCATAACCAATTACCACAACTTCATTCAGTTGCTGATTGTCATCAGATAGGATTACATTAATGGTTGTTCGATTATTCACTGCTTCTTCAACAGCTTTGAAACCGATGAATGAAAACTCCAAAGTTGCATTCTGTGGAGCCGTGATGCTGAAGCTACCGTTATCGGCAGTTGATGCTCCCTGGTTAGTTCCTTTTACTTTTACAGAAACTCCAGGCAAAGGCAGACCTTTCTGATCTTTCACTTGACCCTTTATAGTAATATTCTGCGCCATACTCAAAGAGATACCACAGAGAATACACACCATAAGCAATGTAAACTTTTTTCTCATAATTTTTGCTCTTGTTAATTGTTATACCTGGTAAAGTTAGCACTAGTTCTATGTTAAATACAAGTTTTTTGCATGTTAATTTTAATGTAAGTTACTGATAGATAGGTTTTTGTGGCTTTTTTGATACGCTTAAGTACCGTGCCTTTAAATGTAGTTTTAGCATTGATTATCAGCGTTTAAGTATCGCAGTAGCGCAGGCCTTCGGAATGAATATGATACGCTTTAGCACCTAAAGTCTTTTTCAGGCTTAAGGGATGAATACCACAAGAATGTGACTTAATAATAAACGATTTTACTCGATTACCAGCTGGCTCCAGCCATTTTTACCTGTTTTTTTGAGGGTTTTCTTTCGGTCATCCATTACTTTTTTAATGCGGGTTCCGAATGTCCAGCAGGTACTTTGTCGGATAGAAAGCAGTTCTGATAATTTATGGGAAGAGATTTTTCCTTTCGACGAATAAATCAGGAAAATCATATAAAAGGCTTTATTAATCGGAATTCTGGTATTATGAAATATAGTATAAGTGGTTACCGATTCTTCGTAGCCGCACTTGCTGCATCTCCGGCTGTGTAAGATATGGCCGGAGAAGTAATGATCACTACTACATTTACGGCAGTGGTAACCTTTACTCCATTTTAATTCTGCTAAAAACTCATAGCAACTTTCTTTATCAGGATAAATTTTGCTGAATTCCTCAAAATCTACTTCTGTATTCATTACACGATCTCGGGATACCTTTTCGACACTGGTTTGTAGTTGCTCGTTGTCCTGTTCGAGCAGTACGTTCATTCTTGATATTTCTTCCGCCTGCTTTTGAAGTAGTGCATTTACTTCTTCTAATGCCTGGTTCTTGCTTTCTATAATCAATGATTTATGGTAAACTTCACGCGTACGTTCTTCAACTTTAGTTTCTAACTCCTGGTTGACGGTATCTTTCAGCTTAGCATTGATCGCCATTTGCCTGATAATTTTTTGCTGCGCTTTATCCTTTTTAAGTTTCAGCAAACGCACCTTATCTCCAATGGCAAATGACAAGAAAACCATCTCCAGCACAAAACAAAAACTTAAGCTATAATAACTAATCGCACCAAAGTTTAACCAGCTTACGCCAAGCATGATTAAAAATTTCAGTGTGAAACCTACAAACAAAAAACTATAGCCTAACACGAAGAAGCGTGCAGGTTGATAGCCATTTTTATAAATGTAAATCCCTGTAAAAAATGCTACTGCTAATGGGATAGCTTCCACAAACTTATAGCTGAAAAGAGTTTGATCGAATAGATAACAATAGGCAAAAAAGATCAATCGGGCAGCAATTATCCCAACAATCAATTGATTTAACTTTGGTGCTTTCGCTTTAACAAATAACAACTCTCTGGTAAATAATAATGCGAAAATACTTGTCGCACATAATGCAAAAGCGTAAGCTACTTGATTCCAGGCGGGCGCATTAGGCCATAAATATTGATAGGCAATTCCATCGCTACTCATTTCAAAGAAGCCCACACTGAGGTTATAAAGTACGTAATACAGATATTGCTTCTGCCGGATGGCAATAAACATAATCAAGTTATAAAAACTGAATACGAGGATCATTCCATAAAAAATTCCGAAATAGAAGTATTCATCTAACGCGTAGGAAATGAACCATTCGGCAGTTCTAAGCACGATGATCACATCTGCTATCTGTGAGGAGCGTATTTTGAAATAGTAAGTCTGGGTTTCTTTTCCTTCATTCTGAATTGGAATTTCAAAATTTTTATGGTGGATTAAACGTTTATCAAAGGCATTGGCATCACCGAGGGTTTCTAAATTGTAGCTTTTGTCTGCCTGCGGAATATATGCAGTAATGTAATCGATTGTTTGATCAAAAAATTCCAGTATCAAAGGCTTTTCTACAGTTTCGTTGGGCTTTACCTTAATCCTGAACCAGTAAGTTTTATTTAGATTTTTAGTTTGAGGTGTGCTGGTAGCACTGGCTTTAAATTTTTGATCGAATTTTGAACTTCTAATCTCCTCAAAAGTGAACTTATTTGATGGGTCTTCCAGGACTTCAATTTCTTTGAAAGTGAAAATGTGCTGAGCAACACCATTCTGTATTTCAACGGGCTGTTGCGCCATTAATCCTGAAATGGAAAACAGTGAAATGGCGAGGAGCAATAAAAATATTTTATTAAAAAATTGGTTCAGCATCAATTACAAAGGTAGCAATTTTGTGTATGGCAGAACCAGTTTGCCTATCAGCTGATTTTCATATTAAAAAATAAGTGAAACACAGGTTCCCTTATGTTCTTCAGATAGGATCTCAACTTCTATATGGTGAAATCTGGCAATACTTTGAACGATAGCTAAGCCTAAACCAAAGCCGTTTTCTTCTGTGTTTCCACGCTTAAAACGATCAAAGGCATTTTCAAGCAATTCTTTTTTCATTCCTAAGCCGCTATCTTCAATGGTTAAATGATATCGATGTTCCTTTTTTTCGCCACTGATCTCGATGGATCCCTTTTCAATATTATACTTGATGGCGTTATTGATCACATTCATCAGCAGGGTATGGATCAGGGCTTTATTTCCTATAAACTGAAAATCTTCAGTCAGCGCTAATTTGAAAACAATATTTTTATCTGCAATGCGATCTTCAAGATCTTCATAAATATCTTCAATTTCTTCCTTAAGACTAATTTCTTCCGTTTTCAGATATTGATTATTTTCCACTTTAGAAATTAACAGCAAACTATTAATTACCAATTTTAAGCGGTTAAGTGTTTTTAGCGAAGCGTAAATTTTATTTTCATGCGCCACAGGCATTTCTGGCGTATTGAGCATATTTTCAAACCGTGTGCTTAAAACCGAGATCGGTGTAAGCAGTTCATGAGATACATTGGCAATAAATTGTTTCTCCAGGGCGAAAAGGTTGTTAATCTTTTTCATCAGGGAGTTAACGCTATTGTCCAGCATCTTAAAATCATCGGTACTGGTTGGAATGTTATCGTAGTTGTAGTGAGAAGGATCGTTTACGAGATTGATTTTTTTATCGATAATGGCATAGAAAGGCTTTAGCAAGAAGTTGGAGAAGAAATAATCCGCAACCAGCGTAATGAGCAAAGCAACAAAAAGCACAATTAGCATGTAGAACCGAATGGCATTTTTTATTGATGATAAAGCCGTCATCGATTCGCCTATTTCTAAATTGTACCAATTGGTGTGGTAAGAAAATTTATAATTTAAAATCCTGTACACTTCAATATCACCTTCAATTTCTCTTTTTTCGGTGAATATGTCGGCAGATGCTGATTTCTGATTATCGGCAATGTCGGTTAGAACAATAAATTCTTCCTTTAAAATATTGTAGTCGGTGAAAGACTGTTCCTTGTTAAGTAAGCTATCAATTTCATTATCATTCAGGTGTTCAATAATCTTGTTTTTTTTCTTGATGAGACGGTTATCAAGCTGATTAAAGGCAAGTTTATCCAATGAAAACAAGATAATTCCTCCTAACACCACGATAATCGCAATTTTAGTGATGGCATTATATAAGGAAAACTTAACCTGTAACTTCAATTGATGGATGATATTAAAATGTAAAATGGATACTATTTTGTTAGCAATAACAAACTTTTAGCAATTAATCCGATAGCCAATACTCCTTACGGTTTCGAACCAGTCGATTTCTGTTACTGCTGCAAGCTTTTTTCTAAGATTTTTAACATGCACATCAACAAAATTTGAATCAGAATTAACTTCAAGAATGTCGCCCCAAACATGTTCAGTTAAACTCATTCTAGAAACCACACGATTTTTATTCAATACCAGATAATTAAAAATCTCGAATTCTTTTTTTGTAAGATTCAGCCTTTCTTCGCTAAAAGAAACTGTTCTGTTTTGAATATTAAGCAGGAAATTATGAATATTGATTTCGTTTTTTTCCAGTTTGTGTTTTCTTCGGGTGATGGCGTGCATCCGGGCCAGTAGTTCATTCAATGAAAATGGCTTTGGTAGGTAATCATCAGCACCTTCGTCCAAACCTTTAATCCGATCGTCGACAGCACTTCTAGCAGTGAGGATAATTACGGCATCATCTCGATCCTTAATTGCTTTTAGCTGTTTCAAAACTTCAAAACCATCGCCATCCGGCAAACCTAAATCAAGTAAAATGAAATCGTAATTATTTACAAATATCTTCTCTTCTGCAGAAGATTTTTTCCAGGCATGTTCAACAATGAAACCTTCCTTACTTAGAAATTCATCCATCTCTAAAGCCAGGCTTTTTTCATCTTCAACTATGAGTACGTTCATGAATGAGTTGTAAGTGTTAGGTTATACGTTTTAGGTGATTGAGATGAATCTTTGATCTTGATTCTTTGTTCCTTTATCCTCTTACTAAATTAATGTTTTTCAGAATGATCTCGCAGGCTTCCTCAATTTCTTGCTTGGTAATGATTAGCGGAGGCGCAATGCGCATGGAATTGCTGCAATGCAAAAACCAATCAGACAGCACGCCATCCAAAATACAGGCGTCAATTATTTTTTTATTCATGTCGAAATTTTCAAATTCAACAGCCAGCATTAAACCTTTACCTCTAATTTCTTTAATGGCCGGATGTTTCAAGAGTGTTTTGAAAAGTTGTCCTTTTTCTTCTACCTGATCAACAATCTTATTGTCGACCAAGGTTCTTAGCGTAGCCAAGCCAGCAGCACAGCAAACCGGGTGACCGCCAAAAGTGGTCATGTGACCTAAAATAGGGCTATGTGATAAAACCGACATGATTTCGAGTGAACTGATGAAAGCGCCAATCGGCATGCCGCCACCAATTCCTTTTGCCAGAAGTAATACATCTGGAACAACATCGTAGTGCTCAAAGGCAAACATTTTGCCACTCCGGCCGAAACCAGATTGGATTTCATCGAAAATTAGGAGTGTTTTGGTCTCGGTACATTTTGCCCTCAACGCCTGCATGTATTCCAAATCGGCAACGCGAATTCCGGCTTCACCCTGAATGGGTTCGATAAAAACAGCGGCTATTTCATCAGTGATTTTTTCAAGATCAACTAAATTGTTATGTTGAATGAAACTTACGTTTGGCAAAAACGGCCCGTAGCCTGAAGAATAGAAATCGCTTTCCATCAAACTTTCTGCACCTTGTGTGCTGCCATGATAAGCATTTTTACATGCGATAAATCCTTTCCTTCCCGTATAACGTTTAGCCAGTTTCATAGCGCCCTCAACCGCCTCTGTTCCTGAATTTAAAAAGTAAGTGCAGCTTAATTTTTTTGGTAAAATGTCGGCCAATGCTTTGGCGAAGTTAACCTGTGGCGTTTGTACATACTCACCGTAAACCATTAAATGCATGTAGGTTTCAGCTTGTGCTTTTATAGCTTCTACAACTGCAGGGTGGCAGTGGCCAACATTGCTCACACCAATACCAGCAATCAGGTCTAAATGTTTTTTATCAGAAGAATCGTAAATGTAAACACCTTTTGCCCTTACAAATTCGAGCATTAAAGGTTCGGGAGAGGTTTGTGCATTGTGTTGTAAAAACAACTGGCGTTGGGTAAGCATGGTACAAAAGTACGGAAATCAAATAGCCTTTGAAATAAAAAAGACCTGCATCGCTGCAAGTCTTTGTATCTAATTTTTTGGTCCGCCTTTAAAGCGGTTAAGCAACTCTCGCTTAAATCCCTCTTGTGCTCTGTAAAACTTTCCAACCACTTTAATTGGTAAACTGGATTTTAAACGGTTGTAGTATTTTTTATCAAGATTTAGGTCTCGCTGTTTAAAATCGAATTCACTGGTAATTAAACTCTGAACCTGAGCATCACTTAAATTATCAATCTCTGTAGTTTTTCTATAAGAGATCATTTTTTGCATGCGTTCTTTGCGTAGCGCATTTTGCTCAGTCTGCATATCGTTGTAAATTGGCCAGAATACTTTAGCTTCTTCTGGAGAAAGATCTAGTTTTTGAGTGAAAAAGGCAATTTTTAACGATTCGATTTCCTCGCCCTTTGGTCGTTGTGCCAAAAGGGTAGTGGGTAACAGGAACATTAAAGCAACGAATAATAAATTCTTCATTTTTTTAATTAGTTATTTAATTCATGAGTTAAATCACTCGGAGAGTAATTGCTCAATATATAGTTTTCCATTTCTGTATCTGAGGCAGAAGTAGTTTTGGATGTGCTTATGTTTTGGGCTTCCAAATGTTCGATAATGGTACTTTCATCAATATCGTACAACATTTGCTCGTTGGCAAGTTCTGCAGGCTGAGTTTGCGCAACGGGTATAGAAGTACTGTTTTGATAAAAATAAGCACCAAACGATGCAATGATAACAAAACAAGCTGCACTGGCATACTTTACAATATCACGCCTCCAAAGTGGAACAATCTTCGCAACCTTTTGAGGTTGTTCTGCTTCGATTTTGGCTGCAATTCGATTTTGCAGGTTGGCAAAATAATTTTCCGGAACACCAAAAGCATTTTCAGCTACAGGCAATTCCGACAACCTTAAATTAGTTTCTAAACGTTCGGTAAGTTCTTCGAAATAATTTTGTGGAACTTCAAAAGCATTTTCAGCTGTGCGTTGCCTTAATCCATCTACAAATACTGCCCGTCGCACCGATTCCGTTACACCTTCAAAATAGTGATCCGGTACTGTAAAAGGGTTCTTTTTCCCCATTGCAGCAAGGCTGGGTGCATCCTTTTTCCAATCGTTATCTTCTATATTTTCATTCATCACGGATATATGATACAATTTTTTGGAAAAGGTTTAATAATCAATTTCATCATTTGTAATAATAGCCTCAATTTTTTTTGCTGCGATGTGAAATGATGCTTTTAATGCTCCTACAGACGTTCCTAATACTTCAGATATTTCTTCATATTTCATGTCATCAAAATATTTCATGTTGAAAATAATACGCTGTTTTTCGGGGAGGGTAAGGATGGCTTTTTGCAGTTTGAGCTCCAGTTTATCGCCATTGAAATAAGATGACGCGACTAAATTGTCTGCCAGCTCTGAAGACACTTCGTCAAGTGGCGTATTATTTTTCTGCTTCTGTTTATTTAGAAAAGTGATCGACTCATTGGTCGCGATGCGATAAATCCAGGTGTATAACTGCGAATCGCTTCTAAATTTATCCAGGTTTTTCCAGACCTTAACAAAAACTTCCTGGAGCAAGTCATCACAATCATCATGATTGAGCACCAAACGCCGGATGTGCCAGTAAATTTTTTGTTGATATTTTTTTAGCAGAAGATTAAAAGCCTCATTACGCGTTTTCTCAACAGCAAACATTGCAAGAATTTCTGAATCTTCAACTTGTTTCATCTATATTTTTTAGAGAGGAGGGGTATTCGTAAAGGCTAGGGCGAAGAATGTAACAATAAGGAATTAAATAGGTAATGCTAAATAGGTAGTCGTGTTTGGTAAATAGGAAATAGGGAATGGGCAATTCAAAATAGCTTGCAATAGCAAAGAAAGCTATTATCTATTCCCCGTTCTCTATTTCCTTTTTGATATTCAGAAACCTATGCTTTCTTTCTACCAATTACTTTTTGCACAGCCTCAACAATGTTTACTGCATCTAGGCCATATTTAGACATTAATTGATCTGGTGTTCCACTTTCGCCAAAAGTATCATTAGTAGCTACAAATTCTTGTGGTGTAGGTAATTCTGTAGTTAATAAACGGGCAACACTTTCGCCTAAACCGCCAAATTTATTATGTTCTTCGCAAGTTACTACGCAGCCAGTTTTCTTTACAGATTTTAAGATCGCCTCATCATCCAAAGGTTTAATGGTGTGGATATTGATAATTTCCGCATCAATGCCCAATTCCGCTAATTTTTCGCCTGCTTCAATCGCTTTCCAAACCATGTGGCCAGTTGCAATGATCGTAACATCAGTTCCTTCGTTTACCATCCAGGCTTTTCCAATCTCAAATTTTTGATCAGGATCGGTAAATACGGGAATTACCGGGCGACCAAAACGCAGGTAAACCGGGCCTTCATATTCGGCAATGGCAATAGTTGCAGCTTTGGTTTGATTGTAATCACAAGGATTAATAACCACCATTCCTGGCAACATTTTCATTAAACCGATATCTTCTAGAATTTGATGCGTTGCTCCATCTTCTCCTAAAGTTAAACCAGCATGAGATGCACAAATTTTAACGTTTTTATTTGAATAAGCTACTGATTGACGAATCTGATCGTAAACACGACCTGTAGAAAAGTTTGCAAAAGTTCCGGTAAACGGAATTTTACCACCAATAGTCATACCGGCTGCAATACCAATCATATTTGCTTCTGCAATACCAACTTGTGTAAAACGCTCTGGAAAATCTTTAATAAAAGCATCCATTTTAAGCGATCCAACTAAATCGGCACATAATGCAACAACGTTTTCATTTTTCTTTCCTGCTTCATGTAAACCAGCTCCGAAACCTGAACGTGTATCTTTTTTTTCTGTATATGTGTATTTTTTCATACCCCAAACCCCTAAAGGGGCTTTATTTGTAGTTAAAATTAAAAGTTATTTACTCCCCCCTTCGGGGGGTGATGGGGCTTAATAATCCCCTAAAGTTTCTGGTAATTGCGCCAATGCCGAAGCCAATTGCTCGTCGTTTGGTGCTGTGCCATGCCATTTGTGTGAGCCAACCATATAATCTACACCAGCACCCATTTGCGTACTCATTAAATTTAAGATTGGTTTGCCTTTTCCGGTTAACGTTTTAGCATAATGTAAGCCTTCAACTATGGCTTGCATATCATTACCATCTGTGTTAATAACGTGCCATCCGAAAGCTTCAAATTTCGCTTGTAAATCATCCAAAGCAAGAACTTTACTGGTTGGTCCATCAATTTGTTGGCCGTTATAATCAACCGAAGCAATTAGATGATCAACTTTGTTGAAAGGAGCGAACATTGCTGCTTCCCAGTTTTGTCCTTCCTGTAATTCGCCATCGCCCAATAAGGCAAAAACGTGAGCATTATCACCGTTTAGTTTTTTGGCTAAAGCAGCACCAATAGCAACCGACAATCCCTGGCCTAATGAACCTGAAGCAATGCGGATGCCTGGCAAGTGTTCATGCGTAGTTGGGTGTCCTTGTAATCTCGAATCCAATTTACGGAACGTTGCCAACTCGCTTTTTTCAAAATAACCAGCATGTGCTAGCGTACTGTACCACACTGGCGAAATATGTCCGTTTGAAAGGAAAAATAAATCTTCACCTTTACCTTCCATTGTGAAATCTGTTTTGTGGTTTAACACTTCAAAATATAAAGCGGTAAAAAAATCTGCACAGCCTAGTGAAGCGCCTGGGTGGCCAGATTGACATCCGTGAACCATTCTAACAATATCTCTTCTGATTTGTGAGGCGATATCTTCTAGCTCTTTAATTGTATGTTTCATTAAAATAAAAGGTTGTTGTTACATAGCAAAGTTAATATTTTAACTGCTATATCATAATTAGTTATTGATTAAATCGAGTACCTGTTGTGTTGCGTTTTTAGTATCAACTTTTTTGATGATATGTGAGATTTTTCCTTCTTCATCAATGATAAAAGTAGTACGAACAGTGCCCATATATTTTTTGCCATACATGTTTTTCTCTGCCCAAACGCCATAGTCGTTTACAATTTTCTGATCGGTATCTGCCAGCAAAGTAAAAGGTAAATTGTGCTTCGTTATAAACTTTTGGTGTGATTTTTCATCATCAACACTTACGCCAAGTACGACAATTCCCTTAGCTTGTAAACCTTGGTAATTATCTCTGAAATCACATGCTTCGGCTGTGCAACCAGGTGTATCATCTTTCGGGTAAAAATATAATACAACGATTTTGCCTTTATAGTCACTTAACGAAACTTCAGTGCCGTTCTGGTCTTTTGATGTAATTGCTGGCGCTTGATCGCCCTCATTTAATTCTGCCATATAGTTATTTTTATGGGTATGATTGATTTTGCAAGTTAAACAGTTTATCTTATTATACTGTTTAAACTCGCATAAAATATGACTTTAACTTGTTTCGAATGACTACTTTAATGGCATAGAATGCGGTGTATTAGTGGTTTCTCAACATTAGGTGTTAAGGGAATAGACTTTATTTCCCATGTTTCAGCCGTAAATGTTTTTGAAAGGATTTATCTAAAGAAAGAGATGCTATAACGGCGCACATTATCCTTCACATCACTGACCACTAATTCAAAATTATGTTTTCCTGATGCAGTCCGATCATCGAAGCTGTGCCATAGTGTAGCCGTTTTCGCATCAAATTCCATCAATACCCATTTTCCATCAATGTACCCGTTAAAGCTTTTTATTCCAGAAAGATTATCGCTGATTTTGAAAGTCATTTTGGATAAGCCAGCCATGCTTTTCCCATCAGCAATATTTACAGGACTAATTCTTGGCGCAATGGTATCAACAGCGATATAAAAACTGCCAAAATTTCTCGGTGAGGCTTTCACATATCCATTTTCGAATGTTCCGCCTTGCGATGAACCACCAGTACTTACAATAAGTGCCTTGCTGCGCAGGTTTTCAGGAAGCGCATCGGCCTTAATCCAAAAATTAAAACCAACGTGAAGTGGAGTGTAACGGTTGTGAATTTGGTGAATGTTAGACCAGGCATTTCCGGAAGGTTTCGGAAGTTTTTTATAAACAAAGCTGAGGTCGTTGTATAATGTTCCTTGCGGAAGCAGCACCTTAATTTCATCACTGTTAAATTCGTTTGCTTTGTTGTAGGCAAAGATTAATCCTGCGGGGATTATTGCAGCAGCAGCTGGTGCAGCACCAGCATTAATGGTAAATGGTAAAATTGAAGCATTGCCTTTGGAATCTGTAATAATGTAGCGAAGCTGATGTGATGCTCCATCATTGAAATTGATTTTACCGTTGTTTACTAACCCACTATAAATTTTTAATGGATTACCAGGATCTACAAAGCTTTTTTGAATACTTCTTTTAGTATTTAGATAAGTTGGATAATCGATGTGAGAATTAATTGCTTTGCTGTCTTCGAAAGCAAAACGCTCCAGCGCTGAAGTGTAAATGATCTTTCCATCTAATTCCAGTTGGATAGAGTAAACGCCATTTGTTCCTGAAAGTCCGTTATGCCGATCAGTTACCACCACGCCGAAACCCACTTCACCTGTTAAACTGATTGGTGTTAAAGCCTTATAACTTCCGTTTGCGCCCGTGATTCCAATAGCTTGTTTCGGTGTATTTTCATTAAATGTTTTTCCATTTAAACGGTAAGCGTATAAGCCATGGATAATTGGCGGGATATTATCAGGAATATCGATGCCAAAAAACTGAGGGTTGATGGTTTCTTCGGTTTTGGTATCCCTGATTTCAAAATGTAAATGTGGACCGCCAGAACTGCCGCGGTTACCCGACCAGGCGATAATTTCTCCTTTGCGTACCGGAATTAAAGTCGCCTCCGGAAACTCATCAATTTCGAACGTTTTCTTTTCGTATTCCAGGTTTTTAACAACGGCAGCTATTTTCGGCGAAAAACGTTGAACGTGGCCATAAACAGTAGTGAAACCATTTGGGTGATTAAGATATATTGCCTGGCCGAAACCGCTATTTTGAACCCTCAAGCGAGAAACGTACCCATCGGCCACTGCATAAACAGGATAACCCTCGCGTTGGTTGGTGCGAAAATCGATGCCAGAGTGGAAATGATTGCCACGAATTTCTCCGAAAGAGCCGGCAAGGGCAGGAGGAACGATGTCTAATGGCTGACGAAAATCGGTAATAGGGTATCGATTTGTGCTAAAAATCTGTTGAGCTTGAGCAAAACTAAAGGCAAATAGATATAAAAGTAGCGTTGATATTTTAGGGAAATTCAGGATCGGATTTTTAATCATTCGTTATTTAACATCAAAATTTAAAAGTTGTTTTCCTTCTAACCAAGCCTCCAGCTTATCGCCCTGATTGGTTCTGCCCACGCCTTCAGGGGTACCTGTAAAAATGAGGTCGCCCTTTTTCAAAGTAATGTATTGAGAAACAAAACTGATGATCTTTTCAAAAGAGAATAATAAATCCTTAGTATGTCCTTTCTGCCGACTTTCACCATTTACCTTTAATTCAAAATTTAAGTTGTACATATCCTCAAAATCGCTTTTCGGCAAAAATATGCTCACCGGTGCTGAGCTGTCAAAGCCTTTAGCCAGTTCCCATGGCAAGCCTTTCTCTTTATGTTTGCTTTGAATGTCTCGGGCAGTAAAATCAATTCCCAAACCAATTTCATCATAGTAGTTAGCCGCAAATTTTTCGGCAATGTGCTTGCCTTCTTTGCATATTTTTAAAACTACCTCAAGCTCATAATGTACATCATTAGAAAAATCAGGTAAATAAAATGGTTTATTATCTTTCAGTAACGCCGTATCAGGTTTCATGAAAATTACCGGCGTGGTAGGAACAGGGTTATTTAATTCTTTTGCGTGTTCGGCATAATTTCGGCCAATGGCGATAATTTTCATTTTATTTAAAGTTAGAATTACAACTGAAAAGAGATTTGTAGAAATCTCAGAGAGCCAAAAATAGAAAAGAAAACGGTGTTATAAAACTGAGATTCGTTTTACCTGACTTTCAGCGCCTGCCATTACACGCAAAAAATAAATGCCGGCATTTAAACGGCTAGGAATATTAAAGCTTTTGGTTTGCTCTCCGGCGTTCAATCTCTCATTAGCCAGCGTTACCACTTCATTGCCTAATAAATCGATAATTTTAATGGTAGTTTGTGTACCATCTTTTCCGATAGATAAAATAATATTTAATTGCTCCTCAACAGGATTTGGATAAATTTTAACAATGGTTAATAATTTATCTTTAGTTGCAGCGATAGTTGAAGGTTTTGCAGTACCTGAATAGGTATTGAACATGCCCGATGACCCAAAAGTACCAAATAACGGCTTATAAGGCTGAATATTTGCTTTAATTTCTGGAATTCTACTGGTTTTTTTTACTCTATTTTTTAAGCTAATATGAATACTATCAGCCTGCTGTGCCCAAGAATTAACACTGCACCCCAAAACAATGCAAAAAATGCATATAATTTTTTTGAGCAACGTTATTTGGTAGAGTTTCATCAAATTTATAAAGCAAATGTATTAATTAAAAACAAAGAAATTAAACATTTTATTGATCTCTGTTATTTTAACACAATTTAACAATAAATTTTGTTTTTCACAGTGTGAAAAATACACAATATTATGGTTGTTAATTTGTTATAGTTAGTTTACTTTTGACGCACTAAAAATATCAACGAAGTGTCAAATCATAAAAATGTCAACGCATTAACTGCTGGCGGCGTGCTGGTAAGTTTGGGAATTGTTTTTGGCGATATCGGTACATCACCATTGTATACGCTAAAGGCAATTTTTAAAACGGCTAAAGAAATAGCAGAGAAAAGTGGAGGCGGCGGATCATATATCAATCCTGATCTTGTGTTAGGCGCACTATCGTGTGTAATCTGGACACTTACCTTACAAACTACGATTAAATATGTAATGATCACTTTACGTGCTGATAATAAAGGCGAAGGTGGTATTTTTTCATTGTATTCGTTAGTCAGAAAGAAGGCCAAGTGGCTGGTGATACCGGCCATTATAGGCGGGGCGGCACTACTTGCCGATGGGATGATTACACCAAGTATCACGGTAACCTCTGCCATTGAGGGATTGAAATTGAAGTTTCCAACGGTACAAGTACTTCCAATTGTAATTACCATCATTGCGCTGTTATTTATTATTCAGCAATTCGGAACCAATTTAGTCGGGAAGTTGTTCGGACCCATCATGTTTTTATGGTTTGCGGCACTAGGCGTTTCCGGATTAGCACAAATCATCCATGATCCATCTATTTTTAAAGCCTTAAATCCATATTATGCCATTCATTTGCTGGTAACGAATCCCGGTGCATTGGCCATTTTAGGTGGTGTTTTTCTATGTACCACCGGAGCTGAGGCACTTTATTCAGATTTAGGGCATTGTGGTAAACAAAATATACGCGTTAGCTGGATTTTTGTTAAGCTGATGTTGATTTTCAATTACTTAGGTCAGGGGGCATGGGTGTTGAAAAATCCAAATTACGATCCACATTTTGTAAACCCTTTCTTCGAACTGGTTCCTCCGGGAATGGTATTATTTATGGTTGGTTTGGCTACAACTGCTGCGGTTATCGCTTCTCAAGCCATGATTTCCGGATCATTTACCCTAATCTCTGAGGCAGTAAGACTGAATCTTTGGCCAAAAGTCAAGATCAATTATCCAAGTGTACAGAAAGGACAGTTGTATGTACCTTCCATTAACTGGCTGTTATGCATAGGCTGTATCATCATTGTTTTGATTTTTAAAAAATCTGATGATATGGAGGGTGCATATGGTTTAGCCATCAACTTAACTTTTTTAATGACAACCGTTTTGGTTGCCGTTTATATGTTAAGAAAAAAGTTTCCCAAATATCTGATTGTAATTTTTGTTGTAGTTTATGGTGCGATCGAGCTTGCTTTCCTTGCGGGAAATTTATTTAAATTCATCCATGGCGGCTGGGTTACCTTATTAATAGGTTGCGGTTTGTTAAGCGTAATGTGGACTTGGTACAACTCACGGAAAATCAAAAATCGTTTTGTTAAATACGTTGAAATTGAAGACTATTATCAGATTCTGAGTGAATTAAGCGTGGACGAAACAGTTCCTAAATATTCCTCGCAGTTGGTTTACTTAACCAGTGCAAACTTCAAAACGGAAATAGAATCAAAAATCATCTACTCTATCATCCAAAAAGAACCAAAACGTGCTGATGTGTATTGGTTGGTTCACGTAGATGTAATGGATGAACCCTATACACTTGATTACAAGGTGGAGTTTTTAATCCCTGGAAAGTTAATCCGTATCGATTTCCGTTTGGGATTCAGGATTGAACAGCGTGTAAACTTATTGTATAGAAAAGTAGTAGAGGAGTTGGTTAAAAACGGCGAAATCGACATTACCAGTCAGTATAAATCTTTAAATAAACATAAAATCGCTGGCGATTTCAGGTTCGTTCTCTTGGAAAAACACTTATCTAAGTTTACAAAACTGAGTTTCTATGAGCGACAAATTATGGATTACTATTTCCTGTTGAAGAAAATGAGTTTATCGGAAGAACGCAGTTTTGGTTTGGATAGCAGTTATGTTGATGTGGAGAAAGTTCCATTAATCTTTGTAACGCCAGATGATATTGAATTAAATAGATTACCTGTTTAATTGATGAGAACAGCACTATTGATTTTGGGTATTTGCCTTTTTATCGCAGGCCCGGCCGCAAAGATTTACCATCTCGATCATGCAAATAGTTATATGATTGCATCTGGTTTAGGTTTAGTAATGATTACAGCGCTGGGATTTATCAAGAAGAAAGACAGCGAGGACTAATTATGCTGATCAATCTAAAGATTGATCTGTAGTCTTATGTTTGTTTTCCTCACCAGCAGACTGCGAAATACATTATAAAATGAAGAAGGCCTTTAGTTTAAACATACTAAAGGCCTTCTTTATTATTTTGATCAAGTTTTTATCAAAGAGAAGTATATTACACCTCCTGAGCCAGTTTGCTATGTTTGTAGCCATACGCAAAGTAAACTACCAATCCAATAACCAGCCATATTCCAAAACCTATCCAGTTGGAAATTCCTAGCTCACACATCATATACAAGCAGCTGATTAATCCTAAAACCGGAATGAGTGAAAGATTCTTTGTGATGCAATAGTAAGAAATGATCACGCAGATGATGAGAAAAATCCACATTGGAATTTTATGTTTAAATAAGCTCCAGCCACTTTCATATTTTTTCTCAATGGATACTTTTGAAGCTGAGATAAATTGCTCATAACGATCGCCTGGTAGCGCACTTAAATAAGATTCAGCATCAACTTTATCCGCCAACATAATTTGCGGTGCTGCATCTTTTACAATTTCTTCCTTAACGATTTTGAGTTCATCTCCATTTAATGAGGTTACAAAAGAAACCGTTTCAATTGTTTTAGGCGAATTAAAAAAGAATGCTTTAGTTTCTTTACTAAATTGGGTAAAGGCAAATATAATAGCTGCTACAAAAGCAAGTGGAACAATAAACTTACTATTTACGTAAGGTATTTTAAATTTGCCTCGCTGCACATCAGGACGATTTTGCAACACCAGAACGCCGGCACATACCAGCACAAATGCGAATAAAGTACCTATTGAGCAAAGATCTGTCACAATAGTTAAATTCATGAAAAGTGACGGAACTGCTACTACAAACCCCACAACAATCGTCGCAAAAGAAGGGGTTTTATATTTGGGGTGAATTTTAGAGAATGATTTTGGCAATAAACCATCGCGGCTCATACTCATCCAAATACGTGGTTGCCCCATTTGGAAAACTAAAAGTACACTGGCCATAGCAAATACCGCACTTACGGCAATAATTCCGCTCATTAATTTCAGGTTGATCTGATCAAAAACGAATGCCAATGGATCACCAACAGCAAGTGTATCTGATTTCACGATCCCGGTTAAAACCAGTGCTATTGCTACATATAAAATGGTACAGATAATGATTGCCCACATCATACCGCGAGGTAAATCGCGTTGCGGATTTTTACATTCTTCGGCGGTAGTAGAAATGGCATCAAAACCAATATATGCGAAAAATACAGCGGAAACGCCTTTTAAAATGCCCGATACGCCATTAGGTGCAAATGGATCCCAGTTTTTAACGTCAACATAAAATATGCCCACAGCCAAAACCAATAAAATAACGGCTAATTTGACCACAACCATAGCATTGCTGGCATTGCGGCTTTCTTTCATACCGCGATAAATTAACCAGGTAATCAGGATAATGATGCCTAAAGCCGGAATATCGGCCACTAAATGGAATCCTCCAATTTGAGGGGCAGTTAACCAGGCATTATTAGCCAAAGCAGTTGCAGTATCCAGACCAGCCAGATTTTTTCCTGCAGCAAGCAAAGCTTCGGCAGTTTTATGGCCGTTGTAAGCACTTAAATAATCCATTGTTGCCCAATCCGGAACATGGATGCCGTTTATTCCTAGAAAAGGAATTTTTATCGTGGAGAGCAATCCTGTAAAATAATCAGACCAGGAAATGGCTACCGTTATATTTCCTATGGAATATTCCATGATTAACGACCAACCGATGATCCATGCCACCAACTCGCCAAATGCCACATACGAATAGGTATAAGCACTACCTGAAACAGGAACCATCGAAGCAAATTCCGCATAGGCAAAAGCAGCGAAACTACAAGCCACCGCAGTAAAAATAAATAAGAAGATCACTGCTGGTCCTCCATCGGCACTGGCTTTACCAATGGTGCTGAAAATTCCAGCGCCAATGATTGCCGCAATACCAAAAGCTGTTAAATCACGTACACCAAGTGTTTTGTGAAGGGTATTATCATGGTCGCCATAACCGCTTGCCGCATCTTTTAATATTTTGGAAATCGATTTCTTTCTGAATAGCTTCTCGAACATTTTAGTTTGCTTGTTGTATTCTTCAAACTTATAAAAATATCAGTTAAAAACGTTTAAAGCGAGATATAAATTTATAAGCGACCGATTTTCGGAGTAAAAATTCTTTTTAATTGATGACTATTCCAATGAACAATGTTTCATTCAGAAGATTTTGGCGCTATTGTAATCTCTGTGTGTTTATTTAATTCGCTTAGTTTATTAAGGATGATAAAAAGCTACTTTTGCCACCATAATTGAAATTATTCATTCTTCCTGTTGATCAACATGCCGTCATCTGTTATTAAAACATCATATATCAAGGAAAAAAACCAAAGTGTTGCCACAATTCTGGCTTTTGCATTGATTCCACTTTCTGGTTTTGCCACTGATATTTACATTCCATCATTACCCACTATGGCTGGCGAAATGAATGTAAGCAATGTCCAGGTTCAACTTACGCTGAGTATTTTTCTGATTAGTTATGGTGTGGCACAACTTTTTGTCGGAAGCTTGCTTGATAGTTTCGGGCGTTACAAGATTGGATTATACAGTTTGCTGGTATTTGCCATGGCCAGTATTGTGATTGCAACAACACATCATATCTATCTGATATATCTCATGCGGATTATTCATGGTCTTTCGGTAGGCGCAATTGTAGTAGCAAAACGAGCTTATTTTGTCGATTTATTTACAGGAGAGAAACTAAAACATTATTTAAGCCTGTTTTCCATTATCTGGTCTACTGGTCCGATTATAGCACCATTTGTTGGCGGATATTTACATACTGCCTTTGGATGGGAATCAAATTTCTATTTTTTGGCAGGTTTCGCAATGGTTTTTGCGGTGCTCGAATTTCTGTTTAGCGGAGAAACCTTAAAACATTTTACTGATTTTCAATTGAAAAAAATCACTGGCATTTACATTGACATGATTAGGACAACCAGCTTTACCCTGGGAATTGTAATGTTGGGTCTGGCATATTGTATGGTAATGGTTTATAACATGACAGGGCCTTTCATCATCGAACACGAACTGAAATATTCGCCAGTTATTGCAGGTTACAGTTCTTTAATTTTAGGATTTGCCTGGATGGTAGGCGGTTTTATTGGTAAGGCAACTATTAACAAGCCATTTTTTAGCAGGCTGATGATTAATTCAGTATTACAGGTTGTTTTTGTAGTCTTAATGATTGTAAGTTTAAATTTCGTTAGCAACTTATATTCGCTCATCTTTTTCGCCTTCATTATTCACATTGGTGCTGGTTTTACTTTTAATAACTATTTTACTTTTTGTTTAAGTAAATTTCCAAAAAACGCAGGTATTGCAGGCGGTTTAACTGGTGGTATTACTTATGTTATTGTGTCGTTTCTGAGTTATGGGATCGTTAACCTTATCCCAGCAAAAGATGAAGCTAATCTTTCTTATAGCTACCTTATAATGATTATACTTTCCATCATGGTGATGTTTTTAATCATGAAAACCAGAAAGAAAAATGAATTAAACGTCTGAGTTTGGAGCGCAGTTTCCGTGATTGCCATGGAATTAAAGGCTATTTAAAATTTAATACAACAAAAAGAGCTCCAAAGCATTTGCTTTGGAGCTCTTTTTCATTCATCTTTTAATTAGAACTTATAAGATATAGTTGTGACGAACTGACGAGGTGCAATTGGGTTCACGCTATAATTCTCGTGTACAAAATAGTTTAACTCATCGGTAATGTTAGCTACCTTGGCCAGCAAAGACAATTTTTTCCAGGCATAACCTGCAGAAAGGTCGATGGTGGTAAAAGGCGTAAGCGGAATTAACCGGCTTGCAGTTTGTGTTTTCGTATCTGCATACCCACCATTGCGTGAGCCGGTATACAATACAGTTGTACCCAGTTTTAATCCCTTAATTGCTCCATCCTGAAAAGTGTAAAAAACGGTGGCATTTGCTTTGTTTTTAGTTGTACCAATAACACGTTGGCCCTCTACAATACCAGTAGGCAGGGTAGAAACATATCTGTAAAAATTATAGCTATATCCCGCCAGGAAATTTAATCCTGGTAAGATCGTTCCTGTCAAGTCTATTTCTAAACCATCACTTCTGGTTTTACCTGTAAATTCTTTAATTGTTGCATCAACGTTCGCACTGCCATCTGCTTTTAATAATGCCGTTTGTGCTAAATTGCTGTTTTGTATTCTATAAACCGTTACGTTTGCTGATAATTTTCCATCAAGAAAATCATTTTTTATACCTGCCTCATATTGATCAATGATGGATGGTCGCATAGGATTTAAGAAAATATCTGTTCCGGTGTTGGATGTAAAATTATTGGCATAACTTACATAGATCGAGGTAGTTTTTAAAGGCTCATAAATCAAACCAAATTTCGGAGAGTAAGCCTTGTCAACTTTGTCAGCCGTAGCACTTGGTGTTTTTATACCGGTAGTGGCAGATGTTACATAAGCACCAGGGGTTTTTTGAAAGGTCCATCTTACGCCGGCTAAAACCTTAAATTTTTCGGTAATGCTAACTAAATCCTGTACAAAAGCACCCATCCTGAAGATTGGAGCAAAGGTTGAAGTTGCAGATACGGCATTAGGTTCAAGTCCTGATCCATAATACGTAGCAGGATCCAATAAGTTAACGCTTCCATAATTAAAAGTGGTTGCACCGTTATACGTCCAGGTACCTAATGTTGTTGCCCTTGATTGATCTGCATCAACACCTACCAGGATAGTATGCGACACACTTCCGGTTTTGAATTTACCGTTGAGGTTAATCTGTTCGTTGTAAGTAAACTCTTTACTTTTCGAACGCGTAACATTACGCAGTGCGATGGCATTTGCAGCCGCGAATGGACGTTCAGCACTAAAATAGTTTCTATTATAAGCTTGTCCTGATGCAATGATATTTAACTTCCAGTTTTCATCAAATTTGTGGTTAAAACTTAATTGTGTGGTAGAAGTGTTGGTTTTATTGTAAGCCCAAGGTGCATTTAAGTAGGTGTTTCTTCCAAGATCGGGGATAGTGTTTGCAATGGTGCCAATACCAAAATCTGGTGTATAATCACTTTTTAAGTAATCTCCTTGCAACAAGAAATCAGTTTGCTCATTAACTTTATACAACAAGGAAGGATTAATATAAAGTCTTTTTGATTTTACCTGGTCTCTGTAACTTCCTGCATTTTCATAAGTACCAATTACACGGAAAGCCACTTTTTTCGAAATTGGTCCGTAAAGATCGATTGTAGGTTTATATAAATCATAGCTTCCTACCCGCATAGAAACTTCTCCGCCGTATTCGAATTTTGGTTTTTTCGTTACCATATTAATTACCGCACCACCAGTAACACCACCATATAATAAAGCTGCACTTCCTTTTAATACCTCTACCGATTCTAATGTGCTCACTTCAGGCATTCCGCCAGTACTTGTACGAGCGCCATTTTTGAAAACGTTATTACCACCAAGGCTGTAACCTCTGGCAACAAACGTTTCTCCACTTACTGAACCGCGATTCTCCGAGTAGGCTACGCCATTTACGTTGGCTAGAACATCACTTAAACGCAATGCTTGTTGATCGGTGATGATCTGGTTATTGATAATTTGAACCGACTGTGGCAAATCCTTCGGCGCAATTGCGATCTTACCCAGATTTACAGGTTTTTTATTGGGTGTTCTATAACCGTTGATAGCAACTTCATCCAATTGGGAAGAGGATTCGGCTGTTGCAAAACTGATTTTAGATTCATTATCAGCTGTTACAGTTACAGATTTTTCAATAACCTTAACACCTACCGCTGAGATTTTAATGGTGTATTTTCCTGGAGACACATTTCTAATGGTAAAATTTCCCTGTTCATCTGTCTGAGTAGTTTTGCTGGTATTTTTTAATCCAACGCTGACAAAAGCTGCCGGATTTCCGTCACTTGTTTTAATGGACCCCGATATCGATCCGTTTTTAGATTGCGCATAAGCAGTTCCTGTTAATACAAGAAAAATAAATGCCAAATAAATAATTAGGGAAAACTTTCTATACATGTTATTTAGATTAATTCTTAGTTGGCGCAAAAGAAAGAAATTAAAATGAGATTAGAGAATTATTTTTAATTATTCTAAATAAGAATTACGCTGTAGGAAAGCGAGCATGATTTTCCCTCGGAAACACAACTCAAAGTTTGCAGTTGGAGCGGTTTTGAGAGCTCGGTATTTACTTTTTCAACTGAAATCTTTGTTGAGTTTCTAGATAGTGGTTATTTCCAGGTTGGATAATTGGTTATAGGTATAAAACTAAGGTGGAAATAAAAAAATAACCTATATTTCATGTCTCAACACGTAGCAATGAAAGCAATTTTTTCCAACTTAACATTTCAGGTTATTGTAGCAATCGTCATCGGGATATTTGTCGGCTCCTACTTTCCTGAATTTGCATCAACAGCAAAACTAATCAGTCAAGGTTTTATTAACCTGATTAGCATGCTCATTGCACCTATTATTTTCTTCACCATAGTTTTGGGTATTGCGCACATGGGCGATATGAAAAAAGTGGGTAGAGTAGGAGGAAAGGCTTTATTGTATTTCGAAATTGTAAGTACAATAGCAATTGCAGTTGGTTTATTAGTGGCCAATATTCTCCAACCTGGAGCAGGTGTAGTGGCGAAAGCTAGTGATGCATCAAAAATTTCCGGATATGCTGAACAAGCAAAAGACATGAATTGGGCGGAGTTTTTCTTGCACATTATTCCGCATAACGTAATTGCGGCATTTGCTGAAGGTAATATCCTTCAAATTTTGCTTTTTGCAATTTTATTCGGTTACGGCTTAAACAAACTGGGTGGTGAAGGTACTTCCGTTTTAAACGCTTTTGATAAAATTTCGAAAGTGTTGTTTAAAATTATGAAAGTGATTATGCGTTTGGCGCCAATTGGCGCTTTCGGTGGAATGGCTTTCAGTATCGGTACCCATGGCTTACAAAGTATTTTTGGAATGGCAAAACTAATGGGTTCTGTTTATCTGACTTGTGTTCTATTCATCTTTGTGGTACTGAATGGAATTTGCAGGTATTATAAATTCAGCTTATGGTCTTATCTCAAATTCATCCGGCAGGAAATTTTAATTGTATTGGGAACCTCCTCTTCCGAGTCGGCGCTGCCAAGTATGATGCAAAAAATGGAGGCTATTGGCTGTGATAAATCGGTTGTAGGTTTAGTTATTCCAACTGGATATTCATTTAATCTCGATGGAACAGCAATTTACCTGGCGATGGCCGTAATTTTTCTTTGTCAGGTTTTTCATGTTGATTTAACACTTGGACAGCAGATTACCGTTTTGGGTGTATTGATGGTGACCTCGAAAGGCGCTGCAGGGGTAACGGGAAGCGGTTTTATTGTATTGGTTTCCACTTTAACGGCATTGAAAATTATGCCAATCGAACATATTTCTATCTTAATCGGGGTTGATCGTTTTATGAGTGAAGCAAGAGCCATTACCAACGTAATTGGAAATGGTGTGGCTACCATCGTTATCGCAAAAAGCGAAAATCAGTTTGATCAGGAAAAATATTTGAAAGCAATACAGCCTGCTGTGATTGAGAAAAATGAGGAAAGTTAATTTTTTATGTTACGAGTTGTAAGTGATAAGTCTGGATGAAAAAAATATAAAAACTCGCGAGCAATCGAACTTTTGTTTAAAACAAATTCCTAACCTATGGCCCATAATCTGTAACCCAACTCTTTTCACTACCTTTGTGCCAGAAACATGCACACAGCATGTTTAGTTAAACCAGATCACATTGGCTCAAGAAGAACAAAATAACCGCAAAGAAAAAAGCGAGTTACATCCACGCAACAAACACCGTTCGCGTTACAATTTCAAACAACTTACTGCCACATCAAAAGAGTTGAAACGTTTCGTTTTTAAAAATGAGCATAACGATGATTCTATTGACTTTGCAGATCAAAATGCAGTTAAAGCACTAAACAGAGCGTTACTTAAATACTTTTATAATATCTCTCAATGGGATATTCCACAGGATTTTCTTTGTCCGCCAATACCAGGTAGAGCTGATTATATTCATTACGTCGCCGACCTTTTAGGTTCAAGCAATAAAGGTAAAAATCCAAAAGGTGCAAATGTACATGTGCTTGATATTGGCGTTGGTGCAAATTGTATCTACCCTATTGTTGGCCATCAAGAATATGGATGGAGTTTTGTTGGTTCTGAAATCGATCCACTTTCTGTAGACTCGGCAAAGCGAATTGTAGAAGCCAACAAACCTTTGCAAGGTGCGGTAGAAATTCGTCAGCAATCTTCAAAAATGGGGATTTTTCGGAATATAGTTGGCGCTAAAGAGCGTTTCGATGCGGTAGTTTGTAACCCACCGTTTCATGCATCTTTAAAAGAAGCAGAGCAAGGCACCCGCCAGAAGTGGCGTAACTTGGGTGGCAATGAAAAGGAAGTAAAACACGTTTTAAACTTCGGTGGAAATAAGGCCGAGCTTTGGTGCCCGGGTGGTGAGCGTGCTTTTGTTGAGCAGATGATTATTCAAAGTGCGCAAATCAAAAACCAGGTGTTATGGTTTACTTCCTTGGTATCAAAAAGTGCTAACTTAAAAAGTATTTACAGTGCTTTGGTTAATGCAAACGCCTTTGAGGTGCGTACCGTTCAGATGAGCCAGGGGCAAAAAATAAGTCGTTTCGTAGCCTGGACTTTCCATGATGAGGCAGCACAGGCAGAGTGGGCAAAAGGGTGGAAATCTGAACCCAAAGCTGAAGTTAAAAAAGCTTGACATCAAAAATAATTAGAAAAGCAGAGCCGGATGAACGATTGAAGTTAGTCCGGCTTTTTGTTTGTATCCTTTTTAACCTTTAAATGAGGACGCTCGTCATTGCGAGGTACGAAGCAATCTCTTCTCAAAATGATTTCACCCATAAGATTGCTTCAATCGAAGAAAAATCGATTTCGCAATGACGGGAAATAAAAACGAAGCACTGTCTCACAGGTTGTAGATGCATCTTTCCTAAGCATGACAATTCATTTTAAAGTTATTGTGAGAAAAAAAATCTGCCAATCCAATCCGGTTTATTCATAATGTTTTAAATCAAAATGGATTATCATCTATTTTTTCTCGTAAACAATTAAAATCGTTAAATCATTATCATCGTTTGGCTTGATGCCATGCGAACTTCCTGGTCGTGTTAAAATTGCATCACCGGGTTTTACAGGAAAAGTTTTTCCGTTCATCTGCATTGCACCATTACCACTAATAACATAATAAATTTCATCCTCTTTTTGTAAGTGATAGCCAATGGACGAGCCTGGCTTCAAGACCCGTTTTCGAAAAGCGGTTTTGAGGTTTTTGGCATTACCAAAAAAATTAAAACCAATGGTTTCACCTCCACCATTATGGGTTCCGGGTTCTTTCTTGGCTACTTCGATATCATTTTGTAAGATATATTTTGCCGTATCCACAGATTGCGCTTTAGCCCAAAAAGCAGCTGTTATTAATGTTGTTGAAAGGATAAAGACTTTGTTTTTCATAGTATACTGTTATTTAACTGCTCGATATGCTTCCCCTTTAATCTTACCGCTTCCAGCTTAAAGTAAATTTAAACGTTTTGCTTGTTGTTGCCAAAGACGAAAGACTTTTGTTAAATAAACCTGATAGCAACGGGCACGAAGTGTAACGAAGTAAAGTGGATAGCAGGGCTGAAGTAGCCATAAACGTATTCCTTACATTTTCCTGAAAAATTGGGCTAAATAATCTATTTTTAGACTTGATTTTCCAGTCAATAATATTAGCTTTGCACAAAAAAAATTGATACATGAGCGTTTTAGTAAATAAAGATTCTAAGGTTATCGTTCAGGGTTTTACCGGAAACGAAGGAACTTACCACGCAGAACAAATGTTGGCGTATGGTACAAACGTAGTTGGTGGTGTTACGCCTGGCAAAGGTGGGCAATTACATTTAGATAAGCCTGTTTTTAATACTGTTAAAGATGCTGTTGATAAAACGGGAGCAAATGTATCTATCATTTTCGTTCCGCCAGCTTTCGCTGCTGATGCGATTATGGAAGCGGCCGAAGGTGGTATTAAAGTAATTGTTTGTATTACTGAAGGTATCCCTACGAAGGATATGATTCAGGTTAAAGAATATATATCAGATCGTGATGTGACTTTGATTGGTCCTAACTGTCCGGGAATTATCACTGCCGATGAAGCTAAAATTGGTATCATGCCAGGTTTTATTTTCAAAAAAGGTAATGTGGGTGTGGTTTCTAAATCAGGAACACTAACTTACGAGGCAGTTGACCAGGTTGTTAAAGCTGGTTTAGGTATTACTACGGCTATTGGTATTGGTGGCGACCCGATTATTGGTACGCCAACTGTTGAAGCTGTTAAGTTGTTGATGAACGATCCTGAAACTCACGGTATCATCATGATTGGTGAAATTGGTGGTGGCATGGAAGCTGAAGCTGCTCGTTGGATTAAAGAAAACGGTACTAAACCTGTTGTTGGCTTTATTGCTGGTCAAACTGCGCCTCCGGGACGTAGAATGGGGCATGCTGGTGCAATTGTAGGCGGTGCTGATGATACTGCTGCTGCAAAAATGAAAATCATGGCTGAGTGTGGTATCCGTGTGGTTGAAAGTCCGGCTGAGATTGGTGCTGCAATGGCAGAAGAATTAGCAAAGTAAGATTTTAAAGTTTATATAAATGAAAGCGTTTCGATTAATTTCGGGACGCTTTTTTTGTTTTCGGAGTTTTTTGCCATGGAAACACGGAAGACACGAAAATTTAGAATTGAAAAAGGAAAGTGGGAGCGGATTTGTTAGCAGCGAAAAATGCTAGTTCTTTAAAAAAGGGAATTTGAGAAATTTGATTGGATTAGTTAAAATTATCGTTTATGGATTATCAAATAAGACAAGATAATCTTCCCTATAAAAATGAAACTAAATTAATTATTAATGATGCAATCGAAGTTCATAAAGCTTTAGGCTGTGGTTTTTAGAGATTGTTTACAGGGATGCACTTTATATCGAATTGGAAAGTAGGGGTTACTATTACGAGCGTGAAAAGCAATATCTGAGAGATTATAAAGATATTTTGTTGCCACATAGTTTCTATGCGGATTTCATTGTATTTGATTCGGTAATTTTAGAAGTTAAAGGTAAGAGTTGAATAGCAAGTGAAAACTTAGCGCAGACAATAAATTATTTAAAGTGTTCAGACTGTAAGGTTGGTTTAGTTTTAAACTTCGGTAAACCAACTTTGGAAATTCGGCGTGTTGTTTTTTAGTTAATACTTTATATGCAGGGCGAGAATATTGCCCTTTTATAACTTTTCCGAGTACTCCGTGTTTTCGTGGCGATTTTCTTATGTCTTTGTGTTTTGTCTTCACATCACGCTAATTTATCATCCCTTTGTAAACACTAAGGCAAACCATTAAACCTACAAACCAAAACAAAAATTGCAGCGTATATTGTAATATGAAAACGATGTTGAATAAACTATTTTTGATCTCGGCTGTTGTTTTAACTACAGGTCTTTCTGCTTGTGCTCAAAAGCAAGAGAAGAAAGCCGCAAAGCAAACACAGCCATCAGAAAATATTATAAAGAAGAAAATGAACTGGAATACACTAACACCCGAAGAAGAGAGAGTAATTGTTAATAAAGGAACAGAATATCCTGGTACAGGGAAATACGAGCATACTACAGATAAAGGAACTTATACCTGCAAACGGTGCAATGCTGAATTGTACCGCTCGGAAAGTAAGTTCGATGCCCGCTGTGGATGGCCTGCATTTGATGATGAAATTAAAGGCGCTGTGAAGCGCATTCCCGATGCAGATGGATCGCGTACAGAAATTGTTTGTGCCAATTGTGGCGCACACTTAGGGCACGTTTTCACCGGAGAAGGATTTACAGATAAAAATACACGTCATTGCGTAAATTCAATTTCGATGAACTTTGTGCCTGATAAAAAATAAGGTGGATGTAGTGAGGTTAGGTAGAGGCGTACAACGATGAGTTGTACGCTTTTTTTGTATGATTATTTTCCTAATCAAAAAGTTTTTGACCTGCGAAATATCTTGATTTAGCGACTTTTGAAGGCGTATCCTGTAGTGTTCAATTCCTGAATTTTTCCACAATTTATTGATTATAAACTAAATGCTTATATTTGCAGGCTCAACAAAGAAATTTTAGCCTATGAAGTATTTTCTGTTATTAAGTTTTTGTTTCCTGTTTTTACAAGGTAAAGCACAAAATTCTGACGCATCAAATGAGCCAGATAGTATTCAAAAAACAGTTCTTGCAACTTACTACCACAGAAAATTCGAAGGCCGCCGAACCACAAGCGGCGCAAAATACAGAGCCAAAAAATTCACAGCGGCGCACCGTACTTTACCCATGGGTACACTGGTAACCGTCACCAATCCAGACAACGGAAAATCGGTTGTGGTAAAGGTGAACGATCGTGGGCCTTACTCCAAAAGACTTGCTATAGATTTATCTGAAAGTGCTGCCAAAGAGATTGGTATTTATACTAAAGGAATAGCGAAAGTACGTCTGGCTTATACCTTAGAGTAGTATTCCAATTTGCTCTATTTACGGGTAGTTTTATAGGCTAAATTTAAGTTATTAACACTTGTTTTGGTTTGCTAAACCCTTGAAATTAAACGATTAGCTTTTTTTTCGCTTGAAAATGATATTTAGCTGATCGTTTTTCCCCAGTTATCAAGTGGTGTGTTAACAACTTTGATTCACAAAAAAGGCCTGTCGTATCTATATTTGTTATAACAAAGTTCTTTAACTTCTTGCGCTTGAAAACAAATATAAAAGCTTAGTTTTTAGTAATTTATCTGTACATCTCTCAGATCGTAAATTTAAATTGTCCTAACTAAAAACTCAGTTGTTTGTCAGTCGCAGGGGTTAGCACTTTCACTAGAGTTTTAATACAAGACATTTCAGTCACCATATAAAATTGGTGGATGCGTGGTTTTGTCGGCTCTAACTAAATTGATTAAAAGATAAAGTATCAGCTATGGAACAGGAATTATTACTACAAGAAAACAAAGACAGGTTTGTGCTGTTGCCGATCAAATATCCGGCAATATGGGAAATGTATAAAAAAACCGAAGCTAGTTTCTGGACAGCAGAAGAGATTGATCTTTCTGACGACCAAAAACACTGGGATAATTTGAATGATGGCGAAAGACATTTCATTTCTCATATCCTTGCTTTCTTTTCTGCTAGTGATGGTATCGTAAACGAAAATTTGGCTGTAAACTTCATGAGTGAAGTGCAGCTGCCAGAAGCACGTTGTTTCTACGGTTTCCAGATAATGATGGAAAATATTCACGCAGAAACCTATGCTTTATTAATTGATACATACATTAAAGATCCTGAAGAAAAAGATCGCTTGTTCCATGCTATTGATACTGTTCCGGCGGTAAAAAGAAAAGCAGAGTGGGCTTTGAGATGGATTGAAAATGGAACCTTTGCAGAACGTTTGGTAGCATTTGCTGCGGTTGAGGGTATTTTCTTCAGCGGAAGTTTTTGCTCTATCTTCTGGTTGAAAAAACGTGGTTTAATGCCAGGATTAACTTTCAGTAATGAGTTAATCTCTAGAGATGAAGGTTCTCATTGCGAGTTTGCTTGCTTATTGTACAGCATGTTGAGCAATAAATTAAGTGAAGAAGCTGTTCACAGCATCATTAGCGATGCCGTAGAAATCGAAAAAGAATTTATCACTGATGCATTGCCGGTTGCCTTAATCGGGATGAATGCCAAATTAATGAGCCAGTATATCGAATTTGTAGCCGATAGATGGTTACAGGAATTGGGTTACAAAAAAATCTATAATGCAACCAATCCTTTCGATTTTATGGAAATGATTTCATTACAAGGAAAAACCAACTTCTTCGAAAAACGTGTGGGCGATTATCAAAAAAGCGGTGTATTAACATCAGCTGACAATAAAGCGCAGGCGTTCTCTTTAGATGAAGATTTTTAAGACAGCTTAAAGCAGAAAGACTAAAGTTGAAAGCTTGCCCTTGCCGTCATTGCGGGGAATGAAGCAATCTTAATGCAAGAGAAAAATAAACAAGAATTATAAACGTGATTAAAAAGTCTTGATACTTAATACTCACTACTAGATAAAAAAAATAAATCTCATAAAATATGTTCGTACTAAAAAGAGATGGCCGGAAAGAGCCGGTACAATTTGACAAAATCACAGCCCGTATTCAAAAGTTGTGTTATAGTTTAAATTCGGATCTTGTAGACCCAATCGATGTAGCCAAAAAGGTAATCGAAGGTTTATATGATGGTGTAACTACATCAGAGTTGGATAACCTTGCTGCAGAAACTGCTGCTTCGTTAACTACAAAACACCCTGATTACGCCTTGTTAGCATCGCGTATCGCGGTTTCTAACTTGCATAAAAACACTACAAAATCATTCTCGGGTACGATGAAAATGTTGTACGAATATTTCGACCCGAAAGCACAAAAGCCAGCACCGCTTATTGCTGATGATGTGTATGAGATTATTGCAAAAAATGCAGATATTTTAGATAGTTCTATTATCTATGACCGTGATTTCGGTTTTGATTATTTCGGTTTTAAAACTTTAGAAAAATCTTATCTGTTAAAAGTTAACGGTGCAATTGTTGAGCGTCCTCAACATTTATTTATGCGTGTTTCTGTTGGTATCCACAAAGAAGATATCGAAAGTGCAATTAAAACGTATAACTTAATGAGTGAGCGTTGGTTTACACATGCTACACCAACATTGTTTAATGCCGCTACACCAAAACCTCAAATGTCATCATGTTTCTTGTTAACCATGCAAGATGATAGCATTGAAGGTATTTATGATACCTTAAAACAAACGGCTAAGATTTCACAAAGTGCTGGCGGTATTGGTTTAAGCATCCATAACATCCGTGCAACAGGTTCTTACATCGGTGGTACAAACGGTACAAGTAATGGTATAATTCCAATGTTACGTGTATTTAACGATACTGCCCGTTATGTAGACCAGGGCGGAGGTAAACGTAAAGGTGCTTTCGCAATTTATTTAGAGCCTTGGCATGCAGATGTTTTCGAATTCCTAGACTTGCGTAAAAACCACGGTAAAGAAGAAATGCGTGCCCGTGATTTATTCTATGCCCTTTGGATTAACGATTTGTTTATGCAACGCGTTAAAGATAATGGCGATTGGACATTATTCTGCCCACATGAAGCACCAGGCTTAGCAGATTGTTTCGGTAAAGAATTTGAAGATTTATATACTAAATACGAAACTGAAGGCCGCGGTCGTAAAACCATTAAAGCACAAGAACTTTGGTTTGCCATTTTAGATTCTCAAATCGAAACCGGTACACCTTACATGTTGTTTAAAGATGCAGCGAACAGCAAATCTAACCAACAAAACTTAGGTACAATTAAGTCTTCTAACTTGTGTACGGAGATTATCGAGTATACATCTAAAGATGAAGTTGCCGTTTGTAACTTAGCATCACTAGCTTTACCTCGTTTTGTAATTAACGGACAATTTGACCACCAAAAATTATACGATGTAACTTATCAGGCTACTTTAAACCTGAATAAAATCATCGACCATAACTATTACCCGGTTCAGGAAGCTGAAAACTCAAATATGCGCCACAGACCAGTTGGTTTAGGTGTGCAAGGTTTGGCAGATGCCTTTATCTTATTGCGTTTACCTTTCGAAAGTGATGAGGCAAAACGCTTGAACAAAGATATCTTCGAGACGATTTATTTCGCGTCGATGACAGCTTCTAATGATTTAGCAGTGAAAAACGGTCCTTACCAAACGTTTGAAGGTTCGCCATTATCAAAAGGACAATTCCAGTTTGATTTATGGAATGTAACACCAGATAGCGGAAGATGGGACTGGGAATCATTACGCAAAAAAGTAGTGAAAGATGGTGTGTATAACTCACTATTGGTTGCGCCTATGCCAACTGCATCTACATCTCAAATTTTGGGTAACAACGAATGTTTCGAGCCATATACTTCAAACATATACACGCGTCGTGTATTGAGTGGAGAATTTGTAGTGGTAAACAAACACTTATTGAAAGATTTAGTAGCATTAGGTTTATGGAATAACGATATGAAAAACCAAATCATATTGGCTAACGGTTCAATCCAGGCAATTCCATCAATCCCAGATTACATTAAAGAATTATACAAAACGGTTTGGGAAATTAAGATGCGTAACATCATCGATATGGCTGCAGACCGTGGCGCTTACATTTGTCAATCGCAATCTTTAAACTTGTTCGTAAATGCGCCGAACACTTCAAAATTAACTTCAATGCATTTCTACGCATGGGAGAAAGGTTTGAAAACCGGTATGTATTACTTACGTACACAGGCAGCATCTCAAGCAGTTAAATTTACTGTAGAAAACCAAGGAGGTAAAGCTATTGAAGCAGTAATTCCTGCTCAAATGACTCAAGACCAGGTTGCAGAAGAAATCGTTGACGGACCAGTTTGTTCAATGGAAGAAGGCTGCATTAGCTGTTCAGGTTAAGCGGAAAGCTTAAAGTAGAAAAACTAAAGCAAAAGGCTTGTTACTTCGCCGTCATTGCAAGCTACAAGCAATCTTAAAGCAATAAATACATAAGGTTTTGGGCAAACGCTCAAAACCTTATTTTTTGTTTATATTTTTGCAACACAATCGGCTAATCTTAAGCCTTATATTATATGCCTTTAACCTTACCACATAGCAAACACGAAATCATTCCTTGCGAAAGATGCGGAACAGCTATTGAATGCAAGGCAAATTCATACACTAAATGCCAGTGTAGCGTGGTGCAGTTAAGCATTAACGAGGTTCAATACATTTCCGAATTGTATGATGGTTGTTTGTGTGCGAAATGCCTATTCGAACTGCAACAGGAATATAGAGAAGAAATAGGCGTCTAAATTCTAAAATCAATTTGAGTAAAGTTTTAAAGCGTTCGTCATTGCGAGGCACGAAGCAATCCTTTTAGATTAATATTACTTTAATGAGATTGCTTCAATCGAAGAAAAATCGATCTCGCAAAGACGGAAATGGAGTGTCTAAATTTAATTTGAAAAGCAGTTTTCTGTTCTTTTCGGTTGCGGCAATCCCGCCATTTGCTTTAATCTTTTAAAAACAATTTCTGTCATGCCGATTACGACGTATGTATCATCGGTTGCAGGTGCTTCGTGCCTCAGCATGATAGCCTATTCTGTTTGTCGCTTTTTTAATAGGATTTTCGTTGCTGTCGGGTTTAAATAACAACCTTTGGTGGTATTGGCGATTTGCAACCCAAAATAGTAGCAAAAGCTATTCTTTTCTAAACGGGATAGAAGTGATATCCTTTTTTTGTTGTACTTCGCCAGGCTCAGTGTGACAATCGCAAAAAAAGATTTAACGGATAGCCCGACTAACAGCTAATAAGGATTACTGCATTTGCTTTCCAAAAAACAATTACAAAATTATGCCGTTCTACTTTTAAACAAAATAGTAACTTTGACGAAAATTTTGAATGAACGAATTTTGAGTGAGGGAATGGCGTACAAGCAATAACATTCTACCATTTAATCATTCTCTCATTCTCTCATTTCAATAAACATGAAGAAAGTAAAAGTTGGCCTGGTACAAATGACTTGTACTAAAGATAAGCAGGAAAATTTAGATAAAGCGATTGTAAAAGTAAGAGAAGCAGCAGCAAAAGGTGCACAAATTGTGTGTTTGCAAGAGCTTTTTACTTCTTTATATTTTTGCGATGTTGAAGATTACGATAATTTCGATTTAGCTGAAAAAATTCCTGGTCCATCAACTGACGCTTTGCAGGAGGTAGCGAAGGAATTGGGCGTAGTCGTGATTGCTTCGTTATTTGAGAAACGTGCTGAAGGTTTATACCATAATACAACTGCTGTTTTAGATGCCGATGGTTCATATTTGGGTAAATACCGCAAAATGCATATACCTGATGACCCTGCCTATTACGAAAAATTTTACTTCACTCCGGGCGATTTAGGCTATAAGGTTTTTGAAACCAAATTTGCGAAAATCGGTATCTTAATTTGTTGGGACCAATGGTATCCGGAAGCTTCAAGAATTACAGCTTTAATGGGTGCAGACATCATGTTTTATCCGACTGCAATTGGTTGGGATACTACGCAAGATGAAGAAACTAACCAAGACCAATATAATGCCTGGCAAACGATTCAGCGTTCCCATTCGGTAGCGAACGGCGTTCCTGTAGTAAGTGTAAACCGCGTAGGTTTTGAGCAAGAGGGTAGGATGAAATTCTGGGGTGGAAGTTTCGCTACGAATGCGCAGGGTAAGTTGCTTTATCTGGCATCACACGACAAAGAGGAAACTGAAGTGGTGGAATTGGATTTAGACCAAAGCGATTTTATGCGTAAACACTGGCCATTTTTAAGAGACAGAAGAATTGATTCTTACCAGCCGATTACGAAGAGATATATTGATGAGGACTAAGCTGACAGGGTGAAGACCAAAGCTTAAAGCAAAATTTTTAAAATAGTCTCTCGCTAAGAGATAATTAATTTCAATAATAATGTGCTCGTCATCGCAAGGTACGAAGCAATCTCAATCAATAATTCAAGATAGATTGCTTCGTACCTCGCAATGACGAAGTAAAAACGTCAGTACTAATACAGACATATGTCAAATTTCCCTCCAAGAAAAGAGTTAAATCTAAACCAATTCGATTATTCTCCAAAGCAACAAGGTTATGCTTTTCCAGCAGAATGGGCAAAACATGAGGCTACCTGGTTAAGCTGGCCACACAAAGAAGCAAGCTGGCCGGGAAAAATTGAAACGATTTACAAACCTTACTGTGAGTTTATTAAAGTTGTTGCCGAGGGCGAAAAGGTTCGCATCAATGTAAAAGATGAAGAAATGAAAGCTTTTGCAGTTGCTGAATTAAACAAAGTTGATGCAGATTTATCGCAAATTGAATTTTATTTTAACGAAACCAACGATGCCTGGTGCCGTGACCATGGGCCTGCATTTGTGTTAAAAGGAAATGAAAAGGCGATAATAGATTGGGGTTACAACGCCTGGGGTGGAAAATATCCTCCTTTTGATTTGGATGATGTAGTGCCAACCAAAATCGCTAAACATTTCGACCTACCTTTATTTACTCCTGATATTGTGATGGAAGGTGGCTCGGTTGAATTTAATGGCGCTGGTACGGTTCTAACGACAACAGCTTGTTTGCTGAATGAAAATCGTAATCCACACTTAACAAAAGAGCAGATTGAACAATATTTGCTTGAATATTATGGACAAGACCAGGTTTTATGGTTAGGTGATGGGATTGTGGGCGATGATACGGATGGACATATCGACGACATTACCCGTTTTGTAAATGAAGATACTGTTTTAACAGTTGTAGAAAGTAATCCTTTGGATGAAAACTACATTTTGTTGCAGGAGAATTTGGAAGCATTAAAAGCCATGAAATTGAAAGATGGCCGCTCATTGAATATTGTAGAATTGCCAATGCCTTCGCCGGTAATTTTTGAAGATACACGTCTGCCAGCATCTTATGCTAATTTTTATATTGCTAATGCTGCAGTTGTTGTGCCGACTTTTAATGATGTGAATGACCAAAAAGCTTTAGATCTTATACAAGGTTGTTTTCCAGATAGAAAAGTGGTTGGTATAAATTCAGTTGATATTATCTGGGGATTAGGAAGTTTCCATTGTTTGAGTCAGCAGGAGCCAGCGATTTAGACTAAGCACTTTGTCATCCTGAGCTTGTCGAAGGACAACTATACTTTTTTGACAGGCTTAACATGACATTAGCAAAGCTGAAAGTTAATCGTCACTTGAGCTTGTTGAAAGATAATTAAACTGTTTCGACAAGGTTGAGACAACAACTAAAGTTTAGATGAAATTTTAGTAACTTCAAGTTATCTAAATATTCCTCGTGGTCATGATTCACAATTACTTCCTCTACATTTTAGAATGTTCTGATAACAGTTATTATGTAGGCGTGACAAACGATTTAGAAATAAGAATCGGTCAACATAATAACGGAGAAAATACATCGTCCTTTACATTTACTCGGAGACCAGTTGTATTAAAATATTACAAAAGATTTGACCAAATTGAACATGCCATAGAATTTGAAAAACAAGTTAAAGGCTGGAGTAGAAAGAAAAAGGAAGCTTTGTTTTCTGAAGATTGGGATGAAATTGTTAGGCTGTCAAATTTTAAAAAAGAGAAATAGATTATATTTGAAGAAAGTTAATAAAAAGGTCTTCGACAAGCTCAGACTGACAACAATCTGAGACACAAACAATAAAAATTACAAATGAAATTACTAGAAGGAAAAACAGCATTAATTACTGGTGCATCGAAAGGTATTGGTCGTAAAATAGCTGAAAAATTTGCAGAGCAAGGTGCTAACGTTGCTTTTACTTATTTGTCATCAGTAGAAAAGGGAGAAGCATTAGAGCAAGAATTACAAAGCTTTGGGACAAAAGTTAAAGGCTACCGTTCTGATGCATCTAAATTCGACCAGGCAGAGCAATTAATCAATGATATTGTTGCAGAGTTTGGCACAATAGACATCGTTGTAAATAATGCAGGTATTACCAAAGATGGTTTGTTGATGCGTATGAGCGAAGAAAACTGGGATGATGTAATAAATATCAACTTAAAATCCATTTTCAACGTAACTAAAGCAGCATCTAAAGTGATGATGAAAGCCCGTAAAGGTGTTTTCATTAACATGAGTTCAGTGGTTGGTGTTCAGGGTAATGCCGGACAAGCGAACTACGCTGCATCAAAAGCTGGAATCATTGGATTTACTAAATCTGTGGCCAAAGAATTAGGCTCAAGAAACATTCGTGCTAATGTGGTTGCTCCAGGTTTCATCCGTACAGAAATGACTGAGGTTTTAGACCCTGCAGTTGTTGCGGGTTGGGAAAAAGATATTCCATTAAAGCGTGCCGGCGAAACGGAAGACATCGCTAATGTTTGTGTGTTCTTAGCATCAGATATGAGCGCCTATGTAACCGGACAAACACTTTCTGTTTGCGGCGGAATGCTGTAGGTGCAGATTGTAAGGATTTAAGGTTGGGAAGTTGAAATGTTTTAGTTTTGAAACCTTTCAACTTTTCAACCTTTTTAGTAATCCAACTATTTTACAATATATTTTCCTTTGGCAACCTTAAAATTTATGGCGTTTTTATCTTTCTCAAATGCCAAATATCCCTGCTGCAAAGTTTTCCAAAAATCAACATGAGCCGGAAACTGGATGGCATATTTCTTCATATTTTCCTCAGTCATTTTGAAAGGATAAATATTTACAGGAATTTTTTTTGTCTTCAAATCAGTAGAGAAAATGGCTAGTAAATAAAGTTCCTTAATTTTATCATCAGTTAAGGGAATACAGCCAATCGTTTCGCAACTTCCATGGATGTAGATATCCCCACCCGGACTATTCTGTTTACCTGTCCGCTCTATATCAACATGATTGGGATAGTTAATCCCTAACGATAAATGATAGTTACTCATTGGGTTTAAAACATTGATGTAATAAAATCCCTCTGGCGTTTGTTTGTCGCCCTCTATTACCTTCGGACCCAATAGTCCAGAACTTGCACAAAATTCGTAAACTTTAATCAACCGATAAAACTTATCTCCTGGATTTTTCATCCAGACTTCTAAAGTTTTTTCTGCTTTATAGGCATTGATTAACATTAACGGACTATGACCAATACTGAATTTTGAACGTACTTCACGAAGGGAAGTCCATTTTTCATCGTAAGCATTTTTAACTCGCTCAAATTGTAGTTGATTATGCGTCAGTGTTTGTGCATTTGCCATTATGCTGAAGGATAAGAGAAAGGTTAAACAGATTAGTTTCATGAAATTTGCTTTGGATAAAGCTAGTAATTTAACCACAGAAGTTTGTAGATGCAATAGACGCAGATAACATAAAACGTTTTTGCAATTTTTACAATTCTCATTAGCTCATCTAGTTGTATCTCCTGCCTAACTTTGTAGCAAACCTGTTTTATTACTGCCTTTTCTCTGCGTAAAATGTTTGCGTTCTTTGCGGTTAAACACAAAATTAGCATCTTTATAAAATATGGATAGCTTTTTTGCTGGTACTTCTATTTTGTATTTTCTGGGTTGCTTTGCTTTGGGTATTTTGTACGCCTGGCTATTATATCGAAGAAATAACAACCTCGACAAAAAACTTCAATATAGTTTAGCGGCACTCAGAATAATTGTTATCACCGCTGTTGCCTGGTTGTTATTTGCTCCATTAATCAAAACACTAAACTATACGTTAAATAAGCCAGTAATCATCATTGGGCAGGATAATTCTCTTTCCGTTGGTCAGGTTAAGGCAGCTGGTTTCAACCAAAAATTATACGAACGAAATCTTAAAGCGCTACAGGATAAACTTTCAGATAAGTACGAAGTAAAAGCTTATCATTTTGGCGATTCTGTAGGCGATGGGTTCGATTTTAAAAACCTGGGAAGACTGACTGATGCAGCTTCATTTTTTCAAAAAGTTAAAGATGAATATACTAATAGAAATGTTGGGGCAATCGTTTTAGCAACTGATGGTATTTTCAATCATGGTGGAAATCCTTTGTACAGTATCAATCAGATTGATGCACCGGTTTATACTATTGCTTTGGGTGATAGCATTCCGAAAAGGGATGTGTTGATTGCTAATGTAAATTATAACAATATTGTATATCTGGATGATGATTTTACCATTGAAGTTCAGGTTCAGGCATTTCAAAGTGATGGAGAAAATACAACACTAACAGTTAGCCAGAATGGAACCAAAGTGCAGCAACAAAGCCTGGCTATTAACGGAAATTCTTTTGTGAAAACCGTCCCTGTAAAACTACATGCAGGTAAAATAGGTGTTCAAAAATATACCGTTCAGTTGAGTATGCTGCAAAACGAAATTACGACCAGAAATAACACCCAAACTTTTTATGTTGAAGTAATTGATGGCCGACAAAAAGTATTGTTGGCCGCCGCTGCGCCACATCCTGATTTAGGCGTCCTGAAGGAAGCGATATCAATTAATAAACACTATGAGGCAAAACTCGCTCTTGCAGATGATTTAAATGCTACCGACCCATCCAAATTTGATTTAATTGTGTTGTATCAGCTCCCTGATGCTCAAAATATTTCAACTTCATTTGTTCGGAAATTAACAGCTTTAAAAAAACCTATCTGGTATATTTTAGGTGCGCAAAGTAATATTAGTGCATTTAATCAAATCCAGAATCAGGTTAACCTGGCCTCTGCGAACGGTTCTGTTCAGGAAGTTTATCCAAATCTTGCCAATAGCTTCACTAGCTTTAATCTATCAGAAGAGGGTCAGAAACAATTTGCAACCGTCGACCCACTATTGATGCCATTCGGCCGATTAACTGTAAATGCCAATGCCACGGCAGTTTTTAATCAGCGTATCGGAAAGGTAAATACTCAACTGCCACTATTATTTTTTACAAACGAAAATGGTTTAAAAACCGGTTACTTGATGGGTGAGGGTTTGTGGCGCTGGAAATTATCAATTGCCGAAAATGAAGCTGATCAATCCGCCTTAAATGATTTAATTTCAAAAACTGTCCAATATCTTTCGGTTAAGGATGATAAGCGAAGATTTAAGGTATTTACATCAAAGTCAGCTTACGACGAAAACGAATCAATCCAGTTCAACGCAACATTATACAACGAAAGCTACCAGCCTGTAAACGAATCAGAGGTGAAGTTACAGGTTAAAAATGAGGCTGGTAAAATATTCAGTTATGTGTTTTCGAAAACTGAAAATGGCTACCAACTAGATGCCGGTACCATGCCAGCCGGAAATTATTCATATGTAGCCAATACAGTTTTAGGAGGACAAAAATTTACGGCTTCAGGAAGTTTTTATGTTAATGCACTCATTGCCGAGTATCAGCAAACAACCGCAAACCATCAATTGCTCAATACCATATCTAAACAAAGTAATGGAAAGCTTTTTATGCCGTCCGATTTGCTGAAAATCGCTGATGAGATTCTGAAAAATGAGAATATCAAAACCATTAGTTATGAAGACCGTAAATACGATGAACTCATTAATATGAAATGGCTGTTTGGGCTCATTTTAACTTTACTTTCGGTTGAGTGGTTTTTACGTAAACGCAATGGAGAATTATAATATTTCTACTTCGGAGGTAATTGAAGTTTTAGGAACCATTGCCTTTGCCATCTCCGGCACTTTTAATGCCATGCAGCGTAAACTCGACCCATTTGGCGTTTTGATTATTGCATTTGTAACTGCAATAGGTGGCGGTACTGTTAGGGATTTATTGCTTGGTGATACACCTGTTGCGTGGATGCGGGATATGCAAACCTGCTTAATTGTCTTGTTTACTGCATTGGGCACAATGTTTTTCAAAACTCATGTGCAGAAATTAAAAATTACGCTGTTCTTATTCGATAGTCTTGGATTAGGCTTATTTACAATGGTTGGAATATTAAAAGGTATGGCATTTGGTTTAAATCCCGGGATTTGCATTGCTTTAGGAACAATTACGGGTTGCTTCGGTGGAATTATAAGAGATACTTTGCTAAACACGATTCCACTGGTGTTTAGACGAGAAATTTATGCTACAGCCTGCATTTTAGGTGGATTACTGTACTACCTGCTCATTGAAATTAATGTTGAAAGTGTGGTGGCAAAACTTGCTGTGGTCGCCTTTATTTTTGTGTTGAGAATTGTAGCGGTGAAGTTTAAGCTATCTCTACCAAAGTTTGATTATTAAAAAACGAAATTTTAAACTTTAACTCTTGAAATCTTTCAATCCTAAAAATTCTTATTAATCTTTTTTCTCTTCATGAATGATCACAAAGACATCTTCATTATCTTTTTTCATGAAATACTTCTCACGGGCGAATTTTTCAGCAGTATTTAAATTTGTGTTTAACTCGTTTAAATCCTTTTTAACCTGAGCGGTTTCTTTTTCAAAATACTCCTTTTCCTCTTGTAATTTATTCGCCTGGCTTCGATACTCGTACTGAGACATCATATCATTTTTGTCGAAAAATAACATCCAAACTGCGAAGGCAGCAGTTGCAAGGAAATATTTATTGCGGAAAAGGTCTATTAAACGTTTCATTTTCACAAATATAAAAAAAAAACAATGATGAGTTGTTAACTTAACTCATTTTCAAAAGTAGTAGAATTTTATTGTTTTGTTATAATTTTGTTACTTTGGGGTTCCAAATGCAGAATTATTCCTCTTTTACAGATTCAGAACTTAGCTACTCCTTAATCGAGGGAGATAGGCTTGCATTTGATGAGATTTATTTACGTTACTGGAGAACACTGCATCAAAAGGCATGTCGGATTCTAAATGATGAAGATGAAGCTGCGGATATTATTCAGGAGGTGTTCGTATCACTTTGGCAAAGAAGAACCGAAGTTAAAGTTGCTAATTTAAAAGCTTACTTAAACCAGGCTGTAAAGTTCTCGGTACTCAAAGCCATTCGCGAGAATAAGGTAAGTGAAGATTTTTATGATAAGCTTGCTAAAATTACAGGTGATTTAGTTTTTGAAGATCCGCTGGTTTTTAAAGAAATGCGCCATCTTATTCAGCATTTAATAGATGACCTCCCGGAAGATTGCAGAACCATTTTCAATTTGAGCAGAATTGATAACTTAACCTATAAGAAAATCGCACTTCAGTTGGGTATTTCTGAAAAAACGGTAGAAAAGAAAATGTCGCTCGCTCTTAAAAGTATTAAGGCAGGGCTAAGTTTAAATTTATGCCTTTTAATACTGGTTGAACATATATTTAATTAATCATCCCGATTAATTTACATTCCTGATTATTAGTGTGTTGTCATTTTGTATAATGGCAAATGCATCCCTAATAATTATTTTTTTCAAATTATTTGATAATAAGCGTAGGGTGTAGCCATGTTTTTGGTACTTATATATATCTACCATGAAAAAAGACCAATTTAAAATCTTAATCGATAAATATCTGCAAAACCAGGCGACTGAGGATGAGGTTTCTCTCATTGATAAGTATTACGATAAACTCTCTGACCGTACAGAAAATGAAGCGTACCCACATGATACTGTGAGCGAACAAGCCTTGCTTTCCAAAATTAATCACGAAATAGATGCTATTGAAGAAAGTAAGGCTAGCACTCCAAAGCAAACAGTTAAACTATTTCCAAACTGGTTAAAAATAGCTTCGGTTTTAGCAATCATTTCATTGGCATATTATTTTTTTCAGGAAAAAAACCTCAAGGTTCAGCAAGGTGCTGTTGATTATGCCAGCAAAATTCTTCCAGGAGGTAACAAAGCTATACTTCGCCTGGGTAATGGCAAAAGTATCGATTTGACAGCTGTAAAAACAGGAAAACTAACGGCTTTCGGTAGCTCAAGTGCCAGTAAAATCCAGGTTGATGAGGTTTCATTTGCTGATGGGATTGCAGAAACCAGCGGTACTCAGCAACTTAATGTAATAGATGTACCTGTAGGCGGTTTTTTTAAAGTTGTATTATCAGACGGAACTAAAGTTTGGTTAAACTCGGCATCATCATTAACATTTCCGAGCGATTTTACTGGCCCACAAAGAAACGTAAAGCTTAAAGGCGAAGGGTATTTTGAAGTAGCACATCAGGCACAGAAGCCTTTTATAGTTGAAACGAACAAACAATCAGTTGAAGTTTTAGGAACCCATTTTAACGTTAATGCTTATGCTGATGAAGATCAGGTTAAAACAACTTTATTAACGGGAAGTGTGAAAGTGCGTACACCGAATAAAATGCAGTCGGCCCTCTTAAAACCTGGTGAAGCCGCAATTCTTAAAGACAAAAGTTTAAGTGTTCATCAAGCTGACGTGAATCAATCTATTGATTGGATTAATGGGAGGTTTAATTTTTCCCATACAGATGTTAAATCAGTACTTCGAAAAATTGCCCGCTGGTACGATATAGAAGTTTCTTATGAAGGCGATTTTACCGGGGTTGAATTTGGAGGAAAAATATCGAAGAGAAAGAATCTAAAAGAAACCCTGAATATGCTAAGCAGAACCGGAGATGTTAAATTTAAAGTAACTGGAAGGAGGGTAGTGGTTATGCCGTAAAAATTTACAACTAACAGTAGCTTAAGCAAACCGAAAGTGCTACCAACACTTCCGGCTAAATGGCTTCGTTAAAAATGAGAACAAACAACTATTCAAACTGGTGCTGTAAGCATCTCAACTAACCAAAAACAAATATATGAAATTTAACAATTTTAAATTGTATAGGGATTCCTATGCGAAGGGCAAAATTTTGTTAACTATGAAGCTAACTGCAATATTCTTGTTCACTTTTCTTACATCTGTAGGGGCAACGTCATTTGGACAGCGAATAACTTTAACAGAAAAAAATACGACACTTGAGAAAGCACTCATTGCAATCGGTGACCAAAGTGGCTATGATGTATTATACAATTCTGCAAAAATTAAAAAAGCTAAAATTTTTAATATCAATCTACGTGATGTTACCTTACAGGAAGCCTTAAATAAATGTTTTCTGAACCAACCCTTTAATTATTCAATTGAAACGAATTCGATTGTGGTACGAGATAAAGTGTCGTCTTCTCCTGCTGCAAATGCTGCAGCTGTAGATATTAAGGGGAAGGTAATTGATGAGACAAATAGTGGCCTACCTGGCGCCACGGTAAAGGTAAAGGGCACAAACGTGGCAGTGGTGACCGATAATGATGGAAAATTTTCAATTAAAAATGTAAGCGATGATGCTATTCTTCAGGTATCTTTCATCAGTTATGTCACCCAGGAAGTGAAAGTAAATGGTAAAACTGATCTGCTCATACAATTAATTGCAGAATCAGGCAGTTTGGAAGAAGTTGTAGTTTCGGCTTATGGCCAAACACAGAAAAAAGTAAGTGTTACGGCATCTATTTCCACTATTCAAACGAGAGAACTTAAACAAAGTCCGGTTGCTAACTTGAGTAATGCATTGGCTGGCCGTTTACCAGGTTTAACCAGCATTCAATCTTCGGGCATACCAGGTGCTGATGCATCAACAATTTATATCAGAGGTATTGGAACTTACGGCGCAAACAGATCACCGCTTATTGTAATAGACGGTTTGCCAAGAGGCGATGCCAACTTTGGTGACATTGATGTAAACGAGGTTGCTTCGATTAGTATTTTAAAAGATGCTGCAGCAACTTCACTTTATGGTATACAAGGTGCAAATGGTGTAATCTTAGTTACTACTAAAAGAGGAAATGTGGGTAAAACGAATATCAGCTTCAATGCTAACTACGGTTTACAAATCCCTCAACGTCTTCCTGAAAAATTTAATAGTGTTCAGCGGGCTACTTTAGATAATATAGGCGCTCAAAATGATGGTTTAAATCCAATCTGGACAGCCAAAGAGATTGAGCTCTTCGGAAATCAAAACGATCCGTATACCTATCCGGATGTAGATTGGAACGATGTAATTTTTGAAAAATATACACCTCAACAACAATATAACACCAATATAAGCGGCGGTAATGAAAACGTGAAGTATTTCGCCTCATTAGGTTATTTAAATCAAGGAACCTTATTTAAAGATGCGAATGATAATAAGTACGGTGTAAAGCAGAAATACGATCGCTATAATTTTAGGTCGAACATTGATATTAAAGCAACCGAAATGCTTAATCTTCGGGTAGACTTAGCCTCTCGTTTAGAAAACAGAACTGGCCCTGGTCCAGGTTATGCAACTATTTTCAACTGGGTAAATCTTATTCCTAACTATGTTACACCAGTGTATAACCCGAACGGTACTTATGCTGCAGGTAGAATAACTGCTTCTGATATTAGAAATCCATTAGGTGCGCTAAAAGAAAGTGGTTATTATGACAATTACTTCAATAGCACAAACGGAACTATTGAGGCAAGCCATAAACTGGATTTCATCACAAAGGGCTTGAGCATAAAAGCATTGTACTCTTTTGAAAACTATGCTGAAAGTAATTATGCACAGTACCAACAATTTGATTCCTTTAGATATCGCAAAGATCCGGTAAGTGGCGCAGAAACCTACACGCGTTTCAGCGAGGCTTCGTCGTTATCGCGTGCTTATGGTACTGCTTCAACACGTTATTTTACTTATAATGCACAGTTAAATTATAACCGCGATTTTGGAAAAAATAACTTTACGGGCTTGTTGTTATTTAACAGAAATTACAACTCCCGTTCAAATGCATTACCTTCAGTATACGAAGGTTATGTAGGTAGGGTAGCGTATAATTACGACTCTAAATATTTCGGCGAATTCAATATTGGTTATAACGGTTCAGAAAATTTCCCTAAAGGAAACAGATTTGGCGTTTTCCCGGCAGTATCTGCTGGTTGGTTAATTTCAGCAGAGCCATGGTACAAATCGAAAACGGTTAACTTATTAAAATTAAGAGGATCATTTGGTTATGTGGGTAACGATAAATACAGCTCTGATATTAATTCTGTTGTAGATAGATGGCTATTCATTAGTGATTATGCCCGCAGTGGGGGTTTTGATTTTGGTACGACACCTGCTAATCCAGGCGGATACATATCTTCAAGAATTGGTAATCCGAACATTACATGGGAGCGTGCTCAAAAAATCAACTTTGGTTTAGAATCGGGTTTTTTTGATAGTCATTTAAAATTTGAGTTTGATGTTTTTAGAGATGACAGGACAAATATATTGTCGGTTCCTTTAACCATACCATCTTATCTAGGAATTAATAACCCTCCACGCGTAAATGTAGGTAGGGTAATCAACAAAGGTTTTGAAGGTTCGTTAAATTTCAATACCAATATCGATAAGCTTAATTTGTTCGGATATGTTAACTGGACTTATAACAAAAATAAAATTGTTGAAAGAGATGAACCAAATCTGGCCTATCCATATCAATCGTTAACCAATTTACCTGTTGGTTACCAGTTGGGTTATGTTGCAACCGGATTATTCAATAATCAGGCGGAAATAAACGGTGCGCCTAAGCAAACATTCGCCGGAGCCGTAAAACCAGGAGATATCCGCTATACCGATATGAATAATGATGGTATCATTAACGAAAATGACCGTGTAGCACTTCAGATCGTAAATTTCCCTACAAATGTTTTTGGGGTATCACTTGGAGCATCATACAAAGGCATTGATTTTAGTGTATTGTTCCAGGGAACGTTAGGTGGAAAAACCTATGTACCTTATCTAGGACCTAACCGATTGGCAGATATCTGGACACCAGAAACCGCGGCGACTGCCACCTATCCATTAGTACATTACTCATTAGCAGGTGGACTGAACAACAGTCAGATTAATTCTTTCTTTATTTATTCTTCTGATTATTTAAAACTGAAAAACATTGAACTAGGTTATAATCTGCCTAAAACATTATTAAGCAGAATTAAAATCAACAATTTAAGGGTTTTCTTCTCCGGCTTAAACCTATTTACCTGGGATAAGTTGCCTTATGATGATTTTGACCCAGAGCAGGTAGCGAATGGAACAGCAATTTATCCAACCCAGAAAATTTACAATTTAGGTTTATCGATGTCATTTTAATCATTAATACTTTATCAAATGAAAAAAATTAAATTCTGCATAGTAACTACAGTTTTATTTGCTGTGCTATGTTCATCTTGCAAAAAAAGCTTCTTAGATCAGGTACCTAGTGATTACATCAGTGAAAAGGAAGTTTTTGGAAACATCACCAACACGGAGCTTTTTGTAAATAACTTTTATACCTATATAGGCTCCTGGAATTATGGTACAGGTACTTCTTATGTAACCTCGGCCATGACAGATGAATCGAAACAAAGATGGTCTAATGGAGCCATCCTTTTTAACACGGGCTCCTGGAATCCGAGTAACTTTTCTCCACTGAGTTTAGATTGGAATAGCGCTTACGAAAAAATACGCTCCATCAATACCTTTTTGGCTAACTATGATTTAGTGCCTGAAGATCCAAACGACCCATCAAGGCGTACCCGATTAAAAGGCGAGGCTTTAATGTTAAGAGGCTATTATCATTTTATGTTATATCGCGGATGGGGTAAAATTCCTTTGATGACCGCTCCATTGGCCCCGGCTACTGATGGTGATGGTGTTTTTTTAGAGCGAAGTGATTTGCCTGTAGTTGTTGCCACCATAACAAAAGACCTGGATGAAGCCATGACGCTTTTACCAGAAAAACATAGCAGCAATGGTTTATGGGGTAGAGCCACCAAAACAATATGCATGGCTATTAAATCAAGACTTAATTTGTATTACGCAAGTAAGTTATCAAATCCTAATAATGAAATGGGTAGATGGCAAAATGCAGCGACAGTTTCTAAACAAGCATTAGATATGGCCTTAGCTAACGGATATGCTTTGTTGCCTAAATATGCAGATGTATTTCTAAGCTATGCCAATAACGAAATTATATGGGGAAGAAATATGGGAACTGGTACCGGCAGTTCTGGTATTGACCAGGTGATGCAACCATTAGGTTATAGTGGCTGGACTAATAGCGGTCCGATACAAGATTTGGTTGACGATTATGAAATGAAAACAGGTGTGCCAATTAAAGCTGCCGGTTCTGGTTGGGATCCAAAACACCCTTATAAGGATAGAGACCCTAGGTTTTACGCCACAATTTTACATCCGGGTGCAAGATGGAAAAACCGTACAATCAACATTTACAGTAACGATAAAGATAACGCAGCAGAACCAGGAACTAATTACTGGTGGAGGAAGTATATGACAGAAGGTTTAACATTGTCAACTGGTGCTGGTGGTTCAAACAAATCTTTCTCATTATTCAGATTGGCAGAATTATACCTGAATTATGCCGAAGCACAAAATGAAGCTGTTGGTGCTGATTTGAATGTGTACAATGCCATCAATGCCATCAGAACTAGAGCAGGAATGCCTAACATTCCAGCTGGTTTATCGCAAGCACAAATGAGAGAAGTGATTAGACATGAAAGAAGAATTGAATTGGTGTTTGAAGGTCATCGCTTTTGGGATGTGAGACGCTGGAAAATTGCTGAGATTGTTGATAATAAGCCTGTATTCGGCGTCAACTATACGATTGCCGGTGCTACAGATACAACCTTTACATACTTCCAATCGCAAAACAGGGTGTTCGATGCTTCGAAACATTACTTAATGCCTGTTCCACAATCTGAAATAGATAAACTGGTTGGTAAAAATCCGGGTTTCACGCAAACACCAGGTTGGTAATATTCAAAATAAATTCATGCCATTGGGGCCGTTTCCACCATTGAAACGGCCCTTTTTTAAAGATTCACTAATTTTTAATTCATCGTTATGAAAAGAAATTATAACCTATTCTATATAGTCATCATCATTATATTAACCACTTTCGCCTGTAAAAAAGGCACAGGTGAAGATAATCCGATTATTCCTCCGGTTTCGCCTCCCGTTACTGATAATATTGTATACAAATCTGATTATGCATATAACTTAAATGTGGTATATTTTGTGCCAAACAATGCAATAGCTAACGCTGATTATGAGGAGAGGATTAGCAAAATTTTAATTGAAGGCCAAAAGTTTATATCAAATGGGATGAAAAGCTGGGGCTTTGGCGAAAAATCTTTTGGTTTATTAAAAAATGCAGAAAACACAAGAGTAAAAATTCACTTAATTAAAGCTCCTTTAAATAGTGATGCCTATGCAAATTATCCTGCAATTGAAACTTTGGTTAAAGCCTATTTCCAACAAAACCCACAAGAGTTAAAAAGTGAACATTACCTGGTGCTAACGGCATCAAATAAAAAGTATGATGAAGGCGAAACAGATACACATGCAATACCTTATTATGGAGTAGGGCGTTGGTGTTATGCCGTAGATTTTCCGGGTTTAAAATATGAAAACTTAAGAAAACCTGGCAGTGTTGGAGACAAGGCTACTGTTTACATTGGCGGTATGTTGCACGAGTTAGGCCACGGAATTAACTTGCCGCATAACGGACCTAGCGCATCTCAAGCTGCAAATCCAGCTTTCGGGATGACATTAATGGGGTCTGGTAATTACACTTATGGAAAATCGCCCACGTTTTTGAGTTACTTCGATGCGGCTACACTTAATAATTGTCAGATTTTTAGCAAAGAGGTGAAAACATTTTATGGTGCCGTAACTTCTAAAGTTACCGAAATCGATGCCAAGTACTTAAACGGCGAAATTATCGTTTCAGGAAAATATACATCTAGCAACCCAGCCAGCCACATCACGTTTAGAAATATTGAAAGTTCTGACCCTGATGGTTATGCATCGATTACTTTTACCACCAAGCCTGGTGCCGATAATTCGTTCAGTGTAAAAATGCCGGTATCAGAATTCATAAAAAAAGGCAATAGTAATTATACCTTGCAAATCTTTTTTCATCATGAAAACGGCACAAATACGAGTACAAGTTATGCTTATAAATTTGCTGATAATATTCCTGTAATCGATTTTGGAGACCGCACACTTCTGGCTAGGACAGGTTGGACCATCAGTGGCTTTTCTACAGCTCAGGGGAGTTTTGTTGCAACAAATATTTTGGATGGCAATGCAAATACCTATTGGCATACCTCGTGGGATAATGCTCAGCTCCATCCGCATTTTATCACAATAAAAACAGGAGCTTCAGCGGTGACAGCTAATGGCTTGTCTATTAATACCCGGCAAGATACGCAGGCAGGTGCAGGCAAAATAAAAGATTTTAGAATTGAAACGAGTAATGATGGAACCAATTGGACTACCGTATACAACGGGACAATGGCGTTAAATGGTGTTCAATACTTTTCATTTAATGGTGCTAAAACTTTTAATTATATAAAAATTGTTTCATTAAATGATTATTTGGGTGAGAAATTCGCTTCCTTGTCGGAAGTTAATTTGTACTAATAGTCGCTTAAAATAGAAAGGAGCGTCATTATTTTTTGTGCTCCTTTCTTAAAACTACTTCAAAAGTATTTTACAGTTCAACTTTTCTATACACATGATTATTTATAAAAGAAGATTATTATTTGTAATTCTATTGCTCATTGGCTCTTCCACTATTCATGCTCAAGACTTCAACTCGGTTAAGTCTATCGCAGAGCGAAGAGTGCCTTGGTTAGCAAAATCCCTAAAACTATCTAAACTTGTTTCCAGTGAAAAAGATGTTTTTGAACTCAGTTCTGACGGGAAAGAAGTTTTCATAGCTGCAACAAATGCAAATGCTGCTGCACAAGGATTGGGCTGGTACTTAAAATACTATTGCAATAGAAGTTTATCTCATTTGGGAAATAATCTTTCACCGGTATCAAAATTACCGGTAATTAAAGATAAGGTAAAAATTAGCTCTCCTTTTCAATACCGTTATGCCTTAAATTATTGCACCATAAATTATTCGTTTAGTTTTTACAGATGGGAAGATTGGGAGAAAGAATTAGATTGGATGGCGTTAAATGGCGTAAATATTATGCTGGCGCCAATGGGTACTGAACTCGTTTGGTACAATACTTTAATTAAACTGGGTTATACAGATGCCGATGCAAAAGCATTTATCCCTGGTCCGGCGTTTACAGCCTGGTGGTTAATGGGAAATTTAGAAGGTTGGGGTGGAACAAACAGTTTGCAATTGATGCAGCTGCAATCAAATATTCAGAAAAAGGTGCTTTCCAGAATGAAGGAATTGGAAATTGACCCGATTCTGCAAGGCTTTTATGGGATGGTGCCACATGATTTGAATAAAAAGGTTGCCGCATTAAAAGATGCACAAATTATTGACCAGGGTAATTGGGTGTTCACGGAGTTTATCCGTCCGGCTATTTTAGTTCCAACGAACGATAAGTTTAATACCGTAGCTGACGTTTATTATAGCGAACTGAAAAAACTTTACGGAAGTGATATCAAATTTTTCGGTGGAGAACCTTTTCACGAAGGAGGTAAAAAGGGTGGAGTGGATATTACGGCTGTGGCGAAAAGTGTTCAGGATGTGATGCAGAAGAACTTTCCAAACAGTACCTGGGTGTTGCAGGGATGGCAAGACAATCCGGCAGATGCACTACTGGTTGGTTTAAAAAAAGAAAACACTTTAATAATAGAACTTTTCGGTGAAAATACATCTAACTGGGAGCAGCGAAAAGGTTATGGAGGTACAAATTTCATTTGGTCTAACGTGAGTAATTTTGGAGAAAAGAATGGCTTATATGGTCGTTTGCAACGTTTTTTAGATGAAGTTTACAGAATTAAGCAAAGCCCATATAAAGATTACCTAAAAGGAGTAGGCATTATCCCCGAAGGAATAAATAATAATCCTGTAGCATACGATTTAATGTTGGATATTGCCTGGAGAAACGAAAAACCTTCACTTGATAAATGGATTACAGATTATACCACTTACAGATACGGAAGCTACAACAAAGATATTGCTGATGCCTGGAAAGTGTTTACAGAAACGGTTTACAGTAGTCCGGTAAATGAAAAAGGTAAAATCGTTTATCAGGAGGGCCCATCAGAAAGTATTTATTGTGCTAGGCCTTCATTAAAGGTTAATCCGGTATCATCGTGGGGTACACGTAAACGCAATTACGATACTAAACTTTTTAAACAAGCTGTTGCGCTGTTTATCAAAGCTGAAGCACAATTTAAAAATTCTGAAACTTACCAAACGGATAAGACGGATTTTTTAAGACAAGTAATGGCCGATAAAGGCGACCAAGCTTACGACGAATTGATTACTGCCATTCAGGCAAAAGACAAAAATGCGATAAAAGAGAAAGGTAACCATTTTCTAACCATGATTTTGCAGCAAGATAGTTTGCTCAACAATAATCATTTTTTCACTTTAAACAGATGGCTAAACCAAGCAGTAGCATTAGGGAAAGGCTTGCCGGATGCAAAGAATATTTTGTTTAATGCAAAAGCGCAGATTACTTTTTGGGGTCCGGATAATAATCCGAAAACGACATTGAGAGATTATGCCCACAAAGAATGGGGAGGTTTATTATCATCATTATATTACAACCGCTGGAAGCTTTTTATAGATGATGCCCTGAATGATAAGATCACACCGGCCAGTACTTTCTACGATATGGAAGTTAAATGGTCAAAAGATTCAAATCCATATCCAATCAAAAAATTAAATCAAAGTAAATTATTGGCAATACAGAGAAGCATATTGGAGTAGGAAGATAATGATTTGGGGTGTTTATTTGTTTTGGCTGATCAAGCCTTTTCTTTGACCAACATCTTCATGTTACCTTCACAAGATTGCTTCTTGCTCGCAATGACGAAATAGCATAAAACAAAAAATGCCGCTCAAATATTTAAGCGGCATTTTTTATAAATTAAATCGAAAATTATTTCTTCGCGTATTTGAATTTAGAACCGATGAAACGAGCATTCTCGCCTAATTCTTCCTCAATACGTAATAATTGATTGTATTTTGCAATCCTGTCAGAACGTGAAGCTGAACCAGTTTTGATTTGACCACAGTTTAATGCAACTGCTAAATCTGCAATCGTAACATCTTCAGTTTCGCCAGAACGGTGACTCATTACCGAAGTATAGCCACTATTTTGCGCTAAAGTAACCGCGTTAATGGTTTCAGTTAAAGAACCGATTTGGTTTACTTTTACCAAGATTGAGTTTGCAGTAGCCTCATCAATACCACGTTGTAAACGCGTAACGTTAGTTACAAATAAATCATCACCTACCAATTGAACACGGTCGCCAACTTTATCTGTTAAGCTTTTCCAGCCAGTCCAATCATTTTCATCCATACCATCCTCAATAGAAATAATTGGATATTTTGCTGAAAGGTCAGCTAAATATTGTGCTTGCTCTTCACTAGAACGAATTACACCAGTAGCACCTTCAAATTTAGTGTAATCGTATTTACCATCTTTGTAAAACTCAGATGAAGCACAATCTAAAGCTAAACAGATTTGAGAACCTGGTTTGTAACCAGCCGTTTCAATTGCTTTTAAAACTGTTTCAATTGCATCTTCAGTACCATCAAAAGTAGGAGCGAAGCCACCTTCATCACCCACAGCAGTAGATAAACCTCTATCGTGAAGAATTTTCTTTAAGCTATGGAAAACTTCAGTTCCCCAACGTAAAGCCTCAGAGAAAGACGGTGCACCAACAGGCATAATCATAAACTCCTGGAATGCGATAGGCGCATCAGAGTGAGAACCACCATTGATGATGTTCATCATTGGAATTGGCAAAGTATTTGCGTTAACACCACCAATGTAACGGTATAGAGGTTGGCCGATTTCATCGGCAGCAGCTTTAGCAACGGCTAAAGAAACACCTAAAATTGCATTAGCACCTAAGTTACCTTTGTTTTCAGTACCATCAAGTTCCAACATTAATTTATCAACTGCGTTTTGTTCAAAAACATCAATACCTCTTAGAGCCGTAGCAATTTTAGTATTTACATTTTCAACCGCTTTTAAAACGCCTTTACCTAAATATGTAGATTTATCACCATCACGCAATTCAACGGCTTCATATTGACCAGTAGATGCACCGCTTGGTACAGCTGCACGACCAAAAGCGCCTGCTTCGGTTACTACTTCTACTTCTATTGTTGGATTTCCTCTCGAGTCGAGGATTTGTCTCGCATGGACATTAACAATTATGCTCATTTTATTTGATTTTTGTTGATTTTTTTAACCTGCTTAGTGTACAAAGTACAATTACTAAGCTTAACTTCAAAGTTAGTATATTTTTTAAATAAATAAAGCGTTTCAGCTGTTAATGTTACGATCGTAATTTTATCGTTTTAGAGTCCTAAAATTTTGCATAAAAAATATTTAAATAACTTATATGCGATATTAATCTGATCAAAAATAAAGCTTAGCCAAAAACTATTTTTTGCTGATTTTCAGTTAGGTATATCGCATCGGTTTTAAACATAATCGGATTTTGCTGAGAATATTTATTGTAGCAAGTTAATGGCAACAAAAAAGCCGTAGTTGGTAAACTACGACTTAGATTAAAAAGTTATCGTCAGGCAGCCCGGTTGGCCGCTAGTTCAATTTCTCTAGTTCTGCTTTTACAAATTCGGCCAGTTCTTTCACGTAATCTGCACTAAAATCAAATTTGATTCCTGCCGTTTCGTAAATTTCATTCATTGGTTTGGTGTAACCCAATGATAGTGCCGCTAAATATTGATCTAATGCCTTTGAAGGATTTTCTTTATAATTTTTCCAAACCGCGATAGCACCTAATTGTGCAATGGCGTATTCAATATAATAAAATGGCACTTCAAATAAGTGAAGTTGTTTTTGCCAAACATTGCCAAATTGTTGTTCCAATCCGGTCCAGTCGGCAAAACCTGCTCCAAAACGGTTATAAATCTGTTTAAAAGTTTCTTCTCGGTCTGCTGCGGTATGGTCCGGATTGGTATAAATCCAATGTTGAAACTGATCGATTACAGCAACCCAAGGTAACGTTTTTAAAACATCGGCCAGTTGTTCTTTCTTTGCACGAATTAAATCCTCTTCATTATCAAAATAAACATCCCAACTATCCATTGAGATCAACTCCATACTCATTGAAGCCAGTTCAGCTACCTCTGACGGGCAATGCTTAAAATCATTTAATTCTAAATTGGCGGTAAGAAAAGTATGAATCGCATGACCACCTTCGTGAACCATGGTTGTTAAATCGCGAAGAGAATTGGCTGAATTCATAAATATGAAAGGTGCTCCGGTTTCTGCCAATGGATAATTATATCCGCCCGGCGCTTTTCCTTTCCGGCTTTCTACGTCAAAAAGATTATTCGCCTTCATTGTAGCTAACTTTAGCCCAAGTTTTTCATCAATCGCATTAAAACAAGCAATACTTTTATCAATTAATTCGTCGCCATTATTGAAAGGTTTCAAAGCTGGTTTACCGCTTACACTCACTTCCAAATCCCAAGGCTTTAGAGTTTCTAAACCCAAAGCCTCACGGCGTTTTTCAGCTTGTTCTTTTAAAATCGGAACAATTTCCTTTTCAATGGCATTAGCAAAATCATAGCAATCCTGAGGCGTATAATCAAAACGACCCAAAGCCTGGAACATATAATCACGGTAGTTTTCAAAACCGGCATTTAGAGCTACCTGATTCCGTAATTTAATCAGTTCATCAAACAAAATGTTTAAGTCATCCTTATCAATCAAACGACGCTGTTGAATAGTTCTCCAGGCATTTTCGCGAACTTCGCGATTTAAATCTTTAATGAAAATTGATGCCTGTTCAAGTGTATATTCCTGTCCGTTGATTTCCACACTCATGGCACCGGTGATACTTTGGTATTTTTGCTGTTTCACCTGCAATTGTGTAAATAGCTCAATATTTTCCTCACGGTAAATTTCCAAAGCTTTTTTAATCGCTCTGCTGTAAACGAAAAACTTTTCTTTATCCAGATCATCCATAAACGGACTTTCGACAAATTTTTTATTAAGCTCGTTCGATAGCGGGGAAATTTTCGGCTCAATTTCTTCAGCGAAATACTGGAAGTTTTTAACCAATTCCTCATTCGCCGTGTCGCAGCTCATTTTGATATATCTCCAGGCGAAATCTTCTTCCAGGGCAGCTTCCAGTTCAGAACGATCTTTCAGCCATTGTTCCAATTCATCCACATTGTTAATTTCGCGGCTTTGCAATTCGCTAAACAGTGGCTCAAGGCTTTCCCATGTGATGGTTAGGTTATGAGGGATATATTTTCTGGTCTTTTTTTCTATAATCATGGTTTCTTTATTTGTTGCATGCGAGCATGAGTGATTGAAGGAATAATCTAAAAATATCTAAAATCTATATTTAATTATTGTGTGAATGAACCGTTCGGTACAATATCCGCTCATTCACAATTTATTCATTCAAACCTAATTCATATGCTGTTATTTATTTCGTTCTAATATAAGCATCAATCAAAAAGCAAATGGCAAATACGACCGATGCATAGCCATTTAAGGTTTGAAAGGCTCTGTTAACTTTACTAATATCGTTTGGTTTTACAAGCAGGTGTTGATATACCAGCATCGAGCAGAAAAACACAATCCCAACATAATAAACCCAGCTAAACTCGGTGAAAAATACGGGTAAAATAACGCAAGCTGCCGATAAAATATGGAGCAAAACCGACACATGAAGTGCATTTTTAATGCCAAGAGTTGAAGGGATAGAATGTAATTTTTCCTCACGGTCGAAATCTTCATCCTGCAGGGCATAAATAATATCAAATCCACTCACCCAAAATAATACGGTTAAAGAATATAATACCGGAACCAAACCAAAATGACCGGTGACTGCAATGTAGGCGCCAATAGGGGCTAGTGATAATCCTAAACCTAAAACCAGGTGGCAAAGTGCCGTAAATCTTTTGGTATAGCTATAAAATAATACAACAAATAATGCTACTGGCGATAAATAAAAACAAAGCGGATTAATGAAATAGGTGGCTACAGAAAAAAGTACGCAGTTAACAATTACAAATATCAATGCCTCTTTAGCCGAAACTTTTCCAGCCGGAATATCACGCATTTTTGTACGTGGATTTTTGGCATCAATATTTCGATCAAGGTAGCGGTTAAACGCCATGGCAGAATTTCTTGCGAAAACCATGCATAGCAGAACCAAAATTAGCTTATACCAGGAGAAAGGATTTTCAGTAGTGGTTACACCCAGGAAAAATCCGATCATGGCAAACGGCAAAGCAAAAACTGAGTGAGCGAATAATACGAGTGAAAAGTATTTTTTCATTGATGAGAAGGGGTTAACTATACAAATCGGTTAACTGGTTAATTGGAACAATGGTTTGATCGGTCACGGATGATAGCTGCAGGGGCAAAAAAATCATGCTTAAAATTTAGTTTTTTATTAGCACCTAGATCATACACTTTCAGTTTAAGCAATGATCTAATAGTCTTGTATTATTAAACTATAACGCATTGATCAATGAACTAATGACCAAAAACAAATAAACATTTAAAATTTCTTATAATCTGTTGGGACAACGAAATCCTGGTTTACTTCAGTGATAAAATTTAAAACATCATCTTTCCCATTTCCTTTTTCTGCTGATGTAATAAATGTAGCCGGAATTTCCTCAAAAAATTCACCTAGTTTTTTCTTAAAAGCGGCTACGTTTTTTTGTGTAGTTGTCATCCCTTGTTTATCAGCTTTTGTAAAAATCAGCGAAAAAGGAATTTGTTTCTCTCCAAGCCAGTAACAAAACTCAATATCTATCTGCTGCGGATCTAATCTGCTGTCAATTAGCACAAAAACACATTGCAAACTTTCTCTTTTGGTAATGTAAGCCCGAATGAACTTTTCCCATTTCTCTCTGCTTGTTTTAGAAACTTTGGCGTAACCATAACCAGGTAAATCGACGATATACCATTTTTCATTTACTAAAAAATGATTAATCAATTGTGTTTTGCCAGGGCGTTGAGAAGTTTTTGCTAATCCATGCTGATTAACCAACATGTTAATTAGTGAAGATTTTCCAACATTAGAGCGGCCAATAAAAGCATACTCTGGCATAGTTGGGGGCGGTAAGGCCGAAATCTGGGTGTTGCTGCAAACAAATGTTGCCGTTTTGATAACCATATTGCAAAGGTAGGGTTTTGAGTCGGAAGTGCGAAGAAGGAAGTCGGTCGTCTAAATTGCATATTCTCGTGGAAATGTAAAGTTTAAATTGCCGAATGCGTTTTGATGCTGCTGACTTCGGACTCCAGGCAAAAGACTCACGACTTTTTCCCTATCTTTGCCACATATCATGAATCAGAATATCACTCCATATCAAGTAGAAGATGCAACCAAAAAAGAACAGGTTGCAACGATGTTTAATAACATTTCAGGTACTTACGATTTCTTAAATCATTTTCTTTCTCTTGGGATAGATGTTTTATGGCGTAAAATGGCGATCAAAGAACTTGTTTCTATCCAACCCAGGAATTTGCTTGATGTGGCTACCGGCACCGGCGATTTTGCTTTCGAAGCAATTAAAAAACTTCATCCAGAGAAAGTAATCGGCGTTGATATCTCTGAAGGAATGCTCGAAGTAGCTAAGAAAAAAATTAACGAACGTAGTTTAAATGAAGTTTTTACCGTTCAGGTAGGCGATTCAGAAGGCTTACATTTTGAAACCAATTCTTTTGATGCAATAACCTGTGCCTACGGTGTTCGTAACTTCGAAAATCTTGAAAAAGGTTTGGTCGATATGTACCGCGTATTGAAACCTGGCGGCAAAATGGTTATTCTGGAGTTTTCGAAGCCAAGGGTTTTTCCTGTTAAACAGCTTTACAACTTTTACTTTTTATATGTAACCCCATTCTTCGGTAAACTTTTTTCTAAAGATGCCCGGGCCTACACTTATTTGCCAGAATCGGTTGCCGCTTTCCCTGATGGAAAGGATTTTACGGGGTTGATGGATAAAGTTGGTTTCAAAAGTACCAAACAAAGAATTTTAACGTTTGGAATAAGTTCAATATACGTCGGTACTAAATGATAAAAAAAATAAGCCTGATTCTTTCGTTGTGTACTTTGTCAACATTAACTTTTGCCCAAAATTGGGGAGGAGGGATAGATGATGAAGATTGGAGCTTCGGGTTTAATTTTCAATATATCTCTGCAGAATATAAAATTCTTAAAAAAGATAACTGGCGCTCACCTTTTTATGAGGTTCCAAACTCGTTAGAAGTTTCTTACGATTCGAATTCTGGTTTGCCGGTCACCAGTGCATTAAATTCCATTTCCAGTAAACCTTCGCAGGGTTTTGGTTTAGGTTTCGTGATGAACAGGAGGATAGCTGAAAATTTTGATATCAGGGCTACACCTTCATTAATTTTTAGTGATCGGGTGGTCACTTATGAATATTTACCGATGGAGTCGATCACGGTGGGGAACGGTCAAGTGAAAAATTTTCAAAGCGTTATCGATAAAAAGGTTCAGGCCACCATGTTCGAATTCCCTTTAGGGTTAAAAGTTAAATCTAATAGAATGAATAATTTTCGGGCTTATTGGTTAGGTGGCGCAAAATATTCTATTGATATTGCTTCAAAGAAAAAATTCTTTGATGAAGGTGAAACACCGATAAATAAATTTTTAAAGAACAGACGGAATTACCTTTCTTACGAAACCGGAATCGGATTTGACTTATTTTTCGAATATTTTAAAATGTCGCCTGAAATCAAGCTGGCGTATTCTACCAATGACCTCCTTCAGCATGACAATACCGTTTATGCAAATCCGATTGAAAAGTTAAAATTACGTCAATTAACGTTCAGTTTAATTTTTCAATAGCCGTACAATTCAAAAAAACTTACCTTTGCTTGCCTATCTAAATCAAAGGCTGTTATAGCTTATTTGGTTTACTGAAGCTAAATTATTCATATATGGCTAAAATTGCATTAATTACAGGCGCAACTTCTGGTATTGGCGAGGCTTGCGCACATACTTTTGCTCAACAAGGTTATCATCTCATTCTTCTTGCCCGTCGCGAAGACAGACTTGCAAAATTGTCGCACCACTTAGCAGATAAATATGCAGTTGAAATTAAACAGGTTTTGACTGATGTTCGTGATAAAGAAAAATTATCAGCTGCGCTGGAAGTTTTACCAGCAGAATGGAAAAAGATTGATGTTTTGGTAAACAATGCGGGTTTAAGCCAAGGATTGGATCCAATTGATAAAGGAAACACTGATGATTGGGATACGATGATCGATACCAATGTAAAGGGGCTGCTTTATGTAACTAAAATTGTTTCCAACTGGATGATTCCAAACAAATCGGGTCACATAGTGAATATTGGCTCGATTGCAGGTAGAGAGGTTTATCCTAACGGAAATGTATACTGTGCCAGCAAACACGCGGTTGACGCACTGAGTAAAGGCATGCGAATCGATCTTCTGCCTCACGGTATTAAGGTTACTGAAATTAATCCCGGAATGGTAGAAACGGAATTTTCTGTTGTGCGTTTTAAAGGTGATGAAGAGCGGGCAAAAAAGGTTTACGAAAACCTAGAGCCATTAATTGCAGATGATATTGCTGATGCCATTTGGTATGTGGTTAGCCGCCCAAAGCACGTAAACATTAATGATATGTTAATTATGCCAACCGTACAGGCAACAGCTACGATTATAGATAGGAAATAGTTGTTTGGCTTTTTTAGTGGGGTGGGCATTAACTAACACTGAAAGCTAAAAGACAAAATATCCAAAAAACGAAAAAACCAATGATACAAATAGATCAGGAAATAAAGAAAGCCATGTTGGCTAAAGATAACGCACAATTAAGAGGATTAAGAGCCATTAAAGCTGCGCTGCTTTTGGCTAAAACCGAGAAAGGTTCCTCAGAAGAAATTACTGAAGAAACTGAGTTGAAAATCCTACAGAAGTTAATCAAACAACGTCGCGAGTCTGCAGATATTTATAAATCTCAAAACCGTGAAGATTTATTTCAGGTAGAGGAAGAGGAAATTGCGGTAATTAATCAGTTTTTGCCTAAGCAGTTAGATAGGGCTGAAGTTGAATTGATTATTGAGCAGGTAATCAAACAATCTGGCGCTACATCGGTTAAAGATATGGGTAAGGTAATGGGCCTGGCCAACAAGGAATTGGCAGGCAAAGCTGATGGTAAATTAATTGCTGAGATTGTAAAAGAAAAGCTTGCTTAATGGAGTTGAAAGCTGAAAATTAACAGGGAAATCGAACCTTAAAATAAATTTCTTCATACATGATGTTGCGTTTAGATAATTTAAATAGGGTTTTTATACCGTTTTCAGTTTTATTTCAGAAAAATGGCATAGAAATGCGAAAATTTAATTTTACTCTACTAACTTAGTGCACAATACCATCTAGAATATATATGACTTACGAGATAATAGAAGAAGACGGATTTAAATACATCGAAGCTGGAAAAGGCCAGACGCTGGTATTGCTACACGGCCTAATGGGCGAATTAAGCAACTGGGAGCTTGTTATTGAACAGTTTAAAGATCGTTATCATGTTGTTATCCCAATTTTACCTATTTACGAATTGCCGATTTTAACTTTAGGTGTTAAAGCTTTATCCAGATATTTACATCGTTTTTTAAAGTTTAAAAAATTAAATCAGGTTGTTTTGGTTGGTAATTCTCTAGGCGGTCATGTTGGTTTGGTTTTTACCGTTGCCCATCAGGAATTTGTGAAGGCTTTGGTGTTAACAGGTAGTTCTGGTTTATACGAAAATGCTTTCGGAGGCTCATTTCCTCGCAGAGAAAGTTATGATTACATCAAAGAAAAAGTAGAATTTACATTTTACGATCCGGCAACGGCAACTAAAGCGCTTGTGGATGATGTGTTTAAAACGGTAAATGACCGATCGCGTGTCATTAGGATTTTAACCATGGCTAAATCGGCCATTCGCCATAATATGGCAAAAGAACTATCAAAAATTACTATCCCGGTTTCATTAATCTGGGGTAAAAACGATAAGGTTACACCACCGGAAGTGGCAGAGGAATTTCATCAGCTGTTGCCTAATTCTGAGTTGAACTGGGTTGATCAATGTGGTCATGCGCCAATGATGGAGCATCCGGAGATATTTAACGCTTACCTGGAGAAGTTTTTAGATAGAATTTTACTAAAATAATGTTTGCTGCAGAAATCATATCGAATGCTATCCCATCATTGAGAACCGATGATACTGTGCAGAATGCTTTAGATCGTATGAACGAATTTAAACTTAAGCATTTGCCTGTTGTAAACGAGGTTGCTTTTTTTGGTCTTGTGTCTGAAGATGATTTGCAAAGTATTCATAATCACGATATCCTCTTGTCAGATCCTGCGGTAAATATGCTAAATGCCTTTACCTTAAGCGATGCACATACTTATGATGTAATTCGTTTAATGAGTCAGCTTAAGCTTACCGCTGTACCAGTGCTCGATCAGCAGAAAAACTATGTGGGTTTAGTATCGATAAACAACATGGTAGATGCCGTTGCAGCGCAGTATGCGGTAAATGAGCCAGGAGGTATTATTGTGCTGGAAATTAGCAACCGCGATAATTCTCTGGCGCATATTTCACAAATCGTAGAAGCAGATAATGCTCAGATTTTATCTTCCTATGTTAATTCTTTTAACGATTCTACCCGGATGGAGGTAACGTTGAAAGTAAATAAAACAGAAATTACTTCACTTGTTGCTTCTTTTGAACGATATGATTATCTGGTGAAAGAAGTTTATAACAATACCCAAATTGATGATGGTTCTCAAGAACGATATGATTCCTTCATGAACTATTTAAATGTATAAGGCTACTTTATGAGGATTGCAATTTACGGAAGAGATTTTAACGATACGGTTTTGCCTTACGTACAGGAGGTTTTTGATCATTTGGCAACACACCAGATTCAGCCTGTTTTATATTCGAAATTTAAAACATCTCTTCACGGTAAAATAAAACTGCCTTCCAATACCATTATTTTTCACAACCATAAAGAATTGAAAGAAAATGCGGATGTTTTATTAAGTTTAGGGGGTGATGGAACATTGCTGGATACACTTTCATTAATCCGCAATTCCAATATTCCGGTTATTGGGATTAATTTTGGCCGGTTAGGTTTTTTGGCTAGTATCAATAAAAATGAAATAGAATCGGCATTAAATGCGCTGATAAATGGTGAATATACTTTAGATACGAGATCGCTTTTAGTGCTAGAATCGGATAATGGTTTGTTTGGCGAAGAAAATTTCGCATTAAACGACATTACCATTCACAGACGTGATAATTCGGCAATGATGATTATTCATGCTTCAATGAATGATGAATTTATCAACTCGTACTGGGCAGATGGTTTAATTATCGCTACGCCAACCGGTTCAACTGCTTACTCATTAAGTTGCGGCGGTCCGATTATTTATCCGGATTCTGAAAATTTTGTAGTTACCCCAATTGCACCGCATAATCTAAATGTACGTCCGGTAGTAGTGCCGGATGATAATAAATTATCGTTCGAAGTAGAAGCCAGGGAATCAAAGTTTCTGGTATCATGCGATAGCAGAACCGTTACGGTAGAAAGATCAGTTAAAATATCAATAAAAAAAGCCGACTTTTGTATAAATCTTATTCGACTTAACAATGAAACTTATTTAAACACGTTAAGGAATAAATTATTATGGGGAATTGATACCCGTAACTACTAAGTATGACGCTAAACAAATTCCTGTTAATCATCTCTTTTTTTACGATTTCCGAGCAGGTTGTTCACGCTCAGGAAGGTAACTGGGAAATCGGCCTTATGGGTGGAGGAGCAGGCTATATGGGCGATTTAAATCAAAACAACCCTTTGCAAATTAGTGGATTATCGGGTGGTTTGTATGCTAAAAGAAATTTTAATCAATATTTAGGTGTTCGTTTAAACTATACCTATGGCCAAATTCAGGCCAAAGATTCTGAATCAAACAATGCCCAGTTCAGAGATCGCAATTTAAGTTTTAATACTTCTCTAAATGAAATAAGTGCTCTGGTTGATTTCAATTTTTTTAATTTTAAACTGGGTGGTGGTACGCGTCAGTTTACACCCTACCTTTTTACAGGGGCAGGATTTGTAGCATTTAAACCTAAGTTTAAATACGATGGAGAAACCTATCGGCTCGATCGGTTAGCTACTGAGGGGCAAGAGGAGGGATATAAAAATGCTGTATTAACTATTCCATACGGCGTTGGTTTGCGCTACAATTATAAAGATACCTGGAGTGTATTTACAGAATTAGGCTACCGAACACCGCTAACTGATTATATCGACGATGTGAGTGGACGATATCCTGGCCTGGAAAGACAGGTAGTTGTTGGCAATCCTTCCATAAATTTATCCGATCCATCTATCGGTCAGATTGGTGTACCTGGTACACAAAGAGGAGATTTTAGAAAAAGGGACACTTATCTATTTGTTAGTGTTGGCATATCTTTTACCTTTGTATCCTCAAAATGCTACTCGTTTTAAGCTGATTTTGACATAATTAATGGATTTTAAAGAACAAATAGACTATAGCCGCCTGCCAAAGCACATTGCCGTGATCATGGATGGTAACGGAAGATGGGCAAAGGGCCAGGGCAAAGTACGTGTTTTCGGGCATGAACAAGGTGTACTTTCAGTGAAAGATATTGTAGAAGGTTGCGTAGAAGTGGGTATTGAATACCTCACACTGTATGCGTTTTCAACAGAAAACTGGAACAGGCCTAAAGAAGAAGTAGATGCGTTGATGCAGATTTTGATCTCGACCATTAACCGGGAAACCGAAACCCTGAACAAAAATAATGTTAAGCTAAACGCGATTGGTAACATAGCATCTTTACCACAAGAATGTATTGATGACTTGAAAGAGGCTATGGCAAAAACTGCTCACAATGAGAAATGTACCCTAACCTTAGCTTTAAGCTACAGTGCCAAATGGGAAATTTTAGAGGCAGCAAAAAAAATCGCGGCAGCAGTAAAAGACAATTCCATTACGTTAGATGATATTGATGAAGATCTTTTTTCATCCAAACTTACTACTGTAAATATTCCAGACCCTGAATTAATGATCAGAACCAGTGGAGAACACCGAATCAGCAATTATTTGCTTTGGCAAATGGCTTATACGGAGTTTTATTTCACTGATGTATTATGGCCGGATTTCAGAAGAGAAGATCTTTTTGAGGCTATTGTTGATTATCAAAAACGCGAACGCCGGTTTGGTAAAATTAGTGAACAATTGAACTAATTTTTCTTTTAACACTTTTTAACAAGCGTTTAAACTAACTTAGCACCACTTTTATACGATAAATGTAACCATCAAAAGGGAAACATGGCAAACCAAAAATTTGCTTGAAAAACATTGTTACCTTCGTGGCCATTACTGAACAAATTATTTTAATGAAAAGAATATTTCAAGTTTTAATCCTACTCGTTTTAGCTGCTCCGGCCTTCGCTCAAATACGTCCTACAGGTAAGGCACCAGCAACCCCATCTTTAAAAGTTGGAGGCTTAGATCTCGATTATTTTAGTCCGAAAGAATATATCATTGGTGGCACAACCGTAACCGGAACCCAATATCTTGATAAAGATGTTTTAATCACCCTATCTAAATTAACCAAAGGCGATAAAGTTGTTCTTCCAGGTGAAGCTACTTCTGATGCCATTAAAACGCTTTGGGCACAAGGATTGTTTGATGATGTTAAGATTAATATCGAAAAATTTGTTCAGGATTCAGTGTATTTCGAAATTGAAGTGATTGAGCGTCCTCGCTTAAGCTCAATTGATTTAAAGGGAATCAGTAAATCACAAAAAACAGCTATTCAGGAAAAGTTAAATGATAAAACCGGTAAAATCGTAAATGATAACCTATACAATACCACATCTGCCATTGTGAAGAAGTACATGTTGGATAAAGGTTATTTCTTTACCACGATTAATTATACTACCCGTAAAGATCCAAATGCAGAGAATAGTGTTGTTTTGGAAGCAAATATTGATAAAGGGGGACGTGTTAAAGTTCAGCATATCGATTTTACAGGCAATAAAGATTTCAAAGCGGCCAAACTGAGAAAGTATTTGAAAAATCCAAAACAGTTTGCGTGGTGGCGCTTTTGGGGTTCAGGAAAGTTCTCTAAAGAAAAGTATGAAGAGAATAAAGTGAAAATGGTAGCTAAAATGCATGAGAAGGGTTACCGTGATGCTGAGCTTTTGAAAGATACCATCTATCAACACAATAAAAAAAGAGTTAATATCAGGATGGATCTTTACGAAGGAAAGAAATATTACTTCGGAAATATTACGTGGGCAGGTAACGCGATTTACCCTGACAGTATTTTAAATAAGGTATTAACTATTGAGAAAGGCGATGTATTTAGTGAAGAAAAGCTAAATAAAAAGCTAAATGGTGGAGGTGAAAATGGTGGAGACATCAACAGTATGTATACGGATAACGGTTATTTAACTTTTAATATCGATCCGGTTCAAACCAAAATATATGGTGATACAGTTGATGTAGAAATGCGGATGTATGAAGGCCCGCAGTACACCAATAACAGGATTACATTAAAAGGAAATACCATTACCAATGATAAAGTGGTTTTACGTGAGATTCGTACAAAGCCAGGACAAAAATTCAATAAAAGTGATTTAATCCGTACCATTCGTGAGATTGGTCAGTTAGGTAACTTTGATGAATCTAAAACCGTTCCTACACCTCGTCCTAATCCGGCAGATGGTACTGTTGATATCGAATATGCTGTTGAAGAAAAACCTTCAGATCAGATTGAGTTATCAGGAGGTTTTGGTGGTGGCCGTATTATCGGTACTTTGGGCTTAACGTTTAATAACTTCTCGTTAAAAAACTTATTTAACTTAAAAGCCTACAAACCACTTCCAAAAGGTGATGGACAAAAATTAAGTTTACGTGGACAAACGAACGGTAAATATTATCAATCATACAGTTTCTCTTTCTCTCAACCATGGTTTGGTGGCGAGAAACCAGTAAGTTTTGGTGTAAGTGCTTTTACTTCATTGCAATCAAATGCAGCAACCAACGATTCAGATTTAATGAAAATTCGTTTGAATGGAGTTACCGTAAGTTTAGGTAGAAGGTTAAACTGGCCAGATAACTATTTCCAGTTGAGCCATGCTGTTAACTTACAACAATACATTCTAAATAATTATCAAGGTTATTTATTTAATACGGGTACATCCTACAACTTAAACTTATCTCAGGAGATTAGCCGCGATTCAAGGGATTCGCCTATTTTCCCTAAATCAGGTTCATTCATTCGTTTCACTGTTCAGGCCACGCCACCTTATTCATTATTCAATAAAACGAACTATGCAACAGCACCTGATAAAGAGAAATATCGTTTTACGGAATATCATAAATGGAAATTTGATTCACAATGGTACCAACGTGTAGCAGGTAACTTTGTAATTAAGGCACAGGCACAGTTTGGTTTCTTAGGTCAGTATAATAAAGCAGTAGGTCAGTCAGCATTTGAGCGTTTTAAATTGGGTGGTGATGGTATGCAAGGTTTTGATTTCTTACAAGGATCAGAGCTGATCGCGATGCGTGGTTATGCCAACAATACAGTTATCCCGGTAGGATCAAACCCAAGTATTGCTCAACAATCTGGTAGCCCTATTTATACGAAATATGTATTGGAAGCACGTTATCCTGTTATAGCAAGTCAGCAGGCTACAGCCTTTGTGCTGGCCTTTGCTGAGGGTGGTAACACCTGGAACAGGTTTAGTGATTTTAATCCATTCAATATCAGAAGATCAGTTGGTGTTGGTGCCAGAATATTTTTACCGATTTTTGGTTTGTTGGGTATTGATTATGGTTATGGTTTTGATGCGATTCCAGGCTTGCCAGATTCAAACAAAGGTCAGTTCCACTTTAGTATCGCACAACAATTAGGTGGATTTTAATTGATAAAGCGTAAAAAAATAATTAAATATGCAATAAAACACTATAAGTTGAGTTTAAACAAGGCTTAGGTTATAAACGAATTATAAAACACACACAAATGAAAAAGTATCTTTTTATCGCATTTTTACTTTGCACCACTATTGGTGCTTATGCACAAAAGTTTGCATATGTAGACACAGAGTATATTTTGAAGCAGATGCCAGAATACAAATCGGCGTTGAGCCAGTTAGAGGGTGCATCAAAACAATGGCAACAACAGGTAGATCAAAACTTTTCTGAAATAGATAGGATGTATAAAGCCTATCAGGCAGATCAGGTTTTATTAACCGATGATATGCGTAAGCGCCGTGAAAACGAAATTATCGAGAAAGAGAAACAAGCAAAGGAATTTCAACGCTCAAAGTTTGGTCCTGATGGTGAACTTTTTCAGGCCAGAACTAAATTAATCAAACCAATTCAGGATAAGGTTTCGGATGTGATTAAACAAATTGCAAAAGCAAAATATCTGGATTTTATTTTTGACAAGAGCAGTGAAGCAACCATGATGATTTATGCAAGCAGCAGCTACGATGTTAGTAATGATGTAATTGTGAAATTAGGTTACAAACCAGGGTCAGGAAATTAGTATATTCGCCCCCTTAGAATTTAGAAAAACAATAAAAAAATAAAAAAAGTAAAATAGAACGATGAGAAAGTTAATTAACGTATTCTTTGTAGCAGCAGGGTTAATGTTTACAGCGAATATGGCAAGTGCGCAACAGAAATTAGGTCACATTAATTCAGAAGATGTTTTTGCTAATCTTCCTGAAGCTAAAACAGCTCAAACTACCTTAGAAACTTTAGGTAAATCTTTACAGGGAAGCATTGATGGAATGATCAAGGAATATCAAACTAAATTGGCTGCTGCCCAGGCTAAAGAAAAAACTTTAAGCGAGGCGAACAAAGAGCAAGTTGGTAAAGAATTACAAGTTGCCGGACAAGAGTTACAAGATTTAGAGAAACGCATTACTGATGCCCGTACTAAAGCATCTCAGGATGTAGGTACTAAACAAGGTGAGTTATTCCAACCAATTCAGGCTAAAGTGGCAACTGCAATTTCTGCTGTAGCTAAAGAAAAAGGCTTGGCTTACGTTTTCGATATCGCGAACGGACAAGGTGGTAACAACTTAGTTTTCTGGGAAGGTGGCGATGATATTACTGCTGCAGTTAAAAGTAAATTAGGTATTTCTGCTACTGCTGCTAAACCAGCTGCACCAAAGAAATAAGTCTTAAGTTTTTAGTCTGGAGTCGTGAGTCTCCATGCTAATTCAAAATATAAAACGGGATCGGGGAAACTTGATTCCGTTTTTTTTTTCGACTAGTGTTGTAAGGTTACAAAAAACATTGTAACGTTGTAATGTTAAGATTTTGTTTTAACGCTTCCACATTTAATCAATAAATGCAAAAAACATCTCCAATAGGTATTTTCGATTCTGGTTATGGAGGATTAACGGTTTTCAGGTCTATAGCCGATCGATTGCCAGACTATCAGTATATCTATCTCGGCGATAATGCCCGTTCTCCTTACGGCGATCATTCTTTCGATACCATTTATAAATATACCTTAGAATGCGTGGAATGGCTTTTTGCCAAAGGCTGTGAATTGGTAATTCTGGCCTGTAATACTGCTTCAGCAAAAGCACTCCGCACCATTCAGCAAAAAGATTTGCCTGCAAAGTATCCGGGCAAAAGGGTACTTGGGGTAATCAGGCCAACTGCCGAAGTGATCAACCAATTCACGTCAAGCAAAACTGTAGGCGTGATGGGCACACGGGGAACGATTAATTCTCAATCTTACCTGCTGGAGATAAACAAATTTTTCCCGGAGATAAGAGTTTACCAACAGAGCTGCCCGATGTGGGTGCCGTTAATTGAGAATAATGAGCATCTTCAAAGTGGGGCTGATTTTTTTATTAATGAGTATTGCCGCCAGCTGATGACACAGTCAGACGATATTGATTGTGTTTTATTGGCCTGTACACACTATCCTTTATTGCTGCCTAAGCTCAAAAAAGTGTTTCCTGATTATATCAATATTTTAACACAAGGCGAAATCGTAGCGGCCAGCTTGGTCGATTACTTACACAGACATCCTGACATCGAAAAGAAACTGAGCAGGAACCAGGAGAAATCATTTTTCACCAGCGGCGATACACTGGCATTTGATGAACATGCCTCGATCTTTTTTGGGGAAGATTTGAAATCAGAAAAGATGTAAGAGCATATTGGTATTAAAGATGCCTTGAAATGCCTTTATCATGCCTTAGGGTATGACGTTGCATGCGATAGGACTACTTGGTACATTAGTAACCCTAAGTGAATTGAGTGAATGTACGAAAACACCAGTTAAGCTTAGGGATAATGACCGAACGGCTATCTAGTAAAACTACTGCGGCAACTTCTCTACCCGAACTAAAACAGTAGGAGAGGTGAGTGCATCTAAAAAAGAAACGACAGCATCTTTCTCTGCTTTGCTTAACATTAAACCTTTTAAAAGCTTATCATTTTTAGGCAATAATGGATCATTTTCCTGTTCTGGTCTAACCCTTTGCACAGGCATGCCGACATTATACATATTCATCACTCCATCCATATCCGGAAACAATCCATTATGAAACCATGGAGCAGTTTTCATTACATTTCTCAATCCAGGTGTTTTAAACTTACCCACATCTTCCGGTTTTTTGGTGACATTGTATAGGCCTAAATCCTCGTATTTCCGTTTAAAATAGGTCAAACCATCATTATGAAATTCGTTGTCGGTAAACAAAGGGCCATTATGGCAATTGATGCAGCGGGCTTTGGTACGAAATAGATGTAAGCCCACAATTTGTTGATCAGTCAAGGCTTTTTTGTCTCTGGCCAAGAAACGATCAAATGGTGTTCTTCTGCTCACAATGCTGCGTTGAAAAGTAGCCAGACTTTCGAAAATTCTTTTATTGGTAATCGTTTTCGATCCAAATGCTGCAGTGAAATATGGTTGATAACCTTTTACCTTCGTTAGTTTTTTAGGAAGCATTTTCATGTCCTGATGCATTTCATTGTGTGCTGCTACCGGGCTTTCTGCTTGTTCCTCTAAACTTGCCGCTCTTCCATCCCAAAATAGACGTTTATAAAACCATACATTTTCTAAAGAAGGTGCATTACGGATATTAGTTAAATGATCATGACCAACAGAAACCTGGCGACCATCAGACCAATGCAAATCTGGTGCATGGCAGCTTGAACAAGAAATCTGATTAGAGCCTGATAATCGAGGATCGAAAAATAAAATTTTTCCAAGTTCTACCACATTTTTCACCGAATCATTTTTTAAATCAACCGGTGAGGGTGGGAGTTCTCCTAGTTCCTGAAAGACGGCCCCTTTATCAACAGTGGGTTTTGGCCACTGGTCAGTAGGTTTTGAATAAACTTTACGCAAGCTATCTATACTCAATTCATCATCGTCATTAAAATTCGTGGATTGAAAAGAAAATAAGATTAATCCGGTTAGGATTAAGGCAAGCGTGATAAAAACTTTATTCATGGTGTTAAAAATACAGATTTAAGCTAATATTGGAAGAAAACCGATCTTTGCCGGGGGCCGAAACGATTGTTCTGTTGATTATTTTCTCATCTATTTTTTGCAGATAACCTGCATTAATTTTAAAGGATGCTTGCATAACTTTAAATAATGGGAAACCATATTCGGCAGCCAAATTGCCACCAATAAAAGATGAAGTATTGTACAAATAATCGTGGTAAATTACGTACTGTGTAAAATAAGCTTCATTGGTTTGCAATACAGCAAAACGATCATCCAAAGGCATTTTATAGGTAGCTGTAAGGTTTAATGCAAAGTAATGTGCATCATCTGGATTTCTTCTCCAACCTGAACCTGCACTCAATAAAAGATTCTTATAAAAGACATCATTACCCTTAATACCATCCACACGTTCTTCATCTAATTGTTCAACCCCAATAAAATGATTAAATTGATTTTTTTCTTGTAGTGTTGTTACAAAAAACTTCGCAGATAAATTGTTTGAGAGGTATTTGTAATTGTTAGCCTTGAAATCAATATTGTAATCTTCACCGTTCTTTGAGATGTAATTAATTAAAGCACTTAAGCTCAGGTTGCGGATTTTCTTGGTCCATAATAAATTCCCAACGGTGGCTTTTAAATTGTACTTGGCATACGTTGTAAAACCACTTCCATTTCCAAATAAATAATCTTGGTTTTCTGCAATATACCTTCCTGATAGGTGGAAATTTCCAGCATTTGCTGTGGTAATATCTACATAAATATCGGCACCATTCCTGGTTTGATCATCATTGTAGCGGCGTTCATTTAAAACCGGCCTGCTCTCACCATAGCCGTTAATTAAATGATTGTAATACATCGGGAAGCTCGAACTTTCGTAATAGCGTGGGTTTTTGTAAGCAATGTTTATACGTTCCTGTCCGTAACCATGTCTAATTGCTGCCCCTACTTTGGTAATCTTGCTAATTTGATAGCCCAAAGATAACATGAGGTTAAACTGATACTCTCCAATTCCCCCACGTGGATCATTTGTAGAAAAATGACTGCCCACTTTATAATCTGCTCCTGCGGCAACACTAAGTTTTTCGCTAAAGAAATTTTTGTTCGCCATGGTTTTAAAATCGTAAACATTACGCTCGTAATGTACATAAGCCGGCGAGCCAAAGTAATAAAGGGTGCTGGTATTGCTACGGGTTTGGTGTGCAAAACGGGTGCTGTCTTCATAGCTTTTCCTATACGAAAATCCACCAAATAGTTTGATGGTACCCAGTTTTATCGTTCCTTCAGTTTCAATTTTATTGCTTTGCAAACTTGTGGCATTTTGCGATGCATTATAAAGCCCTCTATCGTATTGATAACTCATTGCAGCCTTACTTATATGATCGGGCATTAAATTATTGAGATAATAACTGCTCGATTTAGCAAAGTTGAACATTTGCTGGCTGGTAGAATCAGCATAGAACTGATTTGATGTTATAGCCCGTTTCATATCTCTTCCATCACTTACCGTTTGGGCACAAACTGAAAATGGAATGATGAAAACAAATAGATAAAGGAGAAATTTTATATTCATTTATATGTTAAAAAGAGGTTGTATCATAAACATAGATTGTTATCCCGACCTTGTTCAAGTACCTACTAAAGGCAATTTTAAGGTATTTCTACAGGTTCAATGTTAAAGCGTTCTGAGAAATTTGTTTTATGATACAACCTCATTTGATTGTTATTTAAATCCTCTTGGATTTGCAAGATTGAAATAATCGAAATCTTCAGTGCTATTATTGGTATCTTTTAGAATTACACGGCCGTTGACAGATTTCTCTGTTTTTCTAATAATAGATTGAGATGTGTAAGAACCTAGTGGTACAAATGTAAAGCCAGCATCTAAACTTGCATCGTATTTTTTAGGGATACGGTCTGCAACTTCATTCGGCTGAACTTCTACAGCATCAATTACCCATTTGTTTGGGATCTGATAGTATTTTGTAGAAGTTGAACTTGGCGTTGCCTTTGTTGGAAGGTTGTACTGTGGCCAATCTTTTGGCTTTTGTGTACCGTCTACTTTAATCAAAGCATAAGAGTAACGGCCTGGATTATCAAAAATCATATCCGTTCCAAAATATTGTAAAACTTCTAAGTTTGGTACCGATGGATTATCGATGTCAGACGCCAATGGTTTACTTAACAAAGGCGCATAGTAAGCTTCGAAATCAGCTTTGCTTAAGTCGATAGTTAGATCTGCATTTAAAACGCTAATGGCTTTTCCATCAACACCAGTGTATGGACTTTTGTGGTTAATTGCGGTTTGCGCTACCACGATGCTGGTTCCGGGTTTTACGGGATATTGCTTTCCTGTACCCGGAATCATCAAAAATGCTCTTGCGTAAATGTAATCGTTATTTGCATCGATATTGGCTGGCATATTTACCGATTTGCTCCAATCGTACTGGCTGCTTGCCGTAACGTTATAAGTTGCTGCACTGGTTTTGGTTACCAAACCGACAGTTTCTGCAAAGTAAAGACTATCTGCATAAAGTACTTTATCACTGTTGTTATAAAATTCGATAAACTGATCGCGATAAAGTGCGCCATTTACTCTATCAGAACCCGCAAAATAAACCTGCTTAATTACCCAATCTCCAGTAGTGCCGGTTACCAGATTTAAGGCAACAGTTTCACTAAAATTAACTGTAATTTGTTTCTTTTTAACAGATGCATTGTAAGTTACGTCTTTAGTTACCAAAGTGCCTGTTAAAGCGCTGTAATCGGCAGCAGAAATGGTTGCAGATGCATCAATATCGTAAAAACCCGGAGCCAATTGGGGAACTATAAGCGTGCCTTTATCGTTCACTGTAAAGTTTTGCGCAATTTTGGTATCGATGTTGGTTACCTTAACCTTTATCGCGGTTAAAGGCAATTGGTAATTGCTCGCTTGTAAGTTGTACGCTAATTTTACATTTACATCTACAGGCTGAATGTCGGTAGAATTGTTTTTTTTGCAGGATGCTAAAATCGAAACTGCAAGAAGTAAGTAGAGATACTTTTTCATTTTTAAAATTTAAAGTTTAATTGAAATCTCTGCGCCAAAAGATGGTGCAGAACTTGGATAAATGTAACTGCCTGATGTATTGATATAATAAGGTTGATAATTGAATACGTTATATACATTGAAAGAGAAACGGAATCTCTTTTTAATTTCTTTTGCCAAACTCAAATGGAAGTTGGGAATTACACGAGGAATATTATTCTCATTGATCTCTGATGCGGGTTTATAAAGATGACCATAATCAAGATTAAGCGCATCGAAATTTGGAATATCAATATATCTGCCTTCTCTTGTGAGGTAAGCATAAGGAATACCAGCGGTTTCAGATTGAACTGTTTTTTGAAGTAAAGAGAACTCAGCGATAAAATTAACAATTAAGCTGATTTTGGGAATGTGTGTAGATGAGCTTATTCTGGCATTACTTAAGAATGAAACCCTTTTCTCCGGTTCGTAATATCCAATGATGGCGTAGTCGGGCCTTGTTGAACCATTATCTTCAAAACTGTCCAATTTTGGACTTTTGGTTTCATAGTTGGTTCTGAACAAACCGCCACTAACGTTAAACGTTGTAGAAATGGCTTTAATTTTTGGCGTATTCAAAATAAGTTCTACACCTTGATTATCAGATAATAAGTCGTTTCCAAAATAAGAATATTGAAAGCCAACTGTGCGTGTTCCGGTTTGGGTTAACATTGGCTGTTGGCCTGGTCTAATAGTGGCTACATAAGTTGGTAATGTTACATAATTGCGTTGGCTAATAGTGTTAATGCCATTACGATTTTGTTTGTTGAACAAGCTTAATGAAAGATTAAATTCTTTTAATTTAAGTTGTGAAGTAAACTCAAATGTTTGGCTTTTTGATGATTTTAAATTACTCGAATTATGATCATAACGATTAACATAAACCAGATAAATGCTTTCCGCCGCATTCCCGTTAAAGGAATTTATAATTGGAATTTCAAAATAAGTTGGGCCAGGGTAGCGCTGGCCTAACGATGGGGATTTAAAGGATAAACCATAAGAGAAGCCAAAACGAAGATTTTGGTCAACAGCATAGTTCATGTTCAGCCTTGGAGAAAAAGAGGGCAGTGCATTTTGGATATCGTACCTTAAGCCAGCCCTAACGTTTAAATCGCGGTTGAACATCTTCACTTTGAATAAATCTTCCAAATAAAAACCTACGTTTCTTTGGGGTACGGCCAAGTTAAAATCGTAATAACGTTCTGACCGGTTTGGGGTTAAAGAAGTAGTAGCAGCCGCAGTTTGTGCCCTAGGCCTGCTCGGATCGAGCACTTGTCCATCACCTTTATTAACCCCATAATCATAACTCACACCGAAACCCAAAAAGTGTGTAATCTCCCCCATTTTGAAATCAGCATTAAAATCCAGCTTCGCTGAAGCATTAACTGGTCGCCCATCAATTAAAGATGCTGCGGTGTAAATTCCTGGAGCATAACTACCTTCGTGAATACCAGTTGTAGTGGCATCGGAAACAATCAGATATGGTTCATTTCTAAACTGTTCTCTGTAACTTACTTGATGCCCCTCTGCATACCTTAAATTTAGCGATGCACTTTTTAAAAAGTTACTGTTTATGCGGTAATTAGATCTGTTGGCCACGCTAAAATTCCAACTATCAAAACGAAGAATGGTCCTGGTGATGTCATCGTTATCGCCCCGCAAGCCATCGAGGTTTCGTCCATAATCTAAACTTAAAGTATTTTTCAATCTTTTCTCTATCCCAAAAGAATTTGAGTACATCGCCGAGGTATTAATTCTTTTGTAGGCTTTTAAACGGTCACGGTTGTCGCCAAAGGAATTAACGTAGTTGATACCAACGTTTACGGCGCCAGCTTTTTCTGAAATTTTAAAACCCTGGGAATAGCCATAAGATGTCGCATTGTCGCGAATTTGCATTCTTAAGTATCCAGGTGCTTTACCAGCCTGGCGATCGATTATTACCGCTCCATCGGTCAAATCGCCATATTTTGCGGGGGCAACCCCAGAAATTACTTCAATGTTTTCAATATTATCGGCTGGAATCTGACGTAAATCCGTTCCACTGAAAGCAAAATCGCCTGAGTACGAAGTAACCGGACTGCCGTTTACGCTTGGTGTTGCTGCACCGTTTAAACCACTATAAGAACCAGAAATTAACGAATTGCCTGCACCCAATAAACCTGGGTTAAAACTTTGCATGTTCATGTTATTGCTAATCGCATTTCCATCAACAATAATGGCAACCCCAAAAGAGTTGTTCATTTCGAATGCACCACGGCCGTTGGTGGTTGGTGCAAAACTCGATCTCAACGTAATGTTTTGCACACTTTGCAAAGATGGTGCAACAATTTTTCTGTTCGGCAGTTGATTAAGCAAATCGGCCACACTTAAGGCAGGAGTTTGCTCGATAATGTCTCTAGAAATTATCAGTGATGAATTTGATTGTCCTTCATAATTACGTTTAGCATTAATGTCAATCGTTTCTAAACTTAGGTTTAGTTCTTTTAAAATAACATTACCGAGGTTTGTGCCATTTCCTGAAATCAGCACTTTTTTAACAAGTTTTTGATAACTGATAAATGTAAACTCTAATGTTAGTGTATTATTAGATAAGTTTTTTACCGGAAGCTTAAACGAACCATCAGGTGCCGTTATTCCATACTGATTGGTTTCAATAATTTTGATGTTGGCCGAAGGAATAGGTTTATTCTGTTGATCTATTACCTTACCTTCAATAAACATTCCCTGTTGCGCTTGGGCAGAGATTGCGAACAATAATAATACGAATATGTAAACTCTCTTCAAGTAATTAATAATTGTGAGTATGAAAACTCAGACGAAATTCATTTTTTTTGCAAAGATGTAAATTTGCAGCCTCTTTACAAAACTATTTAGACTAATTCCAAATAATTTAACATTTTGGCGTTATAAGTGTTGGAAACGTATCATTTCAAATTAACTCGTTTGTGACAAAAGAAAACACTTTTGTTTAGGTTGTGATTATTTAAAAGGATAACTTTGCGGCTTCAAACCCACACAATGAGTGATCAGATAAAACACGAATGCGGAATCGCTTTTATTCGCCTGTTAAAACCACTTTCTTACTACCAGCAAAAGTACGGTACAGCACTTTACGGCCTTAACAAATTATACCTTTTAATGGAAAAACAGCATAACCGGGGCCAGGATGGCGCAGGTATTGCCACTATTAAACTGGATATGAAACCTGGCAGTAGGTACATTAGCCGATACCGGAGTATGGCTTCGAATGCGGTAGCAGATATCTTCGAATACGTACAGAATAAGTTCGTAGATATACAAGAAAACACACCTGAATTAATGCAGGATACAGAGTGGCTCAAAAACAATGTTAGCTTTATCGGCGAGGTGTTATTGGGCCATTTGCGTTATGGTACACATGGTAAAAACAGTATCGAAAATTGCCATCCTTTTTTAAGGCAAAATAACTGGATGACCCGTAATTTAGTTATTGCGGGTAACTTCAACATGACCAATGTTGATGAGTTATTGGAGCAATTGTATGAGTTGGGGCAACATCCAAAAGAAAAAGCAGACACTGTTACCGTTTTGGAGAAAATTGGTCACTTTTTAGATGATGAAAATCAAGACCTCTTTGATCAGTACAAAAAAGAAGGATACGATAATGTATCCATCACACACAAAATATCCGATCATTTAGATATTGCAAATATCCTTCGCCGCTCGGCCAAAACCTGGGATGGTGGTTATTCTATTTGTGGGATGGTAGGTAACGGCGATTCATTCATCATGCGTGATCCGGCAGGTATACGCCCGGCTTATTATTATTACGATGATGAAATTGTTGTTGCAGCTTCTGAAAGACCAGCTTTACAAACAGCCTTCAATATTCAGTTTAAAGATGTGAAGGAAATTGATCCCGGTCATGCCTTAATTATTAAGAAAAACGGTGAGGTGAGCATGGAACAGTTCCGCGAACCTACCGAAAGACTGTCGTGTTCTTTTGAACGCATCTATTTTTCAAAAGGAAGTGATGTGGAGATCTATCGTGAACGTAAACAATTAGGTCGTTTATTGAGCGATAAAATTCTTCAGGCAGTAAACTACGATTTAAAAAATACCGTATTTTCTTTCATTCCAAACACCGCTGAAGTAGCTTTCTTCGGCATGGTTGATGGCGTTCAGCAATATGTACGCAGGCACCAGAAAGATATTCTTTTACATAAAAAAGAAGAACTGACTGATGAGCAGCTGGAAGATTTATTATCGTTAGCACCTAGAGTTGAAAAACTAGCCGTTAAAGATGTAAAGTTAAGAACCTTCATTACTCAGGATGCTGATAGAAGTGAAATGGTAGCCCACGTTTATGATACAACTTACGGTATTATCAATAATCATCAGGATACTTTGGTAGCATTAGATGATTCAATTGTTCGTGGTACTACCCTAAAACAAAGTATCATTAAAATTGTAGATCGCTTACACCCGAAAAAAATTATTATTGTTTCTTCTGCACCTCAAATCCGTTATCCTGATTGTTATGGTATTGATATGAGTAGGATGGGGCAGTTTGTAGCTTTCGATGCAGCAATTCAGTTACTAACTGAGCGTGGCATGTGGCAGGTTATTGAAGATGTTTACGCGAAATGTAAAGCTTCTTTATTGCTGCCTAAAGAGGAGATTATAAATCATGTGAAAGATATCTACAGACCATTTACGCCTGAAGAAATTTCTGCCAAAATTGCGCAAATTATTACACCAAAAGGTACAGTTGCAGAGGTGGAAGTGATCTATCAGAGTTTAGAAAACCTGCATGAAGCTTGTCCGAAAAACAAAGGCGACTGGTATTTTTCTGGTAACTACCCAACTCCAGGCGGAAATAAAGTAGTGAACAAGGCTTTCATCAACTGGAAAGAGGGAAACAACCAGAGGGCATATTAAAACTTTTCAAAGAATTTTAAGAATAGATAGCTCACATTTTATGTGGGCTATTTTTTTGCATAAAAGAAACATTTACGGCATAACGCGAATGATTATTGAATCTGAATGTTTTTTTAGCACTATCGCCACTAATCAGAATCGCCAGATTTACCAGGTTGATAAAAACATTTCGACGGCTGTACATGTTAATTCCACTATGAAAAATCTGATAAAATCCTGCCTGATATTTGCCATTTGTTTAGGTTTCGGCTGTTCTGATGGTAGCCAGCAAAAGGTAACCAACGCGATAGATAATACGAGCGATAGCATTTCTAATAAGTTATCTGAATTGAATGATACACTAAAAAATGTACGCGATGAGATTAAAAGTAAAATTCCAAAAGTTGAGATTAATGTTAGCAAAAGTGTTTCGATCGGGTTGCAATGGATTAGTTTTGAAAGCGAGAAAGGTACTGCTGAAATAACCAAGAAGGCAGATAACTGGTTTGTTATAAAGGGTGAGCAAACCAATAGCCAAAATGAATATCTTAAAATTAATGGACGAATGAAAAGGCTGGATGCCAATCGGGTTTCATTTGAAGGCACCATCATAACCTATATCAAAGATAACAATGGAGGTGTGCCCTGCGAAAAAACTGGTGCTCAGGTATTTTTAAAAAAGGGCGACAGAGTTTATTATCGTCTTCAAAATATGGAAAATTGTGCCGGCGGCAGATTGCTAGATTATGTCGATATCTACAATCTTGATGAAGTGCTATAACACTGTTTGATCAGGCGTAAAACTGAATATAGGTCTTGTAAATCAGCCAAAAGGCGAAGAAGATGATTACTACGCCAGCTATTTTGTTAAGCGTTTTTAGTGCATCTTCCTTGATTTTGTAACGGAGCTTACTGGAATAAAAACTCTTTGCGCCATCAATGCTCAATTGAGTGGCCATCGCGATAAAGAAACACACGAGTTTTTCATTTAGCATATTATTGAGTTTAACGGAAATGATTCCGCTGACAATAATCCAGAACATTAACGTTGAAGGAGTAAGTATGCACATCAGGAAACCTTTTAAAACGTAACCTCTCTTGCTAACTTTTTGAAGGGTTTTTGAATCATAATTTACCTTCATTTTCGATACCAGGTAATATATTCCTACAGCGAGTAAGAAAATTCCGCCGATGGAACCAACATATTTATCAAAACTCGCTTTATAATCAAAAAACTGACTGCCAAAAAGCACTAAAGCAATTAAAATAACATCACTAATTATAACCCCAATAGCCAAAGAAAAGCCTGCCATAAAGCCCCTTTCTATACTGGTTTTAATCATTGCAAAAAATACCGGACCTGTTAAAAACGACGAAATAATCCCTGCCCCAATACCTAATAATATGGCCTCAAACATGTATTGTATTGTTTATAATATGCGAATATGCAATTTTATACCTAAACATGGCATATTTATTTTTGTTGCATTAGTTGCATAAAAGTTACTCTTATTTAATTTTTTTTTATCTATGTTTAGCCCCACTAAAACTAAAATATATTAATTGTAAAATGACAAAGGAAACAACAAAAAATTACGGTACAGCACTATACACGATTATAACTGTATTCTTTTTTTGGGGGTTTGTTGCCGCTTCAAATGGTATCTTCATTCCCTTTTGTAAAACCCATTTCAAATTAACACAATTTGAATCACAACTAATCGATTTCACTTTTTACGGTGGCTACTTTATCGGATCTTTGATCTTGTATTTTGCATCGCAAGCGAGTAAGGTTGATATTTTAAACAAAATCGGGTATAAAAAAGGAATTATCGCTGGATTAATTATCTCAGCAGGCGGGGCTTTATTAATGGTTCCTGCTGTTCATTCTGGATCATTTCTATTTATCCTGTTTTCATTTTTCGTTATTGCGTTAGGTTTCTCCCTTCAGCAAACGGCGGCGAATCCATTCGTGGTTGCTCTCGGTGAACCTGAAAGTGGTGCACACCGCCTTAATTTAGCTGGTGGTATTAATAACTTTGGTGGTTTGATGGGTCCGGTTATTGTAAGTGTTGTGCTCTTTGGTACCGCAAATGATGCTGTAGCAAAAGTGGTTGAAATCTCATCTATTAACAACCTATATTATATTCTTGCTGGTTTATTTCTTGCTGTAGCAGTATTTTTTGGCGTTTCTAAACTGCCAGATGTAACCAGTACTGAGAAAATCGAAGCAAGCAGTAAACCAACAGGTCCATTAGTCGTTATGATTCTTGGTTTCTTAATGGTCGCAGCTGCAGATCCATTTTCATCTTTAACGGGAATTAGTAAATCGATTTTTGTATACTCATCATTTTTAATCATTCTTTGTGCCTTATTGTATGGTTATTTCGTTAAAAAGAATAATCCTGGTAGCTGGGGCGCTATGCAATATCCTCAACTGGTTTTGGGTATGTTGGCAATCTTTATGTATGTGGGTACTGAAGTAACCATTCAGAGCAATCTGGGTGCTTTACTGCAGTTAAAGGAATTTGGGGGCTTAAGCGATGCTGATATTAAACCATACATCTCTTTATATTGGGGAAGTATGATGATTGGTCGTTGGGCAGGTGCAGTGAGTGCATTTAATTTAAGTAAAATGACAAAGAATGTGCTAACGGCTTTGGTTCCATTTGTTGCTTTTGGTATCATTTTAGGGGTTAACCATGCAACCGGAACCGATGTAAGCAATCTTTATATTTATGCAGTTTGTATTGCGGTAATGGTAATTGCAGTATTCATCGGACAAGAGAAACCTGCTAAAACTTTAGCTTTGTTCGGTACTTTAGGTGCAATTTCGATGGTTATTGGCTTATTTACTACCGGGCATGTTGCTATTTTCGCTTTTGTAAGTGGCGGTTTGTGTTGCTCAATTATGTGGCCATCCATCTTTTCACTAGCCATTACAGGTTTAGGTAAATACACATCTCAGGGGTCAGCATTTCTAATTATGATGATTTTAGGCGGATCAATTATTCCGCCAATTCAAGGTGAACTAGCTGACAGCGCAGGTATTCACAACTCATACATCATTCCTGTATTGGGATTTGCCTATTTAATCTTCTTCGCTTGGAAAGTGAGTGGTGAACTTAAGAAACAAGGTATTGATGTTGAAAATATAACTGCAGAGGGCGGACATTAATTTTTAATAAGCTATTTTTACAGCCACAAAGATTTATTCTTTGTGGCTTTTTTATTTTTAGCATGACTAACAAACCAAGTTTCGATACCATATTTATGAATCTCGCAAGCGATTTGGCTGCCCGTTCGCATTGCGTACGTGCCCATGTTGGTGCTGTTTTAACAAAGGATACCCGTATTATTTCTATCGGTTACAATGGTCCGCCAGCCGGAACACACAATTGCGATGAGGAATGGCCAGAACAGGGTTGTGCAAGAGATAGCAAGGGAAGTTGCTCATTGGCTTTGCATGCGGAAGAAAATGCAATTCTTTATGCATCTAAAAATGGATCGAAGATAGAAGGTTGTACCCTATACACCACATTGTCGCCGTGTATTGCCTGCGCCCGGTTAATCCTATCCTCAGGGATAAAACTGGTTTACTATTCTCAATCTTATGCCGCTTACAAAGGTTTACCTAGTGATGAAGGTGTTGATTTTTTAAGGAAGTTTGGGGTAGAAGTGAAGTTGATGGGTTAACTGGTGAATGGAGTAATTGGTTAACTGTGAAATGGCTAAACTGTTGAATTTTTAAGCTTATTGCTAACAACTCGCAACGGATAACTTGCAGCCAGAAAATAACATGAAAACAATTTAACAATTCCCTTTCTTTCTCTATCTTTGCGGATGCAAGAAAAAATCATTATCGTCGATTTTGGTTCGCAATTTACACAACTCATCGCCCGTCGAGTTCGCGAACTAAATATTTACTGTGAAATCTATCCATACAACAACCTTCCTGAAATTTCAGAAGATGTAAAAGGTGTTATCTTTTCAGGTAGCCCGTATTCTGTCCGTCAGGATGATGCCCCTCAAATTGATTTGTCAAAATACCACAACAAATATCCTTTGTTGGCTGTTTGTTATGGTGCGCAATACATCGCTCAACAATCTGGAGGCGATGTTCAGCCATCTTCGACCCGTGAATACGGCCGTGCTAATTTGAGTTTTGTTGATCAGGAAAATAAATTATTTAAAGGAATTAATATCGATTCTCAGGTTTGGATGAGTCATGGCGATACCATCACCAGTATTCCAGAAGAGTTTGAATTAATTGCCAGTACCGATAGTGTAAAGGTTGCAGCTTATCACATCAAAAATTCAAATACTTACGCTATACAATTTCACCCTGAAGTTACACACAGTATTGATGGAAAGGTTTTATTAGAAAACTTCCTGGTTGATATTTGTGGATGTAGCCAGGACTGGACTTCGGCAGCGTTTATAGAAACCACCATTGCAGAATTACAGCAAACATTAGGCAATGATAAAGTTGTTTTAGGTTTATCAGGCGGTGTAGATAGTAGTGTGGCAGCCGTTTTATTACACAAAGCAATCGGTACAAATTTACATTGTATTTTTGTTGATAATGGCTTACTGCGTAAAGATGAATATGCACAGGTGCTTGAACAATACAAACACATGGGTTTAAACATTAAGGGGATCGATGCTAAAGATCGTTTCTTAAGGCAGCTTGCTGGATTAACCGATCCAGAATTGAAGCGTAAAGCAATTGGACGGGTTTTTATCGAAGTTTTTGATGATGCAGCACATGAAGTAACAGGTGTAAACTGGTTAGGTCAGGGAACTATCTATCCTGATGTGATCGAATCAATTTCAGTAAATGGTCCTTCAGCTACGATCAAATCGCACCATAATGTTGGTGGTTTGCCAGATTTTATGAAACTGAAAGTGGTTGAGCCATTAAAAACGTTGTTTAAAGATGAGGTTCGCAGGGTAGGTAAAGCTTTAGGAATCGATGATGTGATTCTTGGCCGCCATCCTTTTCCAGGTCCAGGTTTAGGTATTCGCATTTTGGGTGAGGTTACCGCAGAAAAAGTAGCTATCCTACAAGATGCTGATGCCATTTACATCAATGAACTAAAAGCCGCTGGATTATACGATAAGATCTGGCAGGCTGGGTCAATTTTCTTACCCGTGCAATCTGTTGGTGTAATGGGTGATGAACGTACCTACGAAAATGTAATTGCCCTTCGTGCTGTTGAATCAGTAGATGGTATGACGGCAGATTGGTGCCATCTGCCTTATCCGGTGCTTGCAAAAATTTCAAATGAAATTATTAATAAGGTGAAAGGTATAAACAGGGTTGTTTACGATATCAGCTCTAAACCACCTGCAACCATTGAATGGGAATAAATAAGTTGACCGTTTTTTTCTCAGTTAACTATATTATTAATCAAATATAACTTATGCTAGCAAGGTGGAATAAACTTTGCTAGCATATTTTGTTAAAAACAACAGGTATGAATTTTAGAAACGGTTACTACATTTTAGTTTTCTTTATTTTAGTTTTAGGTGCTTGTTCTCCTAAAATAAGAACACCAAAAACTGAAACCAGTAAACCTGTTGAGAAGGAAAAACCTGCAGAAAAAAAAGTAGTTAAAAAGTTTAGCCAGGCTAGCATTTCCCTGCTTGCACCCTTTAAACTCGATGAGCTAAATTTAAAAACAGCCACCAAAGCTGATGTAGAAAAATATGCGATGCCTATCGATTTTTATCAAGGGTTTAAATTGGGTTTAGATTCGGTAGCTGCTTCAGGTTTAAACTTTAAACTTAATGTTTTCGATACGCAAGACGACAATGCACATATTGCTGTGCTTTACAAAAATGATCGGTTTAAACAGAGTAATTTGATTGTTGGTCCGGTGTTTCCTGACGGACAAAAATTTATGGCGGCTTACGCAAAGGAAAACAATATTGCGGTAGTTTCCCCTCTGGCAGCATCTAATCCTTCAGAGTTTAACAATCCAAATCTCATTTCCATTGTAAATAATATCGATCTCCATGCACAAAAAATTGCCACTTATATTGGCAAAAGTTTTAATCCTGCAAATACCATTGTAGTGATTATAAATCCCAGAAAAACAGAAGATGAGGCCTTTGCTTCGCCCATCAGATCTTATTTGACCAGCAAAACAAAGTTTGTGGTTCAGGAATATGCATCAGCTTATACTTTTGAAACGAAGATGATCAAAGGCAAGCAGTATGTTGTTCTGGTTACATCATCTGATAGAACTTTCGTTTTACCTACTATTGATAAGTTGTTTAAGTTGAAGAATCTGCCTGCCGGAGGCTACAATATTAGTCTTTTTGGTCATCCCAACTGGGTAAAACAAAACTACCCAACGGATAAAGTGCAAGCGTTGAATACCATAATCAGTTCATCATATAAAATAGACTATAAAAGTGCTGCAGTAATTGCCTTTATCAAAAAATATCGCAAACAGTTCGGTTTCGAACCTGGAGAATATGCCTACAAAGGGTTCGATGTAGGTTTTTATTTTGGCAAACTACTTTCTCATTACGGGGAAGATTACCGCGACTACATAACAAAGGAGAAATATAAGGGGCTTCATAATAATTTTTCATTTATTCATGATGAAAAATTAGGCTATATTAACACCAGTTTAATGCTGTTGAAATTCAAAAACTTTGCATTAAATATTATCGAATAATTTACAATTTTATTTTCTATGAGGGCTGACCATCAGTTAAGGGCTTTTGAACAAATTTTAAACACTTATGATGGGAATTTGCCCCTACATCGTTTCCTGCCTGGCTATTTTAAACAAAACAAGCAAATGGGATCGTCTGACAGAAGGTGGGCAACCAGGCATGTTTACAGTTTTTTTAGGTTGGGGAGGGCGTTGCCAAATTTGGCTCGCGAAGAGAGACTTTGCATTGCTGATTTTCTTTGCCACGAAACCTTGAGTCCGGTAGTAGAGCAAAATATGCCAGCATTACAGGCCAATATTCAACTTCCACTGGCAGAAAAAATAAAAATCATTGCAGAAAAATATCAGGATTTTAACCTGGAAGATGTTTTTCCTTTCGGAGATAAATTATCTGAAGGGATAAATAAAATAGAGTTTTTTACTTCGTTTTTCAAGCAGCCCGATTTGTTTATCAGGGTTGCGGCGGCTGATATAGAATCAATTGTAGCAACGCTTGAGGCGGCAAATATTACAGTTCATCAAGTCTCAGAAACTGCTTTAGCATTACCGAATGGTACTAAACTCGAAACGGTGTTAAAGGAAGGAACTTATCAGGTTCAGGATTTATCTTCGCAATATACAGGAAGCTATTTCGAGCCTAGCAAATGGGATAAATGGTGGGATTGCTGTGCCGCATCGGGTGGCAAATCCTTATTGTTACACAGCCTGGAGCCTGTAGTTGAGCTGTTGGTTACAGATTTGAGAGAATCAGTACTGATGAATCTTGACGAACGTTTTCGCCTTGCCGGAATTAGAAAATACCATAAAAAAGAGTTAGACCTTTTAAAGAATAATGATCAGGTTTTGCATCATTATCAATTTGATGGGATTATTTTAGATGCACCTTGTACAGGCGCTGGAACCTGGGGAAGAACGCCGGAAATGCTAACTTTTTTTGAGGAAAAAAGGGTTAACCAATTCGCAGCAATTCAGAAAGCTATCGGGCCGAACGTAGTAAAATATTTAAAGCCAGGAAAGCCCCTGATTTACATTACCTGTTCTGCCTTTGCTGCAGAAAACGAAGCGGTGGTACAATACTTAACAGAGACTTTGCCATTAGAATTAGAAAAAATGGAGGTGATCAAAGGGTTTCAAAATAATGCTGATACCATGTTTGTGGCCAGGCTGATCAGACTTTAGTAGCTTCAAAGACCTTGTTGTTAATGTTTGTCAGTATAAGCGTTCAGACAAGTTTATACATGCTCAAACCAGGATTTGAAGTTCTTTTTTAGGTATTTTACTGCTTCAATTAAAACAGCAATTGCCCCGATTATTAATGTATATTCCTCGAAGCTGTTCATCTTTGGTTAGCTTTATGTTTAGATGAATATACGAAATTTTTGTTACAGTACGGTCTTATAGTAGATAAGATTTCTCGGTCTCGTTCGAAATGACGATTGGCTTACAGTTGATTCTTTCTTTCGGTTTGATCTACAATCCGGTATTATTTCTGAATAATTTAATAGCGATAGCCAGTAAAATTACGCCGAAAGCTTTACGAAGAATGTTTAATCCTGTTTTACCAAATAGCTTTTCTAAGCGTTCGGTGTTTTTTAATACGAAGTAAACAAAAAGCATGTTCAGGATAATCCCCACCAAAATATTCTGAGTTTGATATTCGGTTTTGAGCGACAGCAGCGTGGTCATTGTACCGGCACCTGCAATTAACGGAAATGCAAGGGGAACTATTGAAACCGTTTCTGGCGCCTCTTCTTTGAAGATGGTTAAACCTAAAACCATTTCCATCGCAATGAAAAAAATTACAAATGAGCCAGCAATAGCGAATGATTCTACATCAAGTCCAATCACTTTTAATAATGATTCTCCGAGGAATAGAAACAAAATCATGAGCGCAGTTGCTACAATCGAAGCTTTTTCAGATTCAATATGTCCCGCTTTCCTGCGAAGTTCGATCACTACCGGAATTGATCCCAAAATATCAATAATGGCGAAAATTACCATCGTAGTGGTCAGAATCTGGTTGAAGTCGAACTTCATGAAATCATATTTCATAGGGAACAAATTTACCCAAAGGTAAGCCAATTGTATTAAATACTTATTATGAAACTATTTATTAAAAGTAGAATTGTGTTCTCAAGGTGAACACATTATCTTTTCTGTCTTCAGTATAACCAGAAATTTGGGTTGATTCATTTTTGATCATGTCGTAATATATTACCGCTTTAAAATGAGGATTGAAATGATGCAGGAAGCCAAAACCAAAAGTATCGAACCGAACATCCGCGGCCGTTAATCCCTTTAATGCTGAAATATCCATTCCTGCAACTTTTGCATTGGGATCGTACCAATCATATTTAAAAATCAATTGATTGTCGGTACTATTTAAAGTTTGTACGAAAGTGAAATAAGCGCCATTAAAATTCCTGGTATAGTAGGGAAGTGCTACCGATTTATTATCAACCGGATAAGAACCAGGCGTTGCCGAGGTAGTTGCTGTAGCCGATTGTAGTCCTGAAATAACTTCTGCCCTTAATTCTGATTTCCAGCTTTTCAGCGCTGTGGCTAACTGAACATCAGCACCGTAGTATCTGCGTGGTGCTACCTTATTAATCGTATTTACTGAAGAATCTTTCACCATCGCCAGGCTTCCATTTAAATTTTCCATTCTGTAGCTTACAGGCAAACGATGATTTAATCCGCCTTGCAACGTGCTTATTCCTCCGGCAATAGAAAATCCTAATTTTTTAAATGTGTATGGCTTGTGGCTTAATCTGGCAATTACATCTTTGCTGTTATCAAATTCGCCGGGTCCGGCCAGTCCCTGGCCATTGTAAATACCCAAATCTAGAACTACATTCTTAAGTTTGGCATCTTTCCAGCGAGGATTAAAAGTGAAGGTTGCGCCCAAATCACGCTCGGTTCTCATTAAAATCTGCGACATTCTTCCGCGTTCGGGAGCCTCTCTACCTGCTGATGAAAGTTGTAGTTCATTTCCAAACGGACGGCCTGATAGTCCCAGTGTGACGTGAAAGAGTTTCCACTTATTTTCATAATACCGTCCCCAAAAATCCCGGATATTTACACCCTGTTCGGTTCCATCAAATTGCAATACGAAATAGGTAGATTGATTACCTTTGTCATCCAATAGCATATAATCTGCCCTTAACCTGCCTCTTCTTAAGCGAAAACGATTGTTACTAAATTCGCCGAAATTTCCACCCTGGTATTCCGCAAGTGTACCGTTTGATTGAGCGGCCTGAAACTGTGGTTGCATGTAACCGCTAAAAGATAGTGAGCCGTATTTTTTAGAGATGATAAGCAGGTGGTTAACCGTTGTGGAGTCCATTATATCATTAATGGTTCTTTGTGCTTGAGCGGAGAATGACAGGAACAGTAAAGTGATAATGGCTAAATGCTTGTTTTTAACTCGTTGCATACGTTTCGATGGATTGTGTGGCAAAGGTACTTTATTAACAATTATTTAACACAAAAAAGCCCCGACATTTGTCGGGGCTTATAAAATTTATATTATTTGTTATAATTCAGGTTTTGGAGGATCAACAGGATGTACAACTTTTCCTTTGTTGCCTAAAACTGAATTTCCTTTCCCGTAGAAGAAATAGATGGCTACACCTAAAGCCATCCAGATTGCTAACCTGATCCAGGCTTCTAATGGTAATGACGACATTAGGTAAACACAAACAATTACACCCATAATAGGCACAAAAGGAACCAATGGTGTTCTGAATGGACGAGCTCTGTTCGGATCCGTTTTACGTAATAACATCACACCGATACATACCAATGAGAAGGCAAACAGCGTACCAATAGATACCATGTGACCCAAATCAGTTACTGGAACAAAACCAGCAAAAATACTTACGAAAACCATAAAGAACAGATTTGTTTTAAATGGTGTTCTGAATTTTGAATGGATGTTGCTGAAGAATTTCGGTAATAAACCATCTTTTGACATCGTATAGAAAACCCTTGATTGTCCCATTAACATCACCAGGATTACTGAAGTATAACCCGCTAAAATTGCGATAATTAATCCCATTTGCAACCAACTGTAACCAGTTACTTTAAATGCAGTAGCTGCCGGAGAAGCATCGCCTTTAAATACTGAGAAAGGTACTAAACCTGTCATTACGTGAGCAAATAATACATAAAGTATGGTACAAACTACCAAAGAACCTAAAATACCAATTGGCATGCCTTTCTGAGGATTTTTTGCTTCCTGAGCCGCTGTAGAAACGGCATCAAAACCAATAAATGCGAAGAATACCAACGCAGCACCTGCAGCGATACCCGAAATACCAAATTCTCCTTTAACACCAGTGTTTTCCGGGATATAAGGCGTATGGTTAGCAGGATTAATAAATTTCCATCCTAATGCGATGAAGATGATTACTACGGCAACTTTAACAATTACCAGGATATTATTTAGGCTTGCAGACTCTTTAGTTCCACGGATGAGCATCAGTGAAAGAAGAGAAACGATGACCACTGCTGGAAGATTGATTCCTCCACCATCTACTTCTGCAAATGATTTTGTGAGGTAGAGCGGCATTTCGAGGCCAAATTCGTGTAGCAGTTTGTTGAAATAACCAGACCAGGAAACCCCAACCGTTGCAGCACCAAGAGCATATTCTAACACTAAATCCCATCCGATAACCCAGGCCATAAACTCACCCATTGTAGCGTAAGAATAAGTGTAAGCACTACCGGCAACAGGAATCATCGAAGCAAATTCTGCATAACACAAACCGGCGAATGCACATCCAACTGCTGCCAGTACAAATGATAATGTTACGGCTGGTCCAGCGTGATCAGCTGCTGCGATACCTGTTAATGAGAATAAACCTGCCCCAATAATTGCTCCAATGCCCAGAGCAACAAGGCTCGTACTGCTCAGCGTACGTTTGAGCGTCCCCTCGCCACTTTCAGCAGATTCTGCTATAAGCACATCAATAGGCTTTTTAAGATTCATAATTTGTTTAGTCTTTTATGTTTGTTGATTTATGATAATAAGCGGTAAACCTAAATAAAAATTGCGAAAAAGAAAAAGGGATTTTGTTAAAATCCCCATTTCAGTACTATTATCTCTATGTTTTTACAACTAATTTGCCAGTGTATCGGTAGTATTCATTAAAGTGTCGTTAATGATGTTACCTGAAGCATCAGTTTTTTGCTCAATTCTGATTTCTTTGCGAACTTCTTGCCTTTCTTCAGTAGGTATAGCCTTCACTGCGATGTAAGGAGCAATAACCAGCGAAACAATAGACATTAATTTGATTAAAATATTCATCGATGGTCCTGAAGTATCTTTAAATGGATCTCCAACGGTGTCGCCTGTTACTGATGCTTTATGTGGCTCAGATTTCTTGTAGAACATTTCTCCGTTAATCATTACACCTTGTTCGAAAGATTTTTTAGCGTTATCCCATGCACCGCCTGCATTGCTCTGGAAAATTCCCATCAGTACGCCAGTTACAGTAACACCTGCTAATAGTCCACCCAAAACTTCTGGTCCGAAAGTGAACCCTATTATGATTGGCGTGATTAAAGCAATTGCACCTGGAAGCATCATTTCCCGTATAGACGCTTTGGTAGAAATGGCCACACATTTTTCATACTCAGGTTTTGCTTTGTATTCCATAATGCCAGGGATTTCCCTGAACTGGCGGCGAACTTCCTGAACCATATCCATAGCGGCTTTTCCAACTGCCTGGATACATAGGGCTGAGAAAATAAAAGGAATCATACCCCCGATAAATAATCCCGCTAGTACCGGCGCTTTATAAATATCAATCGCACTAATTCCGGCAATCCCTACAAAAGCGGCGAAAAGTGCCAGTGAAGTTAATGCTGCCGATGCGATGGCAAATCCTTTACCGGTTGCAGCAGTCGTATTTCCTACGGCATCCAAATTATCTGTTCTTTCACGAACCTCAGGTGGGAGCTGACTCATTTCTGCAATACCGCCTGCGTTATCAGCTATCGGCCCGAATGCATCAATGGCCAATTGCATCGCTGTTGTGGCCATCATGCCGGCAGCTGCAATGGCTACACCATATAAACCTGCAAAATGATAGGAAGCCATAATTCCGCCAGCCAAAACCAAAATTGGAATTACTGTTGATTTCATCCCCACTGATAAACCTGCGATAATATTTGTGGCATGCCCTGTTGAAGATTGTTGAATGATGGAATTTACAGGGCCTTTGCCCATAGCCGTAAAGTATTCAGTTACCACACTCATAATGGTGCCCACAACCAAACCAACAATGATGGCGTAAAATACATTGATACTGGAAAATGCATAGCCGCGTAAACTTAGTGTTTCCGGCAGCATCCACTTCACAATAAAAAATGACGCAACGGCAGTAATCACAATTGAAGACCAATTGCCAAGATTTAATGCGTTTTGAACATTAGATTTTTCATCTTTAATGGTCACAAACCAGGTACCGATAATTGAGAAGATAATACCCAAACCACAAATTACCATTGGCAATAGGATAGGAGACATCCCGCCAAAATTATCTTTTACATCAATTTCCTGACCTAAAACCATTGTCGCCAAAATTGTAGCTACATAAGAGCCAAATAAATCGGCGCCCATACCTGCAACGTCGCCCACGTTATCACCTACGTTATCGGCAATGGTTGCAGGATTTCTCACATCATCCTCAGGAATTCCTGCCTCCACCTTACCCACTAAATCGGCGCCAACATCTGCAGCTTTGGTATAAATTCCTCCACCAACACGGGCAAATAAGGCAATAGATTCCGCCCCGAGTGAAAACCCGGTTAATACTTCAATGGCCGTTTTCATTTCTACGCTGTTCACCGATACAACATTGAAGTATTTCAAAAAAACGATGAATAAGCCACCTAAACCCAATATAGCCAAACCCGCTACACCTAAGCCCATCACGGTACCACCTGTAAAGGATACTTTTAAGGCCTGTTTTAAACTTGTTCTCGCTGCTTGTGTGGTTCTTACATTAGCCTTTGTGGCCGATTTCATTCCAATATATCCAGCAGTAGCAGAAAAAATGGCACCAATTAAAAAGGATATAGAAATAATCCAGCTGGAGTGCATGGGCACACCTTTAATTTCTGTAATGGTTCCGGAGTAGGCTAATAATGCAGCGGTAAAAACTGCGAAAATACTTAACACTCTCCATTCCGCCTTCAAAAATGCCATGGCGCCATCGGCAATGTAACCAGCCAGCTCCTGCATATTTTTATCTCCGGCATCTTGTTTGTTTACCCAGGCGCTTTTAATCATCATCACAATAATCCCAACCAGGCCCAAAGCCGGGATACTGTAAATTAAGTTCTCTTGTAAAAAATTCATAGTTAATATTTGGTTATTGGTTCGCTGATATCAAGTTCATTGATTTACCCTCATCGGTAAAGAACATTGATTTCTTAAATTTTGGTTATTAGTTAAGCAATATAATAATTTTATTTCCTTGTACTTAAATAAAAAATGAGAGTTTAACGGAATGAATAACGCGATCGATATAATCACAGGAAGCATCATTCATTGCCTTTGTGATGTTTTTATTAAATGAGTCGTGAGTCTACGTCAATTAAAATAATACAGTTTAATGGATGTTATTTTATTTATTTATAAATAAATTAGCCGGAAACTAAAGCTAAACCAACAAAAAAAAATGGAAAAACTACAGGGTGAAGGTGCTCCCAAGCGAAAGCTAGGTCTTTTTGATGCTGCAATGCTAGTCATGGGATCGATGATTGGAAGCGGTATTTTTATTGTAAGTGCCGATATCATGAGAAATCTGGGATCTGGATACTGGTTAATTGTGGTTTGGGTAATTACGGGTGTTATGACTGTGGCTGCCGCGATCTCGTATGGCGAACTTTCAGCCATGTTTCCAAAAGCAGGGGGGCAGTATACATACTTAAAGGAAATCTTCGGTAAAATGATGGGTTTTTTGTACGGTTGGGGGTTATTTACAGTAATTCAAACCGGTACCATTGCGGCGGTAGCTGTGGCATTTGGTAAATTTACCGCTTACTTAATCCCGGCATTAAATGATGCCGCACCATTATTTCAAAATGGCAGTTATAAAATCACCTGGATTCAAATTTTGGCAATTGGCGTTATTTTGCTGCTTACCTATATAAATACTAAGGGCGTTGAGAGTGGAAAATTATTGCAAAATGTGTTTACCGGATCAAAAATTGTTGCGCTCATTGGGTTAATTCTTTTAGGCTTTCTTTTGGTGAAGAATAATTTCTGGTCTGGAAACATGAGTTTTGGATGGGATGCTTTTAATAATTTAAAAACCGATTCAGGTGGCAACTTTTTAAAATCCGGTTGGGAATCAATTTCCGGGATGGGCATCATGGCTGGAATAGCAGCAGCTATGGTTGGATCTGTTTTTTCGAGCGTGGCCTGGGAAAACGTGACTTTTGTTTCTGGCGAAATCGAAAATCCTAAAAAAAATGTAGTCAGATCGATGGTGTTAGGCACATCGGCAGTAATGATACTTTACCTCCTGGTTAATTTCATCTATCTTAATACCTTAGGTCGCGATAGTATTGCATTTGCGGCTAATGATAGGGTTGCGGTTGCAGCGTCTGAACAAATTTTTGGAAGTGGGATAGGTACAGTGGTGATGGCTGTGCTGGTGATGATTTCAACTTTCGGTTGTGTAAATGGGATTGTATTGGCAGGCGCCAGGGTTTTTCAAACCATGGCACAAGATGGTATGTTTTTTAAAGCTGCGCTTCATAATAATAAAAACGGTGTTCCCGAAAAATCACTGTGGATGCAGGGAATATGGGCTTCTGTGTTGTGCTTAAGCGGTCAGTACGGTAATCTATTAGATATGATCTCGTTTGTGATTGTATTATTTTACATGATTACTGTTTGTGGGGTAATCTATTTAAGGGTTAAAAAACCAGCACTTGAACGCCCTTATAAAACATGGTTATACCCCGTTACACCTGTTATTTATTTATTAATCGGTGCGGCGTTCTGCATTTTGCTCCTCATTTATAAACAGCAATATACCTGGCCTGGATTGGTAATTGTGTTATTGGGCGTTCCGGTTTATTTGTTTATTAATCGAAAAAAACAAGAATCAATTTAATGACTTTATACATTTATTAAGTTTAAGCCAAAGGAGGAACAGAAACATGTTCCTCCTTTTTCGATTTATTTGAGCAGCAAAGCGACTGGTGTTAGATGTTTTCTATTAACATATATGCCTGGATTCCGGGATATAAAAAGAAAGAATATCAACGCCTTGCTCATTAAGCTCATACGAATAAAAATTGCTATGCAGCAAATACGCTATAAAATCAAGCAAATATGAAATGGGAATTTTCTTTTAATCAGTTTAGCTTATTTTTAGATCGGTAATCAGTTTTATGCAGAACTATTAATGAATTTGAAACTTAAATAATGCGAGTAATAAAATTATCAATCCTGGCGCTTTTCACTTTAGTTTGTCTGAGTTGCAGTTCGCAAGACACTGAAACTTACTGGAAAATAGACAATATTTATCGCGAGGATAAAAAACCATTCATAGGTTTAACAGGTGCATTTATGCAAGAAATTATAGATCATCAATTTCATTTTATTAAAAAGGGTGATAGCCTGTATTTTGATCTGCCAGAGAAATTTCAAATAGATACTAAAAATTTTAAAAGCCTTCGTCAGCTTCATATTACTGATAGGGATTATTATGAGATGTACGCCCAAAATTTCAGCAGCGGCATCTTCAAAATAAAATTTAAGGATAATGCTACGCTTTCCGATTCAAAGAACACCATTATTGAGTTTAAAAAGATTACCAAAGAAGAATATTTAAAAAGTGTTCAGGAAGTTATTAACCATCAAAAATCAATTGAACAAAAGGTAAATTCGTTAAAAAGCCAATTAGAACAGCAACCTCAAATAATTTTAAATCCTGTAAAGAAAATGCCAACAAAAGTAGCAGAGTTGATGAACAATATGGGTGAACAGATCTTTTTAAACATTCCGACAGAAATAGAATTAAGGGAGTCGGGAGATTTAAAAAATGAAGTATTTGGGGATATAAAAATCGGCACATTTAAAGATAAATCAGTGATCTATGATGTAGATCATAAGGAAAACGATTACGGATTAAAACAGTTAACGATATGGATTTCATCAGATTCATCAGCATTTAGTATGGATAGGTACCTGGCTGATCAACCTAATCTCAAGCTTTTCAGGCGGGATGGTAATAATGTTGTTGGTTACGATGTTGGCTACGATGGAAGAGAAGACAAAGCGGTTGTGCAATCGTACTTCTGCTTAAAATACTATAAAGTTGAAAATTCGCACATTTTTATCTATGGCGATGTTTTTCGTTCACAGATGAAAAATGCACCTAATTTGGAGGAGATGAATAAAATTTTAAATTTTAACTATAATATCTCTCAAAACATTTCAGTAAAAGTTAATAATTAAAAATCATTCATCTTGCTAACGCAACCTGATTCTAATAAGCATATACTTCATAGTCTTAAGTGGTTCCAGCATAATATATTAATTCTATTTTGTGTATTTTTGCAGCAATGGGAACACAGGTAGATATTGGAATTAAGGGTTATAACGCTTACGGGGTTCATTTGCGTCAAAAATATAATGGACAACGGGTATTCAAAGTAATTGTTGATGGCGGTTTTACCTGTCCGAACAGAGATGGAAGTAAGGGTTATGGCGGATGTACATATTGCAATGTAGATTCTTTCACGCCTGAACCATCTCGTAAAATGCCGACCATTAGAGAGCAGCTGGAAGAGGGGATTAAGCGGGCGAAAAATGGATACAAAGCAGATAAATTCATTGTTTATTTTCAGCCGAATACCAATACCTATGCGCCGGCGCATTATTTAAAAATGATGTACGATGAGGCGCTATCTGTAGAAACTGAAAATATTGTGGGTTTCGCAGTAGGTACTAGGCCTGATTGTATAGATGCAGAGAAGGTGGCACTGTTGGAAAGTTATACCGACCGTTTCGATGTTGATTTGGAGATGGGTATGGAATCTATTTATGATGAAACTTTAGAGCAGATTAACAGAGGCTGCAGTCATGGTGAGTTTGTAGCTGCGGTTAAACTTTTAGAAAATAGCAAGCTTGATTTATGTGTGCATACTATTTTTGGCTTCCCTTGGGAAACCAGAGAGATGATGTATGGTTATATTCATGAAATTAATCGTTTTCCTCAGATTAAGTTCGTAAAATTTCATCATCTGCACATTGTTGAAGGATCAATTATGGGGGCTAAATATAAAAAGGATCCTTTTAAACTATTCACTTTGGAGGAATATACCGATTTGCTTTGCGAGTTGATTCCATTGCTTCGCCCGGATATTGTAATACAAAGATTATTTGGAATTTCTGACTGGGATTTATTAATTGCTCCAAATTGGGGGTTAAATAAATCGGCAATTCAAACTTATATTGATAAGGAGATTGAAAAACGAGGTGTAGTTCAAGGTTCTCATTATTTTGATTAAATTTTAATAATTTTCATATTTTTTAGTAGAAACCCATGAATTTTCATGGGTTTTTTGGTTTTGTATAAATATATATGTTAATATTCTTCAAAAAAATGATAAATATTCATTATTTGTATAAATCGTATGATTTTGTTTTTGTTAAAAACGCATCTTAAATAAGTTCGTTTTTTAATTAAATTGTATTTTTTGGATAAAATTTTGACTTGTTTTACAAAAATTTGATGTTTTTGTTATAATTTTTTGATTAAATAGTGTAAAAATTACATTATGTCGTACTTTTATGAAAATATTTATCAAATAATTAAGAGAATTTTTAATAAAAACAAATCAAACTAAAAACTATGAGTAAATTTTCCTTAAAACAGTATGCGCCCTTTGCAGTCTTGATGATTGTAGCGATTGCAGCGCTATTTATTCCACTACTTCCAAATTTCGACGATGGAAAATACAGTGCACCTGATATTGCTTTCGTTTTAATTTCTGCAGCGTTGGTGTTTTTAATGACTCCTGGTCTTGCATTTTTCTATGGTGGTATGGTTCATCGTAAAAATGTTTTATCAACCATGATTAAAAGTGTGGTTGCGGCTGGAGTAATTACTGTTCTCTGGACTGTAGTTGGTTTCAGTCTTGCATTTGGCGAAACAATAGGTGGATTTATCGGAAACCCAGCAACATTCTTGTTTTTTCAGGGTGTAAACTCAGGTCCGGCCTGGGGAACAATTCCATTATCACTTTTTGCTGTGTTTCAATTAATGTTTGCCATTATTACACCAGGATTAGTTGTGGGAGCCGTTGCAGAGCGTATTAAATTTACCTCGTATATTTTATTTATCGTATTGTTCGCAATATTTGTATACTCTCCTTTAGCACACTGGACTTGGTCGCCTGATGGATTCTTATTAAAAATGGGCGTTCTTGATTTTGCTGGTGGAACGGTTGTACACATTTCAGCTGGTATGGCTGCATTGGCTGGTGCATTGGTTTTAAAACGTAGAAAATCACACTTAGAGCATAAAGAGGTTCCACCTGCTAATATCCCTTATGTGTTAATTGGAACAGGATTACTTTGGTTCGGTTGGTTTGGTTTTAATGCAGGTTCGGCTTTGGGTGCAAATTCTTTAGCAGTTTCGGCTTTCTTAACTACCAATACCGCTGCCGGTGCCGCTGGATTATCATGGATGTTCTTCGATGTAGCGAGAGGTAAGAAACCATCAGTGCTTGGTTTCTGTATCGGTGCCGTTGTAGGTTTAGTTGCCATTACACCTGGAGCAGGTTTCGTAAGTATTCCATCAAGTATCTTTATCGGTGTGATTGCATCCGTGATCTCTAACTTAGTGGTTTCATGGAAACAAAAAACAAGTTTAGATGATACTTTAGATGTTTTCCCTTGTCATGGTGTTGGTGGTATTGTTGGTATGATTTTAACTGGCGTTTTTGCTACCAAAACAGTAAATAGCATTGGTGCTGATGGTTTATTATACGGTGGCACTGAGTTTTTCTTTACCCAGGTTAAAGGTGCGGTTATCGTAATCATTTTCAGTTTTGTGGTATCATTCATCATTTTCAAATTCATTAACCTAATTCAACCAATTCGCGTTTCAGAAGAGGAGGAAGAAATGGGTCTTGATGAATCACAACACAATGAAAAATATTCTCAAGGCACTTTGCTAGTGGAGGAAAGAGCTGTTTATATTGAAAAAAACAGTCCGCTTACTGAACCAATTGCATAAAACAAACTATATCTAAACTCAAATTCAAGCTCAAACATGAAGAAATTTTTAACTGCTATTTTCGCAATGGCCAGCGCTAGCTGCGTCCTGGCTCAGGAAACTACAACCTCTCCACTCGAAATTTCGGGATCGGTTGATACCTACTTTAAATACGATTTTGCTAAACAACCAAATATTGGAACCTCATTTGCATCTGATCATAACTCAGTTTCATTAGGGATGATTGATTTGGTGTTGAAAAAGAAAACAGGAAAAGCCTCATTTGTCGGAGAATTATCTTTCGGTCCGAGAGGACAGGAGCAATCGCTGATAGATGCTTCAAGTGGAACTTCATCTTTTCATATCCAAAACTTATATGTAAACTATGATTTTACCGATCAGTTTTCGATGACTGCAGGTTACATGGGAACGTTTATTGGTTATGAGGTAATTTCTCCGGTAGGAAACTTTAATTATTCTACTTCATATTTATTTACAAATGGTCCGTTTCAAAATGCCGGTATTAAGGCTACATACAAATTCTCTGATAAAGTGAGTTTAATGGCTGGTTTATTTAATGACTGGAACGTTTACACTGCAACACGTGGGGTATCAAGCATTGGCGGACAATTAATGGTTTCTCCTGTTGAAGGCTGGACAGCCTATATTAATGTATTGTCTGGTGCTGGCGGTGGCGGATACGGCACCATTGCTGATTTAACAACTGCTTATCAGATTACCGATAAATTTAAATTAGGCTTAAACGCTGCTAATTACGACATTAATGATGATGCTGGTGGTTATGCAGGGGCTGCTTTGTATCCGCAGTATGCTTTCACTGATGCTGTAGCATTAGGTTTAAGAGGTGAGTATTTCAAATACAAAAATGTTGGTGGTGTTGAGGGGGATAAATATACTTCAGTAACCCTTACTGCAAATATTAAATCTGGAGGTTTAACTTTTATTCCTGAGGTAAGATTAGATCATAGTGGTACCAAACCTTTCGCGAAAGAAAATGGAATGGCTGCGCCAAATGCAGGCCAGTTCTCACTAGCAGCAGTTTACGCTTTCTAAAAGCAAATTAATATGATTATAGCCGCCAGTTCATTTAAACTGGTGGCTTTTTTTTACCTTAGTAATTAGTTTAAAAAGGATTTATGAGATACATACTTGCCATCGCACTTTCTGTTTTTGTAACCAGTTTATCGGCTCAGGAGAAGCAATTTCTTAAAGATGAGACAGGTAAATTCATTTATTACAAGGTTGTCGATTCACTAGTATTGAGTAAGACAGTTTTATTAGAAAGGGCTAAAAATTTTGTGGTATCGGCAAATAAAAAAACAATGAAGTTGGAAAGCAGTACCGATACTTCAATTTTAGCAAAGGGCAAAATGATTATCGATAAAACGATATTGGTGGCTGGTCATCCCAGTGGCGAGGTAAGCTACGATTTTGTTTTTGAGGCAAGAGCAGGAAAATATCGTTATTGGTTAACCAACTTTGTATTCATTCCTTACCAAAGAGACCGTTATGGAAACTTTGTACCAAAAACAACTATTGGAAGTCCACTCGAAAAATCTGCTGATAAGTTAAATGCAGGATCATGGAAAGATATTCAAACAAGCACTTATGCGAAAGTGGCAAAATTTGGAGATTCGTTTAAAAAATTCCTTGCAACAGATAAAAAGAATTCTGAACCCGTTAAAAAAGAAACTGTTTCTACTAAAAAATGGTAATCAGTTCTTTTGCTTTTTACATTTTGCCAAATAAGGATTCTACTTTTTTATATCGAAAATTAAAAATCTCATTGATTTTATTGTTCACTATCACACCGTTTGCAACTTTGCCAATAACACCCCAGCCTACACTATAATGAAGAATATCTTTCATTAATACACCGCCGTCAATGCTTTGAAAATGATGTTGATGGTGCCAAAATGCAAAGGGCCCAAATCTTTGCTCATCAATAAAGTATTCGTTTTCTTTAACGTGAGTAATTTCCGTAACCCAGTCTAGTTTAATCCCAAATAATGGAGAAACTTTGTAGGTGATGATTAAACCAGGATACATTTTGGTGTTTGCCATGTTAGGCGAGGTCACGTCAAATGTCATATCTTTTGGTGTAATCTCTGCAAGGTTTAGTGGCGATGAGAAAAAATCCCATGCGGTATCCAAGTCTACGGGAATTTTCTGAGTAAATTCTAATCGATGTATTTTCAAAGTATCTTTTAGGCTTAACAGCAGTGCTGCTATTTTGTTGCAGATAAACTGAGTTTATCGGCAATTAATTTTACTAATGCATCAAATTCTTTTTGCTCGTAGCCGATAGATTGATAAATGATCTTGCCATTTTGATCAATTAAAATGTTTCTTGGTATGCTTTGTTTAGCGAACTTGCTGAAGATACTTCGATCTAAGTCTGGAAGTATTGGGAAGGTAAATCCTTTTTTGCTTTTATAAGGTATTAATTTCTCCCATCCCTCTTCTCTGCCGAATACAAAAAAGGCAAAGTTGCTATTGTCTTTGTGTTTTTCCCAAATTTGGGTTTGAACCTGTGGCAATTCTTTGTTACAGGGCGGGCACCAGGTTGCGAACAAATTAATTAGAATCAATTTGCCCTTGTAATCGGAAATGTCAACGGTTTTACCTTTTTCGATCTCAAATTTAAAGGAAGGTATAGTGTCTCCAATTTTGGTAATTGTGCCATCATCAGCAGTTTGAGCCATTACATTGGCAGTGATGAATAAGCAAATGATTAGGAATATCTTTTTCATAATAGGGGATGATGAATAAAGATACTCCTATAAAAAATCTTTACAAAATTAATGTACCATTTTGTCGGCACAGGTTGAGCTGGCAAAGGCTTCAGGTTTGGCTTTAAAAATAAAACCCATACTTAATATGTAGCCCATGGCATCATTCAATGCTTTATTTGATTTAAATGATGGGTTGGTATTAATGTCTGCATGAACTTCCAGTGCAACGTCATAAATATCCAGTAAATCGCAAATGGAATAAGCAGTTTCAATTGATTTTTGAACTTCCATTAACATCCTTTCTTTAATACCCACTTGCTGAGTATTTTTTTCCTGATGGATGTACATAAAACCGCCGTGATGTTCTCGCAACAATACAATAACGGTAGCAAAATCGGTAACCAGGCCTTTCACCTGCGAATCGGTGCCGATGCAGACTTTCAATTTATAGCCATTTTCTGTTTCTCTGATAATTGCTTTTTCTACTTCTTCGAGGATAGAAGATTGAATAATTTCGCCACTAAATTTTTTCCAGGTCATACACAATGTTGTTTTGAGGTTAATTCCAAAGAAATTCCTTTGGATACATGGTAATCAGGTTTTTATAAAAATAAGTGCTTGAAATTAAATTTATGTTAAGATGAAATTGTTTATTTGCTAACAGCAGCTTAGTTTTCAACAAGTTAGCGTTTTTTCTGGGGAACGATTGCAATTTTTTTATATTATTTACAACCGAATTGCCGTTCTACTTGTTAGATTAAGAACTAAAATTCAAAAGAATATGAGAGCGGAATTAATTCAGGAACTTCAGCTTTTGCAGAATAGCAGAGCGAATAAATTTGCAGATGATTTATCGGATAGACTAAAGTCGTCAGTTGATTTGGTAACAGAAAAAGTCAATTCGTCAATCTCAAAAAGAGGAAATATGTTAATGTTGCTAGAGAAAAAATTTGATTTCTCTACCATCAGAAAACTTAAATCGAAGTTTTTCAAGTTGTAGTGATGTAAGATTGCAGGCGTTGAAATGCTTATCTTTGGCCCGATGATAGAGAACGCCTTAAAAAAATTAAACATTACAGCACTTAACCAAATGCAGGAAGCTGCATTAAAAGCAGTAAAATCCGGGCATGATGTTTTGCTGATTGCACCTACTGGTTCTGGCAAAACACTGGCATTTTTGTTACCGCTACTGCCAAAATTAAAGCCTGATGTTAAAGGTGTTCAGGCGCTTGTTTTAGTGCCATCAAGAGAACTTGCACTTCAGATTGAGCAGGTATTTAGGCAAATGAGCACGTCTTTTAAAGTAAACTGTTGTTACGGCGGCCATGCGGTTCGGGTAGAAAAGAATAATCTTGCTCATCCGCCAGCGGTATTAATTGGCACACCCGGCCGAATTGCCTATCACCTGGAACATCAGAATTTTGATGAATCTTTCGTAGAAAATCTGATTTTAGATGAATTTGACAAATCGCTGGAGTTTGGCTTTGAATCCGATATGTCGTACATCATCGGTAAGTTGCTTTCCTTGAAACAACGAATACTTACCTCGGCAACGAAAATGGAAGAAATTCCCGAGTTTGTGAAGTTAAAAAATTCGCTTGATATTGATTTCTCTCAAAACCTTCAATCGAAACCTAATTTAAAACTGAAGAAAGTTACTGCGCCGGCGGCAGATAAATTAGAGGTTTTATTTAAATTGTTAACCAAGATTGGAGGCAAGAATACGCTGGTTTTTTGTAATCATCGCGAAACGGTAGATCGGATTAGCGATATCCTTTTCGAACATGGCTTAGGGCATGATGTTTTTCATGGTGGAATGGAACAAATCGACCGTGAGAAAGCACTTTTGAAGTTTAGAAACGGTAGCCATAAAATTTTAATTACTACAGATTTGGCTGCCCGTGGACTTGATATTCCGGAAATTGAGCACATTGTTCACTATCAATTGCCTTATACAGAAGATGCTTACATTCATCGCAACGGAAGAACTGCCCGAATGCATGCAAAAGGCACCGCGTATGCCGTAATCACTCCGGAAGAAAATTATAAATATCTGCCTGAAGATATTGAGGAGGAGCCTCTATCAGATCATTATGAAATTCCTGAAGCGAGTGATTGGGTAACCTTATATCTGGCGCATGGCAAAAAAGATAAAATTAATAAGATAGATATTGTGGGGTTGTTTTTGCAAAAAGGCGGCTTGGCCAAAGATGACCTAGGTTTGATTGAAGTAAAAGACACCACGAGTTACATAGCCGTAAAACGGGAGAGAATTGAAAAACTTTTAAAAATATTAACAGGCGAAAAAATAAAAGGGAAAAAGTTAAAACTGGAGGTAGCGAGTTAGGTCGGTTCAATTGTTCTTTGTTGGAAGGTTTAAACGTTACAACATTCTAACATTTCATTATTCCAATAAAACACATACTAGCAATGTTATTCATTCAAATTCACTTATCAATTATTCACTAATTCAAAATTCATTCATTCAAAATTAAAATATGAGCAATAACGATATATTAAAAAAATTAAGAGTAGCGCTGTCACTAAAGACAGAAGATATTATTACCATTTGCGATTTGGTTGGCTTTAAGGTAACAAAGGCAGAACTGGGTGACATTTTTAGGAACGAGGATCATGAAAACTTCAAACCATGTGGCGATCAGATTTTGCGCAACTTTTTAAATGGTTTGGTAATTTACAAAAGAGGCCCGAAAGAAGAAAAGAAATCTTAGCAGAGCATTTTAAGCGAAATTATGAAATTTAAATTCCTCTTAATGGGGCTGTTTTTGTACTCAGGCAGCTTGGTTGCTCAACAACTAGAATCTGTTCAGAAAGAAGATTTTTCAGATGACTGGGCGGCACTTTCTAAATATCAGAAAGAAAATGACTCTTTAGGTGCCCCGAATAAGGATGAAAAGCGGGTGGTTTTTTTAGGTAGTTCGATATTTGAGTTCTGGAAACAGAAAGATCCAAAATATTTTAATAACGGTTCTTATCTTGACAGAGGAATTAGCGGGCAAATTTCTCCTCAATTGTTAATCCGATTTCGGCAGGATGTGATCAACCTAAAACCAAAGGCTGTGATTATTCTTGCTGGAAGCAATGATCTGGCTGGTAACAAAGGCCATGTAAGTAATGAAACTGTTATGAATAACATCAAATCGATGGCCGAACTGGCCAGGAAAAATCGAATTAAAGTTATTCTCTGTAAATACTTACCAATTTATGAGTATCCCTGGAATAAAAACTTAAAGGGCGTAGCAGATCAGATTATTTCCTTAAATAACGAAATTGTAAGCTATGCGAAAGCCAATCGTTTCGTCATTTTAGATTATTGGACCCCGTTAGTTGATGAACGAAACGGACAAAAGGCTGCTTATACTACGGATGGAGTTCACCCGAACCTGGCAGGTTATAAGGTAATGGAAAAGGTTACTGAAGAGGCAATCGACAAAGCTTTGCACAGAAGAAAATAAATATCTGACAAAAAAAGTCCCGATTTTCACCGGGACTTTCTACTAGTTTAATTTTTTATATCTGATTCGTTTTGGAGTAACATCGCCTAAACGTTTCTTGCGATTTTCTTCATAATCAGAATAATTTCCTTCAAAGAAATAAACTTCTGAGTTTCCCTCAAAAGCCAGAATGTGGGTACAGATCCTATCCAGGAACCACCTGTCGTGACTGATGACTACCGCACAACCACCGAAGTTTTCCAATGCTTCTTCTAAAGCACGTAAGGTATTCACATCGATATCATTGGTTGGCTCATCGAGTAAAAGTACGTTTGCACCCTTTTTCAAAGTAATGGCCAGGTGAACACGGTTACGTTCACCACCTGATAAAATGCCTACTTTTTTCTGCTGATCGCCGCCGTTGAAGTTGAATTTAGAAACATAAGCACGGCCATTTACGGCTTTGGTGCCTAACTGAATGTTATCTAAACCATCCGTAATATTTTCATAAACAGTTTTATCAGCATCCAGGTCGTTATGCATTTGATCCACATAACCCAGTTCTACCGTTTCGCCAACCCTGAAAGTTCCATTATCAGGTTCTTCTTGCCCGGTAATTAAGCGGAATAACGTTGTTTTACCCGCACCATTTGGCCCGATAATCCCCACAATACCTGCTGGTGGAAGTGAAAAGTTCAGGTTATCAAATAAAATTTTATCGCCGTAGGCTTTGGTCACATTGGTTGCTTCAATCACTACATTACCTAAACGCGGTCCTGCAGGGATGAAAAGTTCCAGTTTATCTTCTCTTTCTTTGCCATCTTCAGATGCAAGTTTATCGTAGTTTGCTAAACGAGCTTTAGATTTGGCATGACGGGCTTTTGGTGCCATTCGTACCCATTCTAATTCACGCTCCAGAGCTTTCTGGCGTTTGCTTTCGGTTTTATCTTCCTGAGCCAAACGTTTTGCTTTCTGATCTAACCATGAAGAATAATTTCCTTTCCATGGAATCCCTTCACCACGATCTAATTCTAAAATCCATCCCGCTACATTATCCAGGAAGTATCTATCGTGGGTTACCGCGATCACGGTTCCTTCGTAGTTTTGCAAAAATTGTTCTAACCAGTCAATACTCTCTGCATCCAGGTGGTTGGTAGGCTCATCCAGTAACAAAACATCAGGTTTTTGCAGTAATAAACGGCACATCGCCACACGGCGACGTTCACCACCTGAAAGTACGCTAATTTTGGTTTCGGGATCTGGGCAGCGTAATGCATCCATTGCTCTTTCCAATCTCGAATCAATCTCCCAGGCACCCAAAGCATCAATTTTATCTTGTAGTTCGCCCTGGCGAGCCATCAATTTATCCATTTTATCGGCATCAGAATAGTTTTCTTCCAAACCGAAAGCTTCGTTCACTTCCTCGTATTCTTTTAAAATAGCGGTTACTTCGGCAACGCCTTCTTCCACTACCTCGCGTACTGTTTTATCAGGATCAAGAACTGGTTCCTGAGCCAGATAACCTACAGAATAGCCCGGAGAAAATACAACTTCGCCTTGTATTGATTTATCTAAACCAGCAATAATTTTTAATAAAGATGATTTACCAGAGCCGTTTAAACCTACAACGCCAATTTTTGCACCGTAAAAAAATGATAAGTAAATATTTTTTAAAACCTGTTTTTGTGGCGGATAGATTTTACTCACTCCAGCCATTGAAAAGATTATTTTTTCGTCTGACATGTTGAATTTTGCTATTAGTTAATTAAACCTTAATCATAAGGATTTGTAAATAATGGCAAAGATAATAACAACCTGCCGATAACAATTGGTTTATCTGGGAATATTATTTCTGACATCATTTAGTATTTACACGAAAAAGCCCTCAAATTAAAAAGATGAGGGCTTTCAATAAGTTGATTATAATTGAATTTAGAGATTATCTCTTATTATTTACTGTAAGGGAAATTTCTTGATACTTTTCTCATCATTCTATCGATCAATTCGTCACTTGAGGTAAAAACGCCATCATTCATTGCTTTGAAAAAGCGCCATTGCATATCACCTGTTTTTCCATCATTTACTACCATTGTTAATGACCCAGAACCGGTTTTACTCCCAAGTCCACCAAATAAAACTGTTGTTACAATCGCCCCAGCTTCTGATCGGGTTTGTTCTGTTTCAAATTTACCTGAGATAACTGCATCCACACCTAACGCTTTAGCAACTTCATCTTTTGTAAATTCATCTAGTTTATCTAAAAGCCCCGCTTTTTTTAATAAAATGTTTGTCTTTTCAACATCCTGAAATTCTACAGTATAATTGCTTGATTTTCTAAGCAAAAAAGTATACATGCTCGATTGTATAGATGTTGACATCGTTTTCTCCTTTTGTATATGAGCATCAAGATTGAAATCTTTTGGTTGTTTTTTAAAGGAAATTTTTGTGTTAAATGGAAGAATAGCAACAGTTTTGTGTGTAGCAATAACCTCTTTTAATTTTGGACTTTCAAATACTTGCTTGGCATTTTCATATTGAGCCAAAGCAATCAAATTGGTACTAACAAGTACCAGGAGGAGTAACGTTTTTTTCATTATACTTTTTAGTTTGTTTGGAGCAATATTAAAAAAAAATCTTCACTTAATTATTCTTTCTTCAACATCTCAAAAACGGTATCGATAAAAATAAATGACAATGATGACTATGTTTTTAAAAAGTAAACCGTTGTAAAGATTTTGATTAATAACTTTGATTTAATAACCAAGCTATATTTAGCAATGTTTATTTGCCCGGCATTTTAAAAGATGGTGGCGTTGCTGCATCATCTGCTGCCCATTGCTTATTTGGTCTTTTGCCCATTATGAGCTCAAGACTTCCACCTTTCATTAGTTCCTCATGTGTAAACCATGATTTGTTCCAAACCTTTCCATTTAACTTTGCTGATTGTATATATTTGTTTTCTGGGGCATAATTTTTACAGGCAACCTCAAATTTCTTCCCGTTTCCAATATCAATTTTAACGTTTTCAAAAGTCGGACTTCCTATTACATACATTGGCAAACCCGGTGTAATCGGGTAGAAACCAATTTGAGAAAAAACCACAAATGAGGTTAAACCACCGCCATCTTCATCGCCTGGGATACCCATTAAATCATTTCTAAACCATTGAGATAATAAACTACGCACTCGTTTTTGAGAGCGCCAGGGTTGTCCGGCATAATTGTATAAGTAAGGAATGTGCATGGCCGGTTCATTACCCATTGAAAATTGACCCACATTTCCGGTATGATCTGGTAGTTGTGAATAAAAATCAAATCTGCTTTTTCCCAGCGGTGTATTATACATTTTCTCCAGTTCCTCAACAAAAATTTCTTTACCACCAATCATTTTTACTAAATCATCCACGTTATGCAGCACATCCCAGCGGTATAACCAACCATTGTTTTCATCATAAGTTTCTCTTGCACCCAAGCCGCCAGAAAACCTATAATCCAATGGCTGAATAAATTTTCCACTCGCATCTTTTGGATGGAAAAATTTAGTTTCTGGATTGAAAACGGTGCGATAGGTTAAACTCTTGTCCAGAAAATGCCTGGCTTCTTCTGTTTTGCCTAACTGCTGCGCAATATTTCCTAAACACCATTCATCATAAACGGTGCCTAGCGTCACGGCAATAGGCTGGCGCTTTTCGAATCCGTGAACTTCAGGTGCAGTTTCCTTTTCGCCCGCGGGTAGTGCAGGGAAATAACCATGATCTTTAAAAAACTGATCTAATACACCTGCTTTTTTAGCAGACCATGGAGCCAGGGTTTTTTCAGTAATGCCAGCTTTGCAGTATTGATAAGCTTCTTCCAGGTTAAAAGATCTCAAACCTTTATTATAAGCGTCGATGATGGTCGCCACTCCATGATTACTGTTCATTCTCCGGCTATCGCCCGTAACTTCCGGGAATGTTGGCATCCAATGATCATCCATTTGCTGTGCCATCCTTAAATAGGAATTAATCATATTACTTTCCATTTTTGGCTCGATAATTACACGAAGCGGATGGGTTGCTCTATAGGTATCCCAAATCCAGTCATCTGTAAAAAATGGCGTTCCATTATCGTTATGGATCTTGCCATCAAATGCACTAAAGTATTTTCCATCTTCCGATAGGTTGATCATCCGTTCGTAAGTACGATATAACGAAGTATAAAAAATGGTTTTGGCATTTTCATCCGAACCTTTAATAGCTATTTTGCCTAAAGTAGTATTCCAAATGTTTTTTCCCAGCTCTGCAACATTTGCTAGATTGTAATCTTTTATTTCGCGTTGCAGATTCTTCTTTGCCTGTTCTACACTGATGAAAGAGATTCCATAGCGGGCTTTTACCCGTTGAGTATTACTGGCATATTTAAGCACCAAAAAGGCGTTACGGCCAGAAATAGCTTTTTTTTGATTATCGATTGAACTATTTTGATAACTGCCTGCTTCAACAGGTTTCAAATCTGTTTCCAGATAGATAAATACTTTGGTATTATTGCTCAACCGCTGAAAGCCACTTACAGTATTCTCATTGGTACTCAGTTCTCCATCGCGTGTATTTAAAATTAAGTATGAGGATGCCTGGCTTTTACTAAAGCTAATTTCATAAATGCCTGATTGATGCGAAGGTGCAAATTTTGCATTAATGCCAAAGTCATCCAGGTCAACTTCGTAGTAATATGGTTTGATGATTTCATTATCATAACCATACCGTATGGTATTCTTAATCTCTCTTACATCTCCCTGAAAAGGGCTTAGGTTAAATGCAGAACTTCCACGGTGACTTGTAATTACGAGTGGCAATCCATTAACTGTGTTACTGGTATAGTTTTCTCTTTCCGGATAAAAGCGAAGCATACTGTTTGGCAAGTGAACAGTAGGATAGGTCGGTACCAGCAGGTGGCTGATGTTACCTACATAAGGATTTACATAATCTACAGGTTGTTTGGTAATTTGTGCTGATGTTGATTTTGCTGAAATTGTAATCGATATAATCGCACTAAAGAGATAGCAGAAATATTTATTCATAATTTATTTGCAGAGGATAGATGCCAAATTTAAGATTTTTACCAGGGGATTTAGCTGATTATCGAACCAGAAGTGTATCAATTATGTGGTAATAAAAACGATTTAGTTACCGATGTGAGGGAGAAAGCTTATGTTTTCGGATAATACAGAACACCAACTTGTCGACCACAACTGCAATAAAATTTGATCGAATAACATATTTGTATATAAATTCTATAGAATTGGTAGTCTATTTAAAATAATCTTATATATTTGCCGAAACCTTTTACAATTCAATATGATTACATCCCTACTATTTCAATTTTCCCGAACATTTCGAAAAGGAAATCCTTGTCCGAACATGCAATATTGTTGTTGTTGCTAGTATAAGAAAGCACTATAAAGATTCCTTATTCAATCAGAATTCCTCTGAGATCAAACTTTTGTATAATTCAATGAAGTAATTTATAAAATGAAACCGACAAGGAAGCCTTGCCGGTTTGTAGATGAATGACAGCCCAGCCGTAACGCCAATCACTAAACTGGTCTTCATTCTTGGTTCCATTAAGATTTAACCTTAACAAACATTTTAAATATGGAAATAAATATCCATGTCAAGAAATTTTACGATCACAATTTTTCAGACCCTCTTTCCCTAGCGAGCATTATTTTGCTCTTAATTTTCTCACTTTCTGCGTCTGGTCAGGATGTAAAGCCATCCGTTATTAATTCTCAGCTTATCGGTAACGTAATCGATGTAGCAACTAAAGAGCCGCTACCGGGAGTAGTAGTTAGAATTAAAGGTACTACTCATGCAGTGGCCACATCAGCCGATGGTTCCTTTTCATTTCGAACCGGACAAAGTTTTCCTTATACTTTAACCGTAAGCTTAATTGGTTACGATACTCAGGAAAAAAGAGTTGATGGTTCTCCAGTTACTGTAGCTTTGAAAGCATCGGCAAATCAATTAAACGATGTGGTTGCAGTTGGTTATGGAACACAACGAAAGGCTGATTTAACCGGAGCAGTTTCTAAAATCAAAGCTTCTGAAACGGTAAAACTTCCGGTTGCCAGTTTTGACGCACAGTTACAGGGGCGGGCTGCCGGAGTTCAAATCAATTCCAACTCGGGTGTACCTGGTGAAGGTACTTTTGTTAGAGTGAGGGGAACAACTTCGATTAACTCGAGTAGCGAGCCGCTTTACGTAATTGATGGTGTATTTTTAAATAACACCTCTTTACAAACCACCAATCTGGGAGGCAGAACAACTTCTCCGCTGGCAGATATTAATCCAACTGATATTGAAAGTATTGAAGTACTTAAGGATGCTTCTGCAACCGCTATTTACGGCTCCAGGGGAGCTAATGGGGTAGTCTTGGTCACTACAAAAAGAGGAAGTTTCAACGCCAGAACTAAAGTAAGTTTAGATGTTTCTACCGGTTGGGTTGAGGCAGATCAATCTACTGTTCCTCAATTGGCATCGGGTCCTGAATCGGCATTATTGGCTAATGAATATTGGATCAATTCGGGCATCGATCGTCCGGCATTAAACCAAACTTTTGCCAATCGCCCATTTAGACCAGTATCTCAAGGTGGAGCTGGTTTGCCAGAAGAGCAACAGACTTTCGATCGGATTGGTGACATTCTCCAAAAAGGATTAATCCAGGATTATAATTTATCTATTCAGGGTGGAACTGAAAAATCAAGATTTTATGTAGGCGCAGGGTATACTGATCAAAAAGCGCTGATTAAAGTGCCGCAGTTTCAAAGAACAAGCTTAAAATTTAACTACGATCATAATTTAAGTGATGCCATTTCTTTTGGTTTAACCAATAGCATTTCGAAAAGTGATCGGAATCAAGCCAGAACAGGCGATGGTCCACAGGTGAATTTATGGAACGCTGCCACAAGTGCCGCCACCTACACGCCAAAATTTGCGCAAGATGGAACTTCCACTGGTTCTGATAACATCTATTTGTTAATTGATAATTATGATGTAAACACCACTAGTTTAAGGTATGTAGGTAGTGCCTACGCGGAAGCGAAAATTATCGATGGATTAAAATTTAAAAGCAGTTTTTCATTGGATTATAATCACTATGATGAATCGGCATATTGGAACAGCCAAACCAGTATTGGAAGGGCTGTGGGTGGTAACGCTACTTCATCTATTACGCAAAATAGTACCTGGATTAATGAGCAGACCCTAACCTATATCAAAAATGCTGGCGACCATCATTTTAATGCATTGGTAGGAAATTCACTTCAAGCAAATGTAATTAGCCTAACCGCTGCAGAAGGAAGTGGGTTTGCCAATGATAACTTTAAATTAATTTCTTCTGCTTCTACAAGAACATCATCTCAAAACTGGAGTAAGTATTCGTTGGCATCGTTTTTTGGTCGCTTTGATTATAACTATGCAAGCAGATACTACATTGGTTTAAGTGCCCGGGCTGATGGATCGTCGAAATTTGGTGCAAACAATAAATGGGGATATTTTCCTGCCGTTTCAGGTGCATGGCGATTAAAACAAGAATCATTTTTAAAAGATGCAAAATGGATAAGTGATTTAAAACTTCGTATTTCCTATGGTGTAACAGGTAACCAGGCTGGTATCGATAATTTTGCAGCTCAAGGTTTATGGACAGGTGGTAGCAGCTATCCAGATGTTGCCGGATCGCCTCAACCAGGTATTGGACCGATTCAATTGGGTAATCCTGATTTACGCTGGGAAAAAACGGCCCAAACCAACCTTGGTTTTGATTTAGGGTTGTTAGACAATAGAATATCACTTGCTGTTGATGTATATAATAAGTATACAACAGGCTTACTGCTACAAAAACCGATTGCTGCATCAACTGGTTTTGCCACTTATTGGGCTAACGAAGGAGAAATGAGCAATAAAGGTTACGAGGTTGGTATTAATACCACCAATATTGCCAACAATAACTTTAGTTGGAAAACAAGTTTGAATTTCTCAGGTAACAGAAACAGAATTGAAAAATTGCCCACACAAATTACACAATACACCCGCGATTGGGTGATTATGAAAGAAGGTTATTCTATGAACTCTTTCTGGTTGTATAATCAGTTATCTGTTGAAACGCAAACAGGAGCACCAGTATTTGAAGGGCAGGCCGCAAATGGAACAGTGACTACTGCTAGTCGTCAGATATTAGGCGATTCTTACCCGAAAATATTTGGCGGTTTAAGCAACAGTTTCACCTTCAAAAGTTTCGATTTGAGTTTCTTGTTTACCTTTCAGGCCGGAAACAAATCCCTCAATTTGAACCGTTATTTCCGTGAACGTAATCCAACAAGTGGAGGTGTATTGGCAAATGTATTAAACCGTTGGCAAAAGCCTGGCGATATTACTGATATCCCAAGATTAACGTCAATTGGCACCAATTACACCATTGATCAAAGTTCGAGATATTTAGAAGATGCATCATTCCTTCGTTTAAAACAACTCACTTTTGGCTATAACCTCCCAGGCGAATTTTTGAAAAAAATCAGGTTGAGTCAGGCAAGATTTTATTTTGTTGGTTCAAACTTATTCCTGATTACCAAATATACAGGCGATCCCGAATCGAGTGTAACCTCAAATCCTAATGCTCAGGGGCTGGGTTCATTTGGAACCCCGCCGCAGCCAAGATCATTTCAATTTGGCTTAAACATTACCATTTAATCACCCAAAAAAGAAAACACATGAAAACCTCAATATTAATGGCTTTAGGATTATCAGGGCTTTTAATTGTGGGAAGTTCCTGCAAAAAGTTTATTGATGTAAAGCCAGAACTCAATATATCTGATGAATTAACGATTGTTGATGGAAATTCAGCCCAAACTGCCGTACGTGGCATCTATAACCAACTTCAATCTAATGATTATTATGGTTATACTTTTCAAACACTGGGACTTTTCTCTGGCGACAATGTTCAGTATGTGGGTTCTCAAACCGTTAATCAGCAGCTTACCAATCACACTGTGCTGGCAGATTTAGCTGCGGTAGGAAATTCCTGGGCAGCAATATACAATACCATTAACAGAGCCAATAACGTAATTGCAAAAGTACCTGCACTGCCTGTTTCTACCACATTTACTGAAACTTTGCGAAATCAACTGGTGGGAGAGGCATATTTTTTAAGGGCATTAGCTTATTTTGATCTGGCCAGAACCTGGGGTGGTGTTCAGCTGGTTACCACACCAACTACTTCAGCTGCAGATCAAACACTTGCTAAACGAAGCACGCTTGCTGAAACTTATGCTCAGGTTTTAAGAGACCTTGCTCAGGCAGAAACACTTTTGCCAAATACTACAAATAGAATTAGGGCTACCAGAAAAACCGCTTACGCTTTGCATGCCCGTGTTGCACTTTATCAAAAAGATTATACAAATGCCGCTGCTTATGCAACAAGGTTAATCGAGGATACAAATTATGCCCTCATTGGCCCATATAACTCATTTTTTGCGGCAAATGCTACCGTAACTCAAGAGTCGGTTTTTGAACTTCAATACAATATTAACGTAACCAATAGCCAGGCTTATAACTGGCAGCCAAGCAGCAATGGTGGGGTGGGGTGGGTAACGCCGACTCCTGCAGTTGCCACTTTATTGCTCAATACCGCAGTATCAGGAAATAGAAATTCATTGATTCTTACACAAACCACCGGTGGGGTTACACGATATTTTGGAAATCTTTATTACCGAACTGCTGGAACTGATCCTATTTATTTAATTCGTATTGCAGAATTATACCTGATTCGGGCGGAAGCTTTAGCACAACTTAATGACTTAGCCGGTGCCACACGAGATCTTAATGCAGTACGAAGCAGGGCAGGCTTAACAGGAACAACAGCAACAACGCAAGCCAATTTAATTTTGGCGATAGAATCCGAAAATCGGTTAGAATTTGCCTTTGAAGATCACAGGTGGTATGATTTGATCAGAACTGGCAGAGCGGGGACGATTTTAGGAATTAGTGATCCAAATAAATTGCTGTTACCAATCCCGTATGCCCAATTATTAATTGATCCGAATTTATCTCAAAATCCAGGTTACTAAATAATGAGTTATGAATGATTCGAAAATTGAACAAGACGAACTTTTGCGTGGCTTTGCTTTCAGAACAACCTTTGTGTTTCTATTGCTGTTAACCATTCCGCTTACTGGAACTTATTATAGGCAATTGTTTAAAACAGATTGGTCACACTTTCAGGATGTTTTCCAAGCTGCTAACTACGTTCCTAAATTTTTTATAGGTAGTGATTGGGGCTTTGGAAGTTTTTCTGGTTGGGGCATCGCATTAATTATTAGCTTAATTGCAGCTTACTTTTGGGGCTTTTTAGTTAAAGATATTAATCAAAAGGAACCTGAACTTTATTACTGGCTGCGGGTAATCGTTCGGTTTAGATTGGCCATTGCATTATTGAGTTATGGGATCATTAAAATCTTTCCAGTCCAATTACCAGGGCCCACATTAAGTGATTTACACACTGCATACGGCGATTTTTTACCCTGGAAGTTATACTATTTATCAACAGGCGTGGCTTCTGCCTATTATGAACAAAGTTTGGGCGCCATTGAATTTTTAGCAGGCTTGTTGCTCATGTTTAGGCGCACAACAATTATTGGTGCCGGATTGGCAACTGCGTTATTGGTTAATATCGTGTTGATCAATTACGCCTATCACTTGAGCGATCAACTTTACAGCGTTTATTTGTTAATCCTTTCCGTATTTCTGCTATTATACGATACACCGCGACTTTACAATCTTTTGGTTAAGGAGCGAAGAGCAAAGCCAGATGAATTTAATCCCGCTTATAAACCAAAACTTAAGCTGCCCCTAAAATTTGCTGTTATAGTTTTTGCAATTTTCTTCAGCACCATTACTTATGCTAATTATCGAAATAGCAATTGGCCCTATCCGAATACACCAGGCTTAGCTAAAGCAGCTGGTTTTTATAATGTAGAAAGTTTTCAATGGAACGGGGAACAGAAACCCTATTCGTTAACTGATAGTTTGAGATGGGTTGATGTTGTTTTTGAAAAATGGAATGTATTGAGCATTAGAAAAAACATTAATGCACCAATTAATCCAGTTTCACCCAGTTTAACTTTTCAAAAAAATGGTTTAGGAGATTACGAATCTAAAGGCAATGCTGGGAGGTTTTTTTATACATACATATTATCTGGATCGAAACTCAAACTCACAAATAATAATGATCCTACAGATACTTTACAACTTTCTATTTCAAGGCCGGATAACGATATCATCCTATTAAATGGGGTTGATGCAAAACATGATTCTCTTAAGGTGAGTTTGAAAAAATTACCGAAGGAATATTTGTTGCAAAAAGGACGTCGTAAAAAAGTAAGCGTTTATTAATCAATTTAATTATAAGCTATGGAAACGCTGGTTACATCGAAAATACATACACAAAATTTAACAGAACCAAACCAATGGCAGGTTTGGAGCAAATGGGAGAAGATCTTGTTTAGGATTGCCTTTATCTTTATATTTTTGCTCATTATTCCGGTTACAACCGATTGGTATTCAAAAGCTATTTCTTCCAAAACAGTCTTCGCTTTTCTGAATAACCTCACGGGTTATCGCCCAAATTTTTATAGCCTGCAAACACCCAGTGGGCGGTGGGGAATAGGTGCTTACGCCACTTGGGGTGTCGCTTTAATAGTTGCACTACTAGGTGCTTCAATTTGGACTTTCATCGCCAGAAAAAGCAAAAGAACAAATTATAACACACTTTATTATTGGCTTCGTGTTGCGGTTCGCTATCGCATTGCTATTGGTATTATTGCCTTCGGCTTTCTAAAACTCTATCCCATGCAAATGCCCGACCCTTCCATTTCCAATCTCGATACCAATTTTGGCGATTACAATACCTATAAAATTTATTGGCAGATAGTAGGTGTGTCTATCTGGTACGAAATTGTTTTGGGCTTGGTGGAAATTGTTGCCGGAGTGCTGCTTTTTTTCAGGGGAACTGTTGCCATTGGTGCAGTATTGGTTGCAGGGGTACTCTATAATATTGCCCATGCCAATTTTGCTTATGATGGGGGCGTTCATGTTTACAGTAGTTTTTTTGTCCTTTTATCCCTGTTTTTACTTATCCAATATGTGCCCAACCTGTGGCGACTGCTGATTTTAAAAAAGGAGGTTACTCCAAACTATTATTATCCTCCGTTGAAAACGAAAAAGCAACGCAGTATTTTCTACTCCACTAAATATGCCTTTGTAATTGTTTTTACCATCATTTTTGCTTACCTGAGATACGATGTACATTATCATGTTGGTCAACTTAAAGAGCCTATTACACCAGGGCTGCCAAATGCTGCGGGATATTACAACGTGACAGAGTTTAAACTAAATGGTAAGTTATTGCCATTTAATCCGCTTGATTCAGTTAGATGGCGTAGTGTGGTTTTTGAAAGATGGAGTACTTTGATTTATCAGGTTCATAAGCCTTTTTCAATTTCATTAGCGAATGGAACACCAAATCCAAAAGATATAGACAGGAGTTATGAGTTGGCTGGCATTGCCGGAGGAAGACGCTTCCTTTATTATACCATTGATCATAAAACGCAGAATTTAATATTGCAGGATAAAAATCGCCCTTCAAGAGACGAAGATGGACCTGGTAAAAAGAATAAGTCGAAAGAAAAGGTGGTGAAGGAGCAAAAATTGGTTTGGCACTTTAAGCGTGATGGAAAAAATCGGATCATCCTTTCCGGATTGAATGATCGTAAAGACTCTCTCTATGTGGTTTTGGATAAAGTGGATAGGAAATTTGCTTCGAAACTGGATAGAAGTGAACTTAAATTTAATAAGTAACGTGATGTTAAAAAAAATAGTAGGCGTTGTTTTCGCCATGATGATGAGTTTTCAAATTTTTGCCCAGCTGAACACGCAGGTACTAATTAGGGCGCAGGCAAAAGATGCAAAGTTTATTGGCACCGGCATTGGTGGCGCACTCGTAGTGGTACGAGACCATTTAACAAAGGAAATTTTAGCTAAGGGGTTAACTACCGGTAGCTCTGGTAATACTGAGGTGATTATGAATCAAGCTAAAAAGCGTGGACAATCTATCACAGATAGCGCTACAGCAAAATTCATAGCCAATTTAAAAATCGCTGAACCAACTTTTGTGGATATAGAAGTAGTGGCGCCAGTGAATAGGAAAAATGCAACTATTAATGCCTCCACCCAACTATGGGTAATTCCCGGTAAAAATATTTTAGGTGAGGGTATTGTGCTTGAAATACCAGGGTTTATAGTGGATATTTTATCACCTACCACACACCAGCAAATCAAGCAGGCCAGTTTAAAAAATGGTTCGCTAAATTTCAAAGCAAGTGTTACGATGAGTTGTGGTTGCCCAATCACAAGTGGAGGTATTTGGAATGCTGATAAAATTAACATTCAGGCAATTGTTAAAAAGGAGGGTGTTAAAACAGAAGATTTGGCCTTAGTATTCACCGGACAAACCAATCTTTTCGAAGGAAAACTAAACATCAAAGAAAAGGGGAATTATGAGATTTTGGTTTTCGCTTATGATGAAAAAACCGGCAATACCGGGGTGGATAAAATTAACTTTGTAATTCAGTGATGAGAAGAAGATCATTTATTCGGCAGGCAGGCGGATTTTTCCTGCTATCTGCAGCCTGGCCTTCAAAGGTTTTTAGTAGCAGTAGAAATTGGCATATTGAACAATTTCAAGATAAAGGTCTTGCTCATTTTTCCTATGCCGTTTTGGTAAATGGAAAAATTATATTAATTGATCCGGGCAGAAATCCTAAACCTTACCTCGACTATGCAAAATCTCAAAATGCAGCAGTAACAGGTGTCATTGAAACACATCCGCATGCTGATTTTACCAGTTCACATCTGGAATTTCAAAAACTGAATAATATAAAAATTTATGCCAGCAGTTTAACCAAAGCTGGTTACCAGCGTACCTGTTTTGATGATGGGAACAAAATAAAGCTGAGCGACTCCGTTAGTTTAAGGTCTGTTTTCACACCTGGCCATGCACCAGACCACATCGCTGTTGTACTTACCGAAAACGGAAAAGATATTGCTGTTTTTTCAGGAGATTCATTATTAATTGGAGACGTTGGCAGACCAGATTTAAGAGAATTTGGAACGGATGCAACCACACAGCGCAAACGATTGGCCGAACAATTATTTGATACCCTCCATCAAAAGTTTGCGAAGCTTGCTGATTCAGTAATTGTGTACCCTGCTCATGGTGCAGGTTCTCTATGTGGGAAAGCGATCCGGGACGCTGCAAGCTCTACTATTGGAGATGAAAAAGCACATAATCCAGCTTTTCAGATAAAAACCAAAGAGGAGTTCGTTAAAAATATTTTAAATGATCTTCCATTCACACCTAAATATTTTTCATATGATGTGGCCTGGAACATCAAAGGCTTGCCTGGCTTTGCAACTAGTATTGCCAGTGTAAAGCTGCTTAAGGCAAATTTTGTACCTTCGGAAAATAGCGTTATTGTTGACGCCAGGCCTGAATCGATTTTTAAAAAATCTTATTTAAAAAATGCGATCAATCTACAAAATGGTACAAAGTTCGAAACCTGGTTGGGCAGTACAATTCCTCCCAATACGAGTTTCTATCTCGTCGCAGCCGATAAGAATGCGCTAGAAGAAGTGATTGCTAAAACAGCAAAAATCGGTTATGAACAACATATAGCAGGAGCTTTTATTTACAATCTCGCAGACGGACAAAAGCTCGAAAAATATGAAACTACAACAAGCGCTATTGATGAATCAACCTACACTATCATTGATGTGAGAACAGAAAGAGAGTTTAGGGATGAGCCCATTTTTAAAAGTGCAATTAATATTCCTTTGCAGGATTTAAAAGATCAATTAAATAAAATCCCTCAGGATAAACCAATTTTAGTTAACTGTGCGTCGGGTTATCGTTCCGCTGCGGGGAGCAGTATGATTAAGAACAAATTTCCAAACCACGCTGTTTATGATTTGGGAACAGCCGTTTTAGATCTCGAAAAGACAGGTACCTCACACAAACCAAATCACTAGTGCAGAAAAATTACGAATATGACGCTGTTGTATTAGGCTCAGGTCCGAATGGATTGGCTTGTGCGATCCAGTTGCAGCGAAGTGGATTATCGGTATTATTAATCGAAGGATCAGAACAAATTGGTGGCGGTATGCGTTCCAAGGAATTTTTCCCAGGATATTTGTCCGATGTTTGTTCGGCAATTCATCCAATGGCCGCCGGATCACCTTTTTTCAGTCAGCTGCCACTTGCTGACTATGGACTAGAATACATTAATCCACCCGTTCTTGCAGCTCATCCATTTGATAATGGAACAAGTGCTTCGCTTAAATCTTCATTATATGAAACGGCCAATGGATTGGGTGTAGACAAAGGAAACTATATTGATTTGATGCAGCCAATCGTTGAGAATTGGCCAAAATTAGCTGAAGATATTTTAGGCCCATTTAAAATTCCTAAAGAACTTATTGCAAGTCTACAATTTGGTCTTTCTGCGATGAAGTCAGCTAAATGGCTGTTGAACAGATTTAAAACAGAAGAAGCAAAAGCATTATTTGGCGGAATGGCAGCGCATTCTTTTTTACCACTCGATCAATTATCAACTGCTGCAGTGGGCCTGGTATTGATGGCAAACGGGCACCTAAAAGGTTGGCCATTGCCAAAAGGCGGATCACAGGCTATAGCTAATGCATTGCTTAGCTACTTTGAGTCTCTTGGCGGAAAGGTGCAAATGGGCTGGATGGTACGGTCTTATGGTGAAATTCCACCCGCGAAAGCGGTAATTTTTGATACGGGGCCCAAACAATTGATAGAAATTGCTGGCGATCATTTGCCTTCCATCTACAAAAAAAGGCTTCAGAAGTTTCGCTACGGCCCAGGCGTATTTAAAATAGATTGGGCATTAAGTGAACCTGTTCCTTTTACTGCTTCAGATTGCAGAAAAGCCGGAACAGTTCATTTAGGAGGAACATTTAATGAGATTGCAGCAACTGAAAAGGCGACCTTTAATGGGAAAATTGCAGAAAATCCTTTTGTTTTGCTTGCTCAGCAAAGTTTGTTTGATGCAGATCGTGTACCCAAAGGGAAACAAGTTCTGTGGGGTTATTGCCATGTTCCAAATGGTTCTACGGTTGATATGACAAACGCAGTTGAGCAACAGATTGAACGTTTTGCACCGGGTTTCCGAGACACCATTATTGATAGGCATATAATCAATACTGCCCAATTTGAAGCCTACAATCCGAATTATATTGGTGGAGACATCAATGGTGGTGTCTTAGATCTCGCTCAATTATACAGTCGCCCAATTTTAAGTGTTTCGCCTTATAGAACACCTGCCAACGGTATTTATATTTGCTCTGCAAGTACGCCTCCTGGAGGAGGTGTGCATGGTATGTGCGGATTTCATGCCGCTAATGCTGTATTAAAAGATATTAAATAAAAAAATGCCCTTCGAAATCCGAAGGGCATTTTACATTTAAAAAAAATTAACACTAAAAGCCTAAGCCTAAAGCAAATCCTCTTGAGGCATTTGTAATGGTTGCACCAGCTGTAGCAGCGCCGGTAGTCAAGTTTACACTATAAATTCGCTGAGTTGTACCTACGGTAAATAAGCCATAAGCCAGTCCACTTGTACCGCCAATATCAAATCCGTTGCTTCCTTCTACGTTAATACCTAAAGCACCAACATCAACCAATAATCCTAAATTTGGGTTATCCTGTCTAACCAATTTATCGCTATTTGAATCAATATCAAATAAAACGGTTGTAGTTGCACCCGCAAAGTTGTTGGTATATGCCGCACCAGTAATTCCAGTTGTAGCAGGGTTCAGCACACCATCAACAGTTACGCTACCATCTAATGGGTTAAACCTTAAATTTTGACCTGTATTACTTACAATTCTGATTCTATCTACCGTTGGGTTAAAATCAAAACCAAATTGTGTTCCGCTTAATAATGTGGTTAATGGAGCTGTACCCACAACTGCGGCTGCGCCGGATGAAGTGTTGATTGTATAAATACGGCTCGTGCTTCCTAAAGCGTAAAGTTGTCCATTTAACGGACGGAAATCAATTCCTAAAATTTGTTCGCCAGTTTGAATACCGGAAATGGTTTTTACACTTACCGTTGGTGTAGCAGCCAATGGGTTGAAAATTAATAACTCATTATTGTTAGATACCGAATAAGCTACTGGTTCAGTAGGAATAGCTAAAGCCGTAATGTTCGCAGGCAGGTTTCCTATTTTTGAAGCCTTTCCACTGTTCACATCAATCGTAAATAATGCAGAAGTTCCTCCTACAGTTAATGCAGCAAGTGCTGCGGTTCCATCGGGGTTAATATCGAAACCACCTGCATCTTCTACGTCGAAGCCTAAACTTCCAACTTCAACTAATTTTCCATCATTCGGCGGATCTTGTTTATAAAGTTTATCAGTTGCGGCGTCGATATCAAAAAGCACTGTTGCAGTTGCACCGGCTTTGTTTTGCGTGTAAGCTACTGAAGAAACTCTTGCATTTGTAACGCCGTTGATAGCGCCATCAGCAATCATCACCGCTCCACTTTCTGGATTTAAACGCAGGTTTTGACCAGTATTCGTTACCAATCTAATGCGATCAACAGTTGGATTGAAATCAAAACCCACTGAAGTTCCGCTAATGGCTGGCGTTAGCGGAGAAGCAGAAATTGATCTTGCCACACCGGTTTTATAGTCAATTACATATAAACGGCTTGTGCTTCCAACAGCATAAAGCTGGCCTGTTGCCGGGCGGAAATCAATTCCTAAAAGTGTTTCACCTTGTTGTAAACCAGAAATGCTAACCGTTGCACTAACAGAAGATGGATTTTTTGCATTGATCAATAACAACTTGCTGTCAGATGTTAGCGCATAAAAATTTACGTCTGGTCCCGGAACAAGTGTTTCGGTAGGGTTGTTTCTGTCTTTTTTGCAGGCAGAGAATAAAATAGGTGTCATAAGGGCAAGCAAAGCCATTATGAAGAAATGTTTAGTTTTCATCATGATTTTAATGTTTAATTAAGTATTGAGTTAATAAATAGGAGCCAGGTGAGCTGCTATTTTGGGGGTTGTTCGGGAATTTGAAGGTGGCAATAAGCCAATAGGAAGTTGCCAGCGAAGGAATGTTGGTTGGCATTGCCAGAGGAAGCAAAATCAAAATTTGTGATATTATTTAAATGCAGATCAGCAAGTTTAACTTTATCTTCCAGTTGATTTTGTTTTTCTGATGATTCGGATTTCTCACTCTCAGCGGAAGAACTCTTTTGGATCAACTCTTTCGACATCTTATGAACGGGAATTGCATATACCGCAATCCTACCCGCAAATGCAAGCAGTAAAAGAAGTACAATGAAATACCGTTGGTAAACAAGTGCCATAGTTATGATCCACGAATTTGGATTCATAAGCACTTACGTAAAAAAAATTTAGTTAGATTTCTATTGCAAAGAAATAATGCGAGCTAAATGATCTAAGGCCAGATCTTTAAAAACAAAACGCCTTCACAAATAGTTATTTGTATGGTTTAACACCAAGTGATAGGATTATTTAGTATCAAAAAAAATTGGAGCATTATTTGTTAAAAGATGTCACAAACTTTTATTTTTCTGTCAAAACTTGTAAATTGCTTGTGCAAAAGGTTACAAATTGTCAGTTTCATGTTGCATAAATATCCTTACAATAAACCGACAAAATTTTAGGTCTAGCTGTAGAAAGATTAAAAAATCTGCTTTAAAACCTTCAAAACACTTATTACGTAGATAGATATAACGAACACAATATTTATCACGACGATATTCTTAAGTTAATTTCTGGATAGTAAGTCTTTCAAAAGCTTGTTTATCCACCTATATGGCGCAATTGTTGATAAAATAAAGAAAACAGCAGGTACTCTTTTTATAATTTATTTTATAGTTTAGGGACGTAGCTGTTAAGAAAGGTATTATGGAAGCAAAATTTTCACCACAGGTTAAAGATGTAATCTCTTTTAGTAGGGAGGAAGCGCTCCGTTTAGGGCATGATTACATTGGAACCGAGCATTTATTATTGGGCCTCATTCGCGAAGGCGATGGCATGGCTATAAAAATTTTACGATCGTTAGGAGTTGATACCGGTAAATTGCGCCGCTCAATTGAAGATGCTGTTCGCGGTACTTCGAGTGTTACAGTTAACTTAGGCAATATTCCGTTAACTAAACAGGCAGAAAAAGTTTTAAAAATTACTTACTTAGAAGCTAAAATATTTAAAAGCGATTTAATTGGCACAGAGCATTTGTTGTTATCTGTTTTGAGAGACGATGATAACATTGCTTCGCAGATATTGTTACAGTATGGTGTTACTTATGATGTTTTTAAACAGGAGGTTGAAGTGAATAAAAATGGTTTCAGAGATGATATTTCAAACAGCGCATCTACGGGTGGCGATGATGATTATCGTGAAGAAGAGAGCTTTAGTACACCAAAAAAGGTTTCGGATATTAAATCAAAAACACCGGTTTTAGATAACTTCGGTCGTGATTTAACCAAGGCAGCAGAAGAAGGGCGCTTAGACCCGATTGTTGGCCGCGAGAAAGAAATTGAACGTGTTTCGCAGATTTTATCTCGTAGAAAAAAGAACAACCCGATTTTAATTGGAGAGCCAGGTGTTGGTAAATCGGCAATTGCAGAAGGTTTGGCCTTGCGCATTGTACAACGTAAAGTTTCACGTGTGCTTTTTGGCAAACGTGTAGTTACTTTAGATTTAGCATCGTTAGTGGCTGGTACAAAATATCGTGGTCAGTTTGAAGAACGTATGAAAGCCGTGATGAACGAGCTTGAAAAATCTACCGATGTAATTTTATTTATTGATGAGATTCATACCATTGTTGGTGCTGGTGGTGCTTCAGGGTCACTTGATGCTTCGAATATGTTTAAACCTGCTTTAGCCAGAGGAGAAATTCAATGTATTGGTGCTACCACTTTAGATGAGTATCGTCAGTATATCGAAAAAGATGGTGCGTTAGATCGTCGTTTCCAGAAAGTAATGGTTGAGCCAGCTACACCTGATGAAACTATCGAGATTTTAAGCCGTATCAAAGACAAGTATGAAGAACACCATGGTGTAACTTATACTCAAGAAGCAATTGAGGCTTGTGTTACTTTAACATCTCGCTATATTTCTGATCGTTTCTTACCAGATAAAGCAATTGATGCTTTAGATGAAGCAGGATCCAGAGTGCATTTGACAAACATCCATGTTCCTCAGAACATTATCGATATCGAGGCAAAAATCGAAGATATTAAGTTAGAGAAAAACAAGGTTGTTCGCAGCCAGAAATACGAAGAAGCAGCAAAATTACGCGATACAGAGAAAAATTTAATTGAAGAATTAGATAAAGCTAAAGCGGAATGGGAAGCAGAAACTAAAACAAAACGTTACGAAGTTTCTGAAGATAATGTTGCTGAAGTTGTAGCCATGATGACTGGTATTCCGGTACAACGTGTTGGACAAACTGATAGCCAAAAGCTATTAAATATGTACGATAAAGTTGCGGAGAAAATTATTGGTCAGGATGATGCGATTAAGAAATTAACCAAAGCCATTCAACGTACAAGAGCCGGATTAAAAGATCCTAAAAAACCAATCGGTTCATTTATTTTCTTAGGTCCAACTGGTGTTGGTAAAACAGAATTGGCAAAAGAACTGGCTCGTTTCATGTTTGATAGTGATGATTCACTGATTCAAATTGATATGAGTGAGTACATGGAGAAATTCGCAGTATCTCGTTTAGTGGGAGCGCCTCCAGGATACGTGGGTTATGAAGAAGGTGGGCAATTAACTGAAAAAGTTAGAAGAAAGCCTTATGCAGTTATCTTATTAGATGAGATTGAAAAAGCTCACCCTGATGTATTTAATATCTTATTACAAGTTTTAGATGAAGGACAATTAACAGATAGTTTAGGTCGTAAAGTTGATTTTAGAAATACAATCATCATCATGACGTCTAACATTGGTGCCCGTCAGTTAAAAGATTTTGGTCAGGGAGTTGGTTTCTCTACATCTGCGAAAACAAACCAGGCCGAATCTCACAGTCGTGGCGTAATAGAAAGTGCCTTAAAACGTGCTTTTGCTCCAGAATTCTTAAACCGTGTTGATGATGTAGTCGTTTTCAATAGCTTAGGTAAAGATGAGATTTTCAGAATCATTGATATCGAATTAAAAGCTTTATTCGGTCGCGTTCATACTTTAGGTTATGAAATTGCATTAACTGATAATGCTAAAGATTATATTGCCGATAAAGGTTTCGATAGTAATTTTGGTGCCCGTCCGTTAAAACGTGCCATTCAGAAATATTTAGAAGATCCGATCGCAGAAGAAATACTTAAAGGTGAATTAACTGAAGGCGATGTTTTAGAAATTGATTATAATAAAGAAACAGAGTTGATTTCAGTAAATCACAAAAAAGGCGAAAAGAAGAAAGAAGAGCCTAAAAAAGAAGAAGATTCTTCAAGTAAATAAAAAAAGCTCCCGATGAAAATCGGGAGCTTTTTTTATGATACACCTTTAATCATTTATCGTATTAGTAGAATTACAAAAACTATAAAAGTTGATTTAATCAAGGTTTAAGGCATAAAAATGTGATTCGATAGTTTTTAATTATAAAATTTTCAAGCTATCTTTCCACACCAAACAACCCTATTTAATGAAATTATACGTCCCAATGATCGGCTTGGCAATTGCTTGCTTGGCTACCTCCTGTAAAAAAGGAACTGAGTCTACTGCGATAGAAACCCTAACTAAAATTGAAACACCATTAGTTACTAATCTCAATAATGAACTAATGTTAAAGCTGGTAAATGATATACGTTTGGCTGGCTGCAAATGCGGAACCACTACAATGCCACCAGTTACTGCGCTTACCTGGAATGGCAATTTAGCAACTGCTGCGTCTAATCAAAGTAAATACATGGAGTCGATCAACAAAATGCAACATGAATCTGCAAATGGAAAGGGTGTTGGAGATCGTGTAACTGCTAGTGGCTACCAGTGGAAGTCTGTTGGTGAAAACGTTGCTCAAGGACAAACAACCGAAAACCAGGTTTTTAATGATTGGCTTAAAAGTGAAGGACACTGCAAAAATATGATGAATGCGGATTACAAGGAGATAGGAGCAGCGAGGGCAGGTGCTTTCTGGACTCAAGTATTCGCTGTGAAAATGTAAACTTGTTTAGCCACAGCTTAGCATAACTATAGGAATCTAATGTTAAACTGTGGCTATCTCATTTTTAAATGAATTACCCGCTAGATCATTTTGATTAATGCCTGGTAATACCGCTCGTAATTTTCCGGATCGGTATTCAGGAATAGAAAAGGTTCAATCAGTTCCAGCTCCATTAATAAAAATCTTCCATTAACAAATGTTCCGTCAACTCTTGCATACAGGCAGTTTTTTGCAAAAAGATTTACATATTTGGCAGCCATGTCAATCACCTCCTGACGGGGCTTTTGTGGGTGAACAGAACCTCCATGCGCAGGCTGAACCCGGAAATCACCAGGTTTTGCCTTTTTTACTAATGAGTGGCTGTAAGTTCCATTAAAAAATATAAACGACCACTCTCCATTTTCTATTATTTCAGGTAAAAATGGTTGAACAATAAAATCTTCTTCTTTAACAAGCACCTGCAGTTGATTATTTATTTCCTCCACATTTTCATCTGTCACTTTAAAAGTATTTTTCGCTCCACCGCTTACACATGGTTTTACAATAAGCTTTTTCGAATTAAACTGCTCAAAAAAATCATTAAGTAAAAATTGATCATTTTTACTGATAAATACACTTGGTGTAACTGCCAGTCCTGTGGCTTCAATTTCCTTGAGGTAATGTTTGTTAGTATTCCAGCGTACAACATCAATCGGATTTAATAGCTTGACTTCTTTTGTTTCCAGATGATCAAGCCATTTATGAAATTCATTAATCCTGTCAAAATAATCCCATGGAGATTTTAATACGGCCAATTGAAAGTGCTCCCAATTTACAGCTGGATCATCCCAAATTACCTTTTCAATGTGGAGTCCTTTATTTTTTAGAAAGTTTAATAGTTTATCATCTTCACTTTCAACGGTTGTTGAATCGTATTTTCCCTTATCCAAATAAGTTACCAGTGCAATATTCATGTGTTAAAACTATGTTTTATCCATCAAATTTCAAACTAGAACAATGACATCTGGTCATTTGGGACTTTAAAAAGCGAATGATTTAAAACAATGCGCTTCACATTAAGACCATTTAAACGGCAGTGCAGCTTAAAATTATCTCTGATCATTTTTGCAATATGGCCGTCTCCACGCATGCGATCTCCAAATCTGCTATCATTTACATTTCCTCCATGGCAGCTTTGTATCATATGCCAAACCTTGTCAAAACGATCTGGAAAATTCTTCTGTAGCCAATCTTCAAAAATTTGCGCAATTGCGCCATTTAATCGTACTACGGTATAACCTGCCTGTATCGCACCAGCACTGGCCACTGCCTTTAAAATTTTTGGTATTTCGTGATCGCTCAGGCCCGGAACAAGTGGCGCAACGACTACGCCCATCGGTATTCCAGCTTTGCTCAGTTCTTCCACTACTTTTAGTCGCTGTTTAGCAGTTGTGGTTCTTGGCTCCATTACTTGCCTTAAATCTTCATTTAAACTATTAATAGAAACATAAACCATGCAGAGATTTAGCCTGGCCATTTCCTGCAAAATATCTTTGTCACGAAGAATAAGCGAATTTTTTGTAATCATGCCAATGGGTTGTTTGTACTCCAGTGCTATCTCTAATAGCTGACGGGTTAATTTGAATTTCCTTTCCGCCGGTTGGTAACAATCGGTATTTCCAGAAAGTGAAATCGTGGAAGCATCCCATCCTTTTTTCTCAAGAAATTTTTTAAATAGGATAGGAGCGTCCTTTTTCACGATAATTTTGCGCTCGAATTCGATGCCTGCACTATACCCCCAGTATTGATGAGAATTGCGGGCATAACAATAAGTACAGCCATGTTCACAGCCCTGATATGGATTTAGCGAATAAGCCATTCCAACATCTGGACTATCAACCTTATTTACAATAGATTTTGAGTTTTCGAAAATAAAGGACGTTTTGTGGTCACTTTCCTCCCAATCATCAATGCCCTCATCATACTCTTTTACATAAACATCCTTTAAGAATTTGTTATGTGGATTAACCTGAGCACCCCTTCCTCTGAAATACTGTTTTTCTTCGCCAGTCATAAATTAAAATTACTAATATTTTTAGTAATTTTAATTAAATGTGGAAAGAATCTTAGTTAATTTTGGCGGGTGGTATGTAGTCCATCGGCACCATATCGGCAACTTTTTCGTAAGCCCAATAACCTTCATAGAGCAGCGATCTTGAATCATAAATACCTCCGTTTTCGTAGAAACGAACGCCACTGCTTGTTAAGTTAGCTACTGAGATTTGGTTTTCGGGAACATCCAATGGCCTGAAAATCCAAAATCCGGTTTTTGAATAGGCCAGCGATTCTTTTTCTTTGGTATATTGAACAATAAGTGCGTCAGTATAACTCAGGTATTTTAAATTTTTATCGTAATCATGCACCAAGGTATCTGGGCGTACATCGCCTCTTGAAAACCTGTCGATAGTTCTTGGCATTTCCTTTTGTTTGGTCCAGAAGTTGAGCAATGCGGTGTCAATCTTTCCCGCACTTTTTCGCACACCTGTTTTTTCTGGCAGTGTTTTTATCTTCTCCAAATTCGCATTGATCACATATTCTGGATAACGATTCGGATTTGGTATTTTAAGCATTTTATTAATGATAAATCCTTCTTCTTTGCTTTTTCCAGCGTAAAGCGACCTGAAAAAATGTTGTGATGATCCATAGTAAGCAATTTCTCTGGCTGCGATATATTTTTTCTTTTTAGCCGCAGAAGCTTTTAGTTCCTCGAAGAATGGGTGACCTGAATAATAAATAATGTGAGTTCTCGAGTTATACTCAAAATGATCCAGCATATATTTTAAACGATAGCCCAACGCTTTATTTTCAACAACAAGAAACTCGGTGGTGCTAACAGTTAACGTACTTTTTGTAATATCGAAATCAACATTGAGTACCTGAGGATTTAAAATTTTACATTGAAGCGAATTTGGCGATTTGCCAATGAAAAACTCTCTAAACTGATTGATGTACTTTTGCCTGTTCGGATCTGCACGCACAACTACCTCATCCAATTGAGCGACGTTCTCTTTCAAAACCAGATCAACAGTAACTGATTGATCAGAAATAATTACGCTTTTAGAGTAGGGGAGGTATCCTACAATTTGAACAAGCAAATCATAACTGCCTGGTTTAAGGTTTTGAAGTTTAAATTTCCCATCATTGTCGGCAACGGTAGCAATTTTATAGCCGCTCAAATAAATACTTGCACCAGGTAAGCCATCTCTGTTATCTCTAACAGTGCCGCTGATGGTAAACGTGTTTTGTGCAAAAGCACAGAGACCAATAATAATAAAGAATGAGGTTGCCAGTAGGCTTTTAATCATGAAAGCGAATGTAACCAAAAGCGGTAATATTCCGAATGTCAGGATATGATTTTAACAAATTTAACTTTTTTTCAAGGCGATTCTTTGAGGCTAAAATCCATCGGCACACTATCTGCAATTTTTTCCCAGGCCCAATATCCTGAAAACAACATGGATCGGGGATTATAAATGCCACCATTTTCATAAAAATATACAGGTGCAACCTGTAAATCAATAATAGAAACCTGATAATTTGGCATGTCTAAAGGACGAGATATCGACTGACCAAGTCGGTTTACGAACATGGGATCTTCAGTTTCGTTTTTGTAAATCACGTAAAGCTTGTCGGTAAAGTTGATTGCTTTAATGTTTGGATTGAAATATTTAACCAAAGTATCTTGAAGTACATCCCTGCGATTTAAGATTGAAATTCCTTTATTCAGGTTTTTCTTCCTGGCCCAAAAGCTTAATGAGTCATCTTGAACGTTTCTAATCGTAATATTGCCATTTGAACCAATCTGCTTTTGAGCCAGGCGCCTCATGTTCGCATTGATCATACTATCTGATGGCCGATCCGGATTAGGTTTTGTAATTAGCTTATTGATAATATATCCCTCCTTGGTGGCGCTATTCTGAAACAGCGATTTGAAAAAATGTTGCGGTGATCCTAAATATGCCTCCTTTCGTTTCTTCGCCCAAATGCGTTTTTTCCGTTCTGATCCTTTTAAATCTTCATAATAAGGAAAACCCTCATAATAAATTATTCCTGTTTTACTTTCCCATTCGAAGTTTTTAACGAGGTATTTAATTCTGTAACCAAGCGCTTGATTCTCAATAATTAAAAAATCATTTGTTTTGACCGTCAATTTTCGATCTTCCTGATCGTAATCGATAAGTAATACATTCGGGTTAACAATTTTGCAAGTTTGAGCATTAGGTGTGGTGCCGATAAAAAAATCACGAAACATTGCAATGTAATGCGCCCGGTTTGGATCAGGTTTAATAGTTACTTCGGCTAATTGTGTAATGCTTTCTTCAAGAATGATATCCAGTTTGATCGCTTTATCTGAAATGATAACATTTTTGTTGAGTGCTTTATATCCGATTAACTGGATTAAAATATCATAATTCCCTGGTTTAAGTGGCAGAATGTATTTACCATCATTGTCTGCAACTGTGGCTATTTTATAACCGCTCACATAAATTCCAGCACCCGGTAAGGCTTCACCTCGTTTATCATTTATAGTACCCGATAGGTTGAAGCTTTGTTGGGCAAATGAAAATAGAAAAATCAGGTTAGAAAATATAAACAAAACAATCGATCGCATTTTTAAAACTAGTGTTTTAGTTTGAATGATGCAAGTGTATTGTTATGTAACTATCCTAACAATTCCTTCGCATTTTCAATTGCTGAAGCACCCGGATTTTTACCGCTCAACATCTCTGCAATGATACCCACACGTTCATCAGCCTTAAGTTTTCTGATGCCGGTACTTGTTTTGCCACCAGATTCATTTTTGTGCACGAAGTAATGTGCATTACCTTTCGCAGCAATTTGTGGTAAATGGGTGATGGAGATTACCTGCATATTTTCGCCAAGATCTGAAATCACTTCGCCAACCTTTAATGCTGTCTCTCCAGAGATTCCGGTATCAATTTCATCAAAGATGATTGTTGGTAAGGAGGTGTGTTTGGCAAGTAGGGCCTTAATCGCCAGCATCAATCGTGATAATTCTCCGCCAGAGGCTACTTTATTAACAGGAGCAGGGCTTTGTCCGGCATTTGCAGTAAATAATAAGGAAATTTCATCCAAACCATCCTTATTTAAATCTGATAATTGTTTTTGACTCAAAACCAACTTTGCACTCGGCATTCCTACTCTTTTTAGCGTTAAGGCGGTTTGGTCTTCCACAATTTTAATCGCTTTTTTACGATTACTGCTCAATGCATTTGCTTGTTTAGTTAAGCTAAGTGTAAGTTGTTCAATATCTTTTTCGAGCTGTTCAATATTTGCATCTGATGATAACAGGTTATTTAAGTTTTGCTCAAGTTGATTTTGGAGTGCCAGTAATTCGTCGTTATTACTTACACGATGCTTTTGCTGCAATGAATAAAATAAGTCCAATCGCTGATTAATGATTTCAAGGCGATCGGCACTGTGCAAAGTATTTTCTTCCAACGATGAAACTTCATCTGCTATATCTTTAATCTCGATGATCGATGATTTTAGCCGCTCAAAAAGTGCGTTAATTGCCGGGTCAAACTTTTCAATAGCCTGTAACTGTAATTGTGCTTCTTTCAGTATCTGCAGTGCTGATGGTTCACTTTCTGTTAATAAACTAGTTGAGGTAAGTAAACCTCTTTTTATGGTTTCGGCATGGGTAAGCTTTTCCAGTTCCAACTCCAATTCTTCTTGCTCGCCCGATTTCAAATTAGCCTGTTCCAGTTCGTTAAACAAAAATTGCTCATAGTCTTGCTTATTTCTTGCTTCAGCAGCATCTTCAACGAGTTTTTTTAAACGATTAAGCTCATGCCTCAATTTTTTAAAACCACTTCTGTACTCAACTAATAAAGTTTGATGATTAGCCAATGAGTCTACGATGAGCAATTGAAAGTCAGCATCGTTTATTTCCTGCGTGGCATGTTGAGAATGGATATCAATTAACTTTTCGCCAATTTGCTTTAATATGGATAAGTTAACAGGCGTGTCGTTAATAAAAGATCTCGATTTTCCATCAATAGAAATCTCACGGCGAAGAATAGTTTCATTAAAAAAGTCCAGGTCATTTTCCTCGAAAAAATCTTTGAGCTGATTGTCAGCCAAAGCAAAATTTCCCTCAATCACACATTTTTTATCCTGGTTAAAGAAATATTTACTCTCTGCCCTTTGCCCTAAAATTAACGATAAAGCACCTAAGATGATAGATTTTCCGGCGCCTGTTTCACCGGTGATGATATTTAAGCCTTTATCAATTTCGATATCAAGGCTATCAATTAATGCGTAATTACGAATGGAAATTTTTTGTAGCATATCAGTCTACGAAAATACTAAAAAGTTATTTCAACATGATGCTTAAAACACAAACAGCGAAGATAATTATTCGCTGTTTTATGGTTTGTTGGTTTATTTTATTTTTATGATTTTTCTTTCTTCTCTTTTTTCTCCGCCTTTTCTATCTTCTCTTTGAGTTCTTTTACCTCTTTATCAAATTTCTCTTTCAGCCTTTTATATTCTTCAGTTTGCTTTACTTTATTGTTGGGCTGGTTATCATTTAAATAAATTGTTGAACTTTCAGGTGTAGAAAAATTATATTGGTAAACCTTAGCTAAAGAATCACTTTTTAATCTTGATAAGTTTGTAATTCTTCTGCTATCAGCCTTTCCAATACGATCTTTTAAGGCGTCTAATTCGGCTCGAAATTCTGGCGTATTCAATTTAGCGGCAGTTTCTTCACTCATTTTTCTCCACTTTTCCATCGCTTCAGGAGAATTAAATTCTTTAGACATATTTTCTGCAAGCTTTTTCCACTTTGCCTGAGCTTCAGGAGATGAGTATTGCTTTGAAATATCTTCACCAAATTTTTTCCACTTTGCCTGCGCTTCAGGAGATGAAAATTCCTTTGCGATATCCTCTCCAAATTTCTTCCATTTAGCCTGAGCTTCAGGCGAGGTATATTCTTTCGCTACATCAGCCCCAAACTTTTCCCATTTAGCCTGTGCTTCCGGAGATGAATATTCCTTCGCAATATCCTCTCCAAATTTTCTCCATTTTGCTTGCGCCTCAGGAGAATTAAACTTTTTGTAGATCCTTGCCTGAAACAATGAATCCTTAAATTTAAAATTAGAATCATTGGTTAATCTAAATACATTTTTGCCAGAAAAAAGCTCATCCTTATAAAAATCCCTTCTCAAACTATCAGGCATTTCATTTAACGAGTTATACTCTGTTTTTTTACCATTGGCATCAATGGTTACAATTTTTATTTTACGTTTTTTACTCGTATCAATTTTTACAAATGTCTTCACTGTGCCGTCGGCACTGGTCATGGTCATTAATTCGTTTTTAGCAACTATTTTGTTGTCTTTTTGCCGATCAGTTGGATTAATCCATGCGATAGAAAACAGACATGCAACGCCAAGGGTGAGGGCTGCCATTTGCTGTTTGGCATTTAAGTAATTTGTTTTCATATTGGTTATTCTTTTTATGCGCTGATATAAATTTTGGGTTTTTCCTGTCGCAGCCAGGGCGTACGCAGGACTGCTCTTATCTTTTAATAATTCAAGTTTGAGTAAAGCGTGAGCATAGTTTAATGGTTTGCCGGTTATTTTAAGTACAAGATCATCACAAGCGTGCTCTCGTTCAATGTGGATAAACCTACCAGCCATCCAAACAAATGGATTATAGAAAAGTAATGTTTCAATAGCGGTTTTGATCAGGTTTAGTAGGAAGTCATTCCTTCTCACATGAGAAAGTTCGTGGATTAAAATCGCCTCAACCTGATCATTATCCAGCTGGTTAACCAGTGCGATTGGGAACAAAACAACGGGCTTAAAATAACCGACTACCAATGGAACGTTTACAATGGAGGATAGTCTAAAATTAATCGCCTTTTTAATCTTTAACTTAGCAGTTACTTTTTCAAATAATAAATTCCATTCATCAGGAATAGCGCTTAGATGCAGTGTCTTTAATTTATTAAGTTGATTATAGCCCTTTATAATGACAAAGAGTTGAAGTACAATGCCAATCAAGTAAAATATTACTACGATTGGAAAATATGCCTCTGCCTTGCTACTGAAGCTCTCTGGCAAATTATTTAAATACTGTTGGAACTGAAGGCCTTGCTGTTTAATTACAGCTGATTCCTGAGGGGTGTTGATGAGCATTTGAGTTACAAAGTGATAAACAAATCCTATAAACATCAATACAATTGAACCGAAAGCAAGATTATGTTTATATTTTGCTGCCAGTTTCGGTAAACTCATCATGATGATGAATAAGACACCGTAAATAAGGGCACTTTGCCAAAGGGAATTTAAAATACTCCATCCAAATGCCTTGATGAATTGTTCTACTAAAGTTTCCATAGTGGTGTTTTTATCGATTACTCGAACATTTACGTTTTATTTTAGGGCTAAACCCTACACCTTTCATCCTCAACCAATAGCACTACTTAAGGCTATCTAAATATTTTTTTATTTCGTCAAGCTCATCTGCACTTGCGCTATGATTACCCAGTGCCTGCATTACTAATCTCGCCGCCGAACCATTAAAAACATTATCAATCATTTTTGTAACCAGCTGCTTCTCCGTTTTGTCTCGGTTAACTATGGCTTTATAAATATGTGTTTTTTGATTAGTGTCCCTTTCAACCATTCCTTTTTCATGCATAATTTGCATTAATTTTAAAGTAGTGGTGTAGCCAGAATCCTTTTTATTTAAAGCTTCATGAACCTCCCTTACCGTAGCATGCCCTTTTTGCCAAAGCACCTGTAATATTTCCATTTCGCCTTCTGTAGGTTTGATGTTATTAATAGTCATATTGTTACACGTTGTACGAATTATTTCGTAATCAAATGTACGAAGATATTCGTATAATCAAAATATTTTAACAACTTTTCTACTAATAGACGTAGGAACGTGTAAAACGTTGCATAAATTAAGAAACGAGGAAGGTGGTATTTTGAGTTTTCAGCACCAGTTTAAGTTAATTAAACCTGATTGAAGTGGATACCGGCCTTGTGCAGAAGGCTTGCAGGCGTATAAACAGAAAGCAGGACTGACTTTAATTTGAAAGATGGAAATTGGTTTTCAAATGGATTTAGATTATAAAATAACTTTATGCCAATTATCAACCATAAATTTAATTTTTTTTCAATCCTTCGTATTTACCAATATTGGCAGGATCGATTTCAGCCAGCATATTATAAGCTTTCATCCGCTCCTGAGTATTTAATTTAGAAAGTACATTGGTCACCTCTTCAGCTTTAGAAGCAAAATAAACATTAGGAAAAATAGATCCCAGTTTTTGTTTATCCATTTGCTGTAATGCTGGCAGGGCCGTTACAATTTGTGTTAAACCTTTATCATTGTCGGTAAGCTGGTCTAAGCCGTTTAGGTGATAGGCGTAGATAAAAACACGCAGTTCGCTGAAAACCGGATTCAACACGTTTTCATTAAACCAAAAGCGATTGCGTAAACCATCAATAGCTTTCCAGCCAGTATTACCGGAGGCCTGCGCCAAGTTGATAATATTCTGTGCCTTTTTAAAGTAAGTACTTCCACCCAGTTTGGCAAAACTATCTTTATCAAGTCCGATAATGGTATATGCATAATAGGAGAGAAGTGCACTGATGTTGGAGATATAATTTTGATCAGAAAAATCAATCGTAGACCCATCGTTATAGCTAAAATCGAAATTCTTATCGCTCATATTTAGCAGTGTACTATTGTATGAACTGTTAAAAACCGGGCGACTACTTTGTATCTGTGCTTCAGCGGTATAACCTGAACCACCATCCCACGAATTAATCGTAATTACAAAACTACATTCAATGCGCTCTTGTGGTTTGTAGCTTTCAACACTAAATTTATTGTTGTTCAAAAAATCGCGGATTGTTCTTTGCAAAGCCTCCAGAGTAGGTTTGCTTATGTTCGATACCTGGGGCGCCAAAACGGTTACCCGGGCATTCAGTTCCTGAGCTTGTAATTTCCCAAAACCAATTAACAACAATATCCAAACAATCCTTTTTATCATTTTATGATTTTTAATATAGCGGTACAAATATCTTTAGCTACTTCAGTTTTCGATTTCAGCTCAAACACAGTTCGCTCCAATGTCTTGTTAAAAATAGTAATTTTATTGGTATCTGCTTTAAAACCGGCACCTTGATCATTCAGGGAGTTAAGTACAACCAAATCTAAGTTTTTCTTTTCTAACTTACCCTTGGCATAATTTTCCTCATCGTTGGTTTCCAAAGCAAAACCAACTAAAATTTGACTCTCCCTTTTGTTTTTCCCCAGCGTCGCCAAAATGTCCACAGTTTTCTCTAATTCCAAAACCAATGCACTTTCCTGTTTTTTTATTTTTTGTGAAGCTATTATTTTTGGACGATAATCCGCAACGGCAGCGCACATTACCGTAATATCTGTTTCCAAAAAAATAGATGTGCAGGCATTTAACATTTCTTCTGCACTTACTACATCAATCCTTTTTAGGTAAGCGTTTGATTTTTGAGCTGTAGGTCCAGCAATCAAAGTAACATCAGCGCCAAGCTTCGCCAACTCGTCAGCTAAAGCAAACCCCATTTTGCCAGAAGAATGGTTGCCGATAAAACGGACAGGATCAATGGCTTCATAGGTTGGCCCTGCAGTTACCATTACTTTTTTGCCATTTAACGGAAGCGACTGTTTAATACTATCAAGTAGAAAAACCACAATTTCTTCCGGCTCAGCCATACGGCCTTCACCATGCAATCCACTCGCCAATTCACCGCTGCCAGGAGAAATTACAATATTGCCATAAGTTGAAATTTGATTGATGTTGTTTTGGGTACTTTCATGCTTCCACATATCCAGGTCCATAGCTGGGGCCACGTATACAGGGCATTTTGCCGAAAGATAAACTGCCGTCAGTAAGTTATCACAAATCCCTGTCGCGAGTTTAGCAAGTGTGTTGGCACTGATAGGAGCAATAATAATGAAATCTGCCCATAAACCTAACTCAACATGGTTGCTCCATACGCCAGTTTCTTCTTCGAAATATTGGGTGTAAACCGGGTTTTTAGAAAGCGTAGCAAGGGTTAATGGTGTAATGAAATGCGCACCATCAGGGGTAAGAATTACCTTAACGTTTGCGCCAGCTTTTACTAAAAGCCGAACCAGAAAGGCCGACTTGTAAGCCGCAATGCTACCGCAAACGCCAAGAATAATGTTTTTATTTTTCAGCATTTAAGCAAAGAGTTAAATCACAGTGCATAGAGCGCATGCGAAACGCCTTAGCTCCAAACTCCATGCGCTATGCCAATGTTATTTTTGTTCTTTAGCAGGATTTCTGTGATAAACCTTATCATTCAAAAACTCATCCATAGCAACTAAAACAGGTTTAGGCATACGTTCGTAGTGTTTGCTGATTTCAATTTGCTCACGATTTTCGAAAATCTCTTCAAGGTTATCATTGCTCGAAGCAAATTCTGCTAATTTACCGTGCAACTCTTCTTTAACGTTATTCGAAATCTGATTTGCTCTTTTAGCAATTACAACTAAAGATTCGTATAAGTTATCTGTAGTTCTATCCAAATCGTGAACGTTTCTGGTAACTGTAGTATTTGGTACAGCAGGTTTGTTAGTATTCATGTATTAATTAATTTTTAATATTCGTGTTATCAGCAGTAGTTGGTTTAGTAGAAACGGTATCCTTTAATTTACCAGTCCTAATCAACATCTGCTTATATTTTTCTTGATCAGCTGCATATAATGCAAGCTCTTGTTTTGAAGCCACAATCCCATCCTCAACATCTTTTTTCAATTGCTTGGCTTCGCGTGTAAACTTACTGTCAGGGTGATTTTCAGTAAATTCAGTATATAATTCAATCGCCTCGTTATAACGATCCTCCTGGCGGATGATATAACTGTTTTTTGCATATAAATATTGTGCTTTAATCATCAAAAAGTCCATTTCTTCGGCATATTTAATATCCGGATAGTCTCTTTGTGCGTTTTTTAAAGCGATAACAGCCGCCCGATAATTATCTACATTACTCGGACCAGTCGTTAAATACATCTTTGCGTTCTCAAAAGCTTTATCTTCCAATTTACCTCTTAAATCAGCAATATATTTACCCGCTGCCGCCGCCCGATCACTGTTTGGGTATAAGTTGATGAATAATTGCAATGCATCAATCGCTTTATAAGTATTTTCTTGATCCAAAGAGAAAGATGGAGATTCTAAGTAATAGCAATAAGCGCCCATATAACGAGCTTCTTCAGCGTTTTTACTGGCAGGATACGTATCTGCAAAACTCTTGAATTGATACCTCGCAGTAGTGTAATCACCTAACCTATAAAGCGTATAAGAATAATAATAGTTCAAATCTTCAGCCTGTTCACGACCACGGTATTTTTGGGCTAAGTCTTCAAATAATACTAAAGCTTTGCTGTAATCCCTTTTATTATATAAACGAATAGCTTCCTGGTATTTTTTTGCAACGTCATTGCTCGCTCTCAATTTTTCGAAACGACTTTTACAACCCGCAATACCCAATGCGGCAACAAATACTAAAATAATTAAGTGTTTAACTTTAAACATTCTGCAAAGATAATTAATAATACGATAACATCAATAAAAACAATTCGCCGCTAAGCTATGCAAAGCAAATCAGTACATATATATAGTTAACAATTTTTAACATAACGCTTCATTGCTTCTCTTTACATATACTATGTAGTATTAAATATTTGGAAAGCACTTTCATTACTACTATATAAGTATCGTCCCGCCCTTTGTTCCAAATCCTCGCTCGTACCTCGCTGCGGTTTTTCCACTTCGGTCGGGTTTAGGTGGCGCAGCCATTGCCCGGAACAAATGGCCAATCGCCGCCTGGCCTAAACAAGCAAATCATCTAAAACTTGTATTTCTCTGTATCTATATCTTTTAGAAAGTAGCCTATTCAGAGCCGAAAACGCATTCCCCAATAATATCTTTTCCATCTAAAACTATCCGATCCAGCCCAGGCAACCTGATAAAACCATTAAAGACTTCGAAAAGTTTTACCCATTTAACATTTTTTTCTCTTTGATAAACAGCATTTTATCCAGTGCTGAGAAATAAAAGGCATTACACTATTTGTGTATTGTGGAATTTTTTCTACTTTTGCAACCCGCTCCGGAGGAGAGGGTTGTGAATGAAAGTATGGGTCTGTGGGATGTGAGGTAGGAAAAAGCCAATAATTTATTTTAAATTAAATTTGCGGGGATGAAAAAGATCGTTACCTTTGCAGCCCGGTTCGGAAGAACGGGAAGCTGGTTAAAACCGGTGGTATTGAAAAGCGGGAAGGAAAAACAAACAACGAAAAAATAAAATTTATTTTATTTGGAAGTTAGAAAAAGATCCTTACCTTTGCACTCCCAACTGAAAGGAAGGGAAAATAAAAAAGATCAGGTGGCGGATGCCACAGCGATTTAAAAACAAAAAGATTGAAACTGGTGAAAACACAGGATGGACGACAAAGACCATCTGAAACCAAAACCAGCAGATATATAAAAGGCGACCGTGAGGTTTTAGCCGATTAAGTTCTTACAAGAGATGTCAATGATGCGTAGTGGGGTAATGAAGTACGAATTCAAGTACAGAGTTCCTTATTACATTTTAAAGTCAATGTCTAACAGACAAATTAAAAAGAAGACTAT